>Ga0134101_1000001_pt1 | contig 820812 bp, 796 predicted proteins | sample 12_3_2metaG_FD_94446 | JGI IMG/M metagenome (GOLD analysis project Ga0134101, IMG submission 94446) | Switchgrass degrading microbial communities from high solid loading bioreactors in New Hampshire, USA - 12_48_3.3_201_A2 metaG | ecosystem: Engineered > Bioreactor > Semi-continuous >...
CATCCCGGCAACACTGTATATTTTGGTGATTTCCACGGCTTCTTCGGTACACAGGGACGGCAAAATGCCGGGAAGGCGCCGTGCCAACATGGTCTTACCGGAACCCGGAGGCCCGATCATCAACAAATTATGGCCGCCGGCAGCGGCGACCTCCAAGGCCCGTTTCGCCTGTTCCTGCCCCTTGACATCCGCCAAATCCTCATCGATGCCGACTGCAGCCGCTTCTTCCGGCAACCGTTGAAGCACCGATAAGTCCGGTTCCCATGTCCCGTTCAAAAAACCGCATACCTGATTCAAATTTTCCACCGGAATCGGGCGAATCCCGTCCACGATCATGACTTCCCTGAGATTGGCCGCAGGAAGCACCATTTGTTTCCATCCCGCCTCCCGCGCAGCCAAAGCCATCACCAACATGCCGTTGACAGGACGGACGCTGCCGTCCAGCGCTAATTCCCCGACGAAGACCGTTTCTTGGATCTTCTCCAGGTTAATCTCATTTTTTGCGGCTAAAATGCCAACAGCTATCGGTAAATCAAAACCGGAGCCTTCCTTTTTTATGTTGGCAGGTGCCAAATTCACCGTGATCCGGTGAAAATGAAACTCCAGGCCGGAGTTTTTAATCGCAGCCCGCACCCGATCCCGGGCCTCCCGAACGGCCAAATCCGGTAACCCGACAATATCGAAACTGGGCACGCCGCCGCCTAAATCCACTTCTATTTGAACCGGATATCCGTCGATTCCGGCATACGCCAAACCGATGATTTTAGCCAGCACCTTGTTCCCTCCGTCAGAAGAAAGCGTTTTTCAACAAAGTGATCCGGTAATCTTTGGGCGATATATAGTCGATGGATACGATATCAAACCGGACCGGGGGCTCGTCCAAATTGTGGCGGCTGAGATAATAGAGAGCGGTTTTGGTCATGCGCCGTTGTTTCTCGCGGGAGACGGCAAAATAACCGCTGCCGAAAGGGGATTGGCTTTTTCTGGTCTTCACCTCGACAAAGCACCATATCTGCCGCTCCCGACAAACCAGATCCACTTCTCCGTATGGGCAGCGGTATTTGAAAGCAACGATCCGGTATCCCCGCTCTTCAAGATAACGGGCCGCGATCCTCTCGCCCCAATCGCCAATATCCTTTTTACCCATCACTTTGTTCATAAATGGTAAATTCGGTATTTATTGGTAATTTCCTGCAATCACCCGGCAAAATAGATGAATTTTCCTCTCCAAATGGATCCCCGGCACCAAACCGGCATAACCAATAAAAAAGACCGGTGACCCGGTCATAACGGCATGCGAATATGGCGCACTAAAAAATTAAGACTCCCACCGGGAGTCTGTACTTCGACTGTATGGGCGACTTTCTGAGCCAGCAGCCCCAGCCCCACCGGTGATATATATGACGTGGTCCCCAAATTGCTTTGTTTGTTGAAAGGATGGGTAATCTTATAGCAAAAAACCTCTTGTGTGCGTTGTTCGACAACCTCCACCTCGGAATTGATCAAAACCAAAGAAATTTCAGCCGGACCATTGCAAGCGGCGTCATCAACCTTCACCTTGGAAAGATAGTCCTCCACCGCGGCAATATAGCCGTCCATCGCTTTTCGGACTTTTTCCCGTTCAGGGGAAGCATAGGGAAATAAGGATAAAATCTCTTCCCGTTCCTCTTCCAGAACAACCAAATCCCGAACCACTCTTTCAAAGGTTTGCCTGTTGATGACATCGGTTACATGTTCCATGACCCTGCCCCTTTCAAATAACATTAAATGGGAAAACCCCGACTAAACGATAAGGCACCTCGTTTTTTGCAAAACGAAATGCCTGGAATCAGTGTAACATAATTTCTATCCATTGTCAACTCTGGTACACATTTCCATTTAATGGATTTTTTCTTTCAGTTCCAATCAGTCCTCCGTATCCTGTCCCATCCTTCGGTCCACGCTCCAAATAAACGCCAAAATCGTGGCGACCAACCGATAGGTCTCTTCGGGTATCGGCGTCCCCGGGACCAGCGCCGCCAAAATCCGGGCCAACTCCGGATCCGGATGGGTTGGTACTCCGGCTTCGTCAGCCAGTTTCACGATCCTCTCAGCAATATCCCCTTGGCCCGAAGCTACCACCACAGGCGCAGTATCCCGGCCCGGACGATACCGAAGAGCCGCGGCATAACGAACCGGTTTTTTCCGGCGGGTTACATCCATACGTCCACCCCTTCCGGTAGGGCCGCTGAAGTTGTCACCGTTTCGACCTCTATTTTCGCCTGTGTTCCGATGACTTTCCGCAAATCCGCCATCTGTTCAACAAAGAATTGCCGTATCTCCTCCGTCTCCACCTGAAAACGGATATGGGGAGGCCGATACGGCGAAAGCGTCGCAGCCAGTGCGATCTCCCCCAAATGTTCCGTGGGGATCAGGACGTGAACGGTCTGTTCCCTTACGGTCCCGGCGTTCCTTTGCTTTTCTTCCCAATGAACGACGCATTCGCGGATTTTGTCCCCGGCCATACGGACCAGAAACGGAAAAGCCCCGTAATGGACTGCCGATGCCTCATCCCCGGCGGCCCTCTTTTCGCTCCAGGTCGCCGGATGGCTAAGCAAATCGGCCAACGTTTTCCATCGGCCTTTCCTTTCATCACCGGATGCTTCGCGCGTCACCTCGGTTTCCGGTTGAACATGGGCTGCCGCTTGCCCGTTCTCGCGGAAGACCATGGCCGCCTTGGCAAAACCATTCCCTTCCCGGACATCGGCACTGTTTTTCCATAAACGCCACAGAGCGCCTGTCAACGTGTCAGGATCTCCTTCCGGATTTAAGGCCGCACTCTTATCCAAGAGGCCCATTGCATTCAATTGATTCCACAGGTTCTCCCTCAGGGGTTTATCCTGATGTAGCCAGGCAAGGAGATAGCCGCCCAGGGACGGAGGCAACCCGCGGGCCAGCATAAATGCAGCCACCTTCAATTCGGGAGTCAAAGGAAGCTTTAACTGAAGTTCGGATAATAACCGGTTCAGCGCAACCAAATTTTCCTTGTCTGCCGACAGGCCCTGTTCCTTAAGAACGTGGGCCAACACATGATCCTTCGGGAAAAACCCTTCCAAAGCCCGGCCTTCGCTGAGGTTCGCCAAAGGTTTAAGTTCGATCCGCTGCCCGTCCGCCACCCGAACGCGAAAAACAAAAACCGATCCGGCTTCCGGAGGCTTTCCATCAACCTTGGCCCGGACTGTCTCTCCCCCCATGTTCAGCAAGACTTCGGCAGCCGTCGCCCGGATTATTTTGGCGACAATTCTCTGCCCGTCCTTCCACTGGTGTTGCAACTGGGAAGGAAGATTCTGTAATTGAATATACACTCCGGGTTGCTCGATCCTCACTTACGTTCCTTCTTCCTCAAATAAACTCAACGTCTCGTCGACTTTCTTCGGTTCCAACCGGAAAGACCGCCGGTGGATGGGAGAAGGCCCCAAAGCGGCCAGCGCTTCATAATGTTGCCGGGTAGGATAGCCTTTATGTTGGGCGAAGCCGTAACCCGGATAGAGGCGGTCGTAATCCTCCATCAACCGGTCCCGGGTATATTTGGCAATGACCGAAGCCGCCGCAATGGCCACCGAACGGGCATCGCCGTAAATCAAGCTTTTTTGGGGAATATCCGTGTCCGGGACTACCAAAGCATCTACCAGCAAATAATCGGGAGCCATGGGCAATTCCGCCAATGCTTTGCGCATGGCGATACGTGAAGCCTGATAAATATTGACCCGGTCAATTTCATCCGGTTCGACCACGCCGATGCCGTACTCCCAATCTCCACAGGTTAAAATTTTATAAAATTTCTCCCGCTGTTTTTCCGTCAACTGTTTGGAATCCGTCAATCCCTCCAGCTTAAAATGGGGTTCGATGACAAACGCCGCAGCGACCACCGGACCGGCCAAGGGGCCTCGGCCCGCCTCGTCCAAGCCGGCGATACGCTTGTACCCCGACGCCCAGCCCAACTGTTCCTCGGCCATCCGTTCTTCCCATGGAAGCGTTTTCAGTTGTTGATAGGCTTGTCTTCCCATAGCATAAATCCATTCTATAAGGATGATTAAAATTTACTGTTTTGGAAATCTTTTAGTTAAGGATCATTATTTGCATGAAGGAAATATGATAAAAAAGCCGAAAATTACTTACATTGGTTCCCTAACTGATGACAAAAGAGCATTGGGTTTCGACGATGCTCTGAAGGAGGCTTCCGTGAAACATCATCCCAATTTCGAAAAACTGCTACGCAACGGACTCAGCATCGTTTTGATATTAACCCTAATCAGTTCCGGGATCTTACTCTTTAACTCTTTCCGGGGGAATCAAACCTCCGTTTATCAAAGCCTGGACTTCCGCGCCTTTGGCTTGGCGTTACTGGCCTTACTGGCTTCCTGGGCCATCGAAACCGTCCGCATTTGGCTGATTGCCAATGGCTTGGGCGAAACTATTTCATTGCGGAAGATTTTCAACATTAACCTGGCGACGACATTTATCGGGAATATTACGCCTTTCTCCTCCGGCGGCGTTCCCACCCAAATTTATCTGTTATGCCAAAACGGCATTCAACCCGGTAAATCCAGCGCCATCGTCACCTTGCGGGTGATTTTGACCACATTGCTTTTTACCCTGGTCGCACCGGTATTATTCATTTTTTACCGGGCCAGTTTTTCCGTGGGATTGTTACGGCAAGTCACCACCGTTGCCATTCCCGTTTCGGTTCTCGTTTCAGTTTTGCTGATTACTTTCATCATCAAGCCAAAACTGGCCAAACCGGTGTTGACTTTTCCGTTGAAATTCATCAAATCCGAACGCTGGCTGTCCAAAATCAACCCTTATCTCCAGAAATTCCTGGATGAGGTCGAGATTTTTCACCAATCCGTCAGACAGTTCCGGAAAGGATACAATCTGATTCTCGCAATTCTTGCTACCTTATTGTATTGGGTCTGTTTCTTTGCCATTGCGCCGTGTCTAATCTCTGCATTTGGACTGGATGGCGAAGGGATCTTCTTCAAAAGCGTCCTGATTCAATTCATTTTAATCTTTATCATCTCTTACCTTCCGGTCCCTGGAGGAAGCGGCGTCATGGAATTGGGTTTCTTTTCGATGTTCGCCTTTATTCCCGCTCAGATCCGGGCTGCCCTCATTCTGATTTGGCGTCTGCTAAGCTACCACCTGGCCACCTTTGTCGGTGGCGTGATTCTCTTAAAACTCATTCATCGGACTGAACGTCGGCCTCCGGAGGTAACTCGAGGCTGATCCGACCCAAGCGGCCGTTACGGAACTCCTGTAGGAGACTGGTAACGGCCCGATTTATATCCAGGCCTCCGCCTTTCACCCGAAAGCCCCGCTTTTCCGCATACCAGTTGAGTGCCAAGTCCATGTCTTCAAAAACCAGCCCCGCGGCTTGCCAGCCGAACAGCTGCTCGCCGAAATTCTCCAGCAAAAATATGGCCATATCATAGGTGGGCGCGATCTCTTCACGGATGGTCCCGATTAAGGCCAGTTTCATCCCGGCTTCCTGATCCACGATTTTCGGAGGCAACAATCCGGGAGTATCCAGGATCTCAATCCCTTTTTTCTTTATCCATTGTTTTCCACGGGTAATCCCGGGCATATTCCCGGTTTTAGCCGTACCGGTTCCCAGCAGCCGGTTCAGAATGGAAGACTTGCCCACATTGGGAATGCCAACGACGCCCGCCCGAACCGAACGGCGGATTCCCTTCGGCACAAACTCCCGTCCCAACACCTCCCAAATCCGTTCCACACCGGAACCGTTCCGACCGTTCACTTCGATGATCGGAACGCCCCCAGCATTAAACCAACGGACCCATGCTTCGGTGACAACAGGATCGGCCAGGTCGATTTTGTTCAATAAAACAATATTGGGACGACGTTTTAATATCGGTTCCAAGTCGGAATTATGACTGATCAGCGGCAGCCGGGCATCCCGAATCTCAATCAACACGTCCAAATATTTGATTAACTCGGTCAGCTGCCGTTTTGCTTTGGCCATATGGCCAGGATACCAATGTATTGGGTCCATGTACCATCCTCGCTTATCTTTTTCTCCATTATACTTCAATTCGTCACATTATAGAGGTTATCCTTTTCATCGAGAATTTATCGATGGTACTCATCGATACATAACCGCAGGTCATTGAAATATTGACCGGTTAAATGATTTTTGATATATTAGATACGCTAAAATTTAATAGGTATCAATAATACGGAAGGATAAAAGCCTGGGAGATATTTATATATCAACCTCGGCTTTTTCATTTTCCTAATTCAAATTTTGATATTCGAAAGGAGAGTCAGAGTGATGCATTGGTTATTTTTAATTTTGGCAGGATTTTTCGAAACAGGATGGGCGATAGGTTTAAAGTATTCCCAAGGGTTTACAAAGGTTTTACCCAGTATATTTACAATAATCACGATGATTTTGAGTTTTTATTTTTTATCCCTATCGCTAAAGGCTCTTCCGTTAGGAACCGCATATGCCATTTGGACCGGAATCGGTACCGTCGGTACTGTCACCTTGGGCATCCTATTGTTTAAGGAACCAATAAACGCTGCCCGATTGATTTTTATTGGATTTGTCATCATCGGAATCGCCGGATTGAAATTCGTATCATCCCATTAATCCAAAAACAAAAAAGAGATATATTATCCATATATCCCTACTCTATCAAAAATACAAACATCTCAACGTTGACATTCAAACGTCTTAAAGTGCCCGGGGATGGGCTTTTTCATAGACTTCTTTAATTTTGTTTTTGGTCAAATGGGTATAAATCTGGGTGGTGGAAATATCCGCATGGCCAAGCATCTCTTGGACCGAGCGCAAATCCGCCCCGTTTTCCAACAGATGGGTTGCAAAGGAATGCCGCAACGTGTGCGGTGTAATATCGTTTTCCAGATTGATATTCTCCGCGTATTTTTTAATGATCTTCCAAAAACCCTGACGGGTTAAGCGATGTCCATGATGGTTCAGGAAAAGGGTATCTTCGTGCAGACTGGACGCAAGGAATTTCCGGGCATGCTCCAAATAGTGTTTGACATATTTGGAAGCCATCGAACCCAAAGGAACGATCCGTTCTTTAGACCCTTTCCCGAAACATTTGATATAACCCATCTCCAAATTGATATCGCTGACCTTTAACGAAACCAGTTCCGAAACGCGTAAACCCGTGGCATACAACACCTCGAGCATGGCCCGGTCCCGAATACCGGCGGGCGTTTTCAGGTCAGGTTGTTCCAAAAGATTACCGACGTCTTCAACAGAAAGAACCCGGGGTAACCGCTTTTCCTGTTTCGGCGCATCAAGGTTAATGGTGGGATCGCGTTTAATCTTCCCTTCCCGAAACAGAAAATGATAATAAGACTTAATTGCCGCCAAACTCCGGGACAAAGTGGCCGTAGCTTTTCCTTTAGCTTGGAGTTGCAATAAATACCCGATCACCGTCGCCTGGGTGGTTTCGCTCAATTCCATATTTTTCTTCTCTTTCAGATATTGTAAATATTGACGCAAATCCCGGGCGTAGGATTCCAGGGTATTTTTTGATAAGCCGCGTTCAACGGAAAGATAATTGAGATAGTCGTGAAGCAAATCCTGCACTTAAGTCAACTCCTTTTGTTAACTTTCGGAACGCTACATCATTTCGACAGTCCACAGGTTAACTCCTTTTTTCGGACTACAGGAAAGATTTCCAAGTCAATCTGGCATAGTGCACAGTACACAATTCACAGTGCACGAATCAGTCATGAGGCAAAAGGCATGAGTAGACTGTAAGGAACGTACATGTGCGTTCCTACCTAAACCCAGCCCCTAGTACCTGATACCCACTCCCCTTATCTCAACAACCTCGCCACCCAGGCGGTAAATATGGGCGTCACTTGCCCTTGAATGTAACCGGCAATGACCACCACCACCAGCACCAGCAGAGTCAGAATGGCACATCTTACCAATTCTTCCCCGAGAAAAACAGGTTTCCTTGTAAAACGTATTTTCGTCAAAGCTGCGGCGCAATCGATGATCACCATCACCATGAACAGCAATCCCGGAATCAACAGCGCATTATGGGGCAAAATGCCGGCCATCGCAAGAACAACGCCTTTCAGTCCCATGGTTTGCAAAAGAAACCCAACGCTGAAACCCAAGATAAACCCGCGGGTAAAGATCAAAAGCAAAGCCAACGGTACTCCGATGACGCTAATCCCCATAAAAAACAGGAAAAATACCGTCTGGACATTGGAAATAATCGTCTGCCGGGTGTACGCCGTATTTTCCAGATACGAACTCCCCTGGAGCCCCTGATGAACATAACGCAACAAATCTTCCTTCTGGGAACTTTCGAGAATGTTGGCTGCGAGGACGCCGAAGATAACGCCCATGATAAAGAGGATTAAAACAAGCGCGGCTAAAAAAATGCGGTGTTGAAAATAATCTCTGATCAGGCTGCGGATCGGTAATCCGGCCATTGTCATCCCCCCTTGTCCGCTCGTAACAACATATGGCGGAACCCGGGGAGATATGAATACTTTTTTAGTTCACAGTACACGGTACACAGCATAATCCCGATATAAGGTCCTGGGTTCTGGGTTCCAGGTCCTAGGTTTAAGAAAGAACGAAACGTGTTTTAGTACCTAGTACCCATCACCCGCAATACTACCTAATTTTGATTGAGAAACCCTTTTTCCACGATCAACTGCGTCAGGAATTGGGCGGCGAGGACGTCTTCCATGGAATTGGCGCTGGCTGCCACCACGGTGATTCCGGTACCGTGTTTGAGGGCCTGTTCGATGGAGCGTTCCACACCGGCCATGGCAGGCTTAATTCCCTTTTTATGCTGAGTTCGAGTGACAGTGGCGGTGACCACCGCCGGCGCACCGTTATTATAAGCGGCATCATAAGCCACCCCGCCTGTATCCGAAATGAAGAGCACCACTTTATTGTCAAAATCCGCCAGTTTATAGATTTCCGTCCCGATATTGGGAACGATCAATTCCACTTCGGCACCGGAACGGGCCACGCCGAGCATGGCCGTTTCTGCCCGTTTTTTCCGTTCTTCCTCCGTCCCGTAACGGGGTTCGGAAACCACGACCAACTGGGTTTTATATTTTAATGCGGTCTTGCCGGCCAAATATCCCATGCGGTCCGGATTGAGATTGACAGGCACTTTGCATCCGGACGGAGCAGCCCCGAATATCGCCGCGGCACCGCATTCCAGGACCACTTCAGCGCTGGTGGACATATCGATCACATCAACGATCACCACCACATCGCCCCTTCGTGCGGCTTCAGCCGCTCCTGAAGCATTACATGTCAGATTTACAGTCTTCAAACCATAGTCACCCAATCCGTCAAAATTTACCATGCATCTTTTTCCATCCATAACATATGCATTCATAGTATGAAATAATCCACATTTTCCACAATCCGGTAAATGAAGACCGGTGAAACATCCCTATCGTCCTCAAACGCAGCCTTTTAAAAGGTTTGCCGCCAAACAGCCGGCTGCCACCGTGCTTTGGAAAAAATCAGGATCATCGCGGACGTCCCGTCCCATGCTTTTCACGTGTAATGCATATTTTGCAAAGAGAGGTCCTGCAGCCGGATGGTCCACCGCTATCCATTGTCCCAGCTTGGCGTAACGTTCATCTTTGATAACCGATTCCACCCGTTGCCGCGTATCAGGGGTCAAATGCCTGGAAATCGGCAGCAACGGCGGATGGCAGGCCAACTCCAGCATCGTCAGGGTATGATGACTGATTCCCCGATGGCGCTCCCGGGGATCGGCCCCGCTGATCCGGGGAACCGCAATGGACTTTCCTCCCAACCGGCATGTCAAATCAATGACCCACGACTGTTCGACGCCGCTGAACCCCATTTTCGTTCCCGTGCCTACGATTCCGGGGCCAAGGGCCACCACAATCAAATCCGCCTTCACCCCATGCCTGGCCAGAAGCAATGCCGAAGGAAGGCTGACGGCCTCCAGATCTCCGCCGAAAGCATTACCGGCGGTAATGGTCACATCCAGCCATCCACGTTTTTTCAAATCACGGACCAGATCGCTCAAAGCGATAGGTAAAGCAGCTCCGTCGGTCATAATATAACACACTCTGGGCGATCCGCCAAAAGTCTCCCGGAAACCCAGGATAATACCGGGAAGCATGCTATGTAATGACGCGGCAACCACCGGAGCCCCGTCCAACGAATCACAGTTTTCCATGACGGCATGATAAGGGCTGTTCTCTTCTTCTGCAGCCAAAACCGGCATTTGCCACGGCGTATATCTCAATTTCATAATATGGCCCGGAAAATCACCGGAAATATCTTCGGGATATTCCGGTAAAATAAAGTGTCGTCCACCGGTTCCCAACCCCAATTGAACGGCAGCGGAATTCATGCGGACTTGGTCACCGGGCTCCACCCGTCGGTAAAGCTGGGGATAATTATAAGCCCGCTCCATCCGGCCGCTGTCGTCCACTTGGACCCATACCTCTTGTAATTCGGGAGTATCTTTAATAATTTGAGTCACCCGGCCGTGAATCACCGAAAACATGAACCGTCCACCTGGCTTTCACCTCAACATTAAAACCTGCACAATGCAGGTTTAACAGTCGCTCAACCTTATTGTCTGTTACTTCGGGAAAACCGGCGATATCTGGCTGTGGATTGCATGAATACTATATATTGTTGTGTTTCCCGGATTTCTTGTTCAAGCTCTTCGAGCTTAGCTTGGGTAATGGCAAACCGGTAATCATTGTCGCTTTTCCACAAAAGGACAAACCCCCACCCGCACAATAAAAAAGTGATTAAAAAGGCCTCAGGTTCAAAGGCATCATAAATCAAATAAACCACGATGGATAAAATGCTCAGGATCAATAAAATCAATCCGAAATAGTAATTGTTATCCCGTTCGGGTTCCCATTTAATGACCTTGCAAAACCATTCAATCATTCGCTTCAGCCTCCATCTCCTGACTTTCCAAAACTATCTCGTCATTACCTGTCCACTCCGGAATCCGGGGCAGATCCTCCAGGCTGTTCAATCCGAAATACCGCAAAAACTTTGTCGTGGTCCGGTAAAGAATGGGCCTACCGGGCGCATCTTTGCGGCCGGCTTCTTCAATCAGGTTCTTCTCCAGCAAAGTCCCTAACGGGCTTTCCACGCTCACGCCGCGCAACGACTCAATTTCCGCTTTGGTAATCGGTTGCTTGTAGGCAATGATCGCCAACGTTTCGACGGCCGCCTGGGACAAGCCGACATTCCTGGGGATTTTCTGGAGTTTCTCGATATAAACGGCACATTCCGGATGCGTGGCAAATTGATAACCGTTGCCTGCCTCAATAATCTGAATTCCCCGTTTCGACCGGCGATAGTCTTCGATTAAATCAGAAATGATCTGTTTTACCGTATGTTCGTCAATGCCGATAATCTCCGCAACGGTCTTACTGGTAATGGGTTCGGACGATGCAAAGATTAATGCTTCAATCGTTGCTTTAGCTAAAATCAAGTTCAAATCGGATGACACACCTTTTCTTCGTCTTCTTTGGTACTAAGATAAATATCCCCAAACAAAACCGGTTGATAAGCCAGGATCTTGTGGAGACGAATCAATTCCAGCACTGCCAAAAAACACGTGATCAAATCGATTTTGGTGTCGACATCGGCAAACACGCGTTTAAAGGATACCTGCTTCTCCCGTAATACCAAGGCTTCAATCTCCTGCATCCTCTGTCGAATGGAAATTTGCGGCTTGGGGATGGCGGATTTGAGGAGTTTCACTTCCAGACTCTCCAACACCACCCGAAAAGCATCCATCAAATCCCATACGGTCAAATTCTTCAAATTATCATCCTGGACCGCATAGGTTTGATCCGGAAATTCGCCGGCAGTCCGAAAATAAATCTTCAATTGCTCCTGTTCGATCTCTTGGAGACTCCGGGCAGCTTCCTTGATCCGCTTGTATTCGATTAATTTGCAGACCAGCTCCCAACGGGGATCTTCATCCGCATCCGTTTCGTCGTCGGTTTCACCTGACGCATTGGCCTCCGGAAGTAACATTTTGGCTTTTATCTGCATCAAAGTCGCTGCCATCACCAGAAATTCGCCGGCAACCTCCAGATTCAGCTGTTGAATGGTTGAAAGATATTCCAGATATTTGTCGGTAATTATCGCAATGGGAATATTATAAATGTCGATTTCGTCTTTTTCGATTAAATGCAATAACAAATCAAGCGGGCCTTGAAAAATATCGAGTTTAACCTGATAATCCATGGATTTACCTCGTATACAGCCTCGTCACATCTCGGGGCTTGTCAATGTTTGCTGTCAGCCAACTGCAATATGGTCAACTCCGGAGTTTGGTCCGGCCGAGGCGGGTCGTGATGATGGCGGATCAAATCCACCACGGATTTCTCAATGCCCAAAATTTGAGCCATATACGATCCTCGCAGCGGATGCACCCAATCTACATACAAACCGTAACGGATCTTCCACCAGCCGGTTCGGTAAGTACGGCTGCATTTTTCCCGCAATGAAGGAAAAACCCGTCGCATGAAGCCGGCAACTACCCGATTTACCCCGTTCAACTCGCCTTCCACTTTCCCGATGTCATGGAGCAACGCCGCCTGAACCAAAGCAGCAAGGTCAATTTCCTGTTGGTCAACAGCCTCTGTAATGGCCGCACGGGCCACCTCTACCGAATGTTTTTGGTCAACCCGGCTCATCTGATAAAAAAGAAATTTGCCGGCATCATTTAAAAACGCATCAATTAACTCCCGATCGGTCGATGTCAGCTTTGGTCGGAATAAACCAAAAAACCGCTTAAATGCTCCCACAAACAGCCCGCCTTTTATTTTGTCGAAATTCAAACATTAATATTTTATCACATCCCAGGCCGGACTGCCTACTGAAAAAGAAGGCCGGAACTTCCGGCCATCCTCTTAATGAAAACAACTGCTACCGATAAACTCCCTTAAAATAGAATTTAAAGGCACTTCACTGTCATCCATCGGCAGGAAATAACTTAAAAACTTCAACAGCCGTTTGGCTTCACTGTATTCCGGCATATCCGGGGTAATCTGTTGCAGCAGCGGTTCGGCATAGTTCTTCAGTACGGCCAACTCATAAATCAAGGCGGAATTGAACATCACATCCGCTTCTTCCTGATATGGAAAGATATATTTCTCTTCGCCCCGGCGGACCATCGGCCATAAGCCGATGGTCTTTACCGCATCATGGCCACGGAACTGGTTATCCCGGACAATCCGGCGGATAATTCGATTGTCCGTCGTCGGAATCCGGTTATGATCGTCCAGGTTTAACTGGGTTAAGGCGCTAATGTATATTTTATACTTATTGTCTTTGGGGATATTCTCCGTCAACCGGTCATTCAAGCCGTGAATGCCTTCAATAATAATCGGTTGATCCTGGGCGATCTGGACAGCGTAACCCCGTTCCTCACGGCGGCCCTTTTGGAAATTATAGACGGGGATATGCACCGGCTTCCCCTGAAGTAACTCGGTTAAATGCCGGTTAAACAGCTCGATATCGATGGCTTCCAGACATTCATAATCCGGCAATCCGTCTTCTCCGATAGGCGTATGTTCACGGTCGACAAAATAATCGTCGATGGAGATGGAAATGGGTTTCAAACCGTTCACCCGCAATTGGACGGCCAGGCGTTGGGCAAACGTGGTCTTCCCCGATGAAGACGGCCCGGCAATCAAAATGACCCGGTTACGCTCCCGCTCGGCGGATACCATATCGGCGATTTGTGCAATTTTCTTCTCATGAAACGCTTCAGCGATCCGGATCAGCTGTCCGCCCTTTCCGGAAGCCACCATTTCATTTAAAGCGCCGACATCGCCGACTTCGAGGATCTTCCCCCATTTTTCAAACTCATAAAAGATCCGGGCCAGTTTTCGTTGTTCTTTAAAAGGCGGGATGGCCTCCGGATGTTCTTTGGAAGGATAACGTAAAATGAACCCCGGCAGATAATAGCGTAATTCAAATTGACGTAAATACCCGGTAGAAGGCACCATATACCCATAGAAATAATCCGTATAGTCCCCGCAATGATACAAATGGATTTCCGGTGACTTTTTATACCGAAGCAACCGGACTTTATCCGCTAAGCCTTTTTTCTCGAATAAACGGGCAGCCTCTTCCAAGGAAACGGTTTCCTTGACAATGGGTTCATCCGCTTCGATAATTGCCCGCATCCGCTCTTCAATGCGTTTTAAGTCCTTTTCCGTTAAGGGTTCACCGTTACATAGATCTATTTCGCCATAAATCCCCTTGCATAGGGAATGCTCCAAACGTACCCGGCAATCGGGGAAAACTTCCGCAGCAGCCCGGACCAAAACCAAACACAGGCTTCGTGAATAAACCCGTATTCCGTCTTCATCGGAAAGATCGATCAAGGTCAGCTTACCGCCGCGTTCCGGGACATAACGCAGATCATGAAATTCATATCCCAACTTGGCAGCAACAATTGGAGATTTCCTGCCGGTTTGAAAATCAGCGGCAATCGTTTGCAATGACGTCCCTTTCGGATAAGTCCGTATTCCGATACCCGGCAGCTCAAATTGCAACTGTTGGATCATTTGTGTCATATGAACCCCCATGTTAATATGTTTTTACTCATTATTATTCGTAAAATATCTGCTTCTTACCTTCTGAAAATAAAAAAAGACTCCCACACAAACCACCATATCCGTAAAGCGATAGGAATCAAACGTTAGGAATTACACAACAATCACAAAAAAACACATGGAAATCCATAGGCATCATATCGGCTAGGACTTGGGACCTATTTTAAAATGGTACTTATGATGGATAGTCACTAAGGTTAATTCAATGGTATGCTTGTCATAAGAAAAAAGATAATCTTTCCAGTTAATCTTTTTTATTAAAGACAAGACCGTTGCGATAGGCATAAATAGCCACTTGGGTCCGGTCTGCCAAAGCCATTTTCCGGAGAATATTGCTTACGTGATTTTTCACCGTCTTTTCACTGATAAACAGTTGTTCAGCGATTTCCCGGTTGGATTCGCCGCAGGCAATATAATTTACAATTTCCATCTCACGCTGTGTCAAGCCTAATTCTTCCGGAAGCACTCCGGGACAATTGATATCCATAAATTGGCGGAATTCGGCCAACAACCGAGAGAGAAGACACGGTTGAATATACGCCTCCCCTTTGGCGATAAACCGAATCGCTTCGATTAATGTGTCCGGCTCGATGTCTTTTAAGACATATCCTAAAGCGCCGGCTTTTATTATTTTATAGACGTGTGTTTGATCCGTCTCAATGGTTAAAGCCAAAATATTGATCTCCGGAAATTCTTTCTTAATTTCCCCTGTAAGTTCTATCCCGTTTTTCCCCGGTAAATTGATATCCATTAACACTACATTGGGTTTTAATTCCCGGACTTTTTCAAGAACCTCATCGCCATGCTGTGCTTCGCCGACGACCTCCAAGTCTTTTTCCAGACTGAAAATTTGCCGAAGTCCCTGCCGAGTTAACGGATGATCATCGACTATCATGATTCGAATCGACATACAAACACCTCTGCCTCTGCCATTATAACACTGCCTGCTCCCGTGGGACCAAAACCACGATTCGGGTTCCGAAACCCGGGGTAGAATCAATCTTCAGTTCACCGTTTAACAATTCAATTCGCTCTTTCATACTTAGCAAGCCAAAACTCTCTTTACCGGCGGCTTCAGCCAATACTTTCTCCACATCAAATCCGCTTCCGTTATCGGAGATCGTTACTTTAATTTCATCCCCAGTGATTATAATCGACACCCCTATCCGGGTAGCCCGGGCATGTTTTTTGGCATTGTTCAGCCCTTCCTGAATTAAACGGAACAATGCCACTTCATACGGATTCTTCAACCGCAGTTCTTCACCGCGGACTTCAAAAAAGACATCGATCCCCTCCCTCAATTTCAATTCTTCAATATATCGCCGGACAGTCGGAATCAGTCCCATATCATCCAAAGTGATAGGCCGAAGGTTAAAGATAATCCGCCGGATATCCTGGAGGCTTTCCCGAACAGTCGTCTTCAGCTGATGTAATTGCCCTGCGAGTTCACTGCGGTTTGTAGCAAGCAGTTTCTCGCAATATTCTGCACGCAACACCACATTGGCCAATGTTTGAGCCGGACCGTCATGAATCTCTCGGGCAACCCGTTTACGCTCTTCTTCCTGAGCCAGGATAATCCGGCCGCCAATCCATTGCTTTTGCTGCATGCCTTCCAATTGATGGCTAAATTCCGTCAAATTGCCACTGATTAAAGTTAACGCCATGTCAACCCGAGACACCAACTCGTCGGCTTTGACGGACATCTCTTTAACCCGAACCATGGAACGAACCAATTCATCCCGTTTAAGCCGCAAGCCCATTTCCCGCTCACGCTCCACCGCCAGCTGCACTTGAAGTTCCTGAGCATACAAATAAGCCGCTTTGATATCTTGTTCCGAGTATTTTTTAAAATCGCGGCTGACTTCCATTAAACGGACTCGGGCTTTTTTGTAAAGCGCTTCAAGCTGATCAACTTTTTCAATCACCTGTTGCACTTCATGGTTGACCCGTTCCAGGTCGGATTCCATTTTGCGATGAACATCTTTCGCTGACTCCGCTATTTCAAATAGACTTTCTTTACTGGCCTCGATCGCTTTGGTAGTTTCTTTAATGACCTTATCCAGAATACTGAAATCAAGCATGTCAGCCAAAGCGTTCACCCCTAAACTTTCTCTGTTATACATTCGGCAATATCGGCGTTGAACTTTAGATCCTTTGCGAAACTGCCCTCTTAAATAAAAAACAAACCGTTTTTGCGGTTTGTTCTCATTGGCCTTCGTCACTTGTCAACTCCGACAAAAATATCGAATATCCCCAGGGATTTTAGGCGTTTGACCACGTCAGCCACAGATTTTTCATTAAATTTTTTCAGAATATTGCCTACATGGGTCCGAATGGTCGACGGCTCAACATGGCGGATGGCCGCAATCTCCTGTTTACTCTTTCCCTCAGCCAGCAGCCTTAAAAAAGTGAGCTCCGTCGGCGTCAGTTTATACACAATATTCAACGTATTGACCAATGCCGCCCGCTCGGAACGGAGAATCCGAAATTCCTCCAATATCTTCCGGGCAATCTGCGGTCGGATGGGGCTACAATCCGCCGCGGCGCTGCGAATGGCTTCCAATATCTCATTTACCGAAGAATCTTTGACAATATAGTCCACCGCACCGGCCTCAAAGGCGGCATACACCGTACTGTCATCGGAAAAATGCGTCAAAACCACGCAACGGGTTTGCGGAAGATCCGTCGTGATCCTGCGAATTGCCTCCACACCGGCCAAGCGCGATTCCATTTCCAAATCCATCAATACCACATCCGGTTGGGTTTCCAAGGCCAGTTTCACGGCGTCGGCGCCGCTCTCTACGGCCCCAACCGTTTCCATGCCGGGTTCGTAACTGATTACCATCTTCAAATATTCCCGAATTGGTTCCATATCATCCGCGATCAAAATCCGGATCGGTGAAGACATCCGCACACCCGCTTTCTTCCCAATAGTTGTTACTTATCGAAAACCGGCACAGCCAACGGTTTCCCGAGCTGCCCTGAAATTCTGTCAAACTGAGGATAAATATTCCATTCCCGCTTTACCGAAGGATTGTTTCGATAAAACCGATCCAGCTCCTGGTTCCATTCCGTTTCCAATTGCTGCAAACGGTCGGCCAGCGAGCCGCCGTTTAAAAGAATATCCCGAAACACGGTACAAGGATTCCGCTCCGGTATCTTCCATCCGGGAAGCACGGGATATGAAGCCAGATAATCCTTGTCCAACGTCTCCGCAAATTCTTTAAACCCTTTCAAGGGCGATTTCTGTTTGGCATATACTTGCGTTACTTTAGGATCAGGGTCAATACATTTGCCATGTTCGTAGAATTTGGCCCGTATCTCATACCGGCTGAACCATTTCACCACTTCCCAGGCTTGCAACTTATAGCGGCTTTGGCCGTTAATGCTCCAGTACCCTCCGATGATCATTGCCCGGGGCTTTCCATGGAACCGGCCGTCGTACGTCGGAATCGGCGCAACGCCCCAATCGCATTTGGCCGGATACTGTTCATTGAGGACGCCTACATCCCAGGCTTCCCCCATAAACATGCCGATCCGCCCCTCGGCAAACTGAGCCCGCAGAGCATCATTGGTCAAAAATGCTGTCCCCGGAAAGAGGCTCCCTTCATTTTGAAGGTCCAGCAACAGTTGGAAAACCTTATAATACCCTTGTATCGCCCATCTCCCCGTCTTCCAGTCCCAATATGCGGGGTCGCCGTTGGCTTCCGCCCATTGACTGGGCATCCACTCCAGCGGCCAGGACTCGGCGCCGCAATAAGCAAAGCCATACGCGTTTCCGGCTCCGGCCTTGGTTATCTTTCGGGCGATCTGTTTCAATTCTTCATAAGACCGGGGCGGTTTATCCGGATCCAACCCGGCTCGCCGGAAAAGGTCCCGGTTATAAATAAGACGGGAATTGATGACTTCCACGGGTATGGCGAAAACATGGCCTTGATAGGTAGTGATCCCCTCGATCCAATACCAGGAGGGCCAGGATTTTTTCCACTGTTGGAAACCGGGCAAATCGTCAAACCAAATCTTCGCCCCGGCCTGGAAAGGATCGGCAAAACCGGAATTAAAGTTAGTGCTGTATAAATCGGGCCCTTCCATTTTAAGCTGGGCTTCCTGGAAAATCCGAGAAGCATCGTCTCCCAAAACAGTGACGGAAACCGAAATCCTTTTCTTCTTTCCCACGGTTGCATTGAATTCTTTAATCAGACGCTTGGTTAGATCGGCCATATGCCGTTGATGGGTCCATAATTTTAATTTCACCACAGGATGAGCGCCTAACGTTTCAGAATTGGCTCCGATGCACAATGCCATCAATCCAATCAACAACCACCGATATGGCCGTTGGCCCAATAAGCGAAACGCATCCCGAAGCCGCCGCATGGTCCTGCCTCCTTCTAACCAAACTTTCCAGTCGTCATTTAAAATTCTGGAAACCGTCTCCTTTTTCCTGCCATATCCATCGCGTTGAATATCGGAAAGGGCTACCGGTATCCCGCCGGTAGCCCCACATTCATCCATATGATTATTTCTTATTCTTCTTCACCCAAGCGTCCAATTGTCTCTGCGCTTCAGCGATAACTTTGTCAAGGCCGGCAGCTTTAAAGCGGGCAATGACATCCGGTAATGTTTTCGGATCCGCAGCACCGCAGATAAGCGGGGCCACACCGGTTTGCCACACGTTGATGCAGGCTGCCACCTCATTTTTCACCGGAGTGCTGTCAAAGTTAAAGCCCAAGCTCTTGGCGGAAATGGAAGATTCATTGAATTTCTTGAACGCTTCCCATTTGCCGGTATTTTCGCCTTTCCAGAAGTAATTCAAGTATTGATTGCCGAACATCCACGGCGTCCCCGGTTTGTATCCGGAGTTTTGGGCGGTCACTCCCGGCGGATAATCGATGACGTTCTCGGAGATCTTGATATAATGCTTGCCTTCGATGCCAAAGTTAATCAGGTTGTTCAGGTACTTGTCGGTATTGACCAATTCCAGGAACTTCAGAGCTAAAATGGGGTTCTTGGAAGTCTTGGAAATGGCTTGCATGGATCCGGTGCAATCCCGAGTCTGGACCACTGGTTGAGTTAATGCAACGGTCACGCAAGGAATGCCCCAGGAGGCGGTCCGCTCTTCATCGTAAAAAGGTTTAAGGGATTCGATTTTGCTGAATACTTTGCCGGCACGGATATCGGTAACGAATTCGGAAACCGTGGCGGCATCGGCCGGAACATAACCGGCAAGGAAATATTTCCGGGCCAGTTCGATGTATTCTTTGAATTCTTTGGTCTCCAACATGTTCAGGACTTTCATGTCCTTGCTGTCGTTATAGAGCACCGCCGGGACGTAATCATCGGCGATCCGGTCGAAATCCAGGACCCGGACGGCATTTTCATTGTGGAGATTTTGGAAGGGAATCACGCCCGGCTCTTTTTCTTTGATGATTTTAAAGAACTCTTCTGCATCGGCCAAGGTCTTGATCTTGGTCACATCCATTTTGTATTTGTCGACCAAATTTTTGTTGAACCAGAATCCCCATTGATGGGCCAGTTCTTTGTTGGCGGGTATGGCATAGTTCCGCCCGTCAATGGCCGAACCGGTAATGAAGGCCGGGTGCAGCTGCGCCCGGGTTTTTGGGGCGTATTTTTTCCAAAGGTCGGTAATGTCCAGGAAAGCGCCCCGGGCCACATTCACCTTGTACAAATTCGCCCATGACGACGTGAAACAAATATCGAATTTTTCTCCCGAAGCAATAATCATCCGCATCCGGTTGTCATATTCGTCGCCCCAGGTATAGCACTGCATTTTTAATGTGGCATTGAGCCCTTTCTTTTGAATGTACTTGCTGGCTGCCTCTTCGACCAATTTTACATCCGGCTGTTGTCCGTTCCCGATGAAATACCATTTAATTTCATAAGGTGCTGCCGCGAAAGTGGTTGCGCCCAGTAAAACGACTCCCAATAACAACACCAGGGCAACCAATTTCTTGGTATGTTTCATCTCTGACTCCTCCTTTATTTCATTTTATTGCTAACCAGTTTTATTCCTGGTCTTAGCCTTTAATCGCTCCGACGGTCAGCCCTTTCACCAGATATTTCTGGAAGAACGGGAAGGTTAAAACGATGGGCCCGACTCCGATGACCACCATAGCCATCCGGGCGGCTTCCGACGGCATCTTGGAAAGGATGTCCCCGGACATGCCTCCGATGTTGCTCGAGTTTTGCAACAAGTATTGCATGGAAGTCTGAACCTGATACAACAGGTACGGTAAAGGAACAAGCTTGGGATCATTGATGTACAAAGCAGCCAAAAACCAATCATTCCAATATTGAAGCGTGGCAAAAAGTGCAATTGTGGCCAAGCCGGGAAGGGCCAGCGGCATAACGATCCGGAAGAAGATGGTAAACTCACCGGCCCCGTCAATGCGGGCCGCTTCAATCAACGAATCGGGAATATTGGTTTTGAAGAAGGTCCGTAAAATAATCACCCAAAACGCATTCATCAAATACGGGAAGATTAGCCCCCAAATGCTGTCTTTCAGCTTGAGTACGTTGACGCCGATCAAATAGGTTGATACCATTCCCCCGTTAAAAAGCATGGTGAAGATGAGGAAAAAGGTGAAAAAATTCTTATATTTAAAGTCCCGGCGGGAAATGGGATACGCATAAAGGGCAATAATCAGAATACTGAGTATCGTTCCTAACACCGTCACCAAAATGGTAATCCCGTAAGCAGACACCACCTGGCTCCCAGTGGAAAAGATGAATTCATAAGCATATATACTGAACTTTTTCGGGAAAAAACGGTATCCGTAAAGTGCCAAAGTACTTTCATCGGTCAATGATACCGAAATGACCAATACAAGCGGCAGAATACACACAAGCGCATAGCCCAACAGGATGATATTGAGAATTGCGTTGGTCTTGGCGGAAACTGCACTCAGTCGGTTGAATTCAGTTTGTTCCTTGCCCATGGTTTTGCCTCCGTCACCGTTGAATCTTTAATATATTCCAAAGTCAGAAAATGGCCGAATCCGGATCGATTTTACGAACTGCATAATTGGCAGCTACAATCGTGATAAAGCCGACGACGGATTGATAAAGAGCCGCCGCGGAGGACATACCGATATCCCCCATTCGCATCAACGAATTGAAGACATAAACGTCGATGGTTTGGGTCACCGGATACAGCATACCGGCATTGCGCGGCACCTGATAGAAAAGGCCCAAGTCGGAATTGAAAATCCGTCCCACGAAGATGAGAAACATCACGATAATGACCGGTGTAATTTGAGGTAAGGTAATATGGATAACCTGTTGCCACCGGCTGGCCCCGTCAATGCGGGCCGCCTCATAAAACTCCTGGTCGATCCCGATAATGGAAGCCAGATAGATGATGCAGTTGTTTCCTATCCATTTCCATCCGTTAATCAAGACGATAATGTATGGCCAGTATTTCGGTTCCGAATACCAGGCAATCGGCTGTTTCCCGAGGGATTTGAGGATGGTCATATTGATAAACCCTTTATCCGGACTGATAAATGAATATAACAGATAGCTGGCAACGATCCAGGAGAGAAAATACGGCAAGAACATGGAACCCTGATAAAAACGGGATAACTTCCGGCTGCGGATTTCATTCAACATGATGGCAAACGCCAGGGAGACAATGGTACAGGAAGTAATGAAAACCAAATTGTATAACAAGGTATTCCTGGTAATGACAAAGGCGTCCGGCGTTTTAAATAAGAATTCGAAATTACGCAAGCCGATCCACTCGCTCTTAAACAAACTGGTGAAGAAATTTCCGTCATAAAACATAAAGTTTTTAAAAGCGATAATGATTCCGAACATCGGCAGATAATTGTATAGCAGCAAAACCAATACGCCCGGAAGCAACATCAAAAACATCGCCCGGTTCTTTTTAATTTCGCGCCACCATGCCGGTGAAGTCCGGCTGGGTGATAAAATCTCTTTTCCTTTCATGGCCGCTCCTCAATATTTACGAATTAAGATTATATAAATGTTTTGTTACAACTTTATTATCTTGCACATAAAAAAAACCGCCTAGGAGGATGTTTCCTCGGCGGTTCTTCCTTGTCTTCCCCGATTATTCCGGCTTTTTGTTGAGATTTTCTCGACACCGGAGCACCACTTCAAAAGTGGCTCCACACCCCGGCCGGCTTTTTACATTGATAAACCCCCGATGTAATTTGACCACCCGGTGGCAATAGGTTAAACCCAGCCCCCAATTGCTTCGGGTCGGCTTGGTTGAGAAAAAGGGATGAAATATCTTATGAAGATTCTCTTTGAGTATTCCGGGGCCGTTATCCGTGATTCGGAAATAACTCCACTCATGTTCCCTACCGATTTCCACGACGATCTGCGGGCTGAAATGACCGTCTTTCACTTGACTCAAGGCATCCAACGCGTTTTGCAACAGATTTTCCAACACGTTGACCAAGTGTTCCCGGTCTCCCAATATGCACATCCCGTTGTCCTGAATCCGCTCGATCAAGCGAATTTGTTCCAACCTTTGCCTGCATCGGTGTTTCGCCTCTTCCCATAGCTCCCGCTCCAATAACCAACACGGGTTGAGTTGCAGCCGTTCCGCCTGGGACTGGAGGACGTCCAAGCGGGCCAAGGCCTGAGTGCACGCATCTTTGACCCAAGCGATTCGTGAAGCGATCTGCTCCACTCCTTCACCATGGACCGATTCCAACTCAGCGGCAGCCATATCCATGGCCATCTTCACCCCTAAAAACTGATTCTTAAAGGGATGGAGGGCAATTTTCACCGCTTGGTTGGCGATGTGAATCTGTTGATCCAAATGCTGGCCGATGATCCGCCGGGAACCGAGAAATCCGTACCGCGAAATGGAAAGGGTCACAACCGCAATGACGATGAACGCCCCAAAGGGGACCAACAACAGATAGCGTGTATCATAAAAGGGATAATCCCGTCCCAACGGCAATAACGTCGTCGCCACAGTATGGGCATTCAAAATACTGCTCCGACCGGTACAAAACAACACCACGAAAAAGAGGCAGAGTACAGCATTGCTGATGCCCACCAGCACCACTTGGATTCGTTTCTGCAATATCTGACAGGTAAAAAAGAGTTTGAATATTTTCGCCAAACAATAGGCAAAGATGGCAATAATGGCATAAAAAATGACACGGTCCATCATCACCAGCCGTTTCTCCCAGACAAGTCGTTCCGGAGAAGCGATATTTAAATCGGCACCGTATTTAAAGAGCCGGAACAATTGATCCGGATCGTAATGCCATAAAAACCAGACAAAAAAAATGAAAAACAGGCCAATGATCCCATAATCTTTCCAGCGAAACCGTTCACCGACATAGGTATAGGTAAACCCGATGACTGCAGCGATAAATCCGGCGGCGCTCCACAGCCTGAACCGCATAAAATCCGTCAACGGAAGGCTTTTTAAAAGATTCCATGCCCATACGGGTTGATCAAAACTAAACTCCAACAAACCTTCCAGGTTATAATTGGAAAACCTGGGAACCAGCCCGACCAGTCCGACAATGCAACATCCAAAGGCCAGGAAGATACATCCAAGCCATACAGCCTGATATCCATGGAAGACCCGGGCGATGATAAAAATCGCAAATACCAGGAACAATATTGCAATGAAGAGCATAGCCAGCCTCCATATTTTATTCCTGTTAATAATTCCCGATTGAACGGATAAATTCCTTCCGGCTTTGGGAGATTCAGGAAATGGCGGATAAAAGAAAAACCCGGAATTCTCCGGGTTTTACCATAAACGGACGTATACCGTTTTAGACTGGCATCCATATCACATATTTAAGCTTTTAAAAGGTGGACCTTATCCAACCGTTCCCACGGCAGATCCAGGTCATTGCGTCCAAAATGGCCGTAAGCGGCAACCTGTTTATAAATCGGGCGTCTCAGATCCAAATCCCGAATGATGGCCGCCGGGCGAAAATCGAAATGGCGGTTGATCAACGCAGCAATGGCTTCATCATCTATCACTCCGGTGCCAAAGGTATCCACCATCACCGATACCGGTCTGGCCACGCCAATGGCATAGGCAATCTGAATCTCACACCGTTTGGCAAGGCCTGCAGCCACTACGTTTTTGGCGGCATACCGTGCGGCATATGCTGCCGAACGATCAACTTTGGTCGGGTCTTTGCCCGAAAAAGCGCCACCACCGTGCCGGGCCATCCCGCCGTATGTATCCACAATGATCTTCCGTCCGGTCAAGCCCGAATCCCCCTGAGGCCCGCCAATCACAAAGCGTCCGGTGGGATTAATCAAATAGCGGGTCCGGTCATCGAGTAAATGGGCAGGTATGACCGGTCGAATCACTCTTTCAATGATGTCTTTTTCAATTTGATCATGTTCCACTGCCGGATCATGCTGGGCCGAAATCACGATGGTATCAACCCGCACCGGAACATCGTCCTGATATTCCACGGTAACCTGACTTTTACCGTCCGGACGCAAATAAGGCAACTCTCCGTTTTTGCGTGCTTCAGCCAGACGACGGGTCAGCCGGTGAGCCAAAGCAATCGGCATGGGCATGTATTCAGGCGTCTCATCACAGGCAAAACCGAACACCAACCCCTGGTCGCCGGCACCAATGGCTTCTATGGCTTCCTCGTCCATCTCTCCGGTTCTGGCTTCCAAGGCTTTATCGACACCCATGGCGATATCCGGAGACTGTTCATCGATGGATGTTATCACAGCGCAGGTATCACAGTCAAATCCGTATTTAGCCCGAGTATAGCCGATTTCCCGGATGGTCTCCCGGACTATCTTGGGAATATCCACATAACAGTTGGTAGTAATCTCCCCCATGACCAACACCAATCCGGTGGTCACTGCCGTTTCACATGCAACTCTGGCCTGAGGGTCGCAACTAAAGATCGCATCCAATATGGCGTCGGAAACCTGATCGCAGATCTTGTCCGGATGGCCTTCCGTTACTGACTCCGAGGTAAACAAATGCCTTTGACTCAATATGCATCACTCCATTGAAAAAAATAATCCTTCCAATCGGAAGGAATCGTTAGCCGCTCATCTTCCAGATTGCTCTGGGGGAATTAGCACCGTAAAACGACACTGGTCGTTTTGGGTTGCTGGGTATCATCAGGCCCTGTCCCTCCACCGCTCTTGATGAGATATTCAATTTTAATAAAAATCAATCCAAATTATATATGATAGGCCAGGCACTGTCAATGATTAATCGGCATTTTATTCAAATTGTGCCATTGTCAATACATCTTACAAATATTTCTCAATCTCCGCAGCAATCTCTTTTTTCGGCCGGAAACCTACCAAACGAGTGACGACTTCCCCGTTGACGAAAAGGCACAGGGTAGGGATGCTCATGACGCCGTAGGAGGCGGCCAATTCCTGATTTTCATCCACATTGACTTTCCCGACCACCATCTTATCGGCATAATCCGCAGCCAGTTCCTCAACCACCGGCGCCACCATCCGGCACGGCCCGCACCAGGGTGCCCAAAAATCGACTAATACCGGTTTCTCAGATTCCAGAACATCCTTTTTAAAGCTGGATTGCGATAATTCCAACATATGTTTCACCCCTTAAACTTGATGTTTTATTATTCCACATAATGGACTTTTAATAAATTGGTGGAGCCAGGCACGCCGGTGCTGACACCCGCCGTGATGACAATCAAATCGCCCGTGGAAACAAAACCATGATTTTTGGCTGCAGCCACGCTGACTTCAAACATATGGTCAATATTGTCGGCAACGGGAACCAAAATGGGATAAACGCCCCAGTTGATGCTGAGCTGACGGGCAACTTGTTCCGACGGCGTCGCAGCCACCACGGGAGCCTGTGGCCGGTATTTGGATACCATACGGGCGGTGCTCCCGGACTGGGTGGATGTAATAATGGCAACCGCCTTCAAGTCCAGCGCCGTTTGGCAGGTGGCATGGCTGATGGCATCCGAAACGCTGGGAAATGCGCTGACGCGTTTTCTGGCCAGAATTTTCTCATATTTCAAGGACTCCTCAATCCGCTGGGCAACCCGAGTCATGATTTCCACCGCAGCCACCGGATGTTTCCCAACGGCCGTCTCGGCGGATAACATTATCGCGTCGGTCCCGTCAAAGATGGCATGGGCAATATCGGTAATCTCAGCTCGTGTCGGCCGAGGATTGCGTACCATCGTTTCCAACATTTCTGTAGCTGTAATAACCGGTTTCCCAATATTATTGCACAATTCGATCAAATGCCGTTGGATTAACGGAACCTCTTCCGGCGGGACCTCGACGCCCAAATCGCCCCGGGCCACCATGATCCCGTCGGCGACCCCCAATATCTCTTCGCTGTTTTGAAAACCTTCTTCGTTTTCAATTTTGGCAATAAGCATCTGATGGCCGCCCAATTCCCGGACATAGTTGCGAATCTCTTCGATATGCTCCGCTTTTCTGGCAAAAGATACGGCAATAAAGTCCAGTTTCTGTTCAACGGCAAAAGCAATGTCTTCTCGGTCCTTCTCCGTCATTGCGGGCAAATTAACGGCCACGCCGGGAAGAGTGACGCCTTTCTTGGAGGTCAGCTCTCCTCCGCCGGTGACTTCGCAAAGAATTCCTTCCGAACGTTTCTCCAGCACATCCAGGCCGATCATCCCGTCGGCCAAAAAGATTTTCCTGCCGACGATCACATCATCCTCAAGGGTCGGATATTTAACATAAATGTATCCGGGCAATCCTTCTTTGGCAGGATCCGATGAAAGAAAAAACCGGTCTCCCTCATTCATCTGTAACGGTTCATTGGGCAAGAGACCAGTTCGAATCTTCGGCCCTTGAATATCCGCTAAAATCCCGATGGGTTGTTTGGTCTTGGCTGCCGCTTCCCGCACCAGCCGGATCCGTTCCGCATGCTCCGCATGGGTGCCATGGGAAAAATTTAATCGGGCAATATTCATACCGGCATTGATCAATTTTTCCAAAACCGCAACACTGGAACTGGCCGGTCCAAGTGTGCAGATGATTTTCGTCTTCTTCATAAAGTCCTCCTCGTAAATATCTACCGTTGCATAATTTATATGGATTCACAGTTCACAGCACACAGAACACAGTGCGCTGCTATATAATCGCGGCACGGACTCCGAGGTTCTTGAACCTAGATTTGGGTGTCTGTCTTCTATATTCTGTATTCTGTCTTCTTACGTTATTTCTGTGAACTATGCACCGTGTACTGTGTACCCTTTTTGTTTTCTGCGAACTGTCAATTTTTTTTATACACTCGCCATAATATTGGACAATTCCAATTCTTCGAGATTGATTTTGGCTTTCGTCGAGAGGGCTTCGTCGATACTGAACACCTCGATCCGGTTATTGACGAAACCGACCATTTTTTCGGTCTCACCGGCAAGCAACAGATCCACGGCTTTCGCCCCCATCAACGTGGCCAACTTCCGATCAAAGAATGTCGGATTTCCGCCCCGTTGAATATGCCCCAACACCGTAACCCGGGTGTCAGCGCCGGTATGGGTCTGTATGTATTTACCGACGATGAAACCGGAGGAATGCTCCATATTCACCGGATCACCCATCAGCCCTTCAGCCACCAAGATAATGCTATGGGCTTTCCCTTTCTTGATACTTTTAACGATCTGCTTACAGACAGCATCCAAATCATAAGGTACTTCCGGAACCAAAACGGCTTCGGCGCCACCGGCCAATCCGGCCGCAATGGCGATAAAACCGGAGTTCTTCCCCATCACTTCAACCACATACACCCGGCTGTGGGAAGATGCCGTATCCCTGATCTTATTAATCGCATCCAAGACAGTATTGACGGCTGTATCAAAACCGATGGAATAATCGGTACAACCGATATCATTGTCAATCGTACCCGGAATCCCTACCGTCAGGAAACCCATCCGGTTCAGCACCTGAGCCCCCCGGAAGGAGCCGTCTCCCCCGATAATCACCAGCCCGTTGAGGCCCATCTTCTCCAGCTGTTCTTTGGCTTTCGCTTGGCCCTCGGGGGTCTCAAACTCCTTACAGCGTGCGGATTTCAGGATCGTTCCGCCTCGTTGCAGAATATCCCCGACACTTCGGGAATTCAAGGGAATAATCTCGCCATTCAGAATTCCGGAAAAACCCCGTTTAATGCCATAAACTTTGCAGTTATGGTACAATGCCTTGCGAACCACTGCCCGAATCGCCGCATTCATGCCCGGAGCGTCTCCGCCGCTGGTAAGGATTCCAATTTTCATTGCTACACCCTCCAAAATCAGTTTTCAATAAATTGACCGTAATTTCGGAAGCGCTGGTAGCGATCTTCAAGTAATTGGGATGGACTGAGTTTAAGCAAAGGTGTCAAATTGCTGACCAATGCTTCTTTCAAATTTTTTGAGGCCAAAGCCGGGTTTTTGTGGGCTCCGCCGATGGGTTCCGGCACAATTTCATCGACAATGCCCATTTTCAGCAGATCTTTTGCCCCAATTTTCAACGCTTCGGCAGCTTCTTGGACTTTTGAACCGTCCCGCCAAAGAATAGCGGCACAACCTTCGGGAGAGATCACCGAATAATAGGCATTTTCCATGATAAGCACCCGGTTACCGATACCGGTGGCCAACGCGCCGCCGCTGCCGCCTTCTCCGGTGACCGCCACAATGACCGGTACGCGCAGGTTGGCCATCTCCATAATCCCTCTGGCGATGGCTTCGCCCTGGCCCCGTTCCTCAGCTTCAACCCCCGGATAGGCCCCGACCACATCCACCAGACAAATAACCGGCCGGCCAAATTTATCCGCTTGTTTCATTAAACGCAAGGCTTTACGGTAACCTTCGGGATGGGGCATGCCAAAGTTGCGGTAGATATTCTCCTTGGTATCCCGCCCTTTTTGCTGGCCGACGACAGTCACCGGAATACCGTTTAAATAGGCAATCCCGCCGACCATGGCCGGATCGTCCCGGTACAGCCGGTCACCGTGAAGCTCGATAAAATTATCGAAAATCATTCCGATATAATCAAGACAAGTGGGACGTTTCGGATGGCGGACGATTTGAATCCGCTGCATTACTGTGAGATTACTGTATATCTCCATCCGCAGATTTTCCGCTTTCTGCTCCAAAGCGGCAATCTGCTCTTGCATATCGATCCCTTTTTCCTGGGAAAACCTTTTCAACTCTTCGATCTGCTTTTCGAGATCGACCACAGGTTTTTCAAATTCTAAGATCGGGCCCACATTATTGGACATCAACCCCACCTCCGTTCAGATGAAACTTAATCAGCTGAGTCAGGGTTGATTTCAAGTCTTTGCGTGGCACGATCATATCGACAAACCCGTGCTCCAGAAGGAACTCGGCCGTCTGGAAGCCCGGCGGCAACGTCTGACGGATGGTCTGCTGAATGACCCGGGCCCCGGCAAATCCGATCAGAGCATTGGGTTCTGCAATAATGATATCCCCCAATGCAGCGAAGCTCGCAAAAACCCCTCCGGTCGTCGGATCGGTCAACACCGAAATATAAACGCAACCTGCTTCGGCCAACCGATTCAAAACCTGGCTGGTTTTGGCCATCTGCATCAGAGACATAATTCCTTCCTGCATCCGGGCTCCGCCGCTGGCAGTCACGGCAATAAACGGCAATTTCTTCCGAATGGCATATTCAGCGGCACGAGTAATCTTCTCCCCGACCACAGAACCCATGGAAGCACCCATAAAGCCGAAGTCCATCACCGCCAGGACCACAGGAATGCCGTTCATCATGGCTTCGCCGGTGACCACGGCTTCCGTTAAATCCGTGCTTTTCACCGCTTTTTTAATCCGATTGTCATAATCGGGGAAATCAAGGATATTAACGGTCTTTAGATTCTTGTCAATTTCCTGAAAGCTGCCTTCATCGGTCAACAACGCCAGCCGTTCCTTAGAACTAATCCGAAAATGATACCCGCATTTCGGGCAAACTTTCAAATTTCTCTCCAGATCTTTGTTATACGTAATTTGCGAGCAACGATTGCATTTAACCCATAAACCGTCCGGAATTTCCTTCTTTTCGATGGCTTCTTCCCGCGGCTGAAAATCCTGTTCCGATTTAACCGTGATATATTTAGGTTTCGTCTTAAACAAGTCTTTTAACAATAATTCCACCTCTTAACAAAGGCCGTATTTTAAATCGAACCATCCACCTTACATAAAATTTTTTCTCCACCGGATGTCAAGTTCCTGCCACCCGAAGGGAATAATGGTTGTGTCCTTCATGGTCTTTGTAAGGCATTATTAATCACTTCGTTGGCTTCTTCGATCTCGATCTCCGAAACCATAACTTCCACATTACGGTCTTCCTTTTCAGACAGGCGGGCTTCTTTGAGCTTGACTAAAATCCCTTCAACTTCCAAAAGTTGTTTAAGATACATAGCCACCTTACGATTGGGTGCTACGTAAACCACAACCCACATTGGCGTATCCTTTCTGTGAGAATATTGTCAGTTTTAATACCTAAGAAGGGGAAACAACATTGCGTCGACTCGATGCATAACCTATCTATATCAGGATAAATTAGGATAAAGTCGTTGTCAAGTAAAAGCGCATGATTTGCAGAAAATATGTATGACATATTTTGTTTTTTAACATGATTTTTACCATTCCAAAATAATGACGAAAACGCCAAAAGCTTAAGTACTGATGGCGTTCGCCGTAAACACAAATCCCGGGTTGTCCTCTTCTCCTTCGACCGTAAATAATTGACTTTCCCGATGATTGAGAGCCAGGATAAAATCGCCGTTGATCACTGCTTTGGTTTTCCCCCGAATCTTTCCGTTTTCAACATATAAGCATTGATCGGCCGTTAATGAAAAATGGCCAGAAGAAGCATCTTGTGTATGCATCCCCAACACCGAATAAATGATGAGGCCCCGATCAATGGTGTTGAGCACGTCTTCCCATTGAGGGAATGGATTCCGGCCCGTGATAAAAAACCCGCTTCCTCCCGGAGGCACAGGCGTCGGATTCATCCCGGCCTTTTTAGCGTATTTCAGATTCAAAATCGGACTTTGCAACTTCCCACCGTCGATTAAGACGATGGTTCCACCGGGTACGCCTTCCGCCGTGCAAATATAGGACGAACCGCGGTACGGCAGCAAATTATTAATGGTTAAACTCAAGTCGTCCCGGATAACCGGCCGATGTTCCTGAAAATCTTCCAATACGAAACGGCTTTGGCGGTTTAGCACCAGACTGCCGTATAAATTGGCGATGAGAAATTGGTTGATAAACGTTTCGAACATCTCCGGAGGCAAGATTAATGTCATCGACCCTGAAAACGTTGCTGAACAGGGCTCCTCCAATTGTTGGCTGACCGTAATGGTCTCCCGGATAATCCGATTAATGTCACCTGCATCCGGCCATTTCTTTTCGGAATAGCCTTTTCCGTAACTGTCGTTGGCAATGAAATAAAATTCAACCGGTGTTTGCGCATAGCTTAAGTGAAACCCGTCCGAATTCATCAAATGCCGTTGATCGTGGAAACATTTGATTCGGGCATCCACTTTACGAATACCCGACTGCCGAAGCCGATGAATCCCCTCAGACAGCAGCTCAAACGGGCGTTCCACCTGACGGTCGATGATCGCTTGGGCTTCAGCATCGGCCAAATCCACTTCCGGAAGGGATGCCGGAGTAAAAATGCCAACCCCATCGGGATCATGATACGAAGTCTTTTCCCATAATTTCAAATAGTCCGGGAATTCTTCAACCACCCGCGCTTCCAATTTGGCTGCGGTGAAGCGGAAATCTTCCCAAACAAGATAAATTTCCCCCGAGATGCTCTGCTTATAACCGGGGGCCGAATAAGGACCACCGATTTGATTGTTTTTAACCCCGATATCCAATCCGTCGGTCCAATGCAGATCAAAGCGCCATCCCTTCAAGCGCGGGTTGGTTTTCTGAGACTGACGGAGCAATTCCCCAAGTCGTTCATGCATTTCCAAACTCACTCGCCTCCTATCATGACATCGGGGTTCTCATCAATAACCAAGAAATAATGGGAACCGCCGCAGCTGGGCACGCCTTGTCCCATTTTGCCGCAAGTCCCCATGGCATCCAGTTGGAGTTGGCCCAAAGCAGCCGACACGGACTGTAATACCGATAAAATTTTCCCGCTGAATATGGCCGGCTTGTAAAGAACCGGTTCCTCCGAAAGTTCGTAGATGGCCGAGCAGTTAAAGACAAAATCACCAAATGCCGGATTGACCTGACCCCCTTGGAAACCGGTAAGGTAGAGGACTCTTTCACCGGGGACCATCAAGCCGGCCTCCGTTAACATCTGATATAAATCCTTGGCAGTAATGGTTTCAAAATCCTGATTTACGGGAATCGGATCGTCAAATTCGATGCGAATATTGGACATCCGGGCGATGGGAAGATGGAAAATGCTCTCCACCCGTTCTGCTCCGGTGGGCTCCACCCCGGCCCGGTGGGCCGAAAAAATATCGGCAAGCCCCGCATTTAAACGCCCATGATCCACGATCCGCACGGTTTGCCGCTCCGTTCCAATGGCGCTAATGGGCTGATAGGCATAATCTCCTTCCAACGGGCCGTCAATGATGGATAACCGCGGGTCGGAAACGATCATGCCTTTGCGGAACCTTCCGTTTTCTCCCAATATCGAACTGTCCAAGCCGTCCGTCTCGGCCGCATGGCCAAAAGCTTCATGGGCCAAACCTTTCGCCAAAGCATAATCGATGACCAATTTATAATGGCCTCCGGGAAATTTGGCGGCGCCCAACAAGTCCAAAGCCAGACGGGCCGCTTTCTGCCCGCGCCGTTTCAAACGTTTTTGTGATTCTTCGTCAAGCAAAACCCCTAAATCACTTCCGGATATATTGGCATACGTGGTCGCCGTCTCCTGACCCGACTTGGCTGTAATACTATGGTAAATAAAAGCCCTGGGCGTATTGAAGATGACATCCGTCCCGTCGCTCCGGAAAATTCGCCATTCTTCATCCGCCAAACGAAGGATGGTCCGGACCGAAAGTCGGGAATCCATCGTCCCGATCTCCCGGTTCAAACCGACCAACCTTTCCTCAATCTCGGCCAAATCCATACTGTCGTATGGATATTTCAGGGGAACTTCCACCCGGCGTTGTAACGGTTTTAACTTATAAACCTCCCGGTTCGTCTCGCTCTGATATCCCGAACCCGCTTCTGCCAGAAAAGCCGCTTTATCAAAAAGGGTCGTTGCCACCTCGACCGAAACCTGATCCGAAGCCGCAAATCCCATATTTCCGTCCTCGGTAAATACCTGAATCCCCATGCCGGCCAGACTGCCGGTGGAGATTTCCTCGGTTTTGCCATTGTTAATATGTATCCCTACATCGGTCCGGTGCTGAATTCGTCCGATAAAATACATGTCCCGGGCCTTACCCCGGCCACGGCATGCATCAATGACCGAATTGTATTTATCCGTCTTCATCGGGCCTCCCACATTCACACAATAATCCTTCTCTGTTTATCGTCTCAAATGCCCTACTCTTTAACATTATTTACAACGGAACCGTTTATTATAATGTAGTGTACCTCAACCGAAAGCTACGTCCAACGCCATCATCACCGCAAACCCCAGCATGGCGCCGACAGTGGCCAAGTCCGTATTCTTATGAAGCTGGGATTCAGGGATCAATTCTTCCACAACAACGTAAATCATGGCGCCGGCAGCAAAAGCCAATGCGTATGGCAATATCGGCTTGACAAAAATGACAGCGGCTGCACCCAGTACCCCGGCTATCGGCTCAACCATTCCGGAGATCTGGCCGTACCAAAAACTTTTAAACGGGGATAACCCTTCCCGGCGCAACGGTACCGAAACCGCCATCCCTTCCGGGAAGTTTTGAATCCCGATACCGACTGCCAAAGCCAGGGCTCCGGCCAAGTTGGCATCAGGGACATTGGAAGCCAATGCTCCAAAAGCCACGCCTACGGCCAAACCTTCCGGAATGTTATGTAACGTGATGGCCAAAACCAATAAGACACTCCGTTGCCAACCGGTTTTAATGCCTTCCGTATGTTCCTCGCCAAATCCGATATGAAGATGAGGCAACAGCCAATCCACGAGCCGCAAAAAGAATCCGCCCGCCAAAAAGCCGATGACTGCAGGAATCCACGAGGGGATACCCATCTTTTCAGCCATTTCGATAGATGGTGCCAACAACGACCAAAAACTGGCGGCGATCATCACTCCTGCGGCAAATCCCAGCATTCCGTCGAGGAGTTTCCGGCTGACATTTTTGAAGAAAAGAACGACTCCGGCTCCCAGCGCCGTTAACAACCATGTGAACAACGTCGCCATAAAGGCCATCCATACCGGAGAAGCATCGGTGAACCAATCAACCGCATTCATTGCATTCCCCTCCCTGTTCGTGATTATGACAATAATGAGCAATTCTCGACAAACTTTCTTTCTTCCTGCATGCTATGTAAAGTAATTTCAGGCCGGAGAAAACCGGCCTTTCATCATGCATATGTCCTTCCCATGCCATAATAGACTTAATATGATGAACCGGTCTATAGCCCGGCCGAAACGGAGTGTGCCATGAACCATATTTTGCGCATTGCCTTTCTCTCCATACTCTTTGGTTTATCCCTTATGATGACGTTGATCATGAAAACACCGGACTTCCGCATCTTACCGACCGAATCCTTCGAAGAACTGAACATCATGCATCCGTCCGATACGCCTGATTTCTTCGTTCCCGACCATGCCATCAACCCCGGAAATGTTAACGGCATCGTCGTTCCCGGCAACCGATTAATCGGCGGTACCTCCGACAACCATTGGCTCGCACCGTCAAAAATTGCTCCCTATTTGCGTTCCAAACAAATTTACCGGGCCTTCTCCAAAACCGGCTTTCTTAGTGAATTGCATGGCTCCGTCAAACCCGACGCAACAGGAGACAACCCTCATTTGGTTTTTGAGAAAATACCTTCTTTCGAATTTCAAAAAAACTTCGCCTTCGCCATCTCCGGCGGCTGGGACGCTTTTCCCCGGAAACCGCAGTATATCAACGAAAATCTTGAAAAATACCACCCATTGGTGGAAAAGGTCCTCGCCTACCTTCATTTGCAAGCACCGGCCATCATCCGCGAAATAATCCAAATCGATTTGACGGGAGACGGCACGGACGAGCTTTTGATCGCCGCAGAACATTTCCCGAAGCTAACCGAAGAGTCCGACCCAAAAGTTCTTCTGGAACAGAGTTATAGCTTGATCCTTCTCTATCAGGTACACGACACCAGGGAAAGCACGACGGTCCTCATTGGCAGTTGCCGCGAACCCATCCGTTACGACATTCTAGCCGTTGCCGACTTAAACGGCGACTGGTCTATGGAATGTTTAGTTCGGGAAACCTTGCATTCCCACGCCTCACCAAAACCGCGCCGCCACATCATATTCGGGCTGGAAGACAAAACACCCTGTAAGATATTGGAGTGTTGGTGGCAACCCTAAAGAGATAAAAGCCCCGGAATCAGTTGATAGGAATCGAAGACAGAATACAGAATATGAAATATGGAGAAGCGAAAAATATTGAATATAGATACAGAGTTCTTGATATTAGGTGCTGGGTCATGGAAGGAACGCATCCGCGTTCCATTTAAACCAAGAATCTCGAACCCGGGCCCGGAACCTGAATCAAAACCTTATATAAGGAGGAGCTCATGGAATCCAACATTTTTCACATTTCGCCTGTGATTTCAAAAGGGTTTTCCCTTTCAATGGCCGGACTCGCCGTCCTTTGGCTGGGCTTACTCGCTCTAATGGTAGGAATCATGATTTCCGCCCAGACCATCCAATATGAAATCTCCCGGCAGGGATTGAGCATTAAACATGCTATTTTTTACGGGCGTACCGTCCCAAAAGAGGATTTGGTCGTTGACGCTATGCGCATCATCTATTTAAATGAGGAACCGGATTATAAACCGGCCATCCGCACCAACGGCATCAGTCTGCCCGGTTTCCAAAGCGGGTGGTTCCGGTTGAAAAACAAAGAAAAAGCCCTTCTCTTTGTGACGGATCACCGGAAGGTGCTTTATCTGCCCACAACCAAAGGCTATGCCATCTTACTCAGCACCCCCGATCCTGAAACCATGCTGGCTAAGATGAAAGCGATGTGGATGTAAACGATCTTATATAATGAGTGCTGGATACTAGGTGCTGGGTACTGGGTCCAGATGAGGAATGCCTTGCGTTCCCTCCATAACCCAGGACCTAGAACCCAGAACCGAGTAGAACCTTGACTCACAATTCAATACTATTTATCTTCATCCGTTCCCATAGCTCCTAAAACACATCGTGCGGTGACGGTAATCAAAATCACCAATCCTCCGACGATGGCCCAAGGTCCGGGTTTTTCTCCCAAAAATATAAAAACCCACACTGGATTGAGCACCGGTTCGATCACCGGGATCAATATCCCTTCCAAAGCCGTTACATACTTCATGGCCTTGGAATATAAAATGTATGATATTCCCAACTGAAAGACGCCCAACAACATCAGTCCGATCCACCCTTGGGTGCCCGGGGAAGAGCCTAACATAAAGGGGAAGCCGATGAGTGCCGTCAATATATTCCCCAGCAACATGGATTCCAAGGAAGAACCGTCCTTCTGTTTCCGGGTAAACAAAGCCAATCCGGCAAAGGCCACTCCGCTGCCAATGGCCACCAGATTACCAAACATATTGCCAACCGTCAGATTGTCCTGGAAAAAGAGGACCATACCTCCCAACGTGAAAGCAATGGTCAACCAATCCAGCTTGGTCGTTTTTTCCCCGAGAAACCACCATCCAAACAAGCCGACATAAACCGGTGCCGTATATTGCAGCAAAATGGCATTGGCGGCTGTCGTCATTTTATTGGCAGTGACAAACAAAATAACCGTGGCAGCATAAGCCGCCGCGCCCCCCAGTTGCGGAAAGGACCAGTTGAACCGGAGAGGCCGGCACCAAAGGACCATCAATACGGCAGCGATGGCGCTTCGCATGCCGGCAATGGCCAACGGAGGCCAATTGACCCATTTGATCAACAATCCGCCCAAACTCCAAAGCAAAGCCGTTACAATTAATTGCAAAAAAGCCTTTTTCCGTGCAGCATCATGGGATGTCATATTCATCGTTAACCCTCATTGTCCGCGGATGAAATATTATTCAAAAATAAAAATTCCAGGCCGTTACAGCCATAGGGGCATTTCAATCTTTAAAGTATCACATTTTCCGGTTTTTAAAAAGGCGCCCAATAAAAAAGGACACCCGCAGGAGCCCTTCAACATAATAAACGGCTTTCATTATAGTTCTTATTATTTTTTAATATCCATAAATTTACCTTCGGAAATCCCCATCCCAACCGGCAACGAGTGATATCCTTTAACAGCGCGGCGGCCGGACTGAAGGTTGGAGATATGAGAAGCACGTTTCTCCATTTCGGTTTTGATGAGTCGGATTAATGCTTCGGCTTGCTCCTTCAATTCCAAAACTTCTTCCGGCCTAACCGCGGCCCGAAATGCACTGTCTTTTTTAATTTCGTCGATAATCTTATCAGCGGTTTCACTCAAAGCAACAATGTATTCGGGAGAAGCCGTTTCAGACTGCACAGCTTCAGCCAGCTGGACATAACATGTACGAAGCCGCTCAAGGTAATTGCCGTTTTCTGCCGTGTTCATTTAGCCGAAACCGCCTTTATCTTAGTTTCTTCGTTAATCTGTACCCACGCATCTTTAAGCGAATTCAACATTTCAATAACCGCATCGAGTTTTCTGCCGTCTTTGGCAATATTCGCTTCTATCAGGGTCCGGTTGATAAACATGTATAATTCCCGTAAGTTATGGGAAATTTCATAGTCCATATTCAAACTCAAATTTAATTCATTGACGATGGCTTGGGCCCGTTGGAGCGAATTATTGACTAATTGATAGTCACGGTCATCCAATCCTTTTTTGGCAAGATTGATAAAACGCAGCGCCCCTTCATAGAGCTTGATAATTAATTCCAATGGTGATGCAGTTTCCAGTTGAACTTGCCGATAGCGCTGATACGGATTTTCATACATTATTTGTTCCTTCTTTCCTGTCCCATTTTATGAACTGCTCGACGCGAAGAACGCCGAAATATAGCTGGCCTGGGTTTGTAATCTGGCAAGCGCCTGTTCCATCGCTGAAAATTGAGAGTAATATGCTTTTTCTCTCTTTTCAAGCCGTTCTTCCAAGGCTTCGATACTTTCGTTAATCACCTTGATCTCGGACTGAATCGAGTCGGTACGAATGGAAATCAACCCTTTGGTCCGGGTCATCTCATTCAGCAGATCATTCATCTGGGTGAACAAACCGTCCGAGCTGCCGATGGATCCGAACATCTTTCCGATATCCTCAAAATTGCTGTCCAGCTTATTGCGGAAGGTGGTCTCGTCAAATTCAAGCAACCCGGTTTTAGCTGCTTCCACGCCGGAACCGGTGCTGATACCGACCAGTGTCAACAAGCTGACGTTCTTATCAACTCCGGAAATAGACTTGGATAAAAATTGCTTTAATTGGGATTGAATATACATCAATGTGGAATCGCCGAATAATATCCCGGTTGTCCGTGTATCAGATTCACTGTCATAGGAATAACTGGTATATTCATTGATCAATTTCATGACATCATTGTATTTTTCCACAAAATTCTTGGTTGCATTGACAATTTTATCCTTGTCTTCGGAAACATTCAATTCGATAACCGTCCCGGGGCTTTCCCGTTTCAAATTCAACGTGACCCCGGCGATCACATCATCGACGGTATTGGATGATTTGGTAATTTGCAGCCCGTTCACGGTAAATACGGCATCCTGCGCAGCCTGAGTCTCATTCTTTACCAAGCCTTCGCTATTCAAGATACCCAACGATTGCAATATGCTATTGCCGTCCTCCGTGGTTCCGTCGGTAAATTGAATGGCATTGCTGACGCCGGTCTCGCGGCTGGTTAACACCAATTTATATTCGTTGTCATTGACCTTAATCACCGAAGCCATAACCTTAACGTCGGAAGTTTTATTGATCTTCTCGGCCAACGTTGTCAGGGTATCTTCAGCCGTTATCGTAATGTCTTTGCCGTTAATCTGGAAAGTCCCGGCCAGATTTAACGCCGTATCCGACGATGTCATGGCATCCGAAGCCAAACTTTGGGCTTTGGCCAATTTTTCGACAACGATATCATACTTGGAAGTCAACGCCCCGCTGGAAGCGGTGGCCGACAATGCGCTTTGATCGCTTACACTCACCGTCCGGCTGCGGAACATATCGATGGACTGCAAGGCATACGCCGCATCTTTCAAAGCATACAGCTTCAGGTTCAGCTGCCGCCAGGCATCCGCTTTTTTATTTAAAGTGGTTTTTTTGGTATTTAAGGTAGTTAACGGCTTTTTCTCTATCTCCATTAACTTCGAAACCACATCAGCCGTATCCATACCGCTAATCAATCCGTCAACCGATATTCCTGCCATTTACGCCCCACTCCTCTCTTTGGAACTCCATCTGTAATCAACCTTTTTCATCGAACAAAAGGCCGATGGTTTGTTCAATCCGAGCCAGAATATCCAGTATTTTTTGGGGCGGAATCTCGGAAATAATTTCATCGTCCTCAGTATTGACCACCCGGATAATGGTACGCCCGGTCCCTTCATGTTTTTCAAACCGGATCGCCTTGTCAAACAGTTTAACCGTTTGATTCAGTTGCTCCAGTTTCTCATCGATATTCCGCTCATCGGCATTTTTGTTAAACGCTTTCTCCGTCAATTCATTGTTGATGTTACGCGCCGTCTCGTCTTTCATCGCTGCCGCAGACGGATTCATGGCTTTTGCATACTCCGCTTTTCCATTTCCTTCTGACGGATATGCACCGAGTAAACTCCGTTCAACCCGCATGTTTATACCTCCCAAAAGCGCAAATTCCCTTTGATTAAAAATAGCCAGCCGGTCAAAGCCGGCCGGCTATTTATGCGGGAATCTTAGTCCACCGATTAACCGAGTAAGGAGAGAACCATCTGCGGTTTGGCGTTAGCTTGAGCCAACATGGCGGTAGCCGATTGCATCAAGATTTGATTCTTGGTGAATTTGGTCATTTCGGCTGCCATATCGACGTCACGGATCCGGCTTTCGGATGCGGACAGGTTCTCAGCAGTTACGCCCAGGTTATTGATGGTGTGTTCCAACCGATTTTGGATTGCTCCGAGATTGGCGCGTTCTTCGGAAACCTTCTTAATGGCTTCATCGAGTTTGGAGATAACATTGTCATAGTCAGCCGCAGTTGCAGATGAACCAGTACCGCTAAGCAGGGCCAAATCGTTGATGCCCAAACCACCGGAAGTCATATTCTGGATGGTCAAGGTAATATCCTGAGATTTGTTGGCGCCGATTTGGAATTTCAAACCGTCGCTCGCAAACTGACCACTCAACAGTTTCAAGGTGTTGAACTCGGTGTCTCTGGCGATCCGGCCAACTTCTTCCCGGAGAGCTTTAAATTCTTTGTCCAGTTTTTCACGGTCATCGTTGGTGTAGGTTCCGTTTTTCGCTTGGACAGCCAAGTCGCGCATACGGTTCAGGATGGAGTGGGTTTCATTCAAAGCGCCTTCAGCGGTTTGAATAAGGCTGATACCGTCCTGAGCGTTCCGAATGGCTTGTTGCAAACCACTGATCTGGTTGCGCATTTTTTCGGAGATAGCCAGACCTGCAGCATCATCCGCAGCACGGTTGATCCGAAGACCGGTAGAAAGTTTCTCCAGGTTTTTGCTGAGTGAATTGTCAATGCCGCTGAGCACCCGATGGGTATTCATTGCGGAAATGTTGTTTACAATTCTCATAATCAATTCCTCCTTGATTTTTTCGATTATTCCCGGTTTTTTGGTCGGCCGCCCAAAAAACGTTCGGGATGACAAGACTTTCCTTGTCTTGCTATTATTAGTTTCGGTCACTTTTTATAAAACTTTAGAGTTTATCATTAAAAAAATAAAAATATTAACTTAACCGATGAGTTCCCACCGTACCGGCGTCCCTTTGGATATATCCCGGCGCACCCGTTTTCCGATCACCACTTCATAATATTTCGGAGGAAGCCCGAGCCCCGGCCGGATGGCCCGGATATGTTCCGGAGCGATCTCCGTCCCGGCTTTAAGATCCGTTGCAAAATACAAAGAACGCCGGTGTTTCAACGAGCCTTCCTCCGCTTTTGTCGGGCCGTACGCCACAGTTCCCAGGGCCTGGCGGGCTTTTTGGGTTTCCGCAACCAACAAGGCCATCTCCGCCGGTTCCATGGAAAAGGCCGCATCCACACCGCCGTCCTCCCTGGACAAAGTAAAATGTTTCTCAATGACGGTCGCCCCCAGGGCAACCGCAGCCACCGCCACCCCGATACCCAGCGTATGGTCGGACAGGCCCACCTGACAGCCGAAAAGCTCTTTTAAATGAGGAATAGTCATTAAATTGGTATTTTCCGGAGAAGCCGGATAGGTACTGGTACATTTGAGCAAGATGATATCCCGGCAGCCGGCTTCCCGGGCTGCCCGAACCGTCTCATCCAGTTCGGCGGCTGTGGCCATACCGGTGGATATCAGCAACGGCTTGCCGGTGGCAGCCACTTTTCGAATCAACGGAATGTCCGTATTTTCAAAAGCAGCAATCTTATAACACGGTACATCCAAGGATTCCAGAAAATCAACGGCTGACGCATCAAAAGGCGTACTGAAAGCTACCATCCCCAACTGCCGGCAGCGTTCAAAGATAGGCCGGTGCCACTCCCACGGCGTATACGCCTCCTGATACAATTTATATAAGGACGTCCCTTGCCACAGACTGTTCGGATCATCGATAAAAAATTCTCCCTCATCGATGTCCAGCGTCATCGTATCCGCAGTATAAGTTTGAAGCTTTACCGCATGGGCTCCGGCTTTTGCCGCCGCCTCGACAATGGCCAAAGCCCGCTCCAAGGAATGGTTGTGATTCCCGGACATCTCGGCAACGATGAACGGAGGCGCATTCTCCCCGATGGTAAACGGACCGATTTGGATAGGGTTCATAATCTAACACCTCTATCAATTTACAGGTTATAAATATATATCATAAAATTTTAATTGATAAATTTTGACGATAGATATGTTTTTCTCAATTAAATAATCAACATTTCCTTCCGATTTTACCATAAAAATTTTCTTTAGGGCGAGTAAATATTGAGAAATATCATGAGTTCATTCGCCGCCAGAATACGCTGTTCGCCCTCCTGCCTCTCCCGAATGTTCACTTTTCATTCAATAAAAGTCTATAAGTTAACCGTGAATGCGTTACTGAAGGCCCACTGCCGCTTAAGATTGGAGGGTTCAAAATTTCAGCATACAGAAAAGAACCCGCCATGGATGGCGGGTCCGCGGCTTTGATTCTGGATGAATCACAGTCGTTGGCAGTCAGTATAAGCCCTGAAGCCGCCGCAATGGATGCGGCGGCAAGGATAGCAATGGCGAAGTCTTACCAATCGATGGTCAAGGATGACCATCAGGATTGGAGGGGTCTGGAGACACAATGTCCTCAGCGGTGGGGTTTCCAAAGGGGTTGACCGCACAACCCCTTTGGAAAGGTTCGTTCATTGAGCTCACCCAGACAACAGTCCAACAGGCAATATTGGGGGTTGATTCAATCTATACCGTTATAAAGCACAAGATACCTAAATAATTTACATCAGTAAAGTTTTTTCAAGGAGAGAAAGAATATTACTTTCACTGTCAACTGTCCAATGTCAACTGTAAACTCTCTAAAACCTCTTCCGTCAACTCATCCAGCGACATGATTTGACGGTCCGCTTCATACTCCGCAGGCAGGCGAAGATCCCGATGCTGCCCTTGCATAAGCCGGATGGTTTTAAAGCCTAACGGTTTGATCCCCACAAAGTCCTTTTTCGGGTTGTCAGCAATATAAACGACCGTTTGGGGTGGAACATCCTCCTGTTCGCAAATCTTTAAGAAGCAATAAGGCGAGGGTTTCGCGTGACGAATGCCGTAGCGATGGGTGATGAAACAATCCTTCATCACCTCTGTCAGCCCTAAAGCTTTAATTTTATTCGCCTGCACAATTTTATTTCCATCGGTCACGATATATTTGGGAACATCCCGGAAACGCTCCAGGCAACGGGCAGCCGCTTCGCTCAGATGAATATCCGGCCGATGGCCCCGATAAACGGAAACGCACTTTCGGACCAATCGTTTCGAATAAATCCCATGGGTGCGCAATAGATCGTCAAAGATGGTCCCTCGGCCAGCCGCCAGTCTCTCTATCATCCACTGAAAACTCGTTTCAGTCGGAAAGTTCAATTCAGCCTCAAGGAAAGCCGATACCGCACGGAATCCGCTTCGGACAAACGTTAATTCATCATACAAGGTATCATCCAGATCAAAGACAAGAACCATCAACGCACACCGCCTGGCAGCCATCCAGCCACTTACTTCTTGATAGCATACATAAAGATCGAACGCCCCAACCCTTGTTGGGCCAGATTTTCATATAACCGGTCCAAAACATCCTGCCGCCCGGTCTCCTTGAAGGAAGCTTCGAAGTTTTTCACAAAGGGCCCGACCTTCTGGCGCTCCGTTTCGCTGGCATAATAATTGATTCCACCGGCTAACAAAAACTCCAAAGGGAAATTAGTCGTACGATAAACTTCCCGAAAACCCACTTTCGATAATAACTTCGATAACGAATCAAAGGTAAAATAATTAATATGATCCGGAAGGCAAACCCAATGGGGACTCTCATCATATTTTTCCAGGTAAGCCCGTTGGCCCGGACTAAAATCATTTGGGACACATACTCTGATAACCCCGCCCACAGCCATAACATGATGAAGCATCGTTAACACCGAATACGGATCTTTAATATGCTCCAACACAAATTCCATGTTGATAAAAGATATGCCTTCCAGGTTTAAATCGTTGACTGTCTCAACCGGTTGATTTACCACATCCAAACCATACCTTTTTTAAATATAATGCAGCATCCCGACTCGGTTCAATGATCGTTGTTTCCCAGCCTTGTTCTTTAAAAAACAGGCTTAATAAATCATTACCACAGCCAACATCAAGCATATGCCGGTTACCGGTTTTCAGGAAACTTGACACTTGACGATATATCGTTTGAAAACTCTACTGGTTTTTAATTTGTTGTTTTTGTTTTTCAATATCACTATCCGTTATTTTCGTATAAGGAAATGGTTTAACCTCCCGAAAATAGCGATTCTGGTAAAACCCATCCAAAGGCAGATCAAAATGTTCCGGATCAATATGGGCAAAGCCACAGCCTTGGCAATTAATAATTCTGTAGCCCTGATATTCCCAAGCTTCCTGATATAAATGTTTCATATTACTCATTCGGCCAAATCTCCCAAAATTGACTTTTTCGTTACAAATATACTGCCTGATCATACCGAAGCATAGTCAGATTGTCTTGAAACTCTCCGAGCATCGGCTCCACCGGTTGCCCGGTGCATATCCGGTAAATGAGATAAGGATAGTCCACGCCGGCCCGGATGGTTAATGGAACCCCTCCGCCAAACCGGGGATTGATCTCGATCCAATATACTTCGTTTCCCGTATCAATGCATTGAAGGTTAAGAGGCCCAATGGCGCCCAACGCTTCGACAATCCGCTTACATTGGTCCATCAAATCCGGACGTTTCACCGTCCGGCTCTTGATCACCTCTCCGGCCCGAACCATTAACCTTTCCCGGGGAACCACCGAAATGACCTTCCCGTCAAAGTCCGCCAAGACATCCATGGTATACTCGATCCCCGAAACATAGTGCTGAAAAACCATATTTTGGACATCGTCCAAGAACTCTAACTCTTCTAACCTTTTAACCAGGCGGAGTCCCACCGACCCCATACCGAAACGGGGTTTGGTCATTACCGGCATGTCCGCTGCGGTAAGGCCGTGAATATCCTTTATCGTCTTTGGGGTTTTAATGTGATGTCGATGAAAAAACTGCCAAGTCTCCCATTTATCCAGGGAAATCCTTAAAACCCGCCCTTCAGAGAGTAACACCCGGGTTCCGACGGCTTGAAAACGGTCCCGTTCCGCGTCAAGACGTAAAAATTCCGGTTCATAAAGGGGGATTAACACGTCAACCCGTTCCGATTCGCATAACATCGATAAAACTTCAATATAGCGATCATCGTCGGCCTTCGGGACCGGATAAATGCCATCCAAAAATTGAGCAGCCGGAGCTAAATGCGGCTCCGGGTCCACTCCAATCAATCGTAAAGCGATACCCTTCTCCTTCAATGAATTTCTGAAAGCCTCGATCAGGCCGACCCTTCGGCCCACCGCCGTAAAAAGAATGGTAAACATCAAAACCACCTAAACTCATTTTTTCAACAAGCTATCCACCAGTTCCATCGCTTCTTTGACCACAATATCCATATTAAAATACTGATAAAGCCCTAACCTGCCGGTAAAATACAGATTTTTCCCGGATTCAGCTTCTTTCCGATACTTGGCATATAATGATTTATTTTCAGCTTTGGGAATCGGGTAATAGGGCTCTCCTTCCGAGCAAGGATATTCCCTGACGATGGTCGTTTTGGGATGGATCTGGCCGGTCATATGCTTAAACTCGGTAATCCTGGTAAAATCATAATCATTGGGATAATTGACCGTGGCCACCTCTTGATAATACGTACAGTCTAATGTCTCAAACTGAAATTCGATGGAACGGTAAGGAAGCTTACCGTATTTATAATCGAAGAAAGCGTCGATGGGACCCGTATAAATGAGCTTGTCATAAGCTATTTTACCCTGAATGACCGCAAAATCGGTATTCAGCATCACATGAATCAGAGGATGATCCAGCATATTGGCAACCATCTTGGTATAACCATACCGCGGCATTCCTTGATAACGGTCTTCAAAATACCGGTCATCCCGATTATAACGAATGGGAATACGGGCCGTAACTTCCGGATCCAGTTCTTCTGCATCAAGATCCCACTGTTTTTTAGTGTATCCCTTGAAGAACAGCTCATAAAGTTCAAGCCCGATATTCTTCACCACCATGTCCCGGGCATTGGTAACCGGGATATCCGGCTGTTTCACCTTATCATAAAACTCCCGTATATTTTCGCTGGAGTAATTAGTGTTGTAAAGCATATTGATGGTATCCACATTGATCGGCATCGGGACCAACTTGCCCCGTACCAGACTCAGTACCCGATGCTGATAATAATGCCACGGAGTAAACCGGGACAAAAAATCCCACACCTGCTTATGTTTGGTATGGAAAATATGGGGCCCGTATTTATGGACCAAAATGCCGTCCTCATTGTAATAGTCATAAACATTACCGCCAATGTGGTTCCGCTTATCGATGATTAAGACCCGATGCCCGTTCTCAGCCAAAAGTCTGGCGCAAGTTACCCCTGACAAGCCACACCCGACAATCAAATAATCAAACATCTGCTACAACTCTCCTTTTTTCTCAAGATTACGAAGTTTAAACGGCAAAAACGGAATGACGAACACCGCCAAAACAGCTGTTGACACAGACGAAAGCACAGATATCGCCAGGTTTTTCAATCCCAGGCAAAGGACGGAAAACCGTCTTACCTCCTTAAACTCCGACCGGACATTGCAAAGCACCCTTTTGGAAGCTTTAAGGCCTAAGGAAAATAACAATACGTTAAAAAATCCGGCTCCCGTAATATTCGTCACCGGAACAATCACCACGTCAAAGGTTTTGTCTTTAAGGACCGGAACTTTGTTTTTAAGCTTAAAGCCTTCTTTGTAAGGATAAACATAAATATCATTTACCTGTCGATATTTCTGAGCCAACATCACACCATGTTCGTGGGTAAGTATACTGATGCGATGATCAGGATATGCCTTGGCAATGGCCGCGAGATTTTTATCCAATTGCTGAAAGCTGACGGAACGGATGATTAATAGTTCTTTCATTGTTATCCTCATTTTTGAATACGTCTGCTTACATTATCGGTAAAAAGTAAAGGAAACATTAAAAGGAATGCGTAAGTTTTTGGCAATTTCCATCGAGACAGGTTTCCGTTTGCCTTTCAGGCAGCCCATATATACAAACGCATTGACCATTGCTTTTAAATAAATCATGGTTTTCTGTTCCATTGAAAAATAGAAGCACTCCCTGATCAAGCTAACGGTCAGCGGAATCGCCATTTCCAACGGATAGTTCTTCCAAATCAGCCAAAATGCGTTTCGGGTATAGTAAAACGGAGCCCGCCAGGAACTGCGGTTGGTCGGAGAATATTTGTGGTAAGAGACCACATCGGCGAAGAATTTGATGGTATATCCCCGGTCCAGAATGCGAAATGCGGTATCCTGCTCATTCCAATAAAGGAAAAACTCGTCCGGGTAAAACCCTACTTCCTCCAAGAGATCCCGGCGCACGCCAGCCCCGGCACCGTTAAAAGCCAACAGGTAGTTTTCAGCTGTTGCCGCCGTTTCTCCAAGAGCTTGCCCGGTCCCCTCAAAGGCATCATTTTTCACATCATCATAATCATAGAAGTTACGGACATCAAAGGCGACCACGCCTAACTGGGGATCGCGCTCAAATTTATCCACCATTCTCCGAATGGCATCCCGTTGTGGAAAAGAGTCATCGTCCAAAATAACAATATACTCACCCCGTGCATTATGGAAACCAATATTGTAAGCTTCGATACCGATATTTTTATACATCTTGATGAGCCGAACGTCCGGGAATTCCGCCGCGATCATCTCCGGCGTCCCATCCGTCGAAGCATTATCAACCACGATAATCTCCAGATTGGGATAATCAATCTCCCGAATTCGCTTCAAGCTTTCCATAATATCCGTTTTCCGGTTCCAACAGATAGAAACAATGCTTACCAAAGGGGTGTTCATTTTCCCGACCACCTTTTACAGATACTTTTTCCGAAATGCCAATACCTTATCGGCAAAAACCGGGTAGTAAATCATTTGTAAAGCTTTAAAAACATGCTGATAATTCCGGACATATTCAAAATCTTCCGGAGAACCGACCAGGTTTAAAAATTGATCGATGTAAATGCCAGGTCCGGCTTCATTTCCAAGCTCCATCACATGGCGGCAAATTTGCAACGCCAGAGGATATTCTTTAAGAACCGCCTGATTCCAAAGGATGACCTTCGTTTCCGGGAATTGCTCCGACAAAATACGAATATCGTGATATTTGGCAGCCAATGTTATGATCATATCGGGCCGTATCGCCCGGATCCGGTTGACCACATCGCGGACGGTTTTAATATTTTCAAAATCGACGACGAGTACCTCTGCCTTGTTCCTGAGCATCTCCTCCAGCTTGGGCACAGCCGGATCCGCCTCCACCACACGACCTTCCGGCGCTTTCCCCCGGACATTGCCGAGAGCATCTTCCACTGCGAACATAATCGTTCCGGCACTGCGGTATTTTTGATTAAAATTGCAAGAATACAACGCTTGAAACAATTCGGCAAATATTTTTTCCGTGAAATGGGACACATCAGCATCATCCACATTTCGCAGGAAGAAGTTCAACCGGTTCCTCCAAAAATAATAGGTCCCGAAAGTATTGCTCCGCTGGGCCACGCCCATCTTGTGCCAAACCTTGGATGACGGGACGACCGCCACTCGATAACCGGCTTGCTTCATCCGGTGTCCCCACTCGATATCATCCCAATAAATAAAATTGGATTCGTCCATAACGCCGACTTTCCGGATAGCCTCCGTCCGAACCAGCATCGAACAAGCCGGAACGTAATCACATTCCAGAATTTCAGCGGTAGTTGCGTTTCCGAGCATCCCTTTGCCTTTAGGCTGAATATAATAATTCTCCCAATCGATGACTGCCCCTAGTTCCTGAAGCTCATCCGGATGGTCCATGGAATAAATGGCTGAGCCGGCAACGGCCGTTTGTGGATGAGATTCAAGGTAATCAACTAATTCGGATAATGCCTTGGAATCCAATATAACATCATTATCTAACAGATAGATATAGGGATAATCCCATTTAAGCGCTTCCCGGATACCGGTGTTAAACCCGCCGGAACCGCCCAGATTTTCAAAATTTCTGATTAAATTGACTTTATCTTTGAATTTTCGCGAAATTTCTTCCGAAGAACCGTCGGTTGAGGCATTATCAACAACATAAACCGATATACCGTGCAGGTCCTGAGCAAAAACCGAAGCAATACATTGCATCACATAATCTTTTTTATTAAAGTTGCAAATAACGACCGCAATTTTTTTATCCATCGAACAAATGCCCTTTGCCTTTCAATTCAAATTATTCGATAATTACCGCAACTTACTGATAACCTGCGACAATATAGCGGTATGAAAGAAAATGCCTATACTTATGATTTTGCCAATTGGGATAATTGTAATATTCATCAGAAACAATAACTGTCCCTTTGACAATTTTATCTAACAAATATTTTTAATAATTGTAGCTATAAGCGAATATAGATCACAATCATATGAAAAAATATTACTTTATCTAACGAATGTTCCTTGATAAATCCGATAATGTTTCATCAAACCAGACCCCTGCAGAAAAACAAATCCATCCTACACGTCAGGTAATCCTACAAATGAATCAAAACCATAATAACATGGTCATGCCTAGCTTTGGCGGTTAGTTAATGGTGTTGTGTTCTCTTGATTAATGCCAATCTAAAATAAGCCGTTTAGGTTATTCCAAAAACCATACATTATTCCTAAAATCATTTCCGTCGTAGTCTCCAATAAACAGTAGCACTGATTGCATATTATTCTCAGCAGCTATTAAAAATCAATCACTGTTTAATAAAACAGAACGTAACTTCAACAATTTTTCCATAAATATAGGTAAAATAAAAGTCATAATAATTTGATAAAAATGTTGAAATCCTTTTATTGCATAATAATCTTTTTCGTCACAAATCATATTTAAGTAGCAATCTATCCACACATAATCCATATTCAATTCATTTATGTTCGATAAAATATGTTCAGTAGATTGGAAAATCAAATCACAATCAATATTATTGATTTCATTCTTATCGATAAGCCTGAAATTTAAATCTTTATTGGCTTCTGAAGCTATAACATCACTCACAGCCCCTATAATCTCCAGTCCTTCTTTTATGGACATTAATTTTTTAATGATGCATTCCAGAACTATCATTCTGGAATTGACATCATCCAGATTTGGCTCAATGATAATTATTCTTTTCTTATCAGCAAGCAAATTTTGAACCTTATATTCCTCTGGCTGAGACGGAAAGATCCTACCTTCAACAGCTTTACCCGTAACATTACTCAACGCATCATCAATAGCCCCCAACATCGTTCGAATACTATGAGTTTTATTCTTCAAATATGAGCAATACATAGCCCGCATGACAGTATCCAATAGTGTTTTTGCAAATTCAACCAGTTTTTCTTTGCTTAAATACTTCGCAAAAAACCGAATACGATTTCGCAAATAATAATAATCAATAAATGTATTTCCAGCCCCGCCCGTTCGATGCCATACTTTAGAACTTTGTATGGCGACAACTCTGTAACCATTCAGTTTAAACTTATAACCCCACTCCATATCGTCCCAATAAATAAAATTTTCTTCTGGCATCAATCCGACTTTTTTAATCGCTGAAACTCTCACCAAAGCGGAGCAAGCCGGTACATAATCACATTCCTGATACTCCGGTAACTGGCCGCGATCATATTCCCCCTTATAATAAGGTTTAACGAAATACTTATCCCAATCAATGACAGCTCCTAATTCCTGAATTTGTTGAGGATTATGCATAACATAAATTAACGAACCGGCCATACCCACATCCGGATTCTGCTCCATATATCCATATAATTCACTCAAAGCATTTTTATCCAATACAACATCATTATCTAACAGATATAAATACTTATAGGACTCCTTTAACGCTTCTGACATCCCCCGATTGAAACCTCCGGAACCCCCTCTGTTTTCCGGGTTCTCAATTAAAATGACTTTATCCCCAAACGTTTCTCTAACCGCTTCAACAGAACCATCAGTTGAAGCATTGTCAACCATATAAAGATCATAATCTTTGAAACTGGACTCCAACACCGACCGTATACAATTCACTACATAATCTTTCCTATTCCAATTGCAAATGATAACTGCGACTTTTTTACTCACTTGGCACTCTCACCTTTCTATAGATAAAATTAATTTGAAAGTTAAAGAAAACTTTTAATCCGATGAATTGATTTGAAAACAATCTAAAATATCCACCTGAATCCCCTTCTGACTACACATCTGTTCAACAGTATCCCGGATTTCCTGAACAAATGCACATGAAGCAACGACAATAGTTGGCATATCCGGTTCAATGACACTGTCGACGGGACATATCTTTACGCCTTCAATTTGATTGCCCCATAAAACGCTTTTTTTATCAACAATACATTTTATTCGTATTCCCATTAATTTTAAAGTTCTTACCATTTCTCTTCCCAATTCACCAGCACCATAGACAATTACTTCTTTGATGTTTTTTTTATATATCAGTTGGGCCAATCTCAACATTTTCAGCAAATTTCCATTAGGATCCGCCTGCTTGATAAGTTGAATTCTGAAATAATTAGGATACGTTCTTTCGACGACTCCTGCCATCCAAACATTCACATTGACTTTTTCTTCTTTTAAAAAGGCGGATGGCCCGAGCTTCCTCACCATTTCATTTAAATGTTCAGGACAGTACGGTTCAAAAAGTCCACCCCTAAAAGAATCTTCATAATACAGATTACCTAAATTCTTTGCTTCCTCTAGCGTCGGATACTCCATAAATCTCAGAAAAGCCATATCAAACAATTGCTTCCTTTTGGAACCAATAGCTTCCTTAAGCCAAGGTTTTATTTTTATCACATCAAGAAATAATTTCTGAAATACCAACATTCCTTGTCGGCAAATTTCACGTTCTTCTTTATTCATCAAATTTCTTTCTGTATTTTCCAAAATCGGAACTATTTTACCGGAATCCTCCCATTGATAGCCAACAGTGGTACCGACGCATTCTGCCAGTAGCGATTCAACAAGCTCAGGAGTCCAGTGATTTGATTGAAACGACTTGCACAAAGTAACTTCATTGATATATCCCCGAATATCCATTCCATCAACAATTTTATCAAGAATACTGTATTTACCGATAAATAAAAGATGTGTACCATTGGCTTGACAGCCCATTTTATGTAAAACACGATCAATAATAGCTTGAATAGTCCCGTTATATCCGATATCCACAGTCATAAACGGACAGCAATCCATTCCATATTCCCGGATTAAATATTCAGAAAAAAGTTTCTGATCATTTAACATCGTCTCTCGTATTTTTCCAATCGTATCCGGTCGACATAAATATTCTGTTATCTCTTGAAACAGCGTTTTTCCAGATTCCATTATGATTTCGTGGGTATCAGGCAACTTGACGTTTCCATATCTTTCATAAACATTATCCAGTTTTAATTGCGTAAAAATCCCGCTCACCAAAGGCGACCACGACTGAGCCATAATGTAGTCTTTAATCACTGTCTCATCTATATCATCAAAGAAAGATAAAAAAGAAGAACGCCTGGATACATAAAGCGGTCTCACAGTTATATCAATGATATTCCGCTCTTTCAGCGAATTTTTGATAAATTCGCTAATAATCATACCTTCACGCATTAACGGATAAATTCTTTTGATATTATCATTAATAGCATTATCAACTACCCATTCTGTAACCACACTTAAAAACGGGCCAAGAATTGTAGCTCCGAATTCAAACCAAAATCTCCTTCCCGCTTCTATTCCTCCGGATAAAGAGCCCGCCAATTTCCTCAGAAAAAATAATTCGGGAATCAAAGCATTTTTATAATACCGTTCCAACTCAAAAGCTTTTCCCGAATCTTGGCGGCTATTATAATGTATAGCATGAATACCGCATGACAAAGCATTGATAACATCTGATTGATAATTATCGCCAATATGTACAATAGCCGAAGGCGATATATGAGGATATTTGTCCAATAATACTTGGTAAAGTCCCCCATTCCACTTGGCTACCAAATATTGACTTGAAATAATGATGTCATCCAAAATATCACAGTCAAATCCTACGGACACCAGTAAATCTTCCACTTGCTGGCGGGATAAATACATATCGGAGAGAAGGACCACAGAAACCCCTTTTTCATAATAATAACGCAACATTGAAGCAATGCTCGGATTCAGGTATATACATTTTTTCTCAGTAAGGAGTTCCAATTCCAACAGTTTTTCTTTATCTTCAGCATCAAAAGGCATCTGGTCATAAATTTCATAAAGATTGGCTTCAATGGTCCCCTGTTCTTTTTCCTTTTTTGACTGCGCTTTTTTCTCTGCTATAATACGAAGCTCTTTAAATTCTTCCGGTTCAATATTCTTTATTAATCCCTTTTCTTTAGCTTCCTGGCCTAATACCAAAAAAATATCATGCGGAGTCACCGTCGTCCTAAAGATTAAGGTATCAAATATGTCACAACTAATTAACTTGATCTTTTCAGTGTCAAACTGCAATAACTGTAACAAATGAATATCATGTTGCCATAACATCGCTTGAGACTCCATAATTTCCTCCGCACACTTCAATTATCAAGCAGAACCGTTTTCTACGTCATCTACCAGCGTTTCCAAAGAAATTGTCTTGGATTCTATCATATTTTGCTCTAACGAATCCTTTATCGCTGCAAAATCAAAAATGGGACTGACGACCACTGCATCAATCGAATTCTCTTTCTCATAATCGGAAAAATGCTGCATATCCATTACCTGTATTTTCATATCCAAATACTCAATATAGGTGGTTTCGAATACTCCTTGATTGATAAAACAATGGACCTTAACTGGTGTTTGTTGCAATTCTCCAAAAAGATTTTTCCCCAATTCGCCTGCACCGTAAATTGCAATATTCCGATATCCTTGCCTCAAAAGAACTTCGCTCAAATTGTGGTTTCTCTGTTTGATACGAAGCCACTTATTCAAGATCTGATAATATTGATTTAATCGATCCACAACTGGATTATGGTTAGCAGATTGAGTACTTGTAAGGGCATTTTTTGTTGAATCCTCTTGAAGTTGAGCAACAAGGTCTTCAATATTTCTGCGTTCAATCATTTTAAACCGGTCATCATTAAAAAATATTGCGAGACTGTTAGAAATATCGTCTAATTGATCGTGATTGACCAAACGCTGCGAAAAATAAAACAGATGAATCATGGGTTCAGACATCACAGCCCATTTGGTCAGTGATTCCCGCTGACAGACATTATGTATCAGCAACTCGTCAAAAGTATTTTCAGCAGGGTTTAATTTCAGCCAAAGGTCTTTCGAGGAATAAATACAACCGATAGAATAATGAATATCCAGAGGTATTTCTTTAACCGGTTGATTATCAGTCAAAGCAATGTAGTTTTCGGGAGTTACGGAAGTCCAACTGTGAATCCAACGGGCCAAATAAGGGTATTGCCATACTGTACCGCACATTCCTTGATCAATTTCCCCAGGTTGAACGATTTTTTCTCTGTTCCCTCCGGCTACGCTTTGATAATTCATAATTTGCCGATATTCTTCTCTTTTATCGGCAAGCTCAACTAATTCGCCAAAACCCCAACAATTATTATTGAGCAACCCAGTTATAAAACCAAGTTTATTATTAGTTGCTTTAATCTTTTCGTCATAGCATCGAGCTAAGCTGGATAGCCAACCTTTTTTTAACGGAATCACATCATCATCAATTTTGCAGATACGGTCAACCCCATGTAATGACGGCAAATTACGAATAATCTCCTGCAATGCAAACAAAGGCTTTTGACCGTAAGACAGAGGCCTTACCACTGAGCGCAATGCCGGTTTGGAAGCTGCCCATCTCCTCGCTGCAAGCTCCACTTTTGAAGCAGCAATTGAATTTGCTCCGTTTAAAATGATAACAATTGGTACCTCTTCTTCAACAGTATGCTCCAAAGCCAACAAGGTCAACTGCAAACTTTCATAATCATACGATGCGAGTACAACAATAGCTTGTTTTTCCATAACGATTCATCTCTCCAATATCAAAGTATTTGATTTAAACAATCATCGGGTTAATTAATTCATGAAATATTTCACTCCATCCCAAAAATGAAGATTTTCCACAAAACCCATCTGTATAAGATCTTGGGCAATTTCCCGGTAATACTGGCTTGCCACTACAATAACTAATTGTTCGGGATCTTCATCAGCAAGGCAGCGCGGATCTTTTATCAATACATGATGAAAAAATTGGCCCCATTTTTTCGAATCATTATCCACATAATATACAGGTTCTTTAATATACTGGCTTATGAACTCACTTGCTGAGCCCGTCCCAAAAATAACCAATTTTTTATCTCGTATATGTTTTAACAATGTAAATAATCGTCCAAATTCCCTTCGATTTGAAGCAATTTGCAATGCTTCATAACTGCCAAGTAATGTGATTCGTCCTTCTATCAAGATATCCATCGTTTTATCAAAAACAGGTATTTCATAACATGGTTGGCAACCGATAAACAAATCATTATCGTCTGTTCTCCAGACATCGTGCGGAAGAAGAACTACGGGATTTGAATTAATTTCAGCCCGGGTTATCTTTATTCGAGTCTGGAGTTCCAAAGTCGGTCTCCAGAATATTTTTTCCACTTCAGGCTCGTTGATCTCTAGACGGGTCTGTAATGAAAACCACCCGTCCTCCGACTGATATAAATCTCCTCTGACCACTTGCAAATGACCGTGCTTATCAAGAATATCGAAACTATACAGCGTCTTCTTCCTGAACGACTTGCCCGTCGAACCGCTGCCGACATTAACTGAACGACCAAATGCGGCCAATCGGTTTTGAACATAGTAATGATAGTGATATAAATAAATCTCCGTCTCCGACGGCCCGGAAAGTCTCCAATTATAATAATCTTTGTCAAAAAGTAGGGAATAAGGGATTAAGTATCCAAAAACAAGAAAGTTAAGCCGCTCTCTAATTTGCCTCTCATCATCCAAACCGCTAAGCATTTTAAATGACGCTTCGCCGAAAACCGTTACTTTTTTGCCTAACAGGGCAGCTTCCAATGCAGTACTCGAATTAATAGTAACAATTTGTCGGCATTTTTTGATGAATTGAATGGAATCAAGCGATTTGTCGACATATCCCAAACGGGAGTCAGTATAATCCATATATCCTCCCGGATGTTTTCGTATCAAAAGCCTTCCGGGGAAAAGTTTAGTGGTTAAATGGATCAATTCAAAATTGTTTAATCCATTACTAAAAGCGATTATATTGGAATCATCCTCAACCTGAAGAGGAAGTCCCACATCATATTCATTGATATCCTCCGCCATAATGCGAGAATAGCTTTCTTCATTTGTGATAAAAGACAATAATTCTTCTCTCTGAAGCATGGGAATTTTACCGTTCAAATCGGAGCGAAGCTCGCGTCGAAATTGTTCATATCGTTTATCTGCTTCCGTATTGCCGTTAACCCCAGAAAAATCAAAATAAGCGGTATGAAAAAAAAACGGTTTGCGAAGCGCCCCGATTTCATTGTGAATCACCGGGACATTAAATTTTTGCGCCACATAACTCAGGCTTGGAACATTGCACCAGGTTAAAATGGCATTAACCGACTTATGCCGTTTGAAAATATCTTCCATGATCTCTGTCAGTTTATTCTCCAACTCCGGAACTCTTTGGGTCATAAAGACTTTCCATACCTGATTGTTCGATAAAAATTTTTCTTCCAATCGGTAAAATTCACTGCTTTGAATGATATATTTCTCTGCCCTCTCAACCTTATCATCTTCTGGAATACGATATTCATGATAAGCCTGGATATTTGGTACAAATTCCCAACGGGTCGGTTCCTGTTGGAACAATTCTGAAGGTTTGATAAAATATTTTTCACTTCCGATAAATACAATCTCATCTAAATTGAAATGAGTCAGCTGTTTATAAAAAACCCAAAGATAAGCCGAATCTAAATACTTAGCGCGATACGGAAGCAAAAACGAAACAAACATTACATTCTCCTTTCTCTCATCTACATCTCATGATGAGACTTTTACTTACCTTTCAAGATAGCAAGTCTTTGGTGAGCTGCACCATGATTGGGTATATATTCCAAACAATATTGGTAATATTTTTTAATCTGCTCTCTATCGCCACTTAATTTTTCCATACAAAAGGCCAAATGAAAATAGAGCGAACCTTTAAGGGATTTATCAAACTTTTCCAAGTTTTCAGCCGCTATTTTTAAATAATTAAGAGCTTTCTCATATTCAAATATTCAAATAATTTTTCATACGCCGAACCGATATAAAGATAACGAATAAAACGGTATGGAAAAGCATTCGCAAATATATCTTCATTCAGCAAAATAGCAATGCTTTCTTCATACCGTCCTTCCCGAAACAGATTTAATGCTCGTTCGTAAAAATATTTCCGCTTATACTCAGTATAACCGCTAACCTCAGCTACCTTTCGGGCAAAATCACGTTGAACTATTTGCAATTCACTTAATCTTCGTTCAATCTTATCGATGATAGCATTGCGATTTTCCAAAACATCTTTCAGTCTTTCTTTGAAACCTTCAAGATATGATGAATCTTCCAATTCAATATTGTAATCCTCCAAACCAAACAGTTTCAGTGCACCTTTGTTCTTATGATGATAATAATCGCCAAATGCCAAACTGATTATCGGTACCTTTTCTCCCAAAGCAAATATAATCGGATGATGTTTTAATGTGATACATAATTTGCTCTTTCCAATTATCGCCCGGATCGCTTTAAAGCTATAATTATATTTCAAAATATAAACATTTTTTCTGGGATACTTTTCAATAAGGTCAGTCATAGTCTTTTCATCACTATTAATCATTGGTATCAATAAAATTGGCAAATCGATCATTTCTGTAACAGTACAGAGAAGATGATCAAAACGTTCCAACAAATCTGTTTTGTCAAAAGACTTGCTTTCTTCCCAGTAATGGATATGAAAACAGATAAAGCCCTTTTCAATCTGCTCCATCGTTAACCCGGAATTTAATAATAAACCATTCACCGCTTGTTCATCATTAAGCTTCTCGCAAAATAACGCATCGTCATGGGTGACAAAAACGTTTTTATCGGATAAACCGATTTCATTTAAAGCCATTAACGATTTTTCCGGATCCCGAACCGAAATTAGATCAGATTTACCCAAACCCCATTTGGCAATTTTACGGTTAAAATGATTCCCCCAAACACCTATCGTCTGTCCGGACAGGCATACCGGTATCTTTAATACCTTAGCAATGGCGATTGTTACGCAACTATCCCATAGCCGCGACAGCGTCTTCCCGGTTAAGTAACCTCCGCCGCAAAAATAAATCAGACTACTGGATTTGATCTCCTCGAGTAAACTTGCCCTCTTCGCATTTAGAAAAGCAGTAGGAAAATTGGCACGTACCAAATAAGCGTTAAGATAGATAAGTACAGAGATCAACCAAAACTTGAATTTGCTACAGCGATTACGCAACCAATAATAATTAAAAATATCCGAATCATAAAACGCCTTTCGCGGAGCAGGTCCCACCAAAGGATGATTATGTTCCAGAAAAGTGCGATGTTCGTCAGGAGTTAATACTTTAATTTAGACATCAGGAAACTCTTCTTTAAGTAGTTTTAAAGAAGCACTTAACTGAGCTTCGTCACCGGTATTACCATAACCGTAACCGCCTAATACTAAGATCTTTTGAAACGGCTTGGATCGTTGGTTTGAAGTAATGTTCATCAATCCATGATAAATTGACCGAATTTTCGCAAAGATCTTTTTTTGTCCATCCAGAATTTTCATCATTGTAAAAAGTATCTTTTGGGAAATCTGATACCCAAATTTACAATATAAAATCTTAGAAAAAAAACTAAAGAATTTATATCTAACAAACTGACTCTTTATATTTTTTCTTGACCATAACGGTTTCTGCAAACGATGTACAGCCAGAATTTGTTTATATTCCACTGTCCCATATTGAGATTGCTGAACCTGATTTTTCCCTAAATATTCAAACTGAATCTCCGGTATATTTCTAACCCATTCTAACAATTTTGCATTTCGAATTACCACGATACTCTTTCCTAAGGGATCCTCTGCCCATTTGCCCCAAGCATCCTTCACTGTAATATCTGCTTTATATCCCCAAAAATCGGCACAATAATGACATCCATTCAACGCAAAAAAATAATTTCGCCACATCTTTGTAAAAAGCGATTTATATCGGTTAATTTTGCACAAATCACTTCGTTCAGAAAAAAAGTGATTATTAAAGTTATTGGCATCCAAAATATTATCTTTATTTCGTAAATTCACTTTAAACTTTTGATTCCTTCCAATTCCCAAAGATTCCGCCAAAAAATCGATGAATTGACCATTGACATTGTGACTGCAAGCCAAAGCGATGGCATAAATGGTATTTTTCTGATAGTCCGGATGGTTCATAAATAATTCGGTCATCGCTTTAATAACACACGGAACACCGATTATCAGGATTTTCCTTTTAAGCTTTCTAAATTTTAAAAGGATTTCCGAATATTCAATTGGAAAGTAAAATGAGCTCCTTTTGGCATCAACTTCCTCTTCTGTTTCACTGACAGATGCTTGATAATGAATTTCACCGATGGCACCTTCCCGATATTCAACATGGATCACACTGTCAACCTTTTTCGTCCTTAAAAGCCATTTAGCAAACGCACTGACAACCCCCCCCGAAGCACTTTTGACACGCAGAGCCGGATCCGTCTCCCAGGCCAATAAAAATGTAGCGTCTTCCAGACCGAACTCTCCTCCTTTTTCATGAATTACCTCAGCTTCAGAGCTTAATTTGTTCCATGCCAAAGGACAATACTTATTACATAAGGAGCATCCGATGCACTTTTCTTGATAAATATATGGTTTGAATTCCTTATTTTTTATATATTCTATCGCAATGGCATTGGTTGGGCACACAACTTTGCAAATGCCGCATCCAATACACAGCCCTCGTTTTAAGGTAGACTGTTTAATTGTCATCCCCAACTATATCACTCCATTAACAGGTACTGACAAAATTCAATCAATCTCACATTCATTCTTATCGGCAATTCGCCTAACTTTTGTTACAGGAATTTTCCGGACAACCCTAGCCAGGCCTTTATTTACGTACTCATTTCAGAAAACCAAAAAGACCTTGTATTTCACAAGGTCCCTTCAATCATTCCAATTCCCCGGCGACTCAACTCCACCAACCGCCGCGGATCCCCCATTAATTGCTGCAACGCATCAGTTATTCTTTCCACGCTGACTTGATCATGCTGGCCTAAATAAACAACGACCCCGGCCTCAGCCAGTGCTTTTACCGTCTCCACCTGATTTTCGGCCACCGCGATCACAAGCGACGGCAAGCCCAAAAAACACCGCTCCCAGATGGCCGTACCTCCGGCTCCGATGGCCAGATCCGCACCGGCCATCAATTCTGCCATATTGTCCACTTGGTAATGGAAAAGCGCGGAAGACAGCCGGTTGCAGAACCGTTCAATCTCAGCCCGATGGGGATTGGAGACGCCCACCACCACGTCCACGGACAGATCCGGGCGGTTCAGCCGTTCCACGGCGCGCAAAGCCTTCATCGTCTCCTGGGTCGGGTCGCTTCCTCCGAAAAAGATAAACAGGTGCCGGACCACACCATCCCGCACCTTTAATTTTTTTCGGGCATGATAAAACTCCTCTCGCAACAGCGCATATTTTGGCCCCAGCTTCAAGCGGCAATGAGGCGGGACCAAGCCCTGATAACGCCCTTCCATGTTTTTATAGTAGTTTTGATCCAATAAAATATCGCAATCATGGGGCCGGTTCGCCAAGTCGTCGATGACCATGATTTTCCGGACCATCGGCCGCAACGCCCTTTCCCACTTTTCATCCAGGGCATAGTGGTCAACCACCAGTAAAATATCTTCGGTATCCAGTTGCAGTCCCTCAATGCATTTTCCGGTCTCAGCCGCATCTTCCTGCCATACTTCGGCCGCCAACTGCAACTCGGATTGGGACGAGGCGCCATGAAGGGCAGGCAAAAGCGATACCGGATACTCTTTTTCCCGGATATGCGCAGCCATATTGCCGGGCCAATCCCGGGTCACGAAAAAGACCTTCTTTCCTTGCTTCGAAAGCTTCCCTGCCAGCGTGAGGCAACGCATGACATGCCCCGTCCCGATGGACAATGATGCGTCAACCCGTATAACCACATTTTTCATTGATCCCAACCCGTTATTTCACCACTTTCTGCCTTACATCCGCATTCAATCGGGCCCACTCCGGATGCCGGGCCATCAATTCCAGGCAATCTTCCAGCGTAAATTGGGGCTTCTCGGGATATAACGCCATGATCATCCGTTCAATCAAATGAAAATCTTCCGGAGTATCCACGGTCCACCGGTAATGGCTCTCGTCCCGGTGATAGGGCAAATTTTTGATTCGGTACCGTTCCGGCCGACGTTTGATAAAGATAGTCACATGCTCCCGCTCCGGCTGGTCTTCAGCCTCTAAAAAGGCTTCTTTCAAGGCTTTATAGGAAAAAACCTCCGTGTCCATCCCCCGAGGATAAGTCAATTCCGGAAAAGTATTGGAAACATAATCGTATTGGTCTCGATGGGTCAAATAAAAACCGACGACCCTGTCGACCACCGCAGGGTCGATCAAAGGGCAATCGGATGTAATCCGGATCACCGTATCCCCGTGAAAAGCGGTGGCCGCTCCGTAATACCTGGCCAGAACGTCGCTTTCCGATCCCCGAAACGTATCCACACCCAAGCGGTCACACACATCCACGATGGGCTTTTCTTCACCGTGATCCGTCGTGGCCACCACAATCCGGTCCGCCGACTTTACCCGTTGCAACCGCTCCAATTGATATTCCAGCAGAGTTTTCCCCAATACCTGCTTTAGTATTTTCCCCGGCAGTCGCGTCGACGCCATCCGGGCCTGGACGATGATTACGACAGACATGGGTCCACCTCTTTTCTTTAGTTGACAGTTGACAGTTTACGCATTGAGTGCTGAATTCCGGTTGCAATACAAAGTGCACAGTTCAGGCGTGAAGCAAGAGACATGAATAAGTTTTAGGTTCTAGGTCCTGGATTCTGGGTGTTGGAAGGAATGCGCAGTGTTCCTATCTAAACCTAGTACCTAAGACCCAGTACCCTTACCCCTTTAAACTATCAACTACAGCCGTTACCCCCAACACTTCTCCCAACGCGGCTACGACTTGATCCTGTTCCTCTTCGGTTAACGCAGCATACAAAGGAAGGGTGATGGCCTCTTGGTAATACCGCTCGGCTTCCGGGCACAGGCCGGGTTTGAACCCGAGGTTTTCATAATACGGCTGGGTATAGACCGGGATATAATGGAGATTGACCATGATCCCCTTCTCCCGCAAGTTTTCAAAAACGTCCCGATGGGTTTTGTCAATCCGGTCGGTCTGCAAACGAATTACATAAAGATGAAAAGCAGAAAAGCCATTGGGATCCTGCCAAGGCAATGTCAACGGATAATCCTTAAACAGTCGGTTATATCGGTTCGCCAACACATGACGGTGGCTGACAAATTCCTCGAGCCGCCGGAGCTGGCTGTAACCGAGAGCCGCTTGGATATCGGTCATCCGGTAATTATATCCCAATTCAATTTGTTGATAATACCAAGGCCCGTCCGCTTCCTTCGTCATAAACTCCGGCTCCCGGGTGATCCCGTGGGAACGAAGGCGGAGCAGTTTTTGATATAACTCCGGATTGTTAGTGAGGACCATCCCGCCTTCTCCGGAAGTGATAATCTTGACCGGATGAAAGCTGAAAACCACCATATCCGAAAATGCACAGGAGCCGATCTTCTCTCCCAAATAACTTCCGCCAATGGCATGGGAAGCATCTTCGATAAGGGTAAAACCATAAGTTTTGGCGAGCGCGGCTATCTTATCCATAGCACAGGACTGGCCGGCAAAATGGACCGGAATCACCACTTTGGGCAGTTGTCCCTTTTCTGCGGCCCTCGCCAGTTTCTCTTCCAATGCTGCCGGACTCAGATTATAGGTCAGCGGATCAATGTCCACAAAATCAACCTCAGCCCCGCAATATAAGCCGCAATTGGCTGTAGCCACAAATGTATTCGGCGACGTCCACATCCGGTCTCCAGGGCCCAACCCCGCCGCCAAACAGGCAATGTGCAACGCCGACGTAGCACTGTTGACGGCAACAGCATATTTGGCCCCGCAATAATCAGCGACCGCCTGTTCAAATCGCTGAACAGCCGGTCCTTGCGTTAACCATGGAGATTGGAGCACAGCGACAACTTCCTGGATATCTTGTTCATTAATGTCCTGCCGCGCATACGGAATTAGCACTTTTGATTCAACTCCCTCAATTGTTCAACGGTCAAAAACACCGGATTATTGTCGGAGCGGTACTCAAATCCGTCCGGCACCGGACTGTCCTTCTCTCCCAACAGGTTCACCGAATAATCGATCTGTTCGAAATAGTTAATAGTCGGCTTGATGACATAATGATCATGAAATTCCAAAGTCAAATGGGCAGCATCCGCCGGGACCATCACTTCATGCAGTTTTTCCCCGGGCCGGATGCCAATCACCTTCGGACGGATATCTTCTCCGAAGGAAGCGACCAAATCCGTTATGCGCATCGAAGGGATCTTGGGAACAAAGGTCTCTCCACCCTGCATCCGGGCAAAGTTTTTGAGGACAAAATCGACCCCTTCTTCCAACGTAAACCAAAAACGGGTCATCCGCAGATCGGTCACGGGAAGTTCTTTAGCCCCCTCGGCCACCAACTTTTTGAAATAAGGCACTACCGAGCCCCGAGAACCGATGACATTCCCGTATCGGGTCACCGCAAAGCGGGTAACGCGACCTCCTGCCATATTGTTGGCCGCAATGAACAGCTTGTCCGAGACCATTTTAGTGGCACCGTACAGATTGATAGGGTTCACCGATTTGTCTGTCGATAAAGCCATCACCTTTTTGACTCCGCTCTCGATGGCGGCTTGGATCACGTTTTCGGCGCCGTTAATATTGGTCTTAACAAATTCCAACGGGTTGTATTCCGCTGCCGGCACTTGTTTCAACGCCGCAGCATGAATCACATAATCCACATCCCGCATGGCTTGTTTCAAGCGGCTCAGGTCCCGGACATCCCCCAAGAAATATCGCATTTCGGGTTGGTTGAATGTCTGCTGCATCTCATATTGTTTCAACTCATCCCGGGAAAAAACGATCAAACGCCGCAATTTATAACGTTTTAAAAGGATCTCCACGCATTTTTTCCCGAAAGAACCGGTACCGCCGGTAATGAGAATGGTTTTGTCATCAAACATGGGCATGCCTCGCTTTGATCATAATTTTATGATTGATACTCCTTGATAACATCGGCCAATTGCCGATACTGGGGCTCGATCCAGGCAAACTCTTCAGAGAGGGCTTGGATAAACGGTGCAAAAACCTCTCCGATGCGTTTGGCTTTGGCGATCAAGTCCGTTTCCGCCGCAATCTCCGGCATCTGCCGGTTTAATTGCTCAACCTGCAATTGCACCAGTTTCTCTAAAAACACCCGGAAAAATTGATTGCCCGTCAAAGCCTTCAATTGTTTGTTAAATTGATTGAGCGTAGTCTCCAATTTGGAATGATAGCGTTTTTGAACAAGCGCCACCATTTGCTGAAAACTTTCGGAAATACCCTGCCGGATCGTTTTAAACGCCAGATACTCCCTTTCCATAACCTCCTGTTGCCACAGTAAATATGGAATATCATAGCTTTGGGCATTTTCTTTCGGCCAAGGATCCGTCGCAACCCCTTCGATCAGGTATTTCCGGATCACCTCTTCCATCGGGATAAACGGCGCGCCTTTGATCCGGGCTCCGCCGCGGGTCGTATTGATAAATTCTTTATCCTGATACAATTGAATTAATACTTCCAGGTTTTCCCGCATCAGACGGTAAGAATCGTTGGTATAGACTTGCCCGCCGGACACATCCTCGACCAAATAAGCGTCTTTCAGCCATTCTTCGGTTACTCTGGGATCGTAATAACTGATGCCACTGGCATATCGCATATCCCCCCGAAAAGCCAGGTTTTGGCCGACCAGAATAATGGGATTGCAGCCAAGTTTACACACGATTTGAAGTATCACCGCGGTGATGGTCGGAGAATCTAAAACCGGTTCCGGAACCTTTCCGTCGACCTCTTTGAGATAATACGGAGACAGAGTATCCGCGCTCAAAATAAAATGATACTTGGGCCCCGGATAATCGTTTAACCGGCTGAAACCCACCGAACTCCCAAAACAAAGCGGAATCGAATCGATATGCCGCTCTAACACTGGCTGGAAAACGAGGGTATTGTCATTGGGATCGTATGAAAAAGCGGCATCCGGGAGAATATCGTGGTTCAACAGCGGATGAAGGCCGGAACCCGCCGCAAAAATATAAGCTAATCCCTTTTCTTTAATGTGCCGGAGATTTTCGATCTCATCCATCACCGACGGACCGGCCGCGACGATGACTGCCGGTTTGTCATAAAAACGTTTACAGGTAAAAATGGAAGGCGTCTCCAATAAATATTTGAAATTGCGAATGGCATTGCCCATCCATTTTTTCTGGTATTTCAAGCTGGTATTGATGTAGGTACGCTTCATAAAAACGATCTCTTCAAAGAGCTTTACAAACTCTCGGTACTGTTCAGCAAAGATCCGTTCATAACTCGGCAGCGGAATGAACAACACCTGCTCATTGACGGAATTTACGAAATTCATCAGGAATCTCGCCGTACCTTCAAAGGTATTCCCGGTATAAAAACCCTGCAAATTTTTCCCGCCCATTTCCATCAATTTTCGGATCGCAAGACACTGGGCGGCAATTTCCGGAAAGGGTTCAAAGACGGTATATTTCACCTCGGGAAACCGTCGAGCGAAAACTTCGAGATGATAACCCAGCCCCATGCCATAGAAGAACACATGGCGCGTGCTGTCAATGGCGTACCCGTCCAACAAACGCTCCGCTTCTTCATAAGGGTTATATTTGCTGTGAATATAAAGGGATTTGCCTTCTTTTTCAACGGTTAAAGTGGGAAATTTGCTTTGGGGAGGATCGATTCGGCTTAAGCGTAATTGGGGCGGCAGAGAGGATTGAGCCTCCAACGCCCGCTTCGCTTCAGGAAAGCAGCGGGCCAGAATATTGAGATTTTCAGTTAAGATCATCAGGTACCACCCGGGAATTCGCAGCGTCTTCCATTTCCTCTTTCAGCGTCTCCAACAAAGGAATCATCTCGTAGCGAAGAATATCGGCAATGGCGATCAGATCCGAGTTTTCCATCGCCTCTTGAAGTTCCCGGATATTCCCGCTGATATCATTATACCGATGAGAAACTCCTTCGGGGTTCTCGATTAGTTCCGGATTGGAGAGCTCTTCAAGAACGCTCATAATCCAACCAATCCCGTCCAAAAAATGGCCGAAGGTTTCCCACGTCGTTTCATCCGCCCCTTGGTAAAACTCGGAAGCCAGTCCGGAAAGCTCCGGCAGCGCCCGTTCCAGATAAGAAACCATGGAATGGACGGTTTCGTTTATTATCTGCCCCAGTTTGGGGTCGTTATTTTTAACTTGAAACATCATCGCCAATACCTCGCCATCGTTTAAATGTCACCAACTTCAATACTAATATCGACATCTTTGTCAAATTATTTAAATAATTATCACAAAAAAAAGAGGATTGCTCCTCTTTTTTATACGCTTTTAAAATTATTTTCCCTTCATCTCAAAGATGACATTTAATTCCTCCAATCCCGTCCTGGAACGGGCAGCCAACTGGTTTTCTCTTTGAATTTCCAAGTAAATCTCTTCACGGTGAACCGATATCTGTTTGGGGGCGGTGATTCCAAGTTTGATTTGGTCACCTTTTACTTCAACAACGGTGATTTTAATATCATCACCAATAATAATGCTTTCATTCTTCTTTCTGGTAAGTACCAGCATGAGAATCCCCCTTGAACCACATTTTCCGCGATCGGAACGTATGTATTATTCTCCAAGTCCAAAAAAAGATCCTTCATGCCAGACAAAATTTCTTCCCTTTATTTTACACCGGCCGTCGTTTCAACATTTTCTTCCTTCCAAAGCGGTAAACGAAGCGGATATCGCAAGTCATTAATGATAACTTGGCATCCTGTTTTTTTATGTAAGTTTAAAACAACCGGCGCTTGCAGATTAACCGTGGCTTTCTTGGGCTCTCCCGGTGGTACGGTGACTATCGCTAAAACCATGGCTTCTTCGGGGGTGGAAAGTCCCAACTCGGCAGCCAAGTCGTCATCCAGCTCGAAATCATAGTCAGAGCAGACAATAAACGGTGAAATCGTAATGAACGCAACCTCACGGGTTTTCACCGATTGCAGGCAGGAAAATTTGGAGTCGGAAGGCGTTAAGTACAAAAATTGCGTTTCCTCCCTAAAACCGGGCAACCCCTGTTTAAAATGAATAATGTCTTCTTCCGAAAATTCAATTTCCCCGAAAAACTTGGTTTCCATGTTCATTATCTTTCACCCTGTCCTCCGAAATATTCATTAAATATCGCAACGTCACCGATGCGGATCAGTTACAATCATTTAAAGATAGTTCAATAAGGTCGTTTGCATAATCCGGGCTCCGGCTCCAAGGGCCGCCTGATAGACCGTCTCCTGCATCTTCAGTTGCATCACCACTTCAGCATAATCCACATCCTCAATTTTGCTGAGCAGCGATTCATACTGCACCCCGAGCAATTCCAGACGGCTGTTGTTTTTCTCCAAACGGTTGACTTTGGCGCCGATCTCCGAACGGATATTTAATACGTGGATCAACTGATTCCGGATATTATCAATGTCCACTTCCGTAATGGCGTCGTAATCACCCACATCCACATGATTAGCGAAGTCCTCCAATTGTTGGAAGATATCACGAAAGATTTCCTCCCCGTAATAACTGAAGTCAATGGTGGAACCGCCGCCGATCTCAGCCGTCAACCGGTTGCTATCCCCCTGATAGATAAAGTTTTCATACGCCGGTTTTTTGGTTTGTTGCCCGCCGAATATATACCTCTGTTCATGCTGGGTATTGGCAATTTGCTGGACATGCTCACGAAGCTGCCGAATTTCATCCTCATACGCCTGACGCGAATCTTCGGTATGAATGCCGTTGGCAGCGGCCACCGCCAATTCGGTCAACCGGTTCAACACCGACGTCAATTCGTTTAACGCGGCATCCGTCGCTTCCAACCAGGAAATGGCCGTCTCCGAATTGGTTTTATACCGTTCATTCTGACGGATGGAATCGTACATCCTGAGACTGGTGATTAAACCCACCGGATCATCCGATGGCAATTGAATGCGTTTGCCGGTGGAAAGTTGAGTGTATTGTTTATCCATTCGCCGCATTGCGCTGGAGATATTGCGCGTCAAACTGTTATTGATAACCTTTTCCGTAATTCTCAAAGCAATCACCCACCTTTTTTATCGTCCGACAACGCCAGTTCCCTGAATCAATCTATCCAACAGCTCGTCCATTGTCGTTAAGTACCGGGATGCCGCATTATATGCATTGCTGTATTTAATCATATTGGCCAATTCCTCATCCAGAGAAACACCGGCCACATTTTCCTGTCTTTCTTTAAGATAACTGATTAAAGCATCCTGATTTTCATAGGTCGTATTGGCCTTCTCGGCGTCCACCCCTAATTTGGCGATCAATTCATTGTAAAATTGGGAAAGGGTGGCCGTACCACCGTTCATCAGCTTCATCTGGCTGATCACCTGGGCCAATTTTAAAGCGTTTTCTCCGTTTCCAGGCGCTCCACTGGGATACTGAGAGTCGGTGGATACATTGACCGAAGCGGCAATATTGTTTAAACTGGCCAAGATTTCCGGATCGATGCCAATATCCGAAGCATCCGTACCGGAGAAAAAGCGTTTATTCGTCGAATTGTTAAGCCCGTAACCGCTCATGTGAATCGCGTTAAATTCTCTAATCAGCGTCGATGCGAAAGCGTTAATTGAATCAATATAATGTTGAACCTCTTTATCCCGCATATCCAGCAAGCCTTTGAGTTTTCCGCCGGTAATCACCGTACTGGACCCGTTATTCCGCCAGATGACCTCCTGCAGTCCCTGATTTTCCATATTCAGCTTGGTGGTTAACGGGGAAACATAATCGCCCGCTACCAATATGGAGCCGCCGACCAAAATGTTATAACGGCCGTTTTGGTCGGTAGTCACACTGATATTCACCAATTCCGCCAACTGTTGCACCAACTGTTCCCTCTGGTCCAACAGATCGTTGGGCGATTGGCCGCTGCCCAGAACTTTGCCGATAACTTCGTTTAAATTGGCTATTTGCGTGGCAATGGTATTGACTTGGCCGACGATGACCGACAGCTGAAAATCCAAGTCTTGCTGCAAGTCCACCAATTGTTTATGGATTTGCTGAATGCTTTCAATAAAAACCACGGCATTTTCCCGAACCGCCGAACGGACGGAAGAATCATCGGCACGGGTGACCAGTTCCTGCAGCGAATCCCAGAATTGGTTCATCCGGGTGCTCAGCCCTGAATCGGAAGGTTCATTAAATACAACTTCTAAATATTCCAATATTTCCTGACGTTTTTCCCATTCGCCCTTGAGAGAGCTTTCGCCCTGGATTTGCGCATCGATAAACGAATCCCGCATGCGGAGAATCTGGGTCACTTCGACTCCGGTTCCGATTTGGCCGGCAGTCATCGACCGGGTCAGCCCCGGATAAGAATAGGGAGCGGTTGCCGCCATCACCGCAACTTGCCGCGAATAGCCCGGCGTGTCGGCGTTGGCGATATTTTGTCCGGTTAATTGCAATGCCACTTGATTGGCACGAAGCGCACGAACGGCAGTTTCAATACTGACGAAAGTAGAACCCATTTCATATCACCCCTTATAATCCAGCAGATGTGGGTTGACAATATGTTTGTTAACCGTCTTTCCGGAACTGCTATATGTCCCGACGGTTTTATCTTCGGTAGGCAATAATGAATTCAGCATAAATCTCGCCAGATTCAGGGCATCGGTAATCAAGTCCTGATTAAATTGGTTGGAAGCACGGAGTTGCGTCGCCAGTTGCCGAACTTCCAGCAACAGCTCTTTAATGTCCGGAGGATAATGCATTTCATCCGCATGTGCGCTTAAAAAAAATTGCACCTGTGGTGAACAGGCGTCATCAATTTCTTTGAATGACTCGGTTAATTTCTCCTCCTTGAGCACGATCTCGGACAACGCATCCAGGTCATCCTTTAATAAAGCTTCTTTTTTAGCAAGACTTAAAGCGTTCAATTGCCTTAAAATATCAATTTCTTGTTCGAGTAATGAACGTAGTTCTTGATCGGACATCGGATTTACCCCCTGGCAAGCACGTCTACCAGGCTCCGATCGATCATCTTTTCAGCGATGTCTGCTGCGGATACCTGGTATTTACCTTCTTTAATCTGTTTCTTCAATTCATTTACTTTATCGGCACGAACGTCAGCAGACTTTAGAGTGATTTCTTTTGCCAATTGCATTTCTTTGGCACGATTGGAAAGTTCCAGGGTATCCGCTTTTAAACCGGAAACAGCCGTTACCGGATTGCTCTTATGGTAAGAACCCAATTGCAATCTTAACAGGCTTTGGACCTGACCCGCAGAGATTATCATCCGAACTCACCTCTTTTCCCTATCAAAATCCTATATAAACTTGGTTATTTGCGCTTATTAAGAATATTGTCATACGTATGGACCACTGACTTGGGTCTCGACCGTTCAACAACTTTGACATCTAATTGACGCGCTGCCTGTGAAAACCCGGTTTGCAACTCATTGAGACAGGTTTCACAATAGCGGCCGCTATCAATGGGCCGACCGCATTTTTCGCACTCCAATCCCAAATCCGAACCATTGATGTATTCGGACTCCAAACGGCCTTCCCGTAGAAACCGGATTATCGTCTTCAGTTCAACGTCGGTCGCTTTACTGATTTCGATCGACGTCGAATTGGGATGGGCGATGATGTATTCCCGGACTTTGCGGAAATCTTCATCATCCTGTTGGACACAATTGGGGCAAATCGAGTTCCCTTTGTATTGGAAGATTTTCCCGCAACGTTTGCAATTTCGAACATCCATTTGAATTTCCCCTTTGCTTCACTGATGTAGCCACTGCTTATCGATAACTCCTGCTGCCAACGTCAACAGCTTCACATCCAACGCTCCGGCACGAAGCAACATCCGGGAAACTTCCGATGCAGTAGCTCCTGTGGTCATAATATCGTCGACGAGCAACACGCATTTCCCGGTCAAAGCCCCGGGCCGAACGACCTGGAAAGCTTGTCTGACATTGGAAAAGCGGCTTTCTCTGTCTAAAGCGTTTTGCGTTTCTGTCAATTTACGCCTAATAATTATATCGCTTTTTACCGGAATCCCCAAGTGTCTTTGAAGCGGAATAGATAATAATTCCGCCTGATTATACCCTCTTATCGCCAATTTTTGAGGGTGTATCGGAACTGGAATTATTAAATCAAATTTACCATATTTCGGATAGGCCTTCAGCCACTCCACCATCAATTCGCCCAAGGCCATTCCCAAATCTGGGCGGTATCTGTATTTAACCTCGGCCAGATATTCCCGTAAGGCCCCCTCGTACATGGCCACTGCCCGGGCCTTGCTGAAATAATATGCTGTCCCACAACATTCTTGGCATTTTCCGTCGGACGCTTTATTCAACCGAAGCATCCTGCCGCATAGGTTACAGATGGGAGGCACGATCAGGACGATCCGTTTTAGACATTGCCTCCCCAATCCCCGGTATAACCCGGGCTCTCGGCCACATGCCGGACAAACCGGTTCTGCCGGAAAAACCAGCTCTACCGCGCCTTGGCCGATTTCTGTCACTAATTTTTTCAAATCTGCCAACTTCATTTCTGATCTTCGACACTTTCCGGTTTTTTTTTATATGCCCAAAGTCCTAATTTTTCCCAAAACAGCCCTTCATTTTTACTTAAATACCAGTTAGAACCGGTAAATTGCATAAAATTAATAAATTGTTAAAAACTGTCGCGTCTTTCAACTTCCGGCAGAATATATCCCAAACGAACCGCTTCCCCGTTCATTCGGCGGATGGTATCACAGCAATCTTTCATGGCGCGGGTCACCGTTTTGGAAACGAAATAAACGGCTGCCGGATCCCCGTGCCGTCCCGCCCGGCCGGCGATCTGAATCAATGTGCGGCTGTCAAAAACGGCATCATAATCGGCATACAGAACGATAACATCCACATCGGGAATGGTAATTCCCCGCTCAAAAACGGTGGATGTGACGACAAAATGCAACTTCCCGTCAAGCAAGCGATGCTTCACATCTGTCCGGTTTTCCCTGCGGGAATGGGTCCAATCTCCGCATATCCCGTGTTTTGCGCCCCAAAGGACCAACTGTCGACCGACCACCTCCACCAACGGAAGAGTGGGCAGAAAAATCAATAGTTTCCGCCCGTTCCCCGCCGATTCCCGAATGAGCGTTTCCAAAGGCTCCGGTATCCGCCATTGATGGCCTTCGGCCAACGGTTGCAGCGCCATGGGCCGATGGGCCGGAACCACTAACGGCCGCCCATGATGCCGGGCAGGAATCGAAACAGAAGGAAGCGTTCCCGCTTCCGCTTGCTCAATCAGGTTCCGGGAAGGCGTAGCCGTCATAATAACCAGTTTTCCGCCGGGTTTTACGGCCCGTTCCACCGCATAATGCAGCATATGGCTTCCTTGATAGGGAAACGCATCGGCTTCATCCAGGACCACCAAATCAAAACGGTGGTAAAACCGAAGACATTGATGGGTGGTCGCCAGCGTCAACTGCGACCCTTCCGCCCACCGTCCTCCGCTTCCCCCGTATAAGGCGGCAACGGAAACGCCGGGGAAGGCTTTCTCAAAACGGGGCAGCAATTCAATGACGATATCCCGCCGGGGGATGGCAAATAAGACCCGGCCGCCCCCGGACAACACTTTTGCTACAATACCGAAGCTTACCTCGGTTTTCCCACTGCCACAAACAGCCCACACTAAAAAGCGGGAGGCTTCGGTAAGATAAAAAGCTTCAAGATGTTCGGCAGCCCGCCGTTGCGGCAGCGTCAGTTCAAAATCCAGTATCGGAACAACCGGCCGTTCGTCCGCTTTTTCTTCGTGATCATCCGCCGAATATAACGGTATGCAGCTTTTGGCCAATCCCATGGATTGGCAATTGTAACAAGTGAGACAGTCAGTACTGCCACATAGATAGCAATATTCCTCGCGGATGCCTTCCCGGGAACCGCAACGGCGGCATAGAACGCTGCCCCATGATTCTCTGGTGACGGCCGCCTTCCGCCGGACCTTCCCCTGAGCCACCAGCCCTTGCATCCATACTTCGGGATCCCAGGGAAGGTCATACCCGTTTTCCCGGACAACGGCAGGTATTTCGGTCCCCAGCACGATTCTGCCCTGAAACAAACGTTCCAGGCCGGAAGGAACCGTCTCTGCCGCCATGCCCTCCGAAATGGGTTCAACCACCAGCCGGATCAGCCGCCGGGAAATATAGGGTTCCAAATAAAACACCGCCTGCTTTTGAAAGGCTTTAGGAGTGGTCGGCAATTTTCCCGTTCCGAGTTGAGCTCCGACTTTTTCTGCGATCCATAAGGGCAGCGGCGGTTGAATCAACCAGATTTCCCGATATCCGGCAGCCGCCAAACAGCCGGCGTCCGTCGGAGGATGACTGCTGACAGCGACTTTCGCCGGAAGTCCCGGCCCGACTGCCGCCATGATAAAGTATCGGGGTGAAAGCATTGAAAGCACACACCTCCGGTTGAACCGGTTCAGGCTTCCCCTTGAAATGCACTGATTAAACGTTTTTGCAACAATGAATTCCGTTCTTCGATCCGGTTGTTATTGACTGCGATAGCAATGGCTTTTTTAGTGCCGATGAGGACCACCATCTTTTTGGCCCGGGTCACCGCAGTATAAAGCAAATTCCGTTGTAACATCAAAAAATGTTGGGTGGTAACAGGCATCACCACCACCGGGTATTCATTTCCCTGGCTTTTATGGACCGAAATGGCATAGGACAGGACCAATTGATCCACTTCATCTTCTTCATATTCGACCAGCCGTTCGCCTTCGACTTCCTGAAACCCGACAACCAATCGTCGTTCTTCCGGATCCAATTCCCGAATCCGACCGATATCTCCGTTAAAAACCAACTTTTGATAGTTGTTTTTTACCTGCATCACTTTGTCGCCCAAACGAAAAACCTGCGATCCATAGCGAAATTCCAAGGTTTCCGGCTGCTTCGGGTTGAGTGCTTCCTGCAACACCTGATTGAGATGGTCCACGCCGGTCAAGGTCCGCCGCATCGGCGCCAATACTTGAATATCCTCCACGGGATCGCAATGCAGATAACCGGGAATCCGCCGACTGATCAAATCCGGCAGAAGCTGAACGATGTTTTCCGGTTTCTCCTCGGGCATAAAGAAAAAATCTTTGGACTTGACCAATTGTGGAAATTCTCCCCGGTTGATCCGGTGGGCATTTTCCACGATCATACTCTCCCGGGACTGCCGGAAAATAACATTTAGCCGCACGGCCGTAATCTGGCCGGAAGCAATCAAATCCCTGAGCACCGTTCCCGGACCCACTGAAGGCAATTGGTCCACATCCCCGACCATAATCAGCCGGGTGCCTGGAGCAATGGCTTTGAGCAGATGATAAAAGAGCATCAAGTCCACCATGGAAAACTCGTCAACGATCAACACTTCGGCATCCAGAGGTTCCGATTCGTTATGCCGAAATCGGCCGCCGTCCGCTTTTTCGCTGCCGAATCCCAATAATCGGTGGATGGTTTGGGCCGGTTCACCGGTGGCTTCGGCCAACCGTTTGGCAGCCCGCCCGGTAGGCGCGGCCAGCGCCGACCGCAGCCCGGCTTTTTTCAACAACGATAAAATAGCTTTGACAATCGTGGTCTTACCGGTACCGGGCCCTCCGGTAATCACCATCAAACCGTTGTCCAAGGATTTCAACACGGCTTCCCGCTGATTGGGAGCCAGTTGAATCCGATGCTCCGCTGAAAACCGGTCCAAGGCTTTCATGGCATCGATCGTCACCGGTTTTAGCCTGGCACGGGCCAGTTCCGCCAGACGGGCGGCAACGCCGGTTTCACAATAATAAAACGGAGCCAGATAAAGAATGGAACGTCCGTTATGGAACTCCCGGATAAACTCTTTTTCAACGATTAATCTTTCGATTTCCGCAGCGACGGGCAACTCTCCGACAGCCAATTCTTTAACCGCGGCATCCGTCAGAATATGTTCGTCGACGAAAATATGGCCCTCGTTGCACAGCTCATTCATTAGGTAACGAAGCGCAGCCCGGATCCGGTACGGCGAATCCGGCTGAATCCCCAGATTTTGGGCAATTTGATCCGCTTTTTTAAAACCGATGCCGATAATGTCGTCAGCCAATCGGTAGGGGTTTTCACGGACCAGCGCCACCGCTTCACCCTGATAACGCCGGTAAATTTTCATGGCATAGCCTGGGCCGATGCCTATGCCTTGCAAGAAAACGATAATCCGTTGAATATCGCTGTAGGCTTTAATATGTTGGGCCATCTTTTGTGCTTTGGCCAAACTGATCCCGGGGATCTCCGCAACCCGCTCCGGATCGTTTTCGATCACGTCCAATGCGGAAACGCCGAAGCGGGCCACCAGTTTTTTGGCAGTGGCCGACCGTACCCCTTTCACAAAGCCGCTGGCCAGAAAACGCTCAATCCCTTTTTCCGTCGTGGGAATTTCACTTTCCCGGATGTGAACCTGAAATTGCTTTCCATACTCTTTATGCTCCACCCACTGGCCGGTCAGCCGCAGTTTTTCCCCGACATACAAATGGGGAAGCTCTCCGGTGACCGTAACCAGCTCGCCCGAAGACAGTCTCACTTTGGCAACGGCATAACTGTTTTCTTCATTGAAAAAGGTGATCCGCTTCACCGTTCCTTCGAGAGTATTCATTGCTCCTCCCATTCCCGCTTGATAACCGGATAAATATGCTTGGCGATCCACCCGGTAATCATCCCGGCCGGAACCGAAAGCAGCAGCAAACCGGGTAGTATATAGTACAATGCGGTTAATCCGGGGAATAAACCGGGAAGAAAACTCAATACCGTCAACTGGCCCAGGTTGTGCCCGACGGCTCCCACAATACTCAGTCCGATCAAGCTCACCCGTTCCCGGCAGACAAACCATACCAACTGCATCAATAGGACACTGGCCACCGCACCGCCCAAACTCAGGGGCAGCATCACGGTTGCCAACGTTCCGGTGAACAAAGCCAAGATAAGCACACGGAGAACCGACACGGTCAGAGCCGTTACCATTCCGTCAACTAACAGAAGAATCAAAAAAACGGCATTCGCCAATCCAAGCTTTGCTCCAGGGACCGGCAATACCGTCCACGGAAAAAATACATTCTCCATCCAGTTAAGCACGATGCTTAAAGCGATGAGAATGCTCAAGAGCACCAGATGCTTTGTCTTCATCATCGATTATGTCTTCCCCCGCATCCTGCATCAGCATTATTCGCCACTCTTCCATAATTTTCCTTTCGGTTTTGGCCAAAATATCCCTTTATCCGCATATAAATTTAACTTCCTATTTTATTATGTATAATATACCAAGCTTTGCAGTTCCAGAGTCACGTCGGAAGTCTGCACCTTCACGCCTTCCGGAACCTTCAGCGAAACCGGGACAAAATTCAAAAACGCCTTTACGCCGCTGGCAATACATTGATCCACCACGGTCTGCACCCCTTCCGCCGGAAACGCCAAAATCATCATGCGAATATTCAATTCTGCAATTTTCCGGGTCAAATCGTTCATATGAAAAATTTCCACATCGGCAATTTTTTTGCCGACTTTATTCTCATCTATATCAAAGACGGCGACAATTTCCAAAGGTCTGTGGTCTTTGCTTTTTTGATGATACCGGACCAAGGCTGCCCCCAGATTTCCGGCACCGATAAGGCCCACTTTAATCTCCCGGTCCAGCTTTAAAATGCGCCGAAGCTCTTCCTTCAGAAAATAGACTTGATATCCGACGCCGTGTTTCCCAAAAACCCCGAAATAAGACAGATCCTTCCGTACTTGGCCCGATGAAGTTCCGACCATTCTGGCGATATCCTCCGACGACACGATGGGCACCTCTTTGGGATCAAGCCTCTCCAACGCCCTCAAATACATCGGCAGCCTGCGGATGACCACATCGGGAACTTTACGTTGCACCATTCTGATTCCTCCACATTTTAAATCCAAGTAACGTAATAAGTTATCATAATTTTCTACACCGTACCCCATTTTCCTTTCGTCCGGCCCCATGAAATGAAACCCGGAAATACCATCCGGCTTTTTTGCCCCTTTTTGCAGGAATACTCATCCTTTTCGCGAAAAATTTAACACGAATGCCATTCCTGGGAGGTTAGAATCGTGTTTTGGCTGAAATTCCTTTCTAAATTCATCACATTGTTGCATTCGGAAAACGAACCCCGACATTTGGCGGCCGGATTTGCTCTAGGCGCCATTATCGGTCTGACGCCGATGATGTCTTTACATAATTTAGCGGTTTTCCTCATCATCCTGCTCTTTGACACCAGTATTCCTGCGGCTTTTTTCGCAATCTTCCTTTTCAGCGGATTCGCATATCTCCTGGACCCTTTTTTTCACCGCCTCGGTTATTACCTGCTGGTCGAAGTCGAAGCGCTCCGTCCTTTCTGGACAACCCTTTACAATATTCCGATTGCTCCGTTAACCAGGTTTTACAATACGGTGGTCTTGGGAAGTTTTGTCATCGCCATCCTGGGCCAATTACCGCTCTATTTCGGGTTTAAAGCATTGGTCAAATTCTATCGGACCCGGTACGCCGATAAAATCCAACAACTTAAACTCGTTCAATTCATCAAAGGAAGCAACATGGTTCAATTCTATTACAAAATCAAATCCACTGGAGTCAAACTATGAGACGACATGCATTGACACTCGCCGTTCTGTTTGTCGCTGTCATTCTGTTCACCGCGTTTTTTCTGCTGGACCCCATTTTGGGCTGGTCCTTGGAAAATGCGATGGAAACCATCACCGGAGCCCAAGTGGATATCGACCGGTTCCATCTGGATATTCCCACATTAACCGTATCCGTCGGCCGCCTCCAAGTGGCCAACCCCAGGAACACATGGCGCAACATCCTTGAAACGGGAGAATTCTCGGTTATATTGGCGGCGGAACCCCTCTTTTCCGGTAAAGTCGTCATCGAATCCATCGTCATCGACGCACTGGCCATCGACACGCCCCGGAAGACCGACGGGAAACTGAAGCGCAAATTGCTTCCGGGGCCATTCGGAAAAGCCCAAAGCCAACTCCACCGGAACATTGCTGCCATGCCCATCCTCGATCTGAACCGACTGAAAGAAGATTTTCATCCGGACCGGCTCATCGATTCCGCCAAATTAAATCTGGATACCGCCGCCGATAATATCCGAGAGGACATCACGGCCACCGGAAAACGCTGGCAGGCTGCCGTGGCCGAACTGGAACAGACTCAGGAAAAAATCGAGCATCTAAAAGAATCGATCCGTGCCCTCCGGACATCGAAGTCGAAAAACATTATCGAGATCCGCCAGGCCATTGAAGAACTCAAAGCCGTTAAAAAAGAATATAAAGCCATTGAAGACCATCTTTCCGATACCGGCAGCCGGTTTAAAAAAGAATTCCATACCCTTTCCGAAGCCATCGACAATTTGAAAGCGATTGCCGACGGAGATTTCAAGACTCTGATGAAATTGGCCAATCTGCCGGACTTCGAATCCTTTAACATCGCTGAGGCGTTATTCGGCAAAGCCTTGCTGGACCTGTCCTCCCCGGTGGTTTCGCTGATGGACGAGCTTCAAGCTTATTTTCCGCCGACCGCGGACCAAACGGCCAAAGCCAAACCTCCTCGTGGTGGGATAGACATCTCTTTCCCGGGACGTCGGACTTATCCCCGGTTTTTAATCAAAGAAATCCAGGTTTCCGGAAGAGGGACGGCAGCCATCGGCCTCGACGGATACCGGGCTTCAGGCCGGATACAGGGTATTACCAGCGAACCGCTGCTTTACGGACGGCCTTTGGAGATCGCCTTGACCGGCCACTCTCCGCAGGAAGCCACCCTCCAATTCCAGGGAAGCGTAGATCAAGCTTCTACGGAAATGAACGGTACATTCCAACTGTCCCTTGCCAATTTAAGCCTTCCTTCCTTTGAACTACCGGACAATCCTTACCTGCCTGAAAAAGTAAATTCCGGCAAAGTCCGGATCGACACCGGCTTAACCTTTGCTAAAAACGGTTTTCATCTCCGGACGGTTTTGGAAGGATACGATCTGGTCGGCGACAACGAAGGCAAACCGGAACCTTCCGACATCGGAATGGAGATCATCCGGGAAGTCCTGAGCCGCGTGGACCGATTAGCCATCGAATATTATTTGGAAAGCCAGGGCCAAAGCTTGTCCATGAAGATCGGCTCCAATCTGGATCAAATCATCAAACAACGCTTTAAAGAAGTGGTCGGCGAGAAAATCGCCGCCGCCACCCTTCAACTTCGGCAGAAAATCGAAAACAGGCTTTCCCAACGCCAGGCCGAACTGAAAGCTTACCGCAGCAAATACCAGCAAGCCTATGAAGAAAAACTGAACGTCTTACAAACCAAGCTTCGGCAAGAACAAGCAAAGCTGGACGAAGAACGCAAAGCTCTGGAAGAAAAACTCCAATCCGGCCTCTCTACGGAAATATTAAAAAAAATCAAGTTTTAAACCGGAATCATTACGAAAATCAAGACGGGCTTTATAGGCCCGTCTTCTTTTTTTACCTCCCCCGGTTCTAATCCTCTGCCGTCTGGCATAGGATAAAGGACGGGAAGGGTGAATCCATGAATTCCAACAAACCACTAACCAAACCATCAGCCAAAAATCCGCCGGCATTCTGGATAAGTTACGGCAGCATCGGCGTTATTCTCATGCTCTTGGGCGCTTTTTCGGTTATATTGTTTCAAAGGACCCGCCCTGTCATTCCCGCCATGGCCGTTTCACACATTCAGGGCGGATTGATCCGTTTGGATACGCAAAGCAGCCGGTTTATCCTGAAGAGCGGCATTCCCACTTTGGAGCGAAATACAGGAGAGGACGACCCTTTCCGCTTGTTTCATTTCAACTGGACGGAAATTTATTGGAAATTGGCCGCCAATGTTCGTACCGCAACCCCTTATGAACTGATGAAAGCCCAGTTTCCGGCATTGGCCTTGAGCAGACCCAGGTTGACTCCAAAATTGCAGCTTCCTGTCGAGATTGCACAACCCCCCATCTCAATGACAGAAACCAGCGAAATCGACGCTCCTGCCAAATCGCTGACGGGAGACCCTTTAATTTTGCTATATCATACGCACACCACCGAATCCTATATCCCGGAAAGCGGGAAGGATCATGCCAACCCGGATAAACAGGAACGGGGAGACATCGTCAAAGTCGGAGAATATATGCGGAAAGTTTTGGAAGAAAAATACGGCATCAAGACGATTCACGACGATACCATCCACGACTCATATCCTTTTCGCGAATCTTATGTGCGTTCCCAGGCGACCATCAAAAAATACCTGGAAAAATATCCTTCCATCCAAGTCGTCTTCGATATTCACCGGGATGCAACCCCAGGCGTTACGGCCACTTGTACCATTAAAGGACAAACCATGTCCACCATTCTCATGGTAGTCGGCACCGACAAAATGGGGTTGGCCCACCCACATTGGAAGGAAAACCACCAATTCGCCAAAGATTTGTCCGAAGCCATCAATCGCTATTATCCCGGCTTAAACAGCGGCATAATCGTGTCGGACGCCCGTTACAATCAACACCTGCACAAGCGGGCATTAATCCTGGAATTCGGCGATCAAAATTCGACATTGGAAGAAGTTTACCGGGCCGTCGATTCATTCGTCCCTATTTTAGTGGCTTATCTGAATGATGCCGGATTGATCCAATGACCCCGACGATTTCCGGCCGTATCTTCTTTCCCAGCGCATAGCGGCGGTCCCACCACCGGATCGCCATATAAATTCCAGCCAAAATTATAAAGCCGGTCAAGATCCCGATGTTTTCAGCACTGTCCGGGCGTAATCCGCCCCAAAGGGCCAGTCCCTGCCCGGCCAAAAAGCCTAATATCAATCCGACCAGCGGAAAGGTATACATCAAAACGGCAGCTTTAAATAATTGACCCGTTTTCATTCGCAGCATCACGATATCGCCTGTTTCAACTCCGATCGGGTCTTCCGCTTCCACAACGATCTCCGGCCGTTTACCCATACCGCAGGCGCCGCATTTATCACAGGAAGCATGCCGTTGCAGCTTAATTTTAGCCGTGCCTTCTCCGGCGGCAATCACTTCGCCGTGTTCTTCGACAAACCCGTCCATAGCATCACCTCTCTCTATTTTTATTCTATCCCAAACATCCGATGAAAGAAAGTAAAAAAGCCAATGGAAAGACCATGTTACAGAGAAAACGAATAAGAAATTTTTTCCATTCACTTTAAAGTACTTTCACAAAAAAGGAGGACTTTTCCATGGATATATCGAATTTCTATAGAAATTAAGTGGAGGTGAATCATTTTGCGTACAAAATTATTAGCTGTCGTCACTGTCGCACTGCTTTTATTGTTCAGCATCAGCCTGACAGCCTTGGCCACAGCGGTTCCGGTGGTTAAAGAAATCTCACCTAACAAAGGCTTGGATAGCCAAATCGTTCAAGTAACCATTGAAGGCGATAAATTTCATGCTAAAACCGTTAATGTGAAACTCACCAAAGAAGGCCAACCCGATATCGTAGCCACTGATTTGGTCTTTGTCTCAAGTGAAAAATTAATCTGTTCCTTTGACTTGAGAGACAAAGCCCTCGGCCAATGGGATCTAATCGTCAGCAACACCGGCGTTTTCACCAAACGCGAAAAAGTGAATATCACCTACAATGCGTTCACCATCGAGCCAACTGCGCCGGTTATCACTTCCGTCGAACCGAAACAAGCCTATAACAACAGCATCGTCTCCTTGGTGATCAAAGGGACCAACTTCCAAAACGGTGCTCAGGTTGCATTGGTTTCCGGTAATACGGTTATTCATCCGATGAATACCATTGTAGTATCCGCGGAAGAGATCCAGACCCAAATTACGTTAAACGGTGTAGCACCCGGCGACTATGACGTTCAGGTCACAAACCCGGACGGCCGGAAAGGCTCCTTGAACAAAGGTTTTAACATCAAACAAGGACCGTTGGCCCTTTACGGGATTGAACCCAGTTCAGCCGCAAACAACGGAACCGTGACAGTCACTTTGTGGGGTTACTCTTTCGACAAAGATATGAACATTCGCCTGAAACAAAATAACACCGTGATTAATGCCGCCGACGCCGACATCGTCTCCACCAGCGAGGCGAAGGTCAAATTTAACCTGGCCGGCGCCAATCCGGGCATCTATGACGTAGAAGTCAACAACCGCAAAGGCGAATCCGCCAAACTTTCGGGCGCATTCGGTATTGTCAAAGCCGACGCGGTCCAAGTTATTACGCCATCCACTTCGGAATCTCCGGCCATCGATCTCAACAGCCAATTGGGTTCGATCTTCTTCGATTTCGACAAATATAACATTCGGTACGATCAAGTGGCTACATTGGAGCAAAACCTGAAAGTTTTGGAAAAACGGGATCCCAAGAGTTATATCGTATTGGGCGGCCATGCCGACGAACGGGGCCCCAATGATTACAACATCAACCTTTCCGCCAAACGCGCGGAAACCGTCAAGAAATACTTGGTCAGCAAAGGTTTTGACGCCTCCAAGATCATCATCTATGCTTACGGTGAAGACTACCCGGCCAGAGAGGGCCATGACGAAGAATCCTGGTCCTACAACCGCCGTGTTGACATCTCCATCTGGGAAACCCTGCCGACGAAGAACGAGGCCTTAAAGAAATAAAGGATTCATCCTACAAAAAAACCCGGCAAAATGCCGGGTTTTTTGTTCAATCTACCCTCTTCTATCCGCTGTTATTTTCCCAACAAAAAAACCCCGAAAGGGGTTTTATTTGCTCTTAGCAACGCTGACCAATTCTTTAAACGCCTGGCTGTCATTGACGGCTAAGTCGGCCAGCACTTTCCGGTTGATTTGAATACCGGCTTTTTTAAGCCCGTTGATGAAAGTGCTGTAGGACATTCCGTTCATCCGTGCCGCGGCGTTAATACGGGTAATCCATAATTTCCGGAAATCGCGTTTCTTGGCCCGGCGGTCGGCATAAGCATAAGCCAAAGATTTCAGGACTTGAGTATTGGCCGGCCTAAACAAACGGCTCTTGGAACCCCGGTACCCTTTGGCAAGCTTTAAAATCTTTTTATGACGATGGCGGCTGGTAAATCCACCTTTTACTCTCGGCATTTCGCTTTCCTCCTCATATTAACTGTCTCAAACGTCGACAATCTTAGAGTCCCAACATACGCTTGACGCGCCCCATATCCCCGGCGCTGACAAGCGTTGCCTTACGAAGGCCACGTTTACGTTTGGGCGATTTCGTCTCCAGAATGTGTCGCTTATAAGCGTTGTTCTTTTTGATTTTCCCACTACCGGTTACCTTGAAACGTTTGGCAGCACCTTTGTGGGTCTTCATTTTTGGCATAATCGTTTGCTCCTCTCTATTCGGACTTACGTGATAAGATCATAATCATATTTTTACCTTCGATTTTAGGCTCCCGTTCCAGAAGTGCATGGTCTTTAACGCTCTCGTAGAGTTGCATGAGAAGACTTTTCCCCAACTCTGCATGAACAATCTCGCGGCCCCGGAAGCGAATGATTGCCTTGACTTTATCGCCGTCTTTCAGGAATTTCTGTGCTGCTTTAACCTTCACCTGGAAATCATGGGATTCGATTTTCGGGGTCATCCGTATTTCTTTAACCTCGATGACTTTCTGCTTCTTACGGGCTTCCCGCTCCCGTTTGCTCTGCTCATAACGGTATTTCCCATAGTCCATAATCCGGCACACCGGAGGTTTGGCATTGGGAGCTACCTCAACCAGGTCAAGTTCCTTATCCTGGGCAATCTTCAACGCATCGCGGACCGACATGATCCCCAACTGTTCGCCTTCCGGACTGACAACCCGAACTTCTTTTGCCCGGATCTCCTCATTTACTCGCAACTCGTTACTAATAGACAGTCACCTCCGACAAGAATCCTAAAACCAATAATAAAAGCGGGTACAAAATCCACCCGCTCCATCATGCAACATACAAACTTGCACTTATGAACCTGAAAGCTTGAGCTTCAGGTGAGAAGCGGATGGCTTCTGCTTGGTTTAAACTATTCAAAATATACCACTACTTTTGGGCGATGTCAATACCCAATCGGCTATATAGGTCTTTAATCCTAGTACACAGGCATTGTTCACATTCACTGTACTTTACCCTTGTATACTATTATCGACTGCCCCACGATCAACCGTCAACTCTATAAAGAAAACTTCTGACTCCTGTCTTCTGTATTCTGTCTTCTACGTTACTTCTTTGAACTTTGCACCGTGTACTGTGTCCCATCAATGCTTCCCACACCATTCCAATGCAGCTTGCATCTCCGGAGGCATGGGCGTTTCAAATTCCAAATATTCGCCGGTGCGGGGATGGACAAATCCTAACACGGCTGCATGCAGCGCTTGCCCTTGGATGGGCACCGGTTCTTTTTTGCGGCCGTAAACCGGATCTCCGACCAAAGGAAAACCCAAATAGCTAAGGTGAACCCGGATTTGATGGGTCCGTCCGGTCTCCAGACGCACCTCCAACAAGGCATATTTCGAATAATAGGTCTTCACCCGGAAATGCGTCACTGCCCTTTTCCCACCGGGCACAACGGCAATCTTTTTCCGTTCCACCGGATGGCGCCCTAAAGGCGCATCGATTCGGCCTTCGGGTTCAGGATGGCCGTGCACCAAAGCCAAATAGAGCCGCTTCATCCGTCTCTCCTTTAACTGGGCAGATAATGAAAGATGGGCTTGATCGTTTTTGGCCACCACCAAAACTCCTGAGGTATCCTTATCCAACCGGTGGACGATCCCGGGCCGAATCACGCCGCCGATCCCGGAGAGATCCTGACAATGATTGAGCAAAGCATTGACCAAGGTTCCTTCGTAATTACCGGCTGCCGGATGAACCACCATGCCTCGGGGCTTGTTGACGACGATCACATCCGAATCCTCATACAAAATTTCCAAAGGAATGGCTTCCGCCTGTACGGTAAGGGGTTTAGGTTCCTCCCATTCCACCGTGATGTGGTCACCGGGGGCAACCCGGTAACTCCCTTTCAACCGTTTACCGTTTAGGGTAACGCCGCCGTTTTCGATAATTTTCTGGACAAACGAACGCGAGGGCCAAACCCCCGCTTGCGTCAAAAAACTGTCGAGCCGAATTCCTGCATCCCGGGATTCAACGGTGAATCTCTGAGACGGCATCCTGGTTCATCCTCCCCTTTTTGAAACGCGACATCTGCCACCCCATCAATGTGAACGCAAAAAGACCCAATAACAGGCAGACGCCTTGCGCCAAGCTCAACCAAGGGAAAATCATCGGTCCTTCACGGAAAAACTCCACTCCAAACCGGAGAATCGAATATAATCCGACATATAACAAGAATAAAAAACCGGGAAACTGCTTATGGTTCCGGAGTCTCAAAAGAATGAAGGCCAATATCAGGCTGCCAATGAGGGAATACAATTGGGTTGGATGCCTCAGCAATGAATCATGGGCGGCGCAGCGCAGAGCCCAGGGTAAGGCGGAGGGTTTACCGTAACAACAACCGTTCAGCAGACAACCGACCCGTACCAGAGCGTATCCCAATGCAATCAGCGGAGCCGCCAAATCAGCCAGCTGCCAGGTGGGGATCCGTCTCACCCGGGTGAACCAATATCCCGCGCCAAAACCGCCGATCAATCCGCCATGAAATGCCAGACCACCGGAGTTTATCTTGAATATTTCCCCCGGAAAACTCAGAAAATAACGAAAGTCGGTAATGATATAAGCCAGCCGTGCCCCGACAATCGCTCCAATCAGTACCCATACGGCCAAATCGATCACCGTATCAAAGGAGACATCCAACCCTTTTTGGCGGATCATCCTTTTCATACCGAGAATTCCGGCTAAAAAAGCAATCGCCAACATTAAACCGTATGAATAAATTTCAATACCGTAAAACTGTATCAGAACCGGTTTCAACCTCGTTCCTCCTCCGTCTTTTCCTGAACCGCCGTCAAACCGTTACCGGATTCAACCGGAACGTTACTCCGGTCTTTATGGGCCGACAGATATCCGAAAGCGATCCATACAGCCCCTGCGGTGATCATGATATCCGCAATATTAAAAACCGGCCAAAAATGAACATCGATATAATCGATGACATACCCCAACCGCAGACGATCGATGAAATTGCCCAGCGCCCCGCCGAGCACCATTGCCGCCCCGATTTGCAATGCCTTTGGATATTGCCGTAATTTTTTCCGATATACCCAAGCCAATAAAAAGACCGCACCGGTGACCGCGCTTAACAAAAAAGTTTGCGATTCGAATATTCCAAAAGCCGCACCGTAATTCCTGACATAAGTTAACGAAACATACCCGCCGATCATCGGTATATCCTGTAACAGCGAGATGTTTCGTTCAACAGCGGCTTTTACAGCCTGGTCAATGACACATATCGTGATAATGAGAAAGAAATAAGGCATGGTTTACCCTTTTACTATCGGATTTATACTCCTATTCTACACATTTTGACGAAATCCCTTTCAATCATTTCAAAGTTTCCGGATCCGGCGGTATGTCATCCGGTCCTACGTCGCCAATGGCATCCACCGCCTGAACGATCCCGTTATGTTCCGGCGCGTCATAAAACGTGGCCCCGTAACTTTCGACGCCGCCCAAATCCGAAGGGCTTTCGGAAGTCCCGTATTTGGCCACATCCTGCCATACATCCTCGCCGTCGGTTCCCGCCATCCCGGTTTCATCCAAAAAAGTCCTGCCGAAGGGTGGGCTCAAAAACTCTTCCTCAACCGGCCGTTCTCTCTCCCGCCGGTGGTCTTCCTGTTCACGGCGGCAATGAATGCATAAGGTGGTATACGGAATCGCTTCCAGACGCTCCGGATCGATTTCGGCTTGGCACAGTTCACAAATTCCGTAACTTCCATTTTCAATCCGTTCCAACGCCTTATTCACTTGGTCCAAAAGATCATCGGCATTATTCCGGATGGCCAAATCCTTCTCCCGTTCAAAAGTCTCCGTTCCCAGGTCCGCCGGATGGTTGTCATACGACAACAATTCGGAGCCTGCATCCGTCAGCGGTGTATCCAAACCGGGGCTGCCGGCCTCTCCGTGTTCCGCTTCCTGTCTATCCTTTTCAGCCAACAAACGCTCTTTAAAATGCTCAACCTGCATCGAGTCCATGATGACATCCTCCTTCGTTCTTTATGAATAAAAACGCAACTGCTGATTGACGATCCGCACCAATTCCGCAATAAATCGGCCGATGATCGGCAGATTGAGGCTGGCTAACCGCGTCAACAACACCAGAAACGCGCCGGCAACAATGGTAAAGCCGATGGCAATGCCAAACCCCCGCGCCAATCCGGATAAAAAATTCAAAAAGATTAAACGGATCGGGTTTTGAATCAACTGCATAAATTCAGCTAAATTGGCCCGTTCTAATTTGAGTTCGACCGTTCTTAGCTTTTTATATAAGGATGTTGCCTGCCTTCGGTTGATAATCATCACCCGGATTAGTTTGCCTTTTTAGCTTATCCGTATACGGCCCGGCCGTTATCCGTCGTCATGGATAAATATCCCTCAGCATCCAATAAAAATATGACAAGGAATTTTTAACCAATAGGGCGAATCTCTGATTCGAGGTGACGCCATGCGCTTAATTACCAAGATCAACATCCATTTCGGGATCATTCTGGCCGCGCTGATGGTGATGGTCTTCACCTTTACGCAGCACTTTTTCCAAAAGGAACTGGAAACCCAGATGAAGTCCTCTTTGGACGTCACTTACGAAAGTTTCAAACTGACGCTGGAGCAAATCTTCAATGAACAGAAGATGAAAGCGTTAAACCAAACCAATCAGGACATTATCGGCATCGCTACCAAGGACCGGATCGCTTCGGTGCTCAACTATTATCTGTCATTGGCAGCCAAAGATTATCATCTCAATCTGATCGAAGTCGTCGATACCCAGGGCGTTATTATCGCCGACAATTTCCGGTCTTACGAAAACCATCCGATGACGGTGCCTTTTAAAAAACCCGAACCGCCGGATTTGTCTGCCGCCTATCTGACCCTCCGCGATGAAAAAGCTTACCTGATGACCACCACGCCCATTAGCTTCTCCGGAGCCCGGGTCGGATATATGAACGTAGGAACTCTGATCAATCAATACCAGGTAAATTATCTGGCTTCCATCTTAAGCAGCGAGCTGTTGTTCTACGCTGACGGCCGAGTATTGGCTTCCAGCCCGGGGCAGCGCCAATTTCCGTTCTCGGCCGTGGCTTCCCATACCCTTTTGACCGATTCGGCCCATTTTGTTCCGGGCGTGCAAATCGGCCAGCCCGATTATGATTATATCTTTTTTACCGTTCCCAGCGACGGCTCCATCCGCTCCGTCGTGGGTATAGCCAACAGCCGGGCATCCATCCGTGCCGCCTTGTTGCGGTTAAAACTGTTCTTATGGGCCTTGACCGGATTCGGCTTTATTTTCGGGTTTTTCGGTGCCAATTCATTGGCCCGGAACATCAAGCGCTCCATCTTCGGGATGGAACCTCAGGAAATTGCTTCATTGCTCGACCAACGAACCACGATCCTCCAATCCACCTTCGAAGGAATTATCGCGCTGGACCAGAAAGGATTGATTACCTTAATCAATAAAGAAGCCCGCCATCTTTTAGCTTCCACCCCGGAAATGATCGGCCGTCCGGCGGGGGAATATTTCCCCGGATTGCAAATTCAGGAAGTCCTTGCCTCAGGAACGGCATTTTACAATCAGCAACAGGTCATCGGCGAATCGGTCATCGTTTATAACTGTGTGCCGATTAAGACCAAAAATCAAATACTGGGCGCTGTCATTACCTTACGGGATCTGACCGAGTTCCAAAAGGTCGCCGAAGAATTGGTAGAGGTTAAAAACTATATTCAGGCCCTGCGGGCCCAGTCCCATGAATTCATGAACAAATTGCAGTCTATCTCCGGCCTGATCCAGCTGGGACGCTACGAGACCGCCTTAGCTTTGCTACACGAAACCACCGAGACCCATCAAGAGCTCATTTCCTTTTTGGCCAATTCCTTCTCTACTTCAGCTGTTTCAGGGATTTTGCTGGGTAAATTTAACCGGGCGCGCGAATTGAACATTCATTTCGAGATCGACCGTTCTAGTTATATTCCCAAAGGCTATATCATCCCCGATCATGAACTGGTATGTATCGTCGGCAATCTGGTGGAAAATGCCTTCGAAGCTCTTCAGGAAAGTTCAAATCCTGCAAAACGGGTTCGGGTAAGGATACGCCCCGTCAAAAAAATGTTAAAAATCACTGTAGCCGATAACGGTCCCGGTATCCCGCCGGCCATCCGGAACGCCATTTTTCACCGTGGGTTCACCTCAAAAAAAGGAGCCAATAAGGGAATCGGTCTGAGCCTGGTCAAACAATGCGTCGACAACCTCAGAGGAAGCATCCGATTTCGAAGCAGGTCATATACTGTCTTTGTGGTCAAAATTCCTCTCAGAGATGGAGGGTGTTAAGCATGAAAAAAATAAGTGTCGTCATCATCGAAGATGATCCGATGGTGGCGGAGATCACCAGGGAATTTATGAAAGCCGACTCCGACTTTTCCGTCATCGGCGTTGCCGCTTCGGGAAAAGAAGCCATCGCCTTGATCGAATCCCGCACACCGGACTTGGTTCTTCTCGATTATTTCCTACCCGATTTCAACGGCAATGAAGTCATTAAAAGAGTACGGGGCTTCAATCGGACCACCGACTTTATCATCATAACCGCAGCCAAGGAAGTGCCCCTGGTCCAGGAATGTTTTCGCCTCGACATTCGCGATTATCTGATTAAGCCGTATATGAAACACCGTTTTATCCAAGCTCTCTCCAATTATAAACATTTTAGGCGACACTTGACCGGGATACCATCTCCCAGGAGGACCTGGATAAAATCTCCAATGCTCCCAAAGGCGAAGAGCCCAAAAAAGGGTTTAGTCCGATTACGGAGGAGAAGATCCTGGAAATCTTGAGAAAGCGAAACGATGGCGGTATCACCGCCGAAGAAATCGCCTCCGCCGTGGGCATCACCACCGTTTCCGCCCGACGTTATCTTAAACTGTTTCAGGATAAACAGATTGTGGCCTGTGACCTGATTTATGGCAAGCAGGGCCGGCCAACCTATATCTTCAGGGCATTGCAATGATTTTCAAAACATAAGACAACCTTACGGTTGTCTTTTTCGGTCTGCGGATAGATTTCCCCGCACGAATCAGCGAGCTTTTTCAATGGACTCGATCAATCCCCGGTATTTTTCCCTGTAGTCCCGATAAAACGGAGCAACAGCCGCTTTAAAGGCCTCCAAATCGACCTCGTTAAATTGACAGCCGGCATCTTCCAGTTTCCGGTAGCAATCTTTCTCAAATTGTGCCCATTGCCTGCGTTGATAGTCCACCGACTCCTGGGCCGCATTGCTGATAATCCGACGATCCGCCTCCTTCAAATTCATCCAGGCCTTTTTGGAAAACAACAAAACTTCCGGTATCGAAGCATGACGGTCAAAAGAGAAATATCGGGCCACCCGGTAATGGCCGGAGGTATAATAACTCGGAATGTTGTTTTCCGCACCGTCGATAACCCCGGCCGATAATGCCGCATAAACCTCCCCGTAGTTGATAGGGACCGGCGACGCCCCCAACGACTCCACCAGTTTCGCCATAATTCGGCTGGGCTGGACCCGTAACTTCAGTCCTTTAAGATCCTCAGGCCGGTAAATCGGGCGTTTCGAATTGTAAAAACTGCGATACCCTGCCTCCTGAAAACATAAACCGATCAAATTGTACTGGGACAAACCTGCCAGCAACGCCTTACCAACGGGCCCGTTCAGCACATTCCACTTATGGTCGTCATTTTCAAATAAATATGGAAGGATCAGCACGCCCAGCCGATAATCCACCTCCGCCACCTCGGTCATACTCACCCGCCCCATATCCAAAAGCCCCAATTTCACCATTTCCACAACGGATTTTTCCGGACCCAGGGAACTTTCGGGATAGATTTTGATCTGGATTCGCCCGCCGGTCCGTTTCCGGACCAATTGATCCAGGTACCGGACGCCTTCGATGGTTGGATAGCCGAAAGCATGAACATCGGCGCAGCGAAGGACGATAGGTGCGGGAGACCGAGCCGCCCCGAAACCGGCGGATATCGCTACGAGAAAGATAATACCTAGCCATAAGCCATAAACCTTTTTCAACTGGTAACCCCCACCCGTTTTTTTTATGTTTTTAAAGGTTTTTATTTTTTTTAATAGGTGTGCCGTTGCCATATTTTAAATATTTATTAACATAAACGTAATATTGGACATCTTTAGTGTAACACAAAAGCCCGTTGAAACCAAGGCGCGAGAATTGTTCGAAGGAGGAATTCATTTGGCAGATACAAGACCGGTAACAACGTTAAAAAGCAAAGCCGTCAAACCCAAAGAAAAAATCATCCAAATCCTTCAACTATTATTGGATGTCCTCATGCACGTGATCGAAACTATCGGTGCGGTTCTGCTATCCGCCATGACCCTGATTATTTTCTGGCAAGTGATTACCAGATTTAAAATCATCAATGTCCCGACTCCCTGGACGGAAGAAGTAGCTTTAATGCTGCTGGTCTGGTTCGGCCTCGCCGGCGCAGCCATCGGTATCCGTAAAGAGAGCCACATCGGGGTGGAATTCGTCACCGCCCTTTTCCCCACGTCGTTCCAAAAATATATCAACAGTTTTGTCGGCCTGCTCATCGTCGTTTTTTCCGTTTTCTTATTTATCGAAGGGATCGCACTGGCCAAAGGGACATGGGAGGTATTGATGTCAGCAACACTGTTGCCCCGGGGGAAATTCGTCTATTTAGCCGTGCCCACGGCTGCCGCCTTAATGTTCGTGTACGGCCTGGAATTTGTCGTTAAACAGTTTACAGCGGGAGGTAAGAACGATGACTGACCCCATTGCCATCAGCATATTGTTGGGAACCTTTATCATTTTGATCCTGTTAAGAACCCCCATTGCCTTTGCCTTGGGAATCTCATCGATCCTGACTGCGCTTTATCTGAAACTGCCGCTACTCATCATCGCTCAGCGAATGGTGGCCGGTATGGAATCCATAAGCCTCATCGCCATCCCTTTTTTCATCCTCGCCGGCCAAATCATCAGTGAAGGCCGTATCGCGGAACGCATCGTCAATCTTGCCAGTTTATTCGTGGGACGGATTCGCGGCGGTTTGGCGATGATAAACTGCGTAGACAGTATGCTTTTCGGAGGCATTTCCGGTTCGGCCGTGGCCGATGTTTCCAGCTTGGGTTCCCTGATGATTCCGGCCATGGAGAAAAAGGGATACCGGAAGGATTTTGCCATTGCCCTTACAGTCACCACGGCGGTTCAGGCCGTACTCATCCCCCCCAGCCATAATATGATCATCTACTCTCTGGCTTCCGGCGGAACCTCAGTGGGCAAATTGTTTCTGGCCGGAGCTCTTCCCGGCATTTTGCTCGGGATCTCACTGATGACTGTCAGTTATTTTCTCGCTGTGAAATATAATTTCCCCCGGGAAGAATGGGTCGGTTGGAAGAAAGCCGTGCAGATCGTCATTGACGGATTCCTTTCCATCGGGGTTGCCATTTTAATCATGGGCGGTATCTTGTCGGGAATCTTCACCGCCAGCGAATCATCGGCCATCGCCGTCGTTTACTCGTTCATCCTCACGTTCTTTGTCTATCGTGACCTCAAATTGACAGAATTCGGCCGAGTCCTAAAAAATGCAGTCATCACAGTGTCGATGGTCTTTTTGCTGATCGCTACCTCCAGTGCGTTTGCCTGGCTCATGACCTATCTGGGAGTCCCCCGGGCCATGGCCGAATGGCTGCTGGGAATCTCCGACAACAAACTGGTCATTCTGACATTGATGAATGTCATCCTATTGATTATTGGCATGGTCATGGATATGGCTCCGGCCATCATCCTCTGTACCCCAGTACTGCTCCCGGTGGCTCTCAGCATCGGCGTTGATCCGGTCCATTTCGGGGTCATTCTCATGTTCAACCTGGGCATCGGCTTGTGTACGCCGCCTGTAGGCAGCGCCCTTTTTGTCGGATGTGCGGTCGGTAAGGCAAAAATTGAAGAAATTTTCGGTTCATTGATGGTCTGTTTCATACCTATGCTCTTTATCCTGTTCGTCATCACCTTTTTTCCGGAGATTGCCATGTGGTTGCCAAATACCTTCATGAAATAAGTCAATATCCTTAAAGGAGGTGTTTGCTTAAAAACAAAGCCCCTTCCAAATCTTAAAAAAGAACAAGGAGGCAATGTCGATGAAAAAAATTGGTCTGTTGTTGTTAATGGTTGTGATAGTCATCTCCTTATCCGGCTCGAACATGCTTGCAGCCGCTAAAATCTGCAAATTAGCAGAAGTTCATCCCGATGGCTATCCTACCGCCGAAGGCGACAAGAAATTCGCAGAACTGGCTGAAAAATATACCAACGGCCGGGTTAAAATCCAATGCTTCTTCAACAGCCAATTGGGTACTGAAAATGACGTGGTTGAACAGACCAAACTGGGCGTCATCGAATTCACCCGCGTTTCCATCGCCCCGGTGGTTTCTGTCTATCCGGAAATCGGCGTTTTTTCCCTGCCCTATCTCTTTAATTCCCATGAACATCAATGGAAAGTCCTGAACGGACCCATTGGTCAGCACTTCCTAAGCGCTGTTGAAAAAGCCAACCTGGTGGGTTTAGGTTATTTTGAAGCAGGTGCCCGTCATTTCTATGCCCGTAAACCTTTGAACAGTCTGGCGGATTTGAAAGGTTTGAAGATTCGGGTCCAACCCAGTCCGATACCGGTAGCCATGGTTAAGTTGCTCGGTGCAACACCCACTCCCATCGCTTACGGTGAAGTTTACAGTGCGCTGCAAACCGGCGTGGTGGACGGTGCGGAAAACAACTACCCCAGCTGGGTAACGGCCAACCACTATGAAGTAGCCAAATACCTTATCGAAGACGGCCATATGCGTCAACCGGAAATCCTGGTTGTCAGCAAAAAATTCTTCGACTCCCTGAGCAAAGCCGACCAAGAGGCATTGCGAAGGGCCATGCGGGAAGTAACCGCCTTCCAAATCGATGCCTGGAATAAATACGAAAGCAAAATGCTGGAACAGGCGAAAGCTAAAGGGTGTGTCATTAAAAAAGCCAATATTGCCGAATTCCAGGCGGCCGTCGCGCCCATCTTCGATCTTCCCGAACATAAAATCTATAAGCCTTGGGTCGAGAGGATCAGGGCAACCAAATAAACACCACATATATCCTCCATCGGCAACCGTGGGCCAGTCCCACGGTTGCTTCATTTTATATAAAAAGTTCCATATGGTTATCTTGCTGCGACAAAAAAAGACCACCCTCCTAGGATGGTCTTTCATGCTATGAAGCAATATTTACATTTGACTCCGGATACCTATGCTCGGAACCCGGAATCCATCTCCCGTTGCTTTACTGTTTACTCACTTTCAGCTCAGCCGGATAACCGTTAATATCCCATGTTTCAAAGCCTTCACCGCCGGCTTCGTTCCGTCCCACGGAGACAGCCAAAGTTTCGGAGGCGATATACTCTTTAAACCGCTCGATGGCTGCCGCGACCTTTTCATCCGCCTTATATTCCAGTTTAATGCGGTCTGTCAGCTCAAATCCGGCATTCTTCCGCATATTTTGAACTTTGGAGACAACCTCCCGGGCCAGACCTTCGTCGATCAATTCCTGCGTCAGGCGGAGGTCCAGCACCAGATAGTCACCGCGGTCCATCTCCACGGCAAATCCTTCCCGTTCCTGAATCCGGACTTCCACGTCTTCCGAGGTTAAAGTGATGGGATTCCCGTCAACATTCAACGTTAACATGCCGGTTTCCCGCAAGGTTTTCACCATCGCCGCCGCATTGCCCTGGGCAAGTTCCTTGGCAATGGCCTGCATCTGTTTGCCGTATTTGGGGCCTAATACCGGGAAATTGGGTTTGATAGTATAACTGACATACTCGTCCGGATCATCGATATATTCCAGCCGTTTAACGTTTAACTCCTCCATCACCAGGGACTCCATGGGAGCCAGTACCTCCCGGTGTTTGGAAGCCACTTTCATCGTCGAAAGCGGTTGACGTACCTTGATCTGAACTTTATTTCGGGCGGCCCGTCCCAGTGACACCAGTTCGATCACCAAGCCCATGTGTTTCTCCAATTCAATATCGATGAGTTTGACATCGGCTTCCGGATAATCGTCCAGGTGTACCGAGTCTTTAAACCCATCGGCCCCTTGGGTGAGATTTCGGTAAATATCATCGGCCAGGAAGGGAGCAAAGGGCGCCATTAGCTTGGATACGGCTAACAGTACTTCCCACAGGGTCCGATATACCGCCTGTTTGTCGGCATCCATCTTCGAAGCCCAGAAACGTTCCCGAGTCCGCCGGACGTACCAGTTGGAGACTTCATCGATGACAAAGGATTGGATCGCCCGGACCACTCGGGTCAACTCATACACTTTCATATCCGACCGGACCTGTTGAATCAAGGAATTTAACCGGGAGATAATCCACCGGTCAATCTCCGGGCGCTCAACAACCGGAATATTGTAACTGGCCGGATCCGCATTGTCAATGTTGGCATACAACGTAAAGAACGAATAGACATTTTGAAGGGTGCCAAAGAACTTGGCATACACTTCCTTCAGGCCGTCTTCGTCAAAACGCGTCGGCATCCAAGGCGGCGACACCGCTAACAAATACCACCGGGTCGCATCCGCGCCGTACTTCTCAAAGAGTTTCCACGGATCCACCGCATTACCGCGGGATTTGGACATTTTTTGGCCGTTTTTGTCCAAAAGCAAGTCATTGACTAACACGTTTTTAAACGTGGGTTTATTGAAGAGGAAAGTTCCGATGGCCAGCAGCGAATAGAACCAGCCCCGGGTTTGGTCGATACCTTCACAGATGAAGTCCGCCGGGAACAGTTGGTCAAAATCGTCCTTATGTTCAAAAGGATAATGCCACTGGGCATAAGGCATGGAACCGGAATCGAACCAACAGTCGATAACTTCCGAAGTCCGGGTCATCCGGCCGCCGCATTCACATTTCAGGTGAACTTCGTCGATATACGGGCGGTGCAATTCGATAGTCTCCGGGTCCACCGTTTCAATGGCTTTTTCGGCCAATTCCTGACGGGAACCGATGGAGGTCAACCGTCCGCAGGCTTCACAACGCCAAATATTTAACGGAGTCCCCCAATACCGGTCCCGGGAGAGAGACCAGTCGATCATGTTCTCCAGCCAGTTCCCGAACCGCCCCTTGCCTACATGCTCCGGGAACCAGTTGATCTGTTTATTGTTGGCGATCATTTTGTCTTTATACTTGGTGGTGGCGATATACCAGGATTTCCGTGCGTAATACAAAAGGGGCGTATCACACCGCCAACAATACGGATAGGAGTGAGTCAGCCGCTCTTTATGGAGCAGTTTGCCTTCCGCCTTCAAATAACGGACAATATCCGGATCGGCTTCCCGGACAAAACGCCCGGCCCACGGTGCCACCTCGGCTTCAAATTTACCTTCTTTATCCACCGGCTGAACCACCGGAAGATCGTATTTTCTCCCCAATTGATAGTCATCCTCGCCGAAGGCGGGAGCAATATGGACGATACCGGTACCGTCCTCCATCGATACAAAATCCCCGTCATAAACCTTGAACGCATTTCCGTTGTTCACCTTAACGAAAGGAAGGAACTGCTCGTACTCCATACCCACCAATTGGGCGCCTTTCAATTCCTCGAGGATTTCCGCATCTTTACCGAGCACCGCTTCAACCCGTTCCCGAACCAAAATATAGACGGCCGGATCGTCCGGACGGCGGGCCCGGACATAAGTGAAATTCGCATTAATGGCCAAAGCCACGTTGGACGGCAATGTCCAAGGCGTAGTGGTCCAGACCAGGAAGTATTCATCCTCTTTTCCTTTGACCTTCATCCGGACATAAATGGAATCGATGGTTTCATCCTTATAACCCAAGGACACTTCGTGAGAAGCCAACGGCGTCCCACAGCGGGAACAATACGGCATAATCTTATGCCCTTCATAAATTAACCCGGCGTCAAAATATTGTTTTAAAATCCACCAGACCGTTTCGATATAATTATTGTCAAGTGTGATATAGGGATGATCCATATCCAGCCAATAACCGATACGTTCGGTCATCCGGCGCCATTCCCGCTCGTAAGTGAAGACCGATTCCCGGCATTTTTGATTGAACGGCTCAATCCCGTATTCTTCGATTTGCGTCTTGGAGGTTAACCCCAAGGTCTTCTCAACCTCGATCTCCACCGGCAGGCCATGCGTATCCCAACCGGCTTTCCGGTTCACCTGATAGCCTTCCATGGTCCGATAACGACAGACTGTATCTTTAATGGTCCGGGCCAACACATGGTGAATGCCGGGCTTGCCATTAGCCGTCGGCGGACCTTCGTAAAAGATAAATCTTGGCGCACCTTCGCGTTCCGTGACACTGCGTTCCGGAATGCCCGCTTCTTTCCAATACTGCAGAATCGCTTCTTCCCGTTGGTTGACCGGCGTCTTAACGTCAGCCTCTCTAAACTTCCCCATGACATATACCCCTTTCAAACCGAAAATCATTTCAATAATAAAAAAACTCATCCCAACATTGGGACGAGTTTTAACCCGTGGTACCACCCAGCTTTGAAGGATGCTTCCATCCTTCCGCTTTTGGCCGGATAACGGCGGCGGCCGGCGATCCCTACTGAAATTCAGGACGCAACTCCGGGGTGATTTTCCCATTCCTGTACGTCACCGGCTTGCACCTTACCCGGCTCTCTGCAGACGCCTGAAGAACAGTACTCTTCCCCATCAACGTCGATAACCAACACTAAATTATGATTAATTATAATATAACCCGGGCAAACCGTCAATCGTTGCCGAAAAAAAAGGGATTTTGGGACAATTTATCAGACTGGTCTTTCACGTTTGACATAAAAATTTGATAGATTTGGAATATTTTTGGTATAATTTATGAAGATATTGGAAATTTTACCGTTTTTAAGATGATCCGAAACGTTTTTGATTCGATACAAAACGGTAATTTCCATCAATAAAGACAAAGGGGGATTTACAAATGAAAAAATGGTTCGTTGTCGTATTAGCCTTTATTATTGGCACTGCCGCCGGTTTGGCCGCTCCCATCGCCCAACATTTGATCGACGGAACGCCCGGCGAAGGGATTTTGATCAATCCCGAACAATTCTTTAAAACCAATCCCGCAAAAAACCCCGTTCAATTCGATGAAATTTTCCGTTCACCCCGCACCGTAGTGAATTTATCCCGGATCAAGGGGCCGTTCATCGGTAAACATATCCATACGGAAACGGATGAAATCATTTATGTCCTCAAAGGAAAAGGCGAAGTTTTCCTGAACGGTCAATGGGTGCCGATGAAAGCCGGCGATCTCCATATTTGCCCCAGAGGCGTCGCCCATACCACCCGGGCCGTGGATAGCGAAGGTTTTGAAGCCCTCACCATCTTTACCAAACCGGTGACCAATGATAAAGTGATGTTAGAATAAAAATTGCTGTCCTGAATTGTGGATATAGCATTAACGTTTCAAAAGAGTATCGTCAACCCGACGATACTCTTTATATTTTTCTCCGTTGCAAGGTTTTTCCCTAAACGGAACGAATATCTTCTGCGGTGATGCTTTTGAAACAACGAATACTATGGCGGAGCCTGGTCTTATTGGGCGTCATCTTATGGCTCACTGCGCCATCCCTGGCCGGCTTGGAATCCACCGGGTGGCCGGTTTCCTCCCATTGGCCACGGGATGTGGTCACACGGATCATTGACGGGGATACCATCGAAGTTGCCAGGCTGGGCAAAATACGGTATATCGGAGTGAACACGCCGGAATTGTCCCATCCTAAACGAGGAATGGAACCCTTGGCTGCCGAAGCCTGTGAAATAAATAAACGGTTGGTCTTAGGAAAAACGGTGGCTCTCGAATGCGACGTCCAACTTCGGGACCGTTACGGTCGGCGTTTGGCTTATATCTATGTCGGAACCGTCTTTATCAATGCCTATCTCGTCGAAACCGGCTATGCCCAGGTAATAACGGTCCCGCCCAATGTGAAATATACTGATCTTTCTCTAAAACTCCAACGGAAAGCCGTCCAAAACCGAACCGGTCTCTGGTCCGAAAATCCACCCCTTTTGCCGAAATCCGGCGCCTTTGTCAGCAGCATTAAAAGTTATATCCTTCACAAGCCGGATTGTCCATGGGCCCAAGCCATTATCCCAAGCCATCGCATCTGGTTTAAAACCATGGACGACGCCACCAATGCCGGATACCGCCCCTGTAAAGTATGCAATCCCTGAACCAAAACGAAAAACCGGATAATTTTCATTATCCGGTTTAATATTTTATTTCCACAAATTTCGGTTTATCCGTTGACCACGCGAACCAACCACAAGGTAATATCAGGTACGAACGTGACCAACATCAAGACCGTTAGCATCGTAAAGTACATCGGCAACATTTTTACGGAAGTACGCTCAATAGGCGTTTTCCCGATGGCGCAACCCACGAAGAGGGCGCTGCCCACCGGCGGCGTGCAGAGACCTATAGCCAAGTTGAAGATGAGCATGATCCCGAAGTGCACCGGATCCATCCCGATGGTCGGGCTGGTGACAACCGGTAGCAAGATGGGGGTCATGATCAGGATGAGCGGCGCCATATCCATGAAACAGCCCAATACCAACAACAACGCGTTAATAATCAACAACAGTAAATATTTGTTGTCGGTGATACCAATCAGCGCAGTAGTCATCGCATCCGGAATCCGGAGCAGGGTCATCATGTAAGCGAAAGCCTTTGCGGAGGCGATCAACGTAAGCACGATGGCCAAGGTCTTTAAGGTGTTTCTAAGCACCGTTCCCAAGGTGTTCCACTTCGCCGAACGGAAGAAGACGTAAGTTAGGAAGAAAGTATAGGCACAAGCAACGGCAGCGGATTCAGTGGCCGTAAAGATACCGGCAGCCACGCCACCCATGATGATAACCAACGTCAGCATGGGGAAGAAGGCATTGATCACGATCTTCATCCGTTGGCCCTTCGGCACCGGTTCGCACCGGGGGAAATTATATTTCCTTGCGTAGAAATAGGTTAATACCATCAACGAAAAACCTAAAAGCATTCCCGGAATAACTCCGCCGATAAACAGATCACCGATGGCGCCTCCGATACCGGCAGCCAATGCATAGATAACCATGTTATGGCTGGGAGGAATCAATACGCCCTGACAAGCGCTGACAACCGTTAACCCAACGGCAAAATCTTCATCGTAACCTTGCTGGACCATCATCGGCACGACGACCGCACCTAAACTGGATACGTCGGCAACGGCCGAACCGGAGATTCCGCCGAAGAACATACTGTCTAAGCAGTTTACATAGGCCAATCCGCCCCGGAACCGTCCCACCAGCAAGTTGGCAAAATCAACGATTTTACTGGAAATTCCGCCAACCCCCATGATTTCACCCATGGCGATGAAAAACGGAATGGCCAGTAAGCTAAAGTTATCGACGCCTTTCACCATCTGCTGGACCAAAGTTGATAAACCTTGTCCGGCAGCCATTGCGCTGAATACAGCGGAAAGCAGGAGACAAAATGCGACGGGAACGCGCACAATCATCAGCAGCACGAAGCTTCCGAGAAGCACGATCGTTGCAAGGGTATAGCTGTCCATCAGTGTGCACCTCCCTTTTGTTTCTTATCGAGATGAATAACCTCAAATTCCTGTTCTTTTTCCGAATACATCCGATCGTCTTCATTGATAACGCCAAGAAGGAAGAGCAGTGAATCGTAGATCATGATGGCTCCGGCAATCGGCATCGAAATATACTGAACCCAGCGGGGCCACTCAGTGGCCGGCATGGTGAACGGTGCTAACTGAACGCAGAGATTCCAACCATAGTACAGCATTATCGCGCCCGCCAACAGGGTCGAGGCATAACCGATGATATCCATGATCTTCCGGGCTGTACTTCCTTTCGGAAAACGGTTATAAAAGACGCTGATTCCGATATGCAATTGATCCCGGACGCCCATGGCGCAGGCGATGAAAGCGAACAATGCAACCAAAATCCGAGGCACTTCTTCAGCCCAGATAATCCCGGCATTAAGTACATACCGGTAATATACCGTGGTACAAACGATGATAATCATCGCTGCCAAAGCGATCTGCGCAATCACAAGCAATATCTTGTGAAAAAACGTATCGATCGCATGCAGCACTTTCCCTATTTTCGTCATACGTGACTTCACCCCAATGTTGTGATCAATAAGGGGGGAATCGTGAGGATTCCCCCCTCATTTCTCTGTTTATAGAGCTACAACGGAAAATCTTAGTATTTCTTACCGATTTCTCTGATTTCGTTAATGATGTTCATATATTGGCCACCAAATTCTTTGTAGATGGGTTCAACTGCTTTTTGGAAGGCTTCCAATTGTTGAGCAGTCAAAGGAACCACGATGGTGCCTTCAGCCCGGACAGCGGCTTCAGACTTCTTCTCCATCTTTTCCCATTCTTTGATTTCGAATTCTTGGGTTTCTTTGGCAGCTTGTTTAATGAGTTTGATGTCAGCATCGGAAACTTTGGCTTTCTTCAAAGCAGCTTCGGAAGCCAACAAGATTTCCGGTACCCGGCTGTGGTGGTCGAGGATATAATACTTGGCTGCTTTATAGTCACCTTTGGTATGATAGGTCGGCCAGTTGTTTTCAGCACCGTCGATAACTCCGGACATGATGTTGGAGTAAATATCGTTCGGGCCGATACCGGTAACCGGCGTAGCACCCAACAACTCAATCAAACGAACGAACATCTTGTTGTCTTGCACCCGGATCTTGAGGCCTGCCATCTCTTTCGGGGAGGTTACTTTCTTGGTCAGATAGAAGCAGCGGCTTCCCGAGTCATACCAAGCCAAACCGATTAAACCGGACTTGGAAGCTTGGACCTTATTGAGCATGTCTTGTCCGATTTTACCGTTGAGGACTGCCCACATATGCTCCTTGCTCTTATAGAGATAAGGCAATTGGATAACATTAATTTCAGGAACGAAGTTAGCGACCGGAGCAGCGGACACACGGGCGAAACCAAGCTCACCGACAACCATTGCTTCAAGAGCTTCCGGTTCGGAACCGTACAAGGTACCGCCATAGTAAACATCAATTTCAATACGGCCATTGGTTTTTTGTTTAACCAAACGGGCAAATTCCTGGTCAGCTAAAGTGGTCGGATAACCAGCGATGTGAACTTCACTCAATTTGAGTTTGACCGGCTTGGTTGCTGCCGTTGCGCCAATCGCCATGATCAGCACAACAACGAGAACGACTGCAAATAATTTTTTCATTGATGAGATCCTCCCTTTGAAATTGTTTATTTGTTTCACTGCGTTATCGCAGCAAAATCCGTAGTGAAAAAATGGGCTTCAGAAACCGGAAATACATTTTGGTCTAACTGGCATAATTCTTTTAGCGAGGTAAAACATTGATATTGGACTATGCCGTTTTTTTGTAACATTTTCTTAATCAGAAGTTAACTTTATTATACTCGGCTAAACTATAAAATACAACTACAGTTACAAAACAATTTTTACGGGAAAATATGCCATTTCGTCTGATTTTGCACAATTTTTGCTGCCATTTCTGTGGCAAACCGTAATATATGATATACTAATAGCCGACAATATAAATAAAGTCTGTTTGCCGTTTCTTTTTAAATAAATCGGTAACATTTTAGAAACACTTTAGGAGAATTTAGAAACGAAACAAACTTCAGAAGAACCCAGGAAGGAGGGAAACTCTTGCAGCACTTGATTTTACTGCGCCATGGCGAAAGCGAATGGAATCGAAGCAATCGTTTCACCGGATGGACCGACGTAGATTTGTCCGAAAAAGGAATCCAGGAAGCCCGGCAGGCCGGACAACGATTGAAAAAAGCCGGTTATTCGTTGGATTTTGCCTTTACTTCTCTTTTAAAACGCGCAATTAAAACCCTGCATTTTGTCTTGGAAGAGATGGATCAGCTATGGATTCCGGTTGAAAAATCCTGGCGGTTGAACGAACGCCATTACGGCGCATTACAGGGCTTGAACAAAGCGGAAACCGCCCAAAAATTCGGGGAAGAACAAGTACGGATTTGGCGGCGCAGTTATGATATTCGTCCGCCGGCGCTGGAAACCTCCGATCCCCGTTATCCAGGATTCGACCCGCGTTACCGCGGCTTGACTCCGGCCGAACTGCCGTTAACCGAAAGTCTCAAGGATACCGTCGATCGGTTTCTTCCTTTATGGGAAAGCCGCATCGCTCCCGAAATTGCCGACGGCAAAACCGTGATCATCGCCGCCCACGGTAACAGCCTTCGGGCGTTATGCCAACATTTAGATGGGTTAACCCCGGAACAGGTGCTAAATTTGGAGATTCCCACCGGCGTTCCGCTGATTTACGAGCTTGATTCCGATTTGAAGCCACTTAGCCACTATTACCTTACCGATTAAAATTTTTAAAACCGTACGCATAAATCAAGGTTAAACGGTTATGATATTAACGGTGGCAGCGCAAAAAGGAACGGTTGATTGATCGTTTCGCGCTAATCGTCGTACCTACTGACACCGGTTTGATCATCTTTTAAACCGGTGAATCGACGGTTCATACAGTTCCCATCCGGCCCAAAGGGTTTTATGGTATGGCGAACGTACTGAACGAAAACATCAGTAGGCCACCACTTTATTTTCCCCGAAGCCGGATAAGCATCACTGTTTGACATGCTTTCTCCCCCGAAGCTCCAAATCCCTGCACGATTTCATTGGTAATATCCGGTTTATAGACGATTCCTACCATTTCATGCCATTGTACGTAGGTCATTTTCCGGAAAGACACATATTTTATACCAAGAGAAAATTTACAGGAATTCAACATCAGCCATTATTTTCACCGTTTCATCCCCGCCAAACCAAAATCCGACAAGCGCCATCATAAGAAAAATCAGTTGGCAATCCTGCCAACTGATTTCTTTTTTTCCAATATTTTATCCACGTACTCACCGTCTCCGTCGGCACCTTGGTTTGCCCAAAACCTCCGCAAGAATCACCCCTCTGAGCAAATCCGTCCCTTTTTCAAATAAAGGAAAGCTTTTCTCCACCGGTTCAGCCGGTTTGTCGGCGGAAGCGGCACCTCCCGGCTTTACAGCGGTTTCTTCCGGTTTTTTCCCGGGCGAAACCGTAGCATCTTGTCGTAAAGACGGCTTTAAAAAATGTTTCTGCGGTTTACCGTTTTTGCGCCGGTTTTCCATAACATCACTCTTTCTTGTCCGGAGCATTCTCCGGTTTGGTCATGGCGGAAATGGCCCCGCGCATTTGGGTGTCGGCGATTAAATTTTGTAAATTGTAATAATCCATGACGCTCATTTTGCCTTCGCGTAAAGCGGCGGCCATCGCTTTCGGCACTTCGGCTTCGGCTTCAACCACTTTGGCCTGCATCTCTTGGACCGCGGCTTTCATCTCCTGCTCATAAGCAACCGCCATCGCCCGGCGTTCTTCGGCTTTGGCCTGGGCAATCCGTTTATCGGCCTCCGCTTGATCCATTTGGAGTTCGGCTCCGATATTCCGGCCCACATCCACGTCGGCAATGTCAATGGACAGAATCTCAAAAGCGGTTCCGGAGTCCAGTCCCTTGCTTAAGACGGTCTTAGAGATGGAATCCGGATTTTCCAAAACATCTTTATGAGATACCGACGATCCGACGGTCGTCACGATTCCTTCGCCGACCCGGGCGATGATGGTCTCTTCTCCGGCACCGCCCACCAAACGGTCGATATTAGCCCTTACCGTCACCCGGGCCCGAACTTTCAACTCGATTCCGTCTTTAGCAATGGCCGAAATATTGGGAGTCTCTATCACCTTCGGGTTGACGCACATTTGAACCGCCTGCAGGACGTCACGGCCTGCCAAATCAATGGCTGCTGCCCGTTCGAATTCCAAATTGATATTGGCGCGCTGGGCTGCGATGAGGGAATTGACCACCCGGTCTACATTTCCGCCGGCCAAATAATGAGCCTCCAATTTATTGATGGAAATGTTCAATCCAGCTTTGCTGGCTTTAATCAACGGATTGATAATTTGTGAAGGGACAACCCGGCGCAGCCGCATGGCAATGAGCGTTAAAATGTTGATGTGAACCCCGGCGGCAAATGCGGAAATCCACAGTCCCAAGGGTATAAAACTTAAAACCGTTGACGCGGCAATGAAGAAAAGAATCAAAACCATCATGATTCCAAACAATTGATAATCGCCCAAAAATATTCCCCCTTACTCGATTTTCAGCTTCAGATTCTACCATCTGATCATGGAAGAACAATCTTCGCATACTGCACAATGTCAACATAATGTAATTAATTATTCGCGACGATCCATCGATTTCCTGTCCATTCAATTTTTTATTCCGAAGATCGATATCTATTATTTGTATCCATAGCGCATTGTAGATCGGGAACAGCCTTGGTATAATAAGGTAAATTCGATTTTCAACGCCTGCCGGCGGCCCCGAGGTATTTATGGAGATCATTTACCGTTTGGTCAACCGATTCGACGGTACTTACACGACGCGGATAGCTGCCAATTTTCTTCAATTCCTCCGGGATTAACTCCCTGAATTGATATGCCGGCGCCGATCCTGTAGCCGTCGATCATGTGGCCGCCCGGTTAATGGGGTTAAACCCCGATGATATCGAGCATATTACCTTATCGGAAAAGATCGGCCTCGGTACCAACGATCCGGCGAGGATCGAAATCTGCGGCGCATCCCTGGAAAAGACCAGACGGCGTTTTATTAAAAGTTCCTCCCACCAAGGTGATTTCGGTCAGAGTAACCGGGAGTGGCTCATTGCCGGCCCGTTCCCGGCCGACGGCATTGCCGATCCCATGGCCCATCCGTTCATTGCCGACGAAGACCGGGTGCAACCGCTTCCCAACCGAAACGGCTGAAGTGTTCCCATTTATTTCACTGACGGCTGCCTGGATATGGGGGATTACTTCGCAAGAACCGAAAAGACTCCGCTCCCCGCTAAAATCGTGGGATATGCGTTCACCCTATTTGACGTTCCCCGGGAGCAAGAAGCGGAATTTTGGATTGGAGATAAAGCCATACGGATCTATTTAAACGGGAAACTCATTTATGACCAGTCCCAGCCCAGCCCTTTCCCGAAGGGAACGTTATTCAATAAAATCATCCGTGCACGGGTAAAAGCCGGAGAGAACCGGCTGCTGGTCAAGGTCTTTCAAAGCGAAGGATATTATCATTTCTCCTTAAACATCTGCGAACCGGAACCTGATCCTAAATTTAACGGCAACCGGATCTGGGGATTAAAATTCAGGCTGCCGGAACTCTGACCATTCGAACAAAGAGGCGTACCTTAGTACGCCTCTTCCGCTTTATACTTTGATCCCGATCATCCGGTAAAATTTCAGAAACGCCTGCGACATTAAGCCGGTAACATTGGGAATCTCCACTCCCACCATCATTAATCCCGCCAAAACGATGCCGCAGACAGTCACTGCTCCGACCACCAGAAGTTCTTTCCATTGTTTGTCGGCAATTAACCGCGGTGCGATGTTGGCCAGATAACCAATTAAAATGATGAAAATAACGATCAATTGTCGTCATCTCCTTTCTTGGGCAATTTCCGGATCAAAGCCACCACCAACGTTGTCAGCGGAATAATCACTTGAAAAGGAAAGGCAAAAACCGGATAAACCAAACTGCTAAATTCAAAATTCTCCGATACCATTGAAAAATTGATCATTCCGAGCATTCCCATTAAAAGCCCTAACGGCAAAACCAACGGACTGTAGGATTTCAAATTAAACAACTGGGCGATCCCCAAGGCACACCCGTAAAGCAGGACAGCAATTTTTAAAAAACCCATTATCAAAAAATTCACACCGATAATAATCTCCAAGCGGGTAAATACATTGGCAATGTTGATTAATCGTCCCGATTGAAAACCCGAATACAGAAAGAGCCGGGCCGTATCCCCCAGGACCCCGATGGTCCGAATGGATCCGATGAAAAAATATATACCGGCCAAGAACAAGGCTTTCAGCGATCGGTTCAATAATTCTTCAGGCTTATTAAGGGTCGGAAACACCATTAAAAAAGCCACCGTTTCCCCAAAAGGAAAGGATCCGGCCATATGAGCCGCCCATAAAACTTTAGTTACCGGCAAGCTGAAAAAAGGTTGAAAGTTGGTCCATTTTATCTGCATACTTAACATCCCAAAGATCATCAGATAAAAAACACATAACAACGTCACCATTCCCTGGCTGCATCGGGCAATCACCTCAATGCCCTTTTTAACGCCGTAAATGATCACCAGGCAGTTGACCAATACAATCATGGAAGACGGTGTTTGGACCAACATCGTCAATTTAATGAAATCATGATAGTCGGTGACGACCAACGAGCCTAAGTGGAACAAGTACCCGATAAAGGCCAAAGCCACCAAACTGCCGAAAAACGGACCGTAAACCTCTTTGGCGATCTCCACAAAATTCTTCCCGGGAAACCGGGACATTAATGCGGCATACAGTAACATGAAGACAAAGCCTTCCGCAACGCCTCCTAAAATCGCTATCCATCCTTCATGTTCAGCCCATTGCCCCGGGAATAACAAAACAGCCGATCCAAACAAAAAACCGGCGATTAATGTGGTCAACTCCAAGCCGTTAATTTTTCCTCTTTCAAGTTTCAAGCGATTGCCTCCTATTCAATGAGCAGGCAACGGTATCAGGGTTTCCCCGATTAACCTGATCTTAGCCTTCACGTTCACTGAAAACTTAACTTTCGGATAAAGCTCTTCCCACTTGGGTTCCATCGTCCGCCAGCGTTTATGATATTTTCGGTTGAACGCTTCACCGATACCGAAAATATCCGCCTTCATTCTCCGGGAACATTGGATAGTATGCACTATTTCCTTTTGAATCTCTTTTTCAGCCCATTGTTGAAATTCAATCATTTTTTTGGGTTTCGCATTTTCTCCGCCCAGTTGTTCGCCGAGATTGCAGATGGCTTTGACATGGATATGGACATGCATCCCGTCACCGTCCAATACGGGATGAATCTTACTGGATGCTTGTACGATTTCAATGCTTATTTCGCTGCCGTCACTTGACGGCAAACTGATAATCCCGCTTTTGACTTTACCGATAACCCAAAGCAGTCCCCGGGTCTCCTTAGGTTCAATCCTGCCAATCTGCTTCCCCTTTCGAAACACGGCGGTTCCGACCAACTGCAATTTTTGCTCCTCCCCTTCTCCGACGACCTTAATCAACGGAGCTGTAGCGGATTTGGTATTGCTCATCAGGTCATTGACAAATTCCTGTAAAGTGACGGGATACGCTTCCGAGGTTACTCCGGTATTGTTCATCATCCCATTAATAGTCTGGGCCGATGCTTTTTCCAGATTGGGTTTGAAGTTTAAGATATCTTTCAAATCCCCATCGGCCACCAAAATATATTGATGGGGCCGGGGCTCCGGATCCCGGACAAAAAAGTCCAAAAATTTATCTACCCCCGCTTTAACGGCCCCCTTCCCGAAGATAATCACCATATTATGGGTCCAGTTCACCCGCCGGCTGATTTGAAAACTGGCTTTCCGAACCGCTTCAAAAACCGTCTTTCCCTGGCTCTCAAGGATAAATGACGCTTTCTGGCCTCCCTGACCGGTGCTGCCTCCGCCTGATTCTGCCGATTTCATCTGGCCCGGCCTGATCACCTGAGTGATCAGCTTGACTTGCTTCTGTTCCATGTCATAATCCAAGCCTGCTGCAAATGCCAGCGCCAATTCGTCCAACTCTTGCCGGTCCCAGCACCCGCCGGCCAATAAACAGACCAAAACCGCCAAAACCATCCAGCCTTTTCTCAATCTCAGCCCACCTCAACTTCGATCATCATCATGTCCCTCTTCAGGAACTTCCGGCCGAATCCGCATTGCTTGCCGGATCCGATCCGGCGAATCGATGGACTTGGGACGGGTCCACATCATCCAGATGGGCACACGGACAGCCACATCCTTCAAATCCGCCGGTACTATCGGGGCGACAGGAGCCAAGAAAGGAACTCCGAAAGAACGGAGCGACGCAAGATGGATGTAAACGAAAATGAGCCCGTTAATAATGCCCAAAGCACCAAAGACGCCGGCCAAACAGGTAAAAACCACCCGTAAGAATGCAGCGGATTCCACCTGTGAAGGGACTAAAAACGAAGCGATAGCCGTCAAAGCCACAACGATAACCACCGGGGCGCCCACCAGCCCGGCGGTAACCGTAGCTTCTCCAATGACCAATGCGCCGACAATGGATACGGCCTGGCCCACCGGACGGGGCAACCGGATCCCGGCCTCCCGCAGGATTTCAAAGACAACCCCCATGCCTAAAGCCTCCACAACCGCAGGAAAAGGCGTCCCTTCCGTGGCTGCAGCCATTGAAATCAGCAAATTGGTGGGAATAAGCTCTTGATGATAACTGGACAGCGCCACATATACCCCGGGCAATAACACACTGGTGAAGAAAGCCAGGTAACGGATCCAGCGCATGGTATTGGCGTAAAAAAGTCGGAAATTATAATCGTCAGGGCTTTGAAAACTCTCCCAAAACAAGAAGGGGACCGTATGAACCACCGGGGTTCCGTCAACAATGATGGCCACCCGGCCTTCCATAAGTTTGGCCGCACATACATCCGGTCGTTCGGTGTATCCTACCGTAGCGAACGGGGAGAAAGGGGCATCATCGATAAACTGGTCAATGGATTCGGTGGACAAAATTCCGGCCGTATCGATCCGCCGCAAACGTTTTTTGACCTCTTCCACCAGCTTATCCTCAGCCACTCCTTGAATATAGGCCACACAAATTTCGGTGCGGGTTTTTTTCCCGATTTTCATGGTGTCGAAACGGAGGGCCGGATGCTCAATCCGCCTTCGCAACAATGCTGTATTGGTCCGAAGAGTTTCCGTGAAACCGTCCCGAGCCCCTTTAACGATGACCTCCGTATCGGGTTCCGAGATTCCCCGTTGTTCCCACTTTTTAGTGCTTAACAATAAGGCCGACGGTTGTCCGTCGATCAGCAAAGCGGTGTCCCCGGTCAAGACCCCTTCAACCAATGTTTCCATCGTTTCCACCCTTTTGAGGCCGCCCACCGCCAGAAACGATTTTTCCAACACATCCAAATCCACCGGCCGTTCCAGTTCGATCCGAAGCAACGGCTGAAGGATATTATCATTAATCATCTCCTGATCAACAAGGCCGTCAATGAATATTACCCCTGCCAGGACCGGAGCCGAACGGCCAATCAAAAATTGACGGTTCACCACATCCGAACCGTTTCCCAATTCATCCATAATATGTTTGAGGTTGTGGGTTAAACCGGAATCCAGCTTTGTAACGGAAGATTGTTTAACCGGACTTCGTTGACGCTTGGCTAATGCATTAAACAACTTGGCAAGGTAACGAATCACTGGCGTCCTCTCCCAAGCTTATTTTTAACTATTATGCACATTATCAGCGACTATATTTACCATTTTTGATAGATTTTCCTTACTTCAATGAATCCTAAAATAAAAACCTCCCGCTGAAATGCAGGAGGTGGATTTCGAATTATGGGTACTGGGTTCCGGCTACAAGAGCTCTAAGATAGTTGACAGTTAATAAATTTATAAATCAGAAGGGAATCCCTTGGTATCATAAAACTGTAAATCATGGTCCCGAAAAAAGAACTGTCAACTGCCCAACTGTTTATCGTGCCAGCTTAAGCACTTCCAAAATATCCTCCGATGTAAACTGACTGACGGCGCCGACGGAAGTGAGCCACGGTTTCATGGCTTTACGGGCCATCTCTTCCAAACGGTCATCCGGGACGCCCAATTCCGCCAAGGTTACCGGCATACCGATCTGCCGATAAAAGTGCTCTAGACGGCGGATGCCTTCCCAGGCGGTCCGTTCCGGCTGATCGAAGTCATAGTCCACATCCCATACCCGGACGGCAAATTTGATAAACATATTGAGATTCCGTTTAAAAGTATATTTCATCCAGGCCGGAATAACCACAGCCAACCCGGCGCCATGAGCCACATCATAGATAGCGCTGATTTCCTGTTCGATCATATGGGCGGCCCAGTCGCCGATTCGTCCGGTACCGAGAAGGTCATTATGGGCCAAGGTACCGGCCCACATCATCTCCGCCCGAACAGCATAATTATCCGGCTCTTTGATGGCGATCAGGGTATTGCGAATCATGGACTTAAGGGCTCCTTCACACAGGCGGTCCGTCAGGTCCACATCGGTCACATGGGTGAAATACCGTTCCATAATATGGGCCATAATATCCACCGCGCCGCATGCCGTTTGATACGGCGGCAGAGTAAAGGTCAATTCCGGATTCATGATGGCGAATTGAGGCCGGTTAAGCTCCACATTTAAGCCCCACTTATACCAGCCGTCTTCGTTGGTAATGACCGCACTCTTGCTGGCTTCGCTGCCGGCCGCAGGGATGGTCAGCACGACCCCTTTCGGCAGAGCTTCCGCGGGAACCGCCCGATTGGCAAAAAAGTCCCAAACGTCCCCCGAATACGGCACACCGAGGGCGATAGCCTTTGCCGAATCGATGACACTTCCACCGCCGACGGCTAAAACCATCTCCAGCTTGTGTTCACGGCAAAGCGCGATGCCTTCCCGGACCAAACTCAACCGGGGATTGGGCTGGACTCCTCCCAGCTCAACAAAATCCACGCCGGCTTCACGCAGTGACAGAGTGACCTTTTGGTAGAGCCCCGTCTTTTTAATGCTACCGCCGCCGTAATGCAACAGAACTTTATTGGCATATTTTTTCGTTTCGGTCCCAACCCGTTCCTCGACGCCCCGGCCGAAGATAATCCGCGTCGGACTGTAAAATTCGAAATTTTCCATGGTAACCTCCTTTTACTGACATTCCGTTAAAATATAGATCAAAGAAATCCAATTGGCCGTCAGCAACATCGGCATACCCAGTTTAAACGTTACATGCTTCGTCTTGTGGCGAAAACAGACCATGCCGACCCAAACGCCGAGAGCGCCCCAACATAAAGCGGCAGCAAACAACGTACGTTCCCTCACCCGCCGTTTGCCCCGCCGGGCCCAATGCTTATCCATGCCCATCATCGCCATCCATAAAACGTTCCAAACCAGATAAATCCCGATTCCCCACCAGACCGGCCCAGCCATCATCTTCTCCCGTCCGCGTCCATACTATAGAAATATTTCTATGTTATCTCCCGTATTCCCTGCGGAGGAAACTGCTCGGTTTACCGGGACCAGGACAAAAAAGCCAGCACTCACGGTGCTGGCCCTTTGTCTCTGAAACCGAATTATTTCTTATTGGCTCTGGCTTCTTTGATTTTAGCGATGAATTGTTCGGCGATTTTAGTGATGGATTCATAATCACCGGTCTTGGCTCCGGCCGTTAAATTGCCGCCAACGCCGACAGCAACGGCACCGGCGCTGATCCATTCATGGACGTTGTCCAAGCTCACACCGCCGGTAGGCATCATCTTGGCATAAGGAATCGGCCCTTTAACCGCCTTGATGAATTTCGGCCCGAAGAGTTCGCCCGGGAACACTTTAACCACATCGGCACCGGCTTGCATGGCTTCAACGACTTCTTTGATGGTCATGGCGCCGGGCATAACCGGAACCCGGTAACAATTACACAATTGAACGGTCTCCACATTCAAGTACGGGCTGACCACATATTGGGCACCGGCCAAAATAGCGGTCCGGGCAGTTTCGGCATCCATAACGGTCCCTGCTCCGATAATAATTTCACCATTATTGAAACGTTTGGCGCAATCGCGGATAACTTCAGCGGCGCCGGGAACAGTGAAGGTGATTTCGATACCGGCAACTCCGGCTTTAGCACAAGCTTCAGCAATTTTAATCGCTTGTTCGCCAGACTCGGCCCGAACGACAGCAACTAAGCCACATTCGGAGATTTTAGACAAAACCAACTCTTTATCCATTTTCGGTCTCCTTTTTAGAAAATTTTAAGCCATAGATATTATAGCAAAATTTCTCACTATAGGACAAGACAAAGTAACATGTTAAAAGAACTGTAATAAACTTGGATGGTAAATCGTTTAATCCATTAAAAATCCGCCATTCACATCGATAATTTCCCCGGTGATGAACCCGGCGCCTTCCGACAAGAGGAACATGACCGTGGCCGCCACCTCTTCCGGTTGGCCCAAGCGTTTTAAGGGAATGGACTCGATGATCGCTTTGCGCCGTTCCTCCGACCATTGGGCGCTCATCTCCGTGGCGATGGCATGCGGAGCCACGCCGTTAACGGTAATCCCGTACGGGGCTAGCTCCCGGGCAAAGGTTTTCGTCAAACAGTCCAATGCGGCTTTGGACGGCCCGTAACCGGGCGCCGAAGTGATATCCCCCATTTTGCCGGCAATGGAGGAGATGTTGACGATCCTTCCGCTTCTCTGAGGAATCATATATTCCGCGACAAATTTGCAAAAGAGAAAAGCGCCTCGCACATTGACCTTGAAGACAACATCCCAATCATCAATACGAATCGGTTCTCCCGGCGTCCGCCGCCGGATGATGCCGGCATTGTTGACCAGATAATCTATTTTACCGAATTCCTGCTGCACCTGATCAACCACGGCTTTAACCTGGGATTCGTCGGAAACATCGCAAGGCCGGAAAAACACCCGAGCCCCGCCGACCGCCAGTTCCTTTTGAACCGCTGCGCCGCGGACAGTGTCGATATCGCAAAAATTAACCACTGCATCTTGTTTAAGCAATGCTTTGACAACCGCATTTCCGATTCCGGTAACTCCCCCGGTCACCAAAGCCACTTTAGGTTCCGTCATTGTCTGACCTCCTTCATTTTTTCAATTAAAGCGTCGCACCGCCGTCAATAATCAAAGCACTGCCGACCATGTAAGAAGCTTCCGGCGAAGCAGCAAACAAAACCGCATGGGCGATTTCCTCGTCGGTGCCCAACCGGCCCAACGGCTGACGGGCGATGAGCGCTTTTCGGGTCGCTTCGGGATCCGCGGAATCCTGAATCCTTTCTTCCAGGGCCGGCGTATCGATGGTTCCGGGGCAGACGCAATTGACCCGAATATTATCTTTGATATAATCCATGGCCATCGCCCTGGTCATGGAAACCACCGCTCCTTTCGAAGCGCAATACACGCTCCGGTCCGCATACCCTTTGAAGGCAGCCACCGATCCCATATTCACGATCACCCCGCCGCCCGCTTTTTTCATTGCCGGGACAATATATTTGGAAACTAAAAATACGCCTTTGACATTGACATTAAAAGCCCTATCAAAGTCAACTTCCGTCACGGTGTCTACCGCACCGGGGACAATCACGCCGGCATTATTGATTAAGATATCAATGCGGCCATAAGCTTCCAAAGCCTTTTGGACCATCGTTTCGACTTCCGCCGCCTTGGTGACATCGCTCTGTAAAAAGATACCTTCTGCGCCCAACTCTTTTATCATCGCCAAGGTTTCTTCTCCCCGCTTAGGAACCAGGTCGTTGACGATGACCTTAGCGCCTTCTTTTGCAAACAACAATGCAGTAGCCCGCCCCATTCCCGAGCCAGCACCGGTAATAAGTACGACTTTATCGACAAAACGCATTCAAATCCCCCTTAATATAAAGAGACTGCCTTGAACTGACGAACTTTGTACGCCGGCCGATGGCCCTCCTCCGTCCGGCGAATTATTTGCTTTCCCACGCTACAATGAAATGGTTTAACCTTTTCCAAAAATCATATTCGGAATGAAAAGGACCACATCCGGAACGAAGAGAATCAATAAAATGACGGAAACCACTGCCACAAAGAACCAAAAAGATTGTTTCAGATAATCTCCAATCGAACATTCGAAAATCGAACAAACAACATACATGACCACGCCTACCGGCGGTGTCAGTAACCCGATGGTCAACGTCATCACCATAACAATTCCGAAATGAACCAAATCAAGGCCGACCTGTTTTGCCACAGGAATCAAAATCGATGTCAGCAACAGAATCAACACCGTCGAATCCATAAACATTCCAGCCACGAGTAAGAAAAAGATAATAATCAACAATACTATCCACGGAGTGGTGGAGATTCCCAATAATAGTTGGGCCAGTTGTTGTGGGATCATTTCCCAGGTAATCCCGTAACTAAAAGTGCCTGACAAAGCGATGATCAGCATAATCATCCCAATGTCTATAACAGTACATTCCAGCGTTTTAATGAATTTTTCCCAAGTAAATTCCCTATAAATTAACGCGCCAACAATGACGGTGTAGACCACGGCAAAAGCACCGGCTTCGGAAGGCGTAAACAATCCCGTCCGCAAGCCTAAAATCAAGCCAATCGGGAAGAGAAAAGCCCAGATACAGTCGATAAACGTAACAGTAATTTCTTTCACGGAAGTCATTTTTTCCCGTTCTGGCAGATACCCATTGCGTTTGGAAATATAGGAAACAGCCGTCATCAAAGCGACAGTCATCAGAAATCCCGGGACAATTCCGGCGGCAAATAACCGTCCGATGGAAACTTCTCCGATACTGCCGTATAGCACCAATCCAATGCTCGGGGGAATCGCTGTAACGATCAGCGATGAAAATCCGGTGATCCCGGCAGAGAACCCTCTGTCATAACCTTTGGCATTCATGCCCGGCCCCAGAACCCGGGACTGCATCGACGCATCAGCGATCGCCGAACCGGAAACGCCACCCATCAACGCACTTAAAATAACATTGGTTTGGGCCAACCCGCCCCGCATATGGCCGGTGAGTACGGAGGCCAGTTTCATTAACCTTTGTGTAATTCCGGTTTCATTTAATAAATTTCCGGAAAAAACAAACAACGGAATAGCCAGTAAAGTAAAACTCTGGGTCTGAGTAAGTATCAATTGAGCCGGCATTGTAAAGGGCAAGCCCGGTTGCTGCAGAAAAAAGAACACTCCGGAAATCCCGATAGCAAAGGCAACCGGCATCCCTATTAACATAAAAAACAAAAACGAGATAAAAACTAACAGCATTTTCATTTCCTCCTTTTAGCCGGTTAAATCAATTCACATGAACATGATTCGTTGGACTTTTCTGTTTCTTTGGAACTACCTTTGCCAAAAAGAGCCCTGACTTTGGATATTGCTGTCATAAGCATCAATGCCGACCCAATCGGAACACTGATGGTGACCCAAGTATAACTGAATCCGGGAATGCCTTGGAAAACCCGAAATCTCGTGGTATACGAAAGTTGAGTTCCATACACAATTAATGAAATCAAAAACAGGATAATCACGCACCAATTGAACAATTCCAGATACTTTCGGACCTTTTGGGGCAACATATTGATGACGATTTCTATTTTAACCAGTTTATCCTGGCGCATCGCCAGATCCCCTCCCAAGAAAACGCACCAGGCAAAGAGAAACGTCGCCATGTCATTCGCCCATACGATAGGCATACGGATAAATCTGGCAACAGCCGCCGCAAAAACCAAAATCGAAAATACGACCAAAAACACCTTGGTGATCAGCCTTTCAACCCGACCGATATATTCATAAAACTTTGCCATTGGACTTCGCTCCTTGTTTCAGTAATTCTACGAAATATCAACCGCCCTAATCATCCAAAGAGCTGCTTTTAATGAGAACGCAAACATTCATCGAATTTTAAGTTTTCGGCCCCAATTTTACGTTGGGGCCGAAAACTTTCATGGACGGAAGCTAATTACTTTTTACCCATTTCCTTATAAAGCTGAGCTTTAACATTGGTAAGTTTCAAAGCTTTATAAGCATCTTCGCCGGCTTTCTTGAAAGCTTCGATATCCACGTCTTCAATGATGGTCACGCCTTTTTCTCTTAAGAATTTCTTCAGTTCAAGGACCTCTTTTTCCATCAGGCGGGACGTTTCAAGACCGGCTTTATTGCATTCTTCAACAAGAATCTTTTGATATTCGGCAGGCAGACTGTTGAAGAACTTGGCACCGACAACTTCGAAGTTAATCAGCAGGATATGCTTGGTCTCGCTGATGTATTTCGCCGCTTCGTAGAGTTTGGCTCCGGTGACATTACGATACACCAAGTCGGCACCGTCAACGGCTCCCTGTTGGATACCGACATAGACATCACCAAAGTTCATCGCTACCGGAGAAGCGCCAATGGCACGGATGGACTCTTGCCAAATGGGCGCGCCGGGCGTACGGATTCGTTGACCTTTCAAATCTTTCGGGCTACGGACCGGTTTATTGGAGACGATATGCCGTAAACCCTGAATCCAGTTGAAGGATAAAATTTTAATCCCGTGTTTGTCGGCCAGTTCTTTCTCCCATTTTTTGATGGAAGGCAGGTTTTGCAATTTGACGACTTCGTCAATGGTTTCGACGAAGTAAGGAGCGTTCAACACTGCAATCTCAGGCACATACATGCCCAGACGGGCGGAGTCGGTATTTTGGCCGACATTGGCGCCTTGTCTTAACTGTTCAATAATATCTTCTTCAACGCCCAACTGACCGCTGGGGAAGACTTGGATCTCCAGTCCGCCTTTGGTACGTTCTTTCACCCGATTGGCCCACTTGACAAACCCTTGATGGAACGGTTCGGACTCAGCCAATACGTGGTTAAATTTTAAAACATACTTTTTCGGAGCCGCGAAGCCCGGGAAGGCCAAAGACACGGCTATAACGACACATAACACTGCTACAACCAGTTTTTTCATTTTTTACTCCCTCCTATGAATTATTACTTAAACAGTAGAGCTTATCGATAACTTTTCCCTATGAAATCACCCCTTTCCAAAACGCTGGAGATATGAAATCTAAAATGATTTAGGACGTTAACATCTCAATGAGATTGCGGGTGGAATATAATGCCATTTTCTCATTGGCTTCGTTGGTATAGGCTCCGGCGTGGGGAGTCAATATAAAATTATCCAATGTCAGCAGTTTTTCACCTGGAGCGGGTGGTTCTTTGGAGAACACATCCTGCGCCGCAAAGGCGATCCGTTTGTTTTTTAACGCTGTATACAGGCTTTCCTCATCAACCAGTTCACCCCGGGACGTATTGATGAGTATCGCCGACGGTTTCATCAATTCAAGAGTGGAGGCATTGATCATATGTTTGGTTTCAGGTGTCAGCGGCAGATGGAGCGATATCACATCGGCCACGGCCAACGCTTGAGACAGAGTTTCACATTGCATCATATCATGTTTGGCTAAAAATTCCTTGTCATTGAAGTATGGATCATAGACGACAACCTTCATAGCCAGGCCCTTGCCCCGGATAGCCACTTCTCTCCCGATTTGGCCGCATCCAATCACCGCCAAGGTCTTTCCCGTCAATTCCACACCCCGGACCCGGTCCCAGCCGCCCTGTTTCACCGTTTGGGATAACACCGATACATGCCGGGCGGCCTCAAACATCAAGGCAACAGCCAATTCGGCAACCGATATATTGTTGCTGCCCACGGCGTTTTTCACCCGAATGCCAAGGCGTTCAGCAGCTTTTAAATCGATATTGTCCATCCCGACACCATATTTGGATATGGCTTTCAAGTCGGCACATCGCTCCAACACCCGTTCGCTTAACGGATCGATCCCGACGATGATACCGACCACCCCGGAACGGGCCCGTTCAATGATTTCATCCTCGGTCATGGTCCGTCCCAGATTGTTTTCGATAATCTCATATCCCTTATCATAGAGCAGCGGATAGGTCTTGTCTTTGTAATTCCCAAACGATTTCGGGGTAATCAAAATCTTCATCGAAAAGCCTCCCTCCTTTTGAATACCGACGAACTTATCTTGCTTACGCGCGATAGTATCGTAAATATTTTTCATACCGTTTCTCAAAAAACTCCCGCTTCTCCGAATCCGGTTCCCAACACTCTTTGGTAACCGGACGTATCTCCTTCACCGAATTCACTTCACCGGCGGCTTTCATGCCCATATAAGCCGCACCCAGTAACGACGCATGCATCAATCCGCCGGTATAAACGGGTAACCCGAAGATCGTCGCTGCCATGGACAACCAGAAGGGAGATTTTTCGATTCCTCCGGAAATACTGATAAATTCCGGTGGCTGGCCCACAATGGGAATCGTAATATCGTAACATTGTTTCAGATTAAACAGCACTCCCTCAAGGACCGCAAAATACAGGTCAAATATATCATGGTCGATTTTCATCTCAAACATCGCAGCCCGTCTCGTATCGTCCCATCCCGGGCAGCGTTCCCCGGCGATAAACGGCAGAAATATGGGAGCATCTCCTTTTTCCAACGTCTGTCTGGCCCCATCGTCCAAATCGGCCAAAGTCAACGAAGAATTGTATCCCAATATTTTTTTACCCATCCAATCCACACAATTGCCCGCCCCGGCGGTAGCACTCCCGGCGATCCACATCCCTTCGACGCCCACATAACACCAGGTGGAAGGATATTCGGCCAATACCGGCTTGTGCGTTGAAATGCGCATCGCTGCACTGGTCCCCACCGAAAGCGTCATAATGTTCCGTCCGAACGCCCCTGATGCCACCTGATTCATACAACCGTCCGCTCCGGTAACCAAGACCGGAGTCCCGCTTCGAATTCCCAAAATTCCCGCAGCTTCCGATGATAAGGGGGTTAAATATTCGGACTCTACCAATTTGGGAAGCATGTCCGGGGTAATCCCGGCAACCCGAAGCGCTTCCTCATCCCAGTCTAATGTGTGGGTATTTAAAAATCCGCCGGCGGAAATAGTGCTCTTGGCAACCGAAAAATCGCCGGTCAATCGGTAGAACAAATAATCCGGCATGGTTGAAATATAGGAAACCCGGTCGACCGCGCCATGCTCTTTTTCATGAACATATTTCCACAACGTATAAGTGGTATGAATCGGGCATCCGGTCCGTTGATATAAATCGTTGAAGAGTTGCACATCCTGTCGATATTTCTCAGTAGTCACCGCCGCAGACGTATCAGCCCATGTTTTCAAACGGGAGACCGGTTTTTTATCCCGATCCAGCATCAACAGGCTATGTCCCCAAATACTGCAGGTCGCTACCAGATCAACATGGGTAACATGGTGTTCGGCCAAAAGCTCTTTCCCGGTCCACAGGGTTTCATCCATAATCCGATCCGCATCATATGTAGCAATATCGCCGGATTCCGGAGAATAATTGCGGTTCAGAACGGAAATAATCCCTTTCTCACTATGGTAAAGCATGGCTTTGGCCGATGCCGTTGATGCTTCCAGTACAAGAATTAACATGGATGGCGAGACTCCTCTCTCGGTTGCTGATACTTCTGCCTCCGAACGAAATCCGTTTCTTTCGGATACCATTAACGGTTTAAACCCCGGAAAACGCGGAAAAAGCGCCGTCAACCGGAATGACGGCTCCGTTCACAAACGATGCCGCATCGGAACACAGGAACAGAACAGCGCCTAACAATTCTTCCGGTGCACCGTATCTTCCCATCGGAGTGGAATTTAAGATATTTTTCCCCCGCTCAGTCGGAAGGCCGGTGGCGGCATCCGTCAATAAATACCGATTCTGTTCCGTTAATAAAAAGCCCGGTGCAATGGCATTGACCCGAATTTCTTTAGAATATTCCTGATTGAAATGGACAGCCATCCACTGAGTGAAATTGGAAATTGCCGCTTTCGCAGCACTGTAAGCGATAGTCCGGGTCAACGGCGTATACGCGGCCATGGAAGAAATATTGATGATAACGCCCTTGTTACGTTCGACCATGATTTTTCCAAAAACCTGCGTCGGAAGAACCGTCCCCATAAAGTTTAAGTTGAACACCTGTTGAATCCCTTCCGGAGTCAAATCAAAAAACGACTGATCCGGCCCGGTGGTAGCACGGGGACTGTTACCGCCGGCACCGTTGATCAAAATGTCGACCGTGCCAAATTGCGCCACAATGGTATCTTTGGCTTCTTCAAGCGACGCTTTATTCAATACATCCACTTTAAGCCCGACGGCTGTCCCGCCGGAGGCATTAATCTCGTCGGCCACTTTCGCGGCACCTTCTCCGGATAGATCCAATACCGCCACCCGGGCACCGTTTTCCGCCAACGCTTTAGCCATACTGGAACATAAAACTCCGGCACCGCCCGTCACCACAGCCACTTTGCCTTGCAAATCCACTTTCAAATCCATCAACTACACCTCGCTTTAATAACTTAGAGAGAACTTTCGACCAAAAAATCCTTTTCTGCATCTTTCAACATTTGATACACTTTGTTTTTAGCGTTGATGATATGAATCTCCATCCGTCGTCGGACTTCCGCTTCATCCCCCTTGACCAACGCCCAATAAATGTCCTCATGTTCTTTAACGCCCTCGATCAATCCTTTCTTGTCCGGCTTGCCGTAGATATAATAAGCGTATCCGTGAGTCCCCAGACTGTTATAAATCTGTATAATTCGTTTGTTGCCGGAGCATTTAACGAACATTTGGTGAAATTCCTGGTCAAGATAATACTGTTTCAAAAAGTCCTCGACATTTGCAACATTCTCGATGATTCGTCGGTGTTCTTCCAAATTTCTCCTGAATTTCTCCCGGATCTGATTGTCTTTGGTAAAATTGTCCAAAACCTGCTTTATGTAGTAGGTTTCAATCATAAAGCGAATATCCATCAGTTCCGTCATCTCGTCCAAATGCATCATCCGGACCCTCATCCCCCTCCGGGGAATGTTTTCAACCAACCCTTCGGCAATTAACCGGTTTAAAGCTTGCTTAATCGGGGTTTCACTAATCCCGTACCGTTCGCTGACTTCCCGAATGATAATCTTTTGTCCGGGAACCAGCACCCGCTCGGTGATATCTTTTTTCAAAGCTTTATATGCAACTTCAACCAGAGTTTGCGTCTGATAATGCAAGACATCCATAACCAACATTCTTTCCTTTCCATCAGGTTTCATTGTTACGACAATGTAAATTAGATTTAAAATCTAATATAAAATTTCAATATGCTATAGCAAATTCCTGCCATAATATAAAAATTTTTTCTTTATTATTAAAAAAGCATTTTAGCTGGATAATTCCACACCGGTTCTCTCGTGATACTCTTATCATCCGTTTGCCGTTCAAGATTATCCTGATGGTTCGTTTTTCATCCCGCTTACTGCACATGCCCGGCAATGGCCTATTTCATTGTTACAAACATGTAAATTAGATTTAAAATTGTATTTCGCTATGCCCAAAGAAATTCCTGCCATCCGATTAAATTTTTTCTTTTTCATTGGAATATTGGATCTGGGCCAGCAACATCCCGGTTAACATCAACGCGCACCCCAGGTAACCCCTGAGCCCCATATTCTCTCCCAATATCAGCCATCCGCCGAAACTGGCAAAAACCGACTCTAAACTCAAAATAATCGCTGCATGAGACGGTTTCGCATATTTCTGGCCAAATACCTGTAACGTATAGGCAATGCCCACCGAACCTATTCCCCCGTATAAAATCGGCACGGCCGCCGCCTTCACTCCTTTAAGGAGGTGAGCCATGGGTTCCAAACCCACCGCAAACCCCAAGCTCAACACGGCGCAGGTCATAAATTGAATGGCCGAAAGTTTCAAGCCGTCCACTGTCCGGGCATATACATCGATCACCAAAATGTGGACGGTCCAAAACAAAGCGCCGATTAGTAACAACAAGTCCCCTCGGGCCACGGTAAACCGTTCTGTGACGCTCAGCAAATACAATCCCACGGCGGTAATCACCACTCCGGACCAGGTAAAACCGGAAACCTTCTGGTTCAAGAAGAGTCCGGCCACCGGAACCAGGACGATATAAAGCCCGGTGATGAAAGCCGCCTTTCCGGCGCCGGTCTCCTCCACCCCCATCTGCTGTAAGGTAGCGGCCGTAAACAAAATGAGCCCGGCAATGATCCCTGGCACCCAGGGGTTATTCTCCGGGATCCTTCGGCCGCATTGGGCCGGATTCTTCAGATTGAACAAAAAGATTAAGGGAAGCAGTGACAAACTTCCCAACGCAAAACGAATTCCGTTAAAGGTAAATGTTCCGAGATACTGTGCGCCGACCCGTTGCGCCACAAAAGCAAATCCCCAAATGGCTGCGGTCAACAATAGAAAAATATTGGCTTTAATCTTTTGGTATTGCATCGTTCTCCCCACATTACAGCTGATATGGCTATTCGCCGAATATGGAGAATATTATATTACAAAACAATTATTTCATAAAGATCCATGGAAGCTTTTCAATTCTTGATTATGCTCATAACAGCCGTTTCCCGCCGGACACAAACCGGCAGTTAAACTGTGCCAGTTTACCTCGTGGAAACGGTATCGCTGCTGCCGGAATAACCGCAAGCAGGCATCCACGGCCGCCGGTTCATAAAGAATCCACCGGTTGACCTCGATTTCCTCCAAAGCTTTTTCAATACCCATTGCCGGACGGTAAGGGCGATGGGACGCCATGGATTCCACGGTATCCGCCACAGCCAGGATTTTGGCTGACATACTGATTTGGGACCCATGGAGACCAACCGGATAGCCGCTCCCATCCATTCGTTCATGATGTTCGAGGACAATTTGGGCCAACGGCCATGGAAAGGGAATATCTTTTAAAATGTTATAACCCGTTTCCACATGAAACTGAATCAATTGTACTTCAAAAGGGGAAAGCCGGCCCGGTTTGCTTAAAATCTCAGCCGGGACGTTAATTTTTCCCACATCGTGGACCAATGCTGCCCACCGCAACCCTTCCCGTTCACGGGAGGACAATGCCATCATTTCAGCCATCCGATATGCCAAATCCGCCACCCGGTACTGATGGCCGGCAGTATAGGGATCTTTCATAGCTACAATTTTCACCAGCGTATGAAGCAGCATACGATAATAATTCTTCGCTACCATCGGTTTATGAACACTTCCTGACAATATTGTCCAAGGTTCTTGTAATTTCCGCCAATGAGAAGGGTTTTGCCAAGCATTTGACCACATGTTTCAGTTTCATCTCTATGATCTTCGCAATAATTTCGGACTCTCCCGTAATCACAATGATTCTGGAGGGACATCCCTCGGCTTCCAATGCCCGGATGGCTTCTATCCCGTTCATCCGGGGCATATGAATGTCCATGGTAATCACATCCGGTTGATGCAACAGGGCCATTTCCACCGCTTCAACTCCATCCTTCGCATGGCCCACGACCGCATGGCCCAGACCCGTCATGATATACTGAAGTAAGTTCCGAACTTCAAGACTGTCATCTACGATTAATATCCGCATCCTATCCCTCTTCCGCAACAGGTATTTTTTCCGTCGTCCTCTGCTTGTGTATAATCATTACCGATAAAGGCCGTTTTTGCCATGGGGAAACTCCCTACCTTTCAAAAAAATAAGACCCTATTTTTCAGGGCCTCGTCATCTATCATTTCTTACAATAATATATAAAGGATGTCTAAAGCGTTACGGCTGATCATCCAAAAAGATCAGTTTACGGCGTATCGCTTCTTTAATCAATCCGGCCATGTCGTGAATTCCCAACTTCTCCATTAGATTGGAACGGTGTTTTTCCACGGTTTTCACGGAGATGTTCAAAATCTGTCCGATTTCGGCATTGGTGTATCCTTCGGCAATGAGATGCAATACCTCGATTTCCCGGGGCGACAAGATATCATCCTCTTCATCCGCCGCATGGGTCATAAGTTCCTGGAACAATTCGCCGGAAAGAATGGAACTCACATAGGTTTCCCGTTTGATGGCCGCCCGAATGGCCAGCAGCAATTCATCGGTAATCGAGCGTTTCAACAAATATCCCCTGGCCCCGTAACGCAATGCCTGGCGCACCAGTCCCAAATCTTCATGCATGGAGAGAATAACCACCGGAACGTTCCTGTTTTCCGCCTGAAACTTTTTGAGGATCTGGATTCCGTTCAGCTTAGGAATGGAAATATCCATCAAAATCAGATCCGGGCTTAATTGACCACCAGGCGGATGGCTTCCTGCCCGTCCGCAGCCTCACCAATCACTTCGAAATCAGGCTCATTTTCGAGTAATGCTTTCAATCCCTGACGGACCAAATGATGGTCTTCAACGATCATGATTCGGATCATGGCGTCCCTCCCATGGTATCATCGCGATCAGCCGGACTCCTTCTCCCGGCGCACTGGTGATCTGCAATTCGCCGCCCAGATAATGGAGGCGTTCCTCGATGCCAATCAGCCCGATCCCTCCGGAACGGCCAACCGTCTTTTCGACCATCCCTTTACCGTTATCGATGATACTTAATGTTATCCGATGCCCGTCGTAGCCCAACCGGACCCAGACCCGGTCCGCCTGGGCGTGTTTCGCCACGTTAGTCAGACCTTCCTGCAAAAAACGGTACAGAGTAATACCCACCTCATACGGAACGGATTCCATGCTCTCTCCTTCATATTCGATAGCCAAATGCGTTTTCTTAGCAAATTCGGTACAATAACCCTTCAACGCTGAACTCAACCCCAATGTCTCCAAAGCGGCAGGCCGCAGCCCTTGAGCCAAGGAACGGATCCGTTCCAACGTCTGATTGGATAAAGCGATGGCTTCATCAAGCTCCTTTCGAAGCTTCTCATTCCCTTCAGACAAGCCTTTTTTAATGATATCCAGATAAATCCGGAGCGCAGTCAAAGCCTGTCCCGCTTCGTCATGAAGCTCTCTGGAAATGCGCCGTCTCTCTTCTTCCTGGGAATGAATGATTTGATTGCTTAAATTGCGGATTTGTTCATTGGCCCGTTTTTGTTCGCTGATATCGCTTAACGTTCTGATAATCCTGGACGGCCGCCGTTCCTCTCCTGCGATTAACCGGCCCCGGTTAAGCATCCAACACCAATCTTGATCCTTCGTCAATATCCGGCATTCGATCCGATAAGGCAACCCCGATTGTCGGGCTTCGTCAAACGCCCGGCGGACTTTTTCCCGATCTTCGGGATGAACCGTCTCCAACCAACGCTCAAACGTGGCATAATGATCCTTTCGCTCATACCCCAACATACTCAAATACCTGGGACTGAAAAAGATGACGCCCGTTTCCAGATTCCAGTCCCAAAGGGCATCGTTGGTCCCTTCCAAGGCATACCTCAGCCGTTCTTCGCTGGCAGCCAAATTGGCTTCAATCTGCCGTAACCCGGTGATGTCTTGAATCACCGCCAAACCGGCCACAATCTCCTTGACATAATTATAGACCGGAAAGAAATTGAATTGATATATCCGTTGATTGCATTGAATTTCGGAAGTTCCCCCCTGCCTTCCAGGGCAGCCTCGCACAATCGCCGGAGTTCCGACCGGACCGGCTCAGGAAAACGCTCATGAAACAGCTTGATCTCCTGCCGGCTGATATTCCGCTCCAAACAATCCAATCCGGTCCCTTCCATGGAAACCACATGCATCTCCCGATCAAAGAGGCAGACGGCACCGTTGGGGAAATTCGACGTCAGGCTTTGATACAATAATCCGCTGGTCTGAAGCCGCCCTTCGGAACTGAGATAGATTATTTTTAAATAATGCTGAATTAACAGATAAATCGAAAAGGCCGTTGCAATCACGTAAATCCAGCCTTTATAGGTCTGAAAGCGGGTGAAGGTTTCCAACTCGAAATGGTTTCCCAGCGCCATCAAAAAGCGGTCGGAAAACAGAATCCATGAACCTCCGAGCAACAGATAAAAAATGACGACTTTATACGCAGGAAAAATCACATATTGGCGGTACGATTGCCGATCTTCGCCCAGCAACTGCAGGATCCGGTTGATCAACTGCGCCTGTTCCGTCAGGTTCGTTTGATTGTTGAAAATCACAAACGTCCCCCAGGCCAGAACGAGCAAAAGAAAGACCGCCACCGTTCTCGCTGTCATCAACTCTACGGCAATCATCCCTTCCCAGCCGCCAGATGGCAACGCGCCGAATTCCCAATAGGATCCCGGAAACTTAATGAGCTGCAAAACACCGTTATTGTAAAATACGTCCGAATTTCCGCAGAATACTTTTCCGGTATTGGAGCGAATTCCCACGTGGAGATTAGCCGGAGCTTGAATATTGGCCAAAATATATTCCCAGTCAAGGTTCATGGTGACCAATCCCCAAAATCGGCCTTCCCGGAAGATGCCCTGACGGGCTGCAACCTCTATGCCGCCTTCATTGGACCGATAAGGCGTACCCATCACAATCGCATCCGTTGTCATACACCGCCGGATGTCACCCTGTACTTCAGGCCGATCATCTTCAAGCAGATTGTCGCCAACCAACGCTTCATGCCCTTTCGGCGGATAGACAAGCCGGTTGATACCGCCGGGAGACACGATAAAATTGCGAATCCCTTTCGTTTCTTGATAAAGCTTACCGGCGAAGGCCATAAAGCGGTCCGGGAAATCCTCTTCCTCGCCGTGGAGATCGGTATAGGCCCGCATGGCGGTCAAATCGGTCAAACGTTGATTTAATAAGCTTTCCGTATGCTTGACCATCGCATGCAATTGTTGGCTCACTTCGGCTTGGGCATTCCGAATCAATATATTTTTAAAGTAACGTTCAAACTGCAGATATCCCAGGGCGAACAGGGTAACAACCAATAAAGTTTTAACAGCCGCCCCTGCGAGACAAGGCCGTGTAAGCACACCTTTGAACGATTGCAACGGTTTTAAAAGATACACAGGAACCCCTTCTTTATCGAGTAAGATAAGATTGAAACATCTTATCTTGTTATGCTCATTATCGGTATTTTATGGGAAACGATTAATACCGCCCGCTCATTTTCCCCGTTGTATCGAAACCACCGCCGAGGAAAGTCCAGTCAGCCGTTTTGTTCATCTTCTTGTTTCAAAAATTTTAATTTGTATTTACAAAATGTGGGGAAAACATTATAATTCAAATAGTCAAAGTTTTATAATAGCCTTTATATGGGCTGTTACCAAACGAATTTATATCATTAAGGAGGTCGTACAGATGGCAATCGAACTAAGGAAAGATTTCACTTATTCCCTGGTCGTACCCACCAGTATGGGAGTTCGGATTACTCCCGTCAACGGCCAACCGGTGCACTGCAGCGATACCTTTATTATGCAAGCTACCAGTGCTGAATCCAATGTGGCCAGCATTTCATCATATTTAGGACTTCCGGTTAAAGTACTTACCACTTTCGTTAAAGGCAGCCCGATAGCTCAATTCATCAAAAATAACCTGGCCAGCCGGGGTATGATGTTTGAAGGCCCGGAGGTTCCCCAGGGCGGTCCTTGGGGTTACCGGCACCAGTTCAATATCGCTGACAGCGGTTACGGTTCCCGCGGGCCCCGCGTCCATAACGACCGTGCCGGAGAAGTCGGCCGGACATTGAATGTCAAGGATTTTGATCTGGAACGGATTTTTGGTAAAGAAGGCGTTCAAATTCTGCATCTTTCCGGATTAATCGCCGCTTTGTCCCCTGATACCAGCACCTTCTGCCTGGAATTGGCCAGAACCGCGAAGAAATACGGTACCCGCATCTCCTTTGACTTAAATTACCGCGCTTCGTTCTGGAAAAACCGGGAAGAAGAACTGCGCGCCGTCTTCACCGAAATCGCCGGAGTATCCGATATCCTGGTCGGCAACGAGGAAGACTTCCAACTTGCCCTCGGTATTGAAGGGCCTGAAGCCGGTGGAAAAGACCTGGTGTCCAAGATCGACAGTTTCAAGGAGATGATCGGCCGAGTGAAGAAGACATTCCCGAACGCTTCGGTCTTCGCCACCACCCTTCGTCAGGTGATCAGCGCCAACCTCCATATGTGGGGCGCCATCATGCTGGAAGGCGACAACTGGTATGTAGTGGAACCGCGGCAAATCGGCGTCCTCGACCGGATCGGCGGCGGCGACGGCTTTGTCGGCGGCATGCTCTATGCCATCCTCAAAGGCTGGGAACCGGAAAAATGGATTCAATTCGGATGGGCCAGCGGTGCTCTGGCAACCACCTTCCTCACCGATTATGCCCAACCGGCGGATGAAGAACAGATCTGGAGCGTATGGGAAGGAAACGCCCGGGTTAAACGATAATTTAAACGATAATACGAAGGGCCTGCAACATGTGCAGGCCCTTTTAACGTTTCTCTTCCTTACAGCAGTTCTTTCCGGAGCTCTTCACCGGATTTCGGGGATAAATAAGCGAAAGGAACATCAAAGACGGTCAATGCGCCGGTTCTCCCTTCCTTGGCCATCCGGTAAACCGCCCGGGCATAAGCCACAAGGACGCTGGCGGTAAATTCCGGATTGCTGCCCAACGTCAGGCTAAACTCGATCCGTTGTTTGGTCCCTTCTCCGGTTTTCCCGGTCCGGATCACAAAACCGCCATGCGGCATCCCGGAATGATTGGCTTTGAGTTCTTCCTCCGTAATGAAATGGACGGTCGTATCATAATCTGCAAAGTAGTTGGGCATTTCCTTAATAGCCTTTTCAATTTGCGCCCGGTCCGCCCCCTCTTCCGGCACCACATAACATACACGGACATGTTTTTCCCTGGTGGTCAACTCCGGGTTATCCCCGCGACGGACTTTCTCGATGGCTTCCTCCACCGGAACCGTATATTGAATGCCGTTTTTAACGCCGGATACCCGGCGGATGGCATCCGAATGGCCTTGGCTAACGCCCTTGCCCCAGAATGTATAATCTTTCCCCTCCGGAAGTACGGATTGCCCTAACAACCGCGCCAACGAAAACAGTCCGGGATCCCATCCGGTGGAAATCAAAGCGACTTTACCGTTGGCCTTGGCCGCTTTATCGATATTCTCGAAATATTCGGGGATTTTGGCATGGGTGTCGAAACTGTCGACCATATTAAATTGCGCGGCAACTTCCGGCCCTTGTTCCGGCAAGTCCGTTGCCGAACCGCCACAAAGGATCATCACGTCAATTTTCCCTTGATACTTTGGAAGCTCAGAAATATGGGCTACCCGAGCCCCAATGGTAAAGGTTCCCGGGTCGCGTCTCGTAAAAACCGATACCAACTCAAAATCGGGGTTTTGCCGCAAAGCCTGTTGGACACCGCGGCCTAAATTACCATATCCCATAATTCCCACTCTGATTTTCTCGCTCATCATATCTTCTCCTTACATTCCTTTGGTTTAGTATTCTAGGAATACGGTAGAATATGAGATTTTCCTTCCATTATGTAAAAATTCTTTTCATTTTTGATAAGATCCATAAAAAGCGGAGGCCGTTTCAGCCTCCATTAAACGCTTCATACTGCCTGCAATCAACCTCCGGTCGTCATTTTGTTATAGACGATAAACGCTAACATGGCTAAAAAGGCGACCAGGATCAACCAACGAACAATACCGATTTTTTGCTCCTCCGGTTGATTATTGTTATTATACATATTTTTACCCTCCTTTCCAAAAAAACTCAGTGTAAGACAAAAAAGTGGGAGCTCATTGTAAATCTAGAGCTTCCCACCCAAAAAGCTTCATCTTTTCTTGGATTCGAAGTATTACTCCGTCCAACCGTCGGTTCGGATATTAAAATTTAATTTAATCATCCATTTAAAAAACGGCATAAAAAAGCGGGAGCTCATAGTAAAACTGGAGCTTCCCCCCCAAAAAGCTTCGTTTTTCTTGGATTCGAAGTATTACTTCGTCCAACCGTCGGTTTGATTATTAAATTTTTGATTACAAAAAAGTTAATTTTATTATAACCACGTCAAGGGGTGTTGTCAATATCCGACATTCATACATTATTTACCACATCATCCGCTGGTAATTGTTTCTGTCTGCATTTTCGGTAGGTTTTCCATGGATTCTTGCTTTGAAAATAGACATATCACCGAAGAATCTTTTTCAATGTTTGCCTTGTTCAATAATAAAAAAACTCCCGTTCAAACGAGAGTTTAGACAATCAAAAAAATGGCGCGCCTGGCACGAATCGAACGTGCGGCCAACGGATTAGAAGTCCGTTGCTCTATCCCCTGAGCTACAGGCGCATCTGACAGTATAAAATTATAGCATAAAACCCGGCTGGCTTCAATATGGAGGTTAAGAAACAATCTGGGAATGGATGAAAGTTATCGGTATCGGGTGATGGGTACTGGATGCTGGATACTATGTTAAGGATGGAACGCATCCGCGTTCCACCAAAACCAGGGCCCGGAGCCCAAGAGCTCGTACCTGGATTATATTGTGCTAAACCGTCCCGGAACCTCATATCTTTTTCCAAAGAGGTGATGTACAGTGACGGAAATATCCAGAGAATATCGGGCATTGGCCGGACTCTCCTATCTGTTCTGGCCGGTGAGTCTGCTTCTGGTCCTCACTGCGTACAAACGGGACCGGTTTTTAAGATACCACGGCTACCAGGCGCTGTACTTCGGCATTTGCTGCACTGTGTTTCATCTGATGGTCGGGGGGTTATTACAGATTATCCCCGTCTTTGGCGCACTTATCTACAAAGGATTGGTCATGGCTTGGATTTTATTGATAGCTCTCTTAGTCTACCGAACCTGGCAAGGCCAATGCTTCCGCGTCCCGCTTATCTACGACCTGGCCCAAGGCGTCATGGAGTAACAACCAATACACCAGGTTCCAGCCACCGAGTACTGGGCGCTAGGAACGCTGCGCGTTCCCTCCATCCCCCAGAACCCAAAACCCTAGACCTCGAACCCGGTTTAACTGTGAACCCTTCCTATTTAAACACCCTCATCCTGTCCGCCGGCGGCTGCATCTCTTTGGGACCCGGTTGGGCGGTGGGTTTGCCGAAAGGCATTTGGGCGATGAGTTTCCAGTGGTCCGGCAGGTTCCACTCTTCTTTCACTTGGTCTTCGATCAATTCATTATAATGTTGCAGGGAAGCCCCCAGGCCTTCAAGTTCAAGCGCTGTCCAAACGATGAATTGGTGCATGCCGCTGGTATGATGAGACCAGACGGGGAAATTATTTTTATAGGAAGGAAATTGGCTTTGCAGCGATTGGAGCACCTTTTGGTCTTCGAAGAACAAAACCGTACCATACCCGCTGCGGAACGCATCGATTTTTTCAGCCGTCTCCTCAAAGACTTCCTCCGGTACAATCTTCCGCAAAGCGTCTTTGACCATCTCCCACAACTTATCGTGTTGTGGCCCTAACAACAATACCATCCGGGTACTCTGGGAGTTGAAAGCCGACGGCGCATATTTCAAGGCATGTTCCAGAATCTCCCGGATCTTCTCCTCTGATACATCAATATCCTTGGAGATCCCGTAAACGGACCTCCTTTCCGCCACTGCCGTATAAAAGTCTTTAGCCATATCGCCACCTCCAAAAACTTTTTTCGTTTCACTCGTATCAATCTTTTGCTGTCGTTACTTCTGTCTTCTATCTTCTGTATTCCGTTTTCTGATTATTGTCTACTGTTTCCCATCAATATCCTGTTTTAATCATACCAAAATATTGCAATCATGAAAACCAAAAGAGAGCGGATGTGCCGCTCTCTTTTGGTTTACTTTTCTTTCAACGCTTGTTCCAACGTGGCCTGGACCTTGATGGGAAGGCCGAAGAGATTGATGAACCCTTCCGCATCTTTCTGGTTATATACTTCATCTGCCCCGAAAGTGGCCAGTTTCTCCTGATACAGCGAATACGGGGATTTTCGTCCCACGGTCTGAACGCTGCCTTTGTAGAGTTTGAGCTTGACCGTCCCGGTCACCCGCTGTTGGGTCTCATTCACGAAAGCGTCCAAGGCTTTCTTCAACGGAGTAAACCATTGGCCGTAATAGACCAATTCGGCATAACGTCCGGCGATCATCTGTTTGAAGTGCATCGTATCCCGATCCAGCGTCAGTGTTTCCAACGCATGATGGGCTTCATACAAAATGGTTCCGCCCGGTGTTTCATACACGCCGCGGGATTTCATGCCCACCAGCCGGTTTTCCACGATATCCACCCGGCCGACGCCGTGTTTGCCGCCGATTTCATTGAGTTTGAAGATTAAGGAGACCGGGTCGTATCCCTGGCCGTTGATGGCCACCGGTTCCCCCTTTTCAAAATCGATGGTGATAATTTCGGGTTGGTCCGGAGCTTTCTCCGGCGAGACCGTATAGATGAACATGTCGTCGCTGTATTCGGCATAGGGATCTTCCAGGATACCGCCTTCATAGCTGATATGCCAGAGATTGCGGTCCATAGAGTAAGGTTTCTCCTTAGTTACCGGTACATCGATGCCCCGTTTGGCAGCGTATTCAATCTCTTCTTCCCGGGATTTGATATCCCATTCCCGCCACGGAGCGATGATCTTCAGATCCGGCTTCAAGGCTTTAAAGGTCAATTCAAACCGGACTTGGTCATTGCCTTTACCGGTGGCACCGTGGGCTACGGCATCCGCCCCCTCTTTGATGGCGATTTCCACATGGCGTTTGGCGATGACCGGCCGAGCCACGGAAGTTCCCATCAAGTACTTGCCTTCATAGACCGCGCCGGATTTTAGCATCGGGAAGATGAAGTCTTTCACGAACTCCTCTTTCAAGTCCTCGATATAAATCTTGCTGGCACCGGTCTTAATGGCCTTTTCTTTTAACGGTTCCAATTCTTCGCCCTGGCCCACGTCCGCGGCATAGGCAATCACTTCACACCCGTAATTTTCTTTCAGCCAAGGGATAATGATCGAAGTATCCAATCCTCCGGAATAGGCTAAAACAACTTTCTTGACTTTCGGTTCCATGAGAAATCCTCCTTTTGTTTGTGACGTTTATCGCTTGGAATTAATACTCCTTCAATACCTCTTTCATAATGGCCAAGCCTTCGTTCAACTCTTCTATCGTAATATTAAACGCAGGAAGGATCCGGATCGCCGTATCGGTCACGGCATTGACCACCAGTCCAGCCTCCAAGCAGGACAGCATCACCGGTTTGCTGGGAACCGTCAATTCCAGTGCCAGCATCAACCCCAGGCCCCGGTAACCGGCGATCACCGGAATCTCCTTCTTCCAGCTTTCCCAAGTATCCATGATATATTGACCCTTACGCCGCACTTCCTCCAACACGCCGGGCTGCTGCAACAATTTCAATCCCGCCAGTCCGGCGGCAAAAGCCAACGCACCGCCGCCCACCGTGGTGCTGTGGTCTCCCGGCGCAAAGACATTGGCCTTTTCATTGACCAAAAGCGCACCGCATGGAATGCCGCCGCCCAGCATCTTCGCCAGGGTCACTACATCCGGTTTAAAGCCGAAATGTTCGTAGGCAAAGTACCTACCGGTGCGACCTAGGCCGGTCTGAATCTCATCCACGATGAATAATAGGTTCTTCTCCTGGCAGATCTCCACCAGTCCGGCGATAAATTCCGGTTTTGCCGGATTGACCCCGCCTTCCCCCTGGACCAGTTCAAGCATAATGGCACAGGTGTTCTCTCCGATGGCCTCTTTCCACGCATCCAGGTTGTTATATTCGGCATATTTGAACCCCGGCACAATCGGTTGGAAACTTTCCTGATATTTGGGCTGGCCGGTGGCTGACAAAGCGCCGTAAGTCCGACCGTGGAACGATTTGGCAGCCGTCACGATCTCGTATTTCCCGCCCAGTTTGACTTTGCCGTATTTTCTGGCCAATTTTACGGCCGCCTCATTAGCTTCGGCGCCGCTGTTGGCAAAGAAGACATTCTTCAATCCGGTCAGCTTGGCCAGTTCCCGGGCCAGTTCGATCTGTTCTTCCATGTAAAAGTAGTTGGAGACATGGACGATCTTCTCCGCCTGTTTGGTAATGGCCGCCGTAATGTCCGGATGGCAATGACCGAAGTTATGTACGGAAATTCCGGTCAAAAAGTCGATATATTCTTTCCCGTCCGCGTCCCATAGTTTGGAGCCGCTGGCTCCGGAAAAGACCACCGGCAGCCGCCCCACGTTTTTCATGATCACGTCCTGGCCCAGCTTCAACCAGCTCGCATTGTTCATTTAATCATCACCCCGTAACATTTATTCCACGACCATGGTGCCGATTCCCTTATCCGTCAAAATCTCCAATAACATGGAATGTAACTGGCGGCCGTCTATAATATGGGTACGTTTCACTCCGTTTTGCAACGCCGTGATACACGCCTGCACTTTGGGAATCATTCCGCCTTCGATTTTGCCCTGATTGATCATCTCATGGGCCTTCTCGATGGTCAACGCCGAAATCAGGGTGGACTTGTCGCTGTAATCCTCGAATATCCCTTCCACATCCGTCAACATGATCAACTTCTCGGCTTCGAGAGCTGCTGCCAGTTCTCCGGCCGCCGTATCGGCATTGATATTGTAACTGACCCCGTCCGTTCCCATGCCGATGGAGGAGATAACCGGGATGTATCCGGCAGCGATCAATTGATGCAATATCTCCGTATTGATTTTGGATACTTCGCCGACAAACCCGATATCCGGGATCTCCCCGTCAAAATCCGCCGGCATGGTCGGCACTGTCTTCTCGGCGATGATCAGGTTGGCATCCTGCCCGGAAAGGCCCACCGCTTTAGCACCCAACAGGTTAATCTTACTGACAATCTCCTTATTTAATTTGCCGACGAGCACCATCTGGACGATCTCCATGGTTTCCGCATCGGTCACCCGCAAGCCTTGGACAAACCGGGACTCTTTGCCCACTCGTTTGAGCATCTGGGTAATCTCCGGCCCGCCGCCATGAATCACTACCGGGTTAACTCCCAGGAACTTTAAGAGGACAATATCTTCCATGACGCCCCGTTTCAATTCTTCGTTGATCATGGCGTTTCCTCCGTATTTAATCACGAAGGTTTTCCCGTAAAAGGTCCGGATATAAGGAATTGCCTCCACTAAAACCGCTGCTCTTGCAATTAATGATTCCATCGGTGTCACTCCTTCTTACATGATCAGGCACGAGGCATGAGTATGTCTGTGCACTATGTACGGTGAACCGTGTACCCAAACAAAGATGTCAACTGTAAACTTCTTCCGCTTCGCACCTTCGCTCAGGTCCGGTAACTCCCGTTAATCTTCACATAATCATAGGTCAGGTCGCAGGTCCATACCGCAGCGGAAGCATTCCCCTGGCCCAGTTTTACAATGATTGTAATCTCTTTTTTGGACAATATGGCCTTGGCTTTCTCCTCGTCGAAAACCAATCCCGTTCCGCCGCTGCAAACCAGCAAATCACCCAAATATATGTCGACCAGTTCCGGTTGGATGGCAACGCCGGAATATCCGGCGGCTGCCAAGATCCGACCCCAGTTTGCATCCTCCCCGAAGATGGCCGTCTTCACCAGGCTGGAAGTGGCAATGGTTTTGCCCACTTGGACCGCTGCAGCTTCACTGTTGGCCCCCTCAACCCGAATCTCCACCAGTTTGGTGGCGCCTTCCCCGTCCCGGGCCAGCATTTTGGCAAGTTCCAGACAGACCGCTTCCAATCCGGCACAAAATGCATCATATTCCGGCCCTTCGGCACAAATCTTCGTATTTCCGGCTTTGCCGTTGGCCAATACGAACAGGGAATCATTCGTACTGGTATCGCCGTCCACAGTCACCCGGTTGAACGAAATATCCGCAGCGCGCTTCACAGCTTGTTGCAAAAGAGCCTGATCAATGGCTGCATCCGTCGTAACAAATCCCAGCATGGTTGCCATATTGGGATGAATCATCCCGGAACCTTTGGCCATACCTCCGATTCTGACAACGCTTCCGGCCAATTCGATTTCAACCGCAGCTTCTTTTTTAAAGGTATCCGTGGTCATAATGGCCTGGGCTGCCGACAAGTTACCGCCTCTAGAAACAATTCCGGGAGTTTTTTTAAGAGTGTCCTCAATCTTCTCCACCGGTAACTGGACTCCGATGACGCCGGTGGATGCTACCAACACCGATTCCACCGGCACCTTCAGATATTCGGCGGCCGCTTGGCACATGGCCAGGGCTGCCGCATCGCCCTGAGGCCCCACACAGGCATTGGCATTGCCGCTGTTGGCGATGATAGCCTGGGCGATACCGCTCTTGATATGTTTCATCGAAAGTTGCACCGGAGCCGCTTTCACCCGGTTGGTCGTAAATACCGCAGCCGCCTGTGCCGGTACTTCCGAGTAGACCAAGGCCAAATCCAATTTTCCTGATTTTTTAATCCCGCAAGCCACTCCGCCGGCCATAAATCCTTGGGCCGCACACACCCCGCCGTCAATATATTTCATCTTAACCCTCCTCGTCGTTTGATCTTCCTCTTTTCGTCACGGATAAACCGGCCACTGGACCAGGCCCATCTGTTCCGGAAGGCCCATCATCAGGTTCATATTCTGAACCGCTTGGCCGGAAGCGCCTTTCACCATATTATCGATGACCGAAATCACAATCAACTGACGGGTACGGGAATCCACCCGGACGCCGATATGACAACCGTTGGTGCCCACTACGCTTTTGAGTTCAGGCAATGCCGGACTGGCAATGAGTTTGACGAAAGGTTCGCCGCGATATGTTTCGGCCACAATCGCTTCCGCTTCCGCCGTGGTCAAATCTTCAATCAGAGCCAGATGCAGCGTGGTCAGGATTCCCCGCGATACCGGCAGCAAATGAGGCGTGAACGATACCTTTACCTCTGTCCCGCTCAACCTGCTTAATTCCTGTTCTATCTCGGGGGTATGCCGATGGTTGGGAATACCATAGGCCTTAAAGTTACCGAATAATTCCGGATACATATAGCTCAGTTCCGCTTTCCGGCCGGCTCCGGAAACGCCGGATTTGGAATCGATGATAATCCGGTTAACATCGATCACCCCGGCCTTGATAAAGGGATAACAACCCAAAATAATGCTGGTGGGATAACATCCCGGATTGCCGACCAGACTGGCTTGGCGAATCGATGCACGGTACAATTCGGGCAGGCCATAGACTGCATTTTTCGTCAACTCTTTTTCAGCATGGGAATGTTTGTACCATTCCTCAAAGACCGCCGCATCCCGGAACCGGAAATCCGCCCCCAAATCGATGACTTTTTGCCCTTTCGCCAGCAATTCCGGTGCCAAATTCATGGCTACACCATGGGGTACAGCCAGAAACACCAGATCGCAGCCGGCCACCGCCTCGGGCGAATCGGAACCTTGAAATACCGGGCCGTCCCATCCGGCAAAACCGGGGAACACCTCTTCCAGCTTTTTCCCTGCATGCGTTCGAGACGTAATCGCTGTAACTTCCGCTTCCGGATGATTGGCGAGAATCCGTACCAACTCTCCGCCGGTATAACCTGAAGCCCCGATAATTCCGACCTTCACCATCGTCATACCCCATTTCTTCTCTGTTTAATTATTCATAATTATACAATACCAGTCTTAGCCAATCAAGATATTTTGCTATGTTAATATGGTTTTAACTTAGTTTTGAATTTATTTCACCATCAATCTGTTATGTATATTTATACAACACATTCATTACCCTTGCACATGAAAACAACCGGATATCCATCATACCCGGTTGTTCATTCGTGATTCACCATTTTGCGCCTTTTAAACCGGTTAACCCCTGAATGATATCATGGAGATGGATCACTCCAATGACTTTCCGATTTTCATCCACCACCGGCAATACTGTAATATTATGATGGCCGTCGCCCTCCATCACCCGCATGGCTTCGGCTGCCAATTTCTCACGGGTGATCGCTTTCGGATTGGGAGTCATCACCTGTTTGACCGGTAGCTCTAACGGATTCTCATACTTCTCCAAAACCCGGCGTAAATCTCCGTCGGTGAGGATCCCGAGCAACGTTTGCTGCTCATCGACAATAATCGCCGCCCCCAAATTGCCCCGGGTGGTCATGGCGATTACCGCATCACGCACCGACGATTCCAGCGGAATGGTCGGATTTTCTTCGCCGGTCCGCATCAGTTTTTCAACGGTCAGAAGGAGCTTACGGCCCAGCGCTCCCCCCGGATGGAACAACGCATAATCCTCGGGTCTGAAATTGCGGGCTTCCAGCAAAACCACTGCCAAAGCATCGCCCAAGGCCATAACAGCCGTGGTGCTGGCTGTCGGCGCCAACCCCAGCGGACATGCCTCTCGGGCCACCTTCACCTTGAGCACCAGATCGCTGTTTCGCGCCAGCGTCGAGTCAACCGTCCCGGTTATGCTGATAATGGGCGTCCCCATCATTTTGAGCGTGGGCAATATGGCCAATATTTCATCGTTTTCACCGCTGTTGGAGATAGCAATCACCACATCCGTGGGAGTTACCATCCCCAGATCTCCGTGGATGCCTTCGCCGGGATGCAGAAAAAAAGACGGCGTCCCGGTACTGGCCAACGTCGCGGCTATCTTCCGGCCCACCAGGCCCGATTTTCCCATACCGGTCACCACGACCCGGCCCTCACACTGTAAGATCAGTTCGATGGCTTTGATAAAATCGTCGCCGAGATACTCTGCCTGTTGCAAAACGGCTTCCGCTTCAATCTTCAACGCTTTCTTTGCCTGTTCCAGATAACGTACGCCCAACTCCTCCGATATACTTGTACTCATTCAGAGCACCTCGCTTTTGATGATCTGGTCCAGTTTAACCAATACCTTTAACATGCCCGGCAATTCCGATAACCTCACCATATTGGCGGCATCCGATTTCCCCAGTTCCGGTTGATCGTGAACTTCCAGGAACAACCCATCCACACCGGTAGCCACCGCCGCACGGCAAAGATAGGGGACCATCTCCCGGTCACCGCCGGTGGCTTTTCCCAGTCCGGCGGGACGTTGAACGCTGTGGGTACCGTCAAAGACCACCGGTACCCCCATGGCCCGCATGATCGGCAGGGCCCGCATGTCCACCACCAGATTGTTATACCCGAAGGATACACCCCGTTCGGTGAGGAAAACATTGCGGTTGCCCGTGGAATAAACCTTTTCAATGGCATTGCGCATGTCTTCAGGAGCACTGAATTGCCCCTTCTTAATATTGACGATTCGTCCGGTCCGAGCCGCTTCCACCACCAGATCCGTCTGTCTGGACAAAAAGGCCGGAATCTGAATAATATCCAATACTTCGGCCGCTGCTTCCACCTGGGTCACACAGTGGACATCCGAAATCACCGGCAGGTCCAACTCGGTTTTAATCCGTTTCAAGATGGCCAGTCCCACCTCGAGTCCGGGCCCTCGGAAGGAACCATAGGCCGTCCGGTTGGCTTTGTCGTACGACGCCTTAAAAACCAATTTCACGCCGGCTTCGGCAGCGATCCGTTTCAATTCCGTCGCCATCATCCATGCATGATCTTCCGACTCGATCACGCACGGGCCGGCGATCAATACCAACTCTTTCCCAAATAGCTGATTAATTTCCATTCCCCATTCCTCCATTTTAGCGGTTGGCTAAAATTTGCCGCACCCTCTCCAAATCTTCCGGAGTATCCACTCCGACGGTTTCCGAAGCAACTTCCACCACTTTGATCCGGTACCCATGGCCCAACGCCCGGAGCTGTTCCAAAGATTCCGCCATCTCCAACGGCGTCTGGGGCAGCTCGATATATTTCAACAGAAAATCCCGACGGTAACCGTATAAACCGATATGTTTATAATATTGGGCATATTCCCCGTTCCGCGGATACGGAATGGGCGAGCGGGAAAAATAGAGCGCATTCCCGGATTCATCGGTCACCACTTTCACCACGGAGGGTTCACGGATCTGTTCCGCATCGGTCAACCGGACTTTGGCGGTGGACATGGCCAGTTCCGGGTCATCCAACAAAGGCCGGACAATGGCATCGATCACTTCGCCCTGAATCAAGGGTTCATCCCCCTGAATATTGATGATGACATCCGCTTCGTGGCGGCGGGCCACTTCCGCCAGACGGTCGGTCCCCGTCGGATGGCTGGCCGACGTCATCTCCACCTGTCCGCCGAATGCCTTCACTGCATCGTAAATCCGTCGATCATCCGTCGCCACCAATACATCGTGGAGCAAACGCGCTGTCAATGCCCTTTCGTATACCCATTGAATCATCGGCTTATCGCCGATGGTAAGCAAAGGTTTGCCCGGTAAACGGGTCGACTGATAGCGGGCAGGAATCACGCCCAACACCTTCATCATCCATCACCTGACTTTCATAAAATCCTCTCAAGCCCTTCCACACCATGGGGAAATCGAAATGCCAAGGTTAAAACATAACATCCGATACGGGCCTCGCGAAAACGATCGTGAAACCGGGCCAATTTAACGCCGTCTTTGGCCGTCGTCACCATAATCCGCACATTCCGCCGGTGCAATTCATCGATGAGCGTGCTGATCTCCTCGTCGGACCAAAAATGGTGATCGGGAAAAGTCCGGCAGAACTCCACCGACGCTCCGGCCTCTGTCACCGCCAGCCTAAATTGCTCCGGATTGCCGATGGCCGTAACCACGGCCACGGGCTCCGCTGCGGAAAATCTGACGGGTTCCCCGTCAGAAAACAAAGGGATAAACGTGGAATTGTCCGCCTCCGCCCGGATCACCGGCGCTTTGGCGTTATAACGGCAGATTTTCGTGATTAACCGTTGATTGACCGCCTCCTCCACCTGATTCCACCGGGTCAAAACGATCACGTCCGCCCTTTTCAAGGCGGTCAACGGTTCCCGCAGCAATCCCCTGGGAATCACATACCCGTTGTCAAAGGGGTTTAAAGCATCGATCAAGACAATATCCAGATCCCGGGCCAGCTTCCAATATTGAAACCCGTCATCCAAAATGAAAATATCAATGTGAGGATACTCTTTCAACGCCCGGCGGGCCATGGCCACCCGATCCCGTCCGACCACAATGGGGACCCCCGGGAGTAACTGAGCCATCAGGTAAGGTTCATCACCGGTAACTTCCGGTGTTAAACCGGAGAGGTCCCGGTCAGTAAAAATTATCCCTTGCTCCTGCATACTGCCGCCATAACCCCGGGTCAGAACGGCCGGATGCTTTCCCTGCTCCATCAAAATCCGGGCAAGAGCTACTGCAGTCGGCGTCTTTCCAGTTCCACCGGCAACGATATTTCCGACGCTGATCACCGGTACGGGAAGCCGGTTTTTCTTGTCCATCAGACGGTTGAGTCCTGATAAAGTCCGATACACAAAAGTGAGAAGATACAACAAAAACAAGACCGGAACAACAGTCCATCCCTGCCGCTTGCCGGTCACCACCTCATATAAATATTCCTTCAATCCAGCCTGCGTCATGATTGTTTCACCAGATCCGCAATAAGTGTTGCCGTCCTTGCTGCGGCCCCTTTATTGGAAAGGACGGCAGCACGGGCATTCTCCGCCCGTCTTCGATATACATTCCGATCCCGGGTTAATTCTTCAATCGTCCGGACGAGTTCATCGGCATCCCGTACGGTAAACCCGGCATCCGCCTCTTCCAACAGTTCTTTGCTGGGCCGGGATTTATGCATATACGGTCCATACATGACCGGTTTGGCCTGAGCCGCCGCTTCCAGCACATTATGGCCGCCGATATTCACCAGGCTGCCGCCGACAAAAACCACGTCAGCCACAGCATAAGCCATACCCAGCTCTCCGAAAGTATCCAACAGCAAAATCCGGGCCTCTCCGGCACTCCCGTCGCCCGTCCGGGAACGGCGAACATAAGACAGTTGTTTGGCTTCAAGCAAAGCCGCAACTTCATCCGCCCGATCCGGGTGCCGGGGAGCCAAAATCAGATAATAGGGCTCTCTCCCGTTTAAACGGAGATAGGCTTCCACTATGATCTCCTCTTCACCCCGGTGCGTACTGGCCGCCGTAAAAACAGGAATCCCTTTGGACCAACCGTACTGTGCCAAGAAAGCCTCGGTCTGTTCCGGAGTAAATTCCGGATAATCCTGATCGAATTTAATATTTCCGGTCACGACGATCCGTTCCAGCGGCGCACCCAACAGTCCGATACGGTTGGCGCTCTCCGCCGACTGCATCGCAAACAAATCAAAATGGCTGAAGACGTCCTTTAAAAAAGAGCGAATCCGGGAATATCCTTTAAAGGAATGATCGCTGATCATCCCGTTGACCAACACCACTTTGCTCCCGGACAACTTAGCCCGACGAATGGCATTGGGCCAGATTTCCGTTTCCACCAATATGAAAACCGACGGACGGATTCTCTGAAAAAAACCTTTGATGAGCAGCGGCAAATCAAAGGGGAAATAAGCAATGGCCACGCTCTCATCCATAATTTTCTTGGCCATGGCTTGTCCGGCCGGAGTCGTCGTCGTCAATAAAAATCCATATTCAGGCAAGCGTTTTCGCAATTCGTCGATTAAAATTTTGGCCACCACCGTCTCTCCAACGGAAACCGCTTGCATCCATACGACCGGTTTGCCGTGGAGTTGGGGCAATTCGTTGGGCCCGGGCGGCCGGAAATACGGAGCAATGGGCCGACGTTTCAGCAGATTGCGAAAGAAGACGAAAATGAGCCCGATCATCGAAGTGACGAGCATCAGGCAGTTATAGAAAAAATAGCCCGGTCTTAGCTTAGCCATTCCTTCAAAACCTCTTCCCCGCGGTGATTGGCTTCATGGAGGGCTTTTTGCAACCGTTCCTTCTCCGCTTCCAGACGGTCGTCGGTAAGCTCATCCCGAATAAAGAGCGGCTCTCCGAAATAGACGACACAACGGGCAAACGGCTTGGGAATGACGAACAAATCCCAACTGTCCTTGGAGATCCATTTTCGATCAAAAACAAAAGCCACCGGAATCAACGGTGCTCCGGTTTTTTGGGCAAGATACAACCCGCCCAGCTCAATATGATAGATGGGCCCTCGCGGTCCGTCCGGCGTCAAGGCCACTCCGGCCCCCTGACGCAGCGCCCGCAGCAGTTCAATCAATCCCCGGACCGCCCCTTTGGACGAAGAACCCCGAACAATGTTCCAACCTAATTTTTTCATGATGCCGCCAGACAGATCCCCGTCCCGGCTATGGCTTACCAAAATATAATATCCGCGTCTCCGGAAGAAATAAAAACCCATCAATTGCTGTCCATGCCAGCAATTGAGGATAAAACCCCCTTTACCGCGGAACTGGTCCAACTGTTCCTGCCCCACGACCCGAAACCGCAGGCTACGGCCTAATGAAGTCACCAAAAAACAGGCCAAATTGATTTTGAACTTTTCGAGACAGGGTTTCCGCAATAAAAATTTGAGTTTTCTTTTAATATCGATGGTTATCTTCCTTTACCCGTTAATAAATTATGTAAGAATTGCGCCAATCTGTTTTTTATTTTACCATATTGTTTTTCCAATGTTAACCGTAAAGGCTCACGAACTTCGGTTTTCGCAAACACAAAAAGGACATGCCTGTCCTTTTTATGATTATCTCCATTTTAAGATTTAATTAGACCCCGCAAGCAACCCTTCGGCCCAGCTGATGTCGGGAACGACGCTTTCACCCATCTGCCCGTGGCCCATGTCGCCATGAAAATCGGAACCGCCGGTCACGACCAGCTGATACCGCCGGGCGAGACTGAGCAAATGCCGGACCGTAGCCGCGTCATGGGCCGGATAATAGACTTCCAACCCTTTCAAACCATAGTCCATCAATTCCTCGATAAAAAGCTGCGTCCCTTGGCGTCCCGGATGCGCCAACACCGCAATCCCTCCGGCCTTAAGAATCAACTGAATGGCCTCTCCGGTTTCAATCTCCTGATGCGGGACGTAGGCCAGGCCGTTTTGCCCCAGATAATGTTCAAAATACTGCCTGCGGTAAGCCGGTTGAACCAAATCCATGGCGATCAAAGCTTTGAAAATATGGGGACGCCCGATAAACCGGCCGTTGGAATGTTGTTCAACCATCTCCCAGGTGACCGGAATGCCGTGCCGGTTTAACTTGTTCACCATCTCTTTGGCCCGGTCTATCCGGGCAGCCATAAGTGTCTCGAATTTCGCCACCAATTCCGGATGGCGATAGTCGATACCATACCCTAAGATATGGGCTTCTACATCTCCGTAATCGGTGGTGATTTCCACGCCCGGGATAAACCGGAGGTTTTTCTCCTGAGCCGCGCGTATCGTTTCCGGAATGCCGTCCACGGTATCATGGTCCGTCAAAGCGATTCCGTCCAAACCGATCTTCACGGCATGCTCCACCAATTCCGCAGGGGTCAAACTGCCGTCCGAATAACTGGAATGTATATGAAGATCATATCCTGCTCCTGACATCCGTTATCCTTTCCGCCGTTAACGGCGCCAGGCTTTAAAGCCGTGGGCCGCCAGGACTTTTACCGCTTTATCCACCGCCTGGTTGTCTTCCAGCGACAATTTCAACGTTCCGCCTTCGCCTTCCCGCACCCGGAGAATCTCAATATCTTTAATATTAATGGATTCCCGGGATAAAAACCGCAAGACTTCCTCGATGGCGCCGGGCCGGTCTTCAATGGTGACGACCATTTCATGAAGCAATGTTAAAAACCCTTTATTTTTAGCCGGGATCTGTAACCGGGTTTCCCTGGCCCGGGTTAAGAACGAACGCAGCCCTTCGGCGTCGTCCGACTCCAAAATCTCCTGCATCAATTGTAATTCGTGCCGGAATAGATCAAGGGCTTCCAATATTTTAACCCGATTACCGCGGATAATGTCTTCCCAAAGCTCCGGGGAACCCATGGCAATCCGGGTGGTATCCCGAAATCCTCCGGCCGCCAACGCCAATGTACCCGGATGGGCTTCCTCCGCCATCCCGGCCGCTTTCGCCAAGACGGCAGCCACCAGATGGGGCAGATGGGAAACCGTCGCCACGATCCGGTCGTGTTCACCGGCAGTCAGCGTCATGACATGGGCTCCGGTGGCTTTCACCAAGCTTTTGACGGTTTCAAAGACCTCCGCCGGATTAGAGGGATCCTCAATGAGAATATAGGCGGCGTTTTCAAATAAAAAGGGATCCGCTCCGGCAATGCCGTTCTTTTCCGACCCGGTCATCGGATGGCCGGGAACGAAATAGCACGCCTCGGGAAGCACCTGTCGGACTTCCCGGATCACCTGCTCCTTGATACTTCCCAAATCCGTAAAAATGGTTCCCGGCATCGCTATCGAACGGCATTCCGCAATGACTTTGGCAATGGAAGTAACCGGAGTAGCAACAAATACCACTCCGGCGTCTTCCATGGCGCTATTCAAATCATGGGGCAAATGGTTGATGGCTCCGATACGATAGGCTTCAGCCACCGCATCCGGCTCACGGTCCCACCCGGAAACCGTATATCCCTTGCGGACCAACGCCGATCCCAGCGAACCGCCCATCAAGCCCAATCCCAGAATTGTTATTTTTCGGTTCCAGTCCGTCATCATAGTGTCCGTCCCATCGCTTCGACAATCGGACGAATCGTCCGGATGAGTTCTTCAAACCCGGCAAAGTTTAAGGATTGGGGCCCATCCGACAAGGCATTCTCCGGATTGGGATGGACCTCCACCACCAGTCCGTCGGCACCCACCGCCACCGCAGCCCGGCTCAACGGCGCCACTAAATGGCGTTTCCCACTGGCATGGCTGGGATCGACGATCACCGGAAGATGGCTCAGCCGTCGGATGATCGGCACAGCGCTTATGTCTAGGGTATTTCGGGTCGACGGTTCGTAAGTACGGATACCCCGTTCACAAAGGACCACCTGATAATTGCCTTCACTCAAAATATATTCCGCAGCCATCAGCCATTCCTCAATAGTCGCCGACAGGCCACGTTTTAACATCACCGGTTTATTGGATTTACCCACTTCTCTGAGGAGCGTGAAGTTTTGCATGTTGCGGGCGCCGATTTGCAGCATATCCGCATACTGACTGACCAGCTCCACATCGTTAGGATTGACCACTTCGGTCACAAACGGAATCCCCACCGTCCTGCTGACATTTTTCAGGATTTTCAGGCCTTCTTCCTCCAAACCTTGAAACGCATACGGAGACGTCCGGGGTTTATACGCGCCGCCGCGAAGCATGGAAGCACCGGCTTCTTTCACCGCTTTGGCTGTTGCCAACATCTGTTCCTCGCTTTCGACTGCACACGGGCCGGCAATGACCACCAAACGGTTTCCGCCAAATTCTGCATCTCCGACCTGAACCTTGGTGGGCTCTTTCTTAAACTCCAGACTGGCCAGTTTGAAAGGCTGCAGGATCGGAACGACCTTTTCAACCCCTTCCATGGACTCGATGGACTCCATCACGCCGGGTTGTTTCGGCCCGATCACCCCGAGAATCGTGCGTTCGACCCCTTCGGAATGATGAATTCCGAATCCCATTTGGGTGAGTTTCTCCTTCACCCGCTCGATTTGGGCCGGAGTGGCCCCAATGTTCATCACGACAATCATTGCAAATTCCTCCTACCATCCTACATTTTTCCGTTGTCAGGGTTTTTATACCAATCCTACCATACTACCCGTCAACGATTGCCCATATTATAGCAATAATTTGTGGTAAATGTAAATAAAGAACCGGTTAATTTTGACGCCGCCGGTCCTTCGTTTTGACTTTCCCGATGAAAATGGGGTACAATTACATTCGGGTACGGAATTTAGGTTTTAGTGCATAGCACACCGTACACACTTCATAGCGTACCCTTTTGTCTTTATACCGTTTGAAGCTCCTGGATCCTATAAACTTTTATCGGTGATATTATTAATGAAAAAAAATCTCCCGGTAGTCTTTGAGGCGGTTTACTCCCAAGACGAACCGGTTTCGATACAGGAATATCTACGACAGGAAGCCCGAATGTCAGGGCGAAGTCTGCGCCAGTATTTTTTCAAGGGACTGGTCGAAGTAAACCGGCGAAAAGCTCATTCGGCGGCCAAATTGAAGGCAGGAGACCACATCCGGGTGTTTCAGCCGAAAGAGTCCGCTTCCCCGTTGACACCGGAAGCTTTGCCCATCGAGATCATTTATGAAAACGACCAATTGCTGGTCATCAACAAACCGGCGTTATTGCCTGTCCATCCCTCCGGGTCCATTTCCCGTGGGACTCTGGCCAACCGAGTCGCTTACTACTATCAAACGCGACAACTTCCCGTCAAAGTCCGGCCGGTGAACCGTCTGGACCACGGCACCTCCGGGTTAATCATCTTTGCCAAAACAGCAGCCAGCCAGGAAAAGTTGAGCCAAGCCATTCAAAGCCACAAGATTCAGCGAATTTATTATGCAATCGTCCATGGAATCCTCGCTCAAGATGAAGGGATCATTGATCTCCCCATTTTGCAACAACCCGGAAACCGGCGGGTGGATCCCCAAGGTCAACCGACAGCCACACGTTTTAAAGTAATACGGCGATATTCCAAGGCCACACTGTTGGAATTGGCATTGGAAACCGGGCGAACCCATCAGATTCGCATCCATCTCAGCCATATCGGTCATCCGATCATCGGAGACAAAACTTACGGAAAACCGTCATCATCCTTGAATCATCCGGCTCTCCATGCCGGTAAACTCATTTTTGATCCGGCGGTTTATAATATTCCGGAATTGACAGCCCCTTTGCCCGATGACTGGCAGGGTCTGTTCGATAGTTTAGAAAACACGTAAAGGAGTGAACCCGATGACAAACCCGTTACTTCACGGCATATCTCATCTAAATCATGCTGCGGTCAAAATTTGTACAGCCCAAAAAACGATATACGTCGACCCGTATCATTTACCCGACCCGGAGCATGATGCGGACCTTATTTTTATCACTCACCACCACCACGATCATTTGTCTCCTGAAGATATTTCGGCCATTATAAAAGCCGATACGATTGTGGTTGTTCCGGCCAGCATTGCCGATAGTGTCAACAACCTGGGAGCCGCCCAAGTGATCAAGGTTGAACCGGAACGCGAATATGTCGTTGAGGATATCCCTTTTGAAACGATATCCGCTTACAATATTAATAAACGATTCCATCCCAAAGAACAAGCTTGGGTCGGTTATAACATCACCGCCAACGGCGTCCGCTATTATATTGCCGGGGATACCGATGCCATCCCCGAAATGAACCGGATCCAAACCGATGTAGCGTTTCTCCCGGTAGGCGGTACCTATACCATGGATGCCAAAGAAGCAGCCGAAGCTGCTTCCGTCATCAAACCAAAGATAGCTGTGCCAATTCATTATGGTGAAGTGGTCGGTTCTCTCGAAGATGCCAGAAATTTTGTGAATTGGCTGCAACCCGGCATCCAAGGGATTATTATATAAATAGTCTCCGAAAATTACTACACATTCTCAAGCATCGGCCATAACGGCCCGTTTTCATCGATGATATCGGCCAAGTCATAGACTGAGATGGGGAACATGGGAAATCCATAGGCATACGGCGATATCTCATAAAGCTGGAAGAAGATGACCAACGCTTTGTCAGCCACATAATAATCCTGATCCGGCCGGATCCCGGTGAACTCTCCTAACAGCGTCACGTCCCGCATCCGGATCTGAGCATCCACAATGGCTGACAACCGTCTGACATAATCGCTTTCCGGCTTGAAAAGTTCGGCCAGACTATAAGATTTTCCCGTTTCCACATTAAACGTCAGCCCTCGGAGAAGCGTTATGCCATGGGCTCCGCCGGAATAACCGAAAACATTTAAGACCAGGCTTAAAACATCCCGTTCATTGGTTTTGATCTCATAATATCCAGTGATGGTGGTCATCGAATTCTCATAATAGCCCAAGTCTCTCACCATCTCGTGGACGGTTTCCAGGATCCGTTGATTGATGGCTTCCTCCACATCAGTATTGCCTAAACGCCGGACCACCGGATAATATATATCCAACCTGGGCCAGACCATGTGTTTGCTTTTCACTTTGACCGGCAAATCAAATCCATTCATACATAAGCACCTTCCGTTTTTGTTTCATCATATTCAAAGGCGGAAGGTTCTGCTTTTCTGGAATTATTAAATTCATCTCTTTTTGGCAACTGACTGCCGACGGCTGTGATTCATCCATGACTTAAAGCCACGAACCCACCATCCCAATAATCCCTTTGCTTTCTGCTATATCCCTATAATACAACGTAAATATAAAAAGCCTATTGATTAGCTCGATACATAGACATATCCTTAACACCAACACCAATACAATAACAAACCGGCAGGAGATAAATATTACAACGCCCCTGCCGGCAATCGTCCACAATTTACTGTTTTTCCGTATTGGAATTAACTATCTTCTCTATCATTTGTTGCAAAGCAGAGCCCGTGGCGGTACTCATATACATGCTGGCGTTGGCATCCATGCCCGCAGCCGTACTAAATGAACCCTTTGCCGCAGCCCCGGCGCCGAGGGCTGTCCCACGATACCCCGAAGCATCCGCATTGGCTCCCAAAGCCGTACTGGATACACTGGTAGCTTTCGCCCCGGTACCAATGGCCGTTGTATTTACAATATCTTCGATTAGAAATAGCGGAGAGCCATCCGGATGATCAGGCAACCCCAAGATCTGTCCGTTTGCATCGCCGGATACCGCTCCCTTACCTATAGCGATACTTCCGCTATTATAGGCGATGGATTCAGTCCCTGCAGCCATACTGTCGGTCTCTTTGGCGCTGGATTTGATTCCCAACGCAATACTGTTGGTGCCACGGGCATTGGCTTCAGTCCCCACTGCTATACCATTGTTGTTATTAACAAGCGAATTGTAACCAATGGCAATGCTGTTTAAACTGTATGCTTTTGCATTGTGGCCATAAGCTATGCTGCGATAGCCCTCAGCCACCGCCTGATACCCCATAGCGATGCTGTAATCCGCAGTAGCCCTTGAAAATCCTCCCACTGCAATGCTATAAAGCGCAGTTGACATTGAATAACTTCCAACCGCAAGACTGCTTTCTCCTTTAGAGGTAGAGTTGATACCAAGTGCTACACTCCTGGAATTAGTAGCAGTCGATCCATCGCCAACTGCTAGAGCATCTGACCTTGATTTGGTATTCCAGCCAATAGCAATACCGCCTTCAGCTTCAGTATTATAACCAATCGCAATCGCACCATCACCAGCTCTAGCAACAACGCCAATTGCTATACTACGATCTCCACTGGCTATAGTGTCGCTGTACTGATAATTGGCACCAATTGCTATATTGTGTTCGCCGGTTGTTTTACCTCCTCCAGCCGAATAGTTTGCCTGGACGCCGCCGGCCGTCACCAGCAATATGCCGCCGAGTAAGATCGCTCCCAGCTTCCGAAGTAAAGATTTGTCCATAATCACCCGCTCCCCTCATACCTTAAGTACTGCCCTGTTGCTGCTCATATCAAACATCATAAAGCCCAGTAAATAACTTTCATGGCACTTATTGTTATACACAATGTTTTTTATTTTAACCAATGTCATATATTATGTCAAAGGACAATCCTGCTGAGTTCATATGACAATCCTGCTGAATTATTAAACTTATAAATGATCATCATCATGCTCTGACCGGTTACTTTTGATCCTGAAAGTCAACCGGGCCGTAAACGGCCCGGTTACAGGATGTAAGCCTTCCATGGCTCCTGTCGGAATAACTTCTTTTCCAGGTTTCAGGGCCCTTCAGGGTCCTTCCATCCTGTAGCCGGGAAATTTATTTCCCGGTTGACTTCGATGAACAGCACCATTATTTCATAATCAATGTCGCCTGGACCCCTCTCTTGCTCTCCCCCTCGGATGCTTTTTCAACGATGCATATTCAGTGGGAGAGTAACCCAAAACCTTCGCAGCCCAATGTTTTTGGAGTTCGAATTCCAAGGGTTACCTTTCCCTGAATCATCTACCAGATTAACATCACAGGGGAAGATTAGGATTTATGTCAAATAAATTATTCAAAATAAACAGAAAATCAGCATCCTCACGGACACTGATTCTCAAATTAAATATATAAATATAGAAGAAAAATTAAATTTATTCCGCTTTACCCCAACAACTCCCCATCCAGCGTAAAGGTTTTCGCTCCGCAGATCCGGACTTGGGCGATATCTCCCGGGTTTACTTTGATCACAGGCTCAAAGTGAACCAGCTTATTATGGGAGGTCCGGCCTGACCAGCGGGATTCGTTTTTCTCACTGGCGCCTTCCACTAATATTTCCTGAATAGTTCCAATAAGGGCCTGATTCCTTTCCAGACTGATCCGGTTTTGAAGATCAATCAACCGCATTAACCGCTCTTTTTTAACCTCTTCCGGAATCTGGTCCTCCATTTTGGCGGCCGGTGTCCCGACCCGTGGCGAATAAATGAAGGTGAACGCCCCGTCGAACCGGACTTTTTCGACCAGATCCATGGTATCCAAAAAATCTTCCTCCGTTTCGCCCGGAAACCCAACGATAATATCGGTGGTTAAGGCAATGTCCGGAACTTTGGCCTTGATTTTCAAGGCCAAATCAATATAGCCTTCTTTCGTATATTGCCGGTTCATCCGCTGCAATATCCGGCTGCTGCCGGCCTGAAACGGCAGATGTAAATGGCGGCCGACATTCGGATGGGATGCAATAACCTCAATCAGCTCATCTGACAAATCCTTGGGATGGGACGTTTGGAAACGGATCCGGTAAAGGCCGGTCTCCGCCACTTCCCGGAGCAATCGGGCAAAATTCCATCCATCTTCCAGGTCTTTCCCATAAGAATTAACATTCTGTCCCAACAGGGTGACTTCTTTGACGCCGTTTGCGATTAACCCACGAATCTCATCCAGGATCACCTCCGGACGGCGACTCCGTTCCCGACCGCGCACATAAGGGACAATACAATACGTGCAAAAATTGTTGCACCCATACATGATCGTGACCCAAGCCCGGTAAGTCTCATCCCGCTTCACCGGAAGGCCCTCATAGATCTCGCCTTCACTGTCCCAGACCTCCATCACCCGCGATCCGGTCGTGGTCACCTTGTGGATCAGTTCCGGCAATTGATGCAGGTTATGGGTGCCGAACACCAAATCCACATGAGGATAGTTTTCCCTTATCTTCTCAACGATGCCCTCCTCTTGCGCCATACATCCGCACAGGGCAATGAGCATGTCTGGATTTTGCTCTTTCAGACTTTTTAAATTGCCGATATGGCCCAACGTCCGGTTTTCGGCATTCTCCCGGACACAACAGGTATTTAAAATCACCAGGTCGGCACATTCCTGGGCTTCCGCCTTCTGATAGCCCATGGTTTCCAACATCCCGGCAATGATCTCCGAATCATGGACATTCATCTGACATCCGAACGTGGTTATATAATACTTTGGCACGGTTAACTCCTCTTCACAAAATTTATCCATTAATCAAGCGCATGTTCACAGTTCACAATATAATTCTGATACGAGGTACTGGATTCTGAGCCCTGGGTTTCGGCAGGAACACATCAGCGTTCCTCTCTTTACCTAGCACCTGGTACCCAGTACCCGGAACCTAGTCCCTTCATTCATTCAAATAGTGCTTTCGTAAACATTTCCGGGTCGAAGTCCTGCAGGTCTTCGGCCCTTTCGCCGACTCCAATGAGCCCAATGGGAATTCGCAGTTGATTGGCGATGGCGATTAAGACCCCGCCTTTGGCCGTACCGTCAAGTTTGGTGACGACCAAACCCTGGACACCGAGGGCTTCATGAAAAACTTTCGCCTGGCTGACCGCATTCTGTCCGGTTGTGGCATCCAGCACCATCATAACCCGCAGTTCCCGGCCGTCCAAATTATTTTCCACGATCCGTTTGACTTTTTTCAGCTCTTCCATGAGATTAACCTTGGTGTGGAGACGGCCTGCGGTGTCGATGAGCAATACATCCGCTTTTCTGGCTTTCCCTGCTGCCATGCCGTCAAACACCACCGCGGCCGGATCAGCCCCTTCCTGATGGTGAATGACATGAATCCCCAAACGTTCACCCCAGGCCAACAATTGTTCGGTGGCGGCGGCCCGGAATGTATCGCCGGCGACCAGCAATACCTGACGCCCATGTTCCTTAAAACGAGCCGCCATTTTGGCGATAGTGGTCGTCTTACCAACACCGTTGACACCAACAATCAAATAGACCACATTTTTGGCATTAAAGTCGATGGCAAAACTACCGACCGCATTAAAAATCGAGGCAATTTCCTGAATCAAGATTTCCTTCAACTGTGTTGGATCACTGATATTTTTTTCTTTAACGACTTTCCTTAATCGGTCCAAAAGGTAGGTCGTCGTTTCAATGCCCACATCTGCCATGATGAGCGCATCTTCCAGCTCGGTATAAAAATCTTCATCAATTTTGTTGGATGAAAAGATATCCTCCAAATTGCTGATTAAGTTGGCCTTGGTCTTCGCCAGCCCCTGTTTTAAACGTGAAAAAAAGCTTTCTCCCATGAAATCCTCCGATGATTTTATTAAAGCACGAGGCGCGATGCATGAGATGTCAAGACTGTTAGCAAAAAGCAAAGGTACCAGTACACGGTGGACAATTCCCTGGATATTTAATCCAGTAAATTTTTTGCTACAATTTTAGGATCAGCGTGAACTGTGCACTGTGAACTAGCGACTGCTCATGCCTCTTCCCCTATTCATGCCGTTTGTGTCGACACTTCATCTAAACTAAGGGATATTAATTTGGAAATACCCTTCTCTTCCATGGTTACACCGTAAATGGTACTGGCCACTTCCATGGTACCGCGGCGGTGCGTCACCACAATAAATTGCAATTTTTTACTGAAAATCTCCAATAATTTGGCAAAACGTTGGACATTGACCTCGTCCAAGGTGGCGTCGATCTCATCCAATATGCAGAAAGGCGCCGGTTTAATGGAGAGAATCGCAAACAACAGCGCAATCGCAGTCATCGCCCGTTCTCCGCCGGACAACAGTGACAGGCTCTGCAGCTTTTTCCCGGGCGGCTGGGCAATAATCTCGATACCGGATTCCAACACATTCTCCGGATCCACCAGGAACAGATCGGCATTCCCGCCTTCGATCAATTCCGAAAAGATCTTCCGGAATTCCACCCGAATCTGTTCAAAAGTTTCCATGAAACGTTTTTCGATGGTCCGCTCGATCTCGTGAATGACTTTCAGCAAGGAACTTTTGGCCTGACGTAAGTCCTCCGCCTGAGTGCTTAAGAACTCGCTCCGCTGTTTCACCTGCCGGTAGTCTTCGATGGAAGCCAGGTTCACCGGGCCCAATTCCCGGATTTCCTCTTTTAAGGTTTCGATCATGTCAACCACATTCGCCGGACTTTCCCAGTTTTCATCCATCTGTGACTCCCAGTCCGGCCCGTAATCTTCAGCGAGACTCTGTTGATAATTCTCAATACTGTTGGTTTTTTGGGTGATCTGGATCTCCAACTGGCGGAGCTGATTTTGGAAATCGTTGTTTTTCCGCCTGAAACTCCGCTGCTTTCCTTCTAATTCCCGTATTTTGGCTTGGAGGTTTTCCTTGTTGGTCTTTTCGGCATTGATCCTATCCTGCTGTTCCGCCAGTTGTATCCGGGCGGCTATTTGTTGTTGTTCCAATTCCACCAAGTTCTGTCGAATTCTCTCCCGCTCGGCCGCAAGTTCCTCCCGCTTCCGTTCCATGTCTGCGTCGGATTGGTCAATCTCCTGCAATTGGCGGTCCAAATTGGTCTTCAAGACTTCCTTCCCGTTCAGTTCCTGCAGGCCGGCACTGAGCTGGGATTTAACCTCCGTCAGCTGTTGAAATTGGGCGTCCTTTTGCAGGTTGGCCTCCTGAATGGACTGGCTGAGACGCTGGATGGCCGCTTCAGCCTCTTTTAAACGGTTTTCTTCCGTTTCCAAAGCCTGTTCCAGATTTTCGCTGCCGGAATGGAATTCGTCTTTGGTTTCCTCCAACTCTTTCAGCTGTTCTTCCAGAAGCCGGAGTTCCCCGTTCATTCGGCGGCTGGTTTCCGAGGATATATGCATATCCCGCTCAATCCGGATCTGTTCGGATTGAACGGCCGTCTCTTCCGCTTTCAGCCGTTCCAGCAGAGACTGGTTCTCTTCCATGTTCCGCTTTAACGTTTGAAGTTGCGCCAGTTCCTCGGATAACCACTGTTCGTATTCGGATTTTTCTTTCTTTAACGCATCGATCTCCCGTTTCCGGCTTAACAAGCCAATCCGTTGACGGTCATTGCTGCCGCCGGTAATGGAGCCGGCCGGATTGACCAGATCGCCCTCCGGTGTTACAATCCGGAATCCCCGGTCCAGTTTAGTGCTGATGTCAATGGCCGTCCGCAGGTTGGGAGCCACGATCACCTGGCTCAACAAATATTGGACGATCTGTTGGTATTCGGGCTCATAATCCAACAGGGCAATGGCCGTATGACAACCATATTGCTTCAATAAATCCTCCGGTACTTGGCGGCCTTCGAAAGCCCGTACCCGATTGAGGGGCAAAAACGTGGCGCGCCCTTTGGCATGACGCTTCAAGTAGGCGATGGCATCCTGCGCCGCCTGGTCATCCTCGATGACCACATGTTGCAGGCTGGAGCCCAAGGCAGTCTCCAACGCCAGTTCCATCCCGGGGCGGACCTTGATCAAATCTGCCACCACGCCGCGGATTTTCCCATGGAAACGTTCGCCCGAAGCATCGGCAAGCAGGGCTTTCACTCCCTGAAAATAACCTTGATAGCTTTTTTCCATGTCTTCCAGCAATCCGATTTTGCCTTCTAAAGCCCGAATCCGCTGACGGTACTCCTGAATCTTATCTTCAAGGGCCGCCATCTCCTGTTGGTAGCGACGGCTTTGTTCCAGGCGTTCATTTCGCGATGCCTGAATGCCCGCCAGTTGCGACATGACCGCTTCCAACCGGCTGTTCTTTTCCCGGTATTCTTCCTCTGATGCTTGCAATTGCTCAAGCAATAGCTCCCGTTTCTTCCGGCAGTCCTCCATCTGTTTGGCGAGGAATTCCTTTTGAAGCAGGGCATTGCTTTGCCTATTCCGCAATCCCGAAATCCGGTTCAAAATTTCAAATACTTCGTTTTTCAGCTCTTCTTCTTGGCGTTCCAGTTCTTTCAGGCGTTCATTGGCTTGGTTCAGCTTCTGCTCCTCAACAGCCAGCAAGGCCTTGTCTCCGTCCAAACGGCTATGGATGGCTGCTATCTCCGTCTCCAGAAGGGAACGTTCCTGAAGCAAGACTTCCCTGCGTTTCGCATTGGTTTTGCTCCCCCGGAGATGATCCTGTTCCTGACGGTCCAAATCTCCGAGTTTCGTATGTAAAAAACGGGATTGTTCCTGACATCGCTCCGCCTGGTTTTGAATGCGGAAATACTCCTCATTCAAAGCAGCAATTCGCTGATCGAGGTTGAGAAGTTCCAACCGTACGGTTTCCAGTTCGGACTCGATGATATTCTCTTCGCTTTCGAAATCCCTGAACCGGGAGTCGGTTTCCTCTTTTTGCCGTTGCAGCCGGTCCAATTCCTCCAACAATTTTTTAATAATTTTTCCGTAATAATTGATCTCCAATTCAGAGAGGCGCCCTTTCAACGCCAAATAGTGTTCCGCCTGACGGCATTGGGTCTCTAAAGGCCCCAACTGCAACTGAAGTTCATTGATAATATCCTGAACCCGGGTCAAGTTCCGGTCTGTATCTTCCAATTTCCGTTCCGCCACTTGTTTACGGCTTTTATATTTGATAATGCCGGCGGCTTCTTCGAAGATGCTGCGGCGTTCTTCGGCTTTCACCGATAAAATGGCATCGATCTTCCCCTGGCTGATCACCGAATAGGCGTCTTTTCCAAGGCCGGTATCATAAAAAAGCTCATGGATATCTTTCAAACGGACCTGAGATTTATTGATCAAATATTCGCTCTCTCCGGAACGGAACAATCTCCGGGTGACGGAAACCTCCGTAAAATCCAAGGGAATCGACCGATCCGAATTATCGAGAACCATGGTGACTTCCGCCAAGCCCAACTGCTTTCGGGATTCGGTTCCGGCAAAAATCACATCATCCATCTTGGAACCCCGCAGATTTTTGACGCTTTGTTCCCCCAGCACCCAGCGCAGAGCATCGGAAATATTGCTCTTACCGCTGCCATTGGGGCCGACAACCGCAGTCACGCCCGGCATGAATTCCAACTTGATTTTATCGGCAAAGGATTTAAAACCCAATAATTCCAACCGTTTTAAATACAAGCTAATCCTCCTTCATTCACACCATTTTACCACAATATGGCCTAAAAAAAAACTCCCGTAAAAAACGGGAGAAAAAGAGAAAACAGTTGGTTCCTGTTTTTTATATATAAAACTTTAAACGGTTACCATCCCTTTCCACTTTACACCGATAATCCTCGCCTGTCAACCACCCTTTTTCACTTTTCACCTTTCACTTTCCCTTTACCCTTCCTTTTCCCTTTTGTTAGGCTTCCCTGCACAGGGCCAGGGTCAAGTCGTGGCGTTTGCGGGTTTTCAGGGGGATTTTGGGACTAAGCAACGAACCGTATTCCATAATCACTTTTTTCAGTTTTAAGCGGGAACGGGTCCGGGCATTATCGATGACTTTGGCCGGTAATTTCAAATCCTGTTGAATCTCCCCCAGCGAATATCCCCAAATAATCCGGAGCACCACATCATATTCCAATGGCGACAGATAAGCCTTCAATACGGCATTGAGCTGATGGGCCATCCAGTCCCGTTCCACATAAACGAAGGGTTCTTCCCCCGTGGCGGCGACAGAATGAATAAGCTGCCGGGAAGCGGCATCCACCGAATAGTTCAGCGATAGGGAGTTGGCCTCAAACAACGCTTTCTTCGTATAGTTTTGCTTAATTTTATTGTAGATCCGCCGTAAGATACATATGTAGGCAAACGTGCTGAATTTGATCCGATACCGTAAATAATCATACTGGTCGATGGCTTTCAGGAGCCCTACGGCACCTTCCTGTAAAAAATCCTCGAAATCCGCAGACGGAGTATTTTGATTGCGCACAATATGGCGCACCATGGGCAGATATTTTTCCACCAACGTTTCTTTGGCAGCAGGCTCGGACCCAGAGCGAATTTTCTCGATGAGTTCCAGGTCGGTTTGTTGACACATACCGGATACCTCCTCCAAAACCTCTTTCCAGTAAAATATATGTTGGAGGTTGTCCCTGGTATGACTTTTCCAAAAAAATAAACCGCCCGAAGGCGGTTATCCCCATGCATAAATCCTGATAACTCCATTGGATGATTCGTTTTTTTCAACGCGGTTCTACGATGAATTTAATTGCCGTACGCACCTGGCCGTCAATGTTAATCTCAGCAAAACCTGGCGTACACACTAAATTGATGCCATTAGGGGCCACATACCCTCGGGTAATTGCAATCGACTTCACCGCCTGATTGACGGCACCCGCTCCCACCGCCTGCACTTCGGCAATGCCTTTTTCACGGAGAACGGCCGCTAAAGCTCCAGCCACGGATTTTGGAACTGAATTTGCAGAAACTTTCAATACGTCCATTCTGAAAAGCCCCCTACACAATGATACTTAACCTATTCTTTCATATCATATTCAGCCGGGCTTAAAAAAAAACCTTTTTTACAAAAAATCCCCTACTTGCTTTTGAGTTCCTCCAATGCCATCCGCGCTGCGCAATTTTGGGCTTCTTTAATGGACCGGCCGGTGCCTTTCCCGTACACCCGGTCATTTACCGTCACTTCCACCGTAAACCGGCGGTTATGGGGCGGCCCCGTTTCACTGACCGTACGGTACACCGGCTTCAAGCCTTTGGCCTGGGTCAGTTCCTGAAGATGGCTTTTGGCATTCAGTTCATCAAATTTCTCCATAATCCTGGGCAACTCGGCTTCAATCAACGGCAGCACCAGCTCTGTCGTTTTTTCCAAGCCGAAACTTAAAAAATAGGCTCCGATAAACGCTTCAAACAGATCGGCCCAAATATTGATTTTCACATTGCCGCGGTTTTTTTGCTCGCCGGCGCCCAAACGGAGATAATCCACCAAATGCAGCCTTTCCGAAAAAAGGGCCAGCATGGGCGCACTGACGATAGTCGCCTTCAATTTAGCCAGTTCCCCTTCGCTGTACCGGGGATAATGTTCAAATAAATAACGGCAGACAATAATCCCCAAAACACTATCGCCCAGAAATTCCAAGCGTTCATTGCTGCGGACAGAATGTTCATGGGCATAGGACGAATGGGTAAACGCTTCCTTAAACAATTCGCGGTTTTCCAGGCTAAAATTGAGTTGAACCGCCAATTGCTCCAGCGGCGGTTCGTTCATATCCATATCCGATTTCCGTTTCATAGCTGATTACCCGTTAAATTTCTTAAAGGCCAAACACGCATTATGGCCTCCGAATCCCAATGAATTGGACAAACAATATTCAATAGCCGCTTTACGGGCAACATTCGGCACATAGTCCAAATCGCAATCCGGATCGGGCGTATGATAATTGATGGTGGGCGGAATGATTCCTTCTTTCAAGGCCAATACGGAAGCGATGGCTTCGATGCCGCCGGCAGCGCCCAACAAATGTCCGGTCATGGATTTGGTGGAACTCACGGCCAATTTACGGGCAGCCTCGCCAAATACGCTTTTGATGGCCATGGTTTCCAATTTATCATTGGCCGGAGTCGAAGTCCCGTGGGCATTAATATAATCAACCTGCTCCGGTTCAATGCCGGCATCGGCCATGGCCAAACGCATGGCTTCGGCTGCGCCGAACCCCTCCGGATGCGGTGCGGTGATATGATAAGCGTCGCCGGTCTCTCCGTACCCCACCAATTCAGCATAGATAGGCGCCCCCCGTTTCAGGGCGTGCTCCAACTCTTCGAGGATGATTATCCCGGCCCCTTCTCCCATGACAAAACCATCCCGCGTCAGATCAAACGGGCGGCAGGCGGATTTCGGGTCGTCATTTCGGGTCGACAGCGCACCGGCTGAAGTGAACCCGGCTACCGGCAACGGAGAAATGGCCGCTTCCGTCCCTCCGGTGATCATGGCCTTGGCATAACCGCTTTGAATCATGCGCATGGAATGGCCGATGGAATGGGTCGCCGAAGCGCACGCCGTAACCACGGAATGATTGGGGCCCCGTGCCCCGACCACGATGGAAACAAATCCGGAAGCCATATCCGGGATCATCATGGGGATCAATAACGGGCTGATCCGATTGGGGCCTTTTTCCACCAACACCCGGGCTTGTTCTTCCAAGGTTTTAATACCGCCGATTCCGGACCCGATCACCACGCCGATTTCCCCGGCATTGTTCTCGTTGATTTCGAGCTTGGCATCGTCCAAGGCCATCCGGGTGGCGGCAACGGCAAATTGGACAAAGCGGTCCGTTCGCCGCAATTCTTTTTTATCGAGGAACTGGGCAGGATCAAAAGCATTGACTTCCGCTGCAATTTTCACCTCAAAACCTGTGGTGTCGAAGGATCGAATATGATCAACGCCGGATACACCGTTGATAAGCGACGTCCAAAATTCCTCTTTCCCAATGCCTACAGCCGTGACACATCCCAAACCGGTAATGACAACACGATGCTTCATCATCCACCTCAAATTGTTTTTATATGAACTTTTTGGAAATTCCGAAGTAAAAGAAAGCCCCGTAAACACGGGACTCTCTAAAAAATCATTGGACATTCTCTTTAATGTAATTTACGGCGTCAGCCACCGTCACAATCTTTTCAGCATCCTCGTCGGGAATTTCCAGATCGAATTCCTCTTCGAGCGCCATAATCAATTCAACGATATCCAGAGAGTCAGCTCCTAAATCATCCACAAATGAAGCTTGTTCGGTAACTTCTTCTTCATCAACACCTAATTGTTCAACGACAATTTCTTTGACTTTGCTTAAGATATCCAACCACTTCACCTCCTTCCAAACACCGAGGTTGGTAGATTTAAGTATTGCAAAACAAACTTAATCTGGTTTACATCACCATTCCGCCGTCAACATTCAACACCTGGCCGGTGATGTAGGAGGCAGCTGGAGAAGCCAAAAAAACCACTGCGTCAGCCACATATTCAGGTTTCCCAAAGCAACCCAGCGGAATGTGCTGCAGCAGGTTATTTTTGGTTTCCTCGGAAAGGACATCGGTCATTCGGGTTTCGATGAATCCAGGAGCAATTGCATTGACCCGGATATTCCGCGAACCTAATTCTTTGGCCATGGTCTTGGTGAAAGCAATAATGCCACCCTTGGATGCTGCATAGTTTGCTTGTCCGGCATTGCCCATCAGGCCGATAACCGAAGCAATATTGATAATCTTGCCGGAACGCTGCTTCATCATGGGTTTGATGGCAGCTTTCGTACAGAGGAAAGTCCCTTTGAGATTAATATTCAATACGGTATCCCAATCTTCTTCCGACATCCGGAGCAACAGATTATCTTTAGTAATACCCGCATTGTTTACAAGTATGTCAAGTTTTCCGAAAGTTTTAACGGCTTTTTCGACCAAGGCCTCGCAATCCGCCATCTTGGTCACATCGCCGATGCAGGCGACGGCTTTGCCGCCGGCCTCACAAATTTCAGCCGCGACATTGTTCACCTCTTCAGACCGACCGGAGAGGACTACGGCTGCTCCTTCAGCACTTAAGGCCTTGGCAATCGCTTTGCCGATACCTCTGGAAGCACCGGTAACAATTGCCACCTCTTGCGCTAATCTCATATTACTAGACCTCCTTTAAAATTGCAAGTGCTTTTTTAAGCGAGGCCAGGTCCTCACATTGGAGTATATTGACTCCTTTTAATGTCTTTTTTACCAAACCGGACAATACCTTCCCCGGGCCGATTTCCACAAAGGTATCCACACCGTGATTAGCCAGATAGTATAAGGTATCTTCCCACAATACCGACGAGAATATTTGGCGGTACAGTTTTTCAGCCAAGGTATCTTTGGTTGCCGGCGCAGCATCCACATTGGAAATGAGAGGAACGGCCGGTTCATTCCATTCCGTCTGCTTTAATTGCTCATAGATTTGGTCGGCGGCCGGTTTCATATAGCTGGAATGGAAAGCTCCGGTCACCGCCAGGGGAATGAACTTGCCCCCACGGGCCATCACTTCTTCCTGGACCTTTTCCAAACCGTTCTTAGTCCCGGACACCACAATCTGTCCGGGGCAGTTAAAATTGGCCGCTTCCACCTGCCCTCCGGCGGCATCAAGACATTCGATGACTGTGGCCCGTTCCAGACCCAGCACAGCCGCCATGGCTCCCTGCCCTTCCGGATCGGCTTCCGCCATCAATCCGGAACGGCGTTGGACCAGCTTCAAGGCATCCTTAAACGGGAGCGTTTTAGAAGCCACCAAGGCACTGTATTCTCCCAAACTGTGCCCGGCCACAAAATCCGGTTCACACCCTTCCGATTCCAGCACTCTTAGCAAAGCCACACTGGTGGTCATAATTCCGGGTTGGGCATTCCGTGTGTCCTTGAGTCGGTCCTCGGGGCCGTTAAAGCAAAGCGCTGCCAAATCGTAACCCAGGACATCGTTGGCTTCCGCAAACGTCTCCGCGGCCATGGGATAATTCTCCGCCACTTCCTTGCCCATCCCCACGTACTGGGATCCCTGTCCGGGAAAAATAAATGCGACCTTACCCATTATTCTCCCCTTCATCTTTCTGATCCGTCAACGAACGGACTTCAGACTTTATTTTGCCGACTATATCTTCATTAACCGCTTTTATTGCAGCTCTAATCGCATTTTTAACCGCTTTGGCATTGGAGCTGCCATGGCTGATGATACTAATCCCGTTGAGCCCTAAAAGAGGCGCCCCGCCATACTCCGTATAGTCCATTCTGGCCTTCAGTCCGGCAAAAGCCGGCTTCATCAACAAACCGCCCAGGGTAGCCAGGGGATTGGTACGGACCGCATCTTTAATCTGCCCAAACAATATCGAAGCCAATCCTTCCGACAGCTTAAGAACGATATTTCCGACAAAACCGTCGCAAACGATGACATCGCAGCTTCCCCGGTGCACATCGCGACCTTCAATGTTTCCGATGAACTTCACCGGAGCTTCTTTCAATAACTGATGGGTTTCGACGGTTAACTTGTTCCCTTTGGTCTCTTCTTCTCCGATACTCAACAGGCCGACCTTAGGCTCCGGCAGTCCCAGTACTTTTTCGGCATAAATTGAGCCCATGATGGCAAATTGGACCAAATTGTCGGGGTCGCAATCCGCATTGGCTCCGGCATCCAGCAACACGCTGACACCTGTACGGGTGGGCATCGGCGAAGCGATGGCCGGGCGTTTGATCCCTGGAATCCGGCCGATATAAAGCAAAGAAGCGCTCATGGCCGCACCGGTATTCCCGGCGGAAATGACTGCGGCGGCTTCTTTCCGTTTCACCAATTGATTGGCTACCACCAAGGATGAATCCTTTTTGCGCTTTACGGCATTCGCCGGATGTTCATCCATGGCAATCACTTCGGAGGCATGGTGCACTTCCAGTTTTAAACCGGCAGTATCGTGTTGGGCCAGTATCTGACGGATTTCCGGTTCGATACCAACCAAGATAACCTCTGCGTCGAATTCCCGGCAAGCGTCAATCGCACCGAGGACAATCTCCCGGGGAGCAAAATCTCCACCCATGGCATCGACGGCTATCTTCATCCAAACACCTCCAGAAAACTAACCTTTAGTATAACGAAAAACAAATAATTGTCAAGGAAATATATGGTCAATGCAAATAACTTGGCAAAAAAAAAGGTTGAGGACCACTAAAGGTCAATCAACCTTGGCGATAACTTCCCGACCTTTATAATGACCGCAATTACCGCAAACGGTATGAGTCAGTTTCGGTTCGTGACATTGCGGGCAAGTACCGGTCTGCGGTGCTGTAGCTTTCCAATTGGCACGACGCATTCTTTTCCGTGTTCGGGAGGCTCTATTTGTTGGGTTTGCCATTAAATCCACCTCCTTCTGTAGGTAACAAGCTTCTTAACTTCTCCAATCTGGGATCAATTTCTTGAACTTTACATTCGCATTGCCGTTGATTGAGATTCCCGCCGCAGACAGGACAAATGCCCCGGCAATCGGCACGGCACAGAATTTTCATCGGCAAAGCCAAAATAACCTGCTCATTAATGCATTTTGTGAGGTCGATGGTATCTCCCTGAAAGGTGAACACCGAGTCCTCTTCGACCTGTGAATGATCTGGAATAAATTCTTCTTTGATTTGGAGATTTTGGGTCGTCCGGATCGGTTCCAAACAACGGCTGCAATTTGCTTCATAACTAAAGGAAAGTTCAGCTTCCACCAAAAATCCCTCGCCGGTATTGGTTACCTTTCCTTCAATCTTTGCCGGACCGGTAAGTTTCAAACCGAGTTCTTCGACTTCGTCGAGGACCTCGACGGCTTGTTCGCCCTGAAACCCAATGCTTCCGCCCCGCAGTTCGCGTATAGAACCGATATTCACTTTCACCAAAAATCACCTTGGATAATTATATAAGTTAATTTTGAAAAAGTCAATCTTTACCTGAGTTAAATTAACCGAAATCGGCAATTTTTATTATTAAACGGATGTTTTTCGTTGCCGCCCACAGCACCACAGATAAAAGAGGTGATCTGTTGAAACGCCATTACGTCAAGGCCAAACTGTTCAATCACAGCGGACGGCCCATCGACATATTTCCGGAATCCGTCTGGAATCTTCCGCCCTATGTCATTGCCCGGTTCGGCGGTGAATTAACCCGGGTTATGGTCTCCGCCGCCCAGCAATACATTTCCCAGCAATGCCTTAACAAACAGCAGCAAATCTTCGAAAGGGAAGCTTTCGGCCCCGAAAATAAGAGATAAACGGTTTTTTCCGAAACTTCCAAAAAAAATGAGTCATAGCAGGTCTTTAATGGGTTAAAGCTATGGGTGTAAGGAGGTGATATCTAAATGGGTACCGGACAAAAGAGCAACAGTTACCTCGTTAAAGCAGCTGGCCCCGCATTGGACAAATTCAAATACGAGATCGCCAATGAATTGAATATCGATCTTTCCAAAGTCCAGGGTGGTTACTGGGGGTACATGGCAACCCGCGATACCGGCGCCATCGGAGGAAACATGGTCCGTCGGATGATCGAAGCTGCAGAACGGACATTAGCGGAACAGACCATCGCTGATGTCAAAGCCGGTTTCCAAGCAGGACTTCAGAGCCAACCTCAAGTAAGTCAAAACAATCAGTTTAAGTTCTAACGGAATGGATAGTTACGGTTTCATTTACTTAAAAGCAGAGAAGGAGTCTTCTCTGCTTTATTTAATTTTATAATTATCTGTTCAGGCTAAAATAATTTCAGCCATGAAATTCTCTGATTATGTCCCTTCCAAATATAGTACAATAGATATAACCAATTCTTATAACGATAAGGAGGTTTTCCATGATCCCAAAAATCGCCAATACGATCCGAGGTGTGGTGGCAGACATTGTCGAGAAAGCCAAATCCGGACATCCGGGAATGCCCCTGGGCATGGCGGAAGTTGCAACCGTACTTTATTCCGAAGTCTTGAAACATAATCCTCAAAAACCGGATTGGCCGGATCGAGACCGTTTCATCCTTTCTGCCGGCCATGGCTCCGCTTTGCTCTATACCATGCTACATCTCACCGGTTATCCGATGCCCCTTGACGAACTGAAACAATTCCGACAACTTCACTCCAAAACTCCGGGCCATCCGGAAGTGGGTATTCCCGGCGTGGAAACCACGACGGGGCCGCTGGGCCAAGGTCTGTCCAACGGCGTCGGCATGGCGCTGGCAGAGAGGATGCTGGCGGCGCGTTTTAACCGCCCTGGTTACGAAATCGTCAACCATTATACATATGTAATCGCCGGCGACGGCTGCATGATGGAGGGTATCACCTCCGAGGCTTCTTCCCTCGCCGGCCATCTTGGCCTTGGGAAACTCATCGTTATTTATGATGATAACGAAATCAGCATCGAAGGCTCCACCGATCTGGCTTTCCGTGAAGATGTGGCCAAACGCTATGAGGCTTACGGCTGGCAGGTCCTGAAGATCAACGGCCATGATCCCGAAGAGATCCTCTCAGCCCTCGAAGCCGGCAAGAACGAACCATCCCGGCCTACATTAATCGTTGCCAAAACCGCCATCGGCAAAGGGAGCCCGCTGGAAGGCAATGCTGAGAGCCACGGCGCTCCTTTAGGCAAGGAGAACGTTAAAGCCCTCAAAGAGAATTTGGGATTAAGCCCGGAAGATTTCCATATTCCCGCCGAAGTTTACGCCCATTTCCAAGAGAAAAATAAAATATGGCAACAATCTTTTGAACGATGGGAAAGACTGTTTGAGGCCTGGTCTGCTCAGTATCCCGAACTTCGCCAGGAATGGGATCGTATCCACAGTCGGCAACTTCCTGCCGATCTGGAGAACATCTTGCCGCATTTCGAGGTAGGTTCAAGTGTGGCAACCCGGGATGCCGGCGGAAAAGTTCTCAATGCCCTTGCCCCCAAAGTTCCGGAACTGATCGGAGGCGCGGCGGACCTGGCTCCCTCCACTAAAACCTATATGAAGGATTTGGGCGACGTAGGTCCCGGAGACTTCTCCGGCCGGAACCTCCACTTCGGCGTCCGCGAACACGCCATGGGTGCCATCCTGAACGGTTTGTCCCTCCACGGCGGATTCCGGGTCTTCGGTTCCACCTTCCTGGTCTTTGCCGACTACATGCGGCCGACCATCCGTTTGGCTGCATTGATGGAGCAACCGGTGGTTTACGTTTTCACCCATGATTCTTTCTATGTGGGAGAAGACGGTCCCACCCATGAGCCGGTCGAACAGATCGAATCCCTCCGGATTATTCCGGGAATGCGTACCATCCGGCCGGCAGACGCCAATGAAACGGCCTGGGCCTGGCTGGAAGCCTTGAAACGGACCGACGGTCCAACCGCCCTGATCCTGACCCGCCACAAAATACCGGTACTGAACGGAACATCTTTTGAACTGTTCCGACGGGGCGGTTATATCATTAAGGACGCTTCGGGCAAGCCGGACGTCGTCATCCTGGCTTCCGGAAGCGAAGTGGCTCTGGCATTGGCCACTGCCGGAATCCTTGAAAACGAAGGGAAAAAAGTCCGGGTTCTCTCCGTCCCCTGCCGGGAACTGTTTCTCCGGCAAGATCCGGCCTATCTGGCCCAAGTTTTGGGCGACGGCTGTCTGCGGGTAGCCATCGAAGCCGGTGTGAGCAGCGGCTGGTATCAATTGGTCGGTCCCTTAGGCTTGGTCATCGGCATGGATCGCTTCGGACTCAGCGGCCCGTATGAAGCCTTGGAGAAAGAATTCGGTTTCACTCCGGAAGCCGTGGCCGAACGCATCCGAACCAAACTTCAGGCTGCGTTATAACAGAAATTCCATGGGATTAATAAGAAATACGCCTCCGCCCCTTGAAAACAAGGGGCGGTTTATGCTACCATAACCGAGATGATACTGCATTATTCAAAAGCAAGCTATTCCCTATGTACTGTGCACTATCCACCGTGCACCAAGAAATAATGCAGATTATAATTCGATCAACCGGAGGACTTCCTTGAGCAGTAAACAACATCGTTTCAGCCGTTTTGAACTGTTAATCGGCGATGCTAAACTACGAAAACTACAAACCGAAAAGGTGGCTGTTATCGGCCTGGGTGGCGTCGGCTCCTTCGCCGTTGAGGCTTTGGCCAGGGCCGGCATTGGATGGCTCATTTTGGTGGATTATGATGAAATCTGCCTGACCAACACCAACCGGCAGATCCATGCCGTTCAAGGCAATTACGGCCGTTCCAAAGTGGATGCCATGACCGAACGGGTGAAAGCCATCAACCCGGACATCGCCGTCGTGGGTTGGAAGGAATTCGTCACGCCGGCCAACATGGACACCATTCTTCACGGCCGGATATCCTATGTTATCGATGCCATAGACACGGTCACTTCCAAAGTGGCCTTGATTGAACATTGCCTTCAACGGGGGATACCGATCATCTCGGCCATGGGGACAGGCAACAAGTTTGACCCTTCGGCATTGCGCATCGACGACATCAGCAAAACACACACCTGCCCCTTGGCGAAGGCCGTCCGGAAATTGTTGCGGGAGAAGAATATCACGACCGGCGTGAAAGTGGTTTATTCCACCGAACCTCCCGTCCAACCCCAAACCGATATCGTCACCTGCCATTCCGGATGCATCTGCCCCAATCAGGGCAGCCAATTTAACTGTACCAAGAAAAAACAAATCCCCGGCAGTACCTCCTATCTGCCTCCCATCGCCGGTATGATGATGGCCGGCGAAGTGATAAGGGATTTGCTGAAAGAAAATTAGTTGTTGTTTTGGGTTCACAGTTCACAGTACACCGCTAAAAATATGAGATTCATGGTTTAAACTCTCCTTTACGACAGAATCTGAACTTCTGTCTTTTCATTCTCCTCACTCATAATTCTTGGAACCTTGTACCCAGACCTGCGCAGTGCACTGTGCGCTGTGAACTATATAAATTACCTACGTCCTAATTTTTATACGACCTCATACCCCAAGTCTTCGATTTCATCTTTAATCGCTTGCAAGCTTATCATTTCGCCGTTAAAATCGACGGTGACCTGTTTGTTCTCCAAATCCACCGTCACACCGATGACGCCGTTTAAACTTCCCAATCCTTTTACGATACTGTCGACACAATGTTGGCAGGACATGCCCTCAACGTTTAATTCCACATGGTTTACAGCCATCATAACGACCTCCTTGATCTGATTTCACCGATATGATGCGGTATTGTCTAATCTTTCATATCTCCGGTTACGGAAATATAATATCATATCCATGGACACCATGATCCCATTTAAACCATAAAGATAGATGACAGGATCAAAATTGTAGAAAATTTTATGGATGATTCCGGAAATATACCCAATCAGGACAATCCCCAAAAAGAAAACGCTCTTGCCGGAATTTTGCCGGGAACGATACGATTTATAAATTGAAAACGGCCAGGCAGCTCCGAAACAAAGTAACATCAACGCTTCGAAAAAACTCACGGAGACTCACCTCCCTCCCGTTATTTCCTTTTGCGGTATCTTCGAAAATACCCCAGATGAACCCCATGCAACACATTGCTGGGAAAAACGCCGGAATTCACCGTCCGTACATCCTCAATGGAATAAAAAGCTTTCGGATTGAAGGTTTTGATCATTTCCACCACTCTGGGAAGGGCGCTGCGTTTAATAACGGTATAAATAATGTTGACAGGACCGGTGGCTCCCCGGGCATCCAGCATTGTGATGCCGAAACCCTCCTCTTTCAGCTCCTCAAAAAGCAGGGTGGCATCCTTCCGCGTAATGATCCGGACCACCAATACGCCCATGGCCAACTTCTCTTCCAACGTGATTCCGATGAAATTGCCCATGGCGAAACCACCGGCGTAAGCCAAATAACAGAAAATATTATTGAGGTTTTTCATAATCTGCCCGATGGCTATCAGCCAGATCAACACTTCAAAAAAACCGAGAACAGAAGCTGCCGCCTTATTTCCACGCGATACAAAGATAATCCGGATGGTCCCGATGGTCACATCGCAGATCCTGGCCATAAAAATCAAGGCCGGCAAGATGACCCATGTAAAAATCTCCGAATTCAGCATCGCTTCCAAATATCTTAACCCCTTTTGTCGAGCGCTTCAAGGATCCGTTTTAACGTCTCTTCAACCGACAAATTCGAAGAGTCAATAATAATATCGGCATATTTCTCATACAGCGGAATACGTTCACAGTAAAGCGAATACAAACTTTGATGGCTGCCGATGGCAATCCCCCGGGTTGCCATATTGGTAATGCGTTTCTCCAACTCTTCAAATTCTATCCGGATATAAATCACCAGGCCATTTTCTTTTAAATGGCGCATCGCCCGCTCGCTATAGATTACGCTGCCGCCGGTGGCGATGACCGTATCTCTCGCCAGGAGCGAGCTTACCACATCCGCTTCAATCTCCAGAAACCGCTGAACGCCGTCTTCCGCGATAATTGTCTGCAAAAGCCGGCCGTCCCGTTGTTGAATCAACAAATCCGTATCTTCAAAGGCCATTCCCAGACTCTTGGCCAACAGTACACCGACTGTACTTTTGCCTGCTCCAGGCATTCCGATTAAGACTACATTTTGGGCATTATGCATGGATAATCACCACCGTCCGTATGGATCCTGTTGTTCATGAGTCTAACCTTTTCACAACCGAAACGCAAGACGGTGATGGGTTTTTTACCATAAATTAAAATGCCTTTTTCCCATGTTCTTTTTGATATTCTTTTAAAACTACTCCAAACTGTCCAGATCGATGGTTTCCATCAATTCCTTCAGTTTTATAAACTCTTCCTTGCTTAAAGTTACGCCTTTGCCCATCTTTTCGTGTTCAGGGTCCCAGTCCCGGATATCAATTTTAGGTTTTCGATGATTCCAGCTGACCAAATTCACTTCTTTGGTCCAACCCCGATAGTCCTCTCCCAAGACTCCATAATGTTGAACGATGGAAAACGTAATTTCCGCCATATTCTTTCTCCTTTCCTTCTATAGATTGCCCCCTTTCGGTTGAATCCTTGCATGAAATATACTAAAAGCCCTAGTACATACGGTGTAGCATATTCATACTTTATATCAGGGTAATAACCCAAAACCAAATCCTAAGGAGGTTATCTTTTATGGGTAGAGGTTTTGATTTCTTTGGCGAGAACAGTTGTTTGTGCCTGATTTTAATCCTCCTTTTCTTGTGCAACTGCTGTGGCCGCTAACGCGCTAAAAACATAAATACCAGTTAAACCGGTTTAACTCAGACACACGCTGTGTATATCCTCCCTTGGAAAATGGATGCACTATAAAAGCGGGATATCCCGCTTTTTTTATCGATATGAATAGGCTTTCGTCCTTGATAATTGTACCAAAGACACAGTCCAAACGTCTCTGAGACAACATAAGATATACCAACCGAACTCCAAAGGAGGTAGCTTTTATGGGAAGAGGATTTGACGGTTTGTTTGATCAAAATTGTTTGTGTCTCCTTTTATTACTCGCCATCCTTTGCATCTGCTGCGGCGGCTTCTAGATAAATACCATCCATCAGCTTCATTAAATACGCCGGATAATTCCGGCGTTAATATTTTAACAATAAAGTAAAGCTTTTCCTATTGAGTCAATCAAAGATAATGACGATAATATTTAATGTGCGTGTGCGCATTTGGTAATTCATTACATATTGAGCCACAAAAGGAGCCAAAAGCAATCATGTCCGAACTTCTCAAAGAACTCGAAACCCTCAAGACGCGACTGATCCAACTGGGATATCATCCGGATGAACTGGAACATATCCTCCACGAAAACGTACCCAGCCAACCGACACTGACCCGAGAATATCTGCAAGAACAGATTGATTTTTTACGGAGTTACCTGCAATTTGCCGCAAAGAGCGTTAATGTCCGATAGATAACGCTGTTATAACGGTGTATACCCTGTTTTTTCAACCAAATATCGTCCCTGGAGAGACAGAATCCATTCAATCAACGGGTTGGGCCTTGGGATGCTATTCTGGGTGGTTACTGCATAAAATTTCTATGCCAACGGATATGTTCCGTTCCGGATTGCTTCCCGGTTCGGAAATACGCCGTCAACGTGTACACATGACTTCGCTGTTATAAATCGGATAGTCCTTTTGGGGATAAGTCGCCTGCACAAAAGCGACATCCAGAGGGTATAAAGCCGTTGCCCCGTCGATTTTTGGCAAATCTTCGGTGAGCTTCAACGTTGCCGGTTCATTCAACGAAACCGCTTTCGGAAGGCAAATTATTTCCCGGTGCTCGTCTCCGGACATAAAATAAAAACCGTCCTTACGAACGGTTTCGAAAAAATGAAACATGAAAACAATCAAGTATAGTTTTTCTTCCCTTCCATAGCGTGTACCAGTTGGACCACAAACTCGTGACTGGGAACCGCCACACCCAACCGCTTCGCCGCTTTCACCACCGATCCGCTGATGGTATCCACTTCGGTTTTTCGGCCGTCGCGCAGATCCGCATAAATCGAGGTATAGCCTTCCCTGGCATTACCGATGACCGTCTTAATCATCGTCAAAATCTCTTCCGCATCGAAATCCAGACCGTCCGCATTGGCGACAGCGACAGCCTCGCGCACCAATCGTTCCACCAACGACCAGGCATGTTCATTATCTAACAGATATCCTTGTTTTACCTGCAATATACCTGTCATCACGCTGGATGAGGCATTCAAAAACAGCTTGGTCCACACTTGTTTTTTGATATTGTCCGATACGATGGTCTCAAAGCCGCACTTGATAAAAGTATCCGCAATGTGCCGAATTTTTTCGACGCTTCCGTCCAACAGACCGAAACTGGTTTTGCCTCCACCTCCATGGCGAATCTTGCCCGTCTCGATAATGGAGCTGTTATGCTGGGTTGTCCCGATGATAATCTGCTCTCTCGGCACAAATTCCATTAAGGTATCTTCATGACCGGCGCCGTTTTGCAAGGTCATCACCCAAGTCTTCTCCCCGATCAGGTGCCGGTGGGCGGACAAAGCGGCCCGGGTATTCATGGCTTTAACGAAAATGATGATCAAATCCATGGTTCCCAAACCGGTCGTATCCGTGACGGCCCGCGGGTGAAAATGCCGGCTGCTGCCGTCCGGTTCCATAATGGTAATCCCTTCGCGATCCAGCTTGTCTGTTTTTGGGGGATCCACTCCGACCAGCCATACTTCGTTTTCCTGCGAAAGATACCCGCTGAACAACGACCCCATGGCCCCAGCGCCTAAAACTGCGATTTTCATCAATACCCCTCCCTGTGATTATTAAATTATGTATGTAATTGAAGAACGGACTTCATCAATTTGCCCTGCTTTAATTGATATCATTCTAGCGGGTGGTGGAGGCTTTGTCAATTGAATCGATTAAATTTTGGTAAAGAACTCAAATGATATTTTCTTTCTCAGCCAATTGATTTAAATGCCTGTCGACCGGAGACACTGTTCGCTCTCTGACATCTCGAACCAGCAACGTAACCTAATACCGCTGAATCCTCATTCATTTCAGCCTATCTTCGAACATGAAAAGAATTTGTTGATTGTGAAAAATGCTTTCATTATGTTCTCTGGCCACAGGTTCAGAACCTCCTCTTCATCATCCAAGGTTTCTAGAAAGTCTTCGCCATCCATGGCCTTTCGACAATCATGCTAAGGCTTCCGACGGCGACCGCAGTTTTCTTCCCTGAAAAGATGCGGCGCAAGCAAGGATCCATCCCCGGATCCTTTGCTCTAAGATAGATTTCGACTATACAAGGAAAAATTGTTATAAAAGTAACCCGCCATCTATGACGGACTCAATGAGACTTTGGTCACAATTATCATTTGTAGAGAGCACCGGCTTATGATATAATATTGAAGCAACAAAATTGCGCCGATAGCTCAGCTGGATAGAGTGGCAGACTTCGAATCTGTAGGTCGGGGGTTCGAGTCCCTCTCGGCGCGCCATCAAGAATATAAAGGGTTTGCTGAAAATGCAAACCCTTTCTTTTTTATCTTCAAAAGCTCAAAATAAATACTTCTTAATCCCCTTCACTTCATCACGCCCATAACCTAACGCTTCATAAAACCGATAGGCCTCTTTCCGTTTGGCTGACGAGACAAACATAATATATGAACAGTTTCTCTCCCGGTCTATTCGTTCAATCTCCGTCATAAGCTGTCTCCCGATCCCCCGGTTCCCCATTAATGAGCCGACCAGCTTTCCATCATCCTTGGCACCAAGTACGATATAGTCTTCGTTACCATCGATCCACTCAAAACTCCGCTGCATGACGGCAAGGTCTGTCGGCTTCTCCTTTTCAGCCAAGCCAGAGGCTATTTTTTAAAATACCCTTTTTCAATCGCTGTATGGATCATTTCCGATACATATTCCCTGATTTCTTCCGGCCCGTTGTCAAAGAGGGCATTCTTCGCAATCACCGTTGAAGCAGAAACATCGTTTTCCTGCCAGGACTTCCCCTTTGACCAATAGTTCAACAAGAGCGGTTGCATCCGATCCAACACTGCGGCAAAACAGGCTTCCCGGGTCTTCCGTTCTTCAAATTCCTGCCAGAGATCGTAAAATTCCCTCCCCTGATCCTCCGGAAGCAGTGAAAAAAGGCGCTTCGCCGCCAACTGTTCCCGTTCAAATTTGCCGACGTTTCCGGCCTCATCGTAAAAATAGGTATCACCGACATCGATCTCCACCAAGTCATGGATTAAAACCATTTTTAACGTCTTTAAAATGTCGACGGTATCCAGTTCCGAAAGCAACAAAACCATAATGGCCAGATGCCAGCTGTGTTCCGCATCATTTTCCTTCCGGGAACCATCGGCCAGATAACTCCGGCGAGTAATGGTTTTAAGTTTATCGATTTCCTTGATAAAGTCCAATTGTTTCCGCAGCCGTTCAGTTGACATTTTCAAGCCTCTCCTATAACGCTTTGCCATCAATTATTTCAAATTATTACCCGTGACCAGTCACTCATAACCTATAACTTATTTATATATATCATTTTCTTTGCTTCCCTAATCGCCAGCATATCCCGGCGGTGTAAGATACGGCCGCGGGGATCGGCCGGATAGGTTTCCAGCAATTCGACGACCTCGTCGACGGTCTTCCATTCCACATTCCGGAAAAATTGCGTCTCGCAGTCCGTCAAATCTGTTTCCCCTTTTTCCGACAATGTCTTTACCAAGCCAATTGTTCCACTTCAATGCCGGCCATCCGAAAAATCTCCAATGAATCGCGGATACGGTAATCATTCTTATAATATACTTTTTTGACTCCGCCAAGGTTGATCAAACGCTTGGCACACATGGGACAAGGCAAATGGGTCACAAAGACGATTTTGGGAGTATCCCTTGGAGAATCGCAGTTAATGACCGCGTTTTCCTCCGAATGCAAACATCCGCAATTTCCCGGTGTCTCCCGGTCGCATTGATTGGGCAACCCGGAAGCATTGCCGTTATATCCGATACTGATCACCTTCCGGTAATCTTCGGTGGTGATCACCGTTCCCACTTGAAGACGATTACAGGTCGACCGAGTGGATAATATCTCTGCCAGCTTCATATACACTTCCGGAAAAGAAGGCCGCCGTTTCTCTGTCTCCGACATCTCGCTTTACTCCTTTATGTTAAATTTATATCATATCGCTTTCTTTCGGTTTTATTTATATATTGTCAATTAATTGCTGTTTATTTCTTTATGTTTCATCCAACTCCCTTCTTATTTTATTTAATACTATTTTACGGTTGTAGTTTGTTTATTTTCCGATATAAAAAAAGACACCCGCAGGTGTCACTCTAATGACTTTATATATAATGGTCGGGGCGACATGATTTGAACATGCGACCCCCTGCTCCCAAGGCAGGTGCGCTACCAAGCTGCGCTACGCCCCGACAAACATGCATAAATAGTATACGCCAAAAAAAATCCGGCGTCAAGAAAAGAAATCTGCCTGTTATCTCCATAAAACCGGTTATAGCCGGAATAAAGACGGGCGCACCCCGTTTTCAGTGATTTCGATCATGCCGTACCCTATTCCATGATAGCACCGTTCCGGGCACAAGGTTCCCGGATTGAACAGCAAAACCCCTTGCCATTCGGTGATAACCGGAAGATGGGTATGACCGAAAACCACTAGTTTGACTTCTTTCTCCCGGGCAGCCAGCCCGATGCGGGTCAAACCGTTCTTTACACCGTAATGATGGCCATGGGTGAGTAAAATCCGGTTTCCCTCCAGCGTAAACATGTCCTCATCCGGATAATCGCTTAAAAAATCACAATTCCCACGTACACCCCGGACGAAAATACCGGACTCTTCCTGCAACCGCTTAATTTCCCGGATCCCGTCACCAGTGAATAAAAGATGGTCGACGGCTCCCATCTGAGTCAAAGCCTTTTTCAGCCCGGAATAATTGCCGTGAATATCTCCAACCACACCGATACGCATGCTCATCCCAACATTGCCCTTAACACGGATTTGATGGCCCGGATGGCATTGGCCCGATGGCTGATGCGGTTTTTCTCCGCCTCCGTAAGCTCCGCCATGGTTTTACCGTATTCCGGAAGGTAAAAGACGGGATCATAACCAAAGCCGTTGTTACCCGCAGGCTTGTCCGTAATAATGCCCGAAACGCTTCCTTCCGCCGTTTCAATTCGGCCATTGGCCGGATCGACTACGGCAATCGCCGAAACAAACCGGGCGGTCCGTTCCGAAAAAGGATAGTGACTGACTTTGGATAGCAGATATTCATAGCGTTCCCGGTCCGTCCAACCCGGCTTTCCGTACCGGGCCGTATAGATTCCCGGTTCTCCGTCCAATACATCCACCATCAGTCCGGAATCGTCGGCCAACGCCATCTCGCCGGTGGCCTCCGCAACCGTTTTTGCTTTGATAACCGCATTTTCGCGAAAGCTGTTTCCGGTCTCTGCCACTTCCGGCACCTCCGGATAGTCAGCCACACTCACTACTTCAACGGGCAAGTCCGCCAACATCTGCCGGATTTCTTCGATTTTACCCTTGTTCCGTGATGCCAGGACGAGTTTTCGCATGTTGGATACCTCCAATACGTTCGGCAATCGGCCCCAAAACTTCCCGCTGCATCTTGATTAATTCGGCAATCCCTTTACTGGCGGTGTTCATCAATTCCTGCATCTGCTCCCAGGTAAAGGGTTCACCCTCGGCGGTACCTTGAACTTCGACGATTTTGCCGGATCCGGTCATCACCAGATTCATGTCCACCGACACGGTGGAATCCTCCGCATAGCACAAATCCAACAAAATCTGATCATCTTTAATTCCAACGCTGGTCGCTGCCAGAAAATCATATAAAGGCAACGGCCCTTCCGGAAGGACTTTATCCAACGCACAGGCTAAAGCGATAAAACTTCCGGTGATCGCCGCCGTACGGGTTCCGCCGTCGGCCTGGATCACATCGCAATCGATCCAAACGGTCTTTTCGCCCAAAGCCGTCAAATCCACCACAGCCCGCAACGCCCGTCCCACCAGTCTTTGAATCTCCTGTGTCCGGCCGCCCACCTTTCCCCGGGAAGATTCCCGGACGTTCCGCTGGGGCGTCGAACGCGGTATCATGGCATATTCCGCGCTGATCCAGCCCGTCCCCTGGCCGCGCAGCCAAGCCGGAACCTTATCTTCAATGGTCGCCGTACAAATAACTTTGGTATGCCCGACTTCGATCAAAACCGAGCCTTCCGCATGCATAATATAATCCCGGTGCACTTTCACCGGACGCAATTCATCGGCCCTCCGGCCGTCCATCCGTTCCATCTGCAATCCTCCACGTCATCAGTTTCCCTTTTCTCACGGTTGAGCGTATTCCGCCCGGCCCTGCCGGTAAAGATCATTTCCATAAGCATCAATCGCCACAATCACCGGGAAATCCTCCACCGTCAACCGGTGAATCGCTTCCGGGCCCAAATCAGGATAAGCGATAACTTCCGCTTTTTTAATCGAACGGGCGATCAACGCTCCGGCTCCTCCCAATGCGGCAAAATAGACCGCCTTGTATTTCATCATGTCCTCAATCACTTCCGGGGCCCTTTGGCCTTTGCCGACCATTCCCCGTAACCCGATCTCCAACAGTTTCGGGGTATAATGATCCATCCGTCCGCTGGTCGTCGGCCCGGCAGAACCGATCACTTTCCCCGGCGGCGTCGGACAAGGCCCGACGTAATAAATAGTCTCCCCGGCCAAATCTACCGGAAAAGGCTGTCCTGCATTCAATGCGGTCATCAACCGTTTATGGGCTGCATCCCGGCCGCTTATCATTTCTCCGTTGAGAAGCACCGTTTCTCCGGCCCTCAACTCCAAAATATCTTCTTCGGAAAGGGGCAATTTAATACGCTTCTGAGTCATTTTGATTCCCTCTCATTAATTTTAAGTACACCATGCATAGTAATCTTGGTTCCCTAGCACCCATTACCGATTACTCCCGTCTACTGTCTAACGCCTATATCACCGCGGTTTTGTGACGGGTGGCATGACAGGAAATGTTGACGGCTACCGGCAGGCCGGCAATGTGGGTTGGATAGGTATTGACATGCACCGCCAATGCCGTAACACAACCTCCCAAACCCTGAGGCCCGATGCCCAAGCGATTAATCCGATCCAACAATTCCGCCTCAAGCTTGGCCAACTCCGGGCGGCCATTGGGCGTCCCCACTTTCCTTAACAGGGCTTTCTTAGCGATCAGGGCCGCCTGTTCCATGGTGCCTCCGATCCCGACCCCGACCACAATCGGCGGACAGGGATTGGCACCGGCCCGGCTTACGGTTTCCACCACAAAATCTTTGACTCCTTCAATGCCCTGACTGGGCGTGAGCATCTTTACGCCACTCATGTTTTCGCTGCCGAACCCTTTGGGAGCAATAGTAATTCGAAGTTCCGATCCCGGCACGATGGAAGTATGAATGACAGCCGGCGTGTTATCTCCGGTATTAACCCGATCCAACGGATCGCGAACCACTGATTTTCGCAGATATCCTTCGGTATAGCCACGGCGGACCCCTTCATGAATCGCATCCTCAAACCCGCCGCCGGTCACCACCACCTCCTGGCCGTACTCGACAAAAAAGACGGCCATACCGGTATCCTGACAAATAGGAACCTGTTCGTCCCGGGCAATCTCCGCGTTCTTAATAATATTTTGCAGACAAACCTTCCCGACGGGCGAAATCTCGGTTTCATACGCCTCTTTTAACGCTTGATAGACATCGTCACCCAGCAGGCAGTTGGCCTCAACGCAAAGCCGGGCTACCGTATCAACGATCTTTTGATAAGTTATCTCGCGCATTTTCCATCTCCATCAACATATTCCATAAATCGGACGCAATCAGATATAATCTATGCCTACCTCCGGCTGCACATTCCGAAGGTCGCCATTGATATGTTCGTGAATCTTCAAAAGTTCCCTGCAAGTTAACTGAGAATTTACCATAAATATTTCAAGTCGATTAACATTTATTTTATTTGAAGGATTTTTAGTGAAAATGCTTAAGTATTGGAATAATGGACTCGGTGGAACCAGAAAGATCCGGAAGCAATTTGAAAAAGTCATCCGGCTATGATACAATTTAACCGTTTGCTGGATCTTTTTCTTCCAGTATCCTTCGACGTTTGCCAAGTTTTAAAATAAATTCCAAATCAGGAGGCGATTTTAACATGGAAATCCGCAATGCTGCCAATCCTAACGATGTCAAGCATTACACAACCGACCGTCTGCGCAGCGAGTTTTTAATTCAAGGATTGTTTAAACCAGGTGAAATTAAGACCGTTTACAGCCATATCGACCGGATCATCGTCGGTTCGGCTTGCCCGATTAAACCCTTAACCTTGGAAGCAGGCAAGGAAATCCGCGCCGCGTATTTCCTGGAACGCCGGGAAATGGGGATCATCAACATCGGCGGCAAAGGAACCGTTACCGTTGACGGTGTCGACTACCAATTGGACTATAAAGACGGCCTGTATATCGGAAGAGGCTCCAAGGAGATCGTCTTCTCCAGCGCGGACAGTTCCAATCCGGCTAAATTTTACTTCAACAGCGCTCCGGCGCATAAAACCTATCCGACGGTTTTAATCAAACCGGAAAACTGTGTTCAGGTCGAACTGGGATCTTTGGAGCAATCCAACCACCGGACGATTACCAAATACATACTCCCCGGCCAGGTGGAAAGCTGCCAGCTCGTTATGGGTATGACTTCCTTAAAACCGGGCAGCGTCTGGAATACCATGCCTTGTCACACCCATGACCGCCGTATGGAAGTCTATCTCTATTTTGAACTTCCGGAAAACGCCGTTGTCTTCCACTACATGGGAGAACCGACCGAAACCCGTCACATTGTGATGCGGAACGAAGAAGCAGTCATCTCCCCCAGCTGGTCCATTCATGCCGCTTCCGGTACCCAAGCCTATACATTCATTTGGGGCATGGTCGGGGAAAACCAAGACTTCGACGATATGGATGCAGTTGCTATGAAAGACTTAAGATAAGGAGGAAACACTGATGGATTACTTGAAACAATTCTCTCTCGAAGGCAAGATCGCTTTAGTCACCGGTGCGTCCTACGGAATCGGTTTTGCCATTGCCAAAGGGATGGCCAAAGCCGGTGCTACCATCGTTTTCAACGATATTAACCAAGAATTGGTGAACAAAGGCCTGGAAGCTTACAAAGCCGAAGGCATCGACGCCAAAGGGTATGTTTGCGACGTAACCAATGAAGAACAGGTTAACGCCATGGTCAAACAGATCGAAGCTGAAGTCGGCGTCATTGATATCCTGGTAAACAATGCCGGTATCATTAAACGGATTCCGATGACCGAAATGACCGCTGCCGAATTCAGACAAGTCATTGACGTCGACCTGAATGGTCCGTTCATCGTCTCCAAAGCCGTTATCCCCAGCATGATTAAGAAAGGCCATGGAAAGATCATCAACATCTGCTCCATGATGAGCGAACTGGGCCGCGAAACCGTTTCTGCCTATGCTGCAGCCAAAGGCGGTCTGAAGATGTTGACCAAAAATATCTGCTCCGAATACGGCGCATACAACATCCAATGCAACGGCCTTGGACCGGGTTACATCGCTACCCCGCAGACGGCTCCACTCCGCGAAGAGGGGCATCCCTTCAACAGCTTCATCATTTCCAAGACTCCGGCCGGACGTTGGGGTCAACCCGAAGATTTGGTCGGTCCTGCCATCTTCCTGGCTTCCGACGCTTCCAACTTCGTCAACGGACATATCCTCTACGTCGACGGCGGTATCTTGGCTTACATCGGAAAACAACCCTGAATCAAACCATGCTAAAAGAAAACCGGCCAGAAACTTCTGGCCGGTTTTTTGTTTAATTATTTTGCAGGCAGAAACCCGGAAAAAAGACTGTCACCCAACGATGACAGTCTTTCACGCAATTCACTTCTTCACGCTTTTCCCAATACCCTCAGGAGCACTGCTTTCTCTGCATGGAGTCTGTTTTCCGCCTGATCGAACATGATGGCATTGCTGCTTTCAATGGCCCAGCGGTCGATCTCATAACCCGGATGGATCGGCATATCATGCATGATCAATGCTTTGCTGTTTTTCAGCAAGGCCTCGTTCAGCTGATACGGTAACATTTTTTCAATGCGGCGTTTCTTCTCCTCTTCAAACTTGGGATCAAGGAAGAACTCCATATCCACCCAGGTGTCGGTATACACCACATCCGCAGCGGCCACTGCGGCTTTCAGATCCAACGTGTTTTCATATAAACCGGTTTTTGCGGCTTCATCGAGAAGTTCCTGATCTCGGCTGGCTTCATTGAATTCCGGACAAACCGTCGTCACTCTCATGCCCAGTTTGGTTCCGCCCTCAACCAAAGAGTTGGCCACATTATTATGGATGCCCACATAAACCAGATGAACGCCTTCCAATTGCCCCAAATGTTCTTTAATGGTGAGAAAATCCGCCAACCCTTGGGTCGGGTGGTATTTATTGTCGCATCCGTTGATCACCGGCACCCGGGAATACTCGGCCATTTCCTGCACTTGTTCAAAAGTCATTAACCGGGCCATGATGGCATCCACGTTCCGATCCAAATACCGGATTTCATCCTTTAGCTCGGCCAAAATAAAATTGGTGCTTCGCCAATCCAAGAAGATAGCATGGCCGCCTAATTGGGTCATGGCCACTTCAAAGGAGACCCGGGTCCGGGTAGAAGTCTTTTGGAAGATCATCGCCAAAGTCATATGGTCCAATGCATTCCAATAATTTTTCTGATTCTTTTTGACCTCAATGGCCAAGTCCAACAATTCGCGCAATTCCGAGCCGGACCAGTTTTTATAATTCAACATATGTTTTTTCGCCATACCCATCGCCTCTCACATTCAATTTTGGAAAGTAATGCATTTATTATAAACGATAGATGATATGAAAGTCCAGTAGGATCCATAGGACCCAGGGACTTTTTCCAATAAAGCTGTTGATTCATCGTTAGCGAAATGCGCTGAAAAGATACATCCGTTCCCAATACGACAGCAACAATAAATACAAGGCAAAAAAGAAAATACACCTTAAAATCGCTTTGGTACGTTTCCTCATTTGCCGACCTCGTCCTGTTTTTTCAAATTATACCAAACAATCCAATACGATGTAAATCAAGTCATGTCAAATAAAAAAACCCATGTTACCATGGGTTTTGTTTCAGATGGTTTACTGTTTTCAAATCCAGTCTGAAGATGAACTCTCTCACCAAGGCAGCCGTATGGGATACATCGCGAATATCCGCTATCCCCTGATGGCTATGGGCATACCGTACCGGTATCCCGATGACCGTCGTCGGCACCCCGCCGTGCGTATGAACCTGAATGGCACTGGCATCGGTCCCGCCGCTTTCCCTCACCGCCACCTGGTAAGGAATGCCGCTCTGCTGGGCCGTATCGATCAATAGATCGACCAAAGCCTGGTTGGCGATCATCGTCGGGTCGAACCGTCGGATCTGAGGGCCGCCGCCCATTCTTCCCTGAACGATGGAATTACCGGGGAAATCATCGGCCGGAACGCCTTCCAATACAATGCAGATATCGGGTTGTATCACCGGGCTGACGGCCTTTGCCCCTCTCAAGCCCACTTCCTCCTGGACAGTAGCCACTCCCACCACTTGATTGGGATGGTGGCTGCCCAACGTTTGTAAGACGTTGGCCAATACAGCACAGCCCAACCGGTCGTCAAACGCTTTCCCCATATATACGGACTGACCGGAAAGAGGGCGGGTTTGCACTGCCGGCACTACCGGATCCCCCGGCGCAATACCCATAGCTTGAACCTCCACCGCGCTGCGGGCGCCGACGTCAATATATAAATCGTCCAGCTTCAGCTGGCGATTGCGTTCCTCTTCCCTCAGATAGTGGGGAGGCTTGGCCCCGATGACTCCGAGACGGTCCCCTTCCCGGGAACGGATCACCACCGGCTGGGCGAGTAACGACGGAGGCCACCAGCTTCCAAGCGTGACCACACGAAGTTCCCCTCCGGGCAAAATCCCCCGGACCATCAGCCCCACTTCGTCCATATGGGCTGCCAACATCACTTTGGGGCTCATCGTCGTGCCGGAATGGACAGCAATTAAACTGCCGAAATGGTCATATGTCACATTGGTATACTCGCCGACCCATGATGCGATTTTCTGCCGGACTTCCCCTTCAAACCCCGATGGCCCGAAGGCCTCCGATAATTCAATCACCATCTGTTCCAGTTCGATCACAGCATTACCCCCTAACGGTCACCAAAACGTCAATTTTGCTTGGCATTATAATACTCAATGATACCTTGGAAAATACCTTCGGCTGCCTTTTCACGGAACGACTCGCTGCGGATCATGTTTTCCTCTTCAAAATTGGAAAGAAAACCGAGCTCCACCAATGTGCTGGGCATTTGTGCTTCCCGGATGACCACGAAGTCATTGGTCTTTACGCCCAAACTATTCATTTGCGTCTTTTCAATCGCTTTTGTGATAACCGATTTCGCCAAAAGGGCACTGTCGGTACGGCCCTGGTAATAATAGACCTCCATCCCTTTCACTTCGCTTTTGGGATGAAAATTCGTATGAATGCTGATAAATAAATCGGCATACAGCGAATTGGCAATATGCGACCGTTCATACAGACTGATAAATACATCATCATTCCGGGTCATCACCACCCGGCAGCCCGCATCTTCCAATTTCTCCTTGAGCCGCATGGCCACGTCAAAGTTGACGTCTTTTTCCCGGGTCCCCTGCCGTCCGGTAGCCCCCATATCCACGCCGCCATGCCCGGGATCAACGACAATGGTCTTCCCGATCAACGGCGATTTTCGAAAAAGCACGGTAATTCTGCGCCGGTCGTTGGAATATCGCACGCTATATCCCACGTAATACCCCAGTGCAACCTCGATCCGGATTTTTAACTCCTGAATCGGAATCAGGGTAATCTGCTTCACCTGTTCCGAATTCACCTCGGGACTGCTCACTCCCGGTGCCAGCCGACTGAATTCCAGATCAATCAGGAGCTTGTCCGGATTTTTCAATTTCAGCAAGGTTTCCAGAAGTTCGCCGTCTCCTTCGATGGTCAGCGCCCCTCCCTGTTCGGTTTCCTCCCAATACAGGCCGGTAATGGTCTGAACGGTCCGAATCTCCACCAGAGTGGGGTCCTGCCGCGACGGTACAATAAACCAGGGCATCCCGTCCATCAAGTCCAACACGATCCGGACCGTTTGACTGTTGAACTGACTCATCCGTATCCCTTTTATCCACTGATTGTCTCCGGGAATGGGATCATTGGGACGGCCCAAAGTGGCCCCTTCGAAATCGATAACCAGCCGTTGCGGATTTTCACAGACCGTCGTCCGGTATTTGGCCGGGCCCGACGTTTTAATGTAAATTTTCCGTTCATTGTCTTTTTGAAAGAAACTGACTTCCTGGACGAAATAATTGAAAACAAGCAACAGTTGATTGGGATTTTCCGGATTGGGAATGATCCGGTAACCGGCCAGCTGCTCCAGATCAAATACCACCCTTAAAAGATCCGGTTGATATTGGAAGAAACGAATCTGCTTCACCAATGGATGATGGCTCACCGCTTCAAAAGAAGGATGCGCTTTGGATCTGGGAAGATCCAGCACTAACCGGTCCGGCTGCGTCAGGAGAAAACTTTTAACCTGAAAATCTTCCGTTCCGACCAGCAGAAAGGCAGGCCGCCCTTCATACTTGGTATTTTCGATGGCCAGCAAATAACTGTCAGCCCAATTCATATGGAGCGTTGTAGCATCTTCTTTAATAATCTTCAACCCCAGTTTTAAAAGAAGCTCCACCGGGAGCCACAACTGACTGTCGGCTTCAAAAGGCGCCGCCTTTAAAACATTTGGCGATCCGTCAATGGTATAAGCCGTATCGTCTTCCTTCAATATCAGGCTGGTTTTTCCTGATTTCAGTTGAATGCGACCGGAATCCGGGTCCCAGTCGGTACTCATATGCAAGTATTTAACGATAAACGGCAAATTGATATATTTGGACCCGTTTATGGCAATCACTTTAATCTCGGGACTGACGGGTGATTTACCAAAGGTAAAGTGAATATTGGCACCGGTTTCGGCCCATGCGGGCGTTGCTACCATCAAGCTCAGAAAGACGACAAAACCGATCCATATCTTTCGGAACAAAGGGGTCCCCCCTTTCGCTTTCATGTTTCGACCTTTTGCAAATGGTTCCTGCAAATTAAGGAAAAGTAAAACATGGGATGTTAATCCATTTTTTCGAGATTGGCATAGCCCAAGATCAACGACTTGACCCCCAGGCCCGGAAAAGCCACTTTGACCTGAGCATCTTCGCCGGTCCCCTCTTTGGTGACCACCGTCCCAATGCCCCATTTGGGATGCTTCACCTTGCATCCCACCCTGATGTCATCCGAAGGGGTAGCCGCCGTCTTCGGCTTGACTTGGATTCCCGGGGATACTGTCGACGGGATTCCGGCCGGTCTCACCGTCTGGCCGGAAAACGAAGAAACCATCGGCCTGGCAGAAACCTGCCGTGCCGCATTCCGCTCCTCTTTGATACGGATGATGACTTCCCTGGGGAGTTCCAGGAGGAACCGGGAAGGCACCGAATTGGTATAACTCCCATACATCACCCGCTGGCTCGCATGAGTCACATACAAACGCTGTTTAGCCCGGGTAATACCCACATAACAGAGGCGCCGTTCCTCTTCCAGTTCGCTGCTTTCCAGCAAAGAGCGGCTGTGGGGAAAGATCCCTTCTTCCATCCCGGCCAGGAAAACCACGGGAAATTCCAATCCCTTGGCCGAATGAAGCGTCATCAGGACCACCGCATCCGCATCCGGTTCATAATTGTCCACATCGGAAACCAGAGCCACAGTCTCCAAAAAAGCAGCCAGGCTTTTATCGTCGCTGTTTCGTTCGAACTCAACGGTCAAAGCCAGAAACTCGTCCAAGTTTTCCAGCCGGCTCTCCGCCTCGATGGTCCCTTCAGCCTTAAGTTCCTGGAGATAACCGCTTTCTTTCAAGATAGTTTCGGCCAATTCTTGCACCGATACGGTATCCCGTTTCATCAGCCAACCCAGCAACATGTGGTAAAAGGCAGACAAAGGCTTAACGGCCCGGGCGGTCAACGACGGTATCTCTTCCAAACGGCTGAACCCTTCGAGAACGGTATAGTTGTTTTCCTGAAGGAAATAGAGAAACCGTTCAAAGCTGGACTCACCGATACCCCGCTTGGGCACGTTGATAATCCGGCTAAGGCTGACCTGGTCGTCCGGATTGGCGACCACCCGCAAATAAGCTAAAATGTCCTTAATCTCTTTCCGTTCGTAGAAACGGAGGCCGCCGATAACCCGATACGGCAGATTCCGTTGAACCAAAGCTTCCTCAAAGGAACGGGACTGAGCATTGGTCCGGTAAAGCAAGGCAATATCGTTGTATTTATACCCCTTATTCCGCACCAAATCAATGATTTCTTCCGCGATAAACCAGGCTTCTTCCCGGTCGTCGGCGGCACTGTACTCATAAATATTGTCACCGACAACGTTTTCGGTCCACAGCCGTTTCGGATGGCGGCTGCGGTTGTGCCGAATCACTTCATTGGCCGCATGAAGAATGGTCTGAGTGGAACGGTAATTCTGTTCCAACTTGATCACTTTGACTTCCGGAAAATCCCGTTCAAACTCCAAAATATTGCGGACATCCGCGCTTCGGAAACTATAAATGGATTGGTCGTCATCCCCTACCACACATAAATTTCGGTATTTGGCGGCCAACAGATTAACCAGGACGTATTGGGCGTGATTGGTATCCTGGTACTCATCGATTAAGATATAACGGAACCGGTCCTGGTACTTTTCAAGAATATCCGGACGCTCCCGGAACAGTTGGACCGTCAGCATGATCAGGTCGTCGAAATCCAAGCCGTTATTGGCCTTTAGCCGTTTTTGATACCGTCTGTACACTTCGGCCACAGTATTGGACCAAAAATCGGCCGCTTTCCGATAATAGGTCTCTGCGTCGATCAATTCGTTCTTCGCAGCGGAGATCGAATTCAAAATGGCCCGAGGTTGGAAATTCTTATCGCTAATGTTCAGCTCTTTCAGGACGTTTTTCACCACGGTAAGCTGATCCTGGCTGTCGAAAATAACGAAGTTTTTCGAATAGCCCAGCGCTTCAATCTCCTGTCGTAAAATGCGGACACAGGCCGTATGGAAAGTATGCACCCAGATGGAACGGGCCATCTCTCCGACCAGCGCTTCGACCCGGTCCCGCATTTCCTGGGCGGCTTTATTGGTGAAAGTCACCGCCAAAATATTCCACGGTGGCACACCGTTTGCCATTAAATACGCAATGCGCCGCGTCAATACCCGGGTTTTCCCGGAACCGGCTCCGGCGAGGACCAACAAAGGCCCTTCTGTATGACAAACCGCTTCCTTTTGCGGTTCATTTAAATCCTCAAGAATCATCATGTAATACGTCACTCCAATAACCGAATTTTTCATCCATGCGATAACCCGTCCGATTATATTTCCTGATGATTATCGGCTTTTCCTGCCAAAATGATGATTTAAAATCTTATAAAAAAAGGGTTTGAAGATAACTCCCCAAACCCTGCGCATTATACGGATCGATGGAAACTGACGCGATTAATAGCGGAATCCGCTTTTCAACGAACGGTTGACGACTTGCATAAAGTCGTTCGGAGCAATGGAACCGTCTCGGTTGCGGACGAACGGTTTCAGCGTCACGCTCTTGAAATCTTTGGCAGATAATTTAACGCCTTTGTTGTTCTGTGAATGACTGCCGTTGTAGAAATAATTATTCGCTGAAAGCAGCATATCCGGCAGAACATCGGCAGCCCCGGGTTTCGTCCGGAACGAAATATTATTTTTTGCAACAAATTGTGGAGTCGCATTCGGATAGTTTGCAAAATTGAAGTTGGCTCTTCCGTTATCCACCGACGTCGTGTTTTCGACGATAATCGCCGGATTGCTGTTGCTGGACACTCCGAAGGTCTCATTGTTAAAGGCTAAGCTGTTTCTTAAGACATGTTTGACAGGTAAGCCCTCACCGCCCAGCTTAAATCCGTTGCCGTCGCCCTTGGTCCGGTACCCGTCCGACATTCTCCCGTTGCCGTATGAAATACAGTTTTCGATAACCACTACACCGATAGGACCGGTCTCCAGCTTGGAATATAAGTCCCAACCGTCATCGCAGTTGTTATAGGCGATACATCCTCTGAAAACGTTGCCGGGTCCGCAGGTGAGTTTGGCCGCAAATCCGTCGGCGTTATTTTCGGAAGGATCCCGGTTATCAAAGGAAGTACAGTTTAAAATCAGGTTGTTTGCCGGCCATTTTTCAAAAGGCTCCGTGGCCAGGCCGCTGATCTGCAAACCGGTCTCACCGTTGGCATAGGTCTGCACCAATTCGACGATATTATGGCTTCCGGAGATCCGAAGGCCGTTACCTGAAGATTTGGTAATATCGATTCCGACGATTTTCCAATAGTCCCCGGCCAAGAATACGCCGTTTGCTTTCTTGCCGAAATCAAAGACGGGCTTTTCACCCGGATAGGCCGCCAGGACTTTCAATTTTCCGGGGGCACCGTTATTGCCCCGTTCAATCATGATTGGTGCGGATAATTCGTAGACCCCGCCCCGCACATAAATGGTCTGTCCGGTTTGGGCAAATTGAACCGCCGAATAAATATCGATGGGATCCGCTTCGGTACCGGCAGCGTTAGCCGTCCCTTTAGGCGATACATAAATCGGTTCACCGGGTTTCCCGTAATTTTTGAAGGTTACCATATGTCTCAACCGGACCGGTGCCGTACTGGTGATGGTCTCAACCGGATCCGGGGTGAGGGTCACGTCAAAACTGTTATTCCCTTTGACCAACACGGTCTGGGTATTCACCGTCTGATTGGCTTCCACCGGATTGTCAAAAACCTTCTTGCCGTTATGCAAAACCTCCAAGCGGCCTTTGGCATTCGGCTGCAGACTGAAAGTATAATCCGCCACCGGCGAACCGGCCAACGAAAGGACCGTCACCGCCGGTTCGACCGCTTCCGGAGGTTCCGGCAGTCCGGGCTCATCGGTAGCTACATCGGAAAATTTCACTTGAATATCGGATACCGTAATGGAAGCGACCCGTGCTGCAAAAAAGCCAACATAAATACGGTCCGGATCCAGTATTTCCAATTGTTTCGGACGATAATAAATCTTTTCAGGCCCGTTGTTGACAGACGCATGATAACCGGTATTGGTCTTGCGCAGTTTCAACTCGTAGACCGCAGTCCCGTCATTGGCCGGGCGCTCTCCCATTTTCCACACGTTTTCCATTTTGGCGCCGGCTCCGGAAGGGTCTTTCACATGATTCCGGAATACCGACTGGATCAGGCCCCGATAGCCACCAACCATCACCATGTTGGACGGAAATACCGTACTGTCCATATGATTACCGATGGCATCCCGGGCCATAATCCCGAACGCTTCCTGATTGTCGGGGATCGGTTTGGCAAAATAGTTGACTCTTACTTTACCGGAGATTTCAAAATTTTTGGAAGAATCCACTTCGATATAATAATAGGAAATGCCGTCATGGGACGAGGCGACTTTGCCTCCGACAACGCTTCCGTCCTTTTCTCCGGCGATGAGCGTTACCGATTGCGTCGCTTCATCCACGATGACTTTATTCCTGTCTTCCCCAATGGATTGTCCGAAAATAATCGACTTCCACTCAAGATTAGTCGCTGCTCCCGTCGTTGCCGGAATAAACGTCGCACTGAGAGCGAACACCAGCAACATCAGGATCGGCAACCGCCGAGTCATTTGCACATGGTTCATTGAGAGCCTCTCCTCCTTGCTATGTATACGTTTAAATTGACTATTAATATTGTATAACGCATTGTTAAGAAATACAAAATATATTTTTATACTCAGAAAAATAATTACCCGATATAAACAAATCGCGGTTTTAATTCCCCATCCACTTCAACCTGCTCTTCAAACATAGTTCGGGGCCGCACCCATAGGCCGCCGTCGCCGTACAAAGCCCGGTATACAACATATTCCTCCAGCGTCTCACTGTGTTTTGCCACTCCGATCACTTCATATTCTTTGCCTTTGAAATGGCGGTACCGTCCCGGTTTTAAGGTATCCATCCCCATTCCCCTTTCATATCCTTTTTCTTGGTTTCCAGCAAATAATGGTTGCAAATGTTTTGATCCCGCAAGAAAAGTTGAGTGTAACATGGTATAATATCGATACATTATTAAAACTTAAGGTAAATAAGGATGTTTAATGTTCAAAAGAACAAAACGCTTCGTCAGGATATTTTGCGGTTGACCATCCCGGTCATCGCCGAGCAAACCTTCATCATCCTGATGGGTGTCATCAACACCATGATGGCCGGCCATATCAGCAAGGAAGCAGCGGCCGCCATCGGCATGATCGATTCCCTCAATAATATTTTCATCGCCGCCTTCTCCTCGCTGGCTGTCGGTGGCACTGTCATCGTCGCCCATTATACCGGCAAGTCCGACCGGATAGGTGCGGGAGATGCTTCCAAACAAGCCATTTACGGCGGGATCGCTTTGGCTTCCTGCATCGCCATCCTGGCCGGCATCTTCCGTTATCCCCTGATTCACCTGTTATACCAGGGCGCAGAACCTGCCGTTCTGACGTTAGCCTTTACATACCTCGAATATACCCTGCCCACTTATCCTTTGATCGCCGTCACCACTATTGCTTGCGGAGTTCTCCGGGGATCGGGCAACACGAAAGCCCCGGCTCAGGTCATGATCTTCATGAATCTTATCAACGTCATTGCCAGTTATCTATTTATTTTCGGGCTTCACATTCCGTTTACCCCTATCCGTCTTCCCGGCGGCGGGGTCCGAGGCGCAGCCGTCGGCATCGGTTTAGCCCGGTTCCTTGGCGGAATCATCTTAATCTTCATCCTCATCCGGGGAACAGCCAACCTGAAGATCGAACACATCTTCCGATTCAAGCCTGACTGGGAAAAATTAAGATCCATTCTGGCCATCGGCGTTCCGGCCAGCATTGAGTCATTACTCTTCAGTTTGGGAAAACTGATCACCCAAACCTTCATCGTCGCCCTGGGCACAGTGGCCATCGTCGCCAATTCGGTAGCCAATTCCATCCACGGTCTGATGATGATCCCCGGAAGCGCCCTGGGGATTGCCGCCACCACTCTGGTCGGCCAGCATATGGGACGCCAGGATCCGAAAGGAGCCACCGTCGCCTTAAGCTATATGAATAGATTGGCCATGCTCGCCCTGTTCCTGTTCAATCTGGCCTTTATACCGATCTATCCGGCTTTAGCCTCCCTATATACGCCCAGCCGGGAAGTTTCGGTGCTTGCTGCGAATTTGCTGACGGCTACCGCTATTGTCTCTTTCGCTTGGCCTTTCGCTTTCCTCTTGCCCGCCGGATTAAAGGGGGCCGGAGACGTCCGTTATACTTTAACCGTATCCACGCTCAGCATGTGGCTGTTCCGGATCAGTTTGGGCTATATCCTGTGTATCCAGCTGAGGATGGGGGCATTAGGCGTCTGGTGCGGCATGTACACCGATTGGTTCATTCGGGGTATCGCCTTTTATATCCGATTGCATAACGGAAAATGGCAACGACACACTGTCATTAAAAACAGCCGGGCCGTCAAAGCCTGATTTTTCCTTGACTCTCTCCTATCATCCGCCTACATCCATATCAGACCCAATCAAGAAAGAAAAAAGCTATCTCCTGCAGGAGATAGCTTTTAATTTAAGAAAGCTTACCGGTCAACCCGGGCGCTTCCGCCACCCATGACTTTTTCCACTTCTTTTAAGCTGGCCATTGAGGTGTCACCCGGAGTGGTCATCGCCAAAGCGCCGTGAGCAGCACCATAGTTAACCGCTTTCTCCGGATCACCGGTGGTAATCAATCCGTAAATCAAGCCGGAAGCGAAGCTGTCGCCGCCGCCAACCCGGTCCATAATCTCCAAGCCATTGTATTCTTTAGCTTTGTAAATTTGGCCGTCAGCCCAGCACATGGCGCTCCAGTCATTGATGGTGGCGGTCCGGACCGTCCGGAGGGTGGTAGCCACCACTTTGAAGTTGGGATAAGTCTTCACAACTTCATTAATCATCTTCTTGTACCCTTCGATATTCAGCTCTTTCAATTGAGCGTCATTGCCTTCAACCTCAAAGCCGAGGCAAGCGGTGAAGTCCTCTTCGTTTCCGATCATAACATCGATGTATTTGGCGATCTCTTTGTTGACTTCCTGGGCTCTCGCCTGGCCACCAATGGCCTTCCACAAAGAAGGACGATAGTTCAGGTCGTAAGAAACGATGGTGCCGTATTGTTTAGCCTTTTGAACGGCTTCCAACACCACTTCCGGAGTGGTATCAGAGAGAGCGGCAAAAATACCGCCGGTATGGAACCAACGGGTACCCAAAGTACCGAAGATGTAATCCCAGTCGATATCGCCTTTCTTCAATTGAGAAGCAGCGGTATTGGCCCGGTCGGAAACGCCGAGAGCACCGCGGATACCGAAACCTCTTTCGGTGAAGTTCAAACCGTTACGAACCGTACGGCCGATGCCGTCATAAGGCACCCACTTAATGAGAGACGTGTCAACGCCACCTTGCATGATGAAATCTTCGATCAAGCGACCGACTTCATTGTCGGCAAAAGCAGTAACAACGGCTACATCCATGCCAAAGCATTTCTTGAGTCCGCGGGAGACGTTATATTCTCCGCCGCCTTCCCAAGCTCTGAAGTAACGGGCGGTTTTAATCCGGCCTTCACCGGGATCCAACCGCAGCATAACTTCACCCAGGGAGATACAGTCATACTTGCACTGTGATTTTGGTTTAACGTTCAAATTGACGATGGCCACAGCCATAACCTCCTTTAGATTTTTTATAGAATGTGTTTTTAACCACACTTTAATGACAATATAATGAACGCTCACGATCGGTCCGGTATACAGTTCACAGCACATAGTCAATGAAGACTTTACTTTGCGGCCTTTTTTCCTCTTGATTAATTAACTGTCAACTGTCAACCAGGCCCTCGACTCACGGCTCATGCCCCATACCTTTGGTATACCCCATCCGTTTCGATATCTCCTGAGCGGTTCGGACGACATGGGTTGCAATTTCCTCATCCCGGTCAGGATGGATGATCCGTTTGTCTCCCGACACACTGACCGCAGCGATGACTTTCCCGGTGTAATCATAAATCGGTGCCGCAATGCAGCGAATCCCCGGTTCGTGTTCTTCGTTGTCCAATGCCCATCCGTTGCGAATCACCTGGCAGACGGCTTCTTTCAACTGTTCCGGAGAACACAGGGTATTAGGAGTAAATGCCTCATATGGGAGTTGGCCGAGGACCTCATTTAAGCGTTCGGGACTCAGTCCCGACAATAACGTTTTGCCGATGGCCGAACAATGCACCGGAACGCGCCGGCCAATCTGAGAATACATCCGGATGGTATTGACCAGCTCAACCTTTTCGATATATATGACTTCCAGTCCTTCCAAAATGGCCAAATGCACCGGCTGCCCCACGATTTCGGCCAAGCGACGCATAAAGGGCAACGCTTCGGTCTTCAACTCCAGCTGTTTCAGGAAGAGGCCGCTGATTTCCATAAATCTTAAGCCAAGTTTGTAAGTATTGTTCCGAGGGTTTTTCTCAATATAACCCCGGTTGGACAAGGCATTGAGCAAACGGTGGACCGTGCTCTTATGAAGCCCCAACTGTTGTCCGATCTCCGTCACTCCCAGGCCGTCTTTTGACGTAGCTAAGAGTTCAATGACATCGAAGGCCCGTTCCAGGGTCTGGACTTTTTGATCCGCCATACTCCACCTGCGTTTCATAATATGAAACAGCGTTTCAAATCTTCGCAACCATATAAATTATAGCTTTTTTTGGAATGGATGTCTAGAGTATTTACATTTAGCATGTACCAAAATGCACTTCAGAAGAAATTTGTCCAATTTTTAATTCAGGCTAAGATATTGTTCCAAAACCTATATACGAAATTATTTTTGTAAATGTTATGAAAATTATCGCATTCAGCCTTTCCCAACAACTACCTCCTTCAAAATCGGCCTAACGGCCTATCGGAGTGAGCTCAATGAACGAGTCTTTCCCAAAGGGGTTGTTCGGTCAACCCCAACGGTATCGCCCCTGATTCGGAAGGTGCAGGAGGACGAACAGCGCCTTCTGCTGACAAGCAAAGCATTTCACGTATTTGAAGTATTATGAAAAAAATTAACCCTCCACCTTTCCAGGAAAAGGGTTAATCCCATTCGTTAAAACTCACCTGCATCTCACACAGCATAATAATTATTTTCAAATGATTTTATATTTATTCCGTAAACAGCATCGTCACCGGATTATATACCGCCAGGAACATTTGCATTTGATTGCCGTTTAACGGCAGATAACCGGTTGCGGCCACCTTGCCCTCTTGGTTGAGGATCAACTGGGTTATGCCGCTGGGGAAAGAAATCTCATGATTATCCCATCGCAAAGTGGTGTCGTCCGCGTCCAGTGCCGCCACATAAGCATGGTCAAAATTGTTCACGATCAAGCTACCCCCGACAGCCAATCCGCGTTCCGGCAAAGGGACAACGGTCGTCACGTTCAGATCGCCCCGTTGATGAGCCCAGATAATATTCCCGCTGCAATCGATCTGCATCACTACGGATTTGGCAGCGATGACGAAATTGCCCTCCTCCGTTTCAGCGATATCACTGTCCAGAAGCACGAAAATTTCAAATTCGTCATATATCCGTTCCCATACCCGATTTCCTTCGGCATCCAACTTTAATACAAAAATATGGCTGTTTAGCGTTCCCGGAATATTCCGGGCACCGGTCAGGATGTATCCTCCATCCCGGGTTTGCCCGATGGAAAAAGCGATGCCCGTATCATAGCGCATATCCCATTCCAACCGGTTCATGGCATCAAATTTAAGTACCCGGGTTCCGTTCGCATTGCTCCCCTTTTCAATGAAATAACCGGCTACCACAAAACCTCCGTCGGCAGTGGCTGCGGCATCTTGCCCGTCGCTCTGTTCTGTGGTACTGCCAAATGCCTCCTGCCAAAGAATTCGCCCATCCGGGTCCAACCGGACCACCCAGATATATTCATCTCCCGCAGACTCCGAATAGAAAAAGGCCCCTGTCGTGACAATGTCCCCGTTCCCGACCAAAGCAACGGCTTTGAAAAATACGGTAAATGCTGAATCATAAACTTCTTCCCAGATAACATTTCCGAAAGCATCAACCCGGATAGCAACAGCGGATGAATCGCCGTCGGGTTCAAAGACCCGCCCCACCAGGATATAATTGCCGGACTCCGTTTGGGCCAGGCCATTGGCAATGGCCGAATCTCCCGGCAGATACGTATTGGCAACCTCCAATTGAGCCATCGGATCACTCCCCGTAATTTGCTATATACCATCTTATTGCGAACCTTTAAAAAAGGAACAGCGAAAATATCATAAAGTATAATATGACACATTGGACCTGTTGCCCAAAACTATCGGACATCGCTTCATTGGATTGCATATAATTTTACAAACCCCAGAAACACCATGCCGTTGGCGGTGACCAATCCGGAACCGCCATCAACCGAAGTTGAACAACCCGCAAATCGAAGGATGCAACAGTGCTGATATAAACGATATTTTAGAAGATGCTCCTCACTCCGTACCCAAACAGAAAAAACCGCAAGGTTGTCAGGAGTCTACTGCCGGTCATTAAACATTAAAATATTCTTTAAATAAAAAAGAAGTGTCATCCGACACTCCTTTTTTTATTCGCCGCCTTTGATAGACAAAGCCTAATTTTTCTTCAGGTAATCCTTTAACGTTGCACATTCTTCAATGACTTGTTGATAATATTGGGTCTTGGAATACTTTTCGCGCAATATGTCAAAATAATAAGCCATGCCTTTACCCGGCTCATGGAAACCCCGATAAAACGAAAACTTAGTCATGCAAGCCGCTGCCAAGAAACAGCATTTTGCCGCCAGTTCCGGATCTTCGGTGACATTCATGGCTTTCACATAATATTCCAAAGCCACTTTCCGTCTGCCGTATTCCTTCCAGAAAGCCTGATACTGCCGCTTTAACACGCTGTGAAGTCCGTGGATTTCAAAGGGATACTGCGGATCAAAACGCCAAATTGTCGAACTGTACGGCCATAACTGTCCGTTAAATCCCCAAAACGGCGAATGGAAAAAACCGTTGGCGATTTGATAATAATAATATCCTGCATTTGCCCGATCTTTTTCGGCCAAGTTTTGCAACTCGATGACTTTCCGGGTAAACTCCAGCTTTGTATACCGGGGAAATCCGTTTTCCGGATATTGGTAAAGACCGGTTCGGGGATTGTAATAGTTCTGTTCAAAACTGGTTTCCACCAGATCAACATCATTCCGCCGCAACCGTTCCCAATATCCCTCGGAAATCTGTGAAAACTTGGCCAAAGCCTCTGCGTACCGGCCTTTTCTGAGCAGCCGGGTTCCTTCGACGGAAAGATAGTCGTCAAAAGTCCAGGGCAACCCGGTGGTTATCCTCTGCTCAAAGGGGGTTTTATTCGGTTTGCTCAATAAATCCAGGAGTGCATTCATCTGGGCCGAATCGGGATAAAGCTCCAACAGATAATCATGCTCGGTGCCGGCCTTGGCCATCATGCAATAAGCTTTCGGAAAATCCTGATGAATCAGATATTTTTGTCCCAACAACGTATAAAAGGCTTGATGGATTTGTGCCCGATTATCGGGCTGATCTTTATAATCATCCAGCCATTGCAGGACGGCCAGAGATTTATTTTCAAACTCCGGCGTGATTTTAGGTTGTTTCATCGCTTGGTTCAATAATTTCAATAGCTGAATCTGATACCACAGGTCAGAATTTTGGGACGGGCATAACGATTCGGCCTTTGCCAGATATGTATCGGCTTCCTCGTGGGAACGAAGTAAAATATGGATATATCCGCCTGCAGCATACCAAAGGGCCGGCTGGCGAACTTTCGTTTTGTCCACCGAATCGATGAAATCAAGCAATTCCGGGAGGAGAAAACCTCCCCATGTCATCTCTTCTTCCAGATACAATGCATAATTGTCGAAAAAGTAGCCGGAATTAACAACCGAGCATTCCAATTGGTTGATATACCGGACCAGCAACACTTCGGCACGGGAAGACTTGGGTTCCAACTTGATGATTTCTTCCAACGGTTCCAGGTTAAAGTGATTTTGCTTCAATCCCTGCAACATCCACAAGGTCGCTTTTTGGCGCTGGTCCTTGGCCAGCCGCAGACATTCCTGCCAAACCGGTTCCAACGGAATATAAAAATCCAGATATGCTTCGTCCATCATGGCCGGATTCTGGTCAAACATCAAAGCGGTATTGACTAACGCTTCGCTTTTTTTGCCCATGGCTTTCAACGCGCCGTTGCGGTGGCGGGCCGCCCACTCCCAAATCACGCTGTTTTTGGGCAACGGGGCGACGTATTGGTTGAATAAATCGATACATAAACGATAATCTTTAACATAGTGAGCCAAGCGGACCATTTGATATCCATAGCGGACTTTAAAGAAGGAAGACGAAACGCTTTGGTAACGGCGTTTTGCCTCTTCAAGCAATTTTAGCATCGGTGCAGGTTTCCGGCGTTCCGCCATCTCCTCTTCGAGGTCCCAGGACCAACGGTCGACCACACAGTAGGGTTCGCACCGCTTTGCGAAGATCAGGTATTCCAATGCCGCTCGGTGTTCCGGACGCATCAAAACCGTTTTCCACCGCTGTTGTTTAAGTCTGTCCGGATTTTGCAGATCGCTGAGAGGAACTTTATAGACCAGTTGTCGGATATCGTCCAGGGAAAGCAGGTCACCGAACCATTTTTCCCATTCCTTCAGATTGAGGGTTTCACGGTTCTTCAAAATATCATTATCCCACTGGGTCTTGCTCCGGTCGTGGCGCTCATCAAAATAAAAACGTTCAAAGAGCGAATCATTAGCCAATGACGACAGAAAGAAGATGGTCTCGTTCTCGAAATAGCTTGGCTCATAAGCACAAGCCTGCGCCAGAGGAAACTGGTTTACTGTCAGCCAAAAGCTAAAAAGTAAAAGCAGCAAAAATGCTCCGGATCTTCGCATAACCCGTCCTCCTTATGCTCAAATCGTCAAAATGATACAACGAAACGTAAATTCGTTCATATTTCATTTTACGCCGCAATGTTTTACTCACCGCGATCACCTCCCGGGGGTGCGCCGTTTCCAGACGCACTGTATCCCGGTGGTACAGCCGGACCCCTCGGATGGAAGTATCGTGAAGCACCTCGACGATGCCCTTTCGCTTTTTGGCAAAAACTTTCGGGTTTTTCAGGTCTTCTTCGCCTAAATTGTTAATCAGGCCGATAAACCGGTTGTGCTGAAATACCACGCCCCATGAGAAGATGGGCAATGCCACATCCAATGGAAGCGGGTACCGGTCGATATTGGAAATATAATCCCTGACAACGGCGGGATTAAATATGGAGTTTTTCGTGTTTCGTTTCTGGACCGGCTCCACATTATAGACCATCAACATGCCCCGGTCGGCAGGCGGCACACCGGTCTGATCTTTGTATTTGATCTGGTGCAGACGGATAGTGGCTGAAAGGCTGATGTTTCGTTCTCTAAGACGGCTACGAATTCCCCGGACCAATTGAAAAAATTTCTCTCGGGTGGTTCGATTCCAATCGCAGTCCACCTGTATTTCGTTGACGGGCTGTACCAGATTGTTGTCGGCCATCCGCAATACTTTTCCTGTAATTTTTCCCGCCAGATCGTCCACCGCGTCTTGAGGGAGATTGATCAACGTCGAATTGGTGATAAAAACCGTCGGAACCACATCCAAATTTTCCGGCGGTTTAGTTGCAAACCGGACCTCCGCCTCCGGCACCGCCCTCCCCTGCCAAACCACATCGAAGAACCTCACATACAGCCGGCCGACCCCCAGCCGGCGCAAGGTCTCCAACTGGTTCTCCGACAACTGAAACGTGGATTTCCAATAATAAAAACTGGGCTCAACGGTGCGGCGTTGGCCACAAGAAGAAAGCGTAAATACAAACGATAACAAAAGCAGCAAAATAATATAACGCTTCATGATGTACTCCAAATATACATTGACTTTTTCCAGTTCATTTCATCGATTCCTATCTTTGTATTTTGAAAAGTCATTCGACATCTTTAAGATGATTCCTTTTCTCTCATCCATGAGAAGCAACTTGTAATAACGGCTTAAGCGAATAAAAAATAAAGCTTTAAAATTCGCTTTTATAAGTGAACCAAAAGTTTTATACCAACTGAAAATTAACGAACGGCTTTCAGTATATGGGTCGCTCCCCATTGCTTCAATATTTCAACTGAGGAAAAACCGGCAGCTTTCAGGCAACCCACTTCACGTTGGACAGTCAACGGAGTATCATAATGAACAAAATCTTCATCCACGATACCTTGCTCTTTTCTCAACCGAAGCAGCTCACTTCGATGAAAATTTTCCTCTTCTTCAGAAAGGGCAAAATAATCGGTCAGAATAAAGTATCCGTTCGCTTTTAGCGAAAACCGTAGTTTTTCATATAACGGAATCTTTTCTGCCGCCGTAAAATGATGCAACGATTCTACCGATACAGCCGCATCAAACTGTTCAACCCCAAACGGAATATCAAAATACGATCCGAGAATCAAGGTAATGTCTTTATCCGCAAATTTTTCTTTCAACCGGTTCAGCATACCCGGAGCCAAATCGATACCGGTAACCCTTGCCGATGGGTTTAACGGAAAATAAAAATCCAGTTCCAATCCAGTCCCGCATCCCAAATCAAGAATATGACACCCGGGATCCTGCGGAAGATTTTGAGCGGTAAAAAGATAAAACTCCTTCGCCGAGTCAATACAGTTCAATTGGTGATCTTCATAAATCTCTAAGCGGTTATCAAAAAACTCGCCCATTTTTTCGAGCATAGCTTACCTCACATTTTAAGTATTTCTTCTCTCTTATGATATAGCATGGCGGAAACTTTTCATAGCACCACTTTAACTTTGATATCATCCGGTATCAAAACCGCAGGCCCGCCATCCATCCAAGAGCCACAACTCAACAAATAGGATTATACCCTCCCAATACCCGCTTCTTTGCCATGAACCATATAATACGCGGGAATCAAACAAACCACAACAATCGCCAGGATAATATACATCATCTGAAATCCTACCCGTTCCGCAATTAACCCCAAAATATACGGGCCGATCCCCATTCCGCCGTCCATACAGATGTAATAGGTGGAAATACCCAGTCCCAACCGGTGGGACGGTAATATTTTTCCGACGATCGTTTGGATGCCGGACATTAATGTCCCATACCCCATGGCCAATAATATCCCTGCAAGCAAAAGCAAAAAGCCGGTCCTGGCCATCGTAATGCCTAATAAACTGACCGCAAAGAAGAAAAAGGACGGATACATCACGATGTTTTCGCCTTTTTGGTCGAACAGTTTCCCGGCAACCGGCCGGACTAAAAATAAAAAGAGCGCATATACGACAAAGAAAAATGAAGCAGCCTTGGTTAAATTCATCTGGATTGCATACGAATTGATAAAGGAAACGATCCCCGAATAGGCAATCCCGCTGATAAACATCAAAAATGCAACAGGAAACGCTTTCTTTTCATAAAAATCATTAATTCCGAAGCTCCTCTTGATCTTCTCTTTTTCTTCACGGCTTACATCAATCTCCGTGATCTTGGCCAATGTTCCCAAAACGAATGCGGAAACACTGAAAATAATGGAAAAAATGAATATCACGGGATAACCGAAATGGTTGACCAAATACAAAGCAAAAAAAGGCCCAATGGCCGTTCCGGCTGCATTGCTTAAGGAAAAATAACCAATCCCCTCGCCTTGCCTGCCCGGAGGTAAAATTGACATATTCGCCGTCGTCAAAACCGTGGTTGAAATCCCAAAGCCAATCCCATGGATAAATCGAATCACCATTAAACATTGAATGCCTTTGACAAACAGATAAGCCATGGAACCGGTCAAAAATAATCCCAGGCCGCAATAGAGCATCCTTTTCCTGCCGACGACATCGATAAATTTCCCTGCATACAACCGGGCCGCCATTGCGCCAATCACAAAGATGCTCGCCGCCAACCCGGCGCTGCTTTTGGATGCATGAAAGTATTTCATGGCATAGACTGCCATGGACGTCAGCAATAAATAAAAAGTTAAAACAATAAAAAAATTGGACGCCAGTAACACAATAAAATCCTTCGTCCACATTCTATCCCGTTGCATTCAATTTCCCCCTGAAGTTATTCTTGAGGCATGCAGTTTATATCATATTCTCACAGCTAGAACAGAAAATATTTATTATTTTACAAATATCTTTCAGCAAAGTCAATGACCATTGGATTGCAATTATGAATGTGACAAAAAAATAACAGGTGGGTTTCACCTGTTTATTTTTAATCGAGATTACTTTTTTTAATTGATTTTAACGCCTTAATCGCCCTATCGATGGCTCGACTGTTTTTCACACTGGTATTCAACACTTTTATTCCAGACGGCTGCTTTTCTTTTTGAAATGTTCCCAAATACCCTGCACCCCTTTCGGCGTTGCAGCAAGCTCTTTTAGAGTTTCAATCGCTATTTTAATATTAATCAAGGTTTTTTCCTTGAATTCCAACCGTATTTTGGGTTTATCACTGAAACAATCATTCCGATCACTCCCTTAAGTTCATTATATTATACGTTACCCTACACCAATTCGATTTTTAAAGATAGTGACCCGATCATAATTTCGATTATATTGAAGTCTAATCAAAGAAGCCAGTCTTTTCCCTAAACGTTTATATCCTGATGGAGAAATCGGAACCACATATATTTTTACTTTGGAATTCAAATAAACCATTGTCAAAATGTCTTCAATAGTACCAATTGATAAAATTATCTTTCAAAACCTAAAACCATTGGCTAAATGTATCCACCTTCGCTTTACCCCTGATAAAATTCAACACTTTGTGTCCTTTTCGCTGTCACTGCCATCCTCATTCGCATGCATCGTTTTTATAAAACGTACTTTCTGTTTTATTCTCTTTATTTTTCCTTTTTTGTTATATTAAGGCATTTCGCTTCATAATAATTTTCTTTTTCCGTTGACAAAAATTCATAACTCAATCCCTCGGTGTATCCTACTGCCACCCGGGAATACTAATTCCAACAAACCCGGAGGGGGTGTTCCAGTGGGCAAAAAGAAGAATCTCGGCGAGATGCACTTGGGCGGCAATTCCAAGCCGGAGTGCTGGAACGATGCGGATGAGGTTAAAGGGGCCATGCTCTTTACGGCACTGCAAAACGAAACGGCCGGGCAACAGAAGTCGAATGAAGACGCCGAGCCGCCTCAGTAAACAGCCGTATACCGGTTGACTGCCGGGGAAAGCTAACCACGGAGGTGATCATGATCGGCCAACAAAAAACTCCGGATGCTGTCGGCACCGAAGTCGGCGTACGGGCGGACTTACGCCGCGGGGTTCCGAATCCCCGCGAAATGAGCTCTCAGGATAAACAGCTGGCTCACGGTGAAGCACCCGGTCCTAACAAAAATGTCAAATGGCAAATGAGTGAAAAAGTACGAAGTGACAAATGAAAAAGCTGTCTCCTTTGAGACAGCTTTGACTATTGATTTAGATATTGAAAATCCAGTGAATGATGCGGCGAATCATCATATAGCCCAGAAAAGACCCCACAGTGATCAATAATACCAGAAATAACCGTAAAAACTTGTCCGATTCACCCCGGAGGGTTTTGAAATTGCTGGTAACTCCGATAAACGCACAGAGTCCTCCCAAAGCGCCGCCGTTAAATACCAAAATGACCGGGAGAGACGCGAGTAATGTTTCATACCACCGAAGTTTTCGGGCAACGCTGATAAATTTCCCTCCTATTGTAACCCGCGGTTGAAAATCGAAGGTAAATCCCTTGATTTCCATTTTGATTTCCGTCCGATCCGGCAACGGTAGCATAAACGCACGAGGATCTTTGGGCATCGGAGGAATTAACCGGCCGTCGACCCAAACCGTCGGCTTATTGGTCCAAAAGGATAATTCCAAGTCAACATGGATATTTTGATATTCCGGCAAATCAAAACTGTATTTCTGTTTCTGCATCTGCTGCTCCTTTGGAAACAAGAATATCATGACTGAAATTCGGCAAGAATTCGGCAATATCCTTCCGGTTTGACAAGAGGGAACGCGACCGTCAATTGGTCAACCCGGCAATGGCGGCACCGATCAGCGGCGCGTTTTCCAGCGCCTTGATGGTATAATACCGCCCTTTTCCCCGGACCAGATAGTCCCGGAGATAGTACTCAATTTTTTCTTTTAAGGCTTTCAAATGGTGGAACGTGGTTCCATCGGCCATGATACATACCGGTCGTTCCGGCAACAATCCTTTGCCCGATTGAAGGACGGCCGCCGCAATACTGGCTGCGGACAATTTCGCCGCCCGGTCCACCAACCGGTCCAATAAATAATAGGCGACCGTGCGGTCTTGCTCCCTGCCGAAGGCGACAATGCTGCCTAAAGTATTTCCCCCGTTAAATGGGGCAGTTAAAAACTGATTGAGCTCCACCGTGCTGAGATCCTGTAAACCCATGATCGAAGCAGCCACTTTATCGGAGAAGAGGTTTTCAGCTGCTGCCGTCTGCAACAGCACCCGGCCCAATCCTCCCAAATAACGGCCGGAAATCATCTTCTCAAAAGTGAAAACACCCGGATTACCGGTGGTCCGGTCGAAAACCAGATCGATATCACCTTGGGGAATCTTGGCGAAACCGCCGGACTCCACGTTGATCAATTGGCTTCCCTCAGGATTCAGCCCCGGTTTTTTCCCGATATGGGCATTGGATTCGATATAACAGACATTGGTACCGGTCCCCAAGATAAAACCGATGAAACTGTCAAAAACTTCATCCGTCGCTGCAGCTTGTCCTGCCAATGATACAGCCACCGTGTCATTTAAAACGACCACCTGATAATCCAGGTCTGCACCGTCTTGCTGCAGCGCTTTTTTAAGATTTTCCCCCAACAGTTCCCCTTCGACTTCCGGCGCTTTAATCTCCTTACTGAACTTGATAACCCGACCGTCTTTGTCAGGCTGTATTTCCACTGAATAGGAAAAACAAAACCCCACCTTTGAGCTGGCTTTCCTGATATCAGCCAGATATCTGGCTATCACCCCAAAGAATTGTTCTTTGCCGGTCTCTTCCCCTATCCCGGGCATAGGGTATTTCCTGAAGTTTTCGATAACCGCCCGGCCGTCATCGTCAAAATAGACGGTGGCCACGCGGAAATTGGTTCCGCCGGCATCCAATACGATGGCTTTTTCATGACGCGGCACCTTAAAGGTAACTTCCAAATACGTCGGCAGCATGGCTAATGAGCTTTCCGTTCCGTTTAACCCCCGTTGCATTTCATCCCGAAACATGGTACAGACGGTTTCCATCCCTATTGCATCGGGATTCATCCCATGCCTGCTTAAGAAATCATCCATGGATGATTTGAACGATTGCATGGCACTCTCCTTTACAACAGATCATTTTTCGATTCATATATATATTACCATATTTTTTCATTCTTGAAATTTTTTAAAAAATCAGGAACAATTTCCGAAGCATCTGCGTCCAATAAACAGAAACAAGAAAAACGGAGGGATTGGATATGAAGAAATTACCATTATTACTCAGCATATCACTGACCGTAGGAGCATGCCTCTTCCAAGTGGACGCTACATATGCAAAACCCAAACCGAAGCCTGATCCGAAACCCGGAAAGAAAGTGGAACAGCCCCATAAAGGACCGCAAAAACCGGGCCCCGGCCCCCAGAAAGGCCATCCCGCACCGCCTCCCCATCGGGATCGGGAACGGGAAAAACTGCGGGAAGATGCCCGGGCGATCATCCAGCGAACCACCGTGGTCCTGCGGGAAGCCCAACAAACAGCCAAACGTCACCGTTACACTCGGGGACTGGCCAAAGCCGTTGCCCATCAAGAAAGAGCCCGCGAATTATACTGGAGAGGCGATTATAAAGATGCGATCTTCCATTCGCTCCGCGCCCGCGATCTGGCTTTCCAGATCATCCGCGGCAACCGCCAGTCATACCGGAAAGAATATGATTGGAACGACATGGAAAGAAGATATCGCCACGATTGCCCCAAAGATGACGATCTGGACGTAAGAATCGAATGGCGCTCCCGCAACGACAAAGAGATGCTCACGATAAAACTGATATTTGACTTAGACTAAACCTTAACCGCAAAACCCGCCGACGGCCATTGGCGGGTTTTTTCATTCATGGAGTCAAATCATGGACCGGTCCGTCAAATTATCAATTCGTCCGGATGTTGAATAATCCGGTCCGCCAACGATAAATCCTGAGCATACGAATGGGGGTTTTGATATCCTACGCATTGCATCCCGGCAGCTTTAGCCGCCTGCACCCCTCTTTCGGCATCCTCAATGACCAGACACTCGTCGGGAGAAACCCCTAATTTCTCAGCCGCCAGCAAAAAAATATCCGGTGCCGGTTTGCCGTGGGCCACATGCTCTCCGCTGACCAGCACATCAAAATAAGATTCCAAACCACATTTCCGTACCACTACCATTATCCAGTCCACCGGTGCCGACGACGCGATAGCCAGTTTCAGACGGGCGGCTTTCAATCGCTTTAGCAACTCAGGAATGCCGGGAATCGGTTCCAAGTCGAACTTTTCCATCTCCGCCCGGCTATGTTCTCTGTGCATGGACAGCAACTCCTCCACTGTCTCTGGCCGTCGGTGCCGTGCTTTGATGGCGGACCACATGTCCCAATCGGTAACTCCGACGAACGTCCGATATTCCTCTTCCGTAATGTTTAATTGTAACTTTTGAAAAAGTTCCTGGTTTAACCGGTAATGAATCGGCTCACTGTCGACAATGACGCCGTCCATATCGAAAATAACCGCTTTAATCATGGATACTCCTCTTATTTAAACTGTAACTGATACAACTGGGCATAAAGTCCGCCCCGGTTCAACAGTTCCTCATGAGTTCCTTCCTCAATAATCCCTTCCTCCGCCAGGACCAGAATTCGCCGGGCATTCTTAATCGTGGACAACCGGTGGGCAATGACAAATGTCGTCCGGTTTTTCGCCAAAGCTTCCAACGATTCCTGCACCACTTTTTCGCTCTCGTTATCCAGGGCGGAAGTGGCCTCATCCAAAATAAGGATGGGTGGATTCTTCAAAAACACCCGTGCAATGCTGATCCGCTGTTTCTGCCCGCCCGAAAGCTTAATTCCCCGCTGGCCGATATCTGTATCATACCCTTCGGGCAAACTCATGATAAAATCATGGGCATTGGCCTTTTTCGCCGCTTCGATAACCTCTTCCTCCGTCGCATCCGGCTTGCCATAGCGGATGTTTTCCATTACCGTCCCTGCAAAAAGATAAACATCCTGTTGGACAATGCCGATATTTTTCCGCAAGGACTTTAATTTGATGCTTCGGATATCCCGGCCATCCAAGGTGATGGCACCTTCCGTTACCTCATAAAAGCGGGGAATCAAACTGCATAGGGTGGTCTTGCCTACGCCTGACGGCCCCACCAAGGCCACATATTCTCCGGCCTTCACCGTCAGGTTGACCTTGGACAACACCGGTTCCGACCGGTCCGAATACCGGAAGGAAACGTCTTTGAAACAAATGTCTCCCCGGACCTCTTTCAATTCCACCGCATTCCGGGCATCAGTGATATCCGGGGCAATCTGCAACACTTCATAAAAGCGATCAAAGCCGGAAATCCCGTTCTGAAACTGTTCTCCGAAATTGACCAGTTTTTTAATGGGATCCAAAAATGTATTGATGTACAGTAAAAAAGTGATCAAATCCAGCGTATTCACACGGCCTTTCCCTGTCAACAATGCCGCCCCGACGACCACAGCCACATAAATCAAGGAGTTAAACGCATTGATCCCGCTGTGATAACGACCCATATAATAATAGCTGTTTTTCTTGGTCTCCACATACCGCCGGTTATTTTTGCGGAATTTCTCCATCTCCAGGTCTTCGTTGGCGAAGGACTTCACCACCCGAACCCCGGAGATACTGTCTTCGATCCCGGCATTGATCTCGGCAATCTTCGCCCGGTTAATTTTAAATGCCTGACGCATTTTCCGGTTGTAATAGTAAGCGAAACCGATCATTAACGGGATGAAGGCAAAGATGATCAACGTCAGTTGGACATTGATGGTCAGCAAAATGATAAAGGAACCGATCAGTTTCACGACGGAGATCAACAAATCTTCCGGGCCGTGATGGTATAACTCGGTAATCTCAAATAAATCATTGGTGATCCTGGACATTATCTGTCCGGTTTTCTGATTGTCATAATACGTAAAGGACAGCTTCTGAAAATGCTCAAAGATCTCATTCCTGAGATCATGCTCCATCTTGGCGCCCATAATATGGCCGGCTGTCGTAATAAAAAAGTTACAAAAATATTCGATGACCGTCAATCCAACCATGGCAGCAGCAATTTTGAAAATCGGTCCGGTAACGTTTTCCAGCCCCGAGGGAAGAAGTTCGCCGGTAATATACCGGATCAGCAACGGAAAAACCAAGTTTATACCGGATACCGTAAAAGCACATGCCATATCCGCCGCAAAAAGTCCGAGATAAGGCCGGTAATATGATAGAAACTTTTTCATTTTTGGACTCATGATGCTCTCGATGCTCTCCTTTCACACTTGCCGGAACGATCTTATATTACCATAATCCGTCCTGCTGCGGCTATCAAGGTTTTTTAATTGTCTTTCAAAACAAAGTGTGATACGATGGGATTGCATTACATGGATACAACATGGGTTATAATGGAGGCATATCGATGTGGAACGAGTTCAAACAGTTTGCCATGAAAGGCAATATTCTTGACCTGGCCATCGGTGTCATCATCGGCGGCGCTTTCGGAAAGATCGTCACGTCTCTGGTGAATGATTTACTAATGCCGATTTTCGGACTGATCCTGGGTGGATTGGACTTCTCCGGCTTACACATAAAAATCGGAGACGCAGTCATCCGGTACGGCGCATTCGTTCAAAGCGTGGTGGATTTTCTCATTGTCGGCTGGTCCATTTTCCTCTTCATCCGAATACTGGACCGACTCAAAAAGAAGGAAACGCAGGCAAAAGCGGAAGAAGCCGCCGCAACCGTCGTCGAACCCTCCAATGAGGAGAAACTTCTGGCCGAAATTCGGGATTTGTTGAAACAACAAAATAAAGCCTGAACATTTTTTAAATACCCCCTATCATGGGGTTTCTTTTTTATGTGATACTTCACACAAATGATTCAAACGAACGTCAATGGCACAAATACCAACAAGAATGGAAACGTCCGTTATTTACGGCCGTTTCACATTATTTCATTCCATCTTCTTCTTTCGCATCCGGGCAGCATACCGTTCCAACCCGTCGACAATCGCCTCAGCGACGGCCGAACGGAAAGCATCGGTTTTGAGATAAGCTTCTTCTTCCGGAACGATCATGTATGCTGACTCCGTCAACACCGATGGCATTTGCGTACCCCGGATCACCGCCAGGTTGGCGTGGTACAAACCGTCATCGTTTAAGGTAAAAACTTGTCCCGGCCCAAACGTCCGTTGATAGGCTTGGTGTATCTCCCAGGCCAACGGGAGGCTGACCGGCGTAAAGTAATACACCCCATACCCTCGCTTGACAAAAGGATTGCCGGTTGGCCCCAATGAATTGTTATGGACGCTCACCAGGATATCTGCCCGGTTTTTCCAAGCGATCCCAGGGCGCTGACTCAGCGGCACATTAGCATCGCCGTCGCGGATCATCACCACCCGGGCACCCTTCACCTCCAGCTTTTCTTTAAGGCGCAAGGCGATGGCAAAATTGGCGTCTCCCTCGGCATAACCAGTGACCCCCATGGCGCCGCCTCCGGCCCCATGGCCGGCATCAACAGCGATCACCAGTCCCAACAACGGTAAAGCCTCATCGAGCAACGGCGGCGGCGTCCTGAGCTCCAACACCAGTTCCTTCCCTTCATAGGAAACATCATATCCCCACCAACCGTTAGGTTCCATGAAAAGACGCAAGCGGTACGTTTCATCATCATCCTGGTACCACCGGACTTGTCGGACGCAGCCGGCTGTCGCATTATTGACCCAGTCCGTATTGGAATAAGCACCATACAGGATAATATCAAATGTCCGCCCTTCCCAATCATAATCGATGCGGAAAGGGATCCTTTGGGACACCGGAATCCGGACCAGCGTCGAATAACCGCGCGTCATCATAGTCACATTGCCGATAATGTTCATGGGCGGCGGTGTCCCTGTCGGCAGTTGCTTCACAGCGCTTTCGTTGACCCAGGCGGTTTGCGTCCGATTAAGGCAGACCCGGTATTCTTTCCCTTTTTTCCCGGTAACCTGCAATACCGTCTCTTTGGGAAGGAACATCATATACCCTGCCTTATTTGAACCGGAAACCGCCGGCCCGGCATAGAGAACCGTTTGATCGGAAACCGTTTCCACCATGACCGGAAGATCATCAGGGAACCGTGACAGACGTCCTTGGGCTTCTTTGGTGATCCATGCGCCCTTCTCATCCAGCAGGGTCACCCGGATGGTCGCCTGATAGATGACATCATGGGTTCCCATCTTATAGATTCCCTGATAAACACCGGAACTTTTCGGACTTTCAACCATCGGAAACCGCCTGGCCATTCCGTCGACGGTAAAGTACGCCGACATTCCCGGACTTCCTTTGCAGACTACCTTCACCCAATCGCCGGGCAGCAAGGCCTGATCCTCCTGAGGTGTCACCCATTGAATGGTCAACGGTGAAACCGCAGGCGCCGGCTGGGATTCCGCCACAAACACAGTCCGCACCGACTGATATATGGCACCGTTCCATTGGAGTTCCGCCCGGATTTCATAAGTACCCGGAGTCAATGAAACCATCGTTAAAAACCCTCCCCCGGGATGAATCGCCACCGGCTTGCCGTTAATCGTCAATTTCCCGTCCGGCGGTGCCGAACCGGCCACAAATGTCGACGGGATCGCCGGAAGCCGTTGATTTTCAGCCGGATAAACGATCCGGACAGGAGCGGAATAGGGCGTATCATCCGCGGGCTCCGCCGCAACAGCGGGCCATATGCCGCTTAAAACCAATGCCAGGCACAACCATAACAACCATTTTTTCATTTTCATCCTCAACCAGCTTTTTTGTACTGTTTTCTTATGGCCGATCCCAAGGATAGTCCAGACCAACTTGAGCCGGATAGTAATAGCCGGAAGTCTGATTGACGATCCCCAGACGATATTGCCGATTGGAAAGGAGCGGCGGATATTTTCGTTTGGAAGGTATGGGCGAACTGTAAATACGAATCTCCCCTTTAAGTGAGGTAATCACTTCTTCGCGCCAATCACCCATACAATCCACAACTAAGACCACATTCCCTTCAATCCGGGTCATCGGCTCTCCGCCCCAGTCTCCGATCTTCCTGCCGCTGACTACCTCTTTTTGAAGATCATCGTCCTACCAGACCGGCCTGGGCGAAAGTTCCGTTTTGGCATGAAATTGAACCCAATCACCACGGGCGGTATACATCCACCGTTTCGAATAATCTCGTTCCCCGCAGTACACTTCCATTCCCGGATATTCCTCCAAGACATCGGCACACATTCCCTGTCCGTGAATGTGGTAAGTTTTCTCCGGATGGCCCCATAGTTTCCGGCCGGTCTTGGCATCCACCACACAGATGCCGTCAGCATCCTGCCGTCTTTCAAACCCGTAAAATATCTCCAGTCCCGGATGGGAGGGATCGATATCGGCACAATAGACCACATCCGGATGCCCCATACCTAAAGACCAAAGACCTTTCCCGTCATCATCAATAACTGCCGCTCCGATGACTAATTCATCCCGTCCGTCTTGATCTACGTCGGCGGCGATCAGTCCATGGGAACCTTGGCCGTAATAATTCCGGCTTTTCACCGGATGCTTTTCCAGAACTTCATGTTTCCATAAAATCCGAAAATTCGCATCCAACGCCCAGGTTTTGATGATATTATATGTCCCCCGTTGCATAATTAAGGATGGTTTTTTCCCGTCCAAATAGGCGACGGCCAACATATTCCGACTGTATGAATTGTAATCCGGATAACCGGCCCGACTAATCCAAGGGGTTTTGGCAACAACCTTCCCGGTTATACCGTCAATCTTCACCAAATACTCCGGTCCGGATTCCACCAGTCCATTGGGGTTCCGCGGATCCCCTTCGCCCGCTTTACAATAGACTTCGGCCCGTCCGTCGCCGTCCAAATCATAGACTACCCATGGGGAATACCAGATCCCGGTTTCGATAGCCCAACCCATATCGTATACCCATAACAGACGGCCGTCTTTTTTATAAGCTTCCAATCGATAAGGAGAAGGACTGGGCTTCCAGTAGCCAGGGTGCTGATAGGGATCGACGTTAAAATTGGGCTGTTTGATAATGAACTCCAGTTCACCGTCGCCATCCAAATCGCCCAGCCCAATTTTTTGAAAATCATAGGAACCCGCCAAAGGAATGCTATGGTATGGTTTTAATGGCATTTCCGCACTCAATCCCGTCTGCACCCAAACAAACAAGAGGCCAAATATTCCGGCCAACATCCGCATTTTCACCATCAGTAACGCCTCGCTTGATCCGATTTTACGAATTCGTAACTTTCCGTATGGCGGCATCTCATTTCAGATTGAATCCCATTCATTATTTCGGCATCCATTCGCTTTTCCCACAGGTTTTTCAAGCATTTCCAATAAAAAACGACCCCCGCAGGAGTCGTTTCCGTAAATTCCCATCGACAGTTGATAATCAAAGCCGACCGATTTCATGCACCCAGCCAAAGGGATCTTCTTCCCGTCCATACTGGATGCCCACCAATTTATCATAGAGTCTTTGCGTAATGGGACCCACTTGGAAATTGTTGATCTCATAATTTTGCCCTTTATAGAACAAGGACCCGACCGGAGAGATAACCGCAGCCGTACCGGTCCCAAAGGCTTCAGTCAGCGTGCCGTTTTTCGTCCCTTCAATGACCTCGTCAATGCTGATCATCCGTTCTTCAGTCCGGTAACCGAGATATTGGGCCAGTTCGAGCACGGAGGCCCGGGTAATTCCGGGTAAAATAGACCCGCTTAAATTGGGCGTGACCAAGGTATCGCCAAAGACGAAGAAGATATTCATGGCCCCGACTTCTTCCACATATTTCCGTTCTTTGGCATCCAGCCAAAGTACCTGTGAAAACCCTTTTTCCTGCGCTTTGGCGCCTGCCAGAAGGCTGGCCGCATAGTTTCCGCCGGTTTTGGCGTTTCCGACGCCGCCCACGGCAGCCCGGATATACACATCTTCCACATATAGGCTGATGGGTTTGAAGCCTTCTTTAAAATAAGCGCCGACCGGGGTCAAAATGATATAGAACAAATATTCATCCGCCGGATGAACGCCTAATGCGGCACCCAACCCGACCAACGTCGGCCGGATATAAAGAGACGTACCGGGTGCTTTGGGAATCCAGCGTTTCTCCAGATTCACCAAGGTCTTAATCCCTTCCAGGAAATATTCCACGGGCAACGGCGCCATGCAAATCCGTTCCGCCGAATGATACATCCGTTCAGCGTTCTTCTCGGGACGGAATAATAAGATCCGGCTGTCCTCTGATGCATAAGCTTTAAGCCCTTCGAAGATTTCCTGGGAATAATGGAGCACCACTGCCGCCGGATCAATTTGAAACGGTTTATACTTCGTTATTTTCGGTTCCACCCAACCTTGGCCTTTCCGATAAACCATGGTGAACATGTGATCGGTGAAGAGTTTCCCGAACCCTAACTGAGTGGCATCGGTAAACAAGGGTTTTAGTTCCTCATCTTTCACTTTCTCAATGGTAATCTGCATCGCCATAACTCCTCTCCAAACTTTAACACTATCCCTTCGGCCATCACGCAATTTAATCGGATCGTCGAAAAGACATCAACCTAATTATAGCACAATTCATTCCAAGCGAAGCAAAAAAATGAAAAAAGCCAATCAGAGATTGGCTTTTTCTATTCATCGTCTTTCTCCCGCTCCAGCAAACGAAGCAAACGGCTTACCGTCAAATCGATTTTCGTGGCAATGGTATACTTTTCATGATCATCCAGGACTTTTTGATGGTCGGTATTCATCAGATCGTTTTTAATCTCACCTATTTCCCGATGAAATTTCACTAAATCCTTTTCGAACATCATTGTTCCCTCCGTCTTCATACCTTTTTATGCCACCGATTGAACGGTAAAACGATTACGGTTTGTGAGCCGCAACACCGGTGGAACCCATCCCGCCGGCGCCCCGGACAGTCTCTCCCAACCTTTCGGTTTCGTCCCACTCCACTTGGAAAACAGGGAAAAAAGCTATCTGTGCCACGCGATCCCCGGGATTGACAACGAAATCGGTTGGGCCGTCGTTTTTAACCAGACAAATAATCTCGCCCCGATAATCGCTGTCAATGACTCCGACCGCATTGGAAAGGGAAATGCCGTGTTTCGAAGCCAGCCCGCTCCGGGGGAAAAGGAGCGCTACCATCTCCGGCCCGGGTAATTCGATGGCAATCCCCGTCGGAATGCTGCCGCGGCCCCCGGCCGGAATGACGATGGGTTCCTCGCAGCATGCATGCAAATCCATCCCCGCCGATCCGGGCGTAGCATAGGAAGGCATGGGAATCTGCCGCTTGATCAGGGGGGATACGATTTTAACCTTTACTTTTTGTTCCGCCATGGGTCGCCTCCGCTTTTCCAAAGGGCCCGATAGCCGTGGTAATCAGCCGGTCATCCGCCAACAATTCCACGGCTAAGGCCTGTACTTCTTCAGCCGTAACCGCTTCGATCCGGGCAACGGTCTCCTCAGGGGTTAAAAGAGGATCGTCGAACAATTCCATTTTAGCCAGGCGGCTCATCCGGTTACACGTACTTTCCAAACTCAACAGTAGATTGCCCTTGAGCTGCTCTTTGGCCCGGTTTAATTCCTCTTGGTCAACCGGCCGTTCTCGCAATTTGGCAATCTCCTCCCGGATTAAAGCGACGACCCGCTCAAAATTGGCCATGCTTGTCCCGGCATAAATCGTAAAGACGCCGGTATCCATAAACGCCGAATGACTGGTGCCCGTCGAATACACCAATCCTTCATCCTCCCGCAGTCGTTGAAACAAACGGGAACTAACGCTTCCTCCAAAAATGCTGTCCATCAAAATAACAGCGTATTTCCGGGGATCTTTACGGGATATCCCTCGGCTGCCGATACACAGATGGACCTGTTCCGTATCTTTATCCCTAAAATAGATCGTCGGCTCCAATTGGGGCAATATCGAGAGATCCGGTTCGCTTTTTCCGTTCAACGCGGAAAATCTTCCCTCGACTTCTGCAATAACTTGGTCGATCTGGATATTTCCCGCTACTGCAAATACTATGTTATCTGGGGTATAATGTTTCTGAAGGTAGTCTATTAAAATTTCCCGGTTAAACTGGGATACCGTTTCCGGAGTCCCTAAAATGGTCCGGCCCAACGCATGGCCTTTCAGTACCAAATTGAAAAAAATATCATATATCAGTTCATCCGGCGCGTCCTCATAGGACTTGATCTCTTCCAGGACCACCGATTTTTCTTTTTCGATTTCAACCGGGTGAAACAGCGAATTGGTAACCATATCGGCCAATAAGTCGACGCCCAGTTGAAAATGCTGATCCAGCACTTTGGCATAATAACAGGTGTATTCTTTGGTCGTAAACGCATTGAGTTGGCCGCCAACGGCATCGATGGTCTCTGCGATTTGACGCGTCGTCCGTCGGCCGGTGCCTTTAAACATCATATGCTCAATAAAATGAGAAATCCCATTATACTGGGGTTTTTCATTCCTGGAACCGGTTCTTGTCCAAACGCCTAATGATACGGAACGGCCATAAGGTATCGTTTCACATACAATTTTCAATCCGTTGGATAATGTTATGCGCTGATACATGCAGTTGTCCTTTGATTATTCGTTAGATTTCATCGATTTGATTCACATATTCGCCCTTGAACATAAAAATCCTTTTTATCTCTTTTTTCTCTTTTGATCCATTCATACATATCCCCCAAATTCCTCGATTTATTCCAGTTAATTCTCATATTGCCTGCTATTTGTGGTTTTGGAGGGATGTTCTTAAAGGTTTTGGCAGCTAAAGGCCGAATTATGTAAATTATACTGTAATACTGCACATTTCGTGTCGATCCACGCCGCATAAATCCATTGGCATTCCATTGACGCGGACGACTTTTATATAGAAGGGAGTTACCCGATGCAAGGCAACTTAATGACAACATTGTTTGCTCTGATATTTTATTTGGCTTCCGGATTACTCGGTGGTAACAGCCTGCAAAACAATGTCACCGTCCCCGATACAGTCAGTACCGGGCAGCAAAGCATTTATCCTTACGCTGCCACCGTTAACAGCAAACAGGCTATGATTCGCAGCGGGGCATCGGCTGAAAGCGAAATCGTGGATACGGTTGCCGAAGGGTCCAGCTTGCTGGTATTATCCGAAAAAAACGGTTGGTTGCAGGTGCAAACCGAAACCGACAAAAGCGGATGGATCGCCAAATGGATGGTGAAAACGAAAACTCTGTCCGGAAGTTCAAAGGTAGGTAATAAAGTCATCGCCGGCTATTATGTGCAAAACAGCCAAAGCGACCAATTGGCCTATAATTCGTTAACCAAAAACCTGGGGTCAATTAATATGGTCATCCCTTTTTCATTCAAGGTGGACCAATATGGAACGGTCAGCGGCACGCATAATTCCAAAGCGGTTTCCCTCATTCGTTCCGCCGGCGGAGATGCTTTGGCATTGGTCAACAATATCCAGGGCGGAAACTTCAGCAGCAACACCATTCATCGGATGTTGACCAGCTCAACCGCCCGGTCCCGTGCCGTCAACGGAATTGTCCGGATATTATCGGAAAACGGTTATCAAGGGGTCAATATCGACTTTGAAAATGTCCCGGCCAGTGACCGGATGTACCTGACCGCATTTTTCAGAGAGCTCTCAGCAGCGCTCCGGCCGAAAGGACTGCTGGTCACCGCTTCGGTTCCGGCCAAAACCTATGACGACAAAAAATCGGCCCACGCCGGGGCTTATGACTATGCCGCATTGGCCCCGTATATCGACCAATTGATGATTATGGCCTATGACGAGCATTATGCCGGTGGTTCGGCCGGTCCGGTAGCTTCTTATCCGTGGGTCGAAAAAGTCATTCAATATGCCATGAAATACTATCCGTCCCAAAAAATCGTGCTGGGAATCGCCGGATACGGTTATGACTGGACCAGCGGTTCCGGGAAAGCTCGGACCTATAGCGCCATTCAAAACCTGATCAAAAAATACGGTGTCTCCCCCAAATGGCATTCCGTTTACAAAGTGCCTTATTTCACCTATAAAAGCTGGGGTACCAAACATGAAGTCTGGTATGAAAACAGCCACAGCACCGCCGCAAAGATGACATTGGTTAAAAAATACAATCTGCGAGGAGTTGCCGTCTGGCGGTTGGGTTACGAAGATCAAAACATCTGGAAGATCATCATCCAAAATATCTAAAGCAATTCGGGACAGTTCAACGAACTGTCCCTTTTGTTTCGAAATTCGACTGCAAACGTTCATTCCAATACCGAAGACACCGTTCCAGGGGTTAACCCTTTCTCACGCAACGCTTTGATAAGCCTGGGAAGGGCCTTCGCCGTCGAGACCGTCGGGTGCATTAAGATGATCCCGCCGGGCTGAATCTTCCCCATGACCCGTTGTAACAGCAGATCCGGCCCGGGATTTTTCCAGTCAACGGTATCCACCGACCACATCACCGTACGGTATCCCAGTTCACCGGCGGTGCCCACGATCTCGGCATTGATTTCACCGTAGGGGGGAGCAAACAAGTTGGATGGCTCCTTGCCGGTCACCGAACGTAGCAGTGCCGCATTTTCCAAAATCAATCTCCGTAACTCATCGCGGCGCATCTGCTGCGGATGGCCGTGATATAAGCCATGATTGGCGATTTCATGGCCGGCGGCGGCAATCTCCTTCACCAGTTCCGGAAAGGCCTTCACCCAGCTTCCAACGAAAAAGAAGGTCGCTTTCACTTTTTCCTCTTCCAGCGTTTTCAGCATTTCGCCTAAAAACTCTTCGCCCCATGCCACATTAATGGCAAAAGCCACCTTTTGGCTTTCCGGTTTCCCCTGATATACCGGTTTAAAGAAATCCTCCGAAATCTTCGCCGGAACTTCGGCCACCACCAAATTGAGCCTGGAGCCGGGTTTGGCCATGCAAACCTTGTTGACCGTATCGGCAATCATCACCATTTTACCGGGTTTGGAGGGGATAATTTCTCCGGTCTCCGAAAAATAACCGGCATTCTGGGGCTCCCGGTTGACTTTCACCGCCATCTTCTTCACTAAGTTGCTGACTTCCTCGGGCAACATTCCCTCCACATTATAACCTTCAAGGTAAACACCGTTTTTCACCCCGAAGATTTTCCGAACTGTGCGATCCCAATGAAGTCTCACGCCCACCAATACGGTCAGAATGATCATGGCCCACAACGCGGCATATATCTGTTTTCTATTGATAAACAGCACGTTCACTTTCATATCCCCCCGATCTTGGTGATGATCTATGCGGGGAGAAAGGGAAATAGAACCCGGCCAATATAAAAAGGCCCGATATGGACCTTATCTGAAGCAATACTTCCGTTTCAACCATTTTCGATCAAATCCGCGATTAGTCCGGCAACCCGGGTCATCACGCCCGGCGGGCCGATCTTTTCCCGAACCTGTTGCAATGCCCGGCGAATCCGGAGATTCACCTCCGGGTCGTACAACATCGTTTGCAAGGCAGCCCGCACATTCTCCGGTGTTAGGTCTTTTTGCAACACTTCCGGTACCACCGAAGCCCCTGCAATCAAATTGGGCAGCCCAATCCAGGGACGGACCACCCGGCGTTCCGGGGATTCCAGCCGTTTGTAGATAAAATAGGATAAACCCGACACCCGGTAGATAATCACCATCGGAACCCCGATGATCGCTGCTTCCAACGTCGCCGTGCCCGAAGCGATGATGGCCGCATCCGCCGCCGCCATCAGCTCATATACATCGCCGCCGGTGACCGTCACTTTCACCGGATATTGGGAGAGGATAGACTCCAGCCAATCCCGGTCAATGGAAGTCGCCACCGGCAACACCAATTGCAGAGACGCATCATTCAATCCGGTTATCGTCTCCAACATTACCGGCAACAGCCTGGCCACTTCCTGCCGTCGGCTTCCCGGCAGCAATGCCACCAATTTTCGTTCCGGATCCAACCCCAGCTTCGCCCGATATTCCAAAGGAGACATTCGACTTTGAACCCGGTCGATAAGGGGATGCCCCACGGAGACCACATTCACCCCGAACTTTCGGTAAAAATCAGATTCAAACGGTAACACGGCCAACAGCAACCGGACCCGTTCCGCCAATTTTCTGGCCCGATCTTCTCCATACGCCCAAGCGGAAGGAGAAAACATGCAGACCACCGGAATTCCCATCCGCTTCGCTTCTTTGGCCAGTACCAGGTTGAAACCACCGGAATCCAACCAAATGACGACATCGGGACGATCTTTCTCCCAAAAGGCCACAATTTCCCCGACCAGTTTCTTTAAGCGCCGTAAATTGCGCAGGGCTTCAAAAAAACCAATGGTGCTTTTGGCTGTCGGATCATAAAGCAGTTGAACGCCTGCAGCCGCCATCCGTCGGCCTCCGATTCCGGTGAACCGGGCTTCGGGAAGCCTTTTTTGCAATTCTTGGACCAGCACCTCTCCATGCATATCCCCTGAAAACTCACAGGTAGACACAAAGATATGACGTTTCATCGACGCAACTCCATATGTAACCGTTTTCGATAATATTCTCCTTCGACAACCATTCCCCTTCTATGGTGCCATCTCTTCCAAATGGATCTCCAGTTGCCCCTGGGTCAACTGCAACCGGGTAATCTTCAGCGGCCAATCCTTCATCACCTCGAAATTCAGCGGAATCTGGGCGGTGATCAGCTTCACCAAATCACCGGGAACTTCCCGTCCGCCGATAATGACGGACTCCGTAAAAAAACGAACGGTTTTCGGGCCGGAAGCTTCCACCCGTTCCTCGAGGACAATATCCGTGGCCCTGCCGAACAGACTTACTTTTCCGGAAATTCGGATCCGTCCCGGAAGAATCACCGTTTTCGGTTGGAATTCGGGATAATTGAGATTTAAATAATCCGAAAGCGCCGTTTCACTAATGATCCCCTGCACTTGGGTGGCTCCGATCCGTTCGACCCGCAATTGCTTTTCCCGGATAAGCGACGGTAAATCCAGATCCAGCCATTCATTGTCCACCCGGAGATATTGATAGCGAAGGTCGCTGATGATACAGTTTTTTGCCTCCAGACGGATCCGTTTCACCTTCCCCCGCACCACATCCGTCAGCTTGATCCACCCCATCGATGCTTTTAGCTGAAAACCGGCACCGCCGCTCTCGATGAACTGACGGGACAACAGGAAACGGACCCAGAGATTCATTCCGACTTGCAGCAAAATGACGACAAGAAAAACCCCTGCCACGATCAACAGGGTCCTTCGTTGCTTTGAAAGGCGATACAGCCAGTCCCGCCAAGCCCCGAAATTTCGCATGGAAACACTCCTTTGTCGTATTTATGCCAAGATTTCAGTGTTTATATGCAATTATCGGTTGCGGGAGCCGCAAGCTGCCATCATTTCCCCTTCAATTCCGCGATCTCTTCCTTCAATTGTTCGATGGTTTTCTTCATCGCCCGAAATTCTTTCAACAAATCCGGCAAATGTTGGGCCGCAGCCTCAACCCTCAATTGTTTGGCATGCGGCCGGGCCGGATCGCCGGAAACAAAGGATTTCGGAGGAAGCGAGTTGGTTACCTTGGAACAACCTGCCACCACTGAATCATCCCCCACCGTCAAGTGCCCGGCAAGACCGGCTTTACCGGCTAACGTCACCCGATCCCCGGTGATACTGCTGCCGGCCAGACCGGCTTGGCCGCAAACCAGATTGTCCGCGCCCACTTCGCAGTTATGGCCGACCTGGACCAAATTGTCGATTTTGGTTCCCCGTTTAATCCGGGTCACACCGGTTGTCGCCCGGTCGATGGTCGTATTGGCACCAATCTCCACGTCATCTTCAACGACAACGATGCCCACTTGCGGCACTTTAAAATGTTTCCCGTCCACAGTGACATATCCGAAACCATCTGCGCCGATAACCGCTCCGGCATGAATCTCGACCCGGTTGCCGATCTGACAGCCTTCCCGGATCACTACATTCCCATGGATCATTCCGTCTTCCCCGATGACCACCCCGTCACCGATCCACGCTCCGGCAGCGACAATCGTCCCTTTTCCGATCCGGACATTCTTCCCGATGTATACCAACGGCCCGATCTCCGCGCCGTCTCCCTGGAACCCTTCACCCACCACGGCGGTTGAATGCACTCCCGGCACACACGGGCGTTTCTCTGTGAAATATGTTAAAAGTTGGGCAAAAGCCAATTTAGGATTGGCAACCTCAATGGAAGGTTTGGGCAAAGCGCCGGTCCCCAAAGGAACAATCACCGCCGCCGCCGGGCTTCGCAAAGCCTTTTCCAACGCAGTTTTATTGCCGCCCAGTGTCAAATCGCCGGGTCTCAAATCATCCACGCCGGCCACGCGGGTAATCTCGGTATTTCCGTCTCCAATCACCGTTCCATTGACCACTTGGGCCAATTCCGTCAATACTGCCATCAAGCCAGCCTCCTGCCTTACGTATCATCGCAAAAAATCTCATTCACTTAGGATCTTTTCTTTACTTTCCCGGGGTTCCCTTTTAAATTGTCAAATTTTTATGTCTGACTTAGCGTAGCCTGTAAACCGTGAAAAAATGCACCGGTTTTGTCCATGAAAAAAGGCCGTTTCCGGCCTTTGCAAAACTTACTTCATTTTGGCAATGATCGCGTCCGCCATCTCCTGTGTTCCCACAGCGGTGGGATCGTTCCGATCCGCTTTCAGGTCATAGGTGACATATTTCCCTTCGGCAATGACCTCCGCCACGGCCCGTTCCAACCGGTCCGCAGCCTCGGTTTCACCGATATGCCGCAACATCAACATTCCGGACAAAATCAAAGCTGTCGGGTTCACTTTATTCATTCCCTTATACTTGGGTGCGGAACCATGGGTCGGTTCAAACAAAGCAACACCGTCACCGATATTGGCGCCGGGCGCAACGCCCAATCCGCCAACCAAACCGGCACATAAATCGGACAAAATATCGCCGTAAAGGTTGGGCATGACCATCACATCGAAAGCTTCCGGCCGCTGGACCAGCTGCATGCACATGGCATCGACCAACACTTCATCATAGGCGATTTTACCTTCATATTCTTTGGCCACTTCCCGGGCCACCCGATAAAACAGCCCGTCGGTAAATTTCATAATATTGGCTTTCGCTACTGCCGTCACTTTGGAACGGCCGTTGGCCAAGGCATATTCAAAAGCGTATTTCACGATCCGACGGCATCCGGTAACGGACAACGGCTTAATGGAAATAGCCGAATCCTGACGGATTTTTCCGTTGGACATGGCGATGATTTGATTGGCTTCGGGAGTGCCCAGGTCAAATTCCACCCCGGCGTATAAATCTTCGCTGTTTTCCCGGATCATCACCAAATCGATATTTTCATAACGGGACCGAACGCCCGGATAGGTTTTGCAGGGACGGACGCATGCATACAAATTGAGGGCATGCCGCAAAGCCACGTTAACGCTGCGGAAACCAGTACCAATGGGCGTGGTAATGGGTCCTTTTAAGGCAACCTTGTTCCGGCGGATGGACTCCAACACCGCATCCGGCAACGGAGTACCGTATTTCTCCATGGCCACTTCGCCGGCCTCATGGACTTCCCAATCGATTTTTACACCGGTCGCTTCAATCACCCGGCGCGCAGCTGCCGTTTGTTCCGGACCCACCCCGTCGCCCGGGATCAAAGTAATCGTATGAACCAACATACTCGCTCCTTCCAAAGATTGCTTTATTCTTCTATTTTCTCCACTGATTCGTAACCCATCCCTTAAAATCCTGCCAACCCCGCGATGTATACAATAACAGATGGTTAAAAAAAGGTAACAACGGATGTGAGTGCACAGTTCACAGTGTACAGTATAATCCGGATTCCAGGTTATAGGTCCTATACCTAACACCCGGGGCCCTGTTTTCCCTAATACCCGCGGGTATTTTCCAGATTGTTGTTATTTTCCCAAACCCAGTCGGCAACCAGGTATTCCGTATATTCGCCCGGTGTTTCACGGACGATTACCCGTTCAATGCCGGCATTGATGATCAGCCGGGTACACATCTTACACGGCCTGGTCCGCGGAGTAAATTCGCCGGTTTTTGCATCGATACAGGCCAGATAGAGAGTTGAACCCAGCATGTCCAAACGGGACGCGTTGATGATCGCATTGGCTTCGGCGTGAACCGAACGGCAAAGTTCATAACGTTCCCCGGGCGGAATATTGGCGGCTTCCCGCGGGCATTGTCCCAAATCGCAACAGTTCTTCGTCCCGCGGGGCGCCCCGGCATAGCCGGTGCTGATAATCTGGTCATCCTTCACGATGATCGCCCCGAACTTCCGTCGCAAACACGTCCCCCTCTCCGCCACCTGAGACGCAATATTCAGATAATACTCTTCCTTCGAAGGCCGCATCATAACACCCTCTTGTTTTATTTAAGTTCACAATGCACAGTTCACAGTACACAGAATATAATTCGGGTTCCAGTACCCGGTATCCCTTAAACCGTCAATGGCGACTTTTTTTGTATGCCTCCACCGTCTCCCGATATACCTCCAGGTACTCGGCGGCGATCCTAGGGTAGGAATATCGCTCAGCAGACTGTCGGGCCGCTTTGCGGAAACGATGCATCCGTTCCGGATCAGACAACAGATTCAATACCGTCTCGCAGATAATCTCCCGCTCATCCTGCACCAGATAACCGTTTTCCCCATGGACGATCGTATCATTGGCTCCCGGGGCGGCCACCGCAATGATCGGCAGCCCGACTGCCAGGGCTTCCAATTGAGATAAAGGCTTCACTTCGCTTTTGGACGTCATGACGAAGAGATCGGCTGCAGCAAGATAGTTGCTAACCTGGGACGGTTCAACCATACCGGTAAAAACAACTTGCTCTCCGATACCCAACTGCTCAGCCTGTTGCTTTAAAACCGGAAGTTCCGGCCCGTCTCCGACGATCATCAATTTCAACGGTTCCGGTGTTTGCCGCAGCATCAACTCAAAGGATTCCAACAAAAGACCCAGGTTTTTTTCCGGGGCAATTCGGCCCACGTTGATCAACACCTTGGCGTCGCCCAGCCGGTACTGCTCCCGGACTTTACTGCCGTCTACCGGTTCCAGCGGAATATTCGTCGGATTCGGTATGACCCGAATGGGCCGGTTCACTCCGTAATCGATCAAAATCTGCCGGGCGGACTCGGCCGGCGTGGTCACCTGATGGACCAATTGACAGAAACGGGTGATTTTATGCCGGGATATGGCATTCACCAATGTACGGGGCAATGGTATGTAATGGCTGTATTGTTCATATTGGGTATGAAAAGTATAAACGGCGGGGACTCCTTTGCGGCGCGCAATTTTATGGGAAAGCGGGCCCAGGACAAATGGATGGTGGCTATGGATAATATCCAACTCCAATCCGTCGATAATCCGCCGAATACGCGGCGAAAACGGAATGGCCACCGGATACTTGACTTCTTTGGTCAGATCCACCGAACGATAACGGTATACCCCGCTTTCTTCGTCGACATAGTCATCAAAGGCCGGGGCAAAAACATACACTTCATGTCCAGCTTCGATAAAGCCTTTCCGCAACAGCGTAATGGCTCCCACCACACCGTTGACCATAGGAAGGTAGCAATTGCTGAAAATAGCTATCCGCAAACTTGGACTCTCCTTTCCTGCCTCCTAAATATTCGTCAACGCCATACAAATCCCTTTTAGGGGGCCACAACATAAAAAAGCCATAAAGCACCGACTTTCATTCATTGCCTTATGGCCTATCAAACCCCTTTCGAACGGGTTACATATCTTTGTCGCTCCGGCCGGAACGCCACCACCAGAACCGGTCGAACAATTCCTCCCGGATGAGGGAAAGATTTTGAAACAACCGAATGCTGAAGGCTACCACTGCACCGATATAAATGTCCACGCCCATCAAATCGCCTAAATAGCACAGTAAAGCAGCCAAAGCGGTATTGGCAAAGAAACTGCTGATAAATTTGGAAAAAAGAAATTTCTGCCCCAATTGGGCGCGGATACCCCCCATAATGGCATCCAAGGCGGCCAAGATGGCAATGGCCGTATATTTCACCAAATTAACCGGAATCTCAAAAGGCAAACGCCATCCGATTAAAATCCCGATTAAAGCACCGATGATCGGTATCAACATCGATTAATTTCCTCCCTCTTCACTTGCTGCAGTCGCATGCTCAAACGAAATACTGCCTTTATAGGCCGGGAGCCACAATCGATCAACGGTTTCAATGATGAATTTCAAATTGAACGAAAGGATTTGTTGCTCAACAAATCCGCCCGGCATTAACAACGCATTCTTCAAATTGGCAGGATCTCCGATGGCTTCAATGATATAAGGAGGAGCCAGCCGCCTTGTATCCACCAGGATGGTGGTTCCGGCGCAACTGAATCCGGTGGTGCTTCCTAACCGGTAATTATTGACGGCAATGGCTTCGGCACCGGCAGCCCACAGTTCGTTGATAAGCAGTTCCAATTGGTCATAATGGACGATATAAAATACCGGATCTTCATATTCTTTCAGCTTTTTTTCGGAATCGCTCAAGGTAATCCGGATGCCCGGGCCTTCCAGCGGCGTCAGCCCGGCCGCCATCTTAAGCCGGAGGATTTCCCGATCCCGGTCGTAATCGCTTACCTGGCGCCGCAGAGTTGCGATCTCGCTCTCATATTTGGCCAAGCGCATCTGCTGGTTCTTTAAAATTTGAGCCAATTCATTCACTTGACGTGTGGGTAGTTTCGCACGGATCTTCAACTCCGTCCGAAGCTGCAAGACGATGAGCAATCCCAAGACTGCAGCAACCAAACCAATACCCCACTGCCAACTTCTCACTTTTATTTTCACTTTCGAGTCGCCCTTTCTCTCCTATTCCATCTCCATGTTAAAACATTTCCTCGCAACAATCTACAAATAGTTCACCATTTCTTCGGAAAATCCTTTTGACTGATGAAAAAATTAAGCATCATGAAAAAGCCGACAAAATACCCGACGCATCAATGAAAAAGGTTGCAGTTTCAGCTCTGCAACCTTTGTTCTGCCTCACTTACGATGTGGCTTTTTTCCCGGCCACCACCACCCGGGAAAGCAGATGGATATGTTCCAACGTCTTCCCGGTGCCCAAAGCCACGCTGGTCATGGGATCATCCGCCAACCGGACCACCATCCCCAACTCGTTGGCAATCAATTGATCCAAGCCTTTCAACAGGGAACCGCCGCCGGTCATCACGATTTCCTTGAACATAATGTCGGCCACCAGTTCCGGCGGAGTCTTCTCAATAGTCTGGCGAACCGCATTGACAATGGCCGTTAAAGGTTCTTTGAGTGCCTCCCGGATCTCCTCGGAACGGATTTCGATGATTTTCGGCAGACCAGTGACTTGATCCCGCCCCCGGACTTCATAACTGATCTCCTCTTCCAAAGGAAACGCCGATCCCAGATATATCTTGATATCTTCCGCAGTCCGTTCCCCAATCATCAAATTATATTGCCGCCGGATATAACGGGCAATGACGTCGTCCATCACATCTCCGGCCACCGGTATGGACTGACCGGTCACGATCCCTCCCAGCGAGATGACGGCAATATCGGTTGTACCGCCGCCCACATCGATGATCATGTTTCCGGCAGGCTCATGGACCGGCAAACCGGCACCAATGGCTGCCGCCACCGGTTCCTCGATCAAATACACTTCCCGGGCACCGGCATGAAACGTGGCATCAATGACCGCCCGTCGTTCCACTTCAGTAGTGCCTGCCGGAATGCTCACTACGATCCGGGGTTTAACAAAGACCTTCCCATGACAAACTTTGCGGATCAGGTGCTTCAACATCTCACGGGTCACGTCAAAATCAGCGATGACTCCGTTCCGCAGCGGCCGGACAGCCACGATGTCTCCCGGAGTCCGTCCGATCATCTGGCGGGCCTCAGTCCCCACCGCCAATATCTCTTTACTGCTTTTATGCAGAGCCACCACCGACGGTTCGCGCAGGACGATGCCCCGGTTCCGCTCATAGACCAGACAATTGGCAGTCCCCAGGTCAATCCCTAAATCCTTTTTAAAATGACGCGAAATAAACCGAATCGGCATATCAAATTCCTTCTTTACAAAAGTCGATGGATTGGATTCCCGTCACATGTCTCAATTGAAATCTGCGAGTTCATTCCGGTATTCTTCATTGACCCGGAACAGAAACCGTTCCATCTCATTATTGGAGAGCTGAAGCTTATCCGGTTCCAGCACCTTGATTTTGCGAAAATCCTCACTCAACGTCAATGGCATCAAATCTTCCAAAGAATCCGCTTCCACCACGAGTTCCACCGGTGCATATGCGATTTCCGGCGTGGTCTCGTCACCCGGCACTAGATAGACTTCCTGATCCGAATTGAGCTCGGCCACCTGAATCCCCTGAAACGGAAGATTCCGAAGGAGGGAAATCTTTTGTTCCCGGATTTGCCGGGCAACCTCTTTCAAGTCCCGTCGTTGCCAGAAAAACCGTTTGGGCCGACCCTCCGCTTTATAATCGAACCTGAGCTTCGCCCGTAAAGCCATGTTCCATCATCCTCCCGTGACCATCATCGGATGGCGAGTTTTTTCAACCGGAGCAATGCGTCTAATTCTTCCGGAGTAGGACAGCGAATTTCTCCGGGAGCCAATGAACCCAGCCACAGCGGACCAACGGCCAACCGATGGAGCATGAGCACCGGATGCCCCACCGCCTTCAGCATGCGCCGGACTTGGCGTTTCCGCCCCTCACGGATGGTAAGTCTGACGATAGCATTCCCATTTTCGACTCCTTCTATTTCAACCTTTGCCGGAGCCGTCCGCCCATCTTCCAACTCCACGCCTTCCGCCAATCGTTTCAGCGTCCCCGGAGACGGTATCCCTTTGACTTTCGCCTGATAAACTTTTTCGACCCAATGGCGGGGATGGGTCAATGCCAAGGCCAATTCCCCATCATTGGTGAAAAATAATAACCCGGACGTATCCAGGTCAAGTCTTCCAACCGGGTAAATCCGGGCTTGCATCGACGGCAATAAATCCATCACTGTGGGACGCCCGAAGGGATCTCCGACTGAGGTCAGATACCCGGCGGGTTTATGCATTATCCAATATTCAAACTTCTCCGGCAGTATCAACGCTTGGCCATCCACTGTCACCTGATCCTTTTCCGGATCGACCATATATCCCATCTCCGTGATCACGGCCCCGTTGACCCGGACCCGGCCGGCGGCAATGATCCGGTCGGCCTGACGTCGGGATGAAATGCCGGCATCCGCTAAAAATTTATTCAATCTCACTTTGAGAAGCCTCCGGTTTCACAGATAATTCATGATTTTCGTCCGATGACAGACTGTCTTCGTTTTTATAGGGGATAATCACGGTAAATTGGCTTCCTCTGCCCAACTCGCTCTCTACCGTGACTTTCCCGTTATGACGTTCAATAATATGTTTGACGATGGACAATCCAAGGCCCGTACCGCCCATTTCCCGGGAACGCCCTTTGTCCACTCGGTAAAACCGTTCAAAGATCCGCGGCAGACTCTCTTCGGGAATGCCAAACCCGGTATCCTTAACGCGTATCAGGATATCGTCGCCCACGATCTCGCTTTCAACAGTAACTTTGCTGCCGGGAGGCGAATATTTGATGGCATTGTCCAGCAGATTTAAGAAAACTTCCCGAAGCAGGTCTTCGTCGCCGATCATTAGTGTGGCCTTCAAGTCTTGCGTCAATTCGATATTCTTTTCCTGAATCCGATTGTGCAACGTCAGGGCAATCTCGCCGATCAACTGGTCCAACCGCACCGGCTCCTGCTTCACTTCGCCCTGACCGCTTTCCAACTTGGAAATATCCAGCAAATCATGGATGAGATTGTTCAGGCGTTCCGTTTCTTGATAAATAATGGTCAAAAACTTCATAGCCGTTTCCCGCTCTTCCAGCGCCCCGTCGAGTAAGGTCTCGATAAACCCCTTAATAGAGGTCAACGGAGTTTTCAGTTCATGGGACACGTTGGCCACAAAGTCGCGGCGCATGGATTCCAGCTTGCGGAGTTGGGTCACGTCACCAATCACCGCCACCACGCCCCGGTTCTCCTCGTTGATCTCATCCCGAATGGGAGCCAGGTTGAGATTGAGCACCCGCTCAGGATTTCCCGGCCAAATAATCTCCTGTTGGATGGAATTGCCCTTGACGTAAATCTGATGAAAGATATCCGCTAACTCACTTTGGGGGAATACTTTATGCGGAAATTCGCCCACGCCTTCCCCCGGGCTCAAGTGAAAAAGCTCTGCCGCTGCCGGATTAATCAAACTGATTCGTCCGGTGATCTCCGTCGCAATAACCCCTTCGGACATACTGGTCAAAATCGCCTGGATCTCTTCCATGCGTCCGTGCAAGGCACTGAGATCGCTGGTGTGAATCCGTTCGAATTTCTCGATCTGCTTCGCCAACTGTCCGTAAATGTCATCTTTACGGGTCAACCGGGTCCGCAGCGGAATCCCTTGGCGAAGATTATCCATATATATCAACAGTTCATCCAAAGGTGCCTTGATCCACCGGTAGATCAACCATCCGCAAAAGATGAACCAAAGCAGCGAAACCCCTACATAATACGGGTTACTCCAGACAAAACCGGCGATCAGGAGCGGCAAAAAAAGAAGGAGGAGAAACCCTCCTATCTGCCAGGCAATTTTCCTCATGGTTATTCACTCCGAAAACGATATCCAACCCCACGCACAGTTTCCAGATAAACCGGCTCTGACGGATTGGTCTCGATCTTCTGGCGCAGCCGACGGACATGAACGTCCACTGTCCGGGTATCTCCGAAATATTCATAACCCCATAAATGTTCCAATAAAAACTCACGCGTGAAAGCCCGCCCCGGGTTCGCCAGCAACAGCTTGAGAAAATCGAATTCTTTCGGGGTAAGCTCCACTTCTTCCCCACGCACCTTCACCAAATGCTGGCGCAGGTCCATCTTGATTTCGCCGATTTCGATAATCTCCGGCTCGTCCTCATTGGACTTGCCGCTGCGACGCATCACCGCCCGAACCCTAGCTACCAACTCCCGGGGGGAAAACGGCTTGGTCACATAATCATCGGCCCCCATCTCCAATCCGAGGACCCGGTCCGCTTCTTCGCTTTTCGCCGTCAGAATAATGATGGGAATCGACTTGGTTTGCTGGTCGGCGCGAAGTTGTTTGCAAACGGATAAACCGTCAAGCTCCGGAAGCATCAAGTCCAGAATCACCAGATCCGGCAATTCCTGTCTCACCAATTCCAAGCCTTTACGGCCCGTATTGGCGGAAATCGTCCGGTATCCTTCCCGATCAAGATTATATTTAACAAGCTCCACAATATTTTGTTCATCTTCTATAATTGCAATTGTCCCGGCCATAGCAACCTCCTAAACGATTTTATCACACAAAACAACACGCTTTCTCATATTGAGTTAATTATATCAAACAAACCACAAAATGCACAATAGTTGTCAAATCACCCTTTTTTTATTAAAACTCGCTCCCCGCTTTCCCGGGCAAAGAAAAACCAGCGGTTTCAGAAAAACCGCTGGTCGAACTCATCGTACCGAAACCGTCGGCAAACAGGAAAAATCAAGCGTTGCAAAATAATCGTCAATGGTTTCCCTGCGGCGGATCTGAATGACGCTCCCATCCGGCCGCAACAGTAACTCCGCCGAACGTAACTTCCCGTTGTAATTGAATCCCATGGCATGGCCGTGGGCACCGGTATCATGGATCACGAGAATGTCTCCCTCTTCGATCAACGGAAGTTTCCGGTCGATAGCGAATTTATCATTATTTTCGCACAGCGATCCCACCACGTCATACACATGGTCCAACGGCCAATCTTCCTTGCCCAGCACGGTAATGTGGTGATATGCCCCATACATGCCGGGACGCATCAAATTGGCCATGCAGGCATCGACGCCGATATAATTTTTGTAAATCTCTTTCCGGTGAATGGCGGTGGTCACCAGATAGCCATAAGGCCCGGTAATCATCCGGCCGTTTTCCATCACGATCTTCAGGGGATCCAAACCGTTGGCAATGATAATCTCATTATATAATTTCCGGATGCCTTGGGAAACCACGTCCAAATCCACGGCTTCCTGTTCCGGACGGTATGGGATGCCGATGCCGCCGCCAATATTGACAAACTCAAATCGGATGCCTATTTCCTGGCTGATATCCCGGACCAGTTCAAACAGGATCCGCGCCGTTTCCACGAAATAATTGGGGTCCAGCTCATTGGAGGCTACCATCGTGTGCAGTCCGAACCGCTTCACGCCTTTTTCTTTCATAATCCGGTACGCATCAAAGAGTTGCGGACGGGTCAGCCCATATTTGGCTTCCTCCGGTTTTCCGATGATTGTATTTCCCTTTTTCAAAGGGCCCGGATTATACCGGAAACAAATCAGCTCGGGAATTCCGGCGCATTTCTCCAAGAAAGGAATATGGGTAATATCATCCAGATTGATGATGGCTCCCATCTCCATGGCTTTCTGATATTCCTCAGCCGGAGTATTGTTGGATGTAAACATCACATTTTCACCGGTAATCCCGGTCCGCTCCGCCAAAATCAGTTCCGGCAACGAACTGCAATCCGCCCCAAAGCCTTCCTCGCGGAGAATGGCCAATAAATACGGATTGGGATTGGCTTTTACGGCAAAATACTCTTTAAACCCGGGCACCCATGAAAAAGCCGCCGTCAACTTCCGGGCATTCTCCCGGATGGCCTGTTCGTCATAGATATGAAAAGGGGTCGGATAACGCTTGATGATATCTTGAATTTGCTCTTTGGTAAACGGTACCGTCTTCGCTGCCATGAATAACCTCCGTTGCAATCGTGGGCCAAATATTACGTTTCGTCCCAATAATGTTACTTAATAATGTTATTATATTATTTCAAAAGGTCGAGATCAACCAAAGTCTATTAAAAAAAGCTGAATTTTAGTATTAAATCGATAAAACTTATCAAAAAGTTATCATAAAGCTGTCATTGTATAACTAAATTATCGGGAAACTTTAAGGGTACATCGTTCACAGTGCACGGTGTAAGCATAAGGCAAAAAGTGCAAATAACGTTGACAATTCACAGTTTACAGTCGACAGTTTCTTTTTCGGAGCCATGATTCACAGTTTTATGGTACATAGGAACTCCGTTGGCCTGCCTCCTAAATCCTTACTCCCGCTCCAATATAATCCCAAAACCTAACCCCCGTAACTTGGACATCCTAAATCCCGGACCCAGTACCCAACACCGACTTATAACCGTGAACTGTGCACGATGTACTGTGAACTACGAACTAACTCCAAGGAGTTTCTTCATGAAAGTACGCTTAGGTTTTGTCGCGATGACACTCCGACTGGAAAACTGTTCACCCTCTAAAACGATAACATTGAAAAATCTCGAAAAAATCTCCGGCTATGAACACCGGATCGGCCGCCTGACCGCCATTGCCAAAGAAAATCTGGAAAACACCCTCCGAATCTTACGCGCCAATCAATATGACCGTATCCAGGTCTATCGCTTCACTTCAAAGCTGATTCCCTTATGTACTCATCCGCAATTCCGAACCTGGAATTACTGCGAGGTCCTGTCCCGGGAGCTCAAAGCAGTCGGCGACTTCGTTAAAGAACACAAGATGCGGGTAAGTATGCATCCGGATCATTTTACTTTACTTAATAGTCCAAATCCTGACGTTCTTCAGGCTTCAATCCTGGACTTGGAATACCATACCAATGTATTGGAAGCTATGGGTTTAGACACCGACACCAAAATCGTCCTCCATGTCGGAGGGAAATATAATCAACGGGTCGAAGCGCTTGAACGTTTTAAATCCCAATTTCTCCACTTGCCAGAACGGATTAAAAGCCGTATCACGGTTGAAAATGATGATCGTTCATTTACTGCGGCCGAAGTACTGAAACTTTGTAAAGATATCAAAGCCCCGATGGTATTTGACCTCCACCATCATCAGGTATTACATCAGGGCGAAGACGTCTCCGACCTGTGGCCGGAGATCTGCGCCACCTGGGAAAATACCGGCCTTCCGCCCAAAGTCCACCTTTCCAGTCCGCGGGATGACCAAAATCCCCGTTATCACGCAGATTTTATCGATGCTGATGCTGCCGTCGACTTTCTGAATATTATCCGCCCCTTTGATAAGGACATAGATTTCATGATAGAAGCCAAGCAAAAAGATATGGCTTTAATCCGACTTTCGCAAGACTTGAAAGCCCGCGGTTTCACCATGAATGGCCTTGCCGAATTTATTTTGTAATTTTTCAATCTTGTCAAGTTACCAATTTTCAGCTATAATAAAAATGTTATGCAAGGGGGAGTAGTTCCCAGGGGTTCCGGTCCGCCGGTCCCCGGACAGAGTCAACATACTGGTGAAGCTTCGGCCGATCCTGGCTCTGTCGGCAGTACCGCTTTTATTACGGTTACGGCTTAACGAGACCTTTGCGCCTTAGTGGCGCATGGTCTCTTTTTTTATACCAATCTATTCCGGGAGGTATCTTAATGCAAGCGTTTTGGCTTTCGTTGGCCATGATTTTTCTCGCCGAATTGGGGGACAAGACCCAATTGGTGGCACTGACTCTGGCGACACGGTATAATGCCCGGGTCGTATTATGGGGAATTTTTTGGGCTACCCTTGGCGTACATATCGCCTCTACCACCATCGGCTGGGTCATGGGAGGAATCCTTCCCACCGACTGGATCCAATTTTTCGCCGGGTTGGCTTTCATCGTCTTCGGATTTTGGACGTTGCGCGGAGACAGCCTGGACGATAACGAAGAGGTCCATACCAAAATCACTTCCCCCTTCTGGTTGGTCTTTGTCACGTTCTTCCTCGCGGAATTGGGTGACAAAACCATGCTGAGCACCGTCACTTTGGCGACTACCAACGCTTTTATTCCGGTTTGGATCGGTTCGACCCTGGGCATGGTACTCTCCGACGGATTGGCCATTTGGATCGGCACCATCCTGGGAACAAGGTTGCCGGAAAAAGCGGTCAAACTGGGAGCATCCGTCATTTTCTTCGCTTTCGGAGCCTTCAGTATGCTCCAAGGCGGGCTCCGTCTCCCGGCCTGGGTCTGGGTCATCGCCGCCGTCTCCTGTATCGGCTTAGGATTCTTTTTTCTCCGGCCGGCCCGGGAAAAAACGGAACCCTGCGAAGAAGAATTGGCTTCCTGAACAAAGAAAGAGAGTATCGCAACAGGCGATACTCTCTTTTCTTCATTCAGTTTTCGCACCACCGTTACAATGGAAGACTTGATGCTTATAAAAACCATTTCCCAGCGACTTTGAAAGTTGGGCTTAAAAACCGACCAAAAGCATTTTTAAAAGTCGCCGGTCAAAAAAGTTTCCTTGCCAAACATGACACAATCCGGACACACCCGATTTTCCATCGCCATTCCCTGCGCAAGAAAAGATAATATATTCTGTTAAAATTTTGTTTCGCTTTTGGACGCTATTATAGTACAGGGATTGGCAGGAATCATTGACCAAAATATTAATTTAACCGGGGCTCCGTTAGCCCAATAATCCTAAGTTCCTTAATACGCCTTCCAGCATCTCCTTCTCTTTGGAAGTGGCTTCAACCAGCGGCAATCGCAATCCACCGACCTTGAAGCCCAACAAGTTACAGGCGGCTTTCACCATAATCGGGTTGGTGTTGGCAAACAACGCCCGGTTTAACGGTCCTAACTCCATATTGATCTGCGCCGCTTTCGCCACTTCCCCGCGTTCATAGGCCGTGACCATCTCTTTAATCTTCCGGCCGGCAATATGTGCGGCCACACTGATAATTCCCACACCGCCGACGCTCAACACCGGCAAAGTCAGGGCATCGTCACCGCTGTATACTTGGAAGCTTTTCGGAGCTTGTTCGCAAATTTGGCTGATCTGACCCATGTTCCCGGAAGCTTCTTTCACGGCGACCACATTTTCAATCTCAGCCAACCGAAGCAAGGTATCTACCGAAATGTTAACGCCCGTCCGGCCCGGAATATTATAAATGATCACCGGCAACGACGTAGCTTCGGCAATAGCTTTAAAATGCTGGTATAATCCTTCCTGGGAGGGTTTGTTGTAATACGGAGCCACCAGCATCACTCCGTCAACCCCCGCCCGTTCCGCTTCTTTGGTCAATTCGATGCTATCAACCGTATTGTAGCTTCCGGTCCCGGCAATAACGGTTCCTTTACCCCCGATGGCCTCAACCACCGCTTTAAACAAGTTGATCTTCTCCGCTTTGGTCAATGTCGGTGATTCTCCGGTGGTACCGGCGACCACCACTCCGTCGGACCCGGAGTCAATTAAACGATTAGCCAACTCTTGACTCACCTGGTAATTGACAGCCAGGTTTTGATCAAACGGAGTGACCATCGCCGTCAGTACTTTTCCCAATTTTACCATCTTTCTCTCCTCCTTAACCATCAATTCAAAAATTGAAAATGTAATGCCTGCAATGCCTTGGACATCGCTTCCTGTTTGACAAGGCAGGCAATATTCGTATGGGAATCCACAGAATGATAGATAGCTATCTCCGCTTGTCGTAACCCTTTGACCATCTTAGCCATCACACCGGGAACGCCTCGCATTCCCGAACCCACAATAGCCACTTTGGCAAAACCCGGCTCAATCGTAACGTCCAGACCGGTGCGGCTCAAAACCTGTTCCGCTTGTTCCATCCGTTGTTCGTCGATAATGAACCGGATTTGATAAGGGGCTACTTGGATCATATCCACGCTAATGCCGGAATCGGCCATGATTTCAAAGACATCCAAAACCATACCGTTTTCATTCAAATCGTCCTTAGACCGGATGGTAACCAAGGCCATCCCGGCAAGGTGAGCCAAGCCGGTTACTATCTTATCCCGCCTGATTTCGATGCTGCCGATGGGCGCACCGTCAGCCACCAGTGTCCCGGGGCCATCTGCGAAGGTAGAACGGATCCGCAGCGGTATCCGCCCTTCCATCGCGATCTCCACCGCCCGCGGATGGACCACCTTGGCCCCGAGATGGGCCATTTCGCAAAGTTCTTGGTAGGTTAAAGTGTCCAACGGTTTAGCCTGAGGGACCATACGGGGATCGGCGGTCATCACCCCGTCCACATCCGTGTAAATCTCGACCACATCCGCTTTTAAAGCCACGCCTAGGGCCGCCGCCGTCGTATCGCTGCCGCCACGGCCCAGGGTCGTAATTTCCCCGTCGCCGGTGGCACCTTGGAAACCGGCGACGACCACTATTTTCCCTTCATCCAGCAGTTTAAGGATCTTGGCCGGATGAACCTCTTTAATATGGGCATTATTGAAATGATAATCGGTAACAATGCCGGCTTGGGCCCCGGTGAGAGCCACTGCGTCCAGCCCATGGGAACGCAGCGTTTGGACCATGATCACGCTCGAAATAATTTCACCGCAGGACATCAACAAATCCAATTCCCGGGGCCGAATCTGTTTACTAATCTCACGGGCCAACCCAATGAGAGTATCCGTGGCATAGGGCTCTCCGGCCCGGCCCATAGCCGATACAACGACCACGACCCGCGATCCTTCATCCACCGCATGTTTAATCTTTCTGACAACCTGTTCACGCTTTTCTGCTGACGATACCGAAGTTCCCCCGAATTTTTGAACGACAATCCCCATTGGATTGGCCTCGCTTTCATGGAGTGCCCGTCAATGGATTAACGGGTGTAACCGATAATCACCGGTTGCAGTTGGCGATGGTTCAGCGCTTCCAAGATCGTCTCCGGTATGAGATTCATATCAGCAACCAACGATGATTGCTTGGTTTCCGGTGCATCTTGGCCAAACGGCACAAAATATATATTTTTACGGTTAAGCAATAATCCAATATTGCGCCCGTTTCCGCTCAACCCGTCGTTGGTCGAAATTCCAAGCACGACAGGGCGGTTATTCCGCAATTGGGCTTTACAGGCCAACGTCACACAGGTATCGGTAATCCCCAAGGCCAGTTTTGCCAGAGTATTTCCGGTACACGGCGCGACGACCACCACATCGACCATTTGCTTTGGCCCGATAGGTTCCACTTCCACCATGGTTGTCATCGGTTGTTTTCCGGTAATGCGGACCAGCGCTTCGCGAAGTTCCGCCGCCGTACCATAACGAGTGTCCGTTTCCGCCACCGCAGGAGAGATAATCGGAAATATCTCCGCTCCTTCCTGCCGTAACTTTTCAATCACCGGAAGGACCTGGTCCATGGTGCAATGGGAACCGGTCAACGCAAAACCTATTCGGATTCCGGAAAAACGCATTTTACCGGCCACCCCCCTCAGTCAATAGTTGTTCCAGAATTTCAGGAATCGCCTTTGCCAAAATGGCTCCGGCAGTTTTGGGGGCAACCTTTCCCGGAAGTCCGGGCGCTAATATAGCCTTAATTCCTAATCTATCCGCAGCGGCAAAATCGGTTCCGCCAGGTGGCGAAGCCAAATCGATAATCATCGTATCCCGGGAGATCCCATTCAAGATCTCCCCATCAAGCACCATCGCCGGAACCGTATTGATGATCAGATCAACGGCCGACACCGCAGCTGACAAGGCATCATGATGAACCGTTGTGCATCCCATCTCCCAGGCACGGGCCAATAAATCCCGGCGCCGGGCGACAACCGTCACCGTGGCTCCCAATGCTTTAAACATCCGGGCTACGGTCACTCCGACCCGCCCGAATCCTATCACCATAATCCGCGAACCGTGGATAGTGATGGGTAAATGCTCCATCGCCAGTTGGATAGTGCCTTCGGCCGTAGGAATCGAATTTAATATGGCAATCTCATCGTTTTCGCCGTATTCCCCGACGATGACTCCGGATTCCGCAGCAATACGGCGCCATTTTTCCGTCATAGAGCCGCTGAGTACGATCATTCCCGGAGTCCATATGAATGAACAACTTCCGACATCGATCTGCTGATCAACGGTTCGGCCGCGAACTTTCCCCTGTTCATTTATACCGCTGATGGGAAGGATAACCGCCCGGGCACCGGCAATGGCTTGTTCCAGGCTTTCACAAAATGTCATCCTCCCGTCTTTCGCTTCGGACGAATGACCGAAAATTCTAACGTTTGCTCCATATCCCGCTAAAGCGTCAGCTACCGCCATCTGACGTGAATCTCCGCCAACAACGGCGATCTCTGTATCCCGTATATACTTCACCAGGTTTCCCCCTTTTTCAAAAACAGGCTAATGTCAGTATATTCGGCGGAAGTTTTGAAGGTGAAGCATGAGCCGTTTCAGCAGGCCGGAGCCGATCAGTCAAAAAGGAAATGTTCCAACCCGTAAGTTAATCCGGGCCGATCCATGATTTTTTTAACTGCCAGGGCAACGCCGGGCATAAAAGACTCACGGCTTAAGGAATCATGGCGGATGGTCAGGATCTGGCCTTCGCCGCCAAAAATCACCTCTTGATGGGCAATTAAACCCGGCAGACGGACGCTGTGCAAATGGACGCCGTTCATCTCACCGCCCCGGACACCTTTGATCTTTTCTTCTTCACCGACGGAACGTTCAGCGGCCTCACCTCTGGCAGCCAAAATCATTTCCGCGGTTTTAATCGACGTCCCCGAAGGTGCGTCCAACTTCCGATCATGATGCAATTCGATGATCTCCACCTGCGAAAAATACTTGGCAGCCATCGCGGCAAACCGCATCATCAACAGAGCGCCCACGGCAAAGTTGGGAGCAATCAGGGCGTTGGCCCCATGGACCGCACAAAGTCCCTGAATCTCTTCCAGATCGCTTTGGGAAATCCCAGTGGTCCCGACGACCACATGAACCCCGGCGCCAATAGCGGTCCGGATGTTATTCATAACCACCGCAGGTGTCGTGAAGTCGACCATCACCTGAGGTTTCCGGTTGGCAATGGCTTCGGCCAAATTGCCTTCAACCGGAACACCGGCAGCATCGGCACCAACCACTACACCAATATCTTTCCCAATTTGATTCTGATCCACCGCCCCGACTAATTGCATATGGGCATCTTTCATGACCATTTTGACAACTTCCTGGCCTACCCGGCCGCAGCAGCCGGAAACCAATACGCGGATTTTTTCCATGAATGTTCAACTCCTTATAAAAGAAAAAAGATTGGCAATTACCAACCTTCGACTATCGTGTAACCGAAAATCAACCGGTGGCAAGATAGCTCTTCACCCGAAGGTGACAGTACCGGGATTATTCATCTTCGGTACCAGCCGGAGTGTGGCAAACCCCAACTTCGGCAAAATATCCTTTCATCAGGTTTCAACGGCCCCGCCGGCCTCCACCTGACTACTCATCTATTTTGCGCCTCTACTCTACCCCTTGGGAGCATTCATATTTACTAAATGCTCATCAATTGTATGAAATTGGATAAAAAAAGAGAGAAGTCCCAAAACTTCTCTTTCATTTTCCTATAAAACGGCGTCCATGTCAAGTATTCTTTATCTGCCGCCGTCATGTGGTTTCCGCTTCATCCGCTTCAAATAAAACTAAATCTTGGCTGATTTTTCGGATTTGCTTCCAGGGGATGGTACGATGTCCCGTCTCCACGCCTCCCCAGCCATGGATGGTGACAATCAGCGCTTCAACCATGCCGGTCTCCGTATTAATCAAAAGTTCCCAATCTTTTATGCGCTCCAAACGTTCCCCGCTTTTTAACTCAATGACTTCTTTCCCTTCCAATTCACTGGCCCGCACCCCGATCCCCTCCGTATAGAAGGATATGTATCAATGTTTAATTTTAGAAGAAGCAAAAGCTTTCAAGCGTTAACAGTTCCAAAGTGTAAAAGGAATATGGCATATCAGGATGAACCTGTGCACTGTGAACGGTGTACTGTGACTATGTACTATGCACTATAACGTAGAATCTAATACTTAAAAGAAATTTGTCTTTTTCCTGAACCAAAGCGGTCGTCCAAAAATACTATAGTACTGAGGCATGATGCTTAAATCATCAGGACTTGCGTCTGAATTTAAGCGCTGCACTTTCACAGATGAAAGAGGTGGAATTATGGCAAGACAATGTCCTCCCGGAACGTTTGCTTACACCGTACGTGCCGGGGATACCTTTTATGAACTGGCCCGCCGTTATAATACAACAGTAGCAGCAATCATCAACGCCAATCCTGGCGTCAACCCCAATCAACTCCAAATCGGGCAGACCATTTGCATCCCGGGGCAACAGCCGCCGACAACCTGTCCGGCAGGCAGTACGCCTTATGTGATTCGGGCGGGAGATACCTTATTTGCATTAGCACAACGGTTTAACACCACGGTCAATGCCATCATGGCCATCAACCCGGGCGTCGATCCCAACCGACTCCAGATCGGGCAGACCATCTGCATCCCGGGGCAACAGCCGCCGACAACCTGTCCGGCAGGCAGTACGCCTTATGTGATTCGGGCAGGAGATACCTTATATGCATTGGCTCAACGGTTTAACACCACGGTCAATGCCATCATGGCCATTAACCCGGGCATCGATCCCAACCGGCTCCAGATCGGGCAGACCATTTGCATCCCGGGGCAACAACCGCCGACAACCTGTCCGCCCAATAGCTTCTCTTACGTAATCAAAGCCGGGGATAACTTATATATGCTCGCGTTGCGGTACGGAACCACCGTCGATGCCATCATGGCCATCAACCCGGGCATCGATCCCAACCGGCTCCAGATCGGGCAGACCATCTGCATCCCGGGCGTACCACCGACCACTTGCCCACCGGGCAGCATAACCTATGTCATCCAGTCCGGAGATACCCTGTTTGCCATCGCCACTCGCTTTAACGTGACAGTCAATGCCATCTTGGCCGCCAATCCGGGCTTGGATCCCAACAACCTCCGCGTCGGACAGATCATCTGCATCCCGGGCGGAACCCCCACCTGCCCGCCCAATACCACATCCTATACTGTACGGGCCGGGGATACCTTCTACCGCATCGCCAGAGCCCATAATGTATCCTTGGATGCATTACTGGCAGCCAATCCCGGGGTTGATCCGGATCATCTCCAAGTCGGCCAGGTCATCTGCATCCCCAAATAACGGCCTTTATGAAACAATGAAGCGGGGTTCTTCCCCGCTTCTTTTTTTATCGTATTAAGTATCTCCTTTATTATCCCGCAACATTTGCTGTTTCTGTTCCGGGCTCTCGAATATGCCGAGCCAGTCACAGACTTCATAAGCAAAGTCAACAAAGGCCCGACCTTCCGCCGTTATCACATGACCGTCCACCACCACCCGCTTTTTCACAAAACGATGGCGCGGGTAGGGATCGGGAACGCCTAAATCCCGGATATGCTGTTCCGAACAGGAAGTGGTAAATTGATGTCGGTCCAAAATGCCGGCTCTCCCCAAAAACTGAGGAGCAAAGCAAATGGCAGCCAATAACTTTTGCTCGCGGTCCAACTGTTGAATCAGTTCAGTCAACCCCGGAGGCTGCTCCTGAATGGGACCGCCCGGCAGGATCAACGCTTCAACGTCGGCTTTATCCATGGCCAACGCCTCATCCATTGTCAATTGGGGCAAATACACCAATCCCGCCTGACTCATTAACGGCTCCTTCTTAACAGCCACACTGAGGATTTCTTTCCGGCCTAATTTCCGCAACCGGTGTAATAGTAAGGTAATTTCGAAATCTGCCATCTCCGGATAAACAAAGCATAAAATCTTGCCCATTGCGAAACCTCCAATCCTAAAAATTCCCGCTCCTTCACCTTTTTACACCAATTCTCCCCGGGCGACCATAAACACCCGGCCTCCGACTTCAACGGATATATCACGGCTTGAGGCATCCGCTTTCAAGTGTAATACCGACGGCCGCCCGATCTCCATTCCTTGCTCAACCCGGATCTGGAATTGATCCGTCCCGAAATAACGGTATTGGGCCAAATAACCGGCTAAGCACCCATTAGCGCTGCCGGTAGCCGGATCTTCCGGTATTCCCAAGCAATCGACGAACACCCGCACATTCAAGGTATTTCTTTCATTATAAACCTCCGGGCAAAAAACCAGTACATCCTTGGCAGCGCTCGATTCGGTCAATGCTGCTAACAACTGTTGATTAACCCGTGCTTTTTTAATGTCCGCCAAACGACGTAAAGGAACAATAATAAAAGGCAATCCGGTGGACACTTCTTGAATGGGATAGCGGGAGTCGATGGCTTCCGGGTCAAGCCCGAGGGCTTCCGCCATCTTCTCCCGTTCGAAACTCAGCCCGAAAAAGGGAGAATTCTGCTTCATCCAGATAATTTCTTCGCTCGTCGCCTCAGTATCAAAGGACACCGGGATTTGGCCAACAGGCAAGTTCAAACAGACCTTTTCCATAGGCCGTTGAAGGATTTCCTTGCGAATGATCCATGCCGTACCCAATGTAGGGTGGCCGGCAAACGGCAATTCCGTAACCGGCGTGAAGATTCGTACATCATAACCCCCGTTCCGCTCCTTTTCCGAGAGAATAAACGTGGTTTCGGAATAATTCATCTCTTTGGCCAATTGCTGCATTTCAGGGGGTGTTAACCGGTCCCCGCAACGGATTACCGCCAATTGATTGCCACAGTATTTCGCCTCAGCGAACACATCCACGATATAAAAGATGATACCTTTGGTCATAGTCGCCTCCCGAATCCTGATGACAGACGTTATTGGCGATAGGATTTGAGGAAGGTTTCCACCCGATCCAATGCCATTTGAAGGTCCGGTAAAGCCGGTAAAAAAACGACCCGGAAATGATCGGTTTCAAACCAGTTGAAACCGGTACCCTGAACCAATAACACATGCTGATCGACCAACAAATCCAATACGAATTTTTGATCATCCCGGATATTAAAACGCTTCACGTCGATCCTAGGGAAAAGATACAACGCCCCTTTGGGTTTCACGCAGGACAGCCCGGGAATTTCGTTAATCCGCTTCCAGGCGTAATTCCGTTGTTCATAAAGGCGGCCGCCGGGACATACCAGGTCTTCGATGGACTGATGCCCTTCCAAAGCTGCCTTGATGGTGTACTGGGCCGGGACGTTGCTGCAAAGCCGCATAGAGCAAAGCATATTCAATCCTTCCAAATATCCCTTGGCCATGGCCCGATTGCCGCTGATCACCATCCAACCGGCGCGGAAACCGGCAATTCGATGGGACTTGGACAAACCGTTCAAGGTGATAAACAACGTATCCTCAGACAGAGAAGCAATGGAATAATGTTTAACGCCGTCATACGTGATCTTGTCATAGATCTCATCGGCAAAAACGATCAATTGATGCTCAACAGCCAGATCCACAATGCCTTGGAGAATTTCCAACGGATATACCGCACCGGTGGGATTGTTCGGATTGATGAGGACGATCCCCTTCGTTTTGGGGGTAATCTTCTTCCGGATATCATCCAAATCCGGATTCCAGTCCGAACTTTCATCGCAGCGGTAGTGGACGGCAATTCCGCCGGCCAGATTCACGGCAGCGGTCCATAAGGGATAATCCGGCGCAGGGATCAAAATCTCATCGCCATTGTCCAACAGTCCCTGCATGGTGATCATGATTAATTCGCTGACGCCGTTGCCGACATAAATATCATTCATGCCAATATTCCGTATCCCTCGGCTGAGATGATATTCCAAGATAGCCTGACGGGCTTCGGGAATGCCCCGGGAATCCGAATAGCCGTGTGCATGAGGCAAATTGGCATGCATGGCTTCCAATATTTCCGGCGGCGCTTCAAAGTGGAACGGAGCCGGATTACCGATATTCAGCTTAATAATTTTATGGCCCTGGGCTTCCATCCGGTTCGCCTCATCCATTACCGGCCCCCGGATATCATAACAAACATTATCCAATTTTCTCGACTTTTCAAATATACGCATCCCATTGACCTCCGTTTTCATTTGAGAACCCACTTGCATCTCATTCCTTCGCCTCCGTATATCCCGATTGAACTCGCCGGACGGCTCTTCCGATCACCGTAAACCCTTTTTCCATGATGTCCGGAGTAACCCGGGAAATGCCCAACCGGAACGTATGTTTACCATCGGACGGATTGACGAAAAAGATATCTCCCGGCATAAACAGGACCTTCTCGCGATACGCCTCAGCCAATACCTGCCGGGCATCGACCGACGGTTCCAACTCGATAAAAATATGCAGTCCACCTTCTCCCCAGACTTTGCGGCAGGGAATCAACTGCCGCGCCAGTTCCACCGCCCGTTGATGCCGTTCCCGATATACTTTACGGGCTTTCTTCAGATACTTCTCAAATTGGCCGGTGTGCAAATATTCATAAAGAATCGCTTGGTCGAGGAAGGATGTATGAATATTCAGGCTTCGTTTAACGCTTTCCAGATAGGAAATGAGACGGGCATCGGCCATAATCCATCCTACCCGGAGCCCGGGGAATAAAATCTTTGATAAACTTCCGAGATAAATCATGCCGCTGCCGTTATCCGCCAACGCCATCATCGGTGCCACATGGGCTCCGGAATACCGCAGTTCTTCATTGAACCCGTCCTCCACCACCGGCACCCGATACCATTGAAACTGTTCCAGTACGGTCTTGCGTTTTTCCGGCGACATCACAATGCCGGTGGGGTTATGATATGAAGGGATCAGATAGCCCAATTTAACCGTCTGCGAAGCCAGAACCCGGCTCAATTCCTCCACATCCATGCCGTCTTCCTGCATGGGAACGCCAATAACCTTCAGCCCCGCCAGGCGCATGATCTTCAATGCCGTATTATGGGTTGGATTCTCGCAAACAATCCGGTCTCCGGGTCGGGTCAACGCCGCCAACACCAGATTAAACCCTTCGGTAAAACCGTTGGTGATCAAAATATCTTTACCATCGGGCGAAACCCCTTTGGCTTTCATATATTGCTTCAAATATTCCAACAAGTTGCGATATCCTTGGGCATATCCGTAATTCAGCAACTTTTCGCCTTCCACTGCCACCCGGTTCAAGAAAGACCGTTTGACATCATCCATCTCAAACAGCTGCGGATCCGGGGCAATGCTTTTAAACGAGATATATCCCTTTTCCCACTTCAGTTCCTTTTTTTCAATATCCAGATCCACCGCAGTCCGGGCATAATCGGTCACCAGTGTCTCCCACGCATAGGGAACATCCGCCTTTTCAGACGGTGGCGCTTCCATGGTCACAAAAGCGCCCCGACCCTGAACAATCCGGATAAATCCGTCATCTTCCAGATATTGATACGCCTGGATAACCGTATTACGGCTGACTCCAAGAACAGCAGCCAACTCCCGGGTCGCCGGAAGCCGAACGCCGGATTGCAGCACTCCGGAGAAAATAAGCGCTTTCAAATAATCCCTGATTTGAAGATACGCCGGACGATGGGCTTCAAGCTTCAGATCGTTAAACATGCTAACCTCTTCATCGGCATCGATAGCTTCGCCTATCGATATACCTATTCTGCCATAACTTTATTCATTAAAAAAGAACCACTGTCATTCTTTTTTTAAACACATGTGGTCCAATCGGACCCGAATTTAAAATATCTTCGGCAACCGACTGTCGATTCCTGCCCTAATCAAATAACCGTCCGGCAAGGCACCGGACGGTTGAACCGTTTAACATTCTCGTGACAGACTATTCCCCTTTTACCATACGCAGCGGCCGTGCAGCCTCCTGTCGGCGTTCCCTGGCGAAATACTCAATGATCTGGCTTCGCCGGATAATCCCGATAAAAATGCCGCTGTCATCGACCACCGGAATAAAATTTTGCATAATCGCCAAAGAAAGCAAATCTTCTATCTGGGCGCTAACAGGAACGGCCTTATCATTGAGGCGCCGGGGTATCTCTTCCAAGGGGACCCGTTCCGTCCCTTCAAAGCTTAAACCGGGTGTATTTTTCATCTTACGCAGCAAATCGCCTTCGGTCAATGTTCCCACATAACGGCCTTCGCTGTCGATGATCGGGAGTGCGGTGTAACGGTGATAATCCATTTTTTCCATTGCCTGCCGCATCGTGGATTTTAAAGGTAAATACACGACATCTTTTTTAGGCAACAAAAAAAATGCAATGTTCATCTAGTCTCTTCCTTCCCATTTTGTAATAATTGCACTTCTCAATCCCTTTCCATTCCTGATAAACGAATCTCACCCTATAAAGTTTCCAAAATAGCGCAGCGTAAGTTCATAATTTTTCTTCTCATTATAATCTTCGGCAAACCAACCCATGATTTGAGGGTAAAATAGATGGAATATAAAAAACCTGCCCATTGAAGAGCAGGTTAGTCCGTACACAATGCCATTTTATATAAATCCCAACATGAGATAGTTTAAAAATCCGCCGACTTGACCGTCCTTGGGAAGGAAATCACATCCCGGATGTTGCTCATGCCGGTGATATACATGATAGCCCGTTCAAAACCCAACCCAAATCCGGCATGTTTGGTCCCGCCATATCTGCGGATATCCAGATACCACCAATAGTCTTCCGGTTTGAGTTTCAGTTCGGCCATGCGCTTTTCCAACAGATCCAGGCGCTCTTCACGTTGGCTGCCTCCGATAATCTCGCCGACCCCCGGAACCAGGCAATCCATGGCAGCAACCGTCTTACCGTCATCATTCAACCGCATGTAAAAGGCTTTGATGTCTTTCGGATAATCGGTGACGAATACCGGTTTCTTAAAGATCTGTTCCGTCAAATACCGTTCGTGTTCCGTTTGAAGGTCTTTACCCCATTCCACGGGATAATCAAAACTGGCATTGGCCTTCTTCAACAGTTCGACGGCTTCAGTATACGTTACATGAGCAAATTCGGAATTGACCACGTTTTCAAGGCGGTCAAACAGCCCTTTGTCGATGAAGTTATTGAAGAAACTCATCTCTTCCGGTGCATGTTCCAGGCAGTAGTTGATCAAATATTTCAGCATATCCTCGGCCAACGCCATATCATCTTCCAACGTGGCAAAAGCCATCTCCGGTTCGATCATCCAGAACTCCGCCGCATGCCGGGCAGTGTTGGAGTTTTCCGCCCGGAAGGTCGGACCGAAGGTGTACACGTTCCGGAAAGCCATACAATAGGTCTCCACTTCCAATTGGCCGCTGACCGTTAGATTGGTCTCTCTCCCAAAAAAGTCTTCTTTGAAATTAACCTCTCCCGTATCGGTCAATGGCGGATTTTTCGGATCCAAGGTCGTTACCCGGAACATTTCGCCTGCCCCTTCACAGTCACTTCCGGTGATGATCGGCGTATGGACGTAAACGAAATTCCGTTCCTGGAAGTATTTGTGAATGGCATAAGCTGCCAAAGAACGAATCCGGAACACTGCGGAAAATGTATTGGTTCTGGGCCGCAGATGGGCAATCGTCCGCAAAAATTCAAAGGAATGGCGCTTTTTCTGTAACGGATAATCCGCCGGGCATTCGCCCTCAATATAGATCTGTTCAGCTTTGAGTTCAAAAGGCTGTTTGGCCCCGGGGCTCTCCACCAGCAACCCTTCCGCCACAATCGCTGACCCGACGCCCAGTTTCACCACTTCCGCAAAGTTGCTCAGAGTATCATCGATAACAATTTGTAAATTGTTAAAGAATGACCCGTCATTCAGTTCAATAAAGCCAAAGGATTTCGAGTCGCGAATGGTCCGTACCCATCCCGATACCTGAATGCGTTGATTCATGTACGGGGCTGCATCTTTAAACAATTGCCTTACCGTTACTTTATTCATGACCTTTTCCTCCGTCCTTCCTCACTAAAGTATTTGAATGCCTGCCGCTTCACAGGCATCAAGCATCTCTTTTGGCCAGACCGAAGCCTGAACTTCCCCGATATGAGCCTTTTCCAAAAAGAACATACAAATCCGTGATTGGCCGATACCGCCGCCGATGGTATACGGCAATTTCCCGTCCACCAAGTCGCGATGGAACTGGAGTTTCAACCGTTCCTCGCATCCGGCGATTTTCAGCTGTTTCACCAACGAAACTTCGTCGACCCGGATACCCATGGAAGACACTTCAAATGCTCGCTCCAGCACCGGATACCAGAAAATTATATCGCCGTTTAATTCCCAATCGTCATAGTCCGGTGCCCGGCCGTCGTGGACCTCCCCGGAAGCCAACCGGCCGCCGATCTTCATCAGGAACACCGCCCGTTTTTCCCGGGCAATCCGGTCTTCACGCTCTTTCGGGGTTAATCCGGGGTATAAGTCTTCAAGTTCCTGCGTGGTAATGAAATGGATGGTCTCAGGCAACTTAGTCGAAAGCACAGGATAAAGCTTCCTTAAGTAGTCTTCCGTTTCCTTAAATACTTTATAAATCCGGTTCACCACGTTTTTCAGGGTGGAAATGTTCCGTTCCGTTTTGTCGATCACCAGCTCCCAGTCCCATTGATCGACATAAATGGAATGGAGATTGTCCACGTCTTCGTCCCGGCGGATAGCGTTCATATCGGTATACAGTCCTTCGCCGATATGAAAACCATACCTTCCCAGGGCCATCCGTTTCCACTTGGCCAACGAATGCACAATCTCACAGGAACTGCCGTCCAGCGAACGGACATCAAAAGTCACCGGCCGTTCGACTCCGTTTAAATTATCGTTTAATCCAGATTCCGGCTGAACGAATAAAGGCGCGGAAACCCGGGTCAAATTTAATTCTTTGGCAAGAGCCGTTTCAAAAAAGTCTTTAATCCGTTTGATCGCGACTTCCGTTTCCCGCAGGTCCAAAGAAGAACGATATCCCTCGGGCAAAATCAGTCTTTCCAACGTCTGCTCCATCGTTGTTTCCCCTTACGTCAAAAATTTATCCATAATACCCAATGTAAAAAATTATACCACAGGCGGGCCCTAATTTGCCACCGATTTCCACGATTCTTTCCGCCGTCCTGCCAACCGCCCTCTTGTCCCCGAACCCCTTTCAGGCTATAATAGATGGGTTGAAAAATGAGCGAACGAGACAAGAGATAGCGATATTAATAAGAGTTCACAGTACACGGTGCCACAGTTCACAGAGGTAAGCGTTAGAAGACAGAATGAAGACAGAATACAGAAAATTGAAGCCAGAAGAAACTTATGCCTTACGTCTCATGTCTAAACCGTGCACTGTCTACTGTGAACTGCGTACTTACCCAAGATTCCACAGTCTTGGTTCTAATAGCCAATAAAATCTGGAGGAAAATACAGTGTCGACTGCATCGGAACAACTTGCGAAGGAAATTCAACAACGCCGGACCTTTGCGATTATATCCCATCCCGACGCCGGAAAGACCACCTTAACCGAAAAACTGCTCCTCTACGGCGGGGCCATTCATCTGGCCGGTTCGGTCAAGGCCCGCAAAGCCCAAAAACATGCGGTTTCCGACTGGATGGAAATTGAGAAGCAGCGGGGTATCTCCGTGACGTCCAGCGTATTGCAGTTTGAATACGAAGGTTACAAAATCAATATCTTGGATACCCCGGGGCATCAGGACTTCAGTGAAGATACCTATCGTACCCTGATGGCTGCCGACAGCGCCGTCATGTTGATTGACGTTGCCAAAGGCGTCGAAGCGCAGACCATTAAATTGTTTAAAGTCTGCAAACAACGGGGCATCCCCGTCTTCACCTTCGTCAATAAATTGGACCGCAACGGTAAAAATCCTTTTGAACTTATGGAAGAAATCGAAAAGGTGCTGGGTATCAGTTCCTACCCGATGAACTGGCCCATTGGTATCGACGGAGAATATCGCGGAGTGTACAACCGCCAGTTATCCCAGATTGAACTTTTCGACAGCACCGGGACCCACGGCCAATGGGCCCTGCCTTCCACCGTCGGCAGTGTCCATGACCCGGCTTTCCGGGAGATTTTAGGCGAGGAAATTTATGAATCCTTATGCAATGATATTGAATTATTAGATACTGCCGGCGAACGTTTTGACACCGAAAAAATCGCCCGCGGCGAACTGACGCCCATGTTTTTCGGCAGCGCCATGACTAACTTCGGCGTCAAGCCCTTTCTGGAACAGTACTTAAAACTGGCACCGCCTCCGTCGCCCCGCAACAGCAATATCGGGATGATCGAACCGGAATCCGAGGAATTTTCCGCTTTTATCTTTAAAATTCAGGCCAACATGAATCCGGCCCACCGGGATCGGCTGGCCTTCGCCCGGATTTGTTCCGGGAAATTCACCCGGGGCATGACCGTCTTCCACATGCAAAGCGGAAAACCCATTAAACTGGCTCAACCCCAGCAATTCATGGCCCAGGAACGGACGATCATCGAAGAAGCCTATCCCGGCGATATTGTGGGAATCTTCGATCCCGGCATCTTCGGTATCGGCGATACACTTTGCAGCGAAAGGCGGAAATTCCGTTTCGAAGACTTCCCGGTATTCCCTCCGGAGCAATTTGCCAGAGTGCAACCGAAAGACACCATGAAACGGAAACAATTCATTAAAGGCGTTACCCAACTGACACAGGAAGGAGCTGTCCAGCTCTTCAAACAACCCGACAGCGGCTTTGAGTCCTTTATCATCGGAGTCGTCGGTGCGCTCCAGTTCGAAGTCTTCGAACACCGGCTCCGTCATGAATACGGCGTGGAAATCCAATTGCAACACCTTCCCTATATATCGGCCCGCTGGCTCTTTGGCAAAGGCATTACCGCCAAGTCCAAAATCAACCTTTTAGGTGACCTGCTGGTAGAAGACAATTTCGGGCTTCCGGTCGGTTTGTTCCGGAGCGAATGGGCCCTGCGGCAAGCCATGGAGAAAAATCCGGACATTCAATTTTTACCGGCTCCGCCCCGCGGCATGCCCAGCGAAGAATAAATAAACCGGCTCTTTTTAAGTGCCGGTTTATTTTTCAATTTTTTTACGCCGTTGTTTGATTTTTTATATTGTTTACCGAAAAATTTGCGTAATTTTACCAAAATATCTAAAACCAGGGGCAAAAACGACCGATAACTTGATTAAGGTTAAAGTTAAGGAGGTTAACCAGGATGTCCCTTTCCAAACAACCTTTATCCCACCACGATATGACTTACGGCATTTCTTCCCCGAACGAATTTCCATTCATGGAACCCTTAAGTTTGACCCAAACCCAACTGCTGTGTAACACCATGAATGAAGTGAAACGAAGCTTGGACCTTCCGTTTGGTTCCTCCCTCGGATATCTGCCAATGAATGAGATTATCAGCATCCATCTTGCTCATGCGTGGATGAAAGCCCGATTCATTATCCGATATCATTCCTTCTCCGAAAAGACCGCAGCTAACTTCATGGCAGCAGTGGAACGCCTCATCAGCCAGAAAATTGAAAACATTTTAGCCAAACGACAACAATACATCTTCAGCTATCAAAGGAAAAACGGTACGATTCCGGAATTATCCGCGGCCAGCCGAGGCCAGATCGAAGCCATTATGCAACAGTTAACCGCTCTGATGGAAATCCCCGCGCCTCAATTTCATCAAAGTTATCTGAACTTGATTCGAATTCTCCGCGACAGATTTCTGAAAGCTTCTCTAAATTTAAACTATTTGAAACCCAATGACATCCCGACCGCTTCTTCGGAGAACCTCCAATTAACCACCCCTCCGGCCGAAAGATTGTTTGAATGCCTTATGGATCGTTTAATTGAAGATTGGAATCAGTTCGTTCAACGGATGGTTCCGGCCCATGCTGCATATTACATCATTCTTCGGAAATGAACGCTGTACTGTAAAATAGCCCTATACTGAACCGGCCTCCAAAAGCCAGGGAAAAACCCCAATGCTTGGAGGCCGGTTTCTTTAAGTAACTTTCAATTCAGGGATACGTTACTTATATTTATTTTTTATTTTTTGGTTAAAAAATCTTCCCGGTAAGGGGTAAAGATATCCAATAAAACCCCTTTTTTAAGGCAACGGCACCCATGGACCACATTCGGCAGTTTGTAGAGGGTATCCCCTTTCTTCACGATATTTTTCTCACCGCCGATCTCGAACTCAAATTCGCCCTCCAATACATAGGAAAGTTGCGTGTGGGGATGCTGGTGCAAAGCACCGACGGCCCCTTCCTCAAAATGGACTTCAACCGCCATCAGATTCTCGCCATAAGCCAAAATCTTCCGCCGGACCCCTTCTCCGGCCGGTTGAAACTCACACTGGTCTCCAAAAACAAACGGTTTATTCATAACGATTCCTCCTCATATAAAATTAATGCCATCATTAGGTTATAATACACAGTTCACAGTGTCCAGATAATTTAGGGGTTCCGGGTTCTGGGTGCTAGGTTGCGGAAGGAACGCGCAACGTTCCTCACCTAAACCCAGAACCTATTAAACACCCAGTACCCATTATTTACCCCGATAACTTTCCACGATCCCCAAAATCTCCTCCGGTGTTTCGACAATGAAATCCGGTGACGCAGGGGCTACGGAATGCAACAGGTCAAGGCCCCAGTTGACCCAAATCACGGGAATTCCGATTTTTTTACACGCCATAATATCCCGGTGCTCATCCCCAATATAAATCACTTCTGTATTGGACAACCGGTTTTTCTTTAAAAAACCGCGCAACATCTTATCTTTGCCGTAAATATGGCTGGAACAAATCACCTGTCCGATATCGAGCGCATTTTTGGCGATAAACTCTCGGATGTTCTGCTCCGAATTGGATGAAATGACTGCGATACCATATCCCCGATTCGAAAGCTCGTTCAACAATTCTTTCATCCCGGGAAAAAGCGTCAAATGCTTCATCGATTCCTGGTAAAGCCCATAAAATTCACCGGCCAAAAACGGGATCTTAAACATGGGCACCCGTAAAAAACGGCATCGCTCGGCAATGGAAAGCGCCCGAAAGTGTTCAATGTCCTCCGGATGCAAACGGTTAAATCCATGTCTCTCCGCCAGCCGGTTATAGGCTGACATGGCCACTTCCTTGGAATCTGCCAATGTTCCGTCAAAATCAAAGATAATGTATTTCAACATGTTTTCTCCTCACTAAAACAGTAAAAACAAGAATTCAATATTCCCTGATTATTTCCTGCCTGGGAAAGCAAAAAGAATTGGAATAACTCTGTATTTTTTCATTCAGCTTTGCACAGATTATCCATATTCAGATTCAATCATTCAATGAAAAGGAGCGCTTGAATCATGGATATCGAACGGGTGAAAGAAATTTTGGAAAGTGATGCCGAGATCGATGTTTATTATCACAACGCTCCGGTGTGGATCGAAAGCATCCTTGACGGTGAAACCGTTAGCGTCAGTTTCTTGGACAGCAAAGAGAAAGGGTTGGTCCAGGCCGAACAGTTGGAGGAAGGTTGACGGATGCCCGAAGATTGCCCTCATCGCCGAAAATATAATGCTTTACATTTTCACCGGAGTATGATATGCTTAAAGTCGCTCAGTTCATTAGTTTAGTGGTTATAGATTAGATTATTTACCCTTCTCATCGTCTTTGCTCCATGACAGGGAAAATAACAGTCTCCCTATACGGACAGAGCAAAGTACAATTTTGAGGAGGTTTTTTTATGTTTCAAGACAAAACGTTAGACTGTAAAGACTGCGGCGCCCAATTTGTTTTCACTGTTTCCGAACAGGAATTTTTTGCGGAAAAGGGATTTACCAATAATCCGGGGCGTTGCCCGAGCTGCCGTGCAGCCCGCAAACAAAACAGCCGTGGCGTCCGCCAAAGCAACGATTTCAGAACTCAGCGCGAAATGCATACGGTAACCTGCGCCAGTTGCGGCGAAAGCGCCCAAGTGCCTTTCAAGCCCAGCAGCGACCGCCCGGTCTACTGCAAAGATTGTTTCTCCAGCCAAAAAAGATATGTAAGATATTAATTTCGGCTAAATTCAATCCGACCCACGTTAAAAATCACCCCTTGCCTTATTAGACAAGGGGTGATTTTTATTCATCATTCGAATTCACCCATCCGTAAAAAGGAATACTTTCAGAGGCTCCGAATAATACGAATGAACTCAAAAGCGTTTTCGTATGGCCTGAAGGAGGTTATTGACTCATGGGTTTTTTGCTAGGTTATGATCTCGGCAGTTCTTCCATTAAAGCAAGTCTTGTCGAAATCCAAAGCGGAAATATGGTAGCTACAGCGACCGCTCCGGAAACCGAGATGGCCATCCACTCCCCTCAGCCCGGCTGGGCTGAACAACATCCGGACGAGTGGTGGCAAAATTTAAAACAAGTCACAGCTTTGTTGAAAGAACGCGCAAATGTCGACTTCCATGACATTCAGGCCATTGGCATTGCATATCAAATGCATGGTTTGGTCCTGGTGGACCGCGGCCTTCAGGTATTGCGTCCGGCCATCATCTGGTGCGACAGCCGGGCGGTCCCCGTCGGTACCCAGGCTTTTGACGCCATCGGCCATGAGAAATGCCTCAACCGTTTACTCAATTCTCCCGGTAACTTTACAGCCTCCAAGCTCAAATGGGTCCGGGAAAACGAACCGGAGATTTATCAAAAAATCCACAAAGCCATGCTCCCCGGCGAATACATCGCCATGCGCCTGACCGGAGAGATCAAAACCACGCCTTCAGGGCTGTCGGAAGGCATTTGGTGGGATTTTCGGGAAGAGCGTCCCGCTGATTTTCTGATGGAGTATTTTCAGATTAGCCCGGAATTGCTGCCTGACATCGTCCCGGTCTTCTCCGTCCAAGGCGAAGTTACTCCGTCCGTTGCGGCCGAGCTGGGTTTACGCCCAGGAACCAAAGTCTCCTACCGTGCCGGCGACCAGCCCAATAATGCTTTCTCACTGAATGTCCTCCATCCTGGCGAAGTCGCCGCAACCGCCGGGACCAGCGGAGTAGTTTACGGTGTCGGCGAGCAGCCGAGTTCCGATCCCCAGTCGCGGGTCAATACGTTTATCCATGTAAATCACACTTCGGCGGTTCCCCGTTATGGCGTCCTAATGTGTTTGAACGGTACAGCCATTCTCAACCGCTGGCTGCGGGATCTGTTGACGGAAGTCCCGGAAACCAAGATCTCCTACCGCCGTCTCGATGAATTGGCCGCTACCGTCCCGGCGGGCTCTGACAGTTTATTGATCTTCCCATACGGCAACGGGGCCGAGCGTACCCTGGCCAATCGGAACGTCGGTGCATCCCTCCACGGATTGGACTTTACCCGTCACCGAACCGCCCATGTGCTCCGTGCCGCCCAAGAAGGCATCGTTTTTGCTTTAAAATACGGGATCGACATCATGGCCGGAATGTGCATCCAAATCCAAAAAGTCAAAGCCGGGCATGCCAATATGTTCCTAAGTCCGGTTTTCGGCGAAGCCTTTGCCACCGTCACCGGGGCCATCGTGGAACTTTACAACACTGACGGTTCCCAAGGGGCAGCCCGGGGCGCCGGAGTCGGAGCCGGCATTTACCGAGATTTCTCTGAGGCTTTTGCGGGACTGAAAACGATTCAAACCATCGAACCGAACCCCAAGACCGCCCCGGTTTACCGGGAAACATATCAGCGGTGGCTGGAATCGTTAAAAACGTTATTATAAAAATAATTGCCTGCCGGAACGGTGGCGTTATGCTTATTTTAAGCATTAGGAGATTGATTGTTTGATTTCCTGATGGCCTCAAGAACCGGTCCAATGGAACTGCGATCCGTAAAATCGACCACCTTTCCGTAAGTGGCCAGGATCCCAAGGGAATCGTCATCCCGTTCCTCCGGCCTTTTGGATTGGATCGCTTTCTTCAGCATATACATTAAACACCGATCCAGCCAATTCATCTTCGGATAATTTAATCCGCCGCGCAATACAAACAACAGTGCATTCTCCTGCATCGCATCGGTGAAGTTTTTCGCCTTCACCTCTTGCTTCGCTTTTTCCGATTGGGTGGTCGCACCCACCGCCACCACAATCAACTGTTTATCCCTTAACTTCGGATAATTCTTTTTGATAAAAGAAAACCCGAGAATTCCGCCGGCATAGAGGCCGCCGCAATAAACGATGGTCTGATATTCCTGCAACCGATCCGCTCTAATCCGACCTGCTTCAAACAGATCCGCCCCGGCATCTTCCGCGATCCAAGCGGCATACTTCGCCGTGCTGCCGTATTTCGACTTATACACAACCGCCGTATTCTTCATGATTTCACCCCGTCCATTTTCATACGATATTACCTCGTACGCTGTTATGCTATAATATCCATATCAATTTACATTACAAAGCATTCACTAACCCGGGAGGAATCCATAATGGCCAGACTCTATTTCAATCCTGGTTGTGCTTTAAGTCTCTATAAACCGGAAACCGAACATAAAATCTTGAAATATTTAAATAACCACTATGGCGAAGTTGCCCTCCATAAAATTTGCTGTCATCATCATCCCCGGCTCGAAGCCGGTTCCGCCATCATCAACGTATGTCCCGGATGCGACCGGCGCTTTAGTCAGTTATACGAAGGTATTACGACCATTTCATTATGGGAAGTCCTTGACGGATTGGAAGGGTTCCCTTATCCGGATTATCAGGGATTGCCGATGTCGGTCCATGATGCCTGCCCGGTACGGCAAAAACCCCAAGTCCATCTGGCAGTGCGAAATTTATTGCAAAAAATGAACATTACCGTTATTGAGACAAAACATCACGGGACACAGTCTCTTTGCTGCGGAGACAGCTATTATCCGAAACTCCCCGTGGAACAAATCCATGAAAAAATGAAAGAACGGGCCCAATCTATGCCCTGTCAGGAAGTTTGCGTCTATTGTGTGTCCTGTATCCAGTCCATGACCATCGGCGGCCGCACTCCAAGGTACCTCTTGGACCTGCTCTTTGGTGAACCCACCGTACCTATGGAATATGATACCGAAACATGGCATGAACAATTACAAGCATATATCGATGCCCACTAGATATGTTTCGATTAAAAATCTGAAGCTCCTGCAAACTGTATCGGTTATCTCGCCATTCCGCTTTTTTCGCGGGCTATCATCTTCTGTGGCGTTTCCTCCGCAAGCTGCAAACTCTTTTTCGCCGGAGACAACTCCCAGGCTTTCCTGTCAGCGAACATCTTGATTTGCTGTCAATGAAATCAACGTATGCAATTTTGCTTAAAAATTAAATTTTCTTTAAAGCCAGCCATTCTTACCCCCATATTAAATCCATATAAGATTATTAATATAGATATATGGATTCTGGATTGATAAATTTACTAACATCCTCAATACGTTTTATTCGATTAATATCATCAATTATTCCACATTACGACCCCCAGGACCAGGGCAATCAAACCGTAAATAAGCAAATATGGTTTTTTTGGGGGTTCAAATCCGAACCACCCCTTTAATCACGAAATTCAATTGATTTAAATTTGAAACATCCGCCCACTCTTGAAATCCGTAATACTAATCCTTAACAAGCCTTTGAATTGTCAGATTTTCGATAAAATATCCATACAACGTCTTTTTATCAAAGTTTCTAATCGCAAGGTTCAATGTTTTATATGGCAGCTGATCAATAACTTCTTCACCATCTTTTATGGCTGTTACATAAAAATGTATAATCACTCGCCTGCCAGGATCATATTTCCAATATCCAGCAGCATAGTCTGAACCATCTTCATTCAGATTTTCAATAAATGTGCCATCCTCAGCATATAAACGGGCAAATTGAGGATTCTTTTGATACCTCCACAAGCCTATAAGTTCAGATCCATCAGGAGACAAATTCTGAGCCACAGCTTCATCATCATATCCCGCTGATTCATCCAACCACTTTAACAATTCCAAAATCTCAGGATCATCGATTATCTCTTCAGTCGAAGGTTCAAGAATTTGAAATGTTTGAAAAACTTTTAAAGCTTCATTAATATATTTTGGATATAGCTCCTGTACACATCCAAAGGTTAAAACGTAATAGCCCGGCCCATCTTTGACGATCATCATCGTGAATGTGGTAACTTGCCTATTATTGATTTTGGAAATATACCCGTTTAAAGTAGATTTCAATACTTTTCCATTAATACTTTCAATTTTAAGTTGTTCACTGTATGCAGCTACATAATCCTCCAAATCTAAATTTGAAACAAAGCGTATACCACTAACTGCCGCTATTCTCGATTCATTTTTGATTTGAAGCAATTTGAAATATGGCCCTTCAACAACCTCCCACTTCCTCGAATCGTATTCGATCTTCGCTGCATACCCGTTAATATAAAAATCTGCCTTTTTCGTTTCAGCTTTTATATCCGGTAGCAGAATTTCAAACACACCTAATAACATTCCAATAACAATAATCCAACAAAAACGTTTTTTCATTGTCTTTTCATCCTTCCTAAATATAAAGTTCATTACTTAAACCCCTATACTTGTAAGGAATAACTTCATCCATACGTCTTAACCCTATTATTCCGACAATATATCCCTATTGATATATCCGTCTGCCATTTCCGTATTTTTCTCTTTTTTGCTTCTCCCACAAATCCCGATTATAACTCTCACTATAATATCGCGTATTCGGATAATGATTAAACCAATAAAAAGTCGGTTTCGTTTTAGCTTCAAATAAAGCCACTCCTTCAGTTTGAAATGCTTTTCATCCACCATTCACCATTAAATTTGCAAGATACCGTTTCACAAAGAAAACAATCACCCATTGCCAAACTTATATGGCTGCCGATATCTTCCGGATTAGTAATATCTTTAATGTTATCAATCCTAAATTTGCATAATAAATATTGTTCCGGGATATTAAAATCATAAATGCCGCTCTTAAAAAAGCTATGAATTTTTTCTTCTACCTTTTTTCGATATTTTTGGTTATAATATGCCACAAATAACGATATATTTTTGTAATTGTCAAACCTCAACTTTTGTATAGTTAAATAGAGATCTTTTCCCAAATTAGCTGAGACCTTACCTTCAAATAAATTAGAAAAATCAACAAAATTTCTCTCATATTCCGAACTTTCAATAAATCTTGGCTCAATAACAACAAGTTCTATCCTATTGGGAAAAAGTCGTTCTGCTTCATCTAGATGAATGGTTTTGCCTTTTAATTCTTTTTTTTCATCCTCAAACCAAAATGAAACATGGACCAATTCATTTCCCAATATTTTTATGAATTTGCTTCTGGCCTCTTTAGCCCATAAATTATAGATATATAGGGGAAACTCCTTATATTTGCCATAACCAAACATGCTCACTTCAGCATCTTTTACTATTTCAAACCTTACATTGGGATCGTCTACAGGATTGGCAATGCCTCGAATCTCCAGATTCCCTCCAAGATAAGGATAAATGTACTTTATGCTCCTCACCACAAACTCTTTCCCATACTTTTCACTCAAATATCTCTCCATCTGTTCCTTAACATCCAGCATTTGCAGGCTATGCCACACGATAATTCCAAAAGTCAAAATAATTAATGTAAAAATAAATATCTTATCATGTCGCGGTTGCAAATCAAAAACGCTCCTCCCCAACACATGGCCCCAGATACCCGATGTATGTAAATGTTTCATTCAAACGACCTCATGATGAAATACTCCTGAGTCGTCGGGTAAAAAACCTTGGGAATCTTCAGCCGGGAAACCCCGAAATTGGAGATTTTGACCACGGCTTCAAGATTGGGGATACTTTGAAACTCTGTCGGCAATAACAATCGTTCCGTCTTTTCCTGTTCCGAAAGGCCACGGCTGTCCCCGTATTTGGAGGTCGCCATTTGACGGGACTCCACCCGCCGAATGACTTGTTTCTCGCCGATAGCTTTACTCAGAAACTCTGCCGTCTCAGGTTCATTGATACGCAAGATAAAATTGGTATTGAAATTGTTAAAGAACGTCTTCGCATTGCTCTTTCCATACGTATCTTCAATTCGCCCGATATCCTGGTTGGCACAGATGAGACTGGCCCCCTTGGAGGCGCCCACCGTCAATAGGTTCAACAAGGAATCCAAACGGTATAGTGAACCAATCTCGTCCAACACAAAGAAAATCCGTCGATCCAACTTGTCAGGAAGGGATAAGGTTTCCCGGATAATTGTGTCGATAGCAAACGTCATCAAAGGTTTAAAAATATCCGAATAATTCAGGATATTCAATAAGAATAAGTTTTTCCGGTTTTGTTCATCCCGGATATATTTCCGAAGCGAAAACGGGCCGTCAATGTCCACCAGATAGCGGAAAAACTGAATCCGTTCCTGGACGATGGAGAGAATGGTCGCTGCCTGATTGGTTTCAGGCTGGGCAATATGCTTGAGTGCGCCCTTTTCGGCCAAAGGCAGCCCCTCCAAAACCTCTTTCATGGTCTCCAGATCCTGAGAAAAGAACTCCCATAAATCTCTGTTGGTCGTGGCACCGGCCTGTTTCAAAAAGACCAAACCCATACGGAATACATCCCGGGCACAGTTATACCAATATTCATCCCGAGTATCGGTGGCCGTATACAGGCTCTTGGCAACCGTGTCAAAGTCAGGATAAGACTCGATTTCATTAAAGATATTCCATCCCACCGAACGCTTGTCATACGGGTAAAAGATGATATCATTATTGGGATCGTAATGTTTGCTGACGAATTCTCCTTTCACATCATATAGAATAATTTTATCGCCGGTGAAATGCTTGGTCTTCCGCTCGTTAATCTGCCGGATCATCTGGTTCAACAGGACACCTTTTCCGGTCCGGGTGGCCCCTAAGACTAAAAAATGGCTGGTTTCCATCTCAAAGGGGATTACCGTATCACCAATGGTTATATTGGATATTTGATAATTTTCGGCCTTGACTTTCTCTTTTAAACGCTGGTTTAATTTTTCAATCGGAATGAACTCCGTTCCCCGGACAAACGTATCGCTTGTCATTCTCTTGGATTTATGGAAAAAGAAGGCGATATAGGCCAATGAAAAAGAATACGCCAGAAAAGACAGACGAAACGCACTCCTCATTTTGCGGTTGGTATTGGCAAAAGCTTGATTGGTCCAGAGGTCCATAAAATACCGGTAGTATTCAACAGGTACCCGTTTGGCCCCCCTGAAAAACCGCTGTTCGTCCGGATTGAGATAAACGTTGGCCGGTTTGATGTTCAGTATCTCCTGAAAATTCAGATTATACTTTATAAACTGACTGCTCGTCACCGGAACGCCGGCAATGGTCACCGTCTGCAATTTCTTAAAGGCTGGTACAAACAGAAAATAGAAGAGGGTCAGTTGTAACATCATCCCAAAAACCATGGCCATAAACACCCTATGAAGAATCATCCGGGCATCCGCGAGAAAGGTTTCATGGCTTTGATATCCTTTCATTCATAGACCTCCTCAATCGATAATCCAGACCGGAACCGCTTTGCCGCGGATTAAACCGGTCGAAACAACCCCAAAATACCGACCGTCAAAGGAATTTTCTATATGTTGGGATATGGGTAAAAAATATCCATCTGGTACCCTAAAAAATCCCCGCAAGCGGGGTAAGGGTTGTCCATGCCGATCGACGGCGGAAACAGGGCCGATATATACGTCATTAATTAAAAAAGCCGTATCATTTATCTGATACTCATCTCCCGGAAGCGCTCCCACTTCTTTGAGTAACAAAGCGCCCGGAGAAAGCCATTGACGGCCGAAAACATATGGTCGGGCTGCTTCCGGCACTTCGAAAAAGACGCGATCCCCCCGTTTTAATTCCCCGTCCAGCGGGACGATCCGGTATACCCCCCTGGGCTCACTGGCAGTGAGATTGATATAAAAAAGTTTCCCCAGGGACCAATTGGCAAGATGTAAAGCAAACAACGATAAAAGTACACAAAGAACCCATATCAGATATTGACAGTATTTTATTCCCGGGAATTCGAACGGCCATATTGCATTCTCCGGACCAAGCCGGTTGTCCTGGACATTCAAACGGCAACCACTCTCCATCGAAATCAAATGATTAAATCTTTATCGGCATTTTCTTTTACCACCATACCTTGTAATTTCATGACACTACCACTGTAAATCGATGACATTCTGAACAAATTCATCTTTGTAGTCATTATCAGCATAATAAGGTCGATGCCATAAGTCGCCATTTTCCGTATTTAGATAATACCAGCCAATGTTGAAAAATCCTTACTTTTATTAGGTGGTTTATGCCATTTGAAAGAGAACTTGAACCGACATCCCTGTGAACATGATAAAGAGTATGAGGAAAGCAACTTTTTTCATTATTTTGTCTCCCTCGACTTCATATTTTCCAAAGATCGATTTCCCAATCGCAAAAATAGATTCATTACGCTAAATTCTACTGTTCACCCTCAAAAAGAATCTTTAGCGAATGTAGGATCATCACTGAATTTCCAAAAATGTTGGCCCTGTTCGCCCTTTACGAGATTAAATTCCAAATTTCCGGGGATGTCTGAAGGTTTAATCTTTTCATACACTTCTTTCCCTCGATACCCGTATCCGGATAGATATGTCCTCACCAGAACGAATCCTTCCGGATCAACAATTTTTTCAAATTTATCGGGTTGTTTTTCAATCGATTGAGCAAAAGATGATAAATAAGAATTAATTTTATCCGAAGCAGCATTGGATTTAAAATGGCATCCACAAACAATAATGATATTTATCACTATAAAAGAAATAATTTTATGAAATTTTTTTATAATCATTAATTTAAACCTCCTATATAAAATCATTTATTCAATTAGACCGTAGCGTTTCATAATATTAATAATGTAGCCATGCCTTCTTTGGAAAGCTGTCTGAACTTTTGCCAATAGGTTAACTTTTCTCCCAATTGATGCTCGAGTTTCCTGCCATCGCTTATAGCCATCGACTACACTCCTTTTTTGAGACAGTCCTATATTTCCAATATTTACAATTATAAATAATTCAGGTACAATTTACCAGTGAGTAGTATAAAAAATTATACCTAGGAGGTTATCGTGATGAAAAAAGTTTTATTTGTCTTCCTGGTGGCATTGAGTATCGTCTTTTCGTCCAATGCATTTTCCGCCATGCCCCAAGGAAAGTTCCCGATACAGATAGTATCGTCCCGTAAAAACCCTAACAATTATGAAAAGGAAATAATTCAAAGAACTGAATTGCTCATAGAAAAATCACAAAAGTTTCGAATTACACATATAGATGAAAATCGACTTCTTTTACAGATTTTAATCGACGATTATAAGCCTATTGCTATTTCTTCTGACCCATTTGCCTTCGCACGTCGAATAGAATCCTTTACCCTTGTTTGGTTAGCAAAACCCAAAAATAAGCTTCCATATTTTCTCTGGCATGACCTTGGATGGCTTGATTTTAATGAAACGCCTGAATATATCGTTGAACAAGCAGAAGTCCAGGTTAATAAAATTAAAAACCGTTATCCTTTCATATTTAACTAAAATGTCATGCTGCTATCCAATTTTATTGCGCATATTCTGGGCAGATAAATGTGTATTATCGTATTCTGAATTACTCATCATATTCACAGACCGATGAGCACCAATTACTAAGCTTTCACTTTCTTCACTAGCCGGATTATTTCCTTGCCCATCATTATCTTTATTGCCTCCTTGTCCCTTTTGTCTTCTTCCCGCAATATTAAATTCACTTACCGTCATCGGCAAACGTGTTGCGCCCATCATTCCCCCCCAGAGCTGCGCTGACACTGAAGCTTCCTACGCCGCCGGATAAGAGATTGATGGCCAGGTTCGGGCCATGGATGGTCAGGAACGCCATGGCCAGACAAGGCAATAACAGATACAAATTTCTTTGCAAAGCACTGTCTTCAGCCAATGCTCCGTCTTTAACCACATCCGGCGATAGCATATCGATGGACAACATGAAGGGCATCACCAAGCTGACGATAAACACCGTAACCATCAATTTAATGCCGATGGTGATCATGGCATTAAGCACCTTTTGGCTGATAAACGAGGTAAATTGGTTGACTCCGAACGGAACCAGCACAATGGAAAGGGCACCCAGGATATAAAACTCGACATACAGCAGGAACAGATTGATTCCCACGGCAAAATAGGACAAGGCGATGGCAAACAGGACAACGATATTCATCAACAGCACCGGATCAAAGGTCACGGTAGCCGTTGCCTGGCTCAAGACGACATTGACCGCGTCTTTAATCAAATACAATCCATAGGTTCCGATGACGGCCGGATTCGTGATCACCGCTTCGGTTAACGGCTTGGATATGGACAATCCGGCTACCCTTCCAAAAAACATGAACCCTTTCATCAGGATATTCAACAGACTGTTATAATTAGTAATCAAATAAATGAAAAAGCCGTATTTGATGATCTTCTTCACCAATATTTTCAGGTGATCCGCCTCGTCCAAATGCATCAAAACCGATATTACCAAATCAAGACCGGCCAGCAAGTACATTAACCGGTGAGCATATACGGTTAAATGCTTCATTGCACTGACACAGGCATTCTGGATAAACGTCATCATCGTCGTTAAAGTGAATAAATCAGGAACGAACAAACTCTTTGGATCCATTGGGCCAACCCCTTTCCTAAGTGCACAAGTGAGTTTTTTAAAATTTAAAACGAAGGAAATGCTCCTCCGGCGGACGATTGATTCATGGGATTATCGCAATTGAGCGCATTTCGCTCGGCATAAGCCCGCTTGGACATCTTCTCCTCGATCTTCCATCGATAATAAAGAGTCTGTGCCCGGAAACTCATGGTCATCACAACTTCCATCCGGGTCATCTGGGCCGTTTGCAACGCAGCCATATAATTGGCGACCTGTAATGCTCCCAGTATTCCTTGGGCATCCAGAGACTGGTCCATCAGCCCCTTTAAGACAAAATGATCCCCGTCAATATCGACGATAAACCCCTGGGCCTTCAGGGCATCCAGCAAAGCATTGCTGGTCTTGTCGTCCAAAACCATTAAATGTTTGGCATACTCAGAGGCCTTCATCCCATGAAAGATTGCAAAATCTTTATACGTATCATCCCATTCCTTTTGCAGCAACGCATAGCTGTAAGTTATACCCCTGACCGTATTCCGAACCATAATCAACCGGTTGAATACACTGACAACATAAGCTTTGGTTACCTGGACCGTACTATGATTCATCTTTTCCAGATGTTTAAGTTCTTTTTGCATCAATTCCAACTTTTCAAAGTACTTTTCTAATGCTTTTGAATTCTCGACAAACTTAGCGGCATCGAACACCGGCCCACCTTTAAACTTAAATCCGAACATACTTGCTTCTGCTTTAGGAGTAGCCATACCGGCCGTTAACAGTATCATCAGGCTGAACAAGCCAAATCTCATTCTCCACATTTTCTCCATCCAAGCCGACTCCTTTTCCGCCTGTCATCTAAAATTTGGGGAATCCCGCCACGGCTGCTTTCTGAATCGGATTGTCCATCTGGATCCGGTTTCGCTCGGCATAAACCCGTTGGCTCATCTTTTCCTGCATCTCCCATTGATAATACATGGTTTGAGCCCGGTAACTGGCAGCCATGATCACTTGCATCCTGGCCAACTGCATCATTTGCAACGAATTAATTTTATTGCCGATTTGCATGGCTTCCAACATACCCCGGGCCTGATATGACTCGTCCATCAACATCTCCAATAATTCTTTGTCTTTGTCAATCTCTTCGATAAGGCACTGGGCTTTCATGGCATCATACAACGCTTTACTGGTCTCTTCATCCAGTTTTCTCAAATGGTCGGCAAACTCCCTGTCTTGCATTTTCCTCAAGTCATCAGTGCTCTTATAGGTCGATTTCCATACTTCATCGACCTTTGAATAATCAAAGGCCAAGCCCTTAATTTTGCTGCGGAAATCCGACAATTTATCGAAAACCCCGGACAGACCGGCTTTGACTTTTGCAAATACTTCAACCTTAATTTTGAGCAAATGTTTCAGCCCTTCTTCTAACTTTTTCAATTGCTTATCCATCACGGAAAGTTGTTGAATAATTTTCGCCAAATTCGAGACGTCAATAACAGAAATCGCAGCTTCCGCCCGAGGCAGCAACGGAGGGAATAGCGAAGTAAACGCAAACAATATGCAAACAAACCCGATCACCGCGGCCCTTCGTTTCATCCGGTCAACCCCTTTCCACATAATTTTTTAATTCCCGGTATACGTCGGCTTCATGATAAAGCTTTTTGTATTTCAGCCAATGTTCATTAAAGGTTTCCTTCCCTTTCTCCGCCAATATCCGCTTCACCATAAGCTGATCCTCCTTGGAGCTGGCAGCGCAATACGCCAAAGCGACCGGGCCCAGTGCCAATTCAAACAGGCGGGACCCATACGTGCTTTTGTAATAATATTGACGCTTGGCCGTAGCCATGGAAATGATCTCGATTTCCCGGCCGTTCAAGCCGAACATGCGGTACGTCTCAGCCGTCCGTTCATCACCCGCATTGGAATTGGGCAAATAAATCTTGGTATGGCAGGACTCGGCAATGACAGGCGCAATTGGGCTGCCGGCCACATCCTGCAACGATTGGGTCGCAAAAACACGGATACATTGGATTTACGGAGCACCTTAAGCCATTCACGGATCTTCGCCGCAAACACGGGATTATCCAAAAACAGCCAGCACTCGTCCAAAATCATCATCGTCGGCTTTCCGGTAAACCGCTGCTCCAGTTTGTGAAAGAGATAGCTCAGAGTCGGCGGCACAGCGGCCGGCGTATTCATCAATTTCTCCATCTCAAAACATTGCCAGTTGCCATAATCCAGGTTATCAAAGGTGGCATCGAACAACTTGCCGAAAGCACCGTTAATCGTGATGGGCTCCAGGGCCTGCCGCAACGCATTGTCCTGAAGTAATAGCGTCAATCCGGTGATGGTCCGTTGGTCCCTGGGAGACGTCGCCAGCGAACTGAGCGCGGTCCAGACCAGTTTCTTGACCTCCGGCGTAATCTCTACATTCTCGCCCCGTAAAATGTCATAAACCCATTCCGCAGCCCAAGAACGTTCATGGTCGTCATCGATATTGGCCAGAGGCTGAAATGACAATGCACCGGCCTCTTCATCCGCCAAATCATAAAAATCCCCGCCGACGCCGGCAGTTAACGCCCGACAAGAGCCTCCCTTATCGAAAAAATAGATTTGGGCATTGGGATAACGGCGAAACTGTACCGCCAACGTGGCAAGCAACACCGATTTACCGGCTCCGGTGGGCCCGACAATCATCGTATGGCCCACATCGCCCACATGAAGGCTTAAGCGGAAAGGGGTACCGTCCGGCGTCTGCGTATACATGAGCACCGGACCGTTCAGATGTTTGTTCATTTGCGGCCCCGCCCAAATGGCCGAAAGGGGAAACACATGGGCCAAGTTCAACGAACTGAACAACGGACGCCGCACATTGGCCCGGCAATGCCCCGGCAGGCTGCTCAGCCAGGCATCCACCGCATTCAATGTTTCAGCAATCACCGTAAAGCCTAAACTGTTAATGGTTTTCTCAATGGCACGGACTTTCTTTTCAACCGCAGCACTGTCCTCATCCCAAACCACCACCGCGGCAGTAAAATAGCCATAGCTTACCATATCGTCCCCTAATTCCTGAGCCGCCGCATCAGCATCCAAACTTTTATTCAACGCATCGCTGTCCACCATGGCGCTTTCGCTCTGAGACACGGTTTCCCGGATAAGGGTCATGACCCCTTTGCGCTTGGCGAACCATTGTTTCCGGTAACGGTTGATCTCTTGGAGGGCATCCATTTTATCCAGCGGCAAAAACCGAGTCACCCAGCGATACTCGAAATTCAACCGGTTAAGATTGTCCAAAATCCCGGGAATACTGCTTCCCGGAAATCCCATCACCGACACGACCCGTAGATGATAATTTCCGAGCCGCGGTTCCATCCCACCGATAAGCGGCGTATCGGCCAATATTGCATCCAGATACATCGGTATTTCAGGAACCCGTACCCGGTGCCGTTTCGGCGATACACAGCTATGAAGATAGGTTAAAGTTTCTTCATCATCCAGGGTTCAGCTTCGGCCATCAACTCTTTAAACAACGTAAAAATACGTTCTGCTTCAGTCAAAAAGGTCTTTAAGTGTGCGGCATAGGTCTCCTTTTCTTTTTCCTGATCCCGTTGAATCACCCATCCCGTACCGCTTTGACAATCGCTTCCCTTTGGGCAGGCGTCATAATCCGCTGTTCCACATAATGATCCAAAGTAAACACCATCAATGCCTTTTTGCGGATGGTAAATACAGGCGCACTGACAACCGGAGGCAACAATCCCTGAAAACGATTGCCGCTCCCAGGGAACTCTGCACTTAAGATCGGATGTTCCGCATTGCAAACCGCCCCCGTGGAGCTGGCCACCAAATAGATAACCCGTTCCGAGTTGGCCGGCGGAATCTTCAAGCCGGTGAACGAACGCCCCTCGCCTAATTTATCCACCCAAAGACACCCATCCGGATTCAACATCAACTCAACGACCCGATCATCGTTTAACAATGCCGCCACTTCACTGCCAACCGCAGTCGTCAGCATCTGCAACAACCGGTCATGGCTGGTTTCAGCCGGCTTGCTGTTGACTCCGTTAATAGCCCTCCCCTCCCTTCGCGAAAATCAAAGTAGAAACGGATTACAAAGAGCTATAAGGCTTTAACACGAAATCTTTATGGACAAACACATTAAACCGATAACCCGGCCGTATCTCGATGGTCGGTTGAACATTCAAATTTTTCTCAACCAGTTGGGTACCGAGATTGGCGATATTTTCAGCCATGGCTTCGCCAAGGGCGTCGTCGTAACCCGACTGGTCCTTATTGGAATCCGTCGCATATTTGACGCCCGCACTTAAAACGCTGGTCAGGAAAGCCGCAGCGAACAGTTTCCCATAATGATTATTCACTTTGTCCTTAAAGCCGGAATAGCCGCTGCCGTCCACACCCGGCATATTTTCCAAATTCAACGAATACCCGTTGGGATAAATGATCCTGGTCCAGACCACCATCACCCGCTGCTGCCCATATTCCAATTTACTGTCATATACTCCGATTAACCGGCTGCCCTGGGGAATCAAGAGATGGCGGCCGCTGACGGTATCATAGACATTCTCCCGGACCTGCGCCACCAGATATCCGGGCAAGTCGCTGTTGATTCCGGTAATCAACACGGCCGGAATGATGGTTCCGGCCTTCACTTCATACCGGGATACCGGTGCCTGTAAGGCGGAAGTTGCATAAAAGGCCGTCCCGTGGTCTTTCTTGAAAAACTCCTCCTTCAGCGCCTGGCCGCTTTTGACGGTTGTTTGCCCTTCCTCCGTCATATTGGCCTGAATGGCCAAGACCTCTTTCAACAGCTCAGTCTCCATATTTCCATTCCCTGACTCAGTCTTCTCTTTGGAAGAGGCTGACGTCTGGACGTTGCCAAACCGGATTTGGCTGCGGCGGGCTTCCAACGCCTCTTTTTCCTCCTGAGTAAGTTGAGGCCGGTCACCGTCACTGCCGGACAAACTGCGGGAGAGTAAACCCGACTGTGACAACAGGAAAGATTCACTTTCGGTTCCACCGGGATAAATATAATCGTTCCCGTAAGGATAATCGTTTCCGTACGTTGGCATAGAAGGCATCGGTTGATAACGGTTGCTCTCCTGATAAGTGCTGGGCAGATTATTCAACATATCCGGCGTCTGGGTATAGATCTGCCCGACACCCTCCTCCGGCTGCAGGTTTTCTCCGGCCACAGCCTGAGTCGCCTGTTGCTGCGGCGTAAAGGCATACATGATGCCGAACATGATCAAAGCTCCGAATGTCAGGACCATCGCCATGACCGTCCGCCGGTTAAATGCCGTGCCGGTCGGCGGCTTCGGCCTGATCAGGCTGGTATGGGAGGGCATTCCGGCGGAACCGTCCATGCCCGTACCGTTTACCACGCCGTTTTCTCCATAGCGTTCATCCACGGTTACTTCCTCCTATCGGTAAATTTTCTTGATGACGATCACTTCTTTCGGCCCGCAGCGCAACTCCGCTTCGTCAAACAACCGGTCGACAATGTAATAGTTGTTTTTCACCCGGTAATTGACCAGCATCAGTTCTTTACCTTCTTTAACGAATAGAGCCGGAGCTTCACCGGATTTCATCTCCGCCGGCATCTGAATGTAGGTTTTTGAACCGTCGTCAAAAACCAACGTGGGTTTCCAGGAATAGCGTTTATCCGAAATCTTATAGTCAAAATTCAAACTCTCCAACGTCCCGTTGCCTAACACGATCCTCTCTTCCTCGCGCTTTTGCACTTCAGCCTGTTGCCGCAACAAAGCGATCTTTTCTTCCTGAGGATAGACCCAGGTAACCACCGGAGTATACCAGGTCGTGGAGATTAACTCCAAATGATAAGTATGCTTGTCCGTATTGATGACAAAATTGGTGATCAACCCAGCCTTTAACGGTTTGACATAGACATGCCATTGTTTGGTGGACCCGGCTCCGGAGATCTCTTTATCCACCACCCAGCGGACGGTATCACCGCCTCCGATATAGATCAGCTCTTCTCCGGGTTGCAGCTGAATATCCACCAAACGTTCTTCCTGGCAATAGACGCGGAACAATTGATTGGGGACATAGGTATAAACCACTGCCCCGTGTTTGGTTATGGCATCGCGGACGCTCTGTGTGTTGTCATGCACCAGCTTCTCCGTGGCTTTCCGATCCTGCGGATCGGCAGACATCCCCGTAGGCGCTTCCTCCGCCCAAATGCACTGAGCGGAAAGGCTTAAGATCAAAACCCCTAAAATCAACAACCGTTTTTTCAATTCTTCTTCCTCCTTCGGATTATGTTACAGTTCCTTCGACCATGAAAAATCCTTAATATACAGCCCCAGCGGATTCATTAACACTTCTTTCTCCGTCTTCGGCGTTCGCAGACTGACAGTGAAAATACCGGTCATCCGGGAACTCTCCTTTAAGGCCCCTTCCTTGGCGAAAACATCTTCCCGCCAGCGGATCTGATAGGTATTTTCAGACATTTTCACAATGACGTTAACCTCAACCTGGACCGTTTCATTACCCACCTTTCCCAGGGGGTTTTCCTGCTTAACGATTTCATTCATTTTGCCGGCTGCCGAAGGAAGCAAAAATGCATACACCGAAAGCCAATTTTGTTTTGCAACGACCGGATCCAATGGGATACTGCGGGCCTTTTGCACAAATTGCCCTAAAAAATACTTGATCTCCCTTTCCTGGGGCACATAATTGGCCTGCCTTGCCGGACCGACAGCCTGAGCCAAGCCTTCGCTGTTCACCTGGACAACATACGGCACCACCATGCTTTTCGTGCTTTGATAAATTAAGCCAAAGGCTAAAATAATGGAAAGAAAGATCGACCCCAGCGCACATAACCGCCAATTAAACGCCTGAACCCGCGCCGTGCCAATTCGATTGTCCCATTCCGCTTTGGCCTTCATATATGGCGTGACCGGCTCTTCAAGGGGTTTATAATTGGGCGTTGGCTCATTCAGCTCCTTGACACTCATCATTCATCCCTCCCATAACCGCCAAGGCGACTTCAAAGCCCGTCATTTACAGGATATCCCGAATGTCCAACCCAAAATAATGGGCAATGGCTTTCATCACTTTGACGCTGCCGGTCTTTTCGCCCCGTTCAATCATGCCAAAATAACACGGTCCCAAATTCACGTCATATTTTGCGGAAATCTCCCGTGCAGCCTCAGCCTGTTTCATGATATGGGGAACTCCGTCCGGACTCATAACCACCCGTTTTAACCGGGCCTGGCGTAACTTTAAACGTATTCTTTTTTCCGTCATTCCGTTTTTCATCACCACAGTATCAACCCTTTGCAATGAATAATAAAACTATCTTTTAAATTTAAAATAACAATTATTTACATTTTTGATGAGTCCACTTTTTTGTACTCCACAAAAGCAAAAAGTACCATAAATTATGGTACTTTTTACATTTATTGGATAATTAAATTTTCTTCTGATGAATTTAAATCGAAATTGCCCGATTAGCAAAATTGAATATGATTCCGCCTAATCTTCTTCAAAAGTTCTTTGGTGGAAAATACCTCGAATTTGATTAAAATCTGTTTTACTTGTTTTTTGATGGTTGCATTGGATTTATACAGTTTCTCGCTGATTTCCCGTTGATTCAGCCCTAAGCTCAGCAATTCAAATACATCCCGTTCCGCCTGCGTCAAGCGGCTTTTCAACAATTCCAACTGCAACTCCCGAAATTTGTTGACGATGATGTCCATGGGATATTTATCGCCCTGCAACCAACTTTCAATCCATTTTAACTCCATGGCAATATTTTTCTTAAAAAGGTACCCGTCCGCACCGGCCCAAATACTCTCGGCGATGCATTCTTCCCTGTCATCGTCGGATACCACGATAATTTTTACCGTAGGGTTAATCTCCCGAATTTCACCGATAACTTGAATTCCCAAGTCCGGAAAGCATTCATCCGGTTCTTCTTCGTCCAAATGAATATCCATCAGGATCAAATCGATGGATTTGTCTTTTAGGCCGGTCAGAAGCTGCTGGCTGGATGTTGCCAGCGATTCCACGGTCATCACCGGATAATGGCTGATCTCCTCAATCAACCGGTTTAAATACTGGATGTCTTTATCCACAAGCATCACTCGTGCCGGTTGCATTGCAAAACCTCCACCTGATATTTATTTTGTCAAAAACATTTTTTATCTTAATTCAGATGTAAAATTTTGTCAACATTATCCGGACCAGTTTTTATATTAAGTTAATATTATTTTACAATTACCCCAATCGTTGCCTTTTGTTGTATAATAAATAAAAATATTTTAATAAAATTTCCGGAAATGTTGGAAATTTTTTACCTCGACTGCAACACCTCACGCCGATTTTATGATATAATAATGCATACTTTGAGTTTGAAAAATAATTATACCCATCACAACTATTAGGATGTATGTCAATTGAAGAAGCAAAAGCAAAATCAAAACCTGGAAAAACTGATTGCGGCAAGCCGGAAAAAACTCCAAGATCTCTGGAATGAACGGGGCTATACCGACGCAGACGTCCTTAAAGCCAGCATCGAACTGGATCATTTGTTAAACCGTTACCAAAAACAAAAAGGACAGTCATCCCGTCCTCTTCAAAAATAGCGTTCATAGTCAACGGTCCGCTCAACCGGCAACCGTTGGACGATAGCAAATTCTTACCTCCCTTTAACCGCTTCACCATGCCCAAGCGTTTAATATTTAAACCGCTTTCCGTCAATGATGATTTGGGTGACAGCGGCTGCTCCGTTATCCTTCACCTTAATCTCCACCAAAACCGGTTTTTCGGATCTCCGGAACAACTCTTCCACGTGATGCCTGCGGCTCTCCGGCAGATAATACCGGTTGATGCCATAGTCCAACCAGCCGTATCGATAATACCCCCCTATCACCGCTTCATCCGGTTTCAATGCTTTCGGAAGCTCGGCCGACACCGTCTTCGGCTGCCATATGCCGTTCCCGTCAGGCGACAATATCACATAATACTTCCGTTCTGCCTTAAAATCCGTCTTTTCCGGCAGATTGTCAGGGTCGGAGATCCGGTAACGAAGATCCATATAATAACCGCGAAAAATATCATACGGGTCGTACGGCAGCGTTTCCAAAACAACGGTTTTCCCATGCACGAGAATGCTCCAACGCGGTACCACGATGAGCAACAACAGAAATAACTGCAACGATACGGCACCTACAAACCCCCAGGTTTTACGCTGCATCTTTCAACACCTTCTTCCGCTTTTTCTCAAAAAGCATTCCACCATATATCAAGCCAACACCGGCAAGAATAAAAGCAACCGATTTCCAAAGCAAGCCCGTATCATATTCAAAGAATCGGCTGACCACGATGAGGATGAGTAGCGCCAGCCCCATCCAGAAATAGCGCCGATCCAACGCGGACAAACCTTTCCAAAACAGATAAGCGCCAAACAGAACGACAAAAGCGTTCATCACCGCAACTCCCGCAAACGCCGCCCAGCGGCCGTCCGGCAACAACCCCACAACCGTACACACAACGACGTAAAAACATACCATAAGATAATCCGTCGTCCGCGTCTTCGTCCCACTCCGGCGATAGCCGACGGCCAGCATTACCGCGGCTCCAAGCCATAATGCAGCCCAAACCGCCGTTCCGTTCCACGCTGGCCAACGCACGTTCTTTTCAACCATCCCTTTGATGACCTCATAATATGTTAATCCATAGCCAAGGAAACTTAAGAGAATCGCGCTCCAAACCTTACTGTCATCCCCGAAATCTTCTTTCCCTTTGACACGCATCAGATCACCGTATCCCCAAAAGCCGAGGGCTACGGCTGAAAGTGCGGATACCAGCCAAAAAGGACTAAAGTCTTCACCAAGACGCACGAGAAAAGCGAAGAGGCCGATCATCCAAGCAGCCGCCAATCCGGCATGGGTCCCGCGGGAATGGCAACGATAGGCATAAGGCAAGACAACCGCAGGCAACACGGCCAAATATATGGCGCCGTGAGACGGAACCCTCGCGAAAATAATGAACCAGCACAACGAGGCAATGAGAGCCATCAAGAAATGCGGCGTACTTTGGACGGCATACCCGACAGCCAGCGTTCCGAGAGACCAAAACAGCAATCCATAATAGTATTCTCCGGGAAGGTGAAAAATTTGGCCAATCAAGGCAATATCCGCCCCGAAGATCAAAGTCCCAAGGATAATCAGCGCATGCCCCAGATACGGGGAGGAGTTTTTCACCTTCCAAAGACGATATCCCGCAGTATGCGACCCCAGCATCGCCAAAGTGATCAGGATCCACTTGCCGTGCTTCGGGATAAGCTCCCAATGGGCCGCCACAAAAGCGACAACCCCCAAAGCGATGAGCGCTGCTCCAAACATAAACAAGGTTTTTAACAGGGTTTCCCGGGACTCCTCAACCAACCGATCCAATTGATATTTCCTTTCCAGCTGTGTCGCTTGTTCCGGACTGATGATCCCGTCCTCCACCCAACCGGGAAGCTCCACAGCCAACATTTGGCGGAAGTTCCGCTTTGAACGGCTGATACCGTACAGAGCTGCGATAATCAGAACCAACCCTACAAATGAAAATGAAACCAACCGACTCACCCCCCCGTTTCAATCGGACTGATGGTTATATTATATTTTTCCCCGGGATTACCTTCTTTTCCCATTGCATGTTCAGGTTTTTTACCGCGGATAACGGCAAAACTATACTGTCTTAGCATCCATTGAAGGAGGTTTTGCGTTGGAAACATCCCCCACTACGACGTTGTCCAAGCCGGAACCGGAAACCGCGTTGCCCGATTTCACTCCGGTGTTTCAGTCCGGCAATGCCTTTTCTGATTTTTTGCTCAAAATGCGCCGTAAAGAGTGGGATTCCTGGGAAGCATTTCTCCTGCATCGTCAAGGGATCGAGTTAACCCTCAGCCGCGGTTTTGAAGATCTGCTGGTTCTCAGCCATCTTCAGGAACACTGGCGCAAAAACGGATTTGTGCTTTACCCCCATCAAATTGAGACCGTCAAAAAGGTCATCTCCGAAATGCGCGGCCGGGCCATTCTTGCCGACGAAGTGGGCCTGGGAAAAACCATCGAAGCCGCCATGATCCTAAAAGAATATATGCTGCGCGGCCTGGTCAAACGGTTTTTAATCCTGACCCCGGCAGCCCTTTGCCGCCAGTGGGAAGCCGAATTGCGGGAGAAATTCGAGATACATACGCTCATCGCCAACCGGGAATGGGAATGGGCTAACTACGACCAGATCATCGCCTCGCTGGATACGGCAAAAAAAGAATGTCATCGCAATGAAATTCTCAAAAACTATTATGATATGGTGATCGTGGATGAAGCCCATAAACTGAAAAGCGACAAAACCCAGAACTTCCAGTTCGTCAACAGCATTCAAAAGAAATACTTCCTGCTCTTGTCGGCCACTCCGCTTCAAAACGACCTGAAAGAACTCTTCAATATGATCTCCCTGCTCCGACCGGGGCAATTGGGCAGTTACCGGAGCTTCAAAAAGAATTATATTGCCGATAAACGCAAACCCAAAAATGCCGGCGAGCTGAAAGGCCTTCTCAGCGGTGTAATGATCCGCAACAAACACGGCGCCCATATCGGTTTCACCAAGCGAAACGTCCAAAATATCCCGATTACCCTCTCTCCTCTGGAACGGGAGATGTACGACCGGACCACTGACTTTATCCGGCGCTGTCTTCGAAACGGACCGGCCGGCATGAGCGCCCTTCCGTTGCTCACTCTGCAACGGGAGATTTGCTCCAGCACTTTCGCAGCGGTACTCACCCTCTACAAGCTGGCTCATAAGATTTTAATGGATGAAGAACAGCAGCAGGAAGCCGTCAGCCTGTTGAAACTGGCGCAACAGATTAAAAATAACGCCAAAATGGCGGTAGTCGAAGAATTGATCCGCAAAACCCCGGAAAAAGTCATCGTATTCACCGAATTTCTGGCGACCCAGAGCTATATCCGGACCCGCCTGGAACAGGCCGGGTTTCTCACTCTGGCCTTTGACGGAAGTTTGTCCGCATCCAAGAAAGAATTTACCAAATATCAGTTTAAAGAATTACCCCAATACCGGGTGCTTGTCTGTACCGAATCCGGCGGCGAAGGAATTAACCTGCAATTTTGCAATACCATGATCAACTACGACCTGCCCTGGAATCCGATGCGTCTGGAACAGCGGATTGGCCGGATTCACCGGTTGGGACAGACCCGGGACGTTTACGTCTACAACCTGTCCATCAAAGATACCGTCGAGGAGCATCTCCTGCGTCTCCTGGACGAAAAGGTCAAAATGTTCCATACCGTCATTGGCGAAAGCGAACGGGTCATCGGCAAACTGTGCCGCGGCAAAAGCCTGGAATCCCGCATTATGGAACTGGTATTTCAGGCAGACTCCCATGAAGCGCTGAGCCAAGGCTTTGAACGCTTGGGCGAAGAGATCGAAGCCATGATCAACGAAGACACCCCGGACTGGGAGGAACTGCTCTGACCGGAACCATATTACCGTCGGCAAAACCGAAAGAGGAAACGACGAGGTAGGAAAGGAATGGTGGCAATGACCGATCTAACGGTTTTCAACTTCATCATTAACGCGTTGAAAGTCGCCGGAGCGCCACATACGGTCATCCAAAACGAGCTGATTATGGCCGAATGCCAAGTCAACGTTCCCCGGACTTTTTTCACGCCGGCCCGTCTGGAAACCCAAAGTTTACAGATTGTCTGCGACCCCGCCCTCCTCGAAAAATACCCCGGCTCCGAACTGGTCACCCAGGGCAGTTATCGGCTGCAATGGTTTGTGGAAGGCATTCAAAAGCGGGGACTCATCTTCAGGGGGGCCTGCCTTTACGACATGGATTACCGCCGGATCGAACGGGAAATCAATCTGAGATTGCCGCCGGAACGCCCCCTTTTCTTTTTCAAACAACCTTTTTTGAAATATCAACCCCACCTGTTGGTCAACTTCAAAGTCACTCTGGAAACCGATGAAAAATTCGAGGAATTGTACACCCTCAGCATCAATCTGATAGACGGCACCATTACATCCAATCTTTGGGCGGATTTGGCAGGGAAAAAGATTTCAGCCCAATTGCCCAAAAAACATCTGGAAAAGAAAAAAATCCCTTACAGCGAGGGATTTCAGGCTCTATACAACCACCTGACCTGGCTGCTTAAAAATCATGACTCCCAATGGATCGAAGCGGCCAAAAGCCGGTGGAAAGAAGAAGTATCCTACCTTGAAGAATATTTTAAAGAAGACGAATCGGAAAATGCATCGAAAGACGGGTTTTACCGGCGAATGGCCGAAATCTACCGTAAATTCCGGCCGGTGATCCGGATCGACATCATCAACGTGGCCTTACTCTATCTGCCGTTCATCACCTACACCCTGGAAGCATGGGGTTCAACCAAAGAGCTCCCGCCCATCCACTATGATCCGGTGAAGCAGAAAATTCAATGGGCAATTTAAACCAAGTACGAATACAGTTGACAGTTCTTTTTTCGGGTACACGGTCCACAGTTCACAGTACACGGCCATTGAATAACTTGAAAGTATTCCTATCCCATATCCCCAAAATGATACAGGACGGCGGCGGCAGCGACCAGGCCGGCGGTCTCGGTCCGGAGAATCCGGGGACCCAATGTGATGGGGATCGCGCCATATTCTTTGGCTTCATTGATTTCATTGACGGAAAAACCGCCCTCCGGACCGATGATGATATTGACTTCCGTCGGCAAAACTCTTTCCGCTTCCAGCACGGACTTGAGAGAACGCTCCGTCTCCCCTTCCCAGGGGATTAGCGTCAAACCCGGCCGCAGATTGCGAACAGCCAACTCCCAATCTTTCACCATCTCCAGCTCCGGAATGAGCGTCCGCCCCGACTGTTCAGCCGCAGCTTTTATGATTTTGCTCCAACGTTCCCACTTTTTCATCCGGGCCTCCGCATCCAGCCGGACGGTGCTCCGCTCGGTGATCACCGGCTGAAACCGGGTCACGCCCAGCTCCGTATTTTTTTGAATGATCCACTCAAATTTATCGGCTTTCGGCAATCCCTGCACCAAATTGATTTTTACCCGGGGCTCGGCGGGCCTGTTCACCACAGCCATGATTTCCGCAACAACCATGGACGGCCTGATTTCCGCAACCCGTGCCAAATACTCTTCTCCTTTTCCGTTGAGAACCGTAATTTCATCGCCGACTTTTTTCCGGAGTACATTCAATAAATGATGATGGTCACTTCCTTCAAGAAAGACTTGATCCCCGCGAATCCGGTCCGCAGGTATAAAAAAACGCGTCATCGCAGTCCATCCCTCCCTCTGTCCGTTGGGTATATCCCATGTTAGCTAAATTTGCATGGCGGCAACCACAGCCCGCCACTCCTGTTCGCTTTCGACCCGGAGAATCGTCATACCATGCCGGGATAAGAGTTCCTTCACCTCTTCCAACCGGCGGTCGATGATCCCGGAAGCGACAAAATGTCCTCCCGGTTTTAACACCCGGTGCAAGTCCGGGATCAGTTTGACGATAATATCAGCGATAATATTGGCCACCACCAGATCATATCGTCCCGACGTATGTGCCTTGAGCAAGTCGCCTTCAATGAATGTGACCCGGTCGGAAACCTGGTTTAACTCTGCATTTTCCCGGGCAACCCTCACGGCCACCGGGTCAATGTCCGATCCTACAACCCGCCTGGCGCCCAACTTGGCTCCGACAATCGCCAAAATCCCGGAACCGGTCCCCAGATCCAGCATGTCCAAAGGCCTGTTGATCTCCTCCTGCAGCAGCTGCACACACAACCGGGTGGTCGGGTGAGTCCCGGTCCCAAAGGCCATCCCCGGATCCAAAGCGATCATCACTTCATCCTCAGTGGGCATATAATCTTCCCAACTGGGCTTAATCACCACCCGCCCGATTTTCTCCGGCTTATAATACGCTTTCCATGCATGGGCCCAGTCTTCTTCATGAATCTGGCGCAATTTAAATTCGGGCTCTTCACCGCAACGTTGACGGAAAGTTTCCTTCAACTGATTCAGCTTCTCTCCCAGCCGATCATCCACCGGAAAATAAGCCCGGACCGCCGGAGGCTTTTGAACCTGTTGCAGCAATTCGTCGCTGAAAACTTCATCCGCCTCAAACTCGCGGACATCAAGAACGGCCGGATCATCGAATACGACGCCCCCGGCGCCGGCTTCCTGCAAGAGATCGGCCGCAACTTCAAAATACTCCGGATCTATCGCCACGGTCAATTCGCACCATACTAAATCTGCCATGTTTCCTCCAATATTTTATATTTGCTGATCATGATAGTGGTACACAGTGCACAGCTTCATCCTGATATGAGGGCCTGATGTCATTTTCCCTTTACACTATTGAACTGCCAACTATCCCAAAGGCCAACTGTCTCAATTGTCAACTGTCCCAACTGTCAACTGATTTAAAGTCTCCCCTGCCGTTTCAACCGTTCATAATATTTCCGGGGCGACAGGCCGTAATATTTGGTAAACGCCCGGACGAAACAGGAATAATCGGAAAAACCACACCGGGCGCTGGCCTCCATAAACGGATACCCTTTAAGAATGAGGGCATGTATTTTCCGAAGGCGTTTTTGCAATATATAATGGTGGACGGCAAACCCGGTTTGCTCCTTAAAACGGTGCATCAGGGTATATTTGCTGAAACCAAAACGTTCCGCCAGCCGGTCAATGAGTAAATCATCGGCCAAATGCTCATCGATATAATCCACCACCCGGCTGATCTCCGTATCCTGCGGAAAAATACCATCCATTCCGGCGGCGAAGCAACGGTTTACCCAAACCAACAAAAGCATCAGGTAAGCATGGGAGGATATTTTACAGCCAAACTCCGAACCGGTATAAGCCTTTTCCAGGTTGTCCAAACAGTATTGCAAACGGGTCAAATATTCACCCTCAGGCCGCAATACATGGCGTTTTGATTCCGACGCCTGTTCGAAACAGGTTCGCAAATTGTTTCCGGGAAGGCTCAATTTCAACAAAAACGCCGGTTTTATCCCGACTTCATAATATTCGGTATTACCGGAATCCCCATCGGCTTTGGCAATATCATTCTCCGTCAGCAGCAACACATCCCAAGATTGCAACGGAAAGGTCCGGCCTTCGACGCGGAAAAGCAGATCTCCGTCAACCGGGACAATGACCCGACAATAATCCCGAAACAGCGCCTTCCTTACCGGTACGGATTCAGGGTCCGGATAATGAAAAAAGAAAAAATCTTCCCCATCATATCCGCGCTGCTCCCGGAGAGGACGGTTGTCCACTGAAATCACCCCTGGAAAGGTTTGGTCATTATGATTATAGAGGAATTTCACCGGAGGTTCAATCGTGTTTTTTAACGATAAATTCCGTATACTCTGCAATGAAAAACCTGATTTTCATCTAAAAACCGACAGGAATCCATTGCCAAAACGCGAATACTAGTGTTGTCATACGAAAGCCCATTGTAAATTTTCAGAAAGGATGATCCGATTGAAGGTTTTGGTTACCGGTGGTGCCGGTTATATTGGCAGTACCGTTTGTTCCGCATTGATCGACCACGGCCACGAACCTGTTATTCTTGACTCTTTGGTCACCGGCAGGCCGGAATTTGTGAAAGACCGAATTTTTTACCGGGGCGACATCGCCGACAAAGAGCTGCTGAAAAAGATCTTTGACGACCATCCCGAGATCCAACATACCATTCACTTTGCAGCTTTGATCCTGGTACCGGAATCCGTCCAAAAACCCTACGAATATTACTATGAAAACGTCGCCAAATCGCTGATTTTATTTAAAAACCTCCACGAACTCGGCCGGCCCAACGTGATTTTCAGCTCATCGGCTTCCATCTATGATGACGTCCCCGGATTTATGGTACGGGAAGACTCTCCCCTCAACCCGCGCAGCCCTTATGCGCGGACCAAGTACATGATGGAAATGGTCCTGAAAGATTTCTGCCATGCCTATGGCATGAAAGGGATCGCCCTCCGGTACTTCAACCCCATCGGGGCCGATCCCAAGATGCGTTCCGGGATTCACGCCCGTTTCCCCTCCCACGTCTTGGGGAAACTGGTGGATGTGGCCCTGGGCAAAGAACCGGTCTTTAAAATTACCGGGACCAACTGGGATACCCGAGACGGATCCGGCATCCGGGACTATATCCACGTCTGGGATCTGGCCATGGCCCACCTTAAGGCGTTGGAACGTTTCGAAGCCATCTTCGCCCGTCCCGAACAAACTGAGCCTTATGTAGCCATCAACTTAGGCAGCGGACACGGCGTCACCGTCAAAGAACTGGTTGCCGCTTTCGAGAAAGTCTACGGCCAGTCCATCAATAAAGTAGAAGCACCGCCTCGGGAAGGCGACGTGGCCGGCGCTTACGCCAATGCGGATAAAGCCTTGGAACTGCTTCACTGGAAGACCGAACTCACCATCGAAGACGGCATCCGCGACGCGCTGCAATGGGGAAAAATCCGGGAGACCATTCTAAAATTCGACGATTGATTCATCAGCGTTCCCGCATGATAAATCAAAACGAAAGAGGCCGTTTCCGGCCTCTTTTTTTCGCTTTATCGGAATGCGCCTTTCACTTTTTCCATAAATCCTTTGTCTTCCGTCCCGACTTTCTCGCCGAAAGACGCCGCCAGCTTCTTGAAGAGCTCCCGTTGTTCGGCGGTGAGTTTGGTCGGAACCGTCAGTTTCACCCGGACATAATGATCTCCGCGGCCGTGCCCTTTCAAATAAGGGATGCCCCGACCTTTCATCCGGAACGAAGTCCCGTGCTGCGTCCCTTCGGGAATCTTCAGTTCCACTTTCCCGTCGAGAGTGTCCACCATCACTGTCGTCCCCAGCACAGCCTGGGTGATGCTGAGTTTAATCTCGCTGTGCACGTCATTGCCTTGGCGTTCGAAGTGAGGATGTTTCTTTACATAAATATAAATATATAAATCCCCGGGCGAACCTCCCCGCAAACCGGCTTCGCCTTCACCGGCCACCCGCAGGCGGGAACCGCTTTCTACGCCGGCTGGAATCTTCACTTCGATCTTCCGGGCTTTTCTCACCCGGCCGGAACCCCGACACTCGGGACAAGGCGTATCAATGGTCTTTCCTTCCCCATGACACCGTTCACACGTCCGAACGGAGACAAACCGTCCGAAAGCCGTGGTTTGTGTGATCTGGACCTGGCCGGTACCGTTACAATTGGGGCAGGTTTTGATGGACGTTCCGGGTTTAGCCCCATTCCCGTGACAGGTGGGACACGTCTCGGACCGAGGCACTTCGATGGTGATCTCTTTGCCGAAAGCCGCCTCTTCAAAGCTGATCTCCACGTCATGGCGGAGATCATTGCCGCGCTGCGGCCCATTCCGACGTTGGGACGACCGGCCTCCGCCCATAAACATTTCAAAAATATCCCCAAAACCATCAAAGCCCATATCGCCGAAGCCGCCGAACCCGCCAAAACCACCGAAGCCGCCGGCCCCAAAGTTGGGATCGGTTGCCGCATGGCCGTATTGGTCATACGCCGCCCGTTTCTGGGGATCGCTTAACACGCTGTAAGCCTCGTTAATCTCTTTAAACTTGGCTTCCGCTTCCTGCGGATTATCTTTATTGACATCGGGGTGGTATTTCCGGGCCAATTTCCGGTATGCCTTTTTTATCTCTTCTTCCGTGGCATCCTTTCCCACGCCCAAGACCTCATAATAATCGCGTTTTGCCATTACTTTTGTCCCTTGCTTTCATCAATTACGGCAATAGGCAACACGTCGTGTTTCGGTTGCCTATTCCCTCTTTCGAATTTATCGGTTATCCGAGATCATTTGTCGTCCTGCACTTTATAGTCGGCATCCACCGTCTTGCCGTCATCAGCGGGGCCATACCCGGTCGGTCCGTTATCGGCCGCTTGGGCTCCGTTTCCTTGGCCCGCAGCTTGATTGTAAATGGTTGCCGAGAGTTCATGCAGCGCTTTTTCCAGCTCTTCTTTCTTGGCTTTGATGCGGCTGATGTCTTTCGCATTCACCGCCTGCTGCAATTCATCTTTAATGCTGTTAATCTTCGAGACTCGTGATTGATCGGCCTTATCGCCGATATCCTTCAAGGTTTTTTCCGTCGTGTAAATCAAGCTGTCCGCTTCATTGATGGTTTCAGCCTCCTCGCGGCGTCTCCGGTCTTCCTCGGCATGCTCTTCGGCTTCTTTCATCATCCGTTGGATGTCTTGCTCGCTCAGGCCGCTGGAGGTGGTAATGGTAATCTTTTGTTCCTTACCGGTCCCTTTATCCTTGGCGGAAACATGGACGATACCGTTGGCGTCGATATCGAAGGTCACTTCGATTTGAGGTACGCCACGGGGCGCCGGCGGAATACCGTCCAATTTGAACCGGCCTAAGGTAATATTGTCCGCAGCCATGGGCCGTTCGCCCTGGAGCACATGGATATCCACAGCCGTCTGATTGTCGGCCGCCGTCGAGAAGATTTGGCTTTTGGACGTCGGAATAGTGGTATTCCGGTCGATGATCCGGGTAAACACGCCGCCCAATGTCTCGATACCCAAGGACAACGGTGTAACGTCCAACAAAACGATATCCTGTACTTCGCCGGTTAAGACACCGGCTTGGATGGCGGCCCCGATGGCCACCACTTCATCCGGGTTAACGCCCTTATAAGGCTCTTTCCCTATGAGCCGTTTCACCATTTCCTGGACAGCCGGGATCCGGGTGGAACCGCCCACCAGAATGACTTTATCAATGTCTTTCGCTTCCAGTCCGGCATCGGCCAAAGCCTGTTTGGTGGGACCGACCGTCGCTTCCACCAAATCCGCGGTCAATTCTTCGAATTTGGCGCGGGTCAACGTCACATCCAAATGCTTAGGTTCGCCGTTCACTGCGGTAATAAACGGAAGGCTGATCACAGTGGAAGTGAGTCCGGAAAGTTCAATCTTAGCTTTCTCGGCAGCTTCCCGCAAACGTTGCAAGGCCATCCGGTCATTCCGCAAGTCAACGCCATGTTCCTTCTTAAAGTTCTCCGCCAGCCAATTGACGATCCGTTCATCGAAATCATCGCCGCCGAGCCGGTTGTTACCGCTGGTAGCCTTCACTTCAAAGACGCCGTCGCCCAATTCCAAAATCGATACGTCAAAAGTTCCGCCGCCCAAGTCATAGACCAAGACGGTATGATCGTTCCCTTTGTCCAACCCGTAAGCCAACGCAGCCGCGGTCGGCTCGTTGACGATCCGGAGCACTTCCAGACCGGCAATCCGGCCCGCGTCTTTGGTGGCCTGACGTTGAGCGTCGGAAAAGTAAGCCGGAACGGTGATAACCGCTTTTTCGATCTTCTCGCCGAGATAAGCTTCGGCATCGGCTTTCATCTTTTGAAGAATCATCGCCGAAATTTCCTGAGGCGTATAACTCTTATCATCGATGGTCACCTTGTAATCGGTTCCCATCCGCCGTTTAATGGATTCGACCGTCCGCTCCGGATTGGCGACAGCCTGACGTTTCGCCACTTGCCCGACCATCCGTTCGCCGGTTTTGGAAAACCCGACTACCGACGGTGTGGTCCGAGCCCCTTCCGCGTTGGGAATGACGATAGCTTCTCCGCCTTCCATGACGGCCATACAAGAGTTCGTTGTACCTAAATCAATACCTAATACTTTCGCCATGTATAGAATCCCCCTAAACAGAATAGAATGAGTTATTTATAAAAAGCATTGATTTTTAATCTAAATCCTATGGAACAGCACCAGCTAACCAATAACGATTAACTGTCCACTGTTAACTGTCAACTGGACACTGAAAATTATCCCGGCACCGCCACTTTAACCATGGACGGCCGGATTAATTTCCCTTTATATTTGTAGCCTTTCTGCAACTCTTCGACCACCGTCGGCTCAGTCACACCCTCCCTCACCTCTTGAAGGACCGCTTCATGAACCTGTGGGTCAAAGGGTTGATCCAAGGCAGCTATGACTTCCAATCCTTCCGTTGTCAATATGTTTTGAAATTGTCTGTAAATCAATTGCACACCTTCGAGCCATCCGGCATTTTCAGAAGAACTTCCGTTCATGTTTCCAAGCGCCCGCTCCATGCTGTCCAGTACCGGAAGAATCTTCTTAATGATCTTTTCCTCCCCGCTCAGACCGGCCTGTTCAAACTCCTGCCTGCTACGGCGGCGGAAATTTTCGAAATCGGCTTGAATCCGCAACATCCTGTTATAATATTCTTCCTTGACGCTTTGGGCTTCGGCCAATTGCTGTTCCAACTGTTCAATCCGGTTGACCTCCCCTTCGCCCTGATTGGCTTCGGCATCGGCTCCGTCAGCCGGAATCTCAGCCTGAGTCACAGCCTCATCGGGAGCGGCGTTTTCGACCTCTTCAAGCTGGGTTTTTTCTTTATGTTTCTCCGTCATTCTGACCTCCACACCCTGTTTTATGTTGGATATATCCGTTAATGCACCGTCTGATGCCCTTTGTCTCTCATTTTGATAATCGTATTTATCCTCAAAATCGCCTCGCTGACCTCGCCGGCCGTCTTGATGGCATGATACTTCACAGCATAAGGATCCCACACGCCGTTTTGCGTCAGGTCCTCAACCTTTCCCGTATCACAATTCACTCCATAAGCATATGTACCCGAAGCGTCGATATGCTCCAAAACTTCTTCGATTTTCTCCAACGGGTTCCATCCGGCATTGAGGCAAATTTGCGCCATGGGGCGCTTTAACGCTTCAATCACGCATTGAAACCCGTAACGGCTCATCCCGGAAACGGGCACACGGCTCAACCGCCGGGCAATGGCCAACTCCACGCTGCCACCTCCCGGTACTATCCCGCTCTTCCAAGCCGCCTGGACCGCCCCGGCTGCATCCCGGGCAATACGTTCTTTCTCCGCCACCACTTCGGGAGTGGTCCCTCCCACCACTGCCGTGACAAACCGCTTCGACGGCCCACCGTAAACCCATACTTGCCGAAAACGTTCATTTACCATGATCCGGGACGCATTGCCCAGCATGGCCTCCAACTCTTCCCGAGGTCGCAATAAACTGCTTCGTTTCACCGGACGGGCACCGGTCAGCTCTGCCAGGCGCCGCCATTCCCGGTAGGCTACCCGCTCCACGGCGATGATCCCGAGTTCCGTTAAGAGATCTTCCACCAACCCGGAAACCGCCCGATCGGTAAAGACGGCGCGAACTCCCAATCCGGCAATGGTCCGAATGGCGTCTTGCAATTCAGCCTCAGCATCCATCCGCCGTTTCAAACCGGCTTCCGTCGCCAAAGCGGCCGGATCCACCGTTTGGACATCCAATGCATCATCCAAAATCATGACTTTGGCATCACGGACATCCCGAGGCATCTCCCGATTGATCGGTTCCTTGTTGACAATGGTCCCGATAATCGCCTGGCTGCAAGCACCTTCCAGGGCCATCACTTGGTCGGAGAGGAGAAACCCCTCCTCGTTAAGGCGTTCAGCCCCGACAGCCCGGGCCGCGTCGATGACCAACTCCGCGATTTCAGAATATCCCCGGCCGGCAATGAGAGCAATCTCCTTGAGAATTCCCCAATCCGACGGCCCTAACCGTACCGCCGCTTCCTCCAGAAATTCCAAAGCCTTGGCAATACCAAGGCGAATTCCCTCGATCACCTGCGTGACCGGAACTCCTTTGAGCACTTCATCGACGGCTTCGGCGATGAGGGCCCCGGCCAACAGCGTCGCCGTGGTCGTCCCGTCACCAACCATCTCTTCCTGATACTCTGCGGCACTAATCAATATCCGGGCGGCCGGATGGTTCACATCCATCGTTTTTAGGATGGTCACGCCGTCATTGGTCACTTTCACGGAGCCGTCGTCGTCCACCAACATACAGTCCAGACCCTTCGGCCCCAAGGTTCCTTCGACAACTTCCACAACAGCCCGGACTGCCGCCGCATTGGTCATTAAAGCGGCCAAGCGGCGGTCAGTCTCCGCTTGTTCAGCAACATGTTTGGGTGACATTTAGACTCCTTCAATGCCAATGATATGGTTTCCTGATTATCATTGACAATTAAGGATAATTTTATTTCGAATACCTCCGACTCATCTGTGTCAACAATTCACTGAGGATGGCCGCGGTATTTTCCACAATCGGCAAGACCTTGGCATAATCCATCCGGGTCGGACCCAGCACTCCGATAACTCCGACCGTCCGGCCGGCAATCTCATAGCTGGCCGTCAAAATACTGCATCCGGACAAACCCAAGCTCTTGTTTTCGTTTCCTATCTTTACATACGTCCCGCCCACATTTTCAGAGAGCAACTTATATAAACGATCTTCTTCATCCAAAGCATCCATCAAAGGCTTAAACTTATGGATTTCCGAAAATTCCGGCTGTTCCAGGATTTTCGTAGCCCCGTCGATATATACCCTCTCCCTGGTCCCGGTGTTGTCAACGACCCGGGCCAGCAATTGGATGGCCGCATCGTAAAAATCCTGATGAGCCATTAATTCAGAGCGGATCTCGTTAAGCAGCGAAGCACGGAGGTTCCTCAGACGAATGCCCCGCAGTTTGTCGTTGAGCATCCGCGAAATCCGGTCCAGCTCCATATCGGAGATTCCGCCCTCAAATTCGATGACTTTGTTTTCCACATGGCCGGTATCGGTAACGACCAAAGCCAATATTGCCGAATCCGACAACCGGACCAATTGGATATGACGAAAAACGGCGTCTTCGCTAAGAGGCGTTAAAACCAGCGACGGATAACGGGTCATCTGCACCAGAAGCTTGGATGTTTGATGAATAATGGTCTCCAACTGTTGGCGATGCCGTTCCAGCTCCTGGTGAATCCGTTCGATCTCCTTCTCCGACAACTGCTGGAGGGACATGAGAGTATCCACATAGTACCGATATCCCTGATCGGAAGGAATCCGCCCCGCCGAAGTATGGGGTTGTTCCAGGTACCCTCCCTCTTCCAAATCTGCCATCTCATTGCGGATGGTCGCCGGAGAAAGCCCCAGATCATACCGCCTGGCAATCGTCCGTGAACCGACCGGTTCCGCCGAGACAATATAATCGTCGGTGATGACTTTAAGAATCTTCTTCTTTCTCGGATCGAGTTCGGAGGCCATGAAAAGCACCTCGCTTCGGATGGATTGTTAGCACTCTAGCGAGGCGAGTGCTAATCTACTACAAAAATATCACTGCTCCCAATGTTTGTCAAGGGGTTTTCGGCCTTTTAAACCCTTCAAATCAGGAGAATACAAGCCCTTTCGGTTCATATTTCACTCAACAGTTTGGCGATGACCGTATTACTGATCATTACTCCTTTATCGGTCAGCCGCAGTCGTCCTTCCTTCATTTCCAACCAACCGTTGCCTATCAGATACTCCAAAGGACCGTGAAGGGACCGGGCAAGATCCGGGCCATACCGTTCCTTAAACTCCGAAAGCCCGACGCCGGAACGGAGCCGCAGCCCCAACAGCAACCGTTCCTCGGCCCGCGTCGTTTCATCCAACCGTTCCTCCTCGGCAACGGTGGACAATCCTGCCCCAACCCGCCGGATATATTCGGCGGGATCTTCCAGATGGGTCCAGCGCTTTCCTTTAAATGTCGACGTAGCACCGGCGCCGAATCCCAGATAGTCTTCGCCCAGCCAATATCCGAGATTATGCCGGGAGGCATATCCGGGTTTGGCATAGTTGGAGATCTCGTAATGCTCATATCCCGCTTCCGGCAAAAATTTCATCGCCCGTTCCATCATCGCCAGGGTTTCTTCTTCCGCCGGAAGCCGGACCTGTCCCTTTTCAACCCATTCCCAAAGAGGCGTCCCCTCCTCCAATTGCAAACCATAAGCGGACAGGTGTTCCGGTTCCAATGCAGTCACAGCCGCCAAAGTCTCCTGCCAGTCCGCCGTCGTCTGTCCCGGCAAGCCAAAGATCAAGTCGATGCCGATAATGGTGAAACCGGCCTCCCTGGCTCCATGGAATATGTCCGTAAAATCCGACCAGCGATGAATCCGGCCAATGGCCTCCAGCAACCGGTCCTGGGACGTCTGAAGGCCGATGCTCAGGCGGTTAAATCCGGCATTTCGCAAGCGCTTTAAAGCCTCCGCCGTCACCGTCGCCGGATTGGCCTCCAACGTGATTTCCGTTTCAGGCAGCAGCTTGAACCGGCGGTCCGCCGCTTCCAGCACTTCGATCAGCCTGTCCGGCGGCAAAAGGCTGGGCGTTCCCCCACCGAAAAAGAGAGACCGGACGGCCAGTCCGGCCTCCGCCGTTTCCATCTGGCGGATCAACGCCTTCGTATATTCGTCCATCAGCTCTTCCAAGCCACTGTATGAATTAAAATCACAATAACTGCACTTCCGTTTGCAAAAAGGAAAATGCAGATAAATCCCGATGGGTTTCATGCGTTCACCCCACTTACAATCAGTCGGACAGTCGACAGGTAAAGTCCAGTATTCTTGGTTCACAGTTCATCGTCCATCCATAATTAATTGCCGGATTCTCTAGAAGCGGCTTCAACATCGGCCGGGGTGAGGTTGAATCAACGTTCGAAAAAACTGATGAACCCCCTTTGCGCCTGTAACACATACTGTGAACTGTGCACTGTGTCCCATGTACTCACCCAGGTTTAGTCCCTAATACCCTTATCTTGACGTTTCTCCGGCAGTAGGATATTGTAATGATATAAACTAATATTCATTATATATAAGTATCCTTTTTCGAAACGAGGTCAAGGAATGGCTTTTTGTCTCGGTTCCCGGTTAGTGTCCACTATGCCGCTGGCGGATTATTTGAAGAACGTGGTCAGCGGTTTCCGCGTCATTGAGTTGCCGGCCGATCCCCGGTTTCTCTCGCCTCATTTCGCCTATACGCCGGCTCAGATCAAGACGCTCCGCATCTACCAGGAACGTTACCAATTTAAGCTCACCATGCACGGCCCGTTTATGGACTGCCGCTTGGGCGCCCTGGACCCGGAAGAGCGCTCCGCTTCCCTCCGGAAGATGATCAGCGCCATGCAAATGGCTTCCGAATTGCAAATCCGGCTGTTCACCATCCACCCCACCACGTTGGAACCGGGCCGTCCGGAAATATACCGCGAAAATTACCGCTACGAGGAAGAATCCATCGCCAAGCTCTTGGAAACCGCCAAAAGCCTGGGGATCACAGTGCTCATGGAAAACATGCCCAAAGAGTCCATCTTCCATCCCAACACCAGTGACGGTTCTCGCCATCAGGAGCTTTTATGGCTGTTTCCCGATAACCATTTCGGCCTGACCGTGGATATCGGCCACGCCCTCCAGGCGGGGGTTTCCGTCGATTCATTGCTCAAAATGAACCGGATCAAACATTTCCACATTCACGACAATGATCGTTGCGTCGACCGTCACCACGCCATCACCAACCAGTTGGACTGGTGGGGAAAGATCATTAAAAAATTGACCCGCAAATTTCCGGAAGCCTGTGCCATCCTGGAAATGAACCAACTGGACGACCAAATGACCAGCCTTTATAATCTGAAACCCTTCATCAAACCGGCCGGCTTGCCCAAATAAATTGTAGATTATTGAAACAAAAACCGGAGTTTCCTCCGGTTCTTTTTTAGTCTTCGATGCGAAGCACGGCCAGAAACGCTTCCTGGGGCACCTCCACCGTGCCCAACTGTTTCATCCGTTTCTTACCCTCTTTTTGCTTCTCCAACAACTTCCGTTTGCGGGTAATATCGCCGCCGTAACATTTGGCCAACACGTCTTTCCGCAATGCTTTCACGGTCTCCCTGGCGATAACCTTATTGCCCACCGCAGCCTGAATCGGCACTTCAAACATTTGCCGCGGGATGATCTCCTTCAATTTCTCCGTCAACTGCCGCCCCAGCTGATAAGCTTTGTCCCGGTGGACGATGGCGGAAAGGGCATCGACAATCTTCCCGTTGAGCAAAATATCCAGCTTCACCAATTCTGACGGGCGATGGCCCAGATATTCATAGTCCAGCGACGCATAACCCCGGGAACGGGATTTTAATTTGTCAAAGAAATCCAATAAAATCTCAGCCAGAGGCAGTTCATAGGTTAGCATCACCCGAGACTCGGTCAGGTACTCCATATTCTTAAATATTCCCCGCTTTTCCTGACAGAGTTCCATGATGGGCCCCACATAGTCGCTGGGTAAAATGATCGTCGCTTTTACATACGGCTCTTCCAGATGGTCAAGGTAATTGGCTGCCGGCATCTCGGCCGGGTTGGATATTTCCCGCACCGAGCCATCCGTCAGATACGCCTTATAATTCACGCTGGGTGCCGTGGCGATCAGATTGATGCCGTATTCCCGTTCCAACCGTTCCTGGATGATTTCCATATGCAACAGCCCCAGGAAACCACAGCGGAAGCCGAATCCCAATGCCACCGAATTTTCCGGTTCAAACACCAGGGAAGCATCGTTCAGCTTAAGCTTCTCCAAGGCATCCCGCAGATCCTCATATTCCGCGTTATCGATAGGATACAGACCGCAGAAGACCATCGGCAAGATGGGGCGGTACCCGGGCAAAGGAACGGTGGCCGGATTGTCCACCGTAGTAATGGTGTCCCCCACTTGGGTGTCATTGACGTTTTTCATGGAAGCGCAGACAAAGCCCACTTCACCGGCTGACAGTTCTTCTGCGGGCGTCATCGTCGGCCGGAAAGTACCCAAAGCCGTCACTTCAAATTCCTTCCCTGTGGCCATCATCCGGATCTTACCCCCTACTTTCAACTTGCCTTCAAACACCCGGATATAAGCGATAACGCCACGGTAGGCATCGAAATGGGAATCGAAAATCAACGCCCGAAGCGGCAAACGGGGATCTCCCTGAGGCGGCTTGATCCGCTCAACGATGGCTTCCAATATCTCTTCGATCCCCAATCCCGTCTTAGCGCTGGCCAGAATGCTTTCGCTGGCGTCGATACCAATGATCTCCTCCAGCTCCTTTTTCACCCGTTCCGGGTCGGCGCTGGGCAGATCCACCTTGTTGATGACCGGAATAATATCCAGATCATGTTCCAAGGCCAGATACAGGTTGGCAATGGTCTGCGCCTCAACCCCCTGGGTGGCGTCCACCACCAATAGGGCCCCGTCGCAAGCGGCCAACGACCGGGAAACTTCATAGGTAAAATCCACATGCCCCGGTGTATCGATTAAATTCAAAATATAATTCTGCTTATTTCTCGCCTGATATTGCAAACGGACCGACTGGGCTTTGATCGTAATACCCCGTTCCCGTTCCAAATCCATGGAATCCAGGACCTGTTCGGTCATCTCCCGTTCACTGAGAGCACCGGTATATTCCAACAGCCGGTCGGCCAACGTCGATTTGCCATGATCAATATGGGCGATGATGCAAAAATTACGGATGTGCGTTTGAATCAAGCGACTACCTCCACTGTTACTACCATATAAAAATCTTTCAATATTATATCATCTCTCCCGCCCATCGACAATGGCAGTCTGCCTGCAGCACCGCTACTCAAACACGCATGATTGACTGAAGCGTCCGCAAGGCATCCATCAGGAATCCGGCAGCGATCACCAACAAAAACATGCCGCAAACCATCAAAAGGATTTGATAGGCCCGGCCTGTTAAAAAGCGGCGCCCTCCGGCCACTGCAGCGGCGATCAGCGAATACCATGCCAGATCCGACGAGATATGTCCCAGAAAAAAGGCGAGAACCCCAATCCATCCGTATTCCAAGGATTTAGTGATAAAGCCCAAGCCAATCGTTGCCCACCATAAGGACCAATACGGATTGGAGGCGGAAATCAGGACACCGGCGCCCACCGGGTGCAAGTTAGTCAACCCCGGCCGGGCAGATGGCCCTTCTTGGGCGGCCGCCGTCTCCTCCAGAGAAAAGGCAGCCTTCCGGCTTTCCTTCCACAGCAGGTCAAAACCCATCCATCCTAGCAGCCCGCCGCCGATAAGCCATAAACCGATTTTGGTGGCAGGTAAGGCTAAAAACGATCCCAGCCCGGCAATGACCCCGGCAATGAGCAGCGCCTCCAACATCGCATGGCCCAGCACGATTTGGGGGCCTGTCCGAAAGCCCTTTTTATAAGCCAACTGAATGGTATAAGTCAGTAACGGGCCCGGCATCATTGCACCCGACAAACCCACCGTAAACGCCTGTACCGCAATTCCCACCAACACCATGTTCAACTCACCCGTTTCGAACCGAATTTGCGTTTAAACGTCCGTATGGTTAAGGCGATTTCATCCATCTTCAGCAACCAGGCCGCCAGGAAAAATACAGGGATACCGACAGCCATGCCACAGGCAACCTCCAACGCTGCTTTCCAATGACCGCTCAAAACCAAACGACCTGCCAAATCCGAGACGATTCGCTGCACCAAATAAATGGCACCGGTCATCCCCAAAGAAGCGCCCAATGTTTTCAGGAAGGAAAGGACGATAGCCTGTCCATCAATGCCGTTGATTTTCTTCCGTAAAATGATCATCAGCAAAAACAGGTTGACCATACCCATGATGGAGAAGGAAAGCGCAAAACCGCCGACCCCCAATTGGGTATAATGAAGAAAGAGCCAATTCAAAGCGATACTTAAAGAAACGGATAACACGCTGACCAGCACCGGGGTCCAGGTATCCTTCAATGCATAAAACGCCCTGGGTAACATCAGAATTCCCGCATGGGCAAACAGACCGATACTGTAAAAAAGCAAGGCATAGGCTGTCATCATCGTATCATGAGAAGTGAACTTTTGCCCTTCGAACAATATCTTAATGATCGGATAACGCAATATAATCAATCCAAAAGCCGACGGAATCATGATAAAAAAGATAAAGCGCAACGCCAGGGATAAGTTGGTTTTAAACTGGCCCATCTCCTTTTGGGCTGCCAGCCGGGATAACAACGGGAAAAAAGCCATGGCCACGCCGGAAGCGAAGATGCCGATGGGAAGCTGAATTAAACGGTTGGCAAAGCGGAGCGCGGTGATACTCCCTTCCGGCAACGCCGAAGCCATCACATTGGTAATGGCGATATTGGCCTGGGTGGCCGACAGTCCGATAAGTGCCGGTATCATCAAAATCAACATCCGCCGAAATCCGGGGTTTTTCAGATCGATATAGCCGAAACGATACAACCCCCTGCCCAATTTGCTCAAAAACGCCAGCTGAATCAGGAAATTGCCGATGGCGCCGGCCACCACGCCCACCGCCATTCCGCCGATACCCAACCGGGGTCCAAGCCAAAATGCGCCGGTGATGATGGCGATATTATAAAAAATCGGCCCTAACGCCGGCCCTAAGAAATGCTGATACGAATTGAGGGCGCCTCCCATCAGTCCGGCCAAAGCCGTAAAACAGACCGCCGGGAACATAATTCGGGTCAAATTGGCCAGCAACTTCATTTTATCCGCAGGAAAATACGGTGCTTCCAGCGGAGCCACCCAATCGGCAAAGATCACCCCCAACACGGTAAACAGAGCTAAAAGCAGAACCGTAATATTGATGAAGGTTCCGGCGACCTTCCACCCTTCTTCCTCCTCGCCTTTGGCGAGATATTCGGTGAAAATAGGGATAAACGCAGCCGACAGGGCGCCTCCCACCAACAAATAATACATGGTGTCCGGAATGATAAACGCCGCAAAAAACGCATCGGTTTCAAACCGGTTAAACAACCTTCCGGAGAGGTTTTCACGGATAAATCCCAAAATGCGGCTGAGTAAAAACATAAATGAGATCATGCCGGCGGCCCGGGCCGCCCGCATCGTATTCTGTTCGGACATTGTGCTACCCCTTTCCAGACTGCTAATATTCACCATCATGATTTCAATATCCTTTTTTAAGGGCGGCATTTTCCCATCAATTTTCATTCCGTCACCATCGTTATATTTTCGCTGCATTGGCTGAACGTCTCAGTCCGAAAAGGCTTTCCAACAACTCAGGATAAAGCTCCCCCGGATCCTCCCCGGCAGACAACCAACATAACCTGAAAATTTCCCGCTTGCCCTTGATCAATTTTTGCAATCGCACCCCGGGAAGATTAAACGCCACCACCATATGCACCAGGTCCGCTTCGGCGGCTTTCGGCAAATTGAAAAAAACTTCGGCCTCCCCCCGTTTCCCCGGCCGAATCCCAATACATTCCTTAACCGCGATTTCCCCGGAGTCCAACATGGCCAATGGCAAATTGTCTTCCGGATGGACCGCCATCAGCGTCGTCTTTTGAAAGAAACCGCTTAATGCGGTCTTCATTTGATGAATCCGCCGTCCATGAAACGGATTGAGGCTGGCCTGATAAAACAAGACCACTTCCCCGGGAAAGCGGGATTGAAACACCGTGATCTCCTCGGGCCCGCCCCGGGGCAGATCCGAATACGCACGAAGCGTTTCCAAATACCCGGCTGTCCGGTAAGCGATGGGTTCCCACAAGTCGGCACTGCATAAAAGCCCAAGCAAACCCAATGAAAAAAAGATCGCCCCATAAAAGAGGTAGATCTTTCTCCATTGCCCAGCATTCATGTTCATCACCACACCCCCTCGCAGAGAAGTATGATGAAAAACACAAGTTTAGAACCCGGTCACAGATACCGGAAAACCTCTTCCGGACTGACAGCCGGATGCAACGCAATATTCAAAGCCGCCGAGACCACTTTCGACAAATCCTCAATCATCACGTCGATCTCTTTGGGGGTCACGATCAGGCTGTTCAGATACGGCGACAACACCCGTTGAATGATTTCCCTCTGATTGACCGCTTTTGGATGCACCAGCGACGGATCCCGCCGTACCATCTCTCCGACGGCGTCATGAACGATGGTAGCCGCCTCCACCACGGTAGGCACGCCGATGGCAATAACCGGAATCCCCATGGTCTGCGGCGTAATGCCGATCCGCTTGTTCCCCAGCCCCGAGCCCGGATGAATGCCGGTATCCGCAATTTGAATCGTACTGCCGACCCGGTTGGTGCTACGGGAAGCCAAAGCGTCAATAACCACGATGAAATGAGGCTGGGTTTTCTGGACCACACCCATCACGATTTCGCCGGTCTCGATCCCCGTCGTCCCCAGCACTCCCGGAGCCAAAGCGCTTACCGGACGTAATCCGCCTTTCTTTTCCGGAGGGGTTAAATGTTTTAAATGACGGCTGACCAAAATATGTTCCACCACTTTCGGCCCTAATGCGTCGGGCGTGGCATCCCAATTGCCAAGGCCCACCACCAGGCACGGCGCTTCATCCAAAATCTGCAACCGGGCAATGAAGCCTTCGATCTCCCGGGCGACCAAAAAAGCGATTTCTTCATGTTTATCCCGGTCACGGGTCCTCAAACCGGCCGCCTCCAGCGTCACATAGTATCCCGGTACCTTCCCGACACTGCGGCCGGCCGCTTCGTTCTCAATGAGCATCCGGGTAATAAGCGTATCCCCTTCCTGCTGGGTCTGGGTTTGCACACCTGCCGGTTCCTGCCCGGCGCCCCGTTCCATGGCCAGTTCCCGGGACTCAAGCGCCAGGTCGGTATGGATCTCGCCCATTCTTTCCAGAAATTCTTCAGACACTTTATCTCCTCCATCCACAAGCATCATCCTGTTTTTTTCGAGAACAGCCTCGGTTCTTCCGGGAGCAACGTTTCCATCCAGACGGCCCCCAAATACAACCATAGTATCCCCATCGGGCCCGTCTTTACTCCATCAAACAACCATACCGCCAACCAAATACCGGCAACGACCCCCAGGGCCGCAACCATTCCCCGTTGCCGTCCCGGTAGGCGGTGGCCGCCCAAACGGAAAAGCTGTATCCAATACGCGGAAACTGTCGCAAAAAACAGCAAATGGTACTTCCCGTCGATGACAAACCCGGGAAAGAGCAATGTCGTAAACAAAGTGTACAACGTGAGAAATACCACCCGAAACAGCAGTAACCACATGATTGTCTCCGGATATGCGGAAGATTCTATGCATATTCTTGCCGGAACCAAGATTCTTAACCCGTTTTCCATTACGCCTTCTGTATTTTCCCGCCGGTTTTGTGTTATAATTTTCTAAGATCCAATGATTGACAGAGGAGGGAACCCCTTTGCGACATAAACTATGGCTTATCCTCATCACAATGCTGTTGGGACCGGTCCTATTTCCAGCCTTCGCCGAAGACACCCGTTACCGTGTGGCGGTCCTTCCCTTTGACGACGGTTCCATCGAGCATTGGTGGGGCAAAAATTGGGACGTCGGTAAAGGCGTCGCCGACGAACTCATCACTGAATTACTTAAAATCGGCCGTTTCCGCCTGATCGAGCGGGAGAAAATCGATAAAATCCTCAGTGAACAGGATTTCGGCCAACAGGGCCGGGTGGATCAGCGAACCGCCGCTAAAATCGGAAAAATATTGGGCGCCCAATATTTAATCATGGGTAAAGTCACCGAATTCTCCACCAATTCCACAGGCGGTGCGGTTTCCGTCAGAAACTACGCCCTCGGCATCAAAACCCATACCGCCCGGGTGGAGCTGGATGCCCGTCTGGTGGATACCACCACCTCCGAAATTATAACCGCAGCTAACGGCGTGGGAGAAAGAAAGCAGAGCAATTTGGCGATGGCCATCAAATGGAACACCATCGCCTTCGGGAGCAATGAATTTAAACAAACCAACCTGGGTTTGGCTTTGCGGGATGCGGTCATTTCCGTCGCCCAACAACTCTCGGAGCAGGCTTACCGGACCGGCCAAGCACCCGTCTCTACCCGGGTTATTGAAGGGCTGGTGGCCGACGTTTACGGCGACAAAGTATATATCACCGTCGGCTCCGGCGACGGCGTCAAGCCGGGTATGATCTTCGAAGTCCAGCACATCGTCCGGACCGTCACCCATCCGACTACCGGAGAGGTCATCGATTACATCACCGAACCGGTAGCCACCGTCAAGGTGACGGAAGTTAAAGAACAGTCGGCCACATGCACCATCGTTTCCCGGTTAACCACCAAATATAACATTGCCCCCAAAGACCGAGTGGTTCTGAAAAATTAGGATACACGATGGTCCAAAATCAATCCATCGACTTCTTGCAAATTCATAATTTTCATGATAGAATATATTTTGTTTGAATTTAGGTATAATTTGCCTGCAGTCTAAGGAGGTGAAGAATTTGCCGAATATTAAATCCGCGAAGAAAAGAGTTAAAATCAGTGCTGTGAGACGGGCGGCCAATATGTCCAAACGTTCCGAATTGAGGACCACTATTAAGAAAAGCCTTTCCTCCATTGCTGCCGGTAATTTGGAAGTTGCCAAAAATGATGTACGGTTAGCCATCATTAAATTGGACAAAGCCGTTTCCAAAGGATTGATTCATAAAAATCAAGCGGCTCGCCGGAAATCCCGTTTAACCAAAAAATTAAACGCTTTGATGCAAGCATAATTCAAAGCGTTCCATCTTTCCAACCAAGGCCAAATAGGCCTTTTTTCTTTTTCCGAAGAAGGCACCGAAGGATGCACATGACACGGTGCGCGGTTCACAATCCTCCTGCCGCAGCTTCTCTATCTCTCTTTACACTTTACACGCAACACTTTGTATGTGTACTAAATTTAAAGGAACGCATACGCGTTCCATCCTTAACCCAGAACCCAGGACCCAGTGCTCGGAATCTAGACCCCATAACCTAAATTTTCACTCTCAAAAGATTGTACTGTGCACCGTGAACTGTATACTGTGAACCATTAACTAACTGTCAACCGGAAAACTGTCAACTTATGTTCAGTCCAGCCTTACCTCAATCCCGCAGGAGCGCAGGTATTCCTTGGCCTGACGGATGGTGTATTCCTTATAGTGAAAGATGGAAGCGGCCAAGACCGCATCCGCTTTCCCTTGGATAATTCCATCGGCCAGATGCTGCAGGTTACCGACGCCGCCGGAAGCGATGACCGGAATCCCTACGGCCTCAGCCACGGCCCGGGTTAATTCATTGTCGAAACCGTCCTTCGTTCCGTCCCGGTCCATGCTGGTAAGCAAAATTTCTCCCGCGCCCAGCGCTTCAGCCCGGACCGCCCATTCGACGGCATCCAGGCCGGTGGGCGTCCGGCCGCCGTGAATGTAAACCTCCCACCCGGAAGACGGATCATCCTTCACCCGCCGCCGGGCGTCGATGGCCACCACAATGCATTGGGAACCGAACCGTTCGGCGCCCTCGGAAATTAACTGCGGATTTTGGACGGCCGCCGTATTAATGGCCGTCTTATCGGCACCTGCCAATAAAATGCCGCGCATATCCTCAACGCTGGCGATACCTCCCCCGACGGTAAAGGGGATAAACACCTGCTCCGCTACGCGCGCAGCCATTTCCACCACCGTCTTACGGCGTTCATGGGAAGCGGTGATATCCAAAAATACCAGTTCATCCGCACCTTCCCGATCATAAAAAGCGCCCAGCTCCACCGGATCGCCGGCATCCCGCAGGTCTAAAAATTCCGTTCCTTTGACAACCCGCCCGGATTTAACATCCAGACAGGGAATTATCCGTTTTGCTAACATGCTTCCGAACCCTCCGTCATTTTAACCGGGCAAAATTTTTCAAAATCGTCAAACCCGTATGGCCGCTCTTCTCCGGATGAAATTGGACGGCATGGACATTCTTATAGGAGATGCCGGAACAATAAGTGATACCATATTCGGTACGGCAGGCCGTGACGCTCTCATCCAAAGGCTTCACATAATACGAATGGACGAAATAGACGAAACTCCCGTCCGCCACATCCTCTAGCAAAGGCGTTTCCTTCGCTTTATAAATCCGGTTCCAACCGATTTGCGGCACTTTCAGCTCCGCCGTCTCAAATTTCAACACTTCGCCCGAGACAATGCCCAAGCCGGGAACCGTCTTCCGATCCGGGCCGAAATATTCGGCACTGGTGTCAAAAAGCATTTGCAGTCCCAGGCAAATCCCTAAAAACGGCCGGCCGGAAGCGATTACTTCCCGAACCACCGGCACCATTCCGGCTGCCGTCAGATTCTCCATGGACTTGCCGAACGCGCCGACGCCCGGAAGGACCACCCGGTCCGCCTCCAACACCCGGAGCGGATCGGAAGTGACCTCCGCATGAAAGCCCAAGAATTGAAATGCCTTTTCCACACTGCGCAGATTACCGACTCCATAATCAATGATTGCAATCATTTATTCAAGGATGCCTTTCGTGGAAGGAATCCCTTTCACCCTTTCATCCATTTTTACAGCCGCCGCCAGAGCTCTTCCAAACGCTTTAAAGATCGCTTCCAAACAGTGATGCAGGTTATTCCCGTCAAGCAGGCGGATATGCAGGTTCATCCCGGCCTGGGCGGCCGCCGCTTGGAAAAACTCTTCCGCCAACTCCAGATCAAAGTCGCCCACATGTCCCTTTCCCACATCCGCATGGAATTTGAGATAAGGCCGGCCGCTCAAATCCAAGGCCACCATCGCCAAAGCGTCGTCCATGGGAATCACGGCATGGCCGTAACGGGCGATGCCCGTTTTATCGCCGATAGCCATCCTCAGCGCCTGCCCGAAAACGATGCCTACATCTTCCACGGTATGGTGGGCATCCACTTGCAGGTCGCCTCGGGCCTGAACGGTCAAATCCAAAAAACCGTGCTTGGCGATGTGGGAAAGCATATGATCAAAAAAACCGACGCCGGTGGCAATCGTATATGTGCCTTCGCCGTCGAGATTCAACTCCAGACGAATCTGCGTCTCTTGGGTATTCCTCTCCAGTTCCGCTTTACGCATGGTATTCACCGCCTTCATGAATTCAGCCGATCCAGCCTCAGTTGTACCGCATTGCCGTGGGCACCCAGGCCTTCTACTTCGGATATTTTGACGGCAGCCGGGCCGTTTCGCAAAAGTCCCGCACTACTGTATGAAATGATACTGGACTTTTTGATAAAATGATCCACATTTAAACCGGAAGCAAAACGAGCCGTCCCGTTGGTGGGCAGCACATGGTTGGTCCCGGCCACATAATCACCGATGGGTTCCGTGGAATAAGGCCCGATGAAAACGGCGCCCGCATGTTTTACCCGGTGCAAATGGTTCCACGGATCCTTCACCAACAGTTCCAAATGTTCCGGCGCAGTAAAATTCGCCAATTCGAACGCTTCGTCCAATGAGGTGGTGACCACGATCCCACCGCTCCTCTCCAAGGACGCTTCGGCAATGGTCCGCCGGGACAACGCCGCCATCTGTTGGCGAACCGCTTCGGCAACCGCCGCAGCCAATCCGGCATCCGGCGTCAACAAAAAGGATCCGGCCTCATTGACCGGCCCGTGTTCCGCCTGGGATAAGAGATCGGCAGCCACCCATTGGGGATCATTGTCGCCGTCGGCGATAATCAGCAATTCACTGGGGCCGGCCAGCATGTCCAGGCCGACAAAACCGTAAACCTGCCGTTTGGCTTCAGTTACATACTGGTTTCCGGGCCCCACGATCACATTGACAGGGGCAATGGTTTCCGTTCCGTAAGCCATCGCCGCAATGGCCTGGGCCCCGCCTACTTTATATATCTCCGTAATATCGCATTCCTCAGCGGCAGCAATCAAGTACGGGTTCACGGTACCGTCCTGCGTCGGAGGCGTACAGATGATAATGCGCTCGACGCCGGCAACCAGAGCCGGAAGGGCATTCATCAACACCGACGAGACCAGAGGCGTAGTTCCGGCAACTCCGCCGGGGACATACAGGCCGGCCGCCTCCACCGGAAGATACCGTTGGCCCAAAATGACCCCGTCGGGCCGGATATCCAACCAGTCCTTGGGAAGCTGCTTGCGATGAAAGGCGATAATATTCTCCTTGGCCAACCGAAGAGCCTCTATCACGTCAGCGCTGACCGTTTGCAACGCCCGTTCCCGTTCTTCCGCGCTGACCCGGAGTTGTTCCGGAGTTAATGCGATCCCGTCAAATTTGGCCGTCAGTTTTAAAAGGGCCTCATCCCCACCGGTCCGGACCGCATCAATAATACCGGCCACCGTCAGCGTCAGGGCCGTCCCCTGCTGCGGTTCAGGCCGGCGATTTAGCAACTCAATGACTGCGTCACGGTCTTGATCCGTGCGTAAGATCTTCATCGCTTATCCCCCGAACGTAATTTTACTTTAATTTACCATACGGCCTATGGACTGTCAACGCCGCTTACGTTAACAAAAACGGTTAACGGACCATCCCCGCTTTCTGCAAGATTCGTCCGAAAGCCTTGTCCCGTTCCGCCATAAACTCCATACATTGTTCCCGGGGCAGATAACGGATGGCATAACCGTTTTCCTTCATCGCTTTTTGGAAAGATTCGCTCACGACGATCTTTCCCAAGGTTTTCTCCAAAAGAGCCACAACCTCCACCGGCGTTCCCAGCGGCACTGCGATCCCCCGGAAACTCCCTTCGGTGAAACGAACCCCTTTCTCCGTCAGAGTCGGCACGTCGCTGAAATTGACATCCCGCCGTTCCGCCATGACGGCCAACGCTTTCGCCCTTCCGGACCGAAGGGCCGGGACCGCCTCCGGCAGACTGCAAATGACCACGTCCACCTGTCCGGCAGCCAATTGTTGCAGGGCCGGGGCAGCCCCGTGGCTGGGGAACCAAGGAAGGCTGTTCACCGGATAGTCCAACGCATTCAGCCAACCTATACGGCACAGATCCCAGATTCCGCCTTTGCCTGTCCCGGAAGCCCGCAATTTTCCGGGCCGCGTCCGGATTTCGTACTGTAAATCCTGGATCGACCGCCAACGGGCATCGGAGCGGACGATAATGGCCGCAGGATCGCCGTTGATCAGAGCCAAATGAATAAAACTTTTATAATTGATGGACGTTATCCCCATCCAATGAAGGGTCCCGATCTCCGTCGTAATCAATGTTAATGTATAACCGTCCGGTTCCGCGGCAGCCCCGGCAGTGAAACCCACCACACCGCCGCCTCCCACCCGGTGGACCACCGTGACGCGCTGGTGGAGTTCCTGTTCCAAATGCCTGGCTACATATTGAGCGACATGATCCGATCCGCCGCCGGGACTCCAGGGGCAGATGAGCGTGATGGGTTTGACGGGATATACGGGTTCGGAAGCAGAATCCACCGGAACCGACGGCGATAATAATGCCAACAACATGAGAATTATCCCCGTCCATCGCACATGTCGCACTTTGCCGCTCCCTTTCACTTGCAAATTTTCCGTTATATCGTGAGTATTCGACCCCCTTTTAGGCAAAACCTTTTTCAATTTCCTATTTTTGAAAATATTCATTCCTGAAAACCTTCGCCCAAAACTTCATAGGCATCGGTTATAATGACAAAAGCCGCCGGGTCGATCTGTTTGACCAGCTCTTTCAGGCGTATCATTTCCGCCCGGGCAATCACGCATAAAATCACTTGTTTGTCCTTTCCGGAGTAAAGCCCCCGCCCCAACAAACCGGTGGCTCCCCGCCGCAAATCTTTCAATATTTTCGAGGCGATCTCATCGGAGCGTTCGGAAATGATAATGGCCGCTTTTGCGTAATTCAACCCTTCCAAAATCATATCAATGGACTTGCTGGTGATAACGATGGTCATGATCGCGTACAACGCCAGTTCGGTGCTGCCGAAGACGATTCCCGCCAGGACGATGACGATCCCGTCCATCACCATCAATGCATGGCCAATGGACATGCCCGTATATTTGTTAATTAACTGCGCCGCCAGATCCGTCCCGCCGGTAGTCCCCCGGAAACGGAAAGCCAGCCCCATTCCGATGCCTGCCAAGACGCCGCCGTACAGGGCAGCCAGCAACGGATCCCGGGTCAAGGGAACCAGTCGGACCACCCGTTCCCAAAAATCCACCATAATCGAGATAAAGCCGGCACCGAACAACGTCTTGGCGCCATATCGGGGCCCAAAGACCCAAAGACAAGCCAAAAAAAGCGGGACATTGAAGCAGAGCATAGTGACGGCCACCGGCCAGCCCCACGAATAATAAAAGACGACAGCCAATCCGCTGACGCCTCCGGCAGCGATCTTATTGGGAATCAAAAACCACACCAACGCCAACGCGGTAAGAGTGACTCCCATCAAAATCCCTATATAATCCAGAATCTCCCGCTGAATCCCTCTCCAGTCCATCCGCTGCAGCACCACATCACCCCCGCATCTTTCATGGTACACAGTACACGGTTCACAGTACACAGTGCATAGCTTCACCCTGATATACGGTCCTAGGTCTTGGGTCCTAGTCTAAGTTATGGCCCTAACCCAACACCCGGGACCTGGTGCCTAGTACCTAGTACTTAGTACCTAGCACCCAGCATCCAGTACCCCTTCACCCTTCGCTTCCTCTCCCCAAAAGAACATATTTCGCCCAAAAGCGGGCCAGGTCGGGGAGTTTGGCCAGGCGGGCAGGTTCCCGGACCATCCGGAACAACCATTCCATACCCGCAGCCTGAAGAAGCAAGGGAGCCTCCTGCTTCATGCCGGCCAACACGTCAAAACTGCCTCCCACCCCGATGCCGACAGTTCCTGGCAACTCTTTTAAAACCGAGGCCAAAAACAACTCCTGACGGGGCGTACCCAACGCCGCCAATAAAATATCGGGCCTTTTGGCCAAAATGTCCGAACGGGCGTCCTCCGGCCGATAACCGTCCCACATTCCGGCGATCCGGATCCCCGGCCATCTTTCAACAGCGATGGCCCGCAAGCGGTCCAACACCGGCCGGGATGCCCCGTAGAAATAGACGCTCCTGTTGACCCATGACGCATGCGCCAGCAGATCCCGGACCAGGTCGACCCCCCGGTACCGCGGTGGCGGAAACACCCCACCCCGCCGCAATGCCCGGCTGATGCCGATTCCATCGATAACCACCAGGTCCGCCGTAGCGATTGCCCGCTTCAACTCCGGATGCTTTTCCGCAGCCATCACCATCAAAGCATTTAAGGTGACCACCTGATACGATCGTTCCGGCCGTGCCAACCACTGGCCGATCCGTTCCCGCACCGTTTCCGGAGTGAGCAGATCAACCGGCAAACCGCCCAAAACAGCCCTATTCATCGGCTATGCTCCAATGCCCGTTTCAATATCGCCTGATTTTCCTTTGCCTTGGCCAGCCAGGACTCCCGCTGGCCACTCCAGGGTTTCCGTTCCTCGTCGGAAGCCTCCAGCATGGAAATGATCCGATTGCACAACGCCACCTGATCCATCTCCGGCATTAACGCCACAAAAGGGATCCCCCACTGGAGGCAAAAGCCGTCGATCTTCGGATCGTCCGACAGCCCGCAACAGGGGATATCACCCACCGCCGCAGCGATCAGGCCATGCAACCGCATGCTCAGCAACAAATCGATACCGCCCAGCAACTGTTGAAATTGTTCCCAATTTTCAATATCGTCAATCAACTCCGCATCAGTGACCGAAGCCAACTCGATATTGAAAGCGAGGTCCGCCGGATCCATCACGATCAGAAAAACGGACACTGTAGGCTTCCACTTTAAATGGCTGATAATTTCTTTCCAAAATTCCTTCCGTTTTACATCCGCCTTGAGAATCAGCCCAATCCGAACCGCCTGCGGCCAATGTTCCCAACGGGAGGCCACGGCGGCCGGCTCCGGCGGCGGAAGCGCCAGCAGAGGCTCGGCGGTAAAATAAACCTCCGGCCGGTGGACGCGGAGTTCCGCCAGGGCGATGACGGACAACCGGTCGCGGACTGTCATCATGTCGACCGCCGACAAGGCCCCTCTGGCCACCAGCTTTCCCAACCGGGATTCAACGGGGCCGATCCCCTGCCCATAAAGGAAAACCGGTACCCGGTAAAATTTGGCCATCCCGATCAGGGCCGAATAATAAAGCAGACTTCGCAGGCTGGTACGGTCCTGAAACAACGTCCCTCCGCCGCCGATAAGCAAGTCCGCCTTTAAAAGAGCCTTTCGGATGCGGCGCCATTGAAAACGGCCCACCGTGGCCACGCCGTAAGCCGTTGCCGTCTGCACCGGATCTCCGCTGATTACCGTAATCCAAATGCCGGGAAAATTCCGGCGGAGCCAACCGACAAGTTCCCGGAGATTGGTTTCATCCCCCAGATTTCCCCGGCCGTAATATCCGAAAATCACCACGTGTCGCTTTTTCATCGTTTTCTTCACCATAAGCTGCCGCCATCCCAACCATCAACCAGAATAGACCGTTCATCAACGGACTGGCCTGCCAACTTTCCGCCAATCCGAAACCCACAAAACAGGTCACGGGAATCAGCCGAAACGACAGCCGGGAATTCCGCGCCGAATCATAAAGCCAACGGAGGACCCACCCCAAGGCCAGCAGGCTGAAAAGGCCGTGCTCCAACCAAAACTGTAACAGCCATTGATGGGCATGACCGGCCACCACACCATCCGCCTGATACCACGGATAAACCCGGCCGAAACTGCCCGGTCCGGCCCCCCAAGGCCAATATTCGGCAATTCCTTGTAAAACTCCTTGCCAAATCCGAAAACGATATCCCAACGTGGTATCCATTCCCCGCCACAAACCGGCTATCCGGGCCCAACCGGGCCCCGATTGCCAGAGAAGCGCGCCGAGAACCAAAAGAGCCCACCCCGCCAGGGAGCGGAGCCAACGGTTACGGCAATACCATATCAGCACCAAACCGCCGATGAGCCAGCCGCTCCGGGAGTAGGTCCCGTAAAGGGACCAAAGCGCTGCCGTCAATATCACACCATACCCAAGACGCTGCCACGGCCGATCCGCCTTGGCCAGTGCTTCCAAACCCAAAACCATCAAAAGTACCAGGTAGATGGCATAAAGATTGGGATTACCGAAAACCGAACCAATCCGTACGGCAATAGTCTCATATTGATGGGATTCCAGCCATCCCAAAGGAATCCGGCGGACATAACGATATTGCCAAAATCCGATAAGCATCCAAACCGGAGCAAAACAAAGGAAAAGACGGATCAGCTTCTCCCGGCGCACCGATGTGAAAAACCAGGCGCTGAGGCCGGCCAAAGCCAAACCCGTCATCACTGTATACAAAGCCCGCCAGCCCGGGAGCAGCCCGCCGGAAAAAACCGCGGCAGTGCCGACGACGCCGGCCAGTACACCGAGGCGCCGCCCAAAGGGGCCAACCCCCGAAGCGTCCGTCCTGACGAACCACTGGATCGCCAGCAATAACACGACACCGTTCCAGTCTTTCAGTACCGGCGTCAACAGACAAAAAAGAAGTGTTAGAATTTCCAGCCCTTGACTGACGGCCGGATGGAGAGGATAGGCCCCAACCAGCCGCCGGCGGGCGACTTCCAATCGCGCCGCCCACCGCGCCAAACTGCTGTCTACCCGGAAAGAGCCAAGCTGCGAAACGAACATCCGGCAACCACCGGCCGCCTTGTAAAAGCCGTATCGGACCACTGCGCCAAACCGGCTTTGCCGTAAGCATAAACCGACCGTCCGGAACAACATCATGGCATCTTCCTCAAATACTCAACTTCACCGCAAATACGGGTATACAGGGTATAAGCATCGATGGTTTCCCCCACCCGGACGATGCGTTTCCCGAAATAGACCCCGTACTTGGCGTCGGACGTCAAAATTTCCGCATCCCGGCTCAATTCCAAACGGACATCCTGATGGATGGGGGATTTGGCCAGGACCATTTTGCCGCCCTCCGTCAGCACCACTTCCGCCGGCTGGGTGGACACAGCCTTGATTTTTCCGAGATAGGCATGGGTCCGACATTCGAACACATCCTGCCCTACGGCCAGGCTCTCCGCAAAATAGGACGGGACATTACGGACCACCACGCCTAAACGGACGGGATGTTTCTCATTTTGCAGCGGTAACGGCCGATAATCCGAAAGGACTTTGATGCCCAAAGCCAAAACGACTAAAATCACGATTAAATCCACAGGGTTGATGATCCCAAATAATTTCCCCTGCTCATCGATATATCGTTTCATCGTCGCCTCCTCACGCTTAGTTTATCCATATCCGCAAAGAATGTATCGGACAAACAAAAAGCCGGTTTCCCGGCTTCTCATGATGAACGCATTTTCTCCAGTTCCTGTCTGAGTAACGTGTTGACGATACCCGGGTTGGCCCGTCCTTTGGTGGCCTTCATCATCTGTCCCACCAGGAACCCGATGGCCTGTTCTTTCCCGCCCAGATAATCCGCAACGGATTTGGGGTTGGCTGCCAAGACTTCTTTGGCCAACCTTTCCAGTTCGCCGGTATCGTTGATTTGGGCCAATCCCTTTTCCTCAACGATGGTTTGTGCCGCTTTACCGGTCATAAACATCTCCTCAAACACCGCTTTGGCGGTGTTTAAATTGATTGTACCACTATCTACCAGACGTAGCAAGGCCGTTAACATCGAAGGCGTTACTTTGCTTTCGGTGATCTCCATCCGTTCCTGGTTCAGAAGGCGGGTCAATTCGCCCATCACCCAATTGCTGACCGTCTTCGCATCGCCATATTCGGCGACGGCCGCTTCGGCAAATTCAGCAATCTCCCGGGAACTGCTGATGAAAGAGGCATCATATTCCGGCAATCCCCATTCTTCGATATACCGTTTGCGTTTGGCCTCCGGCATCTCAGGCAGCCTGGCCCGCAACCGCGCGATCCGCTCATCCGTCACCCGAACCGGCAACAAATCAGGGTCGGGGAAATACCGGTAGTCGCTGGCCTCTTCTTTAGACCGCATAAACACGGTGATCCCTTTATTCTCATCCCAGGTACGGGTCTGTTTCACCATCCGTTCCCCGGAGTCCAACAGCTTGGCCTGGCGTTCCGCCTCATATTCCAAGGCGTTTTGAACGGCTTTAAAAGAATTCATATTTTTAATCTCAGCCAATACGCCAAATTCGGTGGTCCCTTTACGACGCAGCGAAATATTGGCGTCACAACGGAGAGATCCTTCTTCCATCTTACAGTCGGAAACTCCGGTATATTGGAGGATCGCCTTCAACCGTTCCAGGTAGTACCGGGCTTCCTCCGGCGAGCGGAGGTCGGGGGCGCCCACGATCTCGATGAGCGGAATGCCACACCGGTTATAATCCTCCAAGGCGAATTGGGAATTTAAAATCCCGCTCCCCGAATGGACGGTCTTTCCCGCTTCCTCTTCCAAATGGACCCGAATAATCCGGGCTTTTTTGGTTTTTCCCTTCTCTTCGGAGCTGGGAATCTCAATCCAACCGTTGGTACAGAAAGGCAGGTCATATTGGGAAATCTGATAGGCTTTCGGAGAATCCGGGTAAAAATATTGTTTCCGGTCGAATTTGCTGTAAGGCGCGATGGTGCAGTTCAACGCCAACCCGGCCATGATGGCATAATCCAGGGCTTGTTCGTTCAGCACCGGCAATGCGCCGGGAAGCCCCAGGCAAACGGGGCAAACATGACTGTTGGGCAGACCGCCGAACTCTGTGCTGCACCCACAGAATATTTTGGATTCGGTTTTCAGTTCCGCATGGACTTCCAACCCGATAATAATGTCATAATCCGATAAGGGCATGGGCTCAATTCCTCCCACCTGAAAATATCTGACAACGCGTTCGATGGATTATAAATTAGGACGTTTTTTATGGAAGTCGGTGGCCTGTTCAAAATGCCAGGCCGCCCTCAGCAACACTTCTTCTTTAAAAGCCGGGCCCATCAATTGAATGCCGATGGGCAGTCCCCGGTCGAAACCGGCAGGAATCGAAATACCGGGTATCCCCGCCAAGTTGCAGGTGATGGTGCAAATATCCTGCAAATACATTTCCAGCGGATCTTGGGTCTTGGTCCCCAACGGGAACGCCACCGACGGCGTAGTCGGGGTCAAAATCAGGTCGCACTGGGCAAACGCTTGGTTGAAGTCATCCCGGATCAACGTCCGCACTTGTTGTGCTTTTTTGTAATACGCATCATAATATCCGGCGCTCAACGCATAGGTCCCCACCATAATCCGGCGTTTCACCTCGGCCCCGAAACCGGCGGCCCGGGTTTTCATGAACATTTCCACTGAATCCGCCACTGCCTCGGGCGTCCGGAATCCGTAACGGACTCCGTCGTAACGCGCCAGGTTGGAGCTGGCTTCAGCCGGGGCGATAATGTAGTAAGCCGCCAGCGCATACCGGGTATGGGGCAGGCTCACCGGGACGATGGTAGCTCCCAGGTCCTGATATACCCTGACCGCATTGTCGACGGCGGCCCGTACCGGGTCGCTGACGCCTTCGCCCAGATATTCCTCGGCCAGCCCAATCCGCATGCCCTTCACGGGCAACTTCATCTCCTGCAGATAATCGGGGACCGGATAATCCACGGACGTACTGTCCTTGGGATCATATCCGGCAATGGCCTGCATCAGCAAGGCACAATCGGTCACATCCTTCGCCATGGGCCCCACTTGGTCCAGGGAGGACGCATAAGCGATCAGTCCGTAACGGGAGACCCGTCCGTACGTCGGTTTCAGCCCGACGATACCGCAATAAGCCGCAGGTTGGCGGATGGAACCGCCGGTATCCGTCCCCAATGCCACAATGGCTTCCCCGGCACTGACAGCTGCAGCCGAACCGCCGCTGGACCCTCCGGGGACCATCTCCAAATTCCAAGGATTACGGGTCACGCCGAAAGCCGAGTTTTCCGTGGAAGACCCCATGGCGAACTCGTCCATGTTGGTCTTGCCCAATACCGGCATTCCCTGTTCTTTCAATTTGGTCACTGCCGTAGCATCGTAGACAGGCGTATAATTCTCCAATATCTTGGACGAACAGGTGGTCCGGATACCGGCCGTGGAAAGGACGTCTTTCACCGCCACCGGGATCCCTGCCAACGGTGGCAACGCCTCACCTTTGGCCACCTTCTCATCCACCTGCCGGGCAGTTTCCAACGCCGCTTCTTCCGCTAAGGTAACATAAGCGTTGACTTTGGGGTCAACGTCATGAATCCGCCGAAAAACCGACTCAACCACCTCAACCGCAGTCACTTCTTTCTTTCGGATGAGGTCTTGCAGCTCATGGGCTGTTTTCTCATAAAGCACCTGGGTAACCTCCTCGCACAAAGTTCACAGTGCACAGTACACCGTTCACAGTTTCAAACTTATCAGCGTACACTGTCAACTGCGTATATATCGAAACTCTTCTTTATGATTCGTCATCCTCCAGGATCTTGGGTACCCGGAAATAATAGTTGACCCGGTCCGGCGCATTGGCCAAAGCCAACTCCGGATCCAAGGAAGGACATACCCGGTCCGGCCGGAAAACGTTGGACACCGGAATGGCATGGGCCGTCGGTTCGATGCCCTCGGTATTTAAAGTGTTTAACTGCTCGACAAATTTCAAAATATCATTCAACTGGAGGGTAAATGCTTCGCATTCCTCCTCCGTCAACTGCAACCGGGCCAATCGGGCCACATGTTCCACTTGGGATCTGGTAAGACTCATCGTAACCTCCAACCGTTTAAGATAGCCTTATTGTACCATTAATTTAACGCGAAAGTAGCATTTTTTCATCAATTTTTTAAAAAATGTAACATCAACCTTCCAATAATCGCAGGAATTCCGCTTCGTCGATGATGGGAATCCCCAAAGCCCTGGCTTTTTCAACTTTTGACCCGGGATTTTCGCCGGCCAGGACCATGGATGTATTCTTACTGACACTGGAAGCGGCCTTGCCGCCATGCTGCCGGATGAGCTCCTCAATCTGGCTCCGGCTGTAAGAAGTCAGCGTCCCGGTGACGACAATGGTTTTTCCCGCCAGCGTCTGGGGGCGGTCCGCAGCCAACGGTTCGGTCATATTCACGCCCCGTTCCTTCAGCCTGGCGATAACCTCCCGGTTGTGGGGTTCGGAAAAATACCGGACCACGCTTCCGGCAATGGCCGGGCCGATAGAAAGGATGGCGGTCAGCTCCTCAAACGTCGCCTCCATCAGCCGCTCCATCTCCCGGTAACGTTCCGCCAACTCCCGGGCAACACCGGCACCCACATGCCGGATTCCCAACCCAAAGAGCAAGCGGCTGAGGTTGTTGGAACGGGATTTATCAATGGCAGCCAGCAAATTGGAGGCGGACTTTTCGCCGAACCGCTCCAGTTTGATCAGATCCTCATAACGAAGGGCGTAAAGGTCGGAGACGTCGCGGACCAGCCCGGCATCGATCAATTGAGTCACCACCGCTTCGCCCAGCCCTTCGATGTTCATGGCATCCCTGGAGACAAAATGAATGATCCCTTCCCGAAGTTGGGCCGGGCAGGTGGCCCCCAGGCACCGGGCCACCGCTTCCCCCGGCTCCCGGTAGATTTCCGAACCGCATTCCGGGCAAACCGTGGGCATTTGGAATACTTTTTCGCTGCCGTCTCGCTTTTCCGGCAAAACCCGGACCACTTCCGGAATGATATCCCCTGCTTTTTGAATGATCACCCGGTCTCCGATACGGATGTCTTTCTCCCGGATATAGTCTTCATTATGCAACGTAGCACGGCTTACGGTGGAACCGGCCACCCGGACCGGCGTCAATACGGCCGTCGGCGTCACGGCACCGGTCCGCCCCACATTGACGATGATATCCTCCACCCGGGTCTCCACCTGCTCCGCCGGGAATTTAAAGGCCATCTTCGCCCGGGGCGCTTTGGCCGTATAACCCAGCTCTTCCTGGCCGGCCAGGGAATTGAGTTTCACCACCACGCCGTCGATGTCATAGGGCAATTCGTAACGGTGCTCCGTCCAATAATTGCAAAAAGCGATCACTTCGTCAATGCCGGCGCAAAGTTTGGCATGGGGGTTAATCTTCAGCTGATATTCTTCCAACACTTTGAACCCTTCGGACTGGGTGTCCACCTGTCTCCCTTCAATATATAAAATATCATAGAAGAACGCATCCAACGGCCGGGACGCCGTCACCCTGGGGTCCAGCTGCCGGAGGGAACCGGCTGCCGCATTCCGGGGATTGGCGAAGAGGGGTTCCCCCGCCTGGGCCCGGCGTTCATTCAACTTTTCAAACTCGGCTTTCGGAAGATAGACCTCGCCCCGGACGGCCAGATTCACGCCGTCACCGTTGGCAAGTTTCAGGGGGATGGATTTGATGGTTTTCACATTGGCCGTCACATCTTCCCCGGTGGCTCCGTCGCCCCGGGTGGCCGCCTGGATCAACCGGCCGTTCTCATAAGTGAGGGCCACCGTCAAACCGTCGATCTTCAACTCCGCCATATATTCCAACGGCCCGGACGTCCCCAATCCCCGGCGGACCCGTTCGTCGAATGCCCGAAGATCGTCAGGGCCGAAAGCGTTGTCCAAGCTCAACAACGGTACCCGGTGCCGCACCGAATCAAAGGCGGAAAGCGGCGCACCGCCCACCCGCTGCGTCGGGGAGTCCTCCGTTCGCAGCTCCGGATAGTCCGTCTCATACCGGATCAGCTCCTGCATCATCCGATCGTATTCCGCATCGCTGATCTCCGGCGCGTCTTTCACGTAATATAAATAATTGTGGCGTTCCAATTCGCATCGTAAATATTCCACCCGTTCCCGGATCTCTGCCGGAATTGTCATTGTCAAACCCTCCAACTCTGATTCGGAAAATATCGTCTTTTAGCCGGTTTTGTTCAAACCGCCGCATTCCACCGGTTAGTTGTTTCGAGAACCGGTCTTGATTTCCTGCCGTATTCTGTCATCATCAATCGTATGATTTCCAACGGGATATTTTATAATAGGGTCATGAACGCAAAAAACCATTCTGCAACCTCTGCCTCGCCACCGCCCGAACTGGTCTTTCTGCGGCAGATCATCCGTCTCAGCGACGACCTGTTTCAGATCCCGGGAACCCGGATCCGCTTCGGCCTGGATCCGATCATCGGACTGATTCCCGGCGCAGGCGACTTCATTGCCGGAGTCTTCTCCGGATTGTTGATGCTGGCCATGGCCCGTTACGGAACCAGCGGCGAAGTGATCCTGAAAATGACCGGAAACATTCTCCTCGACTATCTGCTCGGGAGCATTCCGGTCATCGGGGATCTCTTTGACATCGGTTTTCACGCCAATCTTCGCAACCTACGCCTGTTGGAAGAACATTGGGCCGAAGGAAAACACCGCGGCAGCGGCCGGGCGCTGGCAATAACGGCCTTGCTGGTCATCATCGCCGCCGGATTGCTGACGGCCGGGTTCATCTGGGCGTTGGCCGCCTGGCTTTGGCGGCTCATCTTTTAAGGGACGTACAGATCTCCACCACCGCCAATTCCAATTCCAAACGGGGTTCCCGCTGGCCGGTTTTCATCCTGAAATTGGCTTCCAACAGCCGGTGCAGTATTTTTTCCACTTCACCCATGGAAAACCGGCCGGACTGAACCATGCTTTTCTCGGCCACAAAAGGCTTGATGCCCAATTCAGCGGCTAATTTCTTGCTGTTCATCCCCCGGGCCCGGGCCTCCAACGCTGCCGCAATATTCCTGAATTGCTTGGCCAATGTGGCCAGGATCTTTAACTCCGCCTCGCCGCTGTCCAACAGTTCCTGGAGGCGGGGAATGCCCTGCCTGGCGTTGCCCGCAGCCACCGCGTCGATCAATCCGAAAATATCGGGTTCCGGCTCCTCCGGCAGGAGCGCATCCAGCTCCGCGTCGGTCAACCGCCCGCCGGAACCGGTATAGGTCCTGATCTTTTCCAACTCCGTACGGAGACGGAGCAAATCCGTCCCGGCCCGCTGCACCACCTTGGAGACTTGGGCCGGAGCCAGCGCAAGCCCCATGGCCTGTGCCCGTCGGCTGACCCAAGGCCCAATATCCCGAGAAGCCAATTTATTGCAGTCCACCACCGTAATCCTCTTTTGTAACTCCACATGGGCCTTTTTCTGTCCGTCCAGTTTCATGGCAGATATCAACAGATAGACCCCGGCAGCCATCCGCCCCAGTCCGGCCAAGATCGCTTCGTCCATGCCGTTTTTGGCATGTTCCAATCCGGTCAGGCAGATAACCCGGACATCGCCGAAGAATGCCGGCGTCTCCAAATTGGTCAACAATTCCGACGGTTCCTGTTCCGGCGCATGGATGGTCACCAGATTGAACGCTGCGTCCTCACCGGGCAGCAATTTTTTGACCGCCGCCTCCATCAACTCTTCATGAAACAACCGTTCTTCGCCTAAAAACAGATACGCCGGCAACATCCGGCCTTCGGACACCTGTTTCAAAAAATCGTTGCGGGTCATGGTTTCTCCTTTACTTTCATGGTCAACATATTAAGGGTACATAGTACACGGTGCACAGTGCACAGCTTCATCTTGATATGAGGTCTCAGGTTCCGGGTTATGGAAGGAATGCAAATGCATTCCTACCTAAAACCAGTACCGAGCACCTAACACCTGAAACCCGGTGCCTTTTTCCCTTTACACTTTGGAACTGTCCACTGTCAACTGATTAACGCTTCTGTCTTCTATATTCTGTATTCTGTCTTTCAACTCACTTTCCAACTATAACCACTGTCTTATCCGGATACATTTTCAGGCGGACGGTACCGTGCAGGTCGGTGCGGAAGACGGCGACTCCCATGGAATGCAACCGGCGAAGTGTCCGGGCGCCGGGATGGCCGTAACGGTTGTTTCGGCCCGCCGAGATCACCGCCCAGTCCGGCTGCAGCTGGCTTAAAAAAGGCCAGGAGGTTGCCGTATCGCTCCCGTGATGCCCGACTTTCAGTCCGGACACCCGCCGGCCGCTGCCATACTTTTGGATGACCATTTCTTCGCCTTTTTCCCCCAAATCTCCTGTTAACAACAGCTTATTTTTGCCATAGACGATCCAAAGCACCAGCGAACGGTCATTTTCCGACGAAGCCTCCGGAATATGCATGATTTCCCCGTAAACCCGCCCGTCCAGGCGGAAACGGACTCCTCCGGATACCCGGCGGACCGGAATCTTTAACGCTTTCAATTTCCGTATCAACGTTTGGGTCACAAAACCATCCGGGTCAGCCCCTTCCGGAATATACACACTTTTGGCCGGAACGGCCGCCAACACTTCATCCAAACCGCCCAAATGATCCAGGTGGCCGTGGGTGCCGAAAACCAGATCCAGCCTGGAAACCCCCTGCCTGCGTAAGAAAGGCACCACCCGTCCCCGGCCTTTGCCGTCGTCACCCCCGTCCACCAGGACCGTGCTTCCGCCGGGGCCCCGCAGCCAAACAGCATCTCCCTGACCCACGTCGATGACGGCCACTTCCAAATAATTGTGCTGCCACTTCCAACAGAGTTTGCCCCAAAGTATCCCGTTGAGCACAGCCAAAATTATCAGAAAAACCGTTTCCCGGCTCAATTTACGACAGGAGCCGGTCAACACGTTCGGGGTCCGCCAATCCACCCATAGGGCCAACCCCAGATAATAACCGGCCATCCACGGCCAGGGCCACACCGGGGACCAACTACAGACCCAGGGCAATCCGGAAAAGATCTCCACCGTCCAGCGGATCAGCCGGATATTCCACCCTGCGACGGTTAACATCCATTTCCCCGCAGCGGGAAAGGCCAGCCCGATCCCTTCGCCAATCAACCCAAGCAGCACGGCAATGTTCGCCGGCAGGCTCAAGAGCACATTCACCACAGGGCTTCCCCAGGATATCTGTTGAAAGTAATAGACCGTCACCGGAAGGATCATCAGTTGGGCACCGGCGGAAAGCAACAATATGTCCCAGGCCGGTTCCCAAAGCCGGTTCTTAACAGGGAAAAAGGCCTTGAGCTCCGGATAAAGCCATACCACGCCCGCCGTCGCCGTTACCGACAGTTGAAAGCCCACGTCGAACAGGGTATAAGGATTGGCCAACAGCAAGATGCCGGCAGCCAGGGCCAGCCGGTCGGAAGCCCGGCCCCGGACCCTGAGAACGTCGGATACCATATAGATGAAGAGCATCAGTCCGGCTCGGACCACCGGAGCTTCCATGCCTGTCATCAGCATATAAAAACCAACACCCATGAGGAGCGGCAGGATCCGGCCCCGTTTGGACAAGCCCATCCGGGACAGCAACCAACCCAAACCGGCTACGATAAAACCCACATGCAGCCCGGAGACTGTCAGCAGGTGGATGGTGCCGGTTCGTTGGAAGGCCAGTCTCATCCGGATCCCGGCCCCGTCTTCCGGTAAATCTTCCCCCAAGACCATCCCGTGCAGCACATGAGCATCCACCGGCTGCAATACTTGTCCGCCGAAAGCCAACATCTTGCGACGGAGATGTTCCGCCCAGATAAACCACGGGGCCAACCCCGGCCCCGGGACAACGGCCGGAGGGTCTATCGCACTGATCGTCCCAGTGATCCGGCGTTGCTCCAAAAACCCGGGCAGTCCCGCGCCGGGCCGGTTCACCGCCCGGAACCATCCCAGGACCTGCAGCCGCCGGCCGTAACAGTCTCCGGGAAGATCGCCCCGGAAATAGACGGTGACGACACCCCGGGGCATCTGCTTCCCTTGGGAAGCCAGCCGCAGGGTCAACCGGAAGGTGCCGTTTTCCATTCTCTCCGGTCGACGGATCAGGACCCCTTCTACCCGCAGTTCTTTCCGGTCAAAGGTTTCGTTCCACCGGACATGGGCCGTGTAATTCTCCCGGAGCAGGGCCGCATAAAATCCTGCTAAACAAAGGAAAACCGCCAATACCGCCCAACCCAGGCCGGGTCGGCGGCTGATAAACACCAGCGTCCCGGCGGCAGTCAGGGTCAAGGCGCCCAGCAGCCACACCAGGGGTGGCCATCCAAGATAAAAAGCAGCCGGGATTCCCGTTGCCACCGCGCAGAAAACCGCTAGACTCCCGTTCATTTGACGTAAAGATAGGGGCGGAATTTCTCCAACATCGTTTTGCCGATGCCGCTGACCTGATCCAGCTCTTCATAGGATTTAAAGGGGCCGTGCTGTTTCCGGTATTCGACGATCCTTGCGGCCAATGCCGGGCCGATCCCCGGTACGGTCTCCAACTGGACGGCGGTGGCCCTATTCAGATCCAAAGGCCCGGTCCACTGAGGTTTGGATACATTCGTCCGCCCTTTTGCCTTAGTACGGAGATCCTGAGTTGCCGCTACCGCTGTCGCCGCCGTCTCTCCTTTTTTGGGAATATACAGTTGCTCCCCGTCCTCCACAAACCGGGCCAGGTTGAGCCGGTCCAGGTCCGCCTCAGGCAAAGCCCCGCCCCCTTGTTTCAAAACTTCAAAAACCCGGGTCCCCGGTGCCACCTTCACCACCCCCGGATGGTGCACTGCTCCGGAAAGGTGAATGTATACCGGTTTCTCCTCGGCGGCCACCGGAAACTCGATCCCCCGCCGGGAGTCCTGAATGAAAATAAGCACTCCGCCGACGGCCAGCAAGATCAGCAAAACCACCGCCGCCTGCCGCTGCCGAATGGATAAAGCCATGGCTTTTCCGCTCCTTTTCGGGTTTTTGTGTAATTATTCCATATTTGGATTAACTTTCCTGCAAGGGGGCATATAAAATCATCCTCTGCTTGAGATGCTCCGTCTGCAAAAGGCACCTTTCGGCCTCCTTCTATGCACGATGCATACGTTCAACTCACTGAAAAACAAAAAAGGACAGTCTTACAACTGTCCTTAAATCATCGATTAATATTTCACCAATATCTGCCGCTTCTCCCCATACCAGGAGCCCAGGAAGAGCCGTTTTCCGATCTGATCGTGGGCCAGGAAACCGGAAGGCAGTTTCCCGTCAGGCGAATAATGCACAAAGTATTGCCGGTTGCTGCTGTAGAAATACTGGCCGTTACGGGTGACAAAGAAGGTCTGATTTTTGACCAGCTTCTGCGAAGCGATCCAGGCGTCAATATTGGGTATGGCTTTTAAATCATTCCAGTCGGCAATCTGGCATTTACGGTTCAATTCTTTTTGAGCCACTGCCTCCAGGTTTTGGGTTTCGCTATACTTTAAAATCGTTAACTTCATCTCAAAACCATGAGGCCGTACGCTGCCCGGTCCCGGATGCGGAGCAGGCCCTGGTTTCGGTGCAGGTGGTGGCGGCGGCGGTACAGGCGCCGGTGCCGGTCCGTGAGCCGGCGCTCCTTTTTTAACGGCCAGAATGGGATGATTCAGATTGTACCAGGAACCCAGGACCAGTTTGTTCCCGATCTTATCATGAACCAAATAATTGGAGGGGATCCGTCCCGAAGCAAAATATTGAACATTATATTGCCTGTTTCCGCTGTAAATCAACTTGCCGTTGCGGGTGACATAGAATGATTGTTCATCCTTAAGCCGCATCGCCGCAATCCAGGCGTCAATATTGGGTATGGCTTTCAAGTCATTCCAGTCGGCGATGGTCCACTCCCGGCCCAGGTCCCTTTCCACAGCACGGAACAGATCCTCCCTTTCCGAGTAAGTTCTGTATGTCAGTCTGAACCGTTCTTCAAAGCGATCCCTGTCATCCCTTCCCGGGCGCCAGTCATGATCGTTTCGCCGCTTATCAATCACCAAAATATTGCGTCTTTCACCATACCAACTGCCGAGAAACAACTTATTGCTGATCTTGTCATGGACCAAAAAACCTTTAGGTGCCTGGCCGGTGATGGAATAATAGACAAAGTATTGACGGCTCGCAGAATAGTTGAATTTCCCGTTATATGTAACGAAAAACGTCTGGCCGTGACGCAGCCGCATCCCTAATATCCAGTCATTGATATCACGGATAGCTTTCAAATCCTGCCAGTCCGCAATAGCAAAACCGTGTCCGAACTCCCTGTCCACTGCGCGGACGAGATCCTCTTTTTCCGTGTAGACTCCGTAGGTAAATGCAAAATTATCCCAATCATTGGGCCCTCTCCCGTGGCCCAGACCGCTGACGAGCATCAGAAGAAGGATGCTAATCGTAATGATGATTCCGACATTTTTTCTTCTTAACATGTTAAACTCCTTTGCCATTGTAGTTCGGTTCGCCAAGAAACGATTTCCTGTCATCAGTTCGGCAAAGGAGACTTTATAACCTTTAAGGTCACGGTGCCATTTTCATCATTTTTTAGGTCAGTTTCACTATGCGTTACTATAAACGGCCAGTCAATATTCCACGAATAAACGGCTAGACTGCAGGCTGCAGGATTACTCTGAGCCACGCATCTTGCGTGAGGTACAACTCAATTTTTTGGTTACAGGGTGAATCCTCCATCCGTTTCAATCCACACACCCGTGCAGGGTATGACTTTACTTGGTCTTCCTGGTACAATCACATACACACTAGCTGCAATTGCGAAAGTCCTGGCAAATCCATGATCCATTAGGGGTTCGCGTAACACATTAGGTTATAAGCACTCCTTCAGGATCATAAGTCACTTTCACACCAACATGTTCAACCCTCCTTTTCCAATTGCTGCCTAAAAAATAATAACGTAAACTATCGGACTCTTCATCAATAATCTTTTCCAACCTGTAACGAAGCTCTGTAAACTGTGCGGGGTCAAGCAAACACTCAAATACGGAATTTTGAACGCGCTGGCCGTAATTCACACATTCCTTAGCGACTTTACGTAACCTTTTACGTCCCGCAGAAGTGGTAGTATTAACATCATATGTTATTAATACCATCATATAAAACACCCCCTATTTCCAGAAAAACGGCGGATATCCGTCCAAATCGCCCCGAAAGTACCGAGCCAATAAAAGGCTTTGAACATATGGAATCAAACCAATCGGAATTTTCTCGTTTAAATATGGATGCGTGATTTCTTCCTGCTTTCGACGTTGCCATGCAGCCAAAACAGTTTTTCGAGTAGCATCGTCCATAACTACGCCATCAGACTCGGTACATCGAAAGCCATTAGGAGAAATTTGTTTCAGATTGATCAAACTTAACGCCATCCGATCCGCAAGAAACGGCCTTAATTCTTCCATAAGATCCAATGCGAGACTCGGCCGCCCCGGTCTTGCCTGGTGTAAAAAACCGACTGCCGGGTCAAGGCCGACGGACTCTAAGGCAGACTGAACATCATGTGCCAACAAAGTGTAAAGGAATGAAAGAAGGGCATTCACATTATCACGTGGTGGACGACGGCTCCTTTCATGGAAGAAAAAATCCGTTTTATTGACGAGGATCAAATGGTCAAAGACGCCAAAATATGTACGGGCCGCCTCCCCTTCGATGCCTCGTAAAACCTCTAAATCATCACAGTTTTCTATTCGGCCTAATTGACGATTTAAACATTCAATCGCTCGACAAAGCTCCAATGTTGAAGTATTTTCACCATGATCACGAACAGCCCGTGCTAAAACCGTACGACAATTGGCAATCTTCCCGGAAATAAATGAACTGGCAAGCATAACACACTCTTCCGGATTATCCGCAGCCCTAAATTGCCGCCGCCGCAATAAAACATTTCCTTTCACAGGACCGCTTACTCGCGCTAAAAAACGCCCATTCTCCGTTAAAAAACTCAACCCCACATTCCGTTCGGCACAAAGCGCCATCAATGCCGGACTGGCACCCGTATAACCAAAGCTTATAATACCTTCGAGATTATGAATGGGGACACGCAATTTTTCCTCGTCGTTAACCCGTACCACAATATTTTCTCCGTCTCGAGCCAAATACGCATCAGGTGAAGTTACATAGAGTATGTTTAATAACTTTCTCATGATCCCCCATCCTAAGTCAATCTTACCGTAACAACCATTCAGACCTATTTTCAACCTCTACCTCACTACTACTTTCTCCCAAGTTGAAATCTCACGAGAATAACTTTTACACCTATCCACGCACCCGTGCGGGGTGCGACCCAAAACGGGCATTCAGCAAATTGCAGCAACTTGGTTTCAATCCACGCACCCGTGCGGGGTGCGACTAAAAGGGAGGTTGTTAAAATGTCTAAAAACAGTTTCAATCCACGCACCCGTGCGGGGTGCGACGTGAGCAGCATCTAATGCCTGTAGCTGTATTTGTTTCAATCCACGCACCCGTGCGGGGTGCGACGCTGGCGGATATATATCTGTTGCTCATATGTATAAGTTTCAATCCACGCACCCGTGCGGGGTGCGACATCCCCGGGAAGCACTTATTCAGAAATGGAGGGTTTCAATCCACGCACCCGTGCGGGGTGCGACTTGAGGACTTAATCAGTTGTAAACCACATGCAAAGTTTCAATCCACGCACCCGTGCGGGGTGCGACTTGCGTCAGCCGTTACACGCCAGAACGTATCAACGTTTCAATCCACGCACCCGTGCGGGGTGCGACGATTTTGAGTATAAGTTTTCGGAAGAAGAGTTTTTGTTTCAATCCACGCACCCGTGCGGGGTGCGACCCTCAAGATATACCGCAGGAAGCATGGGAAATAGATGTTTCAATCCACGCACCCGTGCGGGGTGCGACCTGGATTACCGAGTGTTTTATGATAAAAAACAATGTTTCAATCCACGCACCCGTGCGGGGTGCGACAATAATAGGAAGAAGAAATAAAAACAATAAGGAGGTTTCAATCCACGCACCCGTGCGGGGTGCGACATAAAGCAGGTTTTCCTTGGATTCCTGTATTAGGTTTCAATCCACGCACCCGTGCGGGGTGCGACGCCATTGTCTCCCATGAGCCAACATAAGCGATAGTTTCAATCCACGCACCCGTGCGGGGTGCGACCAATTTTACGAGCCGATTCTCGATGTTGTTCCTGGTTTCAATCCACGCACCCGTGCGGGGTGCGACACGTTTCCATGGAGCATTGGAAGGGATAGACAAGTTTCAATCCACGCACCCGTGCGGGGTGCGACGCCATTTATCCATGCTATAGATATAAACCACCATGTTTCAATCCACGCACCCGTGCGGGGTGCGACATAGTATCAGGACGGTCATTTTCAAATTCGTAGTTTCAATCCACGCACCCGTGCGGGGTGCGACAGAGTACATTCCGCATTATTGGATAAGTCATCTGTTTCAATCCACGCACCCGTGCGGGGTGCGACGTAATTTAGCTCTAGATGTTCGTAAACCCTGATTGGTTTCAATCCACGCACCCGTGCGGGGTGCGACTCTGACGTTCCTGGAGACAAAAACAACTTATACGAAGTTTCAATCCACGCACCCGTGCGGGGTGCGACTTTACCACCACCAGCTGCCCCACCGAATAACGTGTTTCAATCCACGCACCCGTGCGGGGTGCGACTATTTAATGGATCTCAACAATCAGCAATTTATCGAGGTTTCAATCCACGCACCCGTGCGGGGTGCGACAAATTAGCCGATTTGCCAAAGAACGGGTGCAGGTTGTTTCAATCCACGCACCCGTGCGGGGTGCGACAAAGATGGAAGGAAAAATACGGATTGTATGTTAAGTTTCAATCCACGCACCCGTGCGGGGTGCGACGTGGTTGTCGTGGGCGAAACTCCAGACGAAAAAGTTTCAATCCACGCACCCGTGCGGGGTGCGACAATATTGCCAAAAGCAACGTCAACGCCTCACTAGTTTCAATCCACGCACCCGTGCGGGGTGCGACCATCAGGAATTGTTGTTGTAGTCCATGGGATAATCGTTTCAATCCACGCACCCGTGCGGGGTGCGACTTTAACATGTATTACCAAGTGAGAACTATATCAGTTTCAATCCACGCACCCGTGCGGGGTGCGACACCTATCAGGCCCACCAGTAGTAAATTTTGCCCCAGGTTTCAATCCACGCACCCGTGCGGGGTGCGACAGTATCCAGGATTGCATAATGTTCCCAACGGATTGGTTTCAATCCACGCACCCGTGCGGGGTGCGACCTTATCCCGGCAAAATAAAAGTGGAGGAGTATTGTTTCAATCCACGCACCCGTGCGGGGTGCGACCCATTCGTCGGGAAGGTTATCCTGGTTGATAACGTTTCAATCCACGCACCCGTGCGGGGTGCGACCCGCATTTGAGAAAATAGATCAACCGCTCCCTGTGTTTCAATCCACGCACCCGTGCGGGGTGCGACTGTAAAAATAGTCGAAGCGTGTCTTAAAATAATGTTTCAATCCACGCACCCGTGCGGGGTGCGACAAAATATTGAAATATTGATTTATCTCGAGTATCATGTTTCAATCCACGCACCCGTGCGGGGTGCGACTAAATTCCCTCAACCTTATTTTGAACATCTAAATGTTTCAATCCACGCACCCGTGCGGGGTGCGACTTGGAACAGTGCTTCCCGGCGCAACCGGTTCCGTTCGGTTTCAATCCACGCACCCGTGCGGGGTGCGACATAGAGGTGAGAAGTTGTGAAGCCGATATTCGAACGTTTCAATCCACGCACCCGTGCGGGGTGCGACGTGTAACATTGTTCATAATTGATGACAATACGCCGGTTTCAATCCACGCACCCGTGCGGGGTGCGACCTCAAGAAAAACTTGCAGAGATGACCGGGCAAGGTCGTTTCAATCCACGCACCCGTGCGGGGTGCGACTCATTTCGGCCCAAACCACCATAAAAGCTGATCTTGTTTCAATCCACGCACCCGTGCGGGGTGCGACCGGCGGTGCAGATTGGTATCTACAAACGGCGTATGTTTCAATCCACGCACCCGTGCGGGGTGCGACCATATGCAAATTTAGCCATACCGCGCATATCTGTTTCAATCCACGCACCCGTGCGGGGTGCGACTGCCGGGCAAAGTCTACATGCAGGGCCCGGTGCGTTTCAATCCACGCACCCGTGCGGGGTGCGACTTCCCGCGCGCCCGCTTATGATACGCCTTTCGGTTTCAATCCACGCACCCGTGCGGGGTGCGACAGTAATATCAAAAAACGCTAATCTGTCAGTAACCTTTTGCATTATTTCGCGAACCGGAAAATATAGATATTTTTTACCACATATATTTCCTTCAATAAGTAGCAAAAAATGATTCTAGCTGTAATTGCGAAGATCCTAGTAAATCCATGATCATTAGGGGTTCGCGCTAACTCTGTAGATAAAGTAATTTCCGTGAGTCTTACTATTCATTAATTTCGATCCATTCAAAATTTTTTCACTGACTACAAATTGCAAAAGGTCCATCATCCCATATTCTGCATAATGAATCATCCATTAATAAAATCTTTATTCCTCCTCTTCAGTCTTCATTTGAATTTCTTTGCGAATATATTCTTTTACCGATTTTGTTCTCCCAGTTAGAGATGGCAGACAAATATCGTACAAAGAACATGCACGACAATGTTTCCCCTTAGTTGCCGGTGGTGTTATCCCCTTTTCGTACATCATATGCATCCTTTGGCTTAGATTAAAAACTTGCTGACGCAATTCATCATCAAAAGAAACACATGTTCTGCGTCGGATTTCGCCATAATACAGATCGCCTTCATCGATTTTTATCTGCAACATCTCTTCAAGACAGATAGCCTGAGCGCAAAGTTGTACTTCATCCCGGCTATCCGGCTTCGGTTTACCGCGTTTATATTCAACTGGACGCGGCTTCCAAAAACCTTTCCTCCCCGGGATATGTACACCTCCGGAAGAAACTCCTACTTGATAAAACTCAACCAAATCCAATACACCATATAGCCCCAATTCCCAAGAAACAACCGGGAGAGAGCGGCTGATAAGCATACTCCCCCTGCTTTCAACAAGCAGGGGAGTATGTACCCGGTCATGTATAATCCGGCCTTCAACCGTTCTCACATTCTCTTGCCACTGTTGTTCTAAATGAATTAAAGCCCATTGTCGTTCGCAGAAGGCGAAATGCTGGATGCCGGAGAGCATCAGGAGATCATCTTCAGAATAAGAAATCATAAATCCATTCACCATTTATTACTATATAATCAATTCTTTCATCTTCATTAGATCTGGATTTAGTATAGCTTTCATATAACCTAAAAAGTTTGAATCGTAACCATCTTCAAACCAACGATAGATTTCCTTATATCCACTAATTGATTGTAGTCCCAATTCATCTTTCTTTGATGCCCAAATTTGGACACTATTTTTAAGTAATTGTATTGAACTTACTTTCTCACCACTTTCAAGCATTCGAATTATTTCCTGGTCCATAACAACCAATCGAGTATCAGACGAAATGATTTTACAGATATCAGCAACTTCTGGATACATATGAGTTCTTTCATATCCTAATATTTTCTCTATTTTTTCATTGTAGTCTTCTTTTAATTCGCGTTTAATCGTTTCTGTCACTAAATCTGTAATAGAAAGTTTATTTATCAAGCCTTCTTCAATAAGTTGGGAAAAAACTTTTTGGGAAGTTTTAAACCCCGGGTGCATCTTCAAATTAATATCCTCAATTATAAAACACCACATTTCAGAATCTTGATATTCCCCATTCCGATTCACTCGGCCATCAATTTGCAAAAAACTTTGGATTGAGCGTAATTCTGCAAAACCATTTCGAAACGAAAAATCCAGCCCGGCTTCAGCACAACTTGTTGCTACTAATGTCCAGTCCGAGTGATAATTGAGTTCTTTAGAATGTTTATCTTTTTCCAATCTTTTATGAATTTCTCCAATAATTGGTTCCCTGTCTTTTGGAGTTAACGCGGTTGACAAATGTAAAACATTAAGCCCTAGATTTCTCATTTGATTTGCTAAATAAGCTGCCGAAAAAACTGTATTCATAATGACTAGTCTAGGACCTTTTTTTGATAAAATAAAACCAATTAAATCATTAATTGTACTAAATGCTATAGGTTTTTTAGAATCTAATTCATAATTAACTTTAAGTTTTATTCTTTTTTGTTCATACTCATTAACCAAATTTCGTAATCTTTCAGTTATTAATTCTGGTAGCTGTTCCTGTTTAACAAAATCCTTTATTTCCCAAAATTTGGCCGTAGTTCCAGATGCCAATACAACATGACATCCCCATTCCTTTGTTAACTTTTGTAACCACAACCATGCTTGCGGCCATAACCATGTTGGAATTGCTGCATGACTTTCGTCAATAAATATTCCCGATCCAGGTAACTCATGTAACTTCCGCAATCTTGCAGGTTCATTACTTCCTAACGATTCAAAAAACTGGACCGCTGTTGTAACTGTAATTGGTGCATTCCAAAGTGTTGCAAGTTCCCGGGCTTCAACTGAAGAAAAATCTGCTTGATGATCATGTTCTGCTACAATCAATTCCGGATCCTCATCATCCAAAACTAATGCTTTTCTATAAATCTTTACTGACTGTGTGATAATATTAGTAAAAGGTAAAACAACAATAATATGACGTAAATTTTTCTTTATAGCCGCTTGAAGAAGATGAGCCATTATAGCAGTAGTTTTCCCCGTTCCAACTGGACTGTCACAATAATAAAATGAATGATCGATATCTCTGTTTCTGCAAGAATTATAAATCTGATTTCTTAGTTCATTCCTTTCACTTTTTTCACCTTCCTCATAAGTCCTCCGAACATATTCATCAAGTTTTTTCAAGCGTTCTTCCCATCTCGTCTGAAATATTGGTTTTTCATGATGAGCTGTATCACTGTAATCAGCATCAACCAAACATGAAAGGGCTAATCTACGTGCAAGACCATCCGGAATAATCGATTGCTTTGCATCATCCAGATTAAATATAATTTCATTTTGATGTAATAATAAATATTTGTGCAAATTGTTATCAGTAAGCTCCTTAACCTTTACATCACGAAAAGGATATGGTTGTGATGCTTTACGAGGTAAAGAAGGCAATCCACAATGATGGGAATAAACTAGTAAAGCTGATTCATATTTGTTTTCTTTTTCCTTTAAATATGCAACTCCAGCATCCACATGATTCACCGGCAAATGTTGCATCTGCCTTTTACCTGCTAAAACTTCTTGATTTCTTTCATCAAGTTTGCCTAGATCGTGAAAACAGGCGGCCCATGTTACGATGGCCTTTAGGGACTCAAAATGAGCCGCCTTTGCATATTTTAACATCCTTTCAACATTGGATTGTGCACGATGAAGTACACCAGTAATATGTTCTTGATAGCTTTGTTCCGGCAAACCTTTATTAGGTTGGGCACTATGAGCAAGTAGTTTCATATATTACATCTCCAACATTAAATCTCTAATTCCTTTTGTTTTTTCTTTTATTTTAGCTTCAAGTTCAGCAATTTGGGTTTTTAAACCGTTAAAATCATAATCATTCCATGTTGTTGATGGTTTTTCTTTATCTCCAATTCTTTTTGGTGTTAATGCTTCAATAATTTCAAAATCGTTATATTTTCCAACCGGTGAGTTGTGTTCTATATAAAAAGCATGACGAATATTTACTTGAGAACGGATATAAGACGCTGTATGAGTGTAAGCATATGGTATAAGTTTCAATAATAAATCAATATCTCTTTGAGTGCACTTTGTTTTAGTTGCAGCTGTGGCATTTACAAAGAAAGGCATACAATATATACCATGTTGGACAATTCGAAAACCTAATGGCGCCATACCACGACTTTTATCTTCTTCAACCGGTGCTACTTTTGTGGTAGTCAATCGTTCAATTCGAATTGGTGAAATCGAAACACCAAGTCCAAACTGGGCTACACCTGTCTGAATCTTATCTGACAAATCTTCTTCAAGAAAAGTATTTCCAAAAATTCGGGCATCCCAGTATTTATCAAGAAATTCACCTGTTTTTACTTCTTCCTTAACTGTTGACCGCTCAATATCTCTTTTCTCTAATAAATCAAATTTTGAATATTCTTCTTTGTTGATACCCAATTTTAAACTTACTTCTTTCCAAACAGGTCCTTCCTTATGTAATACCAGATCTCTCAGTTTTCGTTTAAATGAAACAGGAGAAATCTCTCCTCTTCCATCATGTCGTTGTCTTGGATCACTTTCTCTGTCTGGGTCTCCATTTGGATTTGAATTAATGACCTCGATAATTAATAATCCTGTTCCCCGATTAATAATGTCATTCATTGACTTTCCTCCTTTTCAATTTTGGCTAGATAACCTAATAATACTTGTGCCCGTTCAACTTCATCAAAACTTTCCGGAACCTCTTGCTTACTTATTTCAAGACATGTAATTGCCATTTGATTGACAGCCCATTTGGCAATTTTGGCTTCATCATTACCAATTACACTATCCGCCCATGCTTTATAAATTCTTATCCTCTCTCCCAATAAATTGAGTGCCCTATTAGGAAATTCAATCGCAGTGGGCATTATCGAATTCCCAATTAACTGAGGTGGAATTTTTCCACTTTTAGCACCTCCCTTTTGAACATTAAGACAATATTCTCGGTGTAATACATCTGCCAGCATCATCAATCGACCAATGTTAAACGCTACACTATGCATGTAATCCTCCTTATAACAATTTGATTTATAAAGTAATATTGATATTAATGAAACAGCAAGGCAACTATCATAAATTGCATTTTTTAACCCTTTCTTTTTAATATAGTAAAGTTCTTTTCGATTACTAAAATGTCCAATATTTATTAATAGATTTTTGGAATGTTGATAAACTTTAGACAATAGTCTTTTCGAAGACTCTTTGTCATCTGACACCGGAATAAATATTTCATAAATTTCCCTCAAGGAAATCCCTGGAACTTTTTCAACAGTAACATCTAATGAATTATTTTCCGTTCCAAACTTCCAAGTTTTTTTCATAAAGTCTAGGATTTCACCAGGATAAGGGCAGTACGAAGTAATAATTTTTTCTTCTTTATTGACATGAATACGATATTCAATAGTTGGATGATTTTTTGCCGCTATTTGCCATTCAGTAGTTCCCGAAATAATCTCATTAGCACTGAATGAATTAGATAATAAAATTTGCTTACGTCCATCATCAACTTTATTAATAACAAGTGTTTTAATCCGAGCATTTGGATTGATTTCTATCTTCTTACTCAAACTACCGCAAACTTGTTGGGCTAATGTTTCGAATCGAATTGTTTGCATTTCCAAATCAGCTGAATGCCCCAACATTTTCGCCAACTCTTCATCAAAGTCGGGTTCATCTTCAACATACGCAATGAGTAAATTAAATTCCTTATCAGTACTCCCCGGTACTTGAACCCACGTTATATCTTCACGTTCATAATTAGTTATAAAATTCAAGGCATAATTAATTTCATTAATTTTTTCTTTACTGACTTTATATGCTTGTAGACTTTTCATTCCATACCGTGTAAGACATTCTGTATCTTCTTTCTTACTAAACAAGTATGTATTTCCTAATACAGGCAATTTTGGATTTGGAAATTTTTCCTCTTCAATTACTTGTTGTTCGCCAGTTAATTGACAGAAATCTTTTTTTAGACTTCTACTATTCTGAGCATCCTTGTTAATTAATTCCTGAATCAAAATATTTTTTAGCCTAATATCCTTAACTTTATAAAAGAATCGATAAGCATCATAAACATCGAAAGCTAATTGAGTATTTGAATAAAAACCATTTTTTAAATACGTACCTATTAAAATATCTTTCAATAAATCCAATATAGATTCTTCAAATGTATGTAATTGATTTTTGATGATTTCCAATACAGAGTTATAAAAATTTTTTTGTTCTTCCTGATTTCTAGGAAATCTAGTAATTAACGTATATAATGAATCCAACTCTTTAACATTTTGACAAACAGGTAATAGTTGTTCAATTGTCCAATCACTAATAATAATATCCTTACTTTCAGGATTTATTTTATTGAAATCTAACTGCGACAATACTTCTAGTTTTTCATCTTTGCTTTTAATTTTTTTCCATACATTCTTATCAAAATCCGATGACAAACCGTGATTTAGAATTGGTTTGTGAATCCGGATAATAGGGAAACTATTATGATTACCCTTACTATGTTTCCACAACTTAACAAATTGTTCTTTAGCAAGAAAACTTATGGTTTTAGGTTTACGATTCTCATCAATCTCAATATATAATCCTGCACTTTTAGCTGGTTCACCAATATCCCTATGAGTTGTAATTTGAAGAAGTCCTTTACTCTTTAAAACCTGTGCCATTATATATAATTCATTAATCATAAAACAACGCTCCTTGGATAATTTTAACATTTTGCCTGAATATAGGTTTAATAACTCCATTCTCAGGTTTATCAAACATACAATAAAGCATGGATGGTATCTGCAAATTTATTGACTTATCAACTACTGTCGTATCCCGCAAGGGTCCGAAATAAGTAGGAACAAACTCTTTCCACCCAAGAAAAGGAGTATAGTGAAAACTCCCCTGTTTCAAACGTCTCATAAACATATCTTGAAGAGCATGAAGATGATTATTTCCATAAGGCGCTTTATCAATCTCTTCAACAACACCGTATACTTTATAACAGACGTCAACCAAAACAGTTGCTGCTAATTGAAAATTTGAAGTTCCACTCTTTCTTAAAGGACCTCGATAATTATTGAAATAACGGTGGTAAATAATTGGCGAACAAATTTCAACCTTGATCGGCTTAATATAAGCTGATTTAATTCTTGCTACAGCTTCAAACATACCTTTTACTGCTGAAAATGTTGGTGCTGGATATGATACCGGAGCAGACCCAGTATCTGGTCGGGCAAACATAGCCGCAGGCCCTTGGACTTCAAATTCAACAAAATAATTTTTATTATTCAATGTTCCACCCCCAAAAAACTTTGGAATCAAATATCAATTAATAAAAATCAATTTTTCCGATTTCACCATTCATAAATAAGAAGAATCAATTTGTCTTATAACAGATTCCATTTTTTCTTTATTATTCCTTTATACTCCTATTCTACCTCACCCGACTGACACATGTATGTCACAGAACATTTATTCTGCCCAATATTTTACTCATTATTTACAAAATATTCTTCCATAATTGTCAATAACCTTCTTAATTCTATTAAAAACCACAAAATTTCTTCAATATTTACACACACTAAACCAACAAAAAACCGCCCCCTTCGGAGCGGTCCCTTACTTCTCTATTTCTTGAAAAACTTCACCTGGCCGCTGAGATTCGGCACCAGGTACTGGTCCGGATTATCCAGCGCCACTTTCACCGTAAACACCCGTTCACTGCCCTGGGCCACCACCATCCGGGAGATATCCGTCACTTTCCCGGTGTACTCCTTCCGGTCCGCGAAGGGCAGGAAATGGTCATAGGCCACCGGGATAAAGCGGGCACTGCTGCCAATGGTGATGTCTCGGATAAGCAGCTCCGGTACATGAACATGGACATATAACTGTTCATCGCTGAGGATGGTCAGTAGTTTCTTCTCATCATCCACCACGTCGCCCGCCCGATAGCCAATCTCAGAAACCACACCGGCCATGGGAGCAACCACCGCATTGTCTTTGATGCAGCTTAATTCGAGTTTATTTTTCAAAGCCTCCAGCTCCGACCGGACACTGTCCATCTGGTCCAGGATGGCCTGCCGGGCGGAGATTCCTTTGGTCTTTGCTTCCAAGGCCTGCCGGAGGTTGGCTGCCCGGGTTTCGTCAGCCCGGGTTTCCTGTCTGATATTATCCAGCTCGTACCGGGAGATCAGGCCCTCTGCATACAGATGCTCCTTATCCCGGAGGATCTGCCGGGAAAGGGCAAAGGTAGCCTCGGCATGGGCCAGATCGTTTTCCAGCTGTCCCACTTCGGATGTTTCCTGCTGCAGTTGGGTTTGGAGGCTCCGGAGCTCCTGTTCTTTCCGGGCGATTTGAGCCCGGTACTGGCTTAAGTCCAACAGCATCAAAGGCTGTCCGGCTTCCACCCGCTGGCCTTCAGCGACGTAAACGGTTTTAATATGTGCCGGAAAGTCGATCATAATATCCCCGACACGGAACGCCTTAACCGTCCCGTCGGCCATCACCGCTTGAAGATCGTAGACCAGATATGCGCTGTACCCGATGATCGCGATAACGATCACAGCCACCGGAATCAACAGTTTTTTCATGCTAACCTTTCCCCCTGCTAAAATTTAAATTTATACCGGAACCCAATGGCATTACTTTGGAACTGTCCACCGTCTCAACTGTCAACTGCTCAACCGGTATCAGCTTCCCCCCCTCCATCCTAAACACCCGGTGGGCATCGCGGATGGTGGACAGGCGGTGGGCCACGATGATGGTGGTCCGGCCTTTCATCAGCTGCTGCAAAGCTTTCTGCACATAATACTCGGAACGGGTATCCAAGGCGGAAGTCGCTTCATCCAACAACAAAAGCGGCGCATCCTTGAGGATGGCGCGGGCAATGGCAATCCGTTGTTTCTGCCCGCCGGACAGGGAAGCTCCCCGTTCGCTGATATCGGTCTGGTACTTCTCCGGCAACTCGTCGATAAACTCATGGGCATAGGCCGCAGTGGCCGCCCTGACGAGCTCCTCATGGGTGGCATCGGGTTTGCCGTAGCGTATATTCTCTTCAATGGTACCCTGAAACAAAAAAGGTTCCTGGGGAACATAAGCGATCAGATCCCGCAGCGTCTTCAGGGAATAATTGGTGATGGGCTCCCCGTTGATGAGAATTTCGCCCGACTGGGGCTGGTAAAAGGAGAGCAATAATTTGAGGATTGTGCTTTTGCCGCTGCCGCTGGGGCCGATGAGGGCAATGATCTCCCCGGCCCGGATCGTCAGATTTAACCCCTGACAGACCGGTTCTTCTTCCCCGGGATACGTGAAATGGATATCTTTCAGTTCGATACTGGTGATAGTCTTCGTTTCCCTGGCGTTCGTCGGATAGTCAGGTTCCGCCGGTTCATCTAAAAACTCGAAGACCCGCCTCGCCCCCACCAGAGACTCCTGAACGACGGGAATGTTCTTCGATAACCCCAACAGCGCCTGGGTCAGGCCGGACTGGATGCTCATCAACGCCAGGATGCTCCCAATATCCAAGCCGTACCGGATGGCCATGAAAAACCCGACGGTGGTGATGCCGATGCTGTTAACCATATTCAGCAGATAATTGGTGCCTTCCAGACACCCCTCCAGGGTTAAACGTTTGATCAGGTGGCTTGTCAATTCCCGGTTGGTCGCTGCGTAACGCTCCAGCATCATCCGGTCAAGCTGAAACACTTTGATGGTGGTATTACCGGCGATAAAGTCCAAGGCCTTTTGGGTGGCTTTACTCATGTCGGCCAGGATCTTTTCGCTGACTGTCCGGATGGGCACAGCGTAACAGCTGTTCAAAAAGACATACAACAGGTTAAGGAGGATCAGCAAAGTCCCGATTTTCCAATGATAGATAAGCATCGTCACCGCGATGATAATGGCACTGATGAAGGGGGTAATCATCCGCCGCAAATATCCGCCGTAAATGCCTTCCATCGCCATGGTGTCGTTATTCATCCGGGAAACAATATCTCCGGTATGATGGGCATCGAAATATTTCACCGGCAGATGAATCAGGTTTTCAAAGAAAAGGGTGACCATCTTCGCTCCGGTCAATTTGGCGTTTTTATTGTACATCCAGGCAAAGAAGGGAAAAACCCCGACCATAACCAGGACAAGCACTATAAATTGAAGCATTCCTCTTTGAAAACCCGCCGGGTCCTGGCTCACGATGGCATTAGAGATTACCTTCACCGCATATGACCGTCCTACCGTTAACATCGTCGAAATAACCGCAGTCATGACGATCCCCGTAAAATACCGCCAATGCTTGGGCTTTAACAACAACAGGGCCCGATATAATTCTTTGCCGAAAATCTTGGTTAACATAAGATTCCTTTCAAGGCTGTATGTAGTTATGGGTTCACAGTCTACAGTGCACAGTTTCATCCGGATATGAGGTCCTAGGTCTTGGGTCCTGAGTCCCAGGTTCTAAGTTATGGAAGGAACGCTAACGCGCTCCTACCTAAAACCAGTACCCGGCACCTAACACCTGGAGCCCGATGCCTTTTTCCCTTTGCACTTTGGAACTGTCCACTGTCCTAACGGTCAACTATTAAACTGCTTCTGATAGAGATCGTAATAATATCCCTTCCGTTCCAGTAGCTCTTCATGGTTGCCGGCTTCGACCACACGGCCTTCGTGAAGCACCAGGATTTGGTCGGCACTCTGAATGGTGGACAGCCGATGGGCCACCACGATCACCGTTTTATCGGCACTGATCCGGTCAATGGCTTCCATGACCAGAGACTCTGACCCATGATCCAGGGCAGACGTCGGTTCATCCAGAAGCAGAATAGGTGCGTTCTTCAGAAAAGCCCGAGCAATGGCCAGCCTTTGTTTCTGACCTCCGGAAAGACGGCTGCCGCCCTCTCCCACCAGGGTTTGGTATCCATCCGGAAAACTCATGATAAATTCATGGGCATTGGCAATTTTGGCGGCTTCCATCAGCTCCGCCTCACTGGCTCCCGGCCGCCCATAAGCCAGGTTTTCCATGATGGTCCCCGGAAACAAAAAGGCATCCTGGGTCACCAGGCTGATCTGGGAACGCAGGCTCTCAAGGTCCCAATCGGCGTAGGGATGGCCGTACAGACGAAGTTCGCCCCTTTGCGGCTGATAAAATCCGCTAATCAGTTTAAAGAGGGTACTCTTCCCGCTGCCGCTTTTCCCGACAATCGCCGTTTTACTCTTGGCAGGAATGGTAAAGGAAAGATCCTGCAACACCGGACGCTTGTCATGATATGCGAAACTGATCTCTTTAAACTCAAGCACCGGTTCAGCAGGCGACGGTTCAAAACAGGTACCGCCCGTCCGTTCTTCATCAATATCGGTTAATGCATCAATCCGGTTTATCGATGCCTCAATCGAAGGGACTTCCCGGATTAATTCCGGAAGATTGGCCAGGGGTTCCGACAAGTATTGGAGCATATAAAGGAAAGCCATTAAACTGCCCAACGTAATTTCACCGCGGATGGCCAGCCATCCGCCTAACGTCATGGTACAGAGAAGGGGCAGCAAATCCGTTAAAAAACCAAGGGGTGACAGGGAAATTTCCCGTTTGTTCTTCTTGATATACCCTGCGAACAGCTGATCCACCGCAGCTTTGAACCTTTGATAAACATAGTCTTCCAAATGATAGGCTTTCACCGTCCGGATGCCGTTGATGGATTCCTGGGCCAGGGCATTGACCACGCCATGGCCTTCCTGAACCTGTTTGGCATAGTACCCGATAGGCTTACTCAACCGGCCAATGCCATAGATTGTCACCATCGTCAGGAAGACGATAATCGCCGTCAACTGCCAGTTGATAACGATCAAATAGGCAAAGACCCCGATCAGCACCAGGGGCTGATAAATCAGATTCGCAAAGTGATTTTGGAAAAAGCTTTGCACCACATAAGTATCTTTCGATAACCGGAAATGATATCCCCGGAATGATATTTCTCAATCTCCGAATAGGACATCCTGTGGATGGCATCCATCACCTGAGCCCGGATATCATAAATGGCATACCCGGTAAAACAACCGGTGGTATATTTCACCATTAACTTGAGCTGAATCCCGATAACAACCACAAAACCGGCTAACGTCACCAATTTCGCCACAGATTGCAAATCGGCCCGAATTGCCGCATCCGTCAGGCTTTGAATGAAAAAGCCACCGGCTACATCCACCGCCGCACTGCCGAAGGAAGCTGCCAAATTCATCCCGATCCAGCCGCGGTAGGGTTTGAGCCGCGCCAGGAGCTTATGCAACACGAGCCGATTCGATTCATCCTTTTCTTTCGCCATCGTTACCTCTTGAATATCTTACGGCCATCCATGGATATTCCGTTGCGTTTTATTTTATTATCGTACATAATCTCCTGCATTTTCAATGTTTATCATCAAAAATTCCTGCTAAAGATGAAAAAAACCTCTCACATGGCCTGTGAGAGGTTTCGATAAAATTACCAATCCGAACGAAACAATTCCCGGATTAGCATTCGCATCAGTAAAAATCCGAGTTTCATCCGTCAAACCATCTCCGTTTCAGGCAGAATTTCACTGCCTGATACAGTATATTCCGTGGTTCGTCCGGCGTGTTGTCCTCAAGGTATGAATCATCGGTATTCCGTCATATTTATATCGTTCAATGCATCCCGCAGCCGCTGCAGCACCCGCCGGACGGCACACAACTGCCTGCCGTTTCGCAGGCAGGCCGGGAGAAAGCCTGGGTTCTGCCTACCTGATGGGCGGAGATCATCTTCCGCAGGTCCGTACCGCCGCATGTCGGACAGGGCCGGTCTGCGCTTTGGCTGTCCATCTTCTGCAAAAGTTCTATCACATGCCCACAGCTTTGACAACGGTACTCATATATCGGCATATTGACACCTCACTCAAGTTCAACACTAGGTTTTTGGGGTTATTCACCCAGGATCGCACGGACTTTTGCTTCCAAAGTGGCCATATTGGTAGACCCTTCGATCTTGGAGACAATTTTTCCGCTGCTGTTTAAGAAAAACGTGGTCGGAATAGCCATCACTTGATACAGCTGTCCCACCCGGCCGCTGCCGTCCAGCAATACCGGGAAGTCCATGCCGTTATTTCTGGCAAACGTCCTGACATCAGACGCATTCTCCTGAAGATTGACAGCAAGTAACTCCACGCCTTTGGCTTTGTATTTCTTGTAAAAGCTGATGAGTTCAGGGATCTCCGCCCGGCACGGCGGACACCAGGTAGCCCAGAAGTTAACCAATGTTACCTTCTTCTGCTTTAAAACCTGGTTCAGTTCTACGCTTTTTCCGCTGATATCCTGCAACGTAAAGTTGGGCGCGATCCCGCCGACCACCGGGGCTGTTTTGGCCGAAACCGTCCAAGAGACTCCACCCAGCACGGCCAAGGACAGCAAACCCGCTACCACCAGCCAGACGACCAGATTGCCTTTTTTCACCGTCATCCCCACCTTTCGCTTGGGTAAAAATCAATATCCACCGTTCCCGATAAATGATCCAACGCAAAAAAAGCCGAAATGTTGCATCCGTTTAATTGATATGTCCAATCCGATGTAAACGAAGGTTTTCAGCCATCGTCAGCATCTCCCGGGCATGTTGCCGCGTGGTCTCCGTCACCTGGGCCCCGCCCAACATCCGGGCCAATTCGTCGATGCGTTCGTTCATCATCAACGGCCGTACCGTGACGTGCGTCCGGTCGCCGACAATCTCCTTTTCAATGAAGAAATGGCGTTGCGCCATACTGGCAATCTGGGGCAGATGAGTGATACACAACACCTGCCGGGCCTGGCCGATCAGGAGGATCTTTTCAGCCACCGCCTGAGCGGTCCGTCCCCCGATCCCCACATCGATCTCGTCAAAGACCATGGTCGGCGTCTGGTCCAACTCGGCCAAAATCGCCTTTAAGGCCAACATCATCCGGGAAAGCTCGCCGCCGGACGCTATTTTGGTCAAGGGTTTCAACGGCTCGCCGGGATTGGGCGCCACCATAAATTCGGCCCGGTCCGCACCTTGGAGCCCGATCTCCACCGTCCGGCCGCCAAAGGGAACCCCTTCGGGGCTGTCCGCCTGCGTCAACTGGATCTTAAACCGGGTCTTGGCCATATTCAAATCCGCCAATTGCGCCACAATGGCCTGCTCCAACCGGTCCGCCCCCTCCCGCCGCAAGCGGGAGAGTTCCTCGGCCAAGGCTCCCAGTTCCGAGCGGAGCCGTTCCAGTTCCGATGCCAAACGGGCCGAATGTTCCTCCCGGTTGGAGATCTCCTGCAGTTCTTTGTCGCACTTCTCGGCAAAAAGCAATATTTCCGCGATGGAACTACCGTATTTCCGCTTTAAACGATTGATCTCGTCCAACCGGTCCTCGATGAGGGCCAGCCGTTCCGGATCAAACTGCACCTGTTCCTGATACCCCCGGATCTCCCGGGATGCCTCTTCCGCCTGGCAGGCGGCTTCCCGTAACATCTCCAACACCGGCTTCAACCGGTCGTCGATCTCCGCCGCCTGGCTGATCATCCGCTCCGCCTCCGCCAGCAGTTCGACAGCGGACTGCCCGTTCTCATTGTCATAAAGGGCTTGGTAAGACAAACTGGCGGCTTGGAACAACTTTTCGGAGGACTGGAGCAGCTCTTTTTCTTTGAGCAAATCTTCATCTTCGTCCAAAACCAACTTCGCCCGGTTGATCTCATCCAATTGAAATTGGAGAAGATCGATACGGCGGACGATTTCCGATTCATCCTGGCGCAGCCGGTTAAATTCGGCCAACCGCTCCTGCCACTCCCGATACAGACCCTGAAACCGTTCCCGCAGTTCCATACAGGTCTTGCCGCAATACCGGTCCAGCAGTTCCAACTGCTTTTCGGGGAAGAGCAGCGACTGGTGTTCGTGTTGCCCATGAATGTCAATGAGATATTCGCCGATTTTGGCCAGAACCAACACCGGCACCAGATGGCCGTTCACCCGGCAGCGGTTCTTGGCGTTGGCGCCGATCTCCCGTTGGATGACCAGCATATGGTCCGGGTCCAGCGGCGCTCCTACTTCTTCCAGATAAGCCTCAAGTTCCGGCTGGTTTTCGATGTCGAAGACCGCCTCGATCACGGCCTGATCCGCCCCGGAACGCAGCATCTCTGAACTGAACCGGCCGCCCAACGCCAGGCTCAAGGCATCGATGATGATGGACTTTCCGGCGCCGGTCTCTCCGGTCAACACATTAAAGCCCGGATCGAATTCCAGGCTGATCCGGTCGATCAAGGCAATATTTCGAACCACAATCTGCTGTAACAAGCCGCTACCCCCTCAGTTGGCGGAGCCTTTCCATAACGGTTCCGGTCAGTTCCTTGGAACGAATCACGGCAATAATCGTATTATCCCCGGCCACCGTCCCGACCACTTCGGGCCATTCCAAGTCATCAAACGCCGCAGCCACGCCCTGGGCGCTTCCGCTCATGGTCTTAATCACCAGAATGTTTTCGGCGGCATCCACCGCCACCACGGCGTCTTCCAGCATGCGTTGGGCCCGCCGCATCACATCGGCAGGCGTCCGGTCCTGCGGCAACGCATACCGATAGCCCCCGTCCAACGTCGGCGTTTTGATCAGGCCCAACTCCTTGATATCCCGCGACAGGGTGGCCTGAGTCACCATAATCCCCTGATTCTTAAGGGCTTCGCCCAATTCTTCCTGGGTACTGACTACATTGTTTTTAATGAGCGACACAATCATCGCTTGACGTTCAGTTTTCATCCGGTTACCCAACCTTTCAAATCCGCCCCTCTTTCAAACGCATACGTAATGTTTCAAACAATCCCTGATCTTGATATCGCAACAACCGGGTACACCGATTGGCTTTACCGATACGAATCTCGTCGCACGCCTTCACCGTCAGGCCGTTATGGCCGTCCGCCGTCAACGTGCCGTCCGCCTGGCCCGGCGCCAGTCTCACGCGGATCTCCGCCATTTCGCTGAGCACCACCGGTCTGGCATATAACGAATGCGGGCAAATGGGGGTCACCAAAAGCGCCCGGGCCCGCGGGTCCACGATGGGACCGCCGGCCGAAAGGGAATAGGCCGTGGAACCGGTGGCCGTCGCCACAATGAGCCCGTCTGCCGGATAGGTAGTAAAATATTCCCCGTCGATCCAGGTCTCCAGTTTAATCATGGTGGCAAAGGCATTACGGTTCACCACCAGTTCGTTGAGGGCGACCAAACGGTCCAGTTGCCGCCCGTCCCGTAGAGCCACCGCCTCCAGCATGGTCCGGTCTTCAAACTGATAACGGCCGGCCCGCAGAAGATCCAAGGCTTCTTCCAGCCGATGGCTTTCCACCCGCGTTAAAAAACCCAGGTGGCCGAGATTCACTCCCAAAAGCGGGATCTCCCTGGGATAAACCTGCCGGGCCGCGCTGAGCATCGTCCCGTCCCCGCCGAGGACCACCACCAAATCAAGGTCATCCCATAACGCCTCCGAAGCCCGGCCATATTGAGGATATCCCACCCGTTCCGCCATCTCCCGGCTGAATATCGGCTGAAACTCCCGCTCCAACAAAAGCGGCACCAAACGGCCGGCCAACTCCATGGCATGCGGCTTCATCGGGTTTGGAAAGATTAACAGATTCTTCATTAGCACCCCTGCTATTCGGCACTCCTTATTCCAATATAAATTCCGTATTAAAATAATTTTTCCTGCCATCCGTTTCTTATTTCGATTATACTCAAAAAACCTTTTTCAGCCAACGGGGCTGAATTTTCCCGACAACGGCATGAAAAAAACCAGCTGACAGTTCAGCTGGCTATATACCGAAAACCAACGATGCATCCTCGTTTCCATCATCAGTTTACGGCAAATGACGGTTTTCCCTGTAAACCACATTTTTGAAAAAACGCTCGGGCTCCGCTATGCAACAGATCGGTAGCAACTTCTAGGCCGCGGCATTGTTTCTCCGCCATCTTCTCTTTGACGAAATTTACCAACGTCCGTCCCACGCCCCGTCCGCGGAATTCTTCGGTGACGACCAGCTCCTGAATGCTGGCCACCTGGCCGCAATGATGGAAAACATCGAAATAATACAGGGTAATGAAGCCGATCACATTATGATGCACATCCGCCACATATGCTTCCCGATCACCGGAGGCAAAGAAACTCTTGAATATCCGGGCAAATTCCCGTTCGCAACTCATCCCTTTCCCGACCAACTGACGATACAGCCGAAACACCGCATCATAATCGGATTCAGCCATCGGCCGGATTTGTAATCCAATGGGTAACAACCGCATCAATGTTCACCTCCTTAATCTTTTTTTGCGGAGCTTGTCTGTTTACAGGAACCACGGTTCTTCTATTTATAATATCGGCAATTTATTCTTTTTTTTCACCGAAAATTCCAAATTCAAACATATTGTAATATATTGTAAATATATTACACTGGAAATCACAAAATTACAATGAAAAAACGCCCCAAGATCGGGGCGTTTACAAAATTTTCATCAAAACTTACGGTTGTCGATGACCCGTTTGGCTTTTCCGACACTCCGTTCGATGCTTTTCGGCTCAACCAGCTTTACTTTGACGGAAATATTGAGTAACGAATCGATCTTCCGTTTAATCTTCTCCGTCAAATCCTCCAGATCCCGCAGATTGCCGGTGAAGATGCGTTCCGGCACTTCCACCCGGACCTCCAGCGTATCCAGATGGCCAACCCGGTCCACGATCAACAGATAATGGGGATCAACCTCTTCGATCTCCATCAGCACGCTTTCGATCTGGGACGGGAAAACGTTGACGCCGCGGATTATCAGCATATCGTCGGAACGGCCCAGCGTTTTTTTCATGCGGACCGTTGTCCGGCCGCAGGCGCACTTCTCATAGTCCAACGAAGTGATGTCCTTGGTCCGGTAACGGATAATGGGCAAGGCTTCTTTCGTCAATGCCGTAATCACCAACTCGCCCTCTTCGCCGGGGCCTTTCACCTCGCCGGTCTTCGGGTCAATAATTTCCGGGATAAAATGGTCCTCCGAAATATGCAGGCCGCAAAACTCGGTGCATTCTCCCGATACGCCCGGCCCAATCACTTCGCTCAACCCGTAATTGTCCGTGGCGACGATTCCCCAGGCTTTCTCCAGCTCTTTTCGCATATTCTCGGACCAGGGCTCGGCTCCGAAAAGCCCCACCCGGAGTTTCAACCGGTCGAGGACGCCCATCTCCCGGGCAACTTCCGCCATATGCAACGCATAGGACGGAGTGGCGACCAAGGCCGTGCTCCCAAAGTCCCGCATGATCTTGATCTGGCGTTCGGTGTTGCCGCTGGATACGGGAACCACGGTGGCTCCCACCCGCTCCATGCCGTAATGGAGGCCGAAGCCGCCGGTAAACAAGCCGTATCCGAAAGAAATTTGGACGATATCGTCACTGGTGACCCCGGCCGCGCTGACAAAACGGGCCACCAGATTGGACCAGGTCACCAAGTCGTTTTTGGTATACCCCACCACCGTCGGAATCCCGGTGGTTCCGGAAGACGAATGGATCCGGACGATCTCCTTCATCGGCACGGCAAACATGCCGAAAGGATAATTGTCCCGCAGATCATCTTTCACCGTAAACGGCAGTTTCTGCAAATCTTCCAGATGCTTGATGTCTCCCGGTTTAACGCCGGCCTCATCAAACTTCCGCCGGTAAAACGGCACTTGCCGATAGACCCGCTCCACCACCGCCTGCAAGCGTTCTAATTGCAAACGACGCATGGAATTCCGATCCATACATTCCCACTGAGGTTCCCAAATCATTGCAATCCTTCTTTCATTCCGTGTATATTTTTATGCTTCGGTTTTGGCGGCCGCAGCCAGAGCCTCCGCCTGTTCGACGGATCCGAAAACCATTTGAATATGTTCGGCGTCAAACTTCCGCGTACAGAGGCTCACCAACGGCACCACCACCAAAGGTATGACCATGGCGACGGAGCTCACCAAGGGTGAAAGGCTTTCCGACGGGAATAGCTGGCTTCCTACCACGGAAACCAAAACCCCGGCGATCATTCCGGCCCAAGCTCCGGCTTTGGTGGTTCCCTTCCAGAACAGGCCGTAGATATAGGGGGCTAAAAACGCGCCGGAGATGGTTCCCCAGGAAAGGCTCATGAGTTTGATGATGAAATCCAGTTTAAAGATGGCCACCACGATGGAACAGATGATAAACAAGGCGCAGAACAGCCGCAGGACCGTGATGGAATGCTTTTTATCCATGTGAGGACAAAAGACTCCTTGGATCAAGTCAATGGTCAACGCAGAGCTGGAGACCAGCACCAGCGAAGAAAGGGTCGACATGGAAGCTGAAAGCACCAACAATAAGATGACGATCAGCAAATATTCCGGCATGGTCCGTTCCAATAATTGCGGAATCAACACATTATAAGCCGGGTTTCCGGCGGCGTCCGTCGGCACTTCATGGTAGAACAGATGGACGGTGGAACCGACGCCGTATGCCGCACCGGCGATGATAATCGCGAACAGGGTGGCCACGATCGTCGCCGTATGAATCACTTTTTCATTTTTAATGGCGTAGTATTTCTGTACCATCTGGGGCATGCCCCATACGCCCACGCTGGTCATGAACACCAGCCCCGCCAGAGGCAACCAGTTGTCCGGGATCATCTTGCTCAGCGACGGGTCAATGGCCGCCAATTTGGGCAGGAGACCGCCGAAACCGCCCACTTCCGGTTGGCTGAAGACGTTCCCCACCATCAGAAAGACTCCGGCCAGCATGATCAGGCCCTGGATGAAATCGGTTAACGCTACGGCAAAATAGCCGCCCATCACCAAATAGATTCCGGTCAGGACGATCATCACGATAAGCGAGAGCTGATAATCGATGTGCAATACGTTTTCAAACAAGAAGCCCAAGCCGGTAAAGACAGAACCGCAATACGGAATAAGGAAGATGAAAATCAATACGGCCGAAGCAATTTTCAGCCCCTTGCACTGATACCGGGCTTCCAAAAATTCCGGCATGGTCATGGCTCCCAGCTTGGTAGTCATCATCCGGGTCCGCCTGGCCAACACCTTCCATGCCAGCCAACTGCCGACCACCGCATTGCCGATGGCGATCCAAAGGGTGGAGATGCCGAAGCCCCATCCCAGTTTACCGGCATACCCGATAAAGATGACGGCCGAAAAATATGTCGTACCATAAGCAAACGCCGAGATCCAAGGCCCTACGTCCCTTCCTCCCAGGAAAAAGTCCGCAGTGGTCTTAGTCCGGCGCATCGAATAAATACCTACTCCAATTAAAAGGCAAACAAAAGCCAAGATCGCTGCCCAGCGAAATACAGTGATATCCATGATACCATCCTTCCTTCCCTTCCGTTATCATACCGTTCTACACTTTCCTACCCGGATTGCAGGTGCAATCCGTCTACCGGTCTACCGCCAAACGTGCCGGTACGGCCGTTTGGACATAAAAAACCATGGATTGAAATTCGGCATGTTTTTAAATATTCCTGCCGTTTATAAAAAAAATATGGCCCCGGCCACCGTTTCATTCATTCCAACACCAAAACCGCAGTATCTTCCAACCCGTAGTCTCCGTTGCCGTAAACCTCCATATACTCCGGCAATAAATAGGCTTGGAGGGACGCCTTTTTATCCCTCACCCGTTGGAAACCGACCTTCTGATTCGGAGCGTAAATACTCGTTCCATACCCCTTTCCGCAATACGCCAGCCGGTTCAACCAAATATCCAGTTCCGCCGCTTTGAGGGCCACATGAAAACAGGCGTAACAAAGGCATCCGGCTTGGCCGCGGTTAGGCTTTCAGTCGTCATATGATTTTTCGGCATTATCCTTCTCGGCACCGGCCTCCGCATGATAGTCCGGCGACAGTCCGATATAGGGACTCTGGATATGGAAATATTCATACTTCCCGTCGGGTTCATAGACCTTCATGAGCAGATCGTATCGGACACCGCCTTTTTTCGGAATATAGGCGCTGTAATACTTTCCGTTTTGATTGCATTGGACGTAAAGATGTTCATGGTAACAATCTGGCCGGGTACAAGCAACGTATCCGGAGTGGCAACCGGAACATTGGCGTCCTGATAATACATACCGTTAAAAAAAAGGCAAGCCCGAATAATTTATATCGCTGAGCGACGATTCGCTCCATCGGATGGTCAAAGCCTTTTTGCTGGTATTTTTGAGTGTGATATTCATCCCAATCGCCATCACGTAGTCGTAATAGTCGTATTCCAGTATGGGATAAATCAATACGATGTCAAGTTTCTTTTTATAAACATTATAATCCGTGCTTTCTTTCAAGATGGGTCTGTTAAAGGCAAAAAGCAAACCGTTTTTTAATTGGATCACATCTTTCGCCCCATGGTTAAGAAAGACAATGTGCTTTTTCAATGCTTCGACTTCCGAGTGGTATGCCCCCACATAGTCGGGATTGGGTTCTTTGGACTTTTTCGCATATCCGGCTGACGATGAAATCAGGCACAAAAGCAACATGACAACGGCAAAAATCCTTCGTTTACCACGCATATTCAGACAACCTCCATTCCTGATTACTCATTTTCCCTGATACGGACGCCCACGGGAGGACAGGGAATTTGATAATACTTCCCGTTGCCTTTTTGGTCATATACTTTTAACTCCACCGCAAGCCGGAGATCTGACGCTCTTGGGACAGGTTGGCCTATGATGGAATACTCTTTATAATTCTCATAGACATAAACCGTCTCCCAACCGTTATAATAAGAGTCAACAATGCGGCGGGCATTCCGCCATTCCATCCGCGACAGATAAATATCCCGATAAATCGGCACTTGCCCGGGAGCAATGGGCGTATCCGGGATTTTGCGGCTGTTCGCATACTCATAATTCACATTGTCCGGCAAAGGAGCACCCCGATAATCCCCCACGCCAAAGACCGATTCCCACCAGCGAATAATCAATATGTTTTTCCCCGTGTTTTCCAATTTGACACGGACTCCTTCAATGGTTAAATACCGGTAAGAATCCCCGCCATGGGGTACATAATAGAAGGCATCATTTTTTTCTTTGTAGACCTTACTGGAGGGAAGCGGCTTCAGAAACGTTATAACCAAGCCGTTTTCCAGCTTAATCACCCCGTCGGACGACACGCCGATAAAATGGACATGGTCGATATATTTCCGGATAGTTTCGCTGGAGTCCTGAGTCTTACTCTTAAAGATGAAAGCCAGCGAATCGACGGAAAACGCCGATAAAGCACTAAGGAGCAACAAAACGGATAAAACCATCGTTTTCCTGAACATGAAAAACCCCCACCAAAACAGATAAAAAATATCATTCTCGTTTTATTACCAAAAAATAACTATTTTATTATATAATACCGCTATTTGGATTCTCAACCCTTATTTCCCATAAATTTTAGATATTGGTTTTAGGCGAAACGATATAAAAAAGCCCCTCAAAGGGGCAAAAATGCGAAAACAAAAAACCGCGACATTCATCGCGGTTAACCTCAAATAAATGGTGCGCCCGACAGGAATCGAACCTGTGCACCTGGCTCCGGAGGCCAGTGCTCTATCCTCTGAGCTACGGGCGCGCGTTCAGCAAATAATATTCTACACTATCACCGGCCGTTTGGCAAGAACAATCTGAAGCTAAATCTCGGTTAATTTATGGTAACAGCGTAAGTATGGGGTGACTGGGTACAAGATACCGGGTGCTGGGTTTAGGTGTGGAACACTCCGCATTCCCTCCATAACCCAGCATCCAGAACCAGAGCCTAAGACTCTATCTCAAGCATTTTTTCAAACTCCTTCACTTTCGCTTCATCCGTCCGGATATCGTCATGGAACAGCGGGCTGTCCCAACCTAATTTCTTCCATTTATCCCGGGCCAGGCTGTTATAGGGGAGGATCTCGACTTTCTCCACACTTGGAACGGCGGCGATCATCTTTTTCAACGCCTCGGCAGCTTCCGGCCCGTCGGTCCAGCCGGGAATCAGCACATAGCGTATCCATACCGGCGTCGCTGTACGGGATAAAACCGCCAGTTTCTCTTCCATCCCGGCGACTGTCACCTGGGATACCAGAGTGGGTTCCAACGGATGCTTGATGGAGAAAAGCACCAGGTCTGCCTCTGTCACCGCCTCTTTAAAACGCTGCGCCGGGCCCCAGCCCGACGTGTCCAACGCCACATGCCAGCCTTCGGCTTTTGCCTGGCGCATCAATTCCATGGTGAATTCAAACTGCGCCAACGGCTCTCCGCCGCTGACGGTCAACCCCGGAATGGGCAAGAACGGCCTGAACCGCTCGATCCTGCGCATCAGCTCGTCGACGGGCATCTCCGTTCCCTTAGATTGCTCCCATGAATCCGGGTTGTGGCAGAAAATGCATCCTACCGGACACCCTTGCAAAAAAACCACGCACCGGCTACCCGGCCCGTCCAAGGTGCTGAAACTCTGTATCTGCTGAATTCGTCCCACCGGAACACCCCCCTCTTCAGTTAGCCGGTTGACAGTTGACAGTTCTAAAGTAATGGCATGGGGTTCCGGGTGTTAGGTGCTAGGTATTGGTTTTAGGTGGAACGCATTAACGTTCCTTCCATAACCCAGAACCCGGGACCCAGGACCCAAGGCCTAGGACCTCATCAGGATGAAGCTTCGCATTGTGCACTGTGAACCGTGGACTGTGCACCCGTAAAAGAACTGCCAACTGTCAACTGTCAACTTATACTCTCCCGTCTCATGCCTATTTACATTCGCTCATAAATCGTCCGCTGAATCACTTCCATCTGCTGTTCCTTGCTGAGCTTGGTGAAATGGACCGCATAACCGGAGACCCGGATGGTGAGATTGGGGTAAAGTTCCGGATGTTCCATGGCATCGATCAGCGTTTCCCGGCTGTAAACATTGACATTCATATGGTGGCCGCCCGAACCGAAATACCCGTTCAACAGATTGATCAGATTGTGAATCCGCTGCGGCATGTCTTCTCCCAAAGCCCGCGGCGTGATGGAGAACGTATAGGAAATGCCGTCGCGGCAGATCTCATAGGGAAGCTTGGCCACGGAGCGCATGGCGGCCACAACGCCGGAAAGCTCCCGGCCGTGCATGGGATTGGCACCCGGCGCAAACGGTTTTCCCCGTTCCCGGCCGTCCGGTGTAGCCCCGGTTTTTTTCCCATAGACCACATTGGACGTAATGGTCAACACTGAGAGGGTCGGAACCGCATTGCGGTAAATCGGCTGTTCCGAGAGGGAATTGTAGAAATACCGCAAGACCCGGACCGCCAGGCCATCCACCCGATCATCATCATTGCCATAGCAGGGGAAATCCCCTTCGATCTCGAACCGTTCCGCAATCCCCTGCTCATTGCGGATGGCTTTCACCCGGGCAAACCGGATGGCACTCAGAGAGTCCGCCACCACGGACAGGCCCGCCACGCCGAAAGCCATGTGCCGATGAGGGTTGGAATCGATCAACGCCATCTGTACCCGCTCATAGTTGTATTTATCATGCATGTAATGGATGCAGTTCATCGTCCGGCTGTACAACACCGACAGCCAGGTGAGGACCTTCTCATAATTGCTCCATACTTGATCCCATTCCAGGTATTCGCCGGTGAGTTCCGGGACATTGACCACTTCTTCGCCGGTCATTTCGTCCCGACCGCCGTTGATGGCCAAAAGCAATGCCTTGGCCAGATTGACCCGGGCTCCGAAGAACTGCATATCCTTGCCGATGCGTGTGGCCGACACGCAGCAGGAGATGCCGTAGTCATCTCCGAAGATAGGCCGCATTAGGTCGTCGTTTTCAAACTGAATCGCCGACGTTTCGATGGCCGTCCGGGCGCAAAATTCCCGGAAAGGTTTGGGCAAACGGGAACTCCAGAGCACCGTCAGGTTGGGCTCCGGCGCAGTTCCCAGATTCCGCAGGGTCTGAAGCCAACGATAGTCCGTCTTCGTCACCAGGGGCCGACCGTCTTCGGCCATACCGCCGAGGGATTCCGTAACCCACGTGGGATCTCCGGCAAACAACTCGTCGTATTCCGGCGTCCGCAGGTGCCGGACCAGACGCAATTTGATGGTCAGTTGGTCGATTAACTCCTGGGCTTCGGTTTCAGTCAACGTCCCTTCGTCCAAATCCCGTTGGATGTAAATGTCCAAAAACGGACTGTTATGGCCAAAGGACATCGCTGCGCCGTTTTGTTCTTTTACTGCACAGAGATAGGCCATATACAGCCACTGGACTGCTTCCCGGGCATTGGCCGCCGGCCGGGTAATATCACAGCCGTAGGCTTGGCCCAATTCGGCCATCCGTTCCAGCGCCCGGATCTGATCCGCAATATCTTCCCGCAAATGAATGGTGGAATCATCCACATTATCCAAAGCATACAGATCTTTTTCTTTTTCTTTCCTCAGAAATTCCGTGCCATACAGGGCCACCCGGCGATAATCGCCGATTAACCGGCCCCGTCCGTAAGCATCGGGAAGCCCGGTGATAATCCCCAGTCTTCGGGCCTGCCGCATCGCCGGGGTATAGATCCGGAAAATGGCTTCGTTTTGCGTCCGGCGATAGGTAGTAAATATCTTGGCCATCTGCGGATCGGGTTCCACGCCTCTGGCTTTGCAGGCTTGCTCCACCATCCGCCAGCCGCCCCAGGGATTGACCATCCGCTTTAAGGGCTCATCGGTCTGCAACCCGACGATCACTTCATTCTCCCGGTCAATATATCCGGGCTTCCACGCCGTAATCCCGGCCACCCGCTTGATATCGATGGCCAACACGCCACCGGCCCGTTTCTCTTCTTCCATCAATTCCAGACAACGGGCCCAGACCTTCCGGGTCCGTTCGGACGGGCCGGACAGAAAGCTTTCATCCCCGTAATAGGGCTGATAATTGTCCCGGATAAAATCCGCCACATCCACCCGGTTTCGCCAACTGTCTCCTTTAAATCCTCTCCACGGATCCATCATCATCGGCCTCCTTTGGTCATAGGATATCAGTCTAACCATTTTTTTACAAATACAAAAACCGCCCGGGCATTATTCTGCCCAGGCGGTCGACAATTCTTTCTTCCCTGTACTCCCTCGTGGTTTATTCCACTTTTCCGCCAGTCATACAGGTGCTATACTTTAATTATAATTCTCGTCAGCCGGAAGTCAAGTCTTTCGTTGCGAACGATTCCAAAAGGAGGATATTCTTCTTGTTTAAGCATATGTCAAAACAGCGTTTCTGGGAGATTGATTTCTGGCGGGGCATCGCTTTGATCATGATGTTGATCTTCCACTTCCTGGTGGACATGGAAATGGTAAGCGGCACCAACCTCAGATTGGACGTGGGTTTTTGGAGTTATTTTCAGAAGGCCACCGCTTTTCTCTTCCTGGCCATCGTCGGCCTTTCCCTGAAGATCGCCTATAACGGCGGGCAGTTAACCTTCCGCCGTGCCCTCCGTCGGGGCTTGTCCATCTTTGCATGGGGATGCCTGATCACCCTGGTGACGAAAATCGCACTGACGGAAGGAGCCATCGTCTTCGGAGTGCTGCACCTGATCGGCATCGGAACCATCCTGGCGTTTCCTTTGCTAAAGTACAAACATATCCATCTCTGGCTTGGCCTCGCCGTCACCGTCATCGGATATTGCCTGGATCGGATGTCATTCCCCTTCGGTTACTTATTCTGGTTGGGTTTTGTGCCCCGGGGTTTTTATTCCCTGGACTATTTCCCGTTGTTCCCCTGGTTCGGCCTGATTTTGCTGGGCGTTTATTTTGCCGATCTGCTCTATCCCCAAAACCGCCGCCGCTTCCCGGTGAAAGACCGTCCCTCCTCGGGCCCGGTCCGCTGGATTTGCACCCTGGGACGGCACACCCTTCCCATTTATCTTATCCATCAACCCCTTTTCCTGCTTCTGATTTATTTGGCCCTTCACGGACAAGCGCTTTTCCGCTAAAAAATTCCGGCCCAACTGGCGTATTTTTTGTCCCCACTGCCCGGCGTCACCAGGATCCAAGGTGGATTGTCCGGAGGGTCCAAGCTCCCGTCCCAACGGACGGCGTAAATATCCTGCCTGGAGGAGAAAGCGATATCCGCCGTAAAAAAGAGCAGACTCCCGTCATCCGACCAACACGGGTGAGTATGGGCATCCGCCGCCGGTTCCCCGGTGGTCAGCCCGATAAAATCCTGAGGCCTTTCCGAAGCCAAAAGATAAATCCGATGGCGTTTGTCTGCATCCGTCCAGGCCTCCACCGCCAAGCGCCAGTATGATCCGTCGCTTGCCGGATGCCAACTGGGATGGTTCACTTTTCCGGGGAAGGCGTGAAGCGTCTCCGTACGGCTCTGCAAATCGTAAGTATACAGTTTATAATTTTTGACATAAGCGATTCGGTTTCCGTCCGGACTGATCACCGGATTCTCCCCGCCGCTGACGATGAGCTCCGTCGCTTGCGTCCGACGGTCGAACAGATAAATGCCCCACCCTTTGTCCGTGTATGAACGGAAAACCACCCGGTTCCCCAGGCGGTCCGCAGACGGATGGCTGCTGTTATCTGCCCCGGGCAAAAAACGCTCCGCCGTTTCCTCCGGCATTCCCAAGGTCAATACGTAAATATCGGTCCGTCCGTCGCTCCGCCCGGCATCGGATTCAAACAATACCTGATCGGGGGGGAGAAACGCCGGCATCGTTTCTGAAGCGGCTGAGGACATCACCGGATAAAGTATTCGGGTTTCCAGATTTAAATAATACAGATCGTTTCCAGAGCCTTGCCGGTAACTATGATATAACAGCCCACCTGGCAACGGCTGCGGTTGAAGCTTAAATTCCCAGATTTGATTCATCCCCACATGTTTTCTGGTACTTTCCTGCCGTTGGTACCAAGGATGTTCCAACACGACGGAATAGGTCCCGGGCTGCAGCATGGCAAGGGAAAATTCCCCTTTGCTGCCGGTTTCCGTCGGCCCATAGTTTCCGACGCTCACCTTAACCCCAGGGATACCAACATTCGTCAGGCTGTCAACGACTTTCCCCTGAAAATCGCCGCTGCTGGGTTTCGGCAGATGATCTTTCCCCAGACATCCCGTAAAGCCCAGCAGTAAGCAGGAACACAGCAAAACCCTGATGGTAATTTTAACCATATTTGGAAGCACCTCCTTTTGGCAAATTTCTCCAAATACGGTTAAAATCCTTTAAAAGACATAAAAAACAAGTCTGTTGCTGACTGAAACAACAGACCGGATTTAAAGGAGGATATAAAAAAAACTTTTAAGAGATCCTCTTAAAAGTTCGTTATAAACAATGGAGCGGGAAACGGGACTCGAACCCGCGACATTCAGCTTGGAAGGCTGACGCTCTACCAACTGAGCTACTCCCGCGTCACGTGCAAAATTGATTATACACCCTAACCCCCGCAGCGGTCAAGATAAAATATTCAATTTTGTTTTCCCAAAATCTGGTCCCGTGCCTCTAAAAACTGGTTTTCAGTCATCACCCGGGCTCCGGCTTCCAGCAATAGTGCCGTGGTGACCCCGTTCCCCGGACGCAATGAACCCGAAAAACGGCCGTCATAGATATGCCCCAAACCACAGGACGGGCTGTTGGCTTTGGCAATCACCCAATCCGGTTGATGCCGCCGGAATAAATCCAGGCTCTTCCGGGCGCCTTCACAAAAGGCTTCGGTACGGTCAACCCCGTTTTTGTCCACCACGCGGGCCTGCCCCTTCCAAACATCTTCTCCGGACCCGTGTTGAATCTCCGCCGGCGGCCGAGGAATGGGCAACCCTCCGGCACATTCCGGACAAAAGGGGATGATTTCCGCCTTCCCTTTCATATCGCATAGTTCGGCAACGGATTTGGACCCGCCGTCATAGCGGCACGGTTTTCCCAGCAAACAGGCACTCACCATCAGTTTCTTGCCCATAATCGACCTCATGACGGAAGAATAATCAAACAACCGGCTTTTATGCCGGTTGTTCCTATTATACCTCACCATCCATTAAAGCTTCAATCTTTTTAAGGACCTCTTTGGGTCTGAGTACGCCCTCAATGACAACCGGGGACGCCCCCGCCTCTTCCAGCCGGAGTTCAATATTGCCTACGCCCAGGATTTTACCGATAATTGATTGTTTGAGCCGGACCTCGGCAACGGATCCCCACGGAATCCGCCGGACCCGGTTGGCGGAGTCCACCAGGACGATCCCCAGATTCGTAATCCGGTATACACTGGGCAGCGGTACGCCGAACCAAGTTTGCCTTCCGGCAAGATAATTGATTTCCTCCGTATTTGCTGTCTCCGGGCTTGAATCCGTTCCCAAATCCGAAGCCCCTTCCGAGGCCTGGACCGGCCCCGGTGCCGCTTCAGATTCATCCTGCTCATTTGCAGCCTCCGCCGGTTCTTCCGCCAAAACGTCCGTCGGAAGCCCGTCTTCCAAATTGGCCGGCTCATCGGCGGCCCAAAGGGATTCCCCGCCTTCGGTCCCGGAAGTCCCCTCGAAGATCGCTCCGTCATCCGCTGTTGTTTCCGCCGGAACAGGGTCTTCCATTCCGTCCGGTTGTTCAAGAACATGCTCTTCGCCCCGGCTTTCCTCCGGCATCAGGACATCAGCGCATCCCGTCTCCATATTTACCCCATCCGCCGTTTCCGCTTTTCCGTCCGTCGGTTGAATGTTATCCCGTACCGAAAGATCAAACACCGGATCCACCACCCGCTTTTCAACAACGCTTTCTTTTATAAAGGACTCCGCTTTGGCCAAACGAGGAGTGGGCTTCTCGTAAGAGAAATGATACCCGTCGATGGAGACCTGGACGGAGGTGGGTTTGATCAGACCTTTCCCCAGATGGTTATCATCATCATTCTCCGGTATCTTCATGAACGTTTTTCCCTCGGACGTTTCCGCCACTCTTCCGTCAACCGCCGTACCGCCGTCAGCCGGCTGCGTCTCGGCAGGCTGTGTTTCGGCAGATTCGGTTCCAGCGTTCTCGTATGGTAAAGCTTCATTGGCATTTACATTGCCGTTATCCGGGTAATCAGGCATCTTCATCACCTCTGGAGGTTTTTTCATCGCGGGCATGGCCGGCCACCGGCATGACGGCGGGTCCCTTAACACTAAATATATTGTCGCTCCTGAAAAATATGACAAGAGAGGATGAGAGTCACCAAATCACCGGATGTCACGATATGCTATAATTAAAAAAAAGACGGAGCTGCAGGTATAATGATGAGAATTGCAAAACATCCATGGATCAACATAGCGGTTGGATTGGCGTTAATCATCGCCGCCACTCTGTTTTCCATACAGTTCTTTGCGAAAACATCTTTTGATTATGACTCCTTGTCCTTTACCATTCAGTCGAAAATCAGTTGGACGGGAGGCACCAGTCTGCAAATCCCGCCCGTCGGCCAACTGTTTTTAAAGTCGCACCATACTCCCTGGCAGTTGGTGATTACCTTAGACGAAATCAACTTTAATAAACTGGAAGAACATTTGGCCTCCCTCTCCTCCAAAGAAGAATTGCTGGATATGTTCCAGGCGGAAGTGAAAAAAGCGCTGTTAACCTTCTTCGCTTCTGTTCTGCTCTGCGGAATCATCGGCGCCGCGGTGATATTGTGCTTGTGTAGGATTTATCCGCCCAATCCCTGGTTCGGCCGGGGCATCCTTGCCTCTGTCCTGATGTTGGCCGTCTTTATCGGACTGACGGCAGCCACCTATGATCCCGATGCTATCAAACACCCCCAATACCAAGGTGCGTTGGAATCAGCCCCTTGGGCGATGAACCTGGTCTCCATGAGCCTGGATAATATCGAAGTTCTCGGCAGCAGCCTCCGTAAAGTTTCGGAAGGACTGCCCCTCTTATACAAACAAGCCAGCCAAATCCAAAGCATGGGAGAACTCCAACCGGATCTGGCCGTCCTCCATGTGTCGGATATTCATAACAATCCGGCAGCCTTTGAATTCATCCAGCAACTGGTGGCCAACTTCAATATCAAAATGATCATCGATACCGGTGACTTGACCGATTACGGGACCGCATTGGAAGCGGATATCATCTCCAATATCGAAAAATTTAAGATTCCTTACGTCTTCATCCCAGGCAATCATGACTCACCGCTCATCCTCGAGCGGTTGAAAAAAATAAAAAACGTCAGGATCATCGATAAAAACGTCGCAACCGTCGCCGGACTGACCATTGCCGGAATCGCCGATCCCGCTGCTGAAAGCTTCAACTCGGATGTAGCCTCGACGGAGGCAATGGATGCCTGCCGGACGGAATTCAACGATTTTCTGGCCTCACTCGGGTTACAGCCGGACATTATCGCGGTTCACAACCGCCAACTGGCAAAGGATATCATCGGGAAATACCCGTTGATCTTACACGGCCATGACCATAAATACAACCTGAGCGTCGTCAACGGAACCGTCATTCACGATGCCGGAACCACCGGCGCCGCCGGGATCCGGGGCCTGACCCCCAAAGGGGTACCTTACAGCGCCGCCATTCTCTACTGGAAGAAGACGGAGGACAGCGGTTGGAAACTGCAGGCCATCGACTCCATCAAGGTGAACGGGACCGAAGGCCGCCTCACCATCGACCGACATAATTACAGTTAATACAAAAACCCGCCGATGGCGAGTTTTTATATTTTATTTGTTCTTCTTCATCAGCCGTTCCCGTTCGCTCTTGTCCAACACTTTTTTGCGAAGCCGGATGGTCTCCGGGGTCACTTCCACCAATTCATCCTCTTCGATATATTCCATGGCCTGTTCCAGGCTGAAACGGATGGGCGGCGTCAAACGCATGGCTTCATCGGAGCCGCTGGCCCGCATATTGGTCAAATGTTTTTTCTTGCAAACATTCACATCCAGATCGTTTTCGCGGCTATGTTCCCCGACGATCATTCCGGCATATACCTTTTCTCCGGGAGAGATAAACAATCTTCCCCGTTCCTCCACGTTATAAATCCCGTACGTAGTGGCTTCCCCGGTCTCAAAAGCGACGAGCACTCCGCGACGGCGGCCGGTGATCTCCCCTTTCCAGGGGCCGTAATGGTCGAAAATATGATGCATGATCCCTTCCCCTTTGGTATCCGTCAGGAAATCCGAGCGAAAACCGATCAAGCCCCGGGCAGGGATTAAAAACTCCAGTTTCACGTTGGCGCCCATCGGCTGCATATTGAGCATGTCCGCCCGGCGCATCCCCAAATTTTCGATGATTTTTCCGGAACACTCTTCCGGGACGGTGATAAAGAGGCGTTCATAGGGTTCATAGGTTTCTCCGTTGATCTGCTTCAATATCGGCTCCGGTTTGGAGATCTGGAACTCAAAGCCTTCTCTCCGCATCAACTCGATTAAAATCGCCAAATGCAATTCGCCCCGACCGGAGACCCGAAACACATCCGGCGAATCGGTCTCTTCCACTTTTAAGCTGACATTGGTCTCCATCTCTTTAAACAGCCGTTCCCGCAGATGCCGCGAGGTGACAAATTTCCCTTCCCGCCCTGCAAAAGGACAGTTATTAACCATAAATTCCATGGTCAGGGTCGGCTCGTCAATGGCCAGCATCGGCATGGGCTGCGGGTTTTCCGGATCGCTGACGGTCTCCCCGATATTCACCTGGCCGAGCCCTGCCAAAGCCACAATTTCACCGGCGCCCACTTCCGATACTTCCACGCGCTTCAAGCCTTCATAGGTCCAGATCTTCCCGATCCTGATCAATTCCTGGCTGCCGTCTTGTTTACAGACGCTGACCGTCTGGCCGGCCCGAATGGTTCCGTTATAAATCCGTCCGATCCCGATTCGGCCCACATAATCATCATAGTCCAAGGTGGTAATCTGGATCTGGAGCGGCCTCTCCGGGTCACCGGACGGCGTTGGAATCGCTTCTTTAATCATTTTAAAGAGCGGCAGCATATCTTTACCTTCTGCATCCGGCTGTTCCGTGGCAATCCCCAGCCGCGACGAAGTATAAATCACCGGAAAATCCAACTGCCAGTCGTCCGCCTCCAATTCCACAAACAGATCGAAAACCTCATTGAGCACCTCATCAACCCTGGCATCCGGCCGATCGATTTTGTTAATGACGACGATCAGTTTCAACCCGGCTTCCAGCGCTTTTCGCAGCACGAATTTGGTCTGGGCCATGGGCCCTTCAAAAGCGTCCACCAAAAGCAGGGCACCGTCCACCATCCGCAATACCCGCTCCACTTCACCGCCGAAATCCGCATGACCCGGCGTATCCACAATATTAATCTTGATATCCTCAAAATAAACCGACGTATTTTTGGAGAGAATAGTGATGCCCCGTTCCCGTTCCAAATCATTATTGTCCATCACCCGCTCCACAACCCGCTCATTGGCACGAAAAATCCCGGATTGCTTCAGCAGGCAATCCACCAATGTCGTTTTGCCATGGTCCACATGGGCGATGATGGCCACATTCCGGATATTCGTGGGTTTTAGCATTATTTCACCTGCTCTGTCCATAGATGTTCAGTCATATACCATTTAATTATTAAAACATTATTTCCGTCCAAATACAATCCACTCCATGAAAATTTAACGCTTACGTTAATTACTGGACTTCCCAAAAGTTACTCAAATAGGACGGCACGCTTTTCGGCACAATAGATAAGGATTGATGTCCATTATAATACTGAGGATGTTTCGATCATGGATAAAAAGCTATACATGACCATATTCCTGCTCTGTTTGGTTCCCTTTATCATGGTCCTGGGAAACTCCATGCTGATCCCGGTCTTGCCCAGTATCCAAAAGGAGCTCCATATCAATGTGGTCCGGGTGGGATTGTTAATCACCGTTTTTTCCATCCCTGCCGGCATCGTCATCCCTTTCGCCGGCATCATCTCGGACCGGATCGGCCGGAAAAAGGTGATGTTCCCGGCCTTGTTAGTCTACGGCATCGGCGGCATCCTGGCCGGCGTTTTCGCCATCATGTTCAAAGAAAATTCCTTCCCCTGGATCATCGCTGCCCGAGTCATACAAGGCATCGGCGCCGGAGGGACCTACCAACTGAGCATGGCATTGGCCAGCGACTTGATCCAGTCGAATGAACGTTCCCAAGTCTTAGGCTTTTTGGAAGCTTCCAATGGATTGGGCAAAGTCGTCAGTCCCTTAGCCGGGGCGGCCATCGCCCTCATTGCATGGTACATGCCTTTTTTCGTTTACGGCATTCTGGCGATTCCCGTCGCCTTTTTGATTTTCTTCTTTGTGAAAGAAAACACCGACAAACTCAAAGAAAATGTGAAGCCTCTCCCCGAATATGTGAAGAATCTGTTGAAGATCTTCAAAGAGAAATGGGTTGCCCTGTTCATTTCCTTTTTTGCCGGGTTTATGGTCCTTTTTTCTCTCTTCGGCTTACTCAGTTTCTTCTCGGATATTTTGGAGAAGGAGTTTAAAATGGGGGTTTTTCAGCGGGGTTGGATATTGGCCGTTCCGGTATTGGTCATGGCCGTGGTGGCGTTCCTCCTCGGAACGGTGATGCAGAAACAATTGGCGAAGATTCTCAAAATTGCCGTGGTCGGAGGCTTAGTAATGGTCGGCGGAGGATTGGCTTTATTCTGCCCGTGTAAAAAGATAATCTGGTTTGTAGTGACAGCCACGGTTTTAGGTTTAGGCACCGGCGCTGTTTTACCCGCCCTCAACACCTTGATCACCTCCACCGCGCCCAAAACTGAGCGGGGGCTGATTACCTGTTTATACGGGACGGTCCGTTTCTTTGGCGTGGCCGTAGGACCGCCCCTTTTCGGCTATGCGGAGAAACTTTCCAAACTGCCGGTCTTCTTTACCACCGCCGCCATCTGCGCCACCATCGCCATCCTCTTCGCCGTTTTCGTCAAACCGGAACAGATTATACCTGAGGACATTCAGGGGAATAACCAAGGGTAAATTCAGGCAGAAGGCACCCGATGCCAACGGTCGACTATTTTGACACCTTTTCCACCCGATACAAATCCTTCCGCCGGTGCTGGTGGAGAGGCATGTTTTGGCGGACTTCGGCGATACGGTTAAGGTCGATCCCCACCACCTGAACGGTCTCTTCCGCTTCGGCCTGCCACAGGATCTCACCCCAGGGGCCGATAGCCATGGAATGACCGTAAGCCACATAACTGGCTGCGAGATTACGCGCCGGACTGGCGGCAACCACGAAAATCTGATTGTCGATGGCCCGCGCCCGGAGCAGCGTTTCCCAATGAGCCGGACCGGTCACCATATTAAAGGCGGCCGGCAAAAACAGTATCTGGATACCGGCATCGGACAACAACCGGAAATATTCAGGGAAACGGATATCATAGCAGATTCCCACGCCGAACCGGCCATGCATGCTGTCAACGACGGTCAAATCGCTGCCGGGCGTGAAGACCGCCGACTCTTTAAAGGCAATTCGTCCCGGGACGTCGATGTCAAACAGATGCAGCTTCCGATGCTTGCCGATGCGTTGTCCTTTGGGGTCGAAGATGAATGAGGCATTATAGATTCGGTCCCCGTCCCGTTCCGGAATGGAGCCTCCGACGATATAACATTGGAGGGAAGCGGCAGTCTCCGCCAGGAAACGGACAGTCTCCCCCGTTTGCTCTTCCTCCGCGAAAACGGGGAAATAACGGTTGTCATACGGACAATTGAACATCTCCGGCAACACCAGGATATCCGCTCCGCCCTCTCGGGCTTTCCGCATCAGCCTTTCGGCCCGGTTTAGATTCTCCGGTTTACTCTCCGACACCTGCAGCTGACAAATACCGATATTGAGCATCATCACTACCCCTTCGACTCATTTTCCTTTACTTTCGCTTCCTAAACGCCGATTCCCTCCCAAAAGAAAAAACCACACTAACAAGTAAAGAAAAAACCACACCAACAAGTGTGGACAAAGACTTAAATTATGGGACCTAGCTTCTGGTTTTCTAAGTACCGAGTTTAGGTGAGGAACGCAAATGCCTTCCTACCATAACCTGGAACCTAGTACCCAGTACCTTGTATCCCTTTTACACTTTTAAACGGTCAACTTTTTAAATCAATCCAAAGAACTTTCCCCAATTTTTCCAAAATTCGTCCATGGTCAAGCCTTTGGACTTCACCCAGTCTTCCAAGAAGGCCAGCCGGTATTCCATTTTGGGCTGCTGCCGGTTAGTCTCCCCTTTAAACGCCGGGGCATCCGGAGAGAGAAGACATAAAGGCGGATAAAGAATACACCACCAATTGCGGCCTTTGCCTTCTCCCACAATCACCCGAAGGCTTTTATACTCTCCTGCGCCCAAGGTGCCAAAGGGGTATTCCCGCTCCGGAAACATATGATGGCCAAATTCCGCCCGGACCGGCAAATCCCGGTGGTGTTTTGCCAGTTCATCCCGGGCGACAGCCACAATCCGGTCCAAATTGGCCCGAAGAATGCCCTCGGCCAGATCCGGATCCTTTATATCCAGCAAAAACTCCTCCGTCAACTTGACAATGCGATCGCGGATCTGAAGTTTAAGCTGTTGATCGACTAGTGTGTCGCTGTTGGCGATCACATGCAGCCGGATTAAGTTCTTTTGATTGTACGCTTCCAGGGCGGAAGGTTTCATCCAGGCAAAACCGGAACTGGCGGAACCCACTCCCAGAAAAACGGCGATCAAAACTGTAATGGTCAACAAGCGATACCGTAACATATTACCCCATCCCCCGTCCCGTCTACTCGATTTCAGTGTCCGAAATATACCGCCTCATATGCTTAAGGGCTGATTTCTCCAACCGGGACACCTGGGCTTGGGAAATACCGATCTCATCAGCAACCTCCATTTGCGTCCGCCCTTCGAAGAAGCGCTTTTTCAAAATCAAGCTTTCCCGTTCATTCAATTTGGACATGGCATCTTTGATGGACAAACCTTCCAGCCACTGGCCGTCCAATTGCCTTTCGTCGCCGATTTGGTCCATCACATAAATGGGATCGCCGCCGTCATGGTAAATGGGTTCAAACAGAGAGACCGGTTCCTGAATGGCATCCAGGGCAAAAACCACTTCTTCCCGGGGGACATTGAGTTCCGCCGCAATCTCGGCAACCGTCGGCTCTTTCGAATTTTTACTCACCAACGCATCCCGTACCTGCAATGCCTTATATGCGATATCCCGCAGGGAACGGCTGACCCGTACCGGATTGTTATCCCGCAGATAACGCCGGATTTCTCCGATGATCATCGGTACCGCATATGTCGAAAACTTCACGTTTTGAGATAAATCAAAATTATCGATAGCTTTCATCAGTCCAATGCATCCGACCTGGAAGAGGTCATCGACATATTCACCCCGATTGTTAAACCGTTGGATAACACTTAATACCAGACGCAGATTGCCATTGATCAGTTCCTCCCGGGCAGAGCGTTCCCCGTTTTGCATCCTTTCAAGCAGTTCCCGCATTTTGCTGCCGGAAAGCACAGGCAATTTGGAAGTATTGACTCCGCAAATTTCGACTTTGTTGACTAACATTGCGCTTATCACTCCCGATTAACATTCGGCGCCGTCAGTATCGATTATTGCCACGGGAACCAAAAAATATACTTGTATATCTGCCATCCAATGTGTCAATAATCAATGGTTAACCTTCGCCTGTAAAAAAAGCCCCTCTTCCTTCCGGAGAGGGGCTTTGCGGCCGATTATTCCAACCGCCAGATTTCTTTCTTCAATTTTCGGATGATCCGTTTTTCCAACCGGGAGATATAGGACTGGGATATCCCCAGAAAATCGGCAACCTCTTTTTGAGTCTTTTCAATGCCGTCTTTCAGGCCGAAACGCAACTCCACGATGACCTTCTCCCTGTCGGAAAGATGGTCCAATGCATATCCCAACAGTTTTCGATCGACTTCTTCTTCGATATATTTATAAATCGAATCGTTTTCCGTGCCCAAAACGTCGGAAAGCAGCAATTCATTCCCGTCCCAGTCGATATTGAGGGGTTCGTCGAAGGAAACCTCCGAACGGGTCTTGTTGTTGCGCCGTAAATACATTAAGATCTCGTTTTCTATGCACCGGGAAGCATAGGTGGCCAGTTTAATCTTTTTAGCCGGGTCAAAGGTATTGACGGCTTTGATCAAACCGATGGTTCCAATAGAAACCAAATCTTCGATGCCTACCCCGGTATTTTCAAATTTCCGGGCAATGTAGACCACCAACCGCAAATTACGCTCGATTAATACGGTTTTGACCGCCCGGTCCCCGTTGGCCAACCGTTCAAGCAGATAAACCTCTTCATCATTGGTCAACGGCGGCGGCAAGGCTTCGCTGCTTCCGATATAAGCAATGAGTTTCGGGGCCATCCCAAGCTTTATGAGAACGCGCAGGAAAAGAACCCTGAACATCAATGCCCATTTTCGAATCTGCCGACCCATCATTGTTCCTCCTTTTTAATAGCCCCCTTCAGTTAATACGGCCGGAGGTATGAGGCCCTGATATGTTCCGTCCGGCGACAGGCGGGATCGGTGTAACGCTACCACCACGTTTCTGTGAATCGCCGTTTGATTTCTCAGGTTGACCACCAGGGCATCCGGCCGAAAACCGACCATCATTCCTCCGCTGTGGCCAACGGCATGAAACGGCAAAAGGCGGAAGCGTTTCTCCCATCCTTCCGGTACATCCTGATACCCTCGAATCTCCCCGTCGAAAAAGCTTTGGGAGAAGCGGATCAGTTCCGGCGGCAACCATGGCCGGAATTGCTCCAACTCCACCACCACCACCGGGTGTCGCGTCAAGGGATCCGTCAGGGTATTTCCCGTATCCAGCAAGGCTGTGAGCCGGACTTCATGCTCATCCCAACATACCGTCACCGGGAAAAGGCATACCTGTTCCCAAACCTTTTGATGGACCACTCCCCATCCCAGTTCTCCCAGGACGAAGATGAACATTACGTGCAGCCAGAAACGCCATCCCAGCCCGATCTCCGCGCGAAAAAAACGTTGATTGAGGCTGTCGATTCCCCAATGAATTCCGGCCAATAAAAACGAGAGTAAATAAAAATATCCGGCGAGACGGGTCATCTTTCGTAACGTGACCGGATAAAAGACGATCCCGAGCATCATTCCGGGAAGGATCACCATATACAGGAAAGGGGAGAGAATCCAAGGATACAGCAATCCCGAAGAGGCCTGGTGCATGAGCACCCCAAATTGAAACAACCCGCCCACCAACCCACCGACAATACAACGCCGGATACGAGGCTGATACGACGCAATTTGTCCGACCATCCACAACAAGGCAGCATCCTGAATCCATCCGAGGAGGCCACCCAAGAGCGGAATATCTAAATAGACGGTCACTGTCTCCACGGCTTCACCGCCTCACATCCTTATTTTACAAAAAATTACGGGGATTTCCTCTTTTAAAAATCCGACAAACTTTCGCTTAATCCCTGTTTTTCCCGGTTTTTGCCGAAAGGGCCAAAAGACGCCAAAAGCGCCCAGGGTATTCCCTGAACGCTTTTGAATTCCATCGTTGTTTTACATCTATTTTTTCCTCAAAAAGGTGGGTATCTCCAAGTCATCCGTGATGAACGGCCGGATCTCCAAATCCGGGGGAATCCGTTTCGGCCGGCGTTGTTCAAACCCGGTAGCGATGACCGTTACCCGGATTTCATCCCCTAAGGTTTCGTCGATGACCGCCCCGAAGATGATATTGGCATCCGGATCCGCGGCTTCCGAAATGATGGCAGCGGCTTCATTGACTTCATACAATCCCAGGTTACTGCTGCCGGTGATATTCAGCAATACGCCTTTCGAACCCTCGATAGAGGCTTCCAACAGGGGGCTTTCCACTGCAGCCTTCGCCGCAAGCACCGCCCGGTTTTCCCCTTTGGCCACCCCGATTCCCATCAGGGCCGAACCTGCATCAGACATGATGGTTTTCACGTCGGCAAAGTCCACGTTAATCAAACCGGTAATGGTAATCAAATCGGATATGCCCTGAACGCCTTGGCGGAGAACGTCGTCGGCAATACGAAACGCCTCCAACATGGGCGTGTTTTTGTCCACGATCTGCAACAACCGCTCATTGGGGATGGTGATTAACGTATCCACGCAATCTTTCAACACGGATAAGCCCCGCTCCGCCTGCATCATTCGAACCCGGCCTTCAAAAGCGAAAGGTTTGGTGACCACGCCTACGGTAAGGGCTCCGCTTTCCTTGGCAATCTGGGCGATAATCGGTGCGGCACCGGTTCCGGTCCCTCCGCCCATTCCGGCGGTGACGAACACCATATCCGCCCCTTGAAGAATTCCGGCCAATTCTTCTTTGCTTTCCAATGCCGCTTGTTGCCCGATTTCAGGATTGGCTCCGGCGCCCAATCCTTTGGTCAGCACATCACCGATACGCAACCGGATATCCGCATTGGAACGGTTTAACGCTTGTCCGTCGGTATTGATCGCGATAAACTCAACACCTTGAATTTTGGCTTCAATCATCCGGTTGATAGCATTGGTGCCACCGCCGCCGACACCGACGACTTTAATATTGGCAAATTGCTGATTGGCAACCTCAAATTCGAGCATAAATTAATCCTCCTGTTGATGCATATCCGAATCATCGATATATGTCATTGATTGATTTCAAGGATCTAAATGTCTATTAGTTCCACATGGAATGCAATTCCCCTTCTTAAAGGAAAAATTTTTTATTTCGGTAACATTCCTTCATTAATGGGATACCGTCGGGATATCCGGCACCCGCAAATTAATCGCCTTGAACTCATGGAATTTCTCATGGCCGATGATGGCCCGCAAATTGGCGATTTTCGCTTCCAGCTTTTCCGGATTGCCCAAGTCCGCCGGTATTCGGGCAGACGAAGGGGTTCTGAGATAAAGGCGGTAATTCCGGATATCGATTTCCGTGGTCATCTCCCGAAGTGTCTGATCCATCAGCGCCATAATCTTCAATATGTCGCCGAACTTTCCGTCATCCAATTTTTGTCCGGGTTCCGGGTTGGCCAGCGCATAGCCGGTGACCACCGGAAGTTTATAGCCGGAGCGAGGCCCCGGACCGGCCAAAATAACCCCATCCTCCGCAACGCAGATATATTGTTGGTGATACGCGATCCAAACCAGAGGTACCCGTTCTTCCACGGTAATCTGCACCGTATCCGGCGGTCGGACCTGGACTCTGGCCCGCCTAATCATGGGATTCTTCTCAATCTGCGCCGCCACGGCCTCCGGTTTCACCTCAAAGACTGTTTGCCGGCGATCCAGTCCTGAAGCCAGGACGATTTCTTCCTCCGTGACTTCCCGATTATGCTGAACTTTTACATGGCGGACAAGAAAAAAATCGGAATTGACGATTATAAATCCTGTCAAAACAACAGTTAAAATAAGAAAAACCCGTATAAAATCAACCGCTCCGCATTCCGTCCGAAGCCGGCCTATATCCCGTCCACCGTCATTCCGTTTCATATAAAAAACCGTCCTGTTCCATCAAACGGCTTAACTCCTTTGATACAAACCCAAAATCAAATTGACTTCGCCGCGGCCAATCCCCATCTTACGGGCGATATCCGCCACATCCATGCCTTGACTGCGTAACGTTAAAACCTGCCGACGCTTGTCGTCAATGGATTGTGACTGTTCCTCCGCCTGAATTGAACCGGTTTCGTCCTGCAGCCGGACCGGAACGGCAACCTGTTTAACGTCGGCTTTCGGTTCGTATACCGTCACCGGGCTCACGGTCATCTCCGGCTCTTGGGTCAGCAGCGGCAAACTCATGGTTTCCGGTTCTTTGACAGACGTTTCCTCCACTCCGGCGGCTTCCTCCAACTCCTCGATCATCGCCGCCACCAAGTTTTCCAACTCCTGAATCTCCTGAGTGACCCGTTTTAGGCGGAGTTCCAAGTTACGGCCATGAAAATGCTGCATGACCATGACGATGAATATATTAAGCCCCATGAAAGTAATGAATTCCAAAAAACGCACGGATGCTGCCCCCATTTACCGAATGATCTAAAACCGAACGTCAATATGCTTCCCGCGATGCTCATCGCGGGGAGTGTCCCCATTTTCCTCTTGGGGTTCCGCTTGGGCACCTGGCCGCGAACGGGTGTATTTCAGATTACGCCGTTTCTCTTTTTCAGAGTTTTCCCGCCGCACGGCCCGGCCGTTGCTGGATGCTTCATGGCGTTGCACCTGCTCCTGTTGGAGCTGGGACTGTTGAAGCAACTGCCGGTGAAACTCAAAATGATCAGCAACCGGGCGGTTGTGTTGAGCCCCCTGGACTTTTTGGACATCCATCGAACGCGGAACCATCGTTTGAAGATCAACGGGTTTAAGCATGATAACCTCCGGATAACGCCTCAACCATCAACTGGGACCACTGTATGCTTCCGATTAACGGTAAGGCTGAATCTGGATTTCGCCCTCACCGTACATCAGGTTCACGAACTTCATTTCATCTTTGATGACTGTGGTTGCTTTGCCGATGGTGATCCGCACTCCCGGATAGACCGTATCTCTCACCCGGATCCTGGCCTTTTCCTTGGACAAAACCACCATTTCCTCAAGAAGCTCTTTCCGCCTGGCTTCTGCCTCAGCGATTTGTTCCTTCAACACATATGCAGTTTTTACCAGGTTTTGGTACATCTCCTGACGGTCTTTGGGCAAATAAGGGCTTTTCTCGAGCAAAGCCACAGCCTTCTCCGCCTTATCCAATTGAGTCTTATTCTCTTTAATCTGATCTTCCAATTCCTGAAATTCGATTTTCATCTTGGGCCGGACACCGACTTCCATTTCGGTCACCGTACCAAATTTGGAACCGATAATTTTCGCTGAAATCTCTTCACCGGCCCGGATAATTCCGCCGACGATTAAACCTTTCCCTGTATCCACGCTGACTTTGCCATTGGCATTCACCTGGCAGTACATCATCGCTTCTTTAATCAGCACATTACCGTCGCAATTGATAAAAGCATGCTCCACATATTTGGCAGCGAAATCCCCAACGCAATGGATCTGGGCTTTACCCATCCCGGAAATACCTCCGTTGATGGTAATATTACCGCCGGCCGTCAAGTCGGCGGCCTCCACCATTCCGTAAACGGTGATATCTCCGTCCGCTTCCACCTTAAATCCGGCCGTCACATTTCCCCGAACCACTACACTGCCACGGAAATTGATATTGCCGGTTTTAAAATCCACATCCCCTTTCACTTCGTGAATGGGAAAAACGCTTAATTTCCCGCCACTGAACGAAGGTTCGCCGTTGATGGTGGACACCACGCGCAGGCCGTCATTGGTCATGACCACATTTTTGCCGAGTCTTAAGTTTTTATCTTTACCCGGGACAGGCTTCAGCGTATTGCCAAACACATCATATCCAGGTTCGCCCGGAGTAGCAGGGATCTTTTCGGCCAACACTTCACCGACAACGACATTTTGGACCGTCTGAACCTCACGGTAATCGACCCGGCCGTACTCATCCTCAGCCAACGAGTGCTCCCCGGGAGTTAACGAAAACAAGAAACGAAACTCCGCATCTTTCCCGGCCACCGGCGGCTGTCCGGAAGCCACCAGGTAAGAACCGGCTTTCTGGGAATTGATCGCCTCTTTGACGGCTTCTTCGTCGACTCCGAAAACGATATTTTGAGACTTCAACGTCTCAAAAGCCTCCTCAACGGTAGGCCACTTACCTTCGCCGACAGGGGCTTCGATCACCAGATATGCTTCCATTTTGTTTGATGTTGTTTCAATCTTAACCGTTCCATCCCGATCTACGACTTGGTCTTCCATGGTCTTCTATACCTCCGCTGCCGATTTATGCCACCTGTTCAAACGACCCCGCAGTCGAAAAATGGCTTTGGTATGTATTTGAGAAACCCTGGATTCGGAAATCTCCATAATTTCGCCAATTTCTTTCAATGTCAATCCTTCATAGTAGTATAGGGCGATAACCATTCTCTCCCGTTCCGGTAGGCAATCGATGGCCCCGGTCAACGTCTCTTTAATTTCTTCAATTTCCACATGGTGTAACGGATCTTCGCTTTCATCGTTACGAATCAGATCCAAAACCCGGACTGAATCGTCCTCATTGGAATTGACCAGCCACAATTCATCCAAAGAACTTAATGTGGTACAACTGACTTCCGACAATAACTCGTAAAATTCAGAAAGGCTGACGTGCATGGCTTCACTGATCTCCTGATCCGTGGCCGAACGTCCCAACTTATTTTCGAGTTCGGCACAAACCCGTTCCAGTTCTCTGGCTTTTTGGCGAACCGATCGCGGAACCCAATCATTACTCCGCAAACCGTCCAGGATCGCTCCCCGGATCCTGGCAATGGCATAAGTTTCAAATTTAATTCCTCGGGAAGGATCAAACTTATCTATCGCATCCATTAACCCAAAAACACCATAACTGACCAAATCATCAAACTCGACATTTGAAGGTAACCCGATGGCAACCCGGCCGGCCACATATTTTACCAATGGAGCATAGCGTAAAATAATTGCTTCTCTGGCAGCTGGCGTTTTTAAGGTTAGATAATTTTTCCACAAAACATCTTCATTTTGTATTGTCTTCTCGATGGACATAGCTGCCATCCCCCCGTCTTAAATATTAACCGTCCGCTGGTCAACTGTCCATCCTTGGATTAAACTGCTTAACCCATTGATAATTCCACCGTTCCCTGATTAATGGTACGTACATAAACCTTACCGGTACTCAGGTCGAAGAGAACGCTTCGTCCGAATTTTCCGCCCACACTCCGGGCGACGATGGGTATGCCCGCTTTCGAACACGCTTCCTCCACCGACTGAACATTTCGTACCCCAATGTCAAGCAAAGAATCTTCCGATTTGAACGCAAACATATGGGCTCCGCCAGCGATAATCACTTTTATTCTGGAATGAACCGCTCCCAGCTTCACCATCTCTCCGACTAAAAACGGTACGGCAGTGTCACCAAATTTTCCGGGATTAAAATTCTCTTTAAATATGGAACTGTCCGGAAGCATTACATGGGCCAACCCACCGACCTTCACTGCCTGATCATACATACAAACCGCGATACAGGACCCCAAACCCAAGGAAGCCAATTTATCCGGTGCCTGAGTGACTTTCAGCTCAGCCATGCCAATTTGAAATGCATCAGCAAACATCTATCCAACTCCCATGGCTTCCAAAATAACTTGCAGGGAACCCGGATCCGGAATGAGGAAAAAATGTCCGTCCATCTTTTCTTCCGTCATTTTAAACTGGGTGTCAATGAGCATCGCATAATCCCCAACCATTCCAAAATCCAATAATGCCGAATTGATGATGGCTCCGGCCATATCACACGCATAAGCCGGTACCGACGATATCATATTCAAGCCGGTTAAACGAGAGATGGCATTTAAGTATGCGCCGGTCATAATATTGCTGATTTCCTGCAAGACGGATTGCTCCAATTCTTCTTTATCAACCTCTCCATCCATAACCCCCGATAATGTTTTGGATGTCACGGCATGCACCAGAGCCTGTGCATCGTCATAGTTAAATAGGAACATGATCTTCCCAGGAGCATCGCCAAAGACCTTCATGTAAATACCAACCACGATTTTTTCGGGTCCTCCCAGAAAGTCGCTGACTTTGTTCAACGACAGGATCGAAACATTGGGGACCGTCATCTCGATCCTCTCCGCCATCAACTGCGAAAGCGCCGTTGCTGCGTGGCCGGCACCGATATTTCCGATTTCCTTCAAGACATCCAAATGTAAATGGCTCAGGTTTTCAATGGTAACCATCTTATTCTCCCAAATCTGCTTCACGGAGTTCTTTCGCTTCTTCCGCAGACAAAGCCCGATCCAGATTTAACAAGACGATGAGACGGTCATCCACTTTGGCTACTCCATTGAGAAAATAAGCGTCCACTCCTTTGGCAATCTGAGGTGCATCCTCGATGGCGGAAACGTTGATCCGCAATACTTTGACGACGGCATCTACCATCATGCCGACAAGGTTATCATTGACTTCCACGATAATCACCCGGGTATCGCTGCCGATGGGTTTCAGCGATAAGCCGAAACGCTTCCGTAAATCCACGATGGGCACGATTTCACCGCGGAGGTTGATCACGCCTTCAACAAATGCCGGTGCCTTGGGCACACGGGTAATATTTTGATCCAGTTTTTCAATCTCCCGGACCTGAAGAATATCCACGCCGAATTCTTCTTCTCCAAGTTTGAAGATGATTAACTGTTTCGTTTCCTCGACAATCTGTTCTTTAGCCTTCATCTTCAACACCCCCTTTGTATTAAGCCACCGCTCTGATATCTATAATCAACGCCACTTTTCCGTCTCCAAGGATCGTCGCCCCGGCGATCCCTTTCACCGAACCCAGATACCCGCCAAGGGACTTAATGACCACATCCTGTTGGCGCAGCAAACTGTCAACCACACAACCGACCAGACGGTCGCCGACCCGAAGCACCACTACGTCCAACTCTTCCAGCTCGTGATTGATGGCGTCCGGCGTATCCAAGACATCCTGCAGCCGGATAATGGGAATCAGTTCGCCGCGAAGCATACATACTTGCTGGGAACGGACTTGTTTAATCTCATCCTGCCGCAGGCTGATAATCTGTTCGATATATCCGGAAGGAATCGCATAAATCTCCTTCCCCAACTGAACCATCAAGGTTTGAATAATTGCCAGCGTCAACGGAAGGCGGATTTCCAAAAGCGATCCTTGGCCAAATACCGAATGAATCCGAATCATGCCACCCAACGAATCGACCTTGATCTTGACCACGTCCATGCCGACGCCGCGGCCGGACACGTCCGTCACCTTGCTGGCAGTCGAAAAACCGGGCATGAACGTAAGTTCCAGGATCTGATCCTCTCGCATCTCCGCCAGGGCTTCTTTGGTGACCAGGCCCATTTTGAGGGCTTTCTCTTTCACTTTTTCCACATTGAACCCGCGACCGTCATCTTCGATGGCAATAACCACGTTATTGCCTTCCTGATATGCATTGAGCCGGATGGTTCCGGTTCTCGGCTTGCCGGCTTTCTCCCGCTCCTCGGGGGGTTCAATGCCATGGTCCACGGCATTGCGGATGATATGGACCAGCGGATCGCCGATCTCGTCGATAACGGTCCGATCCAGCTCCGTCTCGCCGCCCTCGATTATCAGTTCAATCTCTTTACCCAATTCTTTCGAAAGATCCCGCACCAACCTGGGGAAACGGGAAAATACCGTTTCGATGGGGACCATCCGGGTCTTCAGGACGCTGTCCCGTAAATCCAAGGTTAAACGGCCGACTTGTTCCACAACTTCATCCAAGTCCTTGGATTGCAGCACGGACCCGATAGATTCCAGGCGGGAACGATGGATCACCAATTCCGCTACCAAATTCATTAAAACGTCCAATTTCCGGATATCGACCCGAACGGTTTGGCCGGTAACTTTGACCCGATCTTCCACCGTTTGGTTTTGGGCCCGTTTTTCCAACGGGAGATTTTGAGGGTCGATCTTTTCAAAGTTCACTTCCGCAATATCGGTGATATTGGCGATACACTTGGCCAATTCTTCCGGCGGATTGGACATCAACACCGCGACAATAAACTCCTGATCAAACTTTTCATCTTCGAGATCCTTCAACGACGGCACGCTTTTCACGATGGTTCCCAGCCGTTCGATCTCCCGGAGGACCATGAAAACCCGTACCCCTTTGAGCACACAGTTTTCCGCCATCTTCACCGTAAAATGGTACAACCCCGTTTCATCATTAATCGCCGCTAAAATCTCATCCTTTTCCGCTTCCAAATAACGAAGCTGAATGTTTTTTCTCCGTTCCTGCTGAGGTTGAACGGCAACGCCGCTGACGGTGAATAACTGCAACGCTTGGACAACCCCGCTGATCTCGATATCTTCTTCTTTGCCTTCACCGATTTTATTGGCTAATATTTCAAGGAGATCCACCGCTTCAAAAAGGGTGTTAACGATCTCCGGCGTCATCGTCAATTCTTTGGACCGTAATTTACTGAGCACATCCTCCATGGTGTGGGTTAAATTGGCCATTTTATTAAAGCCCATGGTCGCCGAAGCGCCTTTTAACGTATGGGCAGCCCGAAATATCTGATCCAAAATGGATGAATTTTCGGGGTCATGCTCCAATTCCAGGAGCGACTGGTTCAATGTCTGCAAATGCTCCCGACATTCATCCATAAAAACGCTTAGATATTGGGATGTATCCATAATCCCACCTCCAAAGGTAAAATTAGACTTTTCAAGGACAATTCCTGCCGTTTTTTAAATAATTTTAAACAAAAATGCAACTTCTTAACTGATTATCAATTTTTGTTTATATTATTAGCGAAATTTTCCTTTCAAAAGGCGCTCGAAGAATCCGCCGCCGCCCGAACTCTCCCGGTTCGTTGAACGTTCCAAAAGATTACGGGCAATCTGAAATACATTTTGAGCAGCCGGCGTCCGGGGATGACCGAGGACAAAAGGCTGCTGCTCTTTAACTGCTTTCGGGACATTAGGATCCATCGGAATAAATCCTATATTCAGCAGATCAATGCCTAAAAACCGCTTGGATACCGTGGATAACCGGTCCATCACCTGCTTTCCCTCATGGTTGTCCCGGATCATATTCACGACAACCCAGATGGGCAGCGACGGCCGGGCGCTGGCCACCACTTTAATGATGCCGTAAGCGTCGGTAAGCGCCGGCGGTTCCGGTGTAGTGACGACGATCACTTCTCCGGCGGCCAATACAAATTTGAGGACATTCTGAGAGATGCCTGCCCCCGTATCGATCAGCATAATATCCGTATTTTTTTCGAGATCATTCAATTGCTCCAAACAAAATTCCAAACTCCGCTCATTCAAATTGGCCAGGTGATAATCACCGGAACCGCCGGCAATGATTTTCAAGCCGAGAGGGCCTCGGGTGATCACATCTTCAATCCGTTTTTCGCCGCTTAACACTTGTCCCAAATGATACCTGGGGACCAGCCCCATCATCATGTCCACATTGGCCATGCCCAAATCGGCATCCACCAGTACAACGCGGCTCCCCAGCTTCAACAAGGCAATGCTCAAATTGACGGAAAGATTGGTCTTTCCGACGCCTCCTTTGCCGCTGGTAATAACGATTACCCGGGCCGATTGCGTTTGGGTTTGGTTCTTTACGAGCTCGCGTAAACGTTCAGCCTGATCAACCATGCATTATCCCCTTAAATAATTCCGTGACTAATTTTTGTGGTTGAGCCATTTCAATATCATCTGGAACGTTCTGACCGATGGTCAGATAAGAGATGGGCCGTCTCACCTTCCAGGCCAAACTGACAACGGGCCCCAGACAACTGGTTTCATCCAGTTTGGTGAAGACCAAATGCGTATAAGCTATCTTCGAAAACTTGTCTTCAATAGCCACCATATCCCGCCATTGGGTCGTCGCACTGAGCACCAATAAAATTTCGGAAATTTTGTCATTGGTCAAAAAACGGTGCAACTCATCCATCATCATCTGATTATGCGGGCTCCGGCCCGCTGTATCGATTAAAATCACGTCGCAGTCCTGTAAATTTTGGAGCGCCAGATCCAGATCGGAAGGGGTATACACCACTTCCACCGGAAGATTCATAATATCGCCATAGGTCTTTAAATGCTCCACTGCCGCTATCCGGTAAGTATCAATGGTAATCAATCCGACTTTTCGGCCCTGAAACAGATTGATATGGGCCGCCAGTTTCGCAATGGTCGTCGTTTTACCGACCCCTGTCGCCCCGATCAGCGCCGCGACGTTCGGTTTTCCGCCGTCCAGCTTCAAAGGTTCCGAAAACATCAAATCCGCCATTAACCGTTGTTGGCAATAGTCAAGGACGGCCGAACGAGGCGTCGATTCATTCATCGTTTCCGGCAAGCCGTCGACCAAGTATTCCACCAGTTCTTGGGCTAAACCGGCATCCGTAAGCCACCGGCGCAGAGAACCGCGGAACCCCGCTTCCGATGCCGCCGATTGTACCGCCTCCTCCTCCGGCCGGGCCTGCGGTTTTTGGGCAACTTGACGGATTAACTCCTTCATCTCGGCGATCTCTTCCCGGAGCGAATTGAGTTCCGGTTCTACGTTGGCCGTTGCGGTCACCGCAGTCATGGAAGGCGCCGGAGCCACCGTAGCAGCCGGGGCCGCCGAAGGGGCCAAGGCCACCGATGCCGCCGTTTCTTTAATTACCGGGCGTTCGTTGATGATCCGGCCCTTGACGGAAGGCTCCCGGTGTAGCGGAAGCGGCTGAAATTTCCCGGAATTTACGGAAACGTCCGGTTCCTCGTCCCTTTCGGCAGACTGGAACCCATCATTCTGGGGAAGCTTCGGTTTCTCATCCACCGCCGCGATGACTTCCACCCGCCGATGGCCGAACAAACCTAAAAATCCGCCTTCTTTGAAAGGCTTGGTATGCAAAATAATGGCATCCCGGCCCAGATCGTTTTTGACTCTGGCAATCGCTTCTTGAATGGAATCCGCTACATATCGTTTAACCCTCATTGAACACCATCCACCACTCCAATAGCTTGAACTTCGGCTTCAGCTACTAATTCATTATAGGACAAGACCATCAATTTTGTCGAAAGCCGCTCGACAATACGCCGGAAAGTCAGACGGATCGCCGGCGAGCACAGGATAACCGGCTGATAACCGGAAGCCGTCACTTGTTGAATCAAATTGCCCAATTGTTTATATATACTTTGAATCAAATTGGGATCAATGGAATAACCCGGCGCGACTTTCGCGTCTTCTTGGGCTTTCATGATCATCTGCTCCAAACGGGGATCAATGGTGATCACCCGCACCACGCCGTCATCGGACTGGACCATTTTCGTAATCTGCCGGGCCAGGGACTGGCGGACGAACTCCGTCAACATATCGATGTCCTTGGTCATCGGCGCATAATCCGCCAATGTCTCCAAGATCGTCACCAAATTGCGGATGGGAATACCCTCTTTAAGCAAATTCACCAAAACTTTTTGAATTTCGCCGATAGTCATTAAATTGGGTATCAATTCGGAGACGACCACATTGTATTCTTCCTTGATATTGTCGATCAACGCCTGAACTTCCTGGCGGCCCAACAATTCATAAGCTCTGGACTTGATGACTTCCGTCAAGTGGGTAGCCAATATCGACGGCGGATCGACCACCGTATATCCGGCAAGTTCCGCCGTTTCCCGCTGCGTATCAGTGATCCACAATGCCGGAAGCCCAAATGCCGGTTCCGTAGTGGGAATCCCGTCGATTTTCTGGGAAACGATCCCCGGATCCATGGCCAAATAATAATTGGGAATAATTTCGCCTTTGGCCACCTCAATCCCTTTGATCTTAATCACATAGTGGGTCGGTTCTAATTGCATATTATCGCGAATCCGTATCGGGGGCAATATCATCCCCAGTTCCAAAGCGGTCTGCCGCCGGATCATGGATACCCGGTCGAACAAATCTCCGCCCTGAGCCGGATCAACCAGCGGGATTAAGCGATAGCCGATCTCCAGCTCCATCGCTTCCACCTGCAACAGGGCAGCCACATTCTCCGGTTTTTTCACTTCCTCCTGAGCGACAGACTTCTCTTCGGCGGCGGCCCGGCTTTGGGCCTCCGCCATTTGCTTGAGCGTATATCCGAAAAACCCGATGATAGCCGCAAGGATAAAGAAGGGAATCGTCGGCATCCCCGGAATGATAGCCAGCAAGGCAAATACACCGGCAACGATCATGAAAATTTTGGGATACGCCAACAATTGCTGAGTTAAGTCCGAACCCAGGTTATCTTCGGAAGCGGACCGGGTGACCAAAATACCGGTAGCGGTGGAGATGAGCAACGCCGGCACCTGAGTGACCAAACCGTCGCCGATGGTCAATAATGCGAAGGTTTGCAGAGCTTCCAGCAGCCCAATATTTTTCTGCAAGGCACCAATGGCAATTCCGCCCACCAGATTGACGACGGTAATCATAATTCCGGCAATCGCATCGCCCTTCACGAACTTACTGGCACCGTCCATGGCCCCGTAGAAATCCGCTTCCCGCTCTATTTCGCGGCGACGGGCACGGGCTTCGGTCTCATTGATCAATCCGGCGTTGAGATCCGCGTCAATGCTCATCTGCTTGCCCGGCATGGCATCCAAGGTAAACCGGGCGGCCACTTCGGCAACCCGCTCTGAACCTTTGGTGATCACCATAAACTGAATGATGGTGAAGATGACAAACATAACGAAGCCGACGATATAATTGCTTCCTGCCACCACATTTCCGAAAGCGTCGATGACCGAACCCGCCTGGGCATGGAGCAAAATTGAGCGGGTTGAGGAAACGTTCAATCCCAACCGATACAAAGTGGTAATCAACAGTAACGAAGGAAACGCCGAAAATTCCAAACTCCTCCGGACATACATCGTCAGGAGAAGTATCGCAAAAGCGACACAAATATTGATAAGAATCAGAAAGTCCAGCATCCATGGGGGCAACGGGACGATAAACATTATCAATACGACGACAATCGCCCCGATGACCGTCATTTCGCCGTTTTTCAATAATTGACCGTTTAATGCTATATTATTTGACTGAGCCATTCTTTCTCCCTATCGTTTGATTCCGTAAATCCATCTTTACACAAAAATATACACTTAGTATATCGGCACAATCAACTGAAGATTGAAGCCAAAATACCCTCCGCCAACAAAAATACGGCGCATAACATAATGCCTCACCGGGCTCGACGGTTTTGGCGCAACCGGTAGACGAAAGCCAACACTTCGGCGACGGCCTGGAACAGTTTGGCCGGAATCACTTCCCCGATCTCCACGGTCCGGTAAAGGGCCTGGGCCAAGGGTTTGTTTTCCACGATCGCTACGTTATGTTCTTTAGCGATCTCCTTAATTCTGGCGGCAATAAAACCTTCTCCTTTCGCCACCACAACGGGGGCGGACATGGTCCGGGCATCATACCGCAATGCCACTGCGTAGTGGGTGGGGTTGGTAATGACCACATCCGCTTTGGGCACCTCCTGCATCATTCGCCGCATGGCAATTTGGCGCTGACGTTGGCGGATTTTCCCTTTAATTTGGGGATTCCCTTCTTGCTGCTTGATCTCGTCCTTCACTTCTTTTTTGGACATCCTTAAACTCTTACGGTGCTGGTACCGCTGATAATAAAGGTCCAAAACGGCAACGACCAACAACAGCATGCAAACTTTCAACGCCACATTATAAAGAATGCGCCAGATATCTGTCGCTGCTTTCAATGGGGACTGTTCCAAGGACTGGAGCAACACTCCGAAATTATCCCGGAGGGTTCCATAGGTCACATATCCTACTACCGTCAATTTCAGTGCAGCCTTGGCTAATTCCACCAAACCCTGCATGCTCATCAGGCGCTGAAAACCCCGGATGGGATTTAATCGGTTAAATTTGGGTTTTAACGGTTCTAAGGTGAACAACTGCCCAACTTGAATATAATTCACTGCAAACCCGAGGACCATCGCTGCCAAACCCAACGGCAAAAATACTCTTCCAAAGAAGATAACCTGGGAGAGGAAGAGCGTCCTCAGGTTGGTATCGGATAATTCCAGATTGACCTGGGTCGGCGACAGCATTCTCCGGAAATATTGAAAGATTTCCTGAAAAAACCACTCTCCCAAGAAATTCAAGATGAAGAACAATCCCATCAATACGACGACCGCATTGAGTTCAGAGCTTTTGGGGACTTGCCCCTTTTTGCGCGCTTCCGATTTACGCTTAGGGGTTGCTTCCTCCGTTTTGTCGGGATCCTGGGCGAAAAATTGAAGGTTAAAGCGATATCCCTCGCCGAATGTCAGAGGGGCATCTCGCCGTTCTCCCGGATAACGGATATGTTTCAGTTCATCCAACAACGGCCTCATCCCATCCCTCACCGACACTCCTCCGATTATCCGGTCAAATGACGCAACATCATGCGCAACAACCGAAATGTCGTTCCGGAACTGGAGAAGCTTTGCTCAATCAAAAAGATATATGCCTGAATAAACAGGGCCAACGTCGTCAAGCCGACGACAATTTTTATGGAAAAACCCATGACAAACACGTTAATCTGCGGAATCAACTTGGAGATTATCCCCAACGCCACATCCGCCAGAAAAATGGTACCCACCACCGGGATGCCGATCTTAAACCCGAGATAAAACATGTTCGAAAACGCCTTGAGAAAGACCCCCGTTGCTTCCCGATGGAAGAAAAAGGAGCCGGGTTTGATAACGTCATAGCTTTTGATGAACGAAGAGATCAAGGTGAGATGGCCGTCCACGGCCAAATAAATGAGCCCCGCCAAAATGGCATTAAACTGGCCTAACAGCGGAATCTCGGTCCCGGACTGAGGATCGAGGATGTTAATCATTCCAAAGCCCATGGGCACATCAAAAAAGTATCCGGCCAATTGCAAGGCATACATCGTCAGGTTCACCATCAGCCCCATAATCAGGCCGACGATCATCTCCTGAATCAATGTGGCCACAGCCATCCAGAAGCTGAACGCTTCCAAATCCAGATCGCTATGAATATATGGCGCAACGGTCAAGGCAAGTGCTCCGGCCAATAACGCCTTAGCCTTCGCCGGAATGCTCCGGCTCTGAAACAGCGGCGCCGTGACGATCAACCCGGAAGCCCTCACCAGCCCCAGTAAAAACTGGGTGATATTCATGCCGATTAATGCTTCGATATTCAACAGCAATGACTCCCAGCCATGTTTTTTGCTTATGGTTTTATCGTAATGGAAAACACGGGAAAACGGTTATTTGATAAAAGTAAACTGATGGAGATTCGCCAGGATCTTCGATGCAAACGAGGTCAACAAACGCAGCATCCAAGGGCCAAAGATCACCAGCGCAATGAGGATGCCCAAGAGTTTCGGGATAAACGTCAACGTCTGTTCATGGATCTGGGTGGTGGCCTGAAAAATGCTTACCACCAGGCCGATGATCAACCCGATTCCCAGGATGGGCGCGGCAACCAGTAACGCGACCCATAAGGCCTCCCTGGCCACTGAAATGATAAAGGTATCCGTCATCGTCTTCGACCTCACGCATTACAGTTTATAATCGATGAAACCCCGGATTTCTCCCGGCCTATACAAAACTGGCGATCAATGAGCGAACCACCAGATGCCAACCGTCCACCATCACAAAGAGCAATATTTTGAAAGGAAGGGAAATCAGGGACGGCGGCAACATCATCATCCCCATGGACATCAACGTACTGGCGACGATCATATCGATGATCAAAAAAGGGATAAAGATCATAAACCCAAGTTGAAAAGCAGTTTTTAACTCACTGATAATAAAAGCGGGGATGAGTACCTGGGTCGGAATATCATCTTTATTGGCCGGCCGTTTCATCTTGGCCGCCACGATAAAGAGCTGAAGGTCTTTCGTCCGGGTCTGTTTAAACATAAATTCCCGAATCGGCGCCATCGCTTTGTTGAACGCCACATCCTGAGCCACTTCGCCTTTTAAAAAAGGCTGCAAAGCCATATCGTTGACTTTGGCCCAGGTCGGAGCCATCGTAAAAAAGGTCAAAAATAACGCCAAACCGATCATCACCTGGTTCGGCGGCATTTGATTCGTTCCCAGAGCCGTTCTGGTAAAAGAGAGGACAATGACAATCCGGATAAACGATGTGGTCATGATCAAGATGGCCGGCGCCAACGAAAGCACCGTCAAAATGATCAACAGTTGCAGACTTTGGGCAACCTCGGCCGGACGTTGGGCTTCGCCGATGCCGATCTGTATCTGGGGAATCGGCATGGCCTGGGCAGCCCGAACCACCCCGGAAACGCTGCCAAGCAGCATTAGTGCCAGCAATCCGACATATATCATTTTCCCTTGTGGACTCATGTTTTTTCGCATTTATCCGCTACCTACGCTTTCTCCACGCCCGAATCCGTTCCAACCCTTCGGCAAGCTTCTTCCGGACATCGGAAAAATCTTCATCCGTCAATTCCGATGTTTCCTCTTCCGGTTGTAAAAATCGTTGCAAAACGGATTTGAATTTCTCTCCCGGAAGCGTTACTCCGCTTCCCTGGGTCAGGTTAAGCATTTCATAAAAAGCTTCATCCTGATATTCTTTGAGTAACGTAATTCCCCGTTCGGTACAGCCTACCAACAGCACCTGATTGTTGACCAATAATAGATAAAGATGGCGATTGGGCCCCAAGCAGAGGCTTTCTGCCACCTTAATATATTTAGCCTGCGGCATATTTAACTTACCCGCTAAAAACCGAGTCCCCCAATAAGCGAGGAAAAGGACGATCACCAACGAAAACAACGCCCATATCCATTGCCCGCCAAACTCAGGCGTCGGGGCATCTACGGCTTCAGCAGCAAAAACCACTGGCAGGAAGGAAAAACCGGCGACAAAAACAAGCAAAGCAAAAAACCGGTTCAATTTACCCAATCATGTCGCTCCCTTCCGATTATGACAATACTTTCCTCACCGCTTCCAATACCCGATCCGGTTGGAACGGCTTCACCACGAAGTCACGGGCTCCGGCTTGAATCGCATCGATAACCATGGCTTGTTGTCCCATGGCGCTGCACATGATAATCAGGGCATTCGGGTCAATTTTCCGAATTTCCTTCACCGCAGCGATCCCGTCCATATCCGGCATGGTAATATCCATGGTCACCAGATCGGGCTGGAGTTCTTTATATTTCTCAATGGCTTTGGCCCCGTCTTCCGCCTCGCCAACAACTTCATATCCTCCTTTTCGCAGGATATCTTTGATCATCATTCGCATAAATGCCGCATCATCAACAACTAAAACCCGATTACCCACCTGTAATTCCTCCTTTAGGATTATTGAAGCGTATTGGCTCTTTCCATCTGACTGACGATATCGGTCACCTTAATTCCAAAGTTTTCATCGATAACAACAACTTCTCCCTTGGCAATCAGTTTTCCGTTGACGAAAATATCCACCGGATCACCGGCAAGTTTATCCAGTTCGATGATGGAGCCCACACCCAGCTCGAGAATCTCCTTAATCTTCATCCGAGTGCTTCCCAATTCCACGGTAACCTTGAGAGGTACGTCCAATATCAAACCGATATTCCCATTTTCCTTAACCGCCTTGTTGTTACCAATGGCCGCAAATTGAGCAGGCTGTACCGTGACTTGAGGCTTGGGTTCCGTCCGGTAAACCGGTTCCGCGGCTGCAGCCGCCGCTGCGGCTCCCGACGGACTGCTGTCGGCTACAGGCGCCTTCGAAGCAACGGTTTCGGCTTTCGTCTCCTGCGGCGAAGGCGCAACAGTTTGATTCAACAACGAATCCACCAACTCAGCAGCAAAGTCGTACGGAAGAATCAACATCACTTCGCTGTCAACCAAACCTTCGATAATCAATTTAAATTTCACGGCCGCCAGATGATCATCTTCATTGATTCCCCGGATACCCGCTCCGGCGCTTCCGAAATCAACCACAGTCAGCCGGGGAGTGTCGATCTCAATCCGCTTCGAAAACAATGCAGACAACGATGTGGCCGCATTGCCGGCCATCTGGTTCATGGCCTCGGAAACAGCGCTCAGCGCCAGGTCATCCAGGGTTTCCTTGGGATTTTCGCCGGTTCCGCCCATCATCAAATCGGCAATAACGGCAGCGTCGCGCATTTTTAAAATTAAAATATTTCCGCCGTGAAGCCCGATTTTATAATCTACTTCAACCAAAACGTATGGATTGGGATATTGTTCTTTCAATTCCCGCTGGGTTGTTAAAAAAACCGTCGGGGTATTAATATCCACCCGTTTATTCAACAGTTGGGACAGCGCCGTGGAGGCCGTTCCATAACTGATATTTCCGATTTCGCCCAAGGCATCCTTTTGAACGGAAGATAACTGGGGCGTATTTTCAACATCCTTCAACAGCGCATTAATCTCTTCCTGAGACAGTATCTGCCGATCCATTATCTTCTTCTCCTTCCTGAACCAGCTGTCCAATTTGAACAGCCATCCGGCTCCCGGAGATGCCGGGACTTCCTCTGAATTTCACATGGTCACCGATTCTTACCGCCAACAGTTGGTTGACGGGTTGATCCAGTTGAATTACATCACCGACGGCCAATTCCATCAATTCACCGACAGTAATGTTGGCATGCCCCAGCTCCACCACAACCCGGACCTTGGCTTGTTCCAGTCGGTGTTGAATGGCAGAAATGCTTTGTTCATTGGAATGTTGGCCGCTGCGTGCGAACCAAAACTGCGCATTCAACCGGTTGATAATCGGTTCCAACACCACATAAGGAAGACAAATATTCATTAATCCAAAGGTCTCACCGATCCGGACATCCAGCGTGACCAAAACGATCATGTCCGACGGCGGAATAATCTGGGTGAATAGCGGATTAAGCTCCGTGCTTTGATACACCGGATGCAGATCTATCACGACTTGCCAAGCTTCCTGAATGTTATTCAACATTTTCAGGACAACCCGCTTAATCACTGTCAGTTCAATATCGGTCAATTCGCGAACTTTCTCTATGGTAGCGCCCGTTCCACCGAGCAACCGGTCAATGATGGCAAAGGCCAGTTGCGGGGAGAATTCGATAATAATATCGCCTTCCAACGGTTTAAGGGCAATCACATTCATTACGGTCGGATTGGACAACGATTTGGTGAACTCATCATAGGTCAATTGGTCAATGGAAGCCACCTGTACCCGGATCATGCTCCGCAGATAAGCCGATAGCGAAGTTGTCAGCAAGCGGGCAAAGTTCTCGTGAAGCATGACCAAGGTCCGAAGTTGGTCTTTGGAGAATTTATTTGGCCGCCGAAAATCATAGGGTTTGACTTTCTTCTTCTTTTCGTTGCTGATAACTTCATCGACTTTGATAGTCCCTGAAGAAAGCGCCTCAAGCAGCGAATCTATTTCCGATTGCGAAAGAACTTCGGCCACCCCAAAGACACCTCCTACTGGATTACAAAGTCTTGAAAGAACAAGTTGGTCACCTTTCCTTGGACCAAATGGGAATTAATCGCTCTAATTATTTCGCTCCGTATCTGTTCTTTCCCTTCTTTTTCGTCAATTTTCTCTTTGGTATTTCTGCTCAAAATATTGATGATCAAGTCCCGGACCTGTGGAATCCTGGCGGTCAGCTCTGCCTGGGCTTTTTCATTGTTTACTTCCAACGTCACATTAACTTTCAGGTACCGTTCCAACCCTCTTTCATCGGGCTGGAGATTGACAATGATATCATTCCCCAACGACACCAAGGGGCCAAGCATGGCTTTCTTTCCGGCTACCTTCTCCGTCTGGCCGTTATGTTTATTCAAACTCAAAAATAAAACGGTACCCGCCACCACGACGGTGATTAAAAACGCAAAAAAACCGATTAAAACGATTTTCATCATTGAATTGTTATTGTTTTCCTGGGCCATTGGACAACCCCCCGAGAATTTTAATTCGTTTGAATAATAATATCCACCCGTCGGTTTTTCTCCCGGTTTTGTTCCGAAGTATTGGGCACCAGCGGGCGATATGGGCCGTAAGCTGCTACGGAAAGCTGTTCCGGCGGTATTTTAATGTGATCGATCAAATACTTAGTGACATTCACCGCCCGAATGGAAGACAACTCCCAGTTGGAGGGAAACCGATAATTGCTGATGGGCAAATCACACGAGTGCCCCTCGATTCGAATCGGGAAAGTATTTTCCTTCAATATTGCCCCGACCTCATCAAGGATGGGGATGGCTTCTTCCAAAATATCGGCTGAAGCAATCTTAAAAAACAGCCGTTCTTTAAAACTAATGACGATACCTTCCTTGGTCTGCGAAAGCTCGACTTTTCCTTCCAATCCTTTGTTATTCAAAATACTCTGAAGCCGCTGGAACATAAGCTGTGCCGGACTGGGAGTGGTTAACTCTCCAATATCATCCACGGTTATCCCATGTTGCAAAACGCCGACATTGCCTCCAAGGGCTCCCCTAAGTGAATTGGAGATTTGAATATATTTCTTGGCATCAATCGACGAAAACGCATATAACAGCACGAAGAAGGTTAAAACCAGTGTGACCATGTCCCCGTATGTAACCATCCATAACGGAGCTCCCGGTTGAGGTTTCTCTTTTCCATTTCGCTTCAGCTTTCTTCACCCCCCTGTTCCCTGACAGCCGCATTCTGTTTGTCGTTCATGGATTTCCGTTGCGTTGCAGACAAGAAGGCGTTGAGTTTTTCTTCAATGATGCGCGGATTTTCACCCGCTTGAATCGATAGGATTCCTTCGATCATAATTTGCTTGATGAAAATTTCGTCCGAAGTTTTTTGTGCCATTTTCCCGGCGATGGGAATACAAATCAGGTTGGCCCACACTGCACCGTAAAAGGTGGTGATCAACGCAACCGCCATCGAGGGCCCGATCTGATTCATATCATCAAGGTTGGCCAACATTTGAACCAAACCGATAACCGTTCCGATCATACCGAAAGCCGGAGACAATGACGCCCAGGCATCGAAAAAAGCTTTATTCGATTTATGCCGCTCTTCCGTAAAGGAGAGTTCGATTTCCAATATATTTCGGACCAATTCCGGATCGGTACCGTCCACTATCAGTTGAATTCCTTTTTTTAAGAATTCATCCCCTGATTTCTGCACTTCGTCTTCAAGGGCTAATAACCCTTCACGCCGCGCTTTTTTGGCATACTCGACGATCTCCTCCAAGACCGTTTTCGTATTGAGTTCCGACTTTTTTAAGATATGGAACATAGCCTTAAAAGCCCTGCCGATTTCCTCAAACGAGAAATTGATCAACATGGCCATAAAGGAACCGCCAAATGTAATAAAAATCGACGGAAGGTCATAAAACCCTCTCAAGGAACCGCCCAAAGCAATACCGACGGTTATAACGATAAAACCCCCAAAAATACCAAGAATCGTTGCTATTTCCATAATTTCACCTCATGGCATCCCGTCGTGATCAATAAAACTGCCTTTCCCCACAATTTTTCGATATTCAATGATTCGATCGACCACGTCGGCAATGGGATCCTGCACTACCAGACGTTTCCCGTTAATCAAGGTGATCACGGTGTCCGGAGTCGCTTCAATGGTCTCGATCAAATGCGGATTGACCATGATTTCCTCGCCGTTCAGACGTTTAACCGATATCATCCAAACCTACTGCCTTTCTTTCGTCAAAGCGCCCTCTGACTTATTCTTGCCCGTCCCTGCCCGAAGGCAGGGACGGGCTGTTCATTACCGTTTCAGATTGACTAATTCCTGAAGCATTTCGTCGGAGGTGGTAATTATCCGGGAGTTGGATTGGAACCCGCGCTGAGTGATGATCATATCGGTAAATTCCTGCGCCAAGTCCACATTGGACATTTCAACGGCACCCGGAGTGATCAGACCCCGGCCGCTTTGACCGGCGACTCCGATTTGCGGCGTCCCGGAGTTGGTGGATTCTTCAAACAAGGTTTCCCCGGAACGGACCAACCCGGACGGATTGGTAAAGTTGGCAATGGCGATTTGGGCCAGGACTTTGTTCAATCCGTTGGAGAAAACGCCGATAATCTGTCCTGTTTTATCAATGTTGTAGCTTTGTAATTGCCCCATGGGATACCCGTTTTGCGAAGGAGAAGTAATCTCCGATACCGACGATGCAAATTGAGTCACATTGGAGAAATCCGGGTTGATCACCACGGTATCGGCGCCGGTGAACGTGAAGGTAATGGCTGTTCCCGCCGCAGATACCAACCGGCCGGTGGTATCAAAAAGCAAAGTACCGTTGCCGATGACATTCCCCAACGGATCCTTGGTCTCCCAGACCCAACTGTTAATATCGACTTTCGTCACAGTTGTCTTCAAGTTATGCGCATTGCCCAGCGAATCATAGACTCGGGTGGAGGTCACCAAAGAACTGGGAGCCTGAAATTCGCCCGTCAAAGACACCGTTGTCGTCGCATTGACCTCTGCGATAAATGATCCGCCGTTGGCATCTCCCACATTAGGCGCTTGGATCGTCACCGGAGAATTGGAGTCTGCGGCCGTCACGATAAAAGGACCTCCGGTTACCGACTTCACGGTGCCGTCCAAATCCAAAGCGATCCGGCCGGTAACCGTATTGCTGCCGTCGGGCAGCGTTCCGTTGTCAATGGTCATGATATACTCAAATTCATTGTAGTTGGACATTGGGGTCAAAGTAAACGAGACCTTGAAGGATTTCCCCTCATCGTCGGTAATCGTCATTTCTTTATAGCTGAGGGATCCAAAAGTTTTGGAGTCCAAATTGCCGCCGAACTCAATCAAAGTGGTGGCAATCGGATCAATGGTCATGCCCAACGGCAGCTTGATATCGGTGACCGGGCCGCTGGTATCGATGGCGCCCGTCGTGTCATCGGCCACCCAGCCTTGAACGGTCAAACCATTGGCGGGATTGACCAACCGGCCTCCGGCCTCCAGGTTGAAGTTACCAGCCCGGGTGTAATACTGGCGGGAACCGTCGCTCAAAATAAAGAACCCGTCTCCCTGAATGGCAAGATCACTGATATTACCGGTATTTTGCAGATTGCCCTGGGTCTGCAGTATGTCAATGGTAGCGATGCTCATCCCCAGACCGACCTGCAACGGATTGATTCCGCCCCGGGAACCTTGGGGTGCCGAAGCACCGCGTAACATCTGATTTAAAGTATCCTGGAAAGTTACCCGACTGCTTTTGAAACCAATGGTATTCACATTGGCAATATTATTACCGATGACGTCCATCCGGGTTTGATGATTCCGCAACCCGGACACACCGGCAAACATAGAACGCATCATAGTTCAGTTCGACCTCCTCATTTTTCAACCACGTCCATCGTTCGGTGGTTTCGAAGCTTCCTCGCAGTTCAATGCAAGAGGTCCAGCTTCATTCGTTTTTATCTGGCAATCACTGCGCTGTCAATATTGGTAAATACATTCTCTTTTAAGCTTTGGCCGTCCACCGCGGTAATCACGGTCCGGTTTTTAATGCTGACGATTAACGCCAATTGATCTATCAAGATGAGGGATTCCCGGGCTCCTTTGGCCTCCGCCCGATCCACCGCTTCAGTCAGCCGCACCATGTCTTCCGGGCTGAGTTTGATCTGGCGGCTTTCCAAACGTTTGAGCGCATGGGCGGAAAATTTAACCTCTTTTTGCTGAGCGATGGCTTGTTGAAATATACTTTGAAAATCCGGCCCGTTTGAATGTTGAACCGGCGTTTTTTGGGGCGTTAACGGTGCAGCCGGACCGATCTGGGGCGGCCTGATAAAAATGTTATTGTTCATAACGTCGCCTCACTTGCACCCAGATTCCAAATGTCTTCCAGGCCGTATTTTTCGCCTTCGGTCGTATACAGGTTGATTTGCCCGTCTTCGTACTTCACTTCTTTAATGACGACCAATTTCACCGCTTCGGTGAACCCTTGGGAATTATATTTCCGAACGTAAACCGCTTGGTCGACGTAAGACAGAGCTTCCTGCCACAACCCGTCGCCGCTCAATACAGCCAGAACTTCGTCGGCCTTGATTTGAACTCCGTTATTCAGCGTCAAATACATCTCACCGCCGATCTCCCGGGCCGACGTGACACGCCCATACACCAATTGGGTGTAACCGTTCTCTGTAATCTCGGCTTTGACGTTTTTATCGATCATAGTCGTCGCCTGTTGGAACTGGGAAATCTTCACCATGTTTTGCATTTGTTCCAACGAGGTAAATTGAGCCATTTGGGCAATAAATTCCGTATCCTCGGTGGGATTTAACGGATCCTGATTCTGCATTTGCGTAATCAGGAGCTTCAAGAAATCGTCTTTGCCAAGGCTACTTCCGGTATTACGTTGAACGGACGTACTGCTCTGCGTGGAAGTAGTGCTCGATACTTGCATCTTCTTTTTCACCTCCTTTCCTAAGCAATTAAATCAATCAACGACTCCGACGCCTGTCGGGCCGCTTCACCGGGCAGTTCCGCTTCCTCGTAACCCACCGACCATCTTCCGTGGGTTGGCGTTTGATCCTGCCGACTCTGGGAAAAAGCATTCTGATTCAGCGACGGATCTTTCGACTCGTTTCCGGTGAAAACCAACAACTGTTGCACGTCAACACCGTTCTCTTGGAGCTGCCGCTTGAGATCGGCCAGATGAGTCTCGAGAATCGCCTTCACCTGATCGGATTCGGCGATGAACCGGGCTGAAATCAATTGATTTTCCATGGAAATCCGCAATTGGATTTTTCCGAGATAATCCGGTTTCAGGTCCAGCTCCATCTCGCCATGGCCGTTACTTGCCATAATCCTGGCCTTCTCCACGATCTGTTCGAAAACGGTTTCCTTGGTCACCGGAGAAGATTCCGTCCGTTGCGGAATGTCTTCCGCCGCAACCGGTTGTTGGGCTTTATTGGCGAAAGCCGCGTCCAAACCTGCCTCCGTCACAGTCACCGGAGTTTCGACCTTGACATCCGCGGACAAAACGAAATCCGCTTCAGCTTCCGATTCCGGAATCACTTCCGATGCTGTCGCGGCGTCCGAAAAGAACAGGGTTCCCCCGGCATTTTCCGGATCAGCGTTTGACGCTTCCTCATTCTCCGGCCTCTGTCGTAAAGGGGGAGCGATACTCACTTGAGGTTTAAGCCCCTTATTCGACTCCAGCGTGACCGGTACCGATGAAACGCCCTGTCCCATACGGTTTTGATAAGCCAACGTCTGCAACGGTTGGACGGTAACTCCGAAAACAACCCTTTCCGCCTGTCCGGTCTGGACGTTAACGGCATCGGGGCTAAGTCCAGCCGTCCGCCCCCAACGGCCCTCTGATATCTGCTCTGCCGCCTGAGCCTCCCCTGCTTCGTTTCCGGTTACCGCTGGCATTGTTCCCGCCATGGCCTCATTTTCCGTTAAACCGCCAAGATCTCCGCCAGACAAAGATTGCATCACTTGATCCGTCAAAGTTACCGTCCGCCCTTCACCGGAAATCCCCATAACACCCGGGGATGCCGAAAGATCTTCCGGCGCCAGCGCCTCTTCAGGCTGCGGTTGGACAGACAATCCGGCAGCATACCATAAAGCCATTTGGGCTTGAATCGCTTCAAGATCGGATTGGGATACCGATTCTCCGTCAGCCTCAGCAGATAAAGCTTCTCCTTCCGCTGCAGACGAAAGGATTAACTGAAGTTGTTCCAAAATTTCTGCCGGTGTTTCCGAAAGAGTCTTGCCGGCCGGGTTTTTCGTCATCCGGGACGAAGCAGCCGATTGCAACGGTTTGACCTTATTCAGCTTATCCATGATTTGGGACAACATTTGATTAAATTGACCGCCGTCGGCCGTTTGTCCGGATCCTTCTCCCGAAACCGCAGGCATTGCCGGTTGCGAAAAAACAGGGGTTAAATGCAATTCAGCCATTCATTCACCTCCTTCCTTTTTCTTTTATCGGAAAGATCGGCTGGTTAGATTAGAGATTTGTTTCGATTTGCCAAAAATAAAAACAAAAAAGGCGGGAAATCCCGCCTAATTGAGAATCGTAAAATCATCGTCACGGTTTAAGACGTTTTTCCGTCAATGCGACCACATAATCGGAGGACATGTTTTCCATAATTTTCGTGGCCTGCGAAGGACGAATCTCTTTTAAAATCGCCAAGGATGTCTCTACCGGCAATTTTTCGATGACCGCCGCCGCTTTGGCCGGTTTCATCCCGCCGATTAATTCCAGATACTTCTTGATTTCAACCTCTTTTCCCGCACCATTTTTCGGATTATTTGAAGATTTTCCGGAAGCCTCCTCCCTCAGGCGCTGCTTCTCCCATTGGAGTTTTTGGGTTTCGAAATCTTCCCTCTCCTCAGCTAACTTGGCTTCCGCCTTCTTCAGCAGATTTTCCCTGGCACGAAGTTCACTTTCCATATTCTGCAACATCTGGCTGCGTTTCTTCCCCAACTCAACCTCTTTAACCACATTTTCCAGGCCCGGCAATATACTGACCGTTTCCAGAGCCAACCGGTTCACCTCAAGCAATCCAAAGACATCGCAGAGCCAAATACCTAAAACAACGAGAACAACCAGAACGATCGGTAAGCAAAAACCCAAAAAAAACCGGCCCACTCTACAGACCTCCTTATATACTCATCCTTTGCCAGTAACGCCAATCATGGCTCATGATTTACATTTCCCGTCTCCGCCTGCCGGTTGAAACGGGAGGTCCCCAGCTCGTCCAAAAAGTCGATCTCCGCGTGTAACTCCGCATTCCGGTATTCCCGGTATGCTTTTTCTTTCAATTTATCCACGATCTTCTTATCTTTCGACGCTTCAATCAACCGTTCCCGGGCGTCTGCCACGTTGGCCTCGCAGGTTTGCAGACGGGATTCCTCCAGCGTCAACATTCCCTTCAACCAGGCAGTATAACGTTCATAATGAATCATGGATGCCAAATCCAGACTGCCGGACACCCGCTCCCTATAGGAATCCAAGACTTCATCCTGCTGGGCCCGGCGGTATTCCACCTGACGTCGGGCTTCATCCCTCATATACTGCGCCTGGCGCAATTCCTGCTGCCGCTGTTCTTCGATGCGGGTCCGCAATTTTAAAACGGTATCAAGCTTAAACTGAAACTTTTTCATCTTTTAAGCGCACCGCCCATCATTTGAATCAACTGATTGACCGTATCGTTATACGATGCTTTTTCATTGACTCCCTGTTGCAAAAAGCGATTGATTTCAGGAATCATTTCGATGGCCATATCGATCTTGGGATTGCTTCCCCGGTTGTAGGCCCCGATATTGATTAAGTCTTCATTATTCCGGTATGTCGCCAAAATGTTTCGGCATTCGCCCGCCGCTTCCTGATGTTCGGGAGTTGTCAATTCCACCATCAACCGGCTGATACTGGCCAATATGTCGATGGCCGGATAGTGATTGAGATGGGCCAGTTGCCGGGAAAGGACGATATGCCCGTCCAAAATGCCCCGGACCGCATCGGCGATAGGTTCGTTCATATCATCGCCTTCAACTAATACTGTATAAAGCCCGGTAATGCTCCCGGTTTCCGCTGTTCCGGACCGTTCCAACAGCCGGGGCAGCAAGGCAAAAACCGACGGCGTATATCCGCGGGTTGTCGGCGGTTCGCCGATGGCCAGCCCCACTTCCCGCTGGGCCATGGCAAAACGAGTCACCGAATCCATCATCAACATCACATTAGCACCTTGATCCCGGAAGTATTCGGCAATGGCCGTCGCCACCATGGCTCCTTTGATCCGGACCAAAGCCGGTTGGTCCGACGTGGCCACCACAACCACCGAACGGGCCAAGCCTTCAGGGCCCAAGTCCCGTTCCAGGAAGTCGCGGACTTCACGCCCCCGCTCCCCGATGAGCCCGATAACATTGATATCGGCATCGGTATTTCGGGCGATCATACCCAACAACGTGCTTTTCCCCACGCCGCTTCCGGCAAAAATACCGATCCGTTGGCCCCGGCCGCAAGTGAGCAAACCGTCGATGGCCCGTATGCCCATGGCCAGCGGCGTGGTAATCCGTTTGCGGTATAACGGATTGGGCGGAGCGGCACTTAACGGATAAAAATTGCCGGTTAACAGCGGCCCTTTTTCATCCATCGGATTCCCCAGGCCGTCCAAGACCCGGCCGAGAAGCCCTTCGCCGACTTCCACCCGAAGTTGTTGCCCGGTAGCAATAATCTCGGCTCCCGGGCTGATCCCCGACATATCGCCCAAGGGCATCAATACCACGCGGCCCGACTTAAAACCCACCACTTCCGCAGAGACATATTCCCGCTCTTTAAGTTTGATCAGGCAATGTTCGCCCAGGTTCACCGCAGGGCCGTCGCCTTCAATGGTCAATCCCAATATTTGATTGACCCGGCCCGTCGACTTGACCGATTCGAACGAACCGAGCAGCGTAAGATATTTATCAGCGCAAAATCGCGGAAATTCCGACTTAATCATGTTAATCGTCCTATTTTAAGCAATTCCGTCACAATTCGTTCGCATTGAACCTTCACCCGGGCATCCACGTTCCCGATCTCGGTTTCAACGAAACACCCACCGCCTTTGATCGCTGAATCCGCTTCAAAGATGATGGGTTTCGGTTCATTAAATATTTCATCGAAATCCAGTCCGTCTTCAGCCGTAAGCCTTTCCAGATCGTCAGGATGCAACCGCACTTTAATTCGTCCGGCCCCGGCAACTTTCTGCAAAGCTGTGCGGATCATCGCCTGAATCGCCTGACTGTCGGTACGCAATTCTTTTCCGACGATCTTTTCGGCAATGGCTACCGCCAAACGAAGCAATTCCTGTTCGGAACCGACGATCCGGTCCGCTCGGAGCATTTCGGCTTCATTCAACAAAGCCAGCGCATTTTCCAAATGGCCGGCCCATTCTTTCCTGACAGCAGCCTCCCCTGCCGCATATCCCTCTTCAAACCCCCGTTGTTCGGCTTCCGCTTTGATTTGCTGAGCTTCATTGGTTGCCGCTGCCAACAAGGCTTCTCTTTCCGCCCGGGCTTCTTCCAGAATCTTCTCAGCCTGAGCTTTTGCTGCAGCCAACAATTTTTCCGGAGACTCCTCTTCCGAAAAGCCTTCCTCTCCTGACGGCCCGACGGAATCGTCCCATGCGTTATCGACGGCAGGCTCAGCAACCGGCAACACAATTTCGATGGCTTCCAATTGACAGGGATTGGCCTGAATACACTGCTCCGATTTAAAAACCTTAGACAATGAGCTGATCCTCCTTGCCGCGCGAAATAATCAATTCTCCGGAATCTTCCAACTGCCGAATGATGTTGACAATCTTTTGTTGTGCTTCCTCCACATCGCGCAGACGGACGGGACCCATCAATTCCATATCCTCTTTCAACATTTCAGCGGCACGTTTCGACATATTCTTCATAATCAGTTCTTTCACTTCTTCACTGGAGGTCTTAAGCGCCAAGCCCAAGTCTTTAATATCAACCTCACGGAGGAAGCGCTGAATCGCTTTATTGTCAAGCGACAAAATATCTTCGAAGACGAACATCCGGCTCTTAATCTCATCGGCCAATTCGGGATCTTCTTCGGCCAATGCTTCCAAGATCGTCTTTTCGGTTCCCCGGTCAACCCGGTTCAAAATTTCGACCATCGGCTCAATGCCGCCGGCAATCGTAAAGTCATGCATAACAAAGGAAGACAGTTTTTTCTCCAACACCAGTTCCACTTCACGCAGGACTTCCGGCGAAGTCCGGTCCATAGTCGATATCCGCCGGGCAACTTCAACCTGTTGTAACGGAGGCAGCGCCGACAGGATAACGGCCGCCTGTTCCGGACGGAGATACGCCATGACCAAAGCGATGGTCTGCGGATGTTCGTTTTGGATAAAGTTCAACAACTAACTGGGTTCTGTCTTCCTGGCAAAATCAAAGGGGCGGATTTGTAAAGTCGCCGTGAGCTTGCTGATGATTTCCTTGGCCCTTTGCGCTCCCAGCGCCTTCTCCAAAATATCCCGGGCATAATCAATGCCCCCGGTGACAATGTATTCCTGTGCGATGCAGATTTGAAGAAATTCTTCAACGACTTGGTCTTTAACCTCCGTAGGGACCCGCTTTAGGTTGGCGATTTCCATCGTCAACTCTTCGATCTCATCCTCACGCAAGGACTTCATGATATTGGCAGAAACTTCAGTTCCCAATGATACCAACAATATGGCAGCTTTCTGTTTTCCCGTTAATTCCTGCGTTCTTGCCATAAGGCCCTCCCTGTATATTTAAAAGCAAGATAAGGCATGGGGTTCTAAGTTCTAGGCTCTGGGTGTAGAATATCAAACCCGAAACTATAGCTTAAACCCTACTGAGATTTGTAATATCTGTGCACCGTGTACTGTGCACTGTGAACCTGATAAAAGAACTGTCCTCTGTACACTGTTAACTGTAAACTATACTCACGTCTCAATAGTCCTCAGTCAGCCAAGACCTGAGCAAAGCGGCAACTTCGTCCGGTTTTTCCATAGCCAGTTTTTCCAACTGATTGATCCGCTCAAGCCGCGACCGTTCTTCCGGACTCAATTCCAATACGGCTGCCTGTTCCATCTGGGCATTCCCGTCGATCATGGTATCAAGACGGCCGCAGACACCGGGAATGTTCCCTTCGATCTGAGGCTGAACGCTCAATACCTTTTTCAAGATAAACAGCAGTCCGATGATTAATAAAGCGATCAGTCCGTAATGGACCATGGTCTGGACGGGCCATCCCGTTTCCACTTTGACCTCTTGGGTTTCGGGCGGTTTTGAAAATTGGATGGTTTCCACCGTCAGCAGATCCCCGCGTTCTTCGTTGAGACCCACTGCCGCAGCGATAGTGTTCGCCACTTTTTGCCGGGTGGCTACCGGCAAATCGCCGTCAACCCATACACCCACGGTCAAACGCTTGACTTTTCCCGGCGCACTGATTCGAAACTCTTCAACCTTATTGAGCTCGTAATTAACGGTCCGTTCTGACTTTTCGGAACGGTATCCGCCATTGTTGTCATCAACAGCCTTATATTGGGTAATATTGGAGTCGGTTCCGGGGACGCCCACAGCGTTCCCATTACCTCCTTGATGGATTTCGCTACGTTCCTGTTCACTGCGGGGAACACCGGCTTCGCCAAAGGTTTCACTCTTGATCTCCTGATAATCCAGATCCAAATCGGCGTTCACCCGAACCACTGCTTTATTGAAACCGAATACTTTCGCCAGCATACTTTCCAAACGTTTTTCCGTCTGGGTTTCATATTCGATTTTGGCACTGAACGTATCTGTAATGGTACTGATTCCCGGCTTCATTCCCCGCCTGGAACGGAGCTGTGCCGTCAGATCATTAGCAAAGTTATCGATAATCGTCACATTTTCAGGACGAATACCGGTACTTGCCGCCGTTAGATTGGCAATGGCCTCGACCTGCGACTGAGAAAGCACACCGGGAGCCCGGAGCTGCAATTGGACGGAAACGGTTCCTTCCGGTTTGTCCTCGGCAAACAAATAATCCGCCGGATCCGGAAGATTGAGCAATACTTTGGCATCGGAAATGCCGTCCATCCGTTGAAGCGTTCTGGTGAGTTCGCCGGCAATAGCCCGTTGGCGGTTGATTGCATTGCTGAAATCGGTAGCGCTGAACGAATTTTGGTCAAAGATCTCCCAACCGACGACTCCTCCGCGGGGAATCCCTTCTTTTAATAAATTAGCCCGTACCGACACCGCATTAGGTACTTCAATTCCGCCACCGGGCGTCGTACGGTATGGAATCTTCATCTCTTCAAGGTGAGTGATAATATCGCTGCGATCTGCTTCGGTAAGACTGGAATAAAGCAATTGATACCGAGGCGCATTGGCCCAGACCACAATGAAAATGATCAGGCCGACGACCAAAAGCATAACCACACCAGCAATGATACGCCGGGTGGTATCCATCTGGCTCCATAAATTTTTCAACTGTGCTACTATTTCGTTCAAAAGCTAACCCTCCAGCTCGAAGGTAGATTTGAAAACAATGAGGGTCCACAGTGACCATTCTCTCTGTTATGCCCACTCTGGTACACGGCAGTCAACCTAAAAAGGGACATCCAGTCCACTATAGACTCCTGTTAAAATTGCATCCGCATAATCTCTTGATAGGCTTCGACAATTTTATTCCGCACTTGAATGGTCATCTGCAACGCCAAGGTGGCTTTCTCAGAAATCACCGTGGACTGATGCAAATATTCCAACTGTCCTGACGCCAATTTGGCGTTCATCGCTTCGGATTGTTGTTGCAATTCATTGACTTCTTTCAAAGCATTTCCAAGCACCGTTTCAAAGGAAACCGCGTTGTGTTTCGATTCGCCGGCATCTTTTCGAATACTTTCCGGCCGGGTTAAGGCAATAGGATTAATCCGGTTAATCATGGTTCACCCCTGTTTCATCAAGTTTAAGCCCGCCCCATTTCCAGGGCTGCCCGGAACATATCTTTGGCTGCATTGAATGCCGTAATATTGGCCTCATAGGCCCTGCTGGCACTGATAAGATCGACCATTTCGGAGACGATGTTAATATCGGGATACGCTACATATCCATCGGCATTAGCATGGGGATGAGACGGTTCATAAACCAGCCGCGGGGCTCTGTTATCCGTCTGAATGCCGACTACACGAACCCCGGCCAATTGGGTTTGCCGCCCTTCCGACGATAAAGCGGTTTCCAAGGCTTCCGCGAATACGGGAACCTTCCGTCTGTAAGGGCCGCCTTCCGGCGTCATCGTGGTATTGGCATTGGCAATGTTATTGGATATCAGATCCATGCGCAAACGTTCTGCAGTCAAAGCGCTGGCACTGATTTCAAAATTACGAAACAAATTCATTATCAACCTCTCCCTTCAATGACCATTCGCAGTCGCGACATTCCTCGCCGCCACGACGAAGCCAACGCCTGATAAAACATGGAATTTTCAGCGATTTTCGCCATTTCGTACTCCACGTCCACATTGTTGCCGTCAACTCGCATGGTGGTGGAATTTTCTCTAATGGTCGGCGGAATGGTCGGCCCACCGCCGCTTCCCCGTAAATGCCGTTGATGGGTAGCCTTCATCTCCAAATCCGGACCCTGGGATGCTTGTTGCAATATCTTGGCAAAATCCAGATCCACCCGTTTATAATTGGGCGTATTCACGTTGGCGATGTTCTGCGCCAACAACTGGCTGCGATACGCCGCCTGATCCAACGCCCGTTCCAGTATCCGGCTGGATTGGGTTTCAACGAAATTCTTCCACACAGGTATCACCCCGACTGAATCTTCGCTTATGACAACCGTCTTTCGACCAGCATTATCTCTTTTTGGAATCGGCTAAATCGCCTGAATAGTTTAGCGATATTTGTTCCAAGCTTTCGGCAAAACCCCTCAAAATCCTTCATAAAATTCTAAATAATGTCTCCGCTTCCGGTAAACCGGAAGCGGGCCGACATGTTCCAAACCAAAGAATATCACAATTTTCAATTAAAGTAACTATTGTTCATGGCAATTTTACACGATAGATATCACATCATGGTTTTCCAGCACAATTCCCAATTCAATCCCTTGGAAAGACAAAAAAATAACCCGGTTAGCCACCGGGTTAACGTGGTTATTTTGCTTTGAATGTCTGGCAACAAGTTTCATCCACCGAATCCGCCGGAGTTCCTGCCAAATTTTGCAGATTCGCATTGGGTGAAACGCCGCCCTCATCATCCGTTTGGATGATAATTTGTTTCGCCGTACAGAGATTTCCGCTAGTCCAGTACTGACAGTTATCTACGGTGCAATTGACATCGGGCATATCCATTCACTCCTTCAGTTATTCTTATGGAGAACATCACTCCAAAGAATAAAATGCCCGAATTAGCCGAAGGTTATTCGTCAAACCCGGAATAACGCGGAAAAAGCCGCACTTTCAGTGCAGCTTTAGCCAAAATTAATCATATTGGAAATTATGTTCCACTTTGGGATATTTCGGATTCAACAATATCTTCATCTTCGGGATGGGCCAAAAGACAAAGATAGCTTTTCCCACCAAATTGTCATACGGCACAAACCCTACATCCGGATCGCGGCTGTCCTTGCTGTAATTGCGGTTATCTCCCATGGCGAACACCGTCCGTTCCGGCACGGTGACGAAATCGTAATCTGTGATCATCGCTTCTTTAATATAGGGCTCCTTCAGTTCTTGGCCGTCAACATACACCTTACCGTCACGGATATAAACCGTTTGATTGGGCCCGGCGATAACCCGTTTAATGTACTTGACCGTAGGATTTTTCGGATATTTCAGTACGATAATGTCGCCGGTTTGAGGCGGCCGAAACCGATAAATAAATTTATTCACCAACAACCGTTCCCCGTCCCACAACGTAGGCTCCATGGAACTGCCCTTGACCAAGAAGGATTGGACCACGAAGATCATGATAAATAGGATGGTGATGACCGCAATGGCAAATGCTTCGACATTCTCGCGAAACTCGGATTTTTTTATCTCCAACATGGAACGTCCTCCTCATCGGGACCGATGCCCGTCGCTTATCAGCTGTCCCGACGTTCTTCGATACGGGCCGATTTACCGGAACGTTCCCGCAAATAATACAATTTCGCCCGGCGGACCCGGCCTTTACGCACTAATTCGATTTTATCCAACATCGGCGAATGAACCGGGAAGGTCCGTTCAACTCCGATGCCTTGGGAGATTTTTCTCACAGTAAAGGTTTCTCTCAAACCGCCATGACTGCGTCGGAGAACAACGCCTTCAAACACCTGAATCCGTTCTTTACCGCCCTCCACGACCTTCACGTGGACTTTAACGGTATCACCCGGTTCAAAATCAGGGATATCCGTACGCATCATTTCCTTTTCCAACGTATCAATAATGTTCATTGGCTGAACCTCCTTTCAAATCAAAACTGATTCAATCTTATTCTTCTTTAAGCAATCGCTGGTCTTCTTCAGTTAGTACCAATTTTTGAAACAAATCCGGCCGACGCTCGGCAGTCCTTTTCAAAGCCTGTTTGCGCCGCCATGCTTCAATCTGCGCATGATGACCGCTTAACAATATTTCCGGAACTTTCATCCCGTTAAACTCAAACGGGCGGGTATATTGCGGATAATCCAGCAGATTCTCAGTGAACGAATCATGAACCGCCGAATTCTCCGAGCCCAACACCCCCGGGACCAACCGGGCCACGGCATCACTGACGATCATGGCAGCCAATTCTCCGCCGGTCAGAACATAATCCCCAATGGAGAGTTCCAAATCGACCCAAGCGCGGATGCGTTCGTCAAACCCTTCATAATGGCCGCAGATCAAGATCAAGTGACGGTAAGCCGCCAGTTGGCGCGCACGTTCCTGCTTAAAAACTTCGCCTTGAGGTGTCAACAAGATAACCTTAGCATCAGGCTTTACCGCTTTCGCAGCTTGTAAAGCCCGATAAATCGGTTCCGGTTTCAAAACCATCCCGCTACCGCCGCCATAGGGGGTATCATCGACCATCCGATGCTTGTCATAAGCGAAATCCCGAAAGTTCACAAACCGGAATTCAATGAGCCGCTGTTCTTGGGCGCGTTTTAAAATACTGTGATTAAACGGGCCTTCGAACATCTCCGGAAACAAGGTAAGAATTTGAATCAGCAGCGGTTCATTCATCGAGCAAGCCCTCCGGAAGATCCACCAGCATCTTGGATTGGCCGAGATCAATCTCCCGAACCACCGTTTTCAATGCGGGGATCAACACCTCTTTCCGGTCACGGTTTCTAACCAGATAAACATCATTTGCTCCGGTCTGAATCACCTGTTCAATTCGGCCAAGCCATTCTCCGGCGGTGGTAAAAACCGATAATCCTTCGATCTCGTCAAGATAATACCTTCCCGGAGGCAATTTCGGCCGTTCATCCCGGGGTATGCACAAAAGCCCCCGACCCAACGCTTCCGCCGCATTCAAATCATCGATCCCTTTAAACTTGACCAATACAAACTGTCGAAACGGACGATAACCTTCAACCTGAAGCTCTCTGACTCCTGAAAGGCTTTTCAGGAAAACCCGCTTCAGTTCGGCGAACCGCCTCGGATCGTCGGTGAGAGGCAGTACCTTGACCTCACCTTTTATCCCTTGGCACTTGACGATTTCCCCAACAGCAATCAGATCGGAACCGTCCATCGAAAGCCTCACCGATTGGTTAATTCGACCGCGACTTTTTTATTGTCCCGCATGGCACAGGACTTCACGACAGTACGAATGGCTTTGATAATACGGCCCTGTTTTCCGATGATTTTACCGACATCCTCCGGATTGACGGTGATCTCAATCAAGGTTTGGTTGTTTCGCTCAAACTTCTCCACAATGACGTCTTCCGGGTGGTCAACCAAGGCTTTGGTAACTTGCAAGACCAAATCTTTCATGGTAACACCTCACTCATTTGCCAGAAGCTTCAGCAATCACGCCAGCCTGTTTCAACAACCGTTTGACGGTGTCCGAAGGCTGAGCGCCTTTTTTCAGCCAGTCCTGGGCCTTTTCTTTGTCGACAACCAATTCCACCGGATCAACAATCGGATTGTAATGTCCGAGAATTTCGATGAAACGACCGTCGCGGGGAGCTCTGGAATCAGCGACCACCAAACGGTAAAAAGGTCTCTTTTTGGCTCCCATTCTATTTAAACGGATTCGAACTGCCATTGCTTCACCTCCCAATCTGCAATAAAATTATATATTGAATTGCCTCGTAGAGCAGCATTTCTCTACATAAAAGGCAATTTAGGTAACTTTCCTTTACTGCCGATCTCAGCCAGCTGCTTCATCATCTTCCGACTTTGTTCGAACTGTTGCAGCAGCCGGTTCACAGCCTGCACGCTGGTACCGGAGCCGGCGGCGATCCGCCGACGGCGGCTGCCGTTGATGATGGACGGATTGGCCCGTTCTTCTTTGGTCATGGATTGGATAATCGCTTCCAGATGGGCCATTTCTTTTTCGTCGATCTGAACCCCTTTAAGCTGTTTGGAAAAATTTCCCGGAAGCATGCCCAAAATCTGATCGAGAGGGCCCATTTTTTTCATCTCCCGCATTTGCGCCAGGAAATCGTCGAGATCAAACTCGGACTTGCGCATTTTGTCGAAGAGGTTTTTAGCTTTCACCGGATCCAGATTGGCTTCGGCCTTTTCAATGAGCGTCAGCACATCGCCCATGCCCAAAATCCGGGAAGCCATCCGCGACGGATGGAAGACTTCGAAGTTTTCCATCTTCTCGCCCATGGCCGCAAATTTGATGGGGCATTGGGTGACGGCCCTGACCGAGAGAGCGGCGCCGCCTCGGGTATCGCTGTCCAGCTTGGTCAGAATCACGCCGGTTAACGGAATCGCATTCCGGAATGCATCGGCCACATTGACCGCATCCTGACCGGTCATGGCATCCACAACCAGCAAAATTTCGTGGGAATGAACATTGGCTTCAATTTGCTTGAGTTCATCCATTAATTCTTCATTGACATGCAAACGGCCGGCGGTATCGATAATGATGACGTCCCGTTGATAGGACTCGCCATACTTTACAGCCTCCCGGGCAATTCGGACCGGATCGGCGCCCTCGACCGTAAATACCGGAATATCCAGTTGTTTTCCCAATACCTGCAACTGTTTAATGGCCGCAGGTCGGTATATATCCGCCGCCACCAATAACGGTCGGCGGCCCTGTTTCTTGAGTAATGCGGCCAGTTTGCCGGAGCTGGTGGTTTTTCCGGCTCCCTGCAACCCCACCATCATAATGACGGTGGGCGGATTATCCGCCATTTTCAAGGGAGATTCTTTCTCGCCCATCAGTTGGGTCAGCTCGTCATAGACCACCTTAATCACTTGCTGACCCGGAGTCAGACTGCTTAAAACCTCCTGGCCGACGGCCCGCTCCTTCACCCGGGCGATGAATTCTTTGACCACTTTATAGTTGACGTCGGCCTCCAATAAAGCGAGCCGCACTTCGCGCAGGGAATCCTCGATGTTTTTCTCGGTCAGCTTACCCATGCCGCGGAGTTTCTTGAAGGTTTCCTGGAGTTTATTGGAAAGGTTCTCGAAGACCATCTGCGAACCTCCTGTATATCGTCGTTAATCGTTGGTATTATATCTATATTGCCACCGGCCCACATCGGCCATTCGAACCGTATCCAAAGATTACTCGGTCGCAATCAACTGCTCAATCTTGGATTGAATCCTGGTCACATAGACATGGCCCGGATGTCCTTGCGGAATACTCTCCGCTAAACTGAGCAAATCGGCATTGATGCTTTTCAGTAAAGCCTGTTGCGTCAAAAAACGCTGGAGCAAACCCAACTTCTCTTCATAATCTTCCAAAATCCGTTGGCTGCGGTGTAATAAATCATGGACCGCCTGCCGTGATACAGCTTCTTTCTCGGCAATTTCCGCCATGGACCAATCCTCATTGTAATACAGATCCATGATCTTTTGTTGTTTTTCCGTTAGCAACCCGCCGTAAAAATCATACAGCAGGCCGGTTTTGACCAAATCTTCCACTTTTGCCTCCGAAAGCTGTCAAGTAAAATTACTTAACAGCGATAGTATACCTCCCCATTATCGGATTGTCAAGTCAATTTCCCGGAAATAACGGTTTCGGACAAAATTTTCCCCGGTTGCCATTCCGGACCGTTTTTGTTGAATTACCGGAAATAGCAGGACTTTTATATATTCTCCCGAAGATGTTATCAAAATCAACGAAAGGCGGTATATGATGAGCAAAAAAATAACCGGTCTTCTGATCTTGGCACTTCTGTTTGGGTTGGGTGCCCAAACCGTGCTGGCCGGCAATGCAATCGAAGACAGGCCATCCAAAGATTACAGTATCGGTTGGCAATATTCCCGGCCCATGAACGGCCTTACCGTAAAAATCCCCGTATCTGAACGTTATTTTATCCAACCGGTGCTTTCCTTTAATACGTCCGAAGACGATACCTTGTCCAAAGGATGGTATTCGGCAGGATTACGGGCTTTCGTCTACCTTCCCGAACGGGAAGACTTCCAACCTTATACCGGCATCGGAGCCGGCCATTATAAACGTTTCCGCGAAGCCAACCACATACTCACCGATTCATTCTCCGCCAACAGTTACGAAGCATTCATCGGCTTCGAATACCAAAAATACGTCATTCGCCCATCCGTGGAAATTGCCATGGGAAGCTATACGAAGAAAAACGGGGATCATTTTGGCGGATTCAGTTTAAACGTGGGATTGGTATACACTTTTTAAGAGGTTTGGCAGACGGGGCTTCCGGTGCGACAGGAAAAGTAATTAGTGGACCACCTGGTTCGAACCGATGCTGTCGCCCGCTGGGAACATACCCGCCCATCCACAGCAGACCCGGTTTTTACCGGTATGTTTGGCTTCATAAAGGGACTTATCCGCATATTCGATTAAACTCCGGACATCCGCGGCATGTTGAGGCAACGTCGCCACACCCAACGAAACGGTAACCGGCGTCTGCACGTCTTTCAGTTGTTCGACGGAACGCCGAATGCGCTCGGCTATCTGCATAGCCAGCGCGTTGGCGCAGTTTCTCAAGACGACTGCTATCTCTTCTCCGCCATACCGGGCCACGATATCCCCTTCCCGGACAGCTTCCACAATCACCCCGGCAACTTTCTTCAAAAGCTGGTCTCCGGCGGGATGTCCGTAAGTATCGTTATATTTTTTGAAATTGTCCACATCGATCATGATCAACGAGAGATTTCTGTCCCGCTTCACCAATTTCTCAATGATCTCGTTAAAATATCTCCGGTTGTAAAGCCCGGTTAACCCGTCAGTATCAGCTTTCCGTTTCTCTTCTTCAATGGCAAGAGCATTTTGAAGGGCAATGCTCGCTTGATGGGTGATGCTCACCAAAATCTGGGACTCTTCTTCCGAAATGCTCTTCACCTGATAGTCGGTGATCACCACCGCCCCCACGACGGTTTCATCGTCGACGACGATGGGATAGGCAAACAACGATTTCACCGGCGTCCCGGCAAAAGAATGGACCAATTCGGTATGTTTAAAAATATCCGAACACAGCAGAGGCTTTTTAAAGACCAAAATGGGTGCCAAGGTTAAACTGTACCGGGTTAGAGGATATTCGTGGTACCGATCCTTCCACGTTTCCTCCCACCCAAACTCATCGGCAATTCGCAATTTCCCCTGCATGTCGAAGATCATCACGGCAGCCATGGGCGTCTCGCTGTGTTCCCGGATGGTCTTTAAAGTTTCCCCGATAATCTGATGAACATCGGAACTTTTGGAAATCTGCTTCAGAAAATTGTTCAGGCGTTGCAGATCATGATTCTTCCTGACCAACGCTTTGCTTGAGATTTCTTCAACCATCAAATAGGTATGTCGCACCAAAAACCCGGCAAAAAATCCGGCTATATACAGATAACCGACACCAAGGAGTAATGAAACCGGGGAACCGTTCCCCGACAAATAGGCACCGGCAACATAGATCCCGGACATCAATGTACACCAGCCGGCCAAACAGGCATACCCCCCGTGAATGGCCGCCGCCACCACCGGCAAAAACAAAAACGGGTAAAGCCGACTCTCGGCTCCGCCGGTCCGGGCGATCATATATGCCGTAAAAATCACGTCAATCCCCAATACCACATAACGCAACGAACGGAGGAACCATTGTTTAAGCGAAGAAATCCCGGACCCCAGAAGATTCCATAGGATGTAAAGCCCGGCCAATACATAATCGCCGGCATTTCCCACAGTCCCCAGCGCCAAACCAATGCCAAGTCCATGCCAAACGGCCAATTTCATTCGAATGTCCATTAATGAAGCCATAAAAACCTGGCGATGATCATCGATCACATTCTCTTTGGATTTCACGCCGTTTCCTCCAACCATCTTCATCTTTTTCTGGGATAATTCGTTAATTATTGGGAAAATTCCTTCTTTTTCCGTTCAATCCGCCACCGGCGAACATCCAAAAACGTGAATTTTAAACAGATTGACATGGACGAATGACATTTTCCCATGTATTCTGATATAGATATACATCATCACACCATCAAAGGAGCTTTTGTATGATTTCACACATCTTGGCCGAGCAAATTCTGATCCTTTTCATGATTATGGCCGTGGGCTTTATCGCTAGGCGCGCCAACATTATCCGGGTCGAAATGACCAAAGGCCTCTCCGACCTTTTATTAAACATCACCCTTCCGTTTTTGATTATCACCTCCTTCAATTCCCGTTTTTCCCAAACCCTGCTGGTCAATGGGGGCGTTGTCCTGGCAAGCACCTTTGCCGTCCACTTCGTCTCTTATGTCCTGGGTAAATTGCTGTTTTTCCGTTATCCTTCCGGTAACCGAAAGATATTGCTCTTCGCAACCGTATTTTCGAATTGCGGTTTTATGGGAATTCCCATCGTCGAAAGCGTCTTCGGGAAATTGGGGGTTTTCTACAGCTCAATCTATTTGATAGGATTTAATCTTCTCGTATGGACCCTGGGAATCATCATCTTCACCGAAAAAGCGGACCGTCAAACCGCCCGGGCCACCCTGACCAATCCGGGAATCATCGCGGTACTCATCGGAACGGTCCTCTTTATTTTTTCCATTCCACTGCCTGCCCCGATTATCAAAACGTTTAGCCTGGTCGGATCCATGACCACGCCGCTGTCGATGATCATCATCGGAGCAACCCTGGCGGACTGCCGATGGAAGGAGTTTTTCTCCGGAACAGCCGTTTATTACGGCAGTTTAACCCGGTTGGTGCTCCTTCCGCTCATCACCATGGGAACCATGATACTCTTGCAGCTGGATCCTACCGTTATAGGGGTTTGCGTCCTCTCCGTCGCCATGCCCGTTGCTGCGACCACGGTTATGTTTGCGGAACGATACGACAGCGATACGCTTTTTGCATCCCGCTTGGTTTTTCTGTCAACGATCCTCTCCGCCGTCACGATACCCGGCCTCATGATACTATTCGAAATTTTCGTCGTTTAATAAGTAAAGGCCGAATTTCGGCCTTATTTACAGCGTTTTCTTTTTTTGCCTTTCCGATCCCGGCAGTCCCTGCGGTATGGACATTCATCCCAGGGAACGACCATATACACCGGCATCGGATGCATAGGCATCGGACTGTAACCGGTCGGACACGGTCTCACCATGGGCGGCACGGCGGGAACCGTACCCATCGGAGGCTCACCGGGCCTCGGCACAGGCGGTACAACCTGGGTCGGCGGCATTGTCGGCGGCTCCGTCGGCATGGGCAACGTGACAGCCGGCGGTTGGGCAGCTGCTGCCGGAATGCAAATCACTTGACCGGGGAAGATCCGATCGGGATTGGTGATCTGGGGATTGGCAGCCACCAATGCCGCCAGCGTAATATTGTTCCGTCTGGCAATCTCAAACAGCGTATCCCCGGCCCGGACCGTATAAAGCATTCCGTTGGGACATTGAACGGTAGTTCCGCCCGGGATACAGATTTCCTGACCGGGGAAAATCTCATTCGGATTGGTAATTTGCGGATTCGCCCGGATCAACGCATCGAGGGTTACCCCAAAACGCTGCGCAATGGAGTACATGGTATCTCCGGCTACCACACGATACAACCGGCCACCCGGGCAAGGCATATCGGATCCTGCCGGAATACAAATCACCTGGCCGGGACGGATTACATTCGGATCGGTAATTTGCGGATTGGCATCGATCAGCCGTTGCAGAGAAATATTGGCACGCCGGGCAATGGAAAACATGGTATCCCCGGAACGTACCGTATATAACTGCCCGTTGGGGCAGGGAGGATTCATGGCAACATGTTCGTTCTCCCCGCTCATGGAGTTTTCATTTATTTGATCAGACATACTGGGACCTCCTCATCCATCAGGGTTAATATTCTAATGTAACATATTCCGGAGTCCCGCATTTGGTCACCATAGGCAGCACGTAAATTTCACAGGCATGAAAAAACACCTCCGAAAACCGGAGGTGTTTGTCGCTTCGCACTCTTTATTCTTGTTCGTTAAGGCGTCTCTCTAACGCATCCAACTGATCGTTCAGTTCTTTCGGCAACCGGTCGAACTTGGCATAATGTTCGCGGATGGAAGCCACTTCTTTCAGCCATTCTTCCTTGTTCACTTTGAGCAATTCTTTCATATCCTCATCGCTCACATCCAAACCGGTACGGTCGATGGCATCCAGCGTCGGCATATATCCGATGGGCGTTTTCACTGCTTTTCCTTCGCCGGTCACTTGTTCGAAAATCCATTTCAGGACACGGCTGTTCTCGCCGTAACCCGGCCACAACCATTTTCCGTCTTTGGTCTTCCGGAACCAGTTGACGTAGAAGATCTTCGGCAGTTTGGAAGCCTCGGTTTTGGTTCCGATATTCAGCCAGTGAGCGAAGTAGTCTCCCATATTATATCCGCAGAAGGGCAACATCGCGAACGGATCGCGGCGAACCTGGCCGATATTGGCGGAAATAGCTGCTGCCGTAATCTCCGAACCAACGATGGAACCCATAAATACCCCATGGTTCCAATCGAAGCTCTGATGCACCAAAGGAATGGTGCTGGGACGGCGGCCTCCGAAGAGAATCGCCGAGATAGGCACGCCTTTCGGATCTTCCCACTCCGGAGCGATGGCCGGACATTGGTTGGCCGGTGCCGTAAAGCGGGCATTGGGATGGGCAGCCGGAGTTTCCGAACCGGGTTTCCAGTCTTGGCCTCTCCAGTCAATCAGATGATCCGGTGCTTCCGTTCCAATACCTTCCCACCACACATCGCCGTCGTCGGTCAAGCCCACATTGGTGAAGATGGTGTTTTTCTCGATGGTGTGCATAGCGTTGGGGTTGGAATCATAGGAGGTACCGGGAGCCACACCGAAGAATCCGGCTTCCGGATTGATGGCATACAATTGTCCGTCAGCGCCGAATTTCATCCAGGCAATATCGTCTCCGATAGTCTCTACTTTCCAGCCGGGGATGGTCGGAATCAACATGGCCAAATTGGTCTTTCCGCACGCACTGGGGAAAGCGGCCGCAATATATTTGGTCACGCCCTTGGGATTGGTAATTTTCAAAATCAACATATGCTCAGCCAACCATCCCTCTTCACGAGCGATGACCGAAGCGATCCGCAAAGCGAGACATTTTTTGCCCAACAAGGCGTTTCCGCCGTATCCGGAGCCATAAGACCAGATGGTCCGTTCCTCCGGGAAATGGCTGATATATTTCTGCTCAATCGGAGCGCAGGGCCAAGCCACATCTTTCTGCCCTTCGGCCAGCGGCGCACCGACAGAATGCAAACACGGGATGAAGTCACCGTCGCCCAATACATCGAGGACCTGTTTGCCCATACGGGTCATGATCCGCATGTTGACAACAACATAAGGGCTGTCGGTCAATTCCACACCAATCTTTGAAATCGGAGAACCAATGGGACCCATTGAAAAAGGAATCACATACATGGTCCGGCCTTTCATGCAACCCCGGTACAGCTCCTTCATGGTGGCTTTCAATTCGTCGGGGTCGATCCAGTTATTGGTGGGACCGGCTTCCTCTTTGGTTCTGGAAGCAATATACGTACGATCCTCAACCCGGGCAACGTCTGAAGGATGGCTGCGGAACAGATAACACCCCGGCCGTTTTTCCGGATTGAGCGGTTGGGCCATACCCGACTCCACCATCTCTTGGAGGAGGCGCTCATATTCTTCCTGCGACCCGTCACACCAATAAATCCGGTCGGGTTGGCAAAGTTCCGCCATTTCTTTAACCCAGTTTTGCAGCTTTGTGTTCATCTCTTTACTCCTCTCGCTCTACGATTTGTTTTATTATAAAAAGACAATGTACGACAAAATCAAGTTTAGGATAACCAAATCCCCTCAATAAACTCAATTAAGTTTAATTGTAAAGAGTACGTGAAAACCTGTCAACCGCTTTCGCAACTGTATACAATACACAATGGTGGACTTCTTGACACGTATCATATTATTTATCGGCTGCTCAACCCGAAAAGGATGTTAAATTTCGATGAATTTTTGCCGACAAAATTGTTAAAAAGACCGTTCCTGTAAGGAACGGTCCCGAAGACGGCACTTGGAAGATACATCGTATCAACCCCGCGAATTCCAGCCGGCCAAAAAGATCCGTACTGTCCTTTCCGTGGCATCGATAAGCAATTCAGTGGCTTCGCGAATGGCTGTTTCCTGGCTTACCGGGCCGGTAACGATGGGAGCTACAGCCGCTACCCCGGTGTCATAAATACATCGATAATCTTTATCCAAAGCGCCGGACAAAGCGATGACAGGTACCCCGGCCTGTTGCGCCGTTTTGGCCACACCGCTGATGGCCTTCCCCATAACCGACTGCCGATCGATCCGTCCTTCACCGGTAATAACCAACGCCGCACCTTGGATTCGTTGGCTTAGCCTGGTAGCATCCATCATTAGCTCAATGCCCGACACCAATTTGGCGTTTAAGAAAGCCATCATCCCGGCTCCCAATCCGCCGGCGGCACCGGCTCCGGGGACATCCGCCACCGACTTCATCAACTGTTCCTCGATGACCCGGGCAAAATTGGTCAACCCTTGATCCAACTGTTCGATCACGGCCTGACTGGCTCCTTTTTGCGGTCCATAGACGGCTGCCGCACCTTCCGGCCCGGTTAATACATTCTCAACATCACAGGCAACCACAAACTCGGTCCGGGCAACCCGGGGATCCAATCCGGACATATCGATCTTGGCCAGTGACCCTAGCTCCTGTCCCCCTTCACCTAGCTCAAACCCATTGGCATTCAAAAATCGCACGCCGAGAGCTTTCGCCATGCCCAAACCGCCGTCAATGGTGGCGCTTCCTCCGATACACAACACAATCTTGGAAACCCCTTCATCCAAGGCGGCGCTGATCAGTTGCCCTGTACCGAAGGTGGATGTTTTCAGGGGATTGCGTTCATTTTCCGCCAAAAGCTGCAAACCTGAGGCTGCAGCGATTTCAATCACTGCAGTGGAACCATCGCCGGATAACCCAAAGAATCCGGTGATCAACCGTCCCAACGGATCCTGAACCAACGTTTTAATGATCCGCCCGCCGGTCGCTGAGATAAACGTGTCGACCGAGCCTTCGCCTCCGTCCGCCAACGGGATTTTTTCCACTTCGGCATCGGGAAGAACCTTCTTGACGCCACGTTCCATCGCCAAACATACCTGGACCGAAGATAAACATTCCTTAAATGAATCCGGCGCTAATACAATTTTCATGTGATCACCCGTATCAATTAATACTTAAAAATAATATCACTAATCCTTAGAAAAAATTAACTGTTCAATTTTTACAAAACCGCCAATATTATTATAATTACTTTTAAATTGGTTTGTAAATAAAAAAAACCCAGTTTCTTGAATTTTTCTGGAAAACAGAAAATCGCGAAACGGGATTTTCACGGCAATCAACCTTATCCAAACGCCGTCATGTTGCAGGTTTTTGATTATTCAGCACGGCCTCATTGGCCTTTCGCAGAAACTCCCGGGACTCTTCCCAAACGTTTAAGGACTGGAGCTCAGGATAACTGAAAAATCGGACGCGACGGCCTTCAGGATTCTCCAGGATGGTTTTTTCGTATTCCATCAGAAACAGACAGGTGTCAATCTGGATTTGTTGCTGATTCCGATACCATTTGTAGCGAAAATTTCCCAAGGGAAACAAAATTTTTGCGGAAACACCGGCTTCTTCCACCACTTCCCGCAAGGCAGCCTCTTCAGCCGATTCTCCCTCTTCAATGTGTCCGGCAGGAATGATCCAGCGTTCCCGATCGGACTTACTGGTAACCAATAAAAATTCATGCCGGCCGTCGGCATAGCGGCACACGATGCCGCCGGCTCTGTATTCCAAAGGAACATTTGTTGACATCATTCGATTCACCCATTCACTAAAACATAATTTTCTGACGGCGGGCCCAAATATTGCTGAGCACTCCGACAGCAACTAAGCTGGCGATCATGGAACTTCCTCCGGAACTGATAAACGGCAGCGGAATACCGGTAATCGGCATAATCCCGATATTCATCCCCACATTCTCCAACACATGGAAGAGGAACATGGAAATGATTCCAACTGCGATTAAACTTCCGGTTTTATCCCGGGCCTGTAACGCTATGCGCAGTCCCCGCCAAATAAAGGTAAAGAAGAGAAAAAGTACGCCAAAGCCCCCGACAAACCCCAATTCCTCACATAAAACCGCGAAGATAAAATCCGTATGATTCTCCGGTAAATAGCCTAACCGTCCCTGGGTACCCTGGAACAAGCCTTTCCCGGAAAACTGCCCGGAGCCTACCGCAATCATCGCCTGAATCACATTCCAGCCGCTTCGGTGCGGATCTTTTTCCGGATTGATAAAACTGGTCAGCCGGTTAATCTGGTATTCTTTGATAGGCAACGGAGTGCCTAAATATTTATGGCCCAGGAACATCAAGACAACGCTCAAAATCCCCGCCAAGATGATCACCAACAGTTTTTTACCTGGTGCTCCGGCCATATACATCATGATAAACATGAAAAAAATGAAGACCAACGCCGTCCCCAAATCCGGTTGGAGCATAATCAAAAGCAAAGGGCAGCCCATATACAAAAAGGGGCCGATAAAATCGTAAAAAGATCGCAAGCTTTCTTTTTCAGCCAAATATTTCCCGAACAAAACGATCATAACCACTTTGGAGAATTCCGACGGTTGGACCCCGAACAACCAACTCTTCGCCCCGTTTCTTTCCGTTCCAAAGATCAACACCATCAACAGGACGAGAATATTCAGCACATACAAAAGTTGAGCCATTCGGTCCGAAATCCGGTAATCAAAGGACAGGACAATTGCCATGGCAACGAAACCGATAAGCACCGCAACCAATTGCTTTTTAACAACATAAAACGGATCGCCGCCGGTAAGCTGAGTTTTAACATTGGTGGTGCTGTACACCATCACCAACCCAACAATCAACAACAAACCGACAACCACCAGAACGGTATAATCTAAATTTTTCAGTAGCCGGCGATCCATCTGAACACTTCCCTCTTCGCCTTATCTTTCAGGTGACATCATAACAAACGACTGCCAACGAAAGAAGTTGCAGTTATTTTGATGGTCCTTGGCACCCTGCGGTTTCATGATTGGGATATTCCCGGTTCCGATATTTATCGTTTGATTTTCTTCACGGGAATATTAGCAATCAATGCCGTCGACCGTTCTCCCGCATTCAGTTTGACTTCCATATTTTTCTCGTCGATCTCCATGTATTTGGAGATCACTTGGAACATCTCCTCTTTCAAGGATTCCATCAAACCTGTACTAACACTGGCCCGATCGTGAACCAACACCAGGCGCAAACGTTCCACGGCCATATTTTTGCTGGCTGTATCTTCCTTAAAAAACCTGTTAATAAAGTCCACGTCAATCCCTCCTTCACTGATAATCCGGATTCGACAACGTCGTCAAAGATAAAGAGGTCATCCACCCGTTCCATTGCCTGCTTATATTATTTTTTCAAAAAACGTTTGATCCGTTCAAAGAATCCCAGATCGAAATCCAGAGACATAAAGGGAACTTTTTCCCCTTCAATCCGGGCAACGATGTTCCGATAAGCCTGTCCTGCCCGGGAAGACGGATCGCTTACTGCCGGCTCGCCCCGGTTGGTTGATACGATAATACTCTGATCGTCCGGAACAACGCCAAGAAGGGTGATGGCCAAAATATCATTAACGTCATTGACGTCCATCATATCCCCCCGACGGACCATATCCGGCCGAACCCGGTTAATCACCAGTTTGGGATCGGTTATCTCATAGGTTTGCAACAGCCCAATAATCCGGTCCGCATCCCGAACCGCGGATACGTCGGGCGTAGTCACGATAATTGCATCATCGGCACCGGCCACCGCATTTTTAAATCCATGTTCGATACCGGCCGGACAGTCAATTAAGATATAATCGAAATCCAATTTCAATTCTTCGCAAAGTTCCACCATTTGTTCGGGTTTGACGGCATCCTTCTCTTTGGTCTGGGCCGCCGGCAACAAATAGAGGTTATCAAAGCGCCGGTCCTTAATCAATGCCTGACGCAATTTGCAGTTTTTCTCAACCACATCGATGAGATCAAAAACGATGCGGTTTTCCAAACCCATGACCACATCGAGATTGCGCAAACCGATATCCGCATCGATCAAAACGGTCTTTTTGCCGCGAATGGCCAGCCCGGTTCCAATATTTGCACATGTGGTGGTTTTACCCACTCCGCCTTTGCCGGACGTAATGACGATGACTTTCCCTGACATTCGATGACCTCCTCATATGTATCAACTTATCAACTGAATTTCTCAACGATGATCTGATCGTCTTTCACCTTGGCGATTTCCGGACGAAAATCTTTGGTACGTTTCAATTTTTCCCCGCCCCGGGCGATCACGTCGGCTATCCGCAACTGAACCGGGTTGATTTGAAACGCAAAGATCCGGACATTCCGATCCCCTTGCATCCCCGCATGGGCCGTTCCCAGTAATTTCCCCATCACAATAATATCTCCGGAAGCCATAACCTCGGCTCCGGGATTAACATCTCCCCAAACCAGGACGTTCCCGTCAAACTCGATCCGCTGCCCGGAACGTAACGTTTTCTGAACGGTAACCGTCTGGACAACGCGTTCGTCACGGGCCGCTTTGCCCCTGGAAAACGGGCGTTTAACCGGGCTTGCCGATTCTCCGGTACTGCGCAGGACCAAACCGTTCTCCTGAAACAGACGAATCAACGCCGCTTTTTCCTCCGTCTCCAGTTGCCTGTTCCCCAGCTCCAGATTGATCTTGGCGCCATTAAAAAAATTATGAGAGTTCTTGAGATGATCTCTCAATTCCTGCAAATAGTTTTCAAAAGGGCCGGTTTCCGGAATGATCAACGTCAGGCCGGAACGGTACCCTTTAAAAACGATGGTATTGCCGGACGGACTTCCTGTTTGAAGTGCATCGCCATTATCCGAAAATGCCATGATATCTCCCTGTATATCGTTTTTTCCTGACTTTATAAGATTAACAGTAGATCATTCGATGTTTTTTTAAAAAAATCCTCCTTATAACGGAGGATTCAAGATGTTTTATCGGTTTTTCGTATCTTCGGAAGTAACGCCTGGCGTTGCCGGCAGATTGGAGGGAGATACCGGTTGGCCGGCGGAAGCCTGTTGAACCGGAGCTACCGGTGCAGTTGAAGAACCATGGCCGGCGGCCGACCAAGCCTGCCGATTGGCCGTAGCTTCTGTAGTTTCCGGCTTTTTCCCTTCCTTCGGGTTCTCATCCCCAATACCGAAATACGCCTCAAAGATTTTCCGGGCAATAGGCGCTGCACCGGCACTGCCTGAGCCGCCCTGCTCCACAAAGACGACCACGACGATCTCCGGTTTGTCAGCCGGAGCGAAGCTGGCAAAGACCCCGCCGTTGTCATAACCGTAACGTTGTGCCGTTCCGGTTTTTCCGGCGACCGGGTATTTATCCAGCGGGAATCCACGAAAATAGGCAGCCGCCGTTCCGCCGCTGATCACTTCTTCCAACCCTTTTTTGACAATGGCCAAATCTTCAGCGGGAATGTTTAATTCCCGAACTTTTTGGGGCGGAAAACTTTTAACGGTTTTTCCCGACGCATCAGTGATCTTCGTCACCACCCGCGGTTTGTACACGACTCCGTTATTAGCCAATGCCGCGTAGAATTGGGCCAATTGAATGGGGGTTACCGTCAAATACCCTTGGCCGATGCCAAAATGTAAGGTTTCCAGAGGGAACCACTTTTTGTCGCGGGTGTTTTTCTCTTTCCACTGCCGGTCGGCAACGAATCCTTTCTTCTCACCAGGATAAAGCTCAATGCCGGTGGGCTTGCCGAATCCTACATACCGGGTATACTCGGCCAAAGCATCCACACCGATTCTTCGGCTTAATTCGGCCATTACGATATTACAAGAGTTTTTCAAACCGTCAATGACGGTTTGTCGTCCGTGAGGTGCCTGGCCTCCGGTAGCCGTCCAGCATTTAAAGCGATGTTTCCAAACCGGATCATACCCATTGCAGTAAAACTGATCCTGGGCAGTCACCTTTTGCTCGTTTAAAGCAGCCAAAACCGTCACCGGTTTAAAGGTGGACCCCGGTGCGTATTCGCCGCCAATGGCCCGGTTTAACAAAGGCGTCAGTTTGTTATTGTATAGGTTGTTGGCCACCTCTTTCGAAATGGGCCCTACAAATAGGTTCGGATCAAAGCCGGGCTTGCTGACCATGGCCAAAATGTCGCCATTCCGCGGATCCAAAGCGATAGCCACTCCGGCTTTGGCATTCTTATACTTCGTATTCTTTTGTAGATATATCAGATGTTCCTCAAGGGCTTTTTCCGCCGCTTGCTGAACTTTGTGATCGATGGTCAAATGGAGATTATTGCCGGGTTCCGGTTCCTTCGTTTCCAATTTGGCCTTACGGCGTCCATGAATGTCCACTTCAAAGACTTTTCCGCCGTCCGTACCGCGAAGGTACTGTTCATACGTGCGTTCCAATCCACTCTTGCCGATCAAGTCCCCCAGCTTATATCCGTCCGCCTTCATGGCCTCCAATTCTTTATCATTAATCTCCCGGATATAGCCGAACAAATGACTGGCATACTCGCCATATTTATAGTACCTCACCGGAACCTCGTCCACTTCCACCCCAGGCAGGTCCATTTGGGCTTCCAAAATCTTAATGGCGGTGGCCGGATCGATATCCTTTTTAATCGTCACATATTGATAAGGACTTCGGTTGCTCTTGGAATCCGGCTGCAATTTAGCCTCAATTTCGCTGACCGGCATCTTTAAGATCTTGGCCAGCAGCGCTATCACCTGCGGCTTATCTTTCACGTCCTCCGGAACAACTGAAACATTCCGGGAAATACGGGTTGAAACCAATATCTCCCCATTACGGTCATAGAAATACCCCCGAGGGGCATTGATCCGTATGACCCGGGTTTGATTGGCCCGGGATTTGACCATGATCGTAGCGCCTTCCATAATCTGCAGCACCCACAATCTGGCAATCAGCAACAAAAAAATAACCAGAATCATCCCGGCCAATATTTTAAATTTCGGCTCCAGCTGTTTGGAAACGGACTCCTGCACGAAAGAAGTACCTCCAATTCTCAAGCTTCACGATCAGCCAAAAATTTCTCCATCTTCAACAGGAAATAATAGAGTAGCGGTGCCAACAAACTATTATAGACGGCCATAGGGAGTATTGCGGAAATAAACAGCAGATCAAAGCGGTAATTCGCATGAAAGGAAATATGCATCAACAAATTGAAAGCTTCAAAAATGACGGTTCCCAAAAATGCGGCCAATACCGGCACCAAAAGATTATCTCTGAAAATTATCTTCTGGAGAAGACCTGCAGAAAATCCGGCAGTCATCTTGGCCAACGCCCCGATACCAACGATACCCCCGGATAAAACATCCATAAACAACCCGGCAATGAGCCCAAAAATAGCGCCCTTATAAAAGCCATGATACAACCCATAGGCGATGGCCAAAATCAAGATGAGATCCGGTTTGACATACCCGGGCAAATCGATTTTTGCCAGCCAGGTTGATTGGACTGCAACCGCCAAACTCACCGTCACGGCCAACATCACAAATCGCATCATTCTCCTCCAGGCGGTATAATTGCAGAAGATTCCGTAAACGGTTCTGCCGAATCGTCTTTTCGTTTGATGACAAAGACGGTACGAAGCTGATTGAACTTGACCGCCGGCCGCAATATGGCTTTGGCCACCATCTTGTTCGGGCCGTAGCTGACTTTGACCACCCGACCGATAGGAATACCCCTGGGAAACAGATCACTGGTTGCAGCCGTAATGATAATATCGTTTTCCTTTAAATCGCTGAAGAAATTGTCAACGGCCGGCCTGACCGTACACTCTCCCAAATACTCGCCGCCACCGGTAACGATGGCCATATTTTGGGTCCGTTTGACCATGCCTCCAATATAATTCCCATCCCGCGGGTCGGTCAACAGGATCACTTCGGCGGTATAATCCCTGACTTCCAGAATCCGTCCAACAACACCTTTAGGGCTGATAACGGCCATATTTTTTTTGAGGCCGTCATTTTTCCCCCGGTTAATCGTCAGCGTCCGACTCCAATTGCCGGGATTGACGGATATGACTTCGGCAGCGACCATTTCATGGGTCTGAGCTTTGACAAATCCAGCAGCTTGCCGTAACTCCTCATTTTCCTTTTGCAACTGCTCCAATGTGAGTTGCCGGGTTTTTAGCCGTTCAATTTCTTTCCGGAGCAAATCGTTTTCCACTTTCAACTGGGCCAACCGGGTGACGGTTTTCCAGCTGTCATGAAGGACCATTCCACAATAGTTGAAAATACTTTCGAGCGGAGCCATGGCCGTGTTGAAAAAATACTCCACTTTTCCTTCGCTCTCCCTTTCCCGGGAGGTTACAAACATGACCCACGTCAACAAAAGGAATATTAAGGCGATGATCAGAAACCGCCGATCGGCAAACCATTGCATTAAGATGCCACCTTATGCCATTTTTTTATTGGAAATCAATACCCGTTTCAAAACGTGGTAATCTTTTTCCAACGCCATCCCCGTACCCCGGGCTACGCAGGTCAACGGATCTTCGGCTACCTGGACCGGCATTCCGGTTTCTTCCGACAGCAACCGGTCAATTCCGCGAAGCAATGAACCGCCGCCTGACATCACAATGCCTTTATCCAAAATGTCAGCGGCCAATTCCGGCGGAGTCCGTTCCAGCGTAAGCTTCACCGCTTCCACAATGCTGGAAACCGGTTCGGACAATGCCTCGTGAATCTCCTGACTGGAAATGTTGATGGTCTTGGGAAGCCCGGTCAGCAAATCGCGGCCCCGGACCTCTTTTGTTTCGGTTTTCCCGTCAGGATAGGCTGAACCAATCTCTTTCTTGATATCTTCGGCTGTCCGTTCGCCGATCATCAAATTATAGTTGCGTTTGATATAATGCACAATGGCTTCGTTCATTTCGTCGCCGGCAACCCGGACTGAACGGCTGGAAACGATGCCACCCAAGGAAATCACGGCCACTTCTGTAGTTCCGCCGCCGATGTCGACGATTAAATTACCGGCGGGTTCTTCCACTTGCAATCCGGCACCAATGGCCGCAGCCATGGGCTCTTCGATCAGAAAAACCTCCCGGGCTCCGGCTTGAAGGCCGGCATCCATAACCGCCCGTTTTTCAACTTCCGTCACGCCGGAAGGAACACCGATAATCAACCGGGGCGATAAAATTCCCACATTCTTTCCGGCCTTGGAAATAAAATACCGCAACATCTTTTCCGTTACATCAAAATCCGCGATAACGCCGTCTTTCAACGGTCGGACCGCCACAATGTTCCCAGGCGTCCGCCCGACCATTTGTTTGGCTTCGGTTCCTACAGCGAAAATATTGTTGGTTTCTTTGTCAATAGCGACGACTGTCGGTTCCTGGAGAACAACCCCTTTCCCCTTGACATAAACCAATGTGTTGGCAGTCCCAAGGTCAATCCCCATATCCTTTGCAAAACGTCCGAAAATCGATTTTAACATTCATGTAGCTCCTTCCAGATCATATTCATAGCTGAGATTAAATACAACGACTTTTTGTTTCATCAAAAACGGCGCACGGTCACGGCCCCGGATCCACGGATCTCATGTCAGGCCAAATACCCGTACTCCTTCAGACTGACAAACCGGTTATCACCGAAAATAATATGGTCGATAACGTGAATCCCCAGAATCTGCCCTGCCTCCTGCAGCCGTTTGGTTAATCGCAAATCATCCTGGCTGGGGGTGGGATCGCCGCTGGGGTGATTATGAGTCAATATCAGCCCGGCACTGTTCATCTTCACCGCCTCCTTAAAAACTTCCCGGGGATGAACCGGCGAAGAACTCAAAATGCCGATGGCTGTTGTTTCCACCCTTAACACTTGGTTCTTTACATTGAGATGGACCACTTTAAAATGTTCCCGGTCCAGATCCTGATAACTGGCTTTGAGTAAATCATAAACATCCTGAGGCCCCTTTATCGAAGGAAGCAGCACCGGATTACTGGTCAGTACGCGCCTGCCAAGTTCGAAGGCTGATTTGATCTGGACGGCTTTCGCCATTCCAATCCCCTTCACCTTGGCAATCTCTGCGCACGAGGCTCTGGCAACCCCGCGGAGATCATTGAAATGCACCAAAAGTTCTTCGGCCAAAGCCAAAGCGGTCCGGCCTGCCGCACCGGTCCGAATGATAATCGCGATTAATTCTGCAGCCGAAAGGTTTTCCGGTCCATGATGAACCAATCTTTCCCGAGGTCGTTCCTCCAAAGGCAATTGTTTCATCGTCAACCGCTTTGCCACTGAATCACCTCGCTATGGGGACCCCCAATTCCCGAAGAATCAGCGCCAGTTTACTTAAAGGGAGACCCACTACATTAAAGTAACAACCATCAATTTTCTCAACAAGAATGGCTCCAAGGCCTTGGATTCCATAGGCGCCCGCCTTATCCAAAGGTTCGCCGGTTGCAACGTAAAACTCAATTTCTTCAGGGGTTAACTCCCGAAACCAGACTTTGGTTTCGACATAGTCAATCCGCTCTGTTTTTTCCGATGCATCGACGACGGCGAGGCCGGTAAAAACTGAATGGACTTTGCCGCTGAGCTTTGTCAGCATCCGGACCGCATCGGCTGGATCCTCGGGCTTGCCCAGAATCATCCCGTCAGCAACGACCACCGTATCCGCTCCGATCACGATTCCCGTTGCTATATCCGCTGCAACCGAACGGGCTTTACGCAACGCCAATTCCATGACAGCGGAGGCGGGGTCAAGCCCCGGCGGAAGTTCCTCTGAAGCATGACTGGGGATAACATCGAAACGGCACCCGATTTGACGAAGCAATTCGACACGCCGTGGAGACATAGAAGCTAAAATGATAGGTTTCATGGTTTCTTTCCTATATCCGGTATGAACATTAATAGCCGAATTTACATCCGACGATACGCGATAATACCCAATATAACTCCAATAATCGTCGCCACATTCAAATGAATTCTAAACCCGAAGGTCAATGAAAATGCGTCTGCCAAACGAAAGGTTTGTGCATTCATCTCCGCTGTGGCTCCGGTCGCCATAAACGGCAGATAGGGACGGAGCAACTGCCCCAAAATGGTACCGGCGATAAAACCGATGAGAATGAAAACAATTAGTAAAATCCAATTGTGCGAAGAACGGCCTGCCATTGGTTCACCTTCCAATCTTCTCGGGAATTCCACATCTATAGAACAAAATCCTTTTCAAATTCGAAAAAGCGGTTAAAAATATTTGGCAATCTTAACTGAAAAAGGGAAGGGGCACAATGGCATTTGCGGGGAATAGCGTCATCACCTGGCCAAGAGCATTTCCCAGTATAATATTAAGTGAAAAACCGCAATATCCTTCATGCTAAATTGGAAGAAACGACCCCGCGGGGCCGTTTCATGATATTGCCTTTGCCTTCTCGACAAATTGCTTAATTTTCTCTTTTGATTCCGCATCCAACCGGAGAAAACGCATCCGGACAATTTGCTTGGCAAACTTATCTTCCTCCATGCCATACCCAACCACTTCCACCTCAGCCTGGATCTTGCCCTGCCCGGTAAGGATAAACTGGCATTGGTAAACTCCCAACGGAACTTCCCGATCAGCAATCTTTTGCATTTTAAGACCGCCCAAACTGATATCCCGCAGAAAACCGCTGATCGGTTCGGCCTGCCCCGGAACGGTCAATGATACAATAATCGAACTGGCTTTCACCCGTTCATAACGGCGATAAAACTGTTCTTCCTGACCCAAGCTATGTCACTCCTTGTCCTTGGCCTAACAAAATGTCTTAAAAAACACCGTATCCAAAAATCGATCCGCCAAAACCCCCTGCATTTCCTCGCCAAATTGGTGATAATCCTCTAAATAATAAATCTCCGTCCCGTCGACGCTGAAAACCCAGGCATCGCCGGCGGCACGACAGGCCGAAACCGCCTGCAAAATCGTTTTTTCAATCACACCGCGGTGTCGTTCTACCATCGGCGAGATAAAAGCAACAGGAACTTCCGGATGCTTTTCCCGGATGATGTGGAGCCATCCGATCATGTTGTCTAAAAGCATGGATGGTTCCAATATTTCATCACCGGGGCCCCATTCCACCCCCACTGTAATAAAATCCACGGCAGGCAAATCCCGAATCATACAGGCAATCATCGGTTCAAACCGAACCGGCCCGTCAAAACAAAGATTTGTCAACCGAAGGTTGAGCTTTTTGGAAACCATGGCAGCCCACACTTTGCGGGGCCTACTCACCACCGTGGCCCGACCGAAAAAACCGCCGTAATGAATCCAGGATTTCCGGTTTATTGGACTGACGGAAATCTTCGCACCGTTATCCACCTCCACGGTTTTGAGCTTCAGCGGATAACGGTGATCCGTCTCGATCTCAATCCGTTTGTTCCCCGGAGGCAGCGGATCAAACAAAACTTCGCCGGAGGCCTGTTGAACCCGGACATCTTGAATAAACAGTCCGTCTACATAAAGGCTGAACGTTTGCCGCGGCTGAAAATCTTCCACCATCAACCGCAGTTCCGTGGAATCCGTCATAAAGGCCAACCGGACTCCGGCGGCATCTCCCGCTCCCCGTCCGGAGATCCCGGGAAACAGATGGATTCGGTCTCGGTCAATGCGCCACGGCATTGCCCATGAACCTTCATCCTGAACCGAGACAGCCCCTTCAAACTGGAACACCCGATCCTGATACGTAAATGATCGCATAGATACACCCGTTTACAATGATACCAAACCCATAAAACATTGTTTTTTTCGATAAACATGAAAGAATTCCTTTTCTAAGTTGATATTAATATTTTCAGGACTTGTGACTCAGCCCGATTGCTTGTCCCGATGCTGAAGATAGAACCGGACAAAACTTTCAAAAGTATATTCTTCAAGCCCATCCAGATTTTCCGATACTGCCCGAAAAAAACAAGAAGGAATTTCACCTTGTTTTAAATTCTTCTGAATACACGGATCGCAACCTTTGCCAAGCTTCATCGGATGTACTGGACAATTGGTATCCTTACATGGGCAAAAATGCATACTGATATTCAATCCTTTCATTACATTAAATTAAAGCGAAGCCTGCCACCCTCCGTCAACATAAAGGGTATGGCCGTTGACGTAATCGGAAGCCGGAGATGCCAGAAAAATCGCGGCTCCGATCAGGTCTTCCGTCTTTCCCCAGCGGCCTAAAGGTACTTCTTTTTTGACCCATTGGTCAAATTCCGGATCCGCGGCGAGCGTTGCCGTAAGATCAGTCTCGATATAGCCCGGCCCGATAGCATTAACCTGAATATTATACTTGCCAAGCTCTGTGGCCAGAGATTTGGTGAGCATCTTCAAGCCGCCCTTAGCGGAGCAATAATTGGCAATGGTCGGCCGGGCCGCTTCCGCATTAAGCGAAGTGATATTGATGATCTTTCCTTGGCGGCGCTTGATCTCATATATCGGGATACCGCCTGAGAAACGATGAAAGCAGACGTCAGATTGGTATCCATCACCGTTTGCCAGTCGGACAAAGACATGGTTTCAAAAGGAGCCCGGCGGTGAATGCCGGCATTGTTCACCAAAACCGCAATAGGCCCTACGTCCCGTTCAATGGCATCCACGGTTTCCACCACTGCCGCCTGATTGGACACATCAAAAGCATAACCCGTCACATCGAATCCTTCGTCTTTTAATGTGCCAACCACCTGCTGAAGCTTAGCGGGATCCCTTCCGTTAAGAATGACTTTAGCGCCGTTGCGGGCAAACCCCCGCGCCAGACTAAGCCCAATCCCCTGACTGGAACCGGTAATCAAAATGATCCGTCCAGAGATATCAAATAACTTGTCCATCATTCAAGATCCTTTCATTTTCGTTGTGATACTGGTGCACAGTGCATAGTTCAACTATTTATTAAGCTCCTGTCTCCTAACCCAGTACCTATTCCTCCAACTGCCTTACAGCCACTACCCGGCCCAGGTAGATCCGGTGGAAATCGCCCTTGGGATAGTGTTTTAGAGCCTCCGGATCCATGGTATCCTGATTTAGATCGTCCGCGTAAATCTTCTCGCATTCCAGGATCAAGCGGGCTTCCGCAAATGCCGGAGCACTCACCTTCAGGGATGGAAGGGGAGTGAGCCCTGCCGCAGCCACTTTATCCAGATCTCGCCCGGATTTGGAACCCATAAGGGCCAACACTCCCTTATACCGGGCATCGAATGCAGCAATCGTAAATGAAGGGCTTTTTTCCATAAACTCATACGTGTAACGGCTGGGACGCACAACCACCATCGCCACGGGCATACCCCACATCAATCCAAGGCTACCCCACCCTACAGTCATTGCATTAAACCGTCCCGGCCCATTTTCGCCGGCAGTCAGCAACAACGAATCTTTCCAGAACTGAAATACATCCAGATTTAACGTGTCCACAGGAATTTCAATATGTTTCATCTTTTTGTTCCTCCGTTTCCGTTATTTTAGCCGGGCAGTCCATCGCCTGACCAAATCATTGATAATCCGGGCCGTAATTCCCCAGATAACCCCATGTTCCGTCCGGTAAACATAAACTTTGGCACGATAACCGCCCCAAGGCCGATAATAGCGCTCACCCAAGCCCAATTCCACCGACGGCAGGAGACAAATCTCTTTGCCGCTTTTCGGGTCCAGACACGACGGGTGTAAAGTCACCATCACCTGATACTCTTCGGGAGGATGTTCCACGAAATAACGAACCGGCAATGTAAATACTTTGGCCACTTCTTCCCGGTTGATCCGCATGGCATCCACTCCCAATTCGGCCGTACCGACCACCACATCGACCGTTGTGCCCATTAAAGCCACCACGGTATCCAACCGCCCGATAACTTGGATGGCCGTTTCCGGTATTCCCAATTCCTCTCCGGTTTCCCGGATGGCCGTCCTCTCCGGCGTCTCGTCTTGGTCCGGATCCACACTGCCACCGGGGAGACAAATCTCGTCTCCCTGCGGAATATTGGCCGTCCGCCGTTCGAATACAATATGATATTCATCACGGACCGGAATCAACAACACCATAACAGCCGCATTGTGATAATCTTGTTTCCCGCTGATTCCGGGAGATGCCGGTAAGCACTCCCGCAATTCGTCAAGCATCCCGATTTTCAGGATATCACCCGCTTTCAGGTTCGAAATGGACTTCATGGCGTCGCCCATCCGCTAACAACTTATACGTTTATTCCTTTTGTCCCCAATGCATCGATTAAGCGAAGCACAGTGGCAGTGGCGTCATTCAATGGACTGGAGGCCATCTTTTCAATATATGCTTGTCGCTCCCTGTAAAGTTCATCGACCTTGGAAAGCAGCCGTTCACCGGATAATTCCTCCTCAAGCAATACCGCACTGAAGCCCTGCTTGGCAAAGGAACGGGCATTTAAGATTTGGTCTCCGCGGCTTGCTGCTTTCGACAATGGGATCAACAGCGCCGGTTTTTTCAACGCCAACAATTCGAAGATAAAATTGGAACCCGCCCGGGAAATGCAGATATCCGCCAACGCCAAAAGATGGGGCAACTCCTGAGTGACAAATTCAAATTGACGGTACCCCGGCCGTTGGGCCGCTGGATCCAAATGACCTTTTCCGCATATATGGACCACCTGAAACCGCTTTAAAAGTTCAGGAAGAACGGCCCGAACGACTTGATTGATGGTGACCGAACCCAGACTGCCTCCCAGGACCGCCAACACCGGCTTGGCAGAATCAAATCCACATATTTCCATCCCTTTTTCCTTGGAACCGCTTAACAATTCGGCCCGAATCGGATTTCCGGTTAAATGGGTCTTTCCCGTCGGCAGATGGGCCAACGTCTCCGGAAAGGTGGCGCAAATAGCCGTCGCGAACGGCAGTGACAAACGGTTAGCCAATCCCGGCGTCAGATCGGATTCATGAAGAATGACCGGAACCCGGTTGAGCCAGGCACCCACCACCACCGGTACCGACACAAAACCGCCTTTGGAGAAGACGATATCCGGACGGAGCTTGCGAATCAACGCGACTGCCTGCCCCAACCCCTGCAACACCCGAAAAGGATCGGTGAAATTTTTGACCGAAAAATAACGGCGAAATTTTCCGGTGGCGATAGGATGATAGGGAATCCCGGCTTCCATCACTAATTCCCTTTCAATCCCTGTATAACTGCCAATATACTCGATCTCCCAACCGTTACGGCGCAACTCCGGCACCAAAGCCAAATTGGGCATCACATGCCCGGCCGTTCCGCCGCCGGTCAGAATAATTCGCTTCATTCGCTCAACTCCCATCCGTCATCTGACCAATCCTCAGGAAATTCGAAATTTCCAGATTATTATTATACAGATGAATCATTCTTTTTTAAACGTTTTCCTAAAAAATGCCTTGACTTTATCGGTTGCCCGTTTCAGTCCGCTTTGAAATTGTCCTCCGCCGCTTTCGCCGTTTCCCTTGTTTTTCTCCGTTTTTTCCGTCTCATGGAAAGCGCCGGTTTTAACGATGGTATCCAGCAGCAATTTTTCCAACTGTTGCAGCGACTCTATCCCGGTATCGCTCCGTTTCAAACGGACAGGTATGGTCCGCACCCGAGGCGGATTGGCCCGGACATCGATGAGCTTCACCCGTTCCAACGACCAATCCAACCGGTCAATTTTGCATTCCGCAGGCTGTAACGGAGCCAAATGCAACAGTTTAAACTGCCGATCATCCCGGCTGACAACGGCTTCCGTGATCGTCAAATTCACTGTGCGGAAATGAAGAGTGCCCCTGAAAAGGCCAAACGGAGCCATCTCTCCGGTGACGGATGCCACCTGGGTCGCCCATTCTGTTTCCTCCGGCTCGTGGACCGTCAAGTGGTCGATTTCGATCCGTTCAAATCCCCATCCGGCGCGTACATCGCTCATCACGGCGGTGACTCCCAGCGTACGGACGATCCAACGTTCCGCCAGATAACCGGCTATTCCGTTCCGTCCCAGGAAAAAAGTTAATATTAAAAGCAATGATACAGCCGCAAGCGACCACCAAACCCAACGTCGTTCCATGACATCTCCCCGCAACAGTATTACCATTTTTTTCGCCGGAAGATGCCAATTTCCTCCATCCCCTGAGGTTAACTTTTTTTGTTTATTTTTTCAAAAATTCTGGAAACCTTAAAATTGATATAAATCTAATAAAAAAAGCGGTTGGCCTCACGCATCGCCATCCGCAAAGGAGCGTTGCCCATCGGTATTTTCGATATCATCGGCCCGGTCATGGTCGGGCCTTCCAGTTCCCATACGGCAGGCGCGGTCCATTTGGGCCTTTTTGCCCGGGCACTGTTGGACGAAGTACCCGTCCAAGCCGATATCCGTCTCCACGGTTCCTTCCATTATACCGGCGAAGGTCACGGAACCCGTTTGGCGCTCCTTGCCGGAATTTTGGGGCTGGCGCCCGACGACGAACGCATCCCCGACGCCTGCCGGTTGGCTGCCGCCTGTCGTTTAACCTATCAGTTTAACCCTATTGACCTGGGAGATGTCCATCCCAACTCTGCCCGGATTACGCTTTGTTCCCCATCCCATACCGTATCCATTGACGGTAGTTCGCTGGGAGGCGGCAAAATTTCCGTTTGGCGCTTAAACCATTTTCCTATGGACTTAAACGGCATTTATCCCACCCTCATCCTGGTGCATCAAGATCATCCCGGAGTTGTTGCCAAAGTCACCGGAGAGCTGGCCAAAGATGGGCTGAACATCGCCGCCATGAAAGTTTACCGGACTCATCGGGAGGGTGATGCCCTGATGTGCATTGAACTGGATCAAACACCCCACGTGAAGCTGCTGGAAACGTTAAAAGGCTTCCAAAACATCTTCGACGTCCGGTTTATTCCGAAAATCATCAAAGACTGAAGGAGTCGTATTGGAACGCTGATGAAGAATATGAGTCTAAGCCATTTTATCGACAGAGCCATGGCAGAAGGCAAACCCCTTTCACAAATCTTCATGGAAGATGAAAGCCGCGAAACCGGCCAACATATAGCGTCTTTAAAAGAACGAATGGCGTACCGGATTCACATTATGCGGGAAGCTTTGGAAAAGGGCCTGAACAGCCCCCAGCATTCCCGGAGCGGATATATTGACGGCAGCGCTTACCGGCTGCTGCAATATTCAGCCCAAGGCCGTTCCCTGTTATCCCCTGATCTCACCCAACTTTTAGCGTATGCCATGGCCATCCCGGAGGTCAATGCCTGCATGGGCCGGATTGTAGCCGCACCAACCGCCGGCTCCTGCGGCGTACTCCCCGCCGTTCTCTTCAGTATCGCCCGGAAAAAAAACATGCCGGATACCCTTATGATACCGGCCTTTTTTACGGCCGGAGGTATCGGCATGGTCATCGAAAAGAAAGCGACCATTTCAGGGGCTCAAGGCGGTTGCCAGGCTGAAATCGGTTCAGCTTCAGCCATGGCCGCCGGAGCGTTGGTCGAAATGGCCGGCGGGAATCCCGAGCAGTCAGGTCACGCAGTCGCTTTTGCCTTAAAGAACCTCATGGGATTGATCTGCGATCCTGTCGGCGGCTTGGTGGAAATCCCGTGTGTCAAACGGAATGCACTGGGAGCACTCAACGCAGTTGCAGCCGCTGAAATGGCCTTGGCCGGACTAACCAGCCTGTTTACCGCCGATCAGGTGATCGAAACCATGGGGAAAGTGGGCAGGCGACTACCGGAAGAATTCCGGGAAACCGCCCAAGGAGGGCTGGCCGCTCTTCCGAGACCGGTTCCCCCTCCCCGGGAGACGGGCATACCGGAAGTCCCTTCATTCCTTCATAAATAACATGCATATTCTTCGAATATACGTTCAGACGGCAATTTGATTCATGCTTTTTCAAAATATCATAACCTGTAAATAAAGTTGTGTCGATTCGTCATCTTTTTTGATGGTATTTTCTGTTAATTTTTGTCCTGTTCCGGAAATATCCGTCGGAGACTGACCCGGTTCGCAACCCCATCCAGATTCCACTGATACCGACCGTCTGCAATGATATCCAAAAGGTTTGCACTAAGGTACCCCTTAAAAAGAACCTGCTCATCAAAGATCCGGATCCAATCTTCTTGTAAATCCGTGTTCTGTGCATGAATATAAATATCGTTATTCCATAAAAATGCATCCCCCTTCATCGATTCGCCGACAAATTCAAGGGCCCGTGGAACCTCCATGACGGAGAAACAGTTCCTGGCGAGCAATTCTCCAAGAGCCCGGTCATGGGGTTGATATTTCCATCCCAGATCCCTCAACACTTCCGCCACAGACTGTTTCAGATTGGCTTTATTATAGATATCCGGAAAGATTTCAAGCCAGGCACGGTCTTCAGCATCTACCCATCCCCGTACGGTGGCATACTTCACCTTTACCGGCGTTCCTTTGGGGATGATGCGGAACAGCATTTCAATATCTTCATTTCGCATTCGGAAACATCCTTTGGACACCGGATTGCCAATGGAACCGGGCGAATTGTTCCCATGGATCCCATAGCCTTTGATGTTCAACCCCAGCCAATATTTGCCCAAAGGGTTGGCAGGCCCCGGCGGGACCGGTTTACGGCCCTGGGGATACCAGACAGGATTTATCACTTTATTGACGATATAAAAATCGCCAATGGGAGAAGGCTCCGAGGGTTTACCCACCGCCACCGGATATTTGCCCAGGAGAACGCCATCCTGATAGACATATAGTTTATATTCGGGAATATTAATCATAATTTGCCATTTCGGCGAACCGGAGTCCAGAGTGTATGCCTGAGCCAACCCGACGGACATCATCATAATGAATCCAACCAATAACACCAGGTGCTTTTTCAATACCAAAAACCTCCTTAAAATCTGCAGGCCAGACTACCCGACCACGCCCAATCTCTCAAATTATATGAATTATCAGGCTGAACAATGACCATGCAGACAAGAAAAAGACATAACTGAATCATTACGTAAAAAAATTTAAGCCACTCCTTGCCGGAGTGGCTTCATTGAATACCATTGGATTTCAATCCTTCATCAATTTATTCATATGAATTATGGTTCCTTTGGTAATCACCCGTTCGCCAAATTTGTTTTTCAGTTGATCGACTGTCCGATGCAATTTATCCAGTTGAATCACGGCCGGATCCTCCGGCTCTGCAAATAAAGATAACTGGATTTGAGGGTCTTCGAACCCGCTGACCGTAATGCCCAAGAGCCGGACTTTTCCTCCACCCCATTCTGCCTGCGTGGCCAAGCCTAAAGCCACCTGATAAATGGTTTCTTCAAAATCCGTCGGCTGCTCCAACGTGGTTTGCCTGGTCATGGTTTTAAAAGCCCGATCCCTGATTTTGACGGTGATCACACGCCCCTTCAGACGGTGTTGACGCAATCGCCGTGCCACCTGATCGGCCAGGCACAGCAACACTCCGGTTAAAAATTCCCGATCATCCGTATCCGTCTGGAACGTCATCTCATGGCCAATACTTTTGGCGGTTTCATCCGTAACCACCAGGCGATCATCCCGGCCATGGGCCAGTTGATGAAGATGGGCCCCCACCTCGCCCAGGCGTTCGATGAGTTTTTCCAATGGATAACGTCTTAACATGCCAATGGTCCGAATGCCCATTTGTAATAAGACAGCCTCGGTCCGTTTGCCGACTCCCCAAAGTTTTCCCACAGGCAAATCTTCCAACAGCTCCAAGGCATTTTCAGGAGTGATTACCACAAAGCCTTTGGGTTTTCTCAAATCCGATCCCAGTTTGGCCAAAAACTTGTTGGGAGCAATGCCTACTGAAGCCGTCAGCCCGATTTCCTCCTCGATCCGCCGGACAATGGTTTTCCCTATCTCCACCGCCGGCCCGAATATCACTTCGGAACCGGTTAAATCCAGAAATGCTTCATCCAGTGACAACGGCTCGATTAACGGGGAATACTCTGCTAAAATCCCCATAATCTGACGGGATACTTCCGCATATCTTTTAGCCCGTACCGGAAGGAAAATGCCCTGGGGACATCTGCGAAAGGCTTCCTGAAGGGGCATTGCCGAACGAACGCCAAAGCGGCGTGCTTCATAAGAGCAGGTGGAAACCACTCCCCGCCGGGACGGGTCGCCGCCGACGATCACCGGTTTTCCCCGATACACCGGATTATCCAATTGTTCCACCGCTGCATAAAACGCATCCATATCGAGATGTAAAATCTTTCGTTCCATCTCAAAAATGCTCCCACAGTCCATCGCCAAACTTATTATCGAACACGATACCCATGGATTTCTGTTTGGCATACTTATTTTAAATGAAAAAACCCGTCTATGAACACCGACGGGTTATAACTATCCTTATCTGGATTTACGTTTCCTTGCTGCTTCCGATTTTTTCTTCCTCTTTACGCTGGGCTTTTCATAATGCTCTCTCTTCCGGACTTCGGCTAAAATTCCGGACATTTGGCATTGTCTTTTAAAACGCTTTAACGCGCTATCTAAAGTCTCATTTTTACCGATCTTAACTTCAGTTGCCACAAATTTTCCCTCCCCTCCACTGCCTGCCTGCTTTACGACTTCGCCCGCAGTGTTCGGTTCGAAAGTCAAAATTACATTTTAAAATTATACTATAATTCCCCGGTTTTTGTCAACTCATCCGGGAGGCCAACTCATGCTGCGTCCGGCAAGGACGTGGAAATGTAGATGATGAACACTCTCCAGCGCATCCCGACCACAATTGACCACGACCCGAAACCCGTTTTCCCTCAATCCCAGCTCTTGGGTGACCGTTTGGATAGCCTTCATCAAATCCGTTGCCAAGCCATCCTGAAGCAGATTCGGATCGGCAATATTGTTGATATGCCGTTTCGGGATGACCAAAATATGGGTAGGCGCCGCAGGTTGAATATCTTTAAACGCAATAACCCGCTCATCTTCATAAACCACAGTGCTGGGTATCTCTTTATTGATTATTTTACAAAATACGCAGTCAGACACCGAAAATCTCTCCTTTTTGGCCTAATTCGACAAACCTGATTAAATTCCTTCTGAATCTCCTGATTTTTTAGTAAAGGACACGGCAGAATGATAGGTGTCGGGTATCAAAACCCCTATCAACCTCTCCCCTTCGTTTTCTGTGATTTTCACTTGGCAGACTTTATTTTTGAGATCCTGGCCGCTCTCTGCCTTCACCGGAATATATTCTCCGGAAAGGCCGGTCCAGTATAGGCCTTCCCGCTCTTCGAACAACACCTCAACGGTTCTCCCGATAAATCGGTCGGCAAACGCACGGCTCATTTGGAGCGCAATCTCGCTGATCCGGCGGCTTCGTTCCTCCTGGATCTTGCCAGGAACCCGATCCGGCAACATGGCCGCCGGTGTCCCCTTTCGGGGTGAATACCGAAATACATGCATTTTGCTGAAACGCTGCTCTTTCACGAACTCTAACGTATTTTCAAAATCTTCATCGGTTTCGCCGGGAAATCCGACAATTAAATCAGTACCAATGCCGATCAACGGGTTCATCGAACGCAGTTCCTGCAACAGGTCTCGGAAATAATCCAGCCGATATCCTCGGTTCATCCTTTCCAAAACCCGGTCGCTACCGCTTTGCAAAGGAATGTGCAAATATTGGCAGATTCGTGGATGTCCTGCGATTCGGCGGATCAACCCTTCCGTAAAATCCGTCGGTTCGATGGAACCCAACCGGATCCGGAATTCCCCGGAAAGTACCGTCAGCTCCCGCAAGACATCATCGAGGGTCAATCCCAGATCTTTCCCATAACAGCCCAAGTGAATACCGGTGAGGACGATCTCCCGGTATCCCGCTTCCACCAGTTTCTTAAACTCGGCAACTACACGCTCCAGAGGCATACTTCGGACTTTTCCTCGGGCATAGGGAATAATGCAATACGAACAAAACTGTTCGCACCCTTCTTCGATTTTCAGCATGGCCCGGGTCCGACCGGAAACCAGGCCATGGGGCAGATCGATCCATCCGTCATGTTCCAAGATCTCGATGTGCAACCGTTTCTGCCGGTCAGCCAGATACTTTTCGACCAAATCGACAATTTGGGGGCGTTCCGCCATTCCCACCAATAAATCGACACCCTCGATCCCGCCGGCTTCTTCCGGCGAAACCTGAGAATAACATCCGGTAGCAACCACGATCCCGGACCCATATCCAATGGCCTTCCGAATGCTCTGTCTGGATTTTCCGGCGCCGGTCTGAGTCACGGCGCAGGTATTGATCACATAAATATCGGCTCCCGGGCCAAAGGGTACGATATCGTAGCCCCGTTCCCGGAACAACGTCATTAAACTTTCCGTGTCATCCTGGTTCACTTTACACCCTAATGTATGAAAAGCTACTTTCATTCGTCTCCTACCTTGATATTGATCTGGAAAACCATCCGTCATGAAAATCCCGAATAAACGAAAAAGCCTAGATGATTCCGTCCGTTTCCCGTTTCAGCCTGTCCACCCACAACAGCAGCAAGGGATTGAGTACAAGCAAGGTCAATAATGTCAACACTATCATGGAATAGCCATAGGGAAACAACCAAAACAAAAGCATACAAGTGTTGAGAAAACCAATGCCATACCCGATCTGGAAGCGATTCCATTTGGGACTGGCATTGGCGATAATTTTATAAAAACAAACCTCAATGGCCGCCAGATAAAACCAGGCCAGCCATTCCCGTTGGGAAACGGTGATCATCCCGTATCCATGCTTCACTTTCCATAAGATGAGCAAAGTCAAAATAAATCCGTAAAAAGTTAACAAGGCATACACCAAAATCCGTTTAAATCCGCCCTTTTTCTCCGGATGTTCCTCATCCGGATGAAAAGTTAAAAAGGCACAGCAACACCACAGGCCGACGGTCATTCCCACTCCCCACAGCGCCGGAAGAAGAATCACCGTCAGAAAGGAAATCCCCACTGCGGCCCAGGGAGTCCACCGGACCAATGCCTGCAGAATAAACCCAAGGACAAAAGCATCGGCTATGGTGAGCCAAGCATGGAAATCCATCATCCTAAGCTCCTTTCGTGCCATCCGCCACCGAATTAACCTCCAAAAAATACTCCATTAAATACAGGCTGCCGTCTTTCCCCCACCGCCAGGTACGAGTATTCCCAATAATTTGGCTAAAGCCAGTAGATCACGGGCATTATGTTGTAAGATTGGGTCGATATAAAACCGCTGGCCGGTGTCCATAAAACGCTGATAAAACTCTGGAACTTCCGAACCCGGAAGATCTCCTTCCCGATTTTCATTAAAAATATACTTTTCGATGGTTGTCAAGCGGCAATTAGGCAATACCGGTTTGAACTCCCTGCGGGCATGTTTTAACAAATCCAAATGAAATGCCTCAAACCGATCATCCAGTTGATAATAACGAAGTCTACCTCGGAGATAAGGGATATCGAAACTTTTGCCGTTATAACTGACTAAAATTCCCCGATTGCGCACAGTCTCATTCAATTCGGACAAAATAGCGATTTCTTCCTCAAAATTTCTGGCTAAAAACTGCCGGATGATCCCTTTACCCTGCTCAAACCGGAGCATGCCGATTAAAAAGACGGGATACATATAGTACAGCCCAGCAGTTTCAATATCGATAAATGTCAAATCCTCCGGCCGGTAAAAACTGAGCAGCTCCAGATCGGAGGCACCGTATTTCTCCAATCTACCCACATCCCGTCTCTCGATGATCCGGAGTAATTCCCGGGCGGCAGCGGCCCAACGCGGATGCCGGCATAAATCGGACAAAGTTTCATATCCCTCGGCTTTCAGCTTACCGGCTGTTGCGGAGCCTATCCCAAATACCAACTGTAAGTCGGAATGAATGAGATCTTCCGGCGGAAAAACCCATTCCACATTGGCAGTCTCGTACTCGATGAACTGGTATGCTCCGGCATGATTATGAGCCGCCTGATCCCTTCGCACCACCCATTCCTCAGCATCGGGAGTTAACGGCGTCGGGACGTATGCTTCCATCACATCACCTCACGCAGAGGCCTTCTGTTCATTGTCGGACTGAACCTCGTCCTTTAACTCCGGAAGAGGCTCTTCAGGCACAATCTCCACATCAGGGCCGTCCCCGGATTCCGCCGGAGCTTGATCCGCCTGCTCCGCGGATGGCTCCGTGGATGCTTTACCGTTCTCGGCCTCGTCGTCATCATCCACATCGAAATGGATCATGACATTATTCTCCACCACAAAGGTCTTCTTCTCCAGATTGATCTGGGTCACGTCGCCATGCAACTCTTCACCTTCCGGTTTTTTCAAATATGCATTTCCCCGAAGAGTTAACAACTGGAGTCGGTCGTTATATTCGATAACATCCGCCGTCCCGGTAAAATCTTTGTGGATGATCCGGCCCGCTTTGGCCGTAAAATTTTTCGTATTGGATTCAAAATACAATTCATCGGTATATAGCGTAAACGGATCCTTCCCGTTGCCGTCCTTCCCCTTGGTTTTCTTCTCCAATCGCTGCACCAAGACATTATTTTTAAAGGTTCCGTTCTTCTTTTTCATATTATAATCCAAATTATCCGCCGAAACCACCAGATCATCGCCATTGGTAAATGTTACGGTCCCTTCCAGAAAAAGCAGTTTTTGATCCAAATCCACCGTTGCGGCATCGGTGGTAATCACGTCCGAACCTTGAACGATTCGGACATTACCGGTAATGTATGAAATCTTCTTTTCGGTATCCCCGCGGATCCGATCCCCGGTGACTTTCACTTTATCTTCAGCCCAAGCCGGAATCGTTCCGCCCCATACCATGATGGCAACAACGACCCAGGGTAACAGTTGACGCTTCATAAACTCAATACGACCCCTTCCGGTTCCACCAATTCGAATTCTTCCGTCTTCAGATTATACCGTAACCCTTTTGACCGAAGACTATCGCCGTCCTGTTCAAATTCCACCCCGTTATCCAAAACCAGCATCTCATTTTTCAAATCCAATTGCATCGAACCCGCTGTCATCTTCAGTTTTTTTCCGGTGACCGTTACCGGATGGAAACTGGAGATAATCTCCGTATCATAACGCATCACCAGTTCTTCGGTGGTCACCGTCTTATTTTCGATTCTGGCTTGGATTTTACCTCCCACATATAACGTCTTGGAAAACCTCTCCCACCGTGCCCACGCGGCTTGAAAGGCGACGCGCTTTCCCTCCACGGAAAAAATGATACCGTCTGAAATTTCTTCAAAATAAATTTGATTGCCCCTGTTGGTCTGCCAGATTCGCCCGGCCTTCACCTCCCAGGTCTTTTGAGAACCGTCCCAGCCAACCAGCCTGGATTGGCGGATAAGCATATCCGGCGCTACCGGCTGGGGCCTGACGACGGAAACGCCGGTCGGTGGTTCTTCCCACCAACCCCCATAATGGCCGAGAACCGCCACCAGCACCGTTGCCAATATCCAGATGATCGGAATAAGCAGATGTTTCATTGATACAATAACTCCGTTGCATCCATATTGGTCCCGATTTTTGCCTGAGGGAACGCTTTGAAATTTATCTGCAGATTATACGTGCCTTCCACATAATCATAACTGAAAATCACGTCCCGGCAATGCCAATGGTAAGTCAGATCAAAATTTAATACCGAAAAATCTCCAACCAAACCGCTGTATCGGGCCGACAGCCGGATATGCCAGTTTTGGGCGAGCTGTTCGATGACAGACATTTCCAAATAACGCTCTCCCCAAACATCCGTCTGAAAATCATAGTTAACGCCTATATTAATTCGCCATTTATCTTTAGGCAGGTAAAGAAAATAAAGCGTCGTATAACCCAATCCCCGATGGTAATAACGGTCCTCTTCTATATAGTAAACCGAGGAAAAACTGAACGAACCCTTGGCGTCCGGATTCCAGGATGCTGAGATATATAACGGATTGAAGGTTTGATAGGTCAGATTATATCCGGAATTCAGATTGACATTGAAGGTTTTCAACCTCAACGACCAACTGTTAGTCACAGCGCCGCCATCGGTCAGATTGTCGCCAAACCTCGTGATGAACATATCCGGCACTTCACCATGTTTGGCAGTATAATTGATACCGACAACCGTGGATAACGCCGGACTGAACCGTTTTTGAAAATTAATGCCTTCGATAAGACCTGCAAAGTCCGAACCGGCCCCATCCACCCAATAATAACGGTATATCAATTGATTATTGGTTGAAAGCGACATGTCGTTCTTTTCCCACAGTTTGACGGACTTGGTAAACTTATTGGCAAAACGCTGGCCTTTATAGTCGGCCGTCACTTGATTGTCGGTAATCGCAATATATTCATAATTGGTAAACTGCCCGTTATAAACGATCTCCCCAATCAACGGCAAGGTCCATTTGGGAATATTGAAAGTAACATCCGGAAGATAGTTAGTATCGCTGGTATTGAACCTGCTGTAAGAATTGCGGGTCTGATTATTGGAGACTCTCAGCGTGGCATTGCTCCATCCCCAATCTTTCGTCACATTCATATTGTAACTGAAATTATCGTTGAAATCACCGTCGGTCTCTTTCCGGTAATACCACGCCCCGCTTGTAGAGATCCTGACCTTTGACTTTGTTTCATAAAACCAGCTTTCACCGAAATTCAGCGTTTCAGCTTCATCTTTATCATTCTTATACGTCAGTCTCAGATTGGGATACGGCGATGTTCCTTCCAGATTGATGACGACATTGGAATATCCCGAACCCCGAAAATCATCCGTGTACCAATTTTCCAGATCAACATTCCATTTCATTTTGGGGTTGGTCAGGTTTTTATAACCGAGCGCCAGCTTGTATTCGTTATAAAGTCGATAGTTGTCGCTGTTGTCTTTATAAAAAAAGTCCTGGTACCATTCGACTGTTTCCGAAACTTTCGTGGTATGCTTAATACCGATACCGTCACCGCCCCATTGGGTTATTTTGGTATAAATCGTCCCTTTGTTTTTAGCATTGACATAATAATTATACCCCACATACAGATACCACCCGGTATCCGTCTCATAACCGACTTTTACGTCAAAGATACTGTCTTCTTCTTTCAGAGAAATCACAAAATAGGGGAAATACAGCAGTCGGTATTTGCCCTCCCAATACCACATATTATGAAAAACAATACGCTCTTCCGGATAATATTCAACCCGCTCCGCGGTGAAACGGTAATGGGGCTCCGCCAAATCACAACTGGTAAAACTGGAATTTTTAAGAAAAAGATCGTCCCCTTTAACCAGTCCGGACTCAGCGTTAAAATAGGCCGGGCCATCCATCCGGGAATCCGTCACTTCCGTAAAAACCGGAGTTAACCAACCTTGTTCGGTGCGGATGTCATAGATAAACCGTTCTCCCTGGATGGAGTCACCCCCCTGTTCAACCTGGACGTTCCCCGTCGCGACCAGCATTTTCAAGTCACGGTCCAATAATGCATGTTCAGCGTAAATCGTAATATCCTTATAGACCACCTGTACATGGCCCCAGGCTTCAAGCTGTCGCGAATGATCCTCATATTCAACACGATCCGCTTTAAGGGTTACCGGCTCACCTTTGGCCATGGCCGGCCCATGCCATAAAAAAAGGAAAAGTAAGACGAATATCCATACAACCCACCGCAATTTCATCAGCAACCTCCGCGGTGTTCAACGCCAATCATGAGGAAAACCCCGAGCGCCAAAAAGACCAAATGGGGTGCCCAAGCGGCCAACCAGGGAATTAAAACGCCGTTGGCTCCCATGGTCCGTCCCACCACTTGCATGGTGTAATATGCCATAATAATTAAAAAACAATACACCAGCCCCAGCCAACGGGAATTCCGCCCGGTCCAGATGGTCAGCGGGACCGCCACAAAAGCCAACACCAACGAGATCACCGGATCCGCAAATTTCTGATGAAAATATACCGCATACACCGGTGAATTTAATCCGCTTTGGACGCTCATCTCATAATACTTTCTCAATTCGCGGCTGGTCATGGCCCACGGAGATTTGTCATCCCCGAGGAATCCCGTAAAGTCATTGGCTATCTTAATTTCCATCTCATTGTAGCGGACCTCGGAGATGATGGCCCCGGAGTCGTCCGTTTCATGAATAACCCCGTTTCGCAATACCCAAATTCCCTTTTTCAAGGCACCGGATTCAGCGGTAATGATTCGAGGCCATTGCCGGTCGGACTGGCCGGCATCAATGATTAATACACCGCCGATGGTCCCGTCTTTATGAGAAACTTTTTTCAAATATATAAACCGGTCTCCCGGAGCCTTTATCACCACATTCTCCTTTAACAGCGGCAGATTTTCCTGCATCTCGAGACGCCGGACCTCTTTGTCGAAACGATGGTTGGCCGCCGGGACGACCCGGTCATTCCAAAAAAAGGCCGCGACACAAAATACCGTAATTCCGATAAAGATGGAGCTCACTGTGCGTACCAGTGAAGCCCCGCAAATCCGAAAGACCTCGAATTCCCGCTCCCGCAACAGCCGTCCCAGGCTCAGAATTATCCCGAACAAACAGGCTGCCGGCAGCACATCCATCATTAAAAGCGGCAATTGATTTAAGACCAGATACCCCATGAGCTGCGGAGTTACCCGATACCCGATAAACATGTCATTGTAATCGAAGATGATTTTACCGATGCCAAGCACCATAAAGCCAAAGCTGCAAATGAAAAATTGCAGAATAAACTCCCGCCACACATATCGATGGATGATACGCACATCAGCCACCCCGTTTACTTTTTAAAAAAAAAGCGCCGAAGCGCCATAGTATCACGTAGGAAACCCGTAGCAAACCTCCGGGCCATGCACCGTCGCAAAAATAAGAAAGAACCGGGTTATGGTATCCTTTTTCATTGCAAGATACTTCGCCCAGTTCTCATAAAAATCCTCTTTTTTACCGAGGGGATCAGGAAAGATTTTTCCTTTCCAATTCCGCCACTCTTTTCTGGAGTTCCTTCAGCTCCTTCAAAATTTCGGGTAACCGTCCGGCCGATGCCTGGATGCGCATATCCACCGCATGAGGCCGTGCCGGAACCCCGGACACAAAGGAATTCGGCGGAAGATTATTGATAACCAATGAATGCGCTGCAACAACCGAATCGTCACCAACCTGCAAATGCCCGACAATAGAGGATTTTCCGAGCAATGTCACACGGTCGCCGAGCTTGGCCGCACCGGCCAGGCCCACTTGGCCGACGATAATATTGTCTTCGCCGATTTGACAATTATGGGCAACTTGAACCAGATTATCAATTTTACTGCCTCGTTTGATCAAGGTAACTCCCGTTGTTGCCCGGTCCACCGTCACGCAGGCCCCAATCTCCACGTCATCTTCAATAATCACTTTGCCCAGTTGCGGAATTTTAATATGTTTGGAATCCACCGTCACATATCCGAAACCGTCAGCACCGATCACCGTCCCGGCATGAATTTGGACCCGGTTCCCGATGAAGGTGTCCTCACGGATCACCACATTGGCGTGGATGATGGAATTTTCACCGATATGTACGTTATCCTCGATCACCGCTCCGGGAGCGATAATGCTACCCTGTCCGATCGTTACGTTGTTCCCGATATATACGTGAGCACCTATCGACACATTTTCGCCTTTAAAATTGCTCCCAATCACCGCAGTGGGGTGAATCCCGGGCTGAAAGGCTTTCTTTGGCGCAAAATACTCCAAAATCCGGGCAAACGCCAAACGGGGATTGGCCGCTTTAATCGCCGGCTTGGCCACGTCATTGAGATTCACCGGTACGATCAGAGCCGCAGCTTGGCTATGTACGGTCCGTTCCACACCTCTTAACGAAGCAACGAGGGCGATATCGCCGGGTTTGGCATCTTCCAGTCCGGATACGCCTGTAATTTGGACATTCGGATCACCAATCACCGAACCTTTAACATATTCCGCTAACTCTAATAATGTTGGCATGGCGGTAACTCCTTTTACACTGGGATTTTAAGATAATTGCTGCAATTATATGTATACTGCGGCCCACACCATGGAAATATCGTTTAGACTCCCCGTAGTTTGTGGGCTGCAGCCGTTTTCCAAAAGAGTGTGAATCGTTATTTGTCCAATTCCTTGATGACATCGTCCGTGATGTCCAGCTCATTGTGGACGAACATCGATGAGCTGGCAACGGCTTTGATCCCTTTTTTCTTGCAAACGTTGGAGATGGCCTTCTTGGCCTTTTTGGTGAATTCATCATCTTTCGTTGATTGAAATTGCTCAAATTCCTTCGTCAATTTCTCTTTTTCTTCATTGGTCTTGGCCGAAGCGATCTTTCCTTCGATTTCCGTTTTCTTATTATTTAACTCTTGGCCGAGCTTTTGACCTAATTCACTGTCCTGAATCAATTTATTGAGGTTAACCGTTGCTATCTTAAAGGACATCTGGTTGGCGGCAAAGAGCACCGCTCCTCCGATCAATAAAGCTCCCAGAAGAATAGCCCCCACAATCAACCATGTTGATTTGTTCATAACGTCATTTATCCACCTTTCGTTTATTTTTCATATAATTCCCTTGCTAATTTTGCGGTCCAGTCGAAAGACGGGAGCCGGGCAAGATCGCCGGTAACCACTAAGTCCACCGATTTTGCCCGGGCCATTCGCTTGGCTGCAGTCTTCACTTCCCACAGCATATCTTCTTTCAACTGTTTCAGCTGGGCCACAAGGACCTGCCGCTTGGCACTGTACTCCCGAAATTCTTGGGACAATTGTTCCTCCCTGGACTTCACGGCATTTTGAAGTTCAGCTTCACGTTTTTGCCGCCATGTGTCAAATTCGGACTCCAATTTCTCCCGATATTTCTGGATATCCGCAGACATCTCTTGCCGAAGTTGCTTTTGATAAGCTTCCAATTCAGTGCTGATTTCGGCTTTTCGCTGCTCGACGAAATGATCATATTCCGCTTGCAGTTTTTCGTATTCCGCCCGGACCCGGTCCTCGATCTCCCGGTTAATCCGGTCGATTTCAGCCTGAATCTTTTCTTTCTCTCCCCATTGTTCTTGAGGGTTTAAGGCTAACTCGGCGACGGTCAATTGCAATTGTAAATTGGACAGCGTGATTTGATAATCCGACTGAATTTGCGCACGGACGCGGCTTAAGGCTTCATTATTGGCATCGGCGCGGCTTTTCAGTTCCTTCGTCAAGCGGTCGTTTAAAGCATCCACCTTCTCTTTATAGAGCGAAGCCGCTTGGTTCTGTCTGTTTTTTATATATTCTTCCAACGCCTTATTGAGGTTAGCCAATTTTAATTGGACTTCTTCGTTAAAAGCCTGCTGAATTTCATCGGTTTGCCGCTGAAGCCCTTCGACTTCCAGCCCGATATTATCCCGCAAAGAAGGGTTTTCACCGATTTCCTTTGCCCAATTCTGCTCCAATTTATTCAATTCACGCTGAAGATTTTGATATTTGCTCCAGTCCGGATGTTGGGCCAACAGTTCTTCCAGCTGAACCCGGGCCACCTTCACCTTTCCTGCGGGAACCCTAAACCATGATTGCCTGAAGGTGAAAGCAATCCCCACTATACCGATGATGACTAAAGCGATAAGTCCATATTTCAGCTTGATGTTTGTCATTTTTTATCGGCGTTAGCCTCTTTTTTGCCCTTTTCAATCACCAAAGCGGTGATATCCGTGCCGCCGTATAAAACAGCTCCCTTATCCAAGACAACCGACAATTTTTTCTCTTCGGCAACTGCGGAAATCAGCTTACGGACCTTTTCATCCACCACTTTCTTCTGGGCATCCAAAGCCTTCACCAATTCATCGCGTTTCTGTTCCAACTGGGCTTTGGTCTCATCGGTTTTCTTTTGGGCTTCTTCATTATAACGCTTATCGATGTTGGCTTGTTCTTCTGCGGATTTACCTGCTTTTTCCTGATCGGCTTTTTCCTTAATCGCTTTCAAAGCATTTTGATGTTGGGTGATTACATAATTTTGAAACGCTTTGAATTCGGCATCTTTGTCTTTTACAAAGGATTGCAGGCGTTGATAATCAGGCAATTCGTTTTGAAGTTTTTCCATATCCACATAACCGATATTCGACGCATTCTGGGCGGGAGCGGCACCCGAAATACTGCTGAGCATTAATACCACAGTCAAAAGGGCAACTCCGACAATAAGCAATTCCAACGATTTGTTGATTTTCATAATGATACTCTCTCCTTTTTAATATAATAGCGAAAGGTGGTCTGGAGTTGGCGACTACCAAAGATGAAACATGAGCTGGACCGCAAGGTCACGATCATAATGAACCAATTCCAGATTAAAATGATCGTTGATACGGATTCCGATTACCGCCTCATCGGGAGCTTCATCGAGCCCAAAACGAAGATGGAAATAATCTCCCCGTTCAAACTGATAATAGAATCCTACGTTCTTTAGGTGATTCTCCAATTGATACTCGAATCCTCCATAAAAATTTGTGGACAAAGGAATTTTAAAGCCGATTTTAAAATTGCCTTCCGGGTATTCCCCGGCAAGTACTTTGGTATACACCTCATAATCCTCTAAGTTGTATCCGATATAGGCTTGTACATAATGATAATCCTGTTCTCCCAGGAAAAAACGGGTTTCAATATTGGTTCTCCACCGCTCGGAATTAACTGTAATCTGCACACCGGTTTCCTCATCCGGTTTTAACCGTAAATCGGCATCCAACCCGAATTTCCGTAAATAGGGAAGCCAATCAAAGACAGTAAGCAAATAATTTTCAATGTCTCTCTGGTAATGTACCAAAAATTCAACGGGCATTCCCTTCAGTATATTCAAATCCGCCGGATCGACGGTCAGCTTGGATCGAATCATTCCGATGGGAATGGTCGTGGAAGAATAATTGACCCTGACATCCTTCACCAATTGCCCTTTGGGGAGTAATTGCAGATAAAATTCAACAACCCCGTCAGGTTTGCTCTGAAGAGTCAATGCAGGACGGAAACCGGGAAAATCACGTTCCACAAGATACTGAGTGACCATCCGGACGATACTTTCCGCCCACGGTAGGGCCGCTATCGGCAATCCTTTAAACATCCGTTCCAATTCCGCTTCGGTCTTCATAATCACATCCCGGAACAGCGGCTCGGATTCAGGTGATATATCCAAAAAATGCGTTTTCAGGTTCACCTTGGTAATGAACGGCCCTTGGGGGACCAGCTGCATCATGATCCTGGTATGCTCCTCAAGTCCAATATCGATGGTCTCGATGCGAAAGCCGGCCAGAACTTTTGAAAAAATGTTATAAATGGCCTGTGTCAACGTTTGCCGATTCTCTTCCAATAAAGAAAGCGGCTGAGAGAGTAAAATTTTCTCTCCCACCCGGCAAATACTGAATTCGATTCGCTCCTGAAGCCCTTCGTATATTTGACCGCTGATCTTCAATTGGACTTCGACCGATTCCACTTTAGATCCGTCCGGCTTCCCCAAAGCAACGGAACTAACCATCATCAGCAACCATGAACATAAGACGCAGCTCAATATCGTTTTGGGAAAATATCTCAACGTATCACCCCGGATTAAAAGCTTTCTTGCATTCCGAAGACCACCCGTGAATCTCCGTCCGAGTTCCAGGCCTGGTCAATCCGTATCATGCCCAAATACGGAACATTATAACGAATACCAAAACCATAATCCGATTTGGTGACATTCTCGTTATTCAGGTTTTTCACCTGTCCGATATCATAAAAGAGCACTATCTCCATATCTTTGTGGAACGGCAATTGATACCGCAATTCGGTATTGGACAGCACATAACGGGTACCGATTAACTCCATGGTAGAGTTATCTGAATACCGCCGATCCCGATAGCCCCGCAGCCGGTTGGATCCTCCGAGATAGAGAGCATCGTAATCGGGATACGTCCCGGTAAGATAAGCTCCCTGGAGCCGGGTGGCCAACACCAAATAATCCGAGAAGGAATGGAACCATTTCCCCTCAAGCATGGCGGTTTGATAATCGAAGTCGCCGCCGATATATTCACCGGCTACGCTGTAACTTCCCATAAGTTGATAACCGCTTTTTACCGAATAACGGTTCTTATAAACCAAGCGATTCTTGACGAGCTGCACCTCGACGGAATTGTTCCAGAACTCATTGGAATGTAAGTCAAAGGCGCTCAAGGGCAACGACGTTTCCGTCTCATCATCATGTGCCCAATAGTCAAGAATCTCATTGCGTTCAAAATTGAACTTAATCCTGGCGGTCATATCTTTCCACGGCCGCCCGAAGGACAGCGATAAACCGGTACGGTTCAAATCCAGGTCATAAAGATCATCCAAACCGTAATTCGCCGAATCCGATGACCACCGGCTCAGCGTGGAAGTGGTTTCCGCGTCGGAATTCCACATGGAAAGGGCAAAAGAGGTATGGTGATCATCCAGCCACGGTTCTTGGAAGGTGAAGCGAATCTCATCTTCATCTTCACTGATATTCACATCCAGGCTGAGTGTTTGTCCCAACCCCATCAGGTTGCTTTCGGAAAACGTCAACAGTCCGCCGATCTCTTTCGTCGATTGCGTATACGAAATACCGAAATTAAAACTGCCGGTGGCCGCTTCCGCAAACTCAAATACAACGTCCAACGCATCCGCAGTTTCGCTCGGCTCAAACTTGACTTCGATATTGTCGAACAAACGCAATTGCATCAAGCGGATATAATCGTTTTTCAACTGATTGTTATCGAAGATTTCGCCTTCTTTCAGCGTCAACTCGCGCCGCACCACGAAATCTTTGGTCTTTTCCAGGCCGGTGAATTTAATTTTTCCGACCTTCAGTTCGACCAATTCCAATTGGACAACGCCGTCGGAAGATAAATTATTGGAACGCGGCTCAATAAACAAACCCTGTTCAGTTTGGGCCGCTTTCAATGCTTTCGACAGATCCTCCCGGAAAAAAACTACGTTAAACACTTCCCCGGGTTTCTGGCGAAAATGTTTCAGAATATCTTCTGATTTCATTTTGGTCAATCCGGAAATCTTAATCTCTTTCAACACCGGATTTTCAACCACGACAAAAATGACTTTAACGCCGTCAAAAAACTTTTCCGTATTCACCTGGACATTAGCAAAATACCCCGTTGCCATAATCTTCTGCATATCCAGTTGCAATGCGGAAGCATTTAGCGTCTCTCCTATCATGGTGTTGCTAATCTCGCCCAACACCTTCTCACTGGGTACCTGGGAGTTTCCCTGAACTTCTATCATCAACACTTTCGGTGCCGTTTCGGCAAACACTGGTAAGCCGACAGTCATCAACAATACCGCTAAGACAAGAATTCCAATACCCTTTGTATATTTCAATAATATCCCCCTTCACACTTCAGCATCATTTTCCCAGGCGTAAACTTCTCGTCGCTTCTCTCGTTAATGCTTCTTCATCGATAACGAAACCGGAAACATGTTGGATCTTTCCTGTAACCGAACTGCTTTCAGCGCGTCCGCCTCCGGCGGCATGAACGGTGACGGGCACAAGGTCCTCCGCAGGATTGCGCGGCATTTCAACCGAAGGTTCCCTGGCCTCATCGGCTTTGTATGCAACCGGCTTTTCAGCCTTTGCTGCTTTGATTGCCGGCTTTTCCGATTTTTCGGGAACCGGTTCGGGAATCATGATCTCCGGAACGGATTGGGACGAAACCACCGGCTGGGGTTTGGTTTCAGGAGCCGCGGGAACCGCTGTAAAAGAATCCACTTTTTCCTTCGTTTCCGTCTTCACGGCAATGGTTCCGTTTTTCGTCCCGAAAGGCCGTTGCAATTGCCAATAGACGACGGATCCAATCATCACCCCGGCCATCAGGACCGCTGCTGCCGGCAGAATATAACGTTGACGCCATGACGGATGATCGACACGGTGCACGGCATCTATCTTTGAAACGTCCGATCGCCGACTTAGTTCCCAGGCATATTTCACTTCTGCCTGCGCCAGATTTAAATGTAAATCGCCCCGCAGCCTATTGGAGCCTTTATACTCTTCTTTCGCTTTATCCAGCCAATTTTTGGCTTCATCAATGTGAGCAAGCAAGCGACCGGAATCCATATCGTTCATGACTACTCCACCTTCCCATAATATAAGATAAAGTAATTTGGGGCCAAACTTACTCCATCCTATATTCGGAGATTTTCTTATTCAAACAGTAATATCCGCTGAAATGAAAAATTTTCTCCGGTCATATTTGTCCAAAATCTCTAATCAGATGCATTATCCTTGTCCTATCGCCGATTTTCTTTTATGGATGACTACTTTCCTCTATCCGCTCGCTTTAATCTCAGAGCGCAGTTTGGACAGCATCCCCCTGAGCCGTTGTAAGGCTTTCTTTTGAAGTTTATAGTAATACGACAAGCTGATGGACATCTCCCGGGCGGATACCGCCGGTTCTTTATCCAACAGGTAGAGGTCGCAAATCACCTTCTGTTCTTTGGGATTCAAGCGGGAAATGGCCTGATTAACCTGCTGGTGTATCATTTTATAGGTAACTTCTTCTTCCACATTCACATTATGATCGGCGATAAAATTCAAAATATCCTGGAACTCTTCCTGATGCACCGCAATCTCTAAATACTCCTGATTTGCCCGTTGCCTGCGGAGATAATCGATGATCCGGCCTCTGATCCGATGGGATGCATACGTGCTGAATTTGACGGCTTTAGCCACATCAAAATGTTCCACCGCTTCGATCAAGCCCACGGTCCCCTCTTGAATCAAGTCAAAAAACAAGTCTTCACGAGGGGTTATCTGTGAAGCAATCTTAAATACCAGAGGCTGATAAGACTCAATCAGCTTTTGCCGCGCCTCCCGACAACCTCCAACTTTATACCGTTGCCATAAGTCCGTCTCTTCCTGAGGAGCAAGCAAAGTGATTTTGGAGAGTTCGGCCAAATATTGCTGAATCAACCGGTCACCTTCCCGGGAACATCTTAAGTTAACTTTATACACAACAATTCGGGATAAAAGCGGAATATCCTGCAATCAGCCGCTATGGTTCTTCAGGCAATTTCGGTTAGGTTTCCCAGCTTTAAACACCGGATCACCAATTAAAATTCGAACCCGTATGTCAAGCGCCAGCTCAAATCATCATCTTCCGACGTATATCTTCCTCCCAATGTAAACCGAGGCGTCAAATGATAGTCAAAACCCCAGACTTCTTTGGGGTCATCGGTATCAAGAAGGGACCGACTGTACGATAAAAACAAGTTATCCGTAACATAATCGCCCATATAAATCCGGAAATCATTCTGGGCATAATTGGTTTCCAAATAGAGATAATCCAAGTGTAGGGTATTCCGGATTTCACCGAAAACATCTCCGAGCAGAGTATCCGTGACAAAACTTAGATTCCCGCCAATCATTCCCTCGATCGTCAACGGCTCATCGCCACTCAGTTGGGACCAGTTGAGCAAAGCATATATCTGGCTCTGGCTCATCTGCGGCCGGGAACTTAAATCGATCATCACGTCCTCGCCGATTTGGCCTTTTATCGTCAAAAACACTTCAGCCTTCGTCGTCCGGCAGGTTGATTCGATATCGATGTAAGGCCGCAATCCATGCTCCGGCTTGAAAACGACTTCAGCGTTGCGGACCATAAAATTTTGCCCGTACAGGGTCAAGACCCCACGTTTCGAAGTCACTTTCCCGGTCAATATCGGTATGTCGCCACTTCCCCGGAAATACAGTTCTCCGCCGACCGACACATCCGCAATACCCAACTGACGGTACCGAACATTTTTGCCGGCTTTGATCTTAATATCATATTCCGGCTGCCATGGACCAGGAGTGTTCCCACGACCTCCGGAAACACTGATCTTACAATCATAAACGGTGACTTCCCCGGTAATCTTGGGCTTGTTAAGATTCCCGGCGATATCAAGCTGCACATCGCCGTAACCGTTGAAGAAACGGTTATGATAGTATATCTTGGAACCGGCAAGATGCAACGAAATATTTTTGATCATGAACTTTTCCAGATTCATCCGACCTGTCATGGTAAACTTACCGCGTTTAACCATACCGGAGACATTTTCCAATTCCACCCGGTTGGAAAAGATGCTTATTTTTGTTTCCAAGTTTTCCACCATCAGGGGCAATCCCGGCAAATCCAGGCCACTTGGAGTACTGGTAAGCCGCCCTGACAGAACGGGACTGGCCCACGAGCCGGTCAGATGAATATTCCCATTAAGCCGACCTTTGGTAAGCCGGAACTGATTGGACATCCCGTTTAAAATCTCCATCGGCATATCCCGGATTAAAAATTGAAGATCCACATTTTGAGCCAGTTTGTGCTGCGTCGGAAGATTCAGTTTGCCTATGAACGCTTCAGACCATGGGACAAACCCTTCGACGGCAACTTTGCCGCCGAGATAAGTTAAATTGCCGTTCTTCACCGATATGCCCTGTTCGGAATAACGGCCGTCCAACGCCACATTCCCCATAGAGATCCCATTTACTTTCAAATTTATAATTTGACATTGATAATCTCCGGAAATGCCGTCGTCGGACCATTCCAACTGAAATTCGCCATGGGCATTGCCGTCAAGGTGAAGATCTTGGCGAATCAATGTGGCCACAGGCTGCACCGGGAAATCCACTAGCAGCGCTTTGAGCTTAAGAACCTTTCCGTCTTCCCATATTCCGTTGGCAGAAAGAGTCCCATACCGGTGCTGAAGCTCAATGCTCTCAATATGAAGATTGTTCCGGACATAGCGAAAACTAAATGCACCGCTCACCGGATAACCGTTCAATGACCCTTGATCCAGCCAGCCTTCAAGTTTAACCCACGGATTGGTCAACTGCCCCCGGACAGACATTTCCCCCGATAAATTACCGGTAGCCTGCACATTCTGAAGTTTCAACGCCGCGATGAAGGGGTCGATTTGTAGCTGGTGCAGCCTGGCGTTAAGCTGTACGTTTTCCGGTTTCGCCAAACTTATGATCCCGGACATTTCCATACTGCCGTCCGTTCCGTTCAACTGCAAATTTTTAATTTCCAGATCCGTCTGGTTCAACAGAAGATCGGCAGTCAAATCTTTATTCCGAATGCTTCCAAAAGACAAATCCGTCCCTTTCAGAGCCGCCGTGATCACCGGTCTTTCGGCAGTACCTCCGATCCGGCCGCGGAACGCTATTTCTCCCCGCGCGATATTTCCTTTATAATATAATCCTAAAGATTCAATGTCTTCCAAATAACCGGAATATTCCATTTCCAGCCGATCATTGGCCAATATCCCGCTCATTTGAACCAGCGAATCGGCGTCTCTCAGCTTAAATTCTTCAATATGAATCTGATTCAGATCCCCGCGGAACCGAATGGTTCCTTCCTCCAATTGCCAAGTATGAAAGCTGGGCCGAATCAACATCACATTTCCGGAATATCTGGGTAAACCGGTGGTGCCGGTAATCTCCAGCTGAACCTGACCGTTGCCATTGATGGCAATCCGCTGATCCACAGGAAACCACCGGGCCAATTCCTTCAGGTTAATCTCATAACCGGTAGCCTCCAGGTGAAGCGGAGCATCATCGGCCATCCCGACATATCCTTTCAATCTTAAATCCCCGGCCGGACTGTTCACATCCACCAATGCAATGTCAAACCGTCCGTCTTTATACATTATCTCTCCGCTGATATCACCGACGGTTCGCGATTTCCACTGAACTTGGGACAATTTACCGATGGCTTTACCGTGGAGATTATCCAGCGGACCCTCGACGATAATATCCCCTTTGAAAATGCCGTCCACAAAATAGTCTCCGGAAGCATCCCATACATCCCGCAACCGAACATCCTCAATACTTAAATCCGCCTGCAACTCCCGGGAGTGCCAGGACATGTGGCCATAAACCCGCCCGTCTTTAAGATTCATCCGAATCGAATCCACCTGAAGGCCTTGATTCTCCCAAGTAAATACCGCTTGAGCCTGATCGGAGACAATCCGGCGATATTCCAGGCGATGCCCTTTGAGGACGCCAAATACGGTCCCCATGTCAAAGGGCTGGCCTTTTTGCCAACTTCCTTTCAGCATCGCATCAACCGAAATGTTCCCAGCCACCGAATAGGTCTCCGCCCAGGGGGTTTGGGCAATATCCACTTCCGTAGCCCTACCGGACAACTCCCATGCCGCTCCTGTTTCGTCAATCCGAACATTTCCCCGGATATTGACCTGCCCTCCGTACATACCGGCGTCCAAACCCAGAATTTGCAGGATTTTCCCCCGTACGTCCCAGGCAAATTTCAGCTTCACATCATCGACCCGCACATCTTCATAAGCCACTTCGGCTGCGGACAACTCACCGGAAAGCAACGGACGCCGCCAATTCCCGTCAATTCTGCCTTTGAAATCGGTCTCCCCACCTTTTCCGAAATGCAGTTTCGGATAATCGGCGGCCAATTCCGTAAGATCCAGCCGCACCCCGTAAACCGCCAAATCAAACCGGGGATTGAAAAGATCTATGACTTTGCCGGACATTCCGACGGTCCCTTGCTGATATTGGCCTTCAAAAACATCGATCCGCAGATCGTTGTTGACAATTCGCACATAACCCGAAATATCGGTGATATGCCGTTCCATGACGGCAAAGGCGCCTTCCGACAGTTTGATTTCCCCATTGAACACGGGTTTTCCCACACGGCCGCCGAGTTTTAATTTTACTTCCGCCGTTCCCCCCAATGCATACGGCGTTATATGCGGGAAAAAGCGTTTCACATCGGCCAAGTCGAACCGGCGCAGGGAAATATCGGCGGCCATCTCCGTCGTATCTGCATTAATATCGCCTGAAAAATCCATCCGGGCTTGTTTATAACGTATCCTACCATAATCGACATGCATTTCTTTCGGCGAAACCGCCGCCTTTAGCCGTTCGATCCGCAATGCATCGGCGACCCCCGGAAGATACACACGGGTATCCCGAAGGGTAAACGCGCCGTTATCAAACCAAAACTGCCGTGAGTTCCAAGCGAATTTCACGCTGCCGTCAGCCCGGCCCGACGTCACCCGGTAAGAACGCCCGGCCGGAATCAGCGAGGCAACCGCACCCACAGGCATCCCCTCAAATCGGAGCTGGCCTATCCCCACTTTCGTTTCAGCATGGGCCTGGCCTTGGGAACTCCAGGAAACGCCCTTTTCCAGATCCATTTTTCCTTTAAGGTTCCATTTTATGCCAGGATAATCCCGGAGATCGACCTTTCCGTTAACGCCATACACCCGATACGCCCCATAACGGGCATCCCGAATATTCACCGTTGCATTTTCGATCCGAATGACGGTTTGAAATTCGCTCTTCCGTCCGCCGCCCGAAAAATAGCGCTGGATATTCCACGTCCCATCCTGATAACGTTCCAACTCAAACCGGGAACCCACCAAGACAATCTCGCGGAGGGACGCTTCGGGATGATGCCTCTTTTTGAGCAAGGCCAACAGATCCACCTTGACAGTCAACTGTTGCAACTCAAACGGAATCTGTTGCCCGCCGACCTCACGGAGCCGAATGCCGGAAGCCGTCAGGGTATCCCATTTTTGCCAGTGGATTTTCCCAATATTCAATTCCAGCCCGTTCTTGAGAAAAACCTTCTTCAATTGAACATTGAACCGGCTGAGAAGTTGTTCGTCTTTGACTAAAAAAAACGGAGGTGTTTGCAACAATCCTCCGATAACGGCCAGAATTGCCACAACCACCCATATCCATTTACCAAAGCAACGCTGCAATCGAGGCCCCCCAAATAACACCGTATTATTGGATTTCCAAAACCAACTGAGCTTCACCTAAAATATAATAAGAGGTATCCGCAATAACCCGTTCCGGTTCAATGTCGGTTTCATCCTCTCCGGATTCCTCCGACGACAGGGGATAATATTCTAACACCAATTGATTATTGGTGGGTTTTTTTAGATACTCGGCGATCAGTTCTTCCAACGAACGGGCATGTTCATATTCCGGTTTGGAAGGATTCTTTTTTCTGCCGCTTTCCTTCTCTTCAATAAGAACGTTCTCTGCACCTCCGTGGACCGACAACAGCAATTTCCCGGGCTCAGACGTTTCCGGAATAGTGAGCCGAAGCGGCACCTTAAAGGTTTCTCCCCGGAAACTATGGAGAATCGCTTCCAAAACCACCTTTTCCCCGGGTTTAACTTTTTTCGTTTCCGTCTCCAGTTTGATTATTCGGGCCGTTGTCTGAACCTTTTCGATCTCCGCTTCCACTCGGACGGATTTCAAATCCACCTTGACAAACTCATTTGTCGCGAGCATTTCCAAAGCCTCGGCCACATCTTTCAGGCAAGAGGCGGCAATATCCTTACTGTAAAACATATTCGTCCGGACGATGGCGTCCTTTCCGTCAGAGGTTTCCAATCGGACTTTAACCTTGGCCGTCCCTTCACCGACCCGGTCTAATGCATGATCCATGGCGGACATCACTCCGGCTACGATCAAGCCGGGATAGAGCGTTTCATCGTCGACGACCTGAAAACGGCTGGTTTTTGTCAAAGCCCGATCCCGATCCCGAACCGCAACCTCCACCTCAATCATGGATTGGCGCTGGCCGAAAACGCCGGCAATGCCCGCATTCCGGTCCTGGACGATTTTGCCGATGGGATTTAACGCAGTCCCCATTTTAAATGACATCACCCGGCTCTGTACGGTTTGCAACACCTGAGCCTGATACGCGTTGTATCCTACCAACCCTTTATTCATAAAGGGATGCCCGAACGCTAAGAACTGATTTTTCCCGGTCCACGTCACCGTGCCAATGGCCGACACCTGATAGTCGCCGGAAACCAGTTGTACCGCAATGGCACTTCCCGGTTTTACGGAAACCATACGGGACATACCAGCTTTTCCGGCCCCGCCCGGCAAGAAAACCGGCGAAAGATGATGGCCTTCCAAAACCCGGCTGGCCATCTCATAACCGCGCTTTCCCATACCGCTGACGATGACCGGAGTCGCCACCGGAACGAATTCCCGATAAGCTCGGAATGCCGTCGCCCGCTCTCCATCCAGCAAGCGAAGCATGGAGTGGATGGGCGTGAGCAGCGCCAACATCGGATCGGCGTTTTGAAAACCATAACTGACCGCACCGGCGAGTTTGCCCTTTATATAGACCGGACTGCCGCTCATGCCGGCCGACAGGCCACCGTTTTCTTCCAGTCGTTTACCGGAGAGGCGCACTAAAATCAATTGGTTGTCACCATAACCCGCCGGAACCAATCCAATAACTTTGACGTCAAAACGTTCAATTTTTGTTCCCTGAAATACAGTATATCCTACGCCGGTTAAGCCGGGTTTAATCTGCTCAATCGGGAAGAACTCTTCCCTGGCAGCCATAACCGGCATTCCCATTACGGCGATCATGATTAAAATGAGACTCCATAGTGCGCGGATTCGAACCTTCCTTCTCAACCTGTTCCACCTCAGAAAATAATATTATTTAATACCGCTATTCCTGCCGAAATCCTGCCGGAACCTACAGACATCTTGATGGAAATCAGCAAGTCGAAATGCCATCCTGTCCTCTTCAATGATTTCGTTTACCCAATCCGTTCCAAAATAAATCGAGCATGGATAAAATCACCTGATCCGAAGAGTAATTGGGCTCATTTTCAGCAATAAACAACGTCCCTTCGATCAGTTTGCTTAAAAAAGTGGTCGCCAAAAGCGGATTTACCTCCCTAAAACGCCCCTGGCGCACACCTTCCTGCAAAATTTGGTAGACCTTTTCCCGAAATTCCAGTTGAATCTCGGAAACTTTTCGAAGAAATTCAGGATTATCGCTGACAACATCCATGGTCAAAATCCGATAATATTGGCGGTGGTTTCGGGCAAACCGAATGAGGCTGATCACAAACCGGCTGAGTTTTTCTTTCAGATCATCGGTGATGTCAATTTGCTTAAAAACCTCTTCGTTTCTGGATGATGCGGCAGCATTCAATAACTCCATAAAAAGATCTTCTTTCGTTTTGATACAGCGGTAAATCGTCCGCTTGTTCAAGCCGGCCCGTTCCGCGATCTCTTGAATCGTTGTCCGATAATACCCTTTTTCCGCAAAAGTTTCCAATGCTTTCTCCAAAATTACCGTTTTCGTCAACGTCACAACCTCCGCCGCCTTGATAATTTGCAAACATTTAAAAAAATATGTTTCAGTTCTATTTTTATTTTAATATAAAATCGAAAATCCAGTTAAAAACCTGTTGTTTTTGGGGATTCAAATCGATGGTCAGATTATGATGCCCGGGTTCAAATAGTTTCAATGCTTTTTCGGAAGAAGCAAGCCTCTCAAAGAACCGCTGCGCCCCCTGCCACCGGACGATCCGGTCATCCTTGGCCTGGATCAACAATGTCGGAATATGAATCGCCGGAGCAGCCTTCCGTGCCCTCCCGGCCAGGGCCACCAGTTCCGCAACGGCTTTCGTCGGTATCTTCTCATACCAATATTGCCGCTGCCATTCCAAAGCCACTCCCATATCTGTTTGCGGCACCGCGACCCGGATCAAAGGCCAGCGGGCTAAACGGGCCAAAGGATTGGCGATTTCAAAACAGGGGGCACAGAGAATCAACCCGTGGATCAGCTCCGGGCGGGATAAAGCCAACAATACCGCCAAGGCGCCCCCCATACTTTCCCCGATCACCGTCACCTTTCGCCCCAAGGAGGTGGCAATGGCCAATCCTGCCTGTGCCGAAGCTTCCCAATGGGCTCCGGTGGTTTTGGCAAGATCCGTTACCGTAGTGCCATGGCCTGCCAAACGGACTCCGAAGACATTATGTCCCCGGGAAAATAATAACTGCCCCAACTCCCGCATCTCATAAGGGCAGGCTGTAAAACCGTGAATCAGCAAAAACGCCTGTTCCGTCGGCTGATGATGGTGAAAGCAAAAACTGCGGCAAGCATCGGCCGCGTCGCTGTTTTCGCAGTCGGGATGATGATATTCGGCCTCGGCCAATTGCAATCCTTGCCGGAACCTTTCTTCCAAACCGCCTTCCATGCCATCAGGCCACCTTTTCCATAAGTTCTCTCAGAGGCGCCAACCCAACTTTTATTCTGTTGCAATATTAGACTTTTCGTAGCATTTTACCTTCATCTATATTCACTTTTTTACGTTTCCTAACACCTGCCCTGCGTTTGGTCTAATAAAAAAAAACGGACCTCATCAATGTGAGATCCGTTTGAATAACGTATCAATAATTAATAAATTAATAATTATTGATACTCAATAACTAAATCATCGATGGTAACGGTAAGGCCGGTTTCAGTCCGGAGTTGGATAAACGAGGCCTTGGTACCATAAATTGAAGAAATTGTAACCGTTTCTCCGACAGGTAGTTCAGTTCCTTTCTTTCTATACAACACAGAATTATTCTTGTGGTAAGAGTTTCCGCTGCTGGTTGTATTATTGTCAACATAAACCTGGAATTCTTTCGTGGTATCAGTTCCATCGATTGAAACTATTTTGAAAGAAATCTTATACGGTATGGATAAATCAAAGACACCATTCGGTTTTACACTGTCGGCAGTTGCCGTTCCTTTATCACCTACCGTGAACCGGCCGCTGGCAATGGTCACTTGGCCACCCGCAACAGTCACTGTTCCACCGGTTTTCTTGTAAAACGGAATACTCGAATCGTCCGGCATAGCTTTGTAAGCGGTCGTGAAAAACGTGTTAGATGCTGCTGTATCAAAGTTATCGCTAAACGGCATCGGAACTCTCGGCAACAACTCGAACTCCGCAGTCATCGTCTTATCAGCATCCATGGTAACAGTCACAGTGGCGTCAGTTCCACTGGCAGCACCGCTCCAACCGTTGAATTTAAAGCCATTTTCCGGAGTAGCCGTCAGGGTAACAACGGTTCCCTGATCATACTCATAGCTTTCGTTAGCAGGATCCCGGGTCACACTGCCTTCACCGACTATATTGACTGTCAGCTTATATTTAACCGGAGTCACAGTTTCTTCCACAAATACCGCGGTGACGGTTTTATTCGAGTTCATGGTGATGGTCGTCGGATTTTCGCTTCCCGTCAAATCACCGCTCCAATGGCTGAATTTATAACCGGCTGCGGCAGTAGCAGTTAAAGTAACGGTAGTACCGGCGTCATAGCTTTCAGCATCCGGATCTTTGTCCACACTGCCGTTTTCTGCATTTACCGTTAAGGTATACTTGGTCGCCGGTTCGTCCGGACGGACACCATATAACTGAATGTAATAAATGTTAATGCCGTCTTTCGATGAATAAATGACGTAATCGCCGTCGGCAGGAATATTGTATTCAAAACGTTCCAGGCTGCTGGTGGGAACTTCGCCCATTGAAACACCGTCACCGGATACCGGCGCAACCATTAATTCACGGCCTGTTCCGGTGCTACTGGAACTCATTGCCAGAACCGTCAGTTTATCACCGGCTTTGGCGCTAAAGGTGATCCCTCTGGTTTCACGGTCGGATCCGCCGAGCTTAATCCGGGCCGTATACGTATTACCGCCATAATTCTTGGTATTTGTATCAAACTCTATATTTGCGCCAAAAGTAAATCCTTTGTAGGTAGCAGGTAAAGTAAGCGCCTTTAAAGCATCGAATTCTTCTCCCGCATTTAACTCTAATACAATCTTGGCTGAACCTGAAGGCGGATTGGGATTTGTCGGATCCGTCGGAGTTACAGGATCGCTTTTTTTCGAACCGCCGCCGCAACCAACGACTAAAGCACAGACCAATAATAAACAAATTAGGCCGACCATTATTTTTTGCAGTTTTTTCATCAAACATCCTCCTTTTTGTCATTTACTCGAAATGAAAACCACAGATTAACCAATCGAACCATCCATCACCCCCACAAGCATCAATCCCATATTTCAACCAGAATCTGGTCGATCACAATATCCACGCTGCTTTCTGCCCTCAGGCACAGGAAAGAATTGGCCGTAAACTTCCCTTTGTCAGCCGAGGAAACAGTTATCGTCGTGTCATTCAGGCCGCCGGCCGTTTCATTGTAAATACGTGAACGTTCACCATGCAATGAACTGCTTGCCAATAATATTTCTGGCACGGGAGTTTTCACCCCATTACTAGGGGGTTGCCGTTTCGGTCCCCACATTTCCCCGGGCGCCGATATCATAGCCGTTGTAGCCTTTTCCTTTCAAATCACTGGTCTCAGCCAGCTGTAAAAATGTCCCGAAATTAATGGATCCGTCCGCATTACGGGTAAAAGGCACCACTCCGAATGTATATGAAGGTGTAACGAGAAAATCGTCGGCAGACATCGTCACATTCATATCACTTACATAAGTTTTCTTATCTTTGTTATAAAAGACATTATGATGGACGGTACTGCCGGCCGGCACATGGCCGACATCGCTGCCGCCCCCCTCCCAAGAGAGGTTGTTGTACATGATATGTTCCCCCTTGGGGAAATTAAAGTTGTAATCACTGGTTGTCTGTTGCGTAGGGCTTTTTCCCATAGAATTGTGCCACGACGTACAGTTGCTGATGGTAATCGGCCCCGGATTGCCGTTATCCGTAAATCCGTGTTTCCGGTTGTGAAAGGCGATACAACGCCGCACGATATGAGAAACCGCATCGCTGGATGACCCCAGCTTGTAACCGTTACCGTCCCCTTCTTTGGGATACGTACCATCGGGCAGGATCCCATTGCTAAATGCTACGCAGTCCTCAAGAACTACAGGGCCTATCGGGCCGGTTTCTTTCTTGGTGAATAGATCCCAACCGTCATCGGCGTTATTATAGGCGATACATCCCCGGAAAACGTTGCCGTAGCCTGCAGTCAGCTTACAGGCAAACCCGTCCGCGTCCTCGCCGTCCGAATCGGCATTGCCGTAGGAATCACAGTTTAATATCAAATTGTAACTGGGCCATTGGGAAATATCCGTCATCGAACTGTTGGCTCTGGATATCTGCAAACCGCTGTCCCGGTTATAACGGGTAATACACCGTTCGATAATGTTATAACTCCCGCCGACAAAAATCCCGTTATCGCCGGCATACTCGACCACCAACCCACGGATATGCCAATAATTGCCTAAAACCTGTAATCCGCGGTTGGCATCATTCTCCGTTTGGGCCGAGAAATTTAATATCGGTTGTTCATTGGGATAAGCATAAATCTTTTTACGGCCGGCCGCCGTACCGTTATTTCCGATTTGAATGGTAATCGTCGAAGAATAATAATACGTCCCGCCCCGCATATAAATCAAACCGCCTGGGCCGATGGTTGCAATCGCTTTTTCAAGAGTTGTCGGACTGGCGAGGGTCCCGGGATTGCTTGCTTTTCCGTCCGGCGCGACAATAATTGCCGCATCAAGATCGGGTATGTCATCGGCCCCTCCGGGATTAGGGCTCACAGTCCGTGACGAACCTCCGCCGCACCCCATAAATCCGCCAATAAACATCCCGCACAAACATAACACCATAATTTTTCGAATCATCCCATGACAACCTTTCGCTTTGCGTCTATTAATACGCATGTATAAGTGTTTGTTACGTACATATTTACCTTATTTTAACACTTCGCTTATTAAATTTTAACATGTTATCCACCATAAGACAACCTGTTTTATTACTATTTTCTTTGTCATGATTATAATTAGCCGTTTTAACTGCCGCTTTGTTGTAATTCCGTATGGTACGTACTATCTGATAATTTAACCTGATAATTCCCGGTTTTTCGCTCATAATAGAAAAAACCGGTATGTAAAGAATCCTTCACATACCGGCCGTCTTCAGCTTTCATCGGATAATGCTTTTTCACCCTTTTCAATCAGTTTTTTTACCATATTTCCGCCGATCTTTCCCGCTTCACGAACAGTCAGCTCGTCGCCGCCGGCAGCCAAATCGTCATCCAGGCCCAATTCCCGTGCTGTTTCCCACTTCAATTTCTCTTTGGGATCGGCCATTCCACCGGAACCGGATGAATTATTCTCTTTCACGGAAAACCCTCCTTTGGTATTTTCCGTTATTATCCCCGAAACCCAGACGGTTAATCCACTCCCCCGCGGGGAACAATAGGGTCATGGGTACCGGGCTAGATGCCGGATTAGAATGATTGACAGTTGACAGTTCCAAAACATAAAGGAAAATCGCATCGGGTTCTAGGTATTAGGTGTTAGGTACTGGTTTTAGATAGGAACGCGTTAGCGTCCTTCCATAACCCAGAACCCGGGACCCAAGACCTCATACTGTGCACCTGAACTATACACGGTAAACCCAAATTTCAACGCAAAAGGAAGACAATGATGATTCAACTTCAACAGCCGAAAGGCTTTTATGATAATGAAGATAAAGAATTACTGCAATCTCCCTGCCCTCCGGAAGTGGACTTTACGACACAGGACCCTTGGCGGGTTTTACGGATTTTAGGAGAGTTGGTCGAAGGATTTGACGCCCTGTCGAAGATCGGCCCAGCGGCTTCCATCTTCGGTTCAGCGCGTTTACGGGAAGACAGCCCCTATTATCAGGCAACTGTGGACATCGCCCGTTTGTTGGCTAACGCGGGCATTGCCGTCATTTCCGGAGGAGGCCCGGGAATTATGGAGGCTGCCAACAAAGGCGCATACGAAATGAAAGGCACCTCCGTCGGTTGTTCCATTCAACTTCCGGAAGAGCCAATCCCCAATCCGTATCAAACCATCGCGTTGAAATTCCGCTATTTCTTTGTGCGAAAACTGATGTTTATCAAATATTCGGTGGCCTTCATCATCATGCCGGGCGGTTTTGGGACGCTGGACGAATTGTTTGAAGCCCTGACCTTGGTCCAAACCGACAAAATCGATCATTTCCCCATCGTCCTTTACGGCAGTTCTTTCTGGAACGGGCTGATCGAATGGCTGCGGCAGGAAGTCCTTGCAGCAGGATGCATCTCTCCCAAAGATTTGAAGCTGTTCCGGATCGCCGATACTCCGGAAGAAGCAGCCCGCATTGTCATCGAAAACAGCCGGGAGCATCATTATATCCAATAACGCCGGAATTTCTCCGACTTCAGCCTAAAACATTATCAAGAAACATCATAATCACAAAACCGACAATCAACGAATGCGTGGTCAATTTGGACGATTGTTCTTTATGGGTTTCGGGGATAATTTCATGGCTTATCACAAATAGCATGGCTCCGGCAGCAAAGGATAGCCCCAAGGGCAATAGCGGACGTGCCACATTGACCAGGCCGACCCCGAGCAAACCACCGATAGGCTCAACCAATCCTGTGAGCAATGCGATAACAAATGCCCGACCAGCCGTAAATCCTTCCCGCAGAAACGGCAAAGCCACTGCCAATCCTTCGGGCATATTCTGAAGGCCAATGGCAATGGCCAGGCTGAGCCCGTTCCCAATATCCCCACTGCCAAAACCAACGCCCACAGCCATCCCTTCAGGAAAATTATGAATGGTAATGGCCAAAGTAAACAGCCAAATTTTCTTGAGATTATAATGATTTTGACTGGGCCCCAGATATAAATTGGTGTCCGGGAAATAGCGGTCGATCACATCAACGAATACAGCACCGATGATGATCCCCGTCAATGTTAAGAACGCCCCACGCACCCCGCCCCCGCCACTCTCAATGGCCGGTATGATCAGGCTAAATGACGTGGCTGCCAACATAACCCCCGCCGCAAATCCCAACAGACAATCCATAAGCTTTCGAGAAATATTATTGTGTTTAAATAAAACCGGTAACGCCCCTGCTCCGGTCAACAACCCTGTAACCAAGCTGCAAATCATTCCAACGAACACAATATTAAATTGTGATAAATATTTAACCAACAAAACCGACCTCTTCCCTTGTTTTCTCCCATAGATTATGTTTTCATAAAAGAAGAGGTGACTAAGTCCTAGACGAGGTGATTTCATGTCCATCAACGAAGAACTGAAACCTGTTACCGAACTGTTGGAAAAGTTGATTATCTTCCGCACGGTAAAACACACCGGCCTCATCCGGGAACTGTTGGAATTAGACAACCAACCGAACCCCACCGGCTCATTTTACGAATGGTACGGCCGATTGTTGGAGTATCATCCCTACGGCAATCCGTGGACAACGTATTTAAACGACATCATTCGCTTTGACGAAAACTATTTCACTCTCCATTGCGAGCGGGGCGAAAGCCGCCAAATCCCTCCAACCGTTTTGAAGGCAGTGGATTCCGATCTGGAAATCCTTCTAAAACTGATGCATTGGGATCCTTCCGAGCAAATTTCGGGAGCTGCGAAGCGGGATATACGAACGATAGCCATTTCGCAGGCAGAAATCGAAAACTTCCGGGAAACCCTGGCCACTGCCGTTCAAACCCAAGGCGCCGGACTTTTCGGCAGATATCACGCTGCTGTTTGGCAGCATTCCACCCAAAGTTTTCATCCGGTACACCATCCGGACCCGATAACCTTCGATCAGCTCATCGGTTATGAGGAACAAAAACAAATCCTCCAAGACAATACCCGCCGGTTTGTCGAGGGCCTTCCGGCCAATCATATTTTGCTTTACGGCGACCGGGGCAGCGGCAAATCGTCATCGGTCAAAGCCTTGCTGCATCCCTTCGCCCCAAAAGGCCTGCGAATTATCGAAGTGTATAAAGATGATCTCGTCGATTTCCCGGCCATCACCGGCCAACTGCGCCACCGCGGCCTTAAATTCCTCATCTATGTCGACGATCTGACCTTCGAAAGCGGAGAATCCGGATACAAGCATTTAAAAGCGATCCTGGAAGGCAGCCTGGAGAATAAGCCGTCCAACATCCTGATCTACGCCACCTCCAACCGCCGCCACCTGTTGCGCGAAACCTTTGCCGACCGTGAAAACGACATCCACGGCAACGATACGGTCCAGGAACTACTGTCACTGGCCGACCGTTTCGGAATCACGCTGACGTATTCGTCTCCGGATCAAAATCATTTCTTGGCAATTGTCAACGGTCTGGCCAAACAGAGGGCCTTACCCATCGATAAAGACACCCTGGAGAAACGGGCCCTCCAATGGGAACGCCAACACAACGGCCGTTCCGGAAGAACCGCCAAGCAATTCATCGATTTTCTCGAAGGGGAATTGCGGTTAAAGGAAAAAATGTAGAGGATTGGGCACTAGGTGCTGGATTCTAGGTCCTGGGTTTAGGCAGGGAACGCTGCGCGTTCCCTCCATTGCCCAGAACTCCAAATGCAGGACTCAGAACCCCTAATCAAAATATCATCCACTATAACACAGAAGGAACGCATATATGCGTTCCTTCTATCACTCAGAACCTAGGACCTCGATCATCAAATCGTGCACTGTGAACTATGTACTGTGAACCCAAAGCAAACACACAACTTAAATTACCGCACTTTAAACCCGGCTTTCATCAATCGTTCCTTCAACGTAGCGGCATCTAAAGGCTTCGGACCATGTTCTTTAGGCTTACGCACGGATTTTGAAGCCATTTGTTTGTGGTCTTGGTTTTGCCTGCCGGTTACCGACTCCACCCCCGTCTCCTTCTTCATGGTCAATGCGATCCGCTGCCGGGCCAGGTCCACCTCAAGCACACGTACCTCGACAATATCGCCGACAGCTACCACGTCATTGGGATCCTTGACATACCGGTCGCTCAGTTGGGAAATATGCACCAGGCCGTCCTGTTTCACCCCAATATCCACGAAAGCCCCGAAATCCACCACATTCCGGACGGTCCCGGTAAGCACCATTCCCGGCCGCAAATCCTCCATCTTCAGGACATCATTACGGAAAATCGGTTTCGGCAAGTCCTCCCGAGGATCCCGGCCAGGCTTGGCCAAAGCCTCGATAATATCTTTCAAGGTTGGTTTCCCGACTCCCAATTCTTCCGCCATCCGCTCTACATCGACCTGCTGTAGCCGGACTTTAAGCTCAGCCAATTTTTCTTTGATTAAAATATCTTTGGTTTCGAACCCGAGCTTGGCCAATAAGTGCCGGGCGACCTCATAGGACTCCGGATGCACCCAGGTGGCGTCCAGCGGCTCCTTACCGTCGGTTATCTTTAAAAATCCGGCCGCCTGAATGAACGCCTGTTCTCCCAGGCGTTTTACCTTCAATAATTGTTCCCTGCTTTCAAATTTCCCGTTTTCTTCTCGATACGCCACAATATTTTTGGCGACAGCCGGTTGGATCCCGGCAACATACTGCAATAACGAAGTCGAAGCAGTATTTAAGTCGACGCCCACATAGTTGACACAGGACTCCACGACGCCTTCCAGCGCCTCGGAAAGCTGCTTCTGATTGACGTCATGTTGGTACAATCCGACCCCGATGGACTTAGGCTCGATCTTCACCAGCTCCGCCAGGGGATCCTGAATTCTGCGGGCAATGGATACCGCTCCCCGCATCGAAACATCCAAATCCGGAAACTCTTCTTTCGCCAATTTTGAAGCAGAATAAACCGAAGCACCGGCTTCGCTGACGATGCAATAGGCGGTTTTCTTCCCCTCCAGCCTATGGATTAACTCGGCCACCAAAAGTTCGGTCTCCCGGGAAGCAGTCCCGTTGCCAATGGATATCAAATCCACGTTATGCTTTTGCACCAGTTCTGCCAAGACAGCCAATGCTTCTTCCCGTTTCTCCTGAGGAGGATGGGGGTAAATGGTAGCCGTGTCCAATAATTTCCCCGTCTCATCCACCACAGCAACCTTGCAGCCGGTTCGATAACCCGGATCGATGCCCATCACCCGGGTTTGTCTGACCGGAGGTTGTAAAATCAGATGGCGAAGATTTAATCCAAAAACTTTAATCGCATGTTCCTCGGCAGTTTCCGTAATCGCTGAACGCAATTCCCGTTCCAGCGAAGGAAATAACAACCGTTTATATCCGTCAGCCACCGCCTCTTCCAACTCCGCAATGAACAAAGCTTCCGGATTCACGATGATCTCCCGCTTCAAAAGATCGATGGCCGCTTGATGATCCACATCCAACCCGACTTTAAGAGCTTCCAGCTTCTCGCCGCGGTTTAAAGCCAAGATCCGGTGGGGAGGAATTTTCTTTAACGGCTCTTTGTAATCGGCATACATCCGGAACTCGTCCAAATCTTCTTCATCGTTCTTTTTCTCCCGCTCTTTCGCAACGGATGTAATAATGGCCGTTTCCCAACAAAATTCTCTTAAGATTTTACGGTATCCGGGATCATCCGCAACCTTCTCAGCGATAATATCCCGAGCTCCAGCCAAGGCAGTAGCCATATCCGGCACATCCTTTCCGGGATCGACAAAAGGTTCCACCCAGCGTTCGATGGGTCCGTCCAGGGTCTTTTGTTCCCAAATCAATTCCGCCAAGGGTTCCAACCCCCGCTCTTTGGCAATCATGGCCCGGGTCCGTTTTTTCTGTTTGTAAGGCCGGTATAAATCCTCCACTTCCTGTAGCTTCGTCGCTTGAAGAATGGCCGCTGTCAGCTCGGGCGTTAATTTCCCTTGTTCTTCAATGGATTTTAACACTTCTTCCTTACGCGTTTGCAAATTACGCAAATAACGCAATCGTTCCTCAATCTCCCGAAGCTGTTCCTCATTGAGCTCTCCGGTGGCTTCCTTACGGTAACGGGCGATGAACGGAATGGTATTCCTGTCGTCCAACAACTTCACCGTATTCTCCACTTGGAAAGGTTTGAGCTGCATTTCCTCGGCAATGATTGAAATCAAGTTCATCCATATTTCTCCTTTTGATCATTCTGCATCCGATTATATCCACTCTCGCCATAAAATACAAGAGAGGTTATGCTGGGCGCTGGGTTTAGGTAGGAACGCTATGCATTCCATCCTTTTATCGGGAACGTGAAACGTTCCTTCCGTAACCCATGACCAAGTACCTCGGACCCAGAACCTATTACCCATCCGCTAATACCACAGAATAAAAATAAAAAAAGCCTTTCGGCTTTTTATTAATCTCCGATTTCCACCGGTTTTTTTCGGACGGCGGTCAGTGCCGAGATATCCTCATCATCCGCAGCGTCGATCACCAACATCTGAGTTTCATTGGCTTTAACCATCCCGATTTGATGCCCCCGTTCCTCGATATATGCAGGAGTCAACATATAGTTTCGGGCCTTATTCATCGTAAGCAATTGCCGGTTCAATGCCTGATATTCCTGTTTCAAAGCGTTCAGTTCCTTTGTCTTGGCAGTGTACCGCACAACTCCTTCAGCCAAAGGGAATACCAATATCTTACCAATGATGAAAAATACCATTCCCCAGACAAATAAAGGAAGGGCCGATTTCGGTTTAAAACGCCACCGGACTCTGGTTTTTTTGGGCAATAAAGGATATTCGCCCCCCGCAATCCCTTGGGTCGTCCGGATTTCGGGCCGATAGTATTCAGCATATGTTTTTTGCTTCATCACACTTCACCTTCATCCATATCATCCGCTCCGGCAAGCCCCAAAGCCGTGCCGGGCAACACGATGACCACTTCGTATCCTTTCGTTTTCGCCCGATTATAAAGCGTTGCCACAGAACTCGGGGACAGATTGAGTTTTTTGGCAATACGCTCAGTGCTCTCGCCCATTTCTTTCAGGACGACCACCTGGCGTTCGCGAAAACTTAAATTTTCCACTCCCCGAATCTCGATTTTCATTATATCACCATTAGGACAAAACTTCTACAAATTTTTTACATAATTTCGACATCGTTTCACTTATTCCTCCCTCCGACCCGACCCGTTCTTGAAAATTCATCCCTCTGCGTCTGTTTTGTGAAGACATCTCATATGATTGAATGTTTATAAAAAAATATGGCAATCTTGTTAAAACTCTTTTCTCCTGTTGACTTCTGGAAGTTAACATTGTAGAATTGAGTCATTCTGACTGACCAGTCAGTCTAAGGCCGGAGGTGAACCTGTGGAAAAAATGTCAACAGAAAAACGCTCTGAAATCTTGGATGCCGCCATCAAACTCTTCTCCGAAAAGGGTTTTGAGCGGACCACGGTGGATGAGATCGCTGCCAAAGCCAATGTGGGCAAAGGCACCATTTATCTCTACTTTGAAAACAAGGAACATATTTTCCTGACCATTATTGAAGAAGGCATGTCCCAACTCCGCCGGTTCTTCCAGCAGATGTCTAAGGAAGAAAATTTCTTATCCCTCCTGCGGGAACTGATCTTCTCTTATCTCAAATTTGCAGAAGACAATCGGGAAATCTATCGGCTTTTTTTGAAAGAACGCCTCGCCATGCGTTTATTCGACGAAGATACCCTGGGACGCCGTTTCATGGAAATGCATCATGAACTCCATCAGTTTATGACCGAATTCATGCAGCGTGGAATGGACGAAGGTGCACTTCGGCCAGCCGACCCCGGTTACCTGGGAATGGCTTTAAACGGCATCATTTCCCACACGGTGTTTTACTGGTTGTTCACCAACGAGCAACAACCCCTGACCGGATTAACCGACGCTCTTTACCGGCTGTTTTTAACAGGAGCTGCAAATGACTTTAATCTAAATATCTCTGGAGGTGTCCGGGATGTTTCGTAAAATAGCCCTCATCACTTTGACGGTTTTATGCATTGGTTCGGCGGCGGCACTGGCAGCCGACCAGCCTAATAACATACTTACATTGGAAAAAGCTTTGGAATTGGCTTATCAAAACAGTCCATCCTTACAGGCGGCTTCCCAAAAAGTCGCCATCGCCAGGGAGGAGTTGCGAAAAGCGGAAGCGGCCTTTAAGCCTTCCGTCGATTATAACCTGGGACTGTTGAAATATGATGGTGAACAACCGCTGACACAAAGCGATGAAGGCGCCAGCGGGAGCATTACCGCCACATGGCCGTTATATACCGGGAATAAATTGGAATTGGCTCTGCAGATTTCCAAAGCCCAGCTCAACATCGCCTTGGAGAACGAACGTCAGGTAAAACAAAAATTGACATACAACGTGAAAGAAGCCTATTACCGGGTTTGGATGGCTGAAGAACTCCTTAAAGTGGCCCAATCATCGTACGCCAATCTGGACCAGCACCTGAATAAAGTGAAGCAGTTATACAACGTCGGAAACGCCTCAAAATATGACGTATTGCAGGCGGAAGTCCAAAAAGAGAGCTTAAAACCTCAGGTTATCAAAGCCGAGAACAACGTCACGCTGGCAAAACTGGCGCTGGCGACGCTAATCGGCATCGACAAAAACAGCACTTTCACGGTGGAACACCGTGAAACCGAAATTCAGCCCAACCCTTTGCCGTCAACGAGCCAACTGATGGATTTGGCCTTCAGCCATCGGAGCGAACTTAAACAATTGAAATATCAATCCGAGATCGCAAATTACCAAGTTCAATTGGCCTCATCGGAGTATAAACCCAATGTCTACGTCTCCGGAAGTTATGGTTTTGAAAGCTCAAAATGGTCTCCGGATTCCTGGGATCCTCAATTCAAACTCATCCTTGGAGTCCAAGGCAATTTTTATAAAGCCACGATCAAACCGGAAACGGACATCGCCAAAGGCCAATTGGAATTATTGGCCATCCAGGAAAGGGATTTAAAGGACGCAATTCACCTCGAAGTGGAACAAGTGGTCCAAAGTATCCTGGAGAGCATTGAAAGCATCAAAGCCAATCAAGCCAACATCGAACTGGCCAAAGAATCCCTCCGGATGACTCAGGCCCGTTACGATGCAGGAATGGCCACCACCATGGATATCACCGATGCCCAACTGGCGCTGGATAAAGCATTAACAGGATATTATCAGGGAATTGCCGACTATCTGACCGCCTGCGCCAAACTGGATCTGGTGACAGCAGTGAATAAATGATTAGACTTAAAAAAGCTATCTGGAGGATGCCCCAATGAATAAAAAATTAATTGTGATTGGAATCATATTAAGCCTTCTCCTGACCGCCGGATGCGGACGGAAAAAAGCGCCAGTCGTCAAAGAAGAAGACCCGGCCGTTCCCGTCCAAGTGGTCCCTGCAACCACAGGTGACATTCAGGAAATTTTCAGCATTTCCGGAACGGTTGAAGCCGCCAACAAAACTGCGGTTACATCCAAAATCTCCGGCCGGGTGGCCCAAGTTGCCGTCGAACTCGGCGATTACGTCACCAAAGGGCAAACCTTAGTTATTTTGGAAAAAACGGATTTAATCAATCAACTGAATCAGGCAAAAACATCTTTGTTACAAGCCGAAACCAATTTTGCCCAAGTTAAAACCACCTTTAACCGCATTCAAAAGCTCTTTGCCGAAGAGTTGGTTTCCCAGCACGAGTATGACAATGCCAAAACTCAATATGATATTGCCTTAAACCAGATTGAACAAGCTCGGATCAATGTGGCCATAAGCGAAGAGCAACTGCGTAACGGGGAAATTAAGGCACCGATCAGCGGTTACGTCGGGGAGCGGAAAATTAACGTCGGAGAAATGGCAACCCCGGGAGTCCCTCTCATGGACCTTGTGGACATCTCTCAAGTTTATGTAACCGTCCATCTGAGCGACAGTTATATTACTCAGACAAAAGTCGGGCAGAAAGTGACCGTGAGATTACCCTCCATGCCGGATAAAACATTTACCGGAAAGGTATTTCAGATTTCACCGGCAGCCCAGTCCGGCAGCAAGTTATTCCCTGTAAAAATCTTAATCGATAATTCATCCCGGACTTTTAAAGACGGTATGCTGGCCGAAGTTAAAATGAACTTCAATGAACGGAAAAACGTCATTCAGATTCCCGTGGAAGCTGTGATGGACGAAACCGGAACCAAAGCGGTATTTGTCATCAAAGACAATGTCGCTTACAGAAAAAACGTGGAAGTCGGTATCAACAACGGTAAATTCATCGAAATCATTTCCGGTATCGAAAACGGCGACCAAGTCGTGGTGTTAGGACAGAACAATCTGGAAGACGGTATGAAAGTTGTGGTGAAATAATATGGAAAAATTGATTCAATTATGCGTCCGGCGTCCGGTAGGGGTATTGATGTTCGTATTATTTGCCCTGACCCTCGGAATCATATCGTTTTTTATGGTCAAATTGGATCTGTATCCGAATATTGACTTTCCAACCATTTTGGTAATGACCACTTATGAAGGGGTAGGCCCTGAAGAAATCGAAAAACTGGTGACCCGCCCCCTTGAAGAAGCCATCAGTTCCGTCCCCAACATCAAAAAAGTTACCTCCACTTCATCCCAAGGCAGCTCCTTTATTGTGGCTGAATGTAACTACGGGACGGATATGGACTTTACCAACTTAAAAATCAGGGAACGCATCGACTTAGCCAAGCGAAACCTCCCGGATGATATCAATGATCCGCTCATTTTCAAAATGGATCCCTCGATGATACCCATCGTCTTTTGGGGTATGTCGAGTCCGAAAGGTTTGGCTGAAGCCACCCGCATTGCCGAAGATATTATCAAGCCCCGTTTGGAAAGAATTCCGGGCGTGGCTTCCGTTTCGATCGGCGGTGGATTAACCCGGGAGATACAGGTTCAGCTTTCTGCCGATAAGCTTGCGTTTTATAGAATATCCCCGGATTATGTCGCCCAAAAAATAGCCAGCGACAACATTAATCTTCCGGGAGGCAATATCAACGAAGGACGCAATCAATTAACCATCAGAACCATCGGCGAATTCAAAAGTGTTGACGAGATCAACAACCTGAAAATCACTCTTCCCAACGGTTCGATCATTCCCCTCCGGGAACTGGGCGACATTAAGGATACCTACCACGAACGGAAACAGTTGTCCCGAATCAACGGCGAAGAAAGTTTGATGATTGTCATCATGAAAGAAAGCGATGCCAATACCGTTTTGGTCACCCGCGAAGTCCGCAAAGCCTGGAATGAGCTCCAAGCCCAAATCGGTAAACAGGCCACGGTTTACAAAGTATTTGAACAAGCGGAATTTATCGAAAGTTCATTGAATAACGTGACTGAAAACGCTATTATCGGTGGTATCTTGGCGGTTATCATTCTCTATATGTTCTTACGGAGCATCCGGAGCACCATTGTTATTTCATTGGCCATTCCCATTTCAATCATTATCACTTTCGCCATGATCCACTTTTCAAAAATGACCCTCAATCTCGTCTCCATGGGCGGTTTGGCGCTGGGCGTCGGTATGCTGGTGGACAACGCCATCGTCGTCCTGGAAAGCATTCAACGTTATCGCGAGGACGGCTATCCGCCCCTTCAGGCGGCTATCCAAGGCGCATCCGAAGTAGGTTTGGCCATTACGGCTTCGACCTTAACATCGATTATCGTCTTTGCACCGGTATTATTTGTCGAAGATATCTCCGCGCAAATTTTTAAAGAAATGGCATTTACGGTATCCTTTGCGTTAATCGCTTCACTCGTTGTGGCTTTAACGGTCATCCCGACGCTTTCGTCAAAAATAATGACGGTTCTCCGCAAGAAAGAAAACAAGCCCATAGCCGCTTCGGATAACAACGAGTTCCGTCTCGGCAAAATCGAAAAAATATATCGCCATATGTTGGACTGGGCCGTCAATCACCGCGTGAAAGTCATTTTAATTTGTATAGCGGTCTTTTTCTTGGGAATTCTGCCGTTTTTCCCGCAACTGGGAATCAAAATGGAATTTATGCCCCCCATCGGACAGAAAGAATTCACCATTAGTTTTGAATTGCCGTTAGGAACCAACTTGGAAACGACCAATGCCGTAGCTCAAAAAATTGAAAGTATCATGGAGAAAAAACCCAATGTGGAAATGGTCTACTCAATCGTCGGTTCTTCAGGTTTTGGTTTCTCATCCAGCAGTGAAGAAAGCGAAAAAGGTTCTGTTTACGTAACCATGGAAAAAGGTACGGAAACCCCCATGGAAGAATTACTGGAAGATGCCCGCCGTTCTTTACAGGGAATGCCCGGGGTCAAAATCAATGTTGAAGAACAGTCGAACGGTCCAGGCGGCGCCAGCGCTCCCATCGTGGTCAATATCGAAGGCCCGGAACTGGATGTCCTCAGCAAACTGGCAGGTGAAGTCGAAACATTGATTCAAAGCATCCCGGACACTCGCGAAGTGACTACCAACTGGGAGACCGGCCGGCCCGAGCTCCAGCTCCGAATCAACCGCGAACGGGCCAATGCCTACGGTTTATCAGCAGCATCCATAGCCAGTACCGTTCAAACCGCATTTAAGGGTTCAGCGGCCACTCAAATCCGTCTGGACGGCGAAGAATACGACATATTCCTCCAGTTGCGACCGGATGACCGACAAAACATAAAGGATTTGGAAAGACTGTTTGTCCAATCCTCCAGCGGTATTGCCGTACCCTTAAAAGAGGTGGTTTCCTTCATTCCCGCCCAAGGACCAACCAAGATAACCCGCGAAAACCAAACCCGTCAGGTCCAAGTCAGTTGTAAATTTGTCGGGAAGGATTTGGGGGGATTGGCCAATACCATTGAGAGCCGTATTAAAAAGGAAATCATCTTCCCGAAAAATTACTCCTTCTCCATGGGCGGCCAGGTTAAAAATATGCGCGAGTCCAACATTGCGTTACTGGGTGCACTCATTCTGGCGGTACTCTTCGTCTATATGGTGATTGCCATTCAATACGATAACCTGATTCATCCCTTGGCCATTATGGGTACGCTGCCTTTAACCATTTTTGGCGTATCTTGGAGCCTTTACCTGACCGGCCATACCTTAAACGTCACTTCGATCATCGGCGTCATCATGCTGGCAGGAATCGTCGTGAACAACGCCATTGTTTTGGTCGACTATATTGAAACCCTTCGCAGACGCGGATTGTCCCGTCGGGAAGCCATCTTGAAAGCCGGGCCCACCCGTTTACGGCCGGTGTTGATGACGACCTTAACGACAGTTTTAGGGCTGATCCCCCTTGCTCTCGGCAGAGGGGACGGCGGAATGCTCAATGCTTCCTTGGCTGTTGTCGTCATCGGCGGTTTAAGCTTCTGTACCTTACTGACCCTGATCGCCATCCCGATCATTTATAGTATTTTGGACGATATGGCCATATGGGTTAAGAAAGTTATTTTCCACCGGGCCGATACTATCGAATATCCTCATCAATTGTAAAAAATGCCGCTCCACACGGGGCGGCGCTTTTTATCCAAACCAATCTGCCTTGTCATCATAAAAACCGTCGGGTAAGGTTATATTATGCTTAAAAATTATGTTAACCCTCTACGGATCTTTTCTGCTATCCCCAAAGAAGGATTGACGGCAAAGAAGTCGAATATATGAATTTGAACAATGATTAAATCATCTTCCATTTTATTCGTCGGTGGATGATTTACCCTAAACCATGTTTAAAGGAGTGATTCGATGCTGGAGGTTATCGGAGTTATTGCCATTGCCTACTTAATCTATTATTTCATCGAACATCAATAGGATTTTTACAGGTTCTTCGCTGAAGAACCTGTACTTTTCAAAAGAGGTTTCCGAATATGCGTCGTTTTCCGGTGTTACTCCAAAAAGAATGGCTGGATTTTTGGTCGGGCAAAGCATGGATCATTGCTTTGCTTTTACCGCTTTTTATCACCTTTCTATTTAACACGGTTTACCGTGACAGTGTGCAACAACGTTTTCGTATCGGGACCGTTAAAGGTCCGGATCCCATTTTAAAACCGCTTCTCATTGCCCCAGATTTTGAAACCGTACCTTTTCCCAGCTTGGAAACAGCTGAATACGCTTTGGAAAAAGAGGAAATTGACGGTGTCATCTACCGCCAAGACTCGCCGAACCGTTTTGTCCTCCTGACAAAAGGGGCCCGGGCCGCCCAATCAGCAGCTGTCGTAACGGCATTGAACGCTGCCTTGCTCCGCATCTACAGCAAAGAATCCATCCCCCGAATCGATCTGAAAACAACCGGTTCGGCTACACACGACCTCTTCAGCCTGGCATTACCCTTATGGCTGGTCCAAATCATCTTAACCATCTGCCTGTTGCAAAGTACGGCCAATATCGCCGAAGAAAAAGCCAAGCATACCCTCCATGCCATTCTGGTATCTCCGGCCGATCTGTCGGATTATTGTGCCGCTAAAATCCTTTGGAATACGCTGCTGGGCTTGGCCTCTATCCTTGTAACCCTATGGCTGACCCGCTTTTCATATAACCCGGCTTATTTAATCAGTTTTGCGGTACTGGGATGCCTGGTGTATACCAGCGCAGCCCTGTTCATCGGGCTGATATCCCCGCATCCGCTTTTGGCACGGACGTTGTCCACTGCCGTTTATCTAATTTCCGCCTTGCCGATAATGCTCAAAAATACCTCTCTTGGCTGGAAGTATCTGTTAAACTTCCTTCCGACTTTTTCTATTGTCCAAGGCCTGGAAAGAGCGGTTTTGCAACAACCCTGGCAAAGCTATCCGTCCATTTTGCTGCTGGCCATAATGGCAGCAGAATCTGCATTGTTACTAACCGTCCTCTTGGCTATTCTCAAAAAAAACATCGATTTTTGAGGTTACCATGGATCCGATCATTAGTGTTAACCGCCTTACCAAAAAATACGGCGAACGGATTGCCGTCAACGACATTAGTTTTCGCCTGTACCCTGGCCAAGTCCTGGGACTCCTCGGCCCCAACGGTGCCGGAAAGACCACCACGATGCGAATGCTTATGGGATTATCCAAGCCTTCTTCCGGTTCCGTCACGGTTTTCGGCCATGATACCCGCACCCATGCCAAACTGATCCATTCTCGCATTGGTGTGGTTTTTGAGCGTTCCAATTTATTTGAAAACCTGTCTGCTTATCAAAACCTGGCTTTATTTTGCCGGTTATACGATACGCCCCTTTCTGCAATTCAACCGTTACTGGAACGAATGGATCTCTGGTCCCGGGTTCAGGACCCGGTTAAAAGCTTTTCCAAAGGCATGAAACAACGGCTTCTCATCTGCCGGGCGCTAATCCATCGGCCGCCTTTGTTATTCCTGGACGAGCCGGCCTCCGGGCTGGATCCCGTCTCTTCCAAAATTATCTGGGACTATTTAAAAGAACAGATCACCGGCGGAACCACCATCGTTTTAACCAGCCACGACATGACGGAAGTCGAAGAACTGTGTGATATGATTGGATTTATGAATCAAGGGCACCTGATTACATTCGAAAAAACCAACATACTCAAAGCCCGCTTCGGCCAACCGACCATTCGGGTCACTTTCCAAAGCGACCAAGGCATGGCTGTGGAAACCCTGGAACCCACCCTCCAGAACCTGCAACGCATCCAATCCCTCTATGCCGAAAAACGCGTCATCAACCTTCGCTCCATGGAGGCCAGTCTCACGGAGATTTTTCAGAAGCTATGCGAAAACGGGATTCCACCGCAGACGGAAGTCAGAAGTCAGGAGCCAAGCGACAGGAGATAATTTCGGACATTGGCTCCCATTCATAGTACACAGTTCACAGTCACATTGCATAGCTGCATCCTGATATAAGGTCTTAGGTCATGGGTTCTAGGTTACAGGTTCTGGGTTATGGAAAGAACACTAACGCGTTCCTACCTAAACCCACTACCCAACACCTAGAACTTGATGCCATTTTCCCTTTACACTTTAAAACTGTCAACTGTCCCAACTGTCAACTCAACTTAACTCCTATCTCCTCCTAAACCAGTATCTGTTATCCAATACCTAACCCCCATTGTCCCCACTCCCATTGCGTATCTTACCTTACAAACAAATAACATCTACACCTAAATTTCTCGGTGATTATCGTAAAATTTTAATGAAAACTTACATAATGATGCTAAAATTGGCAGGTTTATTGCAGCGGTTTCACGAAAAATATATAGGAGATTGTAAAGTGAAAGGACGGTTTTTATGGCTAAAATTAATGAAAATTATTCCAAACTTCCGGGCAATTATCTGTTCTCCGAAATAGCCCGGCGTATTCAGGCATACCAGGCTAACCATCCTGAAGCGGACATCATCCGATTGGGCATCGGCGACGTGACCCAGCCTTTGGTTCCGGCTGTGATCGATGCCTTTCACCGTGGCGTTACCGAAATGGGCCATGCCGAAACCTTCCGCGGTTACGGGCCGGAACAAGGGTACGATTTTTTAATCGAAAAAATTATCGAAAACGACTTCAAACCTTTAGGCGTCCATTTGGACATGGATGAAGTGTTTATCAGTGACGGTGCCAAATGCGATACCGGAAATATCCAGGAAATCTTCTCACAGGACAGCATCATCGCTGTCACCGACCCGGTTTACCCGGTTTATGTGGACAGCAACGTCATGGCGGGACGTTCCGGCGCATTAGGCCCGGACGGGCGGTACGAACGCATTGTCTATCTGGCTTGCACCGAAGCCAACGGCTTAAAGCCGGACCTGCCCAAAGTCCCGGTGGATCTGATCTATCTTTGCTTCCCCAATAATCCTACCGGTATGACCTTAAAGAAGGACGAATTGAAAGTTTGGGTGGATTACGCCCGAGCCAACCGGGCCGTCATTCTCTTTGACGCGGCTTATGAAGCCTTCATCCAGGAACCGGATATCCCTCACAGCATTTATGAAATTGAGGGTGCCAAAGAGGTGGCCATCGAGTTCAGGAGTTTCTCCAAGACTGCTGGCTTTACCGGAACCCGCTGCGCTTATACAGTAGTGCCCAAAACCGTGATGGCTTATGACTCCGCCGGAAAAGCCCATTCCTTGAACAAGCTGTGGTTGCGCCGCCAAACCACCAAATTTAACGGCGTTTCTTATCCGATCCAGGTAGCTGCTGCCGCTGTTTATAGCCCTGAGGGCCAAGCCCAGATCAAAGCGGTGATTGACTATTATATGACCAATGCCCGGATCATCCGCGAAGGCCTTACCCAAGCCGGATTTAAGGTCTACGGCGGTGTGAACGCCCCGTATATCTGGTTAAAAACGCCGGACCATCTGAGTTCCTGGGAATTCTTCGACAAGCTCCTTTCGGAAGTCCAGGTTGTCGGTACTCCCGGCGCCGGTTTCGGCCCGAGCGGCGAAGGATACTTCCGGTTAACCGCTTTCGGAAGCCGTGAAAATACGGAAAGAGCGATGGAACGGATTAGATCGTTAAAACTGTAAAATAAGCGAAGCCCGGAACGGTTTCCAACCGATTCCGGGCTTTTAACGTATTAAAGTTTATACCTTACCGTATATTCAATCACCTGTTCTCCTCCGGCAGGAACAGTCACATCAAATTCAACCTTTCCCGCTTCGCTTCTCCGGTAAGGATGATTATTTGCAACGATCTTCGCTTCGTGCCATGCGGAAATCATTTCGATGACCGTAATGCCGACGGACTCATTCTTATGATTGCGCAAAGTAATCTTATATGTCTCTTCCCGAAGGCCCTTTGCCGGTTCCTTCACCTGAGTCCGGACCCGTTCCCCGACGATATCAAAGGCATTACCGAGATTAATCCGGACTTTCTCATCCTTCGGCGTGTGTTCGATTCGGTCGACGCCGATCAATTGCAATGAGCCTTCATGGTCTGCCTTCTGAACCCGAATGGTCCCTTTGGGCAACGGCATCCCCAGATGATTGGCAGCGCTGTTTTCAAACTCCAGCATCACCTTGACCTTTTGGCCATCCAATGCCCCTTCATAGATATACCGTTTTTGTACCGGTATATCGGCTGCAGTCAACAGTTCCACCTGTTTCAACTGGTTATTTTTTAACGTGGCCGGACGGCCCAACGTATAAAGGTGATATTCGAAAAAGCTCTGTTCCCGGAAGCCTTCATTGGCCTTTTCATCATTCACGGTGGCCCTGAGATAAGCGACCGCTTTTTCCGCCTCTTCCGGTTCCTGACGAACATCGCCGGCCATCAATTTCAACCGGACATCAGAATAATCGATTCCGCTGTTATTCTTCAAAGTAACCCATCCCATCACGTCAATCCGGTCATCATCCCCGTTAATCGTCGCAATATAGTCCGCCTTCCAGGAAAGACCGCGGGTCAAATAACTCACTTCCACCAGACGCTTGTCCGTCGGATTGGCATTTTGAAGCTCCCACACCAGCCTGGGCCGAACCACCAAGCCCCGGGGCAGTTTCGGAAAATCAATGGACTTGATCTGTTCCGACTGAATGATCTGAATGTCTCCGCCGCCGGGTTCCGAACCAATGATCAAATTTTGCCAACCTTTATGCCACCCCGCCAGCAAATACCCTTCGATAATCCTCCCCTCAAGAGTGGTGATCTTTATCTTCTGCCCCAAATGTTTCTTAAATAACCAATCCTCGCTGACATCATCATGCTCAAAGTTTTGCTCCAAAACCCGAACGCCTGTTAAACCCGGCGTACGGATCATCACCGACGACGGATCCAGCAACGCGGAAACTTCGTCAAAAGTTAGGGTGCTGATCCCGGTTACCAACTGTAAATACCGTTGATCCTTGACCAATGCCAATTGATCGTTATAAATGGTCAGCTCGATTCCTCCAACCGGTTTATCCTGAGGAACTTCAGGTTTTTCGGCCGCTCCCCAGACCGTCATGGATAAGATCAAGGTAACCAGCAAACCCATACTCACGTATCGAGATACCCGTTTCATGGCACTCCTCCTCTCCTTTGCAATTTAGACAACCCGGACGGCTTTTTTGTTCCATAAACCATCCGTCCCATTCGCTGGATTTTTTCCATGTCTTAAATCTCCATTCGACAAGCGGGTCTGCAATCCTTTAAAAGATCCCCGTCCTTTCTGTTTCATTTTCCATGTGACAGTTTATTCCGGCCATCTCTGCGTATAAGGAGTCCAACGCGACCAAATCCTCGCGGTCGACCTTACGCAAACTGTCTTTGCCTAACAGCCGGGTCAATTCAACCATCTCCCGGACACAGCTTTGCAAATAATGATATAAATGGTCTCCGCCCAGATTCGGATCGAATTTTTGGACATCTTTTCCACCGAAGAACAACAACTCCGTCGGCGGTTCCCAAGGAATGCTCTTCGTCACCTGTGTATGGGTAATTAATAACGTAGCGGCCGTTCCGATAAAGACCGCATCAGCGCCCAAGGCCAAACACTTTAAGAAGTCCCCCGGATTGACCAAACCGCCTCCGACCACCAACGATACACGGCCTTTCAGGCCGTTCTTTTCGAAAAAACGGGCGGCCCGGCATAAAGCCGGAAAAAACGGCAGTCCCGTATGATCCTGAAAAATCGGCGGAGATCCGTGGGTCCCCCCTTCGCTCCCGTCAAACGCGATCATATCGGCTCCGGCCTCTGCCATAATCTCCAATTCCTTCTCCAGATAATGTGTAGCGCCGAATTTAAAGGCGACAGGCACCCCGCCGGTTACGGATTTCAAATATCGGACGAAACCCGCCAAATCATCATGCTCCGCCTTGGGCAAATGGGTATCGATGAGCAGGTCCAAACCGGGAATGGTCCCGATACGCTGAGCGAAATCCGGCGTAAGTTTATATCCTTTTATCCGGATGGGCGCCGAAGCCCAAGCGGCATGCCCCAATCCAATCTCAATAAGTTGAGCCTGTTTCAGAATGCTTTCGTGCCGGGACCAAAATCCCCTGGGCAACTGCAGGATATACCGGTCAACCCTATCCTTGATCTCTTGGAGAAAAGGGCCGTTCCCCGAATTAAACCCCGTCCCTGCCAAATTAACCGCTCTGGCCAAAGCGAACTTCGTGGGAATACTGAATGAATTCCCATAAGACATCGCTCCTAACAGAATCGGAATTTCCAACGTCAAAGGCCGTTTGGCCCTGGGCCCCAACACCACTGATGTATCCACCGGAATATGATCATCCAAAGGTTTTCGGGAATAATATCCGGTGACAAAATGGATCTGATGAAGATCAAAACGATGCACAGGACTGCCGAAAGGTCGGGATATGGGTTCCCCGTTTTCCGCCCGAAGCAATGCCTCAAAAAAATCCGGCCAGCCAATTTTCTTCGCCAAATTCAAATTTTCATACCACTTTTTGGAGTTCAAAAACTTCACCATTGCCTTTGCCAGCCGGCGCCGCACCGAAAAAACAGCGATACAGCCTGATAGTGCCAAACTGCCCAACAACGTCAAACAAGCCGTCAAAATGAATTTAATCATGGGATACCTCCCGAGAACCCAGTGGGAATAAAGCCAAATCGGCACCGGTCATCCGAGCAACTTCCGTGCTGAGCGCGGACAAATCTTTCACCGAAAGCTCAGCATAAGAGCTTCTCCCCATGGACCGCATGCCCAATATCATCTCCTGATGGCAACTGGTTAAAAATCTGGCGATGCTCTCAGCGCCTTTATCCGGATCCAGGCAGTCTTTAAACCTGCCCCGTTCATAGACCAGTTCGGTAGGAGGTTCCCAGGGAACCACTTTGGTCAATTGCAAATGGGCAATGACAATCATAGCAATGGTTCCAATGTATACCGCATCCGCCCCTAAAGCCAGTGCTTTTAAAAACTGCCCTGGCGTATACAACCCTCCGGAAATAATCAGTGAAATCCGTTTATTCAAACCATGCCGACGGAGATAAGCAGCCGCCCGGCATAATGCCGGTAATGTGGGTAAACCGGTATCATCGGCCAAAATAGCCGGCCCATAATTAATCCCGGCCTCCGCTCCGTCGATGGTGATAAAATCGATATCGGTCCCGGTGATAATTTCCAGCTCTTTCTCTAATAAATGAGTTGCCCCGATCTTCACCCCGATAGGAACACCGTCGGTTACATCCTTCAAATATTCCACTAGCCGTTTGAGCCCCTTTCGATCATGGGCCTCTTCCAACTGAGTCCCCATCTTCACGTCCGTGCCGGGAGGCAATTTCATATAATCCCGCAATTCATCGCTGATATACTCGGCACTTATCGTTACCGGGGCAGAAGCCAAAGCGCCATATCCCAGCTGAATTTCAATGGCATTTGCCTGGCGCAGCACCGTTTCTTCCTTTCCCCAAGAACCCCGGTGATATTGGATGATCAGACGTTTAGTGGCTTTCCGTTCCTCCGGCAAAAAAGGGCCGACTCCCGTATTGGTAGCCGTGCCCACCCGGTCGGCCCCCTTGGCCAACGCCAGTTTGGCCTGGAGAGACGGGCCAAACCCGTATGACATTCCGCCGATCATGATGGGCATATCGATAACCAGCGGCCGATTGGCTTTCGGCCCGATCACCGTTTCCGTCGTAATTTTGGCTGACTCCAAAAGAGGCGTCCGCGAAAGGTAAACCGGGTTTAACATCAGCTTGTCCCACGGCGACATATGTAACGGCGAACCGAACGGCCGGTTCAGTTTTCCCCCGTTTCCGCGCAAATCGGCTTCCAATACATTTTGAACGCCGACTTTCTTAAAAACATTGAGCATTTCTGCGATGTTCTCAGGATATGGGTCTTTCAGCAACCGTTTAACGATGCTATCCACAAAGATATTGGCCAACGGTCGCCACAACAACACCATCAACAACCCGCTGAAAACCAGGGCAATACCGAAGGCCACTGTCAACTGCCATATCAAACTCATCTGCCTATCCTCCATTACATACTGCTTTTAGTATTACCCCTTCCGGTGATTCAAAACCATGGCCAGCATAGCGTGCAGAAGCCAAAAACAAATACCGGGAAGGGTCCCGGTACTGTCTGATCCCAATAACGTTTTTTCTTTCCGGCATTCAGAAAATGTGTTTACTGTTCTGATATTCCTGAACCAGATCCAAGGCTTCGCCAAACCGCTGAAAATGGACAATCTCTCTCACCCTTAAAAAATTCAACGTGTCAATGAGATCCGGATCATCGGTCAAGTCAATGAGCCATTGATAGGTTGCCCGCGCTTTCTCTTCGGCAGCCATATCTTCATGCAAATCGGCCACCGGATCTCCTTTGGCCTGAATATATGTGGCAGTCCAAGGATTTCCTGTTGCATCCACATAGTAAAGGGCATTGTCATGGTCGGCATAATGCCCGCCCAGGCCTGCCCGCTCCATCTCTTCCGCAGAGGCACCTTTCGTCAGTTTATAGACCAAAGTGGCAATTATTTCTAAATGAGCCATTTCCTCAGTCCCTATATCCGTCAGTATGGCCTTGGTTACATTGGTAGGCATACTGTACCGTTGATTTAAATAGCGTAATGCAGCTGACAGCTCCCCATCCGGCCCGCCATATTGAGTGATCAAGTATTTGGCCATTCTGAGATCGGGTTTGCTGACTTTAGCCGGATACTGCAATTTTTTCTCATAGATCCACATGGTTCAATCCTCCTAGTATTCGATTTCCCACGGCCACGGATCATCGATCCAATTCCAACACGGTTGACGGGCGGTATCATCCACGATTAACGGGCCGTAATTCCGGGTATATAGTTCTTTCTGCTGCTCCAATTCTCTGACGGTATTGGAAAAATCTATAAACGCCCTTTGATCTCCCGGATGAGTATCCAAATACAAGTTAAATTCCGTCGCAGTAAACTCCAGCGCTTGGATTCGTTTCAATAATTCCAATTGTTCACGATGCATCTTAATCCCTCCGTCTGTCGCGACCGTCATAAGGCCGGTATAATTCGGGGAATATGGTTCCCATCATCAATGCTTTCATCGGATCCCAACGGTTCACATATGTTTGAAACGGCACATAGGCCTGTGCCAATCTGAGCATAATTGGGTTCATGTCATTCATTGCCGAACCTCCTTGGTCTTTTGTCTTAGTTTATTCAGCGATTCGGCCAAAAGAATATAGGCATAAGTCCCGATTCTATAGGAAAAAGGCATAAAAAAAGCCCTGTCACATAAAGTGAATCAGGACTTTCGCATGAAAAGACATCCCAAGCAGTAACCGAAGGATTTAATGTTTCGAGGGGTCATCCTTTAGTTTACCTTTTAAATCTTCGGGAAGAATGATTTCCGTAATTTCAATTGCCCGATAATCCGCATCGCCCAAGCAGCGGCAACAATTATCACATAATTTCTCCATATCCAAATCACACCGGTCGCACTGGCCGCACTCCCGGCATTCCTGCCCGGCTTCCAATATGCATTCTTTCAAGAAAATCGCCTCTTTCCTGGAGAAATTCAGTTTGCTAAAAAGGTTTTCCTGTTTCCAAAGCGAAAATATTCCAATGTGGAGGGATCATGATGCTCTATGCTGCTTCAGTCAAAATCACCCACGGCAGAAACCATCGTCGGCTTGACGTGGTGGTCGAAGCCGCTTCTCCAGAAGAAGCGGAAACCAAGGCCCTCAAGCAAGCCCGAAAAATGTATTGCTCCGGCAAAAAAGCGGTTTACACCTTAATGACATTAATCGATGAAACCGAAGCCATGGCCGCTTTGACCAACCCTACCTCCCCCATGCCGGAGGAAAAAGAGGCAACGCAACAGAACGAATAACGATTATTCCACTTTTCCCCGGAGGAAGGCCTCGGCCATCGCTTTGGGGACTTCCGCTTCCGCCTCAACCACTTTCGCCCGCATTTCCTTGACAGCCGCCTTCATCTCCTGCTCCCTGGCCACGGCCATCGCCCGACGTTCCTCCGCCTTCGCCTGGGCAATCCGTTTGTCGGCTTCCGCCTGATCCATTTGCAGTTGGGCGCCGATATTCCGTCCAACATCAATATCGGCGATGTCGATGGAGAGAATTTCAAACGCAGTCCCTGCATCCAATCCCTTCTGCAATACCGTCCTGGAAATGGCATCGGGATTCTCCAAAACCTGTTTATGATTTTCGCTGGAACCAACGGTCGTGACGATTCCTTCCCCGACCCGGGCGATTATCGTTTCTTCCCCGGCACCGCCCACCAAACGGTCAATATTGGCCCGCACCGTCACCCGAGCTCTTACCTTAAGCTCAATACCGTCCTTGGCGATAGCCGCCACCAACGGAGTCTCAATTACCCGAGGATTTACGCTCATTTGTACGGCCTGAAGCACATCGCGGCCTGCCAAATCAATGGCAGCCGCCCGTTCAAATTCCAACGGAATATTCGCCCGTTGGGCGGCAATGAGCGCATTGACCACCCGATCCACATTTCCTCCAGCCAAATAGTGGGCCTCCAGTTTATTGGTGGACACCTCCAACCCGGCCTTTACGGCTTTAATCATTGGATTGACTATCTTCGCCGGAATGACCCGCCGCAGCCGCATCCCAACCAGATTAAAAATACCGATATGAACTCCGGCGGCAAAAGCCGCGATCCATAGCCCAATGGGGAAAAAGCTTAAAAAAACCGACGAAACGACGAAGAATAATATAATAACGAAGAAGACGCTGAAAAAGTCAAACGGCATGGAAATTCTCCTTTCATTCCCGAATTTCCCGGACAACGACCCGGCGGCCTTCGGTTTTGATGACAGTTACCTTCCGGCCTTTCTCAATAAATTCTCCTTCAGAGACCACATCCAATTTGGCCCCGTTGATTTCCGCTATACCGGCAGGCCGCAAAGGCGTCAGGGCGATCCCTTCTTCCCCCAGATACTCCCGGAGGTCCTCAGTCCCGCTGAAGCCCGATTCTTTGCGAAGGGATTCCGACAATACCAACGTTTTGGCCAGCCGTCCTTCTTTGGCTGACTGAAGAACCATTTTTAAGACAATGCCCAAAATAACTAAGATAATCCCTACAAGCACCAAGGCTTCAAGCACTGTCTTTGCAGTCATCGATACGGCGAAAAACAACAAAATAACGCCGATGGTTCCGGGAGCTCCAAAACCGGGATAAAACATTTCCACCACGATCAATACTAAACCGAAAATGAAGAATAAAGCCGAAATAATGGTGATATGGTCAATAAAGCCCAACAAGTCCATTGAGGTCACCGCCTTCCCTAAAATTTTACCCTAAAGGACAATTCCAGAGAATCTTCGGCATGATCATAACTGATTTCGGTCTTAAAACAGCAAGACTCCTTGGAAACCGAAAAAATTTGATGGATCCAACCGGCATCATCGCTGTTATATACGCCACTTACTCCTATCACATATCCGTCTCCCACCGGTACATCCAGATTATACAGCCAGTTATCTCCCAGATCGTAATCCTCCAGCAAATCGCCATAATCCCGGGAACTATGGGAGTCAATGCGCAAATAGCTTAAAACCACATTGGGATGGGGTTTATAGTCCACCTGCCAACCTGTGTAAAATCCGCCATATTTCTGAGATCCTTCCGTCTCAGTGGCTTCCCTGGCCAAAACGCTTATCTGCCATGATCCCCATGAAGTCTCCCAATATTTCCGGGTTGCTTTCGCGCCGTACTGTGTTTCCCCTCCCGAAGAAAAGTCATGGAATACATCAGCCGCAATCAGCCAATGGCTATCTTCAAAGGCAAACTCATCTTTGAAAGCCCATTCTGTATCCGAACTATATTGAAATTCCAACCGATTCTGTAATCCCTGATAAGTTGATTCCAGCCCGAAGCCCAAAACCGACTCGCCGTTCACCGACAAATCGCCGCTGAAGAGGAAATTTGAATGGGCGGTAAGTTCGGCGAAATAGTCAAAGGCATATTTCAATCCGTCATCATTGCTGTAACCAATACGGACATCCGGCATCTTGCGTTCCAGATCCATTATTAAACGCGGCAAATAAAAAACGGGGACCCCTTTTATTCTTAAAACAACCCGTTCCAGGCGAATCTTCTTCCCTGCAATCGTCACTTCCTTTGCAGAAAATTGATAATGAGGATTATCAAGTTCGCATCGGGTTAAATTGACCTCCGATATGGTGGTTGTATCTTCGGAAAGCGCCACTGACGCTCCGGATAACTTGACATTGCGTTCCGAATAAACGGTCCCGTTAAAAGAGGTCATTACTCCGGAAGCTTTTTGCATATCATAGGTGATGGATTCGGTATAATAAACCATATCATCAATGGTTACCTTCACTGACCCGGTGGCTTCAACGACTCCGGTCTCCGTATCAAAAGTTAGTTGATCCGCTTCGATGTGAATCTTTTCCCCGGTAATGATCACCCGCACGGAAACACCGCCTTCGTCAGCCGCAACTGCTGAAATTCCGGCTACGAATGTCAATATCGAAACCAGAACCATCACTTTCATATTTAACAGTTTAATTATCATCAACCTCCGGTTATTCTAATAACGTAAATACCCGAACCGACTCCGTAACCTCCAAATAAAACTCGGTTTCCGTCGGAATCTCCTTCTCCTTTCCTTTGACCGCCAAACCGATTAAAATGCCTTCCGGCCCAAATGCCAGCATTCCCGCAGTGCTTGCGCCGACGACCCAGCTTCGGGAATGTTCATTGTCCTTGGCTTTTAAACTATAACCCACTTTAACCGGAGTCCCGTCCAATGCCCGTATTTCCCGAAAATCCAACGTTAAACGGGCATCGTTTCCCATTTTGCCAGGGCGTTTAACGGTTTTCAATACGCCCCGGCTGGTCATCCCCCTCGGGAAAATTACCTGCCGGCCTTGATAAACCGTTTCGACGACTTCATAACGAAATTCATCACCCACCTTATTGGTGGCCGAATGAATCGTGTCAATCATTTTCACTTTAACCTGCAGGCCTTCCGGTATGGTAACCCATGCCCCTTTCACAACTCCGTCGGGAAAAATTTGACTGATCAATTTCTCCAGCCGTTGATTTAATGGGCCGCTAAACTTCCGTTGAAATAAGGTCATTTCGATATTGCCGGTTCTGTCCGCCAGCGCCCCGGAACCGGCTGCTTTGTAAATCAGCCATTCCAGCGCCTGGACTTTGTAAATCAGTGAGATATCATGAGGCTGGTTCACATATAACAAGCGGTCAAGATAAGCCAGGCGCTCCACCAGGTTTTCGTCGCGGTTTTTACCGATCAACGTTTGCTCCAGACGGTTCAACCGCTCAAAAAGCCCACCTTGAACGGTTTTACCGTAGGTTTCCGTCTCCAGGCGGTTAAGCCATTCCAATGGATTTTGGGCTGAAGTTTCAGCAAGACTCATCGCCGCCACCAACAAGAGTCCAAACAACCCAATCAGCGTTTTCCTGCTTACCTTGCTCATTTGTCCCCCTCTTTAAAAACGAAAAGTTAAAGCACCTGTTACCACCGGATCGTCAAAATCCAATAATTGATAAGCCAGCCAAAATGTAACCCACTTATCATATTCCAATCCAATGGAGGTCGTACTGATCACCCCGGAGTTCACTCGGGAATTGACGAACGATTGATAAGTCAACAGCGTCCAATACCCATTCATCTGATGGCTGATTCCGGCGCTGGCTTTGGTATCCGACGGCGTAAGACTTTCAAACAAAGCCCTGTCCCCGGATTCCCGGTAAATCAAGTCAATCCCGCCGTATATCGACGTTTGGGAAGTGATGGCCTTGGAACCGTGAATATTGATTTGCAACGTTTCCAAATTGCTGTTGGTAATCCAGTCCAAATCCACCGCGCCGGAAGGATGGGCATGAGGAAGAGTATAAAAAGGCAACCCGAAATCGATGGTTTCAAAACTGGTCGTGGTCGGTGTCTGTGAATACAGCAAAAGCCCGCCCACTTTGAGCCCTTGCTTAATATTTCCCATTAACGTCCTGGACTGTAAATTGGTCTCTTTTCGGGTATATCCGCTTAGCGGCAGCATCCCGTCCAAACGCCACAAATGTTCGATATGTTGAATTTGGTTCACTTCATCCAACAGACTGAGCACGACATCGTCCCTTTGGGTTAGCGAATTTGCGGCACTCTCTTCCACCGGAAACAGATAATACCCTTTAATCCGTTGTTCAACGGATACCGGAAGCTCGCCGCGAATCACCAAAAACGATTGTTCTTCTCCGAGTTGATTGGAAGACAGCAGATTCAAATTGCTGACTGACCCTTCCAATAACATCATATCCTGTGGATTAATAAAGGAGTCCGGGAGAAACACAAAGGACTTTCGCTGCCATGACTGTAAATACTCTCCAAAGTAATAAAAGGGTTCTATTGGCGCCTTTTTCGATACCCCTTTTCGATCCCTGAACAGCAAATCTAAATCCTGATATTCTTCATCAATATCAGCCACTGCCACATTGGGGCTGATTTTGTTGATATCGGTGATTTTGATTCCCAACGCCTCAAGCTCCGGCCGAAACTCGGATACCAACCGCTGCAAGGCCGTCTCAACCGAAGGCTCGGTTAAATTCCCTTGTTCGTCTTGGAGCTTAAGAGTGATGGTTTTTTTTATGTAATATGCAATTTCAAAACGGGAAAGATAATTTCCCGCTTGCACCCATTCGTAGGGATAATTGTCCAAAAAACCTGATTTATAAAGGACTGCCAACTCACGGTAAACCCAGGGTTCCTGGAAAAGAACCTCTGAGTTCTGGGCCATACAAAAACCGGCAAACAACAGACAAACAATTCCAAGTAACAGTGCCCGTCGCAGCCACAGTTTTCGCATGCTAAAACCCTCCTTTCCCGGATGTTGCACTCCTTATTTCCTGCGTTTTGCCAAATACCGTTCGGCTAAAATGACCGCCACGTAATCATCGTAAGGCCGGTCCGGGGTCCGCAGCCCCAACGGAAGCAGGCGTTTCAACCCTTTCGAGTTTTCACGCAAATACCGCATGCGTCCTTCAATGCTGGACCGATCCTCATTCACCATTTCGATGGGCAACTGAAACTCCCTTAAAATTTTCTTATATACTTTGCTATGGGTCCTATCTCCCAACACAATACATTCGACGGCATATTCCGCGATGAACTGTTCCACCGTGGCCCGGAGCTCTTCAAAGGCGATAACCTTTTGGACGAGAGACGTTCCCTCTTCATTCACCACGGCTACACCGCATTTTTGATGTCCCGGATCGACGGCCAAAATGTTCGTCAACCGCGTCACTCCTACATTTTCTTCAAATTAAGCTTCACTTTAAATTGATTAATCCGATAAATATCCCCGTCAGCAACCAGCTGGATTTTGAAGGTCGCCTCAGGATCGGCTTTAATCTCGTTGATTAATTTAACCATTTCGGAAACGGATAACAAATCTTTTAAATCTTCACTGTCAACGCCACGTTCGATAGCCTTATGATTGGCTAAAATCAACAAACTCAAAATATGATCCCGAATGGTGGATTCCGGGGTTTTCCCCACAACCTGCGTTTCAGCGATGACATCGCCGTTTTTGAAAACAATTTCGTTGGGATAAACCTCGATGGTCGCAGTGACCGGTTCTTCAGCAACCGAATTATTCTCGACCACCACCCGGACCAACGCTTTATCTTTCAACTCCGACAATTGGGCACAGACTTCGGCCACTCTCTGCGGTGTAACCCGCAAGGCATAATCGGCTTTCCCGGGAATCCGGGCTCCGCGATTGATGGCGATCTTGTTAGCCTCGTTTAACATCGGTTCAATGACGGTCTCAAAGACTTTATCGGCTGGTATCCCGGGTTCCACCACTTTCGCCGTTAAGATCTCGCCCACCAAAAACAGCATGGGTTTACTGATCAGCGTTTGATTCTTATCGCTTAAGTCGCTCAACTGCATCAAGCGGTTTTCCAGGTTTTCAATCTGTTGGGTATACCGGCTGATTTCCGCTTCTTTATTAATAATATCGTTGGTCAAATCGATCCGGATACGGGAAAGATTGGCCACCCTTTCCTGATTGACCTTCAGTTCTTCCCGTTTGGCCTGTAATTCTTTTTCTTTTGCCGCCAATTCTTTCAGCTTCATTTCCAATTCCTTGGCAACTTTCTGCTGCTCAGTCCGGACCTTTTCCAATTGTTCTTCGATTTGCTCTTTTTGGACCTGCAATTGAGAATGTTTTTCCGATAATCCGTTGTATTCTTCCTCCTTCTTCACCATTTGTTTGGTGAGAAGATTTACTTTCTGGGTGGTGGTTTTCAGGCTGATTTGAATATTTCGCAATTCAAAGATGGCGGTTCGGACATATTCCGACATCAGCGTTAAGATCAAAAGCGTCAGGCCGGCAATGAAAAATCCGGTCAGAACGGTAATAATCATGGAAGTATATTTCGGCCGCAGTCCAAAAAGAGTCAGGCGTTTTTTGCCGACTTTCATTCCCACCCGGTCGCCCAATAACGCCAAACCGCCGCCAAATACGATGATAAGAATAATGATGAAAAAGCCAAACAATGACTCCACTCCTAGCTCTTAACGTTCACAGATAGGTAGATCCCATAACAGGATAATAAGATATTCGGAAGCCAGGCACCGACCACAGGCGGTATTATCCCCGCCCGGGCCATATAAGAACCAATCCCCATAAAGGAATACCACAGCAAAATAAATACAATGCACAGCCCAAAGCCGGCCGCATTGGAACGACGTTGCGGCCGCAGCGCGAGAGGCGCGCCCAGCCATGCCAATACCAAGCCGGCAAAAGGCACAGCGAACTTGAGATGGTAATCAACCAACAAACGCTGACGTTCCGAGCCCTTGGGGAAATATTTATCGATATATTCCTTCAACTCGGTAATGCTTTTTCGATCCGCGTCGTCGGTATCTTCATCGATCTCTTTCGGGGTAATATTAAGATCGTACTTAACGAACCCTTTATTAACCGTAATCGGATAAAAATTTTCCTCCCCGAGTTGATAAATCAACCCATCCCGGAAAAACCATCCCTGCCCGTTCCAGGCCATCGTTTCCGTGGTAATAACCCGGATCAACTTTTCATCTTCAAATTCTTCGATGGTGACCTGGTGCAACTCCTGAGTCCTGGAATCAAAACGGGCTGCATAGATCCTTTTATCGATCTTCCCGGTCTCGGCATCGTAAAAATCTTTGCTGAAATTGTAAAGGACCACCGATTTTTCGGCCTTGCTGGCTTCGCTTTTCACATTGTAATATGCTTTCAGCCCCAAAGGCACCAGATATTGATTCATCAACACCCCGCCAACACTGACTATGGTCCCGATAATGATCACCGGTAACACCAGCCGAAAATAGTTCAGCCCTCCAGCCCGCATAGCAATGGTCTCACTATGGCTGGTTAATTTACCAAGGCCCAGCAGCGTGGCCATTAAAACGGCAATCGGCGCCGCCTGGACGATATACTCCGGCATCCGCGCAAACAGCATCTGCAAAACATACCAAAAAGACAAATGGTATCTTTCAGCATGTTTCAAAATACTTAAAAAAGTAACACCAGAGAACATGCTGGTAAATGCGAATAACGCGAAAAACAAAGGGCCCATAATCTCTTTGAGAATATATTTAGTCAGAATCTTCAATAAAAGACCTCCCGACCGGATGCTTCGTACGGATACCTACATGACAAAACTTTCGCCCAGATAAAAACGGCGGGCATTCTCATCGTTGGCAATCTCTTTGGAACTGCCGGAAACCAATATTTCCCCGGAATACATAATATAAGCCCGGTCAGTAATTGCCAAGGTTTCCCGGACACTGTGGTCAGTAATTAAAATCCCCATCCCTTTGTCCCGAAGCTGTCGGATAATCTCCTGAATATCCGCGATAGCAATCGGATCGATCCCGGTAAAGGGTTCGTCCAACAAAATAAAACTCGGAGAAACAGCCAGCGCCCTGGCGATCTCAACCCGTCGGCGTTCCCCGCCGGACAACATATATCCCAAGCTTTTTCGCAAATGGGTCAGGTGAAATTCCTCCAACAATTCATCGGTACGACGTTTTTGTTCCGCCCGGGTAAGAGATGTCAATTCCAAGATCGCCCGAATGTTATCCTCAACGGTTAATTTGCGGAAAATCGACGGTTCCTGTGCCAAATAACTGACGCCGTATTTCGAACGGTGATGCATGGGCAAGGACGTCACATCATGACCGTTAATGTGAATGGATCCGGCATTACACCGTTCCAAACCGACAATCATATAAAAGGTTGTAGTTTTGCCTGCTCCGTTCGGGCCCAGCAAACCGACAACCTCTCCCGGATGTACTTCCAAGTCAACGCCTTTGACCACGCGTCGTCCACCGTATTCTTTGACCAATCCCCGGACAACAATCATGACTATTCTCCTATCAAATTCATTCAATCACTTTTGTTTTTAGTATTCCTTTGGCGGACACTTTTTTCGTTTTCAAATCATAAGTGATTTCCGCAGCTGATAACTCATTCTTTCCCCGGATGACGACGGGATTGTCCTGAAGATAAAAGACTTCTTTCCGGCGCTCGGCCGTCAATCGGCCGGCTTTGATGACGGTATCTTGATTCACCCCATGGACAGGGCCGGTAATGGTCATAAGGCCCGCTTCCAACTGGCCTTCAACCGCTTTGCCCGTTATTTTCCAATCACCATACTCGATTTGGAGATTATCCGTCAGTTTCAACCGGTCATTGACCCGGTCCCATTCCAAATATCCGCCTTGGCCACAGATGGCATCACCCACCCGAATCATTACTTCCTCTTTGGCCACGAGCAGATTCTTGGTAATATCAAACCGCATTTCTTCAGCCTGAATCCTTCTTTTTTCAGAGGCATTTTCCTCGATGACCACATGCCCCCGGGCAATGATCAAGCGTTCTGTATGATAGTATTCCACATAATCGGCTGATAACCGATAATTATCCCAGCGCGCCTCCACCGGTTCGGAACGGGTTCCGTAGTATTTCGCCACATTTTGAACCAGATCAAATTCACCGCCACCCGGTGCAGTCAGTTGAGGGTCTCCCGCCGCCCAGGCGATACCCGCGCATAACACCAGACCAATAAACCAAAGAAATGTTTTTTTAGCCATCGGCAGGTCCCCTTTTCGTTATCACTTTCGTCATCCCTGAAAAAACAACTTTCTTAAAATCAGTAGATGTGGTCAATCCTTCGGTTTTAACCGTCGTATTCTCCGCTTCCAAAATCACGTTGCCCCGGGCTTCAATGGTTTTCCGGCGCGAATCCCACGTCAGAACATCCGCTGCGATCCGTTTACCGTCTTCGCTTTTCAATTCCACCGTATCCTTAAATGCCAACCGCCGGCTTTTCCAATGAATCTCTCCTTGACCTGCCGAAATGACATATACCGGCTTTTGATCGACAAAGTACCTTCCGGATATATCGGTCATCCGGCCGACATCATCCAGACTGGTCATTTTAGCCAATTTCAGCTCCCAATAGCTGTTGGTTTCCGAACCCGGAACTTTAACGGTCAAACCTTCAAACTCCGTTGCCCTTTCTTTCAGATTCGCCTGCTTTTCGGGTTGGACAGACTGTTGTTGACGGAACACCAGGAAAGACAGAACCGCTGCAACCAATGCTATTCCAATGAAAAAAAAATTTCGTTTATTGATAAAGTTCATCTTTCCTACCATCTCATTTTCTTTAACAATTCGCCGATTTCACCATAAATCCTGCCGAATTCCATTGTCAGAGTTTATAAACGACGGTATTTTTTTCCTTAATTTTATGTTAACAGTCCGACGTCCAACGCGTCGTTCCTTTCCGCTTCTTAGTTTGCAAGAATGTCGGAAGTGACAGCCACAATTTTGATGCCGTTTCTTTCCGCCAATTCCAATACAAATTCTTCCTCCGTCAACAAGGTCTTTTCGGCCTCGACCGCTAAAACCGTGGCTTTAACTTGAATCATCGACTCCAACGTACCCTTCCCGACGGTGGGGACATCAAAGCGTTCGTCCTGCTTCGGTTTGCTGACTTTCACCACCACCGAACCGGGGCCGCCCAATTCTCCGCCCCGGATGATGGCCCGATCCGTCCCTTCAATGGCTTCCACAGCGAGGACAACACCGTTTTTAACGACGACCGTCTGCCCGATATCCAATTCTCCGCTGGCCTTCGCCATTCGAAATCCCAATTTCACATCCTGATATTCAGCAGCCGTCAGTTCACCGATGAGATTGCCCGGTTTGACCAGCGATTTGCGGAGATAGTCCGTTTGCTTCATAATTCGGATACCGTTGGCTTCAAAGACATCCACCACCGCTCCCAAGATGGCGTCATCATTCTTCTGCGGAAGTGCATTAAGCAGTTCCAAAAGGAGCGCATCGAATCCTCCGGTAAAAATGGCCTCTTTGCCGACCTTTCCGGCAAATACCGCCTTATCCACCTGCTCTTTTCGGAAATAGGCGATCATCTCTCCCAAGTTGCCCGGAGCTATCTCGGTATAACGCGAAACAAGGCTTGACAGTTCCGGCTTGACTTCGCCTTTTAACCCAATCACAACCGCTTCATCCTGGCGTCGGGCAATCTCCCGAACCACTTCGAACGGAAGATTTCCCCGCCCGGCAATTAAACCGCACTTTTGATTCATCCTTCACACCTCTTGACTGATTGATAACCCATAATATTATACACTATATGCCACATAGACCACAGCCCAACGTCGACTGTCCGCATCACTACACCATATGCAAAAAAGACTAGACCGTCGTCTAGTCTTTCCAATGCTATCAAACCTGTTTATCGTAGGATTCCGCGTTCGGCATTGCGCAAAAACCGGATAAAATGATCGATTTCCGGACTGCTCTGAAGTTCCTGCTCCATCTGCTCGACAGCGCGGGAAACGATGAGATTGGACCGGTACAAAATCCGGTAAGCTTTCTTGATTTCGTCCCGAATTTCCGGCGGAATATTGTTCCGGCGCAATCCTACCACGTTAATGCCGGAAACTTTAGCCGGATTGCCGTCAACCAGGACAAAGGGAGGAATGTCTTTCACAATTTTCGAGCAAGCCCCGATCATGGCCATTTTCCCGATTTTCGAGAATTGATGGACGCCGGTTAATCCGCTGATAATGGCCCGATCCTCAACCACAACATGCCCCGCCAAAGCCGAGCAGTTGCCGAGAATAATATGGTTGCCGATTTGGCAGTCATGCGCCACATGAGAATAAGCCATAAACAAGTTGTTGCTCCCAATCCGGGTTTCTCCGCCGCCCCCTTCGGTGCCACGGCTAATCGTCACATTTTCGCGGAAAATATTATTGTCGCCGATGAGCAGATAACTCTTCTCGCCCTTGAACTTTAAGTCTTGGGGTTCACAGCCGATGGATCCGGAGTGGTAAAACTTATTCCCCCGTCCAATGGTCGTCCAACCTTCAATCGTTACATGAGGACCCACTATACAATCATCGCCCAACTCGACGTTTTCACCAATAATCGCATAGGGGCCAATCACCACATTCTTCCCAAGTTTCGCATTGGGGTGAACGATTGCAGTTTCATGGATTTCCCGAAGAGTAACTACCTTAGATTCAACCAGTTTCATTAAATTAGGCCCCCTATTCTATCCTCAGTCAAAGAAATATAATAATGGTATGTAAATCAATCTCAATCATAGTTTATTATCGGGCCTATGTTTCGTGCAGCGGACAAGCATATAACCCCATTATAACCAAAATACTTTCTTTTTCTTAAATTTTCTTTCTTTTTCTTATTAATTTGCCTTCTTTAATCTTTTTTTATTCTCCCAGAATAAACATCATTTCAGCCTCAGCCACCACTTGATTATCGACTTTGGCCCAACCCTTAACGCGCCCTACGTTTCCCTTGAGACGAAGTACTTCAATCTCCACGATGAGTTGGTCTCCGGGCACCACCGTCCGGCGGAAACGGGCATTGTCAATACCGGTAAAATACGGTACTTTCCCTTTATGTTCTTCCATGGACAACATGACCAACCCGGCAGCCTGAGCCATGCTTTCAATGATCAAGACCCCGGGCATCACCGGCTTTGCCGGAAAATGCCCGTTAAAATAACTTTCATTGGCCGTAACATTTTTCAGTGCCACAATCCGCTGTTTCGGCACAATCTCCAATACCCGGTCGATGAGCAAAAACGGATATCTGTGAGGGAGCATGGATTTAATATCATTGATATCATACATGGGAACATAGCCTCCTCATTTGAAAATCATCGTCATCTTTAAAAACGACTGATGTCCTTCGGAGCTTGTTGCATGGCAATTTTCTTCGCCAATTCCCAATCCAACTTATGGCCGGAACGAATCGCAATTACATGTCCGCGGAGAGGCCCCACCAAGTAAAGGTCACCCATAATATCCAGGATCTTGTGGCGGACAATTTCTTCCGGAAAACGCAGCTCATTTTGGTATCCGTCATCCCCGACCACCACAACACAGTCCAGATCGCCCCCCAAAGCCAGTCCTTGGCTTCGAAGGTATTCAATTTCCTGCAGAAATCCAACGGTTCGGGCCGGTGCAATTTCCTTCATAAAATTGTCCGGACTGGCCTCAAAATGGTAATACTGCGTTCCGGTTACTTTATGGTCCGAAGTAAAGGTAAAACTCACTTCAAAACGGTCCGAAGGCAAAATAAGCAACGTGGCCTTGGCCGGAATATCCTGTTTATAAACGACCCCTTCGACCCAAAGCGGCTCTTTGACCACGGTATACTGACGGGGCGCATTTTGAGTTATCAGGCCGGTTTTCAAGATCTCTTCGGCAAAGAAACGGGCGCTGCCGTCTCCCACCGGAAGCTCTTCGCCGTCGATGCCCACCAGGACGTTATCAATGCCCAACCCATGAAAAGTCGCCATCAAGTGCTCAATGGTGGATATTTTCCATCCATCCTTGCCAATGGTAGTGTTTCGTTCTGTATTTACCACAGCACGGACATCCGCTTTGATCGAGGGCCGCCCCGGCAAGTCCAGTCTTTGAAAGACCACACCGGTATTTTCCGGCTGAGGTGATATTTGCATGGTAACCATTTTGCCGCTGTGGAGCGCCTGACCTGAAATGATGGTTGTTGCAGCCACAGTCTGTTGATACTCCATTGTTACCCCCAACTCCATCCGATTTGCCGAACCCGGCGCATCAGAAAATACTTCGTGATACCGACAGCTATTCCATAGTATAACTTACACCAAAAACAATACTCCCAAAATTATAAGTCAACTCACTTTGACTGTCAATATAAATGCCATTAATGCCGCAACAGGCTGTGATACTTTCGCCCGATCTCCGAAACCGGTTCTTCAAATACTATTTCCGGCGGTCCGGACTCCACAATTTGCCCTTTGTCCATAAAGACGATGCGATCCGCCGCCCGTCGGGCAAAAGACAATTCATGGGTGACAATGACCATGGTGGTCCGCCCTTCGCTGACCAATTCTTCCATCACCTCGATGACCTCCCCGACCAGAATCGGATCAAGGGAAGCCGTGGGCTCGTCCCAAAGCATGATCTCGGGCTCCAAGGCAAGGGCCCGGGCAATACCGACCCGCTGTTGTTCCCCGCCGCTGAGCTCATCCGGTTTTTCCCGGAGTTTATGGCCGAGCCCCACTTTTCCCAAGGCAATTTCCGCACGGCTGTTGGCTTCCTCCACATCCATGCCGTGAAGTCGAAGGGCCATGGCCACATTGTCCAAAGCGCTTAATCGCCGGATTAAGTTGAAATGTTGAAAAACAAAACCGATTTTTTGACGGGCCTGCAACAGACGGGGCAAGTCCAATCCGGTAATCAACTGCCCGCCGACGATCACCTCCCCGGCATCGGGTTCGGTTAGCCGGTTGATACACCGAATCATGGTGGACTTGCCGCAACCGCTGGGTCCCATCACGACCACGGTCTCCCCCCGGGCAACCTCCAGGTCTATCCCGTTCAAAGCCCGTTTTTGACCGTAACTTTTATATAATCCGCGAATTTGCAACATCCGTCTTCACCTGCTACTTTCTATTATCCATACCCAATTGTCACCGTTTTATTTACTTCATCTGCATCTTCCACCGGTTCAGGATTTGCAGCATCCCCGGACGGCCCGCCGGAATCACGATCTCCCGCATAATGGTTTTAAAGGGCAGACCCAAAGACAATCCGGCCATAATCTCATCCCGGTTAATCGGGTTAATCTTCTCAGCCAATACAGAGATGAAGATTCCCAATACGCCGCCGATGATCCCCAAATGCCAGAGATTGAGATAAGGGATTTCCGCACCGGCAAGCCAGAGGGTCATCACCAGCCAAACTCCCCCAACGGCAAAGGCATAGAGATTGGCGGCGCTCAATATCTTCCGGGCCAACTGATACCCTTTATTCATCCAGCCGCTGCGGAAATCGACATGCTCCGGAAGGAATGAAAACCGCATTTGTTTCAACATGGAAATGATCAACGAATGATCCAGGATAAACATTAAGATCCACAAGATCGTCACAACCAGGGCGGCGATGACCGAACGCACTTCGCCCAGGATCTTATAGAGTTCGCCCCGGACATCCAACTGGATAGTCCCTGCCGGAAGCGTGGAAATTCCCACCTCGGAATCGCCCACCGCATCTTTGATGGCAGCTTCAACCATCGCCCGATCCACATTGGCTTTGGTAAAGATCTGAATCCGGTCTCCGCTGGACGTATCGCTGCCACCCACATATTTGTCGATCAAGTCAACCGTATTGCCGATTTCTTCGTCCAACAACCTCGGCAACGAATCTTTGACCTTTTCCAGTTCGGTAATGAGAGCGGACAAATCCACCTTATCGGAACCGAATACCCGATCGGTAATGATGGAAAGGCCGCTTTTCACCTCATTCATGTCAAAACCGGTAATTCCGGAAAGCACCTCTTCGGTGGAATCGAGCAACTCCATCATCTGCTGATGGTTTTCGCTCCCCGGCGTAAAGACGGCACCAAAATCATTGATCTGTTCCGCAAAAGCTTCCGCCTTATTCCGCCAGGACACCAATACCGATACCAGCGGATTAAACTGATTGATAAAATCATCCAGTTTCTGAATGCGGGAACGCAACGATTCCTCAACCGAAGTCAACTGTTCATTCAAGAACATCAACTTATCATAAATCCCGCCGGTGCCGCTTAACGAATTTTGCAACATCGGGCTGCCAATGATCAATTGGGCGGTATCCAATCCATTTAATGCCTGTTCAAAACGGCTTTCCAAGATCTGAACCCGACCGAAAGTTTTCGCCAAATAATCCAGATCATCGCCAACTCCGGCAATTAAGTTAACCATCTTGCTCAGGCTGCTGTTATCGACTTTACCGGTCAATCCGTCGATCCCTGATTTCATGCCGTTCAAGGCTTGCTTCACTTGAACCAGCTGTTCATATGCTTTTTCAATACCGCTGACCGTCAATCCGGCACCACCGGTGGAATTGTTATAATCCTCCACCGCTTGATCCAACGTGGTCAGAAGCTTAACCCCCTGATCCATCGCATAAACCAATTGCGCCTTTCTGCTGGATACCTCGACCTTCCCGACCACCGGGCCGATTTTGTCGTCGGCCAACAGTTTATAAGCGGACATATCCGTCAAATACTCGGCATCGCCCTGAATGATCAATCCCTGAACTCCGGAAGAGTCAACTGACGTCACTTTCACCACCACATTCAGAGGTTCCATGACGCTGCCGGTTTGCAACGGTTTTTCATTCCTCCCGTTCAATACCAGCAAATCGCCGACTTCCAGAGTTTGTCCTTCAACCGGATTCACTTTCACTTCCGCCGCATAGGCCAGTAAGAACTTCTTCACTTCCGACAAGGTATTCATCATATATTGATAGTTGCCGGAATTGCCGGACATAGTAATATCCTTGGCATAATCGATTCCCTTGATCCCAATCAAGGATTGAGAAACATCTTTACTCAACGTGAGCAAATCTTCCGATGAATAGGCGCCTTTTTCAAGGCGGACCTCTAAAATCTGATACTTGTCGAGTATCTTCTTAATCCCGGCTTCAACTTCCGATGCAACTTTGGAACTTTTCATGATAACGCCCATATTGCTTCCGTCATGGAAAGTAAAGTCCACTCCCGGGAGCTTTTCGACTTCATTGGCAATAATATCGAATATCGCCGACGGAATACTGGTGATATGCAGTTTCGGCTCGGTCATAATCGAAAAACTGCCGCTACCGGGAAGATTTTTGAAATAATAATCAAGGTTGTCAAATACCGCTTTAGTACGGTATTTCGACGGCAGGCTCACAAAGAACGTGGTTTTCCCGGCAACTGTGATCCCCGGTTTCAGAGTAGCTCCGGGGAACCGTTCCGCAATCACCTCGCGAATCCGCCGCGCCAGAGCAGTTTTCAATTCCTCCCGACCCTGGAAGAGAAGATCATACTCGCCATAATCGCCGATGACACCGGTAACCGCTTTCGCGAAATATTTATCGGTAGCCATGGCAAAACCGGCGGCAAATACGGCGGAAAACACAATGCCAACCAAGAGTAAAATGGTTATATCTTTAGCGAATGTATCTTTTCTCAAAATTTTCATCGTTACTCCTCCATCGGCATCGATTATACCACATAAAACGTAAACAAGGGGAACAAATTACCCGCTTTAGCTGCATAAATATCTGGTAATGATGGCAGAACCGGGTTTCCGGGCTGGTAAATTTGGTAGTTAATAACAGCATTAAATACTGGATTGAGGGTGCTAAGTACTAGGTACTGGGTGCTGGGTCCTAGAACCCATAACTTAAGACCTTATATCAGGATGCAGTTATGCACTGTGCACTGTGAACAGTGAACCATAAAACAAGACAACCCAAAAATAGAAAAAGGCAGCTTCGGCTGCCTTATCGGTTGCTTGGCTAACGGATCAGCACGCCGCCGGCCCGTGCCCTGACTGTATTGGGTTCTCCGAAAACCACCGGCTGGGTTGGTAACGTCTGATTAAATACGAGAGTCTGTACAGGCGTATCGAAAACGGTTACTCCCATGGCAATAACCACCGTTTCCCGCAATTGCGTCGGGGTAACCAACTCAAAACTCAAGAATTCAATCTCAGGCTCCAACTGACAGGCGGAACCCGCCGGAACTCCGGGAACGTCCACGAATCCGCTGAAAGGAATATCCACACCCACATGGCGGACAATGCCTTCCATATCCACGAAGAATATCTGTTTATGCAATGTTCCTTGGAAAATCACTTTGTTATCGATGACGAAACATTGGGCATCCCGGATACTTGCAACGATCTCATCAATTTTTTCAGCCGGAAGGGGGAGAGTTACCACATCGTCGACCAGGACCTGAGCGGTTGTTTCCGCCAGAACTGCCATATAAACACCCTCTTCCATTATCGGTTCCTCAGAAAACCGGTTCCGTTGACCGGTTAATATATCATATGAGCCTTTAATCTCAGGCAAACCGTGCCGGAAGCACTTTACGCTTTCCTCTCCAAAATAAAAGAGAGCCGAATCATCAGCTCTCTGAATCCAAGCATCAAAGCATCTCTCTGCTCCATATGCGGAACAAGCATGCCTGTTCCGTACATTTTTCTCTCATCCAATTCTCTTCGGAATAATTAACTTCTGGCCAATTTCAAGGTGGGAAGGCTCGACGATTTGATTGGCTTTCACCAGACTGGCGACGGTAGTTTGATAACGCCGGGCAATCCCCCACAGCGTATCGCCGGGTTGCACCAGATAAAAGAGCATGGACGGCCGGGTTTCCGGATCCGCCGGCGTGACCAGGGCACAATTTTCAACCGCCATGACGGAACGAGGGTTTTTAGCGACCACCGTGGCCCGAATGGTCCCGGTAAGCTGCAAAGTACGTTCTCCGGTAGCCTGGAGCTTTACCGCTTCCAACTCCAATTTGGGCCAAAGCAACGCGCCTGCAGTTAACCCGGAAAATTCCATCATTCCGGTTAAAGGCAGCTGATTATGATTGGCCTGCTGCCAATGGGCAATGGCCAGGCGTTGCTCTAAAACGCCGTCCGCCACATACTCCACCCAAAGATTGAGGCCGCCCTCGATGAAAACCTTGCCGTCTCCGGCTTCAGCCTTCAGAGCAACCGGCGCAACCGAATAAGACAAGATCCGTTCAATGGCAGGCAAATTGGACGGCAGGACGGCTTCCGTCTCAAACGGGACATCTCCGTGAGCCTCTCCGACATATTCTTCGAAATTGACCAACTGCCGCTCAATATCGACGATTTCTCCGGATTCGGCCTTGACGTCCACAACGATTTCTTTGATGGCTGTCCGTAATACATGGGCTTCACCCAAAATTTCAATTTGACAACGAATTTCGCGACTGGACTTCACCCCGATCTGAATATCGCCGACGGTAATTTTTGGGACGACCACCCCTTGCTCGATTTTAATCCGATCTAAGCCCACCTCCACGGGAATAGCGTTCCCAAACTCACGGCTCCACTCATTGACAAATATCTCGGTGGCCCGGCCTTCATCGTCGCAGCCGACATAGACCAGAGTCACTTCCAGGAACGCTTGAACGCCGTCGGCCCCGTTTTGAACGGCCGTTTCCACCGGCCGAACCTGGCAATCCAGAATGCGATGAATACCCGGCTTCAAATTAGGTAATGTCAGCGTATAATCCAGATTCAACCGGGCCTGCCTGCACTCGAGCATCTCTTCGACGACGACCTGTTCTTTTTCCACATTTAATTGGCCAACCGGCTGCAATTCCTTGACAAATGTCAGATTTTCCGCAGTCGCCGCCCGGAGGACCACTTCCAGTTCACCATGGAAAATGACGTCATGCGCCCCGTCCCGTTCGAACGAAGCGACCAACGGTTTAACCTCCACGTCAACATAAACCCCAGGGAAAATTCCCGGATATTCCACGGTCGCTTCAAAGGATATGCCCTGGGTCCCATTCCATCCAACCCCATACTCCAACGGCGGTTGGACATTCATCTCCGCTTCCTCGGAAACGTCGGCCTCGTTCGCCGGATTTTCCGTTTCCCGGACGGCATCGGCCTCTTCCGCGATAGCCACATACAATACATACGGATACACCATGCCGGTGACAGTCACTTGATTTTCGCCGACTGTTACCGACGGGATCCCGACACGGAAATACCCGCCTTTAAGCCGATTAATTGCAGGAAGTTCATCATCCAGTCGTAATGGGGCCTCCAAGGAAAGCCTTTGGGAAATTTCCTCCTTAAACGTCGGCGCAACGATCAGATCATATTCGCATTGAATACTCATACCAAACCTCCTATCACGATTTTTAACATTAACTACGGTTTATCGTCATGATTCAATATCAACCACCTCCCAAGCATCCTTGTGGAAGGAATATTACTCCAATAATTGGTATGATGTCTTTCCGGTTTTTAGACCCGCAATAAAAAAAACTGTCATCGCTGACAGTTTGCACCCTTGAAAGAGAATATCCCTTTTACCTAAAGATCTTTCAGTCTGCTTCCGGGCATCACCGCAAAGGCATGGGGCACCAGTTGAGAAAGGGTATTTTCCAACGGCGTCGGCCGGCAAATGACCGTTCCCGGAAAATGATGCCGTTTCAAATAATCAAAATAATCAACCCATCCCTGATTATCCCGATAATACAACTTTCGGTTTTCCCCTTGCTGCGTCCATTCCACCCGGGTTAAAAAGAGCTCCGGAAAGTAACGGGCCGAACGATAATGAAGCGCCCTCAAGATTTTGCATTCCCGGAATGAAACGTGCCGTCCCTCGGCGCCGCCCCACTCCCAGCCGTTCGTAACCACCATTGGGAAAACTCGGTGCATCGTGGCTTGGTTCAATTTGGGAAGCAACCGCCAATAGGCTTTCAGAACCGCTTCGATATCCTGATTATCCCGGCAAATGGGTGGCTCCGCCAATATCCACCGGCCATAGGAACATATCTCTGCCAACTCTGCAAACGCGATCCGATTATTAAGCCGCTTAAGATCCGGAACCACGGTAATAACTAAAAAATCAAATTGACCTTTGTTGAGCCCCTTCAAAACCGTACTTAAAAATTTGCTTTGAAGACCACGCCATTCCTGCGGAATATTTCGCAAATCCAAACCATATTTAATCCCCGGCAATGTCTTTAATGAGGCAATGAGCCGTCGCTGGCAGGACCTCTTCGTCAATATAGCCTCCCAAACTTCACCATCAGCGCCAATCCCATGGTAACTCTCTTCCGAAACAACTTCTTTACAATCCAGTTGCCCTGTGGAGGTTATCTCCGCCCATGAATGAAATGTTGCCGAAAAGAACGGAGAGGTTGACGGAACATCTTCCCAAGCAAACAACGCCTTTTCAGACAGCATCAGCTTCATGCCGGGGAACAATTTTTTTCTGGGATTGCCTTGACCGGCAATACTCTCCCACGCACTTGGCGCCACTCCGAATTTTTGAGAAATGGTCTCAATGCTGTCATATTTTTTTACCGTATAGATGGTACGCCCGGATTTTCCGGTCAATTGCCGTAATGCGGAAATAACCTGCTTGCCGGCAATACCGTCAATACGGAGCTTAAAGGTTTTTTCGGCTAAGATCACCGCTTCTTCGGTCAGAACGCCAAAATATCCGTCAACCTCGCCAAAATAAAAGCCGCCTTGCAACAACAGTTTCTGGAGTTCCCGCACATCGTTGCCCCGGCAGCCGTACCGTAACACCCTGTGCCCCAGCGGAAGTTGGTCCACTGTCACCAAACGCCATGCCATGTTCATACCTCCGACTATTACTGTATGAAAAAGGCATATCCTGCGTGCATGCTACCTTGCTCCGATTTTCAAAAAACAATTGACAGCGGACTGCAACGGTTATAAAATTAAGTTTAATATCTACCTTTAAACCCGATTATTTTTTTAACGTTTTATATGTCATACAATATAACTATATCACGGAAACCAGCAATCATGAGATGAATGGAAAGGAGTTGGCCATATGCCTAAAGTAGCTATCTATGATACGACCTTACGCGATGGCGCACAGGGCGAAGGCGTATATTTCTCGGTTGAGGATAAAATCCGAATCGTCAAACAACTGGATACTTTGGGAATCGATTATATCGAAGGAGGTTGGCCGGGCTCAAACCCAAAAGATTTCGAGTTTTATAAAGCGGCCACTTCTCTCCGGCTCAACCATGCCAAACTGGCCGCCTTCGGAAGCACCCGTCGGTTCCAAAACCGTCCTGAAGAGGATAAAACCCTCAATGACCTCTTGGCAACCGGTACACCGGTGGTAACCATCTTCGGGAAGAGCTGGGATTTACATGCATTGGAAGTCTTAAAAGTCAGTTTGGAAGACAATCTGAAACTTATCGAAGACTCCGTGGCTTATCTGGTCTCCCACGGGCGGGAAACCATCTATGATGCGGAACATTTCTTTGACGGATACAAAGCAAACCCGGACTATGCCATTGAAACTTTGAAAGCCGCTCTGCGCGGCGGAGCATCAACATTGGTCCTCTGCGATACCAACGGAGGGACCCTCCCTCTGGAAGCCTTGGACATTTTCAAACGGGTGGCTTCTCTGATCGACGCGCCCCTCGGCGTCCATTTTCACAACGACACCGGAGTGGCGGTTGCCAATACCATCATGACGGTTCAGGAAGGTGCCGTCCATTTTCAAGGAACCTTTAACGGTTACGGCGAACGGTGCGGAAACGCCAATCTTTCCGCCATCATCCCAACGCTCTTGTTAAAGTTGGGTTATGATGCCACTGCCAAAGAAAACCTTCACCTCCTGACCCAAACGTCCCGTCTCATCTCCGAACTGGCCAATCTGCACCACGACGAACGCCAGCCCTATGTGGGCGCCTCCGCCTTCGCCCACAAAGCCGGGACGCATCATGACGCTTTGATCAAAAATCCGCTCAGCCTCGAACACATCCGTTCAGAACAGGTCGGCAACGTGCGCCGTTTTCTCCTGTCGGATCAAGCCGGCCGAAGCACGGTGCTGAATAAAGTCAAAGAATTTGTACCGGAGACGGAAAAGAATGATCCGAAAGTCGTCAATCTAACCAATCAATTAAAAGAATTGGAAAATATCGGATATCAATTTGAAGCCGCCGAAGGCTCCTTCGACTTACTTATTAAAAAAGCGTTTAATCTTTATGAAAAAGCTTTTGAGCTGGAAGGTTTCCGGATCATCGTCGAAAAGCGGGGCGGCGATCAACCCGTATTGGCGGAAGCCACGATTAAAGTGAACGTCGACGGGGAACAAGAAATTACCGCCGCAGAAGGCGACGGGCCTGTGAACGCGCTGGACCAGGCCATCCGGAAAGCACTGCTCCGCTTCTATCCCGAAATCAAAAATATCAGCCTTATCGACTTTAAAGTCCGCGTCTTAGAGGAAAGTCGAGGCACTGCGGCTAAAGTTCGGGTATTGATCGAAAGCACCGACGGCGAAAGAACCTGGGGGACGGTGGGCGTCTCGGAGAACCTGATCGAAGCTTCCTGGCAGGCGCTGGTCGACAGTATCGAATACGGAATTCTTTACAAAAAAGAAAAGCCCCCGGAAAACGAGGCTTAATCAGACAAAAGGCGCGAGGTATGAAACTACAGTTGACAGTTCTTCTTTTTTCGGGTACACAGTTCCCAGTGCACAGTGTACAGCTTCATCCTGATATGAAGCCCTAGGTCTTGAGTCCTAGGTAATTTTCACCAACACCACGCCCAATCCAAAGCCAATGATAAACCCAAAGCCGGTCCAAAGAAGACCGGCGATTTTTTTGGCCATGGGCAGCAACTCTTGAATCACCAGAAAAATCATGGCCCCTCCGGCAAATCCCAACGCCAGCGAAGCCGCCCATCCCGAAATCTGTCCAACGAAAGCCCCGATCATGGCTCCCACCGCCATTGGAACTTCAACCAGAAACAAGGCAACCACAATTTTGAAAAACCGGACTTTGCCCAGTTTCAAAGCGGAAGCCATGACCATCCCCTCCGGAATATTATGAAGGGCCATCAAAGCGCCAAGTCCGCCCCAATATTGAATATGAGGATTGGCAATGAACATGGTTCCGAGGGCGACCCCTTCCGGAAAATTATGCGTTCCGATACCCATCCCCATGAGCAGTCCCAGCTTGGTGCTTTTGGAAAAGCGCCGCCGTGCATACCAGGGAAACAAGCGCATCATGGCCTCAAAATAGCGGATTATGATAACCCCCAGCCCCGTACCGAGAAGGGCCGGCATCCACCCTCCGTAGTACAAAGCTTCAGGCCATAAATCCAGCAAAACCACTGCCACCATGATTCCTCCGGAGAAGCCCATTAATCCGCTTTGTTTAACCGGGCCTTCTCCGAACCGGTAAATAACCAATCCCCCGAAAACCGTTCCGGAAATGCCCACTAAGAACCCGATTACCGCAGCCAATAGAATATCCATAACGTCACTCCCGTACCATTGTATGCCAGACTTTTGGCGGGATATGATGGATATTCTCCGGCCAAACTATAACCGTCGCAATAAGCTGCCTATGCATAAGTTTATGCGACACCTTTTAATTTTAGGGGGAATTCACTTGAATCAATGGCTGCCTTTCATCATGGCTGCGTTGGCAGGCGCACTCATGGCCGTTCAAGGAACATTCAACAGTATTCTGTCAAAAATCATTGGATTATTGGAGGGGACTTTCGTGGTCCATCTCATCGGAACCGTCGCCGCAGGCCTGATTATGTTGGTCATGGGGAACGGCCATTTTAACAAAGCGGCTCAAGTTCCATGGTATAGTTGGCTCGGTGGCTTAATCGGGGTGATGATCATTGTCGGGGTGGCCGTCAGTATTCCCAAATTAGGCGTAGGAATGGCCACCACCGCCATAATTGCAGCCCAATTGCTTACAGCATATCTGATTGATCATTTTGGCTGGTTTGGAACGGAACCCATCGCATTTAACTTTTGGAAAGCCGTCGGGATTATCCTCATCGCTACAGGGGCCAAAATCTTGTTGCATTGACATTTACCCCTCCAGTAGCTGCTTGATAACCTCCCGAACCTTGGTATCATTGAACGGCTTAACAATAAAATTGCAAGCTCCCGCCTCAATGGCTTCTAACACCAAGGCTTTCTGTCCCATTGCCGAACACATGACAATCTTTGCTTTGGGATCCAGAGCCCGGATGGCCCGGACAGCCTGGATACCATCCATTTCGGGCATGGTAATATCCATCGTTACCAAATCCGGGTGGCATTCCTGATATTTTTGAACGGCTTCTTTACCGTTGGTCGCTTCCGCAACCACCTCATAACCCATGGACTGTAAAATATTTTTCAGCATCATCCGCATGACTGCAGCATCGTCTACGATCATAATCCGTTTAGCCATCCTGATTCTCCTTTACTATCTTCCCGTTATCGACGATGATAATATTCCGGCAATATCTGAGCTAAAATTCGGATGAGGCTCTCTAAAATTTCACCGATCTGATGGGCTTGACGAATCGCCTCTTCCTGCTCGGATTTTCTTGCCAGAGTTAACGCCTGAAAATCCAGGGCGCTTAATGACAGTTGTCTTTTAATATTGCTCAAAGCCTCGATAATATGAATCAAATGATCCAAGCGGTTACGGCATTCATCATAATCCTCAAACATCCGGCCTACCCCCTGGCCTATATTATGTCGGCCGGGAATTAAAAGAAACCGGTGAAACCGGTTAAATATGCCTTCCAAATGTTTGGGATTTCACTTGGATTTCAGTTTAATTTAAATAAAAAACACCGACTGTCGCGAGGCCGGCCTGGTTTCTTAGCTTTATAATAAAAGCCGCCCTCCGTGGCGAACAATCAGCTTCCTTGCCTACTTCGTTATATGTATCGGACGGACCCGGCCTCTCCTGAATGAGTCTAAAGTCCTAAATCAACTCTTCATAAAGGGCCTTGGTTTTTTGGGCAATCTTATCCCACCCGAAATGGTCTTCCACCCGTTTTCGTCCTGCTTCCCTGAAGCGGGCGGCCAGTTCTGGATCTTCGGCTACCCGGCGAATAGCCGAGGCCAACTGTCGAGGATCGTCCGGCTGGACCAAAAGTCCGGTCTCCCCGTCGACCACCACTTCTTTAATCCCTCCCACCCGGGTTGCCACCACCGGCGCTTTGCAAGCCATGGCTTCCAGATTGATAATGCCGAAGGGCTCATAAACAGAGGGGCAGACAAATAAAACGGCATGACTGTAGAGTTGAATCACGTCCTGCTTGGGGACCATCCTGTTCATCCATTTAATCCTAGGATTTCCCTGGATCTTCCCGCACAATTCCTGCTCAATTTGGGGCGTATCCGGAGCACCGGCACACAACACCAAATGCAAATCGTTTTCAGGAAGACTGTTAAACGCCTCCACCAATTGAAAAATCCCCTTTTGCCGGCTGATTCTTCCCACAAACAGAATATAAGGATAATCGATACCTTCGGCATCTAAAAAATTCCGGTCCGCTGTCGGCCGATATTCTTCAAGGTCGATACCGTTATGGATCACCGCCACCCGTTCTTCCGGAACCGCGTAATGCTTTAGAATGTCCCGTTTCATCTCCTCAGAAACAGCGATCACCCGATCCGCATGTTCGACCGTATTCCGTTCGATCCATGAACTTATTGTATAACCGCTTTGTAGTTGCTCCTCCTTCCACGGCCGAAGAGGTTCCAGGCTGTGCATCGTCACCACCAGCGGGATCCCGTATAGATATTTGGCTAAAAATCCGGCAAAGAATGTATACCAGGTATGGCAATGAATCACTTCCCCGGTGACGGGCTCACGGTTAAATGCCAAATTGACAGACAAGGCATGAAGCACTTTCGTAAACGGCAAGGAACCGTGTTTCAACTCATCCCAGCCTGGATATCCCCGAACGGCCGGATTGGTTTCGTTTTGCCGCTGATCCCCGAACGCCCGGACTTCCACTTCCATGATCCGCGCCAAATACCGGGATAAGTAATCTACATGTACCCCTGCCCCGCCGTATATATACGGAGGATATTCATTGGTGAACAGTGTGACTTTCATGAAAAACTCCTTTCAGTGTTTAGTCTTGGATACCGGTTCACAGTGCACTGTTATACATAACTGTCAACTGTCATTACACTTTCTCCACCAACCGCTTCAGCCCGTTTTTGGGGATAACTGCCCAATCGGGGCGATATTTCAGCTCATAATCCAATTCATAGACGACCCGTTCCAACTGGAAGAGTTCCAGCAGTTTACGGCTTACCGCCGGTTCAGGCAGCCATTCCCGGCCGCAGGTTGCACAATAACCCTCCCAAAACCTGTCGGCCAGTTGGCCTTCCAATGTTTCTCCGTCGGTCAAATCCATCCCGTGAATGCGGTAACTGAAAGAACGCAGCATGGACGCCACATCTTTCAAAGGTGAATCGTAACACCCCCGCTCATGAATGGGTTTCAACGGTTCACCTTCGAAATCAATCAGCAACCAACCGGAATCGGTTTTCAATACCTGCTCCAAATGGAGGTCGCCGTGAATCCGGAAACAATATCCCAGATCACATCCAGTCAAAGCCTGTTTCACCTTTTTTAGTTTGTCTGCGGCAACACCCGCTTCAGCCGTCAATTCTTCGTTAAAGGTAAGGAAGATGAAGTTTTCCAGATTCTCAACTTTTTCCGCCAACATCTCTGCAGTAAAACGGAGAAAACGATTCTCTTCACGGCTGATCTGGGCCAGCTCCCGGTGAAACTCACCGAGAGTTCTCCCCAATGCGACGGCTTCATGGAACAATGCTTCGCGATCTGCCACCAAACGCCGACACACTTCCCAGCCGCTGCCGTGATGGGATACCCATTCCTGCACCATGGCCAATGTATAGTGATGGCCGTTGGATGATTGATAAGATAATGAGCCGTACACTTTCGGAACGATTCCGGCTTTTTTCCGACTTAATGCCCGGTTCAATCCCAACTCCGGATTGATTCCGGGGAAAACCAGGCGGTAATTTTTGATTAAAAAACGTTGGGAAACAAAGAGGAGAGAATTGCTGGATGAACCGTGCAAACGGCCTTGAGCAGGCAGGACCCACGGTTCCGAGGAGAAGATAAACCAGCCGGAGGCCGTCTCATACACTTGCTCCAGAAAACCTTGTTGGAATAGCGACCAATAATACGGGGAATGGACTCCGTCGAAAAAAGAATATCCGCCTTTGACAAAGAGGGGTCGTTCTTCCCTTTCTCCCCGGACAGCCCATAACGGTATAAAATAAAAAAAACCAGCAGCTTCCGGTGGAGATGGGGTTACGGAGAACAAAAGCAAGCATAACCGGTGGTCGCTGAGCGTATCCGGTTGAAAAGTCAATATATCTTCGAGCGTTAACTCGCCGGAATGCCCCCGATGGGAAAACCATCGCTCCGAGGCAAAAAAAGCCGGTTCCAAGCGGGCGCAGGCATTGCTTAACCGGGTATCCGTCACAGGCTTCCAGAACACCAAAGACCTCCGTCAGTACAAACCTTGGTATAATTGACAATAGGTTCACGGTTCACGGCACACAATTCACAAACAACCAGTTACTGAAATCATGTACTGTGCACTGTGTACCATGTACCACCCGACTTCACTTTTAAGCCTGTTATTATATTTTCTTTCCGGCAAAAATTTGATTCATTCGCTCGCTATATTGTCCGGGCTGGGTATAGATGGTTAAAGGAGGTAAAACTTGCAAACCGGGTTTCCCGCCGGGGCGGGCTTCCAGCAGCACCAGGTTGCTTCCGGCATCAGGATAGGAGTATACAAAGCAAAGCCGCTTCGGCGTGAGATGATGTTGAATCATGACAGTGATCAATTCCGCCAGCCGCTCAGTGGGATAAATCGCCGCCACCCGGCCGTTCCCTTTTACCAATCGGGAAGCGGCCCGGACCCAATCCTGAAGGGTACAGGCCACTTCGAACTTGGCCATGGCCAAGGCTGGATTTTCGGAAACAACCCCCGCTCCGGCCGGATAATACGGCGGATTGGTCACTACCCAATGAAATCCGTTGACCGGCAACTGACGGTGAATTTCCCGTAAATCCCCTTGGATAATGGTAATCTGATTTTCGAGCCGGTTCAGTCGAACGCTTCGCCGGGCCATGTCCGCCAACTCCGGTTGAATTTCCACCCCGGTCACCCGGGATACGCGGTTCTGGCCCGCCAATAACAGGGGCAATACCCCGCTTCCCGTTCCCAGATCAACAATGGTCTCCGACGGTTTGGGACGGATAAAGCCGGTTAATAAGAACGCATCCAATGTGAATTTAAAAACAGCCGGATTCTGAATGATCTGTAAACCCTGATAGCCCAAGCGGTCAATCCTCTCTCCGGGCTTTAAAACAATATTTCCATTGGTCACCGCTTTACTCCTGAACTATACACAGATTATCATTAACAACGGACTCTTTGAATATTGGCCCCCAAATTCCGAAGCTTTTCGTCAAAACGCTCATATCCCCGGTCGATATGATGGACGCCGGACACCTCGGTCACTCCGTCAGCCACCAGGCCGGCAATGACCATGGCCACCCCGGCCCGGATATCCGTGGCTTCAACCGGGGCTCCGCTCAACCGTTCCACGCCGCGGAAGATGGCCGTATCCCGTTCCACCTTTATCTCCGCCCCCATCCGACGCAACTCATCCACATACCGGAAACGGTTGTCGAAGATGGTTTCCCGGATAATACCCGCGCCTTCCGCCTGAGATAACAACACACCGAAGGGCGCCTGGAGATCGGTGGCAAACCCGGGAAACACTGCCGTATCCACATCGACCGCTTTCATCCGGCGGTTGGCCCGGATCAAAATATCCGTATCCCCTTCAGTTATTTCAGCGCCGGCTTCCCGCAATTTGGCGATGGGAATCCGCAAATGTTCGGACAAGACATTGGTCACCAACACCTCGCCGCCGGCAGCCGCCGTTGCGATTAAAAACGTCCCGGCTTCAATCCGGTCAGGAATGGGCGAATGTTCACAACCGTGAAGTTCCTTAACCCCCTCGATCCTTATGGTATCAGTACCCGCCCCGCGGATTTTTGCCCCCATGCTGTTCAGCAAAATGGCCGTATCCACGATTTCCGGCTCTTTCGCCGCATTTTCCAAAATAGTCACACCGTCGGCCAAAACCGAAGCCAACATCATGTTGATGGTCGTGCCGACGCTGCACTTATTAATATAATAGTTGGCGCCTGTCAGACGGCTGGCTTTGCAAATCATAAACCCATGTTCCACCGAAACTTCCGCACCCAACGTCTGAAAACCGCGCATATGCAAATCGACAGGGCGGGAGCCGATCTCATCCCCGCCCGGCAATGCGACTTCAGCCTGGCCCACCCGCCCCAGCAGGAGTCCTGCCGTGTAAACCGACGCCCGGATCTTGCGGACCAGTTCATACGGGGGCTTATGATCAACAATGTCTTTGCCGTTGATATAAACACACCTTTCCCCGAACCGAACCTGAACCCCGGTGCTCCGCAGGATCTCCGCCATGGTATATACATCGCTGTTAGATGGAATATTGCTTAAACAAACATCCTCTTTCCCCAAAGCGGCGGCAGACATCAATGCCAAAATACTGTTTTTGGAACCGCTGATTTCAACCGTTCCCCGAAGTTTATTCCCTCCGATCAGAACCAACTTATCCCCCATCAAATCCCTTCTCTCTCTAGATAGTCATGAACCAATTCATCCAGAATCTGATCCCGTTCCAACTGTCTGATCATTAAGCGGGCATTCTGATGATTGGTGATATAGGTCGGATCTCCGGATATTAAGTAACCGACAATCTGGTCGAGGGGATTGTAACCGTTTTCCCGAAGCGCACGGCAGACATGTCTCAAAATCGCGGAAACTTCGTTCTTGGATGGTAATTGCGCCGCAAACTCCCGGGTATCGTCCATATGCAAACTCATAATATGTATCCCCCTTCGCAACCTCCTGGAATCCATCCCATTCGGGCCGTTTGCGCCTTATTTTTTCCAAATTGCCGGAAATAATCCGTTGACACATCCTTCAGGCGGCTGCTGCCAACACTGAATCATGCAACGCTCTATTATTAGACATCCACACCGAATCCCCTTTTAAATTCTTCCGGTTTTTATTAAATCTCGGGAACAATTTATCGAATAATAAAACAAAAAAGAGGACTGTGACGTCCTCTTCTCAAGCGCATTGCAATTGTTTGCGGAACCAGTCGCCGGAAACTTTCTCTTCTTCCAGCAAAACGTCGCAGATTTTCCGGATGAACGGTTCTTTATCGCGTAAAATATTTCTCACGCGGGTTTGCTGTTCTTCCAAAATCTCTTTTAAAGCTTCATAAATCCGTTCCTTACCGACCAAATCTTCCTGGACAATTCCCAATTTGGACAGGCCGGTTAAAATCAGCTGTTTGCCGATGGAAGTCGCCTGTTCAAAATCATTGGAAGCCCCGGTACTCCAGTTATGATAGATCAATTCTTCAGCCAAAGCACCACCCAGGCATATGGCTATCTGATCTTCAAGATACCCTTTGGTATACAGATATTGCTCCTGTTCTTGGGCTTGGCGCATGAATCCCAGGGCTTTGCCTCTGGGGATCACCGTCAAAGTGGCCACCGAGCCTGGTCGGACCGTTTCACTGACCAATGCATGTCCGATTTCGTGGACGGCAACCCGTGTCAATTCTTCCCGGTCCACTTTGCGTTCGAGTTTCTCCCCGAGCATCACTTTGTCAATGGCTTCCCGGATATCATCCATCTCAATCTGGGTCCGTTCTTTCCGATAAGCCAAGATGGCCGCTTCATTGATGAGGGACTCCAGATGCGCTCCTGAAAATCCAAAGGTGTCTTTGGCCACTTCATCCAGATCAACTCCGGCAGCCAAAGGTTTTCCTTTCGCGTGAATGTTCAGAATATGCATCCGTCCTTCCCTGTCGGGAAGATCCACTTTCACCTGGCGGTCGAACCGCCCCGGCCGAAGGATGGCCGGATCAAGCATATCCGCCCGATTCGTCGCGGCAATCACCACAATATTCACGCTCTCCTCGGGCTTAATCCCGTCCATCTCCACCAACAACTGGTTCAATGTCTGGTCATATTCCAAATGGGAGCTGTGACTGCCCCGTTTTCCGGCGATAATTTCAATTTCATCAATGAAAATGATGGCACTTTGTTTATTCATTTTCGTTGCAAGTTGCCGGGCTTTATTGAACAATTGCCGTACCCTTTGGGCACCCACACCGGCATAGAGCTCGACAAATTCGCTTCCGGAGGCCGATACGAACACCGAATCGGTATAATTGGCCGCAGCCTTAGCCAACAGCGTCTTTCCGGTTCCGGGCGGTCCGGTCAAGAGAATCCCTTTAAGCGGCCGGATCCCCAACTGTTGCACGGTTTCCCGGTCTCGCACAAAATCCAGAGCTTCGAGAAGCTCCCGTTTGGCAACTTCCTGCCCTCCGATGTCGTCAAATCGGACGCCGGTATCGACCCGCCCCGCGGACGGATTGCCGACGAATTCAAACTGATTGCCCATTTTGCCCTGAGTGAGCAAATAAAGAACGAGCAACGCCCCGCCGATTAGGAAAAGAGGCGTCAGATCAATTCCCCGGCTGGTTAAAAATACCGCCGTTCCAAGAGTTATACCAATTAAAAGCTCACGATAACGCATCATATGGAACCACCTCCCGAACCCGTATCATTGAACGTCACCCAACGGGACGTCCGGGGGACGGCTTGGTACAGAAAATGGGAACCTTCTTCAAGCTGAACATAGACATATTCTTCAGTTAAATAAACCTTGCTTGTCACGCCATTCCCCTTCAAATTATCCAAAGCGGATTTCAACTGGATGTAATGGCCGGAAGCCAATGCTTCTTCCAGATAAAACGATAGGTCGTAATGAACTTTTTCGAGGCGCTGGTTGGGATTGCTTTGTATCACAAACGATGTCACCGGTTTATGATGATACCGTTCGACTTTCGCCTTAACAAACTCCAATAATTCCTTAAGATCATCCGTCTGTTTTAACGTCAGTTCAACCGCAACTCCGTTCTCAACCGGTCGCACCGCAAAATGCCGGATTTGACCCTTACTCAAAATCTCCTTCTGAAGTGGTTCGTTAACTTTCCATTTTGTATTTAACGCCTGCCCGCCGAATAAAAGTGCCAGCGTACAAGCGAAAGCGGCCACTACCATCCACGTCTGAAGATTTTTAAAATACTTCATCGGCATCTTCCTCCTTAGTTAACATAAAAAATTTTAACACAAAAAAATATCGCCTTGTATAGGCGATTGCTGGAACAAAAGTTTAGGTATGAGGCGTGTTATAGTTGACATTTTACACTTGACAGTGGACAGTTCTTTCCCGGGTACACAGTACATAGTTCACGGTGCACAGTGCATAGCTGCATCCTAATATAAGGTCCTAGGTCTCGGGTACTAGGTCCCAGGTTCTGGGTTATGGAAGGAACGCTAACGCGTTCCTTCCTAGAACCAGTGCCTAGCACCTAACACCTAGAACCCAATGCCATTTTTCCTTTACACTTTAAAACTGTCAACTGTCCCAACTGTCAACTGTAAACTAACTATTAGACCCAGGGCCTATTACCCAGTCCCTATTGAATAACCGGCAGACGTTTCTCCTTGAGTACCTGATTCAATAATGTCAAATCATAGATCTTCTCCAAATGGGGTTTATCTTTTCCCAAAAAACCCAGGCGGTAAGCACGGTCCGCTGAGATGAAGAGGGTCTTCATTGCCGGATCCCAGGTTAACTCAAACCGGCTAAACGCCTGTTTGATGATGTTCTCCGGCAGAGAAGCACTGGTAATGGCATGCAGCTCCCGGTTTAACATTTTTTGATAACGCTCCGGATCCCCATTGATGCGTTGGGTTAATTCCACATGAGCTTTCAACCATTTCTTGACCAGCCCGGGATAATTCTTCAGAAATTTCTGGGACACGATAATATTGGCGGTAACAAACTGCCCTTTATCCCATAAACTGCGTTCATCCACATAGATCACGCCCCGGGCCTCCGCGACCAGACGGCTGACCCATGGTTCTACGGTCCATGCGCCGTCGATCTCTTTCCGTTGCAAAAGATTCAATTGATCCGGATTGGGCACCGGTAAAACATGGACTGTCCCGCCTTGCTGCACCGGTTTCAGTCCATGGGACATCAGATAATATCGTAAAGCCACATCCTGGGTGTTTCCTATCTGCGGTGAGGCCAGTTTCAGGCCGCTCAATTGCTTGGGCGACGTGATCCTCAGATCGGAACGCAATACCAGCGAAGCTCCGCCGCTGGCCGCACCGGCCACAATCTTCAGCAGTTTGCCCTGCGTCCGGATATATCCGTTGATGGCCGGATTTGGCCCGATATAGGCCAAATCCAGATGCCCCGCCATCATGGCTTCGATGACCGACGGACCCGCATTAAAAATATATTTTTTTACGGCCACGCCCGAACCCAAAGCCTTATGAAACGTCCCGTCGGCCATACCGATAACCGCTTGGGCATGGGTAATATTGGGGAAATACCCCACCTTCATCTCCTGTCCGGCCAGACCGGAAGAGAGCGCCAACCACCCCATCCCCGTCAGCAGCAACCATCCAATGAGCCATTGACGCACCCTGTTTCCCCCCTTAGCATTAGTCACCTCCCTATCCTATGCTTTAATCCTGCATTTTGCCTCCATTGGGTATAATTGTCCCTGCTTAAGGAAAACATCATGACAACCTGTTGTTATGGAGGAAAGTCATGAATATTGCCCAATGGATCATTGCCCAGCTTTCCGCTTGGGGCGTTCGTTCCATCTACGGCGTACCCGGAGATGCCATCTTGCCGTTTATCGATGCATTGGCCGGCGACAACACCATCTGGTTCTATGCCGTACGCCATGAAGCAGCTGCTGCCCTGATGGCTTCCGCTGAAGCCAAACTCACCGGAGAACTCTCCGTCTGCATCGCCACCAGCGGCCCGGGTGCCGCCAACTTAATCAACGGACTAGCCGATGCCAAAAACGACCGGGTGCCGGTCCTGGCCATCACCGGACAGGTGGACAGCAGCCAAATAGGTACCGATACCAAACAGTACATCGATCAAAGCCGGCTTCTCTCCGCAGTCGTCAGTTACTCCGGTTTGATCGCCCATGCAGCAGCCTGCCCCTCTGTATTTGTCAAGGCGCTGCGAACAGCCGTCGCTTTGGGAACTACCGTCCATATTGAAATCACAGCCGACATGTGGAACCAGCCTGTCACCGTGCCGGTCCGCACTCCGGAGCCCTATCTGAAAACCGCCTGTGCTTCCGACGAAACCGTCCTCCGGCAACTCATCGACCGGCTGAACCAGGCGGAACGTCCGGCCATTCTCGTTGGGCGCGGCATTCAACGGTGCGGCTCGGAAGTGATCAAGCTGGCGGAGAAATGGCAAGCCGGCATCGCCCACTCCCTGCCGGCAAAAGGCCATGTGCCGGGCAACCATCCTTTGGTCCTCGGGGGACTGGACGAAGGAGGAAGCGAGGCTGCCCGCCGTCTGTTCGAGGAAGCCGACCTTATCCTGATCCTCGGCTCCACCTGGTGGCCAAAACCCTTTGTCCCATCCTCGGCCCAAATCATTCAAATCGACGCCGATCCCTTAAACATCGGACGTATGGCGCCGGCAAGTTTCGGAGCAGCCGGAGACCTGGCCAAAATCATTCCGCTGATTTCCCAAGCCATTTGCCCGGCGGACCGCACCTCTTGGGTGAACCGCCTTCACGTCATGCGAAAGGAATGGGAATCCCGGATCGCCCCGGAACTTCTCCCCGCCGAACCTATTCCGCCGGGCTTTCTCATCAAAACCCTGGAAGACCGCATCGCCACCGACGCCGTTATCGCCCTGGATGTCGGCGATCATACCGTCTGGTTTAACCGGATCTTTACCGGCTCCGGCCAGACGGTCCTGGCCTCCGGAAACTGGCGGACCATGGGCTTCGGCCTTCCGGCAGCCATCAGCGCCAAAATCGCTCGGCCCGACCATCAAGTCGTCGCCTTGGTCGGCGACGGCGGTTTTGCGCAAAGCATGGCCGAATTCGCTACGGCAGTCCGTTATCAGCTCCCCATCACGGTCATCGTCATGAACAACGGCTGGCTTGCCATGGAACGGGATAAAATGGCGCTCAAAGGGATGAACCCGGAGGCATTGACCCTTACCAATCCGGATTTTGGCCGATATGCCGAAATCTGCGGCGGACGGGGATTTTCAGTCGCCCAAAGTGACCGGTTGGCTGATGCACTCAACGAGGCATTCAACTGCAACATGCCGGCCATCGTGGATGTTAAAACCGCTGCACCGCTTTTTCCGGGACTCCGGGCAAAAGCGGCCCGCACCCAATAAAAAAAGCCATCCATATTGGATGGCATTTCTGATAATTTTTCTCTTCACGTATTAGGGATAAGCCGACAGGGCCACTCCGTTCTTTTCAAGCAAAGCATAGATCTCTTCCAACGCGTTCCCTTCCATAATCTCCTGAATATACGTATGGGAGTACTCCTGTTCATTCAAATTTAAGCGGATCGGTTTTTCCAAACAATTGCCTTGGCGGTCGATGAGGATCCGGATATCCGGGCGGAAGGGCTGGCCGTAATTGATACCGACCACTTTGGCTACTTCACCGGAGTTCAGCTTGACGATACTGCCAATCGGATAAATGGCCATCGCCGTAATAAATGCTTTTAATATCTTTAAATCGTACAAATGAGAATTGCCCAGCAGGTTCCGTAGTGCCTCATGGGGAGTCAACCGCGGCCGGTGTTTCCGCATGGAAACGCACGCATCATAAACATCGGCTACCGCAATAATCTTACCGAAAAGCCCGATGGCGTCGTCGGTTTTCCCGTCAGGATAACCGCTGCCGTCTTCACGCTCATGATGTTCCAAAACCCCGGATAACATTTGTTCCGAAAAATTACCGGAAGCCAATAACATATCATATCCGAAACGAGGATGGGACTTGATCTTCTCCCATTCTTCGTTGGTTAATTTGCGATCATGGTCGTAAATGGAACGTTCCAGCTGAATCATGCCATAATCATGCAACAAAGCCGATAAACCCAGTTCCCGTAATTGTTCTGCAGACAACTTAATGGCTCTGCCGATAATCAATGACAATACGCAGACATTCACAGAATGGGCAAACAGATAGTTATCATAAGTTTTCATATGGCTCAAATTGAGAAGCACATTGCTGCTTAAATCGATCTGCTCGTTCAGATCGCCAACCATCCCCTGGAGCAATACCGGATCGAGCATCTCCGCGTTGTCCTGGGAGAGAATGTTCTGAGTGATCCCAACGACCCGGTCATGGGTAACCGACATTTGAGCGGCAATGGCCGCCTCTTGCTGCTCAATCACGGAAAGAGACGGCTCTTCCACATATATCTCCGTGAAATTCCAATTGAGTAATTTCTGAATATAATCGCTGGTCAGTTTCGTTCCTTCACTGACGATCAACAATCCGGACTGATTGTAGATATCCCGGGATACAACCATTCCCGGAACCAACGCATCAATTTTAACTAAATTCATTCAGACCCCCGTCACTATTGCAGTCAAATATCCTCTTCAGATAGAGCGACATTGATATCTATCTGGCCAAAATCCGTGATCAGCGGTATCACCAATATTTGAATGTTTTTAATCGAGATCAGCAACTCTTTCCCCATAATTAACGTTGGAGGAGTAATCGTGCAATTAAACCCATTATGACTAAGCTCCGATGCGGCATTGCCGGTAATCATATTCCCCAGTTCATTGACGGCGCTTTTGCATAATTCATCGAATTCAGTCACCGGCATTCCCATCATCATCATTTGCGCCACTTTCATGGCTGCATCCAGATTCATGCTGTACAAGACCTGGCCGCGAACATCGCCTGTCACACCGATAATGGTGTTCACATCATTCCCTTGAATCGGAGACGATTGCAGGCTTAATTTTCCCTTTTCCGTCCTTTGATTCCCCAAACGTTCCAATACCATCGTGGCTGCAGCAATAAACGGATTAATAAATTCAACTCTCATATGTTCCTCCGTGAAAATGCATGTAGATAATGGCTTACTTTTCTTTTCGGCAAAATTCGACTTTTTCCTTATATCGTTTTGCCAAAAATCAAAGAACCCTTATAAGAAAAGGGTTCTTTCTCTTTAATCTTCTTTATTATACCATCTGGCGTAAAAATCCGCTACTCTTTTTCAAAGATCAAAGCACCGTCTTTCACAGCAGCCACCACCGTAGTCCCCGGACCCAGATTGCCTTTCAACAATTCCTCCGACAACGGGTTCTCTATCAACCGTTGTACGGCACGACGCAACGGCCGGGCTCCGAAATGAGGATCATACCCCTCTTTAGCCAAAAATTCTTTGGCTTCTTCCGTCAACTTCAAGGTGATGCCCTTCTCTTTCAGTTGGTTGCACAACGGTTGTACCATCAGATCCACGATGGACTGAATCTGTTCCTTGTTCAGGGCATGGAAGACAATCACTTCATCGATACGGTTTAAGAATTCCGGCCGGAAGGTCCGTTTCAGCTCCTCCAACACATTATTCTTCATCTTCTCATAATTGTCTTCCTCTTCCGTACTGGTCATCTGGAAACCCAACGGGCCAGAACGCTCGATCAGATTGGCCCCCACATTGGACGTCATAATCACCACCGTATTCCGGAAATCCACGGTCCGACCGTGGGAATCGGTGAGGCGGCCGTCTTCCAGGACCTGCAACAAAATATTGAAGACTTCGGGATGGGCCTTTTCAATTTCGTCCAATAACACCACGGAATAAGGTTTCCGGCGGACCCGTTCGGTCAATTGACCCCCTTCTTCGTACCCCACATACCCCGGCGGCGAACCGACCAAGCGGGAGACCGTATGGCGTTCCATATATTCCGACATATCGATACGCACCATGGCGTTCTCATCGCCGAACAAGGCTTCCGCCAAAGCCCGGGCCAATTCAGTCTTGCCAACGCCGGTGGGCCCTAAGAAAATGAAGGAACCAATGGGCCGTTTGGGATCCTTCAGCCCGGCCCGGGCCCGGCGAACCGCCCGAGATACGGCTTCCACCGCTTCATCCTGCCCAATGACCCGCTGATGCAAGATTTGTTCCATGTGCAACAACCGTTCGGTCTCTTCCTGTTTGAGCTTGGCAACCGGTACTCCCGTCCAACTGGAGACCACTTGAGCCACCTCTTCTTCCGTAACGGTGGACTCCACCATTCCCCGCTTGCTCTTCCATTCATTCCGCAGGTTTTCTAGTTGTTGCAAAGTTTTTTGCTCCTGATCCCGCAGTTCAGCAGCTTTTTCAAACTCCTCGTTTTTGATGGCCGCTTCCTTCTCCTGTTGAATTCGGCTCAGCGACTCCTCCAGATTTTTCAAATCCGGCGGAGTGATCGTGGTTTGCAGCCGCACCCGCGAAGCCGCCTCGTCAATGAGGTCGATGGCTTTATCCGGAAGGAACCGATCCGTAATATAGCGGTCCGACAAATCCACCGCCGCCCGAATGGCACCGTCGGTAATCTTTACCCGATGATGGGCTTCATAGCGATCCCGTAACCCTTCCAAGATTTTCACCGTCTCTTCGCGGGTGGGTTCCCCAACGATAATCGGTTGGAACCGCCGTTCCAAAGCAGCATCCTTCTCAACATGTTTCCGGTATTCATCCAACGTGGTTGCCCCGATGCATTGCAATTCTCCCCGGGCCAAAGCCGGTTTGAGAATATTGGCTGCGTCGATGGCGCCTTCAGCCGCACCGGCCCCGATTAACGTATGCATCTCGTCGATAAACAGGATCACATCGCCGGCATTCCGTATCTCTTCCATCACCTTTTTCATCCGCTCTTCAAATTCGCCGCGATATTTGGAACCGGCCACCATCGAACCCAAATCCAACGTAATGACCCGTTTGTTCAATAAGACTTCCGGAACGTCCCCGTGAACGATCTTTTGGGCCAAGCCTTCAGCAATGGCCGTCTTCCCGACGCCCGGTTCACCGATAAGTACCGGATTGTTCTTTGTCCGGCGGGACAAAACCTGAATCACCCGTTCAATCTCTTTATCCCGGCCGATCACCGGATCCAGTTTTCCGATCCTGGCCTGTTCCGTCAAATCTCGGCCAAACTGATTCAATGTCTGCGTCTTATTGGCATTTCTCGCTCCGCCGGGCTGATTGGCCCAGGCGCTGTTTCCGCCCAGCAAACTGAATACCTGTTTCCGCACTTTCTCTAAATCTGCTCCCAAGTTCTTCAATACCTGGGCGGCAACCCCTTCCCCTTCACGAATCAATCCCAGCAGCACATGCTCGGTACCCACGTAATTATGGCCCATTTGACGGCCTTCATCAATAGCCAGTTCCAAAACCCGTTTTGCCCTGGGAGTAAAGGGAATTTCCGCAAAAGGATTGGGTTCCCCGACTCCGATAATCCGTTCCACTTCATGGCGAATCTTCGCCAAATCAATATTTAAACTTTCCAACGCCTTGGCTGCCACGCCTTGCCCTTCGGCGACCAAACCCAACAAAAGGTGTTCGGTCCCCACCACATTATGGCCCAATCGGGCCGCTTCCTGCTGAGCAAGGTACACAACTTTGCGTGCACGTTCCGTAAACCGTTCAAACATCGTTCATCACCTCATTTTGCATTCAATTTTTCTTTGATAATCATAGCCCGATGGTAATCCCGTTCAGCCGGAGACATCTCCCGCCCGAACACTTTTTGCAAAATGGACGTGCGGGTTAAAAAAAGCAATTCCCGGATTTTGACCTTTTGAATCTCAGGTATGATTCCCAAATCCGCACCGAGCTTCACATCGGAAAGCAGCTTCAAGGCTTCCTGAGTGGTCATCAACCTGGCCTGCGTTAATACGCCATAGGAACGGCCAATCCTATCCTCCAACTGGAGACGGGACTCTTTCAGAAGATTGGCCCGTACATTGCGCTCCTGTTCGATAATTTGTTTGCACACGCCTTTCAGATTGTTGGTCAATTCCTCTTCCGAATGTCCCAATGTCACCTGGTTGGAAATCTGATACATGTTTCCGAGGGATTCCGTCCCTTCGCCGTAAAGACCGCGAATATTGATGCCCACATGCGTCAATGCGGTAAGCATCTGCTTAATCTGGTCCACCATGGCCAATCCCGGCAAATGCAACATCACCGAAGCCCGCAGGCCGGTTCCCACATTGGTCGGACAGGACGTGAGATAACCCCGGCGTTCATCATACCAATAGTCCAAGTATTCTTCGAGAAAATCATCAACATCATTGGCCAGCTTCAATGCATCATCCAAAGCAAAACCGCCGCGAATGGCCTGAATGCGCAGATGATCCTCCTCATTCACCATGATACTAACCGTCTGCGCTTCATTGATAATCAACAGCTGATAGGCTGGATTTTCAATAAATTGCGGGCTGCACAGATGCTTTTCCACCAAGACCAGCCGTTGATTGGGTGTCAGATCGGCCAGACGAATCGGAGGGAGAAACGCAAACGTCCCCGTCCGGCCCACGGCCTCGCTGACCCGTTTCACCACCTGCTCCAACTGATCCTTACCCGCATGCCCCGGAAAAGGAAAACCCTTCAAATTTCGGGCCAAACGAATTCGGCTACTGATAACAACATCACCGGCTTCCCCCTCCGAACGAACCCATTCCGGTAAAAAATCCTTTGGGATACCCGCATTCATCGTCATTTCCCTCCCGTTTACAATTGCTGCTGGAGCCGGCGGATTTCATCGCGAATTTGAGCTGCCTTCTCATATTCTTCCCTGGCGACCGCTTGCTGCAGCTGATGTTTTAATTGTTCCATCTCCTTCAGGAGGCGTACTCTCCCTCCGGTCCGGCGGGGGACTTTCCCAGTATGGACTGTCCCGCCTTGAACCCGTCTGAAAAGCGGTTCCAAACTCGCCTGAAACGCATGGTAACATTCGCCGCATCCGAGCAACCCCTGATTTCTAAAATCAGTAAAAGTCAAACCGCAGTTGCGGCAGGTTAACTCTCCGACCATACCCGGCTGTTGGTATAAAAAGTCTCCATCCAGCAATCCGGCAATGAGATTTTGAAATGTAAAGTTCGGTTCGATCATGATTCCCAGCTCATTTCCGGCCGCTTTCGCACAAATTTCGCATAAATGCAGTTCCGTCTTTTCATAGTTGATGACTTTCGTCAAATGGATCGTGGCCGGCCTCTCCTGACAGCGTTGACATAGCACTTGACTCACCTCGATTATTCTTACTCTTTATTTTTAAAGCCTATAACCAGGATGATAGCTTTCACCAATTTGGCCCGGAGTATGGCAGCGGATTCACCGTGGAGGTCGGAAAAATACTTGTTAAACAACTCCCGGCAAAGCACCACGTCTGTACTGTCCAACAGTTCCCGGGCAGCCAATTTTTCCAGGACGTCTTCCACAACCTCCGCATCCAGCTTCTCCGGGATCAAACTCTCGACCGTCTGGACGAAATCCCCATTGTCCTGAGGGACTAACGTAATACGGATAAATCCGCCGCCGCCCCGTTTGCTTTCCACCAAATACCCTTTTTCAAAGGTAAATCTGGTCTCCAAAACATAATTGATCTGCGACGGAGCGCAGCGAAACATTTTGGCCAATTCGCGGCGTTGCAATTCCACTTTTCGCTGGGTTAATAAAATATTTCGGAGATATTGTTCGATAAAATCTGCCAAATTACCCATGCAGCACCTCTGACCTTTTCTGACTTTATTGTACTAAATATTATGTAAAAAAACAAGAGAAGGATAAAAAATTTTTCCTTCTCTCATAGAATTGCGTTTTATGCCCGTATTTATTTATTCGAAAAACCATTAATCCTCGCTGTTTCGTTTCTTCAGCACATTTTCTGCAAAGGTGGAATTCAAAATCATCTCCCGCAGCTCATCGTTGGACTTGGTATGGCTTAGGCGGTCCAAAAGGAGCTCCATGGTTTCCTGAGGCCCGAGAGAACCCAGGACTTTCCGAAGTACCCAGGTGCATTCCAACTCTTCCGGCTTGAGAAGCAACTCCTCTTTCCGGGTACCGGATTTGAGGATATCGATGGCCGGGAAAATCCTCCGGTCCGCCAATTTCCGGTCAAGGTGCAATTCCATATTGCCGGTACCTTTAAACTCTTCAAAGATCACGTCATCCATCCGGGAGCCGGTTTCTACCAATGCCGTGGCGATAATGGTCAAACTGCCGCCTTCCTCGATATTACGTGCGGCCCCAAAAAACCGTTTGGGTTTGTGCAAAGCGTTGGGGTCAACACCTCCGGACAATGTCCGGCCGCTGGGAGGTTCCACCAAATTATACGCCCGGGCCAAACGGGTAATGGAATCCAAGAGAATCACCACGTCTTTCCCCATTTCCACCAGGCGTTTTGCTCGTTCCAACACCAATTCGGCCACACGGACATGATTTTCCGCCGGAAGATCAAAAGTGGAACTGACCACTTCCCCCTGGACGGAGCGGGACATGTCGGTAACCTCTTCAGGTCGTTCGTCGATAAGCAAAACGATGAGTTCCACATCAGGATTATTGGCGCTGATACTGTTGGCAATTTTTTTCAAAAGCGTCGTTTTGCCGGCTTTGGGAGGTGCGACCACCATGCCGCGCTGGCCTTTGCCGATGGGGGCCATGATATCCACCAATCGCATGGCAATCTCTTTGGGGGTGGTCTCCAAACGCAGACGTTCATTGGGGTAAATGGGTGTCAGTTCTTCAAAGTGATTCCGGAAACGGAGCTTATCCGGATCGGCGAGATTGATGGCTTGCACTTTAAGGAGGGCGAAATACTTTTCATTTTCCTTCGGGGGACGGACCTGGCCGGATATTAAGTCGCCGGTCCGCATATTAAAGCGGCGAATTTGGGAAGCGGAAACGTAGATATCTTCCGGGCCCGGGCTAAATCCTTCAACCCGAAGAAACCCGAAGCCATCAGGCAAAATCTCCAATATTCCCTGGGAAAAAATAAGCCCTTCCTGCACAGCTAAAACCTTCAATAATTCAAAAACCAGTTCCCGTTTGCGAAACTTGGTATAATTTTCGATCTGGTATTCCTTCGCCAAATCCTGCAATTCTTGGAGCGTCTTCGACTCCAAATCCGCCAATTGCATAAAATAGCCTCCCTTAGTCAGCGCAAAACATGCGCCCTTCCATTTTGGATCTCCATGATTTGATCAATAAATAACAGGACAATAAAATGTAAAAAAATAAAGAAAATGAAAAAAGAAAGGGATAAACTCCTGAGGAACAAAAAACGCGGTTTCCGGGGCAGTCTAGGCTAAGACTGGAGGTTAGGATGAACCTTACTCAAATCAAAACTGGTAAAACCTTTTTCAATCATCGCGATCATATTGGCTTGCTTTACCACGCGCAAGTCTTCCAGGGTTTCCGCATAAATGATGTGCAAACTCTGGCATACGGGACAATGCAATTCCAGTTTTTCCGGAAATACGTCGATTTCGATGTGATTATTGCCGCAAAGGCAGAAAAGCTTGTCGTCTTCCGCGATTTTATGTAAATGGTTGAGGACTTCGAACATGACCGAAGGGTTGCTGAAATAATCGTCAAAACCAAAATTATTGATAATGCTTTCCAGATCATGTTGTTTCCGGCTGAGAACTCTTTCAAGGGCAGATTCCAATCCGATATATCCCAACTCCTGTTCGGTATCGACGCACCGCAATACCGTCAAGGGTTTTTCCCACAAATCATGCCGGTTAAACTTGAGCAAATGAACCTCATCACAAATTAAACAAGGAATTTGAAGATAAAATTCTTTAAAGTTCTTGGTATTGATGGTTAACTTATTGAAGCCACAGGTACAGGTGAGATGAAGCGGTGAACGACCCGACAATTGAAACAACGAAATCGGAATGATCTCCAATTTTCCGCAGAGAGGACAACGTAATGCCAGTCTTTTTTGAGTTGTTATGATCATCGCTTCAACCACCTCCTTACCCAATACAATTCGGTATATGACCTGAAACTCCTTCTAATTCTCCCCATCTTCATACAAAAAAACCGATATTTTTTCGCACCAACCCCAATATCTGGTATTTCAGTATCAGACAAACATCAATATATAGATATATCCTTTCGATCCCGGCCGTTAGGTGGTGACGATCTGCATAATCCGGTCAAAGATTCGGGGCAGGCTCTCCACATACTCCGCCGCCCCCATCTCGATAGCTACCCGCGGCATTCCAAAAACGACGCTGCTTTCCTCCGATTCGGCAACGGTCCGGCCGCCTAGGTCCCGCAATTGTTTCATGCCAACAGCCCCGTCGGATCCCATACCGGTTAAGATAACGCTTAACGACTTCTCTTTACACGTTTCAGCCACAGATTTGAAGAGATAATCCACGGACGGTTTATAAAGAAGTTTCGGTTCTTCGGAAACAATGACACGCAACCCGTCCGCCGCCCGGGTTACCCGGGTCTGGCTGCCCGCCGGCGCCACCAGCGCCAAACCGGGTTCCAAACGGTCACCGTTTTTGGCTTCGACAACTTCCAAACGACAGAGACTGTTTAACCGTTTGGCGAATACGCCGGTAAAATCTTTCGGCATATGCTGGGCAATAATGATTCCCAACGGGAAATTCTTAGGAAATTGCGGCAGTAAGTAATAGAGTGCGCGGGGGCCCCCGGTAGAGGAACCTATGGCCAAAATCTCCAACTGATGAGGATTGGCGATGGCATTTTCCTCTTTTTGCCCCTCCGCGCCTAACCCGAAAAACGGAGCCGTAACTTTCTTCAGTTGCGAAATTTTAACCGACGCGGCCACCTTTACCTTTTGAATCAATTCATCTTTAATCGCTTCCAGTAAATGCGATTCATTGATGGAGGGCTTAGTGATGAAATCAACGGCCCCCAACTCCATCGCTTTTATCGTCGGTTCCGCACCTTCGATGGTCAGGGAACTGACCATAATCACCGGCCGCGGAAACCGTTCCATAATCTTAGCCAAACATTCCAGGCCGTTCATATTGGGCATGTCAACATCTAAAGTAATAACGTCTGGTTGATAGGTCTCGATCTTAGCCAGTGCATCCAAACCGTCCCTAGCCGTTCCGATAATACTGATTTCAGGGTCTTCTTGGAGCATTTGCAAGATAACTTGGCGCATAAATGCAGAATCATCCACGATAAGAACACGAATCGCCATCCGAATCCCTTCCCAGCGATAATATAGCTTGAATGCCTCTTTTTGTCTGACATTCTCAACATAAAAACTGGCTCTCCTTTTTAGTTTTCGGCGCGATCCGCCCTCTTCCTTTATCCTTTTTTAATTTAAATACCAATTTATTCAGAAAAAATGCCCCGAATTTCTCCGTTGGAATTATAGAGAAAATATAAACCGTTTTCTCTTTGTAGCCAATCAGACCCCTTCGGCAGCCTGGCCCGGCTGTCAACCCAATAGACCCCAATTTCGCCGGATTCCGGACGAAGAAGCGTCAGTCTCAGACGGCCTTGAATGTATTGATAATCCCGAATGATCGCCTCAAAACCGTAATAAAATCCGTTGACCAGACAAACCTCGCCTTCAGTATTTATATAAACCGTTGCTTCAAAATATGCAGTATCCGTAACCGGCAACAAGGCTTTCCACGACGCTTCATAGCCATTACAGAAGAACCGGGCATCCCGGCTAATCTTCCATAATAACGGCTCCCCGTCAACCATCAATTGAAGATTCTCCGGTGAAAGAAAGGTGATCTCCCCATAATATTCACCGGATATCCGGTAAACCGTTTTCATCCGGTTCACTTCCGACAGATTGCCGGCATAATCCGGCATTATTCCGACAGATGCCCAGGCTCTGCTTTGCCACAACAATACCGTAAATAATCCTAACATAATGACACTTAAAGGTTTTATCCGTTTCATTCCGTTTCACCCCGGACCCTAACAATTTGCATCCTGAATAACTCGATGCAATACTCATTATTGACGGTCCGAAGGTAAAAAATACAAAAACCGGGAAAATCCCGGTTTATTGACGACGTTCTTTTGAATATTGTAAGGCTGCCCCGATAAAGTCCCGGAACAACGGATGAGGCCGATAAGGCCGGGACTTGAATTCCGGATGAAACTGGGAGGCGACAAACCATGGATGTTCGGGAAGTTCAATGATCTCGACCAAATGACGGTCGGGCAAGATACCCACGATATTCAGCCCAGCCTGTTGCAATTTGGCAACATACTCACTGTTCACTTCGTAACGATGGCGATGCCGTTCATAAATCAATTCTTCGCCATAGGCTTGATAAGCCCGGTTATTGGGGAGAATTTTCACCGGATCCAGGCCTAAACGCATGGTTCCGCCCATATCTTCGATCTCTTTTTGCTCCGGCAGTAAATCGATAACCGGATACGGACTGTTCTGGTCGAACTCAGATGAATTGGCGCCCTTCATACCGCAAACGTTCCGGGCAAATTCAATGACTGCGCATTGCATACCCAGACAAATTCCCAAAAACGGGATCTTCTGCTCCCGGGCCCAACGAATGGCTTCGATCTTGCCTTCGATTCCCCGGTTTCCAAAACCGCCGGGCACCAAAATCCCATCCACGTCGCCAATGATTTGGGCCACATCACCGGTCTCAATCAACTCCGAATTAACCCATTTAATCTGTACTTGGGCGTCATGGGCCAAACCTCCGTGGCGTAAAGCTTCGGCCACGCTCAAGTAAGCATCGGGCAGTGAAACATATTTCCCCACAATGGCAATGGTCACTTTCTCCCGGAGAGATTTCATTTTTGCGACCATTTCCCGCCACAACGTCAGATCCCGTTCCTGACACTTCAGGCCCAAACGCTCGATGACGATGTCGTCCAAACCGAATTGTTCCAGATGTAACGGGACTTCATAAATGGTTTTTACGTCCAGATTGGGGATGACGGCCCGTTTGTCGATATCACAGAAAAGGGCGATTTTAGCCTTGAGTTCATCCGACAACGGCTTTTGCGATCGGCAAACGATAACGTCCGGCTGAATTCCGATTCCCCGTAATTCTTTCACACTATGCTGGGTAGGCTTTGTTTTCAACTCTGCAGCCGCACCGATATACGGCATCAATGTCAGATGAATATACATGACATCATCACGGCCTACGTCATTCTTAAATTGACGAATGGCCTCCAAAAACGGCAAACTTTCAATATCACCGACCGTTCCGCCGATTTCCACGATAACCACATCGGCCCGGCTCTCTTTGGCAACCCGGTGGATCCGCTCTTTAATTTCATTGGTAATATGCGGAATTACCTGCACCGTTCCGCCAAGATAATCTCCTTTACGTTCCTTGGTAATCACCGACCAGTAAATCTTACCGGTGGTTACATTGTTGCTTTTGCTCAAATTTAAATCAATAAACCGTTCATAATGGCCAAGATCCAAATCGGTTTCCGCCCCGTCATCGGTAACGAACACTTCACCGTGTTGATAGGGGCTCATGGTGCCCGGGTCCACATTGATATAAGGGTCCAATTTCAAAATCGAAATGGTTAAACCCCGGCTTTTCAACAAACAGCCCAAAGAAGCCGCCGTGATTCCTTTTCCTAATGAAGAAACAACACCGCCGGTGATAAATATGAATTTTGCCATGTGTCAATCATCCCCCGTTAATCTATACTGTCTTGAATTTCGATCTCTTCCCCGTCTTCTGCGTCAACGGTTTCATAACGTTCCGATATAAGGTCGAAGGCACTGTCCGTCATCCAAAGGTAAAAGGCCCCGTACAAGAAAAGCAATAAAATAACCGACGGTACGCTTAAAACGTAAATCAAAGCTATCGTCAGATTGACGGCCAACGTCAAGCCGAAATTGTCCATCATCACCAAAAAGGCTTTGCGAAAAACGTCCGTAAATTTATGTTTGTAATAAATCAACGGGCTTAAATAAAACGACATCAAAAACACCAGGACAATGAGGTAAAACGTAATCAATCCGACAATTTTCATCAAGAAACTGGTCTCGATTAACGTAATGATAAAGTTGAGAATCAATAAGACCAGTCCAAAAGAGAAAGCCCCATATACCTTAAAAGAACTCCAATAAAATTTTTTAAACTGTTCAAAAAAAGTTTTTTTCTCCAAATAACTTTCCTTCCGGACCTGATGCATACCATAGAGAGCGGTGGTAGCCGGACCGGCAACCAGCGTATTCCAGACAGCCACTATCAGCATGGTCGTATTAAATAACGGCAAAACGGCCGTCATAGCTTCTTGATCCGCCTTTAAAAGGCTTTGGGCTGCAAATACGGTGAAACAAAAGATGATAACGGTCATGGGCAATGTGGCAACAAACCAAATCAGGCTGACCAGTAACATATAGCCCATGGATTGGTAAAGCTCGGTGGTGGCAGTTTTTAAAACCGTTCCGTACGCTTTAAGCAGCGGCAATTTTTCTTTCATCGTTCATCCCCCCGTCCGGCGGTTTTACATCCGTTCCGGCGCAGATATCCCCAACAGTTCCAATCCCCGGCCAATGACGGTTCGGACCGTCTTCGCCACCGCCAGCCGGGCAGCAGTCACGTCCGCATCGTCCGTAATAAAGCGTTTCCGATTATAGTAAGAATGGAATGCTCCGGCCAGATCCAACAAATACGAAGTTAACCGATGGGGTTCGCGCAGGCGGGCTGCTTCAATGATCACTTCCGGAAAATGCGCCGTTTTCTCGATCAACGTCTCTTCATCTTCGGACCAGCAATTTAAATATGCCTCCACCCGGTCGCCGGAAACCGCGACGGGGCCTGCTTGAGCAAAAACGCTCCCTATCCGCGCATAGGCATATTGGACATAATATACCGGATTTTCATTGGATTGGGATTTGGCCAAATCCAAGTCAAAATCAAGGTGGCTTTCCGGGCTGCGCATCAAGAAAAACCAACGGGCCGCATCATTGCCCACTTCTTCCAACAAATCGGCCATGGTGATAAAATTACCGCGCCGTTTGGACATCTTATAAGGCTGTCCGTCTTTGATCAGATTAATTTGTTGAGCGATCAATACCTCCAGCCGTTCCGGATCGATGCCCAAGGCAGCCATGGCCGCCTTCATCCTGGGAATATACCCATGATGGTCCGGGCCCCAGATGTCAATCACCCGATCATAGCCCCGGTTGAATTTATTGAGATGATAGGCGATATCCGCCGTAAAATATGTGGTTCTCCCGTCGGAAGTGCATAGCACCCGATCTTTATCGTCCCCGAAATCCGTCGTCCGAAGCCAGATGGCTCCGTCCTGATTATAAGTAAGCCCTTTGGCCTCCACCAACCGGAGAATATCCGCCACCGCACCGGACTGATGCAACGTCCGCTCGCTGAACCAGCAATCGTAATGAACACCGTAACGTTCCAAATCGGCTTTTTGGGAAGCCAAAATCGTTTGATAAGCATATTCCTTGAAAACCGCCACCCGTTCCTCTTCGGGCAATTGTAAATAGCCGTCGCCTTTCTCTTCCACCAATTGGCGGGCCAAATCGATAATATATTCCCCTTGGTATCCTTCTTCCGGAAACGCCACGGATTCACCCAACAGTTCCCGATAACGGGCCTCCACCGAACGGCCCAATATCTCCACTTGGACCCCGTGATCATTCACATAATACTCCCGCACAACTTCAGCGCCGCAAGCACTGAACAAGCGGCCTAAAGTGTCCCCTAACGCCGCAGCTCTTGCGTTAACCACGTTCATCGGCCCCACCGGATTGGCACTGACAAATTCCAATTGAATTTTCTGCCCAGACATTTCCGAATTACCGCCATAGGCAGTCCCATCATTCAATACCGAGGCGACGACCTCCGCCAACCATCTCCGGTTGAGAAAGAAATTGATGAATCCGGGGCCGGCAACTTCGCACTTTTCCAAATACGGATTGTCGCCAAAATTGGCGATAATGATCTGCGCCGTCTCCCGCGGGGATTTCCGGACGCTTTTGGCTAAAACCAACGCTAAATTAGATGAAAAATTGCCATGATTTTTATCTTTGGGCACCTCCAACATAATCGGTGGAAGTTCCTCAAACGCCAATTCCCCTTTGGCTTTTGCCCCTTCCGCTCCATTTTTGAGCAGATGAATCAAACTTTCTTTGACTTTCCGGGTAACGATCTTTTCCATGCTAAACCCCTTTGCTACAAAGAAAGGTCACCGAAGTGACCTTTCGTTATGATGCTTTTGATTCTGATTTTGCTGACGATGAAGCTTTGCCTTCCGACTTTTCGGCGGCAGCTTTCGAATTATAGTCACCGGACCGATAGTCGGTAACATGGAAGCCAGACCCTTTAAAAATGATATTGCTATTCTGGCTTATTAAGCGACGAACTTCTCCAGAGCATTTGGGACAACGAGTCAGTGTCGTATTGATGCCGTGGAACTCTTCAAAAATCCCACAGTTTACACATTCATACTCGTATGTTGGCATGGCTTCACCTCCTTTTACCGATCCAAACCATATAACCTAAAATAGTAATTTATTTAAAAAATTAAAAATAATTCGTCATGGTTATTTCTTCAAGCAACAACAATATCTTAAGTGAAAGACGGCGGATTGTCAAGATGGATTCGCTCTCCTGATTTTCATTCATCCCGCAATGCTTCAGCTTCAATTTCCGCTATCCGAACCTGGTCCGGCCCATAAACGAACAAGAGCACCACCGGCCCGCCGAACGGTTCCGTTTCGGGACATTCCAAAACCCGCCGCGGATCGAAATCAAACCCCGCCATATATGTTTTCCGCAAGATTTCCCGCACCGAAAGCCCTTCATATTCCGGAATCCGACCAATGACATTATCCGGGTTCTTCCAAAAGGAATATGCCCGGGATGCCAATTCCCGATCCGGCGGTCCGGCCCATTCCGGCAGCTCAACCGAACGCTCTCCGGACAAATAATCATACTTCAGAAGATTACGGATGACCTCCGTATCGAAGCCATGATCCCGACTATAATCCCGAAGAAAGCCATAATAATCTTTCCCCTTATGAGACATCTCATCCAATCCCCGACGCTTCCACCATTGAGCCAACGATTCAAAGAAGGCAAAAGGCGAAGCATGCCGGGAAATTAGATAAGCCAGGGCTGCCCGAAACCGCCCGGTATTGTGATAACGTTCCAACAATTCTTCAATGGTTTTTAACTGCAAAAGCTCGTCATAGGTTATCCAACGGTTACCCAATACTTCATAGGGGGTCTCCCGGGTGAAACGGTAACCGTATTCCTCCGCTCGGGCCCGCAACCCCGAGCCGCGCAACAGTTTCAAAAAACCCAACTGTAACCGGTGGGGATTCAGCAAAAAGGTCTGATTGAACGTCCCACCGAAGGTTAGGTAATCTTCAGCCGGCAAACCGGCAATCAGGTCCAAATGGACAAATACTTTGGTTTCAGCCACCAGACGACGGACATTATGGGCCAACCGCTCCCAATCCATCCGACGGCGAATCAACGTCAACGTCTCGAGATGAGTGCTTTGAACGCCGATTTCAAACTGGAACATTCCGGCCGGAGCCTCTTTCAGGATCTCAAAAGCCTCTTCATCCAGCAGATCGCCGACGACCTCAAAATGGAAATTGGTCTCGCCGGGGTGAGCAATGAGAAAGCGCCATATTTCCTTGGCCCATTTAAGATTGCAATTGAAGGAGCGATCCACCAGTTTCACCTGACGGATACCGGCTCGGATAAACCGTAACAGTTCCTCCTTCACCCGTTCCATGGGAAAATAACGGACTCCCTTTTCATTGGCGGAGAGACAATATTGGCATTGGAACGGGCAGCCCCGGGTGGTTTCATAATACACCAGTTTCTGTCGGAACGGCGTCAGATCCTCCGGATACGGAAAAGGAAGAACGCTTAAATCTTCAATATCCGGTCGGGCTACCGTCCGGACCGTCCTCTCCCCGTCCCGGAACACCAGTCCCCGCACCTTCACAAAATCCGGACAAGGGCTCTTCAGCTCATCCAACCATTCTTTAAAAGCAATTTCCCCTTCTCCGCAGATAATGTAATCGATCTCCGGATTATCTTCCAAAATCCCTTCCGGATCTTCCCAGACCTCCGGCCCTCCCAAAATTATCACCGTATCCGGAGCCACCTGTTTTATCCTCCGGCTTATTGTGAGAATCTGCTCAATATTCCAGATATTGCAGGAAAAGCCGATGACGTCCGCCTTTTCCCTGTATATTTCACCACAGACCCAAGCTAAATCCTGATTGATGTTATACTCTTTAAACTCAACTTCCGGATGAAATCTGCGACTATATTGATAAATGTACCACAAAGCCAGTGATGTATGAACATATTTGGCGTTTAGCGTTGTAAGTAATACTTTCATGATGACCTCATTCGCGTTTTTCTTTTATATTTTCTTTTTCCAAAAGGTTTCCTGCTGATTATATTCTGTAATATTTTTAATTTCAATTAGTTTTTTTGATTTAAATTAGCTATATGCTTATGCTGTTAATTTAGGCCCACCAGATGCCGACGGCGGGTGACTTTTGACCGGCCAAAAGCCACCAAAAGCCGCCGAGACCGACTTCCGGATTATCGATAAATTTATCAAATCGTAACATCCCGAAAAAAAGGGCGTCCCCCTTTCCTGTCGAAATGGATCCCGGAAAGAGGTGTCCGTTATGTTTATTGATTGCCATACCCACGCGTTTGCTGATAAAATTGCCGACCGTGCCGTTGAACAACTGATCAATTATTATCATATCGACACGTCCTTCGGGGGCCGCCTGGCCGATCTGATCGCCGCCGCCAACGCCGCCCGTTTGGATGCCCTTGTTATGCTGGTAGCTGCCACCAAACCTGAACAACTCAAACCGGCCAATGACTGGATTTTGACCATTGCCGGCCTTTCCAAAGCACAATTGGAAGCCAAACTCCAAATGCCCGTTTATCCCCGGCTCATTCCTTTTGGAACCTTTCACCCCGAAGCTCCCGAGTGGGAAAAAGAGATCGCCAGACTCCGTTCGGCCGGGATCAAAGGCATTAAACTTCATCCCGAATTTCAGCAGATCGATTTGGCCGCCCCTGAATTGCTGCCGTTTTGGGAAGAAGTCCGCCGCGATTTCATCATTATGATTCACGTCGGCGATCCCGTCGTCAGTGCCGACAATTACAGCACGCCCCGGAAAATTGCCTCTTTGCTCGACAAATTCCCCGGAATCCGCATCATTGCCGCCCATCTCGGCGGGTATAATTTTTGGGACGAAGTCCTTCAGGTCCTGGCCGGCAAAGAAGTCTATCTCGATACCTCCAGCAGCCTGCCTTATATTGATCCGGCTTTGCTCCGTCAGATCGTTTCCAAACACGGCACCGACCGGTTGCTTTTCGGCAGTGACTATCCGTTACAATCCCCCGCCCAGGAGCGAGAAATGTTTGAGGCCAAAATGCATTGGCTGACTTCCCGGGAAAAAGACCGAATTCTGGGAGATAATTGCGCCGCTTTATTGGAAATCGCCTAAAATTATGTTGAAACGACAAAAACTCTTTCGGCCCCGAAAGAGTTTTTTTGCGAAAGATCTGCCGTTGCAAATGATGTCTATTGTCCTTCTTCAACCTTCGCCCAACCGAAATTTCCGTTCTCGAAACAGCTTAACGCAAGCATCCACCACATCGGCGTCATAGAGGGTCCCCCGATGAAGCAAGATCTCATTTAACGCCGTTTCAATGCCCAAAGCCGGGCGGTAGGGACGGTGGGAAGACATGGCTTCAACCACATCCGCCACACTGAGAATTTTCGCTTCCAACAATATTTCCGAACCGGTTAATCCTTCCGGATAGCCGGAACCGTTAATACGTTCATGGTGTTGCAATACGATCCGGTCAATGGGCCAAGGGAATTCGATGGACTTCAAAATATCATACCCTACTTTAGGATGGGTTTGAATTATATTGAACTCTATCTGAGTTAACGCTCCCGGTTTGCTCAGGATTTCCGCCGGAATGCTGATTTTCCCCAGATCATGGACTTCCGCGGCCAACCGTACGCCGTCAAGTTGTTCCTTGTCCAATCCCATCTCCCGGCCGACGGCCTCCGCCAGTTTCGTCACTTGCCGTTGATGCCCGGCTGTATAGGGATCCCTGATTTCCACCATCAACGACATGGCCGAGATGGTCTTTTCCAAAGAACGCCGTAGCTTTTCCAGACTCAGCCGCAATTCTTCCCCGACCCTTTTCCGCTCAATCACATACCGAATGGTCCGGGCCAGAATATGATGATCCACCTGCCCCTTAACCAAATAGTCCTGGGCTCCCTCCCGTACTGCCGTTAATGCGATCCGTTCATCATTCAGCCCGCTCATAACCACGATGGGAACCCCGGGTGCTTCGGCATATACCCGCATAAATGTCTCCAAGCCTCCGCTGTCAGGAAGAGAAAGATCCAACAAAACGATATCCACCTCGCCGGAAGCCACCATTTCCAAGCCTGTTTCCAATTCTCCGGCACACTTGAGCAGAAAGGACTGTCCCCCCATCTCCGACAGCAATTCCCGAATTAATAAAACATCCTCCTGGTCATCCTCGACAAGCAACAAACGGATCGGCTTTTCCATCATGACACATCTCCCGTTTTTTAAGAAATGCCATCACAACCTCGCTAAACGTGATAACAGTCTGGGATGTCTTCATGGGTATCAATACTGGAGCTTATTGTTCCCAGGCTATGGTATGAACCACCTCTGAACTCAACAATGTACGGCTTCTCACCTGTATCCCTAAGCGTTTGGCCCGGGCCAAACTGATAATGGGCCTCCCTTTCAGCGTCGGTTTCATTCCGAGAGATGCCGGGCTTTTCCCGTTAACCAAAATTTCATAAGCCAGTTTACCTGCTCCGAAACCCTGTTCATACCCTGATACATAGACAACGCAAAGCGTCCCGTAATATATCCGGTCTTTCCAAAAGCTGAAATCCGGCAAACGGCTGTTCTTCCCCGTCCATTCCAGCACTTCTTGCCAGGGAACATTCTCTCCCTTTTCATTTTTAAACGTATGAATCCCCAGCAACGCCAGGGCATCCGCCTGATTTTGCAACCGTTTCACCGTTTCTTGGTATTCGGCAAAAGTTTTGATGACATTCCAACTGATAAATCGGACGTTTTTCAATTGTTCCGGAGCATCCTGCTTCATCCGTTCAACGACCCCGTTCCAGGTGGGATCGTCGTCGACGATGACCGCAATCCGCTTGATATCCGGTTTCAACTCCAACAGCAAACGGACGGTTTGAACAAAATGTTCCTGTTCCAGCACGCCGCAGATGTTCGAACTGGAATCAAATCCATAAGCCGAAGGTTCCGCATTGACCGCACTGAATACGAAGGGAATATCGGAATGGGTGAAGTATTTGGTGACATACTCCTGGGCATTGTCATCGTTGGTATATACCAAATCCGGTTTCCAGGATTCAATCAATTCACGGGCTTCCCGTCCAACCTTCTCTTTCCATTCGGGGGAACTTTTCCTTTTGGTGTCCATCTCGAACACCTTGTATTCGATATCCAAACCTTTCAGGGCATCCTTAAAACCCCGAAATTGGTCCTGAGTCCACTCCAATCCATATGATAACTGGTGATATGTAAAATCTTCCATTTCTTTTTCGGTAATTCAACCGTTGGCTCCGATTGAATCACCGGTCCATGCTTAACCGGGAAAACGAACCATATCAAACCGGCTGCCAAGGTTACAAAACAAATGAATCCGACCCAAAACCAAGGTTTGCGGTAAAATTGACATGTCATAGCGGGATCCCCCTTTATATATCCTTATACTCCATCATCCCTGACACATCAAAATAACCTTTCTTTCAACTGAATATTTGCTGTACCCATTGCAACGCGGTTATATATAAACGGGAGACTTCACTTTCCGGTACATCCAAGCGGGCAGTCTTCTCCGCTAATACGTCCCATTCCCCCCGCTCATAGGCGATGATCACATCATATATTTCTCTCAAAGGATTGACATTTCCGAGCAAAGCATCTTTCACATCGTCAGCCACAGGGATCTCATCAATAATCTCCTGCAACGGTTTATCCATCAACGCGTCAATCATGGAAAACATACCCATCAGGAACAGGTCCGAACTGCGTTCTCTCAGGCCTACTTCCGGGGCTAATAATTCCGCAAAGCGGGCTCGAATCAGCGAAAGGATGATCAATTCGTCCGGCTTGTCCTCACCTATATTGCGAAGTGAAACCAATGTCACCCATTTTACAAATTCTTTGATTCCCAGAAGGACCAGGCAATATTTGATAGACGTAACTTTTGTCACCAGTCCGAAGGCTGCGGAATTGATCAACCGTAACAATTTATACGAAAGGGAAACATCCTGCTTCACAATTTCTTCAATTCGGTCAAAATCGCCGCCGAACCGGTTGATTTCCTGAATAATTCGGAGATAATTCAATTTATACGGAGCCAGATCCTGTCCTGAGAAAATCTCCGGCTTGCTGAAAAAATACCCCTGAAAATAGGAATATCCGCAAGCCATGGCTTCCTCATATTGTTCCAGAGTCTCAACCTTTTCCGCCAAAAACCGGATTCGGCCGTTGCCTATTTCCCGGGGTATCGCTTTCCAGTCATCCGGCTTCGCTTTCAGAAAATCCACTTTAATGATGTCGGCCAAATCGATCAACGGCGAAATCTTATTGAAAGCCACAAAATCATCCAATGCCAATGTATAACCCAGCTGCTTCAACTTACGGCAAGCCGCCAAAATTTCTTCATCAGGGACAATGTCTTCCAAGAGCTCAATGACAACCGATCCTGGCGGAATAATGGTCGCCATTTCTTTCTTCAGAAGATTCTGGGTAAAGTTAATGAACGCCCGTTTCCCGCCGGTCAGGGTGTCAATGCCGATGACCGAAAAACTGTTGGTAATCACATCGGATGTCGCCTGATCTCCGTCAGTATGATCATAGAAATTTTGTTTGCCGGAACGGTAGAGCAGCTCATAGGCAAATACATTTTTATTCTTGGTGAATATCGGCTGTCTGGCAACAAATACTTCCATAGAATCTCCTACAAATTGAAAATGATTAACCTAAAATGCCCTAATCCGCGGCATAATGGATTAAACTGAACACCTCATGCCCTTCCAACCTTTTCCGTCCTCCTAAGGCATCCAGTTCGATCAAGAAGGAAAATCCGACGATTTTGCCGCCCAAATTGGTCACCAATTCTGCCGTGGCCGAAATGGTTCCTCCGGTGGCCAGCAAATCATCGACAATCAACACCCGTTGGCCCGGTTCGATGGCATCGCGATGAATCTCCAAGGAATCCTGGCCGTATTCCAATTCATACGTTACCTTTTCCACTGCCGCCGGAAGCTTCCCGGGCTTGCGCACTAAAATGAAACCGCACCCCAATTTATAAGCTAACGGCGCTCCCAATATAAATCCCCTGGACTCAGCGCCCACCACCAGATCCGGACGGGCATCCTTAAAATGTTCGGCCATTTGGTCGATGGCATACTGCAAGGCAGGGCCGTTCTTCAACAATGTGGTAATATCTTTAAAATTGATACCAGGTTTCGGGAAATCCGGAATCTCCCGAATCAATGCTTTTAAATCCATCTTCACACTCTCCTCACTTTACTCGCTGCCTTTTTCGGCCAACAGCCATTCCCGGGCATCGTCCAATTGTTTCCGAACCTGCTCGAAGGCGGTTCCTCCTTCGGAACGCCGGACATCCACTACCCTTTCCATACGTAAAACCGGATATACCGTACTGTCGATGGAAGCACAGAATGTCTGCATCTCTTCCAGAGTCAGTTCTTCCAATTTCTTCCCGGTTTCAATCCCGTAACGGACCAAACGGCCGACAATGGCATGGGCTTCCCGGAACGGAATGCCTTTGACCACCAGATAATCAGCTAAATCCGTCGCGTTCAGAAAACCGTCTTCAGTGGCAGAAAGCATTTTTCCCCGGTTGAATTTCAACGTCTGTAACATGGGGATGAAAATCGTCAGGCATCCCTTGACCGTTTTGACACTGTCAAACAAAGCTTCTTTATCTTCCTGCATATCCTTGTTATATGCCAAGGGCAATCCTTTCATCACCGTCAGGATGGCCATAAGGTTTCCGTAAACCCGGCCGGTTTTCCCCCGTATTAATTCGGCAACATCCGGATTTTTCTTTTGGGGCATGATGCTCGAACCGGTGCTGAACGAATCATCCATCTCCACAAAGCCGAACTCCGCCGAAGACCAGAGTACCAACTCTTCACAAAAACGGGAAAGATGCATCATGATTAAAGAGGCGATGAAGTTAAACTCCGCGACAAAGTCCCGGTCACTTACCGCATCCAAGCTGTTTTGGCAAACACCGTCCATTTGCAAAGCGGCGGCAACCCGGCGGCGGTCAATGGGAAAACCCGTCCCCGCCAGAGCCCCGGCGCCCAACGGCGAAACATTCACCCGGTTCAGACATTCATTCAACCGGTCATAATCCCGGCGAAACATCTGAAAATACGCAAGCAAATGATGGGCCAGTAAAACCGGCTGTGCCCGCTGTAAATGGGTGTATCCCGGCATGATGGTCTTCGATTCCCGTTCCGCAGTCTCGAGCAACGTCTCAAACAACTGTTTCAACAAATCCAATATGGCATGGATCTCACGGCGTAGGTACAACCGGACGTCCAAAGCCACCTGATCATTGCGGCTGCGGGCCGTATGAAGTTTCTTTCCCAAATCGCCGATTTCCTGGATCAACAATTTTTCGATGTTTAAATGAATATCTTCAGCCGACGGATCCCACTGGATCTCCCCGGCCATCACCCGCTCCCGGATTCGGGACAACCCTTCGCGGATGCATTCCGCTTCTTCCGGGGTTATAATGCCGCAAGCTCCCAGCATTTCGGCATGGGCCATGCTTCCTTCGATATCTTCCTGGGCCAATTGATAATCAAAATGTATCGATGAATGGAAATCATCCATTATCGCCGCTGTTTCCTTCAAAAACCGCCCGCTCCAGGCTTTCATGATGCATAAAACCTCCACTATAATCTAAATATCTGTGATAATTCCACAATAATATAAAAAACCCTTTTTCATTTCCAAAGAATTCAATTTATATTGTCATAAAATAAAAAAACCCGTTGCCGGGTTTTTTTCAATTTCAGATATCTCTTTCATCATAAACACGTTTGGACTTTTTTTCGCTGCGCGGTAAGGTCCCCAGCGGAACCGCTTGCACATCGACCACAATCCCGATCTTCCGCTTGAAATTCTGTCCGATTTTCGCGGCAACCGTTTCCAGGTCGCTTCCGGGTTCCGCTTCCGCCAAGACCAACATATGATCCCTGGCATCCCGCCGGCTGAGACGAACCTGATATTCGCTGCTGGCACCGGGTGTTTCCCGCAACACATCTTCGATTTGTCCCGGGTAGATGTTGACCCCTTTAATTTTGATCATATCGTCGCTTCGGCCCAAAATCCGGTCAATCCTCGGGAAAACGCTGCCGCAGGGGCAACGGCCGGGGATAATCCGCGTCAAATCTCTGGTACGGTAACGGATTAAAGGGGCTCCTTCCTTCGTCAACGTGGTGATCACCAATTCGCCTAATTCACCGTCGGGTAATACCTTGCCGGTGGACGGATCGATAATTTCAAAATAAAGATGGTCGGTCCAATAATGGATCCCTTGATGGTAACGGCATTCGATGCCGATACCCGGGCCATAGATTTCCGTTAGACCATAAATGTCATAGGTTTCGATGCCCAATTCCGATTCGATCCGGGCCCGCATTTTTTCGCCCCAACGTTCCGATCCCATAATGCCGACCCGCAGTTTTATCTTCTCCCGCAGTTGCCGTTTTTGGACCTCTTCCGCCAGTAACAAAGCATAGGACGAGGTGCTGCACAAAACGGTTGTCTCCAGATCCACCATCATCTCCAATTGTTTATCCGTATTTCCCGGACCCATCGGAACAGCCATCGCGCCCAGCCGTTCCACCCCGGCCTGAAACCCGATACCGGCAGTCCATAACCCGTATCCCGGCGTGATCTGTACCCGGTCTTCCGGAGTCACTCCCGCCATGGCAAAACACCGGGCAAACATCTTCGCCCAATGGTCCACGTCGTTTCGGGTATATGGGATAATCACCGGCTTTCCGGTGGTCCCGGAGGAAGAATGAATCCGGACGATATCCCGGTTGGGTACAGACTGTAAGCCTAAAGGATATCCCTCCCGCAATTCCTCCTTGGTAGTGAAGGGAAGTTCCTGAAAGTCTTCAAGCGTTTCCATACTCCAGCTCGCAAAAGCGGAGAATTTCCGTTGATAAAACGGGCTGGAATCCATTACCTTCCGAAAAACGCGATTCAAGGCAAATAGCCGGTGTTCCTCGGATTGTTCGACGGTCGCCAACAGATCACGGGAATCACAGGCATCATATTCCAACGGCCTGACTTTGTCCAACATCTCGTCTAACCTCCTCTAACCTCTAAAGCTTTGCTCCAAGCTCAAACGCTTTCTCATTCATCGCTCTCGCCTTAGCGGGAACCAGATCCAACAACACCTTCAGCACGGCTTCCCTGGTAAAAGGAAGGCTTCCGGTGGCGATCAATGCCCCTAACATCACGGTATTGACCGTCTTGAAACTCCCGGCGGCCACCGCCGTCTCGAACGCCCGAACTACCTTCAGCTGAAAGGGCGTATTCTCCAGATAATCCATGATCGCATCCGTCGGATAGACCGAAGTCCCCAAAGTAACCGTGACCGGACGGATAAAATAATCGTTGACCATTAAAAAGCCGCCGGGTTTCAACAATCCTAAAGCCCGGACCGCTTCAGCCGGCTCAAAAGCCAAAAGCACATCCGCCCGGCCGGCGCCGATCACCGGACCGCATTCGTCTTTTCCGATCCGGACGTGACTTTGGACCGTTCCTTCCCTTTGGGCCATCCCGATGGTTTCTGACGTTTTAGCGGATAACCCTGCTTCCAGGGCCGCCTGAGCCAACACCCGGGAAGCCAATACCGTTCCCTGCCCGCCGACGCCGGCAATTACAATATCCAATGAGGGCTTCATCAGGAATTCGCCTCCTTTATGGCTCCCACCGGGCAAACTTGGGCACACAGACCGCATCCATAGCAGGAAGGACCAATTACCGGCTTCTCTTCCTGATAAAAGGCAGGACACCCCAGTTCTTTAATGCACCGCTTACAATTGACACATTGGGATGCATCCACCCGAAAACGTCGGGTCGGTTTATACAAAGCGACACAGGGATAACGCATCACAATGGCGGCGACCCCCGGATATTCGAGAGCTTTCTTTACGGCCCCTTCCGCAGCCTTCAGATCCAGCGGATTCACTTCTTCCACCAGCCCCACGCCGCAGGCCCGAATCAAAGCCACCACATCCACAACCTGAGTCACCTCACCGGAAGCCGTTCTTCCCATACCGGGATGAGGCTGATGTCCGGTCATGGCCGTGGTACTGTTGTCAAGCAAAACCAATTTAACAGCATGTTTGTTGTAGACGGCATTAATCAACCCGGGAATTCCCGTATGAAAGAAGGTGGAATCTCCGATAAAAGCAAACACCGGGCGCTCCGGCTCGATACGATGCAACCCCTGGCCGACGGTGATACCGGCTCCCATGCACAAACAGGTATCGACCATCGCCAATGGCGGCGCATTCCCCAATGTATAACAGCCGATGTCCCCGGTGTAAATGGCGTCCAACCCTTTGGTCGCCCGTTTTACTGCATAAAATGAAGCCCGATGCGGGCAACCGGCACACAGCACCGGAGGTCTCACCGGCAATTGGGGCGGAGCGTCCAGCGTCGAAGCCGCCGCAGCATCCCCCGCAACCTCCGTCAGCTCCGCCAGCACACGTTTAACCAAGTCCACGCTGTATTCACCGGCCCGGGGCAAATCCCCGCTGATTTTTCCGTGAATTTGCCCGGCGAATCCAATGCTTCCGGCAACCGCCAGTACGGCCTCTTCAAGCACCGGATCCAATTCTTCCACCACAATGACCCGGTCCACTTGGCGCAAGAAGGCTTCGATCTTCGCTAGCGGCGCAGGATGAGGATTGCCGATCTTCAGGACGGTAGGATGAAGCCCCAGGTCCCGGGCAGCTTCAACCGCATAATAATAGGAGACTCCCCCGGCCACGATGCCCAACCGGTCTCCGGGAGTAATCCGGTTCCAACGGTTTTCGGAAAACTCCGCCGCCAACTTTTGCAACTGGCTTTCCACCCAACGATGGCGCTCGTAAGACAGACGTGGAAAAATGACCCAACGGGGATCTTTGACGAACCCCTCGGTCGGGAAGGATTGAATCTCGGAAAACTCCACCCCGGCAGTAGCGTGGCATACCCGGGTGGTCGGTCTTACAAACACCGGCATCCCGTACCGATGGGATAATTCGAAGGCATCCTTCGTCATCTCCAAAGCCTCTTCCGGCGAGGCCGGATCGAATACCGGCAACTTGGCAAATTTAGCAAAGGTCCGGGTGTCCTGTTCCGTTTGGGAAGAGTGAGGTCCCGGATCATCGGCCACCGCCACCACCAAAGCGCCTTTAACTCCGATATAGGCTAAACTCATCAGCGGATCACTGGCGACATTCAGCCCCACTTGTTTCATGGCCACCAATGCCCTGGCACCGGCATATGCCGCACCGGCCGCCACCTCCATGGCCACTTTCTCATTCACCGACCATTCTACGTAATACGAGAAATCCCCGGCCCATGCAGCCAACGTCCCGATAATTTCCGAAGACGGCGTCCCGGGATAGGCCGCAGCCAAATGCAATCCGGCTTCGATAGCTCCTCTGGCAATGGCTTCGTTTCCCATTAACAACGTTTTTCCCATTGAAGTCACCTCTGGTTGCCATTCGTTGACGTGTTAATTCCACATCCCCGTCAGATTTATCATCACAGCGCCTATGACTGTCAGAACCAAACCAAAACTCACCAGCCAATCGACGCGGTTAAAGTCATAACGATGCAAATACGTCCGTTTCCCAATGCCGAAACCGCGGGTTTCCATGGATATGGCCATCCGTTCCGCCTTTTTCACCGACGTAATCAACAACGGAATGGCCAAGGGGCAAATTGAAAAAAAACGGGTCACAAAATTTCGGCTGTCCAACCGGTGGGCCCTGGAGCACTGGGCCTGGATAATCTGTTCCATCTCATTCATAAACGTCGGAATAAACCGAAGTGAGGTAATGAACATAAAGGCATAGCTATAAGGTATTTTCAACTTTTCAACCAGGACAACCACCAAATCCTTCATCTGAGTGGTGGCTAACAGCACCGGAAAACTGGAGGCGATCACCATCAGTCGGAATCCCATGGCCGTTGCGATAAATACCCCCCGGTCCGTTATCCGCAGCCCCGGATTTCCGGGAATCAAGGTCAGTAACGGCCGGCCTTCAGCAATCAACAACACCTGGAACGCCCAAAAAAACAAGGCGAAAAAGAACAATCCTTTGAAAACCGGAACCATTTCCCGAAGCATCCGGGCCATGGCGGCAATCGCCACAACAGAAAAGAAAAGCGCCGCTAAACTCCACAAGTCGCTAAAAAGAAAGCTCAACCCCATCACCCATAATGACCAAAACAGTTTGGTCAACGGATGAAGCCGATGAATGACCGAATCACGGTTTAAATAATTAGCTACAATGGACATACTCTTCTCCTCCGCAGCCGGTAATGGTGGCATACAGTTCCTCCACGGAAAGAGGCGTCCCGAAATCTTCCTGATAACAGTCAAATTTCTGTACCAAAGTCGGGATTTGGGGCGGGAAAAGATTGGTACGGCGTAACACGTCCGGTTGATAAAATACCCGGCGGCACGTGTCATCCATTAATATCCGCCCCTGGCTCAATACGATCACCCGTTCGGCATAGCGGGCCACCAGTTCCATATCATGCGTGACAAAAATGACGGTATGCCCTTGTCGGTGCAATGCCTTAACCATCTCCATGATTTCGATCCCTTCACGGTAATCCTGACCGGTCGTCGGTTCATCCAAAACCATCACTTGGGGGCGCATGGAAAGCAATGAAGCGAAAGCTACCCGTTGGCGCTGCCCTTTGCTTAAAAAAAGCGGGTTTTCATTCAAATAAGGTTCCAAACCCACCTGGGCCGCAGCCTCCCGCACCCGCCGGTCAATCTCCTCCCGAGAACATCCCAGATTCGCCGGGCCGAAACCAATTTCTTGGGCCACGGTTGGCAAAAAAATCTGATGATCCGGATTTTGAAACAAAAATCCGACTTTTTGGGCCAATATACCGGTAGTTGAATTCCGGGTATCTATCCCATCTATTCGAACCGTCCCGCCGGTCGGTTTCAAGAGCCCGTTGAACTGCTTTAACAACGTGGTTTTCCCGGCGCCGTTCTGGCCGATGAGGGCGACAAATTCACCGGATTTTATCTCAAAACTCAGATTCTCCAGGACCGGCATCCCGTTGGGATAGGCAAAGGTCAATTGTTCAACCTTGATCATCTTTTGCCTCCTCTGCATTTCAGCAACGCCCAATAGGCTTCATCGACCGTCAACGGCAATTCTCCCGAATAATAGCCGGCTGCCTTTAGGCGATACATCAATTCACTGACGGGAGGAATTTGCAAACCCACATCGGTCAATAATTCCGGTTGATTGACGATCCGACGGGGCGGTTCGTCCGCCACCAGCCGCCCGCCGTTCATCACCCACAAACGCTCAATATATTCCAATAAAATGTTGATCTTTTGTTCGACCACAATGATGGTCAACCCATATTCCCGGTTAAGCTGTTTGAGCACCTCGAACACTTCTTTTGTCCCTAAAGGGTCCAGTTCCGAAGTGGGCTCATCCAACACCAATATTTCCGGACGCAAGGCCACAGCAGCGGCAATCGCCACCCGTTGTTTCTGCCCTCCGGACAACTCCGTGGTGGAGCGATGCCGCAACCCTTCGATTCCGATACGTTGCAACGCATCGGTGATCCGGGCTTCAATGACATCTGGTTCCACGCCGAAGTTTTCCAACCCGAAGGCAATTTCATCTTCAACGGTCGAAGCCACGATTTGGGCTTCCGGATCCTGAAAGACGCTGCCCACTTTCCGGGAGATCTCCGCACAATGCATGGTAAGGGTTTCCACACCGTCAATCCGTACCCTTCCCCGATATTCTCCATGCTGAAAATGGGGGATAATCCCGTTCAAACAAAGGATCAATGTGGACTTTCCGGCGCCCGCCGGACCGGTGATCCCGATAAATTCACCGGGTTTTACCGTTACACTAATCTCCGATATGGCCGGATGCTCTGAACCGGCATAAGTAAAACTGAGTTGTTCAATGGAAATCACCGGTTTCATCCTCTGCTCCTAACGCCTCTGTCCTAAAGCTGATTTTAACGGGAAATACAATACGCTGACCAAAATGGAATTGGCCAATGCCGTAACCAAAACGACAGTCATCAGGGCCACAAAGGCCGGAGCGTTTTTCCCGCCGAACATCAACAAGGTGATCATCGTCCCCACATAACTGAATCCGCTGGCTGCCGTCCCAAGGAAAGTGATGACAAACGGTCGAATATATTCGACGATTCCATTCTTCAACTTGATGGACGCCAGCAAGCCGACGACAATGGCTCCCACCGGTTCACTGACGAAATTCAAGAAAGGAATCACCGATTTGGTCGTCACCATACAGACAGCCGCCGATACCAAACCGATTCCGAGAATCTCCGGAAATCTGGGACGCAATAACAAAATGGCCAAACAATACATGCCAATGATAAAATTCGGCGTAATTCCGGCGAATGGGGGTGTAAACATCCGTAATACCGCACCCACCGCCAACAGTACGGCAACCACCGCCACATCCACAGCCTGTAATCCTTTTCGTTCCGCCAATCTCGTTTCAACACTCATCTCAACAACCTCCTCCAAGACTCAACTCGTCTATGTTTAAGGCAGAACACTGCCATTAAACCAAAATAAAAAGCCGGACACCAGTGTCCGGCTTAACATGTTCCGTAAGCCTTCACTCGTCTCTTCTCAACCCAACTCTTCTATTCAAACTCATCTCAACTACGGCCTATATTATACTATGCTGATTATTCTTCAATATAACAAAAATTGTGACAAAAGTCAATGATGCATCATTTAAATAAAAAGTTTGCAAAATTTTACTTTTCTTTACAATATGAAAGTCCTATAATTAAAACTAGAACAATAGGAGGTAATATCATGATCAAAGGTTTTATCAGCCGGCGAACCTCCCAACGTGTTCCCTACGAAGCTGAAATTGGGATTCAGTTTGCCTGTGGAGACAACAATGCCATCATTGCCAACACCACCAATCTCAGCCCTGAGGGTGTCCGGTTTTTCGTGCCCAAAGGTCAAATTAAGCTGGCTCCGGAGGAAATTATCGAATTATCCTTTAAGTTACCGAATAACAAAGCATTCACGGTTCAAGGAGAAATTTGTTATTTTTCCAACGCCATGGACAGTAATGAAAAACCCGTTGTCTATTACGGCGTCCGTTTCATCAACCTTACCCCGGAGATATCCGATGCTCTCCGTGAATTTTGTCAGATACAACTCAACAGCGAAACGGCCAACGCACCCGAACCCCATCCCACGGCCGTTGCACCCGACGTTACGGCCGATACTTTTGATCCGGAAACGATGGATCCGGCTGAATTTGATATTCCCGAAGATATCTTCCCCGGTCATCCTGGCCTTTCGGAAACCGCGGCAATAGCCGAACCCACCGTTCACCCGGCAGAGCCTGTCGCCCAGCCGGGATTGGCAGATAACCCGTTAACCGCCCGAAGCGATAACAGTTATCGTTCGTTGAGCCAAGAGATGATCGATCAACTCATTCGCTCCCTAACTGCAGCGCAAAATCAGACTTCTGCTCCGGCTGCGTCTGCATCGGAGAAAAAATCGGATGAACATGTTGTCAAAAAGCAACCGGTTCCAAGTCCACAAGCTGCCGAAGCAACTGAAGAGGTGGCACCTTCCGCCGCAACCCGGAATGAACTGCTATCCCAGACAGACAAATCCAGCAATTTCTTAGAGCAAATCCGGAAAATCGCTGAATCGTTCAACATTAAACTCGACCCGGAATTCTTTGAAAAATACATCACAGCCGACGACAAATCGGTCGATACTCCGTCAACCGCCCAACCTGTACAGACAGCTCACAGTGATACGGAACTCAAATTTAATTTCGACAGTCTGGCACAAGAACATCCGCCTAAAGAGCCAGGGCTTTCCGACTCGCTGCCGCACCAGGTGTCATCGGCCAGCAGTTCAAGAAATGACAATTTATTGTTATCCAACTCCGAGCTTATCGACTTACTGTATGGAAATGAAACCAACCCCAAAAAAGAAGCGGGAGCCGTGACCCCGTCGGTTTCCCCTGTCGAACCGAAACCGGCCGAGCCCCTTAAACCAGCGGCAGATGAACCTTTGATTTCCGGATTTGGCATTAGCCGTTTCGACCAGATATCCAAACCGGAACCGACGCTTGAATCATAAATTCCGTCCGGACCCGAAACCAGCCATTCCGGCTCCCAGATTACGGGCGGATTGGACCCTATTCAGCCCCAAGTGGACAATACGTTGTTTACGCAGGGAAACGACCCATTTAATATTCATTCCGTCCCGAAAAAACCTTCCAATGCCCCAATGGACCAACGGATGATCGACCAAATCGTCCAGGCCATGTTGAAACGGAAGAAATAATCACAAAACCCAACCTTTGCGGTTGGGTTTTGTGCATCGAAAAACATTTTGAAGTTCATCTGGAGAATTCAAACCTTCCTGCCGATATCTTCAATATAAGATAAACGTATGAGACACAACGGAGGCTAAAATGATCAAAGGCATTGTTGAACGGCGCACCGCCGACCGTATCCCGTTTGAAACTGCCCTTCAAATTAAATTCACATCGCCGGGATATCCAGAAGACTTAAATGCTTATTCCGTGGATATCAGTGCCGGCGGCATGAAATTTGCCGTGACTTCCGATTCCCCTTCCATACCCGTCGGAGAAGAGCTGGAATTTGATTTCAATTTGCCCAATTACGGACAAGTCACTCTCACCGGTAAAGTTACATACCGTTCCGTCGGTTCACCCCAAAACAACCTGATATATTACGGGGTTAAATTTCTGAAGATGGACCATACCACCTGGAAAGCGGTGATCGATTATTGTTACGGCCCCGAACAGGCGCGGGCCGAAGAAAAATGGATCATGAACCTTCCGGAGGAAACACCGCAAAAACTCTCGGTTTCCAACCAAACCGTCGCCATCGAACCTCAGGAATTAAAAACCATCCTCCATTATCAAGACGGCACCGAAGCCCTGGCCAATTTGGAAGATATCAGCTTCGGTGGAGCCCGGGTCAGTTTATACCAACCGTTGCCCGTAAATACGCCGGTCACCGTCACCATTCGCTACGCCGGTTCTCAACTGGTATTGAACAGTGTCTGCGTCTGGAGCACCTCGGAACCGAACGGCACCTGGATCGGAGGCCTCTTCTTCAACGCATTGAATGATCAGGAATTCTCCGAATTGACCAACCTGATTCATACGATTTCGCAAGCCAAGGAATAAAGCGTTTACAGTGCATCGTGCACAGCCCAATTCCGGTAAGAGGTCCAAGGTTCTGGATTCAGGGGACTGGGTCATGGGTTGTAGAAAAGGAACGCTTTATGCGTTCCTTTTCTACAACCCAGCACCTTTCACTGGCATCCAGAATCCAGTATCCAGTACTTAAACCCTATCTTCCACCATATCGCTCCATCAGCTGAACCCGGCTGATCCATACCTCGTAAGGATCCATGATTTTTTGCACTTTTGCTTTTTTACCGGTTTTAAACGAATAATAAATCCATCGAAGCACGGACTCCCAAAAACCCAACCACCATCGGTTCCATCCTTTCGGAATGGGAATGAGGGTAAAGCCCATCCGCCGGGCTCCGGCAACCAATACATTAACGCCGTAAAACCCTTTAATGTCCTCCGTAATACTTCCGTTTTCGCAGGCCTGCGCCAACCGTCGGAATTCCTCCTTCAACATTTCCATTAAACGCCATTCCAAAGACCGACCCGACGGTTCCGCTGCAATTTCAGTGATCCTTACATTGGAGAGGTGCAGTTCTCCCACCATGTCACCGGGAGCAATGGTTGTCTCATCGAGAGAAACCCTTTGTTTGCCACGATACGGATGATAACACACCAATAACAATCCTGTCGGTGAGCCGGGCACGGTCGAAGCGCCAACCTTCTTCAGATAACGGCGATCAATGGCCATACCCAAGCGACGCAACAGTTTTATTCCTGCCATCTTTATCCTCCTGTTATCTCTCGTAATGATACAAATTCATAGCCGGATGCCCTCAGAATGTCGATGGCTTCCGGCAATGCTTCCAACATGTGTCCGGGAGCCCCCGGATCCCCGCCGGCATCGTGCAAGACAATAATGGTATTGGGTTTTACCCGGGATTGCAAACGCCGGATGATTCCCGCCTTGCCCGTGGAAAAACTCCAGTCCCGGGCATTGGCCGTCCACAAGACCACCTGCAACCCCAGGCGTTTGCCAGCCCACCCCTGAAAGACATTGGAAGCCCCCCAAGGCGGACGGAACCACCGCAACGGCTCCCCCCAGATCCGTTCCAGTTCCGCCTTTCCCCGCCGCATCGTCTCTATGCTGCGCCATGGTGACAACAAATACGCATGCTTGTGAAAATAGGTATGCCAACCGATTTCATGACCGGCTTCCCGAATGGCTTTGATCAGATCGGGGGCTTCCTCCGCCCGGCGCCCGACGATAAAAAAACTGGCAGGAACTTGTTTTTGGCGGAGAATATCCAAAAGAATCGGCGTATACCTGGGATCCGGCCCGTCATCAAAGGACAAATGGATCCGCTGTCCGGACCCGGTCCCCCGGCGGACAGTTTTACCGGAAAACAACCGCACTCCGGCATCCCATCCGGCATAAGCCCATATCACCATTATGCCGAAACTCATCACGTAAAACCACATCATTATCAACCCTCATCATGTGCGGAATGAAACGGCAGAAAAATATAAACAACCACCATGACCAACATCAATGAACCGCTAATATAAAAAGGCAGCTCCATCCGATGCGTCCCCAGAATTCCTCCGATCAGCGGCCCAATGGCAAATCCCAAACCTTCCACCGACAAAAACAAACCCATTAATACGCCCCGTTGCTCCGGAGGAATCGAACCGGCCAACAAGGCATTCCAAGCCGGCTGAATCATGGCATAAGAACACCCGATCATCGCCGCAATGAACCAAATATTGTGCTGCGTTGCCCACGTGACCGCCATCATAATCGAAAGGAACGCCACCAAAAAACCTGACACCAAAAAATGGCGGGCTCCCCATTTATCAGCGAAATGGCCCACCGGAACCATGAGGCAGGCAACAAAAATGCCGCCCACCATCAATAGCAGGCTCAACCGGCTTTCGGACATCCCAAGCCGTTCCGTAATGAACGGCAACAGCACCGGCAATAAAATCCCCAAAGACAGCGTCTGAATCAACATGCCGGGAATCAAGCCTTTGTTCAGATTCAACGTCGCCAGGACTTTTTTAAGTTTCTTCCGAGGTGCTTCAGGTTCCGCCGTTCTTAACGTCTCCGGACACATCAGCCATTCGATCACCCAGCCCAAACAACTCGCACATAAACCGATGCCTGCCACAAAAATTAAAATATCGAACCCGGTACGGTATATGTCTTCAATTCCCAAATGGGCTTTTAACCAACCGGTCTTTCCGGAGTCGATTAAAAACCCCATTATAACGGGGCCCAATCCGCCGCCGATCATCCACACCACCGAAACCCAGCTGATCATGGTGGCCCTCTTCGCTTCACCGGCAATCCGGATGGCCCCGGATACCACAGCAGGCCATACCGGCGCCGCTCCGATGCCGATGAGCACGGCGGCTAAAATCATAAGACTCAGCCAGGAATTGAAATATTTAAAAAGGACCACGCCCGCGATAATCAGGATGCTCCCCCCGAAAAGGACCGGCCAAGGGCCGAAATGATCCGCCAACCAACCGGTCCCGCTTTTGGAAAGATTGTCCGTCAGCAGATTGCCGCTCATCACCAACCCGACGGTGCTCAGAGCATACCCCAGTTGTTTAAGATAACTCGGTAAAAAAGTAATAAATAAGGCCATCCGAACAAAGTCGATGGCTGCAAGCATGATCAGAAAACAAGCTAACATCCCATATTTCCAAAAGGAACGACCGCTTTCAGGCACGGATTTCTCTCCTTACTGTCTTTTTATATAAATTAGCTGTCCGCGGCAACGGCCTTAACATACGATAAATAATTCGGGCACACCGTACAGCGGCATCCGGTTTTCCCAATTCTTCGCAGCGGCGGCTCATCCGCTCCCGGAAACCGGCATCGGTGACCATCCGACAGATTGCCGTTTTCATCCGGCGTTCCCGCTTGGCAATAATCGCTACCCGATGCCGCCACAAATAGTTGGCATTGGCCTCTTCCTGCCCAGGATTGGGCTTGTAAATGACCATCGGCAAGCGTTTGGCCAGCGCTTCGGATACCGTGATTCCGCCCGCTTTGGTCACCAATACGTCCGCCGCTTCCATCACTGCAGCCACATTTTCAATATAGCGAACCGGCTTAATCATCGGATATTTTTCACTGATGGCCACCAGTTTCTCATACAACTCCTGATTGGACCCTGTAATGACCAATGCCGTCACTGACTGCGGCAAATCCTTCAAAATATGACTGAACCGCAAGCTACCGAAAACTCCGTCGCTGCCTCCCATAAACAAAACCAACTTTTGTTGCGGAGAGATCCCGTATGCCCGTTTCACCGCTGCCGGATCATATTTTTCATAAAAATATGGCAAAATCGGAATACCGGTAACGGCAATCCTGGAAGCCGGAATTCCCCTTTCCATTAATCCGTCCACCATCTCTGAGGAACCCACCAGATACAGGTCAGTATAAGGGTGAACCCATTGACTGTGAACGCAATAATCGGTAATCACCGTAATGATGGGAACATCCAGTTCACCGTTTTCCTTCATCTCCGAAAGCACGCCGGCTGCCAACGGGAACGTGGAAACGATCACCCCGGGATTGAAACGGTTCACCAAGGATATCAATCCGGCATAACCCATCCGGTTTAACCGCCGCTGCCAAAAAGAATCCGGGGACATCTTACCGGTGGCTTGATAGTAAAGGGCATACCCAACCGGAAAATGCCGTAGACTTTGCATATAACCAAATTGAGATAACCGAGTCAATAACGGAGCCAGCAAATCGCAGTAATCAACGGTAATTACCCGAATGGCCGGATCCTGCATTTTCAACGCCTGCGTCAATGCTTTAGCTACTTGATTATGGCCGCCGCCATAACTGGCTGATAAAATTAAGACATCACAATATTCCTGGGTCACAGTTACACCCCATATTCATCAAAATTTTAATCAACCAGCAGAAGCTAGCTTAAAATAATTTTGACGAAATGTTCCAAAATTCCTTCATCACTTTACATAAAAAAACAATTTCGTCACTTTCAATCCATATTAATATATTTCCCATCCGCCCATTTAGTAACATTATCGTTATTTCCCGTACAAAAATAAAAACAGCAGCCGCCTGCTGTTCCGCTTATGCATCCACCGGGTTCAAATGAGATTTTCAATGACATTCAGCCCCGGATGAGTATATAAGTTGAATATCAAACCGGTCCGTTCGCCGCTGATGACCCGGACCCAACATTCCGATTGGGTCACCCGATCCACCACAACCTGTTCTCCGTTGCTCAACAATAATAAGCTACCGATAGGATACGGTGCCACCATCTTCTCCAGGCATTGCACTACCGTACGGTTGAATTTCCGATCCGCTTCCGCTTTAATTTTACTTAAAACGATATGGGACGGCATGGCTTTTTTATACACCCGGAAAGACGTCATGGCATCATAAACATCAGCCACAGCCACGATTTTGGCGAACCGGTGAATCTGATCACCGGTAATCCCCCGGGGATATCCGGAGCCGTCTTCCCGTTCGTGATGTTGAAAGGCCACGTGAGAAGAGATAAAACTGATACCGACCTTCTCTTTTAAAAGTTCATACCCGTCCCACGTGTGATTTTTAATCTGATCATATTCCTCCGGTTTCAAACTGCCCGGTTTATTTAAAATTTCGGAATCGATGAAAATCTTGCCGATATCATGAAGCAAAGCGCCAATTCCCAAGTATTCCAGGTCACTCCGGCTCATGCCCATGGCCGCGCCGATAATCAAGGTGAGGGTACATACGTTGACCGAATGAGCATACGTATAATTATCATACGAGCGAATATCCAACATATTGTAAACCACGTCGGTATGCCCAAAAATCTGGTTCACCATCTCCCGGACAACCTGTTTTAATTTGTGAATATGATGCTGTGGCGCTTTATGGAGCCCCTGGATGGTTTCGGATATCACCAGACCCGCTTTTGCCTTGGTTTCCTGCTTGATAAGTTCAAAATTGACCAGTTCGCCGATTTTATCCCCCGGTTCCAAAATATACAAATAATTATAGTGAAGTTCTTTTAACCGGCGAATATACAACGGTTTCAGCTCAACATTGGCTTGAAGCAAGATTTTGCCATCATCATATCGGTATACCGGTTGAGCCAAACGCATTCCTGGTTTAACTGCTTCAATCGGTACAATCCTCATCCTTCACAAAGCCTCCGTTTTAGTTTATCGGCAAAATCTTCAAAATCTTGATAAATCTTCTAAGATTTCTCAAACAGTGAACACAAAGTAAAAAATTTCTACACTTGTCCATAATCTTACATTATAATAAGTTTAAAATCAATGCTCAGCCCCAACATTTGCCGGGTATGGATAAGAATTTCAGGTCCTGAGTCCCGGATACTGAGACCTAAGTAACAGTTAGGGATGCCGGATTTCAGGCCCTAAGTCCTAGGTCTTGAGCCCCGGACACCGAGATATGAATTGGCGAAGAGCCCAGGGCATCCTACGTACCCAATACCCATCCATTCCTTACCCAGAAGCAGCATTGCTTGACTTTTTGAAATTTTAATTTTATCATAAGACTAATTGATTTTTGAGGAGGACGCTTATGAGTATTAAGGTTGCCAAATTTGGAGGTTCATCGCTGGCCAATGCCTCCCAATTCCGAAAAGTTGAAGCAATCATCAAAGCCGATCCGGACCGGCGTTACATCGTTCCTTCGGCGCCGGGAAAACGCTTTGCCGAAGACCACAAAATCACGGATTTGCTCTACTTATGCCAAGCCCATGTTGAACAGGGAATCCCTTTCGACGATGTCTTTACCATCATCTCCAACCGTTACTTGGAAATCATTAAAGAATTGGGATTAACCCTTGACCTCCAACCTTATTTAGACCAAATTAAAGCCGATATCGCCGGCGGCGCTTCCGCCGACTATGCAGCCAGCCGCGGTGAATATCTGAACGGATTAATCTTGGCTGATTTATTGGGCTTTACCTTCATCGATCCGGCTGACATCATCTTCTTTGACAAAACGGGATTACTGGATATGGAACTGACCCAATCCAAAGTCAGCGCTTGCCTTAGCCAACACCCTTATGCCGTGATTCCGGGCTTTTACGGAACAGACTGCGAAGGCCAAATTAAAACTTTCTCCCGCGGCGGTTCAGACATTACCGGAGCCATCGTAGCCCGTGGTGTCAATGCCGATATCTACGAAAACTGGACCGATGTTTCCGGATTTTTAATGGCCGACCCTCGAATCGTACCCAATCCGAAACCCATCGAAAAAATCACCTATCGTGAGCTTCGCGAATTGGCTTATATGGGCGCCACCGTCCTGCACGAAGAATCCATCTTCCCGGTCCGCCAGGCCGGAATTCCCATCAACATTAAAAACACCAATGCTCCGGAGCATCCCGGAACGTTAATCGTGAATGATGCCGATCCGGTCACCCAAACCGGAACTATCACCGGCATTGCCGGCCGCAAGGATTTTACCGTCATCACCGTCGAAAAATCGTTGATGAACGCGGAACTGGGTTTCGGCAGAAAACTTCTGTCCATCCTGGAATCCAACGGCATATCGTTTGAACATATGCCCACCGGCATCGACACGCTTTCTGTGGTCATTGCCGACTCCCAATTGAAAAATAAAACCGAAAAAATACTGGACGAGATTAAGCAACAATGCAAACCGGATTCCATCGAAATTTCGCCGAATATGGCGCTGATCGCCACCGTAGGCCGGGGAATGGCCTTTACTCCGGGAATCGCCGCCAAAATCTTTAAGGCCTTGGGCGATGAGGGCATCAATGTCCGGATGATCGATCAGGGTTCCAGCGAAATCAATATTATCGTCGGCGTAGAGACCGTCGATTTCGAAAAGGCCGTACGGGCCATTTACAACGCCTTCGCTGGCTGAAACGCATCTATAATTTAAAAAAACCCGCTTTCGCGGGTTTTTTATTATTTCAAAAATTTCATTTTAAATTTTCCGGATTGAGCGGTTCCAATTCCGGGAGAACGAACCGTCCGTCTTTGCGGATAAGTTTGCCGTCGAAGTAAATATCGCCCCCACCGTATTCCGGCCGTTGGATGAAGACCAAATCCCAATGGATGGAAGAACGGTTACCGTTATCGCATTCCTGGTAAGCCTGGCCCGGAGTAAAATGAATGCTTCCGCTGATCTTCTCATCAAACAACGTATCTTTCATCGGTTTTAAAATATAGGGATTGACTCCCAGGGAGAATTCCCCGACAAAACGGGCCCCTTCATCGGTATCGAAGATCTTGTTAATCCGCTGGGTATCATTGCTCTTCGCATCGACCAGCTTACCGTTTTCAAAAGTCAGCCGGATGTTTTCAAAAGTCGTCCCCTGATAAACCGCAGGCGTATTGTAGGTAATCACCCCGTTGACCGAATCGATGACCGGAGCCGTAAAAATCTCGCCATCCGGAATATTCATTTTTCCGGCACAGGGAATGGCCGGCATCCCCTTGATAGAGAAAGTCAGATCCGTCCCCGGCCCGGTAATCCGCACCTGATCCGTCCGTTCCATCAACTCTTTCAAAGGCTGCATCGCCTTCTCCATTTTACTGTAATCCAACGTACACACATCGAAATAGAAATCTTCAAAGGCTGCGGTGCTCATGGAAGCTGATTGGGCCATGGACGGCGTCGGATACCGCATAATGCACCATTTGGTATGATTCACTCGCTGGTCCACCACCGGCCGCATATAATACTTCATATACGCTTGTTGTTGTTCCGCCGGGACATCAGCCGTCTCATTGGAATTCTCGGCGGCACGGATCCCGATGTAGGCTTGCATCTCTTTCATCTGGACCAATTCATATTCAGCCTGCCGCTCCAATTGCTCCCGGGTGGCTTCCAACATCAATTGTCGGTCCAACTGTTTATTCCGGACCAAAACAAAGGGTACCCCCTTGGCCCGATAGGCTTCACGAACCACCGCCAATGCCAATGGTATCCCGGAATCAATTACTTCGATTAAAATCTTCTCCCCCGGCTTTAGCTCGACAGAGTAATGGATCAGACCGTGGGCCATTTTATCCAAACGTGGATCCTTCATACCATACCATCCTTTCATAAATTTAGAAAATGTTAATATTTGTCTCTTGGTATTTCAAGATTTTCATCCGAATAATATGGTAATAAATCATCAAGAGTGAGAGGTTATCGATGACCAGAAAAACCGTCAGTACATGGGCTAAAAGAAACTTTCTCCACTGGTTTATTGAGAATTACCCCTTCGATTCCGAGGGTTCCAAGCAACTCCTCTTGCTACTTGCCGATAACGAAGAATATCTTTCCCGTATCCATCTGGTCATGGACGGTTCCTATCTCCGCCCGTTGCTGGTTATTTCCACCACCGGAACCGGGATGCCGCCGTTTATCCTGAAAACCTTTAACAGCACCGTTACCGATCCGGAGATGATTATCGATCGCCTGCAACTACTTAAAGAATCTCCATTATATTTAACGCTATACTTTCCGGATCGGATGAGCTGCGAATCATTCCATACCGTCATCGAAGAATCTCCGGTCACATTGGAGTCTTCCCTGGGCCAACAAATTTTAATCGACTTCGAACTGTCATTATGGACCGAAGCTTTCAAACGCGAGATGGAAATGAAAGAATTGATGGCCCAAATTAACGCGGCCCTGGACAGCCGAAACAAACGGAAATTCTTACGTCTGGCGCGAAAATATAACAGGCTTTAAGTTAAGCCGACAACCGGGCTTGACGGATTTTTTCCAGACATTGCGGCAAATCATAAATCTGGGCAATGGACCACGCCGTATCACCCGGCGAATCGGTCAGCCATACCGCCGTCATCCCCACGGCTTCGGCGCCTATCACATTGACGCGGGAGTCATCGACAAAGATACACTCCTCGCCGCTGGCCTGTAAATGGGAGAGGACCTTCCGATAACTGTCGGGATTGGGCTTTCCAAAATAATTGCAGAAACGAATGTCATACACCGCCTCAATCAGCCCATCGATACCGAGGACTTTCAACACTCGTTCCACATATTCCCGCGGGCTGTTGCTGAATACGATTTTCGGCAGTTCGATGGCATGCAATGTCTGTTCCAGCCGGGCATCGGCACTGATATAACGGCTGACATCCAGATCATACGTCATCCGGATATATTCCTCCGGATCCGTACCATGATGGACAATCATTCCGCTTAATGTGGTCCCGTACTCCTTCCAATATTGCCGCCGCATCACCGTTAATTTCTGCGCATCCCAGCCCAATTTCAACTGAATATATGCGTCGATTTTTCCGTCAACCGCAGGCAACAACCCGGAACTTTTGGGGTACAACGTATTGTCCAAATCAAGCAGCAAATAACGAAAGGCCAAGAGTTACCTCCTCAAATCGTTTATCGTTTTGTCCTCCAACTCCAGCAACGCTTTTTTAAGCGAAATCCCTCCGCCGAAACCGCCCAGGCTTCCGTCTGCGCGTATGACCCGGTGACAGGGGATAATGATGGGAATCGGATTGATATGAAGAGCATTTCCTACGGCCCTGGCGGAGCCGGGACAGCCGATAAATTCGGCGAGACGGCGATAGCTCCACCGTTCACCGTAAGGTATCTGCCGTAACCCTTCCCACACGGCCCGTTGAAAATCGGTCCCTTGGTATACCAACGGGACGGAAAATGAGGTTAATTTCTTTTCAAAATAATACCGCAGTTGCACGACGGCGTCAAACGGATCCTCCCGGATCTCGTCCCCACAATCCTCCGGCAGAAACGTCGCAGGCAAATGTATCGCGGTAACCCCTTTCTCATTCCATGCCAAACTTCCCCATCCCCAAGGCGTTTCAAACTTCGTCCGATACATCGTCATCCCCTGTCTTTAAAACTTAAAAACCGAACTGTTTAGACAATATCCTTTAATTATCGTCAATAAACCGTACAAATGCAAAAAATAATGCCGAATATTATTATTTTTTAACAGTTTTTCCTTTTCTTTACTATTTTGGAGGATTATATATTTTGATAGAGAATAATAAAAATAAAAACTTGCGGAGGGGATTTATGTGGCTTTTATCAAATATCAGAGAGAAAGAATGAAAAAAGGAATTTCATCCAAAACCATCGGAATCAACAACAAAGGACGTTTTGCCTTCTACAAACCGGTCGTCGAGAAATTTATCGGCGATTGCAAATACGTTGAATTATACTTTGATCCGGAAAACCGGAAAATCGGTATTCTGCCCATTAAAAACGAATCATTTGATTCGTTTAAGATTCAAGGCAAGACCACTAAAATGGTAATTGCCAAAAAGTTTTTAAACCGGTTTAAAATTCCGGTGGAAGACCGCCGTTATGAATTTTCGGAAGAAGGCGGCATGCTCGTCATCCAGCTATAAATCCATCTTACCGAAAAGCCAAAGAACCAATCTTTGGCTTTCAATTTTTTAATTTTTAGTGAGATTGAAGCAGCCGTTCGCCCACCTTCCAGATATCTCCCGCACCCATGGTAATCAAAAGATCGCCCGGCTTTAAATTGTCCCTCAAGTGATGGTAAATGGTTTCAAAATCACCCAAATAGCGGACATCCGGATGATATTTTCCGGCTTCAGCCGCCAAATCCGCACTGGAGACATCTTTGGTATCCACTTCCCGGGCCGCGTATATATCGGCCAGGACAACCACATCCGCATCACCGAACGCCTGGGCGAACTCGTGCAGCAGATACTTGGTCCTGCTGAAAAGATGGGGTTGAAAAGCGCACCAGATCCGGCCTTTAAAAGCCTTCCTGGCAGCATCCAGCGTTAAACGGATGGCTGCCGGATGATGGGCATAATCATCCACCACCACGATGCCGTCATATTCCCCTTTAATCTCAAAACGTTTCTTCACGCCGGTAAATTCCGCCAATGTTTTCAAGGCCACCGGCAAATCCACTCCCAATTCGGTTCCGATGGTTAATGCGCCCAATGCATTTTGAATATTGTGCTTGCCCGGGACTTTCAATACCAATTCGCCTTGAGGCTTTCCCCTATAAAAAAGCTCTGCGGCAATTCCCAGAGGGCTCACCGGACGGATCCCGCGGACGCTCCAGTCAAAATGCTCCTGATATCCGAAGGTTAAGGTTTTCCCTGTATAATATCGGGTTAATTCCAACGCCCGGGGATCATCCCCCCAAACCGCCAACATGCCGTCCGCAGGGAGCAAATCCACAAAATCCCGAAAAGTTTGGACCACATCCTCCAAAGAAGGAAAACAATCGGGATGATCCCAGTCAATATTGGTAATTAACTCAATTTTCGGCCGGAATTTCAAAAACGATTTTTTAAATTCGCAGGCTTCCACCACCATATACGGAGATTTTCCGGTGCGGTGGTTACCTCCCAAGGCGCTAAGTTCACCGCCGATGAACACTGTCGGATCCAGTCCGCCTTCGATCAATACCATTGACGTCATGGCCGTCGTCGTGGTTTTACCGTGCGTTCCGGCAATGGCGATCCCCTGGCCCACCTCATCCATGAGCCGGCCTAACAGTTCCGCCCCCTCCATGGTCGGTATTCCGAGGCGTTTCGCCTCCAAAACCTCCGGATTTTCATTACCGACGGCATTGGTATAAACCACCAGGTCCGCGCCGATCACATTTTCCGGCGAGTGGCCGATACTGATGGGGATCCCCCGTTTCCGTAAGCTCTCGATCTCCCGCGAATCCTGCCAATCGGAACCGGAAATACGGTAACCGCGGTCTTGATATAATTTTGCCAAGCCCCTTAAACGGGCTCCGCCGATTCCCACAAAGTGGAGATGTTTCATGACGTCAAGGCTCTCCCCTCAAAATAATATCAATATATTATAACATATTTGCATTCAACGAAAAACAACATATTCCTGAATTATCCATCCATCTATATATCTTATCCGCAAAAGCCCGATCTTAGGCAAATTCTCCGAGAGACAAGCCTTTATTTTCCTGAGGTTTTAACCCCGTCCGGATAATACTATAGTTAAAGGGGGGTGAAACGCATTGGGTCGTCGCGGCAGTATTGTCTCCGATGAAGTTAAATATGAGATTGCCAAAGAATTGGGGTTTGCCGACCGTATTCAAGTCCAAGACGGCAATTATGACTTCAGCAACATCACCACCCGGGAGTCGGGGCTCATCGTCCGTCGTTTAATCGAAAAAGCGGAAGAGCTGATGACCCGGCAAGGTTAGGGAATCTCCCTAACCTTCTCACCTTTATACCGCCTTCGTCATAGAATGTACCATCAGAAAAGTTTGGAACGTTTTGCCCGCCGGTGACCAAACTGGCATTGGAGCGCCTCCTTCTCACATCCTTGCGGCATTGAAGCCGGAATAAGAGAAGGCGGACGGCTCACAACTCACTGCTTACCAATACTGACCCAAGTATCGGTAAAACGACCTGACAATATTCAAGCCGATTTCATCGGCTTTTCTTTTTTGCCACATTTGGAAAAATGTTAAATGTCCATTTTAGCAGGTATTTTGTCGTGGCAACCGAAATAAACCGGTAATCTTTTATTAAAACCGGAGGGTGCCTATGCGTAAATTCAAAACACTGTCCACCCTGATGGCCATCATGATGCTTCTCTCTTTCACGATTCCTGCTTCGGCCAAGTCTTCGACCGCCGGCTCAACGACGGAGAAAAAATTAGCCGATCTGACTAACCGTTTTAATTCCTTGGAATCCAGCTGGGGCCGCTTTCAAATCGGCGGCAACCTGTCACTGGAGACCAACACTTATCTGGATAATCTTCCGGATCGGCCGAAATTTAACTTTGAACAACATCTGGATCTTTTTTTCGACGCTTATGTCCAAAACAACCTGATGTTCTCATTAAAAACGTCTCATGACGGTGCTTGGGGAGTCAACTGGCAAAGCCTGAACTCTCCCAATTATCCGATGACCACGCCGTTCCAGGTGGAAGAGGCTTTCGTCCGTCTGGAATATCCGTCCAGTCTCAACTATTTCGGCAGGTTCCGTTTCTCTTTCAGCCCGGTGGGTTTGATCAGCGACTTTTTCTCCAATCCCATCGAAGGTCTGGCAATTCAGAAGAGCTTTTCCGAGCATTATCACATCATCGGCGTTTACTCCCGGGTTAACACCGAATATTCTTCTGGCACCGACCAGGTAGCTGATAGCGAAGACTATTTCGCCGCCCGCCTGGGATGGTCCGACCAAAATGTCATCTGGGGTATCAATCTGGTCCCCAACGGTATCACCGGCGAAAAAGCATTCAGCTTCGATGCGGCTTTCACCCAAGGCGACGCGAAGCTCAGCGCCGAAATGGCATGGTATTCGTTTCATTGGGATGCATCCCCCGATTACCGAGTGGACTGGACGCCCGGATTTTTAATCAGTTACGGTAAATCTCTGTCAAAAGATGCTTATATCCAGATGAAAGCAGCTTATCTGGCTTCACAGTTTATGCCGTCATACTCCAGCCTGGCGCATCGGTCCGGCACTGACCGCGAATGGTTTACACCTAATTCGAAAGGCCTCGAACTCTCGCTGCAAAACCGTTTGGGTGCAACATATATCTGGGAAAACAGAATCATTGCCCTGACCCCGGTAGTCAACTATGACCAGCCGGATCTCACTTATCATTGGCGAAGCAGCATCATTAAATCATTTTCGCCCGTCAACCAACTGGCATTCGGTCTTGATGTGGAGCGTAATTACCAAGAAACGCTCACTCAAGCCTTCCTCAGTTGGAATATGAGTTTTTAACGAGTTAACTTTTGGTCCCCAACAACACCAAAGCTAATCCCAAAACCAAGATGACGACTTTGGTCCAAGATAATTTGACAGCAATGGCCGCAATGCCTAATACGCTGACTAAAATGAAAACCAGGGGACCGATCAACCCCAAAAAGGCGTTTAAACGCAACGCCGTATCCACCCGGCCTGATTTGAGAAACAGGATGGCAATCCCGATCTCCATCAGGCCGGAAATTATTCGTAAAACCGCCATATGATTCAATGTTGCCTGTTCCAAACCTGCTTCACCATCCCTGTTAATGATTTTTACCCAAACCCAGGATACTGAATAACAGCGCGGTAACACCGGCAGCCGCCAACGGGCCCACCGGTATTCCCTTTAGCAACGAAACACCTAACACCGTCCCGACCACCAAGCCAACTACCACTTCCGGCTGAAGCTGGAGCAATATCAAACCCTGTCCGCAAAGATAGGCCGCAGCCACCCCGCCGACCACCGCTAAAATCCCCTGTAAGCTTTGAAAAGTCATCCAAATATCCTTCACCCCGACCTTATCCAAAGCAAAAGGAATCAGTACGGCAATAAGCAAGAAAAGTAACCCTAGGTCCAGCGCCCGCCGCTCCAGCAACAACAATACCGTTTGGAGGCGAATCAACTTCAACACCAACAAACTTCCGGCGCCGGCGGCAACCAGGTTATTATTGAACGCCAAGCCCAACGCCAAAATCGCCAACAACATCAGATTATCATGGATCATCGGCTTCACTCCCTTAAACCATTCATATTCCGCCCAAGAAGACTTCATGTATTCTACCGCCAATTTCCCCGCGGGAAAACGAACCAAAATCCCAGCCGTTCATAAAATAATCGGGGAGTGATCAATATGAAAAGTTGGGATCAAGTGATTTCACCGCCGTTAAAAGGGCGCCCGCCGAAACCGCGCACCACCGGAATGACCATGATCCTGGACAAAGGCCTTTCCCTCTCCGAAACCCGCAACATATTGGAAACCGGTGCCGATTTTATCGATTACATTAAACTTTCCTTCGGTACCCTGCCCTTATATCCCCCGTCGATTCTAAAAAAGAAAATCCACATGGCGGCGGATTTCGGCATTCCGGTCTATCCGGGGGGAACCTTTTTGGAAATCGCTTTTTGGGAAAAAACGGTGGATCGGGTATTGGATCAATTGTCCGCCCTGGGAATCCAATGGGTGGAAATCTCCGATGGCACCATCACCCTTTCGCCCGAAGAACGCCGACAATTGATCGCCAAAGCTTTAGGACGGGGATTTAAGGTCATTACGGAAGTGGGGAAAAAAGATCCGGCGCAACAACCGGATCCGCACCGCCTGGTTCAAACCGCTAAAGAAGATTTGGAATGCGGGGCAGAATGGGTCATTATCGAAGCCCGGGAGTCCGGAACCAATATCGGGGTCTACGACAGCCACGGCGCCGTTATAACCGAAAAATTAGCGGCCATCAGTTCGGTTTTGCCCCTGGAGAAGATCATGTGGGAAGCTCCGCTTAAAAACCAGCAAGCCTCCCTCATCTGCCAATTTGGGCCCGGAGTAAACCTCGGCAACATCCCGCCCACTGATGTCATCGCCCTGGAAGCCCTCCGCCGTGGATTTCGCAGCGATACTTGGAAAAACATTCTTTAACCAAAAAATAACGACTCCCTCGGGAGTCGTCGTTATCTGCTTATCCTTGCGGCGCGTCTTTCTCGGGTTCCGGCTGATCGGAGACGGCCTCCAGCTGGCTCCGGTCAATTTCCACGGTACTGTCGACCACCGCGATCTTTGCCGGATGCGGCACCACAATCATACGCAATTGACGTTTTTCATTATTCGGTCCGTTGAAATCGAAATATTCAGCCAACGGCTGGCCTTCTTTCTTTTTGAAAAACCCGTCGAAATTGGAGTCAAAATAGATTAAATCTTTTCCATAATCATTAAAACAGCCATTACTGTTTCCGTCGACGATGCGGAATTTAACCTGTTGATACTTTTTGCCGTCATAGACTTTGATCTCGCCATCGAGGAAACTGGCAGAGATAAAACGAACCAATTCTTCGGTATTCCCGTCCCGGCTGTACTTTTCAAACTGCGCGAAAAAGTACTGTTTTTTCTCAATGATACTCGTAGTCCCCTTAAAACGGACCTGCACCGAAAAGGGAATCAGATTGGCTCCGAACTCAACCTGCATCCCTTTTCTCCGGGTTTGGTCGGTCTGTATCCCTTTGATCTTCTCTTTCGCCTCAATCAAACGATCATTGTTCTGATCCACATAAACAACGGGCCAAACTCCCTTTTCGCTTCCAATCACGAACCATGTCTTTTCATTGGTATTTCCCAACTTAACCGAACCATAACGGAGCTGGCTCATCCGTTTCACTTCAGGCTCGACTTGGAGCCCTTCCGGCTGGGATTCGATGAGTTCAGCCAGATTGACGGTTATATCGGAAAACTCACCCGAAAAGAGATCAAAATACGTAAACGTCCGGGTCTTAACCGAATACATCCCTTCCACCGGGACAACCGTCGGTTTGCGGGTAAATCCCAGAGAGAATATGAGCATTACGGAAAACAGCAAAGGCAATAATTTTCGCATGGATTACTCCTTTATCTGAACTATCCCTTCAGCAATTCCTGGAATATTTTTCGCGAAGCGATAAGTGCCGGTTCATTCCGGTGTCGGATTCGAATGCCCTGAGTTACAAAATGGCTGGTCCAATTATCCTTTTTGATCTGATTAATCTCGATATCCACGACCGCCATATTATAGTCAGATTCCATATTTTCCAGATAAACGCTGGCACTCCCTTTGATGCAAACGGCGATATCTCCCTCATCCACGACGGACACCGCCACATTGGAATTGACAGTAATGTTATGAAACGTCTGATGATTCCGGGAAATAGCCACCCGTAGATGTTTGGGGTCGGAGGCAACCAGGTAGTAAAAGGGGGCCGTATGGGGGCAGTTATTCTCATCGAGCGTTGCCAGAATAACCGTTGTGATTCGCTTTTCAAACAAATCCAACAAACTCGGATTTAACTCAGCTCCCAGTAATACGGACATCGTATAACACCCCATTTTAAAGATACTTACTTTAAAACTATGGTGTTATCGCATATTTTAGAACGTCCCAACCGCCGGTTAATCCTCGTTTTTCAGTATTCCGGTTTGCGTCAGATAGCTATGAACCAATTCCTCCAAAATTTGATCCCGCTCCAGTTTTTTGATGAGAACCCGTGCATTCCCATAGCTGGTAATATACGCCGGATCGCCGGACAAGAGATATCCTACAATCTGATCCAACGGATCATATCCTTTCTCTTTCAAAGCGGAGCAAACCTGCTGTAAAATTAAGGCAACCTCGGAGAGACCTTCATCTTTGGCAGAAAAGCGTCGTGTCGCTTCATTGAGTTCTCCCATCAGTGCTCACCCCTACCGTTATTTAATGCAAACGAATCAATCAATCTTGTCCTTGCGCAAAGCCAAATTGATTTCAATCATTCCATAGGGCGTCTTGATCGGAATGGCCAATGCGGTTTGAATGTGCTTCAGAAAGTCCGGAATATTCCCGTCCATCAGAAACAAGGGAGGGGTAATATTACATTCATAACCATTCTGCGATAAATTATTACTGGCAGTACCGACAATGATGTTTTTCAGTTCGCATAAAGCGCTTTGACCCATTTGGTCAATCTCCGCAGTCTCGGTAAATAACATTTGGGAGACGATCTTGGTTGCGGTTTCTTTGGACATTCCGCAAATAACCTGCCCTTGCAAATCTCCAAGGATACCTACTAGGACACTGACTTCATATTTCGTCAGTGGTTGATCATTAAAAAAAGGACGTCCGGCTTCTACTTCGGGATTGAGCATACATTCAATGACCGAATAAGCTGCTTTGACAAATGAATCGATGTGTTCGAATGACAGTCGAATTACCTCCTTCACCCGCTGAAACAATCGCTGCGTTCTATTAGCCCAAAGCGGCACAATGTTTTAAACGTTTTACTGCCGCGGCAGGGTCCGGATCTTTATAGATCAGCGTTCCGGCCACTAAAACATTGGCGCCAGCTTCCACCAAAGTATGAACGTTTTCCCAGTTAACTCCCCCGTCAACTTCCAGCTTACAGCCAAATCCATTGGCCTTAATCGTTTCAGCCAGCCGTCGGACCTTGGGGATCGTCTCCGGAATCAATTTCTGCCCCCCGTATCCTGGATTTACCGTCATAATCAACACCAGATCCAAGTCAGGCAGAATATAGTCAAGCACCTCCAAAGGCGTTGCCGGATTTAAAGCAACCCCAGCTTCACACCCCAATTCCTTAATCATCTGAACGAGCCGGTGCAGATGCTTGCAGGTTTCAACCTGAATAATAATGCGTTTACTCCCCGCTTTGGCATACCATGGAATAAACGTCTCCGGCTGTTCCACCATCAAATGGGCTTCAATGGGCAGACGGGTTATGTCTTTAATGGCCGACACAAACATGGGCCCGAAGGTCATATTGGGTACAAAATGGCCGTCCATCACATCAAAATGCAACCAATCCGCCTCTTGAATCTTTTGAACTTCCGCTTCCAAATGTAATAAATCGGCATTCAGAATGGAAGGCGCAACTTCTATCATGGTTCCTTCTCCTATCGATACCGGTTTTTATAAAAATTCCGGACCTCGTCCAAAAGTTCCAAATAATTTTGATAACGAAAAGCGGCAATTTTGGATTCGGATACGGCCTGTTTCACTCCGCACTGGGGTTCGGCATCATGACAGCATGACGAGAATTTACAATTTTCCCTGAACGGTTGGAATTCCGGGAAATAATCCGATAATTGTTGGGGCTCGATAAAATCCAAGTCAATCTGGGTAAACCCCGGCGTATCCGCAATGTAACCGTTTTGTTTCGTCTTTAACAGTTGAACCTCCCGGGTCGTATGCCGACCGCGGCCGATTTTTTCACTTACGGCCCCCGTTCGCAGCCCCAAACCCGGAGATATCATATTGAGCAGTGCGGATTTACCGACTCCCGAAGGTCCGGCAAATACAGCCACTTTACCGGCCAACGCTTGCTGAAGTTTGCGTTTCCCCAAGTGTGTCAGGACACTGGTACATAATACCTGATATCCATTATTTCGGTATTTTTCCGCCAATTGATTAGCCTTTCTTTGGGATACCAAATCCGTTTTGTTTAAGACGATAAGATAAGGGATACCGCTGGATTCGGCTAAAACCAAGAATTTGGCCATTAAAAAGTCATTAGGATCCGGATTGGTATGGGCAAATACCAACACAATCAAATTGACATTGGCAATGTAAGGTCGTTTGAGAAGGTTTTCTCTGGGGTAAACCTTGGTAATAACGCCTTTTTCCTCTTCCGGTTGATAATCGACCCAGTCTCCTACCACCAACGCTTCAGACTGGTATTTCAACTTACCCCGCGCCGCGCATTCAATGAGCCTTCCGTCGCCTTCGGCGGGCTCAACATAAAAGAATCCGGCAATAGCCCTAACAATTCTTCCTACTGGCAACCTTAACTCCTTACCTCACTTGCTGCACATCGTTTTGAATATGATTATTCACTCGGTCCCGAGCTTACGATGAAATTCATGGCTGTCCCCTGAGGGACCTTTTCATAAGGGACAGGCCGCTGATCGACCACAACGCCTTCAGCATACACATTACTCGGCGTCGGCGTTGCCTGATTGTATATCAACCCCAACCCGGGCAATTCGGCCCGGACTTCCGAAAGAAGCCTACCGATAAAGTTGGGGACTTCCACCATATTCTCCGTATCGGTGCCGTTAATGGTAATGGAAACGCTGGCCCCTTGTTCAATTTGGGTAAATTTCTCCGGCAACTGCTTGATGACAGCCCCTTTAGGCCAGTTCTCGTCAGTTCCGGTATTGACTTCTCCCAAGCGAAGATGGGCCTCTTCCAAAGCCAGCTCCGCTTCCAATAGGGTTTTCCCAATCAAATCCGGAACCTGGACCAACCGCGGGCCTTTGCTGACAACCACTTCAACTTCGGTATTGGGGCGTTTCCTGTTTCCCGGCAAAGGTTTTTGGCTGATAATCTGATTGACCGCATAATCCGAACTGTATAATTGATTAACCAAACGCAATTTCAAATTTTTCTCCCGGAGAATCCGCCGGGCCTCCGCCACATCTTTCCCTACTAAATCCGGGACAATCACCTCGGTGCGGGCTCCTCCGAAGAAATGTAGATAAGCGAGCATCATAATCAATCCGGTAGCCAATACCGTCCCCAATCCGATGAGAATTCGGGACACCCAAAAGGAAAAACGGCTTTTCGGTTTCTCCGCTTCGATATCTACCGGCTTCCACATTTGCGTGGGCAAATCGTCGTCGGTCAGCTTGGTCTCCCGGGAAAACCGGTTTTGGGCAAGATCGATATCCTTAATCATGGCCAAAGCGGATGGGTAACGTTCCGAAAGATCCTTAGCCATGGCTTTGTTGATAATATTTTCAACCGATATCGGGATATCCGGCCGAATGTCCCGGACCCGGGTCAACTTCTCCTGTAAATGCTGGAGTGCAATGGAGATGGATGTATCTCCTTTAAACGGCACCGTGCCGGTCAGCATCTCATAGAGCACGCACCCCAACGAATAAAGATCGGACTGGGGGCCGACGATGCCTCCTTTAACCTGTTCCGGAGAGGCATATTGAACCGATCCCACCACAATCCCGGTTTGCGTAAAGGAACTTTCACTGATCGCCCTGGCGATCCCGAAATCCGTCACTTTAATCTGGCCGTCAGGCGTCACCAAAATATTGTGAGGTTTAATATCCCGATGAATGATATTGCGCTCATGGGCGTGGCTTAACGCTTCCGCAATCTGACGGGTATAATCCAAAGCCCGCCGGATCGAAAACGGCGCTTCACGTCGGATAAGATCCTTCAAATTGCTACCGGAGATATATTCCATCACAATATAGTCGATACCGTCTTCCTGACCGACATCATAAATATTCACAACGTTCGGGTGAGATAAACTTGCAGCTGACCGCGCCTCTCTGCGAAAACGCTCAACAAACTCAATATCATTGGCATATTGCGGCCTTAATATTTTAATAGCAACCATCCGGCACAGCAAAGAACATTCCGCTTTATAAACCAACGCCATGCCGCCTTCGCCGATCAATTCCACCAGACGGTATCGGTTACCCAATATCTTCCCGATCAAAGCCTCACCCCGATTTTAACCCGCATTTCAAAAGTAGGCTACGTGTAGTTACTTCGCTCTGTAATAGACAATTCCTGCTTAGATTTCCACAATAACCACAGTTACGTTATCCATCCCGCCCCGTTCGACGGCCAAAGCCACCAATTGCTCAGCCATCTCGGTCGGCGTTTCATTTCCGGCCAATACTTGGCCGATAGTATCTTCATCAACCATACCGGTTAACCCGTCACTGCATAACATGAACCGGTCTCCCGGTTTGACCGGAATAACCATCGTTTCGACCTCAACGGTGCCTTTCGTCCCTAAAGCCCGGGTCAACATATTCCGATGGGGATGATCCTTAGCCTCCGTCTCCGTAAGCTCTCCACGTTTGACCAATTCGGCTACCAATGAATGATCATCCGTCAACCGAATCAATTCGCCTTCCGCCGTATAACGGTAAATACGGCTGTCCCCGATATGGGCTACAATCGCTTTCTCGGGGAAAACCACCAAAACCGCCACGGTCGTGCCCATCCCGGCCAACTCCGGATTATTCTCCGCCTCAGCCAGAATCGCATCATTGGCTTCCAATATCAGCCGTTTCAAACCTGCTTCATCGATCTGGGAGATTGCGCCCGCCAAAATCGTTTCAACAGCAATTGAACTGGCAATTTCACCTGCCCGATGTCCTCCCATTCCGTCAGCGACGACAAACAGATTGTCTTTGCAGCCAAAGGAGTCTTCATTGTGTTCACGCACTTTACCGATGTCCGTTTTTGCTCCGAATATCATCTGCTCACTCCTTACAAGGCGTCCGATGCACAGTAGGAAACTCTTTCCAACTGAATCACCGTATCTCCCAGCTGTATCAATTCTCCCGCAAACAGTTCCCGCTCACCAAAGACTTTACGGTCATTCACCTTTGTTCCGTTGGTACTTCCGAGATCCTTAATATAAAGTTGATCCCCGCGCAGGGTGATTACCGCATGGTAGCGGGATACCTTGGGGTCTTTCAAATAGATATGGTTGTCGCTTTTCCGCCCGATTTTTATCATTGGAGTGGTCGCAATATATTGACGCCCGGCATCCAAACCGGTGACCACTTTAAAAATCCACCCCTCCGTCGTCCTCCGGTTGGAAGAATGAAGGGCACAAAATTTTTTAGTTTCGTCTTCACCGTCTGCGGCCACTTCCCTCCGGGCCGTATTCGAAGGGATTCTCAACCGGCATAAGGTGTTCTCATTATCCGTCCGTCCGTCCCCCTCCGACGGTTTATCGAACGGCTTTGGGCCATACGTCGGGGATTCGCCCTCACTCCGACAAAAGGATTGGGCAAAGCCTTTAATGAGACGCAAAATTTGAGACAATCCCATCAGCATTCACCTCGATATTTCCCTTGGAGTTGGCCGCAGGCGGCTGCAAGATCTGTACCGCGTTCTTTACGGACCGTCGTTTCAATATGGGCCCGGTTCAATTCAGCGGCAAACCAATGGATTTGCGACGGTGTTGAACGTTTAAACGGAGAGCCGGGAACCGGGTTAAAGGGAATTAAATTGACATGACAAAGCATCCCCCGGAGCAGCCGGATGAGGTTGGCCGCATCCTGAGACCGGTCGTTCACGCCGTCGATCAAAGTATATTCAAAGGTGATACGGCGACCGGTCCGCTCAATGTAGGTTTGACAAGCCTCAAGCAGGGGCGCTATCGGATACTTTTTATTCACCGGCATCAACCGGTTGCGCAACTCATCGTCGGCAGCATGCAAAGAGATGGCAAGATTAACCTGAAGTTGCTCCTCGCTTAACTTTAACACACCCGGAATAATGCCGCAAGTCGAAATGGTGATCCGGCGGGCTCCCATGGCCAGTCCCTTAGGGTCATGGAGAATCCGGATCGCCTTCATCAAGGCATCGTAGTTTAAGAGTGGTTCGCCTTGACCCATGGCCACCAGATTGGTGACGGTTACCCCTTCGCCTTTGCTAATCCGCAAAATTTGGTCAATGATCTCTCCTGCGGTTAAATTGCGGGTTAATCCGTTTTGCCCGGTGGCACAAAAAAGACAGCCCATCGGGCAACCTACCTGCGTTGAAAAACAAACCGTGTGGCGATCTTCATCCGGCAAATATACGCTTTCCACCGTGGAGCCGTCAGCCAAACCAAACAGGTACTTCACCGTACCGTCCGCCGACGCTTCACGGGCAAGCACCGTCAGACAGCCGACGGAAAGACCGTCCCTTTTCCAATTGATTGCGGAGATCCATCGGCAAATTGGTCATCTCATGCCAACCGGACACATTTTTCTTATATATCCAATCGAATATCTGCCGGGCCCGATAAGCCGGGATGCCCCGTTCAGCCAGATAATCCGATAATTCCCGCAATGTAAAGTCTTTAATGTTCAAATTGAAATCATCCATTTCCGTAAGGAGATATATGCGAATGCCCCGAATCCATCCCAACAAACTAACAATAAATCCCTATACAGGGATTTATTGCAGGTCAATTCAGATGAACGATTGCAGGCCTAATCAACTTATTTTGGACTCTAAACGTAATTTATCCGCAACTTTGGCAATAAATGCGGCCGTTGTCGGAAAACGCCCTTTCTGGCTGTCAACTCCGAAGAATTGTTCAATAAACTCGGAGTTGCCTCGTTCCCAACCGATCTCAATAGTATGGCGTATCGCCGATTCGACGCCGCTGGGCGTAGAATTATATTTCTCGGCAATTCTCGGGTAAAGATTTTTGGTAATATTGCCAAGCACTTCAACCTCTTTGGTAGAGATGATGATAGCGTCCCGTAAATAAGCGTAACCCCGAAAATGTGCCGGTATTCCCATTTCGTGAAATAAGCGACTTACCTCGAGTTCCAACTCGGTCACCGATTTTTCCCGCGGCTCGCTGGAGTAAGACGGCCGTTCTTCCTGAATCCGTGATGAAGAAGGATGCGTCGTGGTTCCGTTGGCAAACTGCCGAATCCGGGCAAATAAGGTTTTCGCATCAAACGGTTTCACCATATAGTACGTTGCACCGAGGGAAATCAACCGCTGGATCATCGAATCCTGTTCAAAAGCAGTCAGTACAATGACCATGGGTTTGGTTTCCATTTCACCGATGCGTTCCATGACGCCGATGCCGTCCAGATACGGCATGGTAATGTCTAAAATAAGAACATCCGGCTTGACCTGTTCCACCAATTGGGTCGCTTCGATGCCGTCATAAGCGACTCCCACCAGCTCCATATCCTCTTGAATTTCAATAAGCTCGGAAAGTGTGGAACATAATTCGCGATTGTTATCAGCAATGGCAATTCGTATTTTAGACATTAAGTTCCCTCCTTCACATAACTGACGGATTACTATTCGACAAGAGGGAAACAATTCCTTTTTTCGTAAATTCCAACCCGACCATGGGATAATCGCCAAATTGCCCATCATAGCTGGCTGTAAATTTTTTCTTAATTTTTTATTAGGCAATCTGCAGCTTTTTTTTGAACAAACCCGCGCTGGTTTCCATCAAAACAATGTCTTTCCATCCCGGATTGCAACGTTGTAATATCCCGACCTGTCTAAAACCATTCTTTTGATAGCAGCGAATGGCCCGCCGGTTAAAATGGTACACTCTCAAATAAATCCGGTTGAAATTCTTTTCAAGAAGCCATTGGTGCAAAATCAACCGCAACGCTTCGCTGCCATACCCTTTTCCCCAATACTCCTTTTCCCCAATCCGTATTCGAACCTCCGCCTCATGTTTTTTCCAGCAAATATGATCCAGTTCCAAATCACCGATTAATTCCCCTTCAAGGGTTTCAATGGCAAATATTTGATAGCATCGATCCGGAACGTTCGCTTGAAACCATCGTTCTAATTGAGTAAGGTCCCCCGGAAGATCGCAATCCACCAAAAATTGTAGCTCTTCATCCCGATTCCAGACAACCATCTTAGCCAAATCTCTTTTTTCAAGCGGCCGAACCCGAACCATCTTTCCTACCAGTTCCATGATAACCCCTCCGCGTTAAAATAATGTAATGTTCTGCTGCAACGAATTCTTTGAGGGTTTTTTACCTGATTGGAAAGATGATTCTCGTCTGTAGCAGGGATTCCCTTTAAGTAAATCTAACCATAGTCCCGCATTTCTGGGAGTTAACACGGTTCATTGGAAAAAGAAAACCCCCTCTGGCAAGGGAGTTGATTCAAAGTCCGCAGCACTCAGTACACGGTTCACATCCCTCCGACACCTATAACCCGGGACCCAGTACCCACAATCGGTCCCAATCTTAACACTGTGAACTATGCACTGTGTACTGTGCACTCTTCTTTTTGATATGTCATACAGCCTATCGCGGTTCCACCACCAACCGGATGGCGGTCCGCGCCTGGCCGTCAATGGTAATCTCAGTAAACGAAGGAATAAAGATCAAATCGATACCGGACGGTGCCACAAAACCCCTGGCGATGGCAATGGCTTTCACCGCCTGATTGAGCGCTGCCGCACCGACCAACTGCATTTCCACCTTGCCCCGTTCCCGGATGATACCGGCAATGGCTCCGGCAACAGCGTTCGGATTGGAATGTGAAGATACTTTAACCAGCTCCATCCAGACTCCCCGTCATATTCAAGACTCTTCCAACACCCGCCGAATCGGCCGGATTCCGATGGCTAAGCCGTATTCATTGGCTTCGATCACCACAGCGTTCAGTTCAACGGCTCCTCCGGCCAATTCAAAGCGAACCGGGCGTTTCGTTAAGAACTTCTCCAAAACGATTTCCGGTTTGATCCCCAGCACCGAATCTCGGGGGCCGGTCATCCCCACATCTGTAATATACCCGGTTCCTTGGGGCAAAATCCGGGCATCCGCAGTGGCAATATGGGTATGGGTTCCCAACACCGCGGTGACCCGCCCGTCCAAATGCCACCCCATAGCCACCTTCTCCGACGTGGCTTCCGCATGCATGTCCACCAAAATGATACGGGTTTTTTTCTTCAGGATGTTCACACACTGGTCGGCCGTACGAAACGGACAAGCCAGCGGATCCAGATATACCTGACCCATAAGATTGATAACGCCCACCAACATGCCGTTACGGGACTCAGCCAGATAATATCCTACCCCGGGAGTCCCTTCCGGATAATTGGCGGGTCTTACCACGCAGTCAACCTCTTCCAATACCCGATGGATATCCCTGTTGTCCCAAGTATGATTCCCCAATGTAATCACGTCTATGCCGGCATCCAGGAGTTCATGACATACTTCCAGCGTCAACCCGAACCCCCCGGCAGCGTTTTCCCCATTGGCAACCACAAAATCAATGGATTCCTCGTGAATGATATCCTTCAGAAAGGCTTTGATAATCCTCCGGCCCGGCCGGCCCACAATATCTCCGATAAACAATATATTCACATTGGACACCTCCAAAAAAATAAACCATGACGGCATCTCCCCGAAGTATCGGTTTAGGTCCGGAAATGCCGGTTATCTGCCGGTTTTTTTATCATTTTCCTGGAACCTAAACTTAATACCTTATACCCGTATGTTCCGGGGAGACCACAAACCGTTATGGTTTAAGGTAAGGGTAGCTCTGCCGGACAAAGCTACCCTTTTATTTCAGATATTCGGCATGGATAAACTCACTTTTGTACATTTGCCCGGTTAAAGATGAAAACCCGACCCTCTTCCCGAAAGCCTATCAACCGTTTTTCCTGTTGCGAATCCTTGAGGTCTTCCAACATATGTTCTATCATTTCTTCCTGCATCATGAGATCTTCTTCCTGCACAACATCCTCCGGTTCCAACAGCAATGAGCCCTCGAAGGTCTGTTTAACCAGGCTGATCATTAACGTGATCTCTTCCTGACTTAAGGAATCAATATCCCGGATAATCTCAAGAAATGTCATACTGCTGTCATCAGCCGTTTGGATCTCAAACCGTTCCAGTTCCCGCCCGTGGAACTCCACGATGGATTCCACGCTCAATAAAAGATTGTTCTTAAATTCTTCCAACTGAGACGCGCTGATATCCGACGTGACCACAAACGAAAACTGTAAGGTCTTTTGGACGGGATCGAAGCGAACTGAAGCAATCTCTGGATATCTTACCAGCAAAAATGCTATTAAACTCATGGAATTGGAGAAGGCTTCTCCGTCTTTCCAGAAGATTCCTTTCATGCTTCCTCCCCCTCTCCGGTAACTGAAGATATTATCATTGTATAATCCTAAACCATAATTGGTGCGAAGCCTTTATTTCGCATAATCTACGGCACGGGTTTCACGGATAACCGTGACTTTGATTTGCCCCGGGTACTCTAGTTCAGCTTCGATCCGTTTGGCAATTTCCCTGGCGATCCTGACCGAATGGAGATCATCCACTTTATCCGGTTTCACCATGATCCGGATTTCACGGCCGGCCTGAATCGCATAGGCTTTTTCGACTCCGTCAAATGAATCAGCAATATTTTCGAGTTTCTCCAACCGTTTAATATAGGTTTCCAGCGTCTCACGGCGGGCTCCCGGACGGGCTGCCGACACAGCATCAGCGGCCTGAACCAGAACCGCTTCAATGGACATCGGTTCAACATCGCCGTGGTGTGCAGCGATGGCATTGACAACCAAAGGATTTTCCCGGTATTTTTTAGCCAGATCTGCGCCAATCGTGACGTGAGGACCTTCAACTTCATGATTGACGGCTTTACCGATATCATGCAGCAAGCCTGCACGTTTGGCCAGCATCACATCGGCTCCAAGTTCACTGGCCATCATTCCACAAAGGTGGGAAACTTCGATGGAGTGTTTCAAAACATTCTGGCCGTAACTGGTACGGTATTTTAACCGGCCCAGCAATTTGATGAGCTCCGGATGTAACCCGTGAATTCCGGTTTCGAAGGTAGCCCGTTCACCCTCTTCCTTAATAATGGTTTCGACCTCTTTTTGAGATTTCTCCACCATTTCTTCAATCCGGGCCGGATGAATCCGACCGTCGGATATCAATTTCTCCAGGGCCAACCGGGCAACTTCCCTGCGTACCGGATCAAACCCTGATAAAATGACGGCTTCCGGAGTATCATCGATAATTAAGTCGATTCCCGTCAATGTTTCCAGAGCTCTGATGTTACGGCCTTCCCGCCCGATAATTCTCCCTTTCATCTCGTCGCTGGGAAGAGCCACTACCGAAACGGTGGCTTCCGCCACATGATCGGCGGCGCACCGTTGAATGGCCAACGAAATGATTTCCCGCGCTTTGCGGTCGGACTCTTCCTTGGCCCGGGCTTCAATTTCCCGAATTTTGATAGCGACTTCCTGTTGAATTTCTTCTTCAACATCTTTCAACAACAGCGCTTTCGCTTCTTCACTGGTTAATCCGGAGATTCGTTCGAGTTCACTCCGATGGCGCTGGTGAATTTCCTGTAATTCGTTTTTAATTTTCTCGACTTCTGCTTCTTTTCTGGCTAACGATTCCTCTTTTTTCTCTAAAACCTCATATTTCCGATCTAATGATTCTTCCTTTTGAACAAGCCGTTTTTCCAGCCGTTGAATATCATTACGCCGTTCACGGACTTCCCGTTCCAGCTCGTTTTTTACTTTTAAAGCTTCCTCCTTGGCTTCTAACAAGGCCTCCCGTTTTAAGGATTCCACCTCTTTTTGGGCCTCGTCGATGATCTTTTTGGCAAAATCCTTTGCAGACTGCATTTGCAGCTTTTCATAGATCATATATCCAAGATATCCGATAACGATACCTACTACTGCGTATATTAGTTGGACGATAGCAACCACCTCCTCATTTTTTGAATTCAAATATGCGATAAAACATCATTAGCAGGAAGATTTTCAAAAGCAGGAAGAATTTCAAACAGCCAATCTGTCAGAACGGAAATAGAGATAATAAAAAAAATATACAAAACAAGCCGAGTTAGAACTCGGCTTATGTTCTGTCCTCACGAAATCATTGTAATCCTTTTTAAATGGAGTGTCAAGTGCCCTCTAACAGTTGAATTGCTCCGGCAAACAACGGCGAACGGCCTCTTCATCAAATCCGGATCTTACTAAATAATTCCATTCCTGGATGGATGTTCGCCGAGGGCCTCGCTTCCGAAGCAGCGCAGCGATAACCTGAATTTCCGCTTCCGCAGGATAATATTCATCCAAGATGCTTTCGATCAAGCCTTCATCCAGGCCCGCATCCAGCAATGCCATTCGAGTGTAATTTCTGCTTTTCAGCTTGGCCTTGAAGCATTCGACCCGGCCGATCCCATACTTGCGGTCATCCAAATACCCCCAACCGCTTAAGCGGTCCAGGCTTTGGACGATCTCCTCTTCCCCGAAGCCCGCTTTCGACAGTTTCCTGGATAATTGAGCCCGGCTCAGATCCTGCTTCGCTAATAACTTTAAAGCCGCATCCATCACCCGTTGTTCAGCCACGGATCATTAACCCTCTTTATTCCCGCCGGCTTTTTCCTTGGCAGCGGCCGTCTCATCCTGAGACACTGCCAGGCCCAAATCTTCCCGGACCTTCCGTTCGATCTCGGCAAGCATCGCCGGCTCTTTTCCCAAAAATTCCTTGGCATTGTCCCGGCCCTGTCCGATCCGGATATCGCCGTAAGAAAACCACGCGCCGCTCTTATTGACGATGTTGCGTTCCACTGCCATATCCAAAATGCAACCAATCCGGGAAATCCCTTCGCCGTAAATGATATCAAACTCCGCTTCTTTAAAGGGCGGCGCCACTTTGTTCTTGACGACCTTTACCCGGGTCCGGCTGCCAATGACGTCCGAACCCTGTTTTAACGTTTCGATCTTCCGGACTTCCAACCTCACCGAAGCGTAGAATTTCAAAGCCCGCCCGCCGGTGGTGGTCTCCGGATTGCCGAACATGACGCCGACTTTTTCCCGGATCTGATTGATGAAAATAGCCACCGTATTGGATTTGCTGATAACCGCGGTCAATTTGCGCAAGGCCTGGGACATGAGCCGGGCCTGCAAGCCTACATGCGAATCGCCCATCTCGCCTTCGATTTCAGCCTGAGGCGTTAACGCTGCGACCGAGTCGATGACGATCACATCCACGGCGCCGCTTCGCACTAAAGCTTCGGTTATTTCCAGCGCCTGTTCGCCGTTATCCGGCTGAGAAATAAGCAAATTATCGATATCGACTCCCAATTTTTTGGCATACAGCGGATCCAATGCGTGCTCGGCGTCGATGAATGCCCCGATGCCTCCCATCCGCTGTGCCTCAGCCACCATATGCAAAGCCACCGTCGTTTTACCGGATGACTCCGGGCCATAAATCTCGATAATCCTCCCCCGGGGAACACCTCCCACCCCTAGGGCCAAATCCAACGAAAGAGCCCCGGTGGGAATCACTTCAATATTTAATTTGTCTGCAGCTTCTCCCAGTTTCATGATAGAACCTTTCCCAAATTGCTTCTCAATTTGGAGCAAGGCAACTTCTAATGCTTTTTCTTTATTGGACACGGTCACAGCCTCCCATCAACCAAACATATGTTCTATTTAGTATATCAAAGTATATCCTAACTGTCAATCGGCCGGTCTTCGGGGAAAACAAAATCGGCAATGCTTCGATACACCGAACCTCCCGGTTGCAACCTGCTTTCAATCAACGAAAACGAAGTCACCGTCGTTGTACTCTGAAAACGAGGTTCTTTACCCGGTACAAACATGGGCAAGGCTCCGCGCGCCACACGGGCAATGGTCAAATGCGGTTGAAACCGTTGACCGGAAGGCTCCAACCCCCATTCCGAACCGACCGTTTGAACCATGGCCGCCAAGTGCGCCAGCTCTTTTGTGCCGTGTTCCACACCAAGCCAAACGACCCGGGGTGAGTGAACATTGGGGAAAAAACCAGTCTTCCCAAGAGTCAGCGGAAAAGGACGACAGCCCGTGGCGGCCTGTTGCAATTCCTCGGTCAGTCCGGCCACCCGTTCGTCGGCAACTTCTCCCAAAAATCTCAGCGTAAAATGGAGATTTTCCGGAGGAACCCAGCGCAGCCCGGTGCTCCCCGACGCAGCGGATCGAATAAATTCCTGAACTTCAGCAACCATTTCCCGGCTCGGCCAAACGCCGATAAATAAGCGCACCGATAAATCCCCCTATCTGAGCGTCTTCCAGAGCAAGCCCAAAACCGCCCGAGCGGCTGCTTCTTTGTTTCCCTCGCGGTTATAAGGGAAGACACGATGCTCCACAACGGTACGTTCAGGCAGAGCCACACTGTAATAGACCAATCCTACCGGCTTCGTCTCCGTTCCGCCGCCCGGGCCGGCAATTCCGGTAACCCCGATTCCGACATCGGCTCCGGTCAACCGCCGGACCCCTTCGGCCATGGCCTTGGCCGTCGCTTCACTTACCGCCCCATGTTCGCGAAGGATCGCTTCCGGAACCTGAAGTAATTGGGTTTTCAATTGATTGCTGTAACTGATCACTCCACCCAAGTAGTATGAGGAACTTCCCGGGACAAGCGTCAGCCGATGACCAATCAAACCTCCGGTGCACGATTCCGCCGTGGCCAGAGTCCAACCTCTCGCCAGCAACTGCCTGCCGACAACCTCCTCCAACGTCTCCTCATCGGTGCCGTAAATATATTCTCCCAGACGTTCCCGGATCTGTTGATACAGGGCATCGATCCGGCGGAGATTATCGGCTTCCGAATCCCCACGGGCAGTAATTCTCAGCAATACGTCACCCTTCCCTACATACGGCGCAATGGTGGGGTTGGTTTGATGTCGGATCAAATCCATTACCCGCTCTTCCATGGCCGATTCACCGATGCCGATCATCCGGACCATCTTGGACGTCAACACCGGATGGCCGGTTTCGGTTAATATCCGCTTCAAAAAGGGACGGGCTTGTTCCTCCCATAATCCTATTAATTCCCGGGGGACGCCGGGGAAAGCGAACAGATATTTCCCGGCGGATTCCACCAATAAACCGGGAGCCGTCCCTAAACGGTTGGGCAATACCCGAGCCGATGCCGGAAACATGGCTTGGCGCCGGTTGCTTTCCGGGAGAGGTCGGCCAATCTTTTTAAAATAAGTGACGATCTCTTCCCAAGCCTCTTCCCGAAACTCCAGGGGTTCCCCCAACAGCTCGGCAACAGCTTCCCGGGTCAGGTCATCCTGGGTCGGCCCCAGGCCGCCGGAGAGAATAACCAGATCCGAGCGATTCCAAGCCTGCCTAAGCAGCGGTACGATCCGCCCCAAGTTATCGCCGACTGTCGACTTATGAAAGAGGTTTATCCCTAGATCAGCCAATTCCCGGGCCAAATAAGCCGAATTGATATCCACCGTCTGTCCCAGCAACAATTCCGTACCGATACAAATGATCTCTGCATTCATAAGCTGTGTCTCCCATCTGATTTCTTTGGATCATTCGCCTTCACCAGAGCAATATCCTTTTACTCCGACATCTTTTCTCACCACATAAAACATCCACATTTTTTTACAATATTTAGTCGATGGATCATATTGACAAGGGGGGGTGCTTTTGATATTATTACCTTGTTTTTAAAAACATTAGGGAGCGTGAAACCTTTTTTCAACTGAATATCTCCTGATCTAACATATATCCCGAGGTGAGCCGCAGTGCATCATCGGGTAAAGGGAAATCAGGGTGCTTATGGGTCAAACGTTCTTCCTACCAAGAAAATGATTACTACGAGAGGTGAGGGGAATGCAAGATTTTGATACTGTAGGTGCTCACGTTCTGGCGGACTTTTGGGGTTGCCAGTTCGAAAAGCTCGATGATGAACAGTTACTCATGGATTATTTACGTCAGGCGGCAAAGAATGCCCAAATGACCGTTTTAGGCGAAGAATCCTATAAGTTTTCGCCTCAAGGATTCACTGGCTTGCTCCTTTTATCCGAAAGCCATATTTCCATCCACACCTATCCGGAACACGGTTATGCAGCCATCGATGTATTTACCTGCGGCGGCGGCAAAACTCAAAAAGCCATCGACTTCCTGAAAGAAGTCCTTCAACCGAGTCGTGTCAACCAAATGGTGGTGCGACGGGGTATTCCTGAATCGGTGGAAACATCCTTATCAGCATAAAACACCCGCAAGGGTGTTTTTTTATTCCTTTTTTCGTATGGTTTTTCCCTCCGCGGTCATACTACTTCCGAGGTGACCCCAAGTGCGTACGCTGTGGAAAGGTGCAATCAGTTTCGGCCTCGTGAACGTGCCGGTTAAACTTTATACCGCCACGGAACAGAAAACCATCCGCTTCAATTATCTCCACGAGAAATGCGGCACTCCCATCAAATACGAACGCCGTTGTCCCCATTGCAATATCGAAGTGCCTCAGGAGGAGATCGTCCGGGGGTACGAATATCAAAAAGGCCAATACGTCATTCTTAAAGATGAAGATTTTGAGAAAATTCCCGATGAACACAATAAAACCATTGATATCATGGATTTTGTCGATCTGGTTGAAATCGATCCCATCTATTTTGAGAAAAGCTATTATCTCGAACCCAGTCCGGGTGGGGAAAAAGCTTACGCCCTCTTAAAAAAAGCCATGCAGGACACGGGGAAAATCGCTGTCGCCCGGGTAACGATTCGCTCAAAAGAAACCTTGGTTGTGCTTAGGGTTTATCAAAATGTCCTGGTGATGACCACCATCTTTTATCCTGATGAAATCCGATCCACGGCAGAACTCACCGGCGTGCAGACAGAGCCCAAACTCCATGAAAATGAAATTCAAATGGCGACCAATCTTATTCAAAACCTTTCCAGCCATTTCGACGCTTCCAAATATACCGACACCTATCGGGAATCATTGCTGGAAATTATCCGGGCTAAAATAGCCGGCGGCGAAGTAACCCAGACTCCCCAGCAGGAGACAGGCAAGATCATCGATCTCATGGAAGCGCTTCGGGCCAGCATCGCCGCAACCGAAAAATCCAACCCGCCGGCCCCCAAAAAGCGGTCAAAACGGGCCCAAACCGGTTAAACCGAATTATTGCTGTTAGGCCAGACGATCTCTTCCAATAACGGATTGGGCGGCAACAGATTGGGAGGTTTCCGGTACAAACTGGCAGCCGATTTTTCATAAAACTCCAGGGATTCTCCGGTGCTGTCTACCCATTGGATCAGTCCCCAGTCCAATTCCAATGTTAACTGACCCGGCAAGTTTTTACGTTTCATCGGTACCCCCTCTTTATAGTTGACGGTTGGCAGTTCACAATGCACACACATGGCTGACGACTTTCCATTCCCCCTATTTACCACTACTCCTTCGCGACAGCACAGACAAATCCTTCATAAATTTTCCGTTATTTTCCAAACAAAACCGGTTATGGACCTATTTTTTAACGTATTAAACCGAACCACAGCAAAAAAATGGATAAACGCCGTCAATCTCCGTCATTTACCGGAAAAAGGCAATAAAAAAAGCAGGCCATTCCCGCTATCAATCATTTCAGGTTAAGTTTTTAACGCACGGTTCACAGTACACACAGTTCACGGGTTTAGGAGAGGACATTTCGGATTTCGCGTGGTTACAGAGGTTCTGGGTTCTGGATTGTCAGTTCCCAGTTATCTTTTTTTCATATTTGGTACTGTCCGTTTCACATTTCACCTAACTGTCAATTGTCACATTGTCAACTGTTTTACTGTGAAATAACCGTCCACTGCCAACTGTAAACCGTCAATTCAACTCGTGCCTCACGCCTCATGCCTCGCGCCTTAAATACGCTGTGAACTGTACACCGTGTATTGCATACCCTTTTAGACTTACTTTTCTCCGCTATCAAGCCAAATGGTTACCGGACCGTCGTTACACAATTCCACTTCCATATGGGCCTGAAAAACGCCCTTTTCCACATGAACTCCGTGATTTTGCAGAGCATCACAAAACCGTTGATACATTTCAACCGCTTTATCGGGAGGAGCGGCCTCACCGAAAAACGGGCGCCGGCCCTTCCGGCAATCGGCATAAAGCGTAAATTGGGAAACCACAAGGATGGGTAGGACCCGATCTTTCAGCGACAAGTTCATTTTCCCGGCTTCGTCGGCAAAAATCCGCAAATGGACGATTTTTTCCGCCAGATACTGCAAGTCATCCAGAGTGTCGGAATTCCCCACCCCCAGAAAGACCAGCAGTCCTTCGTCGATCTGCCCGACAATTTCACCGGACACCCGAACCCGGGCCCATCGCACCCGCTGAACTAACACTCTCATTATCGCACCAAACGGCTGACCCGATAAACATCCTGGATCCCTTCAACCTTCTTGATCCGATTGCAAATATGCCGGATCTGCTCGGAGTTGGCGATCTCCAACGTAAGGTTGATATATGCCGTCCCTTTCTTATTTCTCGCTTTCGCGGCATTCAAATACAATTTCATTTCCGAAATGGCGTTCATCACATCGGCCAAAAGATTCACCCGATCCGTGCCCACGATTTCGAAGTCCACCGGATATGTCCCTTGATAATCTTTATCCCAGGCCACTTCGATGATGCGTTCCTTATCTTCGTTGACCAGGTTAATACAGTCGCTGCGGTGAATGGACACTCCCTTTCCCCGGGTAATAAAGCCGATAATCTCGTCTCCGGGCACCGGGTTACAGCATTTCGAAAAACGAATCAGCAAATTGTCCACGCCCCGGACAGTCACACCAAAACTGGGTTTGCGGTTTTTCCGTTTATCCTCGCTTTCCGTCCGGACCGGAACCTGTCGGACAGGCTCTTTTTCCCCCGCTATCTTCCCGATAAACATAGCCGGCGTGACTTTAAGATCGCCAATGGCGGCCAATAAATCGTCCGTATTATTGAACCCAAGTTTTTTCGCACCGTCCAGTAATACTTCCTGGCGCAGGTTTTCCTGGACATCCATCCCCTGCTTACGGAGTTCCCTCTCCAACATTTCCCGGCCGATCTGAATGTTTTCTTCCCGGTTTTGTTCCCGCAGCCACTGGCGAATCCGGTTTTTAGCCTTGGACGTTTTCACGAACTGCAGCCAATCCCGGCTTGGACCCGCCGACTGTTTGGAACTGATAATTTGGACGATGTCCCCGTTTTTCAATTGATAGTCCAGCGGAACCAGACGGCCGTTCACTTTGGCGCCGGTACACTGATGGCCTAACGCAGTATGGACACTATACGCAAAATCAACCGGCGTGGAACCGGCCGGCAAATTCTTCACATCGCCCCGAGGCGTGAACACAAACACCTCATCCATAAACAGGCCGATGCGCAGAGTTTCCATAAACTCTTCCGAATCTTTCATCTCGCCTTGCCATTCGATGAGATGCCGCAACCAGGCGATCTTTTCCCGAAGATCTTTATCATTGGGCCCGTTCTCCTTATAAATCCAATGGGCCGCGATACCGTACTCCGCGATCTGGTGCATCTCCCGGGTTCGAATTTGCACCTCGAAAGGCTCGCCTTCCGGACCGATGACCGTCGTATGCAAGGACTGATACATATTGGATTTGGGCATGGCCACATAATCTTTGAAACGTCCCGGAATCGGTTTCCATAAGGTATGGACGATGCCCAGCACCTCATAACAGTCCTGAACCGTATCCACAATGACCCGGATCCCCAGCAGATCATAGATTTCGCCAAAGGTCTTGCCTTGATTTTGCATTTTATGATAGATACTGTAAAAATGTTTGGGCCGACCCTGGATCTCCGCGTTGATGTTGGTCTCTTTCAAAGCATTGGCCAGCGTCTGCTCCACTGAACGGACAAAGCCCTCCCGCTCCTGGCGTTTTTGGCCAACCTTCTGAACCAAGTCATAATAAGCTTCCGGATCCAGATACCGCAGAGCCAAGTCCTCCAGCTCCCACTTGATCTTCCACATCCCCAGCCGATGGGTCAGGGGAGCATAGATCTCCAATGTCTCCTTGGCTATCCTTTTTTGCCGTTCTTCCGGCAAAGCCTTTAACGTCCGCATATTATGAAGCCGATCCGCCAGCTTGATGATGATCACCCGGAGATCTTGCGTCATTGCCAGGAACATTTTTCGCAAGTTCTCCATTTGCTGCTCTTGCTGGGTTTGGAAGTTCAAACGGGTCAATTTGGTGACCCCGTCGACCAGCATGGCCACATCCGGGCCAAAACGGCGGTTAATTTCTTCCAGTTCGGCCTCGGTATCCTCCACCACATCGTGGAGTAAAGCGGCCACCACCGATGTGGTGTCCATGCCCAAGTCGAATACAATGGCCGCCACTTCCAACGGATGCTGGATAAAATCCTCACCGGAGTCTCTTTTTTGACCTCGGTGCGCTTCAGCCGCAAACTCATACGCAGCCCGGATCGGGCCTTCGTCAACATCGGGTTTCGTTGCCTTTATTTTGCCCAACAGTTCATCAATGGTCATCAACTCACCTGCTTTATCTGTTCACCTGCAACACGCACATCTTTCAAATTCAATTGTACTGAAGACGTCCCGTTCCAAACGTTTTCTTCCAGAGAAAAGGCTACATCCACTTCTTTGGCAGTCGACAGCTCTTCATAAATGGCGCCCAAATTGAACCCGATTCCTTCCCGGACCGTTCGGGAATCGCTGACTTTAACCTTGAGATGTTTGCCATTCTCGCCGACACTGCGATAATCCACCAAGCTAATGGCTTTACAGCCCAAGACGGGCGTTGGATTGCTGGGGCCGCAGGGCGCTAATCGGGTCAACTCCCTGGCCAGTTCGAGGGTGGTATGGCTCAAATCGATCATACTTTCAATTCTCAAAACCGGTTGCAAATCCGCCGGCGTCAAGCGATTCTTGGCCAGCTCCAAAAAAGCCTTGCGAAACCCGGGAAACGTCTCACGGGTGACTGACAGTCCGGCCGCAAATTCATGACCTCCGAAACGGATCAAGTACTCACTGCAGTTTTCAATGGCATCGAACAGATTAAAGCCGTCAATGCTTCGGCCGGACCCCCGGCCTTCGTCTCCGTCCCATCCGATTAATATGACGGGTTTATGATAAAGATCCACCAGTTTGGATGCTACGATTCCGATAACGCCCAGATGCCAGCCTTCGCCGGCCAGTACGAGGGCATGTTCCGAATTCCAGGAGGGATCGGCCTCAATTTGGGCCTGGGCTTCTTCCAGCACCGTCGTCTCAATCTCCTGGCGATTGATATTCTCTTTTTCGAGGCTCCGGGCATACTCCAAAGCTTGAAGCGGATCTTTGCTCAAAAAGAGCTTCACCCCGATGCTGGAGTTCCCCATGCGCCCGGCAGCATTGATCCGCGGTGCCAGAATATATCCGATATGTCCGGGATTGATCTCCCGCCCCCGCAGCCCGGCCACGTCAATGAGGGCCTTCAAGCCGATATTGTCGGTGTTATTCAGCCGCTCCAACCCGTATTTCACCAATACCCGGTTCTCATCCAACAATGGGACGATATCCGCTACCGTCCCGAAAGCGACCAAATCCAGATTGGCGAATAAATCCTTCCGAATCTCAGGAAGCTGATGGCTCAACCCTTGCAATACCTTAAACGCGACCCCGACTCCGGCCAGCTGCGTGAAAGGATATCCCGAATCCGTAATTTTGGGGTCAATAATGGCATACGCATCCGGTAAAACATCCTGGGGCTCATGATGATCGGTGATAATCAGATCGATCCCCTTTTCTTTCAGATACGCAGCTTCATCCAGGGCACTGATGCCGCAATCCACCGTGATAACCAAAGAAACGCCTTTGGCAATGGCTTTTTCCAGCGAACTCAGGTGTAAGCCGTAACCCTCTTCCAATCGTTTCGGGATATAATATAATAACCGTCCCGGAAAATATTTGTTCAACACCCGAATCATCAAAGACGTGGAAGTTATCCCGTCTACATCATAGTCCCCATAGATCAAAACGGTCTCTTCATTGGCAATGGCCTGCCGAATGCGGGAAACCGCCTTTTTCATGTCCGGAAGCATATACGGATCATGGAGCTGATTAAGAGCAGGCGTTAAAAACCGTTCCGCCTGTGAGACATCGGTAATCCCGCGGTTTATCAACAATTGAGCGATTAACGGAGAAACCCCTAATTCCTCCGAAAATTGCCGGGCTTTTTCACTGATTTCGCTTGCGACTTTCCATACTTTTTTGACCATTTTCATCCCATCGCGTTATTTTAGTCAATATTTTAAAACTTCTCTATGTATTTCGGCAATATCCGGTTTTCTTCCTGCCAATCCCTTCAGAAGCCGCACTTCCGCTCATGTTAACAAATCTTCCCCATATCTTTTACAAAATCTTAATCTATTATTTTTTCTATCCTAAGCAGGATTATTTGTCGAGGGTTTACCGGAAACAACTAAAGCTTTGTTGACAAAAGAACGATATATCCGATATACTCCAACAAGTGTAAAAACGATACGTCATATTCCATAATATGTTATTTCCAAAACTTCAGAATACATGTCAAACTGAAGAAAGTCGAGGTAGTCCCATGAATTTATTAAAATTGCCATTGAACTCCAATAAAAGAATCCTCATTCTTTTTGTATTGATTTCCGTTATTATCCTGGTCGGATTTTATTCTTTTCGGGCGCAGCAAAAACCGGTCGAGCTCCCTCAAGCAGAAACCGATCTTACGGCCATGAAAGTATCTATGATCATGCAAATGTACGGCTGTGACAACCAGGAGATTTTTCAAGCCATCATGGAAACCTTCGATCCGGTCTTGATCGCCACCGTGATTGCCATTGAAAGCGAATTTCGCATCGATGCCGTCAGCCCGGCCGGAGCCCGGGGACTGATGCAATTAACCCCTGAAAAGCTGGACGACTGGAAAAACGTATCCAAAAACATCCACGTCGGCGCCGCTTACCTCAAAGAACAACTGGACCGCTTCGGCGACCTGGAACTGGCCATGGCCGCTTACAATGCAGGCCCCACCACCGTCGCCAAATACCGCGGCATCCCTCCGTACAAAGAAACCATCCATTATGTGAAAAAAGCCAAACGGGTAGCGTTAACCCTGGAAAAACTCCTTGCCCAAATGAAAAACGACTCGGCAAAATCCGAGCCGAATGCATAAAAGCGCACCTGTAAGCCATCAGGGAATGATTTCAGCCACCGAATTTAACACGCGATTCGGTCTGTAGGGCGACTTCCCAATCATTTCCCGGCTGGTTACGCCACTTAAGACCAATATGGTTTCCAACCCTGATTCCAAACCCACTTTCATATCCGTGTTCATATTATCGCCGACCATGACCGCATTTTCCGAATGTTCGCCCAAATACCGAAGGGCCAACCGCATGATGAGAGGATTGGGTTTGCCGACATAGTACGGGGTATAACCGGTGGCTTTCTCCAAGAGCGACGCTACGGCGCCACATCCGGGAATGATGCCCGACTCGGCCGGACCTGCCGGATCCGGATTGGTGGCGATAAAAGGCACTCCGGCGGAGATAAGTTGGACGGCCCGGATAATCCGGTCATAGGATAATGAATCGGTTTCACCGAGAATTACGAAGTCAGGATTGTAATCCGACAGCGTATACCCGACTTCCGTCAGGGCCTGGTATAATCCGGTGCCTCCCAAAACGAAGGCAGACCCGTTGGGCTTTTGCGACTGAACGAACGATGCGGTTGCCATGGCGCTGCTGTATAAATTCTTAGAATCCACCATGATTCCGATACTGTTCAGACGATGCTGCAAATCACTGGGCGTGTACCGGGAGTTATTGGTTAAAATCAAAAATTTATGTCCTCCGTCTTTCAACCGCTGAATAAAATCTCCGGCTCCCGGAATGGGCCGTTCCCCATGAACCAGCACGCCGTCCATATCTATAATGTATGTCTTTTTCGTCTTCTCCTGACGGGATTGAACTTTCTCTTCGCTCATTTTCTTTCTCCTCCATCACCGATAATAATCAAACAAACTGCCGAAATGGATCCCGCCGATCTCAGCGTCACGGTATAAATCCGACAAGCGGCGAATGCCCTCCAGCAAATGATGGGACTGAATCCCATGTTTAATCGACAAAGAAGCCTCAATAAATGCTGCCAAATGGTCACACGCCCGCACCAATTGGCCGTCGACCACATCAAACCGGTCCTCATTATAATGACGATTCAACTCGTCGCTGGATATGCCTTTGACCGTCTTTCCGTCGATCTTCACCTTATTTTCGAACTCATCTTCGATAAAATAGCGGATGGACTCATGCCACGAAAGGGGAAGCAAAGGAAATAAGCGCTCCTCAATTTGAATTTCTTCATATTCTTTAATCAATTCTTGCAGCCCTTCAATAGAGCTTTTAACGGGAGAAACGATATCCCGGGTCAACACTTCCGGCAAATCATGGAACAATGCGGCAAAATAATTGTTGACCACCCGTTTGCGGCATGCGCCGATCTCCGTCGAACAAAGATAAACCATCATGGCGACGATGAGCATATGCCCCAGGACAGACGTCTTCGGCAAACGGGGCGATTGGGCCCAGCGTTGCTGGAAGCGGAGTTGCCCGCAGAGGTCCACGAAACCGAAGGATTTTTTCCCGAGGGTAATCTTTTGGACGCCCACCAGGTCGCAATAGTCTTCCAGTTCGTTTTCGATATCGGCTTTGGTTTTCTCAATTCCATAAATAAAAGGATTCATCGCATAAATGATTCGAAATTCCCAACTGGTGGCCAAATAATGGGCTGCCCGCAAAATCCGCTTCTCCAACCGGTATCTGCCGGGATCTTCACCGAGGAAATAATCACGGAACTTTTCGATAAAATCCCCCTTCAAATCCGCAATATCCGGTTCCAGAACTTTAAGCACCCATTGATTGAGTTCCCGCCCTTTTTTTTGCATCATTTTATGAAACACCGGCGGTTTGATGTCCGTCAAAATAACCCTCTGCAGAAATTCAAAAAGGCCGCCTTCAATCAATGCATTCCAGTCAATGGCAGCCCCCCGCTCCGATTCTTCAAACCGGGCCAATACATAAGCGATAACCATCTTGTGCGCCTGTTTGTCCAATTCGGTAAGCTCCACCGGCCGGACATGGTCATTCCACCGTTGAATACTGGCAGCTTCATAGAAACGGTCGATAATTCCTTTGCGAATCATGCTTTCACCTTCCACTCAGCATGGGGTTCAAATTCTTGCATATGTTCTCTTTCAAACCCGTCAAATCCTTCATCCATCCATTAATACTTAGGAAACATCCGGTTAACTCCAGGTTATAAGCTTCAGGCAACCGTTGAGCCGCAAAAATAAAAAAGGCCGTTCAAGGCCTTTTTCTGTCTACGGTTACCGTATGAAAAAATACGTTAGAATAAAGCTACCCAATAGCATCCGGTAAAATGCAAACGGTTTAAAGCTGTGTTTTCGGATAAAACTCATAAAACCGGCGATAACCAGCCAAGCCACGAGAAACGAGACAATAAAACCGACGGCAAGAGTCATCCATTGATCCGAGGTTAAATGCGTTCCGCCTTTCAAAAGCGCATACATCGAAGCCCCGATCATGGTCGGTATCGCTAAAAAAAACGAAAATTCCGCTGCCACCGTCCTGGAAGCCCCCAGCATCATCGCGCCGATAATGGTAGCAGCCGAACGGGATGTCCCCGGAATCATCGCCAAACACTGAACCACCCCGATCATCAGCGCAGTCGGATAGTTCAGCTCTCCCAACGTCTTTATCCGCCCCCCTGCGTTTCGGTTTTCCAAATACAAGAGGAAAATCCCGCCGAATAATAACGCCATGGAAACCACCAGGGGATTGAAGAGATGTTTTTCGATGGCATCCCCGAATAAAAGCGCCATAACCGTTGCGGGCATAAACGCCACTACTGTCTTTTTCCATAAATCGACAATATTTATTCGTTCGGCTTTCGTCAGATGGCCCGCAAAAGGATTGAGTTTTCTCCGGAAATAAAGGATCACCGAAAGAATCGCACCCAACTGGATGACGATATTAAACATGTATGTAAACCGACTGTCAAAAGCGATCCACTGGTTAATTAAGATTAAATGTCCGGTGGAAGAGATGGGTAAAAACTCGGTCAATCCCTCGACAACCCCTAAAATCACTGCTTTGACAATATCCTGCACTGCGCTTCTCCTTTACATCTTTATCGGCTCTATTCATATGCCGAATCTCCACTCATTATGTATATCCCAATAGAAAGCTTGACCCTTTATATTTTGATACTTTCTCCAGCTTTTGTCCACTATTTTTTAAAAACGGACCTTCTCCGCTCCATTGCTATTCCGAAATCTCCAAGCTATAATAAGATTAAATAGGAACCGGAGGTATATCGATGCGTATCAAAGGGTTTTGGGAAACCATGCTGCCTTTTTTATTGTTAGGATGGGGAGTCTTCGCCTTTTTCGCCAAACCGGGATGGCTGACGTTTATCATCGGATGCCTGCTGTGGGTCATCTTGTTCATATTTACGGCGCCCGGCGTTTTCTGGACAACGCTCGCCTTCATCAATACCCATCCGGATCAAGCCCTCAACCGCCTTCGAAAAGCCGTCCGGTACCAGCCGGCCATGATTTATCCCTACTTTACCCTGGGTATCATGAGCGCCAAACTGAAAAACTGGGACGAAGCCATACCTTTACTGGAAAAGACGGTTGCCATGGCTTCGGACCGCCATCGGCTTTATTACCAAACGGTCTTGGCAGAAGCTTATCGGGAAAGCGGCGCCGCGGAACGCGCATTGGCCATTTTGAACGCGTTATTGGAATCCAGCGTGCAATCTTCCAAAATCTATACCGATTTGGCCATCACCCATCTTCGTCTTAAAAATTACTCCGAAGCATTGAACTTCGCCGAAAAAGCGCGGGCTTTGGATCCTTCCGCCGTCCAGCCGGTGTTAATCATGGGGCAAGCCCATTTGGGTGCGGGAGAATATCAAAAAGCCAAAGAAGATTATGAATGGGCCATCGCCCGCATTAAATACCCCACCGAATCTTACTATTGGTTGGGCCGTGCCGAATTGGAACTTGGCAATAAAGATGAAGCGGTACGGCATTTACAACGTGCCGTGGAACGGATTTCCGAAGACCCTCTGCTTTCCGATGTAACACTGGAAGAGGCCCAGTACTGGCTCGATAAAGCCTTAGGAGAAACCAATCCATAAAAATCAAACACAGGCTCAAGTAAACCGTTTTTAATTTCGATGATTATAATATGGGCAAATTTTTCCCAAAGAAGCAATGATTCCATCATGATTACAAAATACCTCTGTTGGGAAGTGATTTTATGAATTTGAAAACCCCTGTTAATCTCGGTAATCTGTTGTTATCTTTGTCCGAAATCACCGACAGCACTCCGGCCATTGCCCAACATCAATTAAGAACGGCATTTATCGCGCTGGAAATCTCCAAGGCCGCCTGTCTGGACCGCTCCCTGACGGAAGATATTTTGGCTGCCGCCTTACTGCATGATATCGGCGCCCTGACGGTTGAAGAAAAAGTTGCCCTCCATCAGTCGGAAGATATTGATCCGAATCCCCATTGTATCCGAGGTTCTGTACTCTTGGGGAGAATCTCCTGGCTTTCATCGATTGCGCCCATCGTTCGGTTTCACCATACCCCGTGGATCGATTGGCAGCAACCGATCACCAATCCAACCGTCTTCGCATCCCAAGTCGTATATTTGGCGGACCATGTGGAACGGCTGGTGGATCATAGCCAATATATCCTCCACCAAAATCAATCCATCATCGAGCAGGTATCCGCGATAAAAAACATCACCGTCCACGGGCAAATCGTCGATGCTTTCCTGGAGGTAGCCCATTACGAAAAATTCTGGCTGGATCTTGTTTCTCCGCGTCTTTATCCTTCCATATTTTACGAAGTGCCTTACCGTCACATTGACATCGACATGCTGGGCGTTTTGGAAATCGCTAAACTGTTCAGGCACGTCATCGACTTTAAATCCAGTTTCACCGCAACGCATACAGCCGGTGTCGCCGCCTGTGCCGCCAAAATGGGATACTTCTTCGGTTTTACCCCGTCGGAAGTCACCATGTTGGAGATCGCCGGTAATCTCCACGATATCGGAAAATTGATCATTCCCAATGAGATTCTGGAGAAACCGGGAAAACTGACTCCGGAGGAATATGCGCTCATTAAAAGCCACACCTATTATACTTATCGGACCATCCATAACACCAGAGGTTTAGAACAAATCGCCCATTGGGCGGCCATGCACCACGAAAAACTGGACGGTTCCGGATATCCGTTCCATTTGGGCGCAAACCAATTAGATATCGGAGCCCGTCTCATGGCAGTTGCCGATATTTTTACGGCAATTTCCGAAGATCGGCCTTACCGTCCGGGGATGACACAAGAACAAATCTATCAACTGCTGCGTAATCAAGTCCGGCAAAACTATATCGACGGTCAAATTGTGGACCTGCTTTTTGATCATTATGACGAGATCAATACTTTCGTCCGTCAAAACCAAGAAGAAGCCCGTCATTTTTACGAACGTCGTTTTAAAACCATCACCCTCCATTCAGCGTAAATTCCATTTTCGTGCCATATCTTTTCATCGTGTTTACCGATAAAAAAAGGCGGTTTTAGCATTCGACTAAAACCGCCTTTCATCATTTACTGCAATTCAAACAGATTAACGCGCCAAGGCTTGTTTACGCCGTTTTTCCTGCCAATCTTTATAAACGGCCCAAATCGGGCTGGCCACAAAGATAGAGGAATAGGTTCCGGCCACCAGACCGACGATCAACGCAAAACAGAACTCTTGAATGCTGGGTACCATCAAAAACAGAACACAGACAGCCAAGATGGTCGTGAGACCGGTATTTAACGAACGGCGGAACGTCTGCAAAATACTGTCGTTCGCCAATTCCGCAAAAGTCATATCCCTATGCTTGAATTGCATATTTTCACGAATCCGGTCAAAAACGACGATAGTATCGTTGATAGAATAACCGACGATGGTTAACAAGGCACCGATAATCGTCGCATTGAACTCCTGCCCGAAGAGAGCAAATAGGCCAACCACGGCCATGGAGTCATGAATTAAAGCGACAATGGAGGCGAGTCCTGAAGCCAATTCAAATCGGAACCAAATATAAATCAACATTAACAGCGACGCAAGGGCCACAGCCATAATCGCATTTTGGACCAATTCCTTACCAATCAACGGATCCACGCGGGTAATGTCGATTTCCTTTTCGGAACCTTTAAGCCCGAAAGCGTCTTTCAACGCTTTAATCACAATACCCTGTTCCGTATCATTTAAGAAACTGGTATATACGGTAACCTGATATTGCTTCTCCCCTTTGGAATCGTAATACTCATTGGGTTGGGGAGGATTGTATTTAAAGTCAGGCAAATCGATCTTGGCCAATACAGCAGACACTTCATCGCTGGAAACCGGCCGGGACAGGGGGTAATAAATCTTGGTTCCGCCGGTAAAGTCAATTCCCAAGTTCAACGACGGTCCCGGCTTAGTCCCCCAGTTATTATAGGGATTCACAAACAGGAACACCACGCTTAAAACCATGGTTAAAACGAAGATGCCGATAAAAAGCCACCGGTATTTAAGGATATTCATACCTGCTCTACCTCCTTGCCCCCGAAATGTTTAAGATAACGGTCAGGGTCATGGTCTACACGCCACTCGATAAACACCCGGGTCACAAAGATGGCGGTAAACATACTGATAATAACGCCCAGTCCCAAGGTCACGGCGAAGCCTTTCACAGGGCCGGTACCGTAGAACAACAATACGAACGCCGAAATTAACGTCGTCAGGTTCGAATCCAGAATCGTGGTGAATGCCCGGTGGAATCCGCCTTGAATCGCGGCGCGAACCCGTTTACCGTTACGGATTTCATCCTTAATCCGTTCAAAAATGATGATATTGGCATCGACGGCCATTCCCAGTGAGAGGATGAACCCGGCTACGCCCGGCAAAGTCAGGACGCCCCGGAATAAAGCCATCACACCTAAAACCATGATCCCGTACAGAACCAAGGCAAAATCGGCCATCATACCCGGCAGGCCGTAGAAAATCAGCATGAACAGGACGACCATCGCCAAACTAATAATCCCTGCCACCATACTTTGATGGACGATCTCTTTCCCAAGCGTCGGAGCAACTTGCGTCTCCTGAACCACTTTAAGAGAGATGGGAAGAGCACCGGATTTCATCAAGATGGCATAATTTTCAGCTTCAGCCTTTGTCCGGCCGCCAAGGGAGATATAGCCTTCCCCACCCGTAATCGGTTGTTTGATCAAGGGTTCCATCAATTTCTCTTCATCCAGATATATGGCCATAAATTTATTCACGTTTTCACTGGTGACTTTTGCGAACTGTCTGGCCCCTTTTCCCTTAAACTCGAAGTTGATAACGTATCCTTCGCCTTGTTGGAAACTGACATAAACGTTTTTGAGATCGGTCCCGTCCATGACGATCTGATTATTAATCCGGAAGGTTAAGCGGCCGGTGGCAGAGATCAGATCCCGGGCTTCTTCCAAGCTGCTAATGCCAGGAAGCTGCACATTGATACGGCCTTTTCCGTCCAAACGCACATCGGCTTCGGCCATACCGGCGGAAGCTTCATTGATCCGGTGACTGATAACGGACAATGACCGTTCCAACGAATCTTCGGGAAAATCGCCGGCATCCTGAAGCACCGTCAATTCGACGACGTTGCCTTTGACTTTCCGGATAAGGTTCAAATTTTTGATTTCACCTGAAGCATTCAATTGATATTTCTGCGGAAATACTCCGGCATTGACGGCCCGCTCCGCATCTTGAGCACTGGCAAAGGTAAATTTCAAACCGTCGTACCGGTCGCCGTCCAAGGTCCCCAACGGACTGACTTCAGGCGCAGGGATATTGGCTTCTTTGGCTTTCGCACTCAGCAGATCGCCAAGCTTATAAATATTCGATGAACCGATCCGGTAATCCGGAGCCAGTAAAAGCTCAATGCCGCCTTTGAGATCCAATCCCAACCGAATCGGCAATTTATAGAGCACCAGCGCAAATAAGGCTACTACCAGGAAGATCACCAGGGACTTCCAACGCAAATCATGCCTCAATTTGATTTCCTCCTTTTATCTGGGATATTCGTTCACTTTTGGAATCCGGTTCAACCAACCGTCAACCTCCGAACTGCCCCGTGCCAATTGGTAAAAGATAAAAAACAACAAAAGAACAATGGCCGCAACATCTACCCGGCGGGAATAAGGCCTGTTACTGTTTATTCGAGGCGCTTTCTGCCAGACATTGACGGCGGCCCGGAATAACATCAACTGGTTATCCACCGGATAGAGAATGCTGGCCATATACATGGCTTCGGTCGGAGCTTGTCCGGAAATATTCGCATCCCCGAAAAAGTTGATCATCCGGATCGGGGCATAAAAAGGCACATCGTACGTTAACGGCAATGCCCCTATTTCGTTGCTTATTTCAAACGGTATGATAATCAAAATGCAAATGATTAACGATACCAAATAAAACTTTCGCATCTTCCAGTAAAACTTCCCCACACCGGGCCACATGGTGCTTGTCCCGATGTACATCATTTTTGGGTCTTACTTTTTTCAGGCGTACGGCTTTGCCGCATCTCCTTCGCTTTACTGTCAAGGATCTTCTCGGCTTTATACGCTCCCACTGCAAATAATCCCATAATCACGGCGACAATTACGACGGTAACAATTTTAAAAGTATACATAATCGTCCTCCCCCACATTTAACAGAATGAAAAAACTCCGCCAACTCATACCACCATAAGAGCTCTGCGGATCGCCACAAAACATGGAACTAAACACTTTTCCTTAACATACCAATCAAAGACTTTTTCATTATAGCCCTTTCAAAATTTCTTGTCAATTGTCAGGAACAGGCGGGATAACGCCGTTATTCACTATTTTTGCCACATTGCGGTGAAAATAATGACCCATATTCGAACGGCGATAAAGAAAAGAGAGTTTGCACTCTCTTCACTCGCTTATTTTTTAACCCGCGCAATGGCGCTTTTACTAAATTTTATCTCCACTTTATCCGCCACCCGCAGTTTGACGTCTTCGTCGTCAAAATCCACAATTTCACCGTGAACTCCGCCAATGGTGATGATTTTATCTCCTTTTTTCAAACTGGCAAGCATTTCGTTCCGTTGTTTTTGCTGTTTCTTTTGAGGCACATACACCAGGAACCAAAATACCACCAGAAGAATGATCATTGGAAGAATTCCAATTACACTGCCGGCAACTGCTTCCGCGCTTTGCTGGTTGGCAGTTGCGGAAAGAATCCAACCGGTCATTCATTCACCCCCTTTATATTCATCTTCAACATTCGACAAAACGGGCCGGTTTCCCTTTATTGCCCGTTATATTTACGGAAAAATTCCTCCTTGCGTTCAGCGAAGGTATCCGTCCGCAGCCCTTCCCGGATCTCGGCCATCACATGGTGAAGGAAATAGAGATTATGATACGTCACCAAATGGGCTCCCAAAATTTCGCCGGCTTTAAACAAGTGCCGTAAATAAGCCCGGGTATAGCATTGGCAGACATGGCAGGAGCATTCCGGATCCAACGGAATCATCTCCCGGGCATGCCGCGCATCCCGGATAATCACACGCCCCCGGGAGGTCAACGCGGTCCCGTTCCGGGCAATTCGAGTCGGGAAAACGCAGTCAAACATGTCAATACCACGCTCCACTCCTTCCCAAAGGGTATCCGGAGATCCGACCCCCATCAAATAACGGGGTTTTTCATCCGGCAACTCCGGCACGGTATAGTCCAGCACCTCGTACATCACTGGCTTCGGTTCGCCGACACTCAAGCCTCCGATGGCATATCCGGGAAAATCCAATGCCACCAAGCTGCGGGCACTTTCCAAGCGTAAGTCCTGATAAGTCACACCCTGGACGATTCCGAACAAGACCTGGTAAGGATGGGAATGGGCTTTCAGACAACGTTCGGCCCATCGGGTCGTCCGTTCCATGGCCTCCCGGGCTGTCAGATAATCGGCGACATGGGGCAGACAAACATCAAAAACCATGGCGATATCGGCCCCTAAAGCCATTTCGATCTCCATCACCTTCTCCGGCGTAAACATATGCGTCGAACCGTCAATGTGGGATTTAAACCGGACACCTTCCTCGGTTATTTTGTTCAATTTGGCAAGACTGAAGACTTGAAATCCCCCGCTGTCCGTCAAGATCGAACCGCTCCAGTTGGAAAAGGCGTGTAACCCTCCGGCTTCCGCCACAATATCTTCACCGGGCCGCAGGTATAAATGATAGGTGTTACCCAAAATGATTTTAAATCCGATTTCATGCAAATCACGGACCGTCATGGCTTTGACGGTACCCTGCGTCCCCACCGGCATAAACACCGGTGTTTCAATTTGGCTATGAGTGGTCGTCAATAACCCCAAACGTCCCCTGTTTTCATTGGAATGTTTCAACACTTCAAATCTGAAAGACATCCGATATCTCCTTCTATTATCTAAATCTAAACGAGTTCACAGTGCATGGTTCACATTCACAGTTTAGGTATGAGGTGCAAGACACGAGGCACGAGTGGATCAAAAGCTAATTGACAGTTGAAAGTAAATAAGGTAAAGGGTTCTGGGTGCTGATTACTCGGTACTAAAGTTTAAGTAGGAACGTTATATGCTTCATCCATCATCCAAAAAGAACCTAGAACCTTGTACCTTGTTCATTAACTGTGCACTGTGTACTGTGAACTAGAACAACTGAAAACTATATACTCGCGTCCCATGTCTCGTGCCTATAAGATCAACATTGCATCGCCAAAGCTGAAAAAGCGGAAACCGGAAGCGATGGCCCGTCGGTATTGTTCCATGATAAAATCTTTCCCGGCAAAAGCCGAAACTAGCATAAGCAGCGAAGATTTGGGCAAATGAAAGTTGGTAATCAAGCCATCGATTACCTTAAATTGATATCCCGGATAAATAAAGATGGAGGTTTCCCCGGTTCCCGGTTTTAACTGCCCGTCAGGAGAAGCCTGCGACTCCAGGACCCGCACGGAAGTGGTACCGACCGCAATCACCCGGCCCCCTTTGGCCTTGGTTTCTCGTACCGCTTCAACCAATTCCTCCGATAACATAAACCATTCCGAATGCATCCGGTGCTCTTCCACCCGGTCCACCTGTACCGGTCGGAAGGTCCCCAAACCCACATGGAGGGTTAAAAAGCCGGTCCGGACTCCTTTGGCTTTCAGCCGTTCCAAAAGCTCCGGAGTAAAATGCAAACCGGCGGTTGGCGCAGCCACCGACCCTTCATGCTTGGAATAGACCGTCTGGTACCGTTCCGGCCGGTCCAAAGGAGAGGTAATATACGGAGGCAACGGTGTTTCGCCGTTTTGAAGCAGCCAGGCGTGAAAATCCATTCCCGGATCAAATTGAATGATCCGGTTGCCGTCCTCCTTCACCTCCAGGACTTCAGCGGACATCCCATGTTCAAAAATCAATCGCGTGCCGGCCCGGGCCCGCTTTCCCGGCCGTACTAAACACTCCCAACGGCTCGGCCCATGCTCTTTCAATAAAAAAACCTCAATATCGGCGCCTCCGGGGTGCTCTTTCCTGGCCCGCAGCCGGGCCGGTATAACCCGTGTATCATTGAAAACCAACAAATCTCCGGCGTTTAAATAATCGCCGATCTCATAAAAATACCGCTCGTAAACTTCGCGACTGTCACGATAGATAACCATTAACCGGGAATGATCCCTGGGTTCAACCGGCGTTTGGGCGATGAGCTCCGCCGGCAAATCATAATCAAATTCACTGACAAACATCGATGACACCTTCTAAAACGTGAAATAAAACCATTCCCTTTATTGGATTTCATCTAAGGAAACGATACGGACCCCTTTATAATAGTATTCCAAAATTTGGCGTTCATTAAAACCGGCATCCGCCATGCCTTTGGCTCCCCATTGGCTCAAACCGACGCCATGGCCGTAACCGGAGCCTTTAACCATCAATCGGACCGGTTCCTTGTCCCGTAGCCAAGCCCAAGCATCCGGCTGGTCCCACGGCGGATTTAAAACCTCAACCGTCACCCCGGCAGTGCCGTTTTCAGCGATAAAAGCATCCGGATAACTTCGGCCGGGCAGCCACCACAGATGAATCAACGGTTCCGGGCCGTAAACCATCCCCAACTGAATGTTGGCACTGGGCAGGCCCAACACCATCCGGAACGTCTCAGTAGTCACCGCCTGTTCTCCCAAATCGCCCAGAAGCTTCAATTTGGTACAATATCCGAACGCATTGTATGCCTCCGGAATAATCCGGTAAACTCTCCCGATCTTCGGATAACTACGGCCAATCAGGGCCTGGACATGGCTCCAATCCAGCATCCGGTTCCAAGCGATATACGGAGAATTTTGATCCCAATCCGGCACCGAAACCAGATACGGCCTGGAAAACCCCCATACGCCGGAGGCATCCTTGGTATAACCGCCGCTGGAAGAATGATATGCCGCGGATATGATCTTCCCGTTGTGGACGATGACCAATCCGGCGGTGCCCAACACCGCTTCGTCCGTCATCGGCGTTTCCACGTCCGCGCCGCCATAAACCTGGCAATGGCTGGCGGCGCAAAGGTCAAATCCGTCTTTGCCATGGCGGTTAAATGAAGCAGCCGTATAGGTGCGCGCGGCAATGGCTTGGGCTTTTAATGCAGCCAAAGGCCATGCGGGAGGCACTTCTTTCGGCACCACACCCCGTAAGTAGTCTTCCAGCAGCAGCCGGTTGACCAATTGGAGTTTCCCGTTGACCGCGGTTACGATCAACTCCCCGCGGTAACGGCGCTGATTCCATCCCAGCAGCGCCGAACCGGGCTTGAGAATAATCGGCCCGGCGGAAACCGGCGCATTATTCAGGAGAATTTGTTCACCGTCCCAAGTGAAGACAAGCCTTGTCCCTTCAAAAGGAATGACCTGTTCACCGCCGCCGACGGTCGCAACCAATTGTTCCCCTGACGCAAATGTGGTAAGCTCAATCATTGATTGATTTTGAGCCAATCCGATTCGGATCCAGCGGTCTCCCTTTCCGGAAACCGATGAACTCCAAATCCCTGTCAGCATGATAACGAGAGCAATCCAAAGAATTCTACGCATATCCGTTCCTCTTCGGGTTTCGAACCCAGCAATCCGTATTATATTCGGTTAGTCCTCATCCCCATATCCGAATTCGTTCAGGAAAAAGAGATTATTTCGCCAGTTTTTGCGGACTTTCACCCACAAATTCAAAAACACCGGAGCATCCAACAGTGCTTCAATGGCCTGCCGGGCATCCCGGCCGATGGCTTTCAACCGGGCCCCTTTGGCCCCGATTACGATGCCTTTTTGCGAATCCCGCTCTACATAAATGACAGCGTCGATATAAATCTTCCCGTTGTCCCGTTCCTTCATTTCATTAACTTGGACGGCCACCGAATGCGGTACTTCGTCCTCGGTATGTATCAACAACTGTTCCCGGATCAACTCCGCCACAATATAACGTTCCGGATGATCCGTAACCATATCTTCCGGGTAATATGCCGGCCCTTCCGGTAATATCCCGATAATGGTCTCCAACAAATGATCGATTCCCTCCCCGGTTTGGGCGGATACCCTAAAGACGCGGTCAAACCCGGCTACCTGCGGGAGCTCCGCATTTTTCTCCAACAGATCCATTTTATTCCACACCAACAATACCGGAACATCACACGCAGCCAGTTCGGCTGCGATCTTTTCGTCACCCGCCGTATATCCGCGACCCGCATCAAGGACCCACAATACCAAATCGACGCTGCTCAACGCCGCCTTGGCCTTCTCATTCATCTTGGTCCCCAGTTTATGAAGGGGCTTATGAATTCCCGGCGTATCCAACCATACGATTTGATAATTTTCTCCGGTTAAAATACCCCGAATCTGATTTCGGGTCGTTTGGGGCTTATCCGAAATGATTGTCACTTTCTGCCCCACAAAGGTATTCATCAGGCTGGATTTCCCCACATTGGGCCGTCCGATCAAAGCCACAAATCCTGACTTGAAATTGGGTTTCATCTTATTCAGCATTCCACTCCATCACCCAGCGATCCTCGCCAAATCCGTAATAGTTATTGATAAATTCCACCCGGCGCATCCGGAACTTGTCCCGATATATATGAATCGCCGTTTGATTTTCAGGATGAACGGTCAATTGCAGCCTTCGAAAACCGGACCGGGGAAGAGATTCTAAAATGGTCCGTAACAAAGCCGTGCCAATCCCATGTCCCCGGTACTCCCGCATCACCGCATAGCCGTATAAATAGGCCAAGTCCGGATCGCGCCAATCCCGCATCAGTTCGGCGATACCTACAGGTTTTCCGTTATAACGGGCCAAATATACCCGGCCATAGTGAAGAAAAGGAGGCAGGGACCATTCGTTGAGACTGCCCAAACCGAACGCCTCTTCGTCAATACGCAAAATGGCATCCCGTAATTCATCATCAACCTGTGTCACAATTTCGACTGTAATCTTAGGATGTAGATAGTCCAATTGAATCACGTCCTTCGTTCAGATTGTCCGGAGTAAACGCACCCGGGAGATAATCCTGCAAACTGCATTCGATCCGCTTACCGTCCACATTCGCCAAAATCAGCCGGAGATCCAGTCCAAACTCGGCTAAAAACTGCCGACATATCCCGCACGGAGAGCCGGGCCGATCCCCGTCGACCACCACCGCCAGCATGTGAAAAGCCTTCTCCCCCTCGGAAACCGCTTTGACGCAAGCGGCCCGTTCCGCGCAGATGGTGGCCCCGTAGGAAGCGTTTTCAACATTGCATCCTGTATAGATCTTTCCCGATCGACCCAGCAAGGCGGCGCCCACCTTATAACGGGAATACGGGGCATAGGCCTTTTCCCGCGCTTCAGTTGCCGCCTGAATCAATATCTCCACCATGTCCTCCATGCTTTCACCCCATCACATCATGATTTGAAAAACCATCAGCGTGACTAAAAAACCGAGTATAATTCCTGCCAACACTTCATCCCAGGAATGCACCTTATTTTCGATCCGGCTTTCGGCCACCATCAGCAATAAGAAAAGGGCCAAAACCGTCACCAGACCGCTTTTGGTGATAAAAAGAATGGCTGTGGCTGCTGCGGAACTCAACGCCGTATGGCCACTGGGCATACCGCCCTGCATCGGAGTCCCCCGTTGCGTCAGCGCTTTACCGGTGATGACCAGAACGACGGTTAGCAGCAAAGCGATGAGACTCAAATAAGCCGGCGCTTTTTGCAGCGTCGTGATGACTTTGGGGATCAGCGGGTCAATGGCAGGAAAAAAGATTAAATAACCCACGATGACAGCCACCGTTGCAGCGATCAAGACCGCACCCGCCGCCACGTTTTTGGCGATGGCCGCCAAAGGATGATGTGCTTTGGTAAACATATCTACAACCGTTTCAATGGCCGTGTTAATCATCTCGGCCATCACCACAAAAGCGATAGTGATAAAAAGCATCAAGATTTCCAGTTTGGTCAGCTTAAGCACCAAAGACGCCACAAGGACGGCCGCCGTGGCCAAAAAATGCAACCGGATATTGCGTTGGGTTTTGAAGGCATAAATAATGCCTTCAAAGGCGTAATTAAAAGATTCCAACAGATTACGGGATTTCACAGGCCGGTCCTCCCTAAGGCGAATTCCTCCATGATGTGCTCCTCGGCTTCCCGCATCTTGGCCGTCTCTTCGGGATTTTGATGGTCATACCCCATCAAATGCAACAGCCCGTGGGTCGCCAGATAACACAATTCCCTTTCAAACGAATGGCCATACTGTTCACTCTGTTCAAAGGCTCTTTCAACCGAAATATAAATATCCCCCAACAAATCGGGAATATCTTCGTCTTCTCCCAAAATAAGGCCGTCTTCCCCTTCATGAAAAGCGAAGGAAAGCACGTCAGTGGGCCGGTCCAATCCCCGATATTCCAGGTTTAACTCCCGGATATAATCATCGTCAACCAAAACCAGGCTGACCTCGGCATTTCCCTGCTGATACCGCTCCAGCCCAAAGTTTAGGACCGCTTCCAACAGCTTAAACTGCTCCTCGGTGAGTTCCCGCTTTTCCTGGATATTATTTAGCAACACTGGCATTGGTTTTTTTTCGCTCCATTTCTTTAAGGACTTTCTCCGGATACTCCACGCGGGTATGCAAAGATCCCTCTAAAATTTTGAGAAAACTGTTTTTCACGATGGTCAATTCTTTCAACGTCAGGTTACATTCGTCAAATTGACCGTCTTCCAGCCGTTCCCGGATGATCTTCTGGATCAGGGCTTCAATCTTGGCCGGCGTCGGCTTGGGAATGGATCTGACCGCCGCTTCCACCGAATCGGCCAACATCACCAAGGCCGCTTCCTTGGTCTGAGGTTTGGGCCCGTCGTACCGGAAATCCTCCTCCACCAACGCTCCCTTTTCTTCCGGCATATTCTCACTGGCTTTATTATAGAAATAACGCACCAGATCCGTTCCATGATGCTGTTCGATAATTTCGATGAGCTTATCCGGAAGGCCGTGCTCTTTGGCGATCTCCACGCCTTCCTTCACATGATAGGTAATAATTAATGTGCTCAGCGTCGGATTCAGCTTCTCATGGGGATTTTCCTGAGCAAACTGGTTCTCAACGAAAAAATAGGGGCGTTTGATTTTGCCGATATCATGATAATACGAGCCGACCCGGACCCACAAGGCGTCAGCCCCGATTCCTTGAGCCGCCGCTTCCGCCAGATTGCCCACCATAATACTGTGATGATAGGTTCCCGGAGCTTCGATCTGCAGCCGACGAAGCAGCGGATGCCCGGGATTGGACAATTCCAGGAGCCGCATCGGCGAAGTCACTTTAAAGATATTTTCGATAAAAGGCAAGGAACCGATGGCCAGAACGGCGGATAAAAACCCGTTGCTCGCCGCCAGGACCACTGAAACATAATCAAACGTGGTCCTAAACAACAGGTTTAACAAGATAACCGTCGCGGCATTGGCGACCATCAGGACGGAGCCGCTCCGCACCAGATCCCGCTGGCGGTTGAAATTAACCAATGTCAATACGGCTATAATGCCGCTGACAAAGAAGAAGATGGATAATGCCAAATTATATTCGACGATGATTCCGCATAACAAACTGATGACACAGGCCATCGTTAAAGCCAATTGGGGATTGACCAATACGGTCATTAACATGCTTGCAAAGCTTACCGGCGCCAGATACGGCAACGTCAAACTGTCCACCAGCGATAGGGCTTTCACGATTCCTAACACCAGCAACATCAAAAGCAAAATTAAATATAACATCCGCTCCTGCTTAAACAGGGCGCTATGAAACTGGAAGATATAGATTAACACCAACCCCACCAGGAGCAACACCAAGAAGGAAAGACTCAGGAAGACTTTCACCCGGTTGGATTCATCGACAATCAGGTGAAGTTCGTTAAGCATCTTGAGATCATTGTCGGTAACCACCTGATTTTTAGCAATAATCAGATCGTCGCGGCGATGAATCACCGGCGGAACCTTGCTGATAACCTCATTTTTGAGTTTACTGATCTTCGCTTCGTCCAACACGACATTGGGCCGAATCGCTATCTTGAGCAGCCCCGCCAATGCATCTTTGACATGGGGGGCTACATTATACTCGGAGATAATTTCCGGAATCCTGCCCCGAACGGCGTCAATGTTGGCACGGGTGATTTTGTAATCCGATTCCAGTCTGGCCAAAATCTGATAGGCCTTTTCTTTTAATTCCTGGTAATGCCGTTCATCCAAGGTCAAAATGCTTTTAATCAGGGAAAAGTCAGGCGGTTGGGCAAAATAAGACTGGTACCGTTCGGCCTGAAAATCCTCTTTCGTAAAGGAACCGCCTTCGTCGACATCCAACTTATCCCTGTCAAAATTGACGGTTTCAAAGAACTGATTCAGTTTATAGGTGACCGATTTGGCTACGGTTTCGTCGATCAAATAATAACTCAAATCCTGTTTGGCGTTGGCCAGGGCATTGTCAACCGCTTCTTTTTGAGCCAGTTTGGTCGCTTCCCTGTCCACCACGTCCCGGGGAGCCCGGATATCCAGCTTACTGACTTGTCCCACCTTAATGTCAAGAGCTCGCGGGAAAAGGTTAATCTGAAGCAATGTGATTAATAAAATAAAACTAAGAGTGATTAACAGCCCTTCCCGAAACGAGGGCAGTTTAAAAACTTCCGCCACCTTCGACGCCAATTCCAAGGGTTGAGCCTTCTTTACTTTCCTGTTAAAATTCTGGTTTTCATTGGGTTCCACCAATGTCACCTCTCTTCTGACAATTCACGCTGGTACCGTTCATACGCCTGGATGATCTTCTGTACCAGCTCATGACGGACGATATCCTGTTCGGAAAGATACACAATCCCGATTCCCGGTATTCCCTTAAAAATCTTTCCGACATGTGCCAACCCCGATATGCTCCCTTTAGGCAAGTCCACTTGGGTTATATCGCCGGTAACCACCATTTTGGACCCGAAACCCATCCGGGTCAAAAACATCTTCATCTGCTCCGGCGTAGTGTTTTGGGCTTCATCCAAGATGATGAAAGCGTCGTCTAAGGTTCGGCCCCGCATATAGGCCAAGGGAGCGATTTCGATAATGCCCCGTTCGAAATATTTCTGAAAAAGCTCAACCCCCATAATATCATATAAGGCATCATAAAGTGGACGCAAATACGGATCCACCTTTTCTTGCAGGTCGCCGGGGAGAAATCCCAACTTTTCCCCGGCTTCCACCGCCGGACGCGTAAGGATCAGCCGGTTGACTTCTTTGGCCTGAAGCGCTGCAACGGCCATCGCCACCGCCAGATACGTTTTTCCGCTTCCGGCCGGCCCGATACCAAACGTAACTCCATTCATACGAATGGAATCCACATATATTTTCTGCCCGATGGTTCGGGCAAAAATCTTTTTGCCCCGGGAAGTAACGGCCACGATATCATCGGCCAAAACGGAAGCCCGTTGCAACTTGCCGGTTTTCGCCAGATGGATCAGATACGTGATCTCGGAAGTTCCGGGGTTATATCCTTTTTTCAGTTGTTCATAAAGAATACGGTAAATTTCCACCCCATTATCCACCGGTTCGGACTCACCGGCCAATGTAATTTCATTTCCCCGGCAGAAAACTTTTATCTCTAACCCTTCCTCCATCAGCCCGGCGTTTTCCTCGAACAAACTCGATAATTGGTTCGCCAGGCGCGGTTCGATTTCCAATTTGACTTCTTTATGCTGCAAAAAATTAAAACTCCTTTCTGCGAGGAACCGCCATCGCGATATCCTGCGTTGTTTCAAGGGTAGTCACTAATTTCACAAACAAACCCTCATCGGTCCAAGCCTCCATTTGACGCTCTATGATCAGATTTTTCAATTGCTTCTTTTTTAAAGCCGTTTCAGCCAAAGCGGCCCGCTTGACGTCTTCAGGCGATCGCCGGACCTGATGCCAGGACACATCCCTGTAAATATCCTTAATAAGTTCTACGCCCTCTCCGAGATTCCTCCCTGGATAAATCCGTTTGACGTACCGCTCCCAAAAATAATGGCTGGCAGGCTTTTTCCCAAAGCAGAACAGTGGAATCCACCGGTCGTTCCACCGCAGCCGGTAACACGTCCATTGTCGGTTGTACAGTCGGGGCTTCCAGACGATTTTAGGTTCGATCACTTCAATATCATACCAAACCCGAGCTTCGACAATTCCCCCGGCCGGAATTTCTTCTGCAACCATTGCCCCGGTTTCCGAATCCTGATGCCAGCGGATACCACTGATCAACAGATCGCCCCGGGCCACCGTATCCCCCTCCCGTACCGCCGGAACGCCGCGAATGGTCACCACTTTCGTCACTATACCGTCCGTTGCCGCCACCAAATCCGACGGCCCGGCTGCAGCGGCAGGCGTTTTCCGGGGAACGGCTTTAACCTCGGCCACCACCCCTTTCACCGAAATCCCCAGCCAAACGGCTTCAGGAGTTACCAACATCATCTCCCGTTCAATGCGGCGTTTTTGGTTTAGCAATTCCTGGCGGGTCATGCCGGGACGTAAACCCGCCCGTTGTAACGCCTCTAGAAGTTTATCGCGATGCCGGCCTTCAAACCCTTCGATCCGGACGAACAACACCAATGTGGATAAATACATTGTCAGCCCGACAAAAAGAAGGGCTCCGACCAAAAACATCCGGCGCTCCGCCAATTTCCGGCGTAAAAAAGGCCAGCCGTGTTTGCGGTGGATTTTAACGTGACAGCCGGACCGCTTGATCAACTCACGAATTCGTAAATATCCGTGAACCCGGATTTTGGCGTGGACGATCCCCGGCGCAACCCGGCGGACGTGCCAAAGATACAGACCGGAACCGGTGATCAGGTTAATCAATTTTTCCGGTTGAGGGCCACGAATCAGTATTTCAACGTATCCGCTCAGATAGGATATGATTTTCTCAAGACCCACCCCGGTTACCTCCAATCCACCAATTCAACCTGATTGATCTTCCCATCGATCACAATCTCGTCTTTCAAGGCCGAAACCAAAGATAAATTGCTCCCCGAAATCTTCACTTCGCCGAATTTTGTGTTGATCCTGACCGTATTGGGGTCATACTCGATGACGCCCCGATGATTTTCGACGACCAGATGCCGGTTGGCGGTCAACTCCAGCTTGGGCCATTCCAATGTGGTATCCAACGGAATATCCAACATCTGAGCCAACCGCTCGCCGATGGACGGTTCTTTCCCCACGGCACATCCCTCCTCTTATAAGGTTTATGCGCGTTCATCGGGTTTTACTCCATTTCAGCAATTGTAAGCTTCGTGTCAACTTTTATTAAAAATTACAGAAAACAGTGTCTTATTTACAAGAAATTAATTGTAATTCAGATTCGGTCAACTTAATATTAAATTATGTGGACAGGTCATCACCGATTATGACAGGAGGCAATACCATGAAAAAATTAATCGTACTTATGTTGGCCCTTACCTTGACTTTTGCATTTACCACCGTTTCCATGGCAAGTACTCTGGGCGTTAACGTCAGCAAAGGCAACACCGTCTCCATTGAAAAAGACGTTATTGACGAAGATCCCATCACGATCACTGGAAACTTCGGCATCAATGATCAGTGGTTGATCTCCGTCGGCTATAACTTCAACAACGACGATTCCGATGACAACGGTTTCATTCTGAAAGCCCGGTACGAGATCGTTGAAAATCTGGCCACCTCGTTCGGATATTCCAAGAGCGACAATGCGGACGGCTGGTTCATCGATCTTCGCGCCAAATATCCTTTCAACGATAACCTGGCATTCACCGGCAAAGTATCCTACACAGACGCCGACGGCACCGATGTATTCGGTCTTTTCGCCCAAGCCGAATATGCTGTCAGCGACATGTTCGTTCCGACTTTCGGCCTGGACTATTCCAATCCGGAACATGGCAAGGATACAACCTACGCTGTCATCGGTATGGACTTCTATCCCACCGAAAAGTTCTTCATTTATCTTGACTATAGCATCAATATCGATGACTCGGATGATGATTTCATCTATCTCGGACTGGAATTCGCATTCTGATTCACCGCCGAAAAACCTGTTCACATCAAGGGGCTGCCGTCACCGGCAGCCCCTTGCTTTAACTGTTTTCCATATTTTACATTTTTTTAACGATTTTTCCCTATTTTTCATGGAAATAGAAGGATTTTTCTTCAGTCAATTCGAATATGGTATGTTGATCAGACCTGAATAACTCGATTCAAGGGAGGGGCTTGAATGAAAAAGTTATTTGTTTTAAGTTTGGCTGTGATCTTGACGCTTGCTTTCGCCTCCGTCTCCATGGCCAGCACCATTGGCGTGAACGTCAACAAAGAATGGTCCGTATCCGTTGAAAAAGCCGACACCGATGCTGATGAGATCGAAATCACTGGAAACTATGGAATCAGTGATCAATTGATGCTCTCCGTTGGTTTTGTCACGGAAATCGATGCCATTTCGCTTGGCGTCCGCTATGAATTTGCCGAAAATGCCGCTATAAACTTCAAATATTACACCTATGACATTAATGGCATTGACTTTTCTGATTACTACCTTGATGTGCGCGGCAAAGCAAACCTTTCCGACAAAATTGCCTTAACCGGTAAATTGGGTTATATCCGTTTTGAAGACGACTTTGACACAGAAGACGGCTTCGAAATTGTAGGCCAAGCGGAATACAGTTTCAATGATTTCGTAACCGCCAACTTGGGCGCATCCTATACCGAAATCGAAAATAGTGATATAACCAAAATCTTACTCGGTTTTGAATTCTATCCCACCGAGAACTTAACCTTGTGGGTGGATTATTCCTTCGACGCCGATGATTCCGACAATGATTGCGTCGGAATTGGCATCGAATTCGCTTTCTAATTCATGCATTTCATTTTTTACGGGTCTGATTGCAAACGGCTGCTTTTATAAGCAGCCGTTTGTTTTTTGCCTTCCGGCACCCTTTATTGTAAATAATCCGTTTTTTACGGTTTCCTGAACTTTTCCAACCCCACAAACTTTCCGTACTCTTTCTGGAAAAGAAATTCGACGGTCCCGACCGGGCCGTTCCGTTGCTTGGCAATGATTAAATCGGTAATATTCTTCCGATCGGTATCTTGATTGTAATAATCCTCCCGATAAAGGAAGGCCACAATATCCGCATCTTGTTCCAACGACCCGGATTCCCGCAAATCCGACATGGACGGCTTCTTATCCGCCCGCTGCTCAACCGCACGGGACAACTGAGAAAGCGCCACCACCGGCACTTCCAATTCCCGCGCCAATCCCTTCAGTGCCCGCGAGATTTCCGAAACCTCCTGCTGGCGGTTCTCCGTCTTGGTCCGGCTGCTCATCAACTGCAGATAGTCGATCATAATCATTCCCAAACCGTATTCCGCTTTAATCCGGCGCGCCTTGGCCCGCACATCAAGGACGGTGGTTCCGGGAGTATCGTCGATGAACATCATGGAGTCCGACAATTTCCCCATGGCGTGAGAAATCCGCTGCCAGTCAGAATCCAGCAGCGTCCCGGTACGGATCCGTTGATTGTCGACCCCGGCCTCGGAACACAATAATTTCAAAGCCAACTGTTCTTTGGACATTTCCAGACTGAACATAATCACCGGAATTTTCAGATCAATGGCAACATGACTGGCTATGTTCAACGCGAACGTGGTCTTTCCCATCGAAGGCCGGGCCGCCAAAATAATCAGATCCGAAGGCTGTAAACCCGCAGTTAACCGGTCCAAATCGGCAAAACCGGTGGGCACACCGGTGACCCCGCCTTTGGACCCATATAACGCTTCAATCCGTTCAAACGTATCGATTAAAATACTCTTCAAGCTAACATAGCCCTTCACATTGCGTTTCTGGGTGATTTGAAAAATCTGCTTCTCGGCCTCGTCCAGGATCACGTCCACTTCCTGGCTGCCTTCATAGCCCATTTTGACAATATCCGTGGCCACTCGGATAATCGAACGAAGCAAAGATTTCTCCTCGACGATTTTGGCATAATATTCAACATTGGCAGCCGTCGGAACCGAGTTGGCCAGAGACGTCAGATACGCAATTCCGCCGACTTTCTCCAGCATGTTGCGTTGTTTCAACTCTTCGGAGACAGTGATGATATCCACCGGCTCCCCTTTGTTGTTTAAATGCACCACCACTTCAAAGATGATTCGGTGCGCTTCCCGGTAAAAATCCTCCGGCTGTAACATCTCCTGCGCTCTGTAAATCGCTTCTTTCTCCAACAACATCGAGCCCAGGGTCGAACGCTCTGCATCAATATTCTGCGGCGGGATTCGTTCCACAATGGATGCGATACTCATGTCTCCCTCCAAAACAATGGATATTTTTGATAATTTCCCAAAATAAATTTGAATAGGTCAATAAAGGAATTTACCGGTTGCCGGTGAATGTATAAAACGATCCGGCAAGCAACACCAAAAATGAATGACGGGTTCTTTCGGATCTTAATTATAATTTATTGTGATAAAAAATGAAACCTATTTAGGAGGATTGTGATGAAACGTTATCTCATCGTCGGGCTGCTGTTAGGGACCATCCTTTTAACAGCCGCTTTTGCCGCCCCCCAATCTCAATGGCTGGCTCTAAATCCCATCGGCGATACCATGGAATTATTTGGATCAAACTTTAAATCCGGCGGCACCGTAAAGAGCGGCCCCCGGCCTTACAGCATTCAAGCCCTCCCCAATAACAGCGGTTATGCCCTGCTTTATCTGGGCTCAAACAAAACCTTTGGCGGAATGAAAGACCCGGGAGGAATTCTTTACTTAGACGCATCGTTAAAACCCACTTCCAAAAAACTCTCCTTCACCGGAGTGGTTCTCGATGAATTTTATCATAATGAACTGCAAACCTGGTTTATTTTCACAGGAGTCCGCGACAGCGGCAAAAGCAGCAATAACATGCTGAATATCGTCAACCTGAACCAGGGCGACGTGCAATCCGTATCCCTTAAATCTGAACCGTCCGCATATCGGTTCAACGGTCAAAACCTACTGGCCGTCGCCACCGCGGGAGACAACGAAACCAACGCCAAACCGGAATTGGTATTGGTAGATTTGGCTTCCATGGCGACGGAGCGGTATCCGTTGACCGCCAATCCCGGAGCCGTTTTCTTCAAGGGCGACAGTCAATTGCTGGTGGCATGCGGCGGTTACCGTGAAGGACAGAAACTGATCAGCTTTTTGTCGGATACCCCGGAAAAGCCCTCGGAACCGGCTCAACTTCATATCATCGACATCCAGGCCAAAACCGTCAAAAGCCTGCCGGTTGGATACGCCCCGTTGGCCATCATCCAGGACGGTGAGGATAATAATACGTTTTTCCTAACCAGCACCACCGATCCCGTTTCCGGAACACCCTCCGGCATGCTCCAGGTCCTGGTCAACGACAAGATAACGGCCACCGTCAAATTTGCCGCCGAGGCTATTTCTCTGTCCCAGGCCTCTTCCGGCAATATATGCGTCCTCAGTCGCGATGCGTTTTTCTTGATTGACCCGCATCAAGCGAAAATCCTGAACGAATCCCGTTACGAATTGCAAATCGACGGTTTTCTCCTGAGTCCCGACGGAAAAACCGGATATATCACCAACATCAACAGCAATTATATCGATGCCATTCACCTGGAGACCGGCGAACGCCTGGCAAAGTTCAGAGTCGGCAAAAACACCCTGTTGGGAAATATAACCCTTAACAAAATCATTCCTAAATCATATCCTCCGGTCATCGGCATGCGGGATAAACTCAATGTCCGTCCGGACGGCGTTTCCGTCAACAATCGGATGGTTATGGACGAAAAAACGGGGCTCATGTACGTCCTTACCGGAACCCCCCAAGTGGATATCGTCGACACCTCAACCCATACCGTTCAACGTTCCGTTGTATTTAACGGCAATGCTTACGGTATCCGTCGTACGCCCAATTCCAAATATATTGTGGTGGCAACCGAAACTTATTGGCATCTACTGGATCCTAACCAGAACAAACCGGTACTCAGCATCCTGATTACCGACGAAGAAAACAAAAAGGCCCCGGAAACGGCCTATTTCAGCCCCGATGGCAACCTGTTGGTCATATCCTTCGAAAACACGCTGTACATTGTCGATACCGTCCAGGGGAAATTGGCCGGTAAAGTCAGAACCCGATTTGCCGACGCCCGAATCGCCTGGTTGCCGTAATACGCATCCGAAATCAAAAAAGGAGTATCGCTGAAGCGATACTCCTTTTATATTTGGGATAACCATTACCTTTATGCCGTTTCCCCTTGAAGCGCCCATTCCATAATTTCCGAAATACTTTCGACGGTAATGATCTCGATATCGGAAATATCGACGGGTTTATCTTTCTCGTTTTCTTTCGGGATCAGCACCCGTTTCATCCCAGCCTGCCGGGCTCCATAGATTTTTTCGATGATCCCGCCGACCGCCTTTACTTTTCCCTGAATGGAAATCTCACCGGTAATCGCGATATTTTGATAAATCGGCTGCCCGATCAGGGAGCTGATAATCGCCAACGTAATGGCAGCTCCGGCCGAAGGACCGTCAATCCGACCACCTCCGACGATATTGACATGGACGTCATAATCAGCCAAATCCAGCCCGGTAACCAGACGGACCACCGATGCGGCATTAAACACCGAGTCTTTGGCCATGCTACCGGCAGTCTCGTTAAAACGTAGTCTCCCTTTACCTTTTTCAGCAGCCGGAAAGGAGATGGCTTCGATCTCCAGGACGGAACCGACAAACCCGCTGACTCCCAACCCGAAGACTTTGCCGCATTCCGCTTTGTCAGAAGCCTTAACCTGGACATAGGGAGAGAGACGGCTCGCCTGGAAGATTTCCAACAAGTCCTCCCGGGTAATTTCGATTTTTGAATCGGGTTCACTCCGGGCACTGTTTTTATAGAGAGCCAACCCGTAAGCATCGGACAAAATACCGGCTGCCTTACGCCCCTCAATGGTATACTCGCTGATAAGTTTGGCGTTTTCCGGGCTGATCTCCACATTCAATCGCTGGGCGGCATTTTGGACGATGGTCACGATATCGTCAGGATCCAACGGCTCGAAGAAAACCTCGGCACAGCGGGAACGTATGGCCGGATTGATCTCCGACGGATCCCGAGTGGTGGCCGATACCAGCACAAAGTCGGCCGGGGCCCCTTCGGTGAATAGTTTTTTAATATATTTCGGGACATTGGGATCATTCGGGTCATAATATGCCGAATCAAAGGTTACCCGTTTGTCTTCAAGGACTTTTAAAAGCTTATTGAGGAGCATGGGGTCCATTTCGCCGATTTCGTCGATGAACAGCACACCGCCATGGGCTTCCGTAACCAAACCGGGTTTGGGTTCGGGCACGCCTCCCTCGGCCAAATCCCGCCTTGCACCCTGATAAATCGGGTCATGAACCGATCCCAACAGTGGATTGGTCACTTCCCGGGGGTCCCACCGTAAGGTGGTCCCGTCCACTTCAACGAAAGGAGCATCTTCCCTAAACGGCGTAAACGGCAGCTTTTTGGCTTCTTCCAGCACCAGACGGGCAACGGTGGTTTTCCCCACGCCCGGCGGGCCATATAAAATAACATGTTGCGGAAAAGGGGAAGCCAATTTTGAAAGCAATGCTTTCACCGCCCGATCCTGCCCCACCACTTCTTGAAGTTTCGTCGGCCTCAGTTTTTCCAAAGCCGATTTGGAAAGACTGATCTCCTCCAGTCGTTCCAAATCCGCCAATTTTTTGAGCGTCATCAGATTCTCAGGACCGGCGGATTCCCTCAATACCTGGGATTTGATCTCCTTTAAATACTCTTCATGCCGTTCCTGCATACGTTCGGCGATTTTTTTCTCAATCTTCTCCTCCACCGTTTTCCGGGCAATCAGATCCGCGATCTCTTCCTCGATCTCATTGAGGATTTCCGGAATATCCGCAGGTTTCGGCGGACTTTCGATGGTCGGATCTTCAAAAACGATCCGTTGCAATGCCAAAATCCTCTCTTCCAAAACCGACGAACGCATTAACTTTAAAGCTTCCAACTTACCTGCCTTCAATACCAGTTTGTCGGAACCGTATAAGTTGGCGAGCAAGGCAAAGATGGCAGCCACCTGCCGCCCCAATTGTTCTTCATCGTCCAAACGGTCCTGTAAAGAAATATTCAATTTGGAAGGGGACGTCAGCCTTTGAAACAATTTTTTCATCAACATTCCTTCCTCATCGACATTTATTTAATTGGCAGCTGTCACGCTGACCACGATTTCCGCATATACCCCTTTATAAAGGTGAAGCCGAACCGTATGTTTGCCCAAGGTTTTAATGGGCTCTTCCAATTCCACTTTGCGTTTGTCAAACTCGCTGCCCAACTGTTTCTCGATGGCTTCCGCCACATCTTTCGCAGTCAGCGAGCCAAATAAACGGCCGCCTTCACCGACTTTCATCGTAAACCCAAATTCTTTGCCATTCAGTTTTTCGGCCAATGCCCGCGCCTCGGCTTCTTCCATCTGTTGACGTTTAGCCTGGCTGGCTTTTTGATCCGAAAGCAATTTCAGGTTACTGGCAGTCGCCTCTATCGCCAAGCCTCTGGGAATCAAGTAGTTATATGCATATCCGTCAGCAACTTCCTTGACTTCCCCTTGTTTACCCAGAGCACGGACATCCTTTTTCAAAATAACTTTCATTCAATCACACCTGCCTCAACTTAATTTATTCGAGTTACACCCTTTTTTCCCTGCGGCGAACGGCAGAACATAATGAAAAAAGAGGCTGGCTGCCTCTTAATCACTGGTGAAAGGAAGTAACGCAATTTGTCTTGCCCGTTTAACCGCTACGGTTAATTGGCGTTGATGAACGGCACAATTTCCCGAAATCCGGCGAGGCAAAATTTTTCCACGTTCAGTTATATATTTACGCAATTTAGCCACATCTTTATAATCAATGCAATCGATTTTATCGACACAGAACGAACAGACTTTCCGTTTACGACGCGGACTGACGTTTTTCCGGCTGTCGTCGTTATTGTTGGTATTCGCATTATTCTTCGCCATGATTGTCACCTCCGTTTACCTAGCTATCCTTTAGAAAGGAAGATCATCCAGATTGATACCTTCCAAGTCATCTCCCGCCTGGCTGTAATCCGTCGCTTTGGAACCAGCACTGTCCTGGGAACGATCCAGGAACTGGACATGGTTGGCTACAACCTCAGCAGTCCGACGTTTTTGGCCATCCTGAGTTTCATAACTCCGAATTTGGAGCCGGCCCTCAACAGCGACCAGACGGCCCTTTTTCAAATAATTGGCGCAATGTTCGGCCTGCTTCTGCCAGACAACTATCCGAATGAAATCAGTTTCCCGTTCCCCCTGTTGATTGGGAACGGGCCGATCAACCGCCAAATCGAAATTGGCTACAGCCACACCATTCGGAGTATAACGAAGTTCAGGATCTCGGGTTAACCTTCCGATTAGAACGATATGGTTCATCCTTTTTCACCTTCGTTCACTCATCTTTTTTAACGACCAAATGACGGATTACGTCATCTTGAATCTTGAAGATGCGGTCCAGTTCCTGGCTCAAGGTATTCGGCGCTTTAAACTCCATCAATACATAGAATCCTTCCAAATAACCCTTGACCTCGTAAGCAAGACGCCGTTTGCCCCAACGGTCGGTTTTGACAACCTCGCCGCCGTTATTGGTTACAACTTCTTCAAACCGGGCAATTGCAGCGTTGAGCGCTTCTTCTTCAAGTTCAGGTTTGAGGACGTACATCGCTTCATAATTCCTCACCCGAATTCACCTCCTCCCTATGGACTAACGGCTCTGGATCTGCTGGTTGAACATGATCACCCAGAAAAACAGAGCAGGGAAGTCACTTTAAAAATTATACCATTTCCCATAATTATTGCAAGTAAATTTTTCTATTCAGCTTCAGGAATCTCCAAATCACCCATGGATTTAACCACGGATTTGACGCCTTTTTCAAATTTGGGCCGAGGCAACATAACGACACGACCGCAGGTAAGACAGCGAATCCGAAAATCCATCCCGACCCGCATCACTTCCCACTCACTGCCGCCGCAGGGATGAACTTTGCGCATCTTGACAATATCTCCCACATAAAATTTCATAGATTCACCTCTCGAAACCGGCATACTCTTTCGTTATTTTTTTCCAAGCAATGCACTGTAAGCGGAAGCGTCCAACAAATCCTTTAATTCGTCAGGATCCGCAGGCTCGATGATAGCGATCCACCCTTTGCCGTACGGATCCTGGTTCACCCACTCCGGACTGTGTTCCAGACTGTCATTGACTTCGATAATTTCACCGCTGAGGGGAGCGGTAATATCCGAAACCGTGGTGATGGTCTCGATGGTTGCCATCGTGCTCTTGGCGGTAAATTGCTCACCCACCGCCGGCAAATCCACAAAAACAACATCCCCCAATTGCTGTTGGGCATAATCCGTAATCCCGATTCTGACTTTCTTCCCTTCTATCTTTACCCACTCATGACTGGCCGAATATTTAAGTTCTTTGGGTACCACAATATAAACCTCCCTTAACTTCGGTGCCGTCTCTACCCTTTCCAAATCGTTACGTATCTTTTCGACAAGGTCCCTCACTTTCCTTCCGGGCCCTCCGAAATCCCCTTCTCCCCTTCCCACGCCACCTAAACACCTCTTCCGTTTTTATTTCATATAATATCGGGAGCATCACCGGGAGGAGGATATTTCAATGGAAAAAGTTTTAGCTGCCATTCTCAATCCATACCTAAAAAAACATAAAAAAACCATGATTCTCATTTGGCGGAAGAAAAAAGCATAATTTCCAACCAAAGCCCTTATCACCCAATTTATCGGGCATTTCCCCAACCATGGCCAAACCATGGTTTTTTATTTACGAAGTTTGGTCATTCTGGAAAGAAATATACAACATAAGTTGCAGGAATTATTTTTGAATTGAAGAATATCCATAAATCAAGCAACGCTAGGCATTTCGACCTAAACGACCACTCGGAGTAACTGATGTCTATTTCAAAAAGAAACCATCCCGATTTTATTGATACGTTCGGTAAAAAGATCATCACCTTGCTGGCCGACATCGGCCGGTTAACCCAATTACTGCTCCGTTCCGGAAATGCCGTTTTACGTAATACGATCTTTTGGAAAAACACCCTGCTTCAAATGGAATCCATCGGTATCCGTTCGTTGCCGATTGTCCTGATTATCTCGGTATTCACCGGAATGGTTTTCTCATTGCAGATTGCCAAAATATTCGCCACTTTCGGGCTCTCGTCCCAACTGGGACAAGGGCTCACCATGGCCTTCGCCAGAGAACTGGGGCCGGTTTTGGTCGGTGTCGTCGTAGCGGGACGCGTCGGTTCGTCCATCGCGGCTGAAATCGGTTCCATGAAAGTTACCGAGCAAATTGATGCTTTGGAAACGCTGTCGACGGATCCCGTGGATTATCTGGTGGCTCCGCGCATCGTTGCCGGCTGTCTCATGTTGCCCATTTTGGTGACTTTCGCCGATTTGATCGGTATCGCCGGCGGTTTCGCCGTTGCGGTGTTTTATGCCCAAATCCCCTTCAGAAACTTTGTTGACGGCATTCTGACCTTCGTCACCTTTTGGGACTTTATGGGCGGCATTATCAAATCTTTCTTTTTCGGTCTGACTATCACCGCCATTGCCACCTATAACGGATTGGTCACCGAAAACGGTGCCGTCGGCGTCGGGAAAGCGACCACCGAATCCGTGGTTCAGTCCACGATTATTATTTTTATTCTGAATTATTTCTTATCCATGTTTCTTTATCAGCTGTAAAAGGTGTACGATGATCACACTTTATAATCTCGGTTTTCAAATAGGCCACCAAACCATCCTGGACCACATCGACCTGGAATTTAAAGCCGGCGAGACTTTTGTCATCATGGGCCCCAGCGGTTGCGGCAAAAGTACGTTACTCCGGCTGATTATGGGACTGATCAAACCTACTTCCGGCTGGATCGAAATTGACGGGACAAATACGCTGACTTTAGACCGGAACGGATGGCAACAGCTTCGCCAGAAAATGGGGATGGTCTTTCAATCCGCCGCATTATTCGATTCCTTGACCGTCTACGACAATATAGCCTTTGGGCTGCGCCGGAGACGGATGGATGAAGCGGTCATCCGAAAAAAAGTCATTCAAGCGTTAACCACGGTCGACTTGGACCCGGCGATTGCCGATAAAATGCCGGCCGATTTAAGCGGCGGCATGAAAAAAAGAACGGCGATTGCCCGGGCCATAGCCATCGAACCCCCGATTTTATTGTACGACGAACCCACCACCGGCCTGGACCCCATCGTCGCCGGAACCATCAATGATTTGATACGCAACCTCCAAAAGAAACTGGGGATCACCTCCATCGTGGTCACCCACGATGTCATCAGCGCCTTAACCGTTGCGGACCGGGTCGGTTTATTGTACGAAGGGAAACTGGCGGAACTCCGGGAGCGATCCGATTTAAAAAATGCATCTCATCCGCTGTTAAAGGAATTTTTACGCGATTACCATACGTTATTGTGAATATGGAGGAAAAGGAATGCACATGGCAAGTACGGAGACCAAAGTGGGCCTGTTTGCAATAATTGCGATTATTGCGATGGTCTCTTTATTTATGTGGTTGAACGGGACGGAACTGTTTAAGAACGGCCCGGAGATGGAAGCGGTCTTTGATCGCATCGAAGGATTGCGGCCGGGAGCTACGGTTAAATACGCCGGCGTCGATATCGGGCGGGTTACCCGCATTTATTTCGATGGCCAATCGGTCGTTGTCGCCTTTCGCATTACCGCCAAAGTCGAACTGCCGGAAGCTATCGAAGCCGGAATAGCCAGCACCGGAGTGGTCGGTGACAAACATCTGGAATTACACCCGGCAACCGGTATAAACCGCGCAGACAACCGGATTCCCGGCAAAAGTCCGGCAAGCATGGAAGAACTTTATGCGTCAGCAGGCGAAATCCTGGAGTCCATCAAAAATCTCACCGCTACCCTCAATACCCTTTTAGGCGATAAAGAATTGGCCGCTTCCCTGAAAGATACGGTCATTCGCGTCAACCGTTTAGCGGTTACCCTGGAAAGAATGGCCGCCCAAAGCGAACCGAAAGTCTATGAACTGTTAACCAATATCAACCTGGTCTCATCCCGGCTGGCCGAAGCGGGGATGACAGCCAACCGACTGCTCACCCAGATCGACAATAACGGGCAAACCGCAGTCGATATTCAAGAAACGCTCACATATATCAAATCGGTATCCGCCAATTTAAACCGGTTTTCCAAATTTTTAGCCGATAATGATTCCAAGATTGAGTTGTTGATGGACGACGCCCACCGGACCATGGAATCCATCAATCAGGCGGCCCAGACCATCGATCAAGCGGTTAAAGACTTCGTCAATAACAACGACCTTTCTCAATTGCAACAAACATTGAATCAAGCCGGAGTCGCAGCCCAGAAAGTGGATGAATACGTCAAAAAACTGGAAAATATCAACATCACCCAGAGCATTGGCGCAAGTTACCAAACCGAGAAAAAGATCGGCGTCGACTATTCGCTTCAAGTGAGATTCAATGAGAAAAATTCGTTGCTTTTCACTTATGAAGACATCGGCGATGAAAACTTAGGCTCATTTCAAATGGCAACCGTCCTTCCCAATAGCGCCTATCAAGGGCGGGCCGGCCTGTTCCGTAATAAATTCGGCCTGGGTCTCGATTACCGACGGCCCGACTCCAAATGGACATTGGGTTTTGACGCCTGGAACGTGGATTCTCTCAATTTAGGCCTGTCGACCCGCTGGCAACCCAGCGACCGCTGGTCCATCCTGTTATCGACCGAAACTAATCTGGATACCCATAAGGAATCATGGAATATCGAATGGTGGTATCATTTTTAAAGAAAAGCATAAATATAAAGGTAAATTGAAAAAAATATTTCATCCAAAAAGATATAAGGCTCCTTTCGGGAGCCTTCAATTTTTGGCAGAATATTTATTTTATTTTATATAAACCACTAAGCTTCTTCGATGACCTCACCGGAGAAAACTTTAATCTCCTTTCCCGTCTCATCCCTGACCCAAAGGCTTCCGTCATCATCCAAAGCCAGCGCTTCTCCGCTCAATGACGGTCCCCCTCCGGAGCGAATGGTTACCCGTTTGCCCAAGGTTGCCGAATGCATCCTGGCATAAGCGATCACATCCTGAAGATTCCCTTCATGCATCCGATGGTATGCCCGCTCGAATTCCTCCAAATACCGTTGTAAGATCATTTTCCGGTCCAGGCACTCCCCGCGGATTATCCGGAGCGACGTAGCCCGTTCCGCCAGCTCTTCGGGAAAATCTTCTGCCGAATGATTGACATTCAAACCGACTCCGACAATTAAAAAATGAATCCTATCCATCTCCCCGTGGAGTTCCGCCAAAATCCCGGCCAATTTCCGTCCCTCGTACAACAGATCATTGGGCCACTTCACCTGTACCTGAATCCCGGTGCTTTCAGCGATGGCCCGGGCCATGGAGACAGCCGTCAGGACCGTAATTCCAGCAATGGCCGACGGCGCGATTTGCGGACGCAAAATCAGGCTGGTCCATAATCCTTTACCTTTTGCCGAAGCCCAGGTCCGACCCAGTCGTCCCCTGCCGGCGGTCTGTTCCTCGGCAATGACCAATGTTCCGTCCGGAGCTCCGTCTTTGGCCAAAGTCTTCGCCCAAATATTGGTGGAATCCACCGTATCGCGGTAATGAATCGTCTGTCCTATCTGTTGGGTCTTCAGGCCTTCCTGAATCTCGAACGGATGCAACACCTGGGTCGGCATTAACAGACAATAGCCTTTCCGCGGCGAAGATTCGATCCGGTACCCCAAGGCCCGCAGGTGGTTGATCTGTTTCCAAATGGCCGCCCGCGTTAACCCCGACATCTTCGCCAAAGACTCCCCGGATACGTAATTCCCTTGATTCGTCTTTAATACATCCAACACCGACTTCATCCGTTTTCCTCCACTGTTAAATATACCGGGAGCCAAATACCTCTGACCCCGAGCATTTACTGTGCACTGTGAACTGTGTGCCCTTCCGTATCATTTATCTTTGACAATCTCAAACTCCGAAGCAGCGACGATGCCGCCCAGCGGCGGATGGGGTTTTCGGACCCGGACCGTAACCCGGTCTATCTCAAAGCGTTCCAAAACACGTTCGGCAATGGCGGTGCCCAAAGCTTCAATCAGATTAAAACTGCCCTTTTCCGCCAGCTCTTTAACGACTTCATACAGTTGAACATAATTGACGGTCAGATCCAGACGATCGGTTTGGCCCGCGCGGATAAAATCCCCTTCCGCTTCCACATCGATCTCCACATGCTGCCCCAATTCCTTTTCTGCCGCAAATGCCCCGTGATATCCGTAAAACACCATATTTTTCAAGGTTATTTTGGTTGAAGTCACCTTAAACCCTCCTTCCCAGCCAACGCCTGTTTCAATCATAGCTTATTTATTTCTCTGAAGCAATCCGCAGAAAAAGAAGTATAATAAGAATGCACCCTTTAAAACGTTGACAAACCTATCCTTCAAAAGTAAAATGAGGATAATTATTAATAGATTAAATGGGGGTTTCTATCCATTGTCTTCCGAAACGTTATCCCAGACACTGGCCGAAATCGAAGAACTTAAAAAGAAACATCAGGCCATTATCTTAGCCCATAACTATCAAAATGATGAAATCCAGGATTTGGCCGATTTTGTCGGAGATTCATTGGCTTTAAGCCAAAAGGCCGCTCAAACCGATGCCAAAGTCATCGTCTTCTGTGGCGTACACTTTATGGCGGAAAGCGCCGCTATTTTAGCACCGGATAAAACAGTATTGTTGCCTGCTCCCGACGCCGGATGCCCCATGGCGGACATGGCCGAACCGGAAGAAGTCTTAGAATGGCGGAAACGCTATCCCAATGCCGCCGTAGTTGCTTATGTCAACTCATCCGCTGCGGTAAAAAGCGTCAGCGATTATTGCTGTACTTCCGCCAACGCCGTTAAACTGGTTCGGAATATTCCCGAATCCGAAATAATTTTTCTGCCCGACCAAAACCTGGGACGTTTTGTCGCTCAACAGGTCCCTGAAAAAACCATCCATCTCTGGCCGGGATATTGTATAACCCATCACCGGATCACGCCGGAAGAAGTGATAAAAATCAAAAATCTCTACCCTGAAGCGGAAGTCCTGGTCCATCCGGAATGCCGTCATGAAGTGACCGCATTGGCCGATTTTGTCGGGAGTACGTCCCAAATCATTCAATATGTCCGCCAATCCCAGTCCTCCGAATTTATCATCGGGACGGAAATGGGCATTATTCATAGCCTCACGAAGGAAAATCCCTCAAAACGGTTTTATTTGATGAGCCCCGGATTGATCTGCCCGAATATGAAACAAACCACCGTAGCGAAAGTATTGGATTCACTGCGGCACCTGAAACCGGTGATCACTGTTGAACCTCAAATTCGAGAAAAGGCCGTAGCCGCTCTCAACCGAATGTTAAAATACGTATAAACTGGAGGTCCCATGCTGACATCCTATCCTTCACAGTTACCTCCGCTTTATGATACTGCGCCATATATCGTCGTCGGCAGCGGCATTGCCGGCTTAGCGATGGCCTTGGAATTAAGCAAACATCAGCGGGTCATCCTGATCACCAAATCATCCGTGAACGAAAGCAACACCACTTATGCGCAAGGCGGAATCGCATCGGCATTAGATCTTCACGACTCACCGGAACTCCATTATCAGGATACCATGATGGCCGGAGCCGGCCTTTGCGATCCTGAAGCGGTTTTAGCATTGGTCTATGACGGTCCGGAACGCGTCCGTCACCTCATCGACATTGGGGTTCCTTTCGATCGAGATAGCGAGAATAATCTCTCATTGACCCGTGAAGCCGCCCACAGTCGGCGGAGAATCCTCCACGCCAACGGCGACGCTACCGGCCGGGCCATCACCCAAACCTTAATCCGCTTGGTGGTAAATTCGCCCCAAATTACGGTTTACGAGAACCACTTTGGATTGGGTTTAGCCACCGTCAACGGACGCTGCTGCGGCTTGGTAGCCCTTTTCCAAAATGAACCCCGACTGTTTTTAAGCAGTGTCGTCGCTCTGTGCACCGGCGGTTTAGGGCAGATATACGGCAGCACCACCAATCCACCCATCGCCACCGGAGACGGAATGGCTTTGGCCTATTTGGCCGGTGCCCGTCTGAAAGACTTGGAATTCGTCCAATTTCACCCTACGGCCTTGGCATTGCCTCCGGCCCCGCCATTTCTCATCTCCGAAACAGTTCGCGGCGAAGGTGCCATCCTCTTAAACGGAAAGGGCCATCGGTTTATGCCGGAATACCATCCCCTGGCCGAGCTGGCTCCCCGCGACATTGTGGCCCGGGGCATTTTTGCGGAAATCCAAAAAGGAAATCAACCGGTTTATCTCGATTTATCCAAAATTCCGCCGGCTACCGTCCGCAGCCGTTTCCCCAATATTTATGAGACCTGCCTTCGGTATAGATTGGATATCTCGGCCAATCCCATTCCGGTGGCTCCAGCTGCCCATTATGTGATGGGTGGAGTTGAAACGGACTTATTCGGACGGACCGCCGTCCCCGGTTTGTTTGCCGCCGGAGAGACGGCCTGTACCGGTGTTCATGGCGCCAACCGGCTGGCCAGCAACTCCCTTTTGGAAGGCCTGGTTTTCGGCGGAAGGGCCGCCGACTATCTCAAAGAACAGCCGATTACCATACCGGAAATTTCGGAAGAGATCCAAATCCATTATCCGCCACGTTACACCGAATATGCCGATATGGCGAAAGACTACCGTCGTCTTCGGGAACTGACCGACAATTTCCTGGGTATTGTCCGAAATGCTACCGGCCTCAGCCGTGCCAAAGAACAACTGGAGAGCATCTCGGCGGCAGTCGGCCCATTCGCTTGGGATCCCGCCTATTTTGAATTGCAAAATATGTTTTTACTGGCATCACTCATGTTCGACGCCGCACTAACCCGCACGGAAAGCCGGGGCGGGCACTACCGGGACGACTATCCTCAGCCCCATTCGCATTGGCGTAAACATATCGTATTTCATCAATCCACCAAGGAGGTTATCGGATGAACGCGCTTCTGTTAAAAGAAATCATCCGCAATGCTATCAATGAAGATTCCGGTTACGGTGACATCACTTCGGAAGCCATTTTCGACAAAGATTTCGAAATATCCGGAATGTTTATCGCCAAAGCCGACGGTGTCATTGCCGGGCTTCCTGTGGTTTCCGCCGTTTTCGAAGAAATCGACCCCCGGATCGTTTGTTCGCCGCTGATCACTGACGGGACTTCGGTGACCCGCGGAACGAAGATCGCCACCGTGAAAGGGCCCGTCAAACCAATTCTGGCCGGTGAACGTATCGCTCTTAACTTTTTACAACGCCTGTCGGGCATAGCCACCTACACAGCATCATTGGTGAAACTGATTCAAGACTATCCCGCCAAGGTGGTCGATACCCGCAAAACCACTCCCGGCCTGCGGATGCTGGAGAAATACGCAGTCCGGCAAGGCGGCGGCCACAATCACCGATTTAACCTGAGCGATGCGGTATTGATCAAGGATAACCACATTGCAGCCTGCGGTTCCATCACCAAAGCCATCGAACGTTGCCGGGCGTATATCCCCCATACCATGCGCATTGAAGTGGAAGTGGAAAATGAGGCCCAAGTCCGTGAAGCCTTGGCCGCCAAAGCAGATATCATCATGTTGGACAATATGTCGCCCGCTGAAATGAAACGGATGGTTGAGCTGATCAACGGACAAGCCATCGTCGAAGCCTCCGGAAACGTTAACGAGACAAACATCGTGGAGATCGCCGCCACCGGCGTGGACATCATTTCCGTAGGTTCTCTCACCCACTCCGTCCGGGCATTGGATATCAGCCTGAAATTTGATGCATAAACATAGTGTTCTCATAGCATCCTGCATCAGGACATAAAAAAAGCAACCGTTCGGTTGCTTTTTTAGTCTGTCATATCAGGAGAGAACTTCCTCTTCTCTTTTGGGTTTTTCACCGATTAACGCAATGAACTCTTCGCTTTCGATGGTCTCTTTCTCCAACAATACCTTGGCGATTTGATCCAACTGATCCCGATGTTCGTTGATGATATCTTTGGCCCGTTGGAACGATTCATCCATAATTCGCCGGATTTCATGGTCGATGGAGGCGGCAATCTCTTCGCTGTAATTCTTATCCCGGGAAATATCCCGTCCCAAGAATACCTGTTCCTCATGGCCGTGGCCAAAGGTCATATACCCCAAATTATCGCTCATGCCATATTCGGTGATCATTTTCCGGACCAAGCGGGTTGCCCGTTCCAGGTCGTTCCGGGCACCGGTACTGATCTCTCCCAAAGCGATCACCTCGGCGGCACGTCCGCCCAGATACATCACGACATTTTCCAGAAGTTCGGTCCGTGTCTGATAATGTTTATCTTCAAGCGGCAGAGCCAGCGTATACCCTCCGGCCATCCCCCTGGGGATGATGGAAATCTTATGAATCGGGTCAATGGTCGGCAGGTAATGCCCGACCAAAGCATGGCCGGCTTCATGATATGCAGTGAGCTCCCGCTCTTTTTGGCTCATAATTCTGCTCTTCTTCTCGGGGCCGGCAATAACCCGCTCAATGGCTTCTTCGCAATCGGACATCTCGATCTTCTTCTTATTGCGGCGGGCGGCCAGCAATGCAGCTTCATTTAAAACATTGGCCAAATCCGCTCCGGTGAACATCGGAGTCCTCCGGGCCAACACCTGAAGATCCACATCCGGCGCAAGGGGTTTGCCTTTGGCGTGGACTTTCAGGATCTCTTCCCGCCCCTTGATATCCGGGATATCCAACGTTACCTGCCGGTCAAAACGGCCCGGCCGCAACAATGCCGGATCCAACACATCGGGACGGTTGGTCGCTGCCAGAATGATAATCCCGGTATTGGGTTCAAACCCGTCCATCTCCACCAGGAGCTGGTTTAAGGTCTGTTCCCGTTCGTCATGGCCGCCGCCGAGTCCTGCGCCCCGTTGCCGTCCGACAGCATCGATCTCATCCACAAAAACGATACACGGCGCATTCTTCTTGGCTTGTTCAAACAAATCGCGCACCCGCGACGCACCGACACCCACAAACATCTCCACAAAGTCCGAGCCGCTGATACTGAAGAAAGGTACCCCGGCTTCCCCGGCAACCGCCTTAGCCAGCAACGTTTTACCGGTACCCGGAGAACCGACCAACAAAACCCCTTTGGGGATCTTGGCTCCCAGTTCCGTAAAACGCCGCGGATGACGCAAGAATTCAACGATCTCCACCAGCTCTTCTTTGGCTTCGTCTTCCCCCTGAACATCATCGAAGGTTACTTTGGTTTTCTCTTCAGAATGCAGCCTAGCCCGGCTTTTTCCGAAAGACATTGCCTTATTGCTGGAATTTTGCATTTGATTCAGGATAAAAAACCAGAAAATCAGAAATAAAACAAAAAAGCCCAAATTCGGCAGAATAATGGCCCACCAACCGTTACCGGCATTGGAGAACGAAACTTTGACCCCATGTTCCCGTAACAAATCATAGTATAAATCGGGATGATTGGCCGGCCCTTCCGTTCGATACCGTTTATCTCCTTCTTGGCGTCCCTGGATAGTTCCGTCATTATTGTTAATCACCGCATCGATGATTTTGCCGGATTCAACCCGCTTGACGAATTCATCATAATTAATCTGTTCGACAGCATCTTTATTCAAGAAATTCGCAACTAAAACCAAGGTGATTACGGCGATAAGAAAATAGAGTACAATCTCACGTGCTACTTTGAACAATTAGAAACCTCCCTCCGGCAAATAACCATGTTAAATATTATACCATAGTCAAAAAACGAATACAATCAATCTCCCGGGGGCATCCCCGCTTTAACGGCAGATATTCGCCATATTCTCCGGGTTTTCCCCGTAACTTTGACGTCATCGGCCATCCGATAGCCGATCACCCAGATGATGCGGCCGTCGGCAGTGATCAACAAAGGTATCTTCCTCCGCAATCTTCGAGGAATTTTCCCATTGATGAAAAAATCGTGCAATTTTTGAGAACCTTCCATCCCAAGGGGGCGAAACACATCCCCGGGTTGCCAAAACCGAACCTGCAACGGTAAACTGAGCTCATCTCGGTCGACATAGATCTCATGGGCTGACACCGCGGACCATTTTTCCGGAGCCACGGCATCTTCGATTACCAGATCCGTTGCAACCGAGGCGAGCCTGGTGATTCCCGGTGCATTCACCGCCACCGGTTCCATACCCCTGTCTTCCTCCGGTTCCGGCCGCTGGAAATAAAGAACCCCATGTTCCAAATATACCAGAGTCTTGCGATAAATATGAGTTTTTTTGAATCCGTAGTTTTCCGCTATGATTCTGCTCCGCAACTTTTGCAAAGCCCGGAGCTCCATCCGGTATTCTACGCCAAGTTCAGTCAGAGTATCCCGCAACAGATGATATTGGAGATAAGGATCAAGTTTTAAAAAAAGGTCAAGCTTCAATCCTATCCGCCCGGATTCCCCAATCCTCACTTCCGAACATAATTGCTTTAAAAGCCCCTTCATAAACCGGTTATGTTCCCGGGCCAAATCTCCCAGCCGGTTCAAAGCCTCTTTAAACTGAGGGTTATAATCCCGTTCAATCTGAGGAATCAACTGAAGACGCAAACGGTTCCGTTGATAGGATGCCTTCTGATTGGAAGAATCCTCAACCCACCGCAATCCGTTGACAGCAATATATTCCCGGATTTCAGCCCGGGTTACTCCAAGTAAAGGCCGTACATAGACCCCGTCGCGTTCCACGGGAATTCCGGCCAATCCGTCCAGGCCCGTCCCCCGGATCAGCCGGTATAAAATGGTTTCCGCCTGATCATCCCGATGATGGGCCAAGGCCACTTTAGATGCTGAAAACTCCCGCCGTACCTCCTCAAAAACCCGGTACCGTTCATTCCTGGCCAATAACTGTAACGATTGGGGCTTACTCCGCAACCGCCCCGGAATGTCGATGACAACCTGTTTGGTCAATATGCCAAACCGTCGGCCGTATTCCTCCAAAAGGTCGATCTCTGCTTGATTTTCCTCAGGCCGCAACGAGTGGTTTACATAAAGGGCCACCAATTTCAGGCGATATTCGGTTAAACAGTGCAGGATATGGAGGAGACATACCGAATCCATACCGCCCGAAAATCCGACAACCACGACCTCGTCAGGTTCAAACAATCCATATTGGGCTATCGTCTTTTTGACTTTGGTAATCACCGGTAACTCCTGTTCAATGGTTTATGTTGATAACGTCCGTTCAAATCCTTAAGTTCCCTTCCATTCGGAACGTTTATCAAATTGTCACATATCGGGTTTTTTCATTATTTCGCTTCATTAGCCTTTTTACCCTCTTTGACAAAAAGAATCAGAAAAAGAAAAGCATTACCATGGTTATGGTAATGCGCCATCCAAGCACCCTCAACCTTTTCATCCTGCGTAAACCTTATTTTCAACCAATTGCAAAACAATGACCGTCATGTCATCCTTGGGAAGACCGTCTTGATTGATTTTAGCCAAATTCAGCAAATATTCGCCCAATGCTTCCGGCCCAACCACTTCCACTTTGCTCAATGCCCGTTTGATCCATTCATCATTGCCCGATGCATCCAGCTTGCTCTCAACCACGCCGTCGGTGACCATCACCACCAAATCACCGGGCATCAGATTGATGGCTGTTTTTTCAATATCCACCGTATTTAAAATTCCGGCCGGCAACGAAGTGGATTTGATGGTCCAAACTTCACGTCCGCGTTTCACATAAGTTGCCGCAGCGCCAATCTTTAAAAATTCCGCCGCCCCGCTATACAGATCGATCCAAGCCAAATCCACGGTGGCGAAAGACTCTTCCGGAGAACGCAGCGACATCATGGAGTTCACCATCTTAACGGCGAAATTGCGGTCAATTCCCGTATCCAACAGCTGTTCCAAAATGGTCACTGTCGAATTGCTTTCTGACGCTGCCCGGCTTCCATGTCCCATCCCATCGCTTAAAATCGCCACAAAATAACCGTCTTTCAGTTCGTGCAAAGCATGACTGTCTCCGGAAAATTCATTTCCGGCTTTCGGGAGTTTACAGACGGTCGTCTTCACCTCATAGGTGCGTTTGGGAATGAGACAGTAGGCACAATCATCTTTTCCAAGAGAACATTTTTTCTCCCACACAATGAAATCCAACCCCAACAGGGTACTGATAAACGGTACCGTCACATGCTGACATTCATGCCTCTGATTACATTTACGCCGCTTCACATAGATTTCCAATCCATCCTCCCCGAAAGAACTGACACCGATTTCTTTGACATAAATGCCGGCACGGTTAAGGCCGCTTTTAATCTTCGTTTCCAATTCCGACTTAAACAGGCTGTCCCGGACAATTTGTTCACCCAATTTTTGGACCAGGCCGGACATGCCCTCCATTTGACCGATCATCAATTGCGTATATTCTTCCAATTTACGCCGTAAATAATTGTCACCGTGGCAGGTTTCCAACAATTGATTGATGGTATTCACCAGTTTAAACTGTTGGAAACAGTCTTTGCTCAACCGCCCCTTCACATGGTTTGCGTATATCTCCCCCTGCAGTTCAGCATGGGCGATCAAATCGAACAATTCCCGATAAGTCTGGTAGAAATTCTCCCCCCAACACTTTTCATATCCGGTACAATGTTGACAGATTTGATTGCATACCTGATCCAATAACGAATAGAGATCAGTCCGGACCGGAGGAATATTTTTCTCCCGTTCGATCAGGGACTTGGCTATTTCGGAAAATGCCGCCGAAAGCTGGTTAAGACGGCTTGTGATCATCTCCTCCAATTGAATTTTCTTTTGCTCCGTTTCCTCTTTGGACATAACTCCCGGAAAGCATCCGGACAGATGGGACAGATGATGGCGTGGTATCAACACAAAACCGGCCAACCCCATACCCACCGACCAGGCATGTCCGGCGATTTCCGCTTTGCCGCCCAGTTGAACCGCTAACGCATAAAGACCGAGACTTCCCCCGACGATTGTCCCCCAACGTCCAAGTCCCCGTAAAATACCCCCCAACATTCCGGGGATGGCATAGACGGCAATTAACGTCAAAAAACCGCCGACTGTAAGACTGAGTATCCAACCGATTAGGATTCCCACCATCGCTCCTGCTCCTCCTCCACCTAAATAAGCAACCATTGCCAAAAAGGTCACCGAAAGCATCTCTGCAACATTCACCGAATAGACGACCAAATCCTGAGCCCCGCAAATTCCCATCATCATCATGGCCAACAGGGAGCCGGCCGCCCATGATGAACTTGTCAAGGGATAGGCTATATATTTAAATGCCATTTGAAATACTTGAGCCAGAAAAGCCGCCAAAACACATTCGGTAACGACCACAGTCCAGCTGCTCTCTTCAGGAGAAACGAACAAAACCGTCAGGCGCAACACTAGCCATAAACCAGGCAAAAACCAGCGATTTCGCTGCAGCCATTCAGGTTTAACCCAATGGCGGACCAATTTATAAAAAAGTACCGCCCCGGCTAACAACATAGCATGCATAGGCTTTCCATAACTGCCTGTCCCCAATAAAAAGCCGGTCAGTACCGCTATTTCCTGGAACACCGTTATTTTCCGGGGATACAACGCGAAGGCGATTCCTGCAGGATAAAGTCCATACTTTCCGAGAAAACGGCTTAATAACACGGCGATCAGAAAATTTGCCAAACCACGCCTTATTTCCCTAATAACGTCCGATCGCCCGAAGCGTTGAACCGACTCAACCCCATTTGCCAGTAATTCCGTGAAAACCGGACCTTTCACCAACACCAAGCGTCTTTGCAAACCGGTTCACCCCGCCAGCCCCAATATCCTTCCAACATTTACCTCATTCAGTATATCATTGGGCCAATGAACTGCTTTGTCGATTCTTTAATTTTTTTTCTGAGATTTTTCTGATATATCCACTAAAAAAAGCTACCCGGCGTTACCGGGCAACGGCTTTAACATCACCATGACCAACAGAAAGAAACTTAAAAAACCATAGATTGGATAACCGTAAGCCACCAGATTGACAAAACCGATTTCACCGATGGCAATACCGGTACCGGTAAGTAAAACCACATTCTGCTGAAAAGGCCAATGGACTAGCGTTTCCAAACGCTTAGCGAGGCCAAACAGGTTGGCGATAAGCGTGGTAAGCATTTCCCCCCAAAGAACCAGAACATAACCGAAAAATGCCGGTTTTCCCAAGAATTTTGCTAAAACAACCATAGGAAGCTCGGCTTGGCGGATTAACCGGAAATGGGCCAACAACCCCAGAAAAATCCACAGAGAAATGACTCCCAAACCGACAGAACCCATCCAGCCGCCAACAGCCAGAGCCGCTTGCCTGGCATAACGCCGTGACAACGAAATGAGTACCGGCAGGGCCAAAACCAAATTGTACGCAGAAAATTGGAGCGCAGCCAGGATCCAGTACCCGTTCTGTCCCGAAATTTCCGGAAATGCGCCGCCGTTGTCGAAGGTGAACAGTACAATTCCGACAGTCCCCAGAAACATTAACGGAATAACCACTGCATTGATGCCCATCAAGCCCGGTAAATCGCGAAAGAGCACTAATAAAGCGACAGTCGCCGTAAGAGCCACTCCCGGCCAATACCCCCATTGCAATTCATCAAATAATGCACCGCACCCGGCAAACATCACTCCCACCAGCATCAGCATGATCAGGAATAATACAAAATCCACAACGGCTATCCACCCCGGCTTCAGGATATACCGGAGGAATTCCTGATATGAATCGGTCTGCAATCTGGAGCCAATGCGAAATACTTTATGGATGAACAGTCCCATTACGGCGACAGCCAACAGAATGCCAAATCCGCCGGAGATTCCGAACTTCCCGAAAAACTCCATGATTTCCCGTCCGGAAGCAAACCCGGCACCGATAACCGTCCCGATGATCGTCGCTGCGATACCAAACACCGCCTCCACCGTCTCCAGCTTCAACTTTACCAAAACCGCCACCACCGTCGGCGGACCGGTTGCCGAATCACCACATCGACCCCTTCCACCCATTGATCATCATAACTGTAGCCGATGGAGCCCACCGCTTGGCCGGCAGCCAACGGCGCATTTAAAGGTTGTTCCGCCAGGCGAAGCTGCGGTCGGATGGATTCCGCCGCATCTTTTCGGACCACAGCCACCAAATTGGAACGCGGATAGACAGAGACCGTTTTGCGGTCACCGCCGCGAACCGCCACCCGGGCAACAGGTTGATCCGTTCGGACAATAGTCCGGATGACAAAGGCTTCAAAGCCGTATTCAAGCAACCGGGCGCAGTCGTCCCAGCGATTTCGGGAATTTAAGACCACGGCGATTAACCGTTTGCCGTCCCGTACCGCCGAACCTACCAGACAATGGCCGGCTTCATTGGTGGTCCCGGTCTTCACTCCGTCCGCCCCTTCAAAATACCACAACAAACGATTGGTATTGCGAATCTCCACCTGTTTTTTGCGGTCAAACCATTCCAATGTCCCGACTTTGGTACGGACTAATCGGGCAAAATAAGGATTTTCCATGCCATAACGGGCGATCAACGCCAAGTCCAGCGCGGTCGTATAATGCGACGGTGCCCGGAGACCATGAGGATTTTGAAAATTGGTATGCAATGCACCGATCTCTTTGGCTTTTAAATTCATCAACCGGACAAAGTCTTTCACCGATCCGGAGACTCCTTCGGCCACAGCCACACTGCCGTCATTTCCCGAACGGAGCATCATCCCCTCCAACAGTTCTTTGAGGGTCAACCGTTCCCCGGCTTTGAGCCAAATAGTTGAACCGCCGGTTGCCGCAGCTTTCCGGCTGACTTTAATCACTTGATTTAACCGCCCTTTTTCCAAAGCGACGATGGCCGTCATCATCTTTGTCGTACTGGCCGGTGCTCTCCGGACTTCGGCATTTTTCCCGTAAAGGACCGCTCCGCTTTGTGCTTCAATGAGTACGGCGGCACTGGCCCCGATCTTCGGCCCCAACGTATCATAGCCAGGCAAAAAGACCAAAGGTGGAAATTGCGTCCGGATCTGATACCTCGACGTTGAGGTCAGTTGCAACTGTCGATTCACTGCCATCAATATCACCAGACCGAACAAAATCACGGCCAGCCATTTGATTTTCCGGTTGAGTAGTACAATAACGGTCATCCGCTTTTCCCTCCATTAATGGATATGAGTTCCCCAAGGCATTCATGCACATACCGGAAAAACCCAAAAAAACCGCCCGTAAAAACAGGCGATTTCCAATTCAACGATTTTCAATTGCAACCCTTAAAATTTCAACCGTACGACGTCCGGATGATAACTGAAAGTTTGGGTCAAGTCCACATGTCCGGCTAAGGATTCCACTTCTTCCCCTTCCACCGTGATCTTCACGCGATAAACATCCGGCAGTTTGGTCAGGGTATTCACAATGGAAAGCACAGCCAGTAATTCACCTTCCGAACCGACGTTCATCTCTGCCGCTTTTCGGTTCAGATCGACGACGGCCAAACCGTTCTCCACGTGGACGCCGAGAACTTTCGCGCCTTTGGGAAAGACCGAAACCAATGCCGGATCCGAGGCCGACGGCCCTTCCAAAACGGCAGCCACGGCTGCCTGATAAATATCGGGTTTGGCCTTCAATTCCCGGACCTGTGGCTGCAGATGCAACTGGGTTGCAGACGACCGAATATAAAACAGCGCCACTTTCTCCCGGCCCAGTTTCTCCTCTAACGCCTCATTGGCATCCTGCATCTGGCGTATTTCGCTACGCAATGCATCGACTTCCAAATGCCCGGCCCAATAGCCGACTACAGCGGCCAACAGGATACATCCCACCATGACAGGGATCAGATAACGTCGCATCTTCCACCCCTTTCTCTCAAGTCTACTCCAGTAAGCTTAAGCTAAGATTATTATATATCATTCATTAAAATTGATACGAAACGCCGACACGATACCGCAATTCCTGATCATCCAAGTCGTTGATGTTTAACACCCATTGAAGCCGTTCACTCGCCTGATAAGTGAAATCGTAGTCATGGAAGAACTCCCCTTCGATGAGGAGAACCGGCCGCAAAGCAATGCCGAATTTGTTAAACTGCCAACTGAAATCTCCCCGGACAAACAATAGGGCCTCATTTTTGGGGTTATAATCATAAATCGGCGCACCGGAACCGGCATAACCCATAACCCCGGCATTGAGAAACTGGTTTTTATACATTTCGATTTTGATATAAGCTTCATAATCACCGGCCTTTTCAGCCTCGTAATTATAGTTATAGAATCCGCTCAATTCCAGATTGGTCCCGAAAGGGATCTCAAAATCGAACCCGCCGTAAGCCACAGCGGAGCCATCCCCATCGTCATAACGCACCCCAAGTTTTACCCCAAATTTATCGGACCAATCATAATCGACTCCGGCACGGAAAATATGGTCTTCATAATCGCCAACCAGGCTCATCCGGTCAGACAGCCGATAACTCCCTTCCAGCAGGCTTTCATTCCCCACTAAAGCGGTGATCGATCCTTTATAATCCTTCTCCGCCCCCCAGGCAACCGTCGATAAGATCAACATCATTGTCAATGTAAACACACCAACAGCAATACGTTTCATCTTTTATCTCCTTCCATTGCATAACCTTATAAATGGTTTAACGTTATTATGCCGATTGAGTTTCGGCAAACGCTTTCGATAAGAGCTTTGTATTAAGTTCGTTATAAAGATAAAATCTCCTGTTATTTGACGGAAGTAATTCATGTCTGTATTGACAAAACCTGGGGACAATAAAGAAAGAGTGCACAGCGCTCAGCACCAAGCATCAATTGCTCTAATGAAACGGGCTTTCTTTCAAATACAACAACCCTTCATCCATATCGACGCTGACGGTTACGCCTTGAGGCAAGGTCCATTGGTCTTTCAGATGACCGATGGGAAAGCCGTAAGCCACCGGACAATCCAGCGTTTCCAACCGTTCTCTGAAGACACCGACCAGATCCGCTTCGGTTTCGCCGGAGACAGGAATACTTTTCCCAATTAAAATACCTTGGATCCCATCCATAACCCCACAATAGATCAGTTGCGTCAATAAACGGTCCACCCGGTAAGCCGCTTCGTTAACTTCTTCCAGGAAAAGCACGCATCCGCTAAAATCCGGCAAGTACCCTGTACCCGCCATCGAAGCAATGGTGGTTAAATTCCCTCCAAGCAAAGGCCCTTCTGCTTTTCCTCCCCGGATAACGATGAAACGGTTCCGTTCTCCGTCCGGCCATGGCAGCGGCCCGCCGCCCTGCATGCCGGAAAGCATCTCCAAAGCGAAACGGCGGGAAAAAACACTGGAAAACGACGTCAGAACCGGGCCATGGAAGGTAACCAACTTGATTCGGGACCAAAAAGCAAGTTCCAACGCAGTGATATCGCTAAATCCCATCAATATCTTGGGCACTTTCTCAAAATAACCGTAATTCAACCGGGAGAGCAACCGAAGACAGCCGTACCCTCCCCGCAGGCACCAAAGCGCAGCGATGGAATCATCCTGCCACATGGATTCCAAGTCCAACTGCCGCATCCGGTCGTCTCCGGCAAGAAATCCCCGTCCGGGTACTGCCGTTTTCCCAAAAACCACTTGATAACCCAATGATTTTAAATATTCCACATGAGCCGTAAATTCCCGGCTGTCCTTCACCGGACTGGCCGGTGCAATGACGCCGATTCGCGAACCGGTTGACAACGGATGGCATTTTAATTTAACCATTTTCCCCCTCCTTCGGATATAAGCTGCTTCGACCCGTCTTCCCCCCTTAGTGAATGGTCTTCATAAAACCTGTTCATAATAGAACTGATGCGGAGGTAAATTCATGAAAAAAACCAATATATTTCGAAGATTGTTTCAATTGACATCAAAAAAGCCGAAATTTTCCCTGAACGCCGACAGCTTCGACCCATCCCAAAACCCGCCGGTGGACTCTGAAAACGAAACCGGTGAATATTTAACCGCCAATCTGGCCCATAACCGGAAAATCCTTGAGTCCATCTTCGGTTTACCCGTCAATAAAGATGTCGTGATACGCGACTTCACCATCGCCAGCCTGAAAAAGAAAGCTTTGCTAATATATATAGATGGATTAAGCGACCGCAATACCCAAAACTTTGCGGTATTGCAACCCTTAATGCTGCTCAGCCGGGGCCGGCTGGAAACGGATGAACCGATTGATATAGCTTATGAACGGCTGGTACCTGGACAACAAGTGGAAAAAAGCAAAAAGCTGGAAGATGTGATCAACGGTATCCTGGATGGTTCTACCGCTTTATTGATCGACGGTTCGGACGAAGCAATCATTATCGACACCAAAGGCTGGGAACACCGGGGAGTCGACCGTCCCACCAACGAGCCGGTGGTCCGAGGGCCCCAAGAAGGATTCAATGAAACTTTTCGGGCCAATACGGCCAGTATCCGCCGTTACATTAAAGACCCGAAACTGATCACGGAGATCATGCGGATTGGCAAACGCAGCAGAACCTTACTGGCCCTTTTATACATCAAAGATATTGCCAATCCAAGACTGGTGAAAGAAGTCAAACGCCGGATTGAAAGCATCTCCCAGACCACGGATTATATCGTTGAAACCGGATCCTTGGAAGAGTTTATCGAAGATCATCCCCGGTCTTTGGTGCCTCAGATGCTCTCCACTGAACGGCCGGACCGGGTGGCAGCCCATCTCCGGGAAGGTTATGTGGCTATCGTCATGGCCAACAGCCCCTTTGCGCTGGTGCTTCCCACCAATTTCAGCATTTTCCTGCATGCAGCCGAAGATTACTATTTGCGGTGGCCTTTCGGCAACTTTATCCGATTACTCCGGTCCATCTCCATTTTTATTGCGTTATTGTTGCCGTCGTTCTATATTGCGGTCGTCAATTACCATCAGGAAATGATCCCCACCGATTTAATGCTGGCGATGACAGCAGCCCGGGAAGCCGTGCCTTTTCCGGCATTGGTTGAAATTCTGTTTATGGAGTTCTCCTTCGAATTGATCCGGGAAGCCGGAGTACGGGTACCCAGCATCATCGGGCCCACCATCGGGATTGTCGGGGCCTTAATCTTGGGACAGGCCGCAGTCTCCGCCTCCATTGTCAGTCCGATCCTGATCATCATTATTGCCATTACTGCGCTGGCATCCTTTGTCGTACCCAACTACAACGCCACCTTCACCATCCGGATATTGCGGTTTCTCTTCATCATCCTTGCCGGCTTCCTGGGGTTTTTCGGCGTTTCATTCGGCGTCTTTCTCATGACCCTGCATATTGCCAATCTCAACAGTTTCGGCATTCCGTTTTTAACGCCGATTGCCCCTTACCATCCAGAAAACAAAGACCGGGTTATCCGGCCCCGGGCTTATGATCAGCCAAACAGACCGGTTTTTTTAAGACCCCTTGACTGGATTCTACAAAAAGATATTTCCCGGCCTTGGGATAATTCCGATGCATCAGACGGGAACGAAAGAGATGATGATGATGAAGAATGACATGATGATCGGCCACCGTGAAGCGCTCACCTTGTTGGTGACCCTCATGAGCGGCCAGGTTTTCTTATCAATGCCCCGAAACATGGCTCTCCTCGGCGATACCGCCGGTTGGTTGATCGTCCTGTTGTCCGGAATCTTCAGCCTCATCGGCTATTACTTTCTTGCTTCGCTGTTGAAAGAATACCCCGGCCTGGACATCCTGCAGATCTCCCAGTCACTTTGCGGCAAATATTTGGGAACCTTGTTCAGCATCATCTTTTTCCTCTTCTTCCTGTCCATATCTTCCCTGATGCTGCGTCAATTTGCCGAAAGTTTCATCATTTCCATTTTGCCGAATACACCCATCAGCATCGTCTGTTTCTTCTTCCTGTTCTTGTTGGTATACGGAGCTATCCAAGGGATCGAAACCCTGACCCGGGTGGCCTGGTTTTTCGGCCCCTATTTGTTGCTGGCCTTCATCGTTACCATCGGCTTCTCCATGCCTTATGCCGACTTGCAATTGCTCCTCCCGATCCTGGGAAAAGGGCCACTTACTCTATTAAAGCATTCCGTCTTCCACATCTCGCTGTTCTCCAATGTGATCCTCCTTGGAGTCATCGCCCCTAAAATCCGGGAACAGGATAAAGTATCCCGTATTGGATTATACAGTTTGATCCTGGCCATCGTCATTAATACGCTGGTCACTGCCACCGTACTCATTACGTTTAACTATACCTCAACGTCAAAACTGGTTTTTCCCATATTTCAACTAACGCGCCTTATCACCTTGGGCGAATTCATTCAACGTACGGAAGCCATCTTCGTTTTTCTCTGGTTTTTCACGGCAGCCATCTTGATGGGAGGCATGTTTTACGGAACCGTCATCAGTTTCAGCCACAGTTTCGGCATCACCAATTATCGGCCTCTGGTCTTTGCCATGGCGATACTCATTTTTACAATCAGTCTATTTCCGAGTTCCATGACGGAAACCGTAGATTTGGATGCCTTTATCGTCAGTAAATATTATCCTTTGGTGACTTTCGGAATACCGTTATTGCTATGGATTGTCTCGCGCTTGAAGAAGAAAGGAATTAACACCAATGGATAAAAAAGCATTCCTAACGATTTTACTCACTGTTTTTGCTATCTCCGTCGGAGGCTACTGGGATTGGAAAAAGCTAAAAAGTATGGGGCTGCAGGCATTACGGACTGTCTCGCACTTTAAGAAGAAAGGGGGTAAAACCAATGGGTAAAAAATTATTCCTAACGATTGTACTCATTGTTTTTACTATCTCCGCTGGAGGTTGCTGGGACCGAAAAGAACTGGAGAGCATGGGGCTGATCCAAGCGTTGGGATTGGATTTGGAAGAAGACAAGCAAATCACGGTCACGGCCATGATCGCCATCCCTTCTAAACTGGGCGCTACTGCTGAAGGCGGCGGCAGCAGTGAAGGTCCGGGCGTGCTCCTGATCTCGATGAAAGCCCCGTCCATCTATGAAGCATTTAACCTGATGAACACCACCGTCAACCTGGAAGTCACCCTGCTACAGAATCAAGTATTGTTTATCGGTGAGGATATGGCCAAATTCGGCATCAGCCGCTGGATCGACAATCTGATCCGCTTCCGGGAAATGCGGCGTACGCTATTGATTTTTATTTGTAAAGGCAAAGCTGCAAATCTGATGAAAATGCAGCCTAAACTGGATCTCAATCCTGCCGAACATTTCCGGGATCTGGTGATGATCTCCAAACGCTCCGGAATGTTTCCCATGACCAATTTACATGACTTTATGCGTCGGTACGAATCTTTGACTCAAGAAAACTACGCACCGCTCCTGACGGAATTTAAACCCCAGGAGATCACCGAAGAACCGTCCCAAGGCGGTGAAAGCAGCGGCGATGAAGGCGAAGCAAAGAAACCCGAAGAGAAAAAACCGGTTGAAATCCGAATTGCCGGAACCGCCGTCTTCAAAGGTGATCGCGTCGTCGGACACCTGGATTTATACGAAACCCAAGTGCTACAGATTATCACCAACCGGTTTCGGGAGGCCTTCCTGACCCTTCCCGATCCGCTTGACAAAAACACAAAAATCGCCTTTCGATTAACCACAGCCAAACCGACCCGGATCAAATTTACTCAAAAAGAGATTCCCCACTTTACTGTGGATGTTTGGATGGAGGCCAGCATTGTCAGTATTCAAAACGTCATCGACTATACCACTCCGGCCATGGAAAACTTTTTGCGTCAAAAGATCGCGTCAGCCCTTAAACACCGAATCGAAAAAGTGATCCACAAGGCGCAGACGGATTTCCAAGCCGACATCTTCGGATTCGGGCAAAAAGTGCGCAATACCATGCTGACAACCACAGACTGGGAACGCTACCGCTGGCCTGAAAAATTTCCCAAAGCCAATGTCAGCGTCAACATGCACGTCTACATCCGACGCGTCGGAGTCCAATTCCAACCCCCCAAAACGCAAAAGTAAACCGATAATCCTGCCAATGCATACTGCCGTTCCGAAAAACAGGGAACGGCAGTATGCAGCGATATATTAATTATTAAGCAGTCAACCTCTGAAGAAAAGCAAATATACAGGCAGGCCAATGATCGCCGCCACTAAAATGATGACAGCCGCAAAACCCAGATAATTTTTTTCCTTCAATATTTCCATCCCGAAAAGCACCGTATAAGCTGCCACCAGCAAAACTCCCACCATGATAATATAGTCGGTCAATCCGGACACTCCTTATCTTCACTGCGTTTTTATTTATTTTTCCCAAGACTCAAAAAATAAACCCGCCCAAAAAGGCGGGAACATCGGCAAACCGACGATATCCGGCTTCATTGTTCATTGTTCTTTCAAAGGCTTTCGACAAGTTCCGGCCATTCAGCCGGCTCCAATATGGGTTGGCTAAAAGCTGCAGCAATCTTCACTTTCTCCTGATGATCGGGATCGACCCGTCCGTTTTTGTGAATCCTGCTCCCCAGAAAATGCACACAAAAATGGCCGTTGAAGTTATTATCCTTAATGGATTGGCCGCCATGGGGCATCCCGTTGATGGAAGCCGCAATATATTGATTCCGGATTTGGACCACCACCGGACGGCGCTTCCAACTCCACTTGCCGCCGTAAATACTCAACAGAACTTGAGTATCCCGTGCCCTCAACGGCTCGGAGTCAGCATGATAATGGCCGCCATGCCGTCTTACCTGAAACGATCGGCCTGTCTGCAGATCAATGATGCGGACGGTTTCAACCCGGGACCATAACCGATCCACGATTTCCCACGGAACCGCCTGAATCTCGCCAAGACGCCCACGGGAAGCCACCGAAACGTTGTCTCTGGACAATGGTATCTTCAACTGCTGTCCGGCCGTCACTTCATCGCCGGTCAGTTGATTACAGACCTTCACATCCTCCGGAGATATCCGGTACTTCGCAGCGATCTCGGCCAGTGTTTCCCCCGGCGCCACGGTATGAACAACCGCTTTCGATTGCTCCTTAACCGCCTTTTTCAGCGCAGCCAAGGTCACCGGGCCAATCTTACCGTCAACCTTCAATCCCTGATCAGCCTGAAACCGTTTCACCGCGTCTTGGGTGATCTTCCCATAATAGCCGGTCGGGGCGACGCTGAGATACTTCAGTTCATAAAGATAGTTTTGGACCTCCCATACCGACTCTCCCCGGGAACCCAATTGCAACACCGGTAAGGCCCATACGGTAGAAAAGGCAGATCCTATCCATAAAAAAATATAAACCAGTACCCAGCTCCGTCGTTTACTCCTGTGCATCATCGCCCTGCCTTCCTTTCCATAAATTGAACTTTTATTAATTTCTTGATAAAATGTACAAATCCTTCCATAAGCAATTCAGATTGATCTCAGTTTATATAGAAACCTCGGAAAACCGCATTTCAAATTGATAAATCCTCACTTTTTACCGAATAATTTTTTGAAAAAATCCAAAATCCAACGCCATCCCCTGACCAAAAAATTGGCCTTTTCCACATCTTCCGCAGCGTAAACCGGAGCTTGGCCAATGATTTTGCCGTCAACAAGGGCACTGACCGTCCCGATCCGGGTGCCGGACTTTATCGGAAGTTTGATATTTTTTACCGGAGTAATCTCCGTCGTCACCTCGGACTCTTTATCGCGCTCCACCACGACTCCGAAATCGGAACGCAGCCGCACCGGGACCTGTTCTTGCTTGGCCCCTTTTATATATACTCGTCCAATCACTTTTTTAGACTCAAAAACCGGTTTCCATTGAAAATTGCGAAAACCGTAATCCAACAGCCGTTTGGTCTGTGCGACCCTGGCTGCGTCGCTTTCCGCTCCCAAGATCACGCTTAACAGGCGGAAGTCACCTCTTTTGGCCGTAGCCGCCAGACAATACTTGGCCTCCGACGTATGCCCGGTTTTTAAACCATCGGCCCCATGGTATACCCGGATGAGTTCATTGGTATTGCGAAGGATGAACTTTCCGTCCCGGAGGCTGTCCATCCAGATGGAAGTGAACTTCAGCACTTCCGGGTACTTTAACAGTTCTCTCGAGATGACGGCCAAGTCATACGCACTGCTGTAATGGTCCGGATCCGGCAACCCCGTTTCATTGGCAAAATGGGTATTTTTTAATTTGAGTTTTTTGGCACGGGCATTCATGGCATCTACAAAATCCACATCCGATCCGTAAAGATGTTCGGCAACGGCTGTACTGGCATCATTGGCCGAAACGACAGCGATGGCTTTAAACATATCCCGAAGCGTCATTTCTTCGCCTTCTTTAAGATAAATCTGAGAACCGCCCATACCCGCAGCCGTTGTTGAAGTGATGATCTTTTCCTCCCATCCGATCCTGCCGGAATCCACCGCCTCCATAATCAGCAACATGGACATCACTTTGGTTACACTGGCGGGCGGCAGACGTTCATGTTCATTTTGGGCATATAAGACCTTTCCCGAAACCGGCTCCATCAAAACAGCCGCTTTGGCATCAATGGAAAAAGCTTCTGCCGGCCGTATACCGGCCATAAAACAAAGGATGCCACAAATCGTCAACAGCCATCCTTTCTTTACGATCAATCCTAGCCGCCTCCTACCGAAATTCCCTTCAGGGATTATCTAAGTTTTCCCAATAACTTGGGAAAATATGCTCTTCGACCTACAGACAAGCTCATCAGGACAATTTGAAAATAGTTTAAGGATTATTAAGAATGATTTAAGAAAACCTACATCTGTTAATATATTGTTAAGAGACAAACACTCGCGGGTAATGGTATTATTATCATGTGGAGATCTGTTTTTTTTGTCATCGATTCTTATGAAAAAAGGCAGGGAAAACAATGTTTAAAATAGGAAAAAAAGAACCTTCATTCTTTGACTTGTTTGTCGAAACCGCCCGGGCAACCTGTTCCGCAGCCCGAAAATTGGAACAATTAACCGACAATTTCACGGACATCCACAGCCAAGTCCGGGAAATCGAAGACATTGAACATGAATGCGACAACCAAGTCCATCGGATCCTCAACCAACTTAATAAATCGTTCATTACCCCCATTGATCGCGAAGACATTTTCTTGATTGCCAAGGAAATCGACAATATTACCGATGCTATCGAATCTACCGCCCACCGGTTCAGCATGTTGAATGTCACCTCCATGCGCGATGAGGCCAAAGTCTTGGTGAAGATGATCGTCCAAGCCACCAACGAGCTGGAAAGCCTTATGAACGAATTGCCGCATATGAAAGCCACGCCGGCTTTGAAAGAAAAAATTATTGAAGTCAACCGGATTGAAGATGAAGGCGACGTGGTGTTCAGAAAAGCCATCAGCGATCTGTTCGCATCCGAACCCAACCCTCTTGAAGTCATCAAATGGAAAGAGATCTTCGAATACTTGGAAAACACCTTGGATGCCTGTGAAGATGTAGCGAATATCGTCGAAGGCATTATCACGAAACATTCATAAACGGAGGAAAACCATGCTCGGTATCGGCCTGATCATCGTCTTGTGTCTGATTTTAGCTGCCGAATTCATTAACGGTTGGACAGATTCCCCCAATTCCATTGCAACGGTCGTATCCACCCGGGTTTTGACACCCAAAACAGCTGTTATCATGGCTACCATCTGTAACACTATCGGCGCTTTCTTCGGTGCGGAGGTTGCCAAAACCATCGGTACCGGCATCGTTAAACCGGAAGCCATCAACCTGATCACCGTCGGCGCGGCCATGGTTGGCATCGTAGTTTGGTCCATCATCGCCTGGTATTTTGGATTACCCACCAGCGAAAGCCATGCTTTGGTTGCAGGATTGGCCGGCGCCGGACTGGCCACTGCCGGCCCCTCGGTCCTGTTATGGTCCGGATGGGTTAAAGTATTGACCGGCCTAGTCTTCTCCACCATACTTGGCTTTTTCGGCGGCTGGTTCATCGCCTGGCTCATCCGGAAACTTTGTGTACGGATGTCCCGCCACGTCGGCCAAAAACTCTTCTCCTGGCTCCAAATCATCTCTGCCGGCGCCATGGCCTTAAGCCACGGCAGCAATGACGGACAAAAATTCATCGGTATGTTTACTCTGGCGTTGGTTTTAGGCGGAGCCATCCCGGAATTTCACGTCCATCCCCTGACCATTGTCATCTGTTCTCTCATCATGGGCCTCGGCACTTCCACCGGCGGCTGGAAAATCATTAAAACCATGGGGCAAAAGATGGTTAAAATTGAGCCTTACCAAGGCTTTGCCGCTCAAACCTCGGCCGCAGGATCCATCTTGCTCGCCTCAAGCCTCGGCGTCCCCTTGAGTACCACCCATACCATCAACACCTCACTCATGGGAGTCAGCGCAGCCAACCGGATTTCCTCCATTCGCTGGCCGGTTGTCGGCGAATTGGTGACCGCCTGGATATTGACCTTTCCTATTTGCGGTCTTATCGGTTATCTGATGGCCTTATTATTTCAATTCATCTTCTGATACATTTCATACATAAGGGTTTATCGCGGCCGGAGCATCCGGCCGTTTTCATTTGGTATAACGTTGACTCCGTCCTCACCATATGGTATATTTTTCGTGTCCGAATATTTCGTATGCGAACTATTTGAGAAGAAGGTGACTCTGTGGAAGGCCATATCCCTCCCCTTTTTTGCCTCTTACTAAAAAACACCTGGCAAAAGCTGTCTCGGTATTATAATCAGCTGCTTTCCAAATACGACTTAACCGTCCAAAAGGCATTGCTTCTTTTGGAAATACCGCCCGGCAGCGGCAAAAACCCCCGTTTTCTCGCCAAAAGCCTTGACCTCGAGAATTCAAGCATGACCGGACTTTTGGATCGCTTGGAAAAGCAAGGCCTCGTCGAAAGACAGCGAGACCCCAGCGACCGCCGGGGTATCCTCATCTTTTTGACGCAAAAAGGCATCGAAGCCCGGCAAACCATTCACGCTTTAGTGGAAGAACTGGACAATAGACTCCAGTCCGCCCTCTCCGCCGAAGAGATCAAAATCTTCCGCAAAGTGATAGCCACCATTAACAAACAACTTTAAACAAAGTAGGTGATCATAATGGAAAGAAGAGTCGTCATTACCGGTATCGGGATGATCAGCCCCCTGGGCCTTACCACCGCTGCCAACTGGGAAGCCGCCGTCAACGGCCGTTCGGGCATCGGCCCCATCACCCGTTTTGACACGTCCCGGTTCGACACGCGTATCGCCGGCGAGGTAAAAAACTTTGATCCTGCGGACTTCATTGAGAAAAAAGAGATCAAAAAGATGGATCGTTTTATGCATCTCGCCATCGCCGCCTCGGAGGAAGCGCTGGCGGACTCCGGCCTGAAAATCACCCCGGAGAACGCAGAGCGGATCGGAGTGGTCGTGGGCTCCGGCATGGGTGGCCTTGAAACCTTAAGCCATAATGAAAACATCTTTAACCAACACGGTCCGGGCCGGGTATCCGCCTTTTTTATTCCGGGTTGCGTGATCAATCTGGCTCCCGGCCAGATTTCCATCCGAACCGGCGCCAAAGGCCCGAACTTCTCGCCGGTATCCGCCTGCGCCACCGGAACGCATTCCATCGGAGAAGCCTATCACATCATTAAGCGGGGCGATGCGGATGCCATCATCACCGGAGGCGCCGAATCCACCATCACGCCGTTGGCTGTTGCCGGATTTAACAGCATGAAAGCCCTTTCCACCCGCAATGATGAACCCGAAAAGGCCAGCCGCCCCTTTGATGCCAACCGTGACGGTTTCGTCATGAGCGAAGGCGCCGGAATCTTAATCCTGGAAGAATTAGAACACGCCAAAGCCCGCGGAGCCAAAATTTACGCCGAAATCGTCGGCTTCGGCATGAACAGCGACGCTTACCATATTGCTGCGCCCGTCCCCGATGGTTCCGGCGCCGCCAAATGCATGCAATTGGCCATCCGTTCCGCCGGCCTCCGGCCGGAAGACGTGGACTATATCAACGCCCACGGCACGTCCACGCCGGCCAATGACGCCACGGAAACCGCCGCCATCAAAATGGCTTTTGGCGAACATGCTTCGAAGCTGATGATTAGCTCCACCAAATCCATGACCGGCCACCTGTTGGGCGCTGCCGGCGGCGTGGAAACCGCCTTTACGGCGTTGGCCTTGTATCACCGGATCGTTCCACCCACCATTAACTATGAAAACCCCGATCCGGCATGCGACCTGGACTATGTTCCCAATCAGGCCCGGAAAGCCGATATCCGCGTGGCCCTCAGCAATTCCTTTGGATTCGGATCAACCAATGCCTGTATTGCTTTAAAACGATATGCGGAATGATAAGCCAATCATCCTTTCTTTAATCGAAAAGCCCGGATTCCCGGGCTTTTTGTATCGGATAAACGCAATGATTAGACCTCGCGGGATTTCAATAAACCATCCTGATGAATTCCGGACGAATGAGCAAAGGCATTTTCTCCGGTGATGGCTTTATTGACTTGAACATCCAAACCCATCAACGCGCTGACCAAACGCGACGTTTTGATGATCTCCGTAGTCACAATATCAGTATAGGCGTTATCATTTTAATCCTTGATAAAATATAAGAACTTTTTTACAAAAAATGTACAGATTTAAAAACCCTGATTGAGTATAATTCTTCTAATAAAAGCCTTTGTCTCTGCCGAAAATTTGATTGTCATCCGATATTTCCTAAATTTGGAGCAGGAATGCTGTGAAATCCTCCGAATTACTATGGACTTTCTCGAATTTTTCCGGTAAATCCGGCCTGCCTTCGATGTAAAGGAGCGAATGATGATGTCGAAAAAAACTGCCAAAATCCCGGTCCGGGATTATTATCATTTATTAAAAGCCTACCTCAAACCCCAAGGCCGGATGGTTTTGCTGCTCACCGTTTTAATTTTCGGCAGCATCGGCAGTCAATTGATTAATCCGCAAATCATGCGTTATTTTATCGATACGGCCACCCGGGGCGGTGACCCCAACATCCTGTTCTGGGCAGCCATCGCCTTCATGGGAGCCGCCCTCATCCAACAAGCCTTGTCGGTCAGCGCCACCTATGTCGGTGAAAACCTGGGATGGACCACCACCAACATGCTACGCCGGGATTTGGTCAGCCATTGTCTGGGGCTGGACCTGGCCTTTCACAAACTCCATACTCCGGGGGAAATGATCGAGCGGATCGATGAAGACGTGACCTCCCTGGCCAATTTCTTCTCCCAATTCTCCATCCGGGTACTCGGAAACATGCTCATCATCATCGGCGTACTGGTCCTTCTCTATCTGGAAGACTTCCGGGCCGGCTTGACCATCACACTGTTCGTGGTGATCACTTTGACTTCCGTACAGATGTTGCGGAAAAAAATGATGACCTATCAATGGGAAGCCCGACAGGCCAGCGCTGAACTCTCCGGTTTCATTGAAGAACGGCTGGCCGGTACGGAAGATATCAAAGGAAACGGCGCCATTCCCCATACCATGCTCGGTTTGTACAAAGCCATGCGCCACCGGAACCAAAAGCAACTTAGGGCTAACTGCTATGCGACCACCATTCGGATGACTGCCATCACCCTCCACTATTTCGGCATCGCTTTGGCTCTATGGATAGGCATCCTGCTGGCATGGAGCGGAAAAGGGTCCATAGGAACCATCGTGTTGTTCGTCATCTATACCGACTTGATTTACCGGCCCATCATGCAGATCACCCGGCAAATGGAAGATTTTCAGCAAGCCGGAGCCGGAATCCAACGGGTTCAGGAATTATTACACATGCGTTCGGAAATCCGGGACGGTGACGGCCCGGACTTGCCCCGGGGCCCGTTATCGGTAACCTGGGATCAGGTGTCATTCAGTTATACCGATGACAATGATTTGGTACTCAAAGGGATTTCCTTTGACTTACAACCCGGCGAAACCCTGGGCATCCTCGGCAGAACCGGCAGCGGCAAGACGACGGTGACCCGCCTTCTCACCAGGCTCTACGACTACAACGGAGGTATGATCCGCCTGGGTAACGTCGAACTCAAATCCACCCGAATTGCGGATCTCCGCGACAAAATTGGTTTAGTCACCCAGGATGTTCAGTTGTTTCACGCTACCGTCCGGGATAATGTGACTTTCTTTAATCCCGATATTGCCGACGACCAAATTTACCGGGTTTTCGAAGAAGTGGGCCTCACCGCCTGGCTCCAATCGTTGCCCCACGGATTGGATACCATTCTTACCGGAGGTGGCGGGCTCTCTGCCGGAGAAGCCCAGTTACTCGCCTTCTCCCGGGTGTTTCTGAGGAATCCCGGCCTGGTCATCATGGACGAAGCCTCTTCCAGGCTGGATCCGGCGACTGAACACCTGATGGAAAAGGCTATAGATAAGTTGCTTTCCGGCCGGACCGGCATCATCGTGGCCCACCGGTTAAGCACCATTATGAAAGTTGATAAAATCCTGATTTTAGAAGACGGAAAGGTTCGCGAATACGGTAAGCGCATCGATCTTATCCATACACCGGGTTCTCACTTCAACCACCTGTTAGCCACCGGACTGGAGGAAGTTTTGGCATGAAAAATTGGCATTGCTTGTTAAAATTGATCCAATTCCGCCCCGGACTGTTTTTTCTCAATACCCTCATCTATATCATTATGTCTTTGGCGGAACTGGTTCCGGGGCTGGCCATCCGGGAAATCCTCAACGTTTTAAGCAACAATGCCCCCGCATCAGCCGGTCTTTGGACATTGCTGGCCCTCATCGTCGGCTCCACGCTCGGCCGGGCGTCATTGATGTTAGCCGATGTCTATACCAACTCCGTATTTCGTTTCTCCGGCGAATCCCTGCTGCGTAAAAACTTAATCGCCCAAATCTTCCGCCATCCGGGAGCCAAAGCATTGTCCGGGACCACCGGCGAAGCCATTAGCCGTCTCATGGGCGATATCCGGGAAATTTTGATCAATATCGGTTGGGTCAACGAACTCATCGGTTTGTCGGCTTTTGCCGCTGTCGGCATCTGGACGATGGCCCGCATCGACGCCCGGATTACCCTGTTTGTCTTTTTACCCTTGGCCCTGGTCGTCTTCCTGGCCAACCTGGCCTCCAACAAAGCACTGCAATACCGCAGAGCCAGTCGTCGGGCCGCCGGTATCGTCATCGGCTCCATCGCGGAGATCTTCAACTCCGTCCAAGCCATCAAAGTGGCCAATGCCAATCAACATATCACCCGACATTTTGAAACGTTGAATGAAAACCGGCGGAAAGCCGTGCTTAAAGACCGGCTTTTCACCGAATTATTGAACTCCGTCTTTCAAAATGCCATCAATCTCGGAACCGGCCTCATCCTTCTGCTGGCGGGGGACGCCATGCGTTCCGGCACCTTTACGGTGGGCGACTTTTCCCTGTTCCTCTTCTACCTTGGCCGTGTGACGGATCTCACCGGCATGCTCGGTATTTTTATTGCCCGTTACAAACAAACCCTGGTCTCCATCGAACGGATGCAAGCCCTGATCCCCGGTGCCAAACCCGAAGTGATGGTGGAGTTTGGCCCCATATACTTCAAAGGGCCTTTCCCGTCCGTCCCGCAACCCGAAAAAGCCGGCATGAACCGGTTAATCACCTTGGAAGCTCACGGCCTGACCTATCATTTCCCCAGTACTGGCCGGGGAATAACCAACGTCAGCTTCCAACTGCAGAAAGGGTCCTTTACCGTGATTACCGGACGGATCGGTTCCGGAAAAACCACTCTGCTCCGGGTATTGCTGGGATTGCTCCCGAAAGACGCGGGGACGATTTATTGGAACGGCCAGCCGGTCGCCGATCCCGGTTCTTTCTTCGTCCCGCCTATTTCCGCATATACGCCGCAGGTCCCCCGGCTATTCAGCGAAAGCCTGCGGGATAACATCCTGATGGGCCTTCCGGATTCCCCTGGCCATATCGAGAAAGCCATCTGGAGCGCCGTATTGGAAAGCGACGTCGCAGCGATGAAAAACGGCCTGGATACTCTGGTAGGGCCCCGTGGCGTACGGCTTTCCGGCGGTCAGGTCCAGCGGACCGCCGCTGCCCGGATGTTCGTCCGCGAACCGGAACTGCTGGTCTTCGACGATCTCTCCAGCGCCCTGGATGTAGACACGGAACAACTCCTCTGGGAGCGCACCTTCTCCCGCCCCGGCGCTACCTGCTTGGTGGTATCCCACCGCCGTCCGGCCCTCCGTCGGGCCGACCAGATCATCGTCCTTAAAGACGGCAAGGTAGAAGCCATCGGCCGGCTGGAAGAATTATTGGAAACCTGCGAAGAAATGCGGCTCTTATGGCAACAGGCAACGGATGAAGAGAAGAAGACAACCGAAAGACTGGCATAAATTTATTTCGTTTCATATCGCAAACAAAACCCGTCATTGAGAAATGGACGGGTTTTGTGCTTTATCTGCCGACAGGTATTTACACTCAATTAATAGCCTTGAAGTTAAACATGCCTGTTCATAGAGAAAATATTTGCACCATTTGCAACAAAAAAGCCTCTCCTTTTCAAGAGAAGCTCCCATTATCATTTCAACGGCCTTCATCCAATTTATCCGGATAAAACAGTCGTCTGGCCTGTTTCGTACCTAAATATCCGTACCACACACCAAAAGCCAACAACGACGTCCAAATCCGGAAATTCATATTAACCAGTAGCCGGGTGATTTCCTTCGGCATCAAGTCCTTCATCAACCCTTTTTCAATCGCCGTCAAAATCACCGGTACCGTCACAAAAACCATGGTTAATACAAACACCAAATGTACAAGCAAATACATCCTGGCCCATTCCAAACTGCGGGGGAACAATTTATTGACCCGGTAACCGATGATAATGCCGGCTATGATAATCAGAACCATCAGCGTCTGATTGATCCGGTAAATCAGATCCGCCATCGGATAATGCAAATCTAACGAAAGGACATGAAGATACTTAATCACGGGATTACTGTTAAATAAGGTCAGCAAAGGATTGAGAAACATGAGCCAAATGACAAATACCAACATGAACCCGCCAACCCCGTTGCGGTCTGCTTCCTCGTAAAACTCTTCACAGGTCTTCTGAGGAATTTCTGTCGTAAAACGTCCCACCGTAATCCTCCTCTGATTTCATGATCATTTCTACCATTATTTTAACAAAAACCAGGAGGATTTTCTTTGATATTTTACATTATTGTTCAATGGTTATCTCACATCTCCGGGATAACCCAGTCTCCGGGAGATTTGTCCGGCAGTGTAACAGACTTTTTCCAAAATATCCGCATCTTTAACTGCCATTCCTTCATCGCTGGCCGGACGGAAGACACCGATGGCGCCCAAACATAACCGTTGATGGTTGAAGACCGGTGCCGAGATTTCCCGAATGCCGTGGCCCATGCCAATCTTATTAAAGGTATATCCTTTTTCGCGAATTTGCTTCAGTTCTTCCCGTAACTCCCCAAATACCTGATTTCCGGATGACTTCAACTTTTCCAACACCATCTCCTGCTCCGACGCAGGCAGATAGGCCAACAATAACCGTCCGGAGCAGGTTTCATAAGCCGGCAGGGGTATTCCGGTCTGGATTCCGAACTGGATCGGGCCCGCCGGCCGTACTGCGTCGGAATATATCACATCATGTTGCGACAAAACCGCCAAATATACCGATTCCTTAACTTCTTCCGCCAACACCTGCATCATTTCCAGAGCCGTGGGGCGCAGAGAAACATTTTGCAACGCGGCATTGCCGATGAGAAACGCTTTAAGTCCCAGCCGATAATGCCCCGTCACCGGTTCCCGCTCCACAAAACCGCTGCTGCACAAGGTGTTGAGCAACCGATGGACTGTGCTCAAGCTCATGTGGGTGATTTGACCCAATCGTGTTAAAGGAAGCGGCGTATCATGTTCCGCTAAAATTTCCAAAAGGCGCAAGGTTTTCTCAACCGCTTTAACCTTAATCGCTTTCTCCTCGGTACCTTTCACAAGAACCACCACCCATAAGGTATCGGTCGCATTCCCGGGCCGCATTGCGCCCTTCCCGAATGGCCCATACCACTAAACTTTGGCCCCGATGCATATCCCCGGCTGTAAAGACTCCGGGACGGCTGGTATGGTATTTATCAGCATCGGTTTTCACATTGGAACGGCTGTCTCGCTCCAGGCCCAGCTGTTCCAGGAGATAATCTTCCGGCCCGAGAAATCCCATAGCCAAAAGAACCATCCCTGCAGGCCATACTTTTTCGGTTCCAGGAACTTCCGTAAAACGCCAACGGTTTTCACTGTCTTTTTCCCAGACAACTTCCACGGTATGCACCGCTTTAATATTGCCGTTGGCATCTCCTTCGAAACGTTTGGTACTGATACAGTAGTGGCGCGGGTCGGATCCAAAGCGATACATCGCTTCTTCATGGCCGTAATCGGCCTTAAAGACCTTAGGCCATTGGGGCCACGGATTATCCGCTGCTCTTTCCTTCGGAGGCTGAGGTACAATTTCAAATTGGTTGACGCTGCGGCACCCTTGGCGCAAGGCAGTGGCCACACAGTCGGTTCCCGTATCGCCGCCGCCAATGACAATCACGTCTTTATCCTTCGCCGACAACGGCGTTTCTTCCGAATTCAGGAGCGCTTGGGTATTGGCCTTCAGAAACTCCATGGCAAAATGAACCCCTTTGAGTTCCCGTCCGGGAACCGGCAGGTCCCGCGGTTTGGTGGCTCCGCCGCATAAAACGACGGCATCGAACTCTTCCACCAGTTGATTGGCAGGGTAATCCTTCCCCACATCCACGCCGGCAACAAATTGGATACCTTCGGCCTCCATCAATTTCACCCGGCGTTCCACGATGGCCTTATCCAATTTCATATTGGGAATCCCGTACATCAGCAGGCCGCCGATGCGATCCGCCCGTTCAAAAACGGTAACCCAATGGCCGGCTCGGTTCAATTCTGCTGCACAGGCCAATCCGGACGGGCCCGATCCGACCACGGCCACTTTCTTTCCGGTCCGGAATTGGGGAGGCCGGGGAACGATCCAGCCTTCAGCGAAGGCCTTCTCAATAATGGCCCATTCATTGTTCTTAATCGTCACCGGGCGATCACCGTACCCCAACGTGCAGGAACCCTCGCACGGAGCCGGACAAACCCTCCCGGTAAACTCGGGAAAATTATTGGTGGCTTCCAACCGCGCCAATGCTTCACGCCAGCGTCCGCGGTAAACCAAGTCATTCCATTCCGGAATCAGGTTATTCAGCGGACAACCCATCGCCATTCCCTGATAGAGAATGCCGGTATGGCAAAACGGAATACCACAATCCATACACCGGGCTCCCTGTATCCGCTGGTCGATATCCGGCAGTCTGTTATGAAATTCGTTCCAGTCTTTCAGCCTTTCTTCAACCGGACGATCTTCAGCTTCATACCGCCGGTATTCCAAAAAACCGGTTGCTTTCCCCATCGTTATTCATACCTCCGTTCTTTGTCGGCCTTCAACTGCCAGGCCTTAACCGGCGCCTAATTGCCGCTTACCCGCTTCAAATCTTCTTTGTTTTGTTCAAACGCCGCCATAAAGGCTTCTTCTCCGCTGAGTCCCGTTTTTTCGATATTCTTCAATATCGACAACATCCGTTGATAATCATGGGGAATGACTTTGACAAACAACGGCAAATAATCTTCCCAATGTTCCAAAATGGCCCTTGCTCTCAAACTGCCGGTATATTCGACATGACGCCTGATCATCTCTTTAACCGCTTTGATCTCCTCCGGATCCGTCAGCGATTCCAAGTTGATCATCTCCATATTGCAACGTCCCGGGAAACCGCCGTCTTCATTCAAGACATACGCGATGCCTCCGGACATCCCGGCGCCGAAATTACGCCCTGTTTCCCCCAGCACCACCACGCGTCCGCCGGTCATATATTCACATCCGTGGTCGCCGACGCCTTCGACAACGGCATTGACGCCGCTGTTCCGGACGCAGAACCGTTCACCGGCCAAGCCGCTGATATAGGCCTCGCCGCTGGTAGCGCCGTAGAAGGCCACGTTACCGATGATCACGTTGCGGTCCGCTGCAAATTTAGACTCTTTCGGCGGCCGAACGATAATCTTACCTCCAGACAGCCCTTTACCGATATAGTCGTTGGCATCTCCCTCCAACGTCATGGTGATTCCGCGCGGCAGGAAAGCTCCGAAACTCTGCCCGGCCGAACCATAGAAATGGAGTTGAACCGTATCTTCGGGCAATCCGTCAGACCCGTACCGGCGAGTGACTTCACTTCCGGTCAACGTCCCTACCGTCCGGTGAATATTGCAGATAGGCAATTGTGCGGTAACCTTTTTCCCATATTCGATAGCCGGGCGGACCAAAGGAAGGATTTCCCGGACATCCAAAGTCTTCTCCAGATGGAGATTTTGGGATTCCTGTTGATAACCGGCGAAACCTGCCGGGATTTCCGGGCGATATAACAAATTGGACAAATCCACTTTTTGCGTCTTCCAGTTCATCCCTTCGGAGTTGGGTTCCAGACAATCGGTCTGCCCGATCATCTCATTAACGGTCCTGAAACCGAGCTCCGCCATGATCTCCCGTAATTCCTGAGCGATAAACCGCATCAGGTTAACCACATATTCCGGTTTCCCTTTAAACCGTTTCCGCAATTCCGGATTTTGTGTCGCAACCCCCACCGGGCAAGTATCCAGGTTACAGACCCTCATCATCACACAGCCAAGGGCGACCAACGGCAAGGTGGCAAAGCCAAATTCCTCGGCACCAAGCAACGCAGCAATGGCCACATCCCGACCGGTCATCAGCTTTCCGTCGGTCTCCAAAACCACCCGGCTCCGCAGATTATTCAACAGCAAAGTTTGGTGGGTTTCCGAAAGCCCCAGCTCCCAGGGGAGCCCGGCATGGCGAATACTGGTCCGCGGCGAAGCGCCGGTTCCGCCGTCATAACCACTGATGAGGATCACATCGGCACCGCCTTTGGCCACACCGGCTGCAATGGTCCCGACTCCCACCTCCGAAACCAGCTTGACGCTGATCCGGGCTTGAGGATTGGCATTTTTCAGGTCATAAATCAACTCCGCCAAGTCTTCGATGGAGTAAATATCATGATGGGGCGGCGGCGAAATGAGACCGACTCCCGGTGTGGCATGCCGCACCCGGGCCACCCAAGGATAAACTTTACGCCCGGGCAATTGGCCGCCTTCGCCCGGCTTGGCTCCCTGAGCCATCTTAATCTGGATTTCGACGGCATTCACCAGATATTCGCTGGTCACTCCGAACCGTCCCGAAGCCACTTGTTTAATGGCACTGCACCGCGAATCACCGGATTCATCCCTCCGGAAACGGGCCGGATCCTCTCCGCCCTCCCCGGTATTGCTCTTGCCGCCGATCCGGTTCATGGCAATGGCCAGACATTCGTGGGCTTCCTTACTGATGGACCCGTAAGACATGGCACCGGTTTTAAACCGTCGGCAAATGGATTCCACCGACTCAACCTCTTCCAACGGAACCGGTTGCCGGTTACTCTTGAACTTTAACAGGCCCCGCAATGTGCAAACCCGTTGGGTTTGATCATTGATCAATTCCGCGTATTCCCGGTACAGTTTATAGTCGTTATTCCAACAGGCTTGTTGGAGCTTGTGAATACTTTCCGGATTATATAAGTGATATTCGCCGTTGGAGCGCCATTGATACACGCCGCCGCTTTCCAGGGTCTCCGATTCCGGACGGGACGAAAACGCTTTCCAGTGACGTTCCAGGGTTTCCCGGGCAATCTCCTCCAGTCCGATCCCTCCGATCCGGGAAGGCGTCCCGGTAAAATAGGTGTCGATCAACCGTTGGTCCAACCCGAGGGCCTCAAAGATCTGAGCCCCCTGATAACTTTGGATGGTGGAAATGCCCATCTTGGAGAGGACTTTTATGATCCCCTTCATCACCGCTTTAATATAATTGGTTTCCCCTTTCTTGCCATGATGAGAATCCAACAAGCCCTGACGCATCAAATCTTCCAACGTTTCAAACGCAAGGTACGGATTGATGGCCGTTGCGCCATACCCGATGAGTAACGCAAAATGATGGACTTCCCGGGGTTCTCCCGATTCCACCACCAGGCTGACCTGGGTCCGCAGTTTCTCCCGAATCAGGAAGTGATGCAACCCGGATACCGCCAGCAATGCCGGGATAGCCGCCATCGTCTCGCTGACTCCCCGATCCGAAAGCACCAAGATATTGGCACCGTCAGCAATGGCCTGCTTTGCGGCAGCAAAGAGTCCGTCCAAAGACTCCTTCAACCCGGCGGCACCGTCTTTAGCCCGGAAGAGAGTGGACAACGTGACCGCTTTCAACCCCGGGCGGTCCAAGATGGCAATTTTGGCCAACTCCTGATTGGTCAAAATCGGTTTATCCAATTTAAGCTGGCGGCAATTTTCAGGTCGGGTCTCCAGCAAATTGCCTTCCGAGCCGATGTACAATTCCGTTCCGGTGACGATCTCCTCCCGGATGGCATCGATGGGCGGATTGGTCACCTGGGCAAACAATTGCTTAAAATAGTTATATAAAAGCTGAGGTTTTTCCGAAAGGACAGCCAACGGAGTATCCATCCCCATGGCTCCCACCGGTTCCACCCCGTCCTGCGCCATCGGCAGCAGGATCTTCTGAACGTCTTCATAGGTATAGCCGAAAAGTTTCTGCCGTGTCAGCAACGTGGAAGCATCGCCCAACGGCACTTTGACGGCAGGCGGCAAATCCTTCAAAGTCATTAAATTCTCGCGCAGCCATTCACCATACGGATATTCCGAGGCCAGTTTCGCTTTTAACTCCTCATCATCGATAATCCGTTGAGCTTTGGTATCGATCAATAACATCCGACCAGGTTGTAACCGGCCTTTGGACACAACCTTTTCCGGCGGGACCTCCACCACGCCGACTTCCGAAGCTAATATCACCAAATCATCGGAGGTCACATAATACCGGGCCGGCCGTAATCCGTTCCGGTCCAATACCGCGCCGACAACGGTACCGTCGGAAAAGGCCATGGCCGCCGGTCCGTCCCAAGGCTCCATCAGGCAGCTGTGATATTCATAAAACGCCCGTTTCTCAGGACTCATGCTCTCATGTTTTGACCACGGTTCCGGAATCATCATCATCATGACGTGTGGCAAGGACCGGCCGGCCAACGTCAAAAATTCGAAACATTCGTCAAACATGGCCGAGTCGCTGCCGTCGCTGTTAATGATCGGCAAGACTTTTTCGATGTCTTCCCCGAAGATTTCCGACCGGAACATGGACTCCCTGGCCCGCATCCAGTTGACATTGCCCCGTAACGTATTGATTTCTCCATTATGAATCAAATACCGGTTCGGATGGGCTCTTTCCCAGCTGGGGAAGGTATTGGTACTAAACCTGGAATGGACCAGGGCCAACGCGGACTCTATATCCGGATCCTTCAAATCCAGATAAAAAGCAGGCAGTTGGTCAGGGGTTAACATCCCTTTATAGACGATGGTCCGTGCCGACAGACTGGCCACATAGAAACTTTTATCCCCAGCCATCCCCGAATACCGGATGGCTTTTTCAGCCCGTTTCCGGATCACATACAGTTTTCGCTCGAAGGCCAAATCATCCGTAATGGCCGGATCCCGGCCGATAAATATCTGCCGGATATAGGGTTTCGACTGGCGGGCGCCTTCGCCGAGAGACCTGTCATCCGTCGGAACAGTCCGCCAACCCAAAAACTTTTGGCCTTCTTCCCGCACGATATTCATTAGAACCTTTTCGCATTCCGCCCGGATCATCGGTTCATTGGCCATAAACACCATGCCCACGGCATAATTCCCCGGCTCAGGAATTTCAAAACCGTTCTCCCGAGACACTTTTTTAAAAAACCGATGAGGAAGTTGGAGAAGAATACCGGCTCCGTCGCCGGTATTCGGATCTGCTCCCCGGGCTCCGCGATGATCCAGATTGGATAATACCGTCAGACCCTGTTTTATGATGTCATGCGAACGTTCGCCTTTAATATTGACCACAAAGCCGATACCACAAGCATCATGTTCCCACTCCGGGTCATAAAGTCCTTGTTTGGATGGAAAACCTATGTGTTTCATGCGCTTCAACCTTTCTGGCCTACTCCGTTCATTAAACCGGAACACCGATTTTTTCGAATCGCGGAAATTCATTCCGTTTTTTAATCATTGTATCGACTTCGCATGTTTGTGTCAACTATTTTTACATATTTAAAACATTAATGGCATTAATATAACATGAATATTCTTTAATTTAAATAGCTGGACTCTCTTTTTCGCTTTGTCCATGTTGATAAAACACGGTGTTTATTGTATACAGTGTATACAGAATAGTGTGTTTTGTTTTATTCTATACCTTACATTAACCTTACTTATATTAATGATATTGGCTTATCATTTTATTATCCGGGAATGTTACATTTTGGCGCCAAATCAATATACTGGTTATCAGGCATTACTCCGGTGAATCAACACCATATCACCGGTATCTACGGAGGGCACCGATGTCGATTAAGATGTTAAAAATACACGGAAGGAACGACCGGATTTATCTATGCGCCTGCGAGGCAAATCAAGCCAATCCGGTCATTCAGCACGGCTGTACGCAGGAAATAACCAACCCGGAGTTCATTGAACGCTGGGTTCATTATCTGCGGTCTAAACACTGACAAAAAAGAGACTGCCCATTGGCAGTCTCTTTCATTTGTCTCAAACAATAGCGGTCTTAAGGTTGAAAAACTACAATCAACAACATTTTAAAACGTTCCCGGGCCAACAACGCATGGGGAACATTGGCCGGCATTACGATGGCCTCGCCTTTTTTAACCCGATACACCTCAGTGCCGATGGTAATATCCGCTTCCCCGTCCAAGATATAGACCATGGCATCCCCCGTCGAAGCATGCGAACTAATCTCCTCTCCTTTATCGAAAGCAAACAAAGTCAGGCTTACGTTTTTCCCTTGCGAAAGGGTTCTGCTGACCACCTGCCCCTCCTGGTATTGCACCAACCCTTCCAAGAAAATGGGCTTGGCAAAATCGATATTTTTGATTAACTTGTTTTCACCCATGGCATAAACCTCCATTCCTTATCCGTAATAGAACCTCTGTCATCTGAAAATTATGTATGCGACATCAACCTGACAACATCGAAAATCCTTTTTCATCATTTGCCATTAATTTCATTATATCCGTCCTCACGGAAAATTACAGCATCTTTCTTCCAATTTCAAATAATTTTCCCCGCTCATGGAGATAATTATCTTAAGTAAACTGAGGAAGGCAAACCAATGAACGTCCGCAGCAAAAAATCAAATGAATTGAACATTATCCAATCCGTCATCCAAGAAGCCGGAAACCCCGCCGATCTTCGGATCTTGCCCTTCGGCAGGGAGTTATCCGTTTATTTGATCTATTTGAACAGTTTAATCCCTCTAGAAAAATATCAGGATTTAATTGGACATCTTCCCCTGGACCGGCCCGACCGTGAACAATCCCGTCTGCCGATGAGACATGAAACCTTCCAAGCCGATCTCGGTATCACGGAAGCTGTTGCTAAGCTGCTGGCCGGCCATTTATTAATCGTCAAACCCGGTACCTCCGGCATCGCTGCCCTGGATGTTCAGGGCTGGCTTAAAAGGCAGCCTGAAGAACCCCAAACCGAACGGCTCATCCGCGGCCCCCGGGAAGGATTTGTCGAATCACTGGATGACAATATCGGAATGATCCGTCGTTGGATTCAAGACCCCAACCTGAAAGTGGAAGAGATCGTCCTGGGGCGACGGACCAAAACCCGGGTCGCCGTCTTATATTTGGATGATGTGGCCCAGCCCCGTCTGGCGACGGAAGTCCTCCGGCGGTTGAAGGCCATTCACATTGACGGCGTATTGGAAAGCGGTTACATCGAACAACTTATTTCGGACCGCCGGACCAGCATTTTCCCGCTGACACAGGCTACCGAGCGTTCGGATAAAGCAGCATCGGCTATCTTGGAAGGACGGGTGGTGATCCTGGTCGACAAAAGCCCCTCTTCCGTCATTGTTCCGGTGACCATCAACGAAATGTACCAAACGCCGGAAGATTATTATTTCAATTTTTGGATCGGTAGTTTCTTGCGGCTCATCCGCTTGCTTGGCAACAACCTGGCCGTCGTCCTCCCCGGGCTGTACGTCGCTTTAGTTGCTTATCACCCGGAATTACTCCCGACACAGCTGGCACTCTCTATTGCCGGGACATCCTCCCGAGTCCCCCTGCCGCTCATCGCGGAAGTGCTGTTACTCGAAATTATGGTCGAAGTATTTCGTGAAGCCGGGTTACGCCTGCCGGGAGCAGTAGGACAAACCTTGGGAGTGGTGGCCGGGATCGTTTTAGGATTATCCGCTGTACAAGCAGGATTAATCTCACCGAGCACTTTGGCTGTGGTTTCCATTACAGCCATCGCTTCGTTCACCGGACCCAACTACTCGGTGGACATCTCCTGGCGGCTGCTAAAGTTCATCATGCTCATCGCAGCGGCAATCTTAGGTTTGTATGGCATCGTTCTTAGCGGAATAGCCATTTTAGTACACGCCGCCGATCTCAATTCATTCGGTGTCTCGTACCTGGCTCCCTGGGCTCCGCTGCAATGGCGCACATTAAAAGACGGCCCCTTCCGGGCGCCCTTTTGGGCCCGGTTATACCGGCCGGAAACTTGGCGACCCCAGGATGAGCTGCGCAGCGGCGGCACCAAAAAGGAGGATGAACATTGATGAATCAGGAAAAAACCGCCATTGGCCCTTGGCTTTTTTGGAGCCTTATCACGATCATCTGTTTTGGCTTTGGTTATATCAATACCAATACTTATAACGTCGAAACCATGGGCGCCAACGGCTATTGGGCCATTCCCCTGGCCGCTGTGTGTACCGTTCCGGGCCTTATAGCCGTCTATTTCCTGATGAAACGATTTCCCAATCATAACGTGATCCAACAAGGCACGCTGATTATGGGCAATTTTTTCGGCCGGACGGCCGGTATCATCTACCTCCTCTTCCTACTGGTTTATTTTATCGTATTTACCACCGATGTGGACATTCTCGTCCACAGTTATCTTTTGGACAGTACGCCTTTCTACATTCTCTGCGCGATTGATTTGATCATCACCGTTTATCTGAGTACCCGGGGAATCGAGACCATCTCCCGCATCGCTTCATTTGTCATTCTTCCCTTGGTTACCATCGTATTTCTCCTGTTTTCCTTCATCATTCCGGAAATTCGTATTGACCGTTTAATGCCCATATTCGATTTTCGATTTAATTTCAAAAGCGTCGGTGGGCCCTCCATTCTGCACATCTTTTATCCCATGGGCCTTTGGGCTTTGATCACTCCGTATTGTCATGGTATTCATCAAAAAATCCCCAGGATGACACTGCTGGCTTTTTTGGTCTTAATCTGCCTTTTCCTTGTGGACAGTATCGTAACCATCGGCATTTATGGCCATACATACATCAGCCAATTGCCCTATCCCAGCATTGAAACATTTCGTACCGTGGAAATATCCTATATATTTATCGAACAGGCAGGTCTGTTCGGTGTCATCGTTTTACTGGCCAGCACCATTATTAGCTCCGGATTTTCACTTTACGCCATCAGCCTAGGAATGTCCCAAGTTCTGGGCCTCTGGGATTACAAGCGATTTGTTTGGATACTGACACCCCTCATTTTCATCACCAATATTCATCTCGCCCATCCCGGTTTCATCAAGAGTCTAAGTCATTTATTCGCCAAACACGGATGGATGGTCATTTGGGGGTATCCCATTCTTCTTTCCATACTCGCTTTCATTTTCAAAAAGAAGGGAAAGACGACCCATGGTTCATAAGTTGTGGCTGTTTTTAGCATTGATCTTCTGCTTATCCGGATGTTGGGATCAGGAGGAAGTCAGTAAACGCGCCCTCGTGCTGGCTATGGGCCTGGATCAGGCCGCGGAGGGAAAGATCAAAGTCTCTCTTCAAATACCTATCGTGGAAGAACTGTTAATCGTCCCCAGCGGCGCTGCAGTTTCAGCCAAACCCTTCGCCTTGGTGTCCGCCGAAGGAAGCAGCGCTTTTGCAACGGTACCCGGACTCAACGCCAAAACTCAGACCAGCCTTTTCTTCGGGCAAATTCAAACGGTATTTATCAATACGGAGCTGGCCAGAAAGGGGCTCACCGGCCCCACCGACTTTTTGCGCCGCCATCCCACTGTCCCTCCGCAGGCATTTTTATTATTAACGGAGCGGCCTGCCCATGAGATGTTGGAAGTAAGGTTAATCAGCAAACGAATACCGTCATATTCCACCGTGACTTTTTTCCATAGCAACAATAAAAAAGACCAGGTTTTCCCCCAGCGGATCTGGGAGTTTAACCGGAATATCCGTTCTCAAACGCAAGACGCATTCATTCCGTTAATTGAATACGATACCAAAGAAGAAACCTTTATCATCAAAGGCTTGGGCGTATTCGACGGCGACCGGCTGGCCGGAATATTGTCCGGCGAAGAAACCCGCATGGTCGGCCTGCTGACCGGCAAAACCCGGAATGCATATCTTAGTATCCCAACGGAACGATTTGGCCGTATTACCTTTCGAAAGGTGACCGCTGCGCCTAGGACAAAAATAGAACACAACGGTCATCAGTTGCTGTTTCGATTCCATGTCAATGCCCAAGGCTTCCTGGTGGAATCCACCCGAGGAATCACCCGGTTTACTCCGGAAGATTTGGAATGGATTCAAACTAAAACTGCCCTCTATTTGAACCGGGAAATAAAGAAAGCCGTCCAACGCCTGCAAGCGTTAAACTCGGATATTTTAGCCTTAGGCGAAAAATATCGGGCCCACTATCCCCGAAAATGGGACCCGGCGAATTGGAAACTGCTTTACTCAGAGGCCAAAATCGAAGTTTCCGTCAAGTTTACCGTCACCCGGAACGGAACCATGCTCTGAAAAAACGGGCAGCCACTCCTTTTTAAAGCAAAAAGCGTGTCAAGAATTGACTCTTTGACACACTCTTCGTCCAGCCTTGATTATTACATCTTTTCAAGCAGCTTAAAAAAATATGCCATGTTTTGCCTTAATAAATCCCGATTCGCCAATGTCTCTTGTTGGATGAGACGTTCCATATCCTTCAAAAACGAAGCCATCTCACTGCGATTAGCCTCTTGATACCGGTTTTCAATAGTAACCTCTTGAAAATACCGCTCGCGCCATTCAGGATGCTCAGCCGCTCTTATGACAAAATCGACTAACGTCCGGGCCCAATCACCGCCCTGGATGATCTGTTCATGCAATTTCTTATAAGTCTCCGGCTCCACCAGGCGCATCAACTCACCATGATTAATATAATCTTCCGGAGCTCCTTCCGGTCTTTGGAACGGCGTCAGATAACTGACAGCCCCAGTGTCAGGATCAACAGTCCTAGTCTGGGCGATAGCCGCTATTTTGTCGATCGTCTCCAAAAACCGGGCTGCCCGATCGCCGCTTAAATAATGCTCAGCAAGATACCTGGCCTGAATCAGCCCCATCTCCAACAAAGCCACCCGATCCTCGGGGTTCGCAACGGAACCGTCCGGCATGAGGTTAGCCTGGATAAGATGATGGATCGCCTCTTTCACCTCAGGTTCAAGTCCTTCCATCACTTCCTGTAACGACTGATAAATCTCAGCCGTCCCATAGTATGGAAGCGCATGATGTTGAATGGCCCCGGCCGCCAGCTGCCTTCCCTCCGGGCTAATTTCCAAAATATCACGATACACATGTTCAGAGATATTTCCGGTGACGAAGTTTAGTTCATTTTGGAGCCGGTTTTCCGAAGCATAATTACGATAGAGATTCATTCCGCGGTTATCAATGGATCGAATATTCAATGAACATACCTCCTTGTATGTTATATTTGGATATGTAGAATATCGTCAGAATTACTGTGAGTTTACAGTACAATTACTCCATCCCTGGTCAATATCAATGGATTGTCTTACCTATATTTCCCGCGGTATAAAAATCCCCTTCATATAAGGCCCTTCATTATGGAATTTGTATACCTGTTCCTTTTCCTCGGGTGTATATCCTATCAGCAACTTTATTTCAGAATCCCGCTTGACTAAATCCACCGTACAGATAACGCCAACAAGTTTTTGGGCAGAATCGGTTCCTCTCCAGAGATCAATACCTCCCCGTCCCTGGCCCTGGATGCGGTATTGGCAAGATACCCGTAATCAACCGGATAAATCTTACCCCATTTCGGATGGCGACTGCCCTTCGGACGATCGATTATCACTTCGGATTCAGCCCCCAGCCGTTCAAAAGCATCCCAAAAATCCGACGAATATGATTCAAAAGGATCACCTACCCGTTTCCGGATGAAAATATTTATCATTAATAGGGTTTTCAGCTGTTAACCGCCTTAAGTCCTTCCCAATCTCGGAGGAAACGTTCGATGCCGGCATCGGTCAACGGATGTTGGGTCATCTGGATTAAGATTTTATACGGTACCGTTGCGATATGGGCTCCGGCTTTGGCAGCTTCCGTCGCATGCAAGGGGCTACGGATACTGGCTGCAATAATTTGAGTGGAAATCTGTTGCACCCGAAAGACATCGCTGATTTCCCGAATCAAACCCAACCCATCGATTCCGATATCATCCAAACGGCCGACAAACGGGCTGACATAGGTTGCGCCGGCGCCGGCCGCCAGCAGGGCTTGGGCCGTGGAAAAGATCAACGTCACGTTGGTTTTGATCCCTTCATTATTTAATACATGGACCGCAGCCAGACCTTCGGCAGTCATCGGAATCTTCACGACCACATTGGGATGCCATTGGGCGATCTGCCGGGCTTCCCCGATCATCCCCTGGGCATCCAAGCTGATCACTTCGGCACTGACCGGGCCGTCGACGATCGTCGCTATCTCCTGAATCACTTTCTTAAAATCCCGTCCTTCCCGGGCAATTAATGACGGGTTGGTCGTTACACCGGAAATAATCCCCATGCGGTGGGCTTTCTTGATCTCTTCAATGTTGGCTGTATCGATAAAAAACTGCATCGTTTTCCCTTCCTCGTCCTAGAAGTCCCTTTTATGACTCATTATATCCACTATAAACCAATCCGCTTGGAGAATCAAGGAAAAAAGCTTTTTAACTTTGAATTTACAATTAAAAAACCAGGAATGGAGCATTCCTGGTTTCCAACACGATGGAGTGCGGTCAGAACGATTTATATAGTTCGCCTTTCGCGCCGCAAACCGGGCACTTATCCGGCACCTCGTCCAAAATCGTATGGCCGCAAATAGGACAGATATTCACAGATTTAATGGAGATATCTTTCCCTTCTTTGGCCGCATTTTGAGCGTCCTGGAACAAACGGGCATGAATCTTCTCTGCTTCCAATGCAAAATGGAAGCTTCGCTCAGCGCCTTTTTCCCCTTGAAAACGGGCGGCTTCCAAATACACCGGATACATCTGTTCAACCTCATGCAATTCGCCGTTGATGGCTCCCTGCAAATTCTCGACGATATTCTGTTCTCCGAAAACTCCTCCGGCCGCTACCGTGTAGTCTCCGGTTTGGGTATCCAGCTCCTTGAAATGATTTCCGGCATGGACCTGTTCAGCATAGGCAATGGCTTTAAACAACCGCGCAATATTGGGGAAGCCGTCTTTCTCGGCCTGATTTCCCCAGATAAGATAGCGCATGTGAGCCATGCTCTCTCCGCCGTAGGCCGAACGCAAAAAATCAGCCGTCATTGCATTTTTCACTGACATGATACATACCTCCTTCAAATTTACAACATTATTAGTATGGATGTTTGCGCCGTTTCATACTCGGAAATCGGAAAATTTTTCAAAAATCAGGCTGTTTAACCACCCGTCGCCGACCTTCTCCAATCCGCTGAGCATTTCCAATAGATTATGTTAAAATAGTATATAATTATTATATCACAATTTCTTTTATCCGGAGGGCTTTTTTACAAATGAAGGAAAAGGAACGGATTGCCGAGATCGAACATCTGAGCCGAATCATGAAGGAGATCGACTCCCAATTGGCCGTCGCTTCCGAAAACCATGCCAAAGCCCAAGCCGCATTGGACCAATCCATCGCCGAATACTGGGACAGCATCTTTTCCGATGCCCAGGACGAAGCCCAGTTTATCGAGAACATCGCCAGGCAGCGCATCCTTACGGCCGCTTCTTACCGGCGCTGTCTCCAACTGACTAAATTACAGGAATCCGCCTATTTTGCCCGTATCGACTTCCAGGAGAGCCATCCCCACGCCGAACCTGAATCCAGGCCCGTCTATATCGGTTTGGCCTCCTTAAGCGACCCGCAGTCCCATGCCCTACTCATCTATGACTGGCGTTCTCCCATTGCCGGAATGTTTTACGACTTCGGGCGGGGACCTGCCCATTATCTGGCCCCGGGCGGAAAGATCTCCGGGACCATTACGTTGAAACGCCAGTACAAAATCGATCACGGCCAAATCATCTATATGTTTGATTCGGACCTGAAGATCGATGATGAAATATTACAGGCATTGCTCAGCAAGAGTGCGGATTCGAAAATGCGCACCATCGTTACCAGCATTCAACGGGAGCAAAACCTGGCCATCCGAGACGAAACCCATCGCGTCCTTTTTGTCCGGGGGCCGGCCGGAAGCGGCAAAACCTCCATCGCCTTGCACCGGGCGGCGTATTTGCTTTACCGGGATCGCCGGTCCCTGACAGCGCAAAATATTTTAATCTTCTCTCCCAACCGCATCTTCAGCGACTACATTTCCAATGTCTTGCCGGAATTGGGCGAAGAAAACATCCGGCAAATGATGTTCCAGGATTATCTGCTTCGGGCACTCTCATCCTACAGTGTTGATGTCGAAGAACGAGATGCCCAATTGGAATATCTTTATCTTCCGGAAGACAGCCCGGACCGCCGGATACGGATGGCAGGCATCGCTTTCAAATCATCACCTGCGTTTGCAGCCATCATTCACCGGTACCTTGAGACCATCGAAAAAGAGATCGCTGCTTTGCCCGATGTGGAATTTGAAGGCCGTCAACTCATCCCCCGGGACGAATGGGCCGAGCTTTTCTCCAAAACCCTGACATATCTTCCGATGGCTAAACGATTGGCACAATTAAGAAAGACGGTCTACACCCGTTTACGTCCAATCATCCGCCAGCTTCGGGAAGACGAAGCTTTACATATCGCAGCAACCGGCGAAGAAGTCAATGAACGAACCATTCGGGCATTGGCCCGCCTCAACGTCAGAAAACGGATGGAGCCGTTTTATTCCGCTTTGCAGGAACGGACGGAGCTCAATCCGTTAGCGCTTTACCGCAGACTCTTCGAAGATGGGGATTTGTTCCGCCGCCTGGCCAAAGATGAAAGCATTCCCGATGAATGGCCGGCCGTTTGCCAAATGACGTTAGAAGCCATGGATAATCAGCAGATTTTTTATGAGGACTCCCTGCCGCTCCTGTTCCTCCAGGGAGTTCTGGAGGGTTTTACGACCTATAGTGACATCCGGCATCTGATCATCGATGAAGCCCAAGATTATACATTGTTTCATTACGAAATTCTTAAACGGCTGTTCCCCAAATGTTCCTGGACCGTCCTAGGCGACCCGGCCCAGTCCATCCATCCTTACTTACATACCGCCGATTTTGAAACGGCCAGCCGGATACTGGCCGACGCATCCGCCGGAACGGACGAAGACACCGCCATCATCCAACTTTCGCGGAGTTACCGTTCAACATACGAGATTCAGCGGTTTGCCGAAGGGATCTTAGGGGAAAATACAGCCAAACCCATTCATCGTTCAGGTCGGCGCCCCATATTGGTTCAGGCCGCCGGATCGGAAGACATGGCCAATGCCGTCATCCGACAAATCGGCCTTTTCCAACAGGAAGGCTGGAAATCCGTGGCTGTCATCTGCAAAACACTGCAGGATGCCGCCGCTGCCTACGAAAAACTCAGCCAACACCTGGACATTCACCTCATCACTCCGGAATCCATCGAATTCAAACGGGGTATCGTGATCGCCCCCGCATACCTTGCCAAAGGGTTGGAATTTGACGCGGTCATCATTTATAATGTCAATGACCAAACCTACCGTTCCGCCATGGAGCGAAATATCCTTTATACCGTATGCACCCGGGCACTCCACCGGCTGGCTTTGGTATATTCCGGAAACCTTTCGCCATTGTTATCCGAAGTCGATCCCAAAACGTTTGAAACGGAAACAGGCCGGCATTGATTGCCGGCCTACCTCGGGATGACAGACTGCACTGCAACCGTCATCTCTTGACATTCTCGGTTTTTCAGATTACGATTTTCCTGGAAAGTCTTATATATACGTGAGGTTATAATGGAAAAGTATCGTCATGTCTCCAGTAAAGACGTGGCCCGGGAAGCAGGCGTTTCTCAGGCGACTGTATCCTACGTGTTAAACGACGTTCCGGGAATTAAGATCAAACCGGAGACCCGTCAGGCCGTTCTGGAAGCAGCCAAAAAACTGAACTATTTGCCCAATCTGAGCGCCCGAAGCATGCGCTTGAAAAAGTCCATGTCCATTGCGGTCGTCTCCGATAAAAATGTTTCCAATTACGGTTTCATCAAAATCCTGGAGGGCATCAAAGATGTGATGATTCCCCGGGATTATTCTATCACCTTTTCTTTCAGCAAATTTCAGGATAACGAAACCGCTCAGCACGTCCAATATTTCCTGTCCAATCGGATTGACGGCATCATTTTTCTCCTGGTCAACCCTTCGAAAGAGCACTGCCAATACCTGGCCTCAAAACATATCCCTTTTGTGGTAATTTCCCACCAATTCCAGGAAGACGGCTTTCATCGGATTAAAAACGATATGGAGTCGGCCGTCAGGGAAGCACTCACCGATCTCCGTTCCAAAGGCCGGGAGACCATCGGTTTTTTCGGAAACGGCATCGGCAATTTTGCGGACCGCCGGTACGCAACATTTCATAAAACCATGGAAGAAATGAATTTTCGGCTGGATCCTGCCCAGATGGTCAAAATGTCGGACTCCGAGGAAGCGGAATCGGCCATTGCGCAATTTTTCAACAACCGTTCATCTCTGCCCGATGCTATCATCTGCGAAGCTCCGGGCATTGGTTTCCGGTTGTTACGTTACTTGGCCAAAACGGGAATTCGCGTCCCGGAAACCCTGTCCGTCACGGCATTCGGTACATCCAAGTTTTCCCCTCTGACATATCCGGCACTCTCCGCCATCGAAAGCCCCCTTTATCAAATGGGATACAGTGCCGCCGAAATGCTGTTTAACATCATGAACGGTAAACCAACCGATAACCTGGTGGTCCTCAAATGGCAGTATGTGAAAAGGGAATCGAGTTAAAATGGGTTCACCGTGCACGATTCAGTGCACAGGATAAACTATCCAAACGCAAAAAACAGGAGACTCTGCAGCATTTGCAGCATTGAGTCTCCTTTACATATTTACAATTATATTTATGAACGCCTGCACTACTCTCACGCCTTTTATCACCCAGTACCCAGCACCTGGCACCCCTACCTGAACAATACCGTGAACTCTGCACTGTGTACCGTGCACTATCCCCTGGAACCCATGAACTAGACTGTAATATCAAACTCCGTCCACGGAAAATCCTTCGGGGGCAGCGACCTAAAAGAGACCGGTTCGCGGGAAACAGGATGGATAAAACCGACCTCAACCGCCCATAACGCCAGTTGCTGGCCGGAGCGGTTGACTTGCTTCCCATACTTTTGATCCCCATAAAGCGGGTGGCCGATGGCAGCCATTTGCACTCGTATCTGATGGGAACGCCCGGTATGCAGGCGGATTTTCACCAGGCTTAAATTTCCCTTGGTCTCCAACGGTTCATATTCTAAAACCGCTTTTTTGGCTCCGGCCGTCCCTTCAGGGACCACCGACACCTGGTTTTTAACCGTATTTTTTAATAGATAATGGGTAAGCTGCCGTCCTTCCCGAAGACTGCCGTGAACCACCGCCAGGTAAATCTTACGGAAACGGTCTTCCCGTACCTGTTCCGACAATCGGCCGGCCGCTTTCGACGTTTTGGCCAGCACCAACACCCCGCCGACGGGACGATCCAGACGATGCACCAACCCCAAGTACACATTCCCCGGTTTTTCGTATTTCTTCTTAAGATAATCCTTCATCCGGGTCAAGAGATCCCGATCTCCGCTGCTGTCGGCCTGCGTAGGCATATTCACCGGTTTTTCCACCACCAACAGATGGTTATCTTCATAAATGACCCGCGGTTCCATTAAGCCTCCCAACGGGCACAGCCGCCGCAGGGGACCACCAGGCCCGAAGCCGTCACCGGAAGTCCGATCTCGTCAAAGGTCACTGTTCCTCCATAGCTGGGCTGTACCAGCATCTTCAAAATATTCCCCATCACACAGGGGGTTAAGCCGTCCGTATAACTGTTAATCAGGAAAAACAGCGGTTCATCAGAAAGGACCTTAACGCATTCACTCACCAAACTATAGAGCTCGGTTTCGATCTTCCACACCTCGCCGTTGGGGCCGCGACCAAAGGATGGAGGATCCATGATAATCCCCTCGTACTTTCGGTTCCGTCGTTGTTCCCTCCGAACGAATTTCAAGACATCATCGACGATAAAACGGACCGGGCGCTCCCGCAAACCGGAAAGGGCCAAATTTTCCTTGGCCAGCGTCACCATGCCTTTGGCGGCATCCACATGACAAACCTCGGCTCCGGCAGCAGCCGCCGCCACGGAGGCACCTCCCGTATAGGCAAACAGATTTAGGACCCGAACCGGCTGGGGCCGGGAAGCGATTTTGGCGCTGATCCAGTCCCAATTGACGGCCTGTTCCGGGAAGATGCCGGTATGTTTAAAACCCATGGCCCTTAAGTAAAACGTAAAATTACCATACCGGATGGTCCAACGCTCCGGCATCTGGGTGCGAAACTCCCAATGTCCGCCGCCTTTGTCGCTGCGGTGATAATGGGCATCCACCTTCTCCCACGCCGATGGATCTTTCGCAGCCGGCCAAATGATATGGGGATCGGGACGCCGCAGATAAAACCGGCCCCACCGTTCCAACCGTTCCCCGTCCCCGGCATCGATCAATTCGTAATCTTTCCATCCAGTTGCTATAAACATCATATGTCCCTTTCATTTATTTTCGTCATGGTTCACAACACAGTTCAATCTAGGTTTCTGCCCTCAATCTTAACATCTGAACCCTGAGGCGTCAATAAAATAGTCTCCCCAAAACAGCCTGATTACAACGCCTTCAAAAACATGGTATAATAATCGATGGCAACAACACCTTAAAGTTTATCCATTCAACCATCGTTCCCCATGACGCTTCATGACTGTTTTTCATCCAAATTTCTAAATCCATATATCACTTACATCATTAAAGGCAGGTATCAACGTGGCTAAATCCAAAAACACAACGGTTTATGGCAATGAAAGTATCTCTTCGTTAAAAGGGGCCGACCGGGTCCGGCTCAGGCCGGGAGTAATCTTTGGTTCTGACGGAATCGAAGGTTGCCAGCATTCGGTCTTCGAAATCCTCTCCAACTCCATCGACGAAGCCCGGGAAGGGTTCGGAAACCAAATCAACGTCATCCGCCATGCCGATCATTCCATTACCATTCAGGACTTTGGCCGGGGCATTCCCCTGGACTATAACCCCAAAGAAGAGCGGTATAACTGGGAATTGGTCTTTTGCGAGCTCTATGCCGGCGGCAAATACCAGAACAACTCCGGTGAAAATTACGAATACAGCCTGGGTTTGAACGGGCTGGGAGCCTGTGCCACCCAGTACAGTTCCGAATACATGGACGTCACCGTATACCGGGACGGATATAAGTATCAGCTCCATTTCGAAAAGGGAGAAAATGTCGGCGGCCTGAAAAAAGAAAAAACCGATCGGACGGAAACCGGCACCACCATCACCTGGCGCCCGGACCTGGAGGTATTTACGGATATCGACATTCCTCTCTCTTATTTTCAAGATACTCTGAAAAAGCAAGCCGTTGTCAATGCCGGGCTCACGTTCAACCTGTATGATGAAGCCAGCGGAGAACGTTTTACGTACTATTATGAAAACGGTATCGTGGACTATGTCCGGGAAGTCAACAATGATAAAGGCTTTACCGAGATCCAGTTCTTTGCCACCAGCACCCGCGGCCGCGATCGGGAAGACAAGCCCGAATACAAAGTGAAAATGGAGATCGCCTTCTGCTTCAACAACGAAATCAATCTCCTAGAATACTACCATAACTCCAGTTTTCTGGAACACGGCGGCGCTCCCGACAAAGCCGTGAAGACCGCTTTCGTATACGCCATCGACAAATGCATTAAATCCAATAATAAATACAATAAAGACGAATCCAAAATCACCTTTGCCGATATCCAGGACAGTCTGATTCTGGTCACCAACTCTTTTTCCACCATGACCAGCTACGAAAATCAGACCAAAAAGTCCATTACCAACCGCTTCATTCAGGAAGCGATGACTGAATTTCTCAAACACCAGTTGGAAGTCTACCTCATCGAGAATAAAGCGGAAAGCGATCGCATCATCGAACAGGTCCTCATCAACAAACGCAGCCGGGAAACAGCGGAAAAGACCCGGATTAACATCAAGAAAAAACTCACCGCCAACATCGACATCTCCAATCGGGTGAAGAAGTTCGTGGACTGCCGGACCAAAGACGTCAACAAACGTGAAATTTATATCGTGGAGGGAGATTCGGCGTTAGGTGCCTGTAAACTGGGACGGGATGCCGAATTTCAAGCCATCATGCCCGTCCGCGGCAAGATCCTGAATTGCCTCAAAGCGGATTATGACACGATTTTCAAAAGCGAGATCATCGTCGACCTGTTAAAAGTATTGGGCTGCGGCGTTGAGATCAAAACCAAACACAACAAAGAATTAAACACTTTTGACCTCAACAACCTGCGTTGGAATAAAATTATCATCTGTACCGACGCCGATGTGGACGGATTCCAGATCCGGACGCTGATTTTGGCCATGCTCTACCGGCTGGTCCCCACCCTGATTCAAGTCGGCAAAGTGTACATCGCGGAATCGCCCCTCTATGAAATCACGACCAAAAATAAGACCTATTTTGCCTACTCGGATAAAGAGAAAAACGAAATCATTGCCAAACTGGACGGAAAATATACCATTCAGCGCTCCAAAGGTCTGGGCGAAAACGAGCCGGAGATGATGTGGCAGACGACCATGAATCCGGAGACGCGCCGCCTGATCCAAGTGGTCCCGGATGACGTGGCCAAAACCGAAGAATATTTTGACATGCTCCTCGGCGACAATCTCCAGGCCCGGAAGAATTTCATCGAAGAAAACGGGTACAAATATCTGGATATGTTGGATCTGTCATAACGCCATGACCTTTTGAAAACCTTATGACACGGTGATATCATGAAATTTTCCCAAAAAACCGCCTATCTTTCATCGGCCATTTTTGCCGAACTTAAGACCAGAAAAAATCAGCGACTGGCCTCGGGAAAAGAAGTCCTGGACTTCAGCATCGGGACGCCGGATCTGCCGCCGCCTCGCCATGTCATGGACGTCATCCGACAGGAAATTGAAAACCCCGAAAATTATAAATACGCCATCAAAGATCTGCCCGAGCTTACGGAAGCCGTCATCGACTGGTATCAAAAGCGTTTCGGTGTCTCCCTGGACCCGGAGGAAGTCACGTCCCTCCTCGGCTCGCAGGAAGGATTGGGGCACATCGCCCTCACATTGACCGATCCCGGCGATGTGGCCATGGTTCCCGATCCCGGATATCCCATATTCATGATGGGTCCGATGATCGCCGGGGCCCGTCTTTACAAAATGCCGCTGCTTCGGGAGAACCGTTACCTGATCGATCTGGAGCGGATCGACCCGACCGTGGCGCACCAAGCCAAACTGATGATCGTTTCTTACCCCAATAATCCCGTCACCGCCACGGCGCCTCCAGAATTTTATGAAAAATTGGTTTGGTTCGCGAAAAAATACGATATCGCCGTTATTCACGACAACGCTTACTGTGAACTGATCTTCGACGGCCCGCCGGGCGGAAGCATCTTCAACATACCGGGCGCCAAAGATGTTGCCGTCGAATTTAACTCGTTATCCAAGTCATACAACCTGAGCGGATGCCGCCTTGCCTTTGCCGTCGGCAACCGGGAGATCATCGGCCATCTTAAGAATTTAAAGTCCCATCTGGACTACGGGATCTTTTTACCGTTGCAAAAGGCAGCCATTGCCGCCATTTCCGGACCCCAGGACTGTATCCGGGAGACCGTCCGGATTTACCGGCGTCGCCGGGATATCCTGGTTGACGGTTTGGCGTCATTGGGATGGCAAATGGACCGGCCTCCCGCCACCATGTTCGCCTGGGCGCCCCTTCCCAAAAGTTACCGGTCTTCCATGGACTTCACATTGGAACTGCTGGATAAAACCGGGGTCCTTGTGGTACCGGGCAGCAGCTTCGGTGACTTGGGCGAAGGATATGTCCGTTTTGCCCTGGTCCAACCGGAAGAAGAAATCCGCAAAGCAGTGGATGCCATCAAAAACAGCGGCATCCTGGAACGCGACATCCTTTCCGAACAATCGCGGTGCGCACTTTAACTTTAAAATGAATCCATAAAATAAGCATATTCATATTCAAGCCGGAGGCAACATTTATGGCAGCAAACAAACCTATCCAACAAAAAATCGTTGAAACCCTGGAAGAAAACTATATGCCGTATGCGATGAGCGTTATCGTCTCCCGGGCCATCCCGGAGATCGACGGTTTCAAACCGTCTCATCGCAAACTGCTGTATACCATGTATAAAATGGGCCTGCTGACCGGGAACCGTACCAAGTCCGCCAATGTGGTGGGCCAGACCATGAAGCTCAATCCCCACGGCGATATGGCCATCTATGAAACCATGGTCCGGATGACCCGGGGCAACGCCGCCCTTTTACACCCCTTCATCGATTCCAAAGGCAACTTCGGCAAACAATACTCGAGAGACATGCAATTTGCCGCGCCGCGGTATACCGAAGTCAAACTGGAGAAGATCTGCGAAGAGCTTTTCAGGGATCTGGATAAAAACACCGTCGATTTTGTCGACAACTACGATGGTACCCTCAAAGAACCGACGTTGCTGCCGACGACTTTCCCCAACATTTTGGTCAATGCCAATCAGGGAATCGCTGTCGGCATGGCCAGCAACATGTGCAGTTTTAACCTGCGGGAAGTCTGCGAAACCACTATTCAGTTCATTCAAAACGAAAACGTAGCCATCGAAAATTATTTAATTGCACCGGACCTGGCTTCCGGCGGCCAATTGATATACAACGCCCGGGAAATCCAGGAAATATACCGCACCGGACGGGGTGGATTCAAACTCCGGGCCAAATATCGCTATGACAAAGAAAACAGCTGCATTGAGATTTACGAAATTCCCTACACAACCACGGTGGAAGCGATCATCGATGCTATTGTCAATTTAGTGAAATCCGGAAAGATCAAAGAGATCATCGATGTCCGCGACGAAACCGATTTAAACGGCCTTAAAATTACGCTGGATATCCGTAAATCGGCAGATCCCGACAGCATTATGAACAAACTCTTCAAACTCACGACGTTGCAGGACACTTTCAATTGCAACTTCAACATTCTCATCGAAGGCCGTCCCCGGGTCATGGGTATCCGGGAAATCCTTTCGGAGTGGCTGAAATTCCGAATCGGTTGCATCAAGCGGCAACTCTTATTCGATATCGATCAAAAAACCAAAAAACTCCACTTGCTTCTGGGCTTGAAAAAGATTTTGCTGGATATCGACAAGGCCATAAAGATTATCCGCGAAACCGAACGGGAATCGGACGTGGTCCCCAATTTAATGGAAGGCTTTGGAATCGACCAGGTTCAGGCGGAGTTTATTGCCGAGATTCGGTTGCGTAACTTGAATAAAGAATATATCTTAAACCGGGTCAGCGAAATTGAGTCGTTACAGAATGAAATCGCCGATTTGGAAGAAACCTACCGCCATGAAGAGAAAATTAAAAAGATCATCATCAAACAGCTGAGGGAAATTGCCAAGAAATACGGCCAACCCCGCCGGACGGAGATCATTCACGAAGACGATATCGAAGAAATCACCAAAGAGCATTTGATCGAGGACTACAATCTCCGCCTGTTCCTTACCGAACAAAATTATCTGAAAAAGGTCCCGTTGGTATCGCTGCGGGCCAATCCCGAACATAAACTGAAAGAAGACGACCGGATCATCCAGGAGATCGAAACCCATAACAAAGCGGACCTGTTGCTCTTCTCCAACAAACATGTGGTTTACAAAATAAAAATCTATGAAATTAACGACTGTAAAGCGAGCCAACTGGGGGAATATCTAACCAATCTACTGGATCTGGAGAATGACGAAAAGATCATCTATTTGGTGGCCACCGACAATTATCAGGGATATCTCTTGTTCGCCTTTGAAAACGGCAAGATGGCCAAGATTGATTTACAAAGCTATGCCACAAAAACCAACCGCAGAAAACTGGCCAATGCTTATTCGGACTTGTCGCCGCTGGTTCGCATCTTCTTTTTGGAGCAGGATAGAGAATTGGTCGCCATCAGCAGCATCCAAAAAGCCCTTGTCTTTCATACGCAAAACATCAACGCCAAAACCACCCGGGATTCCCAAGGCGTACAGGTCCTTAAAGGCAAAAAAGGCAGCTGGATGATTGCCGTTAAAACCCTGGATGAAGTCAACTTCACCGACCCCGATTATTACCGGACCAAAAACATTCCTGCTGTCGGCTGTTATCTCAAAGATGAGGATAAAGAAGAACGCCAGACCAATTTGTTTGAAATATAAGGAGATGCCATGAAACGTTTATATCGGATTAAAAACGAAGGTAAAATCGGCGGAGTCTGCGCCGGACTGGGAGAATATCTCAATGTGGACCCGAATATCATCCGCATCATTATGCTGCTGCTCTTCTTCAGCGGTCCCGGACTCATCCTTTATCTGATCATGTGGCTTGCCCTACCGGCAAAAACATCGGCAAACCCATCATTTCCCGAATCATCCGCCGAAGAGCCCCCGGTCATCGAGGTGTCGGAACCATCCGACGCCAACCTCTGGATCGGTTTCGGCCTCATCACCATCGGTGGGTTGTTCCTTTTACGCAATTTCGGGTTCAACTGGTTTAATTGGGTCTTCTTCCGCATCATCTGGCCCATCCTTCTTATCACCGCGGGAATTTATATTCTTATACGGAAGGGTAAGAAATAAGGAGTGCACAGAAGCTTTAATTTTAGTTGCCTGTTGACAGTGGGGCAGTTGCCAGTTAATTAGTGCAAAATGTGCTGAGCCACTGATAAGGGTACACAGCGCACAGATATTTCAGGTGAACAAGACTATGCATTGTGAACTGTGTACTATATACCGGAAAAAAGAACTGTCACCGTGAACCCATATGTTGATTAAATGAAAGAAAAAGGGAAGGCTTTCGCCTTCCCTTCTTTTATCGTTTTCAACCCTTATTGCGCATCGACTTTGGACATATGAACGATGAGGTCGACCACTTTGTTGGAATAACCCCATTCGTTGTCATACCAAGCGATTAACTTCACAAACTTATCGTTCAACGCAATACCGGCTTTGGCATCGAAGATGGAGGTCCGGGGATCGTGGATGAAGTCGGAAGAGACCACTTCGTCTTCGGTATAACCGAGGATCCCTTTGAGTTCGTTTTCAGAAGCTTTCTTCACCGCCGCTTTGATCTCATCATAGGTGGTGGATTTCTCAAGACGGCAGGTGAGGTCGACCACGGATACGTCCAAGGTCGGAACGCGGAAAGCCATACCGGTCAGTTTGCCGTTCAATTCAGGGATGACCTTTCCGACCGCTTTGGCAGCACCGGTGGAAGACGGAATGATATTGCCCGCTGCTGCGCGGCCGCCCCTCCAGTCTTTCTTGGAAGGCCCGTCAACCGTCTTCTGGGTTGCCGTGGTGGCGTGAACGGTCGTCATTAACCCTTCAACGATACCAAAGTTCTCATGGATAACTTTGGCCAAGGGAGCCAGACAGTTGGTGGTGCAGGAAGCATTGGAGACCACGTTCATGTCTTTGGTGTATTTATTATGGTTAACGCCCATGACAAACATGGGAGCATCCGCAGACGGAGCACTGATGACCACTTTTTTGGCGCCGCCCTTGAAGTGAGCAGATGCCTTTTCGGTGGTTGTGAATACGCCGGTGGATTCGACGATGTATTCGGCACCGCAGGATTTCCAATCGATTTCAGCCGGATCCATTTTGGCGAAAACAGCGATTTTTTTGCCGTTTACCACGAGCTTGTCACCATCAATACCAATGGTTCCCTGGAATTGACCATGCACGGTGTCATACTTCAGCATATAGGTCATATACTCCAGATCGATAAACGGGTCGTTAATACCTACCACTTCAACTTCAGGATTGTCAAGCGATGCCCGGAAAACCAGACGGCCAATCCGTCCAAAACCGTTAATACCGACTTTTACTGCCATGTCATTTCCTCCCTATATTTAATTGTATTTAAGTAAAAACACACAAACAAAGCGGTCCGGCCATTTGTTAAAGTTTTAACAGGGATGGTGCCGATACCATTGTCCCTAAGAATTCACTTCAATTTTATATAATATCGATGGCATTTTCAAGACAATAACTTGGATTGACTTAAATTTTTAACATAATTTCTCAGTAATATGCATCCCGCTTGCATATATATTGATGACTTCATTCCGAAGCGACAGGAGGATACCATGACCGTCAACCATAGCCTCCCGCATGTTCTTCCGGAAATGTTAACCCCGGATTTTTGGGCAGACCGGCTCGCCAATCCCTCGGCACTGCTTTTGACCCCGGAGAAAATCCATCATTTTAATCAACTCATCCGTCAGCGTTTACCCGGCGAAATGATGGATTTGGCCGCTTTTCCCCGGGAGATGGACAGCGCCGTGCTGCATACCTGGCTCACTAAACCCCGGTTCCCCCAAAAAACTTATGATGCTTGCGGAAAACCGCTGTCGTCAGCGTTTCTTGGCGAATTGAAAAATAATATCAATGCGACCAACCTTCCCCGGCGCATTGCCGTCGCTTACGGAACTACGATCCGCCATGCCGAAATGCGGCTGTTCCCCACCGATGAGCCGGCATTTGCCACGCCTGAAGATACGCGGTTTGACCAATGGCAGGCAACGGCCGTCAATCCCGGTGAACCCCTGATTATCCTCCATCAGAGTCTCGACGGTAAATGGTGCTATGTCCAAACCGAATACTACCGCGGCTGGATTGCCGCTCGGTATCTGGCCCGATTTTCTTCGCGATCCCAATGGTTAAGTTATCTCCGGCATTCTCCCTTTCTTACCGTGACCGGGCCCGGGCTCACCGTAACCCTTCCGCCCGATTCGTCGGAATCCGTCTTACGTTTTGAAATGGGGGCCAAGATCCGAGCGTTTCCCGTGGCAGGCTCTTCCCAAAGTTTCCTGGGATTTATCCCCACTGGAAAAAGCGGGGCTCCTCTGACTTTCCCGCTGGCCCTCTCTCCGGATCTGGCCTTCGGTTACCTACCCTACACCGAAACACATCTGTTTCAGCAGGCCTTTAAAATGCTCGGTCAACCCTACGGCTGGGGCGGACAGGATCTTCATCCCGATTGTTCCAGTTTTACCCGAAATTTATACCGCTGTTTCGGATTTGATCTTCCCCGGGATTCCAGTGTTCAGGCCCGGTGCAGCCCGAATACCGTTCCGTTAAACCATTTGCCGCCGGAACAAAAAAGCAAAGTCCTGTCTGCGTTGCCTGCAGGAACTTTGCTTCATCTGGACGGCCACATTATGGTGTACCTTGGCATGTCCGGCGGACGCCATTATGTGATCCACGCGTTGTCCGGCTACCGCCGGGGCCAACACCACACCATCTATCTGATGGCGGTAACCGTCAGCGATCTGAGCTTGCGCCGTTTGAACGGTCAAACTCTCCTGGATGCGTTAACTTCCGCCGTTATCCTCCGCTAAACTCAAGCCAAGGCGGCCATAATCCGTTCCGCTATTTTCCCGAGAGGGACTTGCTCACATACCGCTCCGATTTCCATCGCCACTTTCGGCATGCCATATACCACACACGAGCGTTCGTCCTGGCCAATGGTGAATGCGCCGGCATTCTTCATCTTAAGCAGACCTTTAGCCCCATCGGCCCCCATGCCGGTCAAAATCACGCCGATGGCTTTCCGGCCGGCTTCCGCCGCCACCGATTCAAAGAGGACGTCCACCGAAGGACAGTGACCGCTGACTTTTTCGCCGGGGGACACATCCACCACATACTGCCCGTTTTTCCGTCGCAGCCGCATATGCCGGTCCCCCGGCGCAATCAGCACCCTCCCCGGATAAACCGGATCCATAGGGGACGCTTCTTTGACCTCCAAAGCACTGTTACTATTCAAACGATCGGCAAACATTTTGGAGAAAACCGGAGGAATATGTTGGACGATGACGATACCCGGCATCTCCCGGGGAAACGCTTTAATCAGCCCGGCCAGAGCTTCGGTCCCTCCGGTGGACGCGCCGATGGCGATAATCATGTTCCGGTCAAATTTATTTTTATGGGAAATCTGGGGGCCGCGGTTTTCTTTCCAATGCCCCACATTAGCCGTTGAAGCGATTTTTATCTTCACAATCAGCTCGGCAATCATGGATTCCAATGCTTGGCCGCTACGGGTATTGGGCTTGGTAACAAAATCCACCGCTCCGGCTGACAAGGCATCAAAGACGTTTTCGCTGACGGCGCTGACCATCACGACCGGTAACGGATATTGCGGCATCAATTTCAGTAAAAATTCGATCCCGTTCATCCGGGGTAATTCCACATCGAGCGTCATCACATCCGGTTCATACTTGAGGATCATATCCCGCGCCTGATACGGGTCGGCAGCCGTCCCTACCACCCGGATCGCCGGATCCGCTTCCATAGCTTTGGCCAATGTTTCCCGGAACAGCAATGAATCATCCACAATGAGCACTTTAATCTGCCGTTTAATGTTCAAACCATCACCGCTTTCCAATGGACAAAGAAAAATTCTGCAATGGACGATTCATGCCGGGCCATAACCCATCCGCCATTGCATTTCTGCAGGAAATCAAAGGTTTAACCTTAAGCCAATTATACAATGGGGACTTTGGATTGTACATATTATTTACAACCTACTCCTTCCGATAGATTGCTGGCTTAACATATTTAAACTTCGTCTGATCCAGGTTGATGGATTCAGCATGGCCGATGAACAAATATCCGCCCGGCTCCAGGCTTTGGTAAAACTTATCGACCAACTCCCGTTTGGTTTCACTGTCAAAATAAATCATCACATTCCGGCAGAAAATTACATGAAACTTCTTTTTAAACGGAAATACCGGCGTATTCAAATTGAATTCCCGGAAAATAACTTCCTTCCTTAATTTCTCAACGATTTGGTACCGCCCGTTTCCGACCGGTTGAAGATATTTTCTGCGCCAAAGCTCAGGAAGTACGGCCACCTGATCGGAACTGTAGATGCCTTCGGCTGCTATTTTCAAGACTTTCCTGGAGATATCCGTCGCCAATACCCGGGTATCCCATAACCATTTTTTCTCTCCGAAAAAGTCCTGGAGGATCATAGCCAATGTATAAGGTTCTTCCCCAGACGAACAGCCGGCGCTCCAGATCCGCAGGTCCTTATTTTTAGCAGCAACAGACAAATACGGTAATACCGTCTCCCGAAAAAAATGAAAATGCTCGCTTTCCCTCATGAAAAACGTATGATTGGTGGTTAACTTATTCAATAAGTCCACCAAGGCCTCTCCGCTTCTATCTTTGATGACATAATGGTAGTATTCGGAGAAACTGTTCATGTTCAATGAGGTCAAAACATTTTGAAGCCGACCTTCAACCAAATGCTTTTTTCCGGACAGGTCCAAACCGCAATATGATTTGACATAGCGTGCCAACTGATGAAATTCTTCATCGCGAATGGATATCATCGGAACCACCTGTTACTGCCCCTTTTCGTCATAACTCGCTTAATGCCGCCACTTCATCGTCATTCAACAATTTCTCGCAGTCCAACAACAAGCTGACATCGTTGCCAACCTTGCCGATGGCTTTGATATACCGGTTTTGCACTTTATTCACTTGGGGCGGCGGCACAATGTCCTCATCCGGTATGGTGATCACTTCGGACACGCTGTCCACGATTAACCCGATGGAAATATCACCGATATCCACCACGATCACGCACGTCCGGTCATTGTATTCTTTGGGCTCCTTGTTAAACCGCAGGCGGACATCCATGACCGGAATGATTTTCCCCCGTAAATTGATGATGCCTTTGATATATACCGGCAGTTCAGGAACTTCGGTAATCGCCTGAATTCCGATAATTTCCGTGACATACCGGATTTCAATTCCGTAAACTTCATTACCGGCGACAAACGTGAGATATTTCCCTTTTTGGGTATCTTCCTCTTCCATCTCGTAATTTCTCTCGATTATCTCCGCCATGTTCTTACCCCTTTCTATCGCATTAAATCGGAACAGAGCATCGTTTTTATGCCGTCATCATCTGGATCAATCCCGGCACATCCAAAATCAGACTGATACTGCCGTCTCCCAGCAACGTACATCCGGCGATCCCCCGGACTTTCTTAATATACTTGGGCAATGCTTTGACCACTACCTGTTGTTCGCCGAGGAGTTCATCAACGAAAAGGCACAGGCCTTTCTCATTGTTTTCGACCATCACGATCACGCCCTCATCAATCCGGGTCACATGGGTTTGGACATTGAACAATTGATGCAACCGGAGTACAGGATAACATTGGCCCCGGATCATAATCATCTCATTTCCGTCCGGATCGGTGATCAGATCTTCCGCCTTTATTTGGAAAGATTCCCGGATCGATGTGGTCTGCACCGAGTACTTGGCTTTGCCCACCCGAACCGTAATCCCGTCGATAATCGCCAACGTCAGCGGAATCTTCAGCGTGAATACGGTCCCCACATCCGGCGTGCTGTCAATCAAGACTGTTCCGCCGATCTCATGAATCTCTTTGACCACCACATCCATGCCGACTCCCCGTCCGGAAAACTCGGTCACTTCTTCCTTGGTTGAAAATCCGGGCAACAGGATGAACCCGAACACGTCTCTGTCGCTGAGTTCCGCTTCATCCTTTGTCAATAGCCCGTTTTGTTTGGCTTTCTCCAATATCCGCTCCCGGTTGAGACCCCGTCCGTCGTCTCTGACTTCGATCAATACGTCGCTGCCGGCGCTTTTGGCTTCCAGGGTGACTGTTCCGTATGCGGGCTTATTTTTCCGCCGCCGCTCCTCAGCGGTTTCGATCCCATGGTCCATCGCATTGCGAATCAAATGCATCAACGGATCGGAAATGTGTTCAATGATGTTTTTGTCCACTTCGGTCTCTTCGCCCACCACTTTCAAATGAACCTCTTTCCCCAGTTTCCTGCTCATATCCCGGACGATCCGGTGCATTTTTTGGAAAGTGGCCGCAAGTGGCACCATTCGGATAGACATCACCAGATCCTGGAGCTCATTGGTGATCTTCCTCAACTGCCGGGCCGCTTTATGAAAATTGTCCAAAGGCAATCCTTCCAACTCCGGATGGCGGGTAACCATGGCCTCGGAGATAACCAGCTCTCCGACGAGGTCCAACAACAAATCCAATTTATTCACATTGACGCTGATAAGGCTCTGCTGTTTAACTCCCGGCTCACCGCCGGAAGGTTTGGCTTTGGGTTCGGATTTTCCGGCCTCTTTTACGGCTTTTTCCGTATTGGGCTGCGGGATTTCTTCCCCCAGATCGATGATAGGCTTGGGGGCCGTCGGTTTGGCCTCTTCCGCCAACGGAGTGAGGATAACCTCTTTCACAAAGGCATTTTTTTCAATGCCGATTGCAACTGATTGATATCCAAGGTCGACGTAAAGATCAGCTTTAATCCCTGGTTTTTGATGAGAGCAATCCCGTCCTCATCGTCGACAAACGCTTCCGGCACCGTCCGAAGGTCCGTGGCATATTCTTTGAAATTATTGATGAGCACAAATGCCTGAACATCCTCAAAGCCGCAGTCCGGTTCGAAACGGATCACGGCTTCATAACCCGGGGCCTTAGGCCCCGGGTTGTCCGTTTCTTGTACACCATTTTGCGTTTCGACCGGATCAGAGCCGGCCTTTAATTCCTCCACATACTGTTTAATAGTTGCGATGAGACCGCTGGCATCTCCGTCAACCACCTGTTTGTTTTCGGCACGATCGATCTGCTCTTTGATAAAGTCAATCCCTTCAAAGATCAAGTCGATAATTTTCGGAGTATCCACTGATTGCGGTTTATTTTCCCGCAGCAAAAAGAAGAGATCTTCCACCGCATGAGCCAGTTCGGAAATGTTCCGGTACTGCATCATTGCCGCAGATCCTTTGATGGTATGCATGATCCGGAAGACGGCATCGATGGACCCTTCAATCCGGTTGGTTTTTTCGCATTGAAGCAGTTCCTGCTCCAATTCTTCAAGCAATTGCCGGGTTTCAAAGACAAACAATTCAAACATAGAATCTCGGAACGATTCGTCGTTCATCATTACCACTCCCTGGCCTGACAAATCAAACTACCGATAAATGTGCTACAACCCGATTGCACTCCATCAGTATTTATCAAAGTCACGATCGTTTAAGACAATATTCCCTTTGTCTGTGGCCGCCGCCGGTTGCACCGTGAACCGGAAGGGGCTGGCCATATCCGAGCCGTGCACATTTTTAATGCGGAATTTTCCAACCAATGTCTTCAGGTTCATGGCCTGGCTGGACAATTCTTCGCTGGCTGCAGCACTTTGTTCGGCAGTCGCCGTATTGGATTGAGTGACCTGGGATACCTGGGCAATACCCTGATTGATCTGGGCGATACCGGTGGCTTGCTCGTTGGAAGCGACGGCGATTTCGCTGATCAAATCCGTTGTCCGGGCCACGCCTTCAACGATTTCATTTAACGCCATAGCCGTCTCTTTAGCAATCTTCGTTCCAATTTCCGCTTTCTTGATGGACCCTTCGATCATCGCCGTGGTCTCTTTGGCCGCATTGGCGCTCCGGGCAGCTAAGTTCCGGACCTCTTCGGCCACCACCGCGAAACCTTTGCCGTGTTGTCCGGCCCGGGCAGCTTCAACCGCTGCATTCAAGGCCAGGATATTGGTTTGGAAAGCGATATCATCGATAACCTTGATGATCTTGGCGATATTAGCGGACGATTGATTGATCTCTTCCATAGCCGCCAACATCTCCCGCAATTGACTGTTGCCTTGTTCCGCCTTGACTTTGGCAGCTTGGGCCAATTCATTGACCTGATTGGCATTGGACGCATTTTGACGGGTCTGAGCGGCAATCTCGGAGATGGAGGCGGTAATCTCCTCCACGGTGCTGGCCTGTTCGGCTGAACCTTGGGACAACGCTTGACTGGAGTCGGATACCTGCCGCGAGCCGGCAGCCACTTGCTCGGCAGCATTGTTGATTTCCGTCAATATTTCATTAAAGGACTTAATCACATGGTTCAACGAGGTCTTAATATCCACGAAATCGCCTTGATAGTCGCCGACAACTTCCACGTCCAAATTGCCGTTGGCCATTTTCGTCAATACCCGGGAAATGTCGCCGATATATCCCTGGAGATTTTCAATGGTCAGATTGAGCGCATCTTTGATCAAAGCATGGTCGCCTTTATAGTTTCCACGTACTGCTACACGCAGATTTCCTTTGGCCATTTCCTGAAGCACATCGGAAGCTTCCGCCACCGGTTGAATGACCGCATCCAGCGTTTGGTTGATGCCTTCCACGATCTCCCGGTAACCCCCTTGGAAATGGTCGACTCTGCCACGGGCGCTCAATTGCCCTGCGATGGCCGCTTGGCTCAGCCGGACAGTCTCGGATACCAATTCCCGTAAAGTTTCCACCATCCGTTTCATGCTCAGGCTCTGGACATCCTTATCAGAACGTTCTTTCACTTCCACTGACAAATCTCCGTTGGCAATACGGTCAGCAATGCCCGCCTGTTCCCGGACATTGACGATCATGGCCTGGAATGCTTGATTCAGTTTGCCGATTTCATCTTTGCTTTCGACCTCCACATCAACTTCCACATCGCCGACGGACATTTTATCCGCCGCATGAATCAGTTTTTGAATGTTCCGGGTAATATATGAAGTAATCGCAAAGGCCACACAGGCTGCCAACAAACTAGCCACAATAGCCCCAACCACCAATAACATTCGATTCAAATTTTGAAGCTTTTTTAGAGTTGCGCTCCGTTCTCCCAAAAGCTCTACTTCGATATTACGGCACTCGCCGATCAGCTGACGAATTTCTTCCATTTGCTTTTTACCCAAAGCTTTAGCCGCCAGCTCTACTATTTCATTCATGAGAGCGTTGCCTTTCGTGATCTCCCGGCGCAATTCGATAGTACTTTCAGCAAAACGCAACCATTCCTCTAAATCCAATTTAATCTGGTCTAACAATTGCTGTACTCTCTGATTCCCAGCCTTCTCATCAATAGCTTTTATATAAGCGTAAAATGATTCTCTGCCTGAGAAAAACTGATCCAAAAAGGCTTCATTGCCAGACAATCCGAATCCACGTTGGGCACTTTCCATACTGGTGATCGCCAGCAACATGGCATCCAAGTTTTCGATAATTTCATAGGTATGTACGTTCTTAGCAACAATTGCAATATTTTGAGTAATATTCGTAAAAATAATGATCGAGAGGATAATAAAACTAAAATCGCCGTTCCAAAACCAAAAAACAATTGTTCCCGATTTTCAAATCTTTAAACCATTTGAACACCGTGATTCCTCCTTGATGATTGTTCCATTGATAACGCATAAATCCGTCTTTTTTATACATCCGGTCATTCAATTAATCTCTTTATATCTCAACCTCCCTCTTTCATAAGCATTATCCTTATCTAAGAAGGCCTTCTTTGAAAACTTAAAAAATAAAAAATCAATAAATTCCTATACTTAGTAAACAATCCAATCACGTAATGATTTACCATATCTAACTTATTTTATCGGAATAATTCGACATTATCTGAAGGATTTTGACAAAAATTACAATTTTGTAACGGATCTGTGGATAACTGATTGTTGCCCATCCCAGATCACACTTACGACATTACGCCCTTTAGTACATCTATTAACTTCACTGCCATTCAAGGCCCAGAACGACGTAGCCCACATTTATAACTTATTGCCCTCTATCGGGAACGATGTACCGAACCCCGGGACAGCGAATATAATAAAACGAAGCAAAATTTTGGAACAAGAGGTTGGCATTATGAAACGGGCATTGGTATTGGCGGGAGGAGGCTCCCGGGGAGCCTTTGAATGCGGAGCCATTGATTTCTTAGTCAATGAAGCGGGTCTGGATTTTGATATCTTCCTGGGGTCCAGTGCGGGCGCATTAAATGCCGCCGTCCTCGGATCCGCCCGGAATTACCGGGAGCTGGTCAAACAAAGCCGGGAACTTCGGGAACTATGGTTAAATATTCGGGGGAACCGTTCCATCTACAACTCATCGAAATTCGGTATTATCAATCTTTTACTGTATGACGCCTTACATAATCCGGTAGGCCTCCGCCGGCTTTTGGCCGAACATGTTGATCCTGCCCGGTTATGCAGTAATCCGTCGAAATTCATTAAGGTCGGGACCGTAGCCATCGAAACCGGCGAATTATTCTTCGCCGACAGCCGTTGCCGGGAGAGCGAACCCCATCTTCGGGATTACATCCTAGCCAGCGCCAGTATTCCGGTATATTTCCCTCCGGTTAAAATCGACGGAAAACATTGGTATGACGGCGGGCTTCGCGACATTACCCCTCTGGGTGCCGCTTTTGAGGAATGCCCGGATGAGATTGTGGTGATATTGACCTTCCCGGTTAATCAGGATTTGGAACCGGTGTTGCCGGAAGTCCGCTATCGTGGCCCGTTCCATGCCTTACTGCGGGCATTCAATATTCTCACCAGCGAAATCAGCGCCAATGATCTGCAATATGCCCGGGTCATCAATAAGCATACCCGTCTTTTCCCCGGAACGCGGCGCATTCCGATTCGGATTATCTCTCCTTCAAATGCGCTTGCCGGAGAGCTGTTAGAGTTCGATCCGGAGATTATCCGTGAGAATATCAAAAAAGGCTTCGAGGCAGCCCGTAACCTTTTATTCCAATCCAAACCGGAAATATTGAAAATTTAGCAATTTATCAAATCCGGTCTCAATACAGACCGGATTTTCCCATGTAAAGCAGCTGCTTTTACAAACTATATTTTTCCTAAACGCAGCGGGACAGCCGCAACCTTTTACTCCAATCAAAACCGAAAACATATCACCCGGTTTCAATGACAGAAACCGGGCGATATTAACTATACTAAATCTCAGCTAACACAGCCACTTCATCATCATTCAACAACTTTTCGCAGTCCAGTAATAAACTGACTTTATTATCAACCTTGCCGATGGCTTTGATATAACGGTTTTGGGCCTTATTCACCTGAGGCGGGGGCACGATATCCTCATCCGGAATAGTAAGCACTTCTGACACACTGTCCACGATTAATCCGATGGAAATCTCGCCGATGTCCACCACAATCACACATGTTCGGTCGTTATACTCTTTAAACTCTTTATTAAACCGCAGCCGGACATCCATCACCGGTATAATCTTGCCCCGTAAATTGATAATCCCTTTGATATAAACCGGCAGTTCCGGAACTTCGGTAATGGCCTGAATCCCGATGATTTCAGTAACATACCGGATCTCGATGCCATAGACTTCATTACCGACAACGAAGGTAAGGTACTTTCCTTTTTGCGTATCCTCCTCTTCTATCCCAAAGTTTTTATCCTGTATTTCCGCCATATCCTTACCCCTTTCTGAATTTTTGCAATGCTTAAATACCTCAAAACGATACCGGTTTGATATAAAAACCCGTTTGATAACCCGGGACCACCGGCCCCGGGTTATTCATTGCTCTATAACGTTTTACTTTGAACCGGTTCAACTTATGTTTTGTGCAGAATGGTAAAGGGATCAATATTTGTCAAAGTCATTTAATACGATGCTCCCTTTAGACGAAGCCGCTGCTAATTGAACCGCAGGCTGCAGGGAAGATAGCTCCACCCCATACATATTTTTGATACGGAATTTGCCAACCAACGTTTTAAGGTTCATAGCCTGGCCGGACAGTTCCTCACTGGCCGCAGCACTTTGTTCAGCTGTAGCCGTATTGGATTGGGTAACTTGCGATACCTGAGCGATACCTTGATTGATCTGGGCAATACCGGTAGCTTGTTCATTGGAAGCCACAGCAATTTCTCCGATCAAGGCCGTGGTCTTGGCAACGCTTTCCACGATCTCATTCAAAGCAACTGCCGTTTCATTGGCGATCTTCGTCCCAATCTCCGCTTTCTTGATGGACCCTTCGATCATGGCCGTGGTCTCTTTCGCTGCATTAGCGCTTCTTGCAGCCAAGTTGCGGACCTCTTCGGCCACTACCGCAAAGCCTTTGCCGTGTTGCCCGGCTCGGGCCGCTTCAACCGCTGCATTCAAGGCCAGAATGTTCGTCTGGAACGCGATCTCGTCGATGACTTTGATGATCTTGGCGATATTGGCCGACGATTGATTGATCTCTTCCATGGCCGAGAGCATCTCTTTCATCTGGCTGTTCCCTTGTTCGGCTTTCTCTTTGGCATTGAGAGCCAATTCATTCACTTGATTGGCGTTGGCTGCATTCTGACGGGTCTGGGCTGCAATCTGGGAAATAGATGCTGTAATCTCCTCCACGGTGCTGGCTTGTTCAGCGGAACCTTGTGACAAAGCCTGACTGGATTCGGATACCTGACGGGAACCGGCAGCCACTTGTTCAGCAGCTCTATTTAATTCAGTCAAGATCTCATTAAAGGACCGAATCACATGGTTGAGCGACGTTTTAATATTGACAAAATCTCCTTGATAATCCCCGGCAATCTCCACATCCAAGTTACCGTTGGCCATCTCCGTCAGCACTCTGGAAATATCGTCGATATAACCTCGGAGGTTTTCAATGGTCAAGTTGAGTGAATCCTTAAGCAGGGCATGGTCTCCCTGATAATTGCCACGAACGGCTACCTGCAGGTTTCCTTTGGCCATCTCCTGAAGAACTTCAGAGGCTTCCATCACCGGTTGGATCACTGCATCCAGAGTTTGGTTGATGCCTTCGACGATCTGCCGGTAACCGCCTTGGAAATGGTCCGCCCTGCCCCGGGTGGTCAATTGGCCCGCAATAGCCGCCTGGCTCAGCCGGCCGGTTTCAGATACTATCTCCTGCAAAGTGTCAACCACCCGCTTTATACTGAGACTTTGAACATCCTTGTCAGAACGTTCTTTGACAGTGACTGACGAATCTCCGTTAGCGATCCGGTTCAAAATTTCAGCCTGTTCCCGGATATTAAGTACCATGGCCTGAAATGCCTGATTCAGCTTACCAAGTTCATCTTTACTATCAATCTCAATATTCACGTCAATATCGCCGACAGCCAACTTATCAGCGGCTTGACTTAGATTTTGAATATTTCTGGTAATGTACCTGGTGATCACAACCGCCACAAAAGCACCCAAGATACAGGATATAATACTTCCAAAGACCAACAGCAACCGATTCATATCCTGAAGCTTTTTCATTGTTGCACTGTGTTCTTCCAAAAGCTCTTCTTCGATCTGCACGCATTTAGCGATTAGCTGACGAACTTCTTGCAATTTTTTATTACCCAATGCTTTACCTGCAAGTTCTATTAAATCGTCCATCGAACCGTTGCCTTTGGAAATCTCCCGGCGCATCTCGATAGTACTATTGACAAACTCTTCCCATTGCATTACACCCACTTTAATCTGTTCCATTAATTCCTTTATTTCCTGAATTTCCGTTGTTTCAACAATCAATTTAAAATTAGACTCATATGACTTTTTACCCATGTTAAATTGGTCCAAAAGATTATCTGTGCCAGACAATCTAAACCCACGTTGAGCGCTTTCCATTTCAGTCAGCGCCAATACCATATCATCCAGATAACCCATTATTTTATAGATAAAAATATTCTTTGCCACAACCTGTTCACATCGGGAAGTATTTATAAATACAATGGTCGACAAGATAATTAAAATCAAAAGCACTGCTCCAAATCCCAAAAACAATTTATTCCCTATTTTCAAATCTTTAAACCATTTAAACATCGAAACTCCTCCTTGATGATGATTGCTCCCTGATGTTACACAAAAAATTTTTCCCTTGAAACCAGTTTCTCTCCCCCCGCCTGTAATTGAGATTCTATTGCAAAGGCTACCACGGCAAGGTGGCTACCCTTCCATAGTCAGAACTATCAGCAACTTTTTTAAATATATCTGATGAATTCGGCCGGAACTCAGTTCATGCTATTCATCTCCGAGATTTCAACTTAATAACGCTTTACCATCCAATCATTTAATCGTTAAAATTCGACAATTCATAATGTTTTTTGTCGATTTTTAAATGTTTCGTAATTGATTTGTAATGTTTTTTCTTGATATATACATGTTTCCCACGGTTTTACCAATTGCAGTTTAACCCCAACATTATGTACCGGGATTAATAAGCGTACCCGCCGTTTCTCGCGCCTTCAACGCGGAGAACAGAAGGAATTCAATCCCGAAATTACCGAAAAATATTAAAAAAGGTTACGAGGCAGCCCGTAACCTTTTATCCCAATCCAACCGGAAATATCGATGATTCAGTTTTCTCCATCCGGATTGATGATAACTGAAAAATTCATTCACAACTGTTGAACCCGAATCAATATTTTTCAAAATCAATATCATTTAAAACCATATTACCTTTGCAGGGACAGCCGCTGCCGGTTGAACCAAAGGCCGCATTGGACCGGCTCTTCCATAATTTGAATCATCCATAAATCCCAAGTTAAATTGCTTACTATTTAATTATTTCGGAATATTTCGACATGACATCATATAGTAACCAAAAAACTCCCACGCATGTGGGAGTTTTTTGGTTGATTGTTTGGTTAACCCGCCTAGGCAGCGTTGATAGCTTATAATAAACTGACAGCGACTTTCACGACAACTTTTTTCACCGGGCTGCTGCTGCCGGCGATACATCCGGGCCGATGGACGTCTTCCGGGAAGAAGATGGCATATTCGCCTTTGTTTAAGATGATCGACGATTCATCTTTCACATCGTTCTCATAAATCAACATATCTTTTTGGGGTTGTAAATCTTCTTTCAACGTTGCCGCAGGGCCAAGGGGGGCAAATCCCAACATCTCGGTCCCTTCGGCGATGTATTGGATATCAATATACTTGACATGGGCTTCCGGTTTCTTTTCAGACTTGGGAGCGGTCTGATATTCCTGCACCAAGGCAAAGAGCTTGTCCCCGTCCAGCTCATATTTGCCGACGTCCACTTTTGAAAAATCGGTGTCTTTGAGGTATTTTAACCCCTTCACCAACCCGGCCGGCAACCATTTCTGATCCTTTTCCAAATTCTCAATTTTACCAACGATCATCGACGTTCCCTCCTGTTATTTTGTAATTAACTAATTATGGGTAACGGGCATTAGGTACTGGGCGCTGGGCCCTCGGTAATGGTAGGAACGCCGATGCGTTCCCTCCATGGTCCAGAACCTAGAACCTGGTCCCTCGGACCCATTTGGTATTTATTTTTTCTCCAGTCCCGCCTTATAATAATTGATCAAGCTTCCGGCCAGGATAATCTCCCGTTCGTCTGCGCTCAAATTGGCCAACTTCAATTGGACGGGCACTTTGCGTCCGTCATCCTCAATGATATACCCGGTGATCTCCTCTGCGCCGGAATGAACCGCTTCCCGGATTCCCGGAATAAACAGATATTTGTCCAAAACGATTTTGGCCACATCTTCGGCATCGATGGTAAAGGGCAACATACCCCAGTTGATCAGGTTACTCCGGTACCGTTTGGTAGCGTATTCCACCGCAATATTTGCCCAGCCTCCCAGGACCTTTTGGCAAGACGCCGCCTGCTCCCGGGCGGAACCGTCGCCCGGCTTCATCGCGAACACCAGGCTCCCAATCCCGGTCCGGCTTAACATGGTAAAGACTTCATCCATGGTGGGCTGTTCTTTCTCAATCAACGGTACAAACAGGCGTCCCAATTCGGTCGACTGCGGTTCCCGGACCGTTCCTTCTTCCAACAACCGCTGCCGTTCCAACTCCAAGGCCTGGGCCGCTTTGGCCTTCCCCACATATTCCGGAACCTTACGGGACAGGGCAAACTCCGCCAGTTTCAACGGATTGGACCGGTAGGAAGAAGTTTCGCCCGACGGAATCAATTCATCGGTGGTGGTCACCGGATCGTGAATCACCGCCGCGATCTTCAACAGCAGATTATCGGTTAATGCGGACATCTTCGGCCAGTCCACGATATTGGGGCCAAATTTCAATTCCTTCTCCGGCTGCGCTTTTCCGAAGCCTTGATAGACCCGGTTGTCATAGACCCGTTTGTCGAAATGATAGGCCACATGGGAGACGGAAGAAACCATCTCCGTCGCCGGGGTTAACAGGCCGCCGTTGGCCGCCGTGGCAGCAATGGACCGGGCGTCCATCAGCGCCACCGAAGCGATTTGGCCGTTAGCCGGCTTTGAGCCTTCCCGGTTGGGGAAGTTCCGGGTGGTATGCCGGATGCTCAAACCTTCATTGGCCGGAACATCGCCTGCACCGAAGCAAGGACCGCAGAACGCCGTCCGGAAAGTGGCACCGGCAGTCATCAACCGGGCAGCCACGCCGTTATTCACCAATTCCAGATTAATCGGTTGGCTGGCCGGATAAACGCTCAACCAGAATTCGCCGCTTCCCAGCGAACGGTCGCCGATGATCTCCGCCATAGCGCAGATATTTTCGAAAGTCCCTCCGGCACAGCCGGCCACCACGCCCTGATCCACTTGCAAACGGCCGTCACGAATCTTCTGGCTGAGCTTAAATTGGAGTTTCGGGTTGTCCAATTGTTTTTGGCCTTCCGCTTCCACCTCTTTCAAGATTTCAGCCGCATTGCTGTTAACTTCCCGGATGGTATAGGCATTGCTCGGATGGAAAGGCAAGGCGATCATCGGTTCGATCTTCGACAAATCAACCCGGACCACACCGTCATAGTAGGCGACCTTCCCAGGCTCAAGCTTGGCATAGGCCTCCGGCCGGCCATGAATTGCAAAATATTCCCGAACCTGTTCATCCGTTTTCCAGATGGAGCTTAAACAGGTGGTTTCCGTGGTCATCACATCAATGCCATTACGGTAATCCACAGTCAGGTTGGCCACGCCCGGACCGACGAACTCCATCACCTTATTTTTAACAAAGCCGTTGGCAAACACGGCCCTGATGATAGCCAAAGCCACATCCTGCGGGCCGACGCCCGGAACCGGCCGGCCTTCCAGATAGACGGCGACCACACCCGGGTATCGAATATCATACGTCCGCTCCAACAACTGTTTGACGATCTCCGGGCCGCCTTCGCCCACTCCCATGGTACCCAAGGCACCGTACCGGGTATGGCTGTCGGAACCCAGGATCATCCGGCCGCAACCGGCCATCATCTCCCGCATATATTGATGGATAACCGCCTGGTGGGCAGGTACGAAAATTCCGCCATACTTCTGGGCGGCAGACAAACCGAACACATGGTCGTCTTCATTGATGGTACCGCCCACTGCGCATAAACTGTTATGGCAGTTGGTCAAAACATACGGCACGGGAAACTGCTTCAAACCGCTGGCCCGAGCCGTCTGAATGATACCGACATATGTGATATCATGCGAAGCCAACGCATCAAAACGAAGCTTCAACTGAGTCATGTCCCCAGACAGATTGTGGGCTTTCAAAATCGAATAAGCAATCGTGTTCTGCCGAGCCACCGCCGGATCCAGCTGTGCGGCATCCACTGAGCCTCCGCCCGTCTCCGCCAGTTTGGCATTGACTTCGTCCGCGGTCACATTGCCGTGATCTTCAAGAAGGACTTCCCCGTTCAGCAGGTAAGCGCCATTGCATCCCAATAATTCAACCACAAATATCCCTCACTTATTCTACAATTTGCAAAAATCCAGATATATATCAAAATTATCCCAATGTTCATTAAAACATTTTGACACCGGTGTGTCAAGCTATACAGTCACCCGTTTCGATTCGTCACACTGGATCTTTTTTTCCGAACCATCCATGTACGTATGAAGGACCACCGGCCCTCCCCATAATTCCACCAAGTATTTCAAAGTTTCACAGGCCGAATGGAAGTCCAATTCCCGGCCGTCATATTCATGACGCAAGATAAGGCATTTCTCTTTTTTTACCATATCGATCACTTCGATGACGGGTACGGAACCCAGCCCCACCGTTAAGCTCAATGTATCCCGGATTTTCTCCCAACCTTTCTCGTCCGCAATCTCCGTCACCACCGCCCGTTCCTCTTCAACCAGGTATTCAAAGAGATGCAACTCCTGACACAGCTCCCGGGTGAGATAACGACGAATCAGCGAACGATCATTTTCCAGGCTGCGGACTTCAAACAGCTTCTCCCGGCCGTAACGCCGCTCAACGTCCATGAGAACGGTAAAACCTAAATGATAAGGATTCAGCCCGCCGAAAAGAGGCCGGATCACCTGATGATGATATTTTAGGAATTCCCAGTGCATCTCCGGGGGAAGCTCCAGCCGGTTCAGGATCCGGTAATGCCAGTAGCTGGCCCAGCCTTCATTGAGTATTTTCGTTTCAATCTGCGGGACAAAATAGGCCGTTTCACTTCGGACAATTTGCAGCACATCTTTCTCCCATTCGCTTAACTCGCCGTACTCCAGGATAAACCCGAGCAAATCAGGCTCCGGCTCCAATGGAATCCGCGTCAGGTCCGGCGGCTCAATTTTCCGTCTTGCCTCCGGATCGGATTCCTTAGCAAGCCTCGATTCATACGCATCCTTCAATTTTTGTTTTTGCGCTTCGCGGCTGAGAGGCTTCTGACTAAGGGAACGGTTACATTGATACCGGAGAGCATGGGCGGCGTCCAAAATCCTTTCCACTCCGGCGTACCCGATGGTGGGATCCTGGATATACCCCCGAATCCGGTCGGCATGGTTTTTAAAGGTTTCTCTCACCAACTCCGGCCGGGTTCCCTGAAACATCCGGTTGTTCTTGAAAAAATCATTATGGCCGTATACATGGGCCATGGTCAGAATCTGCAACAGCAAACTGTTGTCCCGCATCAAATAGGCCAAACAGGGATTGGAATTGATCACCATCTCATAGGGCAACCCGCTCAAATTGTAACGGTACAACGTATGCAACCGATCAAAGGCCTTGCCGTAACTCCAATGGGGATAATGGCTGGGCATGCCCAGATACGCTTCATAACCCAGCATTTCCTCATAAGAACAAATCTCAAATTCGGTATCGAAAAAATCCAGTCCTTCCTCATGGGCGACGGCTTCAATGCGCTGATTCCATCGGGCCAATCCGTCAAGCGTCACATCACTCATGGCGTCCCTCCCGATCCAACATTCCCCGGAGTGCCAGCCAGACATCCTCCCGGTCGTCTATGGTCACCAGTGCAAAATTGGGTTCATGGATCGCCTCCTTATACAGCCCCCGGATCGTGCTGTAACCGGTCATAATCTCCCCATATCCGAACAGATTGCAGGTTTTGCATAATTGGATCGCCAACTCCACGGCCTTGGCGTTATCTTCCTCCCAATTGTCTCCGTCGCTGCAATGGAAGGCGTAAATATTCCAGTCCTGGGGTGGATAGCGTTCCGCGATGATTTCCAACGCTTTCTGATATCCGCTGCTGATATAGGTACCGCCGGATTCGGCTTTATGGAAAAACTCATCTTCCGTCACTTCTTTCGCTTCCGTACTGTGCGCAATGAAGACCACTTCCACATAGACATATTTCAAACGGATAAATTGATACAGCAAATAATAGAAACTGCGGGCCAAATACTTTTTGGTCTGGTCCATGGAACCGGACGTATCCATGATACAGATGACCACCGCATTGGATTCCGGTTTGACCGTCTCCCGCATCCGACGGTAACGCAAGTCTTCCTCCCGAAAGGGAAAACGCTTGGGTTCCTCTTCGTCAACGGCCTCCTCCGATTGCACCCGTTTGAAATTTTGCTGCCGTTTCAGCTTCTCAATAACAGCTCTCTTCTTGGCCAACCGGGGAGGCGGGCCTTTCCGTTGATACCCTTTCACTTTGCGGTTGGCCACCGTTTTCAATTCGGCCAGCTTCCGGCGTTCGATGTCCGGCAGGTTTAAGTCGTCAAACAGATAAGCGATTAACTCATCCAAGGTGATCTCGGTTTCATAGATGTCCTCTCCGGGCTCGTTCCCGGCGGACGGTCCCAGCCCTTTCACCTGCTTTCCCCAGCCTTCGCCCAGAATATCTCCGCGCCTTTCGCCGCCGGAACCGCTGCCGACCCCCGCCTGGTTTTTGCCGTAGATAAATTGATATTCTTTCAATCCCCGAATGGGAATTTTAATCTTCTTATTGCCGCTATGCCCGATGATGCTTTCTTCAGAGATAATTTTGCCGATATTTTTCTTAATGGACTCTTCCACCAACTGCCGATGGCGCCGCCGGTCTTCCGCCGCCCGTCCCGAATCGCCTGGAGATTCCCGAAAAACGGCCATGCTCTCACCTCTTTTCCAGCTTCGGATCCATCGGCCTAATCTTTCCACAGATTATTAGCTGCATATTTCAGAACCACGTTGCAGCAATGGTCGCAGTACCCGTTTTGTTTCATCTCCGCCACCATCGCCTGATACTTCTCATTTTCCTCCTTATCCCGGACTTTGGTCTGGGTAATCACCCGGGACAATTCCCGGACCGCCGTGGTCAGTTTCTTCTCGATGGCCACTTTTAACGGTTCATAGCTTTCATATTCCAGTTTCCCGCCGTTTCGCAACACATAAAGCATATAGGCTGCTACATCCTGCCGGAACCCTTTGGCTGCCGTCCCGGTGATCCCGATCTGTTCTTCGATAGACTGGAGGAAGCGCTCATCCGGCTCCAGCTCTTCGCCGGTATTCCGGTCTTTGATTTTAGTCCGGTTGGCATAGGCCTCCGCATGGTCCAAATAATTATTGAACAGATCCTGGGCCTGTTCCCGGTAACCATGAATAAAGGCTTTTGTCACTTCCAACTCCAAGATCCGGTGATACTCTTTTCTCAGGATATCCTGTAAAAAGACTAAATAGCGCTTCCGTTCTTCCTCCGGAACGGACAATTCTTTGACCGCTTTGACCAACGTATCCAAAATCGCCAGCGGATTGATGCAATTATTTTCCGATTCCGCCAACGCCGTATCCAACGCTTTCATAATGAAACGAGTCGATATGCCGGTCATTCCTTCCCGGTTTGTGGCTTCCTCCCGCAACTCGGCGATGTCCACCTTTTTCACATTGCCCTGTTCCAGAACTTCTTCCCCGTTATAAATCCGAAGCTTGGTCAGCGGGTCTACCTTGGACGAAGGCGTCAAGCGGGTCAATACCGCAAACATCGAGGCAATCTCGATGGTATGAGGGGCCAAATGCGCCCGAAAGCTGCTCTGTTTGAGCATTTTTTGATAGATCTTGATCTCTTCATTTAATTCCAGACAATAAGGGACTTCGATTTTGACGATCCGGTCCAGAATGGCCTCATTGGTATGGTCGGATTTGAATTTGTTCCATTCCGCCTCATTGGAATGAGCCACGATCACACCGTCAAAATAGATCATCGGCCCTTTCCCCGGGGAAGGGATGGCTTTTTCCTGGGTGGCCGTAATCATCGTATGCAAATATTCGATCTCGTTTTTAAATACTTCGATAAATTCCACGATGCCCCGGTTTCCCACATTAAAAGCGCCATTGAGCGACAATACCCTGGGGTCATCCTCGGCATACAGGTCCATCTTGGAAATATCCACCGATCCGATTAAAACCGACGTATCCTGATTGTTGGGATCCACCGGCGGAACCACGCCGATGCCTTTGCGCGAACGGATCGAAAATTCCACCGCTTCCACAGGCATCCGCTCATATTCACCGTTATATTCATATTTCAGGCGATAACGGCAATGGGGGCAAAGGTCGCCTTCGATCCGTACATTCAACATTTCCGAGAATTCTTTGCGGAGATGCTTGGGCACGAGATGCAACGGTTCTTCCCGCATGGGACAATCTTTAATGGCATAGATCGGCGGTGCTTCTTCCAAAGCCCGTTTTAACCGTTCCACGATAGAGGATTTGCCGGATCCCACCGGCCCTACCAGATATAAGACCTGGCGGGACTCTTCCCCGTGCATGGCCGCTGCATGAAAATAACGGACGATTTTCATCAATGTCCGGTCGATGCCGAAAAAATCCTGGCTGAAAAAGGCATATTTTTTAATAATCTCATTGCCATAAATCCTGCGCAACCTGGGATTTTCCTCGGTTTTTACCGTTTCGACCCCCGGTTCGGTAATCAAGCGATACAATCGTTCATGAGCCAACTGGGCCAGGCTAGGGTCCTTTTTCACCAGCTCCAAATAGTCAAGGAAGGTTCCCTCAAAACGCCGGGAAGCCCGTTCGGAACGGTCTTTCTTGATTAAATCCGCTAGATCGCGTGCTTCCATCATCATCCCTCCCCCAAAGTCGTTTCTTTACCAATATATTGTGAAACATCCCCCTTCAGTCACTGCTTATGGTTTATTTTTAGAAAAACATTCAAACCGGAGGCATACCGTCAGCCCGTCAAAAAAAGAAATACCCGGAAAAACCGGGTACTTCGCGGATATTTTCCGGGCTTGGCCGGGCCCTTTATCCCTGATACTTTTTGAGAAATTGCCCAATCTTGGTCGACGGGTCAAACAGAGCACTGATGGAACGGTCATGGTTCAAGAGGTCGATCAGATAGGCGATAAACTCGGACATATCCACCGACACATACCAGGGTTCATTGAGCACCTCTTCCCTCTGATAGGTCAGATTGGTGCCGTAAACCCGGTGGATCACCCCATCCTGATAAGCCTGGCGGAATTTCTCGATCCCTTCCACAAACAAGGCAAAGGTTACAGCGATATATATCCGTTTGGCCTTACGCCGTTTGAGTTCTTTGGCAATATCCAACGTGGATTCTCCCGACGAAAGCAGATCATCCACGATCAATACATCTTTGCCCTCCACATTTTCGCCCAGGTATTCATGTTGAATAATCGGATTTTTCCCGTTCACGATGCGAGTATAGTCTCTCCGCTTGTAAAACAGGCTGACATCCAACCCCAAGATGCTGGCATAATAGATGCTTCGGCCCATTGCCCCTTCATCAGGGCTGACCACCAACATCTTCCCACGGGCGATTTCCAAGTCCCGTTCATTTTCCACGATGGAACGGATGATTTGATAGGTGGGAAGCAGATTATTGAACCCGGTCAAAGGAATGGCATTCTGGACCCTGGGGTCATGGGCATCAAAAGTAAAGATATTGTCGACGCCGAGACGTTCCAGCTCCTGCAAGGCCACAGCGCAGTCCAAAGATTCCCGGGACTGGCGGCGATGCTGCCGTCCTTCATACAGCAAAGGCATAATCACCGTAATGCGCCGGGCTCGTCCGCCGATGGCGGATATCACTCGCTTAATATCTTGAAAATGATCGTCGGGACTCATGGGGCATTCCATGCCGTACATGGTGAATGTGCAATGATAATTGCCGACGTCAGCGATGATATACACATCATAGCCCCGCACCGTCTCCCGGATCACCGCCTTCCCTTCACCCGTCTCAAACCGGGGACAGTCGCTGGAAATAATAAAAGAATCCCGTAACAAGCCGTGAACTGCGGCATGTTCGGGATTGTTCTCCACAAATTTGCGCCTTTGTTCGATTAACCGGCGGTTAATAGCCGCCGCGATCGTTTGACTTCCCGGCAATGCGATGATCCCCAAAGGCGCCACCGGCGGATTGTCAAAATAAATCTTTTCCCAGTCTGTTGAATTCACGCAGTTCACACTCCTTATGAAGTCCTTGGTTCCCGGTTCTAGGTTCAAGGTACTGGACGATGGATGGAACGCGCCGCGTTCCTACCTAAACTAAACCTAATATCCAGTACCCGGCAGTATCTCGGATCATTACCTAGAACCAAGTACCTAGCACCTATAACCCAAATTTCGATACTTCTATATTCTGGATTCTGTCTTCTAAACTAAAGCTCCGTCCGTTTGGCGATGGGCATCCGGCGGCCGTTGCCGAAGGCTTTGGAGGTGACCTTCAGCCCCGGAGCGGCCTGACGCCGTTTAAACTCATTCCGGTCTACCGTCCGAATCACCCACTTGACAGTCTCTTCATCAAAACCGGCCCGGATAATCTCCGCCGCAGACCATCCTTCCTCAATATAATACTGTAGAATTTGATCTAAAACCGGATAGGGCGGCAACGTATCCTGATCCCGCTGGTTGGGCCGGAGTTCGGCGGATGGGGCCTTTTCAATGATGGCCCGTGGGATAATTTCCCGTTCCCGGTTGATATATTCGCACAATTCATAGACCAAGGTTTTGGGGACATCGGAAATTACACTCAAACCGCCGCTCATATCGCCATACAGGGTACAATATCCCACCGCCATCTCGCTTTTATTCCCTGTGGACAACGCGAGATACCCCAATTTATTGGAGAAAGCCATCACAATATTGCCCCGGATCCGGGCTTGGATGTTCTCTTCCGTCACATCCGCCGCTTTTCCTTGAAAATGAGGTGACAAGGTCTTCATATAGGATTCAAAAATATCGGAGATCGGGATCACTTCGAAACGAATCCCCAGGTTTTCAGCGAGTTTTCGGGAATCGTCCACGCTTCCGGCAGACGAATAGGGCGAAGGCATGGTGACTCCGAATACATTCTCCTTCCCCAGCGCTTCCACAGCCAGGCAGCAGACCAGCGCCGAGTCGATCCCGCCGGAAAGGCCCAAAACCGCCCCTTTGAAACCGCATTTCCGCAAATAATCGCGGAGCCCCAAAATCAGGGCCTGATAGACGGCTTCAACTTTCGGCAGGGGCCGGTAAAGGCACTCCGCTTTCTGAGAAGCCGTGTCAAATGTGGTCACAAACTCTTGGAAAAACGGGGCCAAGACCAGGGGGGAACCGTTGGCGTCAAAAACCATGCTGCCGCCGTCGAAAACCAATTCGTCATTGCCGCCCACTTGATTGACGAAAACCATGGGGATGCCATGTTTGCGGGCATGGGTACGAATCAGTTCATACCGCAGTTCCGCTTTGCCGATTTCAAAAGGGGACGCCGAAATATTAATGAGCAGGGTAGCCCCCAGTTCGGCCATGCGGGCCACCGGATCCATGGCATATATCCGGCGTTCCGGCCACAATCGTTCGTCATTCCAGGCATCCTCGCAGATGGTAATCCCCAAAATTTCGTCTTTAAAAGGAACAACAGCAGTTCTGGCAGCCACATCAAAATGGCGGGCTTCATCGAAAACGTCATATGTAGGCAGTAAAGTCTTTGCCTGTTTAAAAAGGATCTCGCCGTCCGCAATCAGCACCGCCGCATTGACCAGACCTTTGCCCACGACTGCGTCATTGGGCAAAGGCGCTCCTACCAAAATCCCGGTCCCGGGATATTCTTTCGACAATTTGCAAAGATCCCGAAGGGCCGTCTCCACCCGGGCGATGAACCAGTCCCGTTCCACCAGATCTTTCGGCGGATACCCTACCAAAAAAAGTTCAGAAAAGATGATCAAGTCCGTATCCCATCCATGTTGTTCCAGGGTCCGGGCCACGTGTTCCAGATTGCCACGGATATCTCCGACCACCGGATTTAACTGTGCCAATGTAAGTTTCATCATGCCCCTCCGGATGCTGCATATCAAAAGCTGAACCGTTAACGATAAATAAATAGAATATCCCCCTCGGACGGGGGTTATGATTTTTAGTCTTTATTTCGCTCCGTTATTGCCGAATCCTCCATAACGATATTTATTTTTCTGTTACATACGGGGCAATGATCTCCTTTCACCAAAAATCGAGCCTGGTATCCTTCCCGCTCGACCCAAGCGATTTTGCAATCCGGGCAATGGGTAACGTTGATCCAACGGTCCATATTCCCGAGATAAACATATCTCAAATAAGCGGAGGCAATGGTATATGCCCGTTCCATGGTGGATACCGGCGTCGGCGGGAGATTAACCCGACCGTTCGGAAAATATCTGGACAAATGCAGCGGAATTTCCGGACTAATCCGGGCCACCCAGTTGGCCAAGGCTTCGATGGTTTCGGGACTGTCGTTTTCTCCGGGGATGATAAGCGTGGTTAATTCCACATGGGTCCGTTCCGCCGCCGCCTGGATGTTCTCCAGGACCGGAGAGATCTTCCCCCGGCACAACCGTTGATAAAAGGCTTCCGTAAATCCCTTCAAATCGATATTCACCGCATCGGTCCATTGCAATAACATCTCCCAGGGTTTCGGATTGAGAAACCCGTTCGTAACCAGCACGTTTTTAAAGCCGGCTTCCCGGACGGCCGGCATGAGCTCAGTCAAATACTCAAACCACACCGTCGGTTCGGAATAGGTGTATGCCAGGCCGATATTGCCTTGGGCCTGGTGGGTGACCCGGACCAACCCCAACATCTCCTCCACGGACACCGGCTTGGTCTGAGCCTCTTCCCGGGAAATATGCCAATTTTGACAGAAAGCACAGGACAGATTGCATCCGATGGTCCCCACGGACAATATGAGCTTTCCGGGATAAAAATGATATAAGGGTTTTTTCTCAATGGGGTCCAGCGCCATACTGGATACCAAGCCGTAATTCCGGGAAACGAGACGACCCTCCCGATGCTGGCGGACCCTGCAAAACCCGATTCTCCCCTCAGGCAACTCACAGGCCTGCGGGCATAATTCGCATATCACTTTACCTGCCTGCGTCTTCCGATAAAACTTGGCTTCTTTGGTAACCCTCACTGTCATTCCATCATATCTCCTGTGACGGCCGTTGAATTATCGCCGCCTAATAATATCGAACCACTTCAAACCGCTGCAGCTGCACGGGCTCATCCGGACCGATACCGGCTTTCCGGCGGGCAATGGCCACCTGTTCTTCAGCGGTATCTATCCCCTCCAAGTCGGGGAGCAACAATCCCCTGCGTGAGCCGCAGCTGACGATTACTCCGTACCGTTTGGGATCCAACGCACGCATATCGGTGACAGGCTCCGCCGGTTTTAAAACGTCCACACTGTACACCAAATTCTCCAGTTCGAATGCTTCAACCGGGTCGAAACGGGGATCCCGGGTCGCCGCAGCAATCGCATTATGGGTAACTTCCTCAATGATATCGTCCTGAGTGGGCTCGGTGGTTCCGATACACCCCCGCAGTTGGCCGTGTTCTTTAATGGATACAAAGACCCCGCTTTTTTGCCCACGAAACTCCTCAAGGCCTTCGGGTTCAGGCAGTTTTTCCCCTGAAACATAGGCCTCCACCACTTTTCGGGCATACCGAACCAAAGCCGACTCCCGGGAACGCCGTTCTTCCACTCTGGCCCGGCGGGCGTCAAACAAAGCCCGTTGCAGGCTTGGCCGTTTTCCCCGAATTTCAAAAGAAGCGACCGCGTACCCTACGCCGAACGGCCCTTCATAACTGTGGACTTCTCCCTGAAAATCCAGGCCGTCCAAGGTTCCCAGCAACATAATGACGCTCCGGAAACCGCATTCGGCCGCTTTCTCCAGCCAATGCGGATCCATTTCAAAAAATGGTAAAACGTCATTTCCCTTAATAAGTTCCACCAATCGCCGGTCAAATTCCTCCCCCTCCGGACGATATCCGGCCGGAGCTCCCGGTTTCAGGCAATGGGAAAGGTCGCCGCTGGCAATCACGGCCACTCGTCGCCTCAACCCTTCCGCCGCTTTGGCCACCACCGCCCCAAACTGATAGAGTTCTTCCAAAGACAAGTAACTCAAAGGAATAATGACTAACTTCACATGCTCGAACCAATCCTCCCGGAAGAAGGAGAGAGGTGCCAGGACCCCATGATCCAGTCCTTTTTCCCGGCCACGGGAAGCTTCGGCCAGAGGCATCATATAGACCGGCAATCCGGCATTCCGCCCCAACTCCTCGATGGCTTCGGCCAACGGGAGATCATTTTCCCAATGCCAGCTCCGTTTCAGGCCAAAACGGCTCAAATCGCCGCTAAACTTCCGGTCCCCGTAGACAATGACCGCATCCCGGTACACCGTACCGTGAGGAGTAAAAATGACCACCGTATCCGGCTTGCTCTCTTCCAGCTTTCGGGCAACCGTCCGCATGGCCGCCCGGGTCTTTTCGATCTGTTGCAAATCGTCACTGCCGCCGATACCATCCACCATAATCGGAGGATGAGGCACCAGGATTCCCATGGTAATCATTGGATCACATCCTTCGGGTTGTATTCTAACTTCAATTGATACGTACCCTTTTCAGTCTGGAGGTTCCCCCACGGGGCAGTCGTCAGTTTAACCTGAAATCCGCGTAATTTCCAAACAACCGTGGTAACCCATCCCTGCCGCCGTTTGGAGGGACCCTGCAGATAGTCTTTTTCCCAAGCAAACCACTGCCATTCCAGAGTCCAATTTTTCGTGAAATAACGGGATAACTCCACCGTTACTTTCTTTTCGTTACGGCTCTTCGTGTCCGTTTCAAGCTCCGTTTCATCGTCATCCGGTTCCCACAAAAACGTATCCGTAAAATAGCGCAACTCGGAATAGCCGCATCTGGCCGCCAGTCGCCATTTTTTATTCCACTGCTGATACTCCAGGGTAAAATACCGGTTATCCTGTTCCGAATCAAATCCCCGCTCACTGGAGAGGACCCGGAATTCCCCTTTCCACCGCCGGTTCCTTTCCTGTTTATAGTTTAGCCAAAAGGTCCATTCTTCTTTCCAGTAATCCCGGGTCATACTGGTATCAAAGGGATAATCGGCCGTCGCTTCATGATACGTGACACCGGCCTTGAGTTTGGGCGTAAGTTCCTTCGATATCTCCTGCATCAAATCATATTTAAGGGATGTATAATATTTCCGCTCCGGATACTCCTTGTCCATCCGGTTAAGCCGCCATTTATAATTCCAATCCCGCCAGGCATACGTCACATATAATTGCTGGGCATTCCAATGATTTCGATAAGGTTTGCTGCTCACAACCCGGCCGGACTTGGACCCGGTATCGAGGCCCACATGCAGCCTCATCCCCTTCAGCGGTTTCCAGCGGTAATCCAACCCTACCTCGGTAACCTCATACCTGGGATTGAACTGATAATCCATATCGAGCCCCAGTCCCGGCACAAAGCGGGTAAATTCCAATTGAAATTTTGTGCTATGATACTGATCGGACTGTTCAGGAAAGGCCAGTTTATTGGAGAGGTCCATTTCCAACCAAGGCCACTTCACGTAAGAATCTATCCGTAACGTTTGGCGGAACGCTTCATCCTCCATCTCTTTAAATTCGAGAACGGCCTTTTCCACCGGCACCACCGTCGCCGCCCGACAGGGACCGGCCAGCAACAGCAAACATCCGAAAACCATCCAAGCAACTTTCATCTCACCAACTCCTACCTGATTCCATTTTCAGGTAGAATTCGGTGATATCCAAAAAATTCCTTTATTTGCCATGGAATTTTTTGTTAATTGTCCGATTATTCGGAGATCAAGTCAATCACATAATCCCAGATTTCATTGGCCGCATCGATTAAATCTTCACTGTCGACGGATTCGGGCGCGTCCAATAAGAGTTTCACTTCGTCCTCGATGGCTTCCAGCGAAGGCTCAAGCCGTTTACAGGCGGCAAACAACTGCTCCAAACCGCCGTCGGCATCCTCTTCATGCAAATGCAAAAAGGCCTTCAGCAACTGGGCGACGCCTTCGCGAAACTTTGCCGCGCTTTCAGCCCGGGAATGCTCTATCTCAGCTTCCGCCGCTTCAAACAGCTCATCGCCCCGCACGACCAATGACTCCACATATTCCAACGCCAACACTCCTTAAGCCCATATTTTCACGGACTCGCAGACATCCACATCCGTTCGGATGGATATTTCATCCTTCAATTTTATTATAACGTAAGAAATTCCACAAACAATGTGGAATTTCTTACGAAATTGAAAACCAAATTGCTTCGGTGTCCCGCAGAAACTGTCAAATCAATCTATTCAATAATCTCCGTCCCCTTTAGATAAAAATTGTCAAAATACAACGATACGGGATTATCATCTTCGTTGGTAGCATACAATCCGACTTGTTGCCCTTCTGAAAACCAATCCAAGGTACATTGATACACCTGATGTTCATTGATATAAAAAGTGGCATCGTTGCCCTCGATGACAACCTTCAGCCGGTTTACCGCATAATCCCTGCCATCAATATACGGCGCTGACACTTGCGAGGCTAATAATTGATACTCATGCAAACGAGTATTCCCGGGATAGCTACGGTGAATATAGAATTTTTGAAATCCAGGTTTCAGGGTAAACGTATAAATATTTCTATCATCACCGGATAAATCGACATTAAAAAACAATCCGCCGATAGCATTCTTCTTGTCTGGCCTCTGATTTTTGACATCCAATGCCATGATCAGATCACCTTTGAGTTTATGCGGAAATTTCATACATGCTATGAAATTGGAAGAATAGTCAATATTTACAAAATATTCCCCATTGCTATACCCAATCCTCGCCCCGCCAACAACCACAATGGGCCAACCGCTATTCGGATCGTTAAAGTCATCCATCACCTCGATAGGCTGGTATACCGGGCCCGTAGGAATCGGCACTTTTTCTCCGCCCCCTCCGCCACAGCCGGCCACAGCGATGATGAACAAGCATCCCAACAACCAAAGCCTGAAAGTTTTCCGTATCCGTTTCATCAGCTACCCTGCCTTTCGATAATCATTCTCGATTTTATATTCGGTAAATTTTTAGGTAATTCCTTACTAATATGGTTTAGTTATACAGAATGTCAGTCGTTATACAATTCCGGATAATAAAAGACCCCGGCCATTTCACCGGAGTCTCTGTTTTCATCTTGAATTTTTTACCGTTTAGCCCTATCCTTGCCGCCGCATTGGCACCGGCCACCGGGCGCAAGGCCGGGACGACGGTTTTTGTTGTTTTTCATCTTCTCGTTATAAACCTTCAGTTGTTCTGGAGTTAATACGGCCTTAATCTGCTCCTTCATCGTGTCGCGTTTCGTCCTCATCTGAATGCGTATGGCATTGACTTCTTTCGTCTTGGCATCGATGGCCGCCTGGTCCAGCGGTTTGGCCGCCCACAATTTGGCCAATTCCCGGTTTTTCTTCTGAAGGGCATAACGAAGATCAATCATATCCTTTTCATACTGTTGACGAATGGCCATAATTTTGTCTAACTGCTCTTCCGTCAATTTAAGTTCGGCAAAAAGCAGATTCCCTTTACCAGGGCCGGGTTTCCCCAACGGTTGCTGGGCTTTACCGAATGCCGCAAAGGATACCAGAGTAACCATTAAAGCTGTAATCAATGTAATCAGTACCGTTTTCTTCATACCTATCACTCCTTTATATTGATTTGTTTTTATCATACCGCCTAACTGTGAAACACTGATGAAGAAATTGTGGAGATTGTGTGGAGATTAATTTACAAAGACACCAAAAAAGGAATCCCCGCCGTATCAACGAATAAGTACAATTAACGGTCAGGTACACAATACACGGTTCACAGCGCACAGATATACTTAGGCATTAGGTACGAGAAATAAAAGTCGAATATTAGAGAATCCCAACCTACCATCTGTGAACGTGCACGGTGCACTATGTACTGTGCACCATGCCAGGCTCCCAAAACCTGACATCGAACCAAGGAGCACACAATGGCTAAGATCTTAATCATCGAAGACGAATTGAAGATTCAACAGATCGTCAAGGCCTACCTTGAAAAGGAAGGCTTCGAGGTGTTGACGGCCTCCGACGGGATTGCCGGATTGGAAGCGGTTAAAACCCAGGCTCCGGATCTGATCATCCTGGACTTGATGCTGCCCCGCCTATCGGGAGAGGACCTGTTGACCCAGGTGCGCCAGTCATCGGATGTGCCGGTGATTATCCTTTCGGCCAAAAGTTCCGAGGATGAGCGGATTTTTGGCTTAAACATCGGTGCCGACGATTATCTCGTCAAACCCTTCAGCCCTCGGGAGCTGGTGGCCAGAGTCTTCGCCCATCTTCGTCGCGTCAAACCGAAAACCGCCGAATCGTCCATCCTCTCCTTCAACCATCGGCAACTCGTCATTGACGACGTCAAACACGAAGTTTTTCGCGACGGAGAAGCCGTCAGTTTAACGCCGACTGAATATAAAATCCTGCTTTGTCTTTGCCGCAATCCCGGCCAGGTATTCTCGCGCAGCCAATTGGTGGAGAAAGTGCAAGGTTATCAATATAGCGGCTATGATCGGACCATCGACAGCCATGTGAAAAACCTACGCCAAAAGATCGAACCCCATCCGGAAGAACCCCGGTTCATTCTGACCGTATTCGGCGTCGGGTACAAGTTTGGAGGAGAACGGGATTGAAATCGCCCATCACCCGAAAAATAACGTTGATCATCATTCTGATCTCGTTCGGCAGCATTCTGATATCCGGATTATTCATTAACTTTTCCTTAAACCGGCAATTTCAAAAATATCTGTCCCGCGTCGAGACCGCCCGGGAAAACCAGGTCATCAATATCCTGGCCCAAATTTACCTGGAAAACGGAGGCTGGCCCCAACATCCCACCCTATTGGGCATGGGCCGCGACTTTTTCCTGGAACGGCTCTTCTATATCACGGACGCCGACGGAAACGTCGTGCTTTATACCCGTATGGGCATGCTCCGCCGCAACCAGCGTCCGGACCTGCTGAAGCCGCGCCCTATCGTCATCGGGGAAAAGACCGTGGGCACGGCATATTTCGGGAAAAGCCCGATGGAAAATGTCTTAACTCAGCAAAACGTCCTTTTCCGGCGTACCATCAACCGTTCCATCCTGCTCTCCATCATCGTCACCGGCTTGATCTCATTTGTTGTGGCCATCCTCTTTGGCCGCAGGCTCGCCAATCCGATCCGGGCCATGAATCGGACAGCCAAAGCCATGGCCAAAGGAAATCTGGATACCCGGGTCCGCGATCTTCCCCGGGATGAACTGGGTCAACTGGGCGAAAGCCTCAATACATTGGCCGACAGTTTAAAATACGTCCAGACATTACGCCAACAAATGACCGCCAACGTCGCCCATGATCTGCGCACGCCGTTGGCCACCATCCAAAGCCATCTGGAAGGGATGATCGATGACGTCATTCCTGCCTCCAATGACAATCTGGAATCATTGTTGGACGAAGTTAAACGCCTAAGCGGCCTGGTTGAAGATTTACAGGAAATCGCCCAGGCCGATCAGGCCATCCACCGTTTCACTCTTGAACCCATTGACCTGGAGGAATTTCTGTCCGTTCTTATCAATAAAAAAACTCCGCTGTTTGCGGAGAAAGGGTTAAACCTTCAATTCGTTTCCACCGGGCCGGTTCAACTGACCGGAGACCGTAAAAGCCTCAATAAAATCATGGACAATTTACTGTCCAATGCCCATAAGTACACGGCACCGGGAGGCCAAGTCACCGTCACTCTTTCCCACACCCCCGACAACGTCCACATCGAGGTTGCCGACACCGGAATCGGCATCTCCGAAACTGATTTGCCTTACATCTTCGAACGTTTTTACCGGACCGACCAATCCCGCAACCGGGAAAGCGGCGGCTTTGGGCTGGGCTTAACCATCGTCAAAGAATTGGTCGAAGCATTAGGCGGCACGATTTCCGTCCAAAGTCAGCCGGGCAAAGGCAGTACCTTTACCATCACCTTTACCTGCCCATCAAGTGAAGGGGATCATCCGTCATGAGCCCGCCCAAGCTCAACTGTTTTCAATGCGTCTATTTCTACATCACCTGGGATCCCCATTTTCCCAACGGATGCCGGTTTTTTACCATAAAGGCCAAAAACCGGCCTTCTTACGAAGTAGAAAAAGCCTCCGGCCTCCCCTGTCAGGGATTTAAGGCGAAAAAAGACAAAAAATAGTTGCCAGTTGACCATAGAGCAGTTGACAGTTAATAAGTGCGGAGCGAACTGAGCGTTGATAAGAGTACACAGTACACAGCGCACAGTTCACAGATATTTCAGGTGAACAAGCCTGTACACTGTGTCCCATGTACTTGTGAACTTCCCAAGCCTTACCCCAGCTTTTTAATGACCGCTACTTCGTCACAGTTGGGGAATTTGGGACAATTAATACATTCCTTCCACACTTTATGGGGCATTTCGTCCTTGGAAACTTCCGTGAAACCGCAACTTTTAAAGAAATCAACTTGATAGGTAAGAGCAAAAACCTTATGAATTCCAAGTTCAATAGCTTCTTTTATCAATTCATCGATTAATTTTTTGCCAATGCCTTTGCGCTGATATTCGTTACGAATGGCCAAAGCCCGAATCTCGGCCAGATCTTCCCAGATAATATGCAACGCGCCGGCCCCTACCACTTTTCCTTCATCTTCAACTACGGTAAATTCCCGAATCGTTTCATAAAGCGTATTGCGGGACCGGGCCAACATGACGCCTTTCTCGGCAAAATCATTAATTAACGCATGCAAATCCTCCACATCAGCCATTTTGGCTTTCCGGAATGTAATCATTTCAGCACCTACTTTTCCATCTGCCAAATCGCAGATTTACTGTTTGAATAATTATACAGTATTATTTAATATTTTTCAAATCATTCCTTGATTTCCACCGGTTGCCGTCCGAGTAAACAGGAAATCAACCTAACACGTAAGTTATCGGGAAAATAAAAAAAGAACCTTATAAGGTCCTTTTCGGTTTTTAATAAAATAATGGCGGAGCCGACGGGACTCGAACCCGCGATCTCCAGCGTGACAGGCTGGCATGTTAGACCGACTACACCACGGCTCCGCTAAAAAAAATATGGTGGTCGCGACTGGACTCGAACCAGTGGCCTCTGCGATGTGAACGCAGCGCTCTAACCAACTGAGCCACGCGACCAATTCAAGGGCAATGTTGATTATATCACTAAGCCACTGCTAAAGTCAAGGGGAGGTTCACAAATATTCGTTTTTACCATGAATTGCTTAAAAACAGGCAATAACCGTCATCTATGCCATTTATCGCTCATAAATTCCCGGATACATAAAATAGATTGACCGAATGGCATTAAAAGAGTATATTAGTAAAGGAATCCTAATTTTAAAAGACGAGGCAGGTGACGGTTATGGACACAGATGGAAGTCATCATTCAGCGAAATTGTATCTTGTTCTATACCGTAACTCTGTCAAGTTTTTTAAAACCATGGTTCCTCTGTAGGCGCATGGTTTGTTCTTGGCTGAGTGAACCGGATGTCGATAGGGCAAGATACATTTTGAACCCTACACGACGAAGGGAGGAACAGCCATGATCAAAGCATTTCAAACCATCGGCGATAAACTCGTCGCCATTGAAAACCTGGCTGAAAAAGGCATCTGGATCAACGCCATCAACCCCAACGATATCGAACTCGATCAAATCAGCCAAGCCACCGGTATTCATCCGAATCTGCTCAAAGCAGCCCTTGACGAAGAAGAACGTTCCCGCATCGAAGTTGAAGAAACCCAGTTACTCATCCTTATCAACGTTCCTACCTTTGAGAGTTCCAAAGGGACGTTAATCTATGACACCATCCCTCTGGGCATCATCGTCACCGAAAACGCGGTGGTTACGGTGAGCCTCAAAGATAACCTCATATTAAAAGATTTCGAAGTCAGTAAAACCAAATCGTTTTATACGTTCAAACGGACCCGTTTCGTATTGCAGATTTTATTCGTTACTGCATCATATTATCTGCGTTATTTGAAACAGATCGACAAACGCTCCAGCGAAATCGAAAGCCGCTTGCATAAATCGATGAAAAACGAAGAACTGATCAAACTGCTGAACCTGGAGAAAAGCTTGGTCTATTTCATCACGTCGCTCAGGGCCAACGAAATCGTCATGGAGAAGCTCCTGAAATCGCACTTGATCAAATTTGATCCCGATATGCAGATGACGTCGCAAATCCTAAAAATGTATCCCGAAGATGAAGATTTGCTGGAAGATGTCATCACCGAAAACAAACAGGCCATTGAAATGGCGGAAACCTACAGCAACATTTTGAGCGGCATGATGGATGCGTTTGCGTCGGTCATCTCTAACAATCTGAACATTGTGATGAAATTTTTGACTTCCGTCACTATCGTATTGGCATTGCCCACCATGGTCGCCAGCTTTTACGGGATGAATGTCCCCCTCCCCTTCCAGCATGCACCGTTTGCTTTTGCCATACCCATCACGTTATCGCTGCTCCTGTCTCTGGTCGGAGCCTATTTACTGAAGCGAAAAGATATGTTTTGACCCCGATATTTGTAAAGAGCGCCGAAGGCGCTCTTCCTATTTTACCCATTTTTTGCTACGATAATAGTATCATCCATACTACTCGTCGGACAGGAGGAACCGGCATGAACATCCGTTTCCCGTTGATCCCTTCCAATCCCCTTGTCAAAATCGTCCTTGCCGCTCTCTTCTTCATTCTGGCAGTCGGCTTGATGTTAAATTTCTATCTCGATCCCGTTATAACTTCCCTCTTCAAACAACAGATTAGCCCGCTGTTCGAAGAAAACCTGACCGTCGGTTCGCTCCATTTGTCCCTGTGGCAAGGTTCGCTCATTTTAAACAACGTATCGCTGAAACAACCGAAGAATTTCGGCACCGGACCGATGATCGCCGCGGACACCATCAAAATCAGGCTTGAACTGATGCCCTTATTCCAAAAGAAATTGAACATTAACAGCATTACCTTGATTCGCCCCCATGTCCACTGGGTTCAACAGCGCCAAGGAACTACCAACTTCGAATACTACGCCCGGCTCCTGCGCCAGGCATCCAAACCGGCCACCGTCGGTTCCAAAAACAGCGAGCCTTTAGAGATTCATCTCGATAAAGTGAGCATTATCAACGGGACTCTGAGCTTTACCAGCCCCCGGATAGCCGCCAAAGAACCGGCGTTTGCCTTGAAAGACCTACAGATCCGGGTCGCGGACTTTCAATTGCCCAATCCCCAAAAGAAACCGGCCCAATTTCACATCACCGGGACCATCGCCGCACCCCGCCCCGGCCGCTTCGAATGCAGCGGCGTAGGAGTCTTTCTTGGAGAAAGCCTGGAATTTTCGGCCAAAAACCGCCTGACCGGGATCCATCTGCCGGACTATGGGTACCTTTACCCCGATTCTCAAGTGGCCGTCACCTCCGGCACCGCCTCGGTCGAAGGAACCATTGACAGTCGCAACAATTATATTACCAGCACCCAACAGGTCAAAATCTCCGGGTTGAAAATCGCCTCCGCCAACCGGAACATCGTCACTCGGACCATCATGGGAATCTCGGCCAATGCATTTATCCGATTGCTGAACGATAAGCATAAAAACCTCGAATTCGCATTCGAGGTCCAAGGCCCGGTATCCCAGTTGAAAGTCCACCTGAAAGAGAATATCACAACGGCCGTGCTCAAAAGCCTAAGCCGGAAACTGGGGTTGAATAAAACCATTATTCCGCATCTGCCGGACACTCTTCAGGAAAGCAGCCGAAAACTAAAGAATAAGCTCCATTCCATCCTCGGGAATTGAGCTTCATACTGAAATAACATACTATCCGATAGACCAGGTTTTCGTTCTTAAACCCCAGTTCAATCCCTTTGAAAAATAATATTATATAAATATACAGACTTGATACAGATTACGTCGAATATCCCTTTGCCCATAAAGTAATCTCCTTGGAAAGTGCCTGCACATTGCAGGCACTTTTGATTATCTTCAGTGCCGGGCCGATTGAAATTCCCGAAAGAACGCATATTTTCCTATCACCCAAGGGATTTTCGAATTCACCACGATGATGGCGGGAACAATGAGCACTATGGTCGAAACGCTGAGAATGATGCCATAATACGGCGAACCCATATCCAAAAAGCGCAAAAACCATTCATTCAACAACAGCATCACCGGCTTATGGGCTGCCAAGATCAGCAGGGAATTTTGGCCCAAATAATTAAGAATGGGAATTTTTTGGACAAAATACCCGAGCGAGAGAAAAGCGAATATCCCCAGCCCGGCCGAGAGATAAAATAGGAAATAATTGCCCAACGTATTCCCGGCCATATTCACCCAGCGGATGGCCGACACCCGAGGATTGAGGAATGCGGTAATAATATGGAATATTTCCGCAACAGCCACCAATCCCAGCCAACTGAATTTCGGCCAACGGTTCATCCGTTCCAAAACCGCATGTTGTTTCGTCACAAATCCCCAATGATAAAAAACCAATGCCGAAAAGGCTATATCCACATTGAAATACAGGCGGATATCGGCAAGGCTCAATCCATAGCCAATTCCCGAAGCGATCCAAACCGCCCGCCTGAGCGATACGGGTTTTTTAAGCCAACAGCGTAACACCGAATAGAAGATACTGACCGTCAAAAGGCAGGTTAAGAACCAGATTGGATTGTTCCCTCCGTTGTCCGCCGTCCCGGTAATCAGCGACGTCAGTTTCCAAAAATGATCCCCCAACACATCCTGTCGGTGACGGAGCAAACGACGCGCCAGGTAAAACACCCACGAACCCAATGTAAACACCGCATAAGGGACATACAATGTATTCAATTTCCCCGCCACAAACCGGCCCAACGGTTTGTCTTTATGGAGATACCCTGATAAAAAGAAAAACAGCGGCATATGAAAGGAATAGATATAAACAGATCGCGGCACCATGGTATGGCCCCAAACCACCAACAATATGCCGATGCCCTTTAAAAGGTCCACATAGTCATAATGCAGTTCCCGTTTCAGTTGCATCACGTTATCCTGGCTTCCTCATCCATTTTTCGCTTCACGCATGTCATCGTGAAATCCTCCATATTCTTATATTATACAGCCAATCAGGAAGACAAAATTTTATGACGTCGATTATTAACATACTATTTATGTGTAGTATTCAAAAACCACAAGCTTATTCGAGGTGTCCCATGCACCGTCTCTTCGTGTTCATCAGCATCATCATACTCCTTCTCACCCCGGCCGGCCCTTCCGCTTTCTCCGTCCACCCGGCATGGTGTCGATGCCCGGCGGAACCGATTCTCCGGCGCTCTTCGGATCCGTCTTACCACGATATTCTCTACCAATTACAACGCTATTGGGCTTCTTTATCGCTTTATCCGGGAACCCCCAACGGCCGTTTTGATCAAACCATGGAAAAAGCGGTAATCGCCTTTCAAAAAAAGCACCGTCTTCCCTTAAGCGGCGCGTTGGATGAGCCTACCTGGGAGAAGATCGGTGCTGTACCGGCGGAAACCGAAGCCGGATCCTCCCAAACCCGGCCGACCGGTTCCATCGATGTCCTTGTCGATTTGGATTCCCTCACCTTAACCATTTTATGTGATCGGGTCCCCTTTAAAAGCTATCCGGTGGCCATTGGCACCTTAGAAACTCCCTCTCCGGCAGGCTCCTGGGAGATTGTACACAAAGGGTATTGGGCCAAAGGAAAAACCCATTGGCTGGGGCTATCGGTTCCTTTCGGAAGCTACGGGATTCACGGTACCAACCAGCCTTGGACCATCGGGACCCGGGCCAGCAACGGCTGCATCCGCATGTACAATCACCACCTGGAAGAAGTCTACCGCTGGCTGAAACCGGGCACCCGCGTCTTTATCGCCGGCGATCCCTTCCGGGACCACCGTCACCTGAAACGAGGCATGGCCGGCTCCGATGTTTACTACCTGCAAATCCGCCTCAAGCAATTGGGTTCTTACCGGCGAAAACCCACCGGCCATTTTGATTATTGGACCGAAATCGCCTTGAAAGAAGCCCAAAGGAAACTGGGATTACCTGAAACCGGCGAGCTGAGCCCGAAAGAATATTACCGTTTCAAGTTATATTGGACGGATTGATCTTAACTCCCACCCATACACAAAAACCAAAGCCGTTTCCCGGTGAAAAACGGCTTTATCTTAAGAGTTAGTCTTTTCATTTCATTTGTGACACACACCTGATATTATTCCTTTTCCTTATTTTTCTGCAAAACCTCTTGCATAAAGACGTTTGGCCACAATTTACTGTCGGTCCGAGACTGACTTCCTCGAAGTTATTTTATAAAAAAGTAATGAACAAAGAAATTCCCAATATACGTTTCATCGGCAAAACTTCTGCAAACCATGCCATTTACCGAAAGGATTAAACAAAATTGCTCGGCAAAGGCGCTTGCCAGTTGAGCTGATGCAACCTGACAGACAGACCCAAAAACAAAAAACCAGCCTTTCGGCTGGTTTCAATTCGAAATGGTAGTCCCAAGGGGATTCGAACCCCTGTCACCGCCGTGAAAGGGCGGTGTCCTAGGCCTCTAGACGATGGGACCGAGTGAATAAATTGTATCAAGTCTAACGAAAATTGTAAATAGTGATTTTGATCCTTAAAAATATACGTCGACAAGATTGTCGGCGAATATCGGTAAAACAAAACTCGCTTTCGCGAGTTAATTTTTAATGGTAGTCCCAAGGGGATTCGAACCCCTGTCACCGCCGTGAAAGGGCGGTGTCCTAGGCCTCTAGACGATGGGACCATCCTTTGTTTCTTTAAATGGTGGGCCATCGGCGACTCGAACGCCGGACACCCTGATTAAAAGTCAGGTGCTCTACCGCCTGAGCTAATGGCCCGTTCTGAATGAATCAGCTTTTTTATTTTACAACATTTCAGCTGCAGTGTCAAGCATTTTTCTCATTACAATCTTTGGCAGAACCGACTGCCTCGGATCGTATCCCGGTGTCGGGACGACTTTTTGATTATACACATTTCATCGCAAGATTGCAAGAGATTTTATTACCAAATCGGCTGGATAGTAATGGTTTCATCCCGTTTCCAGCCCACCGAGACCATGGAAATGGGAGCCCCGGCCAATTCCGAAATGCGTTTCAGGTAATCCTGAGCTTGTTGCGGCAGATCGCTCCACTCCCGGCAACCGGTGGTATCCTTAAGCCAACCGGAATACTCTTCATAAACCGGGCGGCATTCCGCCAATACTTTCAGGCTGGCCGGAAATTCTTTCAAAATGCTGTTGCGATACCGGTATCCGGTGCAGATTTTGAGGGTTTCGATTTGGTCCAGCACATCCAACTTCATCACCGCCAAATCGCTGACGCCGTTGACCCGGACCGAATATTCGGCAATCACTCCGTCAAACCAACCGCAGCGGCGGGGACGTCCGGTGGTTACCCCGTATTCCCGGCCGCGGCCGTCGCGCAACAACGATACCTGTTCTTCCGGCAACTCGGTGGGGAACGGCCCTTCTCCCACCCGGGTGGAATAAGCCTTAATAATGCCCACCACCTTATCGATGCGGGTCGGACCCACCCCGGCTCCGGTGCAGGCGCCGCCGGCCGACGGCGACGAGGAACTGACAAAAGGATAGGTCCCGTGATCGATGTCCAACAAAGTGCCTTGGGCGCCTTCGAACAATACCTTTTCCCCGTTGCGAATGGCCCGATCCACCAAAACCGAAGTGTCCGTCACCATAGGCCGGATTTCCTCAGCATAACGGCTGTATTCATCGATGATGGCCGCTACGTCAAACCCTTTCTTCCCGTAAATCTTTTCGATCACCATATTTTTAATTCGGACAATTTCCGTGATCCGTTCTTTAAAGATATCCGGATCGATCAAATCGCATATCCGAATGGCATCATATCGTGCATATTTATCCACATAAGCCGGTCCGATACCCCGTCCGGTGGTCCCGATTTTTCCGACTTCACGGCTGGCTTCGTCCAGTTGATCCAAACAAGGATGGTAAGGCATAATCACATGAGCCCGGTCGCTGATCCGGATCCCCGACACATCGACGCCCCGTTCTTTCAATCCGGCCAATTCTTTGAGCAGCACTCCCGGATTGATCACCACGCCGTTCCCCAAGACACATAATTTCCCCGGATAAAGAATGCCCGACGGCACCAGATGCAGCTTGAACTCCTGATCGCCGACGACCACCGTATGTCCGGCGTTGTTACCTCCTTGGTAACGGACGACCAAACCCGCTTCACTGGCCAAATAATCGGTTACTTTGCCTTTTCCTTCGTCTCCCCATTGAAGTCCTACCACAACCACTGACGGCATGCGAACCCCTCCTGTACTCAACTCTCACTCAAGCTCTTTCAGCATAGCATAAAATGTTATATAATACAATTTAATAGATTTTATAATTACGATAAAAATTATTTATAGGAAGTGACGTCATGGAAATCACTCCGCTAAAGACCTTTCTCAAAGTTGCAGCCCTCAAAAGCTTTTCAAAAGCCGCCGAAGAACTTCACCTGACCCAGCCCGCCGTCACCCAGCAGATCAAACAATTGGAGCGGGAATTGGGCCAACCGTTAATCGACCGCATCGGCCGCACCTTGACATTAACGCCTGCCGGCGAAATTCTGCAAACCTACGCCCAGCAAATCATCAATCTCACCGGACAGGCCCAGGAAACCATCGCCCAATTCTCCAACCAACAGGGACGCCTGACGCTGGCTGCAGGGACCACCAATACCATCTTCCGTTTGCCGGGTATCTTAAGCCGCTACCATGCCAACCATCCCGGAGTGGAAATCCGGATACGCAACGGCGCTTCCGCCCTCATTAACACCTTGGTTTATGAAAACGCCGTCGATGTCGGGCTGATCACCACCATTGATCCGTCGCTCAATCTGGAAATCATTCCTGTTTTTAATGACCGTATCTGGCTGGTGGCCCCTCCCGACTACCCCAACATTCCGGCCAACACCGCCGAATTGGAGCAACTGCCCCTTATCCTTTTCCGCAGTGGATCCGGATTTCGAAGATTTCTTCAGAACCAATTCAATTATTATCATTTTACCCCCAAGGTATCCATGGAACTGGAAAGCATCGAAGCCATTATCCATTTTGTCCAGCATGGTTTGGGCCTTGCCTTTTTGCCGGAAATCGCCATTGCCAACGAGATCAGGCAGGGTTCGCTCATCCCCGTCGAGATCCCCGGCTGGGATCCGATGATCCGCCAAACCTATCTTATTTACCGGAAGAAAAAATACCTAACCTGGCCCGTCAAAGCCTTTCTGGAACAATTGGGCATCACACCGCGAAATGAATGAAGCATGGGCACTGGACTTTAATCAGTTGACAGTTCATACCGGGATGAAGCTGTGCACTGTGTGAACCGTGTGCTGTGTACCCGTGAAGAACTGTTCCCCGTCAACTGTAAACTGTCAACTCCACTGTGTATGTAAACCAGAATGTCGATCAAAAATTTTCAGCTTCTTTTTTGCATATTTTCATCATCCCGTCGCATACTATTTAGCGAGAGGTCGGTAAGGACGATTTTCATGACTCACCTACGTGAGTCTCAGGTTCATCGTTAAGGTGACTGCTTATTTCAAAAGAGATAAGTGAAGGTTTCGGATGATCTTACCGGCCTCTTCCATAGATCCAAACCAAAAGCCCGGCAGCGCCGGGCTTTTGGCTTTTTCATTCTATTTCAGGTATTGTAAAGGATTCGAAGGGCTTCCGTTGACGCGCACTTCAAAATGGAGATGAGGCCCGGTGGACAATCCGGTATTTCCGGACAAGGACACCCGCTGCCCTTTAACCACTCTTTCCCCGACTTTCACCAGTAACTGCGAATTATGTCCATAACACGTGGAAATGCCCTTACCGTGATCGATGGCAAGGAAATATCCGTAACCGCCCCGCCAACCGCTGACCAAAACCACGCCGTCATCGGCCGCCAACACCGGTGTCCCGCTGGAAACCGCGATGTCAATACCACTATGATACTTCTTGGTCTTCAATACCGGATGAGTCCGCCAGCCAAACGGAGAAGAGATCCGGCCGCGGGCCGGCCAGATGAATTGGCCGGTTCCCAAAGCTTTTGTTGTATTGGCCTGACTCCGCCGAATTTGAGCTTCAATTTCACGGGAGGTCTTTTCGTACTCTGCCAACGCCTTTTCCAGCCTGGCCCGGTCATTTTGGATTTTGGCCAGCTCCAATTGGGTGGTTTTCACTTTTGATTCGACTTTCTGTTGCTCAGCATAAGCTTTCTGCTGCAACTTCCGGATTTCCCGGTACTTCTCCTCCACCTGTGCTTTTTTGGCTTCAATCGCCCGTTGCTCCAACGCAATCTCCATCGACGTCGACTTAAACTCGGATATCCGCTTTAAGTCCTGCCGGACGAAATAAGCAATGGTTCCAAACCGCGAGATAAAATCGGCAAAGTCGTCTGCACGAAAAAGGATTTCCAGAAAACTTTGGGGCCCATATTTATACACCGCCACCAAACGCCGGTCCAATATGCTTCGCTGTGCTTTCAGATGGACATTTAATCGCTGCAGATCAGCTTCCAACTGCTGCAATTCTTGTTTCGTCGCCTGAAGTTCCCCTTGGGTCTGTTCCAGTTTGTCCTTCACCTGGTTATAATTCCGCTCCAGCCGTTCCAGTTCTTGCTGCTGTTTTAACAAGTTGCCCAGTGTCGACCGTTCCTTCTGTTTCTGGCGGACGATCTCATTCCGGGTTTTATTGATCAATGTATCAATATTCTTTTTATCCGACGGCACACCGCCATAAACCGGCAAAGTGCAGACCACCGCCAAAAGGACGACAATGGGAACGAATTTCCACTGACTTTTCAAAGAAAAAAGACCCCCTCCGCAAAGGCTTTGCCTCCTCTTCGGGGATCTTCTCCGCCACCCTTTGGCATCCTTTTAGTAATTATTGGGCTTTCTTTTCTTGATTTCGCAACTGGGTCCGGTACAGCATCGCATATAAACCGTCCTTATCGAGCAATTCCTCATGCGTACCTATCTCTACGATCCGTCCGGCATCCAGCACCACGATCCGGTCCGCACTGCGGATGGTCGACAAGCGATGGGCAATGACAAAACAGGTTCTCCCTTTCATCAGGCGTTGCAAGGCTTCCTGGACCAAGACCTCCGACTGGGTATCCAGAGCCGATGTGGCTTCATCCAGAATTAAAATTTTAGGATCCCGCAAGAGCGCCCTGGCAATGGCGATCCGTTGCCGCTGGCCGCCGGAAAGCGCCATCCCCCTGGCTCCCACCTTGGTTTCATAACCTTCCGGGGTATTGATGATAAACTCATGAGCATTGGCGGCTTTCGCCGCTTCGATAATCTCTTCGCGGGTGGCACCGATCCGCCCGTATGCAATATTTTCGGCAATGGTCCCCCGGAACAGCATGGTTTCCTGCGGGACGATCCCCATATGCTTGCGAAGCTCGTCCAATTTCAATTCACGTAAATCGTAACCGTCGATCAACACCCGACCCGACAGCGGATCGTAAAAACGGGCCACCAGGTTGACCATGGTAGTCTTCCCGGCACCGCTGGGGCCCACCAAGGCAATCACTTCTCCGGGGGAAACGGTCAAATTGATGTCATGCAGTACCGGATTGTCCTGGTCATACCCGAAGGTCACATGATCGAAGACCACACTGCCCTTGACCGTCGGCAAAACCACCGGATTTTCGATCTCGGTAACCTCCGACTTTTGATCGATCAATTCAAAGACCCGTTCCGCTGCAGCCAACGCCCTGGGCACCTGCGAAAATAAGCCGCTGATCCGGCGAATGGGGCTCCCCATAAATCCCATCAGGAAAATGAAGGTTAAAAATTCACCGGGGCTCAGGCGGTTGTTTAAAATCAAAGAGCCTCCGTAGGTCAGGAATATGGCAATGGCGATGGACACCAAAAAGTCGATTATCGGCGAGAAGAAATTGCCCAACCGCAAACTGCGGATCGCCGCTTTATAGCTTTGGCGAGTTTCCCGTTTAAACCGGTTAATCTCATATTCTTCCATGCCGAAGGCTTTAACCACCTTGATGGCAGACAGCGTTTCTTCCAATACCCCCGTGATGTCTGCCACTTTGTCCATGACTTCCCGGTTGACCACCCGCAACTTCTTACTTAACTTATTGACCGGGAAGGCCACAAAGGGAAAGACCAGGAAAAACATGAGGGTTAACTTCCAGTTCATATAAAAGCCCCAAAGCAGTCCCAGGATAACCACCATGGGCTCTAAAACCATGTCGATAATCCCCGCCGAAAACAGGAAATGGATGGCGTCGATATCATGGGTGATCCTGGCGATCAACTGTCCGGACTGGCCGGTGCTGTGCCGTTCGAAATAACTGATGGAGAGATTCTGGAGATTTTCATAGATCTCATTCCGTAACCGCATCACCAGCTTTTGGCCGATAGTGCCCACCAGAAAATTTTGGGCAAACCGAAAAATTCCCTTCAGGAAATAGATGATGATCAGGAGCAAGGGTAACAGGTAGACCGTATGTACATTGGGAAACAACACCCATCCCGCCGGAGCTTTCGTTCCGTCTCCCGGACCGATATATATCTTGGTGGCTCCAACCCTCGGCGATAAGTCCTTCTCTAAACCCTCCACCGTCTGGAGCGGGTCTTCCAACAGCTCACTGACTGCCTTGGCACGGACCAGTAATGTCTTGGGGTCGACCTGCTCCATCCCTTGGATCGCAAAACCGCGTTGTTCCAAACCGTTTCGCAGTTTTTCACGGTTCTCCTCCGTCCAAGGCCGTTGCGCCACAATATTCAGGCGTACCGGGGTTTCATCTTTCGTCTCCCAGCTGATGGTGAGGGGAATCCCCTTGGTCTGAAAGAAAATGGCATCGGATAACCGGCCCATCACCCATGCATCCATCAATGTCAAGGCTGACATTACCAGCGAGACCAAAATGACAATAACGAGATGTTTTTTATACGGTAGCAAATATTGAAGGAGCCTGCGCACGAACTTTCTCCTTTCTGTCCGACTAATCTTAATATAATCATTTTATTTTAACATAAACCCATTTTTTTGTTAACAGCGGCATTTTGGTTTCAATGGAAAACGGATAAGTTCTGCTTTTAAACTCCGGCCGTATATATAGTATTGACCGTCGTTGCCAACCCGTCACCAATCCCTGCCAAAGGAGGTGAATTCTTTGAGCAAACGATGTTATGAGTGCTACTGGGAGTCAGAAGACGAAAAGATTTGTGAACGGTGCGGAAAACCGATTCGGGAAGTCAGAGAAAAGAAAGCCGAAACGGAACCCCAACAAGATTCAAAGTAAACAAGTGGAACAGCCTTTCCGCTACCGGAAAGGCTGCCTTTTGTCGTTTAAGATTTCATCTAATGCCGGAACGGCTTGCACTGTCTGACAGTTGATACTCCATCCGAAGGAAAACCAAAACCATGGCCAGATAAATCAGGGTTTCAAAATACTCTTCCATCACCATGACCAAATGGGAAGGCACAGACAAAATATGCCGTTCGACAGCAATCGCTAATACGGCAGCCACGACCCCGAGTCCCATCTCGAGCCACGGTATCCGCCTGCTTTTCACCAAATCGAGAAAAAATGCAACCAATTTGCAACGGAAAACAGCCCAAAGCCAGAAGATCATCCCGATACCCACGGCAGGATGGACTAAAGCGCCGTAGGGCAAATCTTTTCTGGACATATAATGCGGCCCGTCGGCTCCGACCTCAACCGGGGGAAACAATACCGCCCCCCACGTCATCTCCCGCAGCAACATAAAGACAAACACCGGAATCATCAGCTGCCAAAAACGGCGCACCGGCATTTCCCGAGCCTGCTTTGCCTGAACGGCGGCAAGGACGATTAACCCGCATAACACCAAAACCTGGAACCATTCGAGCCTGCCGTTCTCCCAACCCCATTCCGGACCAAGCCACTGACACAGGGGATAAGCCAACACCAACGCAGCCAACCAAACGACGGTGGCCGTCCGCCGCAAAGTCCGTCTGTTCAAATAAATTCCTCCATTCATCAGGCGTATTGTCATCATAACGGATAATCATAGTTGTTCCCCGTCCGTCGCCAAATTCCTTTTTATTACGAAAACAGTTTTAGTACCAATATCGGTAAATACAGGATTGCAAGGTTCAGGGTTTAAGGCCCCGGGATCAGGGTCATGAGTGTTGGTGGAAACGCATTCCCACTCCTTCCATTCTCCCGGACTCAGGAGCCTTGCCTTACGCCTTATGATTCATCCGCGGAAAAGAATACTCCCCGCGATAATTGGAAGCATTATAATGCGGATATTTCTCAGGGCAGGCCGGATTCTCCACTGCGTCATCCTGCGTGTAAATGAACATCCGCTTTTCATCCCACAGGACGATCTCATCCCGGCAGTCTCCGGTCAAGTCGATGACCTCGGCACAAAGTTCCGGATGGCCGTCCATGGGGAACCGGACCACCAAACGGTTATGGCCGTCGATCATTCCGCCTCGTTTTAACGAACCGTTCAGCAAGATCAAATCCCGGCCGTCACCGGTCCAGTTCACCGGGGTAATGATATTGCCGTTGGTCTCCATCTCCTCTTTCCAAAGGAGTTTGCCATGGCAGTCATAGAGATGGATAATCCCCTGATTGCCCCAGTACGTGACCACGCATATTTCCAAACCGGGCAATTCCGGCCGATAATTGCCGACACTGATCCGCTGGGCATGGCCGATAATCTCTTTCACCAATATGTTGCCTTGCAAATCCGCAAGCATAAACCCTTCCGAACCGGAGACGATACCGATGAGTTCATCCCGTTCCGGATCGATCTTCCCGATGACGATTTCGTCGGTGTGGTCGGTCTCCACCGGCAGGGACCAGATCATTTGACCGTCCGCACTCACCAGATCATAACCGACAAACATCTCTTCCCGGCCGTCTCCGTTAACATCCTTGGTAAATGCGAAATGGCCGCTGCTCACCCGGGCTTTATACGTCCACAGAAACTCCAAATCTTTGTTGAAAGCCCACAACTGATTGTAACGGTCTTTGATTAAAATATCGGTGGGCCGTCCCACGCCGGTAAAATCGCACATCCGGATAGAATCCACATTCAACCGGTCGAAAGGGTAATCCGGCCGCTCCATCTTCGGCGTATGGGCCCACTTTTTCACTTTGCCGGTGGCCCCCTCCAAAATCATCAGCTTGAAATCCCTGGCCATGATCACTTCATCACGGCCATCCCCGTCAATATCGCATACTTGAAACGGAAGATCAGCCGTTAAAAAGGCATGTTCCGGATTGGGCTCCCCGATCTGCCAAAGAACACGCCCGTCCAAATCAATGGCAGTTAAACAACTGATCTGGGCGTGGGCATCCCGGTGAATCCTCCGTTGGCATTGGGCAATCACGATATGCCAATCTTTGCCTCCGGTCAAGTGGCCGAAACGGATATTGCGACCGGCCCCAAAATCCTTCAAATTAATCGTCTTCCAAAGCAGCGGCTGGGGATATTTGGCTTGTTCCGACGCTTCCTCCAGCATCCGCCGTCTTTTCCTGGCCACGGTCTCCCGGTAACTGCGGAGATCGCCTACCACCTCGATATCCCCAAATTGCGCCGGTGCCAGCGTGCCAATGGCGATTTTCCCCCGGGAATAGGTATCATCCTCCACTTCAAACTGTTTCACGCCGTTCACCCGGCACTCGATGGTCGTTCCCCGGCAGATAGCCTGAAAATGATAGGTTTCATCAGCAGTATAAGGATAATCCGTTGCCGCCAAAACCGTAATCCCGGCCGGATTCCGCTTAAACAATTCCAGCCGGCCCTGATTGAAACAGAGCATATAATAACTGAGGCTGTCCTGGTACCGGAAGATTAACCCGGCTGTACTGGACGTCAATAAAAGCCGGATCCGACAGGAGACCCGATAATCCGACCACTCCGCATCCCCGGTCGCCAAAATGATCATTGCATCCAGACCTTTTTTCACAGCCGTGGAATACTCGATAAATTTCCGGCCGTCCTGCTCCATGATCATCCAGGTTTTAACGCCGCCGGAACCCATGATCGGGGTCGGATCAAACCATTGGCCTGCATACCCCGGATTCACCCGATAGTGGTATTCTCCCATGGCCCCCAAAAAAGGCTCGAAAGGATAGTCTCCCACTTTAAAACTGGAAAAATCATCACGAAACAAAAGAATTTCGTCCACGGATATCCCTCCTTTTCCTTCCACGTTATTCGGTATTATTCGCCGTTTCCCTGCCAAGATCGAAATCAGGCCGGACAAAGCCGGCCTGATTGCAACTGTTTAAAATCCGGAATCACTTATTTTTTATTTTTATGGAATACCTTGTCATACTCCGCTTGGGCTTTTTCGATGGAAACCGCCCATTCGTCCAGGAATTTTTCCACCGACCGTTTTCCAAGCAACACTTCTTGGAAAGCCGGTTCCAACCGCGTCAAGATCGCATTATAATCGGGCAAATGCTGTGGATTTTTCAAAGTTACCGATTTGGGATCGGCAAAAACTTCGCCCATCAATCTCAAATGCTGAGCCTGGGCAACCCAGGATTCTTTCATCACATCCAGCCTGGTCGGCAACTGGCCAATCATCCGATTCCAATAGCTCTGGCTTTCCGCCGAGGACAGGAAATGCACCAGTTTCCAGCTTTCCGCCGGATATTTGGTCCCTTTGTAAATAACATACCCTTTTAAAGCGGTAATCGCCGTCCGTTTTCCCAGTTTGCCTACAGGGAAGGCCGCCGCCGCGAATTTGCCCGGACCCAGGGTTTGCATATGCTCTCCGTAGGATCCGATATTATGCATGATCATGGCGGCGATGCCGTTGTCAAAGTTGGCGACCATTTCTTTGTACCCATTGGTAATATCGCTTTCCGGCGTGTATTTCCCGTAAATCGCGACAAATCTCTTTAAAAATTCAACATGCAAGGGATGATTAATGGTGCATTTGCCGTTTTTATCAAAGTACTCGGTCAGACCGGAATAAGCATACAACAACATTTCCAAATTATTGACGCTGCCGGAACCGCCCCGGATCGAATATCCGTAACGGTTTTTGCTTTTATCGGTCATCTTGGCAATGACATTGAAAAATTCATCCCAAGTTTCCGGAGGCCTTAAACCGGCCTCTTTGAACCAATCCGGCCGATACCAGAAAAGATTGGCATTAAACGTATTGGGCAATTCGTACAATTTTTTGTCGGGCACCAGATCGCGGATGGCCTGGATATGAACCGGCGCAAACTGCTTCCTGTCCGGCGCCTTCTCAAAATAGGGATCCAACGGCAAAATGGACCCGTTCAATGCAAATTCCGCCACCCAGTTGGTGGATACGCCGCTGACATCCGGAGTACTGTTAGCGGCGATGGCCACATCGATCTTTTGCTTCGCCGAACTCCATGGAAGCCCGACATATTCCACCTCGATCGATGGGTTGGCTTTGTTGAACCGTGCGATTAACTCCTGCAAATACGGGGTTCGGTTAGGACCTGCATTCTCATCCCAAAACGTCAATTTGATTTTTTGTGGGGCACCAAAAGTAGCCGAGGCTCCGATCATTAACAGACAGACCAGTAAAATCCCTGTTTTTTTCAACATGGACATCTGATTTTTCCTCCCTCCTTTGATGTTGCCGCCGCTTGACGTCGTTACTGTTTCCATTTTCCTCCATTTTTTACCCATTTTTAATTAAAAATTTTAATGAATATGTTTAATTTTTTATCACATTCAACATACTACCGTTTTCTGAACTCCGAAGGGGAATAGCCGGTAAATTTCTTGAAACACACGCTGAAATACTGCGGATTACTGAAGCCGACCCGCTCGGCGACTTCATAGGTTTTCAAATCGGAATTCCGCAACATCTCCATCGCCCGTTTCATCCGGATTTCATTGAGATAATCTGAGAAATTGATATTCCGCTCTTTCTTAAAGACGATGCTCAGATACACCGGGCTGACGTGCACCGCCTGGGCCACCTCGGACAAAGACAACGTCTCATCGGAATAATGGGTCTCCATATAGCGGATAGCCTCCGCAATCAATCCCGCAGCGCCGGACTGGCGTTTCCGGTTGATGGCTTCCGTAAGTTCGGTGATGATGGCCCGGACGGTGGCAAAGATCTCCGCCACCGTCTCCCCTTCCTGGATTTGACGGCATCGTTCCGCAAATTGAAAGTTCAGCGCCGAGCCGTCGGCTTCTCCCCCCAATTCCGCCCCTTGATAGGCGATCATCGCCAATTGGATGCCGACGAGGCGCGCCGTCATCAGCGTCACGAACCCCCGGCCCAGTATTTCCTTTTCCAATGCGGACACAATCGTCAGTGCTTCATCGGTTAAACCGGTTTTAACCTTAATCGCCAAGCTGGCATCGATCTCCGGAAGTCCCATGGTTTCTTCGGTCGGAACCCCGATATCGGCGCTGTTTAAAATCTGATTCTTCCCAAAAATATGCCTGAATTCGGTAGCCGCCTTTGCCGCCCGGTATGAACTGCCGATCTGGATTAATCCTGTCACCGGTTTGCCGATTCCCATCGTGACACTGAGGCCGTATTGCTGATTGATGATGTCTTTCATGGCACCGGCCAGCTCAAGGACTTGTTCCGTCAAGATTTCCATGCCGCCGTCGCCGCCGATGAGCAGCACCAGTTCGTCACCGCCCCGCGTCAAGACGGCACCGGACCGGCCGGCAAGAAACCGGTTGCAAAGATCGGACAGGTTAAGTTTTAACACCTCTTGCCCGGCGACGTTTTTCAACGCCGGATTCCCGGTAAAATCATCGATTTTTACCACAACGGCAATATAATGGGCGGCATGCAACGGCAGCTCTAAAAATTCCACTTCTTCGCGGATCTCCTCCGCCGTACGGTATTGATCGTGGATTAAACGGCTTAAGAAATGCTGCCGGAGCAGAGGCAGACTCTCCTTCACCCGGCGTCTGACTTCCCGCTCCTGCTGCAGTTCCCGGGCGGCCCGTTTGACGCATTCCAGCAGATATTCATGGTCCACCGGTTTCAGGACATATTCAAAGGCCCTTAGTTCCAACGCCTGTTTGGCATAGTCAAACTCATCATACCCTGTAAGCAGGATGATCTTTACATCGTTGGTCCGGGCAAGAATCTTCCTGGCCAGGCCCAAACCATCCAAAAAAGGCATTTTGATATCGGAGATCACCACATCCGGTTGGGTCTCCTGAAACAACCGGCACGCTTCCTCCCCGTCGGCGGCCGTCCCCACCACCTCAAATCCCACCTCGCTCCAGGGAATATTTTTGCTTAGCCCTTTGCGGATAATCGCATCATCATCAACGATCATCACCCGGTTCATTCGCTTTGACCTCCTTATTCAGCCGAAACGGCAACTGAACCCGGACGCATGTCCCTTCTCCCAAGGTGCTCTCAATTTCCAAGCCGTATTCCGGCCCGTAATGCAGCTGTAACCGGCGGGCAACATTGGCCAAGCCCAATCCCCGTCCGGACTCGCCCCTCCGCCACATTTGCCGAATCCGTTCCAGGGTTTCCTCCGCCATTCCGGCACCGTTATCCCGAACCTCCAAAATGATCCGGCCGTCCCGGACATATCCGTCAATCAGAATTCGCCCTTTGCCGCGCTTTTCCTTAATTCCGTGGTATATCGCATTTTCCACCAGCGGCTGCAATGTCAGTTTGATGATTTCACATGAGTATAGGTCCGGATCCACCCGGATCTCATAATCAAATTGGTCGGTATACCGCATTTTCAAGATGACCAGGTAATTCCGGATATGTTCCAACTCTTCGGCAACGGTAATCACTTCCCGGCCGCTGCTGATGCTGATGCGGAAAAACTTGGCCAAAGCCGCCACCATGGCTTCGGCTTCCTTGGTTTCGCCCATTTCGCACAACTGTTTGATGGAGTCCAGCGTATTATAGAGAAAATGGGGTTTTATCTGAGCCTGTAAAGCATCCAGCTCCGCCAGGCGTTTCTGTTCCTGCTCCAGGCGGACCTGTTCAATCAAATGACGGACCCTGTCCAACAATTGGCTGATCCCTTCGTTTAAGACGCCGATCTCCTCCGGAAACTGCGCTTGAAAGGGAACGTCCAAATGGCCGGCTTTCACCTGGCGGACTTTATCCGTCAATTCCGCCAAAGGCGTCGTTACGATGGTAGCCAGCAGATTCGAAAGAAGCACGGCCGTAAAGAGGATGATACCCATGACAGCCAAAGTGATATTTTTAATAAACGCCGCCAAGTTCAGGATATCATCTTCCGGAAACACCGCCGCCAGTTTCCATTGATTGATGGAAATGGTATCATAAATGATCCTTATCCTTTCGCCCCGGGAATTGCGGACGCTCAGCTGCCCGCTGGGTTTTTGGGCACCGAGCAGTCGTTTTTTGATGGAGCCGTCGATCTGGTACCCGTTGGGAAGGTCCTTTTTAAAATTGATGATCCCGTCAGGATTAACAATGATCAAATACCCGTGTTCGCTAATCCGGGCATCTTCCAAAATCCCCCGAAAAAAATCCTCTCTGATGTTGAACATGATCACTCCACGGACATCAGACCCCACATCGCCATACATCTTAAACAAACTGGCAATACGGTTGTTGGACTCCTTCGAAAGAAAAATGTCGTTTTCACGCAGAGAACGCCAATAATACTCGGTCCGGTTGCCGTTGTACCTGAGCCGCCAATCCGAATAATGGAACGTAATACGGGTCGTTATGTAATCTTTCTTCGACAACACCAGCCGGCCTTCATTGAAATAGAACAATATCGAATCCAGCATCGAATAATACGAGGAAAAAATCCGCTCCAAATTCCGGTCCACCCGGATATAGTCACCCGGTTGGACCACGCCGTATCTCTCCTCATCCATCCGTTTAATCAACGATAACGTGTCAATATCGTTTTCCAAAGCGACCAATTGTTCAAAGACGGCAGTCAGGCGGTTATCGATATACTTCCGGGTCTGAATCACCGTATCTCCGATCCCGGTATACGCATTGGCCTGAATCTGGCGGGCTGCAACGGTATAGATTAAAAAACCCACCAGCCCGACACACTCGATGATGACCGGAATAAACAGCCAAACGATTAACGTCTTCAGCGAACGTGGCGATTCCCACCCAAACCACTTTCCAAACAACGAGCCGATTTTCATCCGATTTTCTCCTTGAACCATGTTCTATCAGAAATTCGGCTCCATCCCTTCAATATCCTGTTTTATCCAATGAAATCCCCATACAAAGATAAATCGGCCCATAGCGGCCGATTATCTTCGAAAACTCTGAATGATTTAACCCTTTACCGATCCGGCACTCAACCCTTGGACCAGATATTTCTGGACATAGGCGAACATGAGAAAAGGCGGGATCATCGCGATAATGCTGCCGGCCGCCAAATAGCCGTAATTGACGTCATACTCGCCCTGCATGGAATGGAGCGCCACCGGAATGGTAAACAAATCGCTGCGGCTGATGAACATCAACGCAAAGATAAATTCGTTCCAGCAACCGATAAACGCAAATGCCGCCGTAGCCACAATTCCCGGCAGTAATATCGGCAAAACCACGTAAAGGATGGCCTGAATCCGGTTACAGCCGTCGATCAGCGCCGCCTCTTCGATATCATTGGGAATATTTTTGATAAACCCCCGCATGAGTATGGCGTTGAAAGGCAGCTGAAACGTTGTGTAGGCAATGACCAGTGAAGCCAGATTACTGATCAAGCCCAGCTTTTTAAAGATGATAAACAACGGGATCAGAAGCATGACACCGGGGATGAATTGCGTACATAACAGTAAAAAGATCATCAGTTGTTTTCCCCGGAAGCGGAACCGGGTTAAGGCATACCCGGCCAAAAGCGAAAAAGTGACAATAAAAGCCACCGTGACGGTCGCGACGATCAGGCTGTTCCGAAAATACCTTCCGAAACCGACGGTATTCCATGTCTCGGTGAAATTTTGAAATGTCACGGGATCCGGCAGATATTTTAAAGGGACTTTCATGATATCCCGTTCGTACTTGAGAGACGTATTCAAAGTCCAGTAAAAAGGGAACAACACAAAAGTCAGAATGGCCGTTAGCGGCAGATGAAGGCTTAAGCACCGGTAAAAACGGTGTCCGATGTTCACGGCTTAATCCTCCTTCCCGAAGCGGCTGGCTTTCAGATACACGGCAGCGAAGATCAACAGGATAAAGAAACCAACCACCATCAAGGCCGAACCGTAACCGAAATTATTGGTGCGAATCGCTTCATTGGCAATATACATGGACAGTGTGGTCGTCAGATTGGCCGGCCCTCCGCCGGTCATCGCATAAATGGTATTCACATTGTTAAACTCCCAAACGACACGAAGCAACGATGATAATATGATGGTCTCTTTTAAATAAGGCAATGTAATTTTCAAAAAGGCCACCCATTTGCCTCCGCCGTCCACCGCACAGGATTCATACAGCTCGCCGGGGATGGTTTGCAAGGCAGCCAACAAAGTAATGGCGAAGAAAGGAATCCCCCGCCAAAGTTCTGCGACGACCACCGCCCAGAACGCCGTATGGACTCCGCCCAGCCAGGCCACGTTAGTTTTTATCCACCCTAACTTGGTTAAGAGATCATTGATAACGCCCATATGTTGGTTATACATCATCGACCACATCAATGCCGTTAAAACGCCGGAAATGGCCCAAGGCGAAAACACCAAAGCCCTTACCAAGCCCCGGCCCTTAAAGGAACGGTTGAGCAGTAATGCAATGGCCAGGCCAATCATTAATTGCAACGATACTTCCCAAAAGACCCACTTGGCCGTCACCGCCAAGCTGGAATAGAACAAAGGGTCATGAAGAATTTGCCGGAAATTGCCCAGTCCGATAAATCCATTGGCCCAAGCCCGGTTGAGAAAGAAGTTATGCAAACTGTAATAAAAGACGGTTCCAACCGGGTATATCATAAAACCTGCAATCAGCACGATGGCCGGAAGCAAAAAAAGATAAGGCAACCCTCTTTTCTTATAACCCTCCGTCAACTCAGCCACCTGCCCCGGAATAAATAAAAACCCTATATAATCATTATTATTGAAGGTAAAACAAGTTAGAATAAAAAATCTTATGGGATTTGTTTGATTTGTTAAGTGAGACCCTCCCCACAAAAGGGGCAGAAAAAAAGAACCAAGTTCATTTCTTGGCTCTATCTGATTTAAAATTACATGACACATTCTTATATTAACCTTGGATATACGGCAGAATATTCTTCTCCACATCCTCTTCCCCGTTCACCGGTCCAATGTTTTTGAAAAGCGACCAAACTTCCGTCAACTCCGCTGCATTTCCGGGTTCCAACGTCTGAAGCGGCCCCAGGGACTCCAATTCCAAAAAGGCATGGTTGGTATAGGTTTCAATATTTACGCCGCCATCCGGGTATACGGCTCCCGTTTGATACAAATGGCGTTTCACAAACAAAAACCCGTCATTGAGATAAGCCATCCATCCTTCCGGAGCGGAAATCCCCAACTTAAACGGCTTTTCTTTGGTTACGTCCTGACGGAGGAGAATATACCGGGAACCCCAGATTACCCGGGAATCGTTCATGTCCGTATACGGCCATAGGGCCAACACCCGGTTGGACAACAAAGGCCCGTTCAAGGCCTCTCGAATCTGGGGAAAGATGGCCACCCCTCCGGTCCGCATCACAGTAATCGCCCACGGCGCCAGCGTCACCGGCCATAGTCCCTGGTTGACCAAACGATGCCCGACGGTAAACTGATGATTCCCGGCATCTAAAGTCAACCGGACGGACTTGGCGATGCCGGTGCCCGGTTCCGCCTTTTGCCGAAGCTCCACACCGTCCGGAATCTGAATCACTTCGACCGGTTCATTGTCCGGAATATACGTCCTGGGAAGCGCTTCCGGACTGTGCCAAAGCCGGTGCCCGCCGTACATACGCCACTCGTCGCCGCCGGTCAGGCCCATTTGCTCCTCCATCTCCCCGAGACAATTGGGGCCGCCGTTGAAACCGCACCGGATGACCCGCGGCCCCACATCCGACGTGACCACAGCCTCCACCGTCCCGTCGGTAACCCGGTAACAATGATTCCACCCTCGATAAGCGATCTTTTCAACCGTAACCACCCGTATCACCCCTGCTCTTTTATTTAAAGAGTACACTGCAGATAGTTCACAGTACACAGTTCACGGTATCAAATTCAATTCAGGGACGAGATCAAGGTCCTGGGCACTGGGTACCGCCTAGGTTTCGGCGGGAACGTGCGGCGTTCCTTCCATCACCTAGAACCCAGAACCCCATACTTAGTCCCTGGAACCCGGTATCCCCGCGTTCCCATCTACTCTTTTGTCAATTTTTCCACCGGCACATAATACTTTTGATACCGTCGGCCCCTTCTGTCCACATATGGCCCTTTACTGTCCTCCACCATCACCGTGGCCCGTTTGGTGATGGCATAGATCATCCCGGTTAAGGCCCGCCCTTCAAAGACAAACCAGACCATATCCCCCGGTTTCAGGCCATACTTTTCCCGGGCAATAGCGCCGGGAGTAGGCAAACGGTGACAACTTTCGGTATGGCCGAAAATGCGAAACGCCATCGTTTTAAAACGGGACCCTCTGCAATTGGAACGATGAAAATAGATGAATTCCAGCACATGGCAGAGTTCATGCTCAAAGACGATTTGCAACGCTTCCAGCGGATGATGTGTTACAATCCCCGAAACGGTTTTATCCCCCGGCAACTCATGATAACGCAAGAAAAAATCAAGGCCCATCCGGACCTCGATCACCACCGTTTCCGGCCGGAGCCGCCCAATATTTTTAGGGCACAACGTTTTCCCGGCGCTCCGGGTCAATCGGGAAGACAACGAAAACTTCAGTTTCCCGGGAAACACATGCTCAAACCGGTTTTCAAAAAAATCTCATTATACAACCGGAACAAAAGTTCCAGATCGGATACAGCCAAACGGGTAACATCTTCCGTCGGAACATTCCGGGAGATGCTCATGAATCTTCGGGCGATCTCCGCCCGTTTCCCGGTAATCGTTTCCGGCGAATATTGAATCAAATATAGTTCTTCCACCATCATTCGCTCATTTCAATGGAATTAAATGATAGTTCCGGCTGCCCAAACCGATTTTCTCCGCATATTCCAGCGTATACCGTCCCCGTTTAAAAACCCGCCGGTTAACCTTCTTCTCAATCTGATCCAGACAGGCCTGGTCCAGCGCCACCGGATCCGTCGATCCCAACACACCCACATCCGGAAGGAACGGGCGCATGGAATGGCCGGCGCAGTCGCAGTCCCTCGTAATATTGAAAGCGAATGTGATATACATCACCGATTTGTCCTTGGCTGCCGCATAAGCGTATTCCGCCAGCCGGCCGAAGAATGATCCCGATATGGAAGCCAAAAAGTTATTGGCAATGGCATGGTACGGGCATACCGCCGTACAGGAGGCGCATCCGATGCACTTTTCCCGGTTGATTCGGGCTTTTTTAGCCATAACTATCGCATCTGCCGGGCATTTTTTGGCGCAGAACCCGCAGGTTTTACACTTCCACTGTTTCACATTGGGAATGGCATTGCAGTGTTGATCGAGCTTTCCGCCCCGCGCCGCAAATCCCATGGCCAACTGTTTGACGGCCCCGCCAAACCCGGCCAACATATGCCCTTTGAAGTGGCTCAATACGATCAACTGTTTTTGCCTGGCCAATTCTTTGGCAATCTTGCAACGCTTGAAATATTTTTGATCGATCTCAACCCATTCAAATTCTTCTCCGTGTTCCCCGTCGGCGATGATCACCGGCAACCGGGTAAATCCATGGTCTTTTGCCAGCCTTTCATGTTCGGTGCGGGTGGTTCGCTCCCCCAAATACAGTACATTGGTTTCGATAAACGCCGAATCAATCCGGCGTTCCTGCAGATAGTCGATGATCCCGTCATAATTCTCCGGCCGGATGAAAGTGGTATTTCCCTTCTCCCCAAAATGGACTTTCAGCGGGACGAACTTCTTCAATGCAATATTCTCCGCTGCAATCATCCGGTCCAGAATGTCAACAGCCGCCTGTCGGACAGCGGCCGTATCGTTAATTGTGTCGATCGGTATAAAATATACGTTTGCCATTATCTCCATCCTTTTTTAATTAAATTATAAACTTTTGCCAATTGATGTCAATAGAACAATCCTTCACGGACTGAGCGGGCGCCTCCCGGCATTGGCGCCTGCCAGCAAGAACGTCAAACTTCCCTCCGATAATGATTTCGACCGCCGGTTGAAGGACGCATTAGCCAAAGCCATCCGGGAAAGTTTAATAAAAAAATCCGCACGGGAGATAAAGGATGGAAAATAAAAAAATCTTTATCATCGCCGATGCAGCAGGATACGGCGAACATTATCACGTGGGAGACGAGGCCATGACCGAAGTGGCCATCCACCGTTTATCCGACATCGTCGGAAAAGAGAATCTGATTTTGGCTTGTCCTCATCCCCGGACGGCCGCCAAAGCATATGGCGTTAAAACCGTGTGGCTGCCGATGCACAGCATAAAAACCTGGATAATGTTGATCCTGCTCACGCCGATACCCACCTGATATCGCGTCCTCCGGTTATTATGGCACCTGTCCCAGGCAAACATCGTATTTAAATCCGGCGGAGGAAACATCAACGGTAAATCCTCCAAATTCCCCGTTTTGTCCCTGGCACGGAAGTGGAATAAACCCATCATCGTGGTCAGTCAAACCATCGGCCCCTTGGGGCCCAATCACCGAAGCGTCTTGCAATGGCAATTGGAAAACGCGCTTTGGATCGGCGTCAGGGACCGCTCTTTCTCCCGGCGACAATTGGGGCTGAACGTCCATTTTACCATGGATGACGCAGCCTTCTTGACGCCCCAACATAATGCGGTCACCTGCGATATCGTTGCTTCCCGCAAAAACCTCGTCGGCATCTCCTATTCAAAACTGAAAAATCATGCTCCGGATAGATTTAAAACCTTAATCGAAACAACCCGAAAGATTACTGCGGAACTCAATGGTACCGCCGTCCTCATTCCGCACCACGGTCCTTATGGCCGAGGCGATCTGAAAATCATCGCCACCATCAAGGCGCAATGGCCGGACCCCAACGTCATCGCCCTCACCAAAATCCAACCGGCCAAGGCTGTCCTGGCCCTCACCGGAAGCATGCGGCTGGTGCTGGCTACCCGCTACCATGCGGTTATTTTCGGCCTGACCATGGGAGTACCGACGGTGGGGATCTATTCTGACGCCTATACCGAGGCCAAACTGCGGAGCGCTTATGAGCAATTCGGGATGGAACCCGCCGTCATTTCCATAACCGAAGTTGAAACCGAGCTGATCCCTTTGGTTAAAAAGGTTTTATCAGCCGGTTCCGGTTTGAAGGATGCAGTAGAAAGAACATTACAGGAGCGCTTGGATGAGAATTTAGCACCCTACCGGCTCATCAAAGGATATCTTGGATACCTGAGAAACAATGAATAACCAACAAATTTTCATGCAAAAGACAAACCCGCCATGGACGGCGGGTTCCGCAGTTTCGATTCCGGACGAATCAATGCAAGAACGTTGGATCGATTTTTTGTTATTGATTCGAACCGGCCATATTCGCAATCCATTGCTTCAATGCATCGATCTCTTCCTTCATCTGTTGGATTTCCCTTTGTTGTTTCTGGTTTTCATCTTTCTGTTTTCTGACTTCGTCCTGAAGTTTCCTGTTCTCATCCTGCAGCTGCTGAATTTGGGCTTGCATCGTGACGCTATCGCAGTTATCCAAAGTCGTTTTTTCCTCTGCGTCCCGCCTGTTACTCTTCCCAAACTTCCAGGCCAACCCCAGATTCCCCATGCCCTCACTGCCGCTGGCATTATATCCCGAAGCATCCGCATTGGCTCCCAAAGCCGTACTGGATTCACTGGTAGCTTTCGCCCCGGTACCGATGGCCGTGGTATTTTCAATATATTCGAAGAAAATTAACGATTAGCCATCCGGGTAATCAGGCAACCAATTGATCTCTCCGCTTGGATCACCGGATACCGCTCCCTTACCTATAGCGATACTTCCGCTATTATAGGCGATGGATTCAATCCCTGCAGCCATACTGTCGGTCCCTTTGGCGCTGGATTTGTTTCCCAACGCAATGCTGTTGGTGCCGCGGTGTTCGGATTCACTCCCCACTGCTATATCATTGTCGTTATAAGCAAGCGAATTGTAACCAATGGCAATAGCGTTTAAATAGTATGCTTTTGCATTGTTGCCATAAGCTATGCTGTTATAGCCTTCAGCCACCGCCTGAGACCCCATAGCGATGCTGAAATCCGCAGTAGCCCTTGAAAATACTCCCATTGCAATGCTATTATTCGCATTTGTATGTGTATATGAATAATCTCCGATCGCAAGACTATATGCTCCTTTAGCCGTAGCTTGGCCGCCAATTGCTACACTATAACGCTTTTCACTACTCTGATCTATTTTAAACACCGACAAATTTTTGTCAATTGACAATCCTGCTGAATTTTGCGGTTGATCATGATGGTTTTTTAAACTGCAGAAAACATTTATTTAGACATTCACGATATGCTATAATGAAACTAAAATAACTACATAAAGGTCTTTCATCTTCAGTGACGGGCCCATACTAAGCTCCAAATGAACCATACATTATTTGTCACGGAGGTTCTTCCCATGTCACTTTTCACTGTTCAATCCTGTATTGCCGAAGAATCAGAATTGCAATTTTCGGGCTTTTCCAATGAAACGGCCCTGAAACTCGGCCTGTTCATTGCGGAACGGGCTCGGAAGGAAAACAAAAAAATAGCCATCGACATCGAGCGTCACGGCCAACAACTGTTTCATTATGCCATGGAAGGAACCACTCCGGACAATGACCAGTGGATCATCCGCAAGAAAAACGTGGTCAACCGATTTCACAAAAGCTCGATGCATGTCCGGTGTATCCTGCAGGAAGCGAAAATGGACATCGAGACCAAATACTTTCTCAACCCCAAGGAATACTCAGCCCACGGCGGTTCTTTTCCGCTAATTATTAAAGGAGTTGGCACCGTCGGAGCCATTACCGTCTCCGGCTTACCCCAAGAAGAAGACCACGCACTGATGGTCTCCTGTCTCAGGGAATTTCTTCAAATTAATGAAGGATTTGATCCAACTGCCGGTTGAGATCCATCATCTCCAATGCGGTGATAGCTGCGTCCCAGCCTTTATTTCCGGCCTTGGTCCCGGCCCGTTCGATGGCCTGTTCGATACTGTCGGTGGTTAAAACGCCAAATACCACCGGCACTTCGGTTTGCAGCGATACCGCGGCGATGCCTTTGGATACTTCGGCCGCCACATAGTCAAAGTGAGGGGTCGCCCCGCGAATCACGGCTCCCAAGCAAATGACGGCGTCAAACCTTCGGGAAGCGGCCAATTTTTTCGCAGCCAACGGTATTTCGAAAGCGCCGGGAACGCGGACCACGATAATCTGGTCGTCCTTCATACCGTGGCGTTTCAACGCATCCAACGCCCCCTCCAAAAGATGTTCCGTGATGAAACTGTTAAACCTTCCGACAACCACTGCAACCTGATAATCACCGGCATGCAACTGCCCTTCAATCATTCTCATCTTCTTTTTCCTCCTGTCACAAAATATGCCCCAACCGGGTCCGCTTCGTTTCCAAATAATACTGATTGGCCGGCCGGGAAGGCATCTTCAACGGCACCCGCTCCGCAATTTCCAGGCCGTGGCCGCTCAACCCCACAATTTTCCGGGGATTGTTAGTCAAGAGACGAATCTTACGCAAGCCCAGGTCCCGCAGGATCTGGGCCCCGACACCATAATCCCGCAAATCGTCCTTAAATCCCAATGCCTCATTGGCAGCCACCGTATCCAACCCCTGATCCTGCAGCTGGTAAGCTTTGAGTTTATTGATGAGCCCGATCCCCCGGCCTTCCTGGCGCAGGTAAAGCAGGACCCCGCATCCTTCCGCTGCGATTTGCGCCATGGCTGCGTGCAACTGTTCGCCGCAGTCGCATCGGTAGGACCCCAACGCATCGCCGGTCAGGCATTCCGAATGGACGCGCACCAAAGGGGTTTTCCCTTCCACGTCTCCGAGCACCAAGGCAATATGTTCTTCCTGCCCGTACTTGGTCCGGTAACCGATCATCCCAAACTTCCCGTATTGGTTGGGGAGCCAGGTCTCCGCCTCCCGTCGAACCAATTTTTCAGTCAGGCTGCGATAAGCGATTAAATCCGCTACGCTGATAATCTTCAGCCCGTGTTCTTTAGCAAAGCGCTCCAAATCATCCCGTCGGGCCATAGTCCCGTCCTCATTCATAATCTCACAAATCGCTCCCGCCGGTTCAAATCCGGCCAACCGCGCCAGATCGACGGCTGCCTCCGTATGGCCGGCCCGGACCAACACCCCGCCTTCTCTGGCGATTAGCGGAAACACATGGCCGGGACGGTTAAAATCGGAAGGGACCGCATCCGGCCTGGCCAACGCCTGAATCGTTGCCGCCCGTTCCGCCGCGGAGATCCCTGTGGTCGTTTGGCGGTAATCGACACTGACCGTGAAAGCCGTCCGCATCTTCTCGGTATTTTCCTCAGGGATCATCAAGGGCAGTTCCAATCGTTTGGCCTGCTCTTTGGTAATGGCCACACACAGCAGCCCGCGACCGTATTTGATAAAGAAATTGGCCGCCTCCGGGGTCATCATGGCCGCCGGCATCACCAAGTCCCCCTCATTTTCCCGATCTTCGTCGTCCACCACAATGATCATTTTGCCGGCTTTCAAATCCTCAATGGCTTCCATGACCTTTTCCATGCGACACCCTCCTCACCTGTAATAACCATGCTGTTTTAAAAATTCTATCGTAATACCCTCCTTCTCCAGCACGTTCCCTTTGTCCGTATGCCGTTTCAGCAACATATCCGTTTCAACATTGAGATAATCCCCCGGCTTCAAATATTGAAATCGGGTTTGGCTGAACGTATGGGGAATGAGCGAAACCACCACTGCATGCTTCTCCATATCCTGCACCGTCAGGCTAACCCCGTCCAGCGCGATGGACCCCTTCACCACCACACTATCCATTAATGCCTTAGGCAACCCCACTGTGACGATAACCGCATTCCGTTCCTTTCGCATCTTCATCAAGGTCCCGACGCCGTCCACATGGCCGGTGACCAGATGGCCCCCCAACGGAGCTCCCATCCTGACCGCCGGCTCCAGATTGACAAAATCTCTAAGTTTTAAATATTTTAAATTGGTATCCTCCAATGTCCGGGGCATCACGTCAGCCTCAAACCATTGCTTCCCTTTGGAAGCCACCGTCAGGCACACGCCGTTCACCGCCACGCTGTCGCCTAGGCTCAAAACTTCCGCATTCCCGGATCCAATTTTCAACTTGTATTGACGGCCGGCCGTCCGCCGTCCCAATACTTGGCCGACCTCCTGAACCAGTCCGGTAAACATCCGACCCCTCCTTTCCGCTAAAGATTAGCATACCCATGGACCACAAAATCTTCGCCGCACCGCCTGACGGATTCTAATTTTATCGGCTTTTTCTCCGCCAACGCCGGAAGGCCTTTTCCGCCTAAAACCCCGATGGCCCCGTCTCCGCCGATCCAAAACGGCGCATAGAAGAGATAATACTCGTTGACCAGGCCCGCTTCCACAAAAGCGGCAAAAACCTGATGCCCGCCTTCCACTATAACCGATTGAACCCCCATGTGGCCTAAGGTCTCCAAAACCTCCCGGGGCTCCGGCCGTTCCGAAGTCTTTGCCCGAAAAACTCTTACTCCCCGTCCGGTTAAAGCATTTTCCTTGTCGATTGGCGCATTTACCGAGCAAAACACCACCAAATTATCGGGGGATTCCCGGACCAGACGGCTCTCCACGTTTAGCGACAATTGACTGTCCAGCACCACTTTCAAAGGCTGGCGCTGCTCCGGATTCCCCCATCTGCAGGTCAAGCGGGGATTGTCCTTGGCGGCCGTACCGCTGCCGATCAGTATGGCTCCGGCATGGGCCCGCAGTTGTTGGACTTTCTCCCGGGACTTGGCACCGGTTATCCACTGGGACTCCCCGTTGGCCAAAGCGATCTTCCCGTCCAGGCTCATACCGGCCTTAAGAATGACCCAGGGAAGCCCGGTACGACAATGATGGAAATAAGCCCGGTTTAAAGCAACGGCCTCATCTTTCCAAGGGCCCTCCGCCGTCGTTATCCCTGCTTCCGCCAACTTCCGGGCTCCCCCTCCGGCCACGTGCGGATTGGGATCGGCGACGGCATAACAGACCTTCCCGATACCGGCCTTAATAATCGCTTCCGTACAAGGAGGGGTCCGGCCAAAATGGTTACAAGGCTCCAGCGTCACATAAAGCGTGGCTCCTTGGGGATCAACCTTACAGCGCCTGAGAGCTTCCACCTCCGCATGGGGATAACCCGGTCCCCGGTGCCACCCTTCGCCGATGAACATGCCATCTTTGACGATGACCGCACCCACCATCGGATTGGGATAAACCCGCCCGTATCCTTTTCTGGCCAATGCCAAAGCCCGTTTCATTGCCTGTTCGGATGATACAGCCATAAAAAAACCGCCCTTCGGATAAACCTTCAGGACGGAAAAAGACAAAAAGAAAAACACCTTCTCCCATCCAGACTGTACTGTCGGCTTTGGAATCTCACCAAATCAACCGCTGATGCGGCTCGCGGGCTACGCCGTTAAAGACGATTACCGCCGGTTCGGACTTGCACCGATCCTGAAGGTTTATGATTAATCGCTATTCATTTATGATTAATCGCTATTCATTTTATTTAATATTATAATCGTCTATCACTAAAAAAACAATCCCTATTTTTTCGCTGGGTTTTATGCAAAATCCGACGCTTCGAACCGCGCCTTGGCCACTAACTTCACGCCGCCCCGGGGTTTTTGCGTCACCACCACTTCCACCCAATGAGGCCGGCAGGCATTGCCCACATCTTTGGCAATTTGCGCAGCCAGAGCTTCACAGAAAACCCCTTCCTGCCGGAAACTCCATAAATACAATTTCAGACTTTTACTCTCGATACAGGACTGATCCGGCGCATATTCGATGGTGACCGTCTCCCAGTCCGGTTGGCCGGTAACAGGGCACAAGCTGGTCACTTCATCGCTTTCCATGATAACCGTCTGAACCCCGTCCGGTTTGGGGAATGTCTCCAACATCCGCGACGGTTCCCGTACAGTTTTACCCAATGCTTTGAATTCCAATTCGCCCATCACTCAGACCTCCACTTTAAACCAATGATATTTTATGCACCGATCATACACATCCAGTTGTTCCCGGCATTTTACCCACCGGACCACCAGATACGTCACAGGCGTCAACAGTACCTCATAGCCGACTTTCCAAAAGTATTGGGCTGCCATCATGCTTGTCAGCACGGACAGAGGTACAGTCCCGCCAAACGCAATGCCGATAAAGATAACCGTATCGGCCCCCTCCCCGACCACCGTCGACAAAATGGTCCGCATCCACAGAAAGCGTCCGTTGGTCTTTACTTTCAACCGGGATAACACCATGGAATTTAAAAATTCTCCCACCCAGTATCCGACCAGGGACGCCAGGACTATCCGGGGCGTAAAGCCCAACACCGTCATATAAGCGCTCTGCCCGGTCCAAAATTCGGGGTAGGGCAAAGCCAATACGGCCATAAAGAGCAATGTCATAAACACATTGGCTCCCAGACCGGTCCAGATGACCAGCCGGGTCTTTCGGAACCCGTACACTTCCGTTAATACATCGCCAAAGATATACGTGACCGGAAAGAGGATGACGGCTGCCGGCAAAACCACGCCGTGGAAATCGGCAAGCTTTCCGGCGATGATATTGGAGATTAACAGGGAGGATACAAAGGAGCAGGCTAAGATGAAAAACAGCGGGGAAAAGCGGGAATCACCATTCGACATGACCATACACCTCCAGTTTTGATTGCCTGCCGCATACCCGGCACGGCCCGCGGGTTTTCTGGAAAACCGCGAGATTTAATTATAAGCTACTTTAGGCCATGATGCAACGGGTAAAAAATATCCCTGATATCTTCAGCCAAAAGCCTATCATAACCAAGCCACCGAAACCCTTGGTGCAACATATATTACTATAGCGGGTTAATAAACTCAAAGTAGGTGATTGAGTGGAAATTTATGACAACAACCATATGATTCGGACCAGCCTCAGCACCAAAGCAGCCCGGCGCTTATCCCATTCCACCAAGTCCGTTCCGATGATGGAACAGATCACCCCTCGGTGGCTGTTGACCTTTTTGCCCTGGGTGCCTGTGGAAGCCGGAGTCTACCGGGTGAATAAATGTAAAAAACTTTGTGACGACGGAGAAAGCGAAACGGTATCCGGCCAAGCGGAACAATGCAATGAATACGGCGAAAAATTGATTAAAATGTCTTCCGGCCATTCCGGCGAGCTTGAACTCCCCCAAACCTATCCCGAATACACGGAAGAGCCCAGGGAATATGAGTTGAGCCTGATCCAGACCATCCTGAATATTAACACTCATGTTGCGGACATATACAATGTCCCCAACAATCAATTCAAAGAGCAAATCCGTCTCACCGTCGAAGCCATGCTGGAACGGCAGGAATATGAGATCGTCAACAACCCCGATTTCGGATTGGTCCATTCCGTTGTACCGTCGATGCGGATAAGCACCCGAACCGGTCCGCCCACTCCGGACGACCTGGATGAATTGCTCTCCCTGGTCTGGAAGAAACCTGCATTCTTTCTGGCTCATCCCCGGGCCATCGCTGCCTTTGGCAGGGAATGCACCCGGCGGGGCGTGCCGCCGCCCACCGTCAATCTTTTCGGTTCCCCCTTCATCACCTGGAGAGGCGTGCCCATCGTCCCCTGCGACAAACTATTGATCGACGGACGGACCCGGCCGCGCCACTCCAACGGAACCACCCAAATCTTATTGATGCGGGTCGGCGAGAAAGAGCAAGGGGTTATCGGTTTACACCAGCCCGGCATACCGGACGAACAATATCATCCCAGCTTATCGGTGAAACTGGCTGGAATCGACAGTCAATCCGTCGCCCATTATATTTTAAGCCTTTACTTCTCGGCGGCAGTCTTAACCAGTGACGCTTTGGGAATGCTGGAAAATGTCGAGGTAGGAAACTACTATGACTACGCACGTTGAAAATTGTCTCGCCCAATGGGTCAATCAATTGTACCGGAGCGCTTTCATCTCCGGCGAATCTGCTGATTTTTATTATTTAAACCGGGGACCGGGCCCAATACCCGGGGAAACCCCTGGAGTTTCGCCCCTGAATGTCGAAGCTGTTCGGAAAGACTTCCCTATCCTGTCGCGGAAAATCAACGGCAAACCCTTAATCTGGTTCGACAATGCAGCGACATCCCAAAAACCGGAACCGGTGATCGAAGCTCTGGCCCATTACTACCGGGAGTACAACTCCAATGTCCACCGCGGAAGCCATACGTTGGCCAATGAAGCCACCGACGCTTATGAGAAGGCACGGGAGAAAGTATGCCAATTTATTGGTGCCTCTTCCCCTGATCTGATCGTCTTCACCCGGGGCACCACCGAAGCCATCAATCTGGTCGCTCAAAGCTATGGCCGAATGGTCCTGCGCCGCGGTGACCCCATCATCATCACCGTGATGGAACACCATTCGAATATCGTCCCCTGGCAATTGATCAGCGAACAGACAGGAGCTGTCCTCAACGTCGTTCCCGTCGATGACAATGGGGTCTTGGATTTGGATGTCTATCAAAAACTGCTGGCCGAACGCCCCGGTTTGGTGGCCCTCACCCATGTCTCCAATGTGTTGGGGACCGTTAATCCCGTCCGGCTGATGATTCAGATGGCCCATGATTACGGCGTCCGGGTCCTGGTGGACGGCGCCCAGGCCGTCCCCCATCTTCCGGTGGACGTCTCCGAATTGGACGCTGACTTTTACGTCTTTTCAGGTCACAAAATGTACGGCCCGACCGGCATCGGGGTCCTTTACGCCAAACGGGAACTGCTGGAAGCCATGCCCCCCTGGCAGGGCGGAGGCAATATGATTAGAGACGTCCACTTTGACCGTACCGTATATAACCGGATCCCCCACAAATTCGAAGCCGGAACCGGCAATATCGCCGATGCCGTCGGCCTCGGAGCCGCCGTCGATTATTTACGGCGCATTGGGATGGCCGCCGTCAGCCAACACGAACAACAGCTGACCGCTTACGCCATGGAGGCTTTAGCCGCCATCCCCGGAGTACGGATCATTGGTACTGCCCCGCATAAAGCGAGCGTCATCGCGTTCACCGTAGCCGATTGTTCCCTCGAAAGACTGGCGGGACGCCTGAACGATGCGGGCATTGCATTCCGTTTCGGCCATCACTGCGCCCAGCCGGTCCTGCGCCGTTTTGGGCTGGAAGAAAGCCTCCGGATTTCTTTCGGACTGTACAATACCCGGCAGGAAGTGGACCGATTTATCGAAGTGCTGCAGCAAAATATCGACAGGCCCTTTCCCTGGTTTTATTAAATGCATGGGAGAGCTTCGGCTCTCCCTTGTATTTTTCACATAAATACGGTTCATCCTGCCCCAAATCAGTTATAATATTCTTGAAAGGAATGATGGGATGCTGGTTGAAACCATGTTAAAACAAAAAGTATGGGCAGTCGTCGGCGCAACGCAGGACCGGGAAAAATACGGCAACAAAATTTACCGTCACCTGAAAAACCACGGCTATGAAACTTATGCGGTCAACCCGTCCTATGACACGGTGGAAGGCGATCCCTGTTATCCGGATCTCGCCTCCCTGCCTGTGAAACCGGATGTCCTCAATATGGTAGTCTCCCCCAAACGGGGCAAACCCGTATTGGAAGAGGCGGCCCGTTTGGGCATCAAGTACATTTGGCTGCAACCCGGAACTTACGACGACGAACTGATGAAGCTCATCGACAACCTAGGCCTGGAAGCCGTCCAAAATTGCGTGCTCATGGCCATTTAAACCATGCTCATTCCAGAACCACCGGAACGGGATGACCCAGCGTCATCCCGTTTTCGGTGACAACGGCGTCATAAGCCAGCACCTTTACCCCGCGGTCCCGGGCCCATTGCAACGCCCGAGCAAATGAGGGATCCATCGCCCGGTTCGGCCGGAAGAGATGGACCCCCTGCATTTGAATTAAAAAGAAAATACATCCCTGATATCCCGCTTCCACCGCTTCCGCCAATTCCAGGAGATGCCTGGCTCCCCGTTCGGTCGGGGCATCCGGAAACATGGCGATTCCCTCTTCCTCCAGCGTGACCCCTTTCACCTCGACGAAACCCTTTTCCTCCGGGGTTTCATAATACAGATCAAAGCGGGACTTCCCAAAAGTGACTTCTTTGGCCACCTGTGAAGGGATTCCCAACGTCTCCAGTTTACCCTGGCAAAGCGCTTCATACACCACCATATTGGGAGCCTGGGAATCGATATTCACCAACATCTCCCCTTTATAGACTCCCACCAATGAATACCGGGTTTTCCGCCCGGCGTGGCCGGCATCCTCCAGGATCACGGTGGCTCCCGGCATGAGAAGTTCCCGGCAGCGTCCGGTATTTTTTACATGAACCGTCTCCAACGCCCCGTCCACCGTGACCCGGGCGATGAACCGGTTGGGCCGCTCATGAAAGATCCCATGTTTAATTTTCGTATATTCCATAAAACCTTTGCCTTTCCCGTCTTTTCAAAAATAACGCTTCACCCGTTGACAGTATTCGGAATAAGCCGCACCGTACCGTTGGGCCAGAAACCGTTCTTCCTGCAATATCTGGTAATGAATGCCAACGGCCGTCAGTACAAAAGCAACAGAAAAAAGAGATTCCCGTAAATCAGGGCAACCCCCAAAAAAATGCTGTCCGCAGCGATAAAAATCGGATTTCGGGTCCTGCTGAAAACCCCCGAAGTCACCAGCGAACCCGGGCTTTGGTGATCGATGCCGATCCGCCAGGAAGTGCCGAATGAACACAACGCCCAGGCAAAGATGAGATTCCCCGCCAGCAACAATCCGCACCCGGCCATGTCCAGGGCCCAAACTTCAAAAAGTTCTTTATAAAACACTTGCGGCAAAAGAACAATCTCCCACCCGAAAATCCTATTTACCGTTTCCCAGGTCCAATAGGCCAAACCAATCAAGAAGAAAATCTCCAGCAAACGATGGTATCCCTTTTTTCCTTTTCCGACGGCAAAAGGATTAATCCCGTAAGAGACCAGGAGAAGCATGCTTCTTCCGATAAACAGCCCATAAAACACCACCAATTGCAGCAAGACCCATATTTGCAATAAAGTCATTGACATCTCCTCTTTTATTCATTAACCTCCCATCATTCCGATTAGCCTTGATTCAATCATAATATACTTTATCCTATCATATCATACCATCTTCCTTTTCTTCAGCCATATCTAATGTTCAATATCCTCCACTTGCAATCTTCAACAAAATATGATAATTTTTTATACAAGTTTGAATATATTCAATCGAACAGGTTACATCATGTCCATTCGCTTAGTGATTTTAGGAATTTTAAATCAGCAGCCGCTTCACGGCTATGAAATTAAGCAAATTATCGAAGAATATATGGGAGATTGGACCGATATTAAATTTGGTTCCATCTATTTTGCCCTTTCTAAACTTGCCGAATCCGGGCACATCGAAGTTATCGAGGAAAACCGTACCGGCAAACGCCCGGCTAAAACCGTATATCAAATTACCGCTGCCGGAAAGGAAGAATTTCTGCGCCTTTTAAAAAAAGCATGGTGCGAACATAAGCAGATCATATTCCCCTTTGATATGGCTCTTTTCTTTATCAAATACTTAAGCAAAGCAGAGGCTGTCCAATACTTACAGCAACGTATTGAAAACGTTACCCAAAAACTCAATTTCCTCAACGACCATAAAAACGAACACCGCCAAAACCCCTATATACCTAAAGAAGCCATCGCCATCATTGATCACTCTTATTATCATCTGGAAGCGGAACTCCATTGGCTTCAGGACTTGCTTAATAACATCGATGATTATTTATAATTTTTTTAGGCTTATATTCAAGTTTGAATATATAAATTTATATAGTAGGGAGGTATTTCAAAATGGTTAAGCCAAGAAAGATTGAAACATTAGACGGAATTCAAGATTTCAGTACCGTGGCAGATTACGATTTACTCCAACGAAATATGCGGGATAAAGGGTGGTTGGTAACGGACAAGATCATTGCCGCCGGGATCGATCATGGCCACGTTTTAGAAATAGGGCCAGGCCCCGGTTATCTCGGTTTAGAATGGCTGTCCCGAACCCAGAACACCGTTTTAACCGGCCTTGATATCAGCCAAAACATGATCGATCTGGCACAAAAAAACGCTAAAGCGTATGGACATAACCACCGCGCCAGCTATTGCCTTGGTAATGCGGCTGCCATGCCTTTTCAAGATCACCAGTTTGATGCGGTCATCAGTAACGGCTCCCTGCACGAATGGGAAGCACCGGAAAGAATATTTAATGAAATTCATCGGGTTTTAAAACCGAGCGGCAAAATTTTCATCAGTGATTTACGCAGAGACATATCCTTTTTCATCCGATGCCTATTTTACGCAGGAACCAAGCCTTCCAAAATGCGCAAAGGCCTAACAAGCTCACTCCAAGCAGCTTACACCGCCCGCGAATTGGAGCAAATTGTAAAATATACAGCCTTAACTTACGCTCATGTCGAAGCCAATCCTTTTGGTTTACTTATAACAGGCGTTAAACCGGTCTGATAAAAAACGGCGAGGGAAACATCAATGATATCACCCTCGTCTTTTATCATCTTATATTTCAGTAAACACTGTAAGTAACCTGATGCATCGATATTACCGATTGCCTCTAAAGCTAGTAAAATTGCTGATTTTTACAGTTATCCATCCCATTTTTTCGGTTTCCGCAGTCCGCATCCCAGCGCTTAACAGTCCTGCCTGCAAAAACCGCAAATACTATTGCAGCCCCTAAAAAAAGCATCAATTTCATCTCTCCGCCTCCTCTGGCTTCCACTTCTCCGACGAATCCATCGTTAACACGCCCCATTTTCAGCCGTCCGGAACAAATCCAACGCATTCCTTATCTGGGACCAGGAACGTTTAACAAAGACTGTCTTAATTCCCTGGCGCTTTGCTGCCTCCTTAATTTCTGAAGCCAAATTGTGGTTGAGATAATCGACAAACACCAATACCCCGTCAGTCCCGGACGGAATCCCCGCCTTCAAATCACCGCGTTTCCTCCCGGTAACGTGCTGGATAAGTTGAAATCCTTGTCCTTCCAAAAGTTTCGGAATCTTGCCCAAACGGTCTCCGCCATAGATAACGATGGACATGTTCAACCCTCCTTTTTACTTAGCCATCGCCAGTTTTTCGCCCCACATACAGTCCTGGGGTTTGTTTGGCCATGATGAATGTCACATCATCTACAAATTTCGGGAAGATTAACTCTCCAACGTTGTCGACTGGCCATGCGTTTCACCGAAACTCTTTTGCCGAGAGCCGATCCACCAAAAGGCGGTGGCGATCAGGCCAAGCATCACAAGGGGCACGACGATCCAGACAGGTTGATGCCCGATGGTGATTTGATAGAAGAGCGTAGCCGTGATCCAGGCTAAGAGCGTCAGGTATCCCATGGCCAGAGTTCCGTATCCCTTGCCGATCTCCCGTAATATCGCACCCATTGCCGCGACACACGGGAAATAAATGAGGATGAATAAGAGATAGGCATATGCCTGCCAAGGCCCTTTGGAGAAATACCGTTGCATCGCCGTGTAAACCTGCGTATCGGCGCCGACTTCTTCGGCGATGGCCTCCCGGCCGGAACCGACCAGGCCCAATCCCAACGGATCCAGCAAAGTATCTTTGATTCCGCGCAACGCTTCAGGGATGGTTGCAAACGCTTCCCGAATGCCGACCCAAAAATCAAAGCCTTCGTCTTCACTTTCGCCCTCCTCGGCAGCCGCTTCAGCATAATCGATCTGGCTGTAAAGCGAGTTCAACGTACTGACCACAGCCTCTTTGGCGAAAATCCCGGTAAAGATACCCACCGTTGCCGGCCAGTTATCTTTCTCCACCCCCATGGGTTCAAACACCGGTGTAATCGCCTTGCCGATATGGGCCAGTACCGAATTGGGGGAATCTTCATTGCCGAAAGTGCCGTCCACGCCAAAGGAGTTTAAGAAAGCCAGAATCGCAACGACCACCACAATCACTTTGGTCCGGAACATAAAGACTTTCAACCGGTTCCAGGTATAAGCCATAATATTGGAGAACCGGGGCGCATGATAGGGCGGAAGTTCCATGATGAAATGGGACGCTTCCCCTTTAAAGAGGGTATTCTTCAATAAAAGCCCCGATAAAATGGCCATCACAATCCCAGCCAGGTAAATGGAGAACACCATATTCCCTGCCCCGACGCCGAAAAATGCTGCGCCGAACAGGGCATAAACCGGCAACCGGGCGCCGCAGGACATTAAGGGCGTCATAAATACCGTTAGGTACCGATCCCGTTTATTTTCCAAAGTCCGGGTAGCCATAATCGCCGGAACGCTGCATCCAAAGCCCACCAACATGGGGACGAAAGATTTTCCCGGAAGTCCAATCCACCGCATGAACCGGTCCATCACAAAGGCCGCCCGGGCCATATATCCCGAGTCCTCCAAGATGGATAACATGAAGAACATCATGAAAATGACCGGGATAAAGGTGGCCAAGGTCTGAATTCCCGCACCGATACCTCCTGCCAAAATCGAAACCAGCCACCCGGGAGCACCGACAGCGGTCAGTAATTCACCGAACCCGTCCACAAATATCGTACCGAACAAAACATCAAAGAAATCGATAAAAGCGCCGCCGATATTAATCGTTGTCCAGAATAACAGATACATCACCAACAAAAAGACGGGAATCCCCAACACCCGGTGGAGAACCACCCGGTCAATCTTATCGCTGACCGATTCCCGTTCGGCAGCCCGTTTCAAGGCTCCGTCGGTTATTTGCTGCACAAAACGATACCGCGCATCCGCCACCATCAATATGGCAGGCTCTCCGGACCCGGCGGCCAACCGGGAAAGCTCTTCCTGAATCTCCGTTTCGGTTAACCCCCCGGATTCCACGACTTTCTGCGTCACCCAGGCATCCATCTCCAAAAGCTTCAGCCCTACCCAACGGGGAGCCACACCCATCCCTTGGGCAACGGCTTCCAGCTGAGGGGCCCAGCGTTCCAAGAATTCCTCAATATCCGGGGAATATTCCACTTGGGCCCTGCTGCACCTTGGCTTCTGCCATGCTTCCAACAAAGCTTTTTTAACCGCCAAAAGATCATTTTTCTGAACGGCACTGATGCCGATCACCGGACAGTCCAACCGTTTTTCCAGCTGTTCCAGATCGATACGGATTTCTTTCTTCTCCGCCAGGTCCATCATATTTAAAACCACCAGGACCGGAACGTTCATCTCCAACAACTGAGTGGTCAAATACAGATTCCGTTCCAGATTGGTCGCATCCAGGATGTTGACCACCAGCCCCGGTTCGCCGCTGACAATATAATCGCGGGCAACCCGTTCATCCTCAGACTGGGCGGATAACGAATAAATCCCGGGCAAATCCACTAATATCACTTCTTGGCCGCCCAAAAACAGCTGCCCTTCTTTCTTTTCGACCGTAACTCCCGGCCAATTGCCGATCCGTTGGTTGCCTCCGGTCAATCCGTTAAACAACGTGGTTTTCCCGGAGTTCGGGTTTCCAACGACAGCTATTGTTTTTTGATCACCCATCAATCTCTCCTCCTAATTTCCAGGATATCCGCTTCAGCCTTCCGCAAGGAAAGATTATAACCCCGCACCATAATTTCCACCGGATCTCCCAACGGAGCCACTTTAACCAGTTTAATCTCGGTTCCTTTCGTCAAACCCATCGTCAGCAGTTTATTGAGATACACCGGATCATTGCCGCTATACCCGGTGACCACCGCGCTTTCGCCGGGCTTCAAATTCTTCAGCCGTTCCATCTCCATCGCCTCCTCCCCTTCGATTTACATGGGCCGGTTTTAATATAAATATTATTGATTGTCGTCCAATCCACCATCACCCGGCTGTCGTCCACCCGTACCAAATAGGGTTGTTTCCTGCTTCCCCGGATGACCGCCACCGATTTCCCCGGAGAAATACCGAGGGCCAACATTTTACTGTAAAATTGCTCGCCGCCCACCAACCGCGATACAGTTCCGCATTGGCCGGCTGCCAGTCCCGACAACGGGATTTCGGTCATCTCGTCCCGTACAGGTTCAGAGATCCGCTCTCCACGTTCCCACACCGTCTCAGCCATGTTTTTCTCCTTTCTTTTTGTTAGTCAAAACTAACATTTAATGTTAGTCCTACCTAACATTTCGTCAAAAAAATAATTATGCGGTAATTTTATTCAGGATAATAAACGGTCCATTTGTTAGGTTAAACTAACTTATAAACAATTTCATTTTACTCTAATATTTCCCATCTGTCAACACAGCGCATGTTATCAGATGGTTAACATCGGTCCGTCCAGTCAACGCAACCCGGTATGTCTGCTATTTTCCACTGTACATCGTCTCTAAACCCATAAAAAACTCGGTTTATTCGGAAACTAACCGTTTCTCCCCGCTGATTTGCTGAATTGGGGCAATATCCTGGGTAACCTCCAAAACGCCGATAAACTCATTGGCTTCATTGCGTACAGCATAATATCGGATATAAACATATTGGGAGCCTTTTTTGATCCAGAAATCCTCATGGTCTTTTTTTCCGGATTTTAAATCGGCCACAATCCCCTCCACAATATGGACGCTGGCGGGAGGATGGCAGTTTTGGACCAGCCGGCCGATGACTGCTTTGGTCCTGGGGAAAATCCGTTCCTTCCCCTGGGAGAAATATTTCACTACCCCGTCTTTATCCACGAAAGTAATATCCAACGGAAGGGTATTGAATATCCCGTTGATCTCTTCCGGCGTTAAAATTCCGGTCTCAAATCGGATATATCCGTCGTTGGACGGCACTTCGCCCTGGGCGCGCTCTTTGGTCTCCACATTAACCCGAGGCGGCTGCCATTTGACCTCCGGCGTTATCAGGCAATATCCCAATTCGTCGCTTTCCGCCGCAATCCGCTGCCATTCATCTTCAGCCAAGGTCTCCACGACCATCGGGAATAAAATATTCTCCTCTTTGAAGATCATCTCCGTCACCCGGGTGATGAGATTGTTCACCCGGGCCACCACATCCGCCCCCTCCGCATCCTCCGTTTGCAGGCGTTGTTTAACGTCTTTGATCGCTGCCCGGATCTCGTCGTCCACGCCCCACATCACCTTTGGCGGAGCCGTGATACCGTACTTCTCCATATACGGGAAGAGCAAATTTTCTTTCCGCAAATAATGTTTGTCGATTTCCCACAGGCGTTCAATGTCCGCCAGCAACTGTTTTCGGTTTTCCGTAGTCGGGTTGGCTTCAAAGGCGGCCAAATGCGGGCGAATTCCTTGGTCAATCAGTTTTTCGATCTCCCGGTTTTCCACCTTAAACAAATGAATTGGATGGCCGGGTGTATCTTCCGGTTTTTGCATCCGATGTATCTCCGCAATGGAGCCCTTAAATACGGCCGCATGAACATCGCACAGTCGTTGAATCTCCTCCACCGGCATTCCTTCCCGGATCAAGGCCTGCTCCATCTCGGATATTTCTGCCGGAGACACCCCTTCGATCAACGCAGCGAATCGCGCCTTTACCTCTTCAACGCTTTTCCCGTTATGCAATTGGCTGATTAACTCTTTTAATACTTTCTGCCGGTACTCCCGGTTATTGATATGTTCGCTCATTACAAAGCCCCCATGCGATTCATTAACCTGCTTGGCAAATGATGCTGTTATTGTATGCAAAAAATTACCTTTCTAAACGTTGCCAAAAAAATATCCGCCAAACGGCGGATACGGCATTATTTCATGGCGTATTCCTTGAGCAACCCTTCCCGTAGCTCCCACAGGGGCCGGGATAAATCCACATAATACCGATGGGGGTTTTCAAAACGGAGGACTTCCTCCCATAAGGTCTCCAACTGAGACCGGCAATAGGACCGAATCTCCTGGAGTTCCCGTCGCCGGTGGACGCAGCGCCCGTTGTCAAAGAGGCGGGTCAGTAATCTTCGCGCTTTAAACCGGTGGAGGGTCTTGCGTTTCCAGATATGATCCGGATCAAAGATCTCATATGGCCGGCTGTCGTCGATCACTTCGTCGGCCAAAGTGATCACATCGGCAATGGCTTTGCCCGTATCGCCGTCATACAACCGCCATAGCTGCTTAAACCCGGGAATGGTGATCTTGCTCACATTTTCGCTGACTTTAATCTTGGGCACGATGCCGGCCTCGCTTTCCAGCGCCGCCAGCTTGTACACGCCGCCGAACACCGGCTCCGATTTGGACGTAATCAACCGTTCCCCGACGCCGAAGATATCCACCTGGGCGCCCTGAATCAGGATATCCCTGATGATATACTCGTCCAAGGCGTTGGAAGCCACGATTTTGCAATCGCTGAAGCCGGCCTCATCCAACATGCGGCGGGCCTCTTTGGACAAGTAGGTAATATCGCCGCTGTCAATGCGGATGCCCTTGGGCCGGTACCCCCGAGGGACGATCTCTTCCCTGAAGATCTGAATCGCATTGGGAACGCCCGACTTTAACACATTATAGGTATCCACCAGCAACGTGCAGTCGCCGGGATAGGTTCGGGCATAGGCCCGGAAAGCCTCCAACTCGCTGGGGAACGCCTGTATCCAGCTATGGGCCATCGTCCCCAACGCGGGTATCCCAAAATCCCGCTCCGCGATGGTACAGGAGGTGCCGACGCACCCTCCGATATATGCCGCTCGGGCACCGTAAATGGCTCCGTTATAGCCTTGAGCCCGCCGGGTGCCGAATTCCATCACCGGCCTGCCCTGGGCCGCCCGGACGATCCGGTTGGCTTTGGTCGCAATGAGACTTTGATGATTGATGGTCAACAACACCATGGTCTCAATGAACTGTGCCTCAATCATCGGGCCCCGGACGATGACGATGGGTTCATTGGGAAAGATGGGCGTCCCTTCCGGAACGGCCCACACATCGCAACTGAACCTGAAATTCCTTAAGTACTCCAAAAAATCTTCACTGAACAGCTTCCGGCTGCGTAAATAAGCAATATCCTCATCGCTGAAATGAAGGTTTTGCAAATAGTCGACCAATTGCTCCACGCCGGCCATGATCGCAAAACCGCCGTTATCCGGGATGGTCCGGAAAAACATGTCAAAATAAGCAATTTGCCGCTGCAAACCGTTTTGGAAATACCCATTGGCCATGGTCAATTCATAAAAGTCGGTCAGCAAGGTTAAGTCAAGCCGTTCCATCATCGACCCCCTCCTTCCGGGCTCTGCGCCGGGGCTTTCCGCCCATTGCCAAACCCTTCGTCATTCTACGTCAATATCATCCAGGCCCCATCCGTTCAAAATCCCCTTTTGCCTGAGCCGCCGGATCCCTTCAAAAATAATTTTGGCATGATCGAAAGCAAGGCCGCTGGATTGCAGTATCTCCGGTTCCGGCCGGACCGGTCCGGAAGGTTCCCGGACTGTCCGAAGCATGGCCCAAAGCCGCCGTTCGCCGCAGGTCAACGTCAACCGGTACTCCCGTTCATTGCTTGATGCTTGGGCCACTCCCTTTTCCCCGCCGTCCAGCGGGCGACAGTCCACCGTAAACCAGGCCGCATCGTCGGCGTCGTCGACCGCTTCCGCCTCACGGCAGCTTTGATCCCCTAACGCCAGATAAGAGACGGTGATGACCCGGGTCCGGGGATCCCGTCCCACCTTGCCCCAGGTATAAAGCTGCTCCATATAAACAGGGGTTACCCCGGTTTCTTCCTGTAACTCCCGTAAAGCCGCTTCTTCCAAATCTTCATCCATATTGACAAACCCCCCGGGCAAAGCCCATTGTCCGATAAAAGGATGATCGCCCCGTTTGATCAGGAGCAGTTGAAGGCATTTCCCCGGCATCTCCCCGCCGTCCGCCAAGGTAAACAGCAACGTATCCGCAGTCACCGACGGCCGGTCATACTTTGAAGGATCATAGGCGGCTAAAAATTCCGCTTCGGTTAAACCGTCTTTGTTTTTTAACGGTGAAGAACTCATCGGACGCACCCCCAAAACCATATTTCAATCCATCCTTGTTATTATTCTAACAAAAACGCACCCAAAGTTCATCGCATACACGAAAAAAAAGAAAAAACCGTCCCCGCAGGAACGGTTATGCCATATCCGATGACAGTCGCTAACCAACCTGATTTTTGAGCCAGGCGGTCAATTCCGGAAAACCTTCCCCGGTGGAACAGGATACTTCAAACAGGGGCGCCTTTTCGTTTAACGCTCGGACGCCCCGGACAAAGCTGTCCGTGTCGAACCGGATATACGGCTTCAAGTCAATTTTGTTAAGGATGACCACATCCGCCGCTTCGAACATGGATACGTATTTATACGGCTTATCATGGCCTTCCGGAACGCTGGCGATGACCATCCGGACAGTCTCGCCCAGGTCAAAGGCTGAAGGACAAATCAGGTTGCCCACATTCTCAATGAACAGCACCGAATGGTCCGGAGGTTGCAGCTCCCGGACGGCTTCCCGGATCATGTTGGCATCCAGGTGGCAGCCGCCTCCCGTATTGATCTGCAGCACCGGCACGCCCATGGCCTCGATCTTTTCCGCATCGATGGAAGAAGCGATATCTCCCTCCACCACACTGAAGGGGACGTCACCGGCCAAGCGGTGCATCAATTCCATGATCACACTGGTCTTACCGGCTCCCGGCGAGGCCATGACGTTCACCGCCGTAATATGCCTGCGGGCGAAATCCTCCCGGTTGGCTTCAGCCAATTGGTCGTTGGCTGACAAGATATTTTCCATCACTTTAATCTTCATTCGATCTCTATACTCTCCACATAAAACTCTTTTCCGACATCGGTCGGCGTGCCCAAACCGCCGCAAACGGGGCATTCAAAACCATGCGCCGGTTTGACGAAATTCCGTCTGCAGTGTTTACAATAGAACTCCGCTTTGACCCGCTTAAATACCAATTCGGCTTCTTCCGCCACAGTCCCGGCGGCAATCATCGGAAAGTACATGCGTACCGAATCATCCACTATGGTGGAAAGATCGCCGATGACCAGGTGAATCCGGGTAACTTTGCGGGCACCGGCCTTTTCGGCCTCGGCGGCTACAATTTTTACGATGCTCCGCGTGACGGCATACTCGTGCATAACCCTTTAGCCGGCCTGAGACTGGCTCTCCTCTTTCGATTCCTGAATATATGTGAGTTTATCTTTTGCCGTTGACGGCTGAGTATACGTTTCATCCATCAGGATGCACTTTTTGGGGCATACTTCGACACAGGCCCCGCAAATAACGCATTTGAAAGGGTCAATCTCCCAAGACTTGGCGTTACGGTCCACCCGGATGGCATCCGCCGGACACTTTCTGGAACAGATCCCGCAAAAAATGCACTTTTCGATCTCTACCCCTTTCACCCGGCCGCGGCTGGCTTTAAACGGCTCCCGTTTCTCCAACGGATAGCAGCGGGTGGCAGGTTTCGTCCCTAAATTTTTAAAGATATTACCGATCATATCAAACATGATTTATCCTCCATACCTTCATCCATAACCTGCCCAAGCTTACCGCTCAGTGCAGCTGATACATGGGTCAATGGTTAAAATCAGGATAGGAACATCCGCCAATTGATGCCCGGGAAGCATCTTCAGCAGTGCCGGAATATTAGCGAAAGTCGGTGTACGGACCCGTAACCGGTCCAGCGTCTTGCTGCCGTTGGCCCGCATATAATACAGGGCTTCGCCCCGGGGTTGTTCCACCCGGGAGATCACTTCGCCGTTGGGGTTCCCCTTCTCCGGCACATGGATGGGGCCGTCCGGAATTTTGGCGATGGCTTGCCTGATCAGGTCCACCGACTGATAGACCTCCCGCAGCCGCACCTTCATCCTGGCATAACAGTCGCCGTCCGTCTCCACCACCGGTTCCAGGTCCAATTCATTGTAGGCTGCATAGCCTAACGTCCGGACATCTTCGGCAATCCCGCTGCCCCGGGCCATGGGGCCGACCGCCCCCCAAAGCTTGGCGTTTTCTTTACTGAGTACGCCGATGCCCACCATCCGGTGTTTCACCGTATAATCATTGCAGAACACTTTTTCAACCCGTTCCACATCTTCTTTCACTTCATTCACCACAGAATCAATCTTAGCGAGCATCTCCGGCGCAATATCCCGGCGGGTCCCGCCAATCTGGTTGGTGGAAATAATCACCCGGCTGCCGGCGGTCTCTTCCATGATGTCCATGACTTTTTCCCGATCCCGCCAAACCTGCATAAACAGGCTTTCAAACCCGAAAGCGTCGGCGAGAAGGCCCAGCCACAAAAGATGGCTGTGCATCCGATGGAGTTCGCCCCAGATCACCCGCAAAAACCGGGCCCGGTCAGGCACTTCGATCCCCATCAGGCTCTCCATCCCCTGGCAGTACGCCAATGCATGCTTAAAGCTGCATATGCCGCAGATTCGCTCAATGACGAATACATTTTGGGTAAATTCTTTGGTTTCGGTTAATTTCTCAAGTCCCCGGTGTACATAACCGATGGCGGGAATCGCTTCCACGATCCTTTCATCCTGCATCACCAATTTCAATTGCAACGGCTCCGGCAATACCGGGTGCTGGGGGCCAAAAGGGATCACTGTTTTGTTACTCATTGGGGGACACCCCCTTTATCTTTGTTGATGATGGTAATCTGCCGAGCCATCGGCGCTTCCAACTCATCATCGGAGAGCAGCATATGCCCGCCGTAATCGATGACAATATTCTTAATATTCAAGCCGAACAGCTCTTTCATTTCATTTTCGACCAAAACCGCCCCAAAATAGATACCGGAAATGCTCGGGATCTCTTCTTGCTTGTTTACCGTAATCCGCAGATGTTTCATCTCCAGATCCTTGTCAAAATGGTACAAAACGTCCACGGTGCCGTCTCCGTTATCGACACTGGTAGCGGTGATAAAACGATATCCGTTGAACAGCATATCCTGAACATATCTCAACAACGATTCCACCGAAATATTTTGAACGTTCTCTATCATCGGAAACCTCCTTTTCAGCTGCTTTACAGCCTTTCCTCCGTTCCGTACCGCTACCGGTCAGGCATGGGCTTTGGCTTCTTTCAACGCCTCCGCCTTTTCTTCCAATTTGGAAGCAGCGAGCATGATACCGTCGATAATGGCTTCCGGCTTGGCACAACAGCCGGGCACGTAAACATCCACCGGCAATACTTTGTCGACACCGCCAAGCACATTATAGCAGTCTTTGAAAATTCCTCCGGTGCAGGCGCAAGCCCCCACCGCCACCACGGCCTTAGGTTCCGGCATCTGATTGTATAAATTCCTTAAAACCCGCTCATTCCGCTTATTCACCGAGCCGGTGACCACCAAAATATCCGCATGTTTAGGATTTCCCACATTGATAATGCCAAACCGCTCCACATCATAAAGCGGCGTTAGGCAGGCCAACGTCTCTATATCACAGCCGTTACAGCTGGTACAATCGTAATGCAAGACCCATGGCGATTTGATGCGCGATTTCTTCACTAAACCCATTGGTTTTCACCGTCCCGTCATTTTAAATAAAGCCAGATGATATTGGTCATCGCCACGCCAATCCCCACGATCCATGTGGCCTGAAGCATCCATTTCCAAGTCATCCGGGCGCTGATATTATCGATGACAATTTCACAGAAATAACAGATCAAGGCGATCCCAATGCCGATCCATACCGGTCGGGCAAAGAACATGGTGATCAGCCCGAAAAACAACACCAATTCATACCAGTGCGTAAGCTCGATGACCGCCAGCTGCGGTCCTGAGAACTCCGTGGTAATCCCCTTAATCAATTCCTGATGCCCGTGATGGGACGTTGAAAAATCAAAGGGCGATTTCCGGAGTTTAATGGTTAACACATAGATGAAAGCGATAAATACCAACGGCAAATCGTATAAAAGCGGCTTGCCGAAGCTGAACATGTCGGAAAACAGCGGCCGAATCATAAAGCTTCCGGTGGACAGGAATATTCCGACCACCATCAGGATAAGCACCGGTTCATACGCCATAATTTGGACAATTTCCCGTTGGGCTCCGATTTTGCTGTACGGCGACCGGACACTCATGGCTCCCATAATCAGCATGATGCTGGAAAAAGCCATGATAAACAGGATCATCAATAAATCCTGGCCCAACATAAACATAGCCAACGCAGCGACAGCGAAAAACAAATGCCCCAGCGCAAACATCATCTGTGTCTGATTAACGATTAACCGTTCTTTCCCAAGGAGCTTAATCAAATCATAAAAAGGCTGCAAGATCGGAGGGCCGCTCCGGCTTTGCATCCGGGCAGTGATTTTCCGGTCGATCCCGGTTAACAGTCCGCCGATAATCGGCGCCAAGATGATGGTTGCCGCCACCGTCAAAATATCTTTAAGGATAACGATATCCATCTCAAATCACCACCCCGAACATGATCATAATAATGGCCCCTGCGATAAAGTTGGCCCAGGGTGTTATATTGGCTTCCCCAAAGGCACCGGCAAAATAATAATTGTGGACAATGACGTGTTCCACCGTATCGGCCGGTGCGTTAAACTCCAATCCTTTGAAGTCTTCCTCCGTATTGGCCCCGCAAAGGTAAGGGGGCTTCCAAAGCTCTGCCTTGGAACTGCGGAAAATATAGGGATATAACAGGAAAAGCAAAAACAAGATCATAAAGAAATAGAAAGATGAAAAGCCGCCGACCATCCTGCCGGATTCGCTGACCAGCCACAACCCGTTGGTCCCGTTGAGCACCGTTTCCGGCAGCCCTTTTAGGGATTCCGTCAGGAAGGGAGCGACCACCGCATTAAATATCATCGAGATATCCACGCCGGTAAAAATGACGGCCAAGACCAGGACGGCCATGGTAGCCGACATGGCGACGGGCAATTTCTCCATTTTATATTTGGCATGGAAGGAAAGGGTCAATATGATCCCGATCCATTTTGACCAAAACACTAAGGTAAAGGCGCTGCCGATGATGATACAGATAAGAACCAGCGGAAGCTTCACCGCAGCCTCCAATGCCAGCCATTTGGTCAACAACACGCCGAAGGGCGGCAACAGCATGGAGATCATGCCGATGACCGCGATCACCGTCGTAAACGGCATTTTCTTAAACAAGCCCTGCATATCTTCGATATCCCGGCTACCGATCTCCAATTCAATGGTACCCACACAAAGGAAAAGCAACGCTTTGGAGATGGCATGGAAAATCATCAAAAGAACCGCTGCACCCAAAGCCACATAAGAGCCGATACCGGCACAGCAGACGATCAGTCCCAGATTGGCAATGGTCGAATAAGCCAACACCCGTTTGCCGTTACTCTGACTGATGGCAATGGCCGAAGCACCGACAAAAGTAAAGGCCCCGGCTACGGCGACCATCGTCCCCAACGTGGTTCCGCTGAAAACGGGAGCAATTCTGACAATCAGATAAACGCCGGCTTTCACCATGGTACTGGAGTGGAGCAACGCCGACACCGGCGTCGGGGCAACCATGGCCCCCAATAACCAACTTTGAAATGGAAATTGGGCCGACTTGGTAAATCCGGCAAAACACAACAAGCCCAGTCCTACCGGAAGTAAACCGGCGGACACCATCCGGTTGCGAAGCAACTCTTCCAGAGACAGGGTCCCCAGAGCGTTATAGATCACGATAATGGCAAAAACAAAAGCCAGTCCGCCCAACATATTGATCCACAAAGCCCGCAACCCGTTCTTTACCGCCTTTTCATTTCCGTCATGGGAAATCAGGAGGAACGAACAGAGGGTGGTGACTTCCCAGAAGAATAACATCCATGAAAGGTTATTGGTCATCACCAAAGCGTTCATCGCACTTAAGAAGATGAACAAAATCGCAAAAAACCGAGGTTGCCTCGATTTCTCCAGGTGTTGGTGATGTTCATGCTCTTTCATATATCCTGTGGCAAAAATGGTAATCATCGGCCCAATCACCGATACCAACAACAGCATGATCAAGGAAAGGTAATCGATGACGAAAACCACATGGGGTTCTTTTACCGAACCCACCAATTCAAAAACGAGTAAGGCCACAGCCTGAAGCACCGACAAAAAGACGATCAACGGCTTTTTATGTTTCATTCCGATGTCGGCGATATAGGCCAACAACAGGAAATCGAACAATTTAAAGATGAAACCCACGTCAAACGGCAAATGCAGACTTTCCAGACTGATCTCGATCTTGCCGCCGGAATGAATCAAATAATAAACGAAACCACCGGCTACAGCGAACATGATCAGCGCTGTAACAAAAACAACGGTATTGCGAACCCATGGTTTGTTAAAAGTATAACAAAGAAACGCACTAAGCAGCGGGATAAAAATAGCCAGGGCTAGCAGCGTATACTTATCCACCGAATTTACTCCTTTCCGTCAGTTACTCCAAACATTCCGCCCAAGTCACAACCATGGCCCTGAACTTCACAGTTTGTAACTTTTTTCACTTACCCTATTGTACACCCGTTTAAACAAATAATTTGTTACAATTTTGCAAACAGAGAAAACTTTAACCCCCATTTCACATGGTTTTTCCCTCTTTATCCAATTCGTTACCCAATATTTGCATATTAAAATAATATAAGGAACACGCATGCGTGTTCCTGCAGTAAATGGATATTGAGAATGACAGATGTCCGGTAAAAAACTTCACTAGCATATTCTTGGCAACGGATCGCCGGCCGGCATGTCGACGATGCGTTTTGTTCCGGCCACCGTCTCCAGCAAGACCTTCCGGGCCGGTTCCCGGAGCACCCGGCCGATAATCCGGGCATCCTTCCCCAATGGGTCCCTTCGCAGAAGTTCCACGGCTTTCCCGGCACTTTCCTCCGGCAGGATCATCACCATTTTCCCTTCATTGGCCAGATACAAAGGGTCCATTCCCAACATCTCACAGATGCCCCGGACTTCCGGACGCACTGGAATCTCCTTCTCCCAAATCAGAATACCGGTACCGCTTTGTTCGGCAATCTCATTCAGCGTGCTGGCCAAGCCGCCTCGGGTCGGATCCCGGAGGACATGAATATCGCGGACTTCGGCCAACACCCGGCTTACCAGATGATGAAGAGGTGCGCAGTCGCTGGCAATCTCCGCCGTTATGTTCAATTCCTCCCGTTCCAGCAGGATCGCAGCCCCGTGATCGCCGAGGGTCCCGGTGATGATAACCGCATCCCCGGGCCGGGCCCGGGAAGCCGAGATCTGACACCCTTCCGGGATAATGCCAATCCCTGAGGTATTGATGAAAATTTGATCCGCCGCACCTTTCGGAACCACCTTGGTATCCCCGGTTACAATCCGTACCCCGCAGTTCCGGGCGGTCTCGGCCATGGAAGCCACGATACGCTCCAACCGGCCGATGTCCAGTCCCTCTTCAAGGATAAAACCGCAACTCAACGCCAACGGCCGGGCACCGCTGGTGGCCAAGTCATTGACAGTCCCGCATACCGCCAGCTTGCCAATATCCCCACCCTTGAAAAAAAGGGGAGTGATTACAAAACTGTCCGTGGTATAGGCCAACGTCCCGCCGGAAACCGTTATTTGGGCGGCATCATCGCCGGTCTGCAAAATCTCATTGGCGAAATGGGGATAAAAGATCCGCTCGATCAATTGACGTGTCAGTTTTCCGCCGCTGCCATGAGCCAATGTGATGCGTTCAGTCATCGGACTCCTCCATATTTATAATAGGCCGCACAGGTCCCTTCGGAGGATACCATACAGGCACCCACCGGATTCTCCGGCACACACCGGATACCGAATAACGGACAATCCGTCGGAGCCTTGGTCCCTTTCAAAATCTCCCCGCACCGGCATCCTTCCGGTTCCGCATCATGATCCGTCTCAAGATCAAAGACTTTCCATGCGTCAAACCGGGCATAAGCTTCCCGAATGGCTAAACCCGAACCGGGGATCATCCCAATCCCCCGCCAGACGGCGTCCGCCGGTTCAAACACCTGCTCCATGGTCCGAGACGCCACCGGATTTCCTTCCGCTTTGACCACCCGAGTATAAAGATTTCGGGCGGCAGGACGGCCGCTGTCGCAGATTTCCGCTAATGCCGCCAGAGCGGCTAAAATGTCCAGCGGCTCAAACCCGGCCACCACTCCCGGCACACCGTATTTCTCCGCCAGTTCCTCATAAAAACGGGTACCGATAATGGCGCTGACATGGCCGGGATACAGATAGCCGTCGATCCCTACCGTCGGGTCGGCCGCCAGGAGCTTTAACACCTCTGGCATGGTCTTGTTGGCGGAAAGCACTGTAAAATTGTCCATTTTTTCCTCATCGGCCTTGACGACGGTCAAGGCGGCGACAGGCGTGGTGGTTTCGAACCCCACCGAAAGAAGGACCACCTGCCGTTCAGGATTGTCACGGGCAATTTTCAACGCATCCAGCGGCGAATACAGGACCCGGACATCCGCGCCCTGAGCTTTCGCCTCCAGCAATGATCCTTCATCCGCCGGGATTCGCATCAAATCACCGAAGGTGGCCACAATCACCCCCGGCCGCCGGGCCAAACGGACCGCATTATTAATGTAATAGGAAGGCGTCACGCAGACCGGGCATCCCGGCCCCGAAACCAGCCGGATGGTATCCGGCAACAGCGTTCGGATGCCGTAACGGGCGATAGCCATGGTATGAGTGCCGCATACTTCCATCAATTTCAAGGGTTTTCCCCGGTAATTCCGGAGTTTTTCGGCCCACTGCCGCAATAAACCGGCATCGCGGTAAGGATCCAAATAATTATGCATGGTAAATGTCCTTCAATTCTTTGAATAATTCGATGGTCTTCAAAGCTTCGGCCTCATCCAGCTTTTCAATGGCGCATCCCGCATGAAGGATGACATAATCGCCAATCTGTACATCTTCCAGCAACTCCAGGGAAGCTTCCCGTAAAGCGCCCATGATCTCGACAACAGCCGTCTTCCCTTTAATCTCCGTCACTCTTCCCGGTACGGCAAGACACATTTCATTCACTTCCTCACATCGTTCATCGGCGGTTCTGCCCCGTTTTGCATCCGCGCCAAGGCGATCAATGCCTGTCCCAGGGCAATTCCGCCGTCGTTGGCAGGAACCCGGCTGTGGGTAAACACTTGAAATCCCGCATTTTCCAGCCCGGATACCGCCATTTCCAATAAAAGCATATTTTGAAAAACACCGCCGCTTAATACCACTTTATTCAAACCGGTCGCTTCCCGCATCCGGCGGCAGCCTGCTTCAATTACCGCCGCCACGGTCCGGTGGAAACGGGCGGCGATGATCCCCGGCCGGACGGCAGCGGCCAGGTCATCCAGGATCTGCCGGACCATAGGGCGAAAAGATACGGCAAAGCAGTCATCCGAACCTTCGAAAGCAAAACCGTAACTGCCGTCAGCCTCTCTGTCCGCCGCATATTCCAAGGCGATGGCCGGTTCCCCTTCATAAGTCGCTTTCCGGACGATTCCCAATAAGGCAGAAACCGCATCAAAGAGCCGGCCGGCGCCGGAGGTTAACGGAGTATTCACTCCTTTGGCGAGCATGGCCTTGACCATGGCCGGCCGCTCCCCGGTGATATCCTCAAAAAGCATCAACTCCCCGACTCTGACGCCCGGTTGTCCTTCTATCGTTTCCCAGGCTACGCCGGTCCCGGCCAACAGCCCCAAAGCCATCCGCCAGGGTTCCCGGACGGCTGCTTCCCCTCCGGGCATCGGCAAGTATGCCAAATGCCCTTTCCGGACAAAGCCCGAATACGAACCGGCAAAAAATTCGCCACCCCAAAGATGGCCGTCCTCGCCGTAACCGGTGCCGTCAAAAGCCACGCCCAACACCGGCTCCGTCAAATTATTCTCCGCCATACATGATGCAATATGCGCATGATGGTGCTGAACCGCAATTTTAACGGGGATATCCTGTTCCAAAGCATAACGGGTCGACAGATAATCCGGATGCAAGTCATATGCCAGCACCTGGGGACGGCTCTCCAACATCCGCTGAAAATGTCCGATACTCTCCAGATACGTCTGATATGTCTCCCAATCGTCCAGGTCGCCGATATATTGGCTGAGATAAAAATGCTCCCCCCGGTTGAGACAAAAGGTGTTCTTCATCTGACCGCCACAGGCCAGAACCTGAGGGACCGGTGTCCCGGAAGCCGTCAAGCTGCCGGCCGCCGGACACTGAATCGGTAGGGGCACATATCCCCGGCTCCGCCGGACCAGGTATTCTTTGCCCCGAAAGACCCGGGTGACCGAGTCGTCAGCCCGAATGTAGATCTCCCGGTTGTGAGTGAGGAAAAAATCAGCGATATCTCTCAATCCGACAAAAGCCTCATCATCCTTATAAAAGATGGGAAGATCGCTTCGGTTACCGCTGGTGGCCACCAGCACCTCCAACCGGGTTTCGTCACCGCGACCGCCCTCAAACAACAATAAGTGGAGGGGCGTATACGCCAGCATGACCCCAAGATACGGATTGCCGGGAGCGATCGCCTCCGGCAAATCCGTATCCTCCCTTCGCCGCAACAACACGATGGGCCGCCGGGGCGACGCCAACACCTCCCGCTCCTGCGGCGACAGGTAACAAAGGGAGTCAGCCGTTTGCACATCCTTCACCATCAGGGCAAAAGGCTTCCGATCCCGCAGTTTCCGTTGGCGTATCCGCTCCACCGCAGCTCCGTTCCTGGCATCGCACATCAGATGATACCCGCCAATCCCCTTTACCGCCAGAATCTTGCCCGCAGCCAGCAAATCCCGGGCCGCAGCCACCGGGTCCGCGTCAGCCGTCGGCACCCCGTCGGCATCCAGCAACCTCAGGGAAGGTCCGCATTGATAACAGGAGATGGGCTGGGCATGGTATCTCCGGTCTTTCGGGTCGGTATACTCCTCATAACAGTCCCGGCACATGGCAAAATCATTCATGGTGGTATGAACCCGGTCATAAGGCAATGCTTTGATGATGGTAAACCGGGGGCCGCAATTGGTACAGTTGATAAAAGGATACAGATAACGGGGGTTGTCGGGATCATACAGTTCCCTGCGACAATCCTGGCAAACGGAAACATCCGGGGCGATATAGACGTCTTCCCCGGATTTCGTATGGCTTTCACGAATTTGAAAATCAGGATAAAGCAACACCGGCTGTTCGGAAAAGTCAATCCGTTGAATATCCGAGAGCACCGGCGCTTCAGCTTTCAGCCGCCTGACGAAGGCCTGGAGCCGTTCTTCCCCGCCTTCCACTTCGATGACGACCGCAGCCCCCACATTATATACAATGCCGTTAAGCCCGAGTTCCCGGGCCAAACGATATACGAAGGGACGGAACCCGACCCCCTGAACAACTCCTTCAACTTTAATACGATAGGCTTTCATCTTACCGATAATTGCCAAACTGCAACTCAATGCCGTAGTCTTTGGCTTTTAACGCTTGAATTACCCGTTGAAGATCATCGCGGCTTTTCCCGGAAACCCGGACCTGATCGCCGGTAATGGCCGCCTGGACTTTCAAATTGAGGGCTTTGATATCTTTTACAATGGCTTTGGCTTTTTCCGTTTCAATTCCGTTTTGAATCTTGATGATCTGTCGCAGCATCCCGCCGCTGGCCGGTTCCGCTTTCTCAAAAACCAGGTTTTTCACAGGGACTTTCCTACCGACCAGTTTGGCTTTGAGAATTTCGATGACGCTTCGGAGTTTATAATCATCATCGGCCAAGACTTTAAGATTGCCGCCTTCCATTTCAATGGTGGACTTGCTGTTCTTAAAGTCATACCGCTGACCGATTTCCTTATTGGCCTGATTGACGGCATTATCCACTTCCTGCATATCCACGGTGGAAAAAATATCAAATGAGGCATCTTTGGCCATATAACATACTTCCTTTCGCAACTTGCTTTAGCAATTATCACGGATAAGTAAGGGGTTCTGGGTTCGAGGTTCTGGGTCCTGGGTTATGGATGGAACGCACAGCGTTCCTACTAAACCTAGTATCCAGTGCCTAGTATCTAGTACCCAATTCCTTTTGATTCATGCCTTCCCTTGTTTCATCTGCTCCATCGCACGAATCATTTTAAACAACAGATCATTGACCGGGGTGTCGATGCCGTAGGCATCGCCCATCTGGCATACGGTCCCGGCGAAGATCTCTACTTCCGTTTTGCGGCCCGCCTCCACATCCTGTAACATAGAGGTTTTCCCCTCGGGGGACAGAGTATCCAAGAGCCGCAGATGTTCCTGGATATCAGCTTCCACCAGGTTGATCCCGGCACGTTCGGCAATGGCCAGGACTTCCCTGGAGGCCATCTCCCATAATTCACGGGCCTCCTTCACCCGTTGAAAGACCCCGTAAGGCGCTTTCAAAACGGCCGAAACCTGGTTGACACCGACATTCATCATAAACTTCCACCAAATTTCCCGCATGATATCCTCCGGGACCGAATAGGGCACCCGGGCCCAATCGAACAATTCCCGGACGGCCAGCACCTTCGGGTCGTCTTTCCGGTTGGACCGGTGTCCGAAAACAATCTTGCCCAAATTGCCATATCGGGTGGATGTCCCCACGCGGACCGCATCCGTCCCGACGACGAACGAATGCAGGACTTTATCCATGCCGAAAGCTTCTCCCACCACCGTCTCGCTGGTAATCCCGTTTTGCAGAGACAGAATGATGGTGTTCTCCCCGACAAATTTCCGGATTTGGGCAACGGCTTCGTTCAATTGATGATATTTCACGGCAATGAGTATCAGGTCCGCCGGCCCTTCCGTCGCATCCGGCGTAACCATCCGGAAGGGGTACGCTTTCCCGTTAACGGTGATCCCTTCCCGGCGGTAACGTTCCAACCGCTCCTCATCGACTACCGCCGTCACCAATTGGGGAGAAGCGTCATAAAGCCTGGCTGCATAAGAACTTCCGATGGCGCCCAGGCCGGAAACAAGCACTTTTTGAATCAATCACACCCACCCGCCTTTGCAATTTCCTTCATCCATTATGTTTATATTTTACCAGAATTCCGTGAAAGTCCAATGACTTCTCCGTTAACATACGGCTTCTTCTTTGTTTCGGGCGGTCTCCACCCGGGCCTTGATGGTCTTCCATTTTCCCGACTGGAACCGCAGGTAGATTATAGTTGACCGAATATATTGATCCATGACCAACGCGATCCATGCTCCGTTCAATCCCCAACCAAACACATTCACAAACAGATAGGTAGCTCCGACCCGGAAGCCCCAAATCCCAACCATGGAGGCATACAACGGATACATGGTATCTCCGGCGCCGCGTAATGCCCCGGCCAGGCTGAGCTGGGTTGATTGTCCGGGTTGCGCCAAAGCCAGCAATTTCAGGACAGTCCCCGCCATCGCCGCCACGGCCAAATCCGCCGTATACAGCCGCGCCAACGAATGGGAAAACAGAATATAACATAAGCCCATCAGGCAGGCGAAACCAACGGCCACTTTCCGGATAAACCGGGCATAATGTTCCGCTTTTTGCGGATCGCCGGCTCCCAGGCTTTGCCCCACCAACGTCGTCGACGCTACCCCAAAAGCCATGCTGGGCGCGAAAGACAATCCACTGATATTCAAGCCGATTTGATGGGCGGCAAAGCCGGCCGTTCCCAAACCGGACACAATCTTCGCGAACAACATCAGGCCGCTTTGGAGGGTAAACTGCTCGAAAGCGGACGGCAGTCCGATGGAAAACACTTTTTTAATCACTTCGCGGTCAAACCGGTAATCGCCCCGGAAGGTCAAGCGAATCTTGGTATGACGGGAAAGATAGACCACATACAATGCAGCCAGACAGGCCACCAACCGGGATAAAGTGGTGGACAGAGCCGCTCCGGCCACCTCCAAGCGGGGGAATCCCAACTTACCGAAGATGAGAATGTAATTACCGAAAACATTCAGCAGATTACTACCTACATTGTAAAGCATCGGGATCCGGGTTTCGCCGGCACCCCGCAGGCAAGCCGTAATCCCCATAATGATTCCCTGAAACACCATCCCTGCTGCTACAATCTGAAAATAGTTCCTAGCCATGTCTAACGTGTCGGGCCGGGCCCCCATAAACCGGACAATCGACTCGGCAAAGAAGACGCCGCAGGCTGCCAAAGCAGTTCCCAACATCGTGTTTAATACGATAATCTGGCGGGTCACGGTTTTCGCCTTATCCGCGTCCTTCGCCCCGATACTCCAGGCCACCAGGGTCGTCCCGCCGATATTGACCGCCGCAAATATAGCGGACAGTAACATGAACGGCTGATTGGTCAGGCCTACGGCCGCAATGGCCGCCGGGCTCAATCGCCCCACCATGACCATATCCACCATCCCGAACAATGTCGACATCACCAGTTCGATAAAGGCCGGCCAGGTGATCCGGAACATCTCCCGCCACATGGGATTCTTTTCAAATTTATGCTTAAAACCCAATTTTTGCATCAGCTTTTCCTCAATTCATGTTCGTATTTTTATCTTTAATTTCACAGGCATTCCGGGCCATTTTAGCCAGAATATCCATTAAGATTTCGACTTCGTCCGCAGAAATATTATGGGTCACCATCTGCTCCCAATCCCGAATGGCCTCCTGGATCACCGGAATGACTTCGACCCCTTTGTCAGTCAGAAAAACTTTATAAGCCCGCTTGTCCCTGGGATCCACTTCGCGTCGGACATACCCCTCGTTCTCCAGCCTTTTGATGGCCTTGGCCGTTGTCGCTTTATCCAGCCGGATGTGTTCGGACAATTGTTCCTGACTGATTCCGTCGTGACACGACAGGACCATCAAAAAAATATGCTGCCCGCTGCCGATCCGGTACGCTTCCAACCGTTTGGTCAGATAGTTTTGGCGGTTACGGTGGATAATTGAAATCCACCGGCCGATGGTCGACTCCGTAACGTTCATCCTCTCATCCTTTCACGGCAACCGGTATATATAGTTGCACATGCAACTATTATTATAAATAAAAATAGTTGGAAGTGCAACTATTTCCGTCAGCCCCCGTTATGGCGGATATAGCATCCCGCCCAAATCAGCAACGTCCCCTTGACCCCTTATTTAAAATAGTGTAAATTTAAAATATTGTCATATTAATCCAGCGATTCAAAAATTTTATGTGAGAGGAGCCAGTTGAGATGAGTTCTTTAGAAAAAACCGGATTCTTCGGCGAATACGGTGGACGGTTCGTTCCTGAAGCGCTGAACCCGGTGTTGGACGAAGTCAAAGAAGCGTTTTATCGGTTTAAGGACGACCCCCAATTCCAAAAAGAATTGGACTATTATTTTAAGTATTTCGTCGGACGGCCGTCTCCCCTTTACTTAGCAGAGAAATTAACCCGGGCCGTAGGCGGCGCCAAAATTTACTTAAAGCGGGAAGACCTGAACCACACGGGCGCCCATAAGATCAATAACACCATCGGACAAGTGCTCTTGGCTAAACGCCTCGGCAAAAAACGGATTATCGCCGAGACCGGAGCGGGCCAACACGGCGTGGCCACCGCCACCGCCTGTGCCTTATTCGATATGGAATGCATCATTTATATGGGTGAAGAGGATACCCGCCGCCAAGCCCTAAACGTGTTCCGGATGGAACTGCTCGGCGCCAAAGTGGTTCCGGTGACCAGCGGCACCCGGACCCTGAAAGATGCCGTGGACGAAGCCCTCAACGACCTAGTCGCCAATTATCAAACCACCTATTATATGTTGGGTTCGGCCGTCGGACCGGATCCTTATCCGGAAATGGTGAAATACTTTCAATCGGTCATCGGCAGAGAGGCTAAAGAACAAATCCTGGAAGCCGAAGGCCGGCTGCCGGACTATATCATCGCCTGTGTCGGCGGCGGCAGCAATGCCATCGGACTTTTTGCACCATTTTTCGACGACAGTTCCGTCAAAATGATTGGCGTGGAGCCGGCCGGCCGCGGTCTTGACACCCCGGATCATGCGGCGACCCTTACCAAAGGAACCCCGGGAATCATTCACGGATTCAAATGCTATGTGCTCCAGGATGAAAAAGGCGAACCCCTGCCGGTTTATTCCGTCGCCGCCGGCCTGGACTATCCTGGCGTCGGCCCGGAACACTCCTGGTATAAAGATATCGGCCGGGCCCAATATGTGACGGTAACCGATAAAGAAGCCATCGAAGCTTTTCTCCGGCTTTCCAAGATCGAAGGCATCATTCCGGCCGTCGAAAGTTCCCATGCCATTGCCTATGCGATGAAATTTGCCGCCGATCTTCCCAAGGACAACATCGTCATCGTCAACCTTTCCGGCCGTGGCGATAAGGACGTGGCCGAAGTGGCCCAAATTCTGCAAAAAAATGATTTCTAACGGAAAATGCCCGGGACAAAACCGGGCGTTTCTTTTTCGCAAACCCTCCCCCTGACCTCGGCGGGTTGCCCGACAAAATGAAATATGGTATGCTTTTGGTGGCCTCGCATTATAATTCCCGAAAGCCCTCGGCAAAACCCCTTTCAACCCGCCCATTCTCAATAAATATAGAAAGGAAGTGGGCAATATTTGAATGTCCTCATTGAAAAATTTAAAGAAGTATTATATGCGGTACTCCCCGTCACCTTCATCGTATTGGTGCTGAATTTTACCATCGTTCCGCTGGAGACGCATTTATTGTTGCGGTTTTTAATAGGAGCACTTTGGATTATTTTCGGCCTGTCCATCTTTCTGTTCGGTGTAGATATCGGTATATCCCCCATCGGAAATCTGATGGGCGGTTATTTGACCAAAACCAATAAAGTGTGGTTTGTCGGCATTGCCGGTTTAATTCTCGGATTCTTCATCTCGGTTGCTGAACCGGATTTACATATTTTAGCGGCCCAGGTGGCTTTCGTCACCTCCGGAGCCATCTCCAAAACCAGTATTGTGGTTGTTGTATCCATTGGTATCGCCGCATTGCTGGCACTCGGATTATTCCGTATCGTTTATAACAAACCCCTGCATAAGTTGTTAACCGTCCTTTATCTTGTCATCTTCGGACTGGCCCTTTTCACCTCTCCGGAATTTTTGGCCGTCTCCTTCGACGCCTCCGGAGCAACTACCGGCGCCATGACGGTTCCCTTCATCCTGGCTCTTGCTTTGGGTGTCTCCTCTTTAAAAAAAGGAGGTAAAGCTTCCGAAGAAGACAGCTTCGGCTTGGTAGCCATCGCTTCAAGCGGTGCTATCTTGGCCGTCATTATCATGAGCATTATTTCGAAATCCGATAAGATTTCAGGAAGTCTTCAGGCCACCGTTTCCGAGTCCACCTCCATCATCGGGCCGTTCTTTTATAAACTGCCCTCCATGGCCGGCGAAGTCTTCCTGGCTTTGCTGCCGTTATTAGTCATCTTTTTGGTATTCAATTCCGTCTCTTTCAAACTCAGGCATCGCCAGTTTGTTCGGATTATGAAAGGATTAGTCTATACCTTCATCGGCTTGGTCCTGTTTTTGACCGGAGTAAATGCCGGGTTTATGGACGTAGGAACTACCGTCGGATATATTCTGGCATCCACGGGTCAACCCTGGATCGTCATCCTTATCGGATTTATCCTGGGTTTAGTGGTTATTTTGGCAGAACCCGCCGTTTACGTTTTAACCAATCAAATCGAAAACGTCACCAGCGGCTATGTCAAACGGACCGCCGTTATTCTGTTTCTCTCCATTGGCGTGGGAATGGCCGTCGCCTTATCCATGCTCCGGATCACCGTGCCTGCCATTCAACTTTGGCACTATTTATTGCCCGGCTACTTGATTTCGATTATAATGATGTATTACGTACCACCCCTATTTGTGGGTATTGCCTTTGACTCGGGAGGTGTTGCTTCCGGCCCGATGACGGCCACCTTTGTCCTGGCATTTGCCCAAGGCGCAGCCGAGGCCATCGAAGGAGCGAACGTATTGGTTGATGGATTTGGGGTCATCGCCATGGTCGCCATGACTCCGCTCATCGCATTACAGATTTTAGGCATTATCTTCAAGTACAAATCCACCAAAGGAGGCTTGGAAGTGAATGACTAATCCTTCCGACGTCCAACAATTCGAATTGTGTTGTGCCATCGTCAATTTCGGGACAGGCAGTAAAGTGATACACATCGCCAAAGAAAACGGCATTACCGGTGGCACCATCCTCCTCGGCAAGGGGACGGCCCACAGCTATCTGTTGAAACTGCTGGACCTCGCTGAAGTCCGCAAAGAAATCGTCTTGATGATCGGCCCCAAGCCTGCCACGGAAAAAACCGTGCAAGTGCTTTGTCAACGGCTTCAATTTCAAAAACCCAACCACGGTATTGCATTTACCATGCCGCTCTCGGGCGTATTCGGTTCCCGGAACGGATACTGTGATAACCTTTCAGAAAGCAGAGGTGTGCAAAACACGATGTATAAAGCCATTTTTACGGTGGTCGACAAAGGCAAGGCCGAAATATTGATCGAGGCAGCCAACAAAGCCGGTGCCCGCGGTGCAACCATCATCAACGCCCGGGGAGCGGGGTCTCACGAATACCAGAAATTATTCGCCATGGATATCGAACCCGAAAAAGAAATTGTGCTCATCTTAGCGGAAACTTCCGCCGCTGAACCCATCGTCAATGCCATCCGCACCGAAATGAACATCGACGAACCGGGAAACGGCATCTTATTCATCACGGATGTGGATCAGGCCCACGGCTTGCGGCGTTAACTGAATAACTGTCAAAAAAGAAACACTCCTAAATCAGGAGTGTTTTTTGTATGGATTATTTTCAATCGTTTTCGAAACCATCGGCTGCATTTCGACGGAAATCTTCCACCGAGTCCGTCAGGCGGAAATTATTCGCCTCCAATACCTGTAGATAGCGGTTGATCAGCTCCGAAAAGGCTCCGTCCTCGGCTTCCCAGGTTTCCCGGAGAAACGCCGCTTTAGCCTTTGCATTCATCTCCCCCGTGTCATAACCGAAGAGCGGCGTATTATTGGAGCCATAGAGGGCAAAGACGGTATACCGGCTGAGCAATTGCCGCACGGCCCCGGCCTGAGCCGAGGAAGGATAGGCTTTCAAAAATGCTTCCTGCCGTTTGCCCCGTTGCAACACCTCATCCCAACCGATTACGATGGCTGCATCTTTCGCCGGCATTCGCTCGGATTCCACGGCCATAATCTCAAAATATTCCGCCAAATCCGGAGCTAGCTTCTCCGAATATTTTTGATATACGGTATAGTCCAGCACCGGGAAGAACATCCCTTCCGCCGTCTCCACTTTGTACCCGTTTCCAACGGCTTCAGCCACCATCGCTTTGATGTCCTCGTCCTTCAGGCCGTCCGTATTTTCAAGGGTCCACCCGTTTTGAAGATATGCTGCGGCCAATGCCGTCTGCACCGTTTTCTTTTCGAAAGTTGCCTGCCATGTTGGCAAAGCCGCCTGTTGCATACGCTCCAGTTCCAACACCATTTCCCCGGTCTTTTCCCGGGAAACGGCCCCGATGTTTTGATCCAACCATTGTATCAGATCAACCGGCCGAATATCAGCCTTCATGATCAAAGCGTGATATTCATCCATCACCGCCTTTTCGTTGAACAGACGGAAAACGGACGGCCCGACGAATACCACCAAAATCAAAAGAATCCCGCCCAGTCCCATTGCAATCCATCCGGTAGGCATACGTTTCATCGATGCATCTCCTTTGTGTCCTTTCTATGTCCTTTTGACGCAGAAACATAACCCCGGGTTGCATGAAATGGCACGGGAACCGTTTCCAGATATTTAAATCGTCGCTACAAGCTTGGCTCCGTCCTTACTCAGGCATTATTTCATCATTTATTTCGAATATTTCTGCAAACGGGCACGATTGACAGCTCCTTTCAGATTGGAAACAGCTTCCAGATAATAACGCTTATCTGTAAGCGATTTGATTAAAAAGACGCCCATCTCCGGTTTCATCCGCTTATATTGTTCTTTCAATTCTTTCCGTCGATCCATTATTTAATACCCCATCTTCCGCAAGATCCGGGCTAACGTCTTCAGACGTTCCCCAATCAACTCGTCATCATCGCTTAAAGCCTGTTTGAACAGTCGAATATCTTCATTAATTTTTTCATTTTCCGTGCATACCGCCACAGTCATCGCATCTCCCTGTAAACCCACCCGATCGATCACCGGTTGCCCCGGATCATATAAATCAGGATATCGATATGCTTCCCTGAAGTAAAGTTGAGCCCGGCATACCAGAATCGCTAAATCCAATACCCGGTGTAATGGCAACTCTTCCGACTGACGTGACCATTTTTCTCCGGTATACCGCCATACTTTGGCTGATATATCGACTTTCCCCCGATCATTCCACTGCGCCAATCCTAAGGAAAGTCCTTTGGCATCAGAATGATAGGCATACCTGCCATCCACATTTTCATAATTTTCCACAACAATCACCGGTTTATGTTTTAAGGTTGTTGGAATCTTCATGGTTTCCTCCATAATTTATTTAGTAATTTACTAATTTAGTAATCTACTAAATATAAAATACTCCCCCCTCCGGACCCTTGTCAAGATCCATTCATTTACATATAAAAAGCAGCCTCTTCAGGCTGCCTTATATCGAACGTTTACGAATAACGTGATATGTTTCTCTCTATTGGATATGTTTTGTCGCAATCAAAGCCACGCCGGTTCCGGCGATATTTTCCACGAGAACATCTCCGGCACGAACCGGTTTCTTGGCGACCACGCGTCGGACCTCTTCCATCACCCGGAAGATAGCTTCTTTAGGGACCGGAGCCGCAGTTTTGACCGGCAGAAGTTCCGAACATCCCTGAACTGTCACCACGCTGGTTACCACCCGTTTAGGCGCCGTCAGTTCATCCCGGGCATAAAGTTCGCCTCGGCGGCAACCATGATCCTCCACCCGGATCTGACCCTTCTCTTCATAGGCTTTGATACGGCACCCCATGGGGCATACGATACAGGTCAGTTCACGCATTGACTTCTCCCCCTTCAACGGCAACCGGCAATACTCCGGCATTAAAATCGATATCCTCCGGACGCAACACGATGCGGACGGTTTCTCCCGGAGTTACAATCCGGTGTTTACTCCGATGGCTTCCGGCAGTCACAACCACATCCCGTTCGGGAAAAGCGACCCGGATATATAAGGCGGAAGGCTCACCGGCAACGATCTCCTGGGGCGTGACAGAACGGATATTCCGCCCCGGCACAACCTTCACCCGTTTTTGCCCGTTTGCGATGCTTTCTTCCCCCAACACGTAGGCTGCCGCCGCAATTCCGGCAATCCGGCTTTCCTCGCTGACATCGTCCACCAGATCATGAACATGAGCCACATTGCCGCAAGCGAAGATTCCCGGAACGGAGGTACGGCAGCCGGTATCGATGCGCGGCCCCCCGGTGGAAGGCTCCATTTGGACTCCGGCCTCCCGGGAAAGCTCGTTTTCGGGTATCAATCCTACCGACAGCACTAAAGTGTCACAGTCAATCATAAAACTCCGTTCCAGGATAGGGCGGCGGTCCGAGCCAACCGGCGCCGCCTTGACGCCCGTCACCCGACCTTCGCCGCAAATCTCCACGACGGTATGGCTCAAATACAACGGAATATCGAAATCTTCGAGACATTGCACCACATTCCGGTTTAATCCGCAGGAGTAAGGGAGCAACTCCAACACGGCCGCCACCTGGATGCCCTCCAACGTCAGGCGGCGGGCCATAATCAAGCCGATATCTCCCGAACCCAGGATCACAGCCCGGTTCCCGGGGCGGAACCCTTCGATATTCATCAAACGCTGCATGGTACCGGCTGTATAAACCCCGGCCGGGCGGGTTCCCGGAATATTGATAGCGCCCCGAGGCCGTTCCCTGCACCCCATCGCCAAAATCACGGCTTTTGCCTGATAGAGGTTCCAGCCGTCCCTGCGGCTGGTGGTTATCAGCTGCTTGTCTGCGGTGAGTTCAACCACCATGGTTTCCAACTTCACTTCAATTTGCGGATACTCCGCCAATTGGGCGATAAAGCGCGCCGCATATTCCGGCCCGGTCAATTCTTCTTTAAAATAACGCAGCCCGAAGCCGTTATGGATACATTGGTTTAAAATCCCTCCGAGCTCCGCCTGGCGGTCGAAGATGACGATCCGTTCCACTCCCGCTTTCGCAGCGGCAATGGCAGCCGCCAACCCGGCCGGGCCGCCTCCGATCACTGCAATATCGATGGCTTGTTCTTTCATCACCAGTATCTCCTTCTCGATGAATTTCGGCTTTGAAAAGCTTTTCCGTTTAGTCCTTCTCGGGACAGGACGGGTTATCCCGGAGATTCCCGAACAACAGCGGGCTATCGGGCCCGTTTTTCGTAACCTCTTCCGGCTTAAGCCCTAACTCTTCCATCAAGATCCGCATCACCATCGGGCTGCAAAAACCTCCCTGGCAACGGCCCATGCCGCTCCGGGTCCGCAATTTCACCCCATCGAGAGTCGTGGCGCCCCGACGAACCGCATCCCGGATCTCCCCTTCGCTCACCATTTCACATCGGCAAACGATATTGGCATAGGCCGGGCATTTCACTGCCAAACGGTCCCGATCTTCCAAACTGAGATCCCTTATTCGGACCACCAATCGATATGGATTGAAAAAGCGTTTGGCCGTCATCCGCAATCCCGCATCTTCCAAAAGCTCCACCACATACCGGGCGATGGCCGGCGCTGCCGTCAGCCCCGGCGACTCAATCCCGGCCACATGGATGAAATGCGTATTCAATTCCGATGGCCGGATAATGAAATCTCCGGTGTCTCCTGCCGCCCGCAATCCTGAAAAGCTGGTAATCACATCGGAAGCCTGTAACCCCGGAACCAGGCGCTGCGTAAACCGGAAAATTTCATCCCATCCGGCTGCGCTGGTGGAAAAGTCATGGAAGGAATCCACCCGGTGGGCCGTAGGGCCCAGCATAATATTGCCCTCCACCGTCGGAATGATCAGAATCCCCTTGGACTCCGGCGTTGGTAACGGGAAGACGGTCCGTTGGATATATCCCCCCAATCTCCGATCCAGCAGATATTCCTCGCCTTTTCTTGCATAAATCGTGAAGGATTCATCACCGATCATCCCTGCCACTTTCGCCGCGCCTAGCCCGGCCGCATTCACAATATACTTGGTTTTCACCATTCCCCGGTTGGTCTCAACGATAAATTGTCCGCCTTCCCACCGGATCTGCCGGACTTCGGTGCTGACCGCCAGTTGCACCCCATTGGCTACGGCATTTTCGACCAGCGCATATACCAGATCAAAAGGAATCACGATTCCTCCGGAAGGAACCAACAGGCCGCCCGCTAAATCCGGATTCAAGTTCGGTTCCAGCCGGTGCAATTCTTCCCTCCCCAAGACCTGGACGCCGGACACCCCGTTTAGCAACCCTTGGTTCACCAACTGACCCAACATTTCACATTCCGATGCATCCCGGGCCACCACCAAGGTCCCGTTTTGTTTATATAAAACATTTAACTCTTCAGCCATTTGAGGATACAGCCGGTTTCCTTCCACGCACAATTTGGCTTTCAACGTCCCGGGATGATCATGAATTCCCGAATGAACGATGCCACTGTTGGCTTTGGACGTCCCAAAAGCCACATCCACCTCTTTTTCCACCAACAACACCCGTAGTTGGTACCGTGACAGTTCCCGTGCCAAAGCGCTGCCGACCACCCCGGCGCCGATAATGAGGACATCCGTTTCCGTTCCATTTAATAACATGACGCCACCTCCTCGTGTAATCGCGTTCTTCCGGATAAACTTTGAAAAGTTCACAGTGTCCAATACACCATAAGGTCCTAGGTCCTAGGTTCCGGGTTCTAGGCGTTGGTAGGAACGCGAATGCATTTCTCCTAACCCCAATACCTAGCACCCAACACCTAATGCCCAGCACTCAGTGCCAATACCAAAAGAAATAAAAAGAGAGCACCAAGCAACGGTATGTTACCGCTGACATTGGTCCTCTCTTCATCTCCGGACGAATATGAAATTTTATCACATTATATTATGCGAATGGCTTTAAAGCTGCCACAGTTGTTCCCGGCTGGTAGAAACCGCCACTGCCCCGACTTTCAGCAATTCGATGATCTCCTCTTTGGTGCTGACCATGCCCCCGGCGATGACCGGCGTCTGGCACTGCTTTTTAATCTCCGGAATCACCTTGGGAATAATCCCCGGCATAATCTCCATCAAATCCGGATGATGGCCTTGCACCATTTTAACCCCGGTCTGAATGGACAACGAATCCAGGATGAACAAGCGCTGTACCGTCAACATCCCCAAATGTTTGGCCACCGGGATCAGGTTGGGTTTGGTGGTCAAAATGCCGTCGGGTTGAACCTCAGCATGCAAAAACTCCACTGCCGCCTGATCTTTTCCAAGGCCGGCCACCATTTCGATATGGATGAAACAGGTCTTCCCGCAGTCGTGAATCCGGCGGACCCTCTCTTTCACATTAGACAAGGTGGCATCCAACACGAAAATGATGGCGCTGGGAGACGTCAAGGCCGCCTCAAAACCCTTTTCGTCCCGAACCGCCGCGATAATCGGATGAGCTTCCAACTGGTCCAATATCCGGTATAAGGAACTCACTGTTCCACTCCTTCTGTCCTTTTTATCCTTATTAAGGTGTGTCTCCGCTTTTCCGGAAATGCATATAAAAATAGTCACAGATATCCCTTCGACGGAATTCTGTGACATCTCTAAAATCTCGTCACAATATATTTCAATTTAAGTATAAATGACTTTCGTCCAAATGTCAACGTATTTGCCCCTTTTTAAAGGGAGCCGCTTTCAGCCTGGCGAAACAACACCGGTTTTTTGATTTTACACAACTTCTCCTCGCAGTTTCTGCATTGCAAGTTCTCATTGCTGCCTTCGTAAAACCGCTGGGGATATTTGCGGTACGTCAGCTCCCACCGGATCAAAAGGAGCAGCGACAGACCGATCAGACTCCAGGAGAAGAATCCCGGCACGAAGATCAGCGGAATATAAGCCATCAGCGCATCCCAATTGAAGATACGGCAGGTCACGCAACACCGGTTTTTCATAATCAGCGACTGAAACGGGCAATAAAATAAAATGCTTGTAATGTCGCAAACAAAGTAAAAGAGGGATAACAGCAATAAATGGCTTTCTTTGATAACCTTACCGAAATATAAACATCCGACAAGCCCATTGATCCCCAACCATACCCAGGCCACCTTGCGGGCCAACCGGTTTTCCCGACGGACCCAGTTTTCCAACTTCTCCTCGGACAACATGACGGTAGTCGGCTGATAACAGGACTGGAACACTTTACGACAGCCCATGCTCATCAGCTTTTGCGGCAAAAACTTCTGCAGGATTTCAAAGATAAAAACCAACCAGATAATATGCAGCGGTTGAATACCCTCTTCCACGGGGAATGCCTTGGAGAAAGCCAAACTGTCCCCGTCACCCAAATAAAGACAGATCGCAGCGATAAACACTGCGACCCGCAACACCAATTTCGCTCCGTATACTTTAATCATCATTTACCTTCTCAGCTTGCCACCATTACTTTGCAGATATCATTGGTGAATGCCACCGGATCGTCCACTGGCAGCCCTTCAATGAGCAACGCTTGATTATACAGGAGATTGGTGAAGAGGGTAAACTTGGCCGGATCCTTCTCCACGGCCTCTTTCAATGCTTTGAAGATCTCATGGTTCCCGTTGATCTCCAGAACCTTGTCAGCTTTAATATGTTCGCCGTTAGGCATGGCCTTTAAGACTTTCTCCATCTCGATGGAGATTTCGCCTTTGTTGGTCAGGCACACCGGATGGGACTTCAACCGTTTGGAGATGCGCACCTCCGCCACTTTATCGCCTAAGATCTCCTTCATCTTGTTCAAAATGGCTTGATCGGAAGCATCCGGCGCAGACTGCTCTTTGTTTTCAAGCTCCTCGATGCCCAGGTCATTTCCTGATACGGATTTGAACTCCTTCTCTTTATAAGCCGTCATCATCTTCAAGGCAAACTCATCCACATCTTCGGTGAGATAGAGGATTTCGTAGCCTTTATCGATGAGCAGTTCAGCCTGGGGCAGTTTTTCAAGGTGCTCTACGGAATCGCCGGCCGCATAATAAATATACTTTTGACCTTCCTTCATCCGGGATACATACTCATCCAAGGTGACCAGTTTCTTCTCTTTGGACGAATAGAACAGCAACAAATCCTGAAGCATCTCTTTATTGCTGCCAAAATCACTGTAAACCCCGAATTTCAGCTGACGGCCGAAGGATTTGTAGAAGCGTTCATACTTCTCCCGATCATGTTTCAACAAATCCAGCAATTCGTTTTTGATCTTATTCTTCAGATTCTTGGCAATCAGCTTCAGTTGCCGGTCATGTTGGAGCATCTCCCTGGAGATGTTCAGGGACAAATCTTCCGAATCCACCAACCCCTTGACGAAACTGAAGTAATCCGGAAGCAGGTCAGGACATTTATTCATGATCAAGACGCCGCTGGAATACAGCTCCAACCCCTTCTCATACTCCCGAGTGTAATAATCGAAGGGAATCCGTTCCGGAATATATAAGATCGCCGTGTAACTAACTGCGCCGTCTACGCTGAAATGGATATATTTTACCGGTTTGTCGAATCCGTAATGTTTCTCACTGTAGAAATTCAAATAGTCCTCTTCGGTGAGTTCGTTTTTGTTTTTCCGCCATATCGGAACCATGCTGTTGATGGTCTGTTCTTCGCTGTATTCCTCGTATTCGTTGTCACTGCCCTCTTTAAGCCGCCGTCCGGAGACATTCATCCGAATGGGGTACCGGATGAAATCCGAATACTTCTTGACGATGGCCCGCAAGCGGTATTCTTCCAGGAACTCATCGTAATTCTCATCCTCGGTGTTGGGCTTAATCTTTAAAATGACTTCAGTGCCCACGGTATCCTTGGTGCAGGGCTCGATGGTATATCCGTCGGCCCCCTGGGACTCCCAGCGATACGCCTGATCGCTGCCGTATGCCCGGCTGATGACTGTCACCGTATCGGCGACCATAAACGCCGAATAAAACCCGACCCCAAACTGGCCGATAATATCGTACCCGTCTTTCAGTTCGTTCTCTTTTTTAAACAACCAGGAGCCACTGTGGGCGATGGTGCCCAGATTCTCTTCCATTTCGGCGGCAGTCATCCCGATGCCCGTATCGGCGATGGTCAGTAACCGATTGGCTTTATCCGCGGTAATCCGGATATAACATTGACTCTTATCAAAATTTACCGATTTATCGGTTAACGCTTTATAATAGAGTTTATCCAGGGCATCGCTGGCGTTGGAGATCAATTCCCGCAAAAATATCTCCTTATGGGTGTATATCGAGTTAATCATCAAATCCAGCAACCGTTTGGACTCGGCCTGAAATTGCTTCTTCATCATCATACGCTCCCTTCATTGATCTCCAGTCGAATCGTCCGGCGATTCGGATTTTGTTAGCACTCTCCGTCATTGAGTGCTAACCCTATTTTTTTATATACACCACCGCATGGAAGATGTCAAGAGCACTCCATGGCGTTAACATGAAAAAAGCCCAGCACAAGCCTGGACTGTCATTATTTTACATCGATCCGTTCAATCTTTGGCGACGGCCGGGACGTATTGATGATCCACAGTGATCACCGAATGATAGGAAGGATTGATGGCATAGATCTGCCGGGTAATGCGTTGGACCAGTTCGTGATCGCTCCAATGAAAATCATAGGGGACCACCACATCGAAGATGATATTGGTATGGGTAACTCCCCAGACCACCCGGAAATCATGCATCTCTAATTCGGGAGAGATTTTTTTGAGCAAAGCTTCCACTTGCTGCCGCAATTCATTGGTCCGGGGATTCCCCGTATCCACCGGGTCCAAATGGATGACCAGATGGATCCCTTCCTCCACCAGGAAATCCCGCTCGATATTGTCGATAATGTCATGGCTCACCATGATATCCTGATCCGCCGACACTTCACAGTGGACCGAGGCAAAACATTTGGAAGGCCCATAAGTATGCACCGTCAAATCATGCAAACCGATGATGTGATCGTAACTTAGGATTTTCCTGTAAATCCGCTCCACCAATTCCCGGTTGGGCGCCATCCCCAATAAAGGATTGCTGGTCTCCATCACCAACTTTACGCCGGACACCAGAATAAACAGGGCCACCAAAGCACCCATATACCCGTCCAAATTGTAACCGGTCGCATGGGTAATGACCATGGCCAACAGCACAGCTGATGTTGCCAGGATATCATTGCGACTGTCCGCCGCAGCCGCCGTCAACGTCAGCGAATGGATCAGCTTGCCGATTTTCCGGTAAAACAGGCTTTGCCAAAGCTTGATCAGGATGGACACAACCAAAATTGCTACGGCCAACACGCCGAACCGGGTTTCTTCGGGGGCCAATATTTTATGGATCGAACTGACGAACAGTTGGATTCCCAAAAACAAGATGATAAAGGATACCGCCAAGCCCGACAGATATTCCATCCGTGCGTGTCCGTAAGGATGTTCTGCGTCTGCCGGTTTCCCGGAGAGTTTAAAACCGATCAGCGTCACCAGCGACGAAGCGGAATCCGAAAGATTGTTCACTGCGTCCGCCGTAACCGAAATACTGTGGAATAAAATCCCTACCGTCATCTTAATCAGGAACAACAGCACATTGGAGGCAATTCCCACGATACCGGCAAACTTACCGTAGCTTTCCCGGACCTGGGCATCGCCAATATTCTGATAGTCTTTTATGAACAAACGAATGAGCCACTGAGTCAAAGCCAACCTCCGGTAAATCAAAAATATGAATAAGGATAGGTACTATTCTTAATAATATATCATTGAATAAAGTAAAAAGTTAACTATATCCGACAAATAGTTTTTTCCGTGATTAACATATTAACGCCCTGAAAACAAAGGAAGGAGGCACACGAATGGACAACAAAAATTGGCTGAGCCCGTTTCACCATGACTTTTGGGGGGACCGGTTCTTCAACCATTTGATACCCAAGAGTTTTAACGATTTCCTCAAAATCGATAACTTCGGTCCCTCCGTGGATTTGAGGGAAACGGATAACGAAATCATCCTGCGCGCCGACATCCCCGGCGTCAGTCCGCAAGAGCTGGACATCACCGTCGATGAAAACGTGATCATCCTCAAAGGCGAAATTAAACAGGACCAAGACCGGAACGAAAAAGGATACCATATCACGGAACGGCGTTACGGCAGTTTTTATCGGACCATTCCGCTGCCTGTCGCCGTTAAATCCGATCAGTCCACTGCCCGTTATAAAAACGGCGTGCTGGAACTGAGAGTCCCGAAAGCGGAGCCCTCCGTACAACGGGGCTTCAAACCAAAGATTGAGTCGGATGATCGGACCTTACAATAACATACCGATGCAAACATGAGCCATCCAATCAGGATGGCTCTTTTCTTTTGGGTCTTTTGAAAGCCACAGTCGGAGAACGACGGATCCTTGCCAATTATTTTTTCCTTGACAATAACCGGATAACGGTTGATAAGATAAAGTAAGATAATTAGGATTTGGACATGCAGCAAGGAGGCACAACCATGAGTTTCATCCGTACCAAGGGACCGGGATTGATCCTGGCGACGGGATTGGCACTGATAGCCAACTATTTAGGTCTTGTCTTCCCCATCGTCGGCGGCCCGGTCTTTGGCATTGTATTAGGTTTATTTCTAGGCAATCTTTGGCATAAACCGGAAAATGTAACTGCCGGTCTGACGTTTGCTTCCAAAAAAGTGCTCCAATGGGCAATCATTGCCTTAGGGGGAGGTTTAAGCCTGACCCAGGTTTACAAGGTCGGCATGACGTCATTTTCGGTCATGTTTTTCACCCTTGCCGCTGCGTTTATCACCGCTTACGGATTTGGTCGACTGATGCGGATCCCGATTAAACTGACCAGCCTTATCGGAATGGGCACCGCCATTTGCGGCGGGTCGGCCATTGCCGCCATCTCTCCTATCATCGAAGCGGAAGACCGGGAGATCGCATATGCCATCTCCACCGTATTTCTCTTCAATATCATCGCTGTTTTGATCTTTCCGCCGTTAGGCCATTTACTCCATTTTTCGGACCAGGCTTTTGGCTTGTTAGCCGGAACCGCCATTAACGACACATCTTCCGTCGTGGCCGTCGGCTATGCTTACAGCAATGCAGCCGGTGCTTATGCTACCATCGTCAAACTCACCCGGACCACGATGATTATTCCGATCTCGCTGATCTTTGCGGCCGTAGTAACACTCGAAAAAAAACGTTCCTCCGCCGGAAACGACGGCGTCAATTATCGGTTCAAAGCTATCTTCCCCTGGTTTATTCTCTGGTTTTTAGCGGCTTCGCTGTTAAATACCGCAGGAATCATCGCCGGGCATACCGCCACTTTATGTACGGTAACCGGAAAATTCCTCATCGTCATCGCCCTGTCGGCCATCGGCCTCAATTCCGACTTTAAAAAATTACGGAAGACCGGATTTAAACCGATGCTCCTCGGCCTAATCGTCTGGATCAGCGTAACGGTAACTGCTATTATGGTCCAATGCGCAACCGGTCAGGTATAATGAAAAAATGTCTCCGGTTTTCCTCTTGCAACTGTTGAATTTGGGCCATCATCGCTGTTATGCACATTAAATTTAATTATAAAACAGCTAATTTAAATATCAAATAGACAATCCTGCTGACTCTCCATGATAATCCTGCTGATTTTTTATGTTTCGCGACAAAGAAAAACCCGCCATGGATGGCGGGTGCGCGTCTAATTATCCTCCGCCAACTCCGGAGGAATCTCAATGGTCTTATCCGTCAGGAACATGGTAAAATGGCACTTACAATAAAGGGCGCCTGCTTCATTCCTCACCTCGACTTCGCACCGTACGATGGTTTTGCCATGAGCGATAACCCGACCCTCGGCGATCACCTTGCCTGATAAGGCCGGCTTGATGTATTCCGCATTGCCGCTCAGAGTGACGGCTTGTCTGCCCAAAAAAACCGTAGCCGTCCCCGCCGCGGTATCAGCCATGGCAAACAGCAGCCCCCCATGCATGCTGCCAAAATAATTCTTGCCGCTTTCATCCAAATCCAGTTCCACTTTGGAGTATCCTTCTCCCAATTCCACCAGCCTTATTCCGCTTTTAGCGGAAAACCGATCATGTTGATTGAACCATTCGGTGAATTTCTTCAAATTAATCATGAAAAAGCCTTCTTTCAGATTCATTGATTTATCCATAAATTTAAAGGGCAAAGATTTGTCCTCTTTGCCCCTTCATCGCCGGTTTAAGCCGTTTCAATCCGGCTGGCCGCTTGCAAGCCTAATTTTTCAATGGCTTGTTCCCTCATCTTGTACTTGAGGACCTTTCCTGCGGCATTCATCGGGAATTCGGTCACAAATTCGATATATCGCGGCGTCTTGTGCTTCGCCATGTTGGCCCGAATATAATCCCGCAACTCATCCTCGGTCATCGTGACGCCGTCTTTCAGGATGACACACGCCATAATCTCCTCGCCATATTGCGGATCGGGAACACCGATGACCTGGACGTCCTTAACTTTCGGATGGGTATAGATAAAGTCTTCGATCTCTTTGGGATAAATATTCTCGCCGCCCCGGATGATCATATCCTTGATCCTTCCGGTAATCTTAAAGTTCCCGTTGGCGTCACGGCGGGCCAAGTCACCGGTATGCAGCCACCCGTTTTCATCGATGGCGGCGGCCGTCGCCTCCGGCATCTTATAATACCCTTTCATAATATTATAACCCCGGGCAACAAACTCGCCGTCCACGCCGTCCGGCAGTTCTTCTCCGGTCCGCGGATCCACGATCTTGCATTCCACTCCCGGAAGAGGACGTCCCACCGTATTCACCCGGACTTCAATGGGATCATCCACCCGGCTCATGGTGCAGCCCGGAGACGCTTCGGTCTGGCCGTAGGTAATACAGCATCACCTTTACCGGGCAAGGGCTTCCCGCCATGATCCCGGTCCGCATATGGGAGAAATCGGTTTTGGAGAAATCCTCATGTTCCAGCATGGCGATGAACATGGTCGGCACCCCGTGACAGGCCGTAATCTTCTCCTTATTGATGCATTCCAAAGACAGTCTGGGCGAGAAATAAGGTATCGGACACATGGTGGCACCATGGGTCATGGCCGCCGTCATCGCCAGAACCATGCCGAAACAGTGGAACATCGGGACATGGATCAGCAACCGGTCGGCCGTGGAAAGGTCCAAACAGTCGCCGATGGTTTTTCCGTTATTCACCACATTATAATGGGTCAGCATAACACCTTTCGGGAACCCAGTGGTTCCGGAGGTGTACTGCATATTGCAGACATCATGGCAATTGATGGCCATCGCCCGGCGGTATACCTCTTCCACCGGCACTTTTTCAGCGAGCGCGACGGCTTCATCCCAGGAGAAGCAGCCTTTCTGTTTGGACTCGATGGTGATAATGTTCCGTAAGAAAGGCAGTCGTTTGATACGGAGCGGTTTCCCCGGCTCGGCGGTTTCCAGTTCAGGACATAACTCTTTTATAATTTCAACATAATTGGAGTCTTTATACCCGTCAATCATCACCAGGGTATGGGTATCGGACTGGCGCAGCAGATATTCAGCTTCGTAAATCTTATAGGCCGTATTAACCGTTACCAACACCGCCCCGATCTTCACCGTAGCCCAGAAGGTGATGAACCATTGGGGGACGTTGGTGGCCCAGATGGCCACATGGTCCCCGGGCTTGACGCCAAGGGCAATCAAGGCTCGGGCAAAGGTATCCACATCGTCCCGGAATTCCTTATACGTCCGGGTGTAGTCCGTCGTCGTATACCGGAATGCATATTGAACAGGAAATTCATCGACCACCCTGTCCAATACCTGAGGGAACGTGAGGTCGATGAGGATGTCTTTCTCCCAAATGTATTTGCCGGTTTTCGTCTGGTTGTCGAAGAGACGCCCTCTGGTCACGCTCTTTTTGATATATTGACGCATATAGTTCTCAAAATGCGGGAAGACCACGCCGGCGTCATCCAGATCCTTCGCCCAGCGTTTGACCCATTCCAACGAGATATATCCGGCATAATTAATGGAATTCAGGGCCCGCATCATTGCGTCGATGGGCAAATCCCCTTCGCCCAACATCCGGTACTGGACCGCTCCGTCCTTCATGACAGAGTCCTTAATATGGACATATTTAATGAAGGCTCCGAGATTCTGCACGGTTTTTTCAGGGGTTTCCCCGGCATAGCGATAGGGATGGTGCAAGTCCCACAAAGCGCCCACCGCATCGCTGGCCACGTGTTCCAAAAGGGACCGGAGTCTGGCTGTATCCGCATAGACGCCGTTGGTTTCGATCAACAAGGTCACCCCGTTGGTTTCGGCTACGGGTATCAACCGGTTGAGTGCCGTGATCACCACATTATCGTCCACTTCTCCCGAAACTTGGGGTTCAAGATCGCCCAAAATCCGGACATACGGTGTGCCCAACCGTTTCGCCAAATTGATATATTCCACGATTTCCTGGTAATTGGCATCCGCCTTCTCCGGAAACTTCAGACAGCAACCTGAAGAAAGGCAAGGGATCTCCAGGCGCAGCTCTTTAAGTTTCTTAACAGTATTCGGCAATTCACTTTCAGTAAAAGGTTTGGCCTTCACCGCATAAATTTCATTTCCCAGGCCCCGGATTTCGATCCCGTCAAAGCCGAAATCTTTGGCCATGGCATAAATATCAGGCCAATCGAAGTCCGGACATCCAAGCGTCGAAAAAGCTAATTTCATCAAACGATCTCCCCTTCTACCGTATTGTGTTTAACCATATGTACATATCATATAAAATATTAAAATTAAAAAACGCTTCCGTCTCTCAGCAAGAGACGAAAGCGTGACTTCCGCGGTACCACTCTTATTGGTATCAAACCCTCTCTAAGCATCCTCCCGACGAATGCCCTCTCATGGTAACGGCGAGAAACCCGATCCCGCCTACGCACTTTGGATTCCCCAAAGCTTCAACGGACTGCTCCAGGGGGAGTTTCCTCTGTACCGTGTACTGTTTTGCACCGACCAACAGTTCTCTGAAACACCGGATACAGCCTACTTTCCCTGTCATCGCATTTCTGATGATTTGTAATACATATGTATAATGAAATTATCAGATTTTCCGTTCTCTGTCAAGAGGGTCCCCGGATCTTACAGCGGACGATGTTTAGATTTTGTTGAGAACAGGCAGATACAATGAATACTGTCATTATTCCGCTAAGGAGGTCCTCGAATGAAAAAAGTAAGTTTACTCATCGTCTTGCTGTCAGCAGCGCTAATCCTGGTTGGATGCGGCGGTGGCGGAGGTAACAACAATACTCTCGGAGAACCGCCGGTTACCGGCGGCGGCGCCATTACCGGTTCCGTATTTGCGCCGGATCAGACAACGCCGATTGTCGGAGCTACCGTCACCGTGGAAGGCACCGGACGAACCACAACCACCAATGCTCAAGGGGCTTATAGCGGTGCTCCATCTTCGCCGCCTTCTGGAGTTAAACCCATACTCCGAGACGATACTGGATTCCTTATTGACGGCCCTGGCTGCTATGGAAGACCGGTCTGGCATTAAGAAGGAATTTGGCCGATTTACGCAACAGCTTTGGGAAGATTTAGGCGTCAAACCATCGGCCCGATTGACCGCTTTGTATCACCGGCTTACCTCCGGTTGAAACCAAAAAACCGCCGGCCGAAACATATCCGTCCGGCCGACGGTTATAAAACCGGTTACCATTTATAACTGTTATAATTACAACGTTTCGGAATTCATCAGCTTCCGTACTTCCTCTTTAAACAGGTTCCCCCGCTCTTTATAATTTCTAAACATTCCGAAACTGGCACTGGCGGTGGAAAGAAGCACCACTTCTCCGGGTCCCGCCTTTTCATAGGCCGTCCGGACGATCTGCGTCATGTTTTGACATCCGTAAACCAGTTCCGGCATGGGCCGTCCCCATTGGGACGCTGCCTTTTCAATAGCGGCCCCAATCTTCGGCCCGGTCACGCCGATAAGGATCACCGCCTTGACGGTACTGCGCAAAATCTCCTCCGCCAACACGGTAAAATCCGCCCCTTTATCCGCACCTCCGGCAATTAACACAATCGGCTCGCTAAAAGCCCGAATCCCGACAATGGTCGGATCCGGGGCAGTGGCAAAGGAATCATCGAAAAACTGGACGCCGTTGACGGTAGCCACATATTCGAGACGGTGTTCCAACCCCTGATAACCGGAGATCCCTTCCCGGATCGACGCTACATCCGCCCCTGCCGTCCGGCTGGCCAATGCGGCGGCCGCAATATTTAACAGGTTATGTTCGCCGCGAACCTGAATGGATTCACTGGTGATCAACTGCTCCTTTGGTCCGTCCGGATTCCAAAGGATCCGATAGATCCCGCCGTCTTTTTCAAACCAGGCGCCTTTCGGCTGCGGCCGGTCACCGTAAGTCAACAATCTCCCCCGTACCAACGCCTCCACCTCCCGGCTGGTGGGATCAGCCCGGTTTAAAATGGTTACGCCGTTTTCGTCCTGGTGTCGGAAGAGATTGACCTTGGCTTGAATGTATTCCGAACGGGATTTGTGGTAATTGGGATTGACCGGATCCGCCGGAGCCAAATGGTCCTCGGTGATATTGGTGATCACCGCAATATCCACGCTCCGATCGAAATCCTCCAGCTGAAAGCTGGATAACTCCAAAACCACCAGATCGTTCTTTTGCAAATCCTCCAAAAATTCAAAGGGCGCAATGCCGATATTGCCTCCCAGAAAAGCCCGGGCTCCTTTTTTCTTCTGGCTGATATGGAGAATCCGGTGAATCAACGAAGAAGTAGTACCTTTGCCTTTGGTCCCGGTGACGCCAATGGTTCTACATGGGCATAGCTCAAGAAACAGCCGCATGGCACTGGTGATCTTCACCCCGGCCGCTTTGGCCTGCTCCAGCCGGGGATCAAACAAGGGCAGCCCCGGCGAACGGAAGACTTCCGTAAAATCGCTTAAATGGTCCAAATAATCCGCACCCAGCCGAAACCGGATACCGCGGTCTTTCAGTTCATGGTAGCGTTCACCCAACGCTTCCGGATCCCGACTGTCGCAAACCGTCACTTTCTCTCCCCGAGCCAACAGGTATTTGACCAAGGCCAGATTTTCGATACCCAAACCGAGTACAGCGCGCTCACTCATCAATGTCCGTCTCCTTCATTCATCTTCGGGAATATAACGGAACCAGTCAAAATCCGCCGGTATCCGACTGCCGCATCCGCCGTTATTGGCATAGATGCCGACCATGGTCCCGGTATGGCGTTTCCGTTCATGGGGCACCCCTTCATCGCTTAAGAAGGTACAGTCGGTGATTTCCCCCACCGTCATCCATTGCTCTCCGTCGTAGCTATAACTGAATATCCGGATTTGATTTCGGGTTTGCACCCGGAGATAAATTACTCCGTCCGATATGGCCTCAGTCTCGGCAACCACCGTCACCACACCGCCTCGGTTTTCAACCAAACGCACCCGCGGGCCGTCCTCATAAACCAGGCCAAGCTTTATATATGTGGTAGTACTGTAATAGCAGGTCAGTCCCGCCTCTTCTCCGTTGCGGTTCGGGTGAAACTCCAGTTTGGTGATGGCGGTATAGCGATGATCCTTCTCCCGCCTGACCAATGTATTTTTGGCCTTTCGCAGATTTAAGTCCCAATCCCCGGTCCAAATCCGGAAATACCCGGGGCGTTCCGTCAATGACCAGGCACTGTTGTCGGGATTGCGCACAAACTGCCAGTCCGCCCCGAGAGACGGGCTGTCAAAGTCGTCAAAATTCCGCACAGGTACCGGATGTTCCGGTAAATCCGGAGCATATTGAATCTCACTGGGCCCCCGCCCTTCATTGACGAGAAACCAACCGTCCTCGGTCCAACGTACCGGATCCAGAGCCGTTTCCCGGCCCAGTGTGGTGAAATTCCCCTGATTGGGCCGACCGCAGAGATAAACCATCCACCAGTCGCCTTTTTGAGTCTGTACCAATTTCCCGTGGCCCGCCCTTTGAATCTTGGCATTGGGATCTTTCTGCATCATGACGGGATTGTAGGGGCAGGGCTCGTAAGGGCCGTACAGATGCTTCGACCGGGCAACCGAGATCCGGTGACCGTAGCCAGTACCCCCTTCCGCCAAAATGGCATAATAATATCCGTCTTTTTTCAAAATATGAGGCCCCTCCGGGCAGCGTTCCCCGGTACCGGCCCAAACCGTTACCGGTTCGCTCAATACCCGGCTGCAGTCGTCGCTCAATTTCACGAGAGTAACTCCGGGCGCGATAACCAAATAATGGGTCCCGTCATCATCCACGAAATGGGACGGGTCAATATCATCCACTTCAAGGCAGATAGGCTTGGAATAAGGCCCTTCCGGCCGTTCGGCTTTCATCACCAGCTGGCGCCGCATCACCGTCTTCCCCGGTTCCAGGCCGTTTAACCGTAGCGGTGCAAAAATATAAAACACCCCGTCATGGTAGGAAATATCCGGCGCCCAAATCCCATGGGAGTCGTAAATGTCCGAAATATCCAGATAATCATTGCTGGTAATTGCATGCCCGATAGTCTCCCAATGGACCAAATCCCGGGAATGAGAAATGGCAACGGCCGGGAAATATTGAAAGGTGGAATTGACCATATAATAATCGTCTCCCACCCGGATGACGGAAGGATCGGGATAAAACCCCCGGTGGACCGGGTTACGATAGGTCCTGGGCGAATTCATCGTAATCTCCTTTCATCGTAACATAGCTTTCAAAACCATCATACCATTAAATCCGCCTACATTCCTAACAAATCTTTTAAACCTGTCGGACGGATCTGCCGTGTATCCATGAATTTCTGTCAAAGCCACCGGCTGTGACATATGATGGTACTAAAGCCTAAGAAGGGAGAATCCACTATGTACGATCCGAACGGCGGTTACCCTTATCATGATTGGGGTAACGCTTTATATCATTTCGACTGTTGCCCGTCGTATCCCTGTCAGTATCACCCTTATCTTTCGGGAAATATATATCTCAGGGATTACGGGCCGGAACCGTTCGTCATCAATATCCATGAAGCTGCAAAATGCAATACCAATTTCCGTACCGCCCTGTGGACCGGCAGCCATTTTCAGCTGACCCTGATGAGCATCAATGTAGGAGAAGACATCGGCCTTGAAATCCATCCCGGGGTTGACCAATTTCTCCGCATTGAACAAGGTCAAGGGTTGGTGATGATGGGCTCCCAACGTGATCGGTTGGATTATCAACGTTGTGTCACCAGCGGTGACGCGATCATCATTCCCGCCGGTACCTGGCACAACTTGATGAACACCGGCCAGGTCCCCTTAAAACTCTACTCCATCTATGCGCCGCCCCAACACCCGCATGGGACAGTCCATGTGACGAAGCCAATCGAAGATCATGACCATTAATACGTTAAATTCGATTTCACAAGGTCAGCCGGACATAAGAGTGGCCCGCCAGGGATGGCGGGCCCGCGGCCAAACAAAAACAAATCCGTTTCAACGATTTTAGAAAACAATTAGCACCCCTGCACAAAAATGCAGGAGGGCGCCTCATGATAAAAGAAAAACAGCCATTCCCCCGGCTGTCTTTCGTCTATCCGATACTCTCCTTCAGTTTCTTTATCTGCTCTTCCAAATCACATATCTGCTGTTTGATATTCTTTTGAGGTGCAACCGATAGCTGAGCGGCTTTCAAGGCCAGCAAATCCCCGATACTGGTAAGGAAAGCCCCCAAAACATTCAATTGGTCCGCGCTTAAGTCATCGGCGATGAGGATCGAGATCAAAGCAGTAACAAGGATCAACTGGTTATCCGTACACAATGAAGTGGAAGCAGCCATACCAGCACCCCCACTCTAATATATGAGGTTCCGCCTTTTCCAAGGGATAAACTAAAATCACAATTTTCCTCATTGACAGTATTAAGCATATCCCATATCACTTACAAACAGTATAGTATATTTTTAACCACAGCACGTCGTATTCTTTTCATTCTCAGAACAGCCACATGTCGGTGCGGTACCACGGCGCATCCCATTGATGACAGCGGCAGCCATCCCACACCAGATCTGACACTGATTGCTCCCGTCGGACAATTACGGGCACATGCCCCGCATTCCATACACCCATCCCTGTTTTGGATTTGGACCTTTCGTCCTTCCGTTCGAAACACATGATGGGGACATACCTGCAAACACATATTGCACCCAATGCATTTTTGTCGATCTAAGTGTAAAGTGACCACATTTTTTAAATATAGTTGTTGCACGCATCTCACTCCAATCTATGTGACCGGCCTTACCCTCCGGGCTATTTTCCTGATTGCCCATCAAACAAATATGGCAGCCATCATCATTGAAATTCCTAAACAAACCAAAATTTGCTGGGCCGGAACTGCAATCTTTATCTCTTTAACTACACCGGAAAGAGATGTATATGTTGTTGAACCGGTAAAATTCATCGCCAAATGCGAAACAATGGAGGGCAAAAGCAGCAGATAAGCGACCATACGCATCCAACCGGACGGGGGAGCTATCCAACCCAAATAAATCCAAACCCATACCAATCCTAACCAAAATCCTTTTAGAGATAAAGCCCGACCAGGAAGCCAGGGCAATAATACCGGGACCAGAAAAGCTCCAAACAAAGCGGCGCCAAGATAAGGAACAAAATCGCTCATCGTCATAGCTAACAGCCCATTCCATGATGTGAAATCATTGCGAATAAGATTCATCAGGAAAAGCAATCCCCACACCACGGCCAAAGGTTTAATCGTCCCGACCAGTTCCACTGGCGTCACTACCAGACGGTCAATAATTCCAAACCGAACCTCCCGCATCTCTGGTGTCGCCTTCAGCCCATTCCTCAAAAATTCCTTAATATCGCTGGCTCTAACCGGCCCATATACCACCTGAAAACCGGATGCTTTATATACTTCATGGGCCGATACTCCAGGAGCTCCTAATTGCGGCAGAATCACTGTCCGATGATTCACAATCTCTGCCAGTTTCGTCCGAACGATCTTCTCCACCAGTTCGGCTGTACTGAAAGTCCCTTTCCCCGCTGCACACCAAACATTAACCCCTTCGGTATCAAGAACCAGGATCCAAAGATCCATACCGTCCAATGCCTGACGAAGACGATCAAAACTCATTTTATAGTTAGCCGTAACCAATACCGGCGACTCCGTATCCGGATGGCCTACTGCATATAAACCCGGAGGAACTTTATAGTTCATTCGATGAATATTCCATCGGACTTTCCATGTACCCAGTACATCCCGGAAGGTTAGTTGTGTCATAACTTGAGGGATGATACCGGCAGGTGTATGGATTTCCCCGGTTATCCAAGGATACCGGCCTTTGACTTTGCCAATCTTCCCCATACCGCAACCCCCATTTCAAAAGCTTACATACATTTCTGACAGCATTCATTGGCTGCGAGTGCCTGAAGTAACAATTGAAGGCTTTCGACAACCTGCGCCCTTTTATCTTCAGGGAGACGATGATACACCTGAGCGAAATAAGCATTCATCTCAGCCTCAATCGTTTTATAAGTATTCCAACCTTCCTCCGTAAGAGAAATTAAAATATAGCGTCTGTCTTTGGGCTCAATCTCCCGCACTGCCAGATGACTATTGACCAAATGATTGACGGTCCGGCTCATGGTGCTTTTGTCCAAGCCCAAAATATTGGCCAAATCGTTTAAAGAAATGCTTTTTGCCCGGCCGATTTCCACAATGGCATGACATTGGGCAAAAGTCACACCGCAGCAGGATGCTTGAATTTCATTCAACAAGCCCAGTTTTCGCTCCAACAAACGGACAGTCTCCCGCAAAACGCTGATATTTTCATCTCGGTTCATTGTATCACCCGTATATAATTGTAGCACGAAATAGTTGTATTATACAACTATTGTATGAGATTTACCCTGTTTTTTCTCCAATTGTCACACGGATTTTAGCCCAAATTCATACAATGTACGGAAATGGCGGAAAATCAGCCACAACCATTTGAAACGGGGTGATTAACCGTGTTGTCCGACCAGGACTTTGTCAGACAATCATTGGAGCTGAACCTGTTTTTCCTCCGCATTATGAAGGAACATGCCTTTTTTATTGCAGCAGCTTTTCCATGTAAAGAATCGTCCATGATTCAGCAGGCGGAGATGTTGAAAAACCAATTGACCATGTTGCTCAGTGAAGCGGTCCGTCTTGCCGACGGCTCCTCTCCCGGGAATTTTTAACCGACGGCGAGATCGTGACCCCGTTTACGCTGGAAGCCGAACGCATCACCGAATTTTATACCGGCGTTTCCCTGAACACCGATATTACCCGGGCCGAATTAGCGCTGAAGGGGAATGATTCTCACCAAATCCAATCCTTGGTGGAACCCGTCTTCCAATTAAACCGGCAAGCCATCGCCGCCACTCAGGCATTGATCGACTTCAAAACCGCTATCTTAAACGATGTGCTCCGCTGCCGACTCTTTACCCTTAACTACCCCTTGTTAATCGAACACATTTTGCGCGAAGCCCGGCTGTTCGTCAGTATACTGGAGCGGCTCCAATGCCGGACCGTGATGGATTTGACATCCGAAATGGTCATGCAGGAAGCCTTTTGGAACCGGATCATGGCGGAACACGCCAAATTCATCCGGGGACTGCTGGCCCCCACCGAAGTCCAGTTATTCGATGCCGCCAACCGTTTCGGCCATCAATTTGATATTCTGACAGCCCAGGCCGAAGCATTGCTCTGTCAAATCTCCGATTTACCGGCGGTCACCGAAGAAAGCAGGCAGGCTACCATCAATATCAGAGATTTCAAACGCCAGGGGACGGAAGGGCTCATCACCTGCGCCATTCGTTCCATTATCATCCCGCTCCTGGGCGAACATGTCCTGCGGGAAGCCAATCATTACCTGCACCTGTTGAACGCTTTTCAATCCGCAAGCCGTTGAAATGAGAAATGGAAATATAAGGGATATGCCGGACTGGCATATCCCTAAAAATTTGATCGAAACATTTTGTAGTCGGATATCCTCCTAATCCAACTCCACCGCACCGGTATAAAGCTGATAATATCGTCCCTTCATCGCCAAGAGTTCTTCATGGGTGCCCTGCTCGACGATTTCGCCCTGTTCCAGCACAATAATCCGATCCGCATTCCGGACGGTGGACAACCGGTGAGCTATGACAAAGGTGGTCCTGTTCGTCATCAGCTGATCCATGCCCCGTTCGATATATTTCTCTGTCCGCGTATCTACGGAACTGGTGGCTTCATCCAGGATGAGAATGGGCGCTTTGGAGACGGCGGCCCGGGCAATGTTCAAAAGCTGGCGTTCGCCCTGGCTCAAATTGGCACCGTCGCCCTCCAATACGGTGTCATATCCCTCGGGCAATCTCTCGATAAATGCATGGGCACAGGCTATTTTGGCTGCTGTAACCACTTCCTCATCGGTGGCATCAAGTCGGCCGTACCGGATATTCTCCCGGACTGTCCCGGAGAACAAATGGGTATCCTGAAGCACCATGGCAATATTGCTTCGCAGCGAATCTTTCCGGATCCGCTTAATGTCAATGCCGTCGATGAGAATTTGTCCTTTGTCAATGTCATAGAACCGGTTGATCAAATTGGTTATGGTGGTCTTCCCGGCACCGGTGGACCCCACGAAGGCAATCTTTTGGCCGGGTTCCGCCTTGATATTGATGTTTTTGAGGACCACTTTGTCGGGGGAGTAGCCGAAAGTCACATCCTTCAACGTCACTTCCCCTTTGATGAGCCGAGCCCCTTCCACCCGGTTGGCTTCGGAACAGACGGTCAAGGCATCGGCGGGATCCGGCGTTTCCGGCGTCTCATCCATCACCTCAAAAACCCGTTCCGCTCCGGCCAAGGCCGAAAAGATCGTATTCATTTGCATGGACAATTCGCTGATGGGTCGCGAAAATTGCCGTGAATAGTTGGTAAAAATGGTCAGTCCGCCGATGTCGAAGTCGGAGATCAGACAAAGAATGCCTCCGACCGTGGCAGACAAGGCATAGCTGACCTGGCTCAGATTGCCCATCACCGGGCCCATAATACCGCCAAAGAATTGGGCCTTAATCTGCTTTTGGCGTAAATCGTCGCTGAGAATTTCAAACTCTTCCGTTACAGTTTTTTCATGGCAGAACACCTTGATGACTTTCTGTCCGGCCACCATCTCCTCAATGTAGCCATTGACAGCCCCCAGGGCCTGCTGTTGGTCTTTGTAGTATTTCCTGCTCTGTTTGCCGATCATCCCGCCGGCCCAAACCATCAGAGGAATCGTAACCATAATGACCAGGGCGAGAACCCTATGGGTGACAAACATCAGAATTACGGTCCCGGCCAAGTGTAATACGCCCGAAAAAACCTGCGGCAACGTATTATTGAGCATTTCGCCCACGGATTCCAAGTCGTTGGTAAAACGACTCATCACATCGCCGTGGGTATGTTTATCATGATATTTCACAGGAAGCCTTTGAATCTTACTGAACAGTTCTTTTCTGATCCGGACCAAAGCATTTTGGGAGACGCCGATCATAATGCGCTGCTGTAAATAGGTACAGATGACACCGGTCGCATAAATGCCCGCCATTATCAGGATCCCTGTCAAAAGATTACCCGCTTTTTCCGCAATCGTCCGCTGGGATACCAAATTGTTGATAATCGGCCGCAGCAGATAACTGCCACCCAGATTGGACAAGGTACTCACCAGCACACAGCCAAAAACGATGAAAATTTTCACCTTGTCCCGGCCAATATAAGCCAACAGCCGGTTCATGGTGACGCCCATGTTTTTCGGTTTACTGCCGCCCATACCTCCATGAGGGCCTCTCGGCCCGCCGAATCCTCCGGGCCTCATCCTGATATGGCTGGTTTTAAGCCCTCCGCCCTCCTTGGAATGGCTGGCGGATTTGCTCCCGTATCTCTGCAACAGCTCTTCTTTTCTTTTATCGCTGATCGTGCTCATGACGCCGTCACTTCCTTATCCATCTGCGAATAATAAATCTCTGTATACATCCGGCAGGTTTGCATCAATTCCGTATGGGAACCGATACCCACAATCTTCCCGTCATCCATGACGATAATCTTATCCGCATCGATGACCGACGAAATGCGTTGAGCAATGATGATCTTGGTCGTCCCCGACAGTTCATTTTTGAAACTCTCCCTGATCCTGGCCTCTGTCGCAGTATCCACGGCGCTGGTGCTGTCGTCCAGGATCAAAATTTTCGGTTTCTTCAACAGCGTCCTGGCAATGCACAAACGTTGCTTTTGCCCGCCGGACAGATTGACGCCGCCCTGACCCAGCTCCGTATCATAACCTTCCGTAAATGAACTGACAAAACCATGGGCCTGGGCATATTGAGCCGCCTGACGGACCGCCTCTTCATCCGCATCTTCGTCGCCCCATTTCAGGTTCTCCATGATGCTGCCGGAAAAGAGGACATTTTTCTGGAGCACGATTCCGACGCCGTTACGGAGATGCACCAAAGAGTAATCTTTCACATCCACATCGTCCACCAACACTTGGCCTCTGTCCGCATCGTACAGCCTGGGAATCAACTGTACCAAGCTGGATTTTCCGGAACCGGTGGGACCGATGATCCCCACGGTCTCCCCCGGACTGATTACCAGGTTAATATCCTCCAGCACCCACTTTTCATTGTTTTTGTAGTATTTAAAGTAGACATGACGAAATTCGATTTTGCCGTCTTTGACCGTTGCCTCTTTTTTCACTGCCTGTTCATCCGTCAGGTCGATTTCGGTATTCATGACTTCATCGATGCGTTTGTACGAGGCAAGGGCCCGGGAGCCGTTAAGGATAACCATGGAGACCATCATCAGCGAGATGAGAATCTGCCCCACATAATTGATAAAAGCAGTCAACACACCGGCAGTCATGCCGCCCACGATCACCTGCTTCCCGCCAAACCAGACCACGGCCAGGGTGGTCACATTCATCGCCAGCGTCACCACAGGCATCGTAAAGATGACCACCCGCATGGCACTGACGGTGCTCTCTTTCAGATCCTGATTGGCCCGGGAAAACTTCTCCTCTTCAAAATCCTCCCGGACAAAGGATTTAACCACCCGGATATTGACCAAATTCTCCTGGGTGACGGCATTTAAGGCATCCAACTTCTTCTGCATGAGCCTGAAACGGGGAAAAGCAGTTTTCAAAATATAATAGACGGCCAGCGTCAATAAGGGAATGACGCAAAGGATAACCAAAGCCAGTTTCAAGTTTAATATAAACGCCATAATCAGCGCGCCGATCAGCATCCCGGGCGCTCTTAAAGCCAAGCGCATCAACATCTGGATCATATTTTGAACCTGGGTGATATCGTTGGTCAGCCGGGTGATCAACGAGCCGGTACTGTACCGATCAATGTTGGTAAAGGAAAACGTCTGGATCTTCTTGAACAGATCTTTCCGCAAGTCATTGGCAAATCCCGAAGAAGCCTTCACGGCAAAATAAGCCCCTCCCACGCCGCCTGCCATCATGCACAGGGCGGTGATCACCATCGTGACACCCATGGTGACAATATACGGGATCCCCCGGCCGCCGTTGATGCCATGGTCAATGACTTTACTCAATAAGAGCGGCATCACCACTTCGCCGATAACCTCGATAATCATCATAATCGGCCCGATGATAAACGCCGGCAAATAGGGTTTGGCATACTTCCAATATCGGTTCATTTCATGATGTCCTTTCCCTCTTTGATTTCTTCTTCCATTGTGTTGAGATTCTCATGTAATTTCTCCAGCAAAAGCGACAATGCAAGCTTCTCCGCTTCCGTAAAACCCTTAAAGACCTTGCGGTCGGCCGCCTCGAAAATCCGTTTGCTTTGTTCCACCACCCGATGGCCTTTCTCGGTGATGGTGATTTGATTGAACCGGTTATCCGCTGCATCCATGACTTTCTGAATATATCCGCCCTTCTCCAGCTTCTTCAGAGATACCGCGATGGTTGCCGGGGAAATATCCATGGCCCGGGCGATATCCATCTGCGAAGCATGGGGCTGAGCGGAGATTTCCATCAGCAAACGATGCTGGGCATGGTAGACTCCGGTCTCGTCGAAATAATGCTGCATGATTTTCCGGTGTTTCTTCGCAAAGTCGATAAGTTGGAAAATGAGGCTTTTATGAGTGATTTCATTGATATTATGATCCATCTTCGTCAATCTCTCACCACCGACGTTAAAATTTTATTAGTCAGCTAATCATTAGCTTTATAATCATTAACTAGCTAATCTTTCATCAGTATAGCATTTTATTTTAGCCGTCGTCAATGTGAATATGTCCTGTTCATCAATAATTCGACAATGACCGGTACTCAGTACATACCAAGAATACCATACAACACAAAACCCGCCACATCGGCGGGTTCGCAGTTTCGCATATCACCAATTAAAAGCCATATACGTTAATTATCTGTTTATCTCATCCTTCTTCTAAAGCCATTCCCTTTATTATCATTCAAACCTTTTTTCCCTGAATCCGAACGTATGGCCTCTTTCAACTGTTGGAACGGCCCAGGCAAGGATATTTTTACGGTTTTGATTTTCGTCCACGGGCCACGGTAAGTGTCGCCTTCGAAGATTTCAGCCTCCCAAATCTTCGACTCGTCTCCAATCATCTTCCAAAACATGGTCTCATCGGTATATCCTATGGTTCCTCTGACAAACAGATTGCCCTTCGTATACCCCGGCGGCAGCACCCCCAGGGTTACAATGATTTCATCGCCGGAGACGGCATGGTCATGATCGATAAACAGAACCCGAAAATATTTGTTGATATTGCCGGAGGACAAATTTTTCACTTTAAACCGGACTTCCGGCACCCACAGGATCCCGTCTTCCGTCGTCCGTCCTCTGGAGATCTTCACCCAGGTCGTAGTGACATTTTGCAAATCGTAGCTTTTTTCTTCGCTTATTTTTGCTGCCGTTTCAACAGGAGTAACCCCCGTTGGAACCTGCACCGTTGCAATAGGCTTCGTTTCACCGGCAGTCTCTCCCTGACTTGGCATTATCACGGCTACGGCCAGAAAAACCACCACGAGAGCGCTCACCACTCCCGTAATAATGGCCAATAACGTTTTCATCTCCAAGCCCCCACGTCATTTGTCAGTATATTATATATCGGCAGAAAACGATGCCATCTCCAGACAAAACTTTCCACGGCAATATGCAATCATAAAGACGCTTCTCTGTTACGTCTTCGAATTATCATCTTTGTTATATTCCAAAATATCCTCCAGGGCGCAGTCAAGATAGTCGCATAATTTCTCCAAGACTTCATAATCCACCCGCCGGGTTTTGTCATAATACAGATTACGGACCGTATCCCGTGCCAAGCCGGTACCCCGGACCACATCCGCCATTTTAAGCCTTTTTGCGCCAAGAATGGTTGATAATCTGCAATGAATTCCCATCTACCCACACCTTCACTTTAAAAAATGAATTAAAAGTATTGACAAAAATTCCATTTATTTGTATTATGTATGTAAATACCTACATTTTTGTATTTATTTGTAGATTTATTTACTACATTCACGGCAATCAAATGACGCCGAAAACGCCCTTTGTTTTCGGGTTATTTGATGAAATACCGGACGAAAACGCCAAAACCTCCCAAACCACTGGCTCCCACCTGCCAATCCGAATCAGTGGTTTGACTAAACGTGCGTTTTCGTCCCCTTAATTTAGGAATATTATACCATATCCAATCCATGCGTAAAATGGAGCTTTTTTCAAAGTAACGAAAATTATTACTAAAAAGATCGGGAAAATGAATAAAATGAACGCCCTGAGCCAAAAACAAAAAGCGCTCCAACTGGCCGAACTCAAGACACAAATTACCCTCGCCCGGAAAACCCTTCACGCTCTCTGGGAGACCAAAGGCCGCACCGACGACGAAGTGCTGAATGCCAGCATCGAACTGGATCAGCTGTTGAATCAATATCATCAGCTGTTTCGGAAAGAGTGAAAACGGACTTTATCCCCAATCCAAAAAAGCTCTCGATATGTCCCAAACCATATCGAGAGCTCCTCTCCATGATTTCCCCGTTTTTTCCGCTATCCGTATAACCGCACCAGTATTTATAATTTACAAACGAAAACCCCCAATAGCTATTATCATTTTTGACCAATTCAATATGAGCATAAAAAACCTTACCGGCTTTCGATTTTAATTTTAACCCCTTTGACTAAAACCGGTTACCTTGGCAAATCTAATTTATGTTTCATCGATGATATATAATTTATCTGTCGCACGAGTTATTGTTGTATACATTCTTACTTTTTCATTGGCATCCATTTCATCAGGCCTTTTATGGCGTACAGTCGCAACTGAATAAAATTCAAATCCTTTAACATAATCAATACAGGTTACAATAATTCCGGGCGGAATTCTATTTGCACCCCGATAAATATACAGATCAAGGTCGTTATTCTCTTCCGAGGATTTACGAATCGTAACCTTTTCCAAAGGTTCTCTTTTTAAGCCCTTTTTCTTTTCTTTGCCTAACTCTATGATTTTTTCCGAATAATAATCGAGCTGATCTTTATTTTGGAAAATCAAAGCCGCAGTTTTTTCCGAAGGAAGTTCTTCATCAAGCCGGATAATGAGTTGCTTTAGAATTTGTTTTAAATTATTATTGTGAATTTTAAAATATTGGGGTAATTCACCCTCAACTACACCTAAATTATCATACTTGTTATCCACCTTATATGGCTGTGCCGCAGCAACAATTGGTATAGTTGAACGCCAATTATATTTCAATTCACATATTTGGGCATTAAAAATTTCTTTAACTTTCTCCCAGCTGTCGATCCCTTTATTGTCAAAAATCCGTTGATTAATATCCCCTGCAATTAGAATACGGTCTCCGACCAACTCCTTTAAAATTTTAAATTCAAGCAAAGAGAGATCCTGACCCTTATCAATAAAATAAAAATCAGCCGGAGTTTTGCGAAAATCATGCTCCTCAATGAGGCATTCATCAATTTTTAAATACAAATTTATCAATATACAAATCAAGTCCGAACTTAGAGCTTCACTTTTGATTGTTTTCTTTAAAATGGACTCCGGAAATAAATCCTTAACCATTAATAAAACATTATCGACAACTCTTTTTCGAATCGTCGAAGAGTCTAGATCCATTATCCAGTTTACGTTATCAGGTCCAAATATACTTTTCAGTATTTCTCCCTGATGTTTTATTTTAGAATTAATACTACTAATCTGTTGTTGCAGACGTGCTATTTCTAAATGATCATTAGTTCGTGAACTGAATACTTTTTCAATGAACGAGCGTTGATTAACCCTATTTACTAATTCTGTTAATTTTTTGACTAAATCACGTTTTTCTGATTTTAGCTCATTCCATTTTATATTAACAGTATCTAATTTTTCTAGTATTTCAGCAAAACCCGCAAAAACTTCTTGTAAATTATTAATAGAAATGCTTTTTAAGCCTAACGCATTACAAAAATTCTTATATAGAACATTCAGACGCCTAAACATCTCCCGAAGACATCTATCTGCTTCATCATTAATATAATCCAATACCGGCGATTCTTCTTCGTTGGAACTCAGTAAAGTTTCTGCTCCATAATAAACAGGTGTTTTAAAATACCTTTCAGAATAACTGTTAATTTTTTTATAAAAATTATTTGATAAGGTTTTATAAACATCTCCAAAAAAATCTTTCTTTGTTCTACAAACAATTCTCTCCGGGTTCTTTACACCCAAATCTTTCAACATTCCTTTAATATAAAACGAAAAAGAACTTGAAGGCCCAAGGGCTTCTGCATTTTTTATCCTATTGTTATACATAAGAAACGCCAATCTATGCATTCCCACTGAAGATTTACCACTGCCAGCTCCACCTTGAATTATTATTGGCCTATCCATTTCTGCCCTGACGATCTCGCTTTGGGTATATGAAATAGTCCAGAAAATCTGGTTTAGATTTCTATTGCTTTGTCGCAATCTGCTTGCCCGTAATTCATCAATATCAAGTTCTTTGATTAACTTCTCATCAAAATTATCATACCTTAGTTGGTCCCCACGGTTTTTAATATCCTGTTCAATCTTTTGAGCAAAATTAGCCTGAGCAACATTGGTAAACTTATCTACAAAATCAAGTTCTTTAACATCATGAACAACCGCATTACTACCAAAAATTATTTCCCGAAATCTGTTAATACTATATTTTAATCCTTTCCTTGTTACACCCTCTCGTTTAAGCCTCGAATTCATCACAATTTCACCATAAATTGAATTCCAGCTGTAGATTACAATTTCACCATTTAAAAAAACATCATGCTTACCGACATGAACAGACTTAGCGGAGCCATCTTCTTTTAAAAAAAGATGGACCCGAAAAGGCTCTTGAATTACCGAAGAAAGATATAATTGCCAGCTTCCAGGTTTATAACAGGTTTCAAAATCACGACTTTCCCAAGCAGCCACTCGGGCATCCCACAATTTTTGTTGTAATTCATTTAACTCCAGCTTATAATCGCCCACATATTTGTCAGCATAAGCCTGCTCTTCCTTAACCCTTTGCAGCCACAGCTCCTGGTTTTTTATTCGAATCATGTCACTTTTACTCAAAGGATTTCCTTGACCGTCCATGGGAAAAATAACATCGCCAATGGCGTTAACGGAAAAATTCTTTCAACCCCATCATCAAAGAGAATATGTAGGTACTTCCGATTGTTCGCACTCCTAATAGCTACTAATGTTCCGTTTTTAAACCCCCGGGCATGATAAAGTCTATCTCCAATATTAACATTCAATTGAATCCCCCCGATGCAACCGATACCCACATTGTATTTTCCGGGAAATAAATTCGAATTTATCCAATATATTCTTATTCTTAAAAAAATCGTGTAAATCCTTCAAAATTTTATGTCTTATATAACGATAAGGATATTTATTTCAGATACCCTGTAAAGTAATTAAAGAAAAAACGGATATTATATTGGGGGCAACGGAACAAATCGGTTCAATGCTTGTCGATAACTCTTTTAAGAAGGGCCAACCCGTAAGAAAACACGCATCATCATAATTTATCCGCATAACCGCACCAGTTCCGCCACAACCCTTTCCAACTCGTCCACCATTCCCTGAGGGCCATTAGGTATTTTCCGATAAACGTTGATCAACTCCTGATAATACCACAACGTCCCTTCCTTCCCGGCATTAAACCGGCTCCACAATGCTTCCCCGATTTCACGGTAATCCGTCAAGATCGTCCGGGCATTATGGAGTTTATCAGCAACCGACACCTTTATCACTGAAGGCGATGCTTCCGGCAGATGGGCCAGATACTTCCTTTTTCTTTCCCACCATTCCGGCTTGGGGCTTTCGAAAGCATCCGAGCATCCTTCCACAATGGCTGCCACCTCCGGGCCGAACTCCTTCTGGATCTCATCCAATCGTTCCCGTCCACCCTGATCCTCCACAGCATCATGGAGCAACGCCCCGATGGCCTCTATCTCACTACCGCCCGCCTCTAAAACCAGAGCAGCAACTGCCAAAAGATGCGAAATATAGGGAACCCCGCTTCCTTTTCGGACTTGTCCAGCATGAGCGCGGTGGGCGTAGGTTAGGGCTTTTTCGAAGTTACTTGTTAACATAGTGGGTACTCCTTTCAAAAACTATACGATTCATATTGAATTCCGTGACGTTCACACCATTCTTCAAACTTGCTGACTGCCTGATCGCTCGAAAAATGTTCTTTAACCAACCGGATCAGGATAATGTCCGGGTATTTGTACATGGTTTCCAACCGTTTCAACCGATCCGAAGGAGTCATTGATCTCAAAAGGGTTAATACGTTCTCCTTTTGCTCGGACGGCACCGTCCGCCAATATTCGTAATCGGATTTACCGAAAATTTCTTCAACCTTCTCGCCCAGATCATGCCCATGGATGACCAGATTTCCGTTATCCGGATCAATATAGGTTTCAATGAAAATTTCAATTTTCTTCAGTTTCTTTTTGCATAAATCAACCCGGTGCATTGATAGGAAAAAATCTCGCTCCCATTCCGTGGCCACCGTTAACAACTCCTTTCTGTTATAAACAAAATTTTATTTATCACTTCTCAACATGTTTTATCACATGAACCCTGTCATCCACCGCAGCCATAAAAACAATTTGTTCGACAGCACCCGGTTGCAGTTCGACGTCAAAGAGCAACTTTCCGGCCTCCGGCCGTTTCCATGCATGGGATGCTTCTTTAACCTCCGCCGTATCTGGAATCCGGTGCAGCACACGGATGAGAGCCGGTTCATCTTTGTGGTTTTTCAACATAATCTGCCACTGTTCCTGCCATATGCCCCGGTTATTGCTTTTACTTAAGCACTTTCGTTCACACCACAGGTCGAAAGCTTCTCCAATATAAAGCCTAATCCTTTCATCTTTTGGCGTGTGATCGATCTTATCCTCGCCGACAAAGGTCAGGCCGCCGTCGGCTTCATCCCGTTGATATACCTTAAAGGTTCCGGCCGGAAACGGCATCCCCAGTCCGTTTTCGGCGGTATTGTCTATTTCGAGCACGATCCGGACATCTTCAGAATAAGGAGCCACTTCATAATAACGGCGGTAAGGCACCTTGTCCGAACCAAAAAGCCGGAGTTGTTTCGATTGGTTATCTTTCAGAGTCGTGGTCCCCCGGAAAGTATAAAGATGATAATCTGAGAAACTCTTTTCTTCAACATCCTGGCTGCTTTGTTCATGCAAACAATATATTCGTTCACCGAAAACCTTATCCAGATCGGGAAGGGCTCGATTCACTTCCCCGGCCAACAGTTTTAACCGCATATCGGAGAAGGTGATCCCCGACTCGTTATGAATCTCCACCTAGGCATCCAGCCCCAAGGTTTGTCCTTTAAGCTCCGCCACATAATTGGCTTCCCACGATAAACCTTTGGTTAAATAGGACACGTTGATTTCCTCGGTCTCGCAGGGCCGGATTTGAAAGATCAAGGCCGGTCTAACCAACAGTCCCTCCGGCAGTTTCGGCAAAACCAGTTCCCCTTCAGGATCCACCAACACCTCTCCGGTCATTACATCTTCCAAAATCAGCCCCGGCCCGGCTGATAACAACCAGCATTCCCTATTTCCGGGAATATCCTTCACCTTAAGATACACTGTTTCCCCAACATACTTCCCCAGAAGTTTGGCCTTGTCTACCAGGTCATATTCATAGTTTACTTCAATCACATCCACTCCTTCGATCCGCAGCGACTCCACTTCCATCCGTTGGGCCACATCGAAAAACCGAATCCGGTTCTCATCGCCCGTCAGATTTAAAGCCCGCCGCTCGGCAATCAATCCGAACCCGTCATGGTAAATGGTCAAACACAAATCCTTATCATCCTTCATCGTACACATTTTCATTATGAAATCAGCTCCTTTCCGTTCTACGCCTATCGTAGCACAGCAAAGGAGCTGAATATCTGGACCATCAGTCCATATCGTTAACTTTCGGGGCCAAGCAAACGCAATCCACACTGCTCCAAGAGCAAGTTAACCTCCACCGGCGGTATCCCTTTCTCCAGACAATACATTATTAGATAGTCGCGTTTGATATGCTTGCTCAATCCATATCCAAGATACCCTAATAAACGTTGGGTTTCCTCTACCGTTAATTCTAAGGCCAATGCGAGACTGATCACCGTATCCCGCCCCGGCTGTCTTTTGCCGGCTTGAATCTTATAAAAGGTATTTTCCAGAAGTAACGCTTTTTCGCATAACTCCCGTTTTGTCCCCTTCCATCTGGACTGCACCAGTTTCGCCAGTTCCCGGGTGAAATCATCTTCCCCATCCAGTTCCTGCAGTTTCTCATAGGACCATCGGGCCTCATGGAGAACAGAAGGCAAGATGAAGCGGTCTTTTACCTCATATTCAACATCGTCGGCTGTGAAGGTCATAGATTGGACTTTATTTAATAGATCGATCATCCATGAGGGTAAATCGGGAGAGGAGTCATCTATTGGGGTCATTATTTTACCTCCGGAGCTTCAATGGAAAATAAGCGCGCAGATGAAGGCTGCGCGGAAAGTTTACTTTACTTTTACCTTTTGCTGGATTTCCTTTACTAAGTTATTAATTATAAATTTTGAAGTTAAAATTAAATGATATTATTCCAGCAATTACATTAGACTATATTCGTCCTGTTCTTCTTTATAGATACCTTCCTCACCTTGATTCTCTCTACGAGGGATTTTTATTCATAGCTCGTTCAATTCTATGTAGGATTTGCTAAAGAAACTAATAAATCGTTACTATAAAGATATTCCGGATTCCACTAAAATTGTCGATATGTAATCTATCTGCCATTTTATGAACGTTATGGTAATATTCAACACAATATAACCAAACCCTTTCTTCAAAAAAAGAAAAAGCATCGAGGTTCAGAATAGGAATATTCTCAATAACTTAAAATGTTTCAATACGAGAAACCCTAACTATCTTTATATTAATATTATCCCTACATTCACAAAACAAGTATTATCTTTTAACACTTTTTCCTCCCCGGTACATACTCCCTCAACAAATACCTCTCCTTCCCCTTCGTCACCTCCCCATATTCAATGGCCTTTCTCGGACATTTGGCAATACATGCCATGCAATGGGTACATTCATCGCCCCACCGGGGTTTTCGATCCACCACTTTAACGTTGTTGAAAGGGCAAACCTTTTCGCATATCTTGCACCCGACGCATTGATCCGTTGCGTAAAAGTCCTTCGCCACCAGCTTGTATTTGGTCCAAAGGGGCGCAAAAGGGGTAATGATCAGCGTTTCAAACAACCATACATGGCTGGATTTCAGCTTCCTTTCGTGCTTCATATCCTCCACTACTTGCTTGACTTTATCGGTGGCCGCTGTAATTTTAGCACGAATGGTTTTCTCATCATCCATGGCATACCGGGTATTGGCTACATAGTTTCTGGGCATGACAAACTCCACACAGCCCAATAACTTCAACTTTTTCCGGATGGCAAACACTTTAGCCTGCACCTTCGCACTGCCGCAATATCCGCCGCTGGTGAAGACGAAGTAGACTTTATTGTTCCCCTTAAACTCGACAGATCTTAAATACTTCATCAAAAACAAGGGCATCTCACAAACATAGATCGGCGCACAAATCACATACGGTTTTGCCGAATAGAAAGGAGACGTATCATTAATCCTGATCCGCTCGAATAGATCCAGACATTCATCCCCCAACCCGTTTGCGATCAATTGGGCGATATATTCGGTGTTGCCAGTGCCGGAAAAATATAGGATCATCTGTTGAACCTCCTATACATATGGCCGTTTCTTTCTTTGATTAACTTTAGCTTTTCAATGAACTGAAAATTATATTTATATTTACAGATCATTCAATTTACCTCATACATAAGCCCAATTGAAGAATAATTAATTTATTGTAAGTTGTTATTTAGCAAAAACATAGCAACCCAGCTTATGCAAAACTACAATGCCTTGAATTCTCCCCACCCTCATGCTATAATCACACTAACATTTTCTCGCAATAATAATTTTTTATTGACGTATTGATTGGTTCCATCCAGATTAGGAGGTGAGTCCAATTCATCCGATAATTGAACAATATATTCCCTTAGTCGACTTTTTAGCTCAAGTAATGGGGCCCTATACGGAAGTGGTCCTGCATGATGTATCAAACATCGATTGTTCCGTCGTAGCGATAAAAAACAATCACATTAGCGGACGCACGGTTGGCTCCCCTGCCACCGACCTTGTCCTAAAGATTCTAAAGGACAAAAAATACAATGACAAACCGTTTATCACCAACTATCGCGGGATCTCCGCCAGCGGTAAATTGTTAAAGTCCTCGACTTACTTTATCCGTGATGAACAACAGCAAATTATCGGGTTACTCTGCATTAATATTGATTACGAAAAATTTGCCCAATTCCGCAATTTCCTCAATGAACTCCTTGACTTTCCTGCGGAGAATGCCGGCGAAGACCCTCTCGAACATTTCAGCACTTCGGTGAAGGAAATTGCTCATGAAAGCATTATTTCAATTATGAGCAAATTTGATGTTTCGCCCCATCGGATGTCCCAAGAAGAAAAAATGAAAATCGTTAAAGAAATGCATGATAACGGCGTCTTCTTACTTAAAGGTGCCATCGGCGAAGTGGCTTCACTTTTAAAGACTTCAGAGGCGACCATCTATCGTTATTTAACTAAAATTAAAAAGGAATCAAAAGAATTTTAAAAAAAGGGCCTGATACAAACTACTGTATCAGGCCCTTTTTTGGAAATACTATCCTAAATTACTGAACTACCGCAGAGTTTTTCTAGACTTCCTTACCAAATTTTTTGTCTGCATAAGCAGACAGCATTA